>VOFG01001254.1_pt1 | contig 910001 bp, 728 predicted proteins | sample 5384171 | NCBI WGS metagenome assembly VOFG01 (sample SAMN12384726, study PRJNA508395) | human gut metagenome | isolation source: healthy gut F | host: Homo sapiens | reverse complement strand
CTGATATTCTTTGAGCTATGGTGATCAAAAGGTTTATCTTCGTTTTTAAGCGTATCGATTACCGCAAAATTAGCCTGAATGGCACGTCCGTATTTATCCTGATACACTTTAAGGCGTTCATATTTGAACCAGTCTTCCACCTGTCCGTCTGCATGTACAGCAACTCCCGGCATATAAGCTTCACCCGGATCGACCACCCAGTTCACTCCATCCTTTGAACGAAGATAGAAAGCAATACGTCCCAGCCAATCATTAACAATCAGGTGATACTGAATATGATCGCGCCAGATTACGGGATCTTCAAACCGACCGTCCACATCCGGATAAACCCGTTTGTCGGTCAGTTGATTGTATTCCGATAATCCATCTTTGCTGACCCAGATACCACCACCGCGACAAACCATTTTATCGGAATGCTTCGGAGCAACAGCTTCCGAGTGATGTCACGTCCCAGCACCTGGTGCCGGGATTAAGCTTCAATCTACTATACTTCGATTAAGCAGCGAGAGCGTAACGAGTTTCGCCAGATAAAATTTTGAGGACTGAGATTAAAGTGCAAATCAACGACACGGCTACAAACGTGTACTAAAGGACGACCTCCCCACCCCCGAATGGAAACAAATGCTTTGGAAAGACGGCATCGGCGCCATCGACGAACACCTGAACGGCTTCCAGCAATGGGGGCTGCCTCCCTCGGACAATGCCTACGTCTGGCCCGCCTCGCGCCACGCCTGGGCACTGAACGAGGTGCAACGGTTCTTTGTGGAAGATACCCGTCTCGGCATCCCCGTAGACTTTACCAACGAAGGCATACGCGGCGTGGAAAGCTACCGCGCCACCAACTTCCCCACCCAACTGGGACTGGGACATACCTGGAACCGTGAACTGATTCGCCAAGTAGGACTCATCACCGGACGCGAAGCCCGCATGCTGGGCTACACCAACGTCTACGCCCCCATCCTCGACGTAGGACGCGACCAGCGCTGGGGACGCTACGAAGAAGTTTACGGCGAATCTCCCTACCTCGTAGCCGAACTGGGCATCGAAATGGTGCGCGGCTTGCAGCACAACCACCAAGTGGCCGCCACCGGCAAGCACTTTGCCGCTTACAGTAACAACAAAGGCGCCCGCGAAGGCATGGCACGCGTGGACCCGCAAATGTCGCCGCGCGAAGTGGAGAACATACACATCTACCCCTTCAAACGCGTCATCCGGGAAGCTGGCATGCTGGGCGTAATGAGTTCGTACAACGATTACGACGGCATCCCCGTGCAGGGCAGCTACTACTGGCTCACCACCCGCCTGCGTGGCGAAATGGGATTCCGTGGCTACGTCGTATCCGACAGTGACGCCGTAGAATACCTCTACACCAAGCACGGCACCGCCAAAGACATGAAAGAAGCCGTCCGCCAAAGCGTGGAAGCCGGGCTGAACGTACGCTGTACCTTCCGCTCGCCCGACTCCTTCGTCCTTCCCCTCCGCGAACTGGTGAAGGAAGGCGGGCTGAGCGAAGAAGTCATTAACGACCGTGTGCGCGACATCCTCCGGGTAAAGTTCCTCATCGGTCTGTTCGATGCCCCCTACCAGACAGACCTTGCCGGTGCCGACCGTGAAGTGGAAAAAGAAGAGAACGAAGCCATCGCCTTGCAGGCATCCCACGAGTCCGTCGTTCTGCTGAAGAATGCCGATGAGCTGTTGCCCTTAGACATCAACTCCACCAAGAAGATTGCCGTCTGTGGTCCCAATGCCAATGAAGAAGGCTACGCGCTGACCCATTACGGCCCACTTGCCGTAGAAGTGACCACTGTACTGGAAGGCATTCAAGAAAAGACAAAAAGCAAGGCAGAGGTGCTCTACACCAAAGGCTGCGACCTAGTGGATGCCCACTGGCCCGAAAGTGAAATCATAGACTATCCTCTGACCGACGACGAGCAAGCCGAGATAGACAAAGCCGTAGAAAATGCCCGCCAAGCTGATGTTGCCGTCGTAGTATTGGGCGGCGGACAACGCACCTGCGGCGAAAACAAATCGCGCACCAGCCTCGACCTGCCCGGCCGGCAGTTGCAACTGCTTCAAGCCATACAAGCCACGGGCAAGCCCGTCGTACTGATACTCATCAACGGACGCCCGCTCTCCATCAACTGGGCAGACAAGTTCGTCCCCGCTATCCTCGAAGCCTGGTATCCCGGCTCCAAAGGCGGAACAGCCCTGGCCGACATCCTCTTCGGCGACTACAACCCCGGTGGAAAGCTGACGGTGACCTTCCCCAAGACCGTAGGGCAAATCCCCTTCAACTTCCCCTGCAAACCTTCTTCACAGATAGACGGCGGTAAGAATCCGGGACCTACGGGCAACATGTCACGCATCAACGGAGCACTCTACCCCTTCGGTTACGGCTTGAGCTACACCACCTTCGAGTACTCCGACCTCGACATCACCCCCCGAGTCATCACCCCGAACGAGTCTGCCACCGTCCGCCTGAAGGTGACCAACACCGGCAAACGTGCCGGAGATGAAGTAGTGCAGCTCTATATCCGCGACGTACTGAGCAGCATCACCACCTACGAAAAGAATCTTGCAGGCTTCCAGCGCATCCACCTCGAACCGGGCGAAGCCCAGGAGCTGTCCTTCACCATCGACCGCAAGCACCTGGAGCTTCTGGACGCCGACATGAAATGGGTGGTGGAACCCGGCGACTTCGTGCTCATGGCCGGCGCCTCTTCCGAAGACATCCGCCTGAACGGAACGCTGACCGTAGAAGACTACCAGACCCGTGCCAAAGCCATTGAAGCCCAAAAACCAGCAAAGCGTGTGAGTGCCAGCACCAACCCAGAGGATGCCGAAAACGTGCTCGACGAAAAAATCAATACCGCATGGCAAGGAAATAAGGGAGATTATATTACCTTTGCCTTGAAGAACGGAACCCAGGTAGATAAAGTTACCATCGCCTTTACACGTGACAACAACCTGCCGGCAACCTTCGAAATCCAGCTCTCGGGCGGTGGCGGACAGTTCCTCACCATATATTCGGGCACCGTCAGCGAATACGGCAAACTGATTTCCTATCCGTTCAAAGGCACTACCGCCAGCGACCTCCGCATCGTGCTGAACGATGACCGCGTCAGTATTGCCGAAGTTAAATTTTAATGTGCTAATGTGCCAATATGCTAATGTACCAATGACCATGCAGCATATACAGCGCAGCCAATTAGCACATTAGCATATTGGCACATTAACACATTAAATTAATGAAAACACTTCTTTTCTGTATGCTCGGATTAGGTTTGACAGCATGTGGCTCTTCTCCAAAGGGCACTAACGGTGACCAGGACGAACTCGCCATGCTAATAGGTACTTACACGAATGGCTCAAGCAAGGGTATCTATACCTTCCGCTTTAATCAGGAGACGGGAACAGCCGTTCCGCTCAGTTCAGCGGCATTGCCCAATCCCTCCTACCTCGTCCCCTCGGAAGATGGCGAATTTGTCTATGCCGTCAGTGAAATGAACGACAGCACAGCAGCCCTCAGCTCCCTTGCCTTCGACCGGGAAACGGGAGAAATGCGCCTGCTGAACACCGTTCCCACCTTCGGCGCCGACCCCTGCTACGTGGCCACCAATGGCCGGGAAGTGTTGACTGCCAACTACAGCGGTGGAACCATGTCCGTCTTTCCTTTACAGAAAGACGGCACTTTGGCTCCTGCAGACACGCTCTTTCAAGGCTCTGCCACCGGTCCCGACGCCATACGGCAAGCCACTCCCCACATCCATTGCACGGTCTTTTCACCGGACGGAAAGTATATCTTCGCCACCGACTTCAGTGCCGACCGCATCCTGCGCTTTGTGATGCACCCCGACAACCCTATTCCTCATGCTTCTCTGGAAGCCGTTGGCATTGAGGCAGATTCCGGCCCGCGCCATCTGACATTCAGCCCTAATGGGAAGTTTGCCTATCTCATCACCGAACTGTCCGGTAAGGTCATTGCCTTCAGTTACGACGACGGCCGCCTGGAACAGATACAGACTATCACAGCCGACACCGTAGCCGCCCGTGGAAGTGCAGACATCCACCTCAGTCCGGATGGGAAATACCTCTACGCCAGCAACCGTCTGAAAGAAGACGGCATCGCCATCTTTGCCGTGAATCCCGAAAATGGGACCTTGGCAAAGGTAGGTTATCAGCCCACCGGCATCCATCCCCGCAACTTCAACATCACGCCCAACGGTAAATACTTGCTTGCCGCCTGCCGCGACAGCAATGTCATTCAGGTATACAAACGAAACGAAGTTACCGGACTCTTGGAAGATACTCATCAGGACATTGTAGTCGACATGCCGGTTTGCGTACAGTTCGTCAGCTCTGTTAATAATTTATAAAGCAATATTTAGCAAAGATAACTTCATTAACTTTGTCCCTTAGCTAAATCAGTCTAAACGAATGTACATTATGAAGAAGAATATATTGATGCTCTCAGCTCTGTTCTTGTCTATCACTGCCATGGCGCAAACAGACGTAACCACCGGTGTGATGCGTGGCAAAGACTACGGAGTGACTTATATGTTGCCCAAAACAGAAATAGAAATCGTATTGCAAGCCACCAAGCATACCTACACTCCCGGAGAATTTTGCAGATATGCCGACCGCTATCTGCGTCTCAACAACGTGTCTGCCGAACCCGAGGAGTTCTGGACACTGGATAAGATAGAAACCCGCATAGCCGGTGTACCGGATAAGGACAACGTCTATTTCGTGAAGATGAAAGACAAGACCGTAGCACCCCTTATGGAGCTTACCGAAGACGGAATTGTCCGCTCCATCAACATTCCGTTCAGCGGTAAGCCTGCTGCCAAGACGCCCGAAGCCAAAGCCACCGAAAGCAGCATTGACCCACGCAGTTTTCTGACGGAAGAAATACTGATGTCCAACTCCAGTGCCAAGATGGCCGAGCTGGTGGCCAAGGAAATATACAGCATCCGCGAAAGCAAGAATGCCCTCCTGCGCGGCGAAGCAGACAATATGCCCAAGGACGGCGCGCCCAACTCAAGCTGATGCTTGACAATCTGAACCAGCAGGAAACGGCTATGACGGAAATGTTCTCGGGCAAAATAAAGAAAGAACCCAAGACATTCACCATCCGGCTGACGCCTAAAGAGATGAAAGATGAAGTGGCTTTCCGTTTTTCCCGAAAGCTGGGAGTGGTGGCCAATAATGACCTTGCCGGTGAACCGTATTATATCAGCGTCACCGACCTCAAAAGTCCCGATGTATCTGCCACCGAGGAAGGCAAAAAGAAAGTGGACGGTGTAGCCTATAACCTTCCGGGCAAGGCACAAGTGACATTGGTGTATAACAATAAGAAATTGTTTGACGACCAACTTCCCATTACCCAATTCGGCACCGTAGAATACCTCGCACCGGTACTGTTCAACAAGAATTCTACCATCAAAGTGCTGTTTGATACGGCAACGGGAGGATTGATAAAAGTGGATAGGGAATAAAGGAATTCTAATTCCGGATTGTCAACTGGATAAATCCATCCTTACGCAACTGCATTACGTAGGCGGTGACCCGGGGAATATAATTCTCTTCCTCCCCAAAGTGCCTGGCAAGTAGAGAGATGATTTCGCGCACGGTACGATGTCCATCTATCAGATTCCAGACAGCTGTACCGTGTTCTTCCAGCCTCACATGGATGTCAGGAGACATCCCCTTCGGCAATAAAAAACGACGCATCCATTCGTATTTAAACCGTGGGTAGGCGAGTACGGCGCACTCACCTTCCCATTCGGTTGTTATATGTCCACAGCGGACCGGAACAGCGTCCAACAGACTTACTTTTCCTTCGGGTATTTCCATCATACGGTATCCGCTTTTCCTATTATTTCTGAATATTAGGCTCTTCCAGCTTATAACCATACTTCTTGTCTGCCTTCTTCAGCAGTAGAGCCACTATAAGGGACAAGCAGGCAATACCGGTAAAAATGCACATAGGCACCGTATAGTCATACATATTCGTTCCATCTGGTTTCTTGCCCGGATATACAATAGGCATCAAGCACCCACCCTATCAATGTAGGAATACCCCAAAGACCGATATTCTGGATAAAGAAAATCAATGCGTATGCCGTACCCAACTGGCTTACCGGGAATATCTTGGCCACAGCCGGCCACATGGCAGAAGGTACCAGCGAGAAAGCGATACCCAAAATTATCATCAGCACAATAGCTACCAGCCAATAGTTTATATCGGGAATAGCATAAATGAAATGCACACATATCAGCATGGCCGAGCCCAGCAGCATGATAGATGCGGACTTGCCCCGCTTGTCAATGAAACCACCAAAGACCGGAGTCAGAATCAGCGCTCCCAATGCCGGAAGTCCGGCAAATGTACCGGCCACATTCTCATTGATACCGTATTTGATAATCATCAACTCGGAAGCAAACTTCTGGAATGGGAATACACAAGAGTAGAACAATACACACAGCAATGCTATCAGCCAGAAACCGGGATTGACCAGAATATTCTTCACATCCTTAAAAGAGAACTTCTCTTCCTCATCTTCCGTACCGGCAGCAATGGCAGCAGCTTCCATCTGTTTGTCCAGCTTCTTGTCCATCACTGCAAAGACGAAGAAAGCAATCATACCGCCCAACAACAGAACCAAACCCAACAACACCGGTGTGGAAATACCGAAAGCGCGGGCCAAAGGAATGGCTACGGCATAACCGGCTTGCGAACCGATACGTGCTAAAGCGACTTGTACCCCCATAGCCGTGGCAAGCTCTTTCCCCTTAAACCACTTGGCTATGATTTTGGAAACTGTAATACCGGCGACCTCCGCTCCTACTCCAAAAATGGAATAACCGGCAAAAGCAACAAACACACCCGTTTTATAGCCAAATATTTCATTGATTCCGAATAAAGTCGCGTCGGCACCGGCAAGTCCCGTCATTGCATAGTATTCAAGTGCTGTACCACCTACCATCAGGATAGTTGCCAGCTTTCCGGTGAAACGGATACCAAAGCGGTCGAGGATTAATCCTCCCCAAATCAACATCAGGAAAAAAACATTCAGAAAACTATAACCACCGGTAAAGAATCCGAAATCGGTACTCGACCAAGCCAAGTCCGTTTCCAACATTGTCTTCAACGGTGCTACCACGTCGTTTACATAATAAGCTGCCATCATCGTGAAGGCAACAATCACCAATGCCCCCCCAACGGGTAGCCTTGGAATCATTCAATTTAAGTTTGAGTTGTTCTGTCATTGTACTATTTGGATTTCAATTTATTAATCAGATTGCATAAATTGCTGACAAAGGTAAATAAATACTTCATCAAAACGAAAAAAGGCTGACACCTTTTCAGTATCAACCTTTCTCTTATTTTTCCAAGCGGGAGTCATCCGCAATATCCTTATCTTATTCTGCTGCAGGGGCTTCTGCTGCAGGAGCAGGAGTTTCAGCCGGAGTTGTAGCTGCAGGGGCCTCCGATTGCGGAGCTTCTGTACCTACGGGCATGTTATAAGGATTAGTTTTTTCTTCTTGTTGCGCCTGTTCCAGAATCACATCACCGCCCTTGCCTGTGGAAGAAGGAATAGTGTAAGCAGAAACAATACTGAAGACTACCATGACAGCTGCCAGAGTCCAGGTTGCTTTTTCCAAAAAGTCCGTAGTCTTGCGCACACCCATAATTTGGTTGGATGATGAAAAGCCTGATGCCAGACCACCTCCTTTAGAATTTTGAATCAATACAATGAAGCACATCAGCACAGATGCAATCAGCATTAAGATAACTAATAATAAATACATTTTGTTATTTTGATTTAGCGTTAATAATCAATTTCTCCAAAAATCTGATTTGGTCTGCAAAGTAAGCATTTTTTTTTGGATAATTCAAACTTAATTTTTTAATAATTTCAAGCGCCTTGTCATATCGGTGCTGTTTTATATAGATTTTGGCTAAAGTTTCCGTAAAACAGCTATCGTCCAACTCTTCCGTTACCGGCGATACTGAGGGTTCTTCCTCTTCTTCAGTCTCTTCCTCCTTCTCTACAAGAAACTCCCTTCTCGTATCCGAGGCATCCGAAGACTCACTCTTTTGGATAAAGTCATCTATCAATTCATGCCCGCGCAGTTTAGGCACTTCCGACTCATCTTCTGCATCCACACCGGGTTCTTCCTGCATTAAATAGGCCGTATAATCCACCGCATAATCCAGCTCCGTATGCTGTGAATGCTCTTCGGGAACAGTAGCCAGAAATGCGTCAATCAAGGAAAGGGTACGGTCCACACTCGGCTCTTTCTCCAAATCGCCGGAAAACAGCGACGAGACCTTCCGGGATTTCAAAGTATAGCGGTCACCCTCTATAAAGTAAAACAGCACACGACGGTCTGCCACATACAACACAGCCTTGCGCAACTCCGCGCCAAAGTTGATGTCGTGCAGTAGATAGAGGTTTTTCAGATAGAGCAAACGGAGCGACTGGAAATAAGGATAGCGTGCCACCAATGTGCGAAGCTCGTACAAAGTATCCCTATTCAGCGTCTCGGGATGCTGAATCCATTGTTGCAAATGGGTAGGCGTCATGAGTTTACCAGTTAGCTACAGTTGCATTGAAAATCTGTTCGGCAATGTCTTTCACCATCAAGGTTATCAGCTGGTCCTGCACTTCGGTCAGCAATTTTGAGGAATCATAGGTCTGGAAAGCCGAGAACTGCTGTTCAAAGTCCTCCTCATGGTTCGTGTTATTGGTGTAGCGCACGTTGACAGTCAGCGTCACCTTCACCTTCGAAGAGTAGCCGCTGGCATCCACCGATTCATTATATTGATTGTAGCCGGTTATTTCTCCGTCTATTTCCAGGTCTCCTCCGGAATTCACCAGTTGCAGGCGAGTCTGCTGAATGAACATATCCTTCATTTTCTGGTTAAATTCTGTTGCCAGCGGTGCATATACATACTCTGCCCGGTTCTGGAAATCGGCAATGGAAATCGTTTTTACCTTTGTATAGTCGATAGAGCTTATCGGAGCAAGTCCCAACTTCATACTACATGAATTCACCAGAAATAACAAGCTTACCAACAAGGAAGCAAATGCCGCTTTTTTAATCCAATCCATATTCTTTTATCTTTCTGTATAACGTACGCTCAGAGATATTCAAATCCTGAGCCGCACTCTTACGCTTGCCGTGATGTTTTTCAAGCGCCTTACGTATCATTTCTTTCTCCACTTCATCCAGGGAGAGTGACTCCTCCACATATTCTTCCGTATCCTGGAAATCATCGTCCACCGGAGTAACCGGCTTTACCGAAGGATGTATAATGGTGGGGACACTGGATGTTACCGGAGGTACCACCGCCGGAGTAGCCGGCGTATAGTAGGCCGATGTGGCAACCGCCGGATTGGCTACCGTTCCCCTTTCAGCCATAATCTCATGCACCAACTTTTTCAAGTCCGTTACATCCTGGCGCATATCAAACAGAACCTGGTAGAGAATTTCCCGTTCACTCCCAAAGCTCTTGTCCTCCTTCACTCCAAACAAGGCAGGCAGGCGCTGCATATTGTTCTGCTCAGGCAGATAGCCCTTCAGTATGGATGCATTGATTTCACGATTGGTCTCAATGATGGATATCTGCTCGGTGATATTCTTCAACTGGCGCACATTACCCGGCCATGAGTAGCCCAGCAACACTTGCTTGCCGTCTTCCGTCAGCTGAATGGCAGGCATACGGTACTTTTCTGCAAAGTCCGAAGCAAACTTTCGGAACAGCAGCACCACGTCTTCACCGCGTTCGCGCAATGGAGGGACCTGAATAGGAACTGTGTTCAAACGGTAATACAAGTCTTCACGAAAACGTCCGTCAGCAATGGCTTGTGTCAAGTTTACATTGGTAGCGGCAACAATACGCACATCGGTCTTTTCCACCTTAGAAGAACCTACTTTGATGAATTCACCGCTCTCGAGCACACGCAACAAGCGTGCCTGGGTAGGCAAAGGCAATTCGCCGACTTCATCAAGGAAGATTGTTCCGCCGTTGGCCTCACCGAAATACCCCTTCCGTTCGCCGATAGCCCCGGTAAATGCGCCCTTCTCATGACCGAACAGTTCCGAGTCAATCGTCCCTTCGGGAATGGCTCCACAGTTCACGGCAATGTACTGTCCATGCTTGCGCCGGCTGTACTGGTGTATTATCTGCGGAAAGCTCTCCTTTCCCACACCACTCTCTCCGGTAATCAGTACAGACAAGTCGGTGGGCGCTACCTGGATAGCGATATCAATGGCACGCATCAGCGCTTCATTGTTGCCGATAATGCCGAAACGTAATTTTACTTGTTGTATTTCCGCTTTTGTCATTCTACAAATCTTCTTCTACACTATCGAGTTTCAGTTTGTCGCTATCGTCACGTTTCTCGTAATATTGCTTGCGCAGCGGATTTGCATGTGCCTCTTTCTCACGCTGGCGGTTACGGAACACATCTATTGCCACATAGATAGCCTGCCGGAATGAATCTTCAGAGGCGATTCCTTTCCCGGCAATATCGTAGGCCGTGCCATGAGCAGGCGAAGTGCGTATCACCGGCAAGCCGGCAGTATAGTTCACGCCCTCGTCCATAGCCAATGCCTTGAACGGTGCCAGCCCCTGGTCGTGATACATGGCCAGGATACCATCAAAATGGGTAAAGTTATCTGAGCCCATAAACCCGTCTGCCGGATAAGGACCATAGCAAAGCATACCCTTAGCAGCCATTTCGTTGATGGCCGGAATGATAATCTCCTGCTCTTCAGTTCCCAGCAATCCGCCGTCTCCTGCATGCGGATTCAGCGAAAGCACTGCAATACGCGGTGCGCTGATAGCAAAATCCTGCTTCAAGGAGCGGTTGAATATCTTCAGTTTTTCTTGTATCAGTTCTTTGGTGATGCTTCCGGCTATCTCTTTAACGGGAATATGTCCGGTCACCAATGCTACCCGGAAGTCATCTTTCATCAGAATCATAAGGGCCTTCTCGCCATCTCCCAATTTTTGCTCTATATACTCCGTATGTCCGGGGAAGGCAAACTCCTCCGACTGGATGGTATGCTTGTTGATGGGAGCTGTGACAATCACGTCTATCATTCCCTCCTTATATTCCTCAATGGCTTTTTCCAGTGCACCAAGTGCAGCTTTACCAGCTTCAACGTCAGGTTTAGAGAACTCAACCTTTACTTCATCATCCGTACAGTTCACTACACTCAAGCGATTGGGAACCGCTTCGGAGGCGGAGTTGACGATACTGAAGTTGGTAGGCAAGTCCAATGATTTACGATGATAAGCTGCCACTTTAGGCGAACCGTAGATAATCGGCGTGCACAATTCCAGCATCACCGGGTCTGCAAACGTCTTTAAAATCACTTCATACCCTACACCATTAATGTCGCCTTGTGTAATGCCGACTCTTATTTTGTTGTCTTCCATTTTTATTACTTATTATTAGTAGTATCTTTTGAGGTTACGCCTACCGGAATTTCCGCACCTTCCTGCTTGCTGCCGGGCAGTTTCAAGGTATAGAGCGAAGCCTCCATCTGACGTACCAGATTACGTTTCATTTTATCAGGTGAATAAATAAATATTTCAGATACGATAATACGCTGATTGGCCTTGTCCAAACGTACATGCGATACGAACGGACCGCCCATGAAGTCACCCTTTATGCGCCACAAGCCGCGGGCCTCCAGTGCATAGTCTCCCTGCACACTGATGGGGCGTACATCGGTCATCAGAGAATCCGTCGACATATACATGCCTTCACGGGCACCAGGGATATTAACCTTCATCACGGAATCGCGTTTATGAACAAAATATTCTTTAGTAAACGTATCCTTATCCGTATAAGGATAAGAGTAGATTACAAAGTTCTGGTCGCCGGTAGCTGCATTCGTACCTGCCCAGAAGAAGTTCTCACCCTCCTTGGTAGATGTCAGTTCGCCCGGCACCCATACATCGCAATCGAACTGGCTTTTCACCTTCGTTGCTATATAGTCGCTATGCTTGTCCTTCAATACTGAAATCTGACGATTCATTTCCGCATGGGTAAAGAAATCGATGATTACCTGCCTATTCTCCTCCACAAATTTCTCGAACGAAGCCTCGTCCGGTGCCTGAATAGTGAGAATAGACTGAGGAGCAGCATATACATTCCTTGCATACTTGAATTTAGGCTGGGTATAGAGGTCCTTGTTCACATCGACAATAATGATATTGCGAATCAGTTTTAAAGTGGCATCATAATTGGAAGGGGCAGTATACATGATTCGGAATGAACGTTCTGACTGGGGAAGCCCCGGAACATCAGAATCAAGCACATCGAAAAGCGCCCTACCGGCAGGACGTTCCCACAAGCCGGGCTCCACCACTACCAGAACTTCATACGCACGACCACTGGAGGTCGGAGTAAACACACCCTTTTTACCACCACCGCAAGCGGAAAAAAGTGTCAGTACGAGAACCATACTTAAATAAAACAAGTGCTTTCTCATATCTCTATCATTTTAGTTTTTTCACAAAGCTACGAAGAATGCGTAATATCCTCCCTACCTAAGTTAATAATTTATATTAATTCTTCTTTATTCTCCTCCTGCTTGGCAGTGGACAACATGCCACAAGCGGCAAATATATCCTCTCCACGCGATGACCGTATAGTGGTAAACAGACCGTGCGAAGTCAGATAATCACGGAACGCAGTCATGGTTTCCATATCAGCCCCTTCAAGATTCACTCCAGGTATGGCATGAAAACGAATCAGGTTAATCCGGCAGTCCAGCCCGCGTAGCAGCTTCAGAAGTTCCTTTGCATACGGTAACGAGTCATTCACTCCTTTGAAAACAATATATTCAAAAGATAGTCTGCGCTGTTTGCTAAAATCATAGTTTCTTAACAATTCCACAATCTCCGTGATGGAGAACGCCTTCTCTGCCGGCATCAGCTCGCGGCGTTGCAAAGGTATCGGCGAATGAAGGCTGATAGCCAGATGGCAGTCCGACTCCTCAATAAAACGCTGCAAGCCCTTCTTCAATCCCACAGAAGAAAGTGTAACACGCTTGGGACTCCACGCATACCCATAAGAGGCGGTCATTATTTCCAGCGCTTTCAATACCTCGTCCAGATTATCAAGTGGTTCACCCATGCCCATCATTACCACATTGGTAAGCTTGTCCCTTTCGGGCAACGAATTGATTTGATTAATAATCTGGTTGGATGTCAGATTGGCAGTAAAACCTTGTTTGCCGGTCATACAGAACTTGCAATTCATCTTACAGCCCACCTGCGAGGAGACACAAAGCGTAGCCCGGTCTTCGTCGGGTATATAGACAGCTTCCACGAAATGCCCCTCGCCTGCCCGGTACAAGTATTTCACCGTACCGTCTACAGAGCGCATGGCATCTACCGGCGCTTCGGCACCTACCTCATAGATTTCTTTCAGCAATTCCCGATGCTTCAACGAAAGATTGCTCATTTCGTCTATAGAAGTCACCTTCTTGTCATACAGCCAGGAAGCTATCTGCTTGGCAGAGAAACCGGGCATTCCCAGATTCTTCACCACATTCTGCAATTCAGAGAGCGTCAAGCCCAATAGAGGTCGTTTCTGCATATCGTTTTTCATTAAAACAAAACTCTTTCAAGAATGCAAAGGTAGGAATAAAGTTGCACAAAGACAACGGAGAGTATAGAAAATGAAATGTACAGAGAATGAAAAAGCCGCCCGGGAGTACCGAACGGCTTTTCAATATGGGTTTTCTATTCTTAGAAGAATAAATAACGTTGGTCTTTTACGTTGGCTTTCAGATACAAGTCACTGATGAACTGGCTTGCCATACGTGCATGCATGTTAGCCAAGTTAGCCTCTTCAGTTTCCTTGTTGAATGTTTCGTTCAGCTTCTCTTTTGCATAAGGTTGCAGAACGAATACACCACCGTTACCCTTGATAGGAGCACTCAGCTTGTTCACTTCGGCAATAGAAGCGTATGCGCCTACCAGAGGTTCGCTGCTACGCAATGCCGGGATATAGGCAGGAGCAGAGAAAGTAACGTGCTTTACAGAATCACTAACAGCATTTGCCATATTCTTGTACTGCTCGAACGAAGTTGCATTGGCAGCCTTCATATCAGCCATAATCTTCTCTGCTTTCTTGTCACGGAGAATTTCAGCTCTCAACTGGTCCTTTACCAAAGCCAGTGGGCGATAACCTTCAGGAACAATACTTGCAACACCTACTACCAGCATACGGTCGCTCTCGCCACATTCGTACAAACCGGAAACTTCACCGGCTTTTGCCTCAAACGCCCATTTCAAAGCATCTTTGGTTCCTCTGATACCACCGATACCATGTTCAGAGCTGTACAAGTCGGCTCTATCCAGCAACTTGTAACCGGCATCTTCCGCATTGGCAATCATTTTCTCTAAAGTATTGTTTGCAGCGATGAACTGGCTAAACTCATTGTATGCCTTGCTGTAAGTTTCCTTGCTGAATTCTACCGGACGCTTGATAACGGCTACCTTATATTTATCCTTGACAGCCTTCTTGTTGGTTACTTGCAAAATGACATTTGCTTGTCCCAACGCCAGATTGGTCAGTTCGTTCTGTCCCAAAGTTGTGACAGCGGTAATGTATTTCAAGTTGTCACCGTCAATCTGTGCGCCTTCGTAGTTAGCAGAAGAGATCCAGGTAGGCTCACCGGTCTGACCGTACTTCTTCGCAATTTCAGCAAAGCTGGCACCACCCTTAATAGCATTGTAGATGCTGTCGGCTAAAGTCTTCGTCTTTTCAGCATCTTCGGCAACTACCTGAATCTGACGGAACTCGATAGAGTCCGGCATAGCAGCAGTAGCCAATTTCTTGAAAGAGTTAAGAGTATTGTCCGATACGTTATAATAAGGTCCGAATACACCACCCACCGCAACAGAATCCAAACGGGCTGTCACATCAGCAGGCAGAGACTTAGTAGTGTAGAACAAGTCTGTATAAGGAGCTTCGGAACCGGTAGAACGGATGAAGGTAGTATAGTCAGAAGGATTGGCAGTAAGTTGTTCGGTGTATTCTTCCATTTCCTTCTGGAGAGCAGCTCTGTCTTCTGCACTTGCAGTAACTTGCACATCAATGAACTTGATATTGCGAGTTTCCACATATTGCTTGAACTGTTCTTTCTTCTTGTCGTATGCAGCCTTCAAATCAGAATCCTTGATAACGATGGTAGAGTCAACGATAGAAGAATAGGGAACTGCAGCAAGCAGCAGGTCTGACTGCTCTACTCTTGCATCAAAAGCGTCTTGAGCTTCTACCGGGTTGGAGAAAAGAGATTTTGTAATCAAAGCTTGATACTTCTCCTGAAGACGTGCCTGGATAAGAGACTTTTCGAGGAAAGACCAGAACTTGTACATGGATTCATAGTATTCTGCATATTGTGAAGGCATCTGCGCCTTATTCATTTTTGAATAGTCCACCAAGAACTTCTTCAACATATCCTTATCAAACGCACCGGTCTGAGGATTACGGAACGGAGTCTGTTGCAGCATCGGATGCACACCGGCATTAATGATAGCCTGAATCTCAGCCTTCGATACAACCAGACCGAGTTTCTTTGCTTCCTTTTCAATCAGCTTATTATTGACGTATGTTCTCCATACTTCATCTTTGATTTGGTTTGTCTGCTCATCGCTCAATGCACTGTTGCCACTGGAGAACTTGATGACTTCTGTATATTCTTCTACCAATGCTTGAAAATCCTGAGCGGAAATTGATTCCCCGTTCACTTCACCTACGTCTTGTGACTGGTGTGGCTGAAGCACTTTCCACGCGTCACCTGCGATGAAAGCAAACAGCGCCAAACCAATAACAATCACCAATAAAGGTCCTTTAGACCGAATGTTTTGTAATGTTGCCATTTTAGTTAATATGATTTATTTGTTTATTATTATTTTCCTAACACGTTCATTTTAGCGCACGAAGATACAAAAAATGCTAATACGCATCCATTTATTCTTTAAAAAATTATGCCTAAATGAAATTATTCAATGACTTTCAGTCTTACCAACTCAATTTTAGTGGCTGTTACCTTGATTATTTTAAACTGATAATTATCCACTTCAATCACTTCATGCAGCTTCGGGAAACTTTGATAACGGTTCAGAATCAGACCGCCCACTGTCAGATAATCATCCGATTCCGGCAGGTCGAGCCCGAAAGTCTCATTTACCTTTTCTATTTCCAGACGGGCCGAAAGCACATATTCACGTTCACCCAACTGCTTACACACATAGGATGTGTTATCATGCTCATCCTCAATATCGCCGAAAATTTCTTCCACCAAATCCTCTAAAGAGACGATACCCGCCGTACCACCGAATTCGTCCACCACTACAGCAATCGTTTTTTTCTGTTGCATGAACAGTTTCATCAGTTTGTGGGCCGACATCGTTTCGGGTACAATAGGCACTTCCTTCACGTTATTCCTCCAGTCCACCGGATTCCTGAACATCTCCGACGAGTGAATATATCCCACCACATTATCTATATTTCCATCATATACTATGATTTTGGAAATACCCGACTCCACAAAAGACATTTCAATTCTTCCAATGTAGTGGTCAGATCTACAGCTACCACCTCTGTACGCGGTACAATACAGTCGCGTATCTTTATATTCGAAAAGTCAAGCGCATTTTGGAATATCTTTACCTCTGCATCCAGTTCTTCTTCACTTTCCGCATTCTCTATGCTCGACTGGATGAAGTAATCCAAATCCACTTTGCCAAAAGCCTTGGCCGACGCCTCCTTGTTTACTTTCATCCCAAATATCCGAAGGAACAGATACGACAATCCCGATGCAAACTTTGAAACAGGAAACAGAATGACATAACATATGAATAAAGGAATGGCACATACCCTCAGCATCAGATTGGGATTGATTTTAAACAAAGTCTTCGGCAAGAACTCACCGGTTACCAAAATAATAAGAGTGGAAATTACAGTCTGCACCAACACCATTACAAAATGATTGGAAATAATTCCGGCAAGAAGATTCACCTCTATGATTTGTGCCATCAAGATACCATAAATGACAAGCGCGATGTTATTACCCACCAGCATGGTCGAGATGAAGTTATTCGGGTTGCGAAGGAAATAGGAAATGATACCGGAAGTGACGCCTGACTTCCTTTCCATCTCAAAGCGCAGTTTATCTACGGAAACAAAGGCAATCTCCATTCCTGAAAAGAAAGCGGAGAAAGCCATGGTTATCAATAAAAAAATAACGGTATCCATTTTATCAATTTATGGTATCAGTCTGCAAGCTGTCTGCTGCGGCAGTCTCCTCGTCAACATAGAAGATACCCTCCGGCTTGCGAATCGTGTAAACAGTCATCTGCTGATTGGATTCAAAGCCATGTCCCGTAATGATACGGTCAGGCTGCTCGATACGGATAAACTCATCCGAATAAATTCTTTGTGCCCGCTGGTCCCAATACAGCAGCTCTGTATCAAACTGCTCACCTTTCAAATTCTGTATATGCACATTCCCCATCAGTTTCCACAACTCCTCCTTATTAAAGAAGTAGGCTGTATCAGCCTTGATACTTGCCTCCACTTGGAAGATAGAGTCGAACTTCTCCAAATAGACCCCCTTTTCAAAAGCCCAGTAAGGAGGATTCTTCCGGTCAAAGACCAGCCACTCTTCCGTATTGATGCGGTAACGCGTTACACCGGAATCAGAAACCAGTGTAGTCACCCCGCGGGTATCCATCACTGCCATAGAGTCACGCTCGGTAATGGCATCTCCCAGCTCCTTCTTCTTCCCGGAACACGAAGAAAATAAAAGAAGCATAACCATTGCCCCAAGGACAATGGTTATGCTCGCATTTTTATGATAAACAATGTTGATGGGTTGTAGCAACATGATTTTATCTGATAGTTGTAGATTCACCTATCCATCCACCGATAGTGATACGGTCACCAGCTTTGTAACCCAACATAAAGAGGTCTTTAGCCTGGGGAGTGTGGCGGGAATAAGTACTAATCAATTCGTTAGCACGTTCTGTAACTGAAGGATCTACAGCTTTAGCTCTCTGCAGCTTGTCAATTACTACAAAGTAAGTACACTTATTCAGAGCAGGCTCATCGGTCCAGTTAGGATTGGAGCCGTAAAGCTGTGCCAGTAAAATATAAGGCTCTCCATAGTTCTCCTTAAAGCTCATAGCCTTTTGGCAGTAGCTTCTTGCCTGAGAGAGTTTCTTGGCCTGCATCAAGGCTGCGGCAGTAGCGTATGCCATTTCAGCCTTCTTGTCATTATCTGTTTCTTTAGCCAATGCTTCATCAAAATACTTCACGGCATTGTCATAGTCACCTTTCTTATAGTACATGTATGCTACACCTACAGCTGCATCGGCAGTCGGGTCAATCTGATACATGTACTCAGATGCCTTGAAGTAAACTTCGCTTTCGTTGCACTTCATCAATTTCAGGATGTTCAATGCCTTCTTCAAGAAAGCGGAGTCAGTCTTGCTTGCTTCCACCTTAGGACCATAGATATTCTGCAAAGATTCACAATCAGCTACACCACTCTGAATGAACATGGCCACGAGGTTATCCTTGATAGCTTGCAAGTTAGCCTTCTTAGCTTCCTTGGTTTCAGCAGCAAGTGCGTCATCTGCATACTTGGAAGCATCAATATAATCCTGGAAGAACTGGTCGGTATGATTATCATCAGCCTTTACCTTCTGCATGGAAGTATCCAGGAAATAGTGCAACACCGCACCTTTGGAACCACCCTTTTCAGCATGAACAGATTCTTTCAGCCAATTATAAGCCGTATTAAGGTCCGGAGCAGGAGCGAACTGAAGATAATCCACAGCTTTGGCACCCAAGGCATCAGCCACACTCGGCACGCCCTTCATTCCCTTACCAATGAATTCAGGAATGTACTTCATTCTCAAATCATATACATCCATCAACTCATCAAAATACTTCTTGTAATCAGCAGAATTTCTATCCTTAATCTGACTCAAGAAACCCACTAAAATCTTCTGAGCATCTGTAAATGTGTAATACCGCAGTGTAGGACAATCCTTCAATACAGCCATACAAGGAGCGTATGCATCCTTAAAGTTACCAGCTCTCACTGCTTCATGAGAGATACTACTGTTCGAATTACAATTTTCAGTCTGTGCGAAAGTGCTGGTCACTCCACCCGAAAGGAGCAAGACAGCCACAAGCGTCTTAATTTTCATTGTATTTAAATTTTAGTTGTTATATTTTTGTCTATTCAATTTCCATTAATCCACTTTACGCTTGAAGAACCAACGTTCGTTAAAGGTTACTCCGATACAAATGCGCAATGTATTTTCGTTCAAGAACGCTGCTTGGGTTCCTTTGGTTCGCACGTATTGCGCAGAAAGGCTCAATACAGAACGGGTTCTCGGTATGGGTAATCCAAAACCGGCAGTAACACCATATTCATCAGCGGCACGTACACCGTCTATCTTATAATAAGGTTTGGAATAATAAGCTCCCAAACGATACTTCACATGAGACAAATAACTTCTTCCCATAGGATTCGGCAGATACTCTGCACCAACGGATATTCTTCCACGGTCGCAAAACGCCTCGTCATTGTTCATATAGCTCACTTTGCTCCAATTCTGGAACATCACATCCGCTCCTACCGTCAGACGATTGTCGTACACGTACGTCACACCTGCGCCAAATGTTGTCGGAATGCCGCAAGTAACAATAGTATCCCTCGTTGCCGAAGTAGCTCCCGTATTGCTATCACCAGTCTGCGTAACTTCGTACGCATCGTTACTCAAATCATGCCCCGGAGAAAAGACGACTCCCAACGTTGCAACATGCTTTTTCCCAAACTGATGGGTGTACTGCGCTCCAAAATCCAACTTATAACTCTTTACAGCCACATTAGACTGTATTGTAATAGGAAATACACTTGAACTGGACGGAAAGGTTTCCGCAGCGGTTCTTGTTATATCTCCCCAAAGATACGAAAAATTCGCACCGACAGAAAGATTTTTAATTATTTTAAAGCCCGCACCTAAATAAAGCTGATGCAGACCTCCTTCTCCCGAATAGCTTACCGTCGTAGATTTGTCTGGGAATTCCGTATCTTCCCGGTACTCTCCCATGCTGTATCCCACATTCGAATAAGGCAACAATCCCAAGCTTATGGCAGCCCATTTACTTGCACGAAACTGCATCGTGATGTAATCAAAACTGGAATTCTTGGCATTTCGTTTCAGAGTACCGTTACTGAGGTTTGTATTCTGTAAAGAGACTGCTCCATCAAAGATAAAAGTCAGCGAATCTACCGCCGTATAGGATGCTGGATTAGCGAAGTTTGTCTGATACTTGTCTCGTAAACCATAGGCAATACCACCCATCGCCCTGCTGTTACTTGAGCCTTGTTCAGATAACTGTCCATATCCATATCGTGTATAGGGAGAATTTGTATTATTTTGAGCGACCGTCGCTCCTGATAATATCGTGAGCAAGCACCAAAAGTGTTTGTCTAAATCTTGTCATTATTATAGTTTAAAATTCTATTTAATCCTTTCAACACTAAAAATCTGTCTGCAAAGATGATACTTTTTAAGTTTGTATCAAAAGAAAAATCATCACCGCCCGTTAAAAAACCAAAAGTTCAGGAGTTTATTTCATCCGTCAGCTGCACCATCTTCATACCGGCTAAACGTAAGCCTTTGCGTTCAAATCTATTTGTGATCTCACCTACCAACCCTCTTTGCAGGGTGCATGGTTTCAAAATGACCAGTGTTTTCTCCATCATAATAGTCGATTCTTTTTAAAGTTATAAAACAACTCTTTCCAAAAAATACTACTTTTCCATGAAATACGATCTTCGTTGGGTCTTTTTTATGTAAATCAGGGAAAAAGGGATAAATTAAGTAATACGAATCAGGAGTTGAATTGATTCATATCTTTTTTCGGTTTTGAGGGAAAGAGGATACAATAAAAGTTAGCATTATTTTACTCCCACTACTATCACTTTGAAGATAAATTATTAATAATAAAAACATTAAGTATGAGTGAGAGTAACTTTTAAGAGTGAGAGTAAGGGCGTTACTCTCACTTTGTCTCGTCCTATAAACAAGGCATTCACCTGCTTTACATCAGGGATTATTTCGCTTATCCTTAGGAACAATCAGCTGTCAACCTTGGTCAACAGGCTTATCAACCAAGATTGATGAGCTCGTCAACCATCGTTGATAAGCCTGTTGACCAAGGTTGACAGCCAATGAAGCTTACTATAAAAAAATACCACAATAAGTATGCTGGATTAAGACAACCACTCATCATCCCTCCCAATCACCTGAATTTCCGGTCTGATATTGAGTCAGCAGAAAAGAGATAAATCTCTATAAAAAATGCTTAAGAAATAAAGGAATGCCTCGTCAGCCAAAGATAAACTAAAGAAATTGCTGTAAGAATGAAAAAGATTACAGTCTTTTTGCCTAATTTTGCAGCATGAAACGAAAACTACTCATTTCCGTATATTTCATACTTTGTTCTCTTTGCCCGCACATAGCCACTGCCCAAGAACAAACGCCGCGGGAAAAGATAACCGATTCGATCCGCATCAGCCTGCTGACCTGCGCCTCGGGTGGAGAAATATATTCTCTTTTCGGGCATACTGCCATCCGCTACGAAAACTTTACCCGGAATATCGACGCTGTTTTCAACTATGGCATGTTCAATTTCAATGCTCCCAACTTCATTCTCCGCTTCGCTTTAGGAGAGACAGACTACCAGTTAGGAGCTACCAATTACGAGCACTTTGTAGCCGAATACAACTACCTGGGACGGGACGTATGGCAACAAACACTGAACCTTACTCCGGACGAAAAGGAACATTTGTTTAATCTGCTTCAGGAAAACTATCGCCCGGAAAACCGTGAGTATCGTTACAACTTCTTCTACGACAACTGCGCCACCCGACCGCGCGACTTAATAGAAAAATCCATTGACGGCACACTGCAATATGCTGACAATATGACCGACAATAACACGGGAGTTTCTTTCCGTGATTTACTGCATAAATACAGTGAGGGGCATCCCTGGTCACGTTTTGGCATGGATATGTGCATGGGTAGCGAAGCTGACAAGCCTATCAACCGAAGACTGATGATGTTCGTCCCTTTCTATGTACAAGAGTACTTCAATACAGCCCAAATCATAGACAAAGAGGGAAAAGCACGCCCGCTGATATCCTCTGAAGAGAAAATAGTAGAAACCGGACTGACAGCTGCCGACCACCGCTCCAGTGGTATTACCCCGATGCAATCGGCCTTGCTGCTGTTCATCCTGGTAACTGCCGCCACTATCTACGGTATCCGACGCCGGAAAACCCTCTGGGGACTGGATTTAATCCTGTTCTTCTGTGCCGGAATAGCCGGATGCATCCTTGCTTTCCTGGCCTTATTCTCCCAGCATCCGGCGTAAGCCCCAACTATTTACTGTTTGTATTCCACCCGTTGCACCTATTTTGTCTCCCGTGGATGATAAATAAGGTGAGAAAACGACAAAAAAGTCGGTACATGGTACTTAATTTCATCGTTTTAACACTTTTTATACTGCTTTGGGCGATAATACCGCAAAGATTTGACTTAGCTGTATTACCTTTGGCACTTTGTTTGCTAGTACGTTCAGCAAGCAATCTTATTTTGACATCGAAAAAGAGATAAATGAAAAAGGGACTGATAACTTCCATACTCGCATTAACTTTCACCGGTCTGCAAGCCCAACCGCTGCCTGCCACTCCTAAATTAGTGGTAACGTTGACGATTGACCAGCTGCGCACCGACTACATGGAAGCATTCTCTTCCCTGTACGGAGAAAAAGGGTTCAAAAGACTGATGCGCGAAGGCAAGGTTTTCTATCAAACCGAGTTTCCCTTCAGCGGAACAGACCGCGCCTCTGCCATTGCCGCCATTTACAGCGGTACGACGCCCTCAATGAACGGCATCATCTCCCAGCAATGGATGAATGCAAATACATTGCGCCCGATGAACTGTGTGGACGACCCCGCTTTTATGGGAAACTTCACCGACGAGAGCTCCTCTCCTTCCCAATTACTGACTTCCACCATAGCCGATGAACTGAAAGTAGCTACCCGCAACAAAGGTATGGTATATGCCATTGCCCCCTCGCGCGATGCAGCTATCCTTGCCGCCGGACACTCCGGAAACGGTGCGTTCTGGTTGAATGAAAACACCGGTAAGTGGTGCAGTACTACATATTACAGCGAATTCCCATGGTGGGTGAGCCAATACAATGAACGGCAATCACCCGATTTTCGCATCCGCGATATGGTGTGGGAACCGATACATCCTATAAATAGATATACGTTCCTGCCCGAATGGCGGGATCAACCCTTTAAATATAAGTTCGACAGCGAACGGATCAATAAATTCCGCCGGCTGATTACCAGTCCCTTCATCAATGATGAGGTAAACTTACTCACAGAGGAACTTCTGGAAAAGAGTACGATTGCCAAAGATGAGATACCGGACCTGCTGGCACTGACTTATTACGCAGGAAACTACAACCATAAGAGCACACAGGAGTGTGCCATGGAAATGCAGGATACTTATGTACGCTTGGACCGCAGCATCGGCTTCCTACTCGACCTCATCGACCGCAAAGTAGGCTTGCACAATGTCATTTTCTGCATTGCATCTACGGGATATGCCGACCCGGAAGCACCTGATTTGGGCCTGTACCGCATCCCGGGTGGGGAATTCTACCTGAACCGCTGCGCTACCTTGCTGAATATGTATCTCATGGCTACGTATGGCGAAGGACAATACGTAGAAACCTACTATAACCAGCAGATTTATCTTAACCATAAGTTAATAGAGAATAAGCAACTGAATTTAGCGGAGATACAAAATAAATCCGCCGACTTCCTGATACAGTTCAGCGGAGTGAATGAGGCTTATTCCGCCCATCGCTTATTATTAGGCCCCTGGTCGCCCCAGATTGAACTGGCACGCAACGGTTTCCATCGTAAACGTTCAGGTGACCTGCTGATAGACGTGTTGCCCGGCTGGACTATCGTGGAAGAAAATGTCACCGATAGCCGCGTAGTACGTCATGCCGATGTGCCTGCTCCACTTATCTTTCTGGGTGGTGGTATAAAACCCGAAACCATACGGGTTCCTGTCAATATTACCCGCATAGCCCCTACCCTGTCAAGTACGATGCGCATCCGCGCCCCGAACGCTTGTACAGCTACTCCACTGAACTTTTAAGCTGAAAACACATCTTACTTGGTAAATCAAGTGACATGTTAACGAAGTGAATCGAAAGTTGAGTGTTTTACTCAAAAAACAAGTCGTAAACTTCTCGTAAATCAGCATTTTAATGTAACTTTGTACCCGCATTTAAGGTAAAGTTACGCCTGAACTAATTAAGTAAATAATAATAAAAACAAATATATAATGGGATTTAATGAATTTTTAAGCTCGATTTTCGGCAATAAATCCGCACGCGACATGAAAGAAATTCAGCCGTGGGTGGAAAAAATCAAAGCCGCTTACCCGGAAGTTGCCAAACTCGATAACGACGCCCTACGCGCCAAGACGGAAGAACTGAAAACCTACATCCACAATTCGGCTACAGAGCAACGCGCTAAGGTAGAAGAACTAAAGGCAGGTATTGAAGCTATTGAACTGGAAAACCGTGAAGAGGTTTTCGCACAGATAGACAAACTGGAGAAAGAAATACTGGAATGCTACGAAAAAGCACTCGATGAAGTACTGCCTGTAGCTTTCTCCATCGTAAAAGAAACAGCAAAGCGCTTCTCTGAAAACGAAGAAATTGTAGTGACAGCTACTGAATTCGACCGTCATCTGGCTGCTACGAAGGACTTCGTACGTATTGAGGATGATAAGGCTATCTATCAGAATCACTGGTTGGCCGGTGGTGCGGAAGTTACCTGGAACATGGTACACTACGATGTACAGTTATTCGGTGGTGTGGTATTGCACAAAGGTAAGATCGCCGAAATGGCAACGGGCGAAGGTAAGACATTGGTGGCTACCCTCCCGGTATTCCTGAATGCATTGACCGGAAACGGTGTGCATGTAGTAACTGTGAATGACTACCTGTCTAAACGTGACTCCGAGTGGATGGGGCCTCTTTACATGTTCCACGGTTTAAGTGTGGATTGTATCGACAAGCATCAACCGAACTCTGACGCACGTCGCAAAGCTTATATGGCAGATATCACATTCGGTACGAACAATGAATTCGGTTTCGACTACCTGCGTGATAACATGGCTATCAGCCCGAAGGACCTTGTACAACGTCGGCACAATTATGCCATCGTCGATGAGGTGGACTCCGTATTGATTGACGATGCCCGTACACCGTTGATCATTTCAGGCCCTGTACCTAAAGGTGAAGATCAGTTGTTCGAACAGCTCCGCCCACTGGTGGAACGTCTGGTAGAAGCACAGAAGAAACTGGCTACCCAATACTTGGCCGATGCCAAACGCCTCATTGCTTCCAATGACAAAAAAGAACAGGAAGAAGGTTTCCTTGCCTTGTTCCGCAGCCATAAGGCTTTGCCGAAGAACAAGCCTCTGATCAAATATCTGAGTGAACAGGGGATCAAAGCAGGCATGCTGAAGACCGAGGAAATCTACATGGAACAGAATAACAAACGTATGCACGAAGCAACCGACCCGTTGTACTTCGTCATCGAGGAAAAACTGAACAGCGTAGATTTGACAGATAAAGGTGTGGATCTGATTACCGGAAATTCGGAAGACCCTACTCTCTTCGTATTGCCTGATATAGCCGCACAACTGTCTGAACTGGAAAACGAAACCAACTTGACAGATGAGGAACGTCTGGCCAAGAAAGATGAGTTGCTGACAAATTATGCTATCAAATCCGAACGGGTTCATACCATCAACCAACTGTTGAAGGCTTATACCATGTTCGAGAAGGACGATGAATACGTTGTGATTGACGGTCAGGTGAAAATTGTAGACGAGCAGACAGGCCGTATCATGGAAGGTCGCCGCTACTCCGACGGTCTGCACCAGGCTATCGAAGCCAAGGAAAACGTAAAAGTGGAAGCTGCCACACAGACATTCGCCACCATTACGTTGCAGAACTACTTCCGTATGTATCACAAGCTGTCGGGTATGACCGGTACTGCCGAAACGGAAGCAGGCGAACTTTGGGACATCTACAAATTGGACGTAGTCGTTATCCCGACAAACCGCCCGATTGCCCGCAATGACATGAACGACCGCGTCTACAAGACCAAACGCGAGAAAGTATAAAGCCGTCATCGAAGAAATCGAGAAAATGGTAGAAGCCGGCCGCCCTGTGCTGGTAGGTACTACCTCCGTAGAGATCTCCGAAATGCTGAGCAAAATGCTGACCATGCGTAAGATTGAGCACAACGTTTTGAACGCAAAGCTGCACCAGAAGGAAGCCGACATCGTGGCCAAAGCCGGTTTGAGCTGCGCAGTAACCATTGCCACCAACATGGCAGGTCGTGGTACCGACATCAAGCTAAGCCCGGAAGTGAAAGCTGCGGGCGGTCTTGCCATTATCGGTACGGAACGCCACGAATCGCGTCGCGTAGACCGCCAGTTGCGTGGTCGTGCCGGACGTCAGGGTGACCCCGGTTCATCCGTATTCTTCGTATCTCTGGAAGACGACCTGATGCGTCTGTTCTCCTCCGACCGTATCGCCGGCGTAATGGACAGGCTCGGCTTCAAGGAAGGTGAGATGATTGAGCACAGCATGATTTCCAAATCCATCGAACGCGCACAGAAGAAAGTGGAAGAAAACAACTTCGGTATCCGTAAACGTTTGTTGGAATATGACGACGTAATGAACAAACAACGTACCGTTGTGTATACCAAACGTCGTCATGCCTTGATGGGTGAGCGTATCGGCATGGACATCGTGAACATGATCTGGGATCGTGTTGCCGCTGCTGTTGAAGCTCCCGACTACGAAAACTGCAAAATGGACTTCCTGCAAACACTCGCTATGGAAATGCCTTTCAACGAAGAACAGTTCCGTAACGAGAAGAAAGAGAAACTTGCAGAAGAAGCATTCAATGCAGCCATGGATCTGTTCAAGCGCAAGACTGACCGCATGGCACAGATTGCTTATCCGGTTATCAAACAGGTGTATGAGACTCAGGGACATATGTATGAAAATATCCTTATCCCCATTACAGATGGCAAGCGTATGTACAATATCTCCTGCAGCCTGAAAGCCGCCTACGAAAGCGAATGTAAGGAGGTAGTGAAAGCTTTTGAAAAATCTATCTTGCTGCACGTCATTGACGAGGCATGGAAAGAAAACTTGCGTGAGTTGGATGAATTGAAACATTCTGTGCAGAATGCAAGCTACGAACAGAAAGACCCGTTATTGATTTACAAGCTGGAGTCTGTCAATCTGTTTGATACAATGGTTAATAAGATCAACAACCAGACTGTTTCTATCCTGATGCGTGGACAAATTCCGGTACAGGAGCCACAGGAAATTCAGCAGGCTGCTCCCGAACAGAAGCAGGACATGAGCAAATACCGTGAACAAAAACAGGAACTGAATGATCCGAATCAACAGGCTGCCGCCCAACAGGATACACGTGAGCAAGTGAAACGTGAACCGATTCGTGCGGAAAGAACTGTAGGACGTAATGATCCTTGTCCTTGTGGAAGTGGTAAGAAGTATAAGAACTGTCACGGAAAAAATATGTAATGAGAGGAGTGATAAGGTGATAGAGTGATAAGTATACCAAACATTAATCGCTTATCACTCTATCGCCCTCTCCCAATCACTAATAAAAGCCTCAAACGGTTAAAATCTGTTTGAGGCTTTTATATATCCATACAAAAGTGTATTTTTGTTATTCTTAGATAAAGAACAAGCCTATGACTAAGTATTCGCATCTCTTAGGGATCTGTTGTGCTCTGCTACTTGGCGGTTGTCAGACCGTAGAGCAATTATCCATCGACTATATGCTGCCGGCAGAAGTTAGCTTCCCGCCCATCCTTAAACGTGTAGCCGTGGTAAATAATATGCCATCCATCCCGGACAACAAGCTGATCGTAGAAGAAACGGATGAAAAGAAAAAAGATGAGACGGAAATTGCCCGCAAAACAAAATACTTCAACGGAAATTCTAAAATAACCACTGAGGCACTGGCTGAAGCACTTGCCAACGAAAACTATTTCGACGAAGTCGTTATTTGCGATTCTATGTTACGGGCCAATGATATGATTCCCCGCGAAAGTACCCTCAGTAAAAGTGAAGTGGAAAGTCTTATCGAAAGCCTGGATGTCGATTTCCTGATAGCTTTGGAAAATATACAACTACGCTCTCTCCGCAAAATTGAATACCTGCGCGAGTGGGGTGTTTATGCCGGAACCATAGACGTAAAGGTATACCCTACCGTAAAAGTATACCTGCCTAACCGAAATGGCCCGATGGTAACAATCAATACCAACGATAGTATTTTCTGGGATTATGCTGCCCCCAGCATAGCTCAGGCCGGTGCAGGGCTCATCAGTGAAACAGAAATGCTGAAAGAAGCTTCTGAATTTGCCGGCACCGTGCCTGTAAAGTATATGCTGCCACATTGGAAAACATCTTCCCGTTATCTGTTTACAAGCGGTTCCGTGAATATGCGTGATGCAGCCGTTTATGTTCGTGAAAACAACTGGCAACAGGCCATTGAGCTTTGGAAACAGACTTACGAGAAGAAGAAAAAAGGGAAAACAGAAAATGTATGCGGCATATAACGTGGCTTTAGGATATGAAATGCAAGATAGCATTCAGGCAGCGGAAGAATGGGCATTAAAAGCGCAAAAAGAAGCATACGACATAGACAAGATAGAAGAGAAAAAAGAGCAGGGAGGAATAGACATCAGCGACGTTCCCAACTACTTTGCAGTAACCCGCTATTTAAATGAATTACAAGAACGAAAAGAGGGAATGACACGATTGAATGTCCAAATGGAACGATTTAAGAATGATTTTTAATCAAATGATGCAAGGGTAATTATTTTTTTTATACCTTTGAACATCCATTAAGAAAGAATACCTATTATGAAACTGAGCCAAGCATCTTTATCACTCTTAGAAAAGACCATAAGACAAGCAGTCAGCAAATACACTTGCGGCTGCGAGCAAACCATTGTGACCGACATTCATCTGCAAGCTAACCAGAATTCCGGCGAACTGTCTATATTCGACGATGAAGACGAGTATCTGGCGTGTGCCTCTATCGAGGAATGGATGACATACGAGGGGGATGATTTCTACGAAAATGTAGAGCGTATTCTTTCTACATTACTTAATAGCATGAAGAATGGCGGTGACTTCGACAAACTGGCCATTCTGAAACCTTACTCTTTCGTATTAGTGGATGATGAAAAGGAGACAATTGCAGAGTTATTGCTGATGGATGATGATACTCTATTGGTCAATGAAGAGCTACTGAAAGGATTGGATGAGGAACTGGATTCTTTTCTGAAAGAACTATTGGAAAAGTAATAGCATTTGAATTATAAAAAATAAATTAGCCCTTGCAGTAGTTGAATATTGCAAGGGCTAATTCCTTTATAGTAAAGATCCGGGAGAACTCCCGGACCAAAAGGTTTATTTCTTCAGCGCAGCAATACTCTCTTTCAGAGAGTTGATAATGCTTTCAGCATCTGCCTGCTTCTTGCGTTCCATCTCAAGAACGGCGGCAGGAGCATTATTCACAAACTTCTCGTTACCCAGTTTCTTCAGCACGCCTTGCAGGAATCCTTCCTTGTGCTTCAGTTCAGCCTCCATACGGGCTATCTCAGCTTCCACGTCAATCATATTACCCAGAGGTACGGCATATTCCGTAGTTCCTACCATGAATGAAGCAGCACCCTCGGTTTTAGCATCCACTACATCAATTGCTGTAAGGTTACACATCTTTAGGATCACCGCACTGAATTCAGCAACCGGATTTTCACCCACTACCTGTAATGTCAACGGTTCCTTTTGAGCTATATTCTTCTGCAAACGGATAGAGCGAATGTTACTGATCACCTCTTTCACCACTTCAAATTGCCGAATAGTATCAGCATCTACATAAGTATTTATAGTCAAAGGACATACCATAAGACTTTCACCTTCTTCGCGCTCATACATCTGCTGCCAGAGTTCTTCGGTAATGAACGGCATGAACGGATGAAGCAAATGAAGCAGATTATCAAAATAAGAAATCGCAGCACTATGAATTGAACTGTGGATACCTTGTCCATAAGCCGGCTTTATCATTTCGAGGTACCAGGAAGAGAATTCATCCCAGAATAATTTATAAACAGCCATAAGAGCTTCGCTCAAACGGTATTTACTAAACAAGTCAGCTACCTCGGCAGCAACCTCATTCTGCTTGGATTCAAACCAGCAAGATGCCAGTCTTGCTGCTTCCGGTACAGGCTGACTGTCATCAATTGTCCAGCCACTTACCAAGCGGTAAGCATTCCATATCTTGTTACAGAAGTTACGTCCCTGTTCACAAAGGGCATCATCGAACAAGATATCATTCCCGGCAGGAGCTGCCAGCATCATTCCCATACGGACACCGTCGGCACCATATTTGTCGATCAGTTCCAACGGGTCGGGTGAGTTGCCGAGTGACTTGGACATCTTACGTCCCAGCTTGTCGCGAACGATCCCTGTAAAGTACACGTTCTTGAACGGCATCTTTCCTTCATATTCATAACCTGCCATAATCATGCGGGCTACCCAGAAGAAAATGATATCCGGACCGGTTACCAGGTCACTTGTCGGGTAGTAATAATCGATTTCCTCATTACCCGGATTGTTGATACCATCAAACAAAGAGATGGGCCACAACCAGGAAGAGAACCAAGTATCCAGACAGTCTTCATCCTGACGAAGGTCTTCCATAGTCAGGGCCGGATTACCGGTCTTCTCTTTTGCCAGTTTCAGAGCTTCTTCTTCAGTAGCTGCTACCACATATCCACCTTCCGGAAGGAAGTATGCCGGAATGCGATGTCCCCACCACAACTGACGGCTGATACACCAGTCTTTGATGTTCTCCATCCAGTAACGATAGGTATTCTTATACTTGGCAGGATAGAATTTCAGCTCGTCATTCATCACAGGAGGCAATGCCATATCTGCAAAATGCTGCATCTTGAGGAACCACTGCATAGAAAGCTTCGGCTCTATAACTACGTTGGTACGCTCGGAATAACCTACCTTATTGGTATAGGCTTCCACCTTATCCAACAGACCGGCAGCATCCAAGTCTTTCTCAATCTGTTTACGAACATCAAAGCGATCCATACCGATATAAAGACCGGCAGCCTCGCTCAATGTACCATTATCGTTGAAGATATCGATGCTTGGCAAGTTATACTTTTCACCCAGCATATAGTCGTTCACATCATGCGCAGGAGTTACTTTCAGACAACCTGTACCGAACTCAATATCCACATAATCATCTTCAATCACCGGGATAACACGATTTACCAAAGGAACGATTACTTTCTTACCTTTCAGCCATTCGTTCTTCGGGTCGTTCGGATTGATACACATAGCGGTATCACCCATGATCGTTTCAGGACGGGTAGTAGCTACCACGGCATAACGTCCTTCCGCATCACCTTCTACTTTATAGCGCAGATAATACAGTTTACCATGCTCTTCCTTGTAGATAACTTCTTCATCGGAAAGGGCAGTCAAAGCCTTCGGATCCCAGTTTACCATACGTACACCACGGTAAATCAATCCCTTATTGTAAAGGTCTACAAATACTTTCAATACACTTTCGCTACGCTTCTCGTCCATGGTAAAAGCAGTACGGTCCCAGTCGCAGGAAGCACCGAGCTTGCGCAGTTGTTTCAGGATGATACCGCCATGTTCGTCCGTCCACTCCCAAGCGTGTTTCAGGAATTCATCACGAGTAAGATCCGTTTTCTTGATACCCTGTGCAGCCAGCTTATTTACTACCTTCGCTTCCGTAGCGATAGAAGCGTGGTCAGTACCCGGTACCCAGCAGGCGTTCTTGCCTTCCATACGTGCGCGACGTACAAGAATATCCTGAATGGTATTATTAAGCATGTGTCCCATGTGGAGCACGCCGGTGACGTTAGGGGGCGGAATGACGATGGTGTAAGGTTCACGACCATCGGGTTTAGAACTGAATAAATGGTGGTCCAGCCAATATTGGTACCACTTTCCCTCTACGTCAGCGGGTTGTACTTACTTGCTAATTCCATATCTTTTAAATCTGTATATAATTTATTTTATCGCGAATAACGGGCGCAAAATTACTAAATTAAATTCAAATCTTGCCACCCTCCGGCGCTTTCTGTGCAGAGAACGACAATTTATAACCTTCATAAAGAGCAATTCCATAAAATACGATTGTCATGGAAGCCATATTTTCTATTACCACAGACATCACTTCACTATAACTGGCATCGAAAAGGACGTCCATAAAAGAGACTTCATATTCTTTGGCCACCAGACCTACGATAGAGAAGAAATCTCCCATCACACAGTTATCAACGCCAAAGCAGCACCAATACCGAATATTGGGCGTATTCCTTTCCCCTGAGCGCATCGCAAATCCTACTCAGGAAACCGACACCAATGGCCATATATCCCATCTGATATCCGGTAGAAAAGAAATCAAAGCCCAGCCATTCACCTGCAATGCGAGATGAACAATACAGCTTTCGGTAAATTCTCCTCAGCCAACAGTTTTTCCCTGTCTACATATCCCGAATAATCTTCAGGCTTAGGAGTGGGAGCCATTTTCTCCAGCTCTTCATCTTTCTGATAGCTTTCACATTCACCTACAAATGCAGGAATAGCCCCGGTACGCTTGCAAACCACTCCTCTGCCATTCACGAAATCGCGTGAAACGCAATTACGGCAATAGCGTTCAATGTCATTTTGATCAGTCATAATTACAGTGTCTAATGTCGTTACTTAAGTTGCTTATTAATAGTTTTTTTTCAAAATTGTCTGTCCTACGGACATTTAATAAATGTATATTTTTGCCTTTCAAATAAATTTGCGATGAAATATAAGCTGAAGGTTATATCGTGCTATGCACACTCTTGTTAGTAGTCTGGACCACACAGCTTTTCATTCCGTTCATTTATGGTGGCGTCAGCGGTCAAGCATATATTCTTTCGTCTTTCTCCCGCCTCATTCCCACTGAACGGCGATTTTCATCCCGTCCAATATCCGGGCGTACTCCTCTACCCTTATGCCCACGAAGAAAAAATGGCCCACGCATCTTGCTGAATGATATCACCATCTGAGGATAAGCAAACTTCTATCTGACTTGGGGACTTAATTATTCACAGCCCAATTGGATGGAGAAATACAGTCCGCTCATCGGAGACATCCAGAACTTTATCTACGACTTGTACCTTAAAGGAAACAAGATTCAAAGCGGACGCAAGAACTATTCGGAAGTAATAGGCTTGCTCATCTCATACGAAGAATGGAAAAACTAAATTTCAAAATCATGCATACAAGAAAAGAACAGATGGAAGCCTTCGGCCGCTTCCTCGACATACTCGACGAGCTCCGCGAGAAATGTCCCTGGGACCGCAAGCAGACCAACGAAAGTCTGCGCCCCAATACTATCGAAGAGACTTATGAACTTTGTGACGCCTTGATGCGCGATGACAAGAATGACATCTGCAAAGAGTTGGGCGATGTGTTGCTGCATGTGGCTTTTTACGCAAAGATAGGCTCCGAAACCGATGATTTCGATATGAAAGACGTATGCGACCGTCTTTGTGAGAAACTTATTTTCCGCCATCCCCATGTCTTCGGCGATGTAAAGGCCGAAACCGCAGGCCAGGTTTCTGAAAACTGGGAACAGCTAAAATTGAAGGAAAAAGATGGGAACAAAACAGTGCTGAGCGGTGTACCCGCTACCCTACCCTCACTCATCAAGGCCTATCGTATCCAAGACAAGGCCCGCAATGTAGGATTTGACTGGGAGGAACGCGAGCAAGTGTGGGATAAGGTAAAAGAAGAAATCCAGGAATTCCAGGCTGAAGTCGCCCACATGGATAAAGAAAAGGCTGAAGCCGAATTCGGCGATGTCATGTTCAGCCTCATCAATGCTGCCCGCCTCTACAAAATCAATCCGGACAATGCACTGGAACGCACCAACCAGAAGTTCATCAACCGATTCAACTATGTAGAAGCACACAGCATCAAGGAGGGTAAAAATCTCCATGACATGACGCTGGAAGAAATGGATAAGCTATGGAATGAAGCGAAAGCATTGGAAAAAGAAGCAAACAAGATGATTCTTCTAAAGGTCAGGTTTAGCTGGCTAAAGTAAAGGTTTAGGGAACTAAAGTAGAGGTTTAGCAAGGCTAAAACAAGGTATCTATCATTAACAAAAGAAGGTTGCTCACATCATTGTGGCAACCTTCCTTATTTGTATTCATTCACTATTCATCTTTTTCCTTGTGTTTTTCGTGGAGAAGCATCCCCCTTTTTATGCATGCCTTTCAGTAATTCACGGTGGAAACGCATTTCAGCCCTTTGCACCAGATAAATCTTTTTACAAGGCAATATTTTCTTGAACTTATCAAAGTAGGTCTTGTCCAACCGGTCAGAAGCGATACGGGCATCATATACACCTTCCATAATTTCCTCATACTGGGCTTCGGTTGTTTTTTCATCTTTCCCTTGTCGAAGCAACTTCCAAGCCTCGTCATTTAGCTGCTTTTTCCGGTCCTGCAATTCAAAATACAATGGGAAGAACTTGGCTGCCTCCTCACTCGTCAGTCCGGCTTTCTCCGTTATAAACGCTTTTTGTTTGGCACGAAACTCTTCGGTGACAGATGCTGGTCACATCCATCGCTAGCCCAAAGCAGAGGCATAATGCCACATATCATAACCAATAAAACAATTAGTTTCTTCATTTTTAAATAGTTGAGTGTTGTTACCTTATTCTGCATCAGAGTCTGCCAAATAAACATACAATGAATAATCATCCAGCATGGAATTCTCTACGGCCATATTAATATATTCCATTTCTGTTTCCGTATCATCAGCAGCCATACGCTCTACAGATGGAGTATGCTCCGAAGAAGCTACACGGATAATCAATGCCGCACCTATAAACATGGCGGTCATATACAACCAAGGCCTTACCTTCTGCCACATTGTAGGCTCTGTCTGCACAGCAATGAGTTTCTCTTTTTCGGGAAGCCGGTTCATTACCTCTGAAGTAAGATTCTCAAAGTATCCGTCAGGAACGCGGAAAGGATTTTCCGTCCCTATCTTTTTCTGTATTTTATCTTCTTCTTTCATAAGCTTTCTCCTTTCTGTTTAATTAGACATTGTTTCGTGGCAAAGGTTTAATACTCCTCACCCAAAAACTTTTCTATTTTCTTCACGGCATGATGATAGGAAGCTTTCAAAGCACCTACGGAAGTACCGAATATCTCGGACATCTCTTCGTATTTCATTTCCTGGTAATACTTCAGGTTAAACACCATACGTTGTTTTTCCGGCAAGGCAAGCAAGGCTTTTTGCAAAGCCATCTCTGCTTTATCACCGGAGAAGTAAGGATCACTTTCAAGCTTTTGAAGTGCATCTGCCTCTGGATCGTCCAAAGACACAGTAGAAGTAGCCCGTTGTTTGTTCAGAAAAGTGAGGCATTCATTCAAGGCTATGCGATAGAGCCAGGTAGAGAGTTTAGCCTCTGCCCTGAAATAATCTATATTAATCCATGCTTTAATGAAAGTATTCTGAAGTAAATCATTGGCATCTTCATGAGAGAGGACCATACGACGAATCTGCCAATACAACTGCTCGCTATATTGGGTAACAATCATCTCAAATCCCCGCTTTTGTGTGCTTTCTTCTTGTAGAAGAGCCAACACTTCGCGTTCATTATAGGAAGGGGTCATAAATTTCTATTCGCATTTGTTGTTTTAGACTGCCAAAGATACGAAAAGTTTAATTCATACCGATACACAAAGTGTTTCTTTGGCAAGCTGAGTATCCGGAAAAATAGCGGATGCTTCTTGAAGCAAGATATTTTCATCTTCGTATCGTGCCGAAAAATGTCCTATCAACAACTTCTTCACCTCAGCCCTCCTGGCTATTTCGGCCGCTTGTGTAGCAGTTGTATGAAATGTTTCTTTAGCACGCGGTGCATCCTCATTCGCAAATGTCGCTTCATGAAAAAGCAAGTCAACTCCTTTTATCTGCTCTACGATAGAAGGAAGATAGATGGTATCCGAGCAATAGGCATAACTGCGGGACGGAGCAGAAGGGCGGGTCAACAAGTTGTTGGAAACCGTTTTTCCCTCCGGTGTCACGTAATCGGCCCCATTCTTTATACGATTCAATTCGTATACCGGCACTTGGTAGAAATCGACCATTTCACGGATAATATGGTTAGGACGCCGCTTCTCTGCAAACAAAAAACCACAACACGGCATACGATGACGCAAAGGAATGGTAGTAACCGTCAACGAACGGTCTTCATAAATCTGCATCGGTTCTTTCGTATCAAACTCATGGAAAAGGACCTTGTACGTCATCTGCCTATTAAAAAAATCCAGCATAGGTGTCAGTAATGTTTCCAGCCCTTTGGGAGAATGGATATGCAACTCGGCTGTACGTCCTAAAAGGTTAAGTGTAGAAATCAGTCCTAATAAGCCAAAACAATGGTCTCCATGCAAGTGAGAGATAAAAATATGATTCAAACGTGAAAACTTCAGATGTGATTTACGGAACTGCAACTGCGCCCCTTCCCCACAATCAATCATAAACAACTTGTCGCGCACGTTCACAATTTGAGACGTAGGGAAATGACGCGTTGTGGGTAAAGCGGAACCACAACCAAGAATATGTAACTCAAATTTTTCCATTCCAAACCTTCCGAACTGATTTCTACTCCTTGATTTATAGAAGAGCCTTTATCTCTGAAACTCCAAAGGATATTTCAAAAGTTTCTCCGGATTTATTCCCTTTATACAGATAGCCCACCCCTTTATCACACTTCACACATACTTCCAAGAACATGCGCAAGGCTGGATCGGAGGAGTTCAAAGAGTTCTTCACATTTGCCTTCATCTGTTCGGCATTTTCCTTCAAAGCAGACATCTGTACTACAGATTCGTCAATCGTATAATGATAAAGCACCTTATCCGACTCGATTGTCAGTTTATTGAGCATAGTAGCTTCATCCACCTGCATCGGGCACGATACGTTGGTCATCTTCACTTGCTCTTCCAGTTTCTTCTTATCACTGCTTTCAGCAGTTGAACCGCCATTCAATATATCTTTCAAGTCCTGAGTAGTCAGATAACATTCCACTTCGTTACCGGATGTCTTTCCTTTATATATGAACTTTATACCGGAATCAGTACCGACAACCAAATCCAGCATCTCTTTAATAGACCCTTGTGGATTACCGAACATAACAGTCACAGCAGACTTCATTGCATCAGGATTCTCTTTCAAAGCGTCTATATTGAGGAAACTTTCATTCATAAGCAGTACATATACCACATCCGACCCATCAAAAGTAATACTGGATATTTCGCCGGAAGCTCCCATATCCATGGGACATTGTTTGTTGGCTGCTGCGATAGCCAGCTTGAGTTTAGACTTCTGGCCGCATGCGGTTAGTAACATCAGCGACAGGCAAGTGAACAACACCATCTTCCCTGCATTTTTGAACATGTTTTTCATAATAAATGAAAATTAAATTATTGAATATTTCTATGATTGCAAAAGTAACCACCCTGCAAAGATAAACATTTATGGAAAAACCATCCTTAATTCCATAAAATTCTATTGACAAATCATAAAAAAGAAGGGCACTTGTTTGCGCAAGTACCCTTCCTTCATTTATAGAACGGAGTAATTATTTCTTTCCAGCTTCCATCTGTTCCTTCAAGGCAGCCAAAGCATCAATGTCACCCAGAGTAGTAGATGCAGCCTGGTTTTGGATAGCAGGAGCAACGTCTTCTCTCTTACCGGTTGACTTCTTAGTAGCAGCCTTCTTTTCAGCTCTTTCCTCTGCCTTTGCAGCATCTTCGAAGATACGGCTGTGAGAAAGGATGATACGCTTAGCGTCCTTGTTGAACTCAATTACCTTGAATTCAAGCTTCTCGTCCAACTGAGCTTGTGATCCGTCTTCCTTAACGAGGTGCTTCGGAGTAGCGAAGCCTTCTACACCATAAGGCAGAGCAACTACAGCACCCTTATCCAGCATTTCGATGATAGTACCTTCGTGTACAGAACCTACTGTAAATACAGTTTCAAATACATCCCAAGGATTTTCTTCGAGTTGCTTGTGGCCAAGGCTCAAGCGACGGTTTTCCTTGTCGATTTCCAGAACTTGTACGTCGATGTCTGCACCAATCTGAGTGAATTCAGACGGATGTTTAACCTTCTTCGTCCAAGACAGATCAGAGATGTGGATCAAGCCGTCAACACCTTCTTCGATTTCAACGAATACGCCGAAGTTAGTGAAGTTACGAACTTTAGCAGTGTGCTTGCTGCCGATAGGATACTTCTCTTCGATAGTTTCCCAAGGATCAGACTTCAGCTGCTTGATACCCAAAGACATCTTACGCTCTTCGCGGTCCAAAGTCAGGACTACTGCCTCAACTTCGTCACCTACCTTCATGAAGTCTTGTGCAGAACGCAAGTGCTGTGACCAAGACATTTCAGATACGTGAATCAGACCTTCAACACCCGGAGCGATTTCGATGAATGCACCGTAGTCAGCCATAACTACAACTTTACCCTTCACGTGGTCGCCAACCTTCAGTTTAGCATCCAGTGCATCCCAAGGATGCGGAGTGAGTTGCTTCAGACCGAGAGCGATACGCTTCTTCTCATCGTCGAAATCAAGGATAACAACGTTGAGCTTCTGATCGAGTTCAACCACTTCCTTCGGATCGCTTACGCGGCCCCAAGACAGGTCAGTGATCTGAATCAAACCGTCTACACCACCCAAGTCGATGAATACGCCGTATGATGTGATATTCTTAACGGTACCCTCAAGAACTTGTCCTTTTCGAGTTTACCGATAATTTCTTTCTTCTGTTGTTCCAGCTCAGCTTCGATAAGAGCCTTGTGAGAAACAACCACGTTCTTGAATTCCTGGTTGATCTTAACAACCTTGAATTCCATAGTTTTGCCAACGAATACATCGTAGTCGCGGATAGGTTTCACGTCGATCTGAGAACCCGGCAAGAAAGCTTCGATACCGAATACGTCTACGATCATACCACCCTTTGTGCGGCACTTGATGTAACCCTTGATAATTTCTTCGTTTTCCAAAGCAGCGTTCACACGATCCCAAGAGCGAGTAGCGCGAGCTTTACGGTGAGACAGAACCAACTGTCCTTTTTTGTCTTCCTGGTTTTCGATGTATACTTCTACAGTATCGCCGATCTTCAAGTCAGGATTGTAGCGGAATTCATTCAAAGGAATGATACCGTCTGATTTGTAACCGATGTTCACAACAACTTCACGTTTGTTCATCGCGATTACAGTTCCGTCAACTACCTCACGGTCGTTAACTTTGTTAAGCGTACTGTCGTAAGCCTTTTCCAACTCTTCGTGGCTGGCACCACCGAAGGTTTCGCCATTTTCATAAGCATCCCAGTTGAAGTCTTCAACAGGCGCTACATTTTTTAAGTTTTCCATTAAATAAAATAAGTTGTTTAATAATTAATTGAGTGAGACATTATATTAGCTCATAAATTCGGGCGCAAAGATAGTAGTATTTTCTTGAAGAGCAAAAAGTTCCATCTGTTATTTCTCGGTATTTTTACATCCGGCTCGTATAAAAATAGTGGGAACTCCGACCGAGTTGTTTTGTATAGAGAACGCAACAAGGCAAAAACGTTCTGTAGGTGGTGCGTTTGCCACAAACAAACGGTCTAAATGCCACACGTCAATCCCCAAAATGCCACATGTTTCACCTGCTGAGCTATGGCATTTCACTTATTGAGTTGTGGCATTCGGGAAGCTAAGATGTGGCATTTCAAATGAAATGAAAAGGGAGGATACAAATAGAGGAGAAACAATGTCCCTCCTCTTATGCTAATTTAAAGTTGAATCTGAATTAAGATTACGAATACAAATATACGACATTGAAAAGCCGAAGTCAAGTATTCAGGTGTTTTTTTTGAAAGGGAAGTAGTCGCTGAAAGAGATACAATAGGGAAAGCATGAGAGTCATTTGCAAAAGATAAGACATTTCAAGCATTCTTCCTGATATACGCCAGCGCCGCCCCTATCGCCGTCCTGTATTCCGCATACTGTGGAATATGGAAACGCACCCCATATATCTTTTCCATATTTGGAAAAACCTCATGGCATTGCGGAAATTTAGTAAGATTACCGATCAAGACGAAATCTTTGACAGGACCATTCAGCGCAGACAACACAGCTGCACCACCTATCGTTTGCAGTACCATATAAATAATCCCTTTTGCAATATCTTCCTGTGAAGCGTTGCTATCCGCCTTTCCGAACAAAGAAGCAGTGGCATGCACCGGAAGATCCGGCAAAGGACGATTGCAAATATCTCCGATCTGTAAGTTTACGCGGGTAACGTCGCCTTTCTCGGCAATGGCTGCAATCTGCCTGAAATCATGCGTCTTCAGCAACAAGCGGGAAAGCCCCTGCAAAGTGCCTCCGCCAATAGCCATACCACCGATATGTTCTATCTTCTCCCCGCTGATTCTTACGAAAGAAGTGCCCGTTCCCATGCTTACCACAATCAACTGGTCAATATCTGTGGCATGACGTGCACCCAACCCATTGGCTATAAACTCATCGACCTTATCCGTGGGTAAACCATACAATGGACTATCTACAAATGCACTGCCCACACCTGTCAGCATCACTTGCTCTATATCCGAAAGCTGAATGCCGTTATCATAAATATACTTCCCGAAAGCCCCGAACAAAGAAGTAACCGGATCAGTCGCAGTGATAAACATCGGTGACTGTATCTGTTCTCCGTTGATTCCTACAATTTTTGTAGTACTTCCACCAACGTCTATTCCTATTACAATTCCCATAGTTTCAATATTGTATTCGGCTACAAAGGTACAAATTGTTTTATTGCAAACATGTATTCAGATTTTTTTGCTCCGCACATCTATTTAGAGAAATTCATCTTGAAGAGCAGATTCCTCTGCTTCATTTTTCAGTCCCAAAGCCCTATCTTAACCCTGTCAAGTCCGTACCAAGTCCGTATCTGGTCCGTATAAAGGTACCTTTACTTGGGCTTGACACGGACTTGGTACGGACTTGATACGGAGAAGACGAATGTATCAGCATCAATGGCTGCAAACCTTCGTTATATCCACCGTAAATCCGTCAGCAGCAGGCATGAATTTTCCTTTTGCTTTCAGAAACTCTATCAATTTATCCGCATCCATATCTTCTGCCGAGCAAGTATAGAAATGCTGATGCTCACCGAATTTCCGGATGATTGCCTCTTTTAATGATGATTCCGAATAACTGTTGCCTTCCATCATGTGAAGGACTTCATGAGCATGTAACTGTTCCATAATCTATTTTTTCTGCAAAGATAGCACAGAGCACGGATTGAAGTTGTAACATATGTGACACGAACCTATAAAAAATAAAGAAGCAAAGTTAAAAGCTCTTTTTTACCTCCCGATATACGTTTCGGGAAGTTTCTCCGTTTATAGAAAAGGTATGAGACATTTTTGGTTACTGACATCTCTTATAATACTATTCTCCACTCCCGCCCTTGCCCAGAAAGCGGTCAAGATAGGCGGAACGGTTACGGATGAAAATGGTAATCCGATTGAATTGGCAACAATACGATTGGAAGGGACAGCTATAGGCACAGTCAGCAACCTGAAAGGGAGATATTCGCTGAAATTCGAAAGCCGGGACAGTGTAACGGTCATCTTCTCCATGCTGGGATACCAGACTCGGAAACGAAAGTTAGTACGTCCGCAGGGAAATATCAGTCTGAACATAACCTTGCCCCCGATGAATTTTGAATTGGACGAAGTGAGCGTAACAGAGCGCCGTCGGCAAACCGGAACCATCCAACAGATAGAAACCAAACAAAACCGCCTCGCCCCCGACGCTTCGGGCGGAAGCATAGAAGCCGTGATAGCCACACAGGCCGGAGTGAGTAGCAACAACGAACTCAGTTCGCAATACAACGTGCGCGGCGGTAGTTTCGACGAGAACATGGTGTACGTCAATGGCATTGAAATATACCGCCCCTTGCTGATCCGTTCCGGGCAACAGGAAGGATTGAGTTTCATCAATCCCGATATGGTGCAATCCGTCGGCTTCTCCACGGGAGGCTATGAGGCCAAGTACGGGGACAAGATGTCATCCGTGCTGGACATCACTTACAAGAAACCCGAACGATTGGAAGGAAGTGCCTCCGTCAGCCTGTTGGGAGCTTCGGCATACGTAGGAATTGCCACCAAAAAGCTAACCTGGACAAACGGCGTCCGTTATAAAACCAACCAATATTTGCTCGGCACGCTGGATACAAAAGGAGAATACAACCCACGTTATATCGACTATCAAACTTATCTGGACTGGACACCTTCGAAGCGTTGGGAAATAGGCGTCAGCGGCAATATTTCAGAAAACCGCTATAACTTCCAGCCGGAAGACCGCTACACCCGCTTCGGTACTCTCAGCAATGTACGTGAGTTTAAAGTTTATTTTGAAGGACAGGAGAAAGATTTATTCCGCACCCTGTTCGGAACTGCCTACGCCACCTACCGACTGAACGAACAGAACAGCCTGACCCTGCAAGCTTCCGCCTTCCACACGAAAGAACAGGAAACGTACGACATCACCGGGCAATACTGGCTGAACTCCCTGGACAGTGGAACGCAAGTAGACGGCACTACCAACGAAGAGGAAACTTCCGAAACCATCGGTGTGGGAACTTACATGGAACATGCCCGCAATTACCTTACCGCAGAAGTGCAAAGTTATTCCATCACAGGCCGCCACCGACTGAAAAGCCACTCCCTGCAATGGGGTGCGGAGTTCAAACGGGAACGCATCAAAGACCGGATGCGCGAATGGGAAATGCGCGACTCTGCCGGATACTCCATGCCACAAACTTCCGAAGGACCGAAACTATTCTACACCCTCCGTTCACGCAACGAAACGGACAGCAAACGATACGGATTTTACCTGCAAGATACATACCGCTTCCGCTCCACCGCCGGACTATTCACCCTGACCGCCGGCATACGAGGCAGTTACTGGGACTGGAACAAAGAATTCATCTTCAGCCCGCGTGCGTCCCTGGCTCTGATTCCGGCATTCAATGAGAAATTCACCCTGAGAGTAGCCGCCGGAGTCTATTACCAGGCACCGTTTTATAAAGAATTCCGGGATACTACCCAAGTTGACGGGATAGCTACCGTATCCCTGAACCGTGACATCCGTTCGCAGCGCTCCCTGCACTTCGTTGCAGGCGGCGACTATAATTTCCGTGCCATGGACCGCCCGTTCCGCTTCTCCATGGAAGTGTATTACAAAGCGTTGAGCAATCTCATACCTTATAATATAGATAATGTACGGATTAGTTATTACGGACGCAACCTTTCCAAAGGTTACGCCACTGGTATCGACATGAAACTATTCGGTGAATTTGTTCCCGGAACAGATTCCTGGCTGAGCTTCTCCTTGATGAAAACTGAAGAAAAAATAAACGGACAATGGCTCCCCCGCCCTACCGACCAGCGCTACCGTCTTTCGCTCTATTTTACAGACTATTTTCCCGGTAGCCGCAAATGGAAAATGAACCTGAAAGGTACACTTGCAGGAGGTCTTCCCTTCGGTCCTCCACATAGCGGACGCGAGGCTGCCGTATTCCGTACATCCCCTTACCGACGTGTGGATATAGGTATGTCCCGCTGTATCATCGACCGTAGCGAACGCGAAAATAAGCGCGGCATCCGCAGCCTTTGGTTGGGAGTTGATATTTTCAATTTGCTAAATATCAGCAACGTCAACTCATATTATTGGGTAACAGACACCCGAAATAACCAGTTTGCAGTACCCAATTACCTGACATCCCGTCAGATTAATGTCCGACTGTTGCTCGACTTCTGAACAGAAGTCTAAAAAAAACTTTCTAAACTTCAAATATCCAATAATTAATTGACGAAAAATTTCTTTATTAAGCAAGAAATCTCTTTCTTTGTGCTGTTTTATGCCTTTAATTAAGACATTATACCAACATTAATAAATATAGTTATGAAGATTTCACACATTGAGCATCTGGGCATTGCCGTAAAGAGCATTGAAGAAGCCCTGCCGTATTACGAGAACGTATTGGGTCTGAAATGCTACAACATCGAAACTGTAGAAGACCAGAAAGTTAAAACCGCTTTTCTGAAAGTTGGTGACACTAAAATCGAACTACTCGAACCGACCTCTCCCGAAAGTACTATTGCTAAGTTCATCGAAAACAAAGGTGCAGGCGTTCATCACGTGGCATTTGCTATTGAAGACGGTGTAGCAAACGCATTAGCTGAAGTAGAAGCTGCAGGCGTTCGCTTAATCGACAAGGCTCCGCGCAAAGGTGCTGAAGGTCTGAACATTGCTTTCTTACACCCGAAATCAACACTGGGCGTATTGACAGAACTTTGCGAAAAGCCGGAATAATATGCATTAATTACGAAATTAGGAATGACGAATTACTTATTTTACAGGCAGTTCGTCATTTGTAATTCATAATTCACAATAAAAAATAGTATTAACCCATTATATTTAATAAAATGAGTAATCAACTTGAAAAGATTAAAGAGCTTATAGATCGCCGCACAGCTGCACGTCTGGGTGGTGGTGAAAAAGCGATTGCCAAACAGCATGAGAAAGGTAAATATACAGCTCGTGAGCGCATAGCCATGCTTCTCGACGAAGGTAGTTTCGAAGAAATGGATATGTTTGTAGAGCACAGATGTACCAACTTCGGTATGGAAAAGAAACACTATCCCGGTGATGGTGTTGTGACCGGTTGTGGTACTATCGATGGCCGTTTGGTTTATCTGTTTGCACAGGACTTTACGGTTTCTGCCGGTTCTTTGTCTGAAACGATGTCTCTGAAGATCTGTAAGATTATGGATCAGGCAATGAAAATGGGTGCTCCTTGTATCGGTATCAACGATTCGGGTGGTACGTATTCAGGAAGGTATCAATGCCCTGGCAGGTTATGCTGAAATCTTCCAGCGCAACATCCTGGCATCAGGTGTTATCCCGCAGATCTCAGGTATCTTCGGCCCTTGTGCCGGTGGTGCTGTTTACTCTCCTGCACTGACTGACTTCACGTTGATGATGGAAGGTACTTCTTATATGTTCCTTACCGGTCCGAAGGTGGTTAAGACTGTAACGGGTGAAGACGTAACTCAGGAAAATCTGGGTGGCGCAAGTGTTCACTCTACCAAATCAGGTGTAACTCACTTCACTGCCAAGACTGAAGAAGAAGGTTTGGCCTTGCTGCGTAAACTGCTGAGCTATATTCCTCAGAACAACCTGGAAGAAGCTCCTTACGTAGATTGCACCGATCCAATCGACCGTCTGGAAGATTCTCTGAATGAAATCATCCCCGATAGCCCGAACAAGCCGTACGACATGTACGAAGTAATTGCTGCTATCGTTGACAACGGTGAGTTTCTCGAAGTTCAAAAAGATTACTCAAAGAATATCATTATCGGTTTCGCACGTTTCAACGGACAGTCCGTAGGTATCGTTGCCAACCAGCCGAAGTATCTGGCAGGTGTGCTCGACAGCAACGCATCCCGTAAGGGTGGTCGCTTCGTTCGTTTCTGCGATGCTTTCAATATTCCTATCGTTTCATTGGTAGACGTTCCGGGATTCCTTCCGGGGACAGGCCAGGAATACAATGGTGTAATTCTGCATGGTGCTAAGTTGCTGTATGCTTACGGTGAAGCTACTGTACCTAAGGTAACAGTTACATTGCGTAAGTCTTACGGTGGTTCACACATCGTAATGAGCTGTAAGCAACTCCGTGGTGACATGAACTACGCATGGCCTACGGCTGAAATCGCTGTAATGGGTGGTGCCGGTGCCGTTGAGGTATTGTATGCCCGCGAAGCTAAGGAACAGGAAAATCCTGCTCAATTCCTGGCAGAAAAAGAAGCTGAATACACCAAGTTGTTTGCTAATCCTTATAATGCAGCTAAGTATGGTTACATCGATGATGTGATTGAACCGCGTAACACACGTTTCCGCATTATCCGCGCCTTGCAACAGTTGCAGACTAAGAAATTGACTAATCCGGCTAAGAAGCATGGTAATATTCCTTTGTAATCAGGCTTTTAACACTAAAAACAAGAACGATTATGAACAAAACAAAAATCGGAATATTCTTTACCTTGCTGCTGGTGTTAGGTGTATGCTCTTCCTGCGGAGAGAAAAAGATCGAACAATAAGCTGCTGCTGAATGAAGTACTGATTACCAACGAAGGTAATTATCAGGACGACTACGGTTTGCACAGCGCATGGATTGAAATATTCAATAGATCGTATGGTAGTGCCGACCTCGCAGCATGCTTATTAAGGGCAAGCAGCCAACCCGGTGACACTTCCACCTACTTCATCCCTAAAGGTGATGTTTTGACTTTGATAAAACCACGTCAGCACTCATTATTCTGGGCAGACGGAGAACCAAGACGTGGTACATTCCATACCAATTTCACACTGGATCCAGAAAAAGAGAATTGGATCGGCTTATTTGATTCTGGCCGTAACTTGATCGATCAAGTTACTATTCCTGCCGGAGTATTGAAGACCAATCAATCTTACGGACGTGTAAGCGACGCTGCTTCTCAGTGGGAAGTTAAAGACGGTAGTGCAGAGAAATACGTAACTCCGAGTACCAACAACAAAACCATCGACAGCAATGCCAAGATGGAGAAATTCGAAGAGCATGACAGCAATGGTATCGGTATGTCTATTTCTGCCATGAGTGTAGTATTTTGCGGTTTGATCCTGCTTTTCATTGCTTTCAAGATTGTCGGCAAAGCATCTGTAAGCCTTAGCAAACGTAATGCAATGAAGGCTAAAGGTATTACTGACAAGCAGGAAGCCAAAGAAAAGAAATTGGGCGAAGCTCCGGGAGAAATATTTGCTGCCATTGCCATGGCCATGCACGAGATGCAAAGCGATGTACATGATGTGGAAGACAACGTTCTTACTATCACCCGTGTAAAACGCAGCTATTCACCATGGAGTTCGAAGATTTACACATTACGTGAAACTCCTCTGAAAAAGTAACCACCTATAAATTGATAAAACGATGAAAGAATATAAATATAAAATCAACGGTAATACATATAAAGTTACCATTGGAGATATCGATGAAAATATCGCTCATGTAGAAGTGAACGGTACCCCCTACAAGGTAGAAATGGAAAAGGCACCTAAAGTGGTTGTTAAACCGGTAACCCGTCCTACCACTCCGGCTCCTGCTCCGACCCAGGTAGTGAAACCGGCTGCTCCTTCTACAGGCAAATCAGGTGTAAAATCTCCGCTTCCCGGTGTTATCCTCGACATCAAAGTCAATGTAGGTGATACAGTGAAGAAAGGACAAACGATTATTATCCTTGAGGCTATGAAGATGGAGAACAATATCAATGCCGACAAAGACGGTAAAATTCTGCGATCAACGTAAGTAAAGGAGATTCCGTTCTCGAAGGTAATGACCTTGTAATTATTGAATAATATGGGAGAATTTATCACATTTTTAGGAAACAACCTTGCCGACTTCTGGACGTACACGGGCTTTGCCAATGCAACGGTGGGACACGTTGTGATGATCCTGGTGGGTTTGTTCTTCATATACTTGGCAGTAGCCAAGGAATTTGAGCCGATGCTGCTGATTCCCATCGGATTCGGTATGCTGATCGGTAATATCCCCTTTAACATGGAAGCCGGATTGAAAGTCGGCATCTATGAGGAAGGTTCTGTGCTCAACATCCTGTACCAAGGAGTAACCTCCGGTTGGTATCCGCCACTCATCTTCTTGGGCATCGGTGCTATGACGGACTTCTCGTCTCTGATATCCAATCCTAAATTGTTACTGATTGGTGCTGCTGCTCAGTTTGGTATCTTCGGTGCTTACATGATTGCTTTGGAAATAGGTTTCGATCCTATGCAAGCCGGTGCAATCGGTATCATCGGTGGTGCTGACGGTCCGACGGCTATCTTCCTTTCATCCAAGCTGGCTCCTAACCTGATGGGTGCGATTGCGGTATCAGCCTATTCGTACATGGCGTTGGTACCGGTAATCCAGCCGCCTATCATGCGCCTGTTGACTAACAAGCACGAACGTCTGATCCGTATGAAACCACCGCGCGTAGTTTCTCACACGGAGAAAGTAATCTTCCCGATTATCGGTTTGTTGCTGACTTGTTTCCTCGTTCCGTCCGGTCTGCCTTTGTTGGGTATGCTGTTCTTCGGTAACCTGTTGAAAGAAAGTGGTGTAACCCGTCGTTTGGCTGAAACGGCACGTGGTCCGCTGATTGATACAATCACTATCCTGTTAGGTTTGACCGTAGGTGCTTCTACTCAGGCTTCTGAATTCCTGACGCTGGACTCTATCAAGATCTTCGGTCTGGGTGCATTGTCATTCGTAATTGCTACCGCTTCAGGTGTCATCTTTGTGAAGATATTCAACCTCTTCCTGAAGAAGGATAATAAGATTAATCCGTTGATCGGTAATGCAGGTGTATCTGCCGTACCTGATTCGGCACGTATCTCTCAGGTAGTAGGTCTGGAATATGATCCTACAAACTACCTGCTGATGCACGCCATGGGTCCGAACGTTGCAGGTGTAATCGGTTCAGCAGTGGCTGCCGGTATCTTGCTGGGATTCTTGATGTAAAAGACAAGTGCGTTGAATGGTATCTTTACCATTCAAAACATCCGCTATATTTTAGCGCTCCTTCGTCTGAAGGGGCGCTATTTTTATTCGTTAATCTATCTAAAAGAAACTACGAATATTTCGTAAAGTAAATCTTTTAGTAACTTGCAGCCAATTAAGCAATACTTTAAAGATAAAAAGACTATGCGGAAACTCTTTATTCTACTCTTTTTCAGTGCCTCCTCATTGCTGATGGCACAAAATACCAACCCTATTCAGGAAGCAATGGCAAACTATGATTATGAGACGGCATTGACGCTTATAGATAAGGAAACGCCGACTATTCCCTTACTCTATCAAAAAGGGAAGGCTCTAAAAAGTCTTGGTAATAACAGGGAAGCACTTCAAGTATACGAGGAAGTCATATTGCAAGATTCTCTGAATCCACGAGCTTATATTGAAGCAGCAGAGTGCTGCAAGTCATTATTAAAAAACAAACAAGCATTGAAATATTACCAAAAGGCAGTGGACCTGAATCCGGATAATAAATATGCCCGTATTCAATACATTACTCTATTACTGAATCAGCGGAAATTCGATGAAGCATTGGGAGAGAGCAGTCTACTTACAGAAACAGATAGCTCGGCTGTTGCGTTACACCTACAAGCTCAAAGTTTTGAAGGGGTAGATGACATTTTAGCAGCATTAGGATGCTATGAAAACATACAGGAGAAATATCCCAACGATTTTCTGGCTGCTGCCAAAGCAGCAAGACTACACATCGAAGGAGCATTTTATAATTATGCTATCGAAGCTACCGAAAAATACCGCCAAATAGACAGTACAAACGTTGTTGTAAACCAACAAAATGCATTGGCATACTGCCTGATGAAAGATTATCAGACCGCAATACAGAGATACGAACAGTTACTAAGCCTAGGGGACAGTACATTTACCACCTGTTATTATTTAGGAGTCAGTTATTATGCAGTAGAAAAGTTTTATGAAGCACATGATATACTGGAAGTAGCTCGCCAATATGATAAGCGTAATGTGAATCTGCTATATTATTTAGGACGCTCCTGTTCCAAAACGTCATGGAAGGATCAAGGAGTTGCATATCTGGAAGAAGCTGTGGCATATGCTACCCCACCCGATAGCGCTATGGTACGCCTCTATGTCGGCCTCACAGACTGCTATAAAATGGCACTAATGCCTAAAGAGCAAATCAAAACGATGCAAGACAGATATGATAAATATGATATAGAAAATCATAAGCTCTTGTATGACATGGCATATGTTTACCAATATCAGTTGAAAGATAAAAAGAATACAGAACGTTGTCTGGAGGCTTTCCTTAAAACGCGTCCCAAAAACAGCAGTGAGCAACCCGAAACAGATGATAAAGGAAATGTAATATTAGGATTAAGTACTTATTATGGTGCGGCCGCAACTTGGCTGAAAGATCTTCGCGAGAAAAAGAAAGTGGATGCCTTCTTTCAGGGGAAAGTGATGGCAGTACCAACAAATACGAAAAAGACAGAAACTTCCAGAGACACAGTAAAGAAGTGAAAACGTTTGCATAACATTATAAAGTATATAATAGCGGAGTAGCGGCAGCTTTCTCCGCTATTTGCTTATATTAGCACCAAAATACGGATATAATAACGAAAAGCTAATATCATGAAAAAATTATTCCTTATCCTGGGAACGTTTTTACTTTCCCTTAGTACTTATGCAGCTATGAACGTAAACAAAATCGACCCTCCGTTTTGGTACGCTGGAATGCGAAATCCCGAACTCCAACTTATGGTCTACGGTGAAGACATCGGTAACTCTTCCGTTACTGTCAACTATCCCGGCGTTTCTTTGAGCAGCACTGTCAAGCTGGAAAGCCCGAACTACCTGATTGTCTACCTGAGACTGGAGAAAGATGTGAAACCCGGTAAAGTAGCTCTCACTTTTGCACAAGGCAAAAAGAAAATCGTCAAAGAGTATGAACTGAAAGCACGCGGCAAGAAAAGCTGTGAACATACAGGTTTTGATGCTTCCGACGCCCTCTACCTGTTGATGCCCGACCGTTTCGCAAACGGCAACCCGGACAATGACCAAATCCCCGGCATGGCCGAATACAAAGTAGACCGCAATGATCCAAACGCCCGCCATGGTGGTGACCTTGCAGGTATTGAGCAAAATCTGGATTACTTCTCCGACCTGGGTGTAACTGCCCTTTGGTTCACTCCGGTACTGGAAAACAATATGACTGGTGGTTCGTACCACGGCTATGCTACTACCGATTACTATAAAGTTGATCCACGTTTCGGTACCAATGAAGAGTATCAGCAACTGATATCCAAATGCCACGACCGCGGTATCAAGATTGTAATGGATATGATCTTCAACCACTGCGGTGTAGAGCATCCATGGATTAAAGATATGCCATCTAAAGACTGGTTCAACAATCCCGATCATGAAAAGAACTTCGTGCAGACTTCTTTCAAACTGACTCCGCACGTTGATCCTTATACTTCACAATACGATTTCGATCAGATGAACGACGGTTGGTTTGTTACCGCTATGCCGGACCTTAACCAAAAGAATCCGCACGTATATCGCTACCTTGTACAGAACAGCTTCTGGTGGATTGAGTACGCCAATATCGACGGTATCCGCATGGACACTTATCCGTATGCCGACTATGACGCCATGAGCAACTGGATGAAAGAGCTGAACGAAGAATACCCCAACTACAACACCGTAGGCGAAACCTGGGTTACCGAACCGGCTTATACAGCCTGGTGGCAAATGGATTCCAAACTCTCTGCCCCGAAGAACAGTAACCTGAAAACCGTTATGGACTTTAGCTTCTTCGATAAAATCAACACTGCCAAGAACGAGCAGACCGAAACATGGTTCAAAGGTCTGGATCGCGTATACAATAACTTCGTATACGACTTCCTCTACCCCAACCCGGCTTCCGTACTGGCATTTATCGAAAACCATGATACCGACCGCTTCCTGGGTGAAGGCGACAATCTGCCAATGCTGAAACAAGCTTCTACCCTGCTACTTACCACCCGCCGTATTCCGCAACTCTACTATGGTACGGAAATCATGATGAACGGTGTGAAGAGCAAGAGTGACGGATACGTTCGTAAGGACTTCCCCGGTGGATGGACTGGCGATACAGAAACTGCACTGACAGCCGCAGGACGCAGCAAGATACAGAACGAGTGTTATAACTTCTACAAGACCTTATTGAACTGGCGTAAAGGAAACGATGTTATTGCCAAAGGTAACATGGTGCAATTCATGGTACAGAATGGTGTTTATGCCTATGCCCGCCAGCACGAAGGTAAAACCGTATTCGTAATGTTGAATGGTACAGATGCCGAAACTACTGTTCCTTTGAAATTCTACAAAGAAATATTGAAAGATTCCAAACAAGGAAAAGATATTCTCAGCGGAAAGACAGTTACATTCGGTGAATCACTGACAATGGGACCAAGAGAATCATTGGTTATCGAATTATAAATCGTATTTCAATTATAACAGAAGGGTATAGAAATTAGCTTTCTATGCCCTTTCTTTATTCATAAAAGTATATTCTCTAATCTTTCTTCCAAATCTCCCCTCACAAATATTAGTCAAACATTTGACTAATTTCGATAAAAAGCTCTACCTTTGCACCCGAAAAATAAAAAAGCAACGTAGCAATGGAGAATTACAATTCATCCCGAGGGCTAATCTTACAAATACTGAAGACCCGCATGGCATTCCGCCAAGCTCTGCAACGCGTATTGAAACGCAATAACATAGATATCACCTTTGAAATGTTACAAGTACTGAGTTCCCTGTGGCAGGAGCAAGGAATCAGCCAGCAGGCATTAGCCGAAAAGACAGCCAAAGACAAAGCCTGCATGACTAATCTGATGGCAAACCTCGAAAAGAAAGGCTGGATCATGCGCCAGGAAGACCCCAACGATCGCCGTAACCGACTTGTGTACCTCACTCCCGCAGGAGAAGAGATATCCGACCGTGTACGCCCTCTCATCAAGGATTTTTATACCCAGACGGGCCAACTGATGGGAATAGAGAACCTAAACGCATGTTCCAATCAACTAGAGACACTCTATGAGATATTCAACCAGTTCTAATTTTCTTCGCCTCTTGCTCATTCACATACTTGCTGTAGCTCCGCTGTGGCTAACCGCTCAGGAGAATGCGCATCTATTATCCGTAGACGAACTTTTCCGTCTGGGCACAGAAAACAGTCTTCAACTTAAAAAGAGCAAACTACAAGAGGTTATTTATAACGACCAAAAGAAGTCTGCATACACAGACCGATTGCCAGATATCCAAGTAGGTGCCAGCGCCGGAATCATAGGCCAGCCCGTCATCTTTCAGCGGGGACTTTCACATCCCGTGCGCCCCGAAACGCCGGACTGGTCACAAAACTATAACATCAACCTGACGCAACCCCTCTACCAGGGAGGAAAAATACAAGCCAAAATACATCAGGCCGAACTTAAAAAGCAAATAGCCGCCCTAAACAGTGCCGACAACGAAGCCGAAATCAAGCTGATACTGCTGCAACAGTACATGACGCTTTTCAGTTACTACAAGCAGCGGGAAGTGCTGGCACGCAACATCGAAGAGTCCGAACACCGACTGAAAGATATCCGCCGGATGAAAAAAGAAGGCATAGTCACCCGCAATGATGAAATCCGCAGTGAACTGCAACTGACCGTTGCCCGTACGCAGGCCATTTACACTTACTATGAATTACAGCGAACCTGTGGCATGCTTTAATGCTTCATTTTTTAATTATTAATTTACAATTGTAGTCTATGTCCGAATTACAAAAGAAACATAAGCAACTGAAGAGATTAAGAATAAGGAATATCACCCTCAATACGGTATGTATCCTCCTTGCACTAGCGGGAATTTCATGGACGATCAATTACTTCTGGAAATACGTTCATTACGAAATCACCAATGATGCCGTAGTAGACCAGTATATAGCTCCGCTCAATATCCGCGCTTCGGGTTATATCAAGGAAGTCCGCTTCACGGAGCACCAACCTGCTTGCCGAAGAATCCGTCAGCCAGCAACAGTATGAACAGGTAAAAACCGCCTACGAAGCAACGAAAGCACGCTATCAGGCCCTGCTGCAACAAAAGGAAGCGGCAAAATCCCAATACTCCGAAACAAGTAAGAAATCCACAGGCATCGAAGCGAATATCCTTCGCAAAGAAGCGGATCTGGATATGGCAAGATTGAATCTCTCTTATACGATAGTCACCGCTCCTTACGACGGATATATGGGGCGCCGCACCCTTGAACCGGGTCAATTCGTACAAGCTGGGCAAACCATCTCCTATCTTATACGGGGCAACGACAAATGGATCACCGCCAACTACAAAGAAACGCAGATTTCCCACATCTACATCGGGCAGAAAGTACGCATCAAGGTCGATGCTTTCCGCGGGCATATCTTTCACGGCACAGTTACCGCCATCTCCGAAGCAACCGGTTCCAAGTACGCCCTGGTTCCGACTGATAACTCCGCCGGCAACTTCGTCAAAGTACAGCAACGCATTCCCGTTCGCATCGAGCTGGACGACGCCAGCCCCGAAGAGATGAAAAGCCTCCGCGCAGGCATGATGGTAGAAACCGAAGCACTGAGAAAATAAGGAAGTCCGCTGATGGTAAAACTGAACCTTCCACTCCGTCCCTAGGTACCGCAATGGATGGGTATTGTCACTATGTTCGTGCTGATGTTCCCTATCATTATGCTCAACGGAACCTATACGGGAAGCATGCTGGAAGTCAGCAGTACCCTCGGAATACTCAGCGAAGACATCACAATGGGGTATTATGCGGCAGCAGCAGGTATGGCGGTAGCTTATCCCATCATTCCTAAGATTCGTGCGATTGCCACTCCTAAGACGATGCTGCTTACCGATCTGATCCTGCAAATCTTTCTCAGCTACGTCTGCGCCCAGGTTGGCAATATGGACATCACCATTATATGCAGCTTCTTCATCGGCTTCCTGAAAGCCTTCATCATGTTAGAGTTTATTATTCAGGTACGCCCGTTCTTTAGTCCGAAGAATGTGCGTAGCGAGTTCTACGCCTACTTCTACCCCATCGTATTCTCCGGCGGACAAATATCCATGGCGCTGACATCACAATTGGCCTATTACTATCAGTGGCAATACATGTATTACTTTACAATCCTCCTGATGCTGATTGCCATTATCTTTATCCTGTTGTTTTTCCGGTATGCCAAGCGCCCCATGCGCATCCCTTACAAAGAAATCGACGGAAGAAGCATGTTTATCATAGCCGCTACATTGCTTTTCAGCATTTACATATTTACCTACGGAAAGACATTAGATTGGTTCTCCTCTCCCAAAATACGGATTTATACGATTGCCATCCCCATACTGATTTACCTTTTTATCCACCGGCAACGGACACAGGAGAAGCCATACGTCAGTCTGAAACCACTCCATCACCATAAATCCATCATCGGATACACTTTCATGGTACTGGTCATGTTTTTCAGTGCCAGCAGTTCCCTGATTACCAATTACCTGAACAGCATTATCCGCGTAGACAGCGTGCATGCCAATTCGCTCAGCCTGGTGCTTATACCGGGATTCATTGTGGGAGCCATTATATGTTTCTGGTGGTTCAGATGGCAGCGATGGCGGTTCCGCTATCTCATTTCCGGAGGAATGTTCTGCTACGTCATCTATCTGGTCATCCTCTACTTCGGCATCACGCCCTACTCCACTTACGAAATGCTTTACTTTCCTGTTTTCCTCCGCGGACTGGGGATGATGACTCTTTTCATAGCCTTCGGTGTATATGTAGTAGAAGATTTGGACCCTAAGCTCATGCTGTCTAACGCTTTCTTTCTGATATCCCTTCGCTCTGTACTGGCTCCGGCAATATCCGCTTCGTTTTTCAGTAACCTGCTCTATTACTTACAAATTAAGGGGATGAATACCCTTTCCGAACACATGACGCTCACTAATCCACTGGCTTCCTCCCGCTATGCGCAAGCCATGAACAGTGCCTTGGCGCAGGGACATGGATACGATGAAGCCAGCCAGTTAGCTGCCAATAACTTTTATTCCACGCTTCAGCAACAGAGCCTGCTACTGGGCATCAAGACTGTAATCGGCTATCTACTGATTGCCGCATTGGTTATCGCAGTGGTTTCCGCTTTCATCCCTTTCCATAAGACTCTGAAAGTGGCTGTGGTGAAGACGGGAGACGATATGGTATAAAGATTATAGTGGCCTCATAAGCATAAATTAAGATTTATATCAAGCCTTTGGCTAAGTTCAATCGAATCAGGGTAAAGGTTTTAAGAGATAATTCGAGACCTTTCTCAAAGATTTAGTATTTTTGGCAGCTGTAATAAACCGTTAAACTATCGAAGCCTGCATATTACTATCGTGGAGAATAGTAATTGCGCTACATACAGAAATTGCTGAGGCAAAAAGTAAATTAACAAAATGCTTCATTATCACGAAAGTAAAGCTATAAAATAATCAATTTGAATACCTGTTATGACTACAGAAAATTAAATAAAGTATTTTGAAAATCGAGAAGATTGGAGAAAGTGGTTAATGGACAACTTTGAAACCTCCTGTGAAATATGGTTTGTATTTCCCTATAAATCATCAGGTAAAAAAGGTATTTTATACAATGATGCTGTTGAAGAAGCCCTTTGCTTCGATTGGATTGACAGCACAACAAAACCACTTGACAAAGATCATAAAATTCAGCGTTTCACACCCAGAAATCCTAAAAGTACTTACTCACAAGCCAACAAAGAAAGACTTAAATGACTATTGGAAAATAAAATGATACACCCAAAATTTGAAGATAAAACGCGAAGCATTTTATCTGAGCCTTTCATTTTTCCCAATGATATAATTGATAAATTGAAAGAAGATGAAACGGTATGGAAAAACTATCAGCCATTTTCCGAAGCATATAAACGAATCCGAATAGCGTACATCGAAGCCGCAAGAAAACGTCCTGAAGAATTTGAGAAGCGGTTAAATAACTTCATTAGCAAAACAAAAGAAAACAAAACGATTATAGGATTTGGCGGAATTGAAAAATACTATTAATCAAAAAGATTAGCATCATAAATAGAAAAACGATTTAAAATGAGGGCCGAAACACTTGACTTCACCTTTCTGACATAGAAAAGGCTGCCCTTTTTCAAGAGCAGCCTTCTATTCAGTCTAAAATTCCGTGGATTATTCAGCCAATTTACCGTCTGAACCAAGCACGTTGATGATCTTATGCATGTACATCTTTTCCATGTTGTCACGAGCCGGGCCAAGATACTTACGCGGGTCAAACTCAGCCGGTTTTTCTGCGAATACCTTACGGATAGCAGCAGTCATAGCCAGACGAGAGTCTGAGTCGATGTTGATCTTGCAAACTGCAGACTTAGCAGCCTTACGCAGTTCTTCTTCAGGAATACCGATAGCAGCTTCCAGCTTGCCACCAAACTTGTTGATAGTTTCAACTTCTTCCTGAGGAACTGAAGAAGATCCGTGCAATACGATGGGGAATCCCGGAAGTTTCTCCATTACAGCGTCCAATACTTCGAATGCCAAAGGAGGAGGTACCAAACGACCAGTCTTCGGATCTACGTGGCATTGTTCGGGTTTGAACTTGTATGCACCGTGAGAAGTACCGATAGAAATAGCCAAAGAGTCACAACCTGTGCGAGTAGCAAAGTCGATTACTTCTTCAGGGTCAGTATAAGTATGATGTTCAGCAGAAACTTCGTCTTCTACACCAGCCAATACACCAAGTTCGCCTTCTACAGTTACATCAAATTGATGAGCGTAGTCAACTACCTTCTTCGTCAAAGCAACGTTTTCTTCGTAAGGCAGGTGAGAACCGTCGATCATAACTGAAGAGAAACCCATATCGATACAAGACTTGCAAGTTTCGAATGTATCTCCGTGGTCGAGGTGAAGAACGATTTCAGGGTGTTTGCAACCCAGTTCCTTTGCATATTCTACAGCACCTTCTGCCATGTAACGCAACAATGTCTGGTTAGCATATTGACGGGCACCTTTAGATACTTGGAGGATTACCGGAGATTTGGTTTCAACAGCAGCCTTTACAATAGCCTGCAACTGTTCCATATTATTAAAGTTGAAAGCCGGGATAGCATATCCACCTTTAATAGCTTTCGCAAACATTTCTCTTGTGTTTACGAGCCCTAAATCTTTGTAATTAATCATTTTGTTTAAAGTTTATTGTTAGTGAATAAAAATTCTACGCAAAAGTAAGCATTATCCTTTAAATGGAAGAACAGGTTGGGAATAAATTATCGTATTATCCCCATTGAAACAATTCTATTTTAAAGCTATTGGATGATTTTAACAGAATATTGTAATCTCTATGTTACAAACTCTTTTCATCTGTAGCCTTCATCAGCCTCTTCTGCATACCTTTATATAGATAACAAAAAAACCGGAAAGCAAGTTTAGCTTCCTGGTCTTCGTTTACACATTATTATATATTACTTTTTCAAATAAATGATAGTGGGTAAATGGTCGCTGTAGCCATTCAACCAAACACGTCCGCCGTGCGTGCGCAAGGGAGAGCCTTTGTACTTGCCATCCTGCTGAAAAAGGTATTCACGGATAAAGACTTCATTATGATCGTACTTCAAACCTTTCTTGGCTTTCAGCAAAGGACGAGAGACCACAATCTGGTCGAACAAGTTCCACTTGCCACGATAGAGCAATGTTCCCACACCTTTATCTTCAAGGGTTTCCCACCAAGGATTATAGAATTCGCCTTTTTTCACCTGCTTCGCATACTTGCGTGCACCCAGTGTCACCATGCTTTCGTCCATGGGATCGTCATTCATATCCCCCATGACTATCAGCTTCAGTTTCTTGTCCGTACGCATCAGGGAATCTGCCAATGCCCGTACCTGCTTGGCTGCATGTACACGCACCGGAGACTTAGCTCCACGGGAAGGCCAGTGATTGACGATGAAACAAACGCGTTCGCCTGCCATCTGTCCGTCTACAATAAGGAAGCCACGCGTCAGGTGCACAGTGTCCCCCTCAAAAGGAGTGGAAAGCACCAGTTTGGAATTGGTAACGGTGAATTGTTCCGGATCATAAAGCAAAGCGCAATCAATGCCCCGTTTATCCGGACCTTCGTAATGCACGAATTTATAGTTGGATATAGCCGGCTGGCTTACCAAATCTGTCAGTACCCGGTTGTTTTCAGCTTCGGCTACACCGATAACGGCGGGTCCTCCCGGTACGCGATCGCGCGACACTTCACTCAGGACTTTGGCAAGGTTCTTCAACTTGGCCTCATACTTCTCAGCCGTCCATACATAACTGCCGGAAGGCAAAAATTCAAGGTCGTTCTTACCTGCATCATGAATCGTATCAAACAGGTTCTCAAGATTATAAAACGCAACACTATACAGATCCCGCTCGTTCTGCTGGGCATCTGCTGTAGTGACGCAGAGCCATAGGGAAATTAAGAAAAGTAGCTTCTTCATGCTGAATATAAATTAAAATACCATGCAAAAATCTGAAATAAAAAGCGATAAACCTATTTTTTGAGGGAACTTTTTTCTAATTCAGAGAAATGCACTGCCTTTAAACAAAGGTAGACTGCACCTTAAGCAAAAATAAATCTGAATTTATTTTGTATTATCTGCGACTTGCACTATCTTTGCGCTCTGAAAAATAAGACCATTACACTATTTATTACCAAAATAGTAACCGAATATAATAATTAAAAAAACAAATATTGAAATGAAAAAAGGTATTCATCCTGAAAATTACCGTCCGGTAGTATTCAAAGATATGTCTAATGGTGACATGTTCTTGTCTCGTTCAACCGTAAATACGAAAGAAACCATCGAGTTTGAAGGTGAAACTTATCCGTTAGTAAAGATGGAAATCTCTAACACTTCTCACCCGTTCTATACTGGTAAATCTACATTGGTGGATACAGCTGGTCGCGTTGATAAGTTCATGAGCCGCTACGGTGACCGTAAAAAGAAATAATTCTGCTTCATGAAAGCAAAAAAAGGGAGATTTTGAAAAAAGTCTCCCTTTTTTATATACGTACATACACAAATACTGGCAAATTTCTCTATATTTGTATCTCAAAAAAGATTTCCAAAATAGCAGGACAATACTTTGCAATGAGAAACGGTCTGTATCTGATAATGATACTCTGTACTTTTTTTGCTTTCAACACAAACAAAAGCACAGAAAGAAGTGAAATTCAATAAGGATTCCATCCCTCCTGCTTTCTCTAAATTAAAAACCTATTATAACCAGCCGGAAGTATATCTTTCTCACTGGGAAAAGATAAAGAAAGATATCGACAATAAAAAAGGAGATAAGACAACCGATCTATTCTATCTATATAAGGACAGAAATTATTTTCACTATAACCATGGTGACCTAGACAGCTTAAAGAAATACACTCCTATTATAAAAGATTTATCTCTCCGTCTCCATAACAAAGCAGAATACTATAAGAATTGGAGCTTCTTATGTGAACAAATCATATACTCCAATGCCTCCAAAGAGGATATGGAAGAAATGGATAAGATGTACAATGATGCATTAAAAAGGAAAAGTGAAATAGGACTAGCATTTAGCCTGAATGAAATAGCCAACTTTTATGGAGCAAATAAAAATTATGCCAAAGCCTTACCATATATTACACAAGCCATGCAATTGTTTGAGAAATTGAAATTCTGGGATGAATATACTCCATTATGCTCCAATTACATTGTAATTTTAACGAGCACAAATAAATATCAGGAAGCTCAAAATGCATTTTATCATTTAGACTCATTAGCTAACTTGTCACTTACCAGTCCCAGTGTCAATATGAGCATAGCCCGCATCTTAATGATAAAAGACATGGCCTCAGTGGTATTCACCGAGCCACAGGATACCGTTATCTTGCGAAAGTATCTGGCCGACATAGAGGATTTATACCGAAAATCACCACACGAGAACCGCATTTACTTATATAATACAAAAGAGAAATATGCCAAATTAAAAGGTGATATTGACACACTACTTGCCTATCAGGATTCCTCTGCAGAACATTACCGGAAATCCCGCAATGTGATAAACCTTAAAAGGATGTATAATAATAAAGCCTCTGCTTTGCACCGGGCTCACAGATATGACGAAGCTTATCTTATGCTACGCAAATACGTATCTCTAAGTGACTCATTGTATAAGAATGATACCCAGAAACAGCTTAATGAGTTATCCACCCGCTATAATATGAATAAGCTGGAACTTGAAGCCAAAAACATAAGTTTGAAAGCCCGTAATATACAGTTCCTTTATGCTTGTGCCTTGATTGTTGTATTGATAACCACTTTAATCATCGGCATCCAGTTCTATCGCCATAAATTGAAAAACAACCGCTTACTGAGAAAACAAGCCCAAGAACTGCAGCAGGCCAATGAAAAGGCACAACAGGCACAAATCATGAAGACAGCCTTCATCCAGAATATGAACCATGAAGTACGGACACCGCTGAATGCCATTGTAGGCTTCTCCGAATGTCTGGCAGAAATACCTCTGAGCAAGGCAGAAACCAAAGAAATCAGTGCCACCATAAAAAAGAATAGCGATAATCTGCTGAAAATCATCAGCGACATGATTTCTATTGCCAATATTGACAGTGGAGACCAAACATTAACTTATCAGGAGATTCCGGTGAACGAGCTTGTAAATAAATTACTTCAGGAGATGAAGGAATATGCCCAAGCAAAAAGTAAAATTTTACTATACCCCATGCCAGACAGACTATATACTTTCGTCTAATGAGGATATCGTACATCAGATACTTATCAATCTGCTACATAATGCACTAAAATTCACTTCAAGTGGCGAAGTAGAGTTGAGTTATGAGGTAGACAACAAAAACTACAAATTATACTTCCACGTACGAGACACCGGCATTGGCGTGAAAAGCGAACTAAAAGAAAAAATATTCTCACGATTCTATAAAGTGGATTCTTTTGTACCCGGCGCCGGATTAGGATTATCCCTATGCCGGATTCTCGCAGAGCGCATAGAAGCACGGGTATATTTAGACGATACCTACCAGAACGGATGTTTATTCACCTTCGAACACCCATTAAAGTAAAATATAGGAATGGAATAATTCCCTACCTTTTTGTAGGGAAAAGAATAGGGAAGGGAGAAAACTCTTTCCTATTTTTGTATCAGCAATTTTGATAATAAGTCAATAGTACGAACCATAAACGGATCCATATGAAACGTCTTATCACTTTCGTTATCCTCGCCGTCCTCCTCTCCACGGCAGGATTTGCTGCCAGACAGAAAGACTTGAGCGGCCCGATTGCCATAAAAGGCGAACTACAAGAACAGTATGAGGATTTTCCTGCCGGCACTCCCGTAGTGATCCGCAAGGTAGTGAAAATGAAATCGGCAGACCAGGCAGGTCCCGACATTTTCTATGCAACCGAAATCAACGGTATACAATTCGCAATACCTTCTTCTGCTCTGAAAACCATTAAACTCTCACCTCCCGAAACCAATCAGGAGTTTTGGCAGCAAACTTATCTGAAACAACATCTGTATGAGTATTTCGGCGAACGCGGATATAACTCTAAGTTGCGCAAGGAAGTGGACGAAGAATGTCGGGATTACCTGTACAAGCTGGAAGAGATCGGTTATGAGGATGATTTCATCACTTCATATGTACAGAATATCTTTGCTAAACTGACTGCCACCGGTATAGATTCCAACCGCAGCGAACGGTTGAATGTACGCGTCATCCAGTCGCCCGAACCGGATGCTTACATGCTGCCCAACGGCACAATGCTGATTAGTACCGGTCTGCTTTGCACACTTGATTCGGAAGATGAACTTGCCGCCATTATTGCCAATGAGATGTCTCATTTTGTGCTGGACCATCAGGTTAATAACATCTACCGTGCTGAACGCCGTGCCAAGCGGGCAGCTTTTGGGGGAACGGTTCTTGCCGTCACTGCCGAAGTAGCCCTGGAAGTGGCATACTGGGATGACGATGATACAGCTTTAGGTGTAGGCGCTGTTGCCAGCATCGGAAGCGTTGCCGCCCTGCTGAATGTAAATGTAGTGAATCGCCTGGGAATGAATTACAAGAATAACCAGGAATACGCAGCCGACCGGGTTGCACGTGAGTTATTGGAATTCAAAGGGATTAATCCCGATGGATTGGCGTCTGCACTTTCCAAAGTCATCGGATACTATAATATACAGCAACGCGGTCATAAGTTGCTTCGCTACGGCAACATCGACAACCTGAAAAAGCGAATAGACAAAGCCGGTGAGGCAGAAAATCAAATCAGTCATCCTTATCTCAAAGCAACATCGGATGTAGTGACTTTCAACGCAGCCATGAATATGGCAGACCAACGGTATGAAGAAGCCGGAAGATTAATACAGAAGAATATCAATAATAATCTGGCCACCGACCATGATTACGTTATCTTAGCAAAATCACAGATGGCGCTTTACAACACAGAAGAGGTAAACGAAGAATGTGCCACCCTGCTTTGGAAAGCCAAAGAACTAGCAGGAGACAGTCCAAATCTTGACATATATAAACAGGAGATTCTATTGCTAATGCGCATGAATAAACAGGCTAAAGCCGCCAGCACATTGAAGGAATATCTGGGATTACTTTCCCGGTATCAGGAACAAGGGATGCAAGGAGAAGAGGAAGAATGGACAAGCAAAGAAATAGCCTGGGCCAATCAATTATTAGATAAGATCAACAGATTATAAAGGAAAGAGTATTATAAAGTCTTTTTCACCACAGATTACACGGATTTACACAGATATTTATATTGATAATTTAATCTGTGTAAATCCGTGTAATCTGTGGTGAAAAAGACTCCTCTTATTTACGGAATGGCGGACGAACCACTACCGCTTTCAGTTTGCGTCCACGCATATCAATGCAAATCTCCGTACCGACCTTACTATATTCCGGTTTTACATAGCCCATACCGATACCAATCTTACGAGTAGGCGACATAGTGCCTGAAGTTACTACTCCGATAGCTTCACCCTCTGTATTGAACAATTCATATCCATGACGGGGAATTCCACGCTCCACCATTTCAAAACCGACCAACTTACGGACAGTACCTTCCGCTTTCTGCTTTTCAAGCATCGGGCGATTGATAAAGTTCTTACCTTCAGCAAACTTGGTAATCCACCCCAAACCGGCTTCAATAGGTGATGTCGTATCATCCAGATCATTGCCATACAGGCAGAAGCCCATTTCCAGACGAAGCGTATCGCGTGCACCCAAGCCAATCGGCTTGATGCCAAATTCTTCACCTGCCTCAAACACGGCATTCCAAATCTTCATGGCAGCTTCGGGATAGAAGTAAAGCTCAAAACCTCCTGCACCGGTATAGCCGGTATTGGAAATAATCACATCTTTCTCACCGGCAAACTCACCATGCGTAAAGGTGTAATACGGCAGTTCCGACAAGTTTATACTCGTCAGTTTCTGCAAAGCAAGAATGGCTTTCGGTCCCTGTACGGCAAGTTGAGCCATGTGGTCGGAAGCATTTTCCAATTCAGCACCTTCGGTATTGTGCGAAACGCACCAGTTCCAGTCTTTTTCTATATTCGAAGCATTCACTACCAGCAGGTATTTCTCCGGTTCATAATGATAAACCAGCAAGTCATCTACGATACCGCCTTCTTCGTTGGGAAAACAGGTATATTGCACCTTGCCCGGAGTCAGGGCAGCTACATTATTGGAAGTCACTTTCTGAAGAAAAGCTAACGCATTGGGGCCTTTCACCCAGAATTCTCCCATGTGGGAAACGTCGAATACACCCACAGCGTTACAAACTGTGAGATGTTCATCAATGATACCGGAATATTCTATCGGCATATTATATCCCGCAAACTCATGCATCTTAGCACCCAACGAGATATGTTTTTCTGTAAACGGAGTGGTTTTCATGTCTTAAGGTATTAAATTATTTTATAGCAACAAGTTCGGCAATCTTCACGATGACCTTCATCGCTTTCTCCATATTCTGGATAGGAGCGAATTCATATCGTCCATGGAAGTTCAGACCACCTGCAAAGATATTGGGGCAAGGCAAACCTTTGAAAGAAAGCTGTGCGCCATCCGTACCACCACGGATAGGTTTCACATTCGGTTTCACACCTACAGCCTCCATTGCGGCAAAAGCCGTATCAATGATATGCATTACCGGTTCAATCTTCTCACGCATATTATAGTATTGGTCACGGAGTTCAAGTGTTGCTGTACCTTCACCATATTCGGCATTGATTTCACTGATAAAGCGTTCTATTTTCTTCTTGCGGCTCTCGAAACGTGCACGGTCATGATCACGGATAATATAGGCCACTGTAGTCTGCTCTACATCGCCGTTGAAACTGATGAGATGGTAGAAGCCTTCATAACCTTCGGTATGTTCGGGCGTTTCATGAGCAGGTAACAGCGCACAGAAGCGGTTGGCTACACGAATTGAATTAATCATCTTATTCTTGGCATAACCCGGATGCACATTGCGACCTTTGAAGGTGATTTTAGCAGATGCCGCATTGAAGTTTTCAAACTCCAACTCTCCTACTTCACCGCCATCCATTGTGTAGGCCCAGTCGCAACCAAACTTCTCCACATCGAATTTATGTGCGCCCAATCCTATTTCCTCATCCGGATTGAAACCAATACGAATCTTGCCATGCTTGATTTCAGGATGTTCTTTCAGGTACACTATCGCAGAAACAATTTCGGCAATACCTGCTTTATCATCTGCGCCCAACAATGTCTTGCCATTGGTAACGATCAGGTCTTCCCCTTTATGATCCAGCAGTTCGGGGAACTGAGACGGAGAAAGAACTACATTCTCTTCTGCACAAAGCACGATGTCCGAACCGTCATAGTTTTGAACAATACGGGGAGATACATCTTTGCCACTCATATCGGGACTGGTGTCCATGTGGGCAATAAAACCAATAGTAGGTACCGGCTTATCGATATTTGCCGGAAGTGTGGCAAACAAATAGCCATGCTCATCCAGCGTTATGTCTTCCAAACCTAAAGACTCTAATTCTTCTTTCAGATATTTGGCAAATACCATTTGCCCCGGAGTACTTGGAGTCACCTCTGTCTCTTCACTGGACTGGGTGTCGAAGCTTACATACTTCAAAAAACGTTCTACTAAAGCCATAATATTTACGATTTAATAATTTTCAATTTACGATTAAGAATATGAACTACCAATTATCTATCAACAGTAGTCAATAGTTCTGCCGTAAAAAAGGTAGAAAAAGGGGCGTGAACTGCCAAGCAATTCACGCCCCTTTTTACAAAATGTTAGTATTTAGAGTTACTTAAAAGCAACTACTTCCATCAAAACAATGTGTACAAACCTTACATTTCGGCAATCCGATGGACTCGATGAGAGTTTCCAAGGTATTAAACTTCAAAGTTGTAAGGCCAAAGCGTTCGGCAATAATGCTGACCATCTTCTCATATTCCGGAGAACCGGTAGTGGCATATTTCTCCAGATTCTTGTCGGCATCCCCCTCCAGTTCTGCAATAATGCGGCGTGTAATCAATTCCAACGGACTCTTGGAAGCCGTGAAACCTACAAACGGACAAGCATAAATCAACGGAGGACAAGCAATGCGAATATGTACTTCCTTGGCACCATATTCATACAGTACCTTCACATTATCCCGTAGTTGTGTACCCCGTACTATGGAGTCGTCACAAAACAATAAGCGCTTACCTTCCAGCATGGCACGGTTCGGTATCAGTTTCATCTTCGCCACTAATGAGCGCATCTCCTGCTTACTGGGAGTGAAGCTGCGCGGCCATGTCGGTGTATATTTAGAAATGGCACGATGATAAGGAACTCCTTTTCCTTCGGCATAGCCCAAAGCCATACCTACACCGGAATCAGGAATACCGCAAGCACAATCTACTTCAGAATCATCGCTCTGTCCCATCTTCAAACCACTGGTAAAACGTACTTCCTCTACATTGCGACCTTCATAGCAGGAAGTGGGAAAACCGTAATATACCCACAGGAAAGAACAAATCTGCATCTTTTCCTCCGGCTTCCGCAGTTGTTCCACTCCATCGGCAGTCATACGAACGATCTCTCCCGGACCGAGATAGCGGTCTATTTCATAATCCAGATTCGGGAAACTGCTTGACTCACTGGTTGCAGCATATGCCCCTTCTTTCCGGCCAATTACAATCGGAGTGCGTCCCCACTTGTCACGAGCCGCAATGATACTGCCATCTTCTGATAACAGCAGCATAGAGCAAGAACCTTTGACACGGCGGTAAACATTTTCTATACCTTCTACGAAAGTTTTTCCTTGTATGATGAGTAGTGAGATAAGCTCGGTTTGATTGGTATTGCCTGAACTCAGTTCGGCGAAGTGCATATTTTTGGAAAGTAATTCTGCTTCTATTTCTTCCAGATTCACAATTTTGGCAACTGTTACAATGGCGAAGCGTCCGAGGTGGGAGTTAATGATGATGGGTTGCGGATCTGTGTCGCTGATGATTCCTATTCCGACATTTCCTTTAAACTTATCCAGTTCGTCTTCAAACTTGGTTCGGAAATAAGTGCTCTCCAAGTTATGAATAGATCGGGCAAACATGCCCTCTTCTGCATCATACGTGGCAAGCCCGCCCCGCTTTGTTCCTAAATGTGAATTATAATCTGTACCGTAAAATAAATCCGTCACACAGCTCGCTTTGGAGACTGTCCCGAAAAAATCCTCCCATAAATCCTATTATTTATTATTGATTTTAGTATTGACGGGCACAAAGGTACGAAGAAGTTTCTTCTCCACATTACTTTCCTACGAGACAATTTCTAAAAAACTTATTTTTATGCAGGTTTCCGAACACCCCGATATACCTTTTGTTTAATTCGCAGATAAAATAATTCATATGGTTCAGGATGGAAAATCTCAGGAAATAGAAGAAACGGACGGACTGCCATTTCCGCAACGAATATGGGCGGTAGTGGCCATTGGATTCGCTCTCTGCATGTCAGTGCTCGATATCAACATCAGTACTGTAATCCTCCCTACCCTCGCACATGATTTTGGAACTTCGGACTCTGTGATTACCTGGATTGTCAATGGCTATCAATTGGCTATTGTAGTGTCATTACTTTCTTTTTCTGCATTGGGCGAAATCTTCGGATATCGTAAGGTATTCCTCTCCGGTATTGCTTTATTTTGTGTAACATCACTTATATGTGCCTTATCCAATTCCTTCTGGACTCTGACAACCGCCCGTATTTTCCAGGGATTCAGTGCATCAGCTATCACCAGTGTAAATACAGCCCAACTTCGCCTTATCTATCCGAAAAAACAGATAGGACGTGGAATGGGGATTAATGCAATGGTAATTGCCATATCAGCAGCAGCAGGTCCTTCTGTTGCCAGTGGTATTTTGTCAATAGCTTCCTGGCACTGGTTATTTGCGATAAATTTACCATTGGGGATCATTGCTCTGACATTGGGAATCAAGTATCTTCCTGAACAAAAGGAACTTTCGAAACGTAAGTTTGACGTTATCAGTGCGGTGGCTAATGCTATTACCTTCGGATTATTGATTTATACATTGGATGGTTTTGCGCATCATGAACGCTATGATTATCTGATTCTTCAATTAGTGATATTAATTATTGTAGGTACTTACTATGTACGTCGTCAATTAGGTCAGGAATCTCCCCTACTTCCTTTGGATCTGCTAAAGATTCCCATCTTCAGGCTTTCGATACTGACATCCATCTGTTCATTCACCGCACAAATGCTGGCTATGATTTCATTGCCTTTCTTTCTACAGAATACGTTGGGGCATAGCGAGGTGATGACCGGATTATTATTAACTCCCTGGCCTCTTGCAACTTTATTTGCCGCGTCGGTTGCCGGTTATCTGGTGGAGCGTATTCATCCGGGAATATTGGGAAGTATCGGTATGGGGATATTTTGTATCGGGCTTTATGCGCTCTCCATGCTGGATGCAGAATCTTCCATTCTTAGTATCTGCCTTCGGCTAGCCCTTTGCGGCATTGGTTTCGGACTTTTCCAAACACCGAATAATAGTACTATAATTGCATCTGCCCCGACCAAACGTTCAGGAGGAGCCAGCGGAATGATGGGAATGGCACGACTTATGGGACAGACTCTTGGAACTACGCTTGTAGCACTTCTATTCAGTTGGGTGGTAGGAAGCAAAAGTACGGAAGTATGCTTGATAATAGGGAGTGTATTTGCGCTGATTGCAGCGGTAGTGAGTAGTTTGAGGTTGTCACAAGCGTCGGTGTTGAAAGAATAAAAAAGGCCGAAACCGAGCTTCGACCTTTTCTATATCTTATTTTAAACTACTTTTTCCAAACATAATATGGAATAAACAACCATCTCATAACCTTTATTACCGATTTGATCAATGTACAATGCTCCATATAGTCAGAAATATAATCTTGAAATATTCCTTCACCGAACGATGCTCTATATATTTCATATTGTAGCATATTTTATCCGGCAGTATTTGTTCTACATATGCCTTGTCCGCATCCTCAGCCTGTCCTAAAATCATATTTTCATCTACATATTCTATAGATGCATAATCCGTAATTCCCGGGCGAACAGACAACACTCTCCGCTGTTTCTCAGTGTAGAGTTCCACATATTTACGAACCTCCGGACGCGGGCCTACCAGACTCATATCACCTTTCAGTACATTGAATAACTGAGGTAGTTCATCTAATTTATATTTGCGGATAAAATACCCGATACGGGTAATCCGGGGATCTCGTCCGCCTACAGTTATCAAACCTTGCTTATCAGCTCCTATACGCATTGAACGGAACTTATAGACATAAAAATCCGTTCCTCCACGTCCCACACGTAGTTGTTTATAGAAACCACCACCTTTACTTTCCAGACGGATAGCAATATACAGGAAAAGGAAAACAGGAGATAAGAATAGAATGCCCAGAAAGGAAAATAAAATATCAAAAAAACGAATCATCACCTATCAACAGTCACTTTAAGGTATGCATCTTTTACAGTTTTGATTATAAAGTCCAGCTTTTCTTCATCCAACTGTGGATAAATGGGCAAGGAGATTTCACCTTTAAAATTCTCATAAGCTTGTGGATAGTTCTTTATATCATATCCCAATGAGCTGAAGAAGGAAAGCATCGGCATCGGGATAAAATGAACGTTCACGGCAACCTCGCTTTTCGCGATTTCATCAATCATACGATCACGCTGTTCCTCAGTGAAATCTTTGATACGCAATGCATAGATATGATATGAGCTTTCTTTTTCTCCATCTTCAGAAGGTGGCAAAATAGCCCAATCACAATCAGCAAATGCTTTAGAATAGGTATTGAATACTCTTTTACGTTCTTTCAATAATTCAGGATATTCCCGTATCTGAGCCAAACCGATAGCTGCATTTACATCAGCCATATTTATTTTCATTCCCAGACCGACTATGTCATAACGCCAACCGCCGGCTTTGGATTTGGAAAAAGCATCTTTAGTTTGACAATTCAAACTCATCATACGCAATTCTTTGTAGAGTTCCGCATTATCAAACGGTTCGGGCAAATTCAGGCAGATAGCTCCTCCTTCGGCCGTTGTCACATTCTTTACGGCGTGAAGAGAGAAGATAGCAATATCCGTTTCGCACCCTGTACGCTGATTCTTGCTGTAATAAGCTCCCAAAGAATGGGCCGCATCATTCATCACAAGTATACGTCCTAATTTCTCCTGTACCAATGACGTCGCCTGAAACTGATTGCGTATTTCCGGTTCATTAACGAGCCTCATGATACGGTCGTAATCACAAGGGAAGCCCGCAATATCTACCGGAATAATAGCCTTGGTCCTTGGCGTAATTGCTTTTCGAATAGCATCCACAGAGATATTGAAATCCTCTCCGGAATCTACCATAACAGGCTTTGCCCCCGCATGAAGGACTGCTAATGCCGTAGCACTATATGTATACGCCGGCACAATTACTTCATCTTCAGCAGTTACTCCCAACCAACGAAGCATCATAATAGCTCCCGAAGTCCATGAGTTTACACAAAGCACTTCTTTTGCATTAGAGAATACTTTTATTTCTTCTTCCAATGCTTTTACTTTAGGACCGGAAGTTATCCAGCCCGAACGTAACGAATCAACGACTTCGTTGATGACCGCCTCGTCAATATAAGGGGGCGAAAATGGAATTTTCATGAATAATCTATAATTAAAATGTTAGTATTCCGTTTTGAATAATTAATCATTATCTAAATGCAACGACCAATAACTAATCATATTTTTTTATAAAGCGATACATTCTACGTTTTGGATAAGCAATAAATTCATAAAGCACATTAAAATTCATTGATTTGTAAAAAGCTATAGTTGACTCATTACCATAATAATCGGTAGTCAATGATAGCTGATTAATATTATCAGCCTTTAACATCTCTTCAATTGTTAATAAAAGCCTTTTGCCTAGGCCTCTTCCTTGCCCTTCTCTCTTTACTGCAATGGAATATAATTCCGCATATTCTCCTTTATCAAGCACACGACTATTGGTCTTCGTTAGATTTCTAACCAATCTGATTAGTGCCTTAGGATTGGATAAAGACAACTCTAAAGAAAGTCTAATAAAACGACCAATATTATTTTTTATCAAAGATGCATTAAAGCCTTTACACCGTTTAGTAGCTGCTGCGAAACCTATTATCTTCCCATCTTCTTCTACACAAACAACAAGTCCTTCATTACTTTCAATAAAGCACGAATAATAAAAAGACAAAAAGTTAGAACCAAGATTAGTTAAAAAAAAATCAGTAAAAGCATCACAATGAATAGTAACGATTGTGTTTACATCATTAATTAAGGCCTTTCGTACATTCAACATACTCACGATTTTATAGAACTCAAAATAATATGTACTATTTTATCAAGATTAACCTGCTTAGACAAATAATTCTGAGCATATATTTTACCATTTAGCCCCATTCCAGTTCGCTCACATTCAGGAACTTCAATCATTTTTTTTAGCAAAGCCTGAAAACCCATAAAATCATTAGATTCACAAACATAACCACATCCAGCACTCTCAATAATACTTGCAGCATCACTATCTTTATCTAAGCTAGCAATTACAGGCTTAGATGAGAACATATAAGCAGGAAGTTTAGAGGGACTGGCAGTTCTACCTACACCTGATTTGAGAGCCAATAATAGCACATCTGCCTGAGCTTGTATTTCAGGGACTTTCTCCGGTGCTACTGAAGAAAAACATATATTATTATACCCTTTAGACAATCTCAAACATTCCTCTTTTTCCGATCCATCACCTACTATAAATAGTTTGGCGCGATTAAGATTCAACGATTTAAATACTTCTATTATAAAAGGAACATTTGCTGCAGGACTAATACTTCCTACAAACATAAATATGAAATCTTCGTACTGTTTCTTATATTTTGCATTAAATATGCTATCCTCTTGCCATACTCTCACTGTTTGTACTCTATTAGCAGGCAGTTGCCTTGTCTTCTCCAAAAAAATCTTAGTTAATTCAGAAACAGATATAATTGAAGTTGCCTTTCTAAGATAATATGAATCTATCTTTTTAAAGGATACTCCAGGATTTTTCCCATTATTCCTAATCTTGAGGTCATTGATTCAGGATAGATATCTGTTATATTAACTATTATTGGGATATTATTTTTCCGCGAAGTCCTAATTGGGATATAAGTTGCACCAAAAGGCCATGTAACCATATATATAATTAAAATATCCTCTCTATGCAATGTGATATATCGACTAACAGCTTTACCAAAACTAAAGCTCTCCTTAAAACGTCCTACAAAATTAGACTTGGGGTATACATAACTATCCAATACTATTCTCTCAATTTTTTCTTCATCAACAATCTTGCCAAACTCATATCCCAAGGGACGTGAAGGGTGTGGACAAATTACCGTAACTCTATTTGATTCCGCCAATTTTCGTGCAATATCAAACGATACTTTTGCAGAAATAACAGGCTCAGGAGGATATACAGAAGAAACCACCAATATTTTCTTCATAGCTTAATAAGCTGAATACAAATTAGAATAACTTTTCATCATTTCAAATTGCTCAACTAACATTTGTCGGTAACTTGGAACTTCATAATCTAGGCGAAGAGACTTTTCAATTGATTTATCAACTTCATTTCCATCATACGGTTTTATCACAGTATCCTTCCCCCATATCTCCTTAAACAAATTCAGCAAATCAAATTTTGATATTCCCACCCCATTGCTCAGATGAATCAAACCGACTATTCCATTATCCAGAGAAAAGTCAATGGCTTTTGCTAATTCCAAAGTGGTCACGCCACCCCATATTGCCGTCCTAAAACCATTTATTTCTCCACATTGATGCATAAACCAATGGAATAACCCTTCACCATTTTCTTTCAATTCCGGGCCAATAATAGAAGTACGAATCGTCAAATCTTTATCATTAATGATTTCGCCCAAAGCTTTACTCCGGCCATACACATCATCAGCATCACGAAAATCATCTTCTGTATAGTTTCCTTTCTTTCCCGAAAAAACACAATCTGTACTTATATGGATTAACTTGGCTCCAACTTCATCTGACAATCTTTTTAATAAATGCGGAAAATAAGCATTTATCAAAATAGCATTATCAGGATGTTCTCTAGACCCTTTGATAAGAATACCGACACAATTGATTATGATTTCCGGATGCACTCTATGAACCACATCAGCGACCGCATCACGATTTGTCACATCAACAATTATACTATCTTCAGTCAAAGGAGTACGATAAACCACATTGGAGATATCATATTTGCCTGTACTCTGAAGATAATAATAGACTACATGTCCGGCCATACCCGTGGCACCGAACAATAAAACTTTTTTCATCTAATATTCAAATGTAAGTTTAGAATGTTTTATGCCATACCGTACGGTTAACATAATCAGTATAAGAAAGAATGATACGAACTACTTTTTTAGAAACATTGTTTGCCGCATAGTCCGGGATAGAATGAATAGCATCTGCACTCTCTGCATATTGAGACGTAACTACATCTATTGAATCCAAAATGCGATCATTATTTAATCCAGTCATTATCAATGTCCCTTCATCCATACCTTCAGGACGTTCATGAGCTTGACGGATTGTTATCGCTGGAAAATGAAGGATAGAAGATTCTTCTGTAATCGTACCACTATCCGAAATCACACAAAAAGCATTTTGCTGAAGTTTAATATATTCCATAAATCCAAAAGGTTTCATGAACTCAACCATTGGATTTGAATTTACAAAGCCAATGGATTCCAGTTTCTTTCGGGTACGAGGATGAGTAGATACAATCACTTTCTTATGATACTTCTCAACAATAGCATTTAAAGAAACAAGCAAATCAGAGAAATTATCTTCCGAATCTACATTCTCCTCACGATGAGTGCTGACAATAAAATACTCTCCCTTTTTCAAACCTTCCTTCTCCAGAACAGTATTTTTTTCAATTTCATCTCTATGATATAAAAGAACTTCTGTCATTGGAGAACCAGTCTTTATTACAGTTTCCGGACGCAACCCTTCAGCCAGAAGATATTTGCGAGCATGTTCAGATAAAGGCATATTGATGTCACTCAGATGATCCACTATTTTTCGGTTGATTTCTTCTGGAACTCTTTGGTCAAAGCAACGATTTCCAGCCTCCATGTGGAAGATCGGAATCTTTTTACGCTTTGCCGAAATTACAGAAATACAGCTATTAGTATCACCATACAACAGTACAGCATCCGGTCTCACTTCCTCCATCAACTCATCAGACTTACGAATTACGTTGGCTATCGTTTCCGCTGCATTCCTACCCGCAGCATTTAGAAAATAATCCGGTTTACGGATATGAAGCTCTTGAAAAAATATCTCATTCAACTCATAGTCATAATTTTGACCAGTGTGGACAATTACATGTTCCGTATATTTGTCCAGTTCGGCCATTACCCGACTCAGTTTTATAATTTCAGGGCGGGTACCAACAATTGTCATAACTTTCAACATAGCTATAGTTATATTTATTATTCACTTCTGATTTCACGAGCCTTAGCCTTTGGCTCAAGTCCCATATCTTCACGAACAAAACGGAGTTTCAGTAAGAGCTCCTTCATACTTTCTACATCTAAGCGATAAGTATTATGACTATGATAATCCTCTACCTTAGAAATCTCTTCATTACCCTTTGTGAAGTACTTATCATAATTCAAATCACGAGTATCACAAGGTATACGGTAATAATCCCCCATATCAATAGCTCTAACCATTTCCTCACGGGTTACCAAAGTTTCATACAATTTCTCACCATGACGGGTACCTATAACTTTCACTTCTGTATCAAGATATTTTCCATCAACCCTAGCATATGTTTCTTTTAATGCTTGCGCCAAAGTTTCCAATGTGGCAGAAGGAGCTTTCTGCACAAACAAATCACCATTATGAGCATGGGTAAAAGCATATATTACCAAATCAACCGCATCGTCCAATGTCATCATAAAGCGTGTCATATTGGGATCAGTAATAGTAATAGACTTACCTTCCATCATCTGTTCTACCCACAAAGGTATCACAGAGCCACGGCTAGCCATCACATTACCATAGCGAGTACAACAAATTGTTGTTTGAGCACCTTCACCCAACTCACGACCTTTGGCTATTGCTACTTTCTCCATTAAAGCTTTACTCATTCCCATTGCATTAATAGGATAGGCAGCCTTATCTGTGGAAAGAACTACCACATTCTGTACACCATGTTCTATGGCTGAATTTAAAACATTTTCAGTACCCATAATATTGGTCCTGACAGCTTCGATAGGAAAAAACTCACAAGAAGGAACTTGTTTTAAAGCAGCAGCACTAAATACATAATCTACGCCATTCATCGCCACATCTACAGACGACTTATCCCGCACATTACCTATGTAATATTTCACCTTAGGATTTTGTAATGCATGGCGCATATCATCCTGTTTTTTTTCATCTCTCGAAAATATACGTATTTCTTTGATATCAGAATCCAGAAAACGACGTAATACTGCATTACCAAAGGAACCTGTTCCACCAGTAATCAACAAAGTTTTATCTGTAAAATTGGACATTTTTATTTAGAATAATCTATATGTTTTATTATTTTTTTCTTCATGAAAAAATACACTATAATTCGATAGGAAAAAAAAAATAAAAAGATAGAAATAATATGACTAATGGAATTTCTGTAAAAATTTCCAAAATCAGCATTAAAAATAAGAGTGTTAAGTAATACTTAACACGAAATAATGGAATATCATTTCTATCCGCAATTAAATATGATATATAAGGAATATGGAACCTAGATTCAGACGAACGCTCTAACAAATTCAGCACAGGAAATAGAAGCAACAAATAACACATAAAAGATAAAGAAATAGGGAAATATAATATAATTGCCCAATAGCGTATAATAACCAATAAAAAATGAAGAAACAAAGTAAATCTATTGCGTACATTATTGTACACTTGATATAAAAGTAATAATAGAATAGACGAACATAAAAAATAAGAAACAAAATCCGATAATAAGTATAATAATAAAGACAACAATATGCCCCAAAATATTCGACTACTATAAATCAAAATAAAATGAGATTTATAATATTGCAATTGTATCATTGTAAGTCTCAATGTAGGATTATTTTCCTTCTTTATTGTCTCAGTATCATTCTGAATATATCCAATTTCATAATAATTATACACCAACATGACAGATAAAAAATAGCATAAAAGAAAAGAAAACATCCCTTTCTCATAAAAAGACAAAAAAACTAAAAGAGTTGGAATAATATAAATAGCCACCCATGAGATAAATTGACTAACTTTTGAAAAACGTATAAATAACGTATAACAAAAAGGTAAATAAAATGCCCAATTACGCATTAGAATAAAGGTATTTATAATTAATAATATCACTTTTTTTCAGTAACACATCCCATTTATGACGTTTTTTTTTAGAAACTATTACGAATCTTCTTACTGAAAATTTTAGCAATTCGATGTCTGAAATATCATCAGTAAAACAGCCTCAAAGGGGGGAGAAATATTTTTTGCTTGTAATGCACTTTTCTTCATACCATACAAGTCAACAAGTATTTTTCCCTTACACTTTGCATTTAATGTATACAGTAAACGAGATGAAATATGCAATTCAATATGCATTTTATTAGCAATGGCATCTGCTATAAAATCTAAAGTCGCAGAACAAATAACAATTTCAGATTTACAATTTTGCAAATAATAGTTCAATAGATTCCACACTTCTATATTCTTATGATATACTAAATATTGGTCATAAAATAAGCTAGCCGCATTATATAACTCTTCATAAGAATATCCATTCAGCATTTTTATTAAAATAATTTTCTTTATATCTTTTCTCATTAGCTTAAAACAAGCAGCATTTAGCAGATAAATAAAGCTACTATTGAAAATTATTTCCCAAATTCTATATCTTTTAGAATTCACAAAAAAAGAAACGACAAAAATCATATGTTGTATTAGAATTAAATAAAGTACCACATATATCAACTATTATTTTACCCATACTTTATCATTTAAACAGCTTAAGCATTTTTAAGACAAATATTTTTACCAAAGAAATATTAAATGGCAGATCTTTGTACATCAGAAACAGTTTGCGTTGTTCAATTATTAATTCATTCATATGCAAAAAACGAGAAAGATAATATTTTTTATTATTTTTTGATGAGCTCCCGTTACATTACAAGTATGTTGTCTATATAAAATTGTTGGAAAAAGATATATAATCTACAATGCCTTTCTTTGAAATTATTAAAATCGTCCATAAATCATGAAATTTCCATTCTGGAAATGGTAATACATATTGCTTCACTTTCGAATTAAACAGCATAGTACAACCATATGCAGGACATCCCCATGCAAGCATTCGATAAAAATCTTTAGAATAAGCAGCTGATATATTAGAATATTTCCACAATGAATCTGATATTAAATTAAGTTTTTCATCAACAACCTTCAAGTCCGTAAAAACAGCTATAGCTTTACCTTTTCCACAAGACTTCAATTCCTCCATTTTTTTCATAGATAGTTCTATCTTATTATTTAACCAAACATCATCTTGATCACAAAACATATAATAATCAGAATCAACACCTTCCAATAGTTTCATAAAAGATTTCCCAGAACCTACATTTTCATCAAAGGAGGGAATCCTAAATATTTTCTCAGGATATTTTACACAATATGTATCAATTATAATATTGGTACTATCTTTCGAACCATCATCTCTAATAAATAACTCCCATGAAGAATAACTTTGATTAAGTATTGAGTTTATCAATTCATTAAGATATAATTCTCCATTATATGTTGAAAGCAATATTGAAACCATAAAATAGATTAATTACAAATCACATTAGTTATCTTTTTGGGATAGAATGCACACCTCAAATACGCATACATAATAAAAGCAAATATGATAGATAAAATTACTCCACTACCAATCACAAATACTCCCATTAACATCAGATTAAGAAAGAAAAAATACAAATACATATCTTCTAAATATAACTCTTTTAGTTACTCTTTTTTTTCAAAAAGAGAGGAAATAATAAAGCACACAAAATTGTAAAGAAAGGACCAAAATCAATATATAATGCTCCAACAAATGTAAAAAATCCAGTTCCATAACTTGCTCCCAACACATTTTGTTCTATTGATGTATCTTCCCCAGCTATAGAATATAAATATTTCAACATATACTTTCCATTTGCATAAGTATGCATAGGATAAACACCACTATTAAAAACCAAAAAAGATTGTCCAAAATAATCTACTAACGAAATGTTTTGCGAATATTCTTCAGGTAGTTTATCTGTTTCATCTCCAAATCGAGAAGCAGTAACAGAGAAAGAATATAGTAAAATCAAAAAAAGTAATACTCCAAATAAAAGCTTTATGTGTCGCAATAAACTATTAGTAAATTTAGCCTTAAACAAATAAAAACAAACTATAATTGACAATATAAATTCGACTAATAATCCTCTTGAAGACATAAAAAGCGCAAGAGAGAATCTTGTTGTTAGAATAGAGAGTCCAAAATAAAACAAAAAGTCTTACTTACTTTCTGATATGCTAAAAAATAGAAAAATAGCAATATCATAAATGAGCTACTATAATTAGTAAAATTCATCATCAAAAAATCAATAGGAGAATAATATGGAATACTAACTCCTTCCTCATAAAGATTCTCTCTGACTTCATTCCATGCTCCTGATACTATATTCGTAAAAACTTGAGGCAGTAATAATATCACAACAACCACTGAAGACATTATATATATTACAGCAAGTAACTTCAGTTTATTCAAATTTCGTTCTTTTATCCTTAAACAAAGTTCATCAGTTGGCAATAAATAAGCTCTAAAAAAAAAAGTAGCAGAACTATATATAAATAAAGAAATGGAAATAAAGTGATATTCCTCTGCCATAAAACATTAAGAAAATAATGACAAGGAATAGCCATTATTGCAACAAAAGAGTAAATCGATAATAATATAAAACCTATATCTATTACTCTACGTTTATAAAAAAATATATAACAGCAGTACTTAGATATAAAATAGCATTAAATATTACCAAATCCACAATAATAAGACTATAAATTTAGAAATGTATCTTATCAAAATTAGTTAGATCTCCTCTTTAGTATTATATTATTCCCAACAACAGTACTATATGGAGGTATATCCTTCGTTATTACAGCGTTTGCTCCTATTATAGAATTACATCCTATTGTCACATTAGCTAAAATGCAAACTCCATCACCAATCCAAACATTATCTTCAATAACAATAGGGCCTTTTGAAAACAACTTTCTGTCAATAGGAGCCTGAAACATATCTACATTACCTTCACCATGTGCATGATCTATGATTAAAACTTGACTTCCCATCAATACATTATTACCTATTACAATCTTATTTACAGCTCCAATATGACATCTATAATTACATGACACATTATTACCAATGACTATTTGTGGAAAATAGCTATAACCTGCATATTTATCCAGCACTCTATCCTAAGTCCAGGACATGCACTAAAATTATGTCCAATACAGATATAACGATGTCCTTTCACATGGAAAGGAGATTCTATATTAAAATTATTACCAGATTTAATTTTAAGGGCAAATCTATTTGACAAGAAAATATCTTTTATTCTTTTCACATAATACATCACTCGATAAGGAAAAATGTACAAAGAAAAAAAAGCTATGATCTTTATTATGAAAAAAGCGAACCTATACATACTTTTTGATATTATATACTATATTATCCATTTTCAAAAACAATATTGCCTCAAATAAATACATCAGAATCTTTTTCATATTTTGCTTTTTAAAAAGTCGACATATCTTTTCCAGAATAGAGAATCTTATCCAAACTGCATATCCAAAATTTTGTTTCACAAAGCAAATAAACGAATATATATTTTCATCATTAGCGTTCAATAGTAATCGGGAGAAATGAAGTTCCAACAAACCTAAAAATTTTTTCTTATAAAATCTATTGTGGATAGAAGTATTCAGTATTTTTATAGTCTTATCAAATAGATATAAAGTTGAAATACACTTTTCTTCTGAAACAAAATTTGTACACATATTATTTCTATTAGGTTCTACCCGATAGAAATAATCATAAGAATCATTATCGGCAAATTCATATTTGAGATTAGAAAATAACAAAGGAATTATAAAACTAAAATCAGTATATATTTTGACTTTCTCATCCCATAAGAAAGATAAAACACTTTTTTTTCTAAAAATCAAATTCCATACAGAAAAAGGATAATTAGCTCTTAAAAAATCGGCAATTACATCCCCTTTTTTAACTCCCCAAGACTTATCATTTGAGGAAAAAAAGATTTTTATTATCAGGATCAGTAAATGATTTACCTCTAAATATAGCAAAATCAATATCCGCGTGATCTTCCATATATTTAGTTCTATCCTCTAAACATTTTTGGGATATTAAATCATCAGCATCAAAATGTATAACATATTTTCCGCTAGCAAGTTCAAATCCTATATTTCTACACACAACCGAACCTTTAGGTTCTCTATCTCTTACCACTATTTTTATTCTCTCATCTGTAATAATACTCTTTATATACTCCAGTGAACCATCCATAGATTTATCATCTACGATTATCAGTTCCCAATTTTGTAATGTTTGAGTTCTCATACACTCAACCATATCCAATAATTGTTGTCTCGTATTATAAGTTGGAATAATAACAGACACAATAGGCATATCTAATTGCTTTAACTTTTTTAGATCATTCATATACCAATACTAGAATAAGTCAAACCCAAGTTTATCAATTCCGCTTTATCATAAATATTTCGTCCATCAAACACTATTGCTGTTTTCATTGTTTTTATTATAACCTTCCAACTTGGCATTCTAAATTCTTTCCACTCCGTAATCAACATCAATGCATCTGCATCCAACACCGCATCATACATATCCGCAGCATAGGCAACCTTATCCCCTATTCTACGTTTTCGCTATCGGATCATAAACCCTCACTTTAGCACCAGCCTCTATCAACCTATTAATCAAAACCAGTGCTGGAGCCTCTCTCATATCATCCGTTTCGGGCTTGAAAGCCAAACCCCATAAAGCAATTTGCTTGTCTTTCAAATCTCCATTATAATGTTTCAACAACTTTTCAAAAAGAACCCCCTTTTGTCTCTCATTCACCTCTTCCACAGCTTTCAAAACGCGCATTGAATAACCATTTTTCTCAGCTGTCTTTATCAAAGCTTTCACATCTTTCGGGAAACAAGAACCGCCATATCCACAACCTGAATACAGAAATTTACTACCAATACGACTATCTGCACCGATACCTTTACGGACCATATTTACATCAGCACCAACCAATTCACAAAGGTTAGCAATATCATTCATGAAACTAATTCGTGTAGCTAACATAGAATTGGCAGCATACTTTATCATCTCAGCACTGGGAATGTCTGTAAATATCAACCGATAGTTATTCATCATAAAAGGCTTGTAAAGCCGTTCCATTATACCTTTAGCCTTTTCCGATTCCACACCTACCACTACACGGTCAGGTTTCATAAAATCATCCACGGCATCACCTTCTTTCAAAAATTCAGGATTAGAAGCCACATCAAATTCTATCTGAATATTGCGTTCATCAAGTTCTTTTTGAATAGTAGATTTCACTTTTTGTGCAGTACCCACAGGAACCGTACTCTTTGTCACAACCAGTAGATACTTATTCATGTTACGGCCAATGGTCCGAGCGACTTCCAACACATATTTCAAATCAGCGCTACCATCCTCGTCAGGAGGGGTTCCGACTGCACTGAATACAGCCTCTACATCATCCAGACATTCCTGCAAGTCTGTTGTAAACTTCAGACGACCGGCAGCATAATTACGGTGTACCATATCTTCCAGACCTGGTTCATAAATGGGAATAATGCCTTTCTTCAGATTTTCTATCTTACCTTCCTGTACATCCACACAAGTCACATCAATGCCCATTTCTGAGAAACAAGTGCCTGTCACCAAACCAACATAACCAGTACCAACGATTGCTATTTTCATATTACTTTTGTATACTTTTGATTATAAGTGATAAAAAGAACGATACCAATCTATCGTTTCCTTAACTCCTTCCTTGATTGCTTTATTAGGCTTAAATCCTAATTCATTCTGCAAAGCCGTAGTATCCGCATTAGTCTGATAAACATCGCCCGGCTGCATCGGAAGATATATTTTCTCTGCAGGATGTCCGATAGCTTCTTCAATAGCTTGGATAAAATCCATAAGTTTCACTGGATGAGAATTGCCTATATTGTATATCTTATAGGGAGCAGTGGAAGAACTGGGATCAGGAATTTGACCACTCCAACTCGGATTAGAAGAAGGAATATGATCTATCACACGAAGAACTCCTTCAACAATATCATCAATATAGGTAAAATCACGTAACATATCACCATTATTAAAAACCTTTATCGGACGACCACGCAACATGGCATCCGCAAAAAGAAAAGGTGACATATCCGGACGTCCCCAAGGGCCATAAACAGTAAAAAAGCGCAAACCAGTAGAAGGATACCATACAAATGGCTATAAGTATGAGCCATCAATTCATTTGATTTTTTCGTCGCAGCATAAAGACTTACAGGATGTGCTATACTGTCCTTTTCCGAAAAAGGAACCTTTCCATTCAGCCCATAAACACTACTAGAACTGGCATAAACCAAATGTTTCACCTGGTAATGACGACAACCTTCCAATATATTCAAGAAACCATCTATATTACTTTCCACATAAGCATACGGATTCTCTATGGAATAACGTACTCCAGCTTGAGCCGCAAGATTTATGACCTTATCAAAATATTCATTGGCAAAAAGCATTTGTAGAGCTTGTTTATCTTCCAAATTCATACGAATAAAATGGAAGTGTTCATATTTATCACTCCGCACAAATTTATACCAATCTATTTTCTCACATCTAATGCCTAAAGTTTTTAGACGCCCATATTTTAAATTAACATCATAATAAGCATTAATATTATCCAAACCTACCACTTCATCACCACGATCAAGCAAATACTTACAAACATAAGACCCTATGAATCCAGAAGCACCAGTAACTAATATTTTCATATACTTAAAAAAACGACATTATATCTCTATATATTTAAACAAAACCACCTATAATAACTAGTTATTAAACCAATCATCATATGAGTTTAAATATGATAAATATTTTAGTAATAAGACAGACACCACTCAATAATAAAAAATAAACATATTTATTTAGAACTCATTAATAAGCCTATTTTTCGATTTTGTGTATAATATAAATACAAAGCAAATAACTCAGTCAAGAGGTTTAATATGACAATTGTATATAAAGAAATAAAATCCAAAATATATATGCAAAATATTAATCCTACAAAAAAGAAACTATTAAATATCACTATTTTTGAATATGTATTTGAATACCCCCAAGCAACCAATCTACACCCTCCTAAAAAAATATTAATTCCTGCAATGATTGTTGAAATTAGCATTATTAATATTACTATAATGCCACTCCTTAAAACATTACCAAGTACAAAATTCATAATAGTAGGAGTAAGCAATATTATTATAGAGCAAAGTATTATATTTATAAAAAAAACAATTATCATCATTTTATTTACAAAAACAAGTTCCTTTTCACGAGAAACTTTAGGAAATATTGTCTGGTAAATGATAGATACAGGCATACGAACCAAAGAAACAATCTTTTCACAAAAATCATATATGGACACATCCTCCATTCCTAAAAAGCCACCAACTAAAAGCTTATTTATATTAGTATATATTTGAATAGATACAGAAGAAATAAATAAAGGGAAACCTTCTTTTACATAAAGAATCATAGCAGAATAAGAAGGTATTATGTATTTAAAACCCAGTTTTACAAAAACTATCCAAAACGATAATAAACCCGCTATTAAAGCCCCAATAGCATTTAACAAAGGGACATAGTAATAATCTATTTTTTCTTTTATTACAAAAAATATCAAGATTATAAATAAAGAGCGAACTAAAACATTTATAATAGTAATATATTTCATTCTCTCTAATCCCTGAAAAAGCCATACAGGAAATAATAGTTCATTAAATGTTATAAAAAAAGAGTAAAAATAGGCCCAATAGTATTGTGAAAAGAATTGTAATTTAGATATCAACAACAACCAACCCAACAAAAGAAAAAACCAAATAATAAATTTATTAGTGTAAATAGTAGAAATAATCCTATTTAACTCAACTTGGTCTTCTTTATACAGTGCAACCTGCCTTACACCATAAATATTAAATCCAAAATTTATTATTAAAGAAAGGTAAGTTGAAATGGACTGTGCAAAAACAACTACTCCATTTAATTCAAGTCCTACAACCCTTATTAGATAAGGATATGTAATCAAAGGAGAAAGCATAATAAATATTTGAAGTATTGCTAAATAAGAAAAATTTGTTAGCAAAATTCTATTATTAAATATTTTATATTTATACCTTTGAAAACATTTATATATATTCATTTGAGGTTAATTCTCTAAATATCGTTCAATACCAAACTAGAGAATCTAGTATATTAAATAAAAGCCTAAGATATGTAACAACAAAATATAATCCAAATTAATTCTCTTACTATTCTCGAAATTCAGCATATGGATTATCCTCTATTCCTTTCAGTTCATCAACAATTTCTTGTTGCTCACTAGTTAATGAAGGCATCCAACTATCTATAATTCGATGCGCTTCTTCCACCAACTCCTTATCAAATGTTTCACCATAACAGCCCACCAACAATTGACATTTTAACAAAGAATCCGGAAGTTTACCCAAGACCTCCCAACTACGATTCAACAGTTCCTGGATCTTTTCATCCTTATCCCCATGATTATAAATCGTAGCACTATAGGCTTTCAAAAGGGTAATACAAAGAGTTGCTTCTTCCTCATCATTCCCGGTTTTCTCACCGTACAAAGCTTCCGCCTGACTATAAACCTCCGAATTTAGCTGATGAAAACGATCTGCATAGATAGGCTCACCATCCATGCCAAGATAAAGAAGCTCATGCGTGAGTTGACGCAAAGCATCGATTTGAGACTTCATATAATTATGAATTATAAATTAGAAACTATGAATTATTCTTCTGTTATAGGAACAATAAGAGAGGGATGAATAAAAGTTGTAGCAACTGCCATAACTCCCTGAATAGATACCACTACGCGACGATCTCCCTTTACCCGGACAAATATACCCTCTACTCCCTCAAAAACACCTCCGGTGATACGGACACGATCCCCTCTCTGCATGGAATATTCTGTGGGGGGCAAATAAATCACCTGCTGATCATACGAACCGGCAACAGCTATAAAATGGCGCATCTGAACTTCAGGAACAACGATAGGCTGCCTCGTTTCACGATCCATAATATAGCGAAGAGGAAGATGTATGGCATTTTCCTCCTTTATTTCATCTATCTTTTTTCGGGTAGCATGAATGAAGACCAGATTATGTATTGCGGGAACAAGCTTGCGAATACGCTGCTCTTTCCGGGTTACATATTCATAGCGCATGGGAATGAAATTCTCAATATTATTCCGGTCCAGAAACTCTTTCAGAGCAAGCTCCCGACTATAGGTGATACGCAAAGCGTACCAATATGTATCTTCGCTAATTGGTTTGTTCACTTCAGAAGTGTTCAGAAAAGGATATTCCTTGGGGACACCGGGGAATAAAACCCCTTCCGGTTAAAACGTCAATTCGTGATATTGAATTTGATACGTTCAATGGCCAAAATCTGAATTCCCTATCGCAGGAAATACAAACAGGCGCTTTTGAAGAGTGAAAAATCTGTCCAAGCAGATAACGCACAGTTTTCAGCTTCTTATTTTACAGTAAACGAACAAATTAGCTATAGAAAAGTTTCGTTAATCGTTCGTTCAACGGGCACAAAGATAAGGGGGATTTTTGGAAGAACAAAATGTTTAATAAAAATAATTCTTACAGTGCCTGCTATATAACTTTCAGACAGTTTCAAACCATACTGATAATTAGTCACTTACAAGGTCTTAATTTCTTGTCAGCAAGAAGTTAACTTCCTGTCGACAAACTCTTAACTTCTTGTCGACAGGCTATTAATAATAAACGAGGTTGTGTCAAAATGCTGGCACAACCTTTTTTGCGCAAAGCCCGGACTTTCCCAAGCCCAGGCTTTGTTATTACCCAAAGTTTATGTAACTTTAGGCATCATTTTTTTCGTTATGGCAAAGTTACATTTTCGTCCTTACATTCCCAACCAAACCGTTCTTTTTCCACAAAGAATTGATGAAAACATAGCTGCGGACGACCCTGTCCGCATAGTCAATGCAGTTGTTGATAATCTCAATCTTGATAATTTCAAGAAGCTTTATAAAGAAACGGGGCGCTCAGCTTATCATCCTAAAATGATGCTCAAGGTAATTATCTACGCTTACATGAATAATATCTATTCCTGTCGTAAAATAGAGAAGCTTCTTTTGCGTGACATTCATTATATCTGGCTTGCCGGTCATGAGCATCCGGATTTCATAACCATCAACCGTTTCCGTAACCGTGTAAAGGAGGAGATAAACAACGTTTTCACGCAGTTGGTTCTTGTCCTTGCCGATAAGGGTTTCATCAGTCTTGACGTGGAGTATATCGACGGTACCAAGATTGAGTCCAAAGCCAACAAATATACTTTTGTCTGGCGCAAGAGTGTTGAAAAGCACCGCACGAAGTTGCTGGACAAGATTCGTATCCTTCTGGAACAGGTGGACGAAGCCATTGCACAAGAGAACTCCGTAAAAGACACACCCGCCCAATTCACTCCCGCCATGCTCTCTGACATAGTGGATGAACTTAAAGAAGTCCTAGAACACCAGCCTGCGACAAAGGATAAGGAACAAAAAGAAAGCCCTGCGCGAACAGAAGAAACAGGTCAGGGAACTTGAAGGGTATCGTGACAAGCTGATGGAATACGACAATCACCTTGAAGTCCTTGGAGAACGTAATTCCTATTCCAAGACCGATCCTGATGCTACATTCATGCGTATGAAAGAAGACGCCATGAAGAACGGGCAGACCAAGCCCGGGTATAATTTACAAACAGGTACTGAAAACCAATTCATCATAGACTTCCGGCTGTTTCCCAACCCCACCGATACGCTGACCCTGATCCCTTTCTTCCACTCCTTCCAGCACCGCTATAACCGCTTACCGGGTATCGGTGTGGCAGACTCCGGTTACGGCTCGGAAGAAAATTACCGGTTCATGCAGGAAAACGGGATAGAGGCCTTTGTCAAGTACAACTACTTCCATAAAGAGCAGCGTCCCCGTTATACTCCCAACCCGTTCCATGCGGAAAGTCTCCATTACAATGCGGGGGAGGATTATTACGTTTGTCCGATGGGGCAACACATGAACCGCATAGGAACCAGACATGACAAAACAGCGAGCGGATACATCACCGAAAGTGCCCGGTACAAAGCACAAAGATGCGAAGGTTGTCCTTTGCATGGAAGTTGTTTTAAAGCACGGGGGAACCGTATTATAGAAGTCAACCACCGGTTAAACCAATACAAACGGCAGGCACGGGAAAGGTTAGTCTCAGAAGAAGGAGTCAGGCATAGGGGCAGGCGGTGTATAGAACCGGAAGCTGTGTTCGGACAAATGAAATACAACATGGCATACAGGAGGTTCCGGCATGTGGGAGAAGACAAGGTGACAATGGACTTTGCCTTCTTTGCCATAGCTTTTAATATCAAAAAGATGTGTGCAAAACTGAGAAAAACAGGAAAGGAGCTCATTACACTTACTAAATCTATATTTATTGGACTATTTATAACCCGATACAACGGGAATATAGCAACTTGTTACCAAATGAATGAGAAAAAAGCGGCGTAGACAAAAGAAAAGATAACAGGACGATAAATTATAGAAAAAGGTTGTGCCAACGTTTTGACACAACCTCGCGTTACCTAATGCCTAATAAAAACTTCTTCCTACCCTAAATTATGAGTATTTCTTAACTAAAGATTTTTCATTTCCACTTTTTCACAGCCTTCTTATCTGCCGGAGTAGCTTCAATCAAACTAAGAGCGAAACCACCGCTACGTGCCAGCTTCACAGACATCTTAGTCTTATTGGTTACAATACCTTTCTTTATCTGATAAGAGGTCGGATTCTCTTTGTAATCAGCATCCTTACCATCTGCATAGAGAGTAGCAACATATTGCTTACCCGGTTCCAGGAAGTCCAAAGTAAAGTTGGAAGTACGTGCATTTTCATCAGTGATGCCACCTACAAACCAGTTGCTCGTGCCTTTAGCCTTGCGGGCTGCCGTAATATAATCACCCGGTTCCGCTTCCAAATATTTACTATCATCCCAATCCACAGCTACATCTTTGATGAACTGGAAAGCATCCATATGCTTCTCATAATTCTCAACTAAATCGGCAGCCATCTGCAACGGGCTGTATAATGTTACATAAAGAGCCAACTGCTTACAGAGAGTAGTCTGTACCTGTCCATGAGGCAGGTCACCCATAAATTCCAATTTCGTATCAAAGATACCCGGAGTGTAATCCATCGGACCGCCAATCAGACGATTAAACGGAAGTAAAGTAGTGTGGAACGGTTTACTGCCACCGAAAGCCTCATATTCCGTACCACGAGCAGACTCGTTACCAATCAGGTTAGGATAAGTACGGCAAAGTCCTGTAGGACGTACAGCTTCGTGAGCATTTACACAGATCTTATAATCAGCAGCTTTAGTCACAGCATAGAGATAGTGGTTGTTCATCCACTGACCATAATGATGTTCACCGCGAGGAATCATATTGCCTACATAGCCACTCTTTACTGCATTGTAACCGTTGTCTACCATAAACTGGTAAGCTTTATCCATATGACGTTCATAATTGCGTACGGAAGCAGAAGTTTCATGATGCATCATCAATTTCACACCTTTGCTCTTAGCATATTCGTTCAACATCTTTACATCAAAGTCAGGATACGGAGTTACAAAATCAAACACATAATCTTTGGAGTGACCGAACCAATCTTCCCATCCTTCGTTCCAACCTTCTACCAGCACTTGATCAAGTCCATTTTCAGCTGCAAAGTCTATATAACGTTTTACGTTCTCATTGGTAGCACCATGACGTCCGTTAGGTTTAGTTTTAGTATAGTCCGTTTCACCCAATTTTACGGAAGGCAAATCATCGGTATAAGCCCAAGTGCTCTTTCCGGCAATCATTTCCCACCATACGCCTACATATTTCACCGGCTTAATCCAGGAAACATCTTCGTAGGCACAAGGCTCATTCAGATTCAGCGTCAGCTTAGAATTCAGGATATCACGGGCATCATCACTTACGATAACCGTACGCCATGGAGATTTGCAGGGAGCTTGCAGATATCCTTTATCCCTTTTGCATCAGGGGTAAGCCAGGATTCGAATACAAAATTCTTATCATCCAGATTAAGATGCATACAGGAGTAATCCACCAAAGCAGCCTCATGCAAGTTAATATAAAGACCGTCAGCTGTTTTCATTTGCAGAGAAGTTTGTACACCCGTCGGAGAGAACGTAGTCTGTGAAGAGTTAGGAGTAATGGCACCTTTCATCAAACCACGGATTTCAGAAAGTTTAGATTCTGTATAATCATACTCCTGAGTATCATAATCACCCGGTATCCAGAAAGCTGTGTGGTCGCCTGCCATAGCAAACTGAGTATGCTCATCTTTAATAACAAAGTAATTCAGATTCTTAGATAAAGGAAATTCGTAACGGAAACCCAGCCCATCATCAAAAAGGCGGAAACGGATGATCATATTACGATCCTGAGCCTTCTGATTCAACGTCACAACCATTTCATTATAATGATTGCGGATTTGCTTCACTTCACCCCATACTGGCTCCCAAGTTTCATCAAAAGTAGAAGTCTTGGTGTCTGCCAGTGTAAATCCATTCATCAATCCCGGAGCATCTTTCAGCTCCAGACCGAGTTTAGAAGGTTTGATAACAGCTTTTCCTTTGTAGGAAAGTTCATAGATCGGTTCACCTTGTGCGTTTACTGAAAAGTTCAGTTGCAGTTGTCCGTTTGGAGAGGTAATGCTCTCAGCCATTGTCCAATTGCTCACAAATAAAAAGAGCAGAAGACAGAACAATTTAATTACTTTCATGTTTTTCATGATTTGAATTATTTTTAGAGAATTGTAATCGTGATGCAAATATAAGGATGAAAAGGAATGCGGACGAAGGAATAAAATGAAAATATAAATGAATTCCCGGCAAACGTTTGCATAAGGCATTAAAGGACTGAATCTTAAAGAAAAAGCCTCTTTCTGAAAATATAGATGAAATATAAATACTAACTTTGTCGCGATCTTAGAAATAGTCCCATAAATCAATATAGAAAATGACTAAAACATTCATATTTATCTTTTTAGGCGGAGGTCTTGGAAGTGTACTTCGATTCTCTGTACAACAAATGTTGCACGAACGGATTGTCTCCTACTCTTTTCCATGGGCGACATTCACAGTCAATATCCTCGGAAGTTTCCTTATCGGATTATTTTATGCGTGGTCGGCACGCTTCAATTTAGCAACAGAATACCGGGTACTGCTGACAACCGGTTTATGTGGAGGTTTCACCACATTCTCTACTTTTTCAAATGATGGAGTAATTCTATTGAAACAAGGATTATACGGACTATTCTTCACCTATTTTATATTAAGCATCACGTTAGGAGTAATAGCAGCTATAGCTGGAGGAGTTATCGGAGGAAAATAAGAATTCAGTAACCGGTATCACTCACAAAACATGAATCTTTTACTGAACAAAAAGCCGATTGTCCCTTGTTCTCTATTTAAAATAATTACAAATAATATCATAGTTATGAAAATAGAAAAGATTATCGGACGTGAAATCCTCGATTCAAGAGGAAACCCTACAGTGGAAGTAGATGTAATGTTGGAATCAGGCTTTATGGGCCGTGCTTCCGTTCCTTCCGGAGCTTCTACCGGAGAACACGAGGCATTGGAACTCCGTGATGGCGACAAAGGACGTTATGGAGGTAAAGGTGTGTTGAAAGCCGTAGAAAATATCAATAACATCATCGCTCCTCAGTTAGTTGGAATGTCTGCCCTCGACCAGATGGGTATCGATCATGCCATGCTGGCACTGGATGGAACCAAAACGAAATCTAACCTGGGTGCCAATGCCATTCTCGGTGTATCTCTTGCCGTAGCCAAAGCAGCAGCTGCCTATCTCGATATACCTCTGTACCGCTACATCGGTGGCACTAATACATACGTAATGCCTGTGCCGATGATGAATATCATTAACGGTGGTTCACATAGTGACGCTCCTATTGCTTTCCAGGAGTTCATGATACGCCCTGTGGGTGCAACTTCTTTCCGTGAAGGTCTGCGCATGGGTGCTGAAGTATTCCACGCATTGAAGAAAGTATTAAAAGACCGAGGACTAAGTACTGCCGTAGGTGATGAAGGTGGTTTCGCTCCAAATCTGGAAGGTACGGAAGACGCTTTGAACAGCATTATCGCTGCCATTAAAGCAGCCGGATATGAACCGGGCAAAGACGTCATGATCGCCATGGACTGTGCTTCCTCCGAATTCTATAAAGATGGTATCTACGATTATACCAAATTCGAAGGTGCAAAAGGCAAGAAACGTACAGCCGATGAACAGATTGACTATCTGGAACAACTCATCAACCAATTCCCCATCGACTCTATCGAGGACGGTATGAGTGAAAATGACTGGGAAGGCTGGAAGAAACTTACCGACCGTATCGGTAACCGCTGCCAACTCGTAGGTGACGACCTCTTCGTTACTAACGTTGACTTCCTGGCTATGGGCATTGAAAAAGGTTGTGCAAACTCTATCCTGATCAAAGTGAATCAGATCGGCTCCCTGACCGAGACATTGAATGCCATTGAAATGGCTCATCGCCACGGATATACAACTGTAACCTCCCATCGTTCCGGCGAAACGGAAGATGCTACGATTGCCGACATTGCCGTTGCTACCAATAGCGGGCAAATTAAGACCGGTTCGTTGAGCCGTTCAGACCGTATGGCAAAATACAACCAGTTACTCCGCATTGAAGAAGAACTGGGTGCTAATGCTGTTTACGGCTACAAGCGCATCAAATAAATTGCAAGAGGGGCGAACCATCACGGTCTGCCCTCTTCTTCTTTAACCTTAAAATCACCAATCAATCTACCACCTTAAAGAAAACTTCTTCTCCCGATTGGCTGTCTGTTGCCACCCAAAGTCCAAAGTCTCCGGGTTCCACAACTTTCACCATATCGATGTTCCAAAATGCAAGTTCACTAACGGGTAGTTCAAACGAAACATTCTTTTTCTCGCCCGGTTTCAAGGTTACCCGAGTAAAACGTTTCAGTTCTTTCACCGGACGAGTTACAGAACCAACCTTATCTTGTATATACAATTGAGCAACTTCCGTCCCCTTATATTTACCTGTATTTTCCAGATCAAATGTCACAGTCAATACATCATCTTTCTTCAATGACGCTGATGAAAGTTTGACATTACTATACTTGAACGTTGTATACGACAAGCCATAGCCAAATGGGAATAAAGGATCAAAACCGGCATCCATATAGAAAGAAGTACATCCCAATGAAGTTTGTCCAGCCTCAACAGCAATATCATCCAGCAACACCTCATTACGTGTAGCCGGCCGCCCGGTATTGTTATGAGCATAATATACCGGAATTTGTCCTACCATCTTCGGGAAAGTAACCGGTGTTTTTCCACTTGGAACCGCCTTACCCCACAGCAGATCGGCCAATGCCGGTCCACCCATCGTACCCGGATGGAATGAATAAAGAACAGCTGTTGATTCTTCCACTTCCTGACCGATAGTCAACGGACGACCTGCCATCACAATGGTTACTACAGGTTTACCTGTCTTAGCCAAAGCCGTAATCAAAGCACTTTGATCACCCTGAAGATTCAAATCTGCCAGACAGTGTGCTTCACCCGAAAGAATGGCTTCTTCACCCACAAAAGCAAGAATGACATCTGCACGTGCAGCAACAGCAGCAGCTTTTGCTACGCCTGCCGGATTTTTCTCACGGCTATAAGCTAATCCGGGTTCATAAATCACCTGTACTTTGTCGCCAACTATTTCCTTAATAGCATTCAGTGGTGTCTGAGTATGAGCTTTCTCACCATCAAAGATCCAGGTACCCAATTGTTCATAAGGCGCATTGGCCATAGGTCCTACCACAGCAATGGTTTTCAGAGACTCCTGTAACGGCAGTACTTCTTTATCATTCTTCAACAGGATAGCCGATTCTACAGCAGCCTGCTTAGCTACTTTCAGATGAGAAGGATCATACATGACAGAGGGTTGCTTTTCATCTACATAAGGAACATCAAACAATCCCAGACGATACTTGACGCGCAATATATTACGAACGGCTTCATCAATGGTGCTTTCTTTCACCTTTCCTTCTTTTATCAATGCAGGCAATTCTTTTTACAAAGGTATAACTTACCATTTCCATATCCACCCCAGCATTCACTGATTTCATGGCTACCTCTTTAGAATCGGCAGCAAAACCATGACTTATCATTTCGCTGGCAGAAGCCCAGTCTGTCACTACCAAACCATCAAATCCCCACTCGCCACGAAGCACATCTTTCAATATGAAAGCATTTCCGGTAGAGGGTATCCCATCATTATCATTAAAGGAAGTCATAAACGTAGCTGCACCCGCTTTCGTTGCCGCTTCAAACGGTGGCAAGTAAACATTACGCAGGCGACGTTCAGGAATAAATGTCGAATTATAGTCACGTCCGCCTTCAGCTGCACCATAGCCCACAAAATGTTTAGGACAGGCAGCTATGGAAGTGGGACTATTCAAAGAATCTCCCTGAAAACCTTCTACCATGGCAGCTCCCATTACAGAAGTCAGGTAAGTGTCTTCACCACATCCTTCGGCAATGCGCCCCAGCGAGGATCACGGGCAATGTCGATCATCGGTGCAAAAGTCCAACGGATACCTACGGAAGAAGCCTCAATAGCCGCTACCCGTGCACCGTCTTTCGCAATCTGCGGATTGAACGAAGCCGCTTGTCCCAATGGGATGGGAAAAATGGTTTTAAACCCGTGAATAACATCGCGAGCTATCAACAAAGGGATTCCCAACCGGGACTCCTCCATCGCTACGCGTTGCAACGCATTAATACGTACCGGATCCACCTCATTCAGGATAGACCCGACTTCACCTTTCTTAATTAAACTACTCATATCCTCAATATTCCCGTAAGAGGTAATCTGGTTCATCTGACCGATTTTCTCTTCAAGGGTCATTCTGGATAAAAGAGACTCTACTTTTTTCTCGGTTGCCGCATCGCTACCTTTATTTGCCACTTGTGTACAAGAGACAAAAGGCAGAAGGAGCAAGCAAGTGGAAAAAATTCTTATAGCTTTCATACCTATTCAATTATTTTTTTCTGAAATACACGTACATAGTCAATCTCGTAAGTTGCGGGCAAGGCCGACTCATCTATACCCTGAGCGCCTCCCCAGTCACCTCCCCATGCAAGATTCAACTTCAAGTAGAAAGCTGTATTAAAGGGCCAGGTGTTTTTATTTCCTTTTTTATCGTTATCAAAAGTAAAGTAGCACTTACCATCCACATACCCTTTGATAAAGTCTTCCGTCCACTCAACGGCATATACATGAAACTCCGTTTGAGCAGTCGGCACTTTTATGGTTCCTGATTTTTGAGTACCTATAGAATGATTATAAGCTTTACAATGAACTGTTGATAAAATCACATTAGGATCATAACCCACTTCTTCCATGATATCAATCTCACCATCATCGGGCCAAGCTGTATAATTCTTCGGCATCATCCAAAATGCAGGCCAGGTTCCTTTTCCTGTCGGTAGTTTTAGGCGAGCTTCAAAATAGCCATACTTCCAACTTTCGACTGTATTCATACGAATAGAATAAACCTCATTACCCACCTTCTTAGCAATAATCTTCAGCGTCCCATTACTTACCTGAGCACAAGTTTCTCCATTCTTCGAACCAGGAATGTAGTTCTGTATCTCATTGTTTCCCCAGCCACTGGCACCTGTCTCATACCACCACAATGATTCGTCGGGCGTAGACAGTTTGGAGTCATTAAACTCATCCTGCCATATCAACCGATAGCCCTCAGGAGTGTCGATATCCGGATCTACAATATCAGGTTTTGCTTCTTGTGATACCGGAACAGAAACACGTGTGGTACCTGACTTTACCACTACCGCCCCCTCTCGGGGTTGGTAAGTGGTATTAGCTTTGACCGTTACTTCAACTGTCCCCTGCAGAGTATTACTCAATATTTTACAAGTAATCCAGTCTTCATTGCTGAAAGCAGTCCACTCCTGATCGGACTTAACCGAGAGTGTTGTAACGGAGCCTTCATAAGTAGCCGTTATCTGAGTTGGCACTACGCTGACTACAGGAGAGGATACTTCCGGTTCGCCATCGCTACTGCTACAGCTAAAGAAACCGAGCAGGCAGGTAAAGAAAGAAAGTATTGTCATTAGCTTTATATTCTTAATCATATCAGTCTTTATGCTTTTGTAAGATGATGTCTTTAATCGTTACATCAGTATTGGCAGGATTACCTCCGAAGTCAAATACTAAAGATATAGCATGCATAGCTTCAGGAGCTTTCACAGAAGCTGCCCAAACAGCTTTTTCGGAATCAGCAACTAAATCCACTTTCTTATCAAAGAAGAAGTTACCATCATGCTTGATTTCTTTACCATCTTCACCGATTTCATTGGTCTGCACCAATTTAACAGTTACATTTTTAAGATCCGCTGTTGAATTTAAGATAACATGGAAGTCATAGGCAGTCTCTGTGTCAGCTGTAAGATCAGTCTCAAATGAGAACTGATTCTGCCATGCTTCTGCAGTAGCTTCCGGGAAAGACAAAGAATAAGATCTGCCATCAATGACCAAAGCCGGATTAGGTTTGGGACTCCAGTCACTATTTGCATAAAAGAATTTGTTAACATAGGTCATGCCATTCCAAAGGTTATCCTTACTATCGACAGCAACCCATGTAGGTTCAGGAGTTTCATCGATCACAGGAACTTCAGTGCCGTCGTCATTAGCATGGTCCTTTAACACAATACTTTCAATAGTCATATCCGTGCCAGCTGCATTGCGGCCAAAATCAAAAACAAGCTTCAGATTGGCGATATCAATGCCCGGCATATTACTCTTCCAGAAGCAAAGCGGTTCGTTAGCTTCCAGTTTTATGCCTTTTTGTTCAAAATAGAAATTACCATCATCCGTACTATCCACCAATTTTACTGTAACATTGGAGTGTGCTACTGAAGCTGTAAGAATTACTGAAAAGTCATAATTCTTAGTAGCCTCTGTTGAAATATTGGTTGCCATTGCCATTTGCGCTTGCCAAGTATCATCAGTAGCCTCCGACAATTTTACAGTATAAGTACCATTTTCCAATGTATATGCAGGATCTGCGATAGCCGACCATCCCGGAGCATAATAAAAAGTGGGAGCCGCTATCGTAGCCTTCGTCCACATATTAAAATCACTTTCATACACAAATCCACCGAAACCATTCATTATCGTCTTATTGATGCGGAAAGTTTTGGATATACTACCATCACTGACACCATTGGCATTAGCAATTTTTACATCTACACTGTAATCTCCGGCTTTTCTATAATATTTCTTCATTGAGAATGAAGATGAATAGGTCTTACCGTCAAATATCCAGACAGGAGTAATGCCCGGTTGAGCGTTAAAAGTAAAAGTTACCCAATTGGTTTCCTGATCCACATCTATTTGAATCGTATTTTCATAAGTTGATGCAACCGGAATGCCGGCTTCATTAGGTGATGTAAAGTCATCGGGTGAGCAGGCTGTGATGCTAAAAGCCATAGCCGTCGTCAGCAACATTCCTCCGATATAGCTATATATTTTTTTTCATAATCCTTCTTTTTTAATAAATTAATAATTGTTTTGAATTAAAGTACCTTGTGCAGCATCAATTTCGCTCTGCGGAATAGGCAGATGCTTCTTATTTGCTGACCAGGTATTTGTACGGTAACCATATCCATCGGGCACCAACACACTGGTAGCTTTACCTGTACGTATCAAATCCCAATAGCGTTTACCTTCACCCACAAACTCAAGATGACGTTCGTCTATGATATTATCAATTGTTGCTTCTTTTTCAGTAGTCAATCCGGCACGTTTACGTACGCGATTCAAGTATTCTCTTGCATCACCCGAACCTGCACCGCGAGTAATCAATTCAGCTGCATTCAGCAGAGTTTCAGAGAAACGATAGATACGAAGGTTGTTATTCCAGTTCAACTGTGCATCTGCTTTATGACCGGAATTATCACCAGTATGTGCAGCATACTTTTCGAGAAAATAGCCTGTATCCTGGTAGCGGTGATTATAAGTAAGCTGGTTCGTAGGATTTGCAGCATTATGAGCATCAATTGCAGCCTGTGCATTCCAGCAAGTGGCATCACGACGGGTATCATTATTGGCATAACGTTCATACGTTTCCAAACGAACCGGACAGAATCCCCATCCTTCATCATGTCCATCTGTTCCGTTAGGCCAGGTATGCGGACTAACCAGTGTAGGTAATACAGTACCGCCTGCATTCAATGGGCCATCCCATGAACGAATAGCATCATCATCTTTATAGTTTACTTCAAATATAGATTCCTTACCCCATTCATTTGCTTCCTTGAAGATACCAGCATAATTTTCAAGCAAACCATACTGAGTGCTACCGATAATCTCCTGCATATACTGTAAAGCTTTACCATAACGGGATTCATCATTCTGATACATTACAATTTCAGCATAAAGCATATATGTCATAGCCTTGGTCACACGGCCATAATTATCTGCTTTTTCTTTCATCGGAAGAGCATTACTTGCAATCACACCTTCAAGATCAGTAATGATATTTTCATACACCTGATCTGCAGATAATTGTTCCGCAAGATAGGGGGATGTCAGGTTTGTATTATAATATGGTATATTACCCCAGAACTTCCACAGCCAATTGTAGTAGAGTACACGGAGAGTGATAACTTGAGCCTCGTAATATTTCCGATTCTCCTCAGTTACATTATCTCCTGCCCAACCTAGGTAAGTAATGACATCATTACAACGCTTCACACCACTATAAGAAACAGTCCACAGCCCTTTAATCACATTTGTAGGAATTGCTTCAAAATTCATCATCAAATGCCATGCCTGATTATCTGTTCTGTCCTGACCGCCAATCCAAAGATCATCAGCCATGATATCACTCATAAGAGTTACAGGATTATATTCACCCATTGCCCAATCGGACCAATGCAGAGGGTCATAAGCTGCTACTACTGCTTCCTGAATATGCGCATCGGTAGTAAAATAAGAATTAATTGTTTCATCTGTTGGAGAAGAAACCTCCAAAAAGGATTCTGAACATCCTGTAGCCAAGAAAGCGGACGCTATCAAACTTGCTACTATATATTTATATCTTTTCATAACTTTTTATATTTTAAAGATGAGAAATTAGAAAGTGAGGTTAGCACCAATCGTCCATGTTCTGGCCTGAGGATACACACCATAGTCAACACCAAGTGAAGTACCACCCGATGAAATTTCAGGGTCGAAACCATGATATTTAGTGAAAGTAAACAAGTTCTCTGCTGCTACGTAGAAGCGCAGTGAAGAAACAAACACTTTCTGTGTTAATGCCGCCGGCAAAGTGTAGCCTATTTGAATGTTTTTCAGACGCAAATAACTGCCATCGTAAACATACAAATCAGATGATTGCCAGTTTGTATTATCACCCAGCATAAAACGAGGGATACGGTTAGAAGTACCTTCACCGGTCCAACGGTTCAGCATCCATGAAGGAAGATTAGTAGCAGAGATGTCGGTACGGCGAGTTGCATCATAAATATCATTACCCATAGTACCTTGCCACATCATACTCAAATCGAAGTTCTTCCAACTTACATTCAAATTAAGGCCATAAGTCCAGTCAGGCATACCTTTTCCGATATCGGTACGGTCATCAGCATCAATTGAACCACTTCCATCCACATCCACGAAACGAACATCACCGGGAACTGCGTTCGGCTGTATCAATTCTCCCTTAGAGTTAGTATAAGCATTCACTTCATCCATATTCTGGAATACACCTGCAGTTTTGTATCCATAGAAGTATGGGAAAGGTTTACCATTCTGAGCACGGCTGATTGTACCTGTACCTTGGAAAGAATCAAGGTTTGCCCAACCAGATTCGTTTCCATATTCAATCAGCTTATTCTTTAAATAGGTCAGATTACCACCAATGCGGAAGTTCCAGTCAGATACGCGGAATCTGTATGCTGCTTCCAATTCAATACCACTGTTTTCCATCTTACCTACGTTACCAATCGGTTTGGATTCACCCACATAGGAAGGGATATTCATTTCCATCAACATACCATTGGTAGTTTTCTTGTAATAGTCGGCAGTAAAAGTCAAAGCGTTATTAAAGAAACCAAAGTCAATACCAAAGTCCAACTGTTCTGATTCTTCCCATTTCAGGTCAGGATTAGCGAGTCCACTGGCCTTCACCCCATTGATCACCTTTTCTCCGGCTCCGAAAATGTAATTGTTGCCGGTTGAAGTTAACACAGTATATTTAAAGTTACCTATGTTTTCATTACCGTTCTTACCCCAAGAGAAACGAACTTTTGTAGATGTCAGCCACTCAGGACGTCTCTCCATAAACTTTTCGTTTGTTAAATTCCATCCAAGTGAGAAGGAAGGGAATACAGCGTAGTGATTATTAGATCCGAAACGGGAAGAGCCGTCACGACGGATTGTAACCTGAAACATATACCGTTCGTCATAGTTATAGCTGGCCCGTGCAAAAAGAGAAGCCAATGTAGCTATCTCAGAAGGAGCACCCGCTGCTGTCTGATCACCATCCGCCGCCTGTCCGGTACTTGCATTGATATAAGGACGGCTATAATTGATAATATTGTTACGTGTACCTCTAAGATATGAACCGGTGTTCTTCTTGGCTGACTGACCTAACAATACTGAGAAAGTATGCTTGTCAATCGTCTTATCATACATCAACACATTTTCCAACTGCCAAACAGTCCCGTCATGCTTCTCTGAGTAGGCAGTAGAGCGTGATGAAGCACCACCACTTCTCAAATAGTAAAGAGGAGTATAACCATCATTGCCCCAAAAAGAGAGGTCGGCACCATAAGAAGTCTTGAATTTCAGGTTATCCCATAATTGCAGTTCTGCAGAAAAATTAGCCACAAACTTATGGCTCCAGTTCTTAGCGCCGGGCAAAGAAAGATTAGCAATCGGATTGGTCATTTCACCAAATTCCGAACCGGGAATACTAAAGAGCTTGCCGTTACGTGGATCAAAAATCGGAGTGTAGTCCGTTGTATTAGCATACTTGTCAAGCTGAGCCTGTGCAGCATCTCCTTCATCATAAACGGTCAACATCGGAGATAAAGCCAAAGCAGAACCTAACGGAGATCCCCAAGTGGAATTAGCTTCGATACCGGTACTTTTAATACGGGCATAAGAAAGGTTGGAAGTCACTTTCAGACTGTTCAACCAATTGCGGTTCTTAGATTCATCAAAGAGAGTATATTGTGTATTGCTACGCAAAGTCAGACGCTCATAGTTAGAACGATTAAAGTTACCACCCACAATACCATCTTGGGTATAATAACCAGCTGAGAACAAATAGTTCACCTTATCACTCGCACCACTCACACTCACCTGATGATTCATTACAGGAGCATTATCATTAAATACTTCATTCTGCCAATCAGTTCCCATACCATAAGAGTATGGATCGTTGTATTTGGGAGCTATACCTGCATTAATAGCACCCTCATTCATCATGAGCGCATATTCCGTAGCATTCAGCACATCCCGATTCTTCCATGCACTTTGCCAGCCGTAAGAAAAGTCATAAGTCACTTTCGTCTTACCAATCTTACCGCTTTTAGTAGTAACAAGAATTACACCATTCGCAGCACGCGCACCATAAACAGCACCCGAAGCAGCATCTTTCAGAACTTCGATAGAAGCAATGTCACTCGGATTCAAATAATCCAGACCACCTTCAATAGGCATACCGTCTACAATATAAAGAGGATCGGCTGCACCATTTTCCGTACGAATCGTACCTACACCACGTACACGAATCTGAGCTGCTGCACCCGGCTGACCGGAAGAGGAAGTAACTGTAACACCAGCTGCCAAGCCTTTCAAAGCATTATCCATACGAACCGGAGCTGTATTTGCCAAATCCTCAGATGATACTCTGGCAATAGACGCTGTTACCACACTCTTTTTCTGAGTACCGTAACCAATAACCACTACTTCGTCCAATGCTTCAGAATCTTCTTGCAGAACAATTTTAAGCTCACGCTTGCCATTTACCGGAATTTCCAATGATTTGAATCCTATATAAGAAATAGAAAGGATTGCGTCGGAGGGAACCGACAAAGCAAATTCACCGTCTATACCAGTGATTGTTCCCGTAGTGGCATTACCTTTCACCACCACATTTACTCCAGGTAAGGGTTCATTGTCCGCACCACTTATCACTGTACCTTTTACCTGTATATCTTGTGCATATACAGAAGCTAAGGTAAAGCTTAGTAAAAATAAAACTGATAATAACTTCTTCATAAGTTTTACTAAATTAAGATTAACAATTCTCGGTTATGTTCTCAATCGAACACTGCAAACATAGAGTAAAATGCAATAAAAAAAAGCCCTAAGTACCCATTCTTAAATACGTCAATTCAAAATCCAGAATACGTTATCAATACGTCAAAAACAAATAATCAATTGATAATCAATAAGAATACTATACTTTCATCGAATACGTCATTGCATGTTATAGAACATAGAATACTATTTTTCTAAACTACAATAACACTAAAGCCGGGCAATTTATAAAGGAAGTTAATAACAGAAATACGAGAGAATTTAAAGATTATCGGTTGAACAACTCAAAAGTGAATTTGCAACCTATCTCCTTAAATTTCCAGTTGGCAAAGCTGCCAAAGACTCCGAAATCAAAAATATTGGTACCGATGCCATAGCCAACCTCAACATAAGGATTCAGATGCGGAACAACCAAAGCATTCAGATAAAGGCGCTCATTGAGCACATGCTGTGTATACTTCACCAAATGGCGCAACATCAGGAAAGGAGATTCGTATGTCAAATGCCCACGAAGGTATTTACGGGAGGAGTTGTACCACCGCCCGTCAAGCAGCTGGAATACTCCCCAATTTCATCATTCCATCCTACAGGAAGATTCGAACGGGTAAAGTTAGCAAAATCCACAAAGTATATATCTTTTTGATTGGTAAAAGCGCCCCATCCAAAGCGGAGATAAAAATCACGCATCAATCCCAAAGGAATGGAGTGCTGAATATCTACTTCGACACGCTCATAGGTACCGGTACTCTTAAAAACCCCATTGATGCCCCGCTCCCAGTCCACTGAAATACTGGGATATTTGGAATGTAAGTTCACTTTGCGATCACCATTCATATAATAGTATTGCCCGGGAGTCCACGTCAGACGGACACGCGGAGCAAAACTATTGTATGAATGACGCATTTTCTCTGTCCAATCAGGATAAACTTCTGAAGAGGGCACACTTCTTGAAGCCGACTTGGTGGATACATACATTGAGCGATTGGCTTCCGTACGCTTATGCATGGAGAAACCAACATCCAGTGACAAGCCATTTACAATTTCCCAACTATGGCGCACCTGCAAGTATAAGTCATTAAAGTAATCCAGTTGCACCTGATCAAAATCGAAAACACTATCCGGAATATTTTTCAATTCATCCAACATCCTACTACTATAGATGCGGTGACCATTACCTACGCTGATATGAAGAGCTGCACGCTTGCGTGGCCAGTAATCAAAATCCGACTTTACAGACCAATAAAACTCATTATACTTGAAGTTATAACCCAATCTGGGAACGAGACGCAACAGACGGTCGCCCGTAAAAATACGGTTGTACTTAAATTCCTGCCGATAAGAAAAACCATTCTTCCCGCTATAACTCAGCAAGAAGGGATTGATAAGCGGTGAACAGCGGACACTTCCCAATTTCGAAAGGTCCACCGTATAACGGCTGATAAGTGCATCACCTATCTGCCCCCAGAATTCCAGATTCTTATTTTTGGGTTTCTTATATCGATATGAAGTATCACGGCTCAAAAAAGAAATCCTTATATAAATCCTGTTCATGTTCAGTCAACGGAATCGGACGTATGCTCTCGAAATAAGAACTATCTTTCCTGTAGCTATTCGTATCACTGCGTAATGTATAGGATTCCGACAAATCATACTTGCTTTTCAATCTCTTTCGCTCCAACTGTGAAGGGTCTTTCTGAATAATGGTTTTATAATCAAGAGCAGCAATATAATTAGCATCAACCACATTGCCCAAAAAGCGGAAAGTAGCATCCACATCATAATGTACAGGCAAGAACTCATCCGACTCACCCACATCCCCCATACGTATCATATTGTCGAAACGCAACATTTCAGAACGTCCGCTAAAATGCATCTCACGTACACTCCATACATTCTCGCTGACCACCATGTGCCCGCTCACCAACTGAAAACTCTTGCTTTTCGGCTTGAAACTAATCTTATATCGCAAATCATGCACTTTACCCATTACGGAATCGACATGATAAGAATAATATTTCATTGCATTTGGAGCCAGAGGCGAAAGGAGCTTATCATACAATAAGGTAGAAGCATAGACATTAACATGAAAATATTCTGGCAACCTGCCATCCAGCTCCCAAAACTCAGAAGAAGTGCCGACACTCGCTTTTACCTTCTGATCATAAATGTCGGGAGCAGTAAAATGCAAGTCACTATAAGTCTCCATCATATATTCCCTCACTCCTTTCCGGATACGGAACATGGTAGGAATAAAGCGCAAAATATGATTTTTCTTGCGAAGATTCACCTTTCCCTTAATATAAAGATCAGCTCTATAGTCGTCGATAATACTTTCATAAAAAGGGGCAAAGAAGATGACCTTCTTCATAATAGAGTCCGCAGAAAGTAATTTCGCATTGTAAGGGTCAGGGACAAAAGATGCGTGCACTTTCGGACAAGCTGAAAGCAAAAGACATAGCAAGGTTCCTATACAAAAGACATGTTTCAACGATAATACCTCCAAATATATAGGGACAAATATAGAAAAAAAGGTTGTAAAACGAAGGAATAGCCATTTTTTTAATATATACCAAATACATACCAAGCCCGTACCAGATCTGGCTCCAATACAGCATTGATACTCCCAAGAGTAGAAACAGCAAGTATCACAATTTGCACTTTTTGCAATACAAGCAACTCTTTTCAGGGGGTATCTGCAAGAAAAATTGCATTATTTTCAAGAATACCCCCTAAAAAATAGGGGTACTTCCAGAAAAAACATATAATTTTGCACCCAACAATCAACAAAAGGAAGACAAGTATGTCAAAAATGAGATTCTACGCCTTGCAAGAGCTCGCCAACCGGCGCCCTCTTGAAGTTACTACCCCTTCGAACAAATTATCCGATTATTACGGAAGTCATGTGTTTGACCGCAAAAAAATGCAGGAGTACTTACCCCGGGAAGCTTACAAAGCTGTGACAGACGCCATAGAAAAAGGTACCCCTATCAGCCGCGAGATAGCCGACCTGATAGCAAACGGTATGAAGAGTTGGGCAAAATCCCTGAATGTCACTCATTACACTCACTGGTTCCAGCCACTGACGGATGGCACTGCCGAAAAACATGACGGTTTTATCGAATTTGGAGAAAATTCAAATGTAATCGAACGTTTTTCCGGCAAATTACTGATCCAGCAGGAACCGGACGCTTCTTCTTTCCCTAACGGAGGCATACGTAATACGTTTGAAGCTCGCGGATATACCGCTTGGGATGTCTCTTCGCCCGCTTTCGTTGTAGATACCACATTGTGTATTCCCACAATCTTTATCTCCTATACCGGTGAAGCACTGGACTATAAGACCCCATTACTGAAAGCACTGGGTGCTGTGGACAAGGCTGCCACGGAAGTATGCCAGTTATTCGATAAGAATGTGACCCGTGTATTCACGAATCTGGGATGGGAACAGGAATATTTCCTGGTAGATTCCGCCCTATACAATGCCCGTCCCGATCTTTGTCTGACCGGGCGCACGCTTATGGGACATTCGTCTGCAAAAGACCAGCAGTTGGAAGACCACTATTTCGGTTCTATCCCCCCACGGGTAACAGCTTTCATGAAAGAACTGGAAATAGAATGCCACAAACTTGGAATTCCGGCAAAAACACGCCATAACGAAGTTGCCCCCAACCAATTTGAATTGGCTCCAATCTTTGAGAATGCCAACCTTGCCAATGATCATAATCAGTTGGTAATGGACCTGATGAAGCGTATTGCCCGTAAACATAACTTTGCCGTGTTGCTGCATGAGAAGCCTTACAGTGGTGTTAACGGTTCGGGAAAACACAATAACTGGTCACTCTGTACAGATACCGGCATCAACCTTTTCGCTCCCGGTAAGAATCCAAAAGGAAACATGCTTTTCCTCACTTTCTTAGTGAACGTATTAATGATGGTTTATAAAAACCAGAATTTACTGCGTGCTTCTATAATGAGTGCAGGTAACAGTCACCGCCTAGGTGCCAATGAAGCGCCACCCGCTATTTTATCCATATTCCTGGGCAGACAATTATCTGCCACTCTGGATGATATAGTACGTCAGGTAGGAGACGATAAAATGACTGCCGAAGAAAAAACAACTCTTAAATTGGGAATCGGACGTATTCCAGAGATTCTCCTCGACACGACAGACCGTAACCGTACTTCTCCGTTTGCTTTCACCGGCAATCGTTTTGAGTTCCGTGCAGCCGGTTCTTCATCCAACTGTGCAGCTGCCATGATTGCTATCAATGCTGCCATGGCTAACCAGTTGAATGAATTCAAAGCATCCATCGACAAACTGATGGAAGAAGGAATTGGGAAAGATGAAGCCATTTTCCGCATCCTGAAAGAAACTATCATCGCTTCCGAAGCTATCCGTTTCGAAGGAGACGGTTACTCTGACCAATGGAAAGAAGAAGCTGCCCGCCGCGGACTGACTAATATTTGCCATGTACCCGAAGCTCTGATGCACTATATGGACAACCAATCCCGCTCGGTATTGATCGGCGAACGTATCTTTAATGAAACGGAGCTCGCCTGTCGTCTGGAAGTAGAATTGGAGAAATACACCATGAAAGTGCAAATTGAAAGCCGCGTATTGGGTGACTTGGCCATCAATCACATTGTCCCCATAGCAGTCAGCTACCAGAACCGCCTGCTGGAGAACCTGCTCGGACTCAAAGAAATCTTCTCCCCTGAAGAATACGAAGTACTAAGTGCCGATCGTAAAGAACTGATACGGGAAATTTCCAAGCGTGTAACTGCTATCAAAGTCCTTGTACGCGAAATGACCGAAGCCCGTAAAGTGGCCAATCATATGGATAGCTACAAAGATAAGGCTTTTGCCTACGAAGAAAATGTACGCCCATATCTGGAAAAGATACGTGATCATATCGATCACCTTGAAATGGAGGTCGACGACGAGATTTGGCCGTTGCCGAAATATAGGGAATTGTTGTTCACAAAATGATAATTTAGCGCTACGCGCTAAATTAAGTGACGAGCTATGAGCTACCAGTGCACAAGTTGCTGTGCTATAAACCTGAAAGCTATTATATAGTAACTTACACTCACATACCGAAAGCTACTTGTAGCTTGTATCCCGTAGCTTGTCACTTAATTCCATATTTGAAAATTCCTGCCCGATTACTGCATCTTTTCGTGTCTTTTGTGCAATATTTAATTTTTTCTTTTTACATTTGTGCTGTATAACACAGTTTTGCAGCAGTTATGGTAAAAATGAATTTGTCAGACGTGAATGTTCCGGAGCTGATAGCCGATATGTGGGAGCCCCTGAATGAAGAGCAGCGGGAATTTCTCGCGAACCATTTTACGCTCCAGAATTATAAGAAAAATGAGGTCATTCACTGCGAAGGTGAGACCCCGAAATACCTTATGTGTCTCTTGAACGGAAAGGTCAAAATTTATAAGGATGGTGTTGGCGGCAGAAGCCAGATTATCCGCATGATTAAGCCTGTAGAATATTTCGGTTATCGCGCCTATTTTGCCAAAGAAGACTATGTTACTGCTGCTGCTGCTTTCGAACCCTCTCTTATTTGCCTGATACCAATGAGCGCTATCACAACACTGGTTTCACAAAACAATGATCTTGCCATGTTCTTCATCAAGCAGTTGTCCATCGATCTGGGAATTGCCGACGAACGTACTGTCAACCTGACACAGAAGCATATTCGTGGAAGATTAGCTGAATCGCTTCTTTTCCTCAAAGAAAGTTATGGATTGGAAGAAGACGGTTCTACCCTCAGTATTTATCTGTCACGCGAAGATCTGGCAAACCTGTCTAATATGACAACTTCTAACGCTATCCGTACCTTATCACAATTCGCTACCGAACGCCTGATCACGATTGACGGACGAAAAATAAAGATCATCGATGAGGAAAAACTAAAGAAGATAAGTAAAATAGGATAAAGGATAGTGATTGTCTTCCCCCTAAAGGCTATTATTTTTTTCCTCTTCCCTATTTTACCCTATTTATAAACTTAACACACATAAATGCCATGAAAAAAGGATTGAGTGCTTTGCTATTAGCAAGCCTGCTGTGTGCCTCCTCCGGCTGTCAGCAAAATCAAAAAGAGGTAGTGAACGAGTATAACATCGTTCCGATGCCCAATCAAATGACTCCTCAAGAGGGACGTTTTCAGCTGAGTAATAAAGTATCTATCGCCACTGCCGGTTGCATTCCGGAAGTACAAGCCATTGCAGACAGCCTGATCGCCCGTATCCGGTTGACCTCCGGTATCTCTTTGCAAAGTAATCCGCAAGAAAATCCGAAACAACCTGATATACGTTTCGTTACGGAAGATGGAATGCCAAAAGAAGGATACAAGCTTTCTATCACTCCAAATGAAATCACCCTTTCAGCATCCCATCCCAACGGTTTCTTTTATGGAGTACAGACTATATACCAACTGTTGCCGCCTGCTGTTTATGGAGAAACAATAGTGAAACGTGCTAATTGGTCTCTGCCCGCTGTCGAAATAGAAGATTCTCCCCGTTTTCCTTACCGTGGTTTGATGCTGGATGTATGCCGCCACTTCTCCACCACCGATTATATTTATAAATTCATCGATATGCTTGCCATGCATAAGATGAATACTTTCCACTTCCACCTGACAGATGACCAGGGCTGGCGAATAGAAATCAAGAAATACCCGAAACTACAGGAAGTAGGTTCAAAACGGAAAGAGACACTGATAGACTACTACTATGTAAACTGGCCGCAAATCTTCGATGGAAAAGAACATGGCGGATACTATACCCAAGAGGAAATCAAAAATATAGTAGCCTATGCAGCAAGTAAGTATATCACTGTCATTCCCGAAATAGAAATGCCGGGACATGCCATTGCAGCCCTTGCCTCCTACCCTGAACTGTCTTGCAGACCGGATACGACATACGAAGTAACCGGCACATGGGGTGTGTTCGAAGAAGTCTTCTGTCCCAAAGAAGAAACATTCCAATTCCTGGAAGGTGTATTGGATGAAGTTATTGAATTATTCCCCAGTTCATATATTCATATTGGCGGTGACGAATGCCCCAAGGATGCCTGGATGAAATGCGCACATTGCCAAGGATTAATCCAAAAGTTAGGTCTGAAAGACGACACCACTCCGAATGCCATTGACGGTAAGAAGCATACGAAAGAAGAAAAGCTGCAAAGTTACTTCATCACCCGTATGGAAAAATACCTCAACAGTAAAGGACGAAATATCATAGGCTGGGATGAAATCCTGGAAGGCGGACTGGCTCCCAATGCAACAGTCATGTCCTGGCGCGGTGTAGAAGGCGGTATCACAGCTGCCAAAGCCGGGCATGATGCAATTATGACTCCGAGTCCGTACGCTTATCTGGACCAGTACCAAGAGGAACCGGAAACTGCACCGACTACTATCGGTGGATATAACACACTCAAGAAAACATATAGTTATAATCCTGTCCCCGATGATGCGGAAGAATTAATAAAGAAACATATTATCGGTGTGCAAGGCAATATCTGGAACGAATATATGCAGAATGACGAACGCCGTGACTACCAAGCGTTCCCCCGTGCCATAGCCTTGGCTGAAACTGGCTGGACGCAAAACAGCAGAAAAAACTGGAACAGTTTCCGGAACCGCATGATAGAAGATTTCGAACGTATGGACGTTATTAATGTGAAAGCTTGCCGTAATTTCTTTGATGTAAACATCAACACTCATGTATACGACGGAACATTGAAAGCTGTACTGGAAACATTCTATCCGGATGCTGAAATCAGATATACAACGGATGGAAGTGCGCCGACTGCCAAATCCGAACTTTACACACAACCCTTCATCTGGGAAGGCAACATAGACTTACAGGCAGCCGCCTTCAAAGGTGGTAAGATGCTGGGCAAAGTAAACGGTAAAAAACTGTATGCAAACCTGATAAGCGGAAAACGATACACTACCACTCCTCATTGGGGCTGGATGAGTGGAGATATCTTCGGAGAAAACGATGTATTGGGCACAGATACCACTACACTGGGATTGACCAATGGAAAACGAGGTAATATCGCTTCTTTCACACCGTGGGTGGCTTTTAAACTGAACGAGAAAAACAACAATGAACTCGTATTCTCTGTAGATATGGAGAAACCGGTCACTATCAGTAAGGTCGTTTTCGGTACACTTTATAATCCTGCTTTCCGTGTTCTGCCTGCAAGTGCAGCCCGTGTAGAGGTATCAACTGACGGTAAGGAATTCAAGGAAATAGCTCAGGCATCCTACACTCGCGAATATCCGGAGCATGGCAGAAAAATGTTCACCGATACGCTGGAATGTACGCCTACCGAAGCACGTTACATCAAGGTGACATTGAAGAGCAGTGGAACATTGCGTAATGGTATTGACTGCCGTAAAGACTCACCAGAAGATATTATTCCTTCAGACTTATATGTAGATGAGATAGAAGTATATTAAAGAGAGAAAAGCTCCGGATTGCAAGACAATCCGGAGCTTTTCTCTTTTAATATGAAGAATTTAGATCAAGCATTTGGATGAAAGATATCTTTCCGCTTCAAGTGCCGCCTTACAACCGCTACCCGCTGCCGTAATAGCCTGACGATAATGTGGATCAGCAATATCACCGGCCGCAAACACACCCGGCACTTTCGTACGAGGACTATCGCCTTCTGTTATGATATAACCTGTTTCATCCGTATCCAGATACGCCTTGAAGATATCCGAATTCGGCTGATGACCAATAGCCAGGAAGAATCCATCAATAGCCAAATCATAACGTTCTTCATCCGGTTCACCCATACGTTTCACCAGATGAACACCTTCTACACCGTTCTCTCCAAACAAACCTACGGCATTATGTTCAAACAGTACATCGATATTTTCATGCTTCATCACACGCTCTTGCATGATCTTAGAAGCACGTAAGAAAGGTTTTCTCACAATCAGATAAACCTTCTTAGCCAGTCCGGCAAGGTATACAGCCTCTTCACAAGCCGTATCACCACCACCCACTACTGCCACCACCTTTTTGCGATAGAAGAAACCATCACAAGTAGCACAAGCGCTGACACCCATACCGGCATATTTCTTTTCATCATCCAGTCCCAGATATTTAGCGGTAGCACCCGTAGCGATAATCAACGTATCTGTTTCAATCACTTTTTCTTCATCAATCGTCACTTTATATGGAGCTGCACTCAGGTCAGAAGCAGTTGCAATACCGAAACGCAGGTCTGCACCGAAACGTTCTGCCTGCTTGCGCAAGTCATCCATCAATTGTTGACCACTGACTCCTTCCGGGTAACCGGGAAAGTTCTCCACATCTGTAGTAGTTGTCAACTGACCACCCGGTTGCAATCCTTCATAAAGTACCGGAGAAAGGTTGGCACGCCCTGCATAAATAGCTGCAGTATAACCGGCCGGACCAGAACCTATAATCAGACATTTTACTTTTTCTGTTTCCATCATATCATTTTATATTAATAATTCATCTTAAATCAATCACTTCGGCAGTCGGATACACCTTCTTGTCGAAAGTGAAAAGATTATCATTGTAAGATTCTCCTGTTTTATAAGATGTAATGCGGATAGCTACGCTATTCCCACCCTTCTGAGTCATACTGATACACAGAGGTTGAAGAGTATCTTTTGTCACATAGATAATAACACACTGCAAATCCTGCTTTCTGTTAGAAGCTGTCAGTATCACTTCATAAGCAGGTTTACCCCCATAAGTATCAGCTTTACCCAACTTCATGTGATACCCTTGTTTATAAATGGACAATAAGGCATAAGGGTTAATGCTTTGCAACTCTTCGGGAGTAGGTTCGGAGATATTCACTTCGTCACTGTTAGTAAGATAACTCCATTGCGTACGACCGTCAAACCAAGTCTTCACGCCATCTGCATCCAACAGGAACTTTTCTCCTTTCAAACGGATAACCCCTGTAGAACTTCCTTGCAAGATACTTTTAGCATACGTCTGAACCGTAAAATCAGCCTGAATACCTCCCGCCTGGCGGAAGGCAGTAGCTGTACGATCCAATATATCTTTGGCATCCACTTTCTGTGCCGAAAGCTGCAATGCCAGACCGAACAGGCAGATACAGATTAAAAGAACATTCTTCATCATTAGTTTAACACGATTTACAGTAAATTGTTCAAACGCATTTGCAGGTCATTGTCATCGACACAAAGCACCTCGCGCGCTTTGCTGCCTTGTGCAGGTCCCACAATACCGGCTTTTTTCCAATTGGTCCATCAAGCGCCCTGCACGGTTATAACCGATAGCAAACTTACGTTGGATCAATGAAGTAGAACCTTGCTGATGAATAACAATCAGACGGGCAGCATCTTCGAACAACGGATCCAGACGCCCCATATCCACATCTCCCAGATCACCTCCGCCATCTTCACTGACATATTCGGGCAAGTAGAATGCAGTAGGATATCCTTGTTGCTTGGCAATGAACTTTGTGATTTCCGCCACTTCCGGTGTATCGATAAAGGCACATTGCACACGCACGGGATCAGCACCCTGCAGGAACAACATATCACCACGTCCGATCAGCTGGTTAGCTCCCGGACGGTCGAGAATAGTACGTGAGTCTATCATGGCAGATACGCGGAAAGCAATACGCGCCGGGAAGTTCGCCTTGATTGTACCGGTAATGATATTTGTTGTCGGACGCTGTGTAGCGATAATCATGTGGATACCCACCGCACGCGCCAACTGGGCGATACGGGCAATAGGCAATTCAACCTCTTTACCTGCCGTCATTATCAAGTCACCGAACTCATCGATCACCACTACTATATAAGGCATGAATTTATGCCCCTTTTCCGGATTCAGCTGGCGATTGATAAACTTCTCATTATATTCCTTGATATTACGCACATGTGCAGCTTTCAATAAGTCGTAACGTGTATCCATCTCTATACAGATAGAATTCAACGTTTGCACTACCTTGGTTACGTCCGTAATAATAGCATCTTCTCCATCGGGCAGCTTAGCAAGGAAATGATGTTCAATCACCGAATAGATACTGAATTCTACCTTCTTCGGGTCTACCAACACAAACTTCAGTTCAGCCGGATGCTTTTTATAAAGCAAAGAAGTAATAATGGCGTTCAGTCCGACAGATTTACCCTGACCGGTAGCACCCGCCACCAGCATGTGCGGCATTTTACAGAGATCTACCATAAACACTTCATTGGTAATTGTCTTACCCAAGGCAACCGGCAAGTCATAAGTAGACTCCTGGAACTTCTTGCTACCGATGATACTCTGTCCGGAAACGATTTTCGGATTAGAGTTCGGTACTTCAATACCAATTGTTCCTTTTCCCGGAATCGGCGCAATGATACGAATACCCAATGCCGAAAGGCTAAGGGCGATATCATCTTCCAGACCACGAATCTTGGAGATGCGAACACCTTGCTCGGGAGTGATCTCATACAGCGTCACCGTAGGTCCCACCGTTGCCTTGATCGTACTGATTTCAATACCAAAACTACGCAACGTATTTATAATCTTGTCTTTATTGGCATTCTGTTCCGCCATGTCGATAGTCGGCTCGGCATTATCGTAATGCTTCATCAAGTCGACAGTAGGATAGCGATAATTTTCCAGATCGAGACGAGGATTATAAGGTTCCTTTTCCGAACCTTTATATTCGTCATCCTCCTCTGCAGCTTCTATTTCAAAAGTAGGTTCTACCGCTACAGGTTTCTCATGAAGAGAAGGAGCAGGATCGGAGACCGGAGTTTCAATAATCATAGAAACTTCTTCCCCCGACGGCTTGGCAGGTTGGGGTTCTGTAATACCACCTAAATCCAGTGTTATTTCATTTTCCGGTTCCATTACCGGCTCAGGAACTTCAATGGGAGTTTCTTCTTCTTTTGTATCAGCCTCCGCCACATCAGGAACAGAAGTAGGTTTCTTCTTTCCTTTCGCCGTCCAAGAGTCTGTAAACTCTTCCGGTGTTTCGCCTTTCTCTTCTTCTTCCTTCTGTTTGCGCTTCAAGAAACTGAGGCTAAACAACCTCCGCAACCAGATCACGGTACGCGCACTGACATAGATAAGGAAACAGATAGCAGTCACCAACAGAATCATCCAAACGCCCGGCACGCCCACCTGCGACACCAGCCAATTGCTGACATTGTATCCATGCATACCACCCAGATATAAGAAAGAATCTTTGTACTGCTCCACAAAAGCGAATCCAAAGAAGACAGAAAACCAGACGAGCAACAACGAGCATCCGATAAACCACTTCCAAAGCCGAACCACACGCACACGCATCAACTTCAGTCCCGCCACTGCAAGGAACACAAGAATGAAGAAAGACGAGATGCCGAAGCAGTCGTTAATGAGATAGCTTGCCAACTGTGCACCGCGCGAACCAGCATAGTTCTTCACTCCATTATTGGTAGAAGCCAGCTCCTGCGCACTGCCGGAGTCAATAATACTTTGATCTGCCGCTCCCGTAAAGAAGAACGAAGAAAAGGCCAATAGCAAGTATACTGAAAAGATGACCAGTATCAAGCCGATAACAAAGTGAATGGTTTCGTTTTTAAAGATTGCCCTTATTTTACCAAACAAGGAAAGAGTCTGTTCCGTATCTTTAATTGAATTTTTCTTAGCCATGAATATAATTCCTTAGTAAATGATAGATTGGTGCAAAAGTAACAAAAATATTCAATCCTTCCACCAGATACCTATCAATATCTGTTGATTACCTCTTTGGCTTTGTTTACAGCAGTAGCTGCCGGAATTTCTCCCAAACTCCGCTCGTCGAACATTTGCAATATTTTCTCAATATTCTTAATAGCACCTTTATTACCTTTCTTCTTAAATTCTTCTTTCAGAATACGCACTTTTTCAAAAGCTTGCACACCCTCGACCAGACGCTCCATGCGGATGGATGAACGAGCACCGGGATAGATCAGATAAGTATCCCCTGCCGCCCACGCGGTAAAACGGCTATCCTGCAACGGATTTTTCACCCAGCTATTCAATGCCCAACGCAAATAACCATCCAGATTTTCTTTAGCGCTATGCCATGCCAGCCATTCGGCTTCGGCAGGTGGGCTAAAAGTAAAGGTGTTCGGACGAGGTTCCGAACAGCAGGTATAATAAGTGGTTACTTTTCCGGCTTCACGGCGTGAATCAATCGTTTCAGGCGGGAATCTCTCGGCAATCGTAATGCAATAATCATCCAGTTCATCCACCAATTCAGGGTGATAAGTTCCGGCCAGTGAAACCTTAAAATCCTTATCGGCTTTGCGGATCACTTTTAATGTTTCCTGCATGTCTTTCATGAGGCGTTCATCCATAGCGATATGAGTAATCTCAAACCATCCTTTTTCCTTCAGATGTTGGGCAAACGATTTCAGCATCGTTATCCAGAACTCTTCGTAAGCAGCTTCTCCCGGCTTGGCATTCAAATATTTGAATGAATTGCTCGCCTGGTCAAAGTACTGAAAAGAAAGTCGCCAAGGTACCATAGAGAAACAACTGATTTGCTTCCTGACACCTGTGCTCATCATAAACTCCACCCATTTATCGAACACCATATAATCAAAATACCAGGTACCGTCGGCTTTCTTCAGCCAGGTGACCATGCTCTCGAAAGCATCATACGTCTGCCCGTTCCAAGGCTTGTGCATAATGGAAGCGGTAATCACTTTCCCGCCTGCATCGGCATACAACTTCATCAACGAGCGCATCAGTTCAAAATGTTTGTCACTGAATGGTTCCACCCCATAATAGCGCGCCACAGCATAGGGATTCTGCCATAGGTCCAGATGGAAAGCCCATTCGGAAGGAACAGGAAGGATACGGTTCTTTACATTAACAGTCAGTTTCAATTCAGACAAAGCAGTATCTCCGTTTCGCACGGTAACCGTTCCCGTATATTTTCCGGCTTTAGCATACTGCGGCACTCGAACACTGATCCAACCTCCTTGGGCAGAGTTGGCAGGAATCACCAGGGAAGGGGTAAGATGATCAAGTACATCCGCCACCAGAGTAGAGTCAAAGTCGGCACTGTTGCGATAGCCACATGCCCCCAATCCATCCTTGTTCAGTTCATCGGTCATAACATAGCGTACAAAACTAGTGCGAATATCGTCTTTACTAATGGTTTCGGAGCCGGAAGTCAGATCACTGACAGTGAAAGTCAGATTGTTTAATGTTTCAGGAGTCCACACTACCAGTTGGGCAGATACTTTTTCACCTTTCCAAGCTGTGAGATTAATATTTTTCTTTATTCCGGAAATAGCGGCAGGTTCTTCCTTCTTATACCGTATGTCCGTACTTCCCCAACTGACTTGCGGGACTTTCACTTCAGACCATAAAACCGGATTGACGGCTACTGGATTGGGAACCTCCTGATAAGATTCCGTATCTTGAGCATTCAGGCATACTGTAGAGAACAGGAGAGTTCCCAGGAATAAGAGTTTTGTCATAGGTTAACTACAAATTAGGGGTTTGGAAAGCAAAGATAAAGAAAAGGCAATGCGAAAACAAGGAAAGAGCGATGTTTTTAAAAAGAAAGAGTAAGACAATATTTTAACAAATATAAGAATAAAGACGGCAGAAAATAAATGAAGAGAAGTAGTTTACAGATAAAAGTTATGCGGAAAACTTAAAATTGGAAACATTCAAACAGACTATTAATAAGTAGCGAAATCTTATGGAACTGTTCTTTAGGAGATGCTGCATCAACAGGATAATACACACTCCAAAGTCTTGACAGATGGAAATGTACACAAACCAGATGCTTATAGCTGCGTTAGCTTGCGCACTTATCTGCATCGGGTAACGCTTATAGCTGCGTTGGCTTGCGCACCTATCTGAATCAGGCGATGCACCTATCTGAATGTACTTTTCCTAGCTAAATTCTTTTCTTAAGTTAATAATTTATTTAAAATCAGATTTGAAAGTAAAGTTAACGGTTATAACTGTATATTCTACTACTTCCATCTAAAACATGAAGTTTTTCTGTTTATGTGTGTAACACAGCTTAAAGAAAAAGTAAGGAAATTCGCGCCTCCGAGTGCGTATGCGCCCGTACATCATTAATAAGAAAAAGACGGCACGGACGTATTATTCCACCGTGACCGCAGCTTATCTACCGGATTCTATTCCAAGATCGTTTCGGGTCTATATTCTCGAAATCTACCGTCAAGACTCCAGAATTGTAGCTGGCGGGTAGAATAATGGCGTCGTAGGTGGCGGTGAAGGCAACGGTGGCAGTGAAGGCAGCATAAATGTGAATGAAATGTTTAACGAACTATTGCTTAGTAAAATGCAAATAAATTTGCTACTGCACTCGGTTTGCACTATCTTTGCGTTTCAAAATCAAGTAGATTATGAAAAAAGAAAGCCAAGTGATATTCGACCGTAATGTAGTGGAATTCGTCACCGTAGCTGCTGAATTCTGCAAATTCCTGGAGCAGGCGGAAACGATGAAACGCGATACATTTGTCGATACCTCATTAAAGATACTTCCGCTACTTTACCTCAAGACTGCCATGCTACCCGAAACGGAAATAATAGGCGATGAGGCCCCTGAAAGCTATGTAACGGAGGAAACGTATGAAGTGCTTCGCATCAACCTTGCCGGTATTCTTGCCGAAAAAGATGATTATCTGGATGTATTCATACAAGATATGGTTTATAGCGACCAACCCATCAAGAAGAATATTTCCGAAGACCTGGCGGATATTTACCAGGCCATCAAAGATTTCATTTTCGTCTTCCAACTGGGATTGAATAAAACGATGAACGACTCTCTCGCCATCTGCCAAGAGCAGTTCAAAGAGTACTGGGGACAAACGTTGGTGAACACTCTACGTGCACTACACGACGTGAAATACAACCATGCCGCCGAAGAAGAAGACACAATTGAAGAAGATTTTGATGAAGAAGAATGCGGTTGTCATGGCCACGATCATGGTCATTGCGATTGCGACGATGATGATTGCCATTGCCACGGCCATCATCATCACGAATAAAGAAATTAATTATGGTTATTAAAAAAACAATCAATAAGGAAGCTATCAAAGAAATGCCCAAAGTTCTCTTTCCAGGACAAATACATATGGTACAAACCCCCTGGGAAGCAGAAAAGGCAGTTACTTACCTGAAGCAATATCCTTTGCTGGGAATTGACAGCGAAACCCGCCCGTCGTTCACCAAAGGGCAATCACACAAGGTGGCACTGCTACAGGTATCCTCTGAAAAAGATTGCTTCCTCTTCCGCCTGAACCTGACCGGCCTGACGCTTCCTATTATTTCATTGCTGGAAAGCCCATCGGTCACCAAAGTCGGGCTCTCGCTGCGAGACGACTTTATGATGCTGCACAAACGTGCTCCCTTTGAACAACGCGCCTGCATCGAATTGCAAGAATATGTCCGTATGTTCGGCATACAGGACAAGAGCCTGCAGAAAATCTATGGTATCCTGTTCGGTGAAAAGATTTCCAAATCGCAACGTCTTTCCAACTGGGAAGCTGAACACCTGACCGAACCTCAGAAACAGTATGCGGCTACCGATGCATGGGCATGCCTCAACATCTATAACCGACTGCAAGAATTAAAAATCAGCGGTGACTATGAGTTGGCACCGGACGAAACAGAGGAAATTATAACCCAATAATCAGTGTGATACTACTCACTCATCACTAACAGCTAATCGTTAATCACTATAACAGCATGTACAAAGTATATCTCAAATCTGGCAAAGAAGAGTCATTAAAACGTTTTCATCCCTGGGTGTTTTCGGGTGCTATCGCTCATTTCGACGGTGAACCCGAAGAAGGCGAAGTAGTAGAAATTTATACTTCCAAGAAGGAATTCATTGCCAAAGGACATTTCCAGATTGGCAGCATTGCCGTACGCGTACTCTCTTTCCATCAGGATGAGGCTATCGATTTCGATTTCTGGAAACGCAAACTCAGTATTGCTTATGAGATGCGCCGCAGCATTGGTATTGCAGAGAACCCAACTAATAATACTTACAGACTGGTACATGGAGAAGGTGATAATCTCCCCGGACTAATCATTGATATTTATGCCCGCACCGCCGTGATGCAGGCACACTCTGCCGGTATGCATCTCGACCGTATGGAAATAGCCAATGCTCTCAGTGAAGTAATGGGTGATAAAATAGAGAATATCTATTATAAATCAGAAACGACTCTTCCCTTCAAGGCTGATCTTTACCCTGAAAACGGTTTCTTGAAAGGAGGCAGCACTGATAATGTAGCTATGGAATATGGACTGAAATTCCATATTGACTGGTTGAAAGGACAAAAGACAGGTTTTTTCGTTGACCAACGCGAAAACCGCTCCCTGCTGGAACGTTATGCAAATGGACGTTCCATATTAAACATGTTCTGCTATACCGGTGGCTTTTCTGTTTATGGTATGCGTGGAAATGCCAAACTGGTACATTCCGTAGACAGTTCAGCCAAAGCAATTGACCTCACAAATAAGAATATAGAATTGAATTTCCCCGGTGATGCCCGCCATGCAGCTTTTGCCGAAGATGCCTTCAAATATCTGGACCGCATGGGCGACCAATACGACTTGATTGTTCTGGACCCGCCTGCATTTGCCAAACACCGCGATGCTTTGCGCAATGCCCTGCAAGGTTACCGCAAACTGAATGTAAAAGCTTTCGAGAAGATCAAACCAGGCGGTATTCTATTTACTTTTTCCTGCTCGCAAGCAGTCAGCAAAGAAAACTTCCGCACGGCAGTCTTCACAGCAGCTGCAATGTCCGGTCGCAGCGTTCGCATCCTGCATCAACTGACGCAACCCGCCGACCATCCGGTAAGTATATATCATCCCGAAGGGGAATATCTGAAAGGATTAGTGTTGTATGTAGAATAAATAGTGCATGTACTTTGGTCCTTATAAAGGGGAAAGCATTCTTTATATTCTAAAAGATGTTAAACCAAAGAAGAAAACCACTAAAACGTTATGTTGTATAACATAAAACCTCTACATTTGCACTGTGTTTTTCATGGTATTAGATTTAAGGTTAATAAAGATTGGCTGTCTGGGATAGATAGCCTTCTTTTTTTATATACACTTGCCTACTTCACTTTTTACCATCTATTCTTCACCATTCTTCACTTTTATGTGCTTTTTATCAATTAACTTGCTCACGCAATCAACGAAAATATTATATTTGCATCTATTATTTAATGTGAAAAGGAAACACACAAATTAGAAAAGTCATGAGTATAAAAGTTCGTTTGATCATTATGAACTTCCTGCAATTCTTCGTATGGGGGTCATGGTTAATTTCATTAGGAGGTTACATGGGCAGAGAACTCCACTTCGAAGGAGGACAGATCGGTGCCATCTTCGCCACCATGGGTATCGCCTCTCTGGTCATGCCCGGCATCATTGGTATCATTGCCGATAAATGGTTCAATGCCGAACGTTTATACGGACTTTGCCACATCGCAGGGGCAGCTTGTCTTTTCTATGCCTCTACCGTTACGAATATGACCAGATGTATTGGGCTATGCTACTCAATTTATTGGTATATATGCCTACTTTATCACTGGCCAATACAGTTTCGTACAATTCGCTTGAACAATATAAGTGTGACCTTATCAAGGATTTCCCACCCATTCGCGTATGGGGCACTATCGGTTTCATTTGTGCAATGTGGGCGGTGGACCTTACCGGATTCAAGAACTCAAGCGCCCAACTCTATGTAGGTGGTGCATCCGCATTAATGCTGGGTCTGTACTCTTTCACCCTGCCAGCATGTAAACCTGCCAAGACCGGAAAGAAATCGCTGATTTCTTCTTTAGGACTGGATGCATTCGTACTATTCAAAAGAAAGAAAATGGCTATTTTCTTCTTGTTCTCCATGCTTCTGGGAGCAGCGTTGCAAATTACCAACACGTATGGCGATCTTTTCTTAGGTAGTTTTGCCAGTATTCCGGAATATGCAGAGTCTTTCGGTGTGAAGCATTCGGTCATCCTGCTATCCATCTCGCAGATGTCCGAAACATTATTTATTCTCGCCATACCTTTCTTCCTGAGACATTTCGGAATTAAACAGGTCATGCTAATCAGTATGTTTGCATGGGTATTCCGATTCGGATTATTCGGGTTCGGTGATCCGGGTTCCGGACTGTGGATGTTAATCCTATCCATGATTGTGTATGGCATGGCATTCGATTTCTTCAACATTTCAGGTTCGTTGTTTGTTGAACAAGAAACCAGTTCCAATATCCGCGCCAGTGCCCAGGGATTATTCTTTATGATGACAAACGGCTTGGGCGCCATTATTGGAGGATACGCCAGCGGTGCCGTAGTAGACGCCTTCTCGGTATATGCCGACGGCAGACTGGTGAGCCGAGAGTGGCCTCAAATTTGGTTAATCTTTGCTGCTTATGCATTGGTTATCGGTATTTTGTTTGCCTTGGTATTCAAGTACAAACACCGGCCAGAAGAAGCAGCAAATAAAAAGCAGTAAGTAGCAAGTGGCTGGTAGCTGCCAGCCACTCGGAAAAATATTATGGATAAAAAGAAGAAAATAGAACTAGAAGTACTAAACATTTCCAATAGTCAGGAACAAGCAGGAGCTTACGCTTTGGTATTGGGAGAAGTGGAGGGCACCCGCCAATTACCGGTTATCATTGGTGCGGCGGAAGCGCAGGCAATGCTAATCAGCCTGAAAGGGATTATTCCACCACGCCCCTTGACTCATAACCTTTTCGCTTCGTGTCTGGAAGTATTGGGAGTGAATATGATGCGTGCTCTTATCTACAGGGTAGACAATGGTGTATTCTATTCTTATATCTACCTGAAAGCAGACGATGCGATCATTCGCATGGATGCCCGCACATCCGATGCGGTAGCTATGGCTTTACGGATGAAAGCCCCCATCTTTATTTACGAGGAGATTCTGGAAGCGGAACAACTCAAAACCGGAAAAGAGAACGAAACCAGCAGTGTAGCTCCTATGGGCGAAAACCCTTCCCCACATGATGATGAATTCTTCCACGGAGATACGATGGAGATGCTGCAAAAGGCATTGCAAGAAGCCATAGCCAACGAGAATTACGAACGAGCAGCCCACATCAGGGACGAAATTACCAAACGAAAAGAACAGCAATAGACTTATGCATGTATTCTATACACCCGACATACAAACCCGTGCCGAACTTCCCGAAGAAGAAGCCCAACACTGCATCCGCGTACTACGCCTCAATATTGGTGATCAGATTACATTGACCGATGGCAAAGGCTATTTCTATCGTGCAGAAATCAGTGCTGCTACCAACAAGCGTTGCATGGTAAACATTCTGGAGACCATTTACCAGGAACCTTTATGGAACGGACATCTACACATTGCCATAGCCCCGACCAAGAATATGGACCGCACTGAATGGTTTGCAGAAAAAGCCACTGAAATAGGCTTCGATGAACTGACTTTCCTGAACTGTCGTTTCTCGGAACGGAAAGTGATCAAGACCGAACGTATCAGTAAGATACTGGTTTCCGCCATCAAACAATCCCTTAAAGCCCGTTTGCCACAACTGAATGAAATGACGGATTTCAACAAGTTCATCACGCAGCCTTTCAAAGGACAGAAGTTCATAGCTCACTGTTACGAAGGAGAAAAGCCGCTGTTGAAAGATGTGCTCCGCAAAGGAGAAGATGCACTGGTATTAATCGGTCCGGAAGGGGATTTCAGTGAAGAAGAAGTGCAAAAGGCAATAGAAAACGGCTTTACTCCCATTAGTCTGGGAAAGTCGAGACTGCGTACAGAAACGGCAGCTCTAGTGGCTTGCCACATTCTGAACTTACAAAATCAATGATAATCACACTTAAATAATAGTTATATGAAGAAAAGTTTGTTTCCCCGTTTGGCGTTGATGGCTGTAGTGGTCGCTCTTGTCAGCGCATGTTCCCAGAAGAAGCAAGAATACACCGATGTGATTCCTGCCAATGCTCATACGGTAGTCAGCATCAACCTGAAATCATTGGCTGACAAAGCAGGCCTCAATGACAAGGAGAACAAAGAAGTACAGGAAAAGCTGACGAATGCTTTGAAGAGCGGCATGAACGCTGCAACATTCCAGCAAATGGAAATGATAATGAAAGATCCGAAGAAATCGGGAATCGATGTATCGGAACCTTTGTATATCTTCACCACGGAAACATTCCCTACTACTATCGTTGCCAAAGTCAGCAGTGAAGACGACCTGCATGCACTGCTGGAAACATTGGAGAAAGAAAAAGTCTGTCAGCCTCTGGCAAACGGTGACGGTTTTCAGTTCACACAAATGGGGAATCAGGTACTCATAGCATATACTCCTTCAGTGCTTATGCTGACCAATTATAGCGGCACTACCCAGCTTGAGAAAATCAAAGAGAATATTCCTGCCTTGCTGAAACAGACGAATGAAAACAGCATTGTTTCAACTACTATCTTCAAAAAGATGCAGAAGATGGGAGGAGATATCAGCACTATGTTCTCTCCGGCAAGCCTGCTGGGCCCTTATGCCAATATGATCAAAGCAAGCGATATGCCCTACAACATTGACCTGAAAGACATGAAAATGTTGGGAAGCCTTTCCTTTGATAAAGGTAAGGTAAGCATGAAGTATGAGAGCTTCACAGAAAACCCGGAACTGCAAGCTTTGTTCGACAAGCAAAAGAAGGCAACCTGCCCCATAGAAAACACTTTCTTGAAATACTTCCCGAAATCCACCCTGATGTATCTCAGCATGGGTATCAATGGAGAAGAGTTCTATAACATGTTGTTGGAAAATGAGCAGTTCCAGAAGAATTTCTCCATAGCCAAGGCTAATGAAGTAAAAGAGTTGTTCGGCACATTCCAGAAAGATATTGCAATGGGGCTGATAAACTTCACTATGAATAACGCTCCTACTTTCCTGATGTACGCCAGTGTAAAGAGTGCTGCCCCCGTACAGTTATTGTATGAGAAAAAAAGCGAACTGGGCTTAAAAAGAGGAGACGACATCCTGAAACTGGGAGAAAACGAATATGTATATAAATCAAAGGAACTGAACCTGTTCTTCGGAGTTCGCAACAATAGTTTGTATGCTACGAATGACGAAATGTTGTACAAGAGCATAGATAAAGCCGTTAATCCATCCATTAAGGATACCGAATTTGCATCCAACATCAAAGGTAAGAACAGTGCTTTCGTCATTAATGCTGAAGCAATTCTTGCTTTGCCAATTGTGAAGATGTTATCGGAATATGGCGGCACACAATATGCAACAGCTTTTGCTTTGGTTGACAAGATAGCTTATGTAGAGGCTGTTGGGGACCCCAATAATAATGCAGATATGGTTATTCAACTGAAAGACAAAAACGTAAATGCATTGAAACAGATTGTAAACTTCATCAAAGAGTTTGCAGGCATCTAATCTCGATAAATAATGGAAATCATTCATCTGCGGCAAACACTTCCCCAAGTGTTTGCCGACCGGGATGCCATTTCATCCGACGTATGGCATCAAGACCTTGTGCTACAAAAAGGAGAGCGGTATCTGATTGAAGCTGCTTCGGGCACAGGTAAATCCTCTCTATGCAGCTATATCTACGGATATCGCCGCGACTATCAGGGTATCATTAACTTCGATGAACGAAATATCCGTTCGCTCTCCATTCATGAATGGGTGGAATTGCGAAAACATTCATTGAGCATGCTGTTTCAGGAGCTACGTATCTTCCCTGAACTGACCGCACTGGAGAATGTACAGTTGAAGAACCGGCTTACTAACTATAAGAAGAAAAAAGAAATCCTTGCTCTTTTTGAAACGCTCGGTATCACTGACAAAGTAAATGAAAAGGCTGGAAAGTTATCTTTCGGACAACAGCAACGCGTAGCTTTTATTCGTGCTCTCTGCCAACCGTTCGATTTCATTTTTCTGGATGAGCCTATCAGCCACCTGGATGATGATAACGGTACACTCATGGGACGTATACTGACCAAAGAGGCCGAACAGCAAGGTGCGGGAGTGGTTGTTACTTCCATTGGAAAACATATAGAGTTAGAATATAATAAAGTGATGAAACTATAAAATTAGTGATTAGCGTTTAGTGATAAGTGATTAACACCATGCGGAATGATAGCGCAGCCTACTAATCACTTATCACTAAACCCTAATCACTAATCACCTATCACTAAACGCTAATCACTAATAAAAGAACATAGAACTTCAATGAACAAACTTGTTTGGAAACTTCTCCGCCAACACATCAGTATCGGACAACTGACCGGCTTTTTCCTCGCCAATATCTTTGGGATGCTGATTGTATTGTTGAGCGTGCAATTTTATAAAGACGTCCTTCCCGTCTTCACGCAGGGAGATAGTTTCATGAAGAAGGATTATATCATCGCTACCAAAAAGATCAGCACCCTCGGCAGCATTACCGGACAAAGCAATACTTTCTCCAAAGATGAAATTAAGGAACTGGAAGCACAACCCTTCACACGTAGTGTAGGCGCTTTTACACCTACCCTTTTCAAAGTATCAGCAGGGCTGGGAATGGAGCAAGCCGGTATCCGCATCTCTACGGATATGTTTTTTGAATCTGTTCCCGATGAGTTTGTAGATGTCAGCTTGGACAAATGGCACTTTGACGAAGGTACACAAACCATACCTATTATCATTCCCCGTAACTACCTGAACCTTTATAACTTCGGTTTCGCACAGAGCCGCAACCTGCCGAAGTTGTCGGAAGGTGTAATGGGACTGATACAAATGGACATTGTGCTGCATGGCAACGGACGTGTAGAACAATACAAAGGGAATATTGTCGGTTTCTCCAACCGCTTGAACACTATCCTTGTTCCACAATCGTTTATGGAATGGGCCAATCAGGCTTTCGCATCCGAAAGAGAAGCACAGCCTTCCCGCCTGATCGTAGAAGTAAAGAACCCTACGGACACAACCATCACCGACTATTTTCAACTGAAGAACTATGAGACCGAAGGGGACAATCTGGATGCCGGAAAGACCACTTATTTCCTCCGCCTTATCACAGGTATTGTTTCCGGCGTGGGACTGTTCATCAGTATCCTCTCTTTCTATATCCTGATGTTAAGCGTATTCCTGCTGCTTCAAAAGAATACGGCAAAGTTGGAGAACCTGTTATTAATAGGTTACAGTCCTTCTAAAGTCGCATTACCTTATCACGTATTGACCGTAGGATTGAATTTGCTGGTACTGATCCTTGCCATAGGCGGTGTGGCCTGGTTAAGATCTTACTATACAGGCGTCCTGCAAACTCTCATTCCACAATTGGAAACCGGGTCTCTCCTACCCTGTATTTTGGCTGGAAGTATCTTATTTATAGCAGTATCTGCCTTGAATATTCTTCTGATACGAAGGAAAGTACTCTCTATCTGGAAAGGAAGTAAAGAAAAGTAAAGAGTATGATAAAACGAAAAGTAAAAAGAATAATAGTAGCATGTCTCATGCTGCTATTTCTTTTATCAGCAGGAATTTTTATCTTTCGGGGAAGCCTACTGCGTCACATCGCAGATCAACGTATTACCCTACTGGAACAGCGTTATGGACTGGATATCAGCTACAGCGAACTCCATATGAAGGGCCTGAACACAATCGCTATCGACGGACTGAGCGTAGTTCCGCAGGAAAGAGATACACTGTTTGCCCTGCAATCCCTCAATGTTCGTATCGGCCTTTGGAAACTGATGTGGGGAGATATCAAGATCAAAGAAGTCCGTCTGGACGGACTCTCACTCAATTTCATAAAAAAAGACTCCATAGCTAATTATGATTTCCTTTTCCGTACTTCTGCCGAGCCCACCTCTCCCAGTGAACAAAGTTCCAGTACCGATTATACCCGTCGCATCAATACAACATTAAACCTCCTTTTCGGATTATTACCCGGCAATGGAGAACTCACCCACCTTACTATCACTGAACGGAAAGATCATAACTTTGTCAGTTTCCGCATTCCCCGTTTCGTTATTGAAGACTACCATTTCCTGTCCGAAATAACAGTTCAGGAAGACAGTTTAAATCAACAATGGAATACTGAAGGAGAATTTAATCCTTCGGAAAGACGGTTGTATGCCACTTTGCATGCTCCACAACTGACTGTTCCCTATATCAACCGCCGATTTGGTGCAGAAGTACAATTTGACAGCCTGACATGTAATTTCTCACAGGAAAAGGTAAGTGGCGGAATCACTCGCTTGGTCGGCCAGTCGGAAGTACGGGGATTGCAAGTATATCATAAACGATTGTCTCCCGAAACCATCAATCTGGATCGCGGTCAACTGGACTTCTATGTTAATGTCAGTCCACAGGCTGTAGAACTGGATAGTGCCAGCCTTGTACGCTTCAATGCATTGACCTTTCATCCTTATTTTAGGGCAGAACGCGTTGGAGAAAAGACCAATCAAAAAGAGTGGCACTTTACAGTTTCCGTTCGTAAACCCTGGTTCACTTCGGAAGAACTGTTCGGTTCGCTGCCCAAAGGACTTTTTGAGAATCGGGAAGACCTCAGCACTACCGGACAATTAGCTTATCATTTTCTACTGGATGTAGATTTCTCACAACTGGATAGCCTAAAGTTTGAATCGGAACTGAAGGAGAAAGATTTCCGTATTCTTCATTATGGAAAGACGGATTTGGGTAAGATGTCCGGTGAGTTTATCTATACAGCTTACGAAAACGGACAACCGGTATATACGTTCCCTGTCGGTCCGTCATGGGAACATTTTACACCACTGGACAGCATTTCTCCCTTGCTGCAAATGTCTGTTATGCAAAGTGAAGACGGAGCATTCTTCTATCACCGGGGATTCCTGCCGGACGCTATGCGCGAAGCTTTGATTCATGATCTGGAAGTCCGTAAATTTGCTCGCGGAGGTAGCACGATCTCCATGCAATTAGTAAAGAATGTCTTCCTGAACCGCAATAAGAATATAGCCCGCAAACTGGAAGAAGCGCTTATCGTCTGGCTCATCGAAACCGAACACCTCACCCCAAAGGCCCGCATGTACGAAGTTTACCTGAATATAGCCGAATGGGGGCCTATGGTTTACGGTATCCATGAAGCAGCTGATTTTTACTTCGCCAAGCGTCCTTCACAATTGAGTATAGAGGAATCTATCTTTCTTGCTTCCATTGTTCCTAAACCGAAACACTTCAAAAACTCATTTACTACAGGCGGCAAACTGCAAGAGAATCAGGAAGGTTACTTCCGCCTGATTGCAGAAAGACTGGCCAAGAAAGAAGTGATTACCGATGCACAAGCGGCACAGGTAAACATCAGCAACTTAGAACTTAAAGGCGTAGCCAAAGAGTTTTTCCGGGATTCTATCCCTGATGCGCCAACATATACTCCTTAGGCGACATGCCATGCACTTCCTTGAAAGAACTGGAGAAATGCGACAAGTTCGTGTAGCCCGTAGCATACGCTACTTCGGATACTGTCAGTTTCTTCTCTTTCAACAAGGCAGCAGCCTGCTGTAAGCGGATATTCTTAATAAAGTCGCGTGCCGAAAGATTTGTCAGTTCTTTCAGTTTCCGGTGCACATGGACACGACTTAAGCCCACATTCGCCGCCAACATTTCCACATTGAGATCCGGATTGGACAGATTCTCGTTGATAACCTTCATTATCTTACTCATCAATATCTCATCTGCCGATTTCATACTCAACTTCTGTACCTTATCTTCCTGCTGCTGCGCACCGCTGAACTTGCTCTTCAGCAGTTTACGGTTAGCAATCAGATTAGCAATCGTACTCTTCAGAAGTTCCGTATTGAAAGGCTTCACCATATAAGCATCCGCACCGGTTGCCATACCTTCCATAGTATCCTCGGGCTTGGATTTAGCCGTTAACAAGATTACAGGCACATGATTGACATTCGTATTCTGCTTAATCTTCCGACATAATGATAATCCATCCATTTCCGGCATCATGATATCGCTGATCACCAAGTCAGGAGTATCTGCAAGGATCGTATCATAAGCCTCCCTACCATTCTTCCGGGTCATAATCCGATAATCCCCTTCCAATTCTTCTTTCAGGTAAGAGAGGATTTCTTCCTCATCCTCCACTATCAATATGCGCATGCGATTTTTCGACTTACCCGCCTTCTTGCTTTCTTCGTCCTCTTCTTCTTCAAAGGCTTCCTCTAAATCCGTCTTCTCCGGTTTAACCAACACGGTATGAGGGGTGATGACTGCTTCCACATCTTCCAGTTCGTCCGTACGCAGATGGGCAGAGCCCAACGGTATACGGATAATAAAACGGCTACCCGGAGCATCTTCCCGATTCTCTGCCAGGATGATGCCATGATGCAGTTCCACCAATGAACGGGACAAATGCAAACCGATACCCGTACCGAAGTTCGATTTAGTCACATCATTATCTATCTGATAGAACCGTTCGAAGATACGCTCTATCTTTTCCCGGTCGAGTCCGATGCCATTATCCGTCACAGTTATTTCAAAGTACTCCTTCAGAGGATCGCGCCGGGTGGAATCACGTCCGGTAGAAAGTATAACCGTAATCTCTCCTTGCTCCGGTGTGTACTTAAAGGCATTGGAGAATATATTCATCAGTATCTTATCGAAGTTATTCATATCCACCCATACCTTCAACTGCGGCATGACGTGTTCGAAACTGAAATGTATCTTCTTCTTCCGCGCCATATAGTCGAAAGTAAGCATCACATCGTCAATGAAACCCACCATATCCGTCTCCCGGAATTTCATGAACATCTGTCCTTTATCCAGCTTACGAATGTCCATCAATTGGTTTATCAGGCGAAGAATACGTTGTGCATTCCGGTAAATCATCAGGTAAGTCTTCTGTACTTCTCCTCCCTTCTTTTCAGCCAGCAATTTCTCCAGAGGATTAATAATCAGCGTCATCGGAGTACGTATCTCATGCGAGATATTGATGAAGAACTGCAGCTTCGCTTCATTCAATTGTTCGGCATGTTCGCGCTTCATGATTTCACGGCGATGGCGCATACGCGACAGGATATAATTCACAATACCCAATACAAGCAAGCCGAACAGGAACGCATAAATACAATACGCCCACCACATCTCATACCAGGGCGGAGTAATCAGTATCTTCACAGTACGTATCTCCGAAAGATTGCCATGACTCAACGCCCGCACATGGAAAGTATATTTGCCGGGCAGAAGATTATTATACGTCACCCGGTTCACCCCCGGCTCAGTGCTAAGCCACTGGTTACTCAGTTCTTCAATCTTATACTGATAGGATATCTGTTCCGGATTGTTGTATTGCAACGTAGAGAACACAATGCTGAACGTATTATCATAATGAGCCAACTGGAACATATTCGCATCCGGCACAGATGTATAAATAACGGTATGTCTTCCCGAACGTGTATTCTTCCGTACAGGCTGGTTAAAGATAGAGAAATCCGTAATCCAGACCTTGGTATCTTTCAGCACGCTCTCTATAGATGAAGGCTGAAAATAAGTGATACCATTGATTCCACCGAAATAGACTTTCCCAGCCTCGTCCTTATAGAATGCACCGTGCGTAAACTCGTTTCCCTGCAAACCATCGCCCGCATAATAATTGATATAACGGCCGGTTTTAGCATCATACTTGCAGATACCCATATAGGTGCTGATCCACATATTGTGCTCCTCGTCCTCACAAATTCCACAGATTACATTATTCGGCAAACCATCCGCCACCGTAAAGCAAGTAAGCTCATCAGTCTTCTTGTTGAAGCAATATAAACCGTCTGTCGTACCTGCCCAGATATTTCCGGCATGGTCTTCTTGCACTACATAGCCCACCCGGTCTTCAACTAGGGTGTTCACCTTCCGGTAATTAATAAAACTCTCATTAACCGGATTGAAACAACTAATGCCTTTATAATGCCCCAGCCAGATCATTCCCTCACTGTCACAAAAGATGTAGTTCACCCAGTCATTGGCCAATTCATTCCTCGTTAGGTCGCCCGTTTCATCTTTAGACGACTCGTAGTGTTTCAACTCTTTCGTCACCAGATTATACTGATAGAAACCCGAACCGAAAGTAGCGATATAAAGATTCTTATGCCGGTCTTCCGTAATTGAGAATATCTTCTCGTTGTCAACGGGCAGCGGGTACTCACACTCACCGGTTCTTCGGTTTAGTTTTGCCAATCCCCGGGTGTACGTGCCGAGCCAAAAATCTCCGTTCGTATCCTCGTACATACACATAATAGTATTAGCCATCGAACGCGGGTCATTGCCGGGCTGATAATGTCGCAGCCTCTTTCCTTCCGCATCCAGTTCAAATATTCCTTCATTGTCCGCCCCTACCCACAGATGACGATTACTGTCCTGATAAATAGACATTACACATCCTTGTCCGATGGGATTATAATGAATGGACTTATTGCCATAATACTCAAACGGATTTTCCTGCTTCGGCATCAGTACAATACCCTTCTGAAATAATCCTACCCACAGGTTCTTGTCTCGGTCTTCCATGATAGTGTGTATCTTTCCTTCCGAAAAATCCAGCGGCGCGGAATTGATACTATAATCCTGTATCTTTCCGGTCATCCGGTTGTAAGTCTTCAGTCCCTGACCGTCGGTACCGATCAGCAAACGGTCGTCCACTAACGTCAGACAATAGATGGACAGTTCCTCACCGCCCATATAGGGAACAGGAACAAAGCGGTTCTGCTCACGCTCATAACGGGACAAGCCATGCTTTTGAGTGCCAATAAACAAATTCCCGTACTTATCTTCACCGATAGCCGACACATAGTTATCATTAATCACCGGGTATCTGAACACACGAACTTCCTGCGTATCAGGCAGATAGCAGATCAATCCATCTCCTTCCGTACCGATCCATATATTGTAATGAGAGTCTTCGTATAAGTTCGACTGAAAGTTATAATTCACTTGCCTCATGATAGCGTCAATGGACTCCGCCTGCTGCTTCTCTTCGTCCAAGCGGAAAATGCCCTGCCCGGTAGTTACCACCCAAATCTCACCATTATGCAATTTCTGCATCTGCGTGATGTGTGGAAAAACCCGCTTGCCCGCACGTATCATTGGAATCTCCCGGAAAGTATCTGTTTCCGAATCATACTTCATCAACCCGTCAATGCAGCCTACCAGCAGATTCTGCCGACTGTCTTCAAAAAGCGTGCGCACATAATTGTTTTTGATGGAAGTGGAGTCGCCGGACACATGTTTATAGTTAGAAAACCGAAGCCCATCGAAACGGTTCAGTCCGTACTCAGTAGCTATCCAGATGAATCCACGCTTATCCTGAAATATCTGGTTGATAAGACTGCTGGATAATTCATTGTTAGTGGAATAAAACTTACCGGTCTGCGCTGCCAAAGGCAGAACAACCAAGCACAACAATAAGACTATAAGGGGGGCTTTGTTAGGAGCTGTTTTCATTGCATTCTATACTTAAAGGTAAACAAAGATAGTGAAAACTTTCGGAATTAATTCATATTCCGCCAGAAATGAACTAAATGCAATAGCTAATTCCTTTCTTAGGCATTCCTATGCTTTTTCCCTTCCAACGGTTAGGCTTTTCCATCCGAACGCTTATTCTTTCTACCGTGGAGTTTCTTTCTTTCCACCATGGTGGAAAGAAAGTTTCCCCGTGATGGAAAGCAACTTTCTCCATGGTGGAAAGAATAAGTACCTACTACAATTTTCCTTAACCGTCGCAGCGAAAAGGGATAAAAGTGGCGATGCGGCGGCTTAACCTCTGAAACTTAATATTATTTATGCGGATCAGGAGTTGGATTGTGTTCATAACCCAGCAATAACGAACATAATTCAACTCCTGATTTGCATATTTTACTCATAAGTACCATCAGAAAGAAAAAAACAAGAAAATATGGGATTTATCACTTGAATATGTATCTTTCGGGTGTCAATTAAGCCCGAACGTAACACCAGCAAATGATTTTGTAACACATGGAAAAGTCATGTTACATTTAAATGTAACACAGGCTACAATAAAATGCCTGCTTCTTCATATTATAGAATATCTTTGTCACAAACGAAAAGGAATGTTTAATCACTTAATCTAATTGAATACAAATATGGAAACTTAAAAATGAAATGCACGTCTTCACATCTTTAATAAAGAAAGAGAATATTATTGTTATCCAACTAAATTAATTTCATTATGAAATGCACAAATTATTGTTTTAAGCCTTTGGGGCTTCTATTCTTATTATGCCTGATACCTCTATGGGCATTTTCACAGAACATCACTGTGAAAGGTGTGGTGAAGGACGCCACAGGAGAATCAGTTATCGGTGCGAGCGTAGTGCAGAAAGGCACCAGTAACGGTATTATTACCGACATTGACGGTAACTTCACGCTGAATGTTCCATCCAACAGTACCATCGTAATTTCATTTGTGGGCTACAAGACTCAAGAAATTCCTGTAGCCGGGAAGACACAAATCAACGTTACCCTGAAAGAAGATGCTGAAATGCTGGACGAAGTCGTAGTGGTAGGTTACGGACAGATGAAGCGTTCAGACCTGACAGGTTCGGTGGTATCGGTTAATGACCAGGCCATCAAGAAGTCGGTTCCGACTTCTATCGACCAAGTATTGCAAGGCCGTGCTGCCGGTGTGCAGATTCAGGCAAACACAGGTACACCGGGCGGTAGCTCCGCCATCCGCATCCGTGGTATCAACTCACTGAACGCCACTAATCAACCTATCTTTGTGATAGATGGCGTAATAGTAGACTCTTCAAGCAGTGACAATGGAACCTCCAACCCGTTGTCCAGCATTAACCCTTCGGACATTGTCTCCATGGACGTGCTGAAGGATGCTTCCGCCACCGCCATCTATGGTGCACGTGCTTCTAACGGTGTCATCATGATTACTACTAAACGAGGCAAAGCCGGTGAGGCTACCATCACCTACGATGGCTATGTAGGCTGGCAAAGCATGCCCAAGAAACTGGAAATGATGAACTTACGCGAATATGCCACCCACCACAACGTGCGTGCCGATGCACAGATTGTGGCTCATAGCAACAATTTCGTCAATCCTGAATTACTGGGCGAAGGAACCGACTGGCAAGACGAGCTGTATCGCAACGCCTTGATGACCAGCCATAATATATCCATCACAGGCGGTCAGGAAAAAGTGACCTACGCATTCAGTGCAGGCTATTTGGATCAGGCAGGTATCGCTTTGGGATCCGGCTTCAAACGTCTCTCCCTGCGAGGCAATCTGGAAGCTCAAATCAAGAGCTGGCTGAAGGGAGGTATCAACTTCTCCATGTCGGACAGCAAGCAAAAAGTGGGTGCCGACAATAACATTATCATGACTGCCCTGCAATCGCAACCTTCTACCGCCGTCACTTCGGCAGACGGGTCCTATGACGGTCCGGACGACCAATACATGCCCGACAACCCCGTGGCACTGACCGAAATCCGCACCAACAACAACAAGAAAGAGAATTTCCGTTTCAGTACCTATCTGGAAGCCGCGCTGTTGAAAGGGCTGACCCTGAAGACAGAACTCTCCACCGACTACAACCTGAACAAGTATTACTATTATGAACCGGACTTCACCTTCGGTGTGAAAGTAAACAACACCCGCACGGGTCGCTGGACCAAGAATGATTCCAAATACTGGAGCTGGCGCAACATACTGACCTACAACCACACGTTCAACGACAAGCACAACATCAACGTTATGGTGGGACAGGAAATGAGCGAAAACCATTGGGAGACCCAGGAGAGCCGTGCCACAGGCTATCTGTCCAATTCCGCCCAAGACCCCAGTGCAGGCGGACAAGTGGACGGTTCGGGTTATCAGGACAACAGCTCCATCCTTTCCTACTTCGGACGCGCCTTCTACTCGTTTGCCGACCGCTACCTGCTAACGGCCACCATCCGACGCGACGGTTCTTCCAAGTTTGCCAAAAACAACCGCTGGGGATGGTTCCCTTCTGCAGCCCTGGCATGGAAAGCAAGCAACGAGACGTTCCTCAAGGACAATCCGATCATCAACAACCTGAAAATCCGCTTGGGTTGGGGTACTACCGGTAACCAGAACGTGCAAGACTGGGCCTATATCGCCCTGCTTGCCACCAAGAACACCCCGTGGGGTAACGGTGTACTGAACGGCAATACCGCTAATCCCGACCTGAAGTGGGAAACGACCTATTCCACCAACCTAGGTCTGGATCTGAACCTCTTCGACAACCGCATTGAGTTCATCGCCGACTTCTACTACAAGAAAACCAAGGATATGCTGCTGCAAGTGGCTCTACCCGCATTCTTGGGCTCGTCCGGTCAAGGTGCTGCCAGCAATCCCTGGAGCAATATAGGCTCGCTTGAGAACAAAGGTGTGGAACTGACCCTGAATACCGTGAACATCGACACCAAGGACTTCCAATGGAGAAGCAACTTCGTATTCTCACTCAACCGCAACAAGGTGGTGGAAATGGATACCGAAACCGGTAGCCTGCCCTACTCCCTGCAAGTGGGTTCAGATACACAAACCGTAACCAACTCCGTAGCAGGAAAACCCATCGCACAGTTCTGGGGATATAAGGTAATCGGACGTTTTGACGAACCTACCGACTTCTACTATACAGATGCCAATGGAGCTGTTAAGGAAGTGGCACGCCCCATCAACCAAGGCATTGCCCAAGGAGAAACGTGGCTGGGCGATTACATCTTTGCCGACATTAACAATGACGGGAAAATAGACAACAACGACCAGACATTTATCGGAAATCCCGAACCTAAGTTCACCTATGGCATAGGAAACACCTTCTCCTGGAAGGGCTTCGACCTGACCATATTCCTGAGTGGCAGCTACGGCAACGACGTACTGAACTACAACCGTCGCTGGCTGGAACAGTCGGGCGCCAACAGCAACCTGTTGAAATCCACCGGCTATGCCATCGTAGAGAAGATTGATCCCAACGGACCGGATGACTTCCGTAACTTCCACGTAACGGGTGGTGACCCTTTGTCACCCCGCCTCTACACAGCCAGTGCCAAAAACTTCAACTGGCGCGTGAGCGACCGCTACATAGAAGACGGTTCTTATCTGCGCATACAGAACATCTCTCTGGGCTACACATTCCCCAAGAAATGGCTGGGGAAGACTCCCATCCAGAACCTGAAGGTGTATGCCAACCTGCAGAATGTATATACTTGGACCAAATACAAAGGCTACGACCCGGAAGTGGGCAGTCTGTGGGGGAATACCTTATATAATGGTATCGACTACGGACGTTATCCTTCGCCCCGCATCTACACCTTTGGTTTGACCGCATCATTCTAATCCTAAAACAAAAAAGACAATGAAAACAAAATATATCATATCGACTATTGCGTTGACAGGCGTACTGGCACTGACCGGATGCGAAGACTTTCTGGAGCAGAAGAATACGCACGACCTGAACCAGCAGACCTTCTTCGACTCCGAAGCGGCATTACGGGCAGCCACCGCACCTCTCTACAACTATGTATGGGCAGGCTTTAATGACAAGTTCTATTATGGAATGGGCGATGGACGTGCCAACAACATCACCGCCCAATATTCCGACTACATCTACCCGTACACCAACCTAAGCGAAACATCCCTGAGCCAAGGTCTGACCGATGCATGGAATTCCTTCTATTCCGTAGTGGCACAGGCCAACAATACCATCAACAATATCACTGACTATTCCGCCCCCACCCTCAGCGAGGACTCAAAGCGTGTATCTATTGCCGAAGCACGCTTCATGCGCGGTACGGCCTATTGGTACATCGCTTCCCTATGGGGAGTGGGCATCATCTATACCAACACCTCCAGTATGGTGAACAATTACGTGGTTCCCGCCAACCCGGGTGTGGATGTCATAGAGTTTGCCATCCGCGACCTGGAATATGCAGCCAAATACCTGCCTAAGACTCCTGCCGATGCAGGACGGGTGACGTGCTACAGTGCCTACGGCATGTTGTCGCGTGTTTACCTCTCTATGGCCGGACTTACCACCGATGGCCTGTATAACGGAAGCAACGTTGCCACCGATTTCAACCGTGGCACACGAAACCAGACCTACCTTGATCTCGCGAAGCGGGCAGCCCTGAAGGTGATTGCCGAATCGGGAGCCGGACTGATAGACAATTATGGAGACTTGTTCGCAGCCAAAAGCTTCAACAATAACAGCGAGAGCCTTTTCCAGTTGCAATGGTTACCTGCCACGCAGGCCAACAGCAGCGCCTGTGGCAATACAATGGTCCGCTTCCTCGCATGGTCTACGATGGTGGCCGACAAAGATGCCTGGGGAGGCGCCACCTATTGTTCTTGGAACCTATGGGAAGAATTCAAAACCTATAAGGATGAGACACTGGGTAAAACCGTGGACGATGCTGTCCGCCGCCACTATTCGGTAGCTTCGTATGGCGAGTTCTATCCGGACATGAATATGAAAAACGGAGGTTATACCTATGGCGAGACCGAGAATCCGGGCAACCAGGGAGCCAACATCAAGAAATACGTCATTGGCACAACGGCCGACAACGGCGGCATCAGCGAACCAGGCAACTCGGGTACCAATACCTACATGATGCGTCTGGCCGAAGTCTATCTGAATTATACGGAAGCCGTTTTGGGAAACAGTGCAAGTACCACCGATACGGAATATTTCAACCGAGTGCGCACCCGTGCAAAAATGGAAAGCAAAAAAAGCATTACTTACGAAGACCTACGCCACGAACGCCGTATGGAATTTGCTTTCGAAGGACAGTATTGGTACGATCTCGTACGCCGTTCCTATTACCGCCAGCAGGAGGTTATCAATTACATGAACCACCAGCAGCGTAACGCCAGCTACGAGTACCAGACCGAATCGGGCGTATATGAAATCAGCCCCGACTATGTGGAACCGGGGAACGGTGTAGCCACAGCTACGGCAAACAGCCTCATATTGCCCATGTCGGACACCGACCAAAGCAAGAACCCCTATCTGAAACCCGATACCGGCGGAAACTTACAGACCGTAGCTTATGAATTTGGAGAAAAAGAAGTTTCTGAAGAAGATTTGTTCAACTAATATAAACGAATAATCATGAAATACCTGAAATATACCCGACTGTTGTGCATGGCACTTCTGGCAATGGGCTTCACTGCCTGCAACGACGAGGATGCCTATTTTGAGGAGGATGCGCAAAACTCTCCGATTGTAGTGAATAAGGTCTATCTGCAAGACGTGGAATCGTCCGTTCCCGACCGCGAAGTGACGTTTGCACGGCTCGGACAAGTCATCCGTCTGTCCGGAAGCGGACTGTATGGAGTGAGAAAAGTGTATATCAACGGATATGACACTTACTTTAATCGAGCTTTGGTAAGCGACCAGTCATTGCTGGTACAACTCAACAAAGAAACTCCCGTGGCCGAAGCCGAAGAGGAAGTGAGAAATACCATCCGTCTGGTAAAAGACGGTTCGGAGTTTGTTTATAAGGATCTGGTGGTTCGTGCCGCCTCCCCACAAATCTCGCATATCAGCAACACTCTACCACTAGAGGGGGAAAAGGTAATTGTTTATGGAGCCAACCTGCAAGAAACACTCAAGTTGACCCTTCCGGGCGGCGTGGAAGTGTCTGCAGGCATAGAGAGCGATGAGGATGGCGAATGGTACTCGTTCACCATGCCGGGTGGCGTGAGCCAAGGCGGAAGTATCACCTCGGAAGGTGCCAACGGAACCGCTGTCACTCCCGCCTACTTCAACGAAAAGAGCTGTATGATTCTCGACTTCGACGGCACCGGCGTACAGGGATTTTGGAGCTGGGATGCCGGCAAGTCCATGTGCGACGATGAGCACGACGTAGCGGACGATCCGCTGGGGAAACGAGGCAAATGTGCCCTGCTGGTACCTCAACGTATGCTGGATGCAGGCGGCGCTGTCTCAGGTAAACCGCGCGTGTCCGAGTGGTGGACGGCAGGTAATGACGAGCCTACCGATGACTGGAACCGCATGACCGGACTGATTCCGGCAGAAACGCCTGTGAACGAAGTGGCCTTCCAGTTTGATATCTACGTACCGCAACCTTGGAGTGGAACAGGTCACATCCAAATATCGCTTATGAACAACTTCAATATTAGCGGCATTGGATCGGACGATGATGGCACCAACAATGCCGTGGCATTCTGCGTACCTTGGATTAAAGAGGGAGTAGTGGTGCCCTTCTACACCGAAGGCTGGCAAACCGTCACCATTCCTTTTAGCCAGTTCAACAAATATGCCACCTTATTGGAAAATGAGGAGGAAGCTACTTTCCAAATGGTAATAGACGACCGCAACGGAGCATCTTACCGCAACTTCGGCATGGGATTCGTCAACACCAACTTCACCTTTGGAGGCGTAACGGTGGAATCGACACTCTTCAACCAGAAAATCTATGTGGACAACTGGCGCGTAGTACCTTGCAAGAAGACCATCGTATCCGATTTCCCGGATGAAGAAGAATGACCTTCTCAACTCGTCAACTATTTTAAGAACTTAAAACTGAAAAAGTATGAAATTAAATAGAATCATCCTTCCCGCAATGGCAATGGCATTGACTTTGGCTGCCTGCGAGGATAATAAGATGGAATGGGGTACTCCTGACGGACACGGACAAGCCGACCTCTCCGATATTCCACTAAGTTTAACCGAAAAAATAGCCAACTACAAGAGTATCAAGGAATATGCGGCTGAGTATATTCCGAATATGACCGTAGGCTTAGGCATCGGAGCAGACTATTATATAAATAACGGGACTGTGAAGCAACTGGCCGATGCAAACTTCAACACCTTTACCACCGGAAATGCCATGAAGCATGATGCAGTGGTGGGCAACAAGGGTGAACTGAACTTCGCTACCATAGATGCTTTTGTAAATGCCATTCCGGCAGACGCCAAAATGTACGGACACTGTTTTCTGTGGCACACGCAGCAGAAACAAATGTACCTGAAATCGCTGATTGCTCCCGAAGTAGTGATTGAGGATACCGGTGGTGACGATGTCTGCGAGAATGTCATTACCAACTCCGGTTTCGAAAGCGGAACCGACGGATGGACCGGTCTTTGGGGAAAATACACTTATGCAGTGGAAGCTCCCGGAAAGGACAGCGATAATGCCATTCACTTCACCATGACCGGAGAAACGGCTGCGAACTACGACTGCCAGCTTTTCTGGCCACTCGCCTCCCCTTTGGAAGACGGCGTGACGTATGCTTTCTCTGCCGATATCAAGTCCGACATGGATATTGCCGTGCAGTTCATAGGTCAGAACGCATCATACGCAGGTATTTATAAGGACAGCTATACCGCTCCTGCCGACTGGCTGCACGTGACGGGTGAATTCACTTATAACGCAGCTTCCGAGACTACCGATATTATCCGTGTAGGCTTCCAGTTTGGCGGCACACCGGGCAGCAATGTGTGGATAGACAACCTGAAATTCGGCGTGAAGAAGGTAGAGAAGATGAAAAACGTCATCACCAATCCTTCGTTTGCCGACGGCACCAACGGTTGGACCGGGCTGTGGGGCAAATATACATACGGTGTAGAAGCGCCGGGACGTACGGACGACACAGCCATCCGCTTCACCATGACCGACGAAACGGCCGCGAACTACGACAGTCAACTCTTCTGGGCACTCGACACCCCTCTGGAAGTGGGAGCCACTTACGCTTTCTCGTTCTATACCAAGAGCGACATGAACATCGCCGTACAGGCCATCGGACAGAATGCAAGTTATTCGGGTATCTACAAGGACAGCTTCACGGCACTGAACGACTGGACACTATGCGAAGGAGAATTTACCTACAACGCCTCTGATCCTGCCGACATCGTCCGCTTCGGTGTTCAGTTTGGCGGTACTCCGGGCAGCACCATATGGATTGATGACTTTAAATTCGGTTTGAAGAACGAGGAAGCACAGCCCAAGGCCAAAAACCTGGCCCGCGCCGCAGGAGGCGTGACCTACATCTACAAAACGCCTGAAGAGAAACGTACCGCCCTCTTGGGTGCCATGGAAACTTGGATTAAAGGCATGGCCGAGCACATGGGCGACCGTATGATAGGCTGGGATGTCATCAATGAACCTATCGACGACAGTACGAAAGGCGTACGTGGAATCAACGGTGTGTTTGGAAGCGAAGATGCAGACGGCAATCCCGATACCGCACCCGTAGAACAAGATGGGCTGAACCTGAACTGGGCAAGCAACCACTTCTACTGGGGCTACTATCTGGGCATGGAATACGCCACCAAGGCCTTTGAATATGCCCGCAAGCATTGCAGACCTGAAACCAAGCTCTTCGTCAACGACTACAATCTGGAAGTCAGCCCTGCTAAGCTGGATGCCCTGATTAACTTTGTGAAGTACATTGACGAACACAACGAGACGAATGCCCCAATCGTAGACGGTATAGGCACACAGATGCACGCCGTAGCAGCCGATCTGACTCGTGAAAAGATAGATGAAATGTTCAAAAAACTTGCCGCTACGGGTAAGATTATCCGTATTACCGAGCTTGACGTACGCCACACTTATGAGCCTACAGCTAATCCGTCGGCCGAACAGCTAATGAAACAGGCGGATGTCTATCGCTGGATTATCGAGTCTTATAAGGAGAACGTGCCCGCTACGCAGCAATCCGGCTTTACCATCTGGAGTTTGTCCGACCACGCAGACGAACACACCGGCTGGTTCACAGGCGACACTCCCAATCTCTTCGATGCCAACTATGCCCGCAAGCCGGCCTATAAGGGCGTGTGCGACGGTATTGCCGGACGTGACATCAGCGAAGACTTCACCGGCGACGACTGGAAAGCAGCCTACGAAGTGAAAGAGGAAGAAACTCCCGCTGATCAATAAGTGAAAACAAGAAATCCGGTAAGGCTCCGGCCTTACCGGATTCCATTCACCCAATCATTCAGCAAATCCGGTAAAAACATCCGTTTTATCCCCTGAAACAGGAAGATGTACGATAAACAAAAAATTATGTAACATCATTCGGGGATAATGTAACCGAAATGAAGTTTTCTGCAACATTGCGAAAAGTTTTTTAAATTATAGCTCACTATCTTTGTTGCAATGGAAAACATCTCAAATCAATACCAGAGACAAACAATGAAGAATTGGATTTTCATTTTAGTTTTGAGTGTAATGACAGTTGGGTATGTAAATGCTCAAAAAAGTACATTACAAAAACAAGGTACCGCTACTCAATTAGTAGTAGACGGTAAACCATTTCTTGTTTTAGGCGGTGAATTAGGAAATTCATCGGCAGCATGCACAGAAGATATCGAAAGTATCTTCCCGAAGCTGCAACAAATGGGACTGAATACAGTACTCGTTCCCGCATACTGGGATTTGATAGAACCGCAAGAAGGACAATTCGACTTCACCCTCACAGATAAAGTTATCCGTCAAGCCCGGCAGAACGATCTGAAAGTTATCTTTCTTTGGTTCGGTGCCTGGAAAAACTCCATGAGTTGCTATGCTCCCCTCTGGTTCAAAGAAAACTATAAGAAATATCCGCGTGCTTATACACAAAAAGGAAAACCACTCGAAATAGCCAGCACATTCTCTGAAAATGTATTCCAAGCCGACAACCGTGCTTTTTCCGGGTGGTTGGAACACGTCGCAACCATCGATAAAGAGGAAGGTACCGTCATCATGATACAGATAGAAAATGAGATAGGCATGCTGGAAGATGCAAGAGACTATTCTAAAGAAGCCAACGCACTGTTCAATGCATCGGTGCCTGCGGAATTAATGAGCTACTTGCAGAAAAATAAGAAAACACTCCATCCCCGGATGCTTGAAAAATGGGAAAGCCAAGGTAGCAAGAAGCAAGGTACCTGGCAAGAAGTATTCGGAGCCGATATCTACACCGATGAATTATTTATGGCCTGGCACTACGCCCGCTATGTGGAAAGAATGGCACAAAGCGCCCGGTTCATCTACAATATTCCACTATATGTGAACGCTGCCATGAACAGCCGTAACCGGAAGCCGGGAGAATATCCTTCTGCCGGTCCGCTGGCACACCTTATTGATATATGGCATTGCGGAGCGCCCAGCATCGACCTTCTTGCTCCCGACCTGTACGACAATGGCTTTACAGACTGGGTAGCCCAATATAAATTGCACAACAACCCGCTGTTTATCCCCGAAATCAAACTAACAGACAATAATGGCGTAAGAGCTTTCTACATCTTTGGTGAACATGATGCCATCGGCATCAGTCCGTTCTCTATCGAAGGTGGTTCCGACTCTCCTAACTCTCCGTTGGTAAAAAGCTATCGTACGCTAAAGGAGTTCATGCCGCTGCTGGCTAAGCATCAAGGTAAAGGGACAATGAAAGGATTACTTTTCGATCAGGAAAATAAGGAACGTATCATTTATCAGGATGATCTGAAGATAACTTGCCGCCATTTCTTTACCCTTCCATGGGATGCGCGCGCCACCGATGGCAGTGTATGGCCCGAAGGCGGAGGTATATTACTGAAACTGGCACCTAACGAATATATAGTAGCTGGTAGTGGCATCGTTATCGAGTTTGAAAAAGCTACAGAAAATCAAATTAAATCCCAGGCATTGGGCGAAGACGGATTTGCCCAGGCAGGAGGAAAGGGTGATAAAGTGATAAGTGATGGAGTGATAAGCGATAAGGTGATGTGGAAAGGAGAACGTTGCGGCATCGGTTCCGTAGATGAAGTGAAGGTGAACGAGGACGGTACACTCTCTTATATCCGTCGTCTGAATGGTGATCAGGATCACCAAGGGCGACATGTACGCATCTCAGTGGGAGATTTCCAGATACTTCATGTGAAATTGTACGAGTATAAGTAGGTAGTAGTTAAGTCGTGGGTAAAAGATAAAATTAGATATGAATAAGGTTAGTTTTAATAAAGTTAGGTTGAGTCTGGCAGTGCTGCTTTGCCTTTGCGCTACTTCCATGGTGGACGCAAAGGTAAAGTTGCCTGCTTTGATTTCTGACGGAATGGTATTGCAACGCGAGCAACCCATCAAAGTATGGGGCACGGCAGATGCCGGAGAAAGTGTACAGGTGAAGTTCCTAAAGAATGCCACCCCTACAGGTGTAAAAGGTGGTAAACTGAAAGTAGCTTACACGGTTACAGCAGATGCAAACGGTAGGTGGACCCTCACCCTGCCTGCAATGAAACCGGGCGGACCTTACATTCTGCAAGTTAATGACATCGAACTGAAAGATATTCTGGTAGGAGATGTATGGTTGTGCTCCGGCCAATCCAATATGGAACTACCTGTCAGCCGGGTAACAGATATGTTCCGTGATGAAATTGCCGCTTATGAGAACACGAATATACGGCAGTTGAAAGTACCTAATATCTTCAACTTCCATGCACCGCAAGCGGACTTGCCGGATTACGTTGCCTGGAAACCACTGACGCAGGAAAACGTTATGAACTTCTCCGCTTTGGGCTATTTCTTTGCCAAAGCCATGTATGAAAAGAACAGCATACCCGTCGGACTGATAAACTCCAGTTGGGGCGGAACTCCCGTTGAGGCATGGATAAGCGAAGAAGGACTGAAAGAATTTCCGAAGTATATTAATGATAAACGGCAATATGAGGATGATGCTTATCTGAAAAGCATTAAACAGACAGAAGGTTTGAGCTTCTATCGCTGGAACACTTCCCTATACCGGGGAGATGCAGGACTGCACGAAGCAACACCTTGGTATGCCGCCAACTACAATGATAAAGACTGGAAGACCGTTGATTTATTCTCTACCGACTGGGGAACCAACGGTTTGAATCCTATAAACGGTTCGCACTGGTTCCGCAAGGAAGTGGAAGTACCGCAAGACTGGAACGGAAAAGAAGCGACCTTGCGTTTAGGTTGCATCGTAGATGCAGACTCCGTCTATGTGAACGGTACATTCGTAGGTACTATTTCCTACCAGTATCCTCCACGCATCTATACCATTCCAGCAGGTGTGTTGAAAGCGGGAAAGAATACAGTAACCATACGCCTCATCAGTAATAACGGTTATCCGCACTTTGTAAAGGAGAAGCCTTATAAAATTATTTGCGGAAATGAAGAAGTAAGCCTGCAAGGAGAATGGAAATACAGATTAGGTGCTTCCATGCCTCCGGCTCCGGGAATGATGTTCTTCTGTTACAAACCGGTATGCCTGTACAATGCCATGATTGCTCCATTACAAAACTATGGCATCCGTGGTGTACTCTGGTATCAGGGAGAGTCCAATGTAGACCGCCGCAATGAATACGCCGCACTACTGACAGTTCTGATTGCTGATTGGCGCAGCACATTCGACAACCCGGAATTACCTTTCTACATTGTAGAATTGGCGGACTTCCTGTCCAAAGATGACATCAGCGGTCGGCAAGCATGGGCTGAGATGCGCAAGGAACAAGCCAAAGTAGCCGAAACCAACCGGAATACTCGTCTCATCCGCAACAGCGACCTGGGTGAATGGAACGATATACATCCATTGGATAAAAAAAACCTGGGACAACGTGCGGCAGAAAGTGCGTTGGAGACAGATAATAAATAACAGATTACTAATAACTGAATAATACAGCACTATGAACGCACTAAGTCAAAAAGTGTCTATGGCCGAGAAGATCGGCTATAGTTTAGGAGATTGTTCTGCGAACCTCGTGTTCCAGATGATGATGATTTACCAAACCAAGTTTTATACCGATGTCTTCGGTCTGGAAGGCGCCATTGCCGGATCAGTGATGCTGATTGCCCGCATTGTGGATGCTTTTGTAGACCCTACCGTAGGTATATTATCCGACCGGACACGAACCCGGTGGGGTAAATACCGTCCTTGGGTACTTTGGACTGCGCTGCCGTTCATGGTGTTCTATGTGCTGGCATTCTACAATCCCGGCATCGAGGATAAAGGTTTGGTAGCGGTATACGCTACAATCTCTTATACCTTGTTGATGACGCTTTACTCGTTCAATAATACACCGTATGCATCGTTGGGTGGTGTTATGTCAAGTGACATCAAGGAACGTACAAGTATTACGTCTATCCGTTTCGTAGCTGCTACTATTGCGCAGTTTGTGGTGCAGGGCTTGACGCTCCCGTTGGTAAGCAAGTTTGCTGGTGAAAGCGGTGATAAGGGGCACGGTTGGCTGTGTACTATCTCCTTATTTGCAGTCATCGGTTTCGTGTTCCTGGTTATTACCTTCTTCTCCAGCCGTGAACGTATCACGCCGCCGGCAAATCAGAAAACTGATACCAAGAAGGATATCAGGGATGTATTCAAGAATATTCCCTGGCGGGCGATGTTCATCCTGACGCTCTTTCTTTTCACGACCCTTGCCATGTGGGGAAGCGCAATGAACTACTACTTTGAGAATTATGTGGATTCGGGCGCACTGTTTGCCTTCCTCGATAAACTGGGGTTGGTGGCTACACAGGCCAGTGATTCAGTGGGCTATACGATACTGAATGCTTTCGGCCTTATTGTCAGCAGTCCTGAAAAGGCTTATGAAGTGGGATTCGGTGTGTTCAACATGCTGGGAGCAGTGGTACAGTTCTTCGGCGTTATCTTCCTGTCCGGCTTCCTGGCCAACCGTTTCGGAAAGAAATCGGTGTTTATCGTTTGTTTGGCTCTGACGGCAGTGTTCACCGCCTTCTTCTATTTCCCGAATGAAACGGATGTAGAGACAATGTTCGTTCTGAACTTCCTCAAGAGTTTGGCATACGCTCCCACCGTTCCATTGCTTTGGGCTATGATTGCTGACGTAGCGGATCATTCGGAATATGTCAATCATCGCCGTGCAACGGGTTTCGTGTTTGCAGGTGTGGTGTTTGCACTGAAAGCCGGTTTGGGTATCGGTGGCGCTATTTTGGGTTTCCTGCTCTCCGGTTTTGGTTATGTATCAGGCGCAGGGGTGGCACAAAGCGAATCGGCTATTCATGGTATCGTGCTTTCATCCAGTATTATTCCGGCAATTACATTCTTCATCGGCGTTATAGCGCTGTACTTCTATCCTATAACAAAGAAGTATAATGAAGAGATGCAGGCCGAACTGACGGAACGCAGAAGTAAAGAAGATTATTAATCATACTAAAGTAGAATGAAATTAAAGTATTTAGCACTATCAGTTTGTGCTGCTACATTCATGTCTTGCAACAGTGACAAACCTGTTGCGGCAGACCCGACTCTAAAAGATATTCTCGGTAATAAATTCCTCGTTGGTGTCGCCATCAATTCCGAACAGGCTGTGGGTCGCGACACCAGCGGAGTCGATGTGGTACGCCGTCACTTCAACTCCATTGTGGCCGAAAACTGCATGAAAAGTGAAGTGATACACCCGGAAGAAGACAGATATGACTTTAGCCTGGCAGACGAATTCGTTAAGTTCGGCGAGGATAACGGAATGTTCATCATCGGGCATTGCCTGGTGTGGCATTCCCAACTCTCACCTTGGTTCTGCGTAGATGCCGATGGAAAGAATGTTTCACCCGAAGTCCTGAAAGAGCGGCTGAGAAGCCATATCCATACCATCGTAGGCAGGTACAAAGGTCGCATTAAAGGCTGGGACGTAGTAAACGAAGCCATCGAAGGAGACGGAAGCTACCGCCGGAGCAAGTTCTACGAAATACTGGGAGAAGAATATATCCCGCTGGCTTTCCAATATGCACATGAGGCAGACCCGGAAGCGGAGCTCTACTATAACGATTACGGCATGCATGAACCGGGACGCCGCGATGCGGTGGTGCGCATGGTCAACTCACTTAAGGAAAAAGGATTGCGCATAGATGCCGTAGGTATGCAGGGACACATGGGATTGGATTACCCGAGCATAGGTGAATATGAAACCAGCCTTCTCGCCTTTGCCTCGACAGGTGCTAAAGTAATGATAACGGAATGGGACATGAGTGCTTTGCCAACCGTAAACCGCGGAGCAAATATTGCCGACAAAGTAGCCTTTGAGAAAGCCTTAAATCCCTATCCCGAAGCTCTGCCGGATAGTGTTTCCAATCTGTGGAATGCACGCATGAAATCGTTCATGGAACTTTTCATAAAGCACTCGGACGTCATTACACGCGTAACCGCCTGGGGAGTATCGGACGGTGACTCCTGGAAGAATGACTGGCCCGTACCGGGAAGACGGGAATATCCCCTACTCTTCGACCGTAACTATCAGCCTAAGCCCTTCCTAAAAGAAATTCTGGAACCTAAAAAGGCCGTGTTCGATGAGTTCACATATACGGTAGCTCCTAAGGATACCGATAAAGCAACTGATCAGCTTACCACACCGGGCACATTGAATCCCGTGTTACCGGGTTGTTATCCCGACCCGAGCATCTGCCGCGTAGGAAACGACTATTATATGGTCAACTCCTCTTTCGCCTTCTACCCCGGCGTACCCATCTGGCACAGCACAGATCTGACGAACTGGGAACAACTGGGCTACGTCCTCAACCGCCCCTCACAGTTGCCTATGTACGACGGCCTGCGCATCAGTGGCGGTATCTATGCTCCGGACATCAAATACAATCCTCACAACGGACTGTTCTATCTGATCACTACAGCCGTAGACGGTGGCGGCAACTTCTTCGTCACCACGGATGATCCGAAGAAAGGAAGCTGGAGTGATCCCACTTTCTTGCCTGAAGTGGGCGGTATCGACCCCGGATTTCTCTTCGACGAAGACGGGAAAGCATACATTGTGAACAATGACGGTCCTGCAGGAAAGCCCGAATATGACGGTCACCGCGCTATCTGGATCCGCGAATTTGACTGGAAAAACGGTTGTACCGTAGGAAAACAGAAGATGATTGTTGACGGGGGCGTAGACAAAACCCGGCACCCCATTTGGATAGAAGGTCCACACCTCTACCACATCAACGGCACATACTATCTGATGGCTGCCGAAGGTGGAACAGGTCCCAACCACTCGGAAGTGATCTTCACCTCTGCGTCTCCGTTTGGTCCTTTCAAACCTTGTGCCATCAACCCGATATTGACGCAACGCGGCTTGCCGGGCGACCGTCCCAACCCGGTTACCTGCGTCGGTCATGCCGACCTGGTAGAAACTCCCGCTGGTGACTGGTACGCCGTCTTCCTCGGTGTTCGCCCCTACCGCGACGGTCATGACGTGATGGGACGCGAAACTTTCATGCTCCCGGTGACCTGGAAAGAGAATCAACCCATTATTCTTCCTGAGGGTGACGTCATCACTTATACCGCCGACCGCTCCTACGGTCCTGCCCCACTATGGACAGCAAACGGACTGGCTAAAGAAGCATTTTTTATCCGCACTCCACTGGTGCCCTGCTACAGTATAAACGATAAAGGGCAGTTGGAAATGACCGCCAGCAGCACTGATCTTAACCAAAAGCGTCAGCCCGCCGCCATCGGTCGCTGGATCAACAATTGGACATTCACAGCTCAGACCGGCTTGGACTTCGTGCCACAACAGCCGAAGGATTTCGCAGGCATCATCTGTTTCCATGATGATAATTGCTATATTCGCTTCGGAAAGACATTGGACAAAGACGGCAAACCCGTCATGCTTCTGGAAACATACAGCCATGGCAGACTGTGCAGCCAAGCCGGCAGCCCGCTAACCTGGACAGATGGGAAAGTATATCTGAAAGTAGAAGGTGATAATGCAGTAAACTATACCTTCTGCTACTCCACCAGTCCTAAAGGTAGCTGGACACAAGTAGGCGAACCCGTCTCCGCCGACCTGATAAGCACGCAGACAGCCGGAGGTTTTACCGGAACCATGGTCGGCATTTATGCCACAGGAAACTATACGAATTAACCTTTAAAATTATAGAGTCATGAAGAAAGAAAAAAGATACTTGGTACCCGGAGATTATATGGCAGATCCTGCCGTTCATGTGTTCAACGACCGCCTTTACATCTACCCTTCCCACGACTGGGAAAGCGGTATCCCCGAAAATGACAACGGTGACCATTTCAATATGAAAGACTACCACGTCTTCTCTACCGATGACCCCATGAAAGGTGAAATCGTAGACCATGGCCTGGTACTCACCACCGAAGATATCCCCTGGGCAGGACGCCAGCTTTGGGATTGCGACGTAGCTGAGAAAGACGGCAAGTATTATATGTATTTCCCCCTGAAAGACCAGAACGATATCTTCCGTATCGGCGTTGCCATCAGCGACCGTCCCGAAGGGCCGTTCATTCCCCAACCCGACCCGATGCGCGGAAGTTACAGTATAGACCCTGCCGTTCTGAATGATGGAGACGGTAACTATTATATGTACTTCGGTGGTCTGTGGGGCGGACAATTGCAACGCTATCGCGACAACAAAGCCCTGGAAAGTGGAGCTACTTTCCCCGCAGACAACGAACCGTCCATCCCCGCACGGGTTGCCCGCCTCAGTGCGGACATGCTGCAATTTGCCGAAGAACCTAAAGCCATAGTGATTCTGGACGAAAACGGACAACCGCTGACAGCCGGAGACAACGAACGCCGTTTCTTCGAAGCAAGCTGGATGCACAAGTATAACGGAAAATATTACTTCTCCTACTCTACCGGTGATACCCACCGCCTGTGCTATGCGATCGGCGACAATCCTTACGGTCCTTTCACCTATCAGGGAGTAATCCTGACACCGGTGGTAGGCTGGACTACCCACCACTCCATCGTGGAATACCGGGGCAAATGGTATCTGTTCCATCACGACAGTGTGCCTTCCGGCGGACGCACCTGGTTGCGCAGCCTCAAAGTATGCGAACTGGAATACGACGCCGACGGAAAGATCGTCACCATTGAAGGACTGGATTAACCGTTGCCCGATAGAGTATGGATACTGTCAAAATAGGTATTATAGGTACCGGATGGATTGCCGAAAAGATGGCAATCACCCTCGAAGGAATGGAGGGAGTAGAAGCTTATGCAGTCTCTTCCCGCCAATTGCAGACTGCCCGTGACTTTGCCGACCGGTGGGGTTTCACCCGTGCCTACGGTTCCTATGAAGAAATGCTGGATGATGAAGAGGTGGAGTTGGTATATGTTGCCACTCCCCATTCCCATCATTTCGAACATGCACGTATGAGTCTGCTGAAAGGCAAAGCGGTTTTATGCGAAAAGGCATTCACCGCCAATGCCCGTCAGGCGGAAGAACTGCTGAATCTTGCCAAAGAAAAGGAACTCTTCATCACCGAAGCTATCTGGACACGTTACATGCCCCTATCGCAAACCATCAATGACCTTGTAAACGGTGGAATCATCGGACGTCCCATGACGCTATCCGCCAATCTGGGTTACCCAATCGGCAACCGTGAGCGCCTCCGCCAACCGGCACTGGCAGGCGGGGCTCTGCTCGACCTGGGAGTATATGCACTGAACTTTGCTTCCATGGTTTTCGGGACGGACGTAGAGCGTGTCACCTCCACCTGCGTAAAGACCGATACCGGAGTCGATGCACAGAATAGTATAACTCTTACATTCAAGGATGGGAAAATCGCTGTACTGCACAGCAGTATGCTGAGTATGAGCGACCGTCAAGGCATCATCTCCGGTGACAAAGGCCATCTGATCATTGAAAATATCAACAATCCGCAACGAATCAGGGTGGTAACGGAAGATTATAAGACAGTAGTTGTCTACAACTGTCCGCCACAGATCACCGGCTACGAGTACCAGGTATATGCATCCATGGAAGCTCTGAGGAACGGGTGGCTCGAATCTCCCTATATGCCTCACACCGAAACCCTACGCATCATGCGCATGATGGATGACTTACGCCGCGAATGGGGAGTACGCTACCCCGCCGATGAATAAACCAACCAATACTTTTTGTTTATGAAAAACTGCTCTCTTTATTCTTATTATTATCTTGTTTACTCGGCACCGTATCCGCGGAAGACGGCAGCCGCTTGTGGCTCCGGCAATCGACAGATGCCCACGCACAAATTACAGCGCCTCGCCAGTCTCCGACACTAAACATAGCCGTCCGTGAACTGAAACAGGCATGGAAAGGGCTCCCCGTTACACTTGTACTGAAGAAAGACAAACAGCTATCTTCCGAAGGCTTCCGCATACGACAGGTAAATGGAAAACTCACTGTTACTTCTCCCAGCGAAACGGGTCTGCTTTATGCTGCCTATCACTTGATCCGCCTGCAAGAAATGCGGAACTTCGGAAAGCCTTCGGAAACAGACCAGGAAATAACGGAGAATCCTGCCTATGACCTCCGTATTCTCAACCATTGGGACAACCTCGACCGCAGCATCGAGCGCGGTTATGCCGGCAAATCTCTCTGGAACTGGGAAGAACTGCCCGGCACGCTCTCCGACAGATATGAAGCATACGCTCGTGCCAATGCCTCCATCGGAATCAATGCAACGGTGCTGAACAATGTAAATGCTTCTTCTAAAATCCTTTCCGCCGAATATCTGGAAAAGGTAAAGGCTCTGGCAGACGTATTCCGTCCTTACGGCATCAAGGTGTATCTCTCTATCAACTTTGCCTCCCCCATGCAACTGGGCGGGCTTTCCACAGCCGATCCTTTGGACAAAGATGTCATCGCCTGGTGGAAGCAGAAAGTCAAAGAGATCTACCGCACCATCCCTGACTTCGGCGGCTTCCTGGTGAAAGCCAATTCCGAAGGACAGCCCGGTCCGTGCGACTTCAACCGTACACATGCCGAAGGTGCCAATATGCTGGCAGATGCATTGAAGCCCTATAAAGGCATCGTCATGTGGCGTGCTTTCGTCTACAGCCCAACGGATGCAGACCGCGCAAAGCAAGCTTATCTGGAATTCCAGCCTTTGGATGGACAATTCCGCGACAATGTCATCGTACAGATAAAGAACGGTCCGGTCGACTTCCAGCCTCGCGAACCGTATAGTCCTTTATTCGGTGCTATGCCCCGGACTCCGCAGATGGTTGAGTTCCAGATTACACAAGAATATCTGGGCTTCTCCAATCACCTTGCCTATCTTGCCCCGATGTGGGAAGAGTTCTTCGACTTTGTGAAGCCGTCTTCACTGAAAGCCATAGCAGGCGTCGCCAATATAGGTACGGATACAAACTGGTGCGGTCATCCTTTCGCCCAAGCCAACTGGTACGCTTTTGGGCGCATGGCCTGGAATCCTTCCCTGACATCAGGAACAATCGCAGAGGAATGGCTGAAACAGACTTTCTTCGATGTAAGTAATCCTAAACATGCACCCATTGCCTATGAAATACATAACATGATGATGGAAAGCCGCGAGGCTGTGGTAGACTATATGATGCCGCTCGGTCTGCATCACCTCTTTGCATGGGGACACCATTACGGTCCGGAACCTTGGTGCGACGTGCCCGGTGCACGCCCCGACTGGATGCCGTCTTACTATCATAAAGCAGACAAACAGGGGATAGGTTTCGACCGCAGTCATACGGGTAGCAATGCTACAGCCCAATATCCCGATTCACTCTGCCGCCTTTACGATGACATCCGTACCTGTCCGGATGAGTATCTCTTGTGGTTCCATCATGCCCCTTGGCAACACACCATGCAAAGCGGACGTACTTTATGGGACGAGCTTTGCTATCGCTACGATCATGGTGTACAGCAGGTAAGAAGCTTTCAGAAAAAATGGGACCTGACCGAGAACTATATCGATGCGGAACGTTTCAAGGATGTACAGTCACGCCTGAAGATACAGGCACGTGATGCCGTATGGTGGAAAGACGCCTGTCTGCTATACTTCCAAGAATTTTCGGGTATGCGTGCCCCTTACGAAGTGGAAAGACCGATACATGAATTGGAAGACTTGAAGCAAGTGAAACTTCCTATTAATAACCATGAATGCCCGACACCCAAAATGCTGAATGAAAGAAGATAAGCAACAGCCCTGTTTCAAATAGAAAATACAAAAAAGAACAGCTCTAATGATACATTGAACTGTTCTTTTTTTGTATTTTTGTACCTTATGGATATTATAAAGGATATGAAATATGAATAAAGTAGCATTATTATCTATAAAATGGATACGGTTATCACTCTGTCTGATTACTCTCTTTCTTTGTACTATCCTGCGAGAAAGATGAAATAGAATCTGTTGAAAACCAAAAGACTTTATTCATGTACCTACCTTGGTCCACCAATCTGACCAGCAATTTCTACACGAATATCTCGGATATGGAAAAGGCAATCAGCCAGAAAGGACTGAATGGTGAACGGGTCATTGTATTTATGTCTACTACTTCAGAAAAAGCAATTCTATTTGAAATAACCTGCAAGAAAGGTAAATGTGAACAAGTTACTCTAAAAGAATATAACAACCCGCCTTTCACCACCGCCGAAGGAATTACTTCCATTCTCAATGATGTAAAAAGTTTCGCCCCTGCACCCACTTACGCCATGACTATCGGATGTCACGGTATGGGATGGCTTCCAGTTCATAGTACAAAAGGACGGGCAAGGACTTCAATAAGAATGCACTGGGAAAACGAAGGCGTTCCACAAACCCGTTATTTCGGCGGTACGACAAGTCAATATCAGACAGATATCACTACCCTTGCAGAAGGTATAGCAGATGCCGGAATAAAAATGGAATATATCCTATTCGATGATTGCTACATGTCAACCATAGAAGTAGCCTATGACCTGAGATACGTTACGGACTACCTTATTGGTTCCACCTGTGAAATCATGGCTTATGGTATGCCCTATTCTATCATTGGAAAAAATTTGATGGGCGAACCAAATTATCAAGCCATCTGTGACGGCTTCTATTCATTCTATTCCACCTATGAAGAAATGCCTTGTGGAACATTAGGCATAACTAATTGTGCAGAATTGGATCATCTGGCCGCTATCATGAAAGAAATAAATAACCGGTATACATTTGACCCTTCAAAGCGGAACCAGTTACAACCTTTAGATGGTTACTATCCGGTAATCTTCTATGATTACGGTGACTATGTAGCACATCTGTGTGATGACACATCCTTATTAAAAGAGTTTAAAGAACAGTTAGAACGGACCGTACCATATAAAACGCATACCGAAAGTTATTATTCCATGAATACGGGAACTACCACACCAATTAAAACCTTCTCTGGCATTACTGTATCCGATCCGAGCATAAATTCTTTAGCAACAGATAAAACAGAAACAAATTGGTATAAAGCAACGCACTAAATAGATTGTATACTAGATTAGATAATCCAGAAACCATATTCACACTGATTATCAAGTATTTACAAGAAGTTAACTTCCTGTCGACAAGGACTTAACTTCTTGTTGACAAGGTATTCCATGAATCAACTGCTTATTCACTACCCAATAAGGTATAATTAGTTCACTTTTTAAAAGAATATATAGAGGATATTAAGTATATTTGTAGAGTCAAAGTTAATAACTATGAAAAATATATTTATATTCTATTTGTTATGCTTATGTTTATCTCTCCCATGCTATGGACAAGAAGGAAAAATGTTCACAGTGGATAGAGAATTATCAAGCAGCATGCTCAATAAAATCTATCAGGATCGTGACGGAATCATCTGGATAGCAACAGAAGATGGTCTGAATCGATACGATGGAGCAAAATTTACAGTTTATAGAAATGAAAAAGATAATCCGAATTCCTTATTAAGTGACTATGTACGTACACTGTTCGAAGACAGTCAAGGTCGCCTTTTTATAGGTTCTCTAAACGGGCTGCAAATATACGATCGCGCAACCGATAGTTTTACAACCATCCCAATGTACCTCTCCAGTGGAGCCCCAATAGCCCCTAATGTAGGAGTTATACTTGAACAAAATAACGGAGAAATATTAATAGGAACTTCCGGTCACAGTATATTTTTACTGAAAACACAAGGAGATAGTATAAAAGCACAACAAATAGACCAATTTATTGCCAGCAACCTGATTACATATTCATATCGGGATAAAAAAGGAAATCTATGGATAGCAACAGGCGATAATGGAATATTCCGTCTCGATAACAACAATCAATTCAAACACTACTCCGGCGAAAAAAGCATAGCTTGGAATACAGTTTCCAACATGTGCGAAGATAAACAAGGAAATCTTTATATGGGTAGCTTAAAGAAAGGACTATTCAGATATAATGATAAAATCGATACATTTGTACCAATTACATACACTCCTAATCCCAACTTACCTATCAAAATCCTATACCCTGAGGAGGAGAATCAAATTCTTATTGGTACAGATGGTTCGGGAATGAAAGTTTATGACATCCAAGAACAAAAGATTAAAGAAGCCAATTTTAATATCACAACATTTGACCTTACAAAAGCAAAAGATACATTCTATTCTGAAAGACAAAATGGGAAATATATGGTTAGGGTTCTTTCAGAAAGGAGTTATGATTATACCTGCCATAACCAACGAGTTCAAGTATCTAGGTTACAAATCTTCCAGACACAATGTGATTGGTTCCAACTGCGTCATGTCTGTACACAAAGACCATACAGGAACTCTTTGGGTAGGAACTGATAATGACGGAATTTATGCAGTGACTCCAGATAAAACACCCAAAGTGCATTTTTCACCTACTGACAATACTCATTCCGTTCCTGCCACCATTATGAGCATTTTCGAAGATTCCAACCACAATATGTGGATAGGTTCTTATCTGAATGGTATGGCCAAATTAGATACAAAAACCGGTCGTTGCGAGTATCTGAAGTTAGTGGACGAGACATCTAATCTAATGGAAAATGTATATTGTTTTGCAGAAGATAACAATAAAACCTTATGGATAGGAACTATGGGAGGAGGCCTATATCAGATGAATATAAATACCAAGGAAATAGTCCGTTGTCCCACCACCACCACCAGCAATACCGATTGGACCAAAGTAAATATGCTACATAACTCATGGATAAATTGCCTGTTACATACCGCTGAAGACAAACTCTACATAGGTACTTACGATGGTTTGGGCTGTCTGGATATAAAAACAATGGATTTCGTTTCTCCCATGAAAAACAGAAGAATATTATATGGCGATGTAATCTATGCTTTGCATGAAGGTAAGGATGGTAATATCTGGATAGGAACATCCAAAGGATTAAAACGCTTAAACCCACGAACTGTTGAAGTGCAAGAATATACAACAAAAGATGGTTTACCCAGCAATTATATATGTGCAATCAAGGAAGATGTGAATGGATATCTCTGGATCAGTACGAATTATGGAATGAGTCGGTTCAACCCCAAAAACCAAAGTTTCATTAATTTCTATGCAAGTGACGGATTACAAAGTAACGAGTTTAGTAAAGGAGCCGCTTTTGCCGACAAACAAGGTGAACTTATCTTTGGAGGTACGAATGGAATCACTTATTTTAATCCTACAGAAATAACCACACCCGATAAGAAACCGAAAATTCGAATTACAGACTTCTATATCCATGATAAAAAGGTTAAAAAAGGTATGAAATCGGGGAATAGAGATATAGTCAACACTGCAGTCATGGATGCCGACCACTTTCAACTATCATACAAAGATAATTCTTTCAGCATTGAATTTTCAGCTATGGAGTTCTTTAGTCCGGAACGGATTACTTATACATATAGCATTAATAATTCCAATTGGATTAGCTTACAACAGGGAATTAATCGGGTTTCATTCAGCAATTTAAATCCAGGTACCTATACATTCCAGGTAAAAGCAAAAGATAATGATTCTTATTCAGACATCAAAGAATTTAGTATCACAATCCATCCTGCATGGTATGCCTCGGATGGGCAAAATTTATATATGGAGTACTGTTGATAGTTATTATCTATGGTATAGTCATTCAGATACGTCATCGTTACCGTGCTCGTCAGGAGATATTGAAACATATACATGCAGAACAGATCAATGAAGCCAAACTACAATTCTTCATTAATATTTCTCACGAAATACGCACTCCAATGTCTCTCATCATAAGCCCATTACAGAAGTTAATCGCTACTGATAAAGATAACGAGCGGCAGAAAAACTATCATACCATTTATCGAAATGCGGAACGTATACTTCGCTTGGTCAATCAGTTGATGGATATTCGCAAAATAGATAAGGGGCAAATGTCTCTGAAATTCCAGGAAGTGGATATCGTAGGATTTATCCGTGATTTGTACTATACCTTCGAATATCAAGCAAATGCCAGGCATATCACGTTGAGCTTCCAACCGGAAACTGAAAAGTTAAAAGCATGGATTGATCCGAAAAATTTCGATAAAATTATCCTGAATATAATTTCCAATGCATTCAAGTTTACGCCGGAGAATGGAGAAATCAATATATATTTGCGTATAGGTGAGGATATTAACGCTTCTCAATCTCTAAAACACTATTTTGAAATAATAGTGGAAGACAGTGGCATTGGCATTAACCCGGAAGAAATGGGACGGATTTTTGAGCGTTTCTATCAAATCCGTAATAGCCATAATAATTCGAATGTAGGTAACGGTATAGGATTACATCTAAGCCGTTCGCTAGTAGAATTACACCATGGCACCATAAAGGCTGAAAACAATGAAAACAGACCAGGATCCCGGTTTATCATACGGCTACCTTTGGGCAAAGAACATCTGAATGTAGAAGAAATCGATGACAATCCGGCTGGGAATAATACTCCCGTACATATCACGACTGCTCTGCCTATCCCTTCATCACCTGTTGATGAAGAAGATGAAAAAATACGTTCCAAAACTAAATGTCACGTTCTAGTAGTAGAAGATGATGAAGAAATACGCAAATATATCTGTCGTGAATTAGCCAGCGATTTCCACATGCATGAGTGTGCAAATGGAAAAGAAGCTCTCACTCTTATCCTAAAAAAGGAGCCGGATTTGATTATCAGTGATATCATGATGCCTGAAATGGATGGGTTGACACTTTGCAAAAAAATAAAGCAGAATATAACCATTAACCATATACCAATTATCCTCTTGACAGCTAAATCAAGAGAAGAAGATAATCTGGAAGGTTTAAACATGGGAGCAGATGCGTATATAGTGAAACCATTCAGTATCGAAATATTGAGAAAAACGGCAATCAACCTCATTAAGAGCAGAGAAGTATTGCGTAATAGTTTCAGCGGTAGTCAGATGCAAGAACAGAAGTTGAAGAAACTAAAAGTCCAATCACCTGATGACAGACTGCTTGATAAAGTGATGAAAGTGATTAATGACAATCTAGGTAATCCTGACTTGAATGTTGAAATGATAGCAACTGAAGTAGGTATCAGTCGTGTGCATTTGCACCGTAAGCTAAAAGAACTGACTAACCAGTCAACCCGCGACTTAATACGTAATGTTCGCCTGAAACAAGCAGCATCCCTATTGGCAAACCAATATCATAACATTACTGAAGTTGCCACCCTTACGGGATTTACTAATGTTGCATATTTCTCTACCGCTTTTAAAGAATTATACGGGGTACCACCCAGCACCTATATGGAGGAGCAGCAAAAGTCTTCTTCTGACAATGAAGTTGACCAACAGAACTAGACAAAACAAAAAAAGAAAGCCAGCTAAAATCAGCCGGCTTTCTTTATTAATTCAACTCTTTATCTGCATAGACTAATATCATTACATGCTACGCTCCAGCGAATAGTCTTCTCCCGGCTGAGTAACAATGTCATATTCGTAAGTACGATAAAGGACCGGCACCTGAGGATTTATCAGTTTGGAAACTACCGGTTCTTTTATAACTGCCGATGCATAAAGAGGATTCGGGCAACCACCGTCTGCCACTTTCACTCCTTTTCCCTTTAAAGGAACATAAGAACGGATACGCAGTACCCCACCCAAGCGAGAATGTATCTTCGCCTTTTTCAATTGAACGCCATCCCATTCCATATCTACCACAAAACCACCACGGGCAACAAGGCCTTTCACACTTCCTTTTTTCCATGCTTCAGGCAGTGCAGGCAATAAGTGTACTGCACCATCATGGCTTTGCAACAACATCTCTGCAACTCCTGCCGTATAACCAAAGTTTCCATCGATTTGGAAAGGTGGATGGGCATCAAATAAATTAGGATAAGTACGTCCCTCAGGATATTCTTTCTGAACCTTATCACTAGGCAAAAGATGGAGCATATTCTGTATAATCTTATAAGCATGATTGCCATCCAGCATGCGTGCCCAGAAATTAATCTTCCACCCGATACTCCAACCGGTAGCCATATCTCCACGCTGTATCAAAGTATTCCGTGCAGCCTGGAATAATTCCGGATTTGTAATTGGAGAAATCTGATTACTAGGATACAAACCATATAAGTGTGAAATATGCCGATGGTCATCCAACGGATTGTCAGCATCAATCAACCACTCTTGCAATTGATTATGTTTGCCAATCTGCATGGGTGGCAACTTGTCCAACATGGCCTGCAAAGAATCTTCATACAGTTTATCACCACCCAGAATACGGCTTGCCAGAAGTGTACTGTAAAGGGCATCAAAAGCAATCTGATTATCCATTGTACAACCTGCCGTAATCGTTGTTTGTGAACCCCGGTAGCCATGTTCCGGAGACATGGAAGGTACTGTAACCATCCACTTATACTTCGGATGTTCCACTAAATGACTTAAATAAAAATCAGCAGTTCCTTTCAATATCGGATAATACTTCTTTAGAAACTCTTTATCACCGGTAAATAAATAGTGTTGCCACAGATGTTGTGCCACCCAAGCACCTCCATTAGGCCACATACCGAAACTTGCAGCATCCACCGGTCCGCAGGCACGCCATATATCCGTATTATGATGTGCCACCCAACCTTTAGCATCATAAAGAACTTTAGCAGTTTCACTACCTGTAACTGCCAAGTCAGTCACCATATCAAAGAGAGGTTCATGCGTCTCACTCAGATTGGTTACTTCAGCAGGCCAATAATTCATCTCCGCATTGATATTAATCGTATATTTACTGTCCCAAGGAGCATACAGACTATGATTCCACATACCTTGAAGATTGGCAGGCTGACCACCGGGTTGCGAAGAAGATATCAGCAGATAACGACCATATTGGAACATCAAAGCTGCCATCGCCATATCATTCCCTTCTATAAAACGTTGCACACGGACAGGTGTCTCCAAAGCAGAAACTCCGGTACTTTCCAAAGTCAGGGCCACACGGTCATATTGCTTGCGATAAGAGGAGATATGACTCTTCAAAGCCTGTTCGTAAGGAATGCGGGTGGCTTTCTGCAAATAAGTAGCTGCACGTTTTGACTCGTTCGCACTGACATCATGATAATTCACAAAATTGGTAGCCGCCGATATGTACAAAGTAGCTTCGGTAGCCCCATTTACAGCAAGTGCGCTTTCTTCCTTACTCACTTTACCATCCGTTTTCACCTGCACCTGGCATTCGGCACGCATAGCGGCAGGGATTCCTTCATGTTCAGCTCCCTGACAGGAGATAATCAGTTTGCCACCCTTTACTTGTACATCTGATTTCAGCGGACTGCTGTATGACACGGCAAAATTCAAGGCCTTTGCCTTATCCGCCTGAATGCGTACAATAATCACATCATCACTCAAAGAAGCAAACGCCGTACGGACAAACTTCACTCCATCCACTTCATAACGTGTTGTAGCAGTAGCATTCTCCAGATTCAGGTCCCTGTAATATTCAGAAGGATTCTCATGCCCTGGGAAATTCAAGAAAAGACTCCCCATCGTCAAGTAACGCATACCATGCTGAGGCATCATATAATTCTCATCAATGAGCTTCTGAGCCTCCAAGGTTTTGCCTTCAAAAATAAGTCGACGTATTTCAGGCAATACCTGCAATCCTTTAGGATTATTATTATTATAAGGTCCACCAGCCCAGAACGTCTCTTCATTGAGTTGCAATTCTTCACGGGCAGTTCCGCCAAACACCATAGCCCCCAAACGGGAATTACCTAATGGCAAAGCTTCCAGCCAGTCTTGTGCCGGACGATTATACCACAACTTCATATTCTGAGCAGACATCCAATCTCCATATCCTAAAATGGAAAGCATCTTAGCAGCATAGCGTGCTCCCAACATCCGGTATCCCTCGGCTGTAAAATGAAGATTATCGAATGCAGCCGGACAACCGGCAGAGGATATCACGTGTGCAGTAGGAATCACCTGTGGCAGACTGTCGATGATTGTATTCATGCTGGCACAGATTCCATTCTGATCCGCATGTACCACCTCACCCGCCAGCAAAGGCACATCAGCGGCAGATAATCCCAAATCTTTCAAAAGATTATCATACACTCCTTTTTACTTTTGAGGGCCAGTCTTTATCATTCGTATTCGACTCTCCCTGATGCAGCAGAATACCTTTAATTACTCCATCCTTTTGAGCAAGCTTTGCCATCTCAACCAAACGTGCATAAGGATTGCCACCGTATTCTTTTACCATATTCTTCAGCCAATCCGGAGAAGTTTCTACGTATGACTGATAATTATCCTTATCAAACAGTTCTATTTTGCAACCACCTACGGCAACATTGATAATCCCTACCTGTACATTGGATGGCAGGTTAGCCACCATAGCCCGTCCAAAATAATCACCCGGAGTCAGGCCCGTATAGCAACGCGCCAAAGGAGGAACCGCCTTATACCAATTCCCTTTGGTCCTCCCCAAATTAGGACAATCTACAGCCGCTAATACCTGAAAACGACTGTCAACCGCCACTGTATCCTGTTCTTCTACCTTTGCATTTCCTTCCATGTTCGATTGTCCCAAACACAGATAGATATGAAAATTCGCATCTTGTGCATAACCGGATAGTGTATACATCATTACAGCCAACCATACAATTATCTTCTTCATCATATCTTTTATTTAAAGTTTATCAGACCATTCATATATATCTGCAAAAATAAGGCATGAATCCAATCACTGATTTGCAATTTTAGACATTTGAATATCAATATTAGATAAATATAACAGATTTGTATTCCTGCACACTCTTCACAGAGGATGCAGGAAAGATATTATAAAATGCACAAATTATATCGAACTCTCGGAAAGATGAGAGTTGATATGTCTTTTTAATTTGCTAAGGAGACATTAGCTATCACAATAGGTTTTCCACCTGTTGACCAAAAGCCTGCAATATAAAGATGCGAAGGATCAATCTTTCCTCCGTTCTTATCTTTCATATTGTTCAACTCCACTACAATCTTACGCGAAGATCCGAAATCATACGCAGCAGGCTCACTCCAATAATTGTTTTTATCAAACAGACGGAACGAAACACCACTTTCATTATCGTTACCCAGCTCTACGGTCACAGTCTTATATCCCGACAAATCAAGTCCATTGTCATATTGCCACCCTCCGAAACCATACTGCCCCGTCACCAGTGTGCGGGTGTTCTCGTCGAATGTGCCTTTCTCCCATATAGAAGGATTGAAGACATCTGCCGTCAGTGAGAAAGGAGAAATTACCGTAACCAGTAAAGTCAGTTGCTTACTGACTCCGGCAGCCGATTGATACGTAACGGTTACCGTAGCTTCACCGGGTGCCACAGCTACTAATTTGGCTGCCTGTTCTACTACTTTCAGCACGTTTGTATCCGAGCTGTTGACAGTCGCTTCCGCAGTCACCATCCGTCCCGTTCCATCAGAATAAACAGCTTTCACTTTGAGATAATTCGTACCACCCATTTGCAGACGAAGTTCTCCCTCTTGTCCCATCAACTCCAGTTTTTCCAGTTCCCCATTTACTACTATCCCTTCAGCATATTCTTTGAACCAATGGTACATCGCCCACGGACAGGCCTCGGGATCATTGAGGAAAGTGTAATTGCCCGGTTCACCCGGCACATCTTTAAACGCCGCCAGTTCGTGTGACCTCGTTGTAAAGAACAACCAGGAAACATTGCCTGAATTATCAGCTATATATTTGAAGTTGGCACCAAAGCCTTCACCACCTGCCGTTCCTGTAATACTTTTACCCCAAGTGGCATCATATTTCTTCGGAGCCCAGTCTATTTCAGTCACCATGATAGGAGCGAAAGCCGCCACAGGGCCTACTTGCGCATCCCAACCACGCTGAAAAGCTTCATAACCTCCTCCTGTGGAAGAGCCGATTCCTTCACCGCTGTCTTCCTCGGCATCGCTACCATACCAACCGGGATAGCAGTGAACGGCAAAGCCTATGTTCTCCCCTTCGATACGGTGAATGGCATATCCGGCGTAAGATGACTGATAAGACAATCCCGGCACCCAAACAATGTTGCGGCAGTTGGCACGTATTTTATCTACTATAGCCTGAAAGTAGAGTTGGAGATTCTTGAAATGACCGTCACCGCTACTGCCGTATGTTCCGTCAGTACCTTTTATTCTGACAGGTTCATTGGCAAGCTCGAACATGACATCCATATTATTTTTCAGCTTAGGATGTTGCGAAACAATATCCCACACTTTAAGCAAAAACTGCTGATAACTGTCTCCTATTTCTATACCTTGATAGGGAGCATCAGCGGGACAGACTCCGGGCGGACGCATCACCACATACATTCCTTTGGAAATAAAGTATTCTGCCATCGGCACAAACAACTCTTCAAGATACTTCCGAAAGCGGGTTTCAGAGAACCGTTCATGTCCTTCATATCTCACGGACTGCATGGAGGGGTCATCACTCCAATACGGATCAAGGTGCATCCGCACGAAATTGAACTTCCATCCGGCAGCCACAATTCCGTCTACCATACTCTTATTATACTTGAGGCATGCCTGCACGTCATAGTTACCCCAGGCATTGTTATTGAAGAAAGGGCTGTAAGTCTGCGTAAAACCATGCAGATTGACTATCTCTCCCTTTTCATTTTTAAGGTAGCGCCCGGCTACATTCAGGACTGGCAACTTGGCTTCAGCAGGAGGCTCGGGTTCCGGGTCCGGATTCGGTTCGACAGGTTGTTCCGGTTCCTGCTTTTCCGGCTGCTCAGGAATAGTCTCGTCCGAGCAAGCCGCTAAAGACACTCCTAAGAGCAGTGTCAATAAATAAATTATTTTTCTCATATTGTTCTTCATTGTTTTAAGGACTTGAAAGTTGTAAGCTAAAGCAAGAGAGTGATAACAATCTACATTCTTTACAAATAATACAAACGAAGGATACAGTCGTATATCGAACCTAATTCAGTCGTATACTGAATGCCATTCACTCGTATACTGAATAGGGTTCAGTCGTATACTGAATGCAGCATATCCTATAAGCATTGATATTCAAGATATTACGAAGCATCCTCATCCTTTTGATAAATTACAACAAATATTCCAAATTACACCATTATCTGCTGACGTTACATACTAAATGGAAAGCCCCAACAGACCTGTTTATTATAATATCACCAATAGCGAACAAAACTATAGGTATAAATATCATCTCCTGTAGTAGTTCCTTCATATAGTTTATAGCCTTTTATATCACCATGATAATCAACTAACGGGGAACCATTATAATCCATTTCGTAAGTTCCTTTCGTTTCTCCTTTCGGAATAGTGATTGATGCATTGCCGTCATACTTTCCCCCATCATTGTATGCTTCGTATGGGATTCTGCAGCTTATATCTTTTTTTACGGGATAAGTTGTGGTGGCAGTAAAGACAGGATGATTGGAATAAAGTTCCTTTACGGAAATTTCAATACGATTATCCGTTCCGTTTTGAGTAATACCAACTGTTAATGTCTTATTAGATCCCGGCTGTTTCAATACAATTTTTCCACTTCTAGGGGAAGAAGTATTGTCTTGGGCTACTACCGACAGAACATATATATCATAATACTGAAAACATATAAGATAATCCAACCATGAAGGACCGCTCACTATTTCAGGTTGTAATAATGTTTTCGTTCCATTAACCTCTACATACGAACATAAAGTTCTATTAAGAGGTTTTGGATCACCCTTCGGACTAAAAACAAAGTCCTCCACTATATCCGAATCTGAAGACCCCCAATAATATACGCTATCCGAATTCGTAGTTCGCGTAACAGTCATATCTTCTGCCCTATTAGTATCAAAAGGAATTTCATTACTACAACCACACCAAATGACCAAACTCAAAATAAATAATATGTTTTTCATTGTTATTCGATTTTTATTGAAACAATAAAGGCAGCGGTTTCACATCATGCCCCGCTGCCTTTTCTCATAAGACTCTATTATTTTCCAGCCAATCCATCAGCAAAACCTGCATAGGTATGCTTACGACTGTAGTTGGAATCCCAAAGACCTACGGGTTCACCACCACGCCAGCCCGAATCACTGGGAGCATCGGTGGCACACCATTGAGTGATACCATACTGTTGGGCAGGAGGAATAATCTCGAAGTACTTCTTCACGATGAACTTATAGTATTCTGCCATCGCTTTATGCTGAGCTTCGGTCATATTCTCTGTCTTAACACTGGTATTATTCTCATCTATATAACCCATATCAAGTTCTGATATCTTTACCAGTTTACCACTTTCCGCCAATATCTCAAACATCTTCACTACATGGTCTTCCTTACTCTTCTGAGTAGCAGCATTAGCATAACAACTTACATGCATCTGTACCGATACCATCAATCTTCGTCACACCATCAGCTTCCCACTTCTCAATCCAGTGTACCAAACTCTTGACTTTTTTGTTATCATCCCAGTCTGACTCAGATTGTAGTCATTGACAAAGAGCTTCAAAGGAGCAGTACCACCGTTTTCTGCATAATGCTTGCGAGCGGCAGCCACAACAATGCGTACATAATCCACATTACCTAAATAGTCTTGCCAGTAGAAATTGTTCTTGGCATCTTCGGGAGAAACGTTACTGGCTGATTGTAAGGTATAGAAACCTTCATCGTTACCAACACCGGAAATAGCTTCGTTCACTACATCCCATGCAGTTACATAACCACCGGTAGCTTTCATCATACCTTCTACCCAGTTGTTCATAGCCCAAGTAAGAGTGTCTTTCTTTTCTTCGGGGAGTGAGAGGAATAGAATTGCCCTTAGTTACTATTTGCAACTTGATATTATCAAAATAATATTTGTTAGCAGGCGCATTAGGCACACCTACATCAAGATTCCATGCAAAAGTCTGCATGTTTTCAGTAGGAGAAAGAGTTGTATTTATTGTTATAGTTTTTTCAAAATGTTGCCATTCTGTAGTAAAATCAACAGCACATCCGCCATCATAATGAATATAAGCACCTGGAGCAGCATGAGTCTGAGATTCTGACTTGTTAGGTACATCTGCACGATAGTCAAAAAGAAATATGTACTACTTCCTTATCTACCAATGGGCGGTCAGCATAGAGAAAGAACTGAGTATGCCAACTATTTACACCACCACCTGCTGACGTTATTACAAAAGCACGACTACCATCTTTACCTACACCATCAACGATATCGCAAGCACCATTAGTTCCACCCACATGAGTAGAAACAAAATTAGTAGTTTCACTACCTTCTGCATCACCATTGGCAATTATGTCGGTAAAGATTTCCATAACCGGAGCCTCAGAATGAGTAATCTTAACATACTTAATTTGAATAGTTCCCACAAAAAGACCGATTGTGTCATTACATGACCCCCATCTGCTACCGCTTTGAATGAAAACTCATACTCTTTCCATTCTGTGTTGAAAGAAAAAGAACCTTCTGCTCTACCACTCCAAGGTCCTACACCAAAATTCAGCTTTCCCTCTGCAGAGCCTCTTACCATCATCTTCAATTTATATTCTTTGCCAATCTCAATAGGAAGATTATCTGCTGTATGATACTGTATAAAATGGTTTTGAGAAGCCGCAACAGAAGTCTTGATTTCCAAGCAACCTTCAGTATCATTTTTACCTATAGTCGTAGTCTCTTTTACTTCTTCATTTACTTCGTTCCAAAAACTATAGCCCGCAGTAGAATAGTCTATTTCATAATCGACTTTATCCACTTTCGCATCTGGATCTACATCCATCTCCTTATCTTTAATCAACGAATTCAAAAACTTGTTATTCTGCTGCGCATGCCAAGCCAATGTATGACCATAAATAGTAAGTCCCCCTGCTTTAGCTGCAGAAACAAAGTTCTCCACAGTTCCAAAGTTCATCTCACCATTCTCATTCACACACGAAGCATATTTCATGGCATTACCAGCAGTCATTTCAACAAAATTGCTATTAGCCAACTGAGTTACTTGTCCTCCGGCAATATAGTCATTTGCAGCCAGTGCAATACCCAACTTAAAGTCGGGATTGGCACTGCTGTTTACATAACTTTTCAAGACATCATAGTCGTTGAGGTATTCCATACCTGCAATGGAAGCAGGCTTCTCAACTTCGAATGCCAACGGTTTGTCGTCCACACACGAAGCGGTAACGACAGCCATTAAAAGCATTGTTCCTAAGATATTTTTCGTATATTTCATATAAATACTTTTTTAAATAAGAAATCCCTAACATTATTTCTTCACAGGATTGAACCACTCGGCCTTTACACCACGATAATGAACTACCAACGTATCTTTAGTGACACAATGAATGCCATCGTAATCCATAGCATAATCCAAATAGAGAACATCGCGGTCCTTGCCTCCCCAGCTATTCTTATCGCCTTTGGCAACAAACTTGCCACTACCACTAGCTGATACACCTTCTGAATTGGAAGAAACCGTACAATTGCCGTTTTCATCGAAAGCAAGAATCAAATTGGTTTCAATATTCTTTCCGGCAGCATCTTTAGCAAGACGAGCCCACTGTACTTTGTTCAAGCCCAAAGTGCTGAATCCATCAACGGTTTCATCTTTCTCCACATAAGCATTATGGCGTATCTCCGTACCTGTTTTATTACCGCTATAAGTATCAATGCCGCGACGCAGATAGTGCGAGTCGTACTTACTTACATACCTCACCGCATAAAGCGTATAATCCTTAGGCTGTACCTCCCAATCCGCTTTATTCAAACGATGCGGATCGGCAACCTGCGCTTTACCCTGCAAAATGGTGTCGGCATTCTGCACACCTGTCATCACCACGGGAATTACATAGTTCAACTCCGCAGATTTCGGATCACTAAAATAAGCATCGGTCAGATTCACCGTAACGCCACCCAATATCTGGCCTTTCTTTATGACAATCTTGTCATCGCTCAGCGTATAGTGAGAAGCCGGCAATGGTAGAATGTCGCCTTTGGTACCTTCATACATAAAACCATCACACAAGGTATTGTCTACCCGGATACCTATTTCCACATCTTTCTTATTCTCGTATACACCTGATACTGTAGCCATAATCTGGCACTTGTGTTCATTGTCTAATGAATTATCCACAGATTCATCCTCACCTATGGTAATAGTACGGATGGGACTTTGATAAGCAAAGTAAACCGCGGAATATTTATAGTCGGGAAATTCCCAGTCGCCGTTTTCGCACGCAGTGAACAAGGCTCCCGCCATAGCGGCCAATATCAAAAATGATTTTCTCATTGCTATTTTCATTTATTCAGTTTATATAAGTTCGTTTACTACCGCTTACCATCCTTTGTTTTGGATGAGAGCATTAAACTTCAATATTTCACCATAAGGAACAGGACCGTAGTACATATAATCCTTATAGTCACGTTTCTCCACTTCTACCACTTCGTATTTCGTTCCGGTAATTTTCATACCTTTCACAGTTTCATTCAGCTTGCTGAGATCCACTTTCCAACGGCGCAAATCCCAGAAACGGAAGCCCTCGAAGCAAAGTTCCAAACGACGTTCGTTACGGATAAGCTCACGCATCGCGTCCTTGTCATTTTTCACTGATTCCAAATAAGGATCACCACCATTTTCACCAATACCGGCACGTTGGCGGATAGCTTTAATCACATCATAAGCAGAATAACCATGAATGCCTTTTCCTTGCGGTCCCCAAGCTTCATTTGCAGCTTCGGCATAACCTAAGAAAATTTCAGTGTAGCGAATCCAAGGCTTAATATGGAAACCATTCGTTGTGTTATTTGGATCGGCATTCACGTTCATATCCAAAAATTTACGTAAATAGTAACCGGTACGCGTGGAAGCACCGTCAAACTTATTCATGGCATCATTGTTATTTCCATCAATTGCAGTAGTGATGACACTGTTTGACACACCCGCCTTGCAACCATTATAAATAATGTATAAAGCCAGACGGGGATCACGGTTGGCATACGGGTTCTGAGGATCGTAGCCGGCTTTCGGATCGCTGATGGGATAACCGTTCGCTGCCGGGAAAGCGTCTACTAGATTTTGAGAAGGATTAACCCTGCCTTTACCGAAAAGTGAAGGCGGATATTGATCTTTTCCAAGTCTGCACTCTCGTTCTTATTACTACGCCACAAAACCTCGGGACGGTTGTAACCGGCTTTTAGATTCTGAATACCGCTATGGTCTTCATACCACTTATTACCTGTAGGATCAATACCTGCAATCGGATTACTACCTAAATTAGCAAGCACTTCGGCCATATCATTGGCAGCCTTTTCCCAAGTCACTTCCGAACCTTCGCTATAGGCAGGACTGGCTGCAAGAAGAGCTGCCTGAGCACGAATGGCACGAGCCACACGAGCACTCATACGATTTTTAGCATGATCACCAAATACACGGTTGAACAAAGCAATATCTATGCCCATTTGTGCATATTTATCAGGTACTATCCCTACCTTCTCATCCAAATCACCATATTCTTCGGGAAGCATTTCTATAGCCTTCTCCACATCTTTGTTTAGCAGTTCGATACACTCTTTGAAAGTGTTACGGGGTTTGTTGAAATCCGAATCAACAGTTTCCGATTCTGTCAGAATAGGAATTCCCAATAACTGGCCATTATCCGCCCAACCCGAACAACTCAACAACAAATGATACATATAGAGCGCACGCATTCCGTATGCATCTCCCTGAAAACGCATTTTAAACAGTTCGGAAGCTTTAGGATCTCTAGCCCATTCCACATTCTCGGATATTTCAAGAAATTGGTTAAGATATTGCCAGGAACCACGCAAGTTCTGCCATCTGTTCAAATCTCCGGGAGTATTGTCCGAACGCCAGGCGCCGGCAGCCATTTTCCGGTAGCCGTTATTCACATCATTGGATACAGCATCATCGGTAGCCACTTCCGTGAAAGACCAGTTGTTGGCATTCTCACCCAACGGATTGCCAATGTAGGCATGCCCCAACAAACCAACAGCCCACGAAGGCATGTTTTCCAAATCAGACGGTTCTTTGAAGTTTTCCACCGCCGGCTCAAACAAGTCGTCGCAAGCGGAGAATGCTATCAGAAATGCCGTTGATAAGATGATATTTTTTAGTTTCATAACTTCTTAGTTTTTCAATCTTCATTATTAAAATTATCATTTTCTTAGAATGTACCTTTGAGGCCAAGCTGGTAGAAGCGTGTCTGAGGTGCGCTACCCACATTCAATTCCAAAGCCTTACGTTCCTTGGCAATGGTAAGCAAATTGTTGGCGTTGACAAAGAAACTCAAACCCTTGACGAAAGATCCTCTCAACACCTCTTTAGGCATATTGTAGGTAAGCTGAACCTGAGTCAGATTGAATCGGTCGTTCTTGTACATCCAGAAGTCCGAGGTACGGAAGTTGTTGTCACCACCGGTAGTGGTCAGACGAGGATAAGTAGCTGTAGCTACCGTCTCAGGAGTCCATCGATTACGTACTACTTCAGAATATTTACCGTCACCTTTCACCCAATAATATGAATTGTCCTTCATGCCATAGCCACCTATGTAAAGATTGCCCATCACATACAGAGTAAAGTCACGCCATTTGGCAGTCAAATTAATACCACTCATAAAGGGAGAGTCCCAACGTCCCAGGAATACACGGTCGTTGTCATCAACCTTACCATCGTTGTTCTGATCTTTATAACGGATATCACCGGGCTTCACGTCACCGAAAGTTTGTTTGGGAGCAGCCTCAATCTCAGCCTGATCGTTAAAGAATCCTTCGCTCTGCAATCCCCAGTGTCCGTTCAATGGACGACCTACAGCTGACAAATATTCAAACTCAATATTTTCATCACGCTTTTCAGCCGTACTCTTATACCACATTCCGCTCACACCGAGCGTCAAATCCACTTCACCCACTTTCTTGTTGGCGTAAACACTGAAATCGAAACCTGTCCGCTTATCCTCATTGAAGTTTACATAAGGAATAATGGATGATGACGGATAGCCCACCTGTGTGAAATAAATCGGATACAATGAACTGGTACGAGCCAGACCGCCCTCCATCTTACTGGTGAAGAAATTGAAGTCGAATGTAAGTTGCCTGTTCCACATAGAACCACGCAACCCTGCCGTGAACTCTTTACGCTTCACGAAAGTCATGGCAGAGCCGTCTCCACGCTGGAACTCAGTAGCAGACAGACCGCCATTGTCACCCCAACTATACCAACCACCGGGCTGTACCACCGGTTTGTAAAGGAAGTAACCGTCTTCATTGTCACTGGTAGTGATATCAAGATCCTGATTGATGATACCTGCCGAGGCAGTAAGCATCAAGTTGTCAAATATTGAATTTTCCATGAAATCTTCTTTTGCAAGATTCCATCCCAAAGTGACTGTAGGAGAAAACGCCGCACGGTTACCTTCGGGCAACTTTGTGGAATAAGGCATTGCAGCACTGAAATCCGCATAATATTTATGCTGATAGTTGTAGGATGCCTGAAAACCTAAATTGGCATTGGTAGTACGGTGATAATGTCCGCTACGTTGGGTCTGCCATGCATTGGCCAGCACCATGGCGAACACATTGTGGTCTTCGTTGAAAGTGTTCTGGTAATCGAACTGACCGGAAACGTTGTAGGTATAACGGTAGGCCGAATTGTTGATATTCTCAACACCACTTTTTTCATCCTTGCCATATTGCGTGATACTTGAAATGACATCATGCCCGTTATAGGTACTCCACGCCGGTGCGAAAGTAGCATAAGTGCTACTATACCCCTGATCATAGGTAGAAGCATAGTCAATACCATATTTGGCACGGAAATAAAGTCCTTTAAGCAAGGGAGAAAGATTGACATCAAAACGCGTATTGAACTGGAACTGGCGGCTCACAAACTTATTGTCGCCGGCCGCGTATGCATCAGCCACCGGATTAGTGGGATTCTGCTGCGTACCACCAAAGAAGTACTTGCCATCTTGGATATAATTACTGTTAAGCACAGTGCTCAGGGAATTTTGGTCTGCATCCTCAATATAACTCAACGGAATAAACGGAGACACCAGATGAGGACGCAACGTAGCAGCTTGCCCCCACCAGTCTACATTAGCCGAATAAGAATCATAAAATGTCACATTAGCATCAGCTTGCGCGGTGATAAGTTTATGCAACTTCATATCCACATTTCCACGGACAAAGAAACGGCTGATGTAGTTATCTTCCGTATTACCCACTTTAAGAAGCGAAGATTCGCGATAGTAACCGGTAGAAGTATAATATTTCACTTTCTCGCTACCGCCCGAAATTTCGGCAATCGCTTCCGAACGGTTGTATGCCTTCCTTAAATATTCGGAAGAATACATGTCGAAATCAGGATAACGATAGGGATTCAAACCCGAAGCATGATTGTAAATATCCTCCTGCGAGTAATTGGCAGTAAGACCATCGTTGAGACGTGCCTCATTATAAAGGGTCATATACTCTGCCGAACCCAAATATTTCGGGTATGACTTAGGAGTATAAAAACCGGTATTGGCATGAATATTAATTCTGAGATCGCCAATTTCGCCACGCTTGGTGGTGATTGAAATGACACCTTTAGCCGCACGCGGACCATAGAGCACTACAGCAGAAGCTCCTTTCAAAAGGGTAATCTGGTCTATCTCGTGGGGAAGCACGTTATTCGCATCACGCACCATACCATCCACTATGACAAGATATTCATTGTTTCCCCAGATATTACCGTTGAAACCACCAACGACATTGTCAACCAGACTCAAACTATAGGTTGTATATGTCTTTTCCGACATTTCTTTCATATCAATGACCGATACTCCACCCAACAGATCATTACGGTCTATGGAACGAAATGCCACTTGCACCTTATGAAGCGTATCGGCTTGGATTACTTCCACCAAGTCGGCCAGCGTCTCTTGAGCGGCAATGTGTGTGTGAGCGAAGGCCAACGCCGCACAGAATACAAGTCCTTTATATATATGTTTCATTTTTTATAGTCTTTATGTTAATAAAACCATTACCAACCGGGATTTTGGTTGAATTCCGGATACATCGTCACATCGCTTGTCTTGAACGGCAACCAATAGTGCTTACTTGTCAATTTACGTTCCGTCACCACCTCTTCACGGAAGTTTATAACTTTACGTTCTTTAGGCTCAGCCTTAGGGTCAAATGCCTCTGCACGATCAAACAGTTGCTTGGTTTTGATATTGTAAGGATATTCAGTCAGCAACTTCCAACGGCGCAGGTCATTGAAACGATGTCCTTCATAAGCCAATTCCACGGCACGTTCACGACGAACTTCACCCATGAATTTCTCCAGGTCGGTGGTGTAGCTGGCTGCAACATCCTCCACACCTGCACGTTCACGGATCACATTCACCGCTTCTACTGCACTCTTTGAAAAAGAGGTAGATTTACCGTTGGCAGAACCGTAGCCTTGTGCGGCAGCTTCGGCATACAATAAATATACTTCCGCCAAACGTAACCATGCCAAATGGAAATGAGTAGCTTTCCCATAACCATAGTCCTGATCACCCTTATTGGCACCCAATGGAATAAATTTATAGTTGAAATAGCCTGTACGACTGGTTTTCTGAGGATCGTTACAACAGTTTCCACCTTCGTATAGATTGGCATACTCATACTCTTTATAGTCCGCTGCATTTTTGATCTGCTTGACACCATCGTAAATAAAGTTATTATAAAAACGAGGGTCGCGATCTTTCCACGGCTGTGACTTGCTAAAGTTGGAGTTGGGATCATCAAGAGGCATACCGTTTGCCATACCAAAATAATTCACGTAATTAGCTGCAGGGCAAAGAATGATACCATCACCGTCACAAATATATGAAAGTTGATAGGAATTCATCTGACGCCAGTAGGAATCAGCACCGAAAGTAGGGCTACGCATGATGGCTTCGGTACCACCGGGCATCAGCCAGTTCTGCTCTTTGGTATAGAACAGGTTGCTGTAATGTTCGAAATCTACCAAAGCATATTGGGTCTGGCCACCCTCTACCATTGCAAGTACCTTACCCAGAACTTCGGCAGCACGTTTACAATATTCCGCATCGTAAGAACGGTCACTGTTTTCCCTCCATTCTTCATCAAAGGACTACCGGCATAAAGCAGGCATTTACCCAAATAAGAGAGCGCCCAGATTTTGTTGGGACGGAAAGCATTATTACCCTTCGTACGGCTACCGGTAGCAGTATCATCCCAGTCAACAGGAAGCAGGTCGGCAGCACGCTGAAAGTCTTTTGCCATCTTCTCAGCATTTTCCTGATAGCTTTCGCGCGGCATATTGAACTGTTCGACAGGAGAAAGAGGTCTTTCCAGATAAGGCAGACCGCCCCAGTAAGTTGTCAGTTGAAAGTAAAACCAGGCACGGAAGAAATAAAGTTGGCCTTCAAGAAAATCACGTTCTTCTTGCGTGGCATCCTTCAGCATACCATTCTGTAGAGCCTCAAGACCAAGATTGGCCTGACGGATAGCATACCAGCCACCTCCCCAAAGGGATTTGGCAAAACGGTCACCGTCCAGCGACCAACTTCTATCCAAGAAACAGTCTCCCTTGCCAATGTAAGTACGGTAGTTTCCACCATCAATAGCATATCCCATCAAGTACTCACCGTTACCGGTGGTAATCACTTCGTCGTCACCCCAGTTAAAAGAGCTAACCCAATAATGCTTTGCTAAATCGGGAATGACATTATACATTACTTCAATAAATCCTTGAAAATTATTAAAGTTCTTAAACGCATCTTCTTCTGAAAGAACAGAGTCAGAATCTCTTTCCAAATAGTCGGTACACGAAGTAAAAGCGAAACTGACGGAGAGCAATGCGAAAAGTATGTAAAAAATCTTATTTTTCATCTTCCGTTTATATTAAAGTGTAATTTTAAAACCTAAGTTAAAACGACGCTGGGTAGGATATGCGCTCCATCCACCGGTATTCGATTCACGGTCATCAGGCATATCGGTCCAGAGGAAAAGGTTATTACCGTTGACAAATACCTTCAAACTGCTCAATCCCGAAGCCTTCAACCATTTCTCCTTAGAGAAAGTATACGAAAGTTCAGCATACTTCAAACGAGTGTATGAACCATCGAATAGGAAACGGGTACCATCTGTATATTTGCTTGCCTGATTCAGCCAGCGAGGCAGAGGTACATCAGCATTCTGATTGTCCGGACTCCAATAGCTGCCTTCGAAGAAAGCCGTATTTCGCGTACCACCCAAGCTGGTCAAGCCAACAGAACGGCTCACATTGTTTACGCCATAAAACTGAACGAAACAGCTCCAACCTTTATAATCGAAACCTATCTGAAGGTTCATTGTATTCTGTGGAATACCCGTATAGCCATAAGGAATATTATCATCCTGAGTAATCATACCATCGGCATCATAGTCAAGAATTATATAGTTACCCGGTTTACGGTTCTCATCATATTCATCGTGTGCGGTGCTACCATAAAGTTCATCCCAACTGTTGTAGTATCCCTTATCTACATACGAATAATTCTGATTAATACCTTTGTTGGCCTTTTTCTGATACTCCGGCATAAGGCTGGGGTCATCCGCTTCCTTGATTTCACTTACGGCATGAGTAAGAGAAGCATTTCCCCAAAGACGCCAACTACGCGTCAGTTGCTTATTCCAACGGATTTCCAATTCGTAACCTTTGCTATCCACTTTGCCCAAATTGGCAATAGGAGCTTCCGTACCGAAGTATGAAGGAATAGCACGCTGAGTACCCGGAATCAAAATGTCGGTACGCTTTTCCTTGAAGTAGTCGAACGAACCGGAAATAACCCCTCCGAAAAATGCAAAATCTGCTGCAATATCAAGTTTAGTGGCCACCTCCCATTGAAGTTCCGGATTACCCATCTGTGTCTGTTGCCACCACTTGTAAGGACTTTTGGCAGGATCTACCCCGGTCAACGACTGACGATAATTGCCACCATTGCTCCAAACATCCATATAACCAAAACGATAATCTTTATTCCCTACCCGTAAGCCATCTTGACCAATCTGACCATAAGATGCACGGAATTTCAACATATCCAACCACTTCAGGTTAAGCTTCTTCACCAAAGGTTCTTCCGAAACCATCCATCCGACAGCACCGGAATTGAAGAAAGCGAAACGATTTTCCGAAGAATAAAGGTCAGAACCGTTGTAAGCACCGTTATACTCCACCATATAGCGACTGGCATAGTCGTAAGTCGCACGGAATACCCAGTTTTCACGACGGAAAGGTTGTTCGCTACCTTTTGCATACTGTTCGCGAGTGAAGTTACCCATAGCACCCACTGTATGATCACCAAATTTGTTGGAATAGTTCAACTGTACGGAATAGTCCATACGACGGTATGTTTCACCATTATTAACAGAACCCGCACCCGTTTTCCAAGCATTGTTATTCTTGAAGTCAAACTTATATAATGCATCTGTACTGATATCGGTGTATTCTTTACCAGTCTCAGGATCAATCCATTTGTGAGCTTCATCTTCCCAGTCAGTTGTATCATCCACACCACGGCCTGTTTCACGGAAAGCATTATCAAAAGCCAGCTTAGCCTGTACATTCAATCCTTTAAGCAGGAAACCAAGATCCTGTTCGAGGGTAAAGTCAGTATTCAAACGATCGTCGGTGGTATAACCGATACCGTTAACACTAAGGTCTTCATAACTATTAGTAGCAGCCTGAGTCGGGTTAGGTTGATAATATCCGAAAGTACCATCGCTATATACAGGCATAAAAGAGTCGGGTGCAATGCCATAGAAAGCACTCCACACCAAATTTTCATACTGCCCCTGCGTGGCTTTCTTTACCGCATGAGAACCAGACAGATTAAGATGCAATTTGGTAGTCTTGGTGAGATTGAAGTCAAGGTTACTGCGTACGTTTATACGATCATAGCTGAAACCCGGATCGTAACCTTTCACGTTGGTTACTTTCTTATATATATCTCCTTCATGTGCAAAATCGGCAGAAGCGAAATACTTTACAAACTTCGTACCACCACTAATGTTCACGTTGGCATTATAAGATGTAGCGACATCTTTCAACAGATAATCTACCCAATTTATATTAGGATAACGTTCTGCCTCAGCCTGATTAGCCGGATGACGATACTTATGCAAACGGTCCTGAGTCAGATAATAACTCCATGAATCCGGGTGATAAGCCAGTTCATTTTCTATAACTTGATTGCGGAGTGAAAGCGCATCATACGCATCCATCATGTCAGGCAATTTAGAATAAGTTTTCAGCGTCGTGCTGGCATTGACATTAATCACTGCCTTACCTTCTTCACCACGTTTAGTAGTAATCAAAATTACACCATTGGCACCACGCACACCAAATACAGCTGTTGCCGATGCGTCTTTCAATACAGAAATGGATGCCACTGAATTAATATCCACTGAAGCCATAGGACGTTCTACACCATCCACCAACACAAGCGGATCACTTGAGTTCCATGATGTCACACCACGAATAGTGATCTTCGGATCTTCATCACCCGGTTTACCTGTGTCAGTCATAGTTACTACACCAGGAAGATTACCCGTCAAAGCCTGCCCCAAACTTGTCACACCACCCGTACGTTCCAAGGTTTTGGAATTGGTCTGTGCAATGGCACCTACAACTGAGGCTTTCTTTTGCTGACCAAAACCTAGCACTACTACTTCTTCCAGTTGTTGGCTGTCATCTTCCAAAATCACTTTAATCGGTTTTTGAACCGTTGCTTTCACTTCTTGTGATTTCATACCGATAAATGAAACAACAAGAGTTACATTATCACTAGGAACAGCCAACGTAAAATTTCCATCTATATCTGATATCGTACCTATTGAAGTGTTGCCTTTCACAACGATGGAAGCACCAATTACAGTTTCTCCAGTGCCATCAAGAACTGTTCCTTTTACCGTTACCCCATTTTGCGCTAAAGTTGGCAAGCAACTTAATAGCAACAAAACCAGTAGATAAGGGATCTTTTTGGTTTTTTTTGTTACATTTTTCATACCATTAGTTTAAAATATTAAAAACTACATTCTCTTTTTTCATTAGCTATTATAGATAGCTTTAGCTGTCATCATACTTGTATTTCATAATTAATTAGTCTTTTAAGATTAATAATTCAATGGTTAATAATCATATTACATTATTACATATATTAGCATTTCATATCATAAAAGGAAAGAAAAGTGTTTTCCATACATATCTCTCCAAACATTACAGCGTGCTTTTTCACAGGTGCAAATATATGTACCAAAACAGAACAGCAGGCACGATCATGCTACACGTTTTTTGATGATATTACATCTTTCCATTCGATGTTACATTCTTTTTGATTGTATTTCGTAAATCAATATAAAAAACTATATATCAACTAATTACACAAACAATAAAGAAGTTTTTTTTTAAAAGACAATAGAGAGCTTGAGAAGTTACTTTCGAGGAAGAAAAACAAAAGAATTATGAACTAAAATTACAAGAGAAATGCAAAAAAAAACAGCATAGTAACGTATCACAAAAAATATGTAACCCACTTGTTAAAGCACTAAAATGACTTTCATTCATTTATTGCAGAAATACATCCATTAACACTTTTGAGTCTTTTAATTCTTTTCAATCAAGATCAGACAGGGGAGGGATTATATCTTTTATATACTCATCGCCTGAGAGAAGAGGCCTTTAAGAACAGAGGGGTTATATAGTAAAGAAAATAGCTGACAAATGGAAATTGGGTAAAGTGAAAGTCTTTCAGGATATTTACGTAACTGGAGCAAAATGAGCAGCTTGAGCGAAAACGAGCAATATGACAAAATGTAAATCGTGATGCCTGAGGTTGCTTTCTTTCGTGCCAATGTTCATTGTGACTCAAAAGAACGCAAAGATTACCTATCAGGCAAATGCAGCATGATTTATAAAACAGATGTATTGCAACAAAATACATCTGTTTCACTATCTTATTGTCATATTATGCCAAACGCATAAATTCCGGTGTTTTTTTAGTCAATCAAGTTTAGGGAATCATGGAACATCCATTTGAAACGGCGAAGCCGGAAGCCCTGACTTATTCCTCAGGTTAGCCTCCTGTGGATTATCATCCCAAGCGTAACGAACCTTTATAGGTTGAGTAATACCTTCGCTCCAAACCATCACTTTATTGCCTTCTATGGTCGCCTTTGCCCATTTAAAACATCCATCCGCTCCTGCCAGTGCAAAACCTTTGAGTTCAGTTACAGGCACTAACTCATCCGTTCCCGCCTCAAAAGAGAGAATGATCTTTCCACTTTCAACAGATGCATCAGTACACAACGGACCACTATGAACTACATCCCTATGACCATATACCTTCTTTTTAACCTGAAGTGCCACTCTTCTTGCCAGTTCTTTCTTATTTAATGGATGAATATCATTCCACTCTCCCAAGTCTATTGCTACTACTAAAGAAGTATTAGGCAACTTCAAGGTCACTTGCCGTTGAGCCTCTCGCATACCCGCCCAACCACTTTCTACAGGTTGCGGATGCGTCTGCATAAAATTGGGTAGTTGCATAATAAAGAACGGGAGATTTTCATCTGCAAACTTCACTCGCCAATCTTTTATCATCGCAGTTAATAAGGCCTCATATTCACTTGAACGTCCTGCATTCGTCTCTCCCTGATACCACAAAGCTCCTTTAAAATGCAAATTTCGCAAAGGAGAAATCATGGAATTATACATGCCAGTCGGAATATTCTGAAAAGACACCCCACCTCTTCCGGCAGGCATTTCACAACCTAATCTATATTTCCACTGTTCCGCCAAACGAACTGTGTCTCCATCTATCGCCATACAATAGGGCTTGTCTTTTACAAAGCTAGGGCGACCACCCGAATTGATAAGACGAACCGTCACCAGATTCTCACCTGCTTTCAATACCGATACAGGAACTTTATAAATACGTGGCGGATATTGATACGAAGTGGTACCTACAAATACACCATTCACATACACTGAGTCCGCATTCACCATACAACCCAAACGCAATATGGCATCTTTATCAGCTTGCTCAGCCGTAAGACGAATATCCTGACGGAACCAATGTGAGCCACTTACCGGATAGCCATTCTTAGTGCCCAATTGATAGGAAAACATATTCACTTCCTCCCAATCGGAATCATCCAATCCCGGTTCATACCACTTGACCGGAGCATGAAGTCCTTCATCCCCTTTATACAAAGAGAGATTCCAAAACCTCGACATCATACCACCTGCCTTATTCATCAAAACCTTATATTCGTCAGAGTTATAAATATCCCTTTCACGCAAATTCTTTGGGAATTCCTGTAGAGCATCCTCACTCATCCAAGCTTCAATAGAACTTCCTCCCCAACTTGAATTAATAATCCCCACAGGAACTTTCGTCTCATTATACATCTCTATAGCAAAAAAATAAGGTAGTGCGGCATAAGACTGAGCAACCTCCGGATTCAAGGATGTCCAGTTCATCCGGGAAATATCTTCTTTCGGACCCTGCAAATCATTGCCATAGGGAGTTTTCACGTAACGGATCATTGAATTTTCATAAACAACCGTTTCCTTGCCAAACATATCCGCTACACGTGCCACGGTCAGTTCCATATTCGATTGCCCTGAGCACAGCCACACATCCCCTACCAGAATATCTTTTACTATCACTTCATTCACCGTCATCTCATAAGGACCGCCAGCCTTCATAGCAGGAAGTATGACCACCCATCTGCCATTCTCATCAGTCTTTGCCGTGTATTTCTTCCTCTTAAAAGTTACCACTACATCTTCACCCGGTTCAGCTGTCCCCCATATCTTAATGGGCCTTTCACGTTGCAATACCATTCCATCCGAAAGAACAGAGGGGAGTTTAACCTTAGCTTCAGCCCATACAGAACATATACAGACCAATACTACCAATAAAGTAAATTTATATCTCATAATATTGTAATTTTCAACATTCCTACTCTTTTATCAAACTTTCAGGTGCTCCCAGGAAAGAAGGTTTCAAACCTCCCAGGTCAATCATGATTTTCTGCATAACAAGTGCCGGATCAAGCGGACGGATACGCAAAGTATGTCTCCCCTTCTTATCAAGTAAGTGTTTGGTTTGAGTAGTAATAATGTGCTCTGCCTGCAACTTACCAAGTTCACCTTTATAATCACTGTTGATGTTGACTATCTGTTCGTCACCGCCATCCAAACTGACCGCATAACGCAATCCTTTATAATCATTGAAATTCAATGTCGAAGAGAAACGGACGATAACTGTTGCTTCACCACTCTTCTCCGTTTCAAAATCATATTCCAAATACATATCTACTCCCGGAACGGCTGTGGTAGGTAAAGTAGTGACAGCAGACAACGTACGCCCCAAATTTGGAATTGTAACCCAATTAGCAGATGTACTGTTAGCTGAACGGGTATAATGTTCCGCTTCAATAGATACATATCCATCCTTTTCTACAAATACAGGTGGTGCAGGAGCAATACGAGGTTCCGGAACAAAAAGTAACTTTAGGCATAATATTATGTTTCGGATCGTTCCAGGATTTATATCCAATATGTGTCTGATCCATGATATGATTCCATTTGCCACCACTCATTATATGGTTATAGTGATAAGTCAATACAGAATCACGTTCAAAACACGCACGAGCCTTATCAGCCCATTTATTGGCTTGTACATTATTCTCCTCTGCCAGTTTGCGATTCATTGCTACGGCATAATACATATCATACAGGTTGGCACATGCCTGTATCGGAAAGAGTACCAGTTGGTCGAAAGTATCCCGGTAACCGGCAGGCATCAGATAGTAGAGTTTCAGGGCATCCAGGCTCAAAGCCGCATAATCATCTTTCACACGCCGCCACTCATCATAGTTTTCCAGGCTGTACGTTCTGTCATTCAGCATTTCAGGAGTAACTCTGCGGTTATATTTGGTATATGTATCTATAAGACGCGCCGCCTCTTCCGCATAATTGCCACCAAACTGCTGCTTGCAGAAGTCTACCGTATGCTGGAAAAGATTGTTTTCATTGAAACGTCCGGGATTCCAAGCCATGTCCAGGAAGAAGGTTATCGGATATTCCATAGGCTTCAAGTTACCCACGTTGACTACCCACAGTTCACGGACACCATATTCATAAGTCAGCATCATCTGTTCCCAGGTGCGCTGTATCTGGGTAATGTTGATCCACTTAGTATTACGGGGAGCTCCTACATAGTCGAAGTGATAATACATTCCATAACCGCCCTTACGGGGTTTAGCTTTCAAATCGGGCAACTTGCGCACATTTCCCCAATTATCGTCACACAACAGAAGGGTTACATCGTCGGGCACACGCATACCCTTATCATAATAATCCTGCACTTCCTTATAAAGCGCCCATACTTGCGGAGTTTCTTTCGCTTTCTTACCGGTCACTTTCTCTATAATCTTCCGCTGATCCTTCACTATATTCTGTAATAAGGAGATATTGGCATCCTCACTCATCGGTTCGTCACCATCACCGCGCATAGCTAGGGTAATCACTGCTTCCCAATCCTTACAACGCTCCATACCCTTCTGCCAGAAGTCACGCAGTACGGCGCCGTTCGTTGTATAATTCCATTCTCCGGTTCCACGGCGTTTCCAGTCCTTTTGAGCCTGTCCCATAGGTTCGTGGTGAGAAGTTCCCATCACAATTCCCATCTCATCAGCCAACGGACCGTTCATTGGATCATCGTCATAGAATGCACTGTTCCACATAGCCGGCCACATGAAGTTTCCTTTCAGGCGAAGCACCAGTTCAAAGACAGTCTCATAAAATTTGCTATTGAATCCACCGAAAGTATCGCCCGCCCAGTTTCCTAGACAGGGCCATTCATCATTCAGGAAAATACCACGGTATTTCACAGCCGGTTCACCATCTGTATATATACCTTCTTTAATAGATATAATATCGTGCTTTTCCACCGGAACATCCGCCCAGAAATACCAAGGTGATACTCCCATTTGCTGTGACAATTCATATATACCGTAAATAGTACCCCGCTTGTCACTACCTGCTATAACTACCGCCTCGTCCACGCCTTCCATCGGCTGTTTCACCATCTGGAGGATGTATTTCTCACGCTTTCCCTGCAAATCGGCAGCATTGATTTTTCCGGCCTTCAGCAGTTGTTTAATCCAGGAGCTATTCTCTATAGAACCGATTATCAACATACGATTGCCAGCTACAGAGTGAATAATCTCCGGAGTAATACCCGTTACTTTACCCGCATCTGTCTGCAAATTGGCCACAGCCCGTACTACTCCTTTGTCTTCCCGGGAGTCCACCAGTATTGGATACGCCTTTCCTTGCTGTATCCAGACAAATCCATTACTCTCATTTGTCACAAAACGCTCTGCCGCCGACAAAGATTGAGATAGCAACAAACTCACTAAGCAATAGAAAATCCAACTAAATTTTGTTTTCATGGCATGATACCTTTTGATTAATTTCTGTTTTGTACAAAGATAGGTCATTACGAAATATCAACCTATCCTCCATGTTTCCACTTACTATTGCCAATGTTACACTTGGGATTTTCATGTTACATAAACTTTTATTCATGTAACATTTGCCCGACAAACAACCATTATTACAAAAAAAGGGTCTTTTCTGTGATTTATTTCATCCTTTCCAGACAAATAGGACAATATACAATTTTAATATTCATAAACATGAAACATCTATTTCGTAATTTATTGATTATAGCATTTGTCGTATGCTGTAACTTCCAACAGGCTCTTGCACAACAGATGCCTCCTATCCCCGTTGATCCTAATGTACGCATCGGAAAACTGGATAACGGCCTAACTTACTATATCCGCAAAAACAATCTCCCCGTCGAACGGGCAGACTTTTATATCGCCCAGAAAGTAGGTTCCATACAGGAAGAAGAGAACCAGCGTGGCCTCGCCCACTTCCTCGAACACATGTGTTTTAACGGAACTACCCACTTCCCGGGTGATGCCCTGAAACAATATCTGGAACGCATTGGAGTTAAGTTCGGTGAAAACCTGAATGCCTACACCTCAGTAGATGAAACCGTATATAATATTTCGAATGTACCTGTCAATACTCCGGGAGCCATCGATTCTTGTTTGTTAATTCTGCACGACTGGAGCAATGACCTGACTCTGGACCCGAAAGAGATTGATAAAGAACGTGGAGTCATCAACGAAGAATGGCGTACGCGCATGAGTGCAGTGCAACGTTTCCAGGAAAAGTTGCTCCCTGCTATGTTTGCCGGTACCAAGTATGCTACTTGTTTCCCCATCGGAACCATGGATGTAGTGATGAACTTCAAGCCGCAGACACTAAGAGATTATTATGAAAAGTGGTATCGTCCCGATTTGCAAGGTATAGTTGTGGTGGGAGACGTAGATGTAGATGCCATCGAAGCACAGATTAAGAAACTGTTTGCCGATGTTCCCGCACAACCCAATGCCGCCAAACGCGAATATTATCCGGTAAATGACAATAAAGAACCGATTGTGCTGATTGCCCGGGATAAGGAACAACCCCATATCCAAGCTATCATCTTTAACAAACACGAAGCAACTCCCGACTCAGAAAAAAGGCAATATGGATTATCTGATACAAGACTATGCCATCGACCTCATCAATAACATGCTGAATGCCCGACTGAACGAACTGCTTCAAGCTGCCAACCCTCCATATATCTACGCAGGAACCTATGATGGAGATTTCTTCGTTGCAAAAACCAAACAAGCCTTTACCGGCATCGTTGTATGCAAAGAAGATGCAGTGGAAAACGGTATCACCACCCTGGTCCGCGAAATGGAACGTGCCCGCCAGTTTGGCTTCACTGAAAGCGAATACCAACGTGCCCGTGCCGAATATCTGCGCAATATGGAATCTGACTACAACGAACGTGATACACGTAGGAACGAGGAATATATTGATGAATATGTACGCCACTTCCTCGACAACGAACCCATACCGGGTATTGAAAACGAATATGCCATCATCAACCAGATAGCTCCGGCCATCCCCGTACAAGCATTGAATCAGATGATGCAGATGTTGATAACAGATACCAACCAGGTAGTCGCCATTTTCGGTCCCGAGAAGGAGGAGCTGAAAATGCCAACAGAAGAAGCTATCAAGAAGATTCTGAAAGATGTAAAAGCCGAAAAGCTGACTCCGTATGTAGACAAAGTATCAGACGAGCCCTTGATGAAAGAAGCCCCGAAGGGTGGAAAAATCATCTCCGAACAAAAAGATGATGTATTCGGCACTACCATGCTGACATTATCCAACGGAGTAAAAGTTATCATCAAGAAAACTGACTTCAAAGCTGATGAGATTACCATGAAGGGTGTAAGCCTAGGTGGAAGTTCACTGTTTCCCAACTCTGAAATCATCAACATCAACGGCCTCGATGCCGTTTCAGCAGGCGGTTTAGGCAATTTCAGCGCTGTAGACCTTGAAAAGGTATTGGCAGGCAAAAGGGCTTCCGTAAGTTACGGTATCGGTGATAAGACCGAAACAGTCAATGGCTACTGTTCTCCGAAAGACTTTGAAACGATGATGCAACTCACCTATCTGACATTTACCGCACCGCGCCGTGATGACGAAGCTTTTGCATCTTATAAGAACCGCAACAAAGCAGCATTACTGAACCAGGAGATGAACCCGAACGTTGCATTCAGCGACAGTATTACCTTTGCATTGCAAATGGGACATCCCCGTACTATCCGCATGAAGGCCGATATGATTGACAATATGGATTATAATAAAATCCTGGCAATGTACCAAGACCGTTACAAGGACGCCAGCGATTTTACCTTCATCCTCGTGGGTAATGTAGACGTTGAAAGTATGAAACCACTCATAGCCGAATATCTAGGAGCATTGCCTGCCATCAACCGTAAAGAATCATTTAAGGATAACAAGATAGAATACCGTAAAGGTGTATATAAGAATGAGTTCGTCCGTGAACAAGAAACAGCTAAAGCCTCTAACTTCGTCAGTTTCATCGGTACGTGCAAATATGATTTAAAGAATTCCATTCTGCAGGACATGACTTGCCAGATTATGGATTTAGTTTATACCGAGAAAGTACGCGAAGATGAAGGCGGAACTTATGGGGTATATGTAGGTGGCAATCTCTCCAAATATCCGAAGGAAATAGCTGGAATACAAATTGTTTTCGATACAGCACCTTCTAAAAGAGAGAAACTGATGAAAATCATCTTTGCCGAAATAGAACGCATATCCAAAGAGGGGCCGTCGGAAGCCAATCTTAACAAGGTGAAGGAGTTTATGTTGAAGAAGCACGCCGAAGACCTGAAAGAAAACAGCTACTGGATGGAAAGCATTGATGAATACTTGTTCACCGGAATGAATCCGATAAAAGACTATGAACAAACAGTCAACAGCATCACAGCTAAAGATATTCAGAAGTTTGCCGATGACTTGTTCAAACAGAAAAATGAAGTAGAAGTTTCAATGATTAGTCCGGATAAAGAATAATAATATATAGTAGTAATAAAGAAAGGCTGCACTGTGCTTGAAGCACGGTGCAGCCTTTCTTTATTAGCTTCTTTCTTTCGGGGCATGAGCAAAATGTGATAAAGTGATAGGGCGATAAAGTGATAACGGGATAACGCTCTGTGATATATAGCGCAGCCACTTTATCGCCCTATTACCCTACCACCTTATCACTCTTTTTCTTCCTTCCTTATCATTTTAAAGTGAATTACGGGAGTTAAGCCGCCACATCACCACTTTTATCTCTTTTCGCTGCGACGGTTAAGGAAAATTGTAGTAGGTACTTATTCTTTCCACCATGGAGAAAGTTGCTTTCCATCACGGGAAACTTTCTTTCCACCATGGTGGAAAGAAAGAAACTCCACGGTGGAAAGAATAAACGTTCGGATGGAAAAGGCTAACCGTTGGAAGGGAAAAAGCATAGGAATGCCTAAGAAAGGAACAACGACACTACAATCCTGCACTACAAATCCCTTCCCCACCTGTTAGAAAAAGGCGGTTTCGACCTCAGTCTCCGTAAATGGGCAGAACTAGTCAGCCTGAAGACAAAAGAATAAAAAGAGCTCAAAGAGTTGTCCGCATTTTTACTTCTGAATATTTTTACATGTTTTTACGGATAGCCTTTGCAGTTCAATAAAAAATACATAAATTGCCGTATTTAAAAACACGAAGGCTGTATTGCCCGATAATAGAAATAAAACTATGCAGTATGAGAAGGATGTGATTTACTCCCTGAAAGTAACCGGGACCATGATAACAAATGATTGTCATTATTATCTGATAGAAAATGAAGGAATCAAATACAAGGTGAAAATGCTGAAATTCCAGCACAAGCTACCGGTTCCCGATGAAGTGAAATGTATCGTTTATAGCTATGATGCCGATGACACTCCTCTCTTTGCACAACATAAAGGTGAAATATCACGCAAACTTTATACAGTCGGCAGCACTTACCCTTTCGTTGTGCAACAAAAGCCAGGTTATCAATCCGGACACCGCAATATCTATTATGGATATGATATGAATGGCATACGCGCCTTAATCCAGGTAGGAATAGGGAAAGAATTGACTATAGGAAGAAATGTCCGCTGCACGGTCAAGCATATCAATCCGGATGGAATCCTGGGCGTCGTTCCTGTCAACCAGGAAATGGACTGTGAAACCAATTTCATCACCTTCGAGCAATTGATGCATAACATCCATACCGAACAACTGCCAGCCTGCATTCAACTGGAAACACTACGTACCGACTCGACCGGAGATCCGAAAATACAGCAAGTGTTGAAACAATATGACAGTCACGAAGGAGAATGGCTACTGTCATTCCAGAGTATACTGCTTGCCAAAAGAGAAGAAAAAATAGAAAAAAAAGATTGGGAAGGAGTATGCGAATTAATACATTACCAACTTCTTATCACCGAATGGATACTTGAGGATTCCCTGTTCCTTACATTCTATTCGTCGTCCGTTGTTCAATCCCTGCGCGAAAAGGGAGAACGGGAAATATTTGTCTGCGAAGCAATACTAAAGGCCATAGAACTTATCCGGAGCAATACTGTGGATAATTTTCTAAAACATATATTTACAAAAATACGGACTTCGGGATATTTATCCGACCGAAGCCGGAAGACCGAATTACTGACTGCCTTGTTCCGGCTGGACGACACATTAGCTGATAAAAACATGTTTACCCTCACAGAGTTCTGCCAATATATAGCCTGCAACACTTCAACTACGGAAACTTCCTCCCTGACATCCATTATAGAACTAATCAAGAGGATGATAGAGAAAACCAGAGCAGTACACGACGTTTCCCCCACTAAAATCATGCACTTACTGGCCATCTACCTGCTGCTTTGCTACAACCGCGAAGCACATACGGCAGTCTATCGCATCATGCTTTATCGCTATGCAGCTTTGGCAAGCCCTTCTTCCGCCGGGATTCTGACGGATAAGGCATTCGATGTATTGACACGGGCAAATCAATCTTACCGCCCGGAGTTTAGTTGGGAAGATGTCGTCCACTTCAAGCCTGAGCCATTCATTACTAAATTGCGCTCATTCATGACGGATACATCTGATGATAAAGACAAGCTGATAGCCCAACATATCACACAAGGAGGACGGATACTGTTACGTAATGGAAAGTTCGGGCTCTATGCCGGTTGCAATCCGGGCGCACTGCTACCCGAACACCAGAAGGTGACGGAGATGGTGTCCGTATTCGACGACAGGATTAGTGTATATGCAAAGAAAGACATCAAACCGAAAGCAAATGAAGCACAAAATGTTTTTGTATTAAAAAATCTCTGGGGAGAGCTATCAGGACAGCTATCCGGACACATAACGGCATCTACCCAAAAGGCACCGGAAAAGATTCTTCCTACGGAGGGAACGCGTGTCAGGATCACGCTGAAAGCATTCAATCCACGTTTTCCACTGATGATGTTTGCAGAAGTAACAGAACCGGGATACGAAGGAACCGGTGCACTACTGGCCAATGAAGTAACCCGTAGCCATATCCACAGCATGGACGGAATTTTTTATGAAGGAGATACCTTTGAAGCCACTGTATCGAAAGTCGGGCAGAATGGGCGTCTGACATTCAGCATCCTCCGGGAGTTGTTTGAATTTGTAACGGGGACAATCAAATACGGTCATCGTGTATATGCCAGGCTGATGCGAATCTCCAAAGGAACAGGTGTATGGGTATGTGAGGAAGGATACACACTGTTCACACCGGGCGCAACACCCTATCCTGAAGTAGGTACGGTAGCCCTGCTGGAAGTGAGGGGCATCAATGATGCAGGATACATCAATGCCACCTGTATAGAAAAATCCGATAAAGAGATAGAAGAAACTGAGGCTCTGGCTAAATTAGTCAGCGAATATATCAATTTCTGTTCTCCACAGGATGAAAAAACCGAAGAGGAAGAGGGCAATTTCGGACCAGTCTTCACAGACGAGGATGCAATGCTGACCGGAGAGCAGTTATCGCTCCCCCTGATGTGCGAATTACCTTGGCTACTGGCAGTGACAGCATCCGTCGAAAAGTCGCTGGTGAAACGTTACAACCTGCTGGGAACAGCTTATCTGCTGGCCGGAATGCTCAATGATTCAACCTTAAGCGAGTATCTGGCGCTGCAAATGAATTATGAGGAAAACATCTACAGTTTTGCCACCCATAACGGGCAGGCACGATGGACGCATTTTTCGCGTATAGATGACGCTGCGGTTTCACGCTATCCTTCACTTCGTCCTAAAAAAGAAATGCTACAAATTCTCAGTTTGTTCTATACCCATAACTTCGCCCCGGAGCTTGCAGTAGGCATTGCAACCACCAAAGATGAAAACAAAGAGCGTATAGTCCGGTTGGTACTGGCCCATACTCTTTTACTCAACTCCTTACCGGCGGGCACATTAATCCCTTTACGCAATGAACTCCTGCAACGCATAGGCGCCGGAGAATTTGCATTGCCCGATGAGCCGGCGGCAAAATCCCCCTCTGCAACAGAACACGAAGACATTCCCCACATGGGTAGGGAGAATGATAAAGTAGAATTTAAATCATCCGTGGTATATCCCGCCGGACGTACCGTACCCGACATGAAACGGCAGTCGGAAATTATACTGCACACCATTGCAGGCTTCCTTAATGCCGCCGGCGGCACACTCTATATCGGCGTATCCGATGCAGGAGCCATAATTGGTCTGAAGGAGGACTATACCTACATGGTATGCAATTCAGATGCCTACGAACGCTTCATCCGCCAACGCATCATAGCAACAATGGGAAAGGACATCAACAGTATCATTAAAATAGAGTTTCCCCGATATGGCAACCGCGAAATATGCTGCGTTACAGTGCCTTGTTATGGCAAACTGATTGAACTGAAAGGAGTGATATGGCAAAGGCAAGGCAATTCGACGGTAATGCTCGACGGCAATGCTCTGGCCAAGCAGAAGAAAAGAAAAAATGAGATATTACAGGCAGAACTTAACCAGATTGCGGAAAAGGAAATAGAGCTAATCAACGAAAGCCTGTTGCAAACCGGAGAAACACAGACAGCAGTTGCCGCCGCCTTTGCAGCCAGTCTGGAAAAGAAGAAAAAGAAAGTGGAAACCGTACCGGGAAAGGCTATGATACAAACATCTCTGATACGCACCAATGCGTTGACGGAAAAAAGAAGATGGTACACAGATAGTGTCCTATCTGTCACTGCTTAATAATGGCGGATATCTATTGAAAGACGAATACTCACATATAGACAATGCCATACTCACATTGGGAATCAGGAAAGAGGAAATCGACGGTGCACTGCTCCTCTGCTACGAGAACGGTTATGTCAACCGTGTTCCGTTGAAAATCTTATTGCAGAAGAAGCGTGATTATGTTTATAAGAATGGCGTGAACAGAGATTCACATTTAATATTCGCTACCATTGAAAATGGTGAACCGCACGTCCTGGTACGTACCTCCAAACAAAAGAATGAATACCTGAAAATGTTTCCCGTTGCCAAAATAAAGCAGAATATGGATCTGGCTTTAAAAGGAACTCCGCTTTTCTCTTATGATTTCGGAAAGGTAATTGCTTGGGAAGTGATACCGGAAATGGAATCAGAAAAGCTACAAAAGCTCTATAATGACAATCCGGCACATCAAGGGTATGCCATTACATCCGAAGCCGTATCTAAAGAAAGGGAACTATTACGAATAATGGGATGGAATATTGAGAATTAATGATTTACCTGTATAGCACAGGAGGTATGGACATAAAAAAAGGAGTACCGCTGTACTCCAACCTTTGTTAACCTTAAATCTAATACTATGAAAAACACATTGCAAAGGTACGGACTTTTCTGTATTTTGCAAGCTCCGTGTGCGAAAACAGTGTATTTATAACACCATTTAAGAGAAGCTACTCCGTTTTTCACTTCCTTTTTCATATCTTTGCCACAAAACAATCAAAACGACTTATGCCTGACTATGATTTGATAGCTATATTAGGTCCTACCGCTTCCGGAAAAACTCCTTTTGCCGCGGCACTGGCAAATGTTCTTGACACCGAAATCATCAGTGCGGATTCCCGGCAAATCTACCGTGGCATGGATCTTGGTACGGGTAAAGACCTCATTGACTACACCGTAAATGGAAAACAAATCCCTTATCATCTGATTGATATTGCCGATCCAGGGTACAAATACAATGTTTTCGAATATCAACGTGATTTTCTGACAGCTTACGAGACTATTAAACAAAAAGGGAAATTACCCGTTTTGTGTGGAGGTACAGGGTTATACTTAGAGTCCGTATTGAAAGGATATAAGTTGCTCCCCGTTCCCGAAAATCCGGAACTGCGTGCACAGCTGGCTGATAAGTCTTTGGAAGAATTAACCGGGATACTGCAACAGTATAAGACCTTGCACAACACAACGGATGTGGATACGGCCAAGCGTGCTATCCGTGCTATTGAAATTGAAGAATATTACGCACATACACCGGTAGACGAGCGTACATTCCCCCTACTGAACAGCCTCATCATCGGTGTGGATATAGACCGGGAATTACGTCGCGAAAAGATATCCCGCCGACTGCGCCAACGTCTGGATGAAGGAATGGTGGATGAAGTGCGCCGGCTGATAGAGCAAGGCATTCAACCGGATGACTTGATTTATTACGGCCTGGAGTACAAGTATCTGACGCTCTACGTCATTGGCAAGCTGACTTACGAAGAGATGTACCGGGAACTGGAAATCGCCATTCACCAGTTTGCCAAACGACAGATGACCTGGTTCCGGGGGATGGAACGCCGCGGATTCACCATTCACTGGATGGATGCCGGGCTGCCGATGGAAGAAAAGATTGCTTTTGTACAAACGAAACTCAAAGGGAATTAGTATCTTTGGAGCAGCAAAGACGAAGCCTGGGAGGGTAACTAATGATTATGTAGGACTTTACTAAGAGATAACAATATGAGCGTAGAACCCGAAAAGTGGGGAGTGATATATAACCCCAAAGCCGGCACACGAAAAGTGCAGAAACGGTGGAAAGAAATAAAAGAATATATGGACAGCAAAGGCGTGTCTTATGACTACGTGCAGTCCGAGGGGTTCGGATCAGTGGAACGTTTGGCCGGTATTCTTGCCAATAACGGATACCGCACAATTGTCATTGTAGGTGGTGACGGTGCACTGAATGATGCGATTAACGGCATCATGTCGTCCAATGCGGAAGATAAAAGAGAAATCGCCATAGGCATCATTCCGAACGGTATCGGGAATGACTTTGCCAAATACTGGGAAATGACCTCGGAATACAAAGATGCGGTGGATTGTATCATAAACAACCGTCGCCGGAAAATCGATGTCGGCTTCTGCAATTATTACGACGGCGAGAAACACGTTACCCGCTATTTCCTCAATGCCATCAATATCGGTTTAGGAGCCCGCATTGTGAAAATCAGCGACCAGACCAAACGTTTCTGGGGAGTGAAATTCTTGTCTTATCTCATGGCACTCATTTCGCTTTTCTTTGAACGCAAGCTTTACCGGATGCACCTCAAAATAAACGGAGAGCATATCCGCGGACGTATCATGACGGTTTGCATCGGTAGTGCATGGGGATATGGACAAGTTCCCAGTGCCGTTCCCTACAATGGCTGGCTCGATGTATCCGTGATCTACCGCCCGGAATTGCTACAACTTGTATCAGGCTTGTGGATGTTACTTCAAGGACGCATATTAAACCATAAAGTCGTAATGCCTTACAGGACACAGAAAGTGAAAGTACTGCGTGCACAAAATGCCTCTGTCGATCTGGATGGACGCCTCCTCGACAGACACTTCCCATTGGACATCGGCATCATGCATGAGGCAATCACCTTGATTATACCCAACTAAAATAAACGATTAACGTAAACACCAAATACTTATGTTAGAATTAAAAAATAACCCTGCCGGAAATTTCTTTTTATTGGCAGGTCCTTGTGTGATTGAAGGGGAAGAAATGGCAATGCGCATTGCCGAACGTGTGGTAAATATCACTGAGAAACTACAGATTCCCTACGTCTTTAAAGGTTCTTATCGCAAGGCAAACCGTTCACGCCTAGACTCATTTACAGGAATAGGTGATGAAAAAGCACTGAAAGTGTTGCAGAAAGTACATGATACGTTTGGCGTACCCACAGTTACAGATATTCATTCTGCCGAGGAGGCTGCCATGGCTGCCGAATACGTGGACGTACTACAGATTCCGGCATTTCTTTGCCGTCAGACGGACATTCTGATAGCTGCCGCAAAGACAGGAAAGGTAGTAAATATTAAAAAAGGACAGTTCCTCTCCCCTCTTGCCATGCGCTTCGCTGCAGAAAAGGTAGTGGAAGCCGGCAATAAGGAGGTAATGATCACCGAACGTGGAACGACTTTCGGATACCAGGACCTCGTCGTAGACTATCGTGGAATACCGGAGATGCAAACTTTCGGTTATCCGGTTATTCTGGACGTCACCCACTCGCTGCAACAACCCAATCAGACAAGCGGAGTTACAGGCGGTATGCCACAGCTCATTGAAACTGTAGCCAAAGCCGGTATTGCCGTAGGTGCCGACGGATTGTTTATTGAAACACATGAGCATCCCGAAATAGCCAAGAGCGATGGTGCCAACATGCTGAAGCTGGATCTGCTGGAAGGATTGCTGACAAAGTTAGTACGGATAAGAGAGGCTATAAAAGGATAAGTTCACTCTTGTAAAGTACACTGAGATAAATGGGAATTTAGCAAGTTTTGCCGCTAGATTCCCATTTGTGTAAAAAAACAATCCTCCTCTTGTGATTTCTTTTTCTGCCTTTCGACAAATAGAGCAAGAAACAATTTTAATATTCATTCATATGAAACATTCATTTCGTAGTTTATTGGTGGTAGCATTCGTTTTATGCGCCAGTTTCCAACAAGCGGTAGCACAACAAATGCAGTTTCCGCCTCTTCCCGTGGACAAGAATGTCCGTATCGGCCAATTAGACAATGGCCTGACGTATTACATCCGTCACAACAAATTACCCGAAAACCGGGCTGAGTTCTATATTGCCCAGAAAGTAGGTTCCATCCTTGAAGAGCCGCAACAACGTGGCCTTGCTCACTTTCTGGAGCACATGGCTTTCAATGGCACAAAGAATTTCCCCGGCGACGACAAAGGTCTCGGCGTTATCCCCTGGTGTGAAACTGTGGGTATCAAATTTGGAACAAACTTAAATGCCTATACCAGCATAGACGAAACCGTCTATAATATCAGCAATGCCCCGATAGACCGTGCCGGTGTATTGGACTCTTGTTTGCTGGTTCTGCACGACTGGTCCAACTACATTCTGCTCAAAGATGACGAGATAGACAAAGAACGTGGAGTGATCCGTGAAGAGTGGCGTAGCCGTAACAGTGGTATGCTGCGCGTCTATACCGACCTGCTTCCCACTATATATCTGGGCGACAAATACGCAGATTGTATGCCTATCGGCTCTATCGATGTAATCAATAACTTCCCCTACAAAGATATCCGTGACTATTACCACAAATGGTACCGTCCCGATTTGCAAGGTATCGTCATCGTAGGCGACATTGATGTAGACGCTGTAGAAGCCAAACTGAAAACAATATTTGCCGACGTACAGAAAGCGGTAAATCCCGCAGAGCGTGTTTATTATCCTGTTGCCGATAATAAGGAACCTATCGTAGCCATCGGTACGGATAAAGAAGTAGACGATCCGTCTATCGAAGTTTACTTCAAGCAAGATGCAACTCCCGATTCAGAAAAGAACAACGTAGGTTATCTGGCTTCCCAGTATATGACAAGCATGATCACCAGTATGCTGAACGCACGTCTGAGTGAACTGACCCAGAGCGCTAATCCGCCGTTTACCCGTGCATATAGCAGTTATGGTAATTTCTTTGTAGCGAAAACGAAAGAAGCACTCAACCTCTCTGCTTCAAGTAAAGCAGACGGCATCGAAAAAGCCTTGAAAGTCCTGTTACAGGAAGCAGAACGCGCCCGTCGTTTCGGTTTCACAGAGTCTGAATATGCCCGTGCCCGCGCTAACTATCTGCAACGTCTGGAATCTGCATACAATGAGCGTGAGAAGACCAAACACGGTTCTTATGTACGTGAGTATGTACGTAACTTCCTGGATGCCGAACCTATCCCCGGTATTGAAACAGAATATGCCATGATGAACCAGTTAGCTCCTAACCTCCCGGTACAGGCTATAAACATGGCAATCCAGCAACTCGTTCCGGACAGCAACCAAGTAGTTATCATTGCCGGTCCTGAAAAAGAAGGATTAAAATATCCGCAGAAAGAAGAAGTTATTGCTTTGCTGAAAGGCATGAAGAGTCTCGATCTGCAACCGTATGTCGACAAGGTTTCTGATGAACCTCTGATGAAAGAAGCACCGAAAGGCGGCAAAATCGTATCTGAGAAAGAAGGTGAAATCTATGGTAGTACAAAACTTGTTCTGTCCAACGGTGTAACTGTTTACGTCAAGAAAACCGATTTCAAGGCAGATGAGATCCGCATGAAAGGAACTAGTCTGGGTGGCAAATCTCTTTTCCCCGATAAGGATGCACTGAACTTTGCCGTTATGGACAATGTGGTTGCTGTAGGTGGTTTGGGTAACTTCAGTCAGGTAGACCTTACAAAGGTATTGGCCGGAAAGAAAGTTTCTGTTCGTGCCGGACTGGGTGCCACTACTGAAAATGTATTCGGAACTTGTTCTCCAAAGGACTTCGAGACCATGATGCAGTTGACCTATCTCACATTCACCGCTCCCCGCAAGGACATGGAAGCATTCGAGTCTTATAAGAACCGTACAAAGGCTGAACTGGAAAGTGCACAGGCTAATCCGCTTTCTTCTATCAACGACACATTGCAGAAGGCTATGTACAACAACCACCCGCGCGTGGTAATAATGAAACCGGAAATGGTAGATCAGATCGACTATGACCGTATTCTGGAAATGTATAATGACCGTTTCAAAGATGCCAGCGACTTTACATTCTATTTCGTTGGAAACATTGACCTGGAAACAGCCAAGCCGCTGATTGCAGAATATCTGGGTGCATTGCCTGCCATCAATCGTAAAGAGACTTTCAAGGATACCAAGATGGAGATCCGCAAAGGTACATACAAGAACGAATTTGCCAAAGAACAACAAACTCCGATGGCAACTATCGTATTCCTGTATACCGGAAAAACTCCTTATACATTGAAGAATGAAATTCTGTTGAGCTATATGACTCAGGTGCTGAACATGGTTTATACTGAAGAAGTACGCGAAAAAGAAGGTGGTACATACGGTGTAAATTGCATGGGTAGCCTACAGAAGTATCCGAAAGAACAATTGCTGATGCAGATTGTCTTCCAGACCGATCCTGAGAAGAAAGATAAACTAGCCGGTATCGTAGTAGACGAGCTGAAGAAACTGGCAGCAGAAGGACCGTCTGATGTACATTTACAGAAGGTGAAAGAGTACATGTTGAAAAAATACGCCGATAACCAAAAGGAAAATGCATACTGGCTGAACAACCTGAACGATTACTTCTACTATAATATGGATATGACGCAAGGATATACAGATATCGTAAACAGCATCACTGCCAAAGATATCCAGAAGTTTGCAGCCGACTTGCTGAAACAAGGTAATGAGATCGAGGTAACGATGACGGTACCTAAGAAGTGATAATAGGCAAGTGATTAGTGATAAGAACCGTATGTTCACTCATCACTAATCACTGCCTCCTTAATCACCAATTAATCACTAACGACTAATCACTAAAGACATGAATCTATTTCTTGAGCTACGTAAACATGGAAAGTTAGCAGAAAAGCGGCATCCGATGTACGAGAAGAGCAAGTTCGGAAAGTTTTGGATGTACTTCATGAGTGTGTTCTGGGCAGCTTATCTCATATTCTTCGGAACAACTTTCGCCTTTGCTTTCGATGGTGGAGCCAGAGAAGCCTACCATGTAATGAACAGCGGACTCATATTTGTGCTCGCCCTCGACTTTCTTCTGCGCTTGCCTTTCCTGAAGACACCTACACAGGAAGTCAAACCCTACTTACTGCTTCCCGTAAAACGGAGTCGTCTGATTGACTTCCTTCTCCTGCGTTCCGGGCTTAACAGCTTCAATCTGCTCTGGCTCTTCCTGTTTGTTCCATTTGCTATCATCACAGTTACTAAGTTTTATGGAGTGGCAGGTGTGTTGACTTATTGTATTGGTATCTGGCTACTCATCGTATTCAATAATTACTGGTATTTATTGTGCCGTACGTTGATGGACGAACGCATCTGGTGGTTCCTTCTACCGGTAGCCCTATATGGTGGTATTGCTGCTGCACTTTTCATTCCGGACAACAGCCCGATATTTGCCTTTTCAGTCAATTTGGGTGAAGGATTCATCACCGGAAATATACTGACGTTTATCGGAGTTTTGGTAGCCATTGCTATCATGTGGTTCATCAACAGGAGTATCATGCAAAGATTAGTCTATAACGAACTAAACAAGGTAGAAGATACAACCGTACAAGTAAAGACTGTATCCGAATACAAGTTCCTGGATCGTTATGGTGAAATAGGTGAATATATCCGGTTGGAATTGAAGCTATTGCTTCGTAATAAAGTATGCAAAAAATCACTCTATAATATCACCGCAGTAGTATTAGCTTTTAGCCTCATTATCAGTTTTTCTGATCTTTACGAGGGAGGAGCACGCGATTTCTTTGTACTTTACAACTATATCATCTTCGGTCTTCTATTCCTCTCGCCTCTGATGAGCTACGAGGGCAACTACATTGACGGGCTAATGAGTCGTAAAGAATCTATCTATTCGCTGCTACGTGCCAAATATATCTTATATAGCCTGGCACTGATCATTCCGTTTATACTGATGATCCCCGGCATGGTAACAGGCAAAGTATCTGTATTGCAATGCATCTCATGGCTTATATTTGTTCCGGGTGCTGTTTATTGCTGCATGTTCCAACTGGCAGTGTACAATAACAAGACCCTCAATCTGAATGCCAAAATGACCGGTCGCCAAAACGTGGGAACAGGATTACAGAATCTTATTTCAGCTGGTGCATTCGGTGTGCCCCTACTACTGATGTTCGGGTTAAAGATAACGGTTGGCAAAGAAGCTACACCATGGGTACTTATTGGTATCGGTCTTGTATTTATCCTAACTTCAAGATGGTGGTTGAGGAATGTATACCATCGCTTCATGAAGCGCCGGTATAAGAATATGGAAGGATTTCACGATAGTAGACAAAAATAATTACGAATATGATAGAGATAAACAATCTTCAAAAAAAACTTCGGCCAAAAGAAAGCCGTAGATATTGAGAAATATGTCATAGAACAAGGTGACATGCTGGGTTTGGTAGGTAACAACGGAGCCGGTAAAACCACTCTTTTCCGCCTGATGCTGGACTTACTCCAAGCAGATCAAGGCAATGTAACCATTAATAATATCGATGTATCCAAAAGCGAAGACTGGAAACAATTCACCGGTGCTTTCATTGATGATGGCTTCCTGATCGATTACCTTACTCCCGAAGAGTATTTCTACTTCATTGGTAAAATGTACGATCTGAAGAAAGAAGAAGTAGATGAACGCCTGCTTCCGTTCGAACGATTCATGAATAACGAGGTTATCGGACAAAAGAAGTTCATCCGTAACTTCTCTGCCGGAAACAAGCAGAAAATCGGTATTATTTCCGCTATGTTGCATCATCCGCAATTGTTGATTCTGGACGAACCGTTCAACTTTCTTGATCCGAGTTCACAGTCTATCATCAAACACCTGCTGAAGAAGTATAATGAAGATCATCATGCCACGGTCATCATCTCAAGCCACAACCTGAACCATACAGTAGATGTATGCCCCCGCATTGCTTTGTTGGAAAATGGCGTCGTTATCCGCGATATTCAGAATGAGAATAACTCAGCAGAGAAAGAACTTGAAGACTACTTCAATATCAGAGTTGAAGAAGAAATTGAGGAAGAACTGGCAGAAACAGTGATTGAAGAAACACCTGTTCAGGAAACAATCATTGAAGAAACTATTGTTGAGGAACCTATTACTGAAGAGCCTTCTGCTCAACCGGAAAAGAAAGAAAAACAGGAATGAAAAAATACTTCTTATATATAGTTGCCCTCATCGGATTGACATTCAGTTTAAGCTCATGCCATACATCAGCGCCCCGGCTCAATTACAAGGCACTGGCAAAAGCTTCTGTCCGCATGGGTGTTGACATAAATATGGAAGATAATCACAAATTGTACATTGCCTCTGCGGAGTGGATGGGTGTCCGCTACCGCGCAGGCGGTGACAACAAGCACGGAGTAGATTGTTCCGGACTGGTATCGCAACTCTATAAAGAAGTATATAATATCCGTTTGGCCAGAAGCACCGATGGTCTGCTTAAAGAAAGCAACAAAGTCTCCCGCCGCAATTTGCGTGAGGGAGATTTGGTGTTTTTCACCAGCCGTGCATCCAAGAAGAAAGTGGCACACGTGGGTATCTACCTCAAAAACGGGAAGTTTATTCATGCAAGTACCAGCAAAGGAGTTATTGTCAGTAGCCTCAACGAACAATACTATACACAATACTGGCTTTGCGGCGGCAGAGTAAAATAAGAATCTTTTTTCTTCCCCTGTGATTTTTCCTTTCCCTCCCCGACTTATAGTTCAAATGAAACTTTAAAAAGGAAAAACGATGAAAAAGATTTTAAGTATCCTTCTCTTTATCAGCCTTGCGCTGAACAGCAACGCACAATTACTTTGGAAAATTTCCGGTAACGGACAAGAAAAACCCTCATACATTTTAGGTACCCACCATCTGGCACCTCTCAGCATCAAAGATAGCATTGCCGGATTGCCACAAGCCGTAGAAGGTACTACTCAGGTATACGGAGAAGTAGTCATGTCCGATATGATGTCACCCGAGTTTATGCAGGTGATGCAACAAAGTATGATGATGGCAGGCGACACCACTCTCCAGAAACTTTTTATCCCGGAACAATATGAAGTAGTAGGCAAGGTAGTGAAAGAGAACCTGATGGCAGATATAGCCATGTTGGGCAAATTAAAACCCGCTGCCATTACCCAACAACTGACCTTGATATTATGCATGAAGCATCTGGGTGGTTTCAATCCACAGGAGCAATTAGATACTTACTTCCAGCAGCAAGCATTGCAAAGTGGCAAGAAGGTAGGTGGTTTGGAACCCCCGCAATCCCAGTTAGATATGCTCTTTAAAGGTCAGACTCTACAGCGTCAGGCAAACTTACTCTATTGCCTCGTAAGTGACATAGATAAAGCTATGGAACAAACTAAACGTCTCAACAATGCATACAAGGCTCAAAACCTGGATGAAATGCTGAAGCTGATGGAAGAACGTGATGGTAACTCGTGCGATCCGCAACCGGGCGAAATGGAAGCTCTGCTGGATAACCGTAACAAAGCATGGATTGAAAAAATGCCTGCTCTCATGAAGGATGCTCCCACCCTCTTTGTTGTTGGTGCAGGCCACCTGCCGGGAACTAACGGAGTCCTGAATCTGCTGAAACAGCAGGGATATACTGTAGAACCTATGAAATAAAAAACTATGAATTCTCTCTTTACTCACATTTTCTGAAAACAAAGAAAATGCAAGATATCGGGTGATTGCAAGTGATTTGTGGTCACCCGCTTTTATAAAAAAGGGCACATCAGGAAATACTCCCAACATACCCTCTAATCTTAATATATGTTCATCATCACATATTCATCGCATTGGCTCCTAAAGCTCCCAACACCGCTGATGCTACAGCGATTACAATTTTTAAAATCTTATCCCAAACCGTCTTTTTCATAATAGTTACTTCGTGTTTCAATAATTAATAGACTGCGCAGCCTTTCATTCTTAATTCTTTAATTTCTAAAGTCCCAGCTTTAGCCCCTATCCCAGAGGATCATCTTCAATACCTCCGTCTCCATCGGAACCGCCTCCGTTACCATCATCCGGATCTTTACCGCCATCGGCAGCATCCTTACCTGTCCACTTCTCAAATTCAACGCCCTGCCACAAAGCTCGGGTAGTTCCCAGAGCAGCCGGACGTGTATATTCAGGAGTAAACATAAAATGTAATGACGTCACCTGATTCGGACTCACATCCTTCTCTGCATCCACACCCTTTCCACGTGTCCGTGCAATCACTGTAAATGTTCCCAAGCCATCCAGACGGACTGTACGGCTATTCAGCAACTGTAAACGCATCACCGACATCAGGTTTCTGACCACATTATGTACATCACCCGGTGTTGCCGAACACTTTTCAGCCACCATTTCTCCCAACTGCTGCAGATTAACAGCTCTTCCCACTTTCTTCAATGCCAGATGCCACTGATTAACACCCTCTTTCGTTTTCAATTGCGATTGTCTCGCATAATACAATAAAGGCATAATCTTCCTCCTTTTGCTTTTAAATTCAACTTCATTTTTATTCGTTTTGTGTTGATCAACAGTGCAAAGGTGAGGATATTACCGGGTATAAACAAAAAAAACAGCCCACTCGGAGCTGTTTTCTAATATAAATATATAATCAATTGATCTTAAGCATTTTGATGTAATCGGAAGTATTTCCTCATAAACCATACATATATAAAACTAAGTAATAGAACAGTGCATAACAAAAATATATAGCCATGATCCCCAAAATCTATATATCCTATTATTACAACAGCTTGTACTAGCATATAGATCAATGATACTACCACATGAGGTATTTTCAACTCATTCGCCATCAACTGATACATGTGCTTTCGGTGGGGTAAACCTATATTTTCATGAAGCATCAAACGGTGAATGATAGTCAAAACACTATCAACGCCATAAACTACCAATAGGATTATCCAACTGAAATCTTTTGTCTGAATAATTAGCTTCCCTACCAAGAAAAGAAGAATAAAAGCAATACTCACAGATCCCACATCACCTGCAAAACACTTTGCTTTTTTACGGAAATTGAAGAAACAAAATACTAATACAGAACAAAAAACTGTATAAATCAAAGCAGGCTCTACAAATGTAACAATTTCGGAGTTGACATAAGCCAAAGTAGCTAATATTATCAATGAATAACCACCGGTAATGCCATTTATTCCATCCATAAAATTATAAGCATTGATAATCCCTGTACAAACTATCAATGCTACAACGCCCCACCACCAAGAAAGAGAAAATAGTCCCCATTGATAGAACAACAAAGCCATAGCGATAAAATGAAACACTAATCTTAGGCCCTGAGAAATTGAATGAACATCATCTACAAAGCTGATAATGGTTATCAAAGTCAAGCCAAAGATGAACCACGGATACTCCAGATGATTAGTTAGGAAAAATACTAATGTACCAAAGTAGAAAATAACACCTCCACCCCGAAGAGTAATACGATTATGCGAACTTCTTTCGTTGGGCTTATCTATGACATTGAATTTATCAGCTATATAAAAGTAAAAAAGCTCTATCAAGAATAACAGAGCTAAGATAATAAAGTAATACATAAAGGTCTTTTTATTAGAAAAAAATCAGCTAGCGTTATCAAAAAAACGATAATCAGTTTTTAATTATTTAGGAACATAAAGATTAATACAGTGTTTTCAGATACTAACATCCTACTTTACTACTTATTTTAACTTATTAAATTCAATCCAGTTTCGAGATTCAGTTTTTACAACTTTTGCAGGTGAACCTGCCAAAACTACATACTCTTCATCACATGATCTATTAACTGTTGCGTTAGCTCCTATAGTTACATTATTTGCAATTCGTATATCACCAAAAATAACTGCACTAGGCCCAATATACACATTATCACCAATTCGTGGACATGTCTGTTCTCCGGCACTTGCACCTATATTGACACAAGCATGTATTCTACAATTCTTACCTATACAAGCATTCTTATTTATTATAATTGTATCATAGTGGGGTAAAGATAATCCAGGACCACATGTATTAATTGGTATATAAAACCCTAAGCGTTGCGACAGGCTACGTAATCGAATAGCATACAAATATTTACGCATAGATCCTATATTTGAATAGTATTCAGCATAACGTAACATAGTTAGAAACTTTATGATAATATTGGGTGCAATTAAATCAAGAATCTTCCCTTTTACACCTGTTCTATTATACTTATTCATAATCCTGTCTTGCAAAATATACAACTTCAATTCTTTCTTACTTGTAATCATAAAATAAATTATAGTGTTATTTAACGAACAATTACAGCCACGATCCAGAAACATAATTCCATTCAGTTCTTCTCTCAATTATAATATCATTAACTACATATAAAATTACACAAACATAAGGCCATTTTTTCGACAATTTGGTTATAAACAACTTCATCTGTTTAGAAGTTTCAAACTTAGAAAAACTAAGTCGATTGACAGAATAATCTTATCGATACGACTTATAATAATAAAAAGACCTACTATAATCTTCTAGTTATAACAAATAATACCTTAACAATATCATGAGAACAACATGTTAACTTTTTTATCACACGACTTCAATCATTACAACTTTTATTACATGAAATCAACAACTTAAAATTCAATCATTTACCAAATATTAACAGGCGCTTAATCCTAAGAGATAGAGCACAACACACCTTAACACAATCACAAGAAATTACCATCACCTATTATTGTATTCTTTTAAAATATCTAACAACCTATTTGTTGTATCATAAATAGAAAAACCTGCTTCGGTTATCTCCTTGCACATATCTTTCCTTTCTTCTGTAGATTTATCCAATACAACTTTTGCCCAATAAGAATCACTTTTATCCAAAGAAAGCGCCACAACCCTATCTGTTATTTTTACTTCTTTAGAAATTGTATCAGAAATAATACAAGGTAAAGAAGTTGCTTGCGCCTCAATTATTGAGTTTGGCAGACCTTCGTAAAAAGAAGGAAATACCATAACGTCAAAAGCCATCAACAAATCAGGAATGTCATTTCTTGTACCTAAGAGTATAACACTGTCATTTAATCCAAGCTTTTCCGTTTTCTCCTTTATTTCAGCCTCTAATTCTCCTACACCTACAAGTAATAAAATACTATTCTGCTTTTCTTTTTTTATTTCTGCAAACACATTTAAAATTTTCGCATGATTTTTTGATTACACAATCTTCCGACATGTCCAACAACAAACATATCTTTAGGTATATTTAATTTGCGACGCATGAGTGTTCTCCTTTCTTGAGAAAATATATATTGCTGAACATCAATCCCATTTGTCAAGATACAGACATTATCCTTTCGTATTTCGCTCTTTCCAAACAACCATTCACCGGCTTCTTTTGAAGGGGCAATTCTTACTGTAGTAAGGAGATTCATAAATGGTCTTGATATAAACGCTAAAAGTAATGACAATTTAAAACGTGTAGCTGTAGTCGTCGATCTAGTAAGTATTTTAGATGCTCCACCCAATCTTGCAGCTAATATATCTATGAATCCAATAGGATGTACTGCTATACAAAAAATAATCTCATACTGATTAGATTTTACTATTTTGTAAATTGAATAAAAGCTTTTGAAAGGATCCCTTGATTTAGAATAACCATAAAAACACTTCCCCCAAATTATTAATTTCTTTCAAATAAAAATTACTTTCTCTTTTGTTTATGAGAAAATCAAAAATATATTGACTTCTATCGATACAACGAAACATTTTCATTACAAAAAGTCTCTGCGCCACCAGCATCGATTGTATTTGTTATTACAAGTATCTTATTTATCATAAGTTAACTACATATTTATATATATGTCAACCAGCTCTTTTGAGACAATCGGCTGCCTATAGTTTGTTACCATTTTCCGATAAGCTTCAGTACCCATTTTACGAGCAGAATCTTTTGATTTATGAAATATTCCAAAGCTTTAATTATTGAAGATGAGGATTTAGATTCAACGATGATGCCATTTAAATGATCTGTAATAAGTTGTTCTACCCCACCAACATTTGTAGATATACAAGGGAGTCCCATTGCCATTGCTTCCATTAAAGAATTGGGAAGACCTTCATGATAAGAAGAAAGAACAAATATATCGGTATTGGCAAGTACTCGATTTATATCACTACGCCTTCCTAAAAAGTGAACATAAGACTGCACTCTCAATTGTTCTGTCAAACGCACAAGAGATTGTAAAGAAGGTCCTTCGCCTGCCAACATTAGGTGAATAGAATATCTTTTGCGCAAAATATTAACAGCTTCAATAAGATGCTGTTGTCCTTTTCGTTCATTGAGTACAGCAACATTTGTTATTACAATATCACTTTTACAAATACCAAGCTCAGACTTCAAGTCGGCATACGCGGCATCCTTGTTAAATATTGTAAAATCGATACCATTTTTTATAGAAAGTACAGGTTTACTATCTTTTATAATATTATTAACCTCATCGCGCACCTTATCTGACTTAACAAGAAATGCAGACACATACTTACTCATCCATCTGTACATATGTGGATAGAATAATTTACCTATGGTAGAAATGCCATCATAAATCACAGGATTATTTACTGTTACAAAGAGTTTGCCATATTTTTTCTTTCGCCAAGCCAATGTGCCTAAAATACCACCACTTAATATAAAGGTATTTGTAATATCAGGCTTAACATTTTCCATCACATCAGATATACAACGGACACCGCTCTTTAATGAATCTAAGGGAAAAGTTCTATCTTTATAATCTCTCAGCTCGTCAAGTAACCATCCATTTGGAGCTGCAATATACATATCATGTCCTAATCCCAAAAGACTCTTAAACATCTCCCGTATATGCTTTTGTGCACCACCATTAATGGAACTACTTGTTATAAATAGTATTCTCATGTATATCATTATTTCTTAAACAACCCGAGCAACCAAGCTAAATTCAAGGTAAAGAAATAACAGGTAAATTCTGAAAGCTTGCCAATAAATCCACCCATTTGCTTATTCCTTGCTACATAAAGGTGATGATATAATAATATATATATATAACCAACGATTTGTATGAGTGTGAAAAACATGAATAGCCGGGAATTAATAGCCAACATCACACTACAAAACAAAACCATCATCAAGTTAAATGGTACCAACCATTTCAAAACTCTATGTGACCAAAATACAAAACTACCCTTACGTGGCAAAAGCAATTTCCAGAAACAGACGATAGATCTATATGCACTAGAACCATCTAAAACATGTATATGAAAAAGATTTTTATTATCCCACTGCGCTACTTCATAAGCAACAGCATTCGGTTGGAAAACAACATCGTGCCCCATCTCTGTTACAAACGTAGGAATAAAGAAATCCAACTTAACACCTATTGGTATTTTTTCAGGTATTAACTGCTTCCTAACGGCATATACAGCTGGATTAGCACCAGATAGAGTACCAATATTGGACTCAAGAAGCTTTATTTGATTTTCATACTTCCAAATAAGTCCATCCGTCGATTGTCCATTTTTATCAGTCTGTTTACGTAACATCCCACAAACACAACCTATTTTGTTATCCGATAAAGGTGAAATAAGTCTTGAAACAGTATCATATTTATACAGTGAAGAAGAGTCAGTTATAACAATGATTTCACCTTTAACGTTACGAAACAAGCCACAAGCAGATTCATAGTTATCAGCAATCAAGATCTCTTCAACAGCAGGGTATTCAGATACAGCAATATTTTCAACCTTATGCGAAATCGAATCTCCTCTATTTCTTACAATCACGATACTTACATTCGGCTGATAAGAGCTATCCTCCCTGAGGATCTTATTAGGGAAAAGCTTCAGAACATAAGGATAGACTATATAAGTGTATATAGGTATCAAAATAGATATTCCAAGAAAAATATAAAGTAGTATCATACATAAATTACTTCTTGAAGAGGTGTTTACGAAACGTGCCAAATGCTTTCAGAGTGCGTTTAAAATCACCCCAGTTAGTAAGACATTGCCCAGCTTTCATTAATATGTAACTCGGCCGAAGATAGAATTCACGACGTGCATAATTACAGAATTCTACAAGTTCTTGGTTTGATACCTCAGGAGTAGAAAGAACGCAATTGTGCATCCCATCAGGTTTAATCCACTCATCATAACTGTTAGCCTTAATGTAGTTATTTTTTTAGCCCATTCGTAAGCTTCTGTTCCAGGATAAAGCATAAGTGGGAAAAATTGAACAGTATCCATAGTCAGGCTCTTTGCAAAATTGAGAGTTTCCTGCATAGTTACTTTTGTCTCTCCAGGATTACCTACCATAAAGCAACCATGCACTCGCATTTTTGCTTTCTTGGCTGCTGCATTAAATTTACGAGACATCTCAAGAGTAATACCCTTATGCATACCATCAAGTACTTTCTGACTACCACTCTCATAACCTACAACAACCAAACGACAACCAGCTTTACGCATCAATACCATAGTCTCATACTGGAGAGTGACGCGACATTGAACTACCCACTTCAGATTAATTCTTTTTTCAATCATAAGTTTGCAGAACTCCTTGACATTCTCCTGATCAACGGCAAAATTATCATCATCAATTAAAATCTCAGTTACCTCTGGAAAATTCTTAGTGATATAAACCACCTCGTCAAAGAGGTTCTTAGCAGAACGTTTCCGATACCCCTTACCAAACATGACTTGAGAATACATACAATAGAAACACTTAGATGGACATCCTCGACTTGAGAAAATACTGATGGTTGGGAAGTTTACATGAGCATAGAAGTAATCCTTATAGTTAAGGTCTTTCTTATATACCTCACTAACAAATGGAAGTTCATCCAAATTCCGAATATACTCACGATTAGGAGTTTCCTTCAATTCGCCATTTTCACAATAGCTGACACCCTTTACATCAGCAAGGCTCATCTTACCCTCAATAACTTGTGCAATCTCAGGAAGTGTGTAATCATACTCATGACGTGCAATGAAATCTACATAATTTGCACATTTCGGAAGTATCTCTTTAACTGTAGCAGATACATGAGTACCCACAAGACAGGTTTTCACATTCGGAAGCACCTCTTTGATAGTCTTGGTATAAGCTAAGTCACTATTAATACTTGCAGTAGAAGTATCTATTACAATAAAGTCAGGATCAAATACCTTAATTTCTTCAAGACACGCCTCTTTACTAATACAACGCGCAGGTCCATCAATCAGCATAAGATCATATCTTATCGAGCACCCCAGCTGCATAAGACAACCAGAGAGGGAAATATATGGTCGCGCTCTTAGTTACCGCTGGACTACGTGAACTTTTAGAGTACTTATTCAGAAAAGGTGGGTTCAAAAGAAGAATCTTCATAACAAATTTAATTTAAACTATTAGTAATATTATTGATTATTTTTATTTAAAGTAACGTAAAATAGCATTTGTGGCGTACCATATATAATAGCAGACACTCTTTATTACATTGAACTGAAAATAGTCACGATAGGTTTCCCATTGCTGTTTTGCAGACTTACTCTTGTTTCTAGTTAATGATAGATTGCCAACTCTGTACAAAGACAAAACTTCCGGATATCTATAAGCCGTATAACCCTTTTCCAGAATGTGATACCATGTGCAATTATCCTCAGTATGCTTAAGATTTGGCATACGGAACTCACCTGCTTGTTTCTTATCAACCATCACTGTCAGGCAGCCTATTGTAGTATTCTTTAAAATATCATTAGCAGTCATCTTATCGGGACAATAAATCACTTTTCCTAACGCCCCGTCTACAGAATGAAATTGCTGAAAGTCCGTATATGTTAGTATATAATTGTTCTTCTGCATAAAAACAAGCTGCTTTTCCAATTTGGTTGGTTTCCACAAATCATCACTATCAAGAAACGCTATATATTCACCTTTTGCGTTTTCAAGGCCTAAATTACGAGCTTTCGCAACTCCACCATTGGAGATAGCTTTGATTAACCTTATTCGATCATCAAATTCAGCAAACGATGACACAACATCTATCGTATTATCTGTGGAGCAATCATCCACTATAATGAGCTCCCAGTCTTTAAAAGTTTGCGCTTGTATACTTCTAATAGTCTCACCAATATACATTTCAGTATTAAACGCAGGTGTGATAATCGAAATCATAGCTTCATTTTTTCACGTAACGTTTCTATTCGTTTTACTCTATTTAAATATATCGGCCCATCATTAACGTACCATTCAGGGTAGTCTTTAATACAACAGGCAATGCCACCTCCAATTAATTTATTATCTACAAGAAAGTCAGTATTAACAACTGAATTTGCACAGATAGTAATATAGTTACCTAATATAACTTTTTTAGTAATGATTGACCCCGTAGATAAATTCAAGCCATCACCTATTATTGACCCCATTGCAGTTATACAAGTACTAGTATGAAGAACTGCATATTTTCCTATGCGATTTCCTAAACCAACTACTATTGTTCCATAGTGAGGGATTGACACACCATAACCTAACGTACTTAAACCAATAGAAAAACCGAGTTTACAACCTAGTTTTTTATATTTAATAAGATTCCAATAGAAACACAATCTATTAAGTATGCCATGTTTTCCTCTATAGTACTCAGCTTTACGCATAAATTCAAGGAATGACATAACATGATCAGAAATGAATATTTTTTTATTCTGCTCAATAATGAATAATGAAAAACTCCTCTATTCATCATTCTGTCTGCCAAAATATAAAATTCAAGTTCTTGCTTTGTTCTAACCATCAGCAATACAACATATCAAACTTTTTTATCTTTTCTGCAATATACTCTAATTCTTCCTGAGAAATACTTTGGTGAATAGGAAGATTGAGGGTATTATCAGCAGCATAATCAGCATTCGGAAAATTACCAGTCACACCATAACCTGGAACACGATGTAATGGATAGTAACGATAAGTTGTATAGATTCCATTCTCGCGCAGAAACTTAGCGAACAGGTCACGCTTGCCATTTTTAATCTGTACATGATAAAAATAGTAAGATGTCTGTACGTACTCAGGAAGTACTGGTGGAAGATCAAGCCAAGAGAATATAGCAAGGTTTTCATCATAAAACCTCTGAACATGAGTACGTTTATCCATATATATAGGAATCTTCTTCAGCTGCTCAAGTGCTATTGACGCAGTGATGTCATTCATTATAGCACGGTGTCCAAAGCTTGAAATATCGAACTCCCACCACTTCTGAGCAACACTATTTTCGTAACCACTCTTAGTTTCAAGACCAAAGTAAAGCCACCGATCTGCTTTCCTACGAAGCTCCGGTGTGTTAAAGTGAAGCATAGCACCATCACCACAAACCAGAATCTTCATTGCGTCAAAAGACCACATTCCCATATCACCGAAAGTACCAATGGCTTTACCCTTATAGAAAGAGTTAACCCCGGCAGCGCCATCCTCAATAAGCTTCAGATTATACTTCTTTACAAGAGCTATGATCTCATCCATCTCACAAGGAACACCACCATAATGAAGCAGAAGGATCGCTTTTGTTTTAGTAGTAATAACCCTTTCGATATCCTCTGCACGTGCATTGAGAGTACGGGGATCAACATCACAAAGAACCATCTTTGCACCATGTGCACAAACAGCATTACCTGCACCAATGAAACTGATAGTAGGAACAATAACCTCATCTCCCGGTTGAATATCTAAAAGGTGCATAGAGGAAAAAAGCCCCTCACTACAACAATTGGTGGTTAACACTAAATCCTTAGAGCTCTTGATATGTTCTGCGTACTTCTCTTCAAACTCAGCAACTCGTTTGCCTTTACCAAGCCAGTTAGACTCAAATACCTTTTCCAAGGCTTCCAATTCCTCTTTACCGAGGGTTGGTTGATAAACATTAATCATAAAAGAAAAATTATTTATTTGAAATAAAGTAAGTATCAAATAGAAGTATGAACATGACCCTTCAATTATTTTGCATTGATTTCATACTACTCTTCTCATCACGCTCCAACAAAATAGCAGCAGTACAGAAAATACAAAGCATATACATATCGAAAATAATCCACTCTTTGAATTCTGCTATCAATATCATAGTCATAAAAAACAGCATGACAATTCTGTTATTTATAACTTTATAGTTGAAACACAATTTGATTGTCTTATAAAAAAATATTATATAAAAAAGTACATTAGCAATAAGTCCGAAAGCAACATAGTTTTTGACAAAACCTCCATCTGCATTCACATATACTCCATTACCTGATGTTCCTGAAAAACAGCAGTCCCATATAGTGTCTTTCCAGTAACAGGAGGAATAACCGTAGTCGCACCATCCACATAACTATTAAGAAATGCATCGTCAACGCCCACATCAAATAGATATAATAATCTTGTAAAACGTTCGATTACAAAATCAACATTATTACTTGCCATATATACAAGGATTGCAGTTACAATGATGATAACAGACATAACTGATAGAAAGTAACTTATCTTAAAATTTCTACAACCTGCCAATAACAAAAATAAAATACCGGTTAAAGCTATCAATAATCCGGTACGAGATATCATGGTTGACGTTATAGATAGTAAAATAAACACCAAGATAAATATGATAAATTTAAATCCTTTTGTATTAAGAATATAATATATACAACTTACAAATCCTAACGAATATTTTATGCAACCAGGTGCAGTTATACAAGCAATTCCACCTGCATAAAATTCACGAAACTCTTCATGTTCTACATTATAAAGAAATAATCTGTCAATTATGCTCCTAACAGAAGGACTCAACAAACATAACCACACGAAAAAAAGTCTGCAATAACGAAACCATCAATAATAACTTCATGAACACATGAAAAGAATCATTAATTCTAATCAATGCCCACAAAGGAAGGAAAGAAAAAAAAAACATATTAACAAGAGCAGGGACCATAGATTTACCATCCGCCCCTATCCCTATACTAAGTGATATTATACAAACATGTATGAAAAGAAGAAAAATCAAAGTATAGATATTCATTGCCACCTTACATGATGTACTTAATTTAACAATCCATTTTGACTCCGCTGAATAATTTGTAAACAATGCCATCAATAGAAGTCCAACGCTTGCTATTCTTATTGTAGTTAGCATAGGTGGAAGTCCTGCTATAGGTGTACTGAAAATATACAAAAATAAAAATATAGTAAGAAGAAAATATTTCATGAATATTTAGTCTTAAATTAATGAGACTTACGACATAGATGTGTCAATTGACGAATATTCTTATCTTTAGTAATAACACACAATATCAGATACAGCAATATGCCTATAAATAATCTAACAATTATTACAATAAGATCTGAATTAAATTCTAAATGTATTATTGACAAAATAAAACCCACAATGATTGAATTTATCATTGGCTTAATTATATCCTTAAATCTGTCTTTAAGACTATAACCATAGAATTTAGCACTTATCACACAAAGTACCATACCACCAAGTATCTCTACACTCATATAGCCTAATGCCATAGCATAGACACTGATATTTACTGTAACTAGCAACGTTATAATATTAACAACTAGAAGGAATATTTCGTACTTCAAATTTATGCTACTATTGCCTAATGAATAATAGACTTGTTTGTCAACAGATGTTAAACACCCCGGAATTCTAAGAATGCAAAATATCACCAAAAATGGTACACATGGAAGCCATATCTCTGTAAGCAATAGATTGACAAGAGGATGTGCAACACATGCTATCAATGTAAGGAATGGTACTACAAAGAAAGATATAGTCTGCACAGAACGCCGTGCCATAACTAACACCACATTCACGTCATCTTGTTTTCTAGAGAAAGCTGGCAATAATATCCCTGTAACCGATGAATTAATTATTTGAACAAAATACGATGAATAAGTATAAGATTTGTCATAATATGCCAAATCATTTACATTGTATTTTTACCAATAACCAATGCTCGCAAAGTATCGCTAAAACCACAAACAAGCGATGATAATAGTATTCTTATACTGAAGGGATATAACGCTTTTGCACTCTCCCAACAAAAAGCAAATTTTAAACGGTAATTGGAGGCCAACGCCATGACAATGACAGTCAATAGCATATTTATGAGCGTGTATATAATCAAAGCCCAAAGCCCCCATCCAATATAAGCTAATACAATACCTATCAGACCAGATAATGGAACAGCTATTACACTTCGCAAAAATATTTGTTTAAATTGCATATTGCGAGTGAACAATGCCATCTGTACAGAATTAATAGCATTCAAGAATAAAACTAAAGAAACAACCCGTAAGGGCCATATTAACTCTGGCATATCATAGATCTGCGTAATAACAGGACTCAAGATGTAGAGTCCTATATACATAAAAAATGCCACTACTAAGCTTGAAGTAAAGAGTGTATTGACGTCTTTTAAGTTAATATTTTTCTTCTGTACTATAGCCGTCGCCAACCCTGACTGCACGAATATACTTACATAGTTTGTAATTGCCATAATAATCGCTAAACTACCAAAATCAGACGGTAATAATAATCTTGCTAATATAATCTGTACTACAAGATTTATACCTTGCGAACATAATCTTTCCAATACTTTCCATACAAAAGATTTTAATATTTTTCTATTGTCAATCGATTCTCCATCTAATTCCATACCATCATTTATTTACACAAGAAAATCTCACTATTTTTTTGATAATTTTGAATCAATAGATTCTAATAGATGAATGGGAGAGAAATCATCATTATAATTAAAGCTATCAAAACACTTATTTTTTACAAATTCAGGATCAATTTCATTAACATCATTAATATATTGTATATTTCGGGGATTATAAAATTTACTATCAAGTACTGATAAATTATCTGTAATCAATTTTATATCATACATTACCGCCTCTAAAAAGCGCGAAGTATATCCCAGTGCCCCTTCTTGATTGATCTCAAGAAGACACCGACTACTAACACTATATTTTAACATTCTAAGATATGACATATTTTTTAGAAGCATATTTTATTCCATCTCTTACAATTTGTCTTTCTTTGGGAACATTTGTAATATAAAAGAAGCAATTGAGACCAGCTTTTGAAAGAATATCATATGCTCTCACTAATTTGGGTAGACGATCCTTCGCTTTTCCTGCAAAGAAAACATCATATCTTTTATTTCCTTCCTGTTGTATATCTAATTTTGATTCAAATTCACAGAAATGTTCCATACCATATTTCTCTGCTTCTCCTATATCAATAGTCATTTCAATATCTGCTATTGCATTTTTCACAATCTCTGTTTTATGAATTTTCAGTAAATCCCTGTGCATGATAACTATCTTTGAATCAGGATAAACATTCTTTATATATTTTAAGTAAAATAGTGATAACCTTAGATTAAAGATGACAAAACATATTTTTTTTCCACTTAATTTATCTTTTTTAAAATAATAAGGAAACCAAATTGATTTGAATGGTAGATTTACATATTTATTTACAAGAGAAGAATGATGCATTGCAAATAGCAATCTAATAAAAATATTCGAATAATCTAATGGATAAGTTACTAGGGTAACACCTTTTTTATCTCGCAAATCCAAAGTACAAATATAATAGTATCCGTTTGTTTTCGTAACTATTGTAGAATCAAAACCATCAAAAACCACATAGTCATATTCTAATTCTTTATTTGAATTCATTTTACTATTTCTCTTAATATTATAATTGCATTTTTAGCACCTGCTCAATCACTGGTGCCATATCATAATATTTATACTGAGCAAGACGACCACCGAAAATCACGTTTTCTTCTTTCTCTGCCAACTTACGGTATTCTTCTGAAAGAGTATTATTATATTTATCATTCACAGGATAATATGGCTCCATACCATACTGATACTCAACAGAATATTCTTCGCTCACCACAGTCTTTGGACAATTATAAACCTCTTGACCGAACATCTCAAAATGTTTATGCTCAATGATACGAGTATATTTCTCATTATGAGAAGTATAGTTCACCACAGCATTACCTTGATAGTTTGGAATATCTTCTACACGTGTTTTGAAATTGACGGTTCGCCAAGCAAGTTTACCCAATGAATAGCCAAAGAACTCATCTATTGCCCCAGTATAAACAAGTCTGTCAGCATATTTTCTCCAATCCTTATACACTGAATTATAAAAGTTTATATTTGTCTTACACTCAACCCCCTTCAGCAATCCTTCAATGAGCTTGTTATAGCCACCTACAGGAATACCCTGGTACTTATCATTAAAGTAATTATTATCAAAATTCATACGTATAGGTAGACGGCGAATAATAAATGAAGGCAACTCCTTACAATCGCGCCCCCATTGCTTTTCAGTATATTCCTTAATAAGCTTATAGAATATATCCTTGCCCACCAAACAAAGCGCCTGTTCTTCAAGATTCTGTGGTTGACGACCATTCAATGCAATGATTGCTTCTGCTTTCTGCTCATCAATTTTTTTCTGAGCCTCTATTGGGGTTTTCACATCCCACAGGCGGTTGAAAGTGTTCATATTGAACGGAAGGTTATAAAGTTCGCCCTTGTAATTAGCTACTGGACAGTTCGTGTAACGATTAAACTCCACAAAACCATTCACAAAATCCCATACCTCCTTATTTGAGGTATGAAAAATATGAGCCCCGTACTTGTGAACATTAATACCCTCTATCTGCTCGCAATAAACATTACCTCCTAAATGTGGACGTCTATCTATTACAAGACATTTCTTACCTAGCTGCATTACACGATATGCGAAACAAGAACCAAAAAGCCCAGATCCTACTATAAGATAGTCATATTTATTCATTAGTTATCTCTCTAATTCATTTACAATGTGCTTCGCAAATTCATTATAGAAATTCTTGCTAAAGTGTTTTTTATAAAACTCTTGAGCATCTATAGCTACTTTTTTGAATTTTGCAGTTCCTATTTGATCAATTTTTTCATTAAAATCACTAAAATCCCATTTGATTGGAATATATGTGAGATTATCAATATATGCATCAGGATATGTAACACAATGATCCATACTCGGCTTTATCATAGTTGCACCGTAAACAAATGCTTCAAAATCTCTTCCGCATATCTCCCCCCATCCAAAAGGAGATAAAATTGCTTTTGCTCTCTGACCTTCCTTTATATATTCTTTTTTAGGTATTCTTTTCAAAGCATCGGAATGTGAAATATGATTAAGTCCCATAACTAATTCAAGACATTTTTGTCTCTGATATCCCGCTACAGGCGAATAACTACTTCCTCTATATTGAAGATCTAGAATTTTCCCTGATACAGGACTAATAAACTTTGGAACAACTCTAGAATATGGATGCAAAAATAATTGCACTCTTGTCGCAAATAAATCCCCAACGCCTACATTCCACGACACCCTGAGTTTATCAAGATATTGTTTTCCCAACGGTTCAAATTTTTTATTAGTAATGGATTCATCTTCTAAATGCAGCATATCATGATAATATTGACAAAAGACACGCCCTCCCCAAATAGGATTTAAATACATACTTTTATCTTTAAGTATCTGTTTTTTAAATATAAATCGACATATGGCATTACCTCAAAAGAGCATGTACCTGTACTATCTGCTGTATCAAGCCATACGAGTTTACTACAATGAATTTTAATTTTCTTTACTATTTCAATTCTTTCTGCTTTATCCAAAGAGCCAATCCATGATGTAGAATGATGAAAAGCCATAAAAACAATATCCCGATGACCTTTCATTGCTTTATTAAGTATATACATTTCTCTCTTAGCCCTATCAAGAATCCTATTTAAAGGTAAATAATCCAGAAATGATATATACTCAACTTTGTAGCCGTATAGCTTAAATTCATTTTTGGCAGCAAACAAAGGTTTAAGCCATCGATAAGTGTACGCAGATTGATCGTACAGTACTGTTATTATTCTCATAATACAACTTATAAAACATCAAATAAATACATTAAACTATCATTTAATAATAGATAATCGTACAACATCTTCATACAAACCATCTTTATTCATTGCTTCTTCTTTTAAAATAGTCTCAACTGAAAACCCTGCATTTTTAAGAAGTTCTATTTCATCATTATATTTATAAAATGCATATGTATAAATCTTGTGCATACCATATTCCTGAAATGCCTTTTCTATAAGCATTTTGATAGCAATGCTTTGGCTTTCCTCTATCCACTCGGAATCGTTGCTAGTAAATACACACAATTCACAGCGTTTGTTACCGTAATCAATATCTTTGAGATAAACTGTTGCAATAGGATAAGATACAACACCACTGTTTTCCTCAATACGCTCTACAATAAATTGCTTATATTTACCAGTTATGACATTATCTGCAAAAAACTTATTATTGGATTCAACTGTAATAGGGGTCTTAGTAAAGCAATGTTGCATAACTCTTTCTGTATTACGCCATTTGACGATTTGTTTGCTATCATTAATTGTAACGGGTCTAAGAAAAATTGTCATATTGTTAAATTTTAATAATCAATAATGTTCTTCACGAATAGATAAAACAGAAAAGAGGGCAATTTATGTACGGCTATTATACAATTCAAGACATACCATTCACTGCAAGTATGTAAAAACCAATACTATCGGATACCAGAATGCTAATAAGATAAAAACCAAAAACATATACCCAATATACATCATGAGGATATTTGTATGAATATTCAAAATTATTCATCTTTACACCCCTAAAAAATCAAAGGATGTCAAAAATAAGCCTAGCCGAGAAAACAACTTCTTACAAATCCACATCATTTTAAAGACACTTTAGAATTTAGACTTAGCTAAAAAGTTATATTCCATCTTCTTATTGACAATAAAAGTCTTTATACCATTCGGCAAATTTCCGCAAACCTTCTCGTAAAGTAGTGGACGGTCTAAAACCAAAATCCCGTTGTAACACTGTAGTGTCAGCATAGGTTATAGGTACATCCCCGGTTGCATCGGTACTAGTTCTTTGTGTGATTCAAAATCATAGTCCGCAGGAAGTACATCTGCACGCATTAGCTCCTCTTGCAATATTTGTACAAAATCAAGCAATTTTTCTGGATGACTATTACCTATATTGTATATAGCATATGGTGGTATGGGAAGCCCATCCTCTCCAGCCCTACGCTCAGGTGCCCGATGCATGATGCGTTGTATCCCTTCCACAATATCATCTATATATGTAAAATCACGCTTGCAATTCCCGTAATTGAAGATCTGTATTTTCTCCCCTCTAATAAGTTTGTTGGTAAAACCAAAGTACGCCATATCAGGACGCCCCGCCGGGCCATATACAGTAAAAAATCTCAACCCAGTACTCGGGATATTATAAAGCTTACTATAGGCATGCGCCATCAGTTCGTTACTTTTCTTTGTGGCTGCATAGAGTGATACGGGATTATCTACCTTATCATCAGTATTATAGGGCACCTTCTTGTTACTGCCATATACTGAACTACTGCTGGCATAAACCAAATGTTGAACACCTTCTTTATCGTTGTTATAGCTATGACGACAAGCTTCAAGAATATTGTAAAATCCTATGAGATTGGACTCTATGTAAGCATCAGGATTACTTATACTATAACGCACACCAGCTTGTGCTGCAAGATTTATAACTACATCAAACGAATATTCAGCAAAAAGACGGCCTATAAGTGCTTTATCAGCTATATTGCCTTTCACAAATATATAGCTACTATCAGGATGTGCCACCGCTACCTGCTTCAAAGATTCCAAACGATACTTTTTGATGCGTACATCATAGTAGTCGTTGACACTATCCAAACCTACAATCTGTACAGGACTATCTGTAATAAGTAGTCGTTTTACCAAGTTAGCACCTATAAATCCGGCAGAGCCTGTAATTAAAATAGTTTTCACATCAATCTCTTTTAAATACGTCACGTGTATAAACCTTTTCTTTCACATCATCCAAACAGTTGTCATAACGATTGGTGATGATAGAGTGGCTCATAGACTTAAACTCTTCCAAGTTGTTAACTACCTTGCTGCCAAAGAATGAAGTACCGGCTTCCAAGGTAGGCTCGTAGACAATAACCATAGCACCTTTAGCTTTAATACGCTTCATGATACCTTGTATGGCACTTTGACGGAAGTTATCAGAGTTGGACTTCATGGTAAGACGATATATACCAATGGTTATATTCTGTTCTCTCCGAACATCCCACTGACTGGAGGCAGTATAATAGCCTGCCTTACGCAATACTTGATCAGCTATAAAGTCTTTTCGGGTACGATTACTCTCAACAATGGCAGTCATCATGTTCTGTGGCACGTCGTTGTAGTTGGCCAGCAGCTGTTTAGTATCTTTCGGTAAACAATAACCACCATAACCAAATGAAGGATTATTGTAATGGGTACCGATACGTGGGTCAAGTCCTACACCATTGATGATAGCTTGGGTATCAAGTCCTTTAAGTTCAGCATAAGTATCAAGTTCATTGAAGTAACTGACGCGTAGTGCCAGATAAGTATTAGCAAAGAGTTTTACAGCCTCAGCCTCCTTTATACCCATGAGAAGGATTGGAATATTTTCTTTTATTGCTCCTTCTTGTAATAAGGCAGCAAAGGTTTCTGCAGCTCGTTCAAGCATAACCATATCAGCAATGGACTTGATAGCATTATTTTCTATTCCGAACTGTCCATCTTCTATAACTTTGGGATACCCTACAATGATACGACTAGGATAAAGATTATCATAAAGTGCTTTACTCTCTCGAAGGAACTCCGGTGAAAAGAGCAAATTAAACCGCTTAACTCCTTGCTGAGCATACTTGACATAAAGACTACGACAGTAGCCCACAGGTATGGTAGATTTGATGACCATAACAGCATCAGGGTTAACACTCAACACAAGATCAATGACATCTTCAATATGATGGGTGTCGAAGTAGTTCTTCACCGGATCATAGTTAGTAGGAGCAGCAATAACTACAAAATCAGCATCTTTATATGCTGCAGCCCCATCAAGGGTGGCTGATAAACGCAATGGCTTTTCTGCCAAATATTGTTCAATATAATCATCCTGAATAGGAGATATCTTATGATTGATCTTATCAACCTTTTCGGACAGTACATCGACCGCCACTACTTCATGATGCTGTGCCAGTAAAGTGGCAATGCTCATCCCGACGTAACCAGTTCCGGCTACAGCTATTTTTATCTCGTTAAATTCGTGCATGAAAAGAACTTAGATTAGATAATAATCTTATTATATCACTTCAAAAGGATAAGGATTTTCTTCAATATTCTTCAACTCCTCCATTGCCTCTGTTTGCTCAGTTGTCAAAACAGACTTATTCCAATTGTCCACAATGTCATGAACTTCTTGAAGCATAGATTCCTCATAAACTTCACCATAAGTATAAGTCAATAAACGAACCTTAAGCAAAGAATCAGGAAGTTTCTCCAAAACATTATAGATTCGATCTAAAACAGCCTGCTTTTTCTGCCCTTTATCCCCATAATCATAAATGGTAGCATTATAGCCCATCAGAAGAGCCAGACACAAGTTGGCTTCTTCCTCAATATTGGAACTCTGAGAGGAAAAAAGGGAATCGGACTTGACGAGAAGTTCCTTATTTAACCGACAAAAAGTATCAGAATAGATAGGTTCACCGTCCATACCAAGATACATCAGCTCATGAGCTGCATGCTGAAGCTCAAGAGCACGAGAAAGTAAAGAATTCATTTGGTATATGATTAAAATATGATTAATCTCAATTAAGATAAGACTACTTTATCATTTTCAGGTAAGATTTGGGTACTTTGACACTGGCAACTAAAACACCCTTGATACGAATAACAACATAGGTTTTATTAGATTCCGTAGCTATTTCACCTTCAATGCCGCAAAAATCCCCTTTAACGACTTTCACTTTGTTTCCTATAGCAAAAGGCTCAGTATCAAAACTAACCCCATCAGGATTCAAATCCATAACAAACATGAAGTCTTCCATTTGCTTACTGGGGACAATCAGCATGGAATGGGTAGAAAAATCCTTCATATAAAAAAGCTGGGCACTATAAACATTAGAAATATCACAAGCAACCTGTTTGGTGGCACGAATGAAGATCAAATTTCGAATGACAGGAACTTCACTACGCTTACGACGATATTTCAATTGTGATATGACAATTCGCGTGGGAAGATAGTAATCAATATCCAAATTCTCCTCAGATTTAAGTTTATCTAAGAATTTTCGGACTGCAAATTCTTGCTTGTCACGAGTACGAGCCGCAAACCAATATTTTTGATTTTCAACCACTTATAAAAACAAAAAGGAGAATTTTATAATTGTTTTGGGTGCGCTTCGCGGTTTGAATGAGACATATTCTCTTCCAAACCGTACAAACAGGTATTCCAGCTTAATATACTGTAAACGAACCTATTAAAACAGAAAAATGACTTTTAATCGTTCGTTTAATATACGTAAAGATTTACAAAAAAGAAGAAGATCAGAAAGCATAAAAATGAAAGGATATTAAATCCCTTTATTATCAACAGTATAATGTTGATTATTAGTTATTTGACTGTGATAAAATATTTATTTAGAAATATTTTTATTAAACACCTTGCAAGTTCAAAAAATACCCATTACCTTTGTGCCCATTAAACGAACGTTTTTTAAACACCCCCTTTTTCCCCACACCATCCACCTATATATCAACTACATACACCACATTCAAAAACTTCCAAAATCATTTTTCCTGTTAAACCTATCCATTTTCAAAAATAACATAGTAATTTTGTCATTTTTTTACATTTTATACGTATTTAAATATTTAACTAAAAAACAAGAAAAATGAAACAAGAAATGAAGGCTGAAAGCCTTAAAAAAAAGAGTCAAAGCAGGCACAGAAATTAACTTCAAAGAACAATGTATCAGAGATTAAGAGAAAACCTGGACGTCCTAAAAGTCAAACAGTAAAAGGCATCCTCCATAAAGATCGGGAAAAGGGGATGAGACTCTTACTCAAATTAAGAGAAGAAGGATGCTTTGGTAATAAAAACGAAGTATCTATAAAAGCATTGGCAGAATGGGCAGCAAAAGGTAAGTTCTTTCTATCCGCTCAAGATAATCACTTAGTTTCAAAAACAATAGAAGAGGAAATGGGAGAAATATTAAGAAGTGAATTTCCTCGTAAAATAAATAAAAGAGAGAAAACATCAAGATAATAATTACAAATTAATCGGACAATAATTAAATAGTTATATCCTATCTACAATTCGCTATATCTTTGCCCCGCTTTAGCAAAGATTAAGCCCCGCAAATGAGAAGATGCCGCTTTTTCAAAAAGTGACATCTTCTCTCTTTTTATGCCCGACATAAACACCTACTAAACAACTAAAAATTCAAGAATTTAAAATTAAAATGCAATGAAAAAGCAAAAAAGGAACGCTTCACTTGACGAAGCACTCAGAAAGAAATGGGCAATACGTATTATGCTTGAAAAAGAATATACGAAAAGCGCAGCACAATGGATGACGGACAGACTGGAAAACCTTATTGACTACATGCTCTATGGATATGCTCTCATAGCATATTACAAGCAAGACGGAACATTCAAGTTTGTAAAAGCAACTCTACTACCCTATGAAAGCCACTTTCATCAAAGATACGATATACAGCGTATCGAAGGACATGTTGTGTATTGGGACGTAGATATACAAGCATGGAGAAGCTTCCAACTGGAAAACTTCCTGGAATGGAGACCAGTAGTAAATTAAGAATTAAAAGTTTTAAATTGAAAGTTATGGCAATGACGTATGGAGGGATACAATATTATCCCATATCGGTGGTACTCTTTGATGAAGTACCCATGGAACTGACCGAGGCAAAGTTCGGTATGAAAGGAACGGCAGCAGTAATGAAGCTATTGAGCAAAATATATAAGGAAAGCGGATATTACCTGCTTTGGGGAAAGGAGCAATGTACTCTCTTCACTAATAAGGCCGGCAGGGAACTTACAGAAGATGAGATGCAGGGAATTGTAGATATCTTGGTAGAAAAAGCATTCTTTGATAAAGAGACTTATGAGAAATATGGAATATTGACATCCGTGGAGATTCAGAAAGTGTGGCTTGAAGCAACCAAACGTAGGAAAAGGGACTTAGCGTCCCTACCCTACATGTTGGTAAAAACAGAAGAAGAAACGAAGGAATATAAAAGCAGAAAAAAGGGGAAAAAGATACAGGCTGTATGCAAAATCCACAAAATAGTATGCAGCATGTAGACAATTCATCTGAAAATGCAGACAATTCCAGACAAAGTATAGGAGAGCATAGTATAGGAGAAGAAAGTAAAGGACTTCCCCCTCTAACTCCCCTTGGGGAGAACGGAGGAGGAACGGCGGATATTTCCTTCTATGAAATCCCCGGATATGCATATAACAAGCAGACGCATAATTTAGAATGCTTACTACTCAGACTGGACCAACTGTGTATCATTGACCCGAAAGAGATCAAAAGCATACTGAAACTCTCGAACTATGGAAAATTAGGAGGGTATGTATGGAAAGTGATCAGCAATGCACGATGGAGCACAGTAGATTCAAAAGGAGCATATCTGATTTCATCCCTGAGAAAAGAGAGAAATAACCAGTAGAAAATACATACTGATTATCAAAGCATTACAAGAAGTTAACTTCCTGTTGACAGAAAGTTAACTTCTTGTTGACAAACTCTTAACTTCTTGCAAACAGGAAATTCTAACGAAGGATAAATCTCAGCGTTCCACCTTTTATCAGTTCTTCATGACTGATACGGTAACGGGATAATTTCTTCCCGCCTAACTCCATCTCACGGATGTATAAGGATTCTGCTGAAGGACGTTTAGTTTCTATCACCAGCTTATCACTTCCCCAAGTATCAGGGTCAAGGCGAATCACTACCTTATCGAATACAGGCGTAGTAAGGGTATAATATGGATCACCGGGACAGTCGGGGTAGAATCCTATCATGTTAAAGATGGCCCATGTAGACATGGTACCGGTGTCATCATTACCGGGGATACCATCGGGAGCATTCTTAAAATATTTCTGCAAAAGCCGCTGGGTCTCCTTTTGCGTACGCCATTCTTCGCCCTTGAAATAAGAAAAGAGATGAGCATAAGCAATGTCGGGTTCATTGGCAGGATCATAGAGTCCATCGTCAAAGACACGCTGAAGTTTTTCAATGAAAGGTTTCTGTCCACCCATGAGACGGGCAAGTCCTTTCACATCGTGGGGAACATAGAAACTGTAATTCCAGGCACATCCTTCATGAAAACCGGGATTCGGTTCAAAATTTTCTCCCTGTCTTGGATTGAAGGGTGAATAGAACTGACCATCAGGCAAAATAGGACGGAAAGTACCAAATTCCTTACTATAGTAGTGCTTATATCCCAGTGAACGATTATAAAAAAACGCGCATCCTCTTTCTTGCCCAAAGCTTCTGCCAGAAGCGAAAGAGAATAGTCTGCAATGTAATACTCCAATGCATGAGAGACCGAATTATCATACTGTTCACGCAAAGGAACATATCCCAATGACATATAATCATCATTATCCGGCCTCAGCAAATTCTCGGTACCGGGCAAAGTGGCAGATTTATACATAGCTTCATAAGCCAGATCGATATCAAAATCGCGTAGGCCTTTCAACCAGGTATCAACGATGACAGGAATAGACGGGTCACCCTCCATAGTTAACGTCTCACGCCCGTAAAGTTCCCACTTGGGTAGCCAACCATGTTCGCGATACATATCGAGCATGGAACGCACCATTTGTAACTGACGTTCGGGGTAAACCAATGTAAGGAGTTGGTGAACGTTACGGTACGTATCCCAAAGCGAGAAAACAGTGTAACGCTCTCCCTTTGTTGTCAGAATCTGATCACTTTCCATGGCGGGATACTGACCATTGACATCTTGCAAGATATTGGGATGTATCAATGTATGATAAAGGGCAGTATAAAAGACTGTTTTCTGTTCTTCCGTCCCACCTTCGACAAGGATACGCGAAAGGTCTTCATTCCAACGCATACGGGCATCTGCCAATACCTGACTGAAATTCTTTCCACTTTGTTCTGTATCCAGATTCAAGCGGGCATTTTCGATGCTGACAAAAGAAACTCCCATTTGTACTTCGATCTGTTCACCTTCCGTCGTGTTGAAAGTAAGAAAAGCACCGATATCATCTCCGGCAATTTCCTTACGATAACGGGTATAAAGTTTGTAGTGTCCATTGTCAGGATCCCATTCAGCTTCCACTCCGGTCATGGGACGCTGCTTTTTCCAATAACCGCTGGATACCGGCTGCTTGTTGACACGCATTACAAAATAAATGGGAAATATTGCCTGGGGGTTATAGCAGAAAGTTCCCAATAACTTCATACCTTCAAATTCGGTGCCACTCACCTGTTTCATGAAAGCACCGGTTTCATTCGTCAGTCCTTCACCTAAATTCAGTATTACATGACTTTGTCCGGCAGGAAATGTGAAACGTGAAACACCCGTGCGGGGAGTGGCAGACACCTCGGTCTTTACATTATAGCGAGTGAGGAAATTACTGTAATAGCCCGGAGAAGCCTGTTCATCCTCATAACGACTTCCGTACTCCTTGTAATCTACGGACAATTCACCCGTAGTAGGCATCAGCAATAAAGATCCCAGTTCGGGACACCCCACACCACTTAGATTGACATGCGAATATCCGGTAAAAAAGCAATTGTGAAACTCGTAAGGAGTAGACCACCAACGGGCATCTTTATCATACTTGTTATCTTCCGATCCCATCACATTGAAAGGAACCACGGACATCATTCCATTGGGACAAACCGCTCCCGGATTAGTAGTTCCGAAGTTAGTGGTACCGATGAAAGGATTGACATAGCTTATAGGTAAAGAACCCTCTCCACCTCCGGCAAACACCGGAAGCAGACAAAGGGCAGAAAGTGTGTAAGCCAATAAAATACGTTTCATAGCCGACTGATTCTTTAAGGAATTAACTATACAATGCTGTTTTTCTTCGTAAATTCTATGATTTCCGAAATATAACCAAAAGGCCATACCTACAACTGTATCGGCAGCGCCATAATATACTGCCACTTTATCGCCATCCTGCAAAGAAGCACAAGGGAATACTACATTGGGCACATCTCCCTGCAATTCATAAGGAGCAGCAGGAGCAAGCAAGTACGGACGTGTGCGATACAATACCTTTGCCGGATTTTCTTTATCAAGAATAGCCGCTCCCATAGAATAGCGGAAACCGTTGCAGGTAGTAATAACCCCATGATAGAATATCAACCAGCCCTCTTCAGTAAGGAACGGTACAGAACCGGCACCTATCTTCATACACTGCCATGCACTTTCAGGAAAGGGAGTAACTTTCATCACACAACGGTGTTCTCCCCAATATTTCATGTCCGGACTGTAACTGATGTAAATATCTCCAAATGGTGTATGACCGTTATCGCTCGGACGGCTCAACATAGCATATTTACCATCTATCTTCTGCGGAAAAAGCACCCCGTTACGGTTAAAAGGCAAAAAGGCATTTTCGCACTGGAAGAATTCTTTGAAATCGAATGTATAGGCAATACCGATAGTAGGTCCATGATAGCCGTTGCACCAGGTAATCCAGTAGCGATCTTCAATCCAGGTGACACGTGGATCGTATTTATACTCGGATTCTATCATCTCCGTATTCCCCGCCTTGAAACAGATAGGCTCATGGTTTATCTCCCAATTGATTCCATCTTTACTAAAGCCCGCAAAGATATTCATCTGCACTGCCTTATTATCACAACGGAAGACACCGGCAAATCCATCCCCGAACGGAACTACCGCACTATTGAAAATACTGTTGGAAGTCGGAATGTGATAGCGTCCGATAACCGGGTTTTTAGAGTAACGCCACATAACGTCTGTACAACCTTCCGGGCGTTCTTCCCAAGGCATATTCATCATCTGTTTCATAATTCTTCTATGTTATTAGTTATATATTTCATTGATTCTTCTTTTCATCCGGATAGGTGAATGGCACAAAATAAGTGATCAGAAATGCCGGAATAGTAGCAAACATCGTAAAAATAAAAAATGCCTTATATCCCAACGCATCACTAACAAAACCACTGATAGATCCCGGAAGCATCACTCCCAGATTCATGATGCCCGAAGCAAAGGCATAATGGGCCATCTGATGTTTGCCGGGAGCCACTTGCTGCATCATAAACAGTGTCAGACCTACGAATCCGAAACCATATCCGAAGTATTCAAGCACAATGGCACTTCCTATCAGCATACCATTCTCCGGCTGATAAATAGCCAGCAATGTATAAGCCAGAAATGGCAGGTTGAAAACACAACACAACGAAAACAATGTCCGGCTCAATCCTCTGTGAGAGATGTAATAACCAGCCAACAGGGATCCCAAGACAAAAGCAGCTGCCCCGTAAGTTCCATAGTACAGACCTATCTCCTGTTCTCCCAGTCCCAATCCTCCAACAGAACGTTCCGCCTTTAAAAACAACGGAACAATCTTCATGACAAAGCCCTCGGCCAAACGATAAAGAATGATAAATGCCACATAATACCAGATATGCTTCTTCTGAAAGAAAGCACGGATAACTTCCACCAATCGGTTCCAGGTTTCCCTGCCGGATGCTGCGCCTGTAGCTGCAGTTCCTCCCGAAGGCAACATACGCACATGATATACTCCCAGGAATACCATTACAGCAGCCAGAATCAACATGACTGTCATCCATGCTTGCACAGTCGCTTCATGGCGGACAGCTTCTTCCGTCCCCTGAACTCCTCCGAAGTATTTCAGCAACCAGCCTGCCAACCAAACCAGTCCACCGGATGCAACAATTTTAGCGATATTATAGAAAGCACCTTGCCAACCGATATACTTGGCCTGATCCTGCTTATTCAGTTCCGACATATAAACACCATCTGTTGCAACATCGTGTGTCGCCCCGCTGAAAGCAATAACCGCCAACAAAGCAATACACACGGCAAAGAAAGCCGGAAGAGGCAACGCCAATGCTACCAGGGCAAAACCTGCCCCGGTAATCAATTGTGTCAGCACCACAAAAGAACTTTTTCGTCTTGAACATTTCCAAGAACGGACTCCAAAGGAATTTCAGTGTCCAAGGTAGCATTATCAGCGATGTCCACAGAGCAATCTGTGCATCACCAATCCCCAATCCTTTGAACATCAGCACAGACACCATATTCAGCACCACAAAGGGAAGCCCCATGGCAAAGTAGACGGTGGGTACCCAGGAAATCGGATTACGACTATTTTGATTCATACCTATTGACTAAATCATTCTGCTTCACTTCAGAGGAACATTCCCCATCGTCAGTTCCAACGTACCACCATCTACTATATCCTGATGCGTAAAGAAAGGCTTATCCAACTTCTTTCCATTCAGTACCATACTCTGCACATACTTGTTCTCGCGACTGTTATTATGTGCTATGACAGTGAATGTCTTACCATCTTTCAACTGAATGGTAGATTTTTCGAATAATGGGCGACCGATAGAATAAATCGGTTTACCCGGACATACCTGATAGAAACCCATAGAATTGAGAATGAACCACGCGGACATCTGTCCGCAATCCTCATTGCCCGACAATCCGTCCGGATCATTGAAATAAAGGGTATGTAATATTTGATCCACCAGTTCTTGTGTCCGCCAAGGTTGATCCACATAGTTATACAGATGAGTAATATGATGACTTGGTTCATTGCCATGTGCATATTGTCCTATCAAACCGGAGATATCAGCAGAAACCATATCACCCTCCAAAGCTGAATCGGCAATAAACAAAGAATCCAGTTTACCGATAAAGGTATCACGTCCTCCCATCAGCTCCACTAATCCATCTATATCATGAGGCACAAACCAAGTCCATTGCCAGGCTGTACCTTCGCAATAGTCGTCACTACGGTGATTGGATGAACGGGGATTGAAAGGAGTACGCCAATTACCTTCACTGTCCAGTCCGCGCATAAAACGGGTAGAAGCATCAAAATAAACCTGGTATCCCTTAGCAAAGGCTGCATATTTCTCCTCATTCGGTTCATCTCCCATAGCATCTGCCAGCACAGAAATACACCAGTCGTCATAAGCATATTCCAACGCCTTTGCTACGGATTCATTATCCTTGTCGCAAGGTACATAGCCTATTTTATTCTTCCAGTATTTAGCTTGAGGCATCAAGTGGGGTAATACCAATGGCGGACATAAAATACCGGTCGTATCATATTCCGCAACACGGATACAGGCCTTATATGCATCTTCCACATCGAAATTACGATAACCTTTTGTATAAGCATCAGCTATAATAGATGCAGCATGATAACCGATCATTGTTCCCGTATAGTTTCCGGCCAGTTCCCACATAGGATATACACCACCCTCATGCTGCTTCCGGATTAATGAACGGATAAAGGCTTCATTTAAATCAGGATCGATAATTGTCATCAACGGATGATATGCCCTGAATGTATCCCATAAAGAGAATACAGTATAGATAGGCTCTTCCACACTACCCTGATGAGGTTTCAAATCCATACCCAGATAGCGTCCATCGGCATCTGTAAACAGATTAGGTTGCACACCGGTATGATAGAGTGCAGTATAAAACATTACTCGCTGGTCCTTATCAGACGTTTCAATATCTATCTTGGCAAGATAATTATTCCATGATTCACGGGCAGCACTACGCACACCGTTAAAGTCCCATTCAGGTATTTCAGCTTCCACATTCTTTCGTGCCCCATCCATATCTACAGCAGAAACACCGACTTTCACAAGAACTTCCTCATTATTCTCTGTCTGGAACTGTAACAAAGCCTTAGCTGTCGGAAAGAGTGGCCCCCTTCATCCAATGCCATAGAATCGGTTACCAATGTATAGGTAAAAGGTTTGGAAAACTTCGCATAGAAATTGATATACTGGTCAAATGCCCAATATACTGTTTTCTTGCGTCCTCGTATCTCTGTATCACTGATTACCTCCAACTCCATCTCTTCATTCTTCTGACGCTGCAGACTGTAATCCAAGTCCAGTATAAATCCGGCATCTTCCGCCTTTGGGAAAGTATAGCGGTGAATAGCTGCACGTTTGGTAGCCGTCAATTCGGCTTTACCTGATAACGATCCAAAAGACTGAATAGTAGCCCGGTTGTGCCACTTCATTGTCATGAGAGAAAGCAGAAGCATAAGCCATCTGTTGACTCTCTTCTCCCATTGCATGATAATCCTGTTTGCCTACGGTAGGCATCAGCAATACATCACCATAATCGCCACAACCTGTGCCGTTAAGATGGGTATGCGAAAATCCATTCATAGTAGAATCTGCATAATAATATCCGGAACAGGCATCCCACTGATAAATGCGTGTGTCGGGACTGGGTTGTATCATTCCGTTCGGAACTACAGCCCCAGGGTAAGTATGTCCATGCCCTCCCGTACCGATAAACGGATTAACGTATGATGAATAATCCTGCGCTCCCGGGGTACAACTGTACATTCCGAATAACAGCACTCCACTCATCAACATAAAATTCAGTTTCATGTTTTTCTTCATATTCTTAATAGTATTACATATTCATAATCAAAGTGGCATAAAGGTAATGGCTTGTCCTCCACCTCTTGCCATATCCACGGACAGAATGTCTTCAGCAGTCACCTGCTTCTCTATAATCTCATAAGCCGTAGGATTCGTTATCCAGTCAGCCTCTTTACCATCAGCATAAATGACAGCCCTGTAAGTCTTGCCTTTTTCCAGAAAATCCAATTTGACTGTAACCTCACGTGCGTCTTCATTAGTAGCTGCACCCATGAAATATTTGTCTCCTGCGCGGCGCATTATGACTACATATTCTCCCGGCTCACCTGCCAGCGCTTCCGACCAGTCACAATCAGTATCAAAATCGCGAAAGAATTGAAAAGCAGGATGTCCTTCGTAATTTTCAATCATGTCGGCAGCCATTTGCAAAGGAGAATAAAGTATCACCCAGTTAGCGATCTGTTTCGCCAGCGTAGAATTGATCCGGCAATCCTTACTATCCTTCATATTCCACTTCTTGCGATAAGGAGACTTTTTGGCACGCTCATACAGTATGTCGAAGATTCCCGGAGTATAGTCCATTGGCCCTGACAACAGACGGGTAAATGGCAAAAGTACATGATGTTCGGGGGGATTTCCCTCGCTCCAGGCATTCCATTCCATGCCACGGGCACCCTCACGAGTCATCATATTGGGGTATGTACGGCGGATACCAGTGTCTTTGATCGGTTCGTGTACATCAAGAGTGGTATGATATTTTGCAGCAGTCTTTACCACTTTACGGTAATGGCGTACATTGTATTGTCCATGATGATTGTGCCCATTGGGAAGTCCGCCGGCATAACCGGTCTTCACACTATGAATACCCAAGTCAGCATACCATTTATAAGACTTATCCAGTTGTTTCTCATAATTGACTATGTTGCCACCCGTTTCATGATGTCCAATAATCTCAATTCCTTTTTCCTTAGCATAACGGACTATTTCCTTTATATCAAAGTCAGCATACGGACGCGTATAATCAAAGTCCTGAGAGCCTCCCCAATTTTCCCAACCGGCGTTCCAGCCTTCAAACATCACTCCTTCAATGTTGTTAGCTGCTGCAAAGTCAATATATCGTTTAGCATTCTCCGTTGTGGCACCGTGGCGGTCATTTATCACCCAGCTTTCTACCCCCAGATGCATTCCCCACCAGATACCTACATACTTCATTGGACGTATCCAATCCGTAGTTTCCAGTACACAAGGCTCATTCAGATTCAGTATAAGCCCGGAGTTAATTAGACCGACAGCTTTCGGAGCAATCTGTATGGTACGCCAAGGCGACTTGAAAACACTACCGTTTACCCGCACTTTAATGCCATCAGGCCAAGGAGCCAGTTCCGACTTGAAATTGCAACCACCTGTATTTTTCAATGTCATCTCGGGGAAGTCCGTCAATGCAGCTTCGTGAATGCTGGCATATACATTGCCTGCCTTAAATGTCATGGGAGTATTGGCATTGTCTGTCCGGCTGACAGGCTGTGTACGATATAGCAATTCATAAGTATCATAATTGGCAGGTATGGACCATGAAGTACCATCCTGTGCTATATTGAACGCAGTCAGCTCATCCGTGATAAGAAGACTGTCTGCTCCGGCCACTTCATATTCGTAGCGGAATCCTACCCCGTCATCGAATACACGAAACCGTAAAATCAGTTTGGTAGCAGCTGCATCAGACAAGTGAACAGCCATTTCATTGTAATGGTTGCGAATGGTTTTATTTTCTCCCCAAGGTTGCGTCCAGGTTTCATCCTGACTAGCGAAATCAATATCTACAATACGGAATTCTTTATGAAGATTAATCCCGTTCTCTGCTTCGAATCCCAAACAGGAAGAAGCTACAAAAGGAATACTGTCAACTTCAATTTGGTAGGTCATCCGGTTACTATCATTCAGAGCAAACTGTAACCTGATACGACCATCAGGAGAAAAAACCTCTTTTTGCTTAGAAGAGCAACTACTTGCCAGACAAATAATCACAGTAAAATAAATAAAATGTATTCTCATATTCGATTCATTATTTTGTTATCGGAAATATGTTTCACCAGAATTCATGTGTCCAAAGTTATCGGTCAGCAAGATAGTTAAGAGAATGTCTCAAAGATACATAAAATAGCATGATTAATTGAGACATTCTCTTTTAAAAAGCCAAAAGCTTACTTTTTAGTCAGGTTATAATTAGCGCCAGGATGATAATAAGCATCATAATATGCTTCCGGCAATTCTGCCGTACCATTTACTATACGGCACAGAGATATGCCATAACGTTGGCCTCTACCCATCAGAGTCAGATTTCCAAGCGGATCAAATGCTCCCTTCGTAGCAGTCGTATTTGTATCGTATTTCCAAGTATTCTGGTTACCATTCTTATAAGTTCCCCATCTCATTTCCCATGTTTCGGGATCCTCTGCATCACCTTCATGAATAACCTGAGGCATGGAAATAGTAAAGTTACCATTATTGGAATCAAATTCAGCTACCAAAGGATATTTATTGGTTATTTCAGGATATTCTCCCCAACCATAGATATAGTAAGTCTTACCATCCTCTTTAGCCTCAATACGAATATCAAATGTCTGATCTCCATTATAATCCCACCAACCATTACCACCTTCGGGAGGCGTAAAAAGAATAAAGAACTGGTAGAAGCTACTTGCCATTCACCCAGATAAGCCTCATAGTTAGACTTAACCCCTGTTGAAGCCGTGAAGTCCGTCCTTCCATAATACTTACCACTCCATTCTACCTCATCATTGAACAGAATCTTACTTACAGCCGTGAAATAATAATCATAAGAATACAATTGTGGTTTCGGGTTATAGAATACCTGCAAACCATATCCGGCATCTTTCAGGTCCTGAATCGTTTCTTCTTTAAAACTTGTCCAGCCACCTTTATATTCTTCATTAATCTTCAATGAATAAGGGCCATACTTTGATTTGGGAAGTCCGGTGAAATTAGATTCACGTCCTTTAACGTATCTCTGATAAGTTCCATAACACATATAATCTACCAATTCGCCAATAGACTTACCATCGACAGTTCCGCTTGGAGAATCCTCAAAATTACTTTTATATTCATAAATACCCAGCAATTTATCAGGCATCACCTTGCGACATTCGCTGATCAAGCGACAGTAATTCTCACGGGAACGTTGCTCGAAGCCCGGACTCGGATTCTCTTTGTAAACTGTATACTCGTCATCAAAATCAATGCCGTCCAAACCATAAATATCGACAAATGCTTTCAATTCTTTGGCAAAATCAGCCGCAGCAGCCTGCGATAAGTTACCCATACCGGCTTCATCATGATTACCCAAGATACTCATATTGACTTTGATACCTTTAGCCTGCAAAGGACGGATAAATTTATCTGCATTTTTCAACAGGAAAGATACCTGATCGTTACAATGAATATGCACACGGCCGCTTTCACTATCCACATTGATATTGGCAGCAAAGATACTAACTACATCAAAGAACGGTTTTCCACTTTCCTTCATTACATATTCACCACAATTCAGGATATTTTCATCATTCACTTCCACAAAACAGAGAGTACGTACATCTCCCTTTTTAGAATCAGGCACAGCTGCCAATGGCTTCACCAAATAAATATAAGTCTGATTATTAGCTGAAACAGCCACTCCATCATTTGCAGTAGCTGAAACCGCTACTGCATAGGTTGAACCAATTGAACCTCCGGCATTAATAGTTAATTCTACTGCACCGGACTTTTTCTCTCCGGTTTTAACAGTCACCGTACCACCATTTGCCAAGCTCAATTTATCAGCAGGATACATAGCATAAGATGTACCATGAGCAGCATTATAAACTTCAAGCGCTGTTGCATCTACTTTGAAAGTAACCGTTATGTCTTTTTCAGCAGCTTTACTCAATTCAAAATAAAGATGTCCCGTACCGGCTTTATCCCCAAAGAGAGAAATTGAAGTAAGTTCGCGTGCTCCGGCAGCTGATCTGACATAACCGTATACGCCATCCACTGTATCCAGCTTTTCTGTATTAACGGCATTAATCGTAATGTCATCTTCACAACTTGTGAAAACAGTTCCTGCACAGGCAAAGGTAACTGCCAACAAGCCTAATTTTATGTGATTCATATATTTCATAATATACATCTGTTTAAAATATAACTTAATTTATTTCGCAGGCAATTCTACCGCAGTCCAAGTAAGCGATTCCACCGCTGTAGCATGATTCTCATTCCCGCTATAATCGGCTATTGAAGTACCTACACCTTCATCAAATTTCCAATAGGCAACCAGTCCTTCCGCACCCGGTTCTACCTGATAAAAATGATTCTTTGCATTAATTTCCTCCTGAGTTAAAACCTTATTCCAAATACGGCATTCGGACATTTCACCATCAAACCAACGATCACGGTTATAAGAGTGACCAATCCAGAAGCCATTACCCTCATCAGTTTTTGTCTTTCCCAAATCCAATGCCCCCCAATTCGCTGTCGCTTCCAATTTATTCACGCCATTGAAATAGGCTATCACTTTTTGAGCTTCAGCATCATAAGTCACTGCAATATGTGTCCATTCACCGGTAGCCACAGTCAGATCTTCTGAATTTATCTTCTTATCTCCAGGACCTACAATCTGCAAACAATTCTTTGCCGGCGCAGTATCTCCGAAACGGAGCAGGAAATATCCTTCAATACCCAGAACTGTACTGATAGCTTTATCGAGCTTGCTGGGATTTACTAATACTTCCACAGTCAGCTTCCGTAAACCATTTGCCTTTTCAGGTGTACTCCAATTTACGTATACAAGATTCTTAGTAAGATCAGCTACTACATTGATAAGGGCAGCACCTTTAAATACGTAATACATGGTACGGGCACTTTGCAGAATACCTACGTTAGCCTGATCAATGGTTACAGGTAATACATAAACCTTTTCAGCATCCAGCTCTGTCAGATTACCAAATTTCAATGTGACTTTTTCTGAAAGAACAGATCCGGCGGGAATCACAGTCTGTGGAGTTTCCAATGTATAATGCTTACTCGGCAAAGCCTCAGCATTATCATAAAATGCAGCATTATAAGTATCAACCAACGCAGGTTCAGCTTTCAAGGAAATAGTTACATCTGCATTTTCCGGCTTAGCCATAGCAACCCTGAATTCACCTTCCGCAGAAGGAATCGTATTCTTCAGTAAAACATTACTAGTCTTCACCGAAGCATCTATATACACTTGGTTATCAAACGTTTCAGTATCATCACTACAAGCTGTCAAAGCTACAGACAGCAATGTGATCGATAATAAATATAAGTTTTTTAATTTCATAGCTTGATTTATTTTTTAGGAGCAGGGTTCATAATATTAATAGCCTCTTTCACATACTGGTATGTGTTAGTAGCATTGTAATAGTCATTCTGAACATTATAAATAGCCAATCCGGCACGGGTATAGCCATCAGATGGTTCCGTAGTCCAATAAGCTGCCTCCGTAAGCGCCCGGTCGGTACCGTAGAACCCGGTTTGCTTATCAGATGCATCCAGTGAAGCTGTGGAAACAGCAACTACGAAACGATCAGTCGGAACACCTGCAGCAGCCATGGCCAAACGGGCAAATACCGACAACTGTGCATCATCCGTTACATTATCCGTAGCCAGGATGATGTGCTTACAATTAGTCAAAATGGTCTGCTCAATCAAATTTTCCGGATATCCCTGAAATGTCAGCAACTTATCTGCATTAGCAGTTTTCCAGGTTAAAACAGCACTGAAAAAAATATCCTGATATTTCTTTGCCTCTGCTTTTTGTTCGGCAGACATATAAATAGGATTATTTCCTTTATATTCAGTAATCATACCATCGAAACTCCCTGCATAACCAATCTGTTTGTCCATTTCTGACTTCAGATAAGTATCGAAAGATCCGGTTTCCGTACCTTCCTTTACTTTTTCAGTATATTCTTTTTGAATCTTATCAAAACTGATAGTATATACCACCTTGGTACCCTTAGCATGTACAGTTTGCATATCAACTAATTCAAACGCAGCCAGTTCTGCTGGGTACATCATGGAAATTACGTCCAAACTGTCAGGAGCATCAGAGATATGCTGTCCACGACTGAACGGTGTTTTCTCGCTATTGTCGAACCAGGCATATACAACCTTATGGTCCGAATTCTTATAGGCTACCAAATTTTGCAGATATTTGGCATACGCAGCCGGATCTTGTTCCTCTATTCCGGGAGTATTGATATTCACATTCTCTACTTCCGTCCAGTCGTCACATGCGCTGAAACAGGTTATGGCAGCGAAGCAGGAAGCTACGATGAATATATTTTTCATTTTATTTTTCATAAGTCTTTTCTTTATTAGATGTTAGGGTTGCAGTCCCACCATACTTTGGAATACATTCTATCGTGCGCAGGTTTCAAATCTTGCAGAGCATTCTGCACATTCGTACCATTGTCCTTGTACTCATCCTGCGGATAAGGCAAGCGGCGTGGAAAAGTACCTTCGGGAACTTCCGCCTTGTTTTTATTAACGGCAGCAGTCATCAGACGCGGGTAACCCGTACGACGGAATTCAGCCCATGCTTCGTTACCCAACGGGAATATGGCGATCCATTTCTGGGTAATTATACGTTCCAGATTTGTTTCAAAGACGGCGCTATTATCATACTTAATCGTAATAGTCGGCTGAGAACCGTTATAACTATAAGTACCCAGAGGATCTTTATACAGATCGGGCAAACTACTACCATCTTCCAGATAAGCATCCGCACCGGAAGCCCCCCATTGACTGAATGATAACTCTACGCCTTTCTTATAAAAACTTTCTGCAGTTCCACCCATGTTCCAACCACGCAATGCACCTTCGGCACGCAGGAAGGCAACTTCAGCAGCAGTCATCCAAACAAGTTTCGTATTGGCTTCAACATTCATGTTAGAATACTTATGAGCTGTTTCACTCGGAAGCGGTTCAGTTCCCAAGCGAATACCATGATACCCGTTCTTCACTCCATCGGCTGTTGTAAAGGTAGATTCAACAAAATATTTTTCACGACGAGGATCTTTGTAACCATTCATATAGGCAGTAATATCTGCCGCAATACGAGAGTCACCGCCATTATATTCATACATAATAACTCTGAATGGATTAGTAGTAGCCTGAATGGTCGCATTATCATCATTTGATGTAAACACACCTCCTCTTTCTGAGTCAACAGCTTCCACCGCTTTAGCTTGTGCCGTAGTAGAATCTACATACACCATACGCATAGCCATACGCAATTTCAAAGAATTCGCCAGTTTTATCCAGTTTTCCACTTTACCACTATAAACCTTATCAGCTTTGGATGAAAAAGTCTCCGTACGATGTGGTAATAATGCAGTCACTGCCTCATCCAGTTCATTCAACATAGTCTCATAAACTTTCTTCTGAGTATCCAGCGGAGCAGTCAGGTCACCATTGGCCCCCAACTGGGAATAAGGAATAGGACCGTATCCATCTGTAACACGCAAGATAGCTGCTACCTTTACAACTTTTCCTACTGACAAATAAACAGGGTCTTCAGTTGCAGCTTCCAACTGTGCATAGTTAGCATACACATTAGGAATAACATCTTTATATAATTTACCTACCCAGTCCTGAGATTGGTTGTAGTTGGAGAAACGGTTCGTGAAACCGGAATTGGATTCCGCCAAATAGCCACCGTAAGGTCCACCCAAAAGGGCCTCCAGAAACTGATTAAGAAGTACATCCGTAGGGATGACATATCCCTGCATACCTGTCAATGCCGAACGAGTCAAGTAGGCATCACGGTCCATCTGGTCTTTGGTTGCTTCATACGGATTGGTATTATAATCCATATAATCACCTGTGCAAGATGCCAACATGCCAGCTAACATTCCACCGCATAAAGCGAATTTTATAATTGATTTTCTCATTGTTTTTTCTTTCTTTAATCTGTTAGAACTTAAATCTTACATTGAATCCTAAGCTACGCGCACTCGGCGTCATAAAGTTGTCAATACCCTGATAGTAGTTACCGGTAGAAGCTACTGCTTCCGGATCGAACGGAGCTTTACAATAAAGCATCAGCAAGTTACGGCCTACCAGAGATACGGTCACGTCAGCCACATTCCAAAGTTTATCTCTCGGTATAGTATAACCGACACTGGCTTCCTGGAGACGCAGATTGGTAGCACTGTAAGTGTAATATTGTGGAATACCAGACTGAGAACCGATAGTAGTATACCATTTCTGTGCATTTACCAAGTCCGTTCCATTCACATAAACACCACCTTGATTGCGTGCTATTTCTGTTGACTCAGAAACACCATACATATCCATAGCAGCCTGAGTAGCAGAGTAAACGATACCACCGATACGTGCAGAGAGCATGAAACCAAAATTCAGGTTCTTCCAGCTGAAATCATTTCTCCACGACATATTACATTTTGCAAATACGCTACCTAATTTAATATCTTCTGCATTATAATTAGCAGTCACACTACCATTCTGATCTACCAGAATATTGCCGTTACTATCACGTTGCAGGTCGGCAGTAGAATAGAGATCACCCAAAGAGCCACCTTTCTTCAGAATGAAACGAGCCTGTCCCATACCACCTACATCCAAGCGTTCTTTAGTGATGACAGTTCCGGTTTCAGGATGCACATAGTTTTCCAGCAGTTCAAGAATCTCATTCTTATTGGTACTGAATACGTAATTACTGGACCATTTAAATTTACCCCATTCATTAGAATAGCCCAATCCTAATTCAATACCCTTATTTCGTACGCTACCCGTCTGCACATACAATGTTGAGTAACCGGAAGATACGGAAATCTTAGGGTCAAACGTCTGATTATAAGTTTTAGTAGTATACAAAGCCAAATCCAGATTAAAATGATTCAGGAAACGGGCAGTAAGACCTACTTCCCATGAATCCGTTCTTTCCGGTTTCAGATTATACATCGGATAGTTACGTTTGGATTGCCAAACCTTATTGGAGTTATCCCATGAATAAGTAGGGTTGGCCAGGAAACGCGGGAAAGGAAGACCCACAGATGCAAATGAGCCACGTACTTTCAGAAAAGAAATTTGTTGTGGCAATTTCAGTAACTCGGACAAAATAACAGAACCACCGACTGAAGGATAAAGGAATGCACTCTGAGTAGAATTAGGACCTGCCAATTGTGAAGGCCAGTCAGAACGTCCGGTCAAAGTCAAGTAATAAGTACTCTTATATCCTAATTCAAGACTGGCAAAAACAGACTGAGTCTGATCATGAAAACCTGACTGCGTACGTTTTGTCTTACTGTCATCCAACTGGAATACATTGAAAACGTTAGGAATACCGTCTTCACTGATAGGACCACGATTTTGCAGTACATCTTGTTGCATATCCGATAAAGAAGCACCAATATTAGCCTGGAAAGTAAGATTTTCACCAAAGTTTTTATTGATGTTCAACATGATATCAGCATAAGTTTGCTTGTCATTCGTATTAGAAATACCATACAAACCGTTGTTAGAGCCTTCGGCCAATGTAGTATTACTTGTAGCATAAAGCTTTTCCGTATAAGTACTTGCAGAGTTATCCACACGCACACGGCCTGATACACTCAACCAATCTAAAATCTTATAGCTCAAGCTACCACTCAACATATAACGATCCTTATTATTCTCACGCAGGTTACGATAAGCAATCCAGTACGGATTTTGTCCTGTAAAAGTATCGATGCCCTGTGGCCAATATTGTGTATAGATGTTACGGGAAGTATCCCAGCGTTCGTACATCTTAATCTCATTCCAGTCGTCACCACGAGGGAACAAATAAGCTGTAACCAACGGATTGGAGTAAGTACCCTGATTCACCATATTTTGGTCTTTCTGTTTGATATAAGAAGCACTTACATCCAGTGTCATCTTATCATTCAGGAAAGAAGTAGTGTTGCGGAAAGTAAAGTTATAACGGTCATAATCGTTATTCGGAACCATACCGACAGAATTCACAGCACTCGCAGAGAAGTAAGTCTGATTCTTTTCCGTACCTGTAGATAAAGAAACGGTTTCGGTAGCTACCACACCTGTTCTCAGAAAGTCATTGATCGGATCATATCCCATGTAATTGGAAGGGTTCAATTTATTACCCCAGCTTTTTTCTACAGAACCTGCACTGGACAGAAGATCGCCTGTGCCATAAGAATTCTGAAAATTAGGAGTAACAAACGGACGGAGAAATTCAGTATTCTGTGATACAGTCAAACTCAAACGTCCTTCCTTGCCTTTCTTAGTCGTAATAACAATAGCACCATTGGCAGCGTGACTACCATACAAAGCGGCAGCGGCAGCACCCGTCAGTACAGACATAGATTCGATGTCTTCCGGATTTATATCTGCAATCGCTTCTGAAGAACCTTTAGAGTCAAATTCCTGACCACCTTCACCGGAAAGATTGAACATAGGTACACCATCGATCACATAAAGAGCGTTGCTGGACTGATCAATACCTTTCGTACCACGCATCACTACTTTACTGGCACCACCTACACCGGAGGAACTGGCATTAATGGTAACACCCGCCACTTTACCAGACAAAGAGTTTACAAGGTTAGCATCTTTCACTCTGGTCAGTTCATCACTTTTGATTTCCTGAACATTGTAACTCAATGCTTTAGTTGCACGTTTAATACCCAAGGCAGTTACAACAACCTCTTCTACCAGTTGAGAATCGCTCTCCATCATCAGATTGATAACACTCTGTTCCTTTGCTGCAATCTCCTGTGTTTTATAACCGACATAAGAGAATTGAATTACAGGATTTGCTTCTGTTGTGGTCAGCGTAAAATTACCGTCAAAATCGGTGATACAACCCACACTGGTACCTTTCACCAATACATTGACACCGATCAGAGGCCCCATATCGTCCGATACCTGACCGGTTATCGTACGTTCTTTTCCTTGTTGGGCACCTTCTTGTCCTGATTGAGACTTCTCTGAAAGATAAACAATGTTATCTTCTACTTTAAAAGAAATATTTTTCCCTTTAAGAATAGCAGTCAAGGCATCTTCGATAGATGCATTCTTCACATTGACTTTTTCCACTGCCGTAGCAGCAAGTTTGTCGTCATAAAAAAATTGATACTTGGATTGAGTTTTGATTTGTTCAATGACCGTACCTAATGTCGTGCGAGACATGTTCAAATCCAGTTGGGCAAAAGTCCACTGAACTGATACAGTCATGAAGAACAAGACTAATAAAGCCCGTAGAAATTTCGAACTTTGAAAAGCATGATTGTTGTCCATAAACAAAGTTTAAAGGTTACACATTGGTTAATTTTAATCTGTCAGGAGACCCTTTCTCCCGACTTTCATATATAAAAACAACAGTCGCTAAAAATACACTTACTACAAAATGATATTTTTTTCATTAAAACAAAAAAGGAATAGTTTTAATTTCTATTCCCTTCTTTCTTACATTATTAACTTCAGCCCTTACTTCTTTTTTATTTCGTTAGAGAAAGAATATGGATAATCTTCCGGATGTATTCCTCTCTGTAAGTTGGGTTTATTACCCATATCAAATTTCAGGACACCGCCCTTCAACAGGTCTTCATGTTTCACATAATTCTTCGTATATTCATTTCCATCCAGACGAAGCGATTCAATATACATATTTTCAGAACTATTGTTTGCTGCATCAATAACCAATGAACGGCCATTCTCAAGATGAAGTGTAGCTTTCTTGAACAAAGGAGCACCGAGAACATACTCATCGGTTCCCGGACAAACCGGATAGAAGCCTAATGCTGAGAACACATACCAGGCAGAAGTCTGCCCATTGTCTTCATCTCCACAATACCCATCAGAACCTGGAGTATACATACGGTTCATCACCTGACGCAACCAATATTGGGCTTTCCAAGGCTGCCCGGCATAATTGTACATGTAAATCATGTGCTGTATAGGCTGGTTACCATGCGCATAGTTACCCATGTTCATCACTGTCATTTCACGTATTTCATGAATCACCTGTCCATAATAGCTGTCATCGAAGATGGGAGGAACAATAAACACAGAATCCAGCATTTCGACAAAAACTTTTTCACCACCCATCAAATCGATCAAACCTTGCGGATCGTGGAAAACGGACCAGGAGTAATGCCAACTGTTTCCTTCTGTAAAGGCATCTCCCCATTTCAAAGGTGAGAAAGGTGTCTGGAACTGCCCATCTTTATTACGTCCACGCATCAACAGGCTTTCCTTATCGAACACGTTCTTATAGTTCATAGCACGATTGGCAAAAAGTTTCTGCTCTTTCTTCGGACGATCCAGCGCTTTTGCCATCTGATAGATACACCAGTCATCATAAGCATATTCCAGAGTACGGGCAGCATTCTCATTGATCTTTACGTCATAAGGAACATAACCTAATTCATTATAATATTCATAACCGAGACGTCCGGTAGAAGAAACTTCAGGATGTACATTCTTTGTGCCATGGATAAGTCCTTCATACAAGGTAGCCACATCATCCACTTTAACCCCCTTCAGATAGGCATCAGCCAGTACAGAGGCAGAGTTGTTGCCAATCATACAACCACGATGTCCCGGGCTAGCCCATTCAGGGAAGAAACCGCTTTCCTTATATGTATTGACGAGACCTTCCTGGATTTGTTTGTTTACCGAAGGATACATCAGGTTGAGGAAAGGGAACAGGCAACGGAAAGTATCCCAGAAGCCGGTATCCGTATACATATATCCAGGTAATACCTGACCATTGTAAGGACTATAATGAACAGGATTGCCAGTTTCATCAAATTCATAAAAAGCACGGGGGAAAAGTACCGAACGATACAGACAAGAATAAAAAGTACGATACTGATCAAGATTGCCACCATCCACTTCTATTTTACCCAATACCTCATTCCAGGCATCTTGCCCTTTCTGAACCAAAGTATCAAAACTATCGTTTCCAAGCTCTTTCAAGTTTCTGTCTGCCTGCTCAAAACCGATAAAGGAAGAGGCTACACGAGCATGCACGATTTCTCCTTTACGGGTTTTAAAACCAATGATTGCACCTGCATGTCCGGCCTTCTGCTCTTTTTGATTCTCTGCCAAAACGCCATCGGCAACAGAAGCCTGATAAGTAAAAGGCTTGTCGAACTCAATAACAAAGTAGTTCTTGAAGTTATCGGGCACTCCACCACTGTTACGGGTTGTGTATCCGATAATCTTATTTTGTTCAGGAATAATTTTAATATAAGATCCTTTGTCGAAAGCATCCACTACAATATATGAATGTTCATTCTCCGGAAAAGTAAAACGGAATAAAACAGCACGTTCAGTGGGAGTAAACTCTGTCACTACATCGTGTTCAGCAAGATACACCTTATAATAATGAGGCAATGCAACTTCTCCTTTATGAGAGAACCAGCTGGCACGCTTATCTTCATTAAATTCGGGTTTGCCCACTACCGGCATGATAGAAAACTGACCGTAGTCATTAATCCAGGGACTGGGTTGATGGGTTTGTTTAAAACCACGGATTTTATGGGCGGTATAAACATACTGCCAACCATCTCCCATTTTTCCTGTTTGAGGAGTCCAGAAATTCATACCCCATGGACGTGCGATAGCAGGATATGTATTGCCTGTAGATAGTTCGAAACTGGATAACGTACCCATCAACGGGTTAACGTATTGTGTTAAATCTTTAGCCTGCGCCCAGAGAGCACAGCCCAAAAAGCACATTGATAAAAGCAGCTTTCTCATACTATTATATTTATAAGATTATATATTTCAAAAGTTTCCTTTTATTTTTTGGGAGACAAAAATACACTATTTCCTACAATTTTATATTCAATAGGTATTGCATTTGTACTTTTAATCAAATTCAGGATTTCCTCCACAGTGTTTTTCTTCTTCAGTGTACCCGAATATGTTTTAGTAGCATCCATATCAGGCGCCAGAATAATCTTCACTCCATAAGAGTTCTCTAAAGTACGGGCAATCGTAAATATATCAGCATTTTCAAAGACAAACTGATTATTATGCCAATTCTCAATACCTGTATCCACTTGCTTCACTACCAGACGACGAGTTACAGCGTTCAATTCGGCTTTTTGTCCCGGAGCCAACACAATCATACCCTCATTGTGATTGCCTTTCACCTCAATCTCTCCCTTAATCAGTGTAGCTACTGCCGAACGGTTCATCTTATCACTCTTCAAGTTAAAGACCGTACCCAGCACTCTGACTTGCATGGCTTCACTTCGCACAATAAAAGGCTTTTCAACATTTCTCTTTACTTCAAAATAGCCCTCTCCCTCCATATACACATTTCTTTCCTTTTCAGAAAACTCACGCGGGTACTTCAAGGTCGTGTGCTTATTCAACCATACTTTAGTGCCATCGGGCAGCATCAATTCCTTCACTTCATCCCGGGCTACAACAGCCACTAACTGTTCTTCACTTTGAGACTGATAGATATGATAACTCAAACCGGATACAAGGAAAATTCCTATGAACATAGCAGCATACTTCATCCAAGTATGCATGCTACTCACCTTGAACTGCTTAGCTTCTTCCTGTGCCAACCGTTTGAATAACTGTTTTTCTGCTTTTTCAATTTTTTTCTCATCTGTAGAATCGCCACTCTTTCCCAGATGATATATTTCTTCTATCCTAAACAGTTCACGCGCATTATCGTCCGACTCGTTCAGCCAAGTGTTCACCTCACGGAGTTCTTCTTCAGAACATTCACCCATAAGGAATTTGGCCAGTAATTCTTCATTCAACTTATTTTTTCCTTCCTTCATCATACTAATAAAACAATCGTTTCGACAAAAACACTTATACCTTATTCAATAAAAACAGGGCTAACATAAAGTTGAGGTAGCCCAATCTTTCACGCAGGAACTTCAAAGCTTTATACATGTGAGCCTCTACCGTCCGTAACGATATTCCCATTGTTTCTGCAATTTCTTTGTTCTTCATATCATGCAGATAACTGAGTTTGAAAACCATCTTGCATTTATCCGGCAGTCCATTAATGGCTTCGGAAAGCTCTCTTCTAAGCTCACGATCCTCTATCCTTTTCACTACATCATTACTATCCGGCTGATAGAATTCAACCCTCTTCTGATTAATTTCCATTACGACAGCTTCGTAACTATTCTTGATATCCCGGTGCTTCAAAACATTCAAAGCACGGGTATACACCGCCCGATACAGAAATGCCTGTATCTGCTCTCCCACCGTCACTGTATCTTTTCGTCGCCACAATTCCACAAACACATCTTGTACTACGTCCTCTGCTTCTTCCTCGCCCACAATACGTGTAGCATAGAAAAGCAGATTGGCATAGTATTTACGGAAAAGGAGTTTATAAGTTGAATCAAAGTTATCACCCATAATCCCACAACTTCATTTTATCACTCTATCGCATACCACACTGCCCCCGGTTTATTCCCCATCTCAAATTCAAAGACAGAGCCATTCATTATTTGTTCATGTGTGATATAGCTTTTATCATAAGGTTTCCCGTCGAGTTTCACCGACTGGATATATATATTCTCTTCACTAATAGTCGGCGCCAATACCGTAAATGTCTTGCCGTTATCCAAATGCATTTTCATTTCAGGATACATAGGGGTGCCTATTTCATATCTGCCGCTAACCGGATCTACCGGATAGAATCCCATTGCGCTAAATACGTACCAAGCAGACATCTGACCACAATCCTCATTCCCGCATAAACCGGCAGGCGTGTTCTTATAAAGTTCATGCATCACCTCGGCGGCATATTTCTGAGTCTTCCAAGGTTGCCCTACAGCATTAAACAAATAAATGACATGATGGCTCGGTTCATTTCCATGCGCATACTGCCCGATCATTCCGGTACTGAAAATAGGCAGATCTTCATCCGCAGAAGGATTATAAGTAAACATACTATCCAGTTTCTGGGCAAAACGCTCCGTACCTCCGACCAAACCAATCAAACCATCGACATCTTGCTGCACAGACCAGAAATATTGCCAACCGTTACTTTCGCAAATATGCGGAGTATAGTCATCCGGACTGAAGGGTTGAATAAAATTTCCTTTATTATCACGCGGCTGCATAAAAGAAGCCTGGGGATTATATACATTCTTATAGTTTTGAGAACGTTTATAGAATGCATCTGCAATCTGCCTTTCACCCAACTTGTCCGCCATACGGGCAATACAATAATCATCGTAAGCGTATTCCAGAGTTTTAGAGAGCGACCAGTTCTCTGAGTTATAATGATCTGTCACATCATAAGGCACATAACCATACTTTTTATACAATCCAATTCCGCGATATTCATCTATATTGGCTGTAGCTACACAGGCTTCCAAGGCTTTCTTCGGATCAAAATTTCCTATTCCCTTCAGATAAGCATCCACAATAACCGGTACAGCATGATAGCCTATCATCATATCCGTTTCACTTCCATAGAAGTTCCATACCGGAAGACGTCCGTTCTGTTCAAAAAAAGCAAGAAAAGACTGAACCATATCATTCACACGTTGCGGTTCTATATAAGTGTAAAGAGGATGAGCGGCACGATAGGTATCCCACAATGAAAAAGTACTGTAATTGGTCCATCTATCTGCCTGATGCACTTGTTTATCGGGACCGTAATAGGCACCGTCCACATCATTATAAATAGTCGGTGCCAGCATAGAGTGATACAGAGCCGTATAAAATTTGACTTTCTCATCAGGATCATCACATGTGATTTCTATCTTAGACAGTTGTTCATTCCAGTTTTTTTGGGTAGTAGCCAGATATTTGTCGAAATCATCATCCGGTGCTTCGGCTGCAAGATTACGAGCAGCTCCCTCCATGCTTACACCTGATATGGCAGTGGTTACAAGAATCTGCTCTCCTGCAGCGGTATGGAAATCAAAACGGGCGATAGCAGACGTTCCAATCCGTTCACCATCCTTGACAATAGTAGCAGTATCCAACTGCATTGCTTTAAACGGTTTAGAGAATCGGGTACGAAAATAAATATGCTGATCGCGTGCCCAACCGTCAGAAAAGCGATACCCTTGTATGGTAACAGAATCGATTCTCTCAATATAAGTATCATTGGTAAAATCCCAATTCATAGCCTTTCGCAAATTAAGGAAAATGGCAGCATCTGCTTCAGGGAAGGTATAACGTTGAATACCGCAACGCTCGGTTGCCGTCAGTTCTACATTGATATCATAGTCTTTCAACCGAACCTGATAATATCCGGCACTGGCAGTTTCTTCGGAGTGAGAAAATAAAGAATGAATACCTAACGGAGCATCCGTCTCTTTATAGGGCAAAGTAACAGGCATAAAAGATATATCATATAAATCACCTGCCCCGGTACCTGAAAGGTGGGTATGGCTAAAACCTGCAATCGTGCTGTCCGGATAGAAATAACCGGAGATGCGATCCCATCCCGGAAGCCCGTTATCGGGACTTAACTGCACCATACCGAACGGAGTTTGTGCTCCGGGATACGTATTCCCGGTAAAATCCGTACCGATAAAGGGGTTGACATACTCTGTGGCATAGCACTTACTCTTCGTATCCGGTTGCTGGGACACACACGCTGAAAGGGAGAAAAGGAATAAAACCAGTAAAAACAATTCTGACAATTTCATAATACTACATAGTTAACGTGCATATGTAACAACTCAGCATCCGGAAACACTTAACGGTTTCCCTAATAAATTCATCGAACGAACAAATATAGCCTAAAAATTCCAATTAATTTATAACTTTGCCGCAAAAAGCGACAATGAGCTATACGACTTATCTCTTTGACTTTGACTACACGCTCGCAGACTCTTCTCGCGGCATCGTTACCTGTTTCCGTAATGTGCTCAATCAACATGGTTATACAGATGTAACCGATGAAGATATTAAACGTACCATCGGAAAAACTTTGGAAGAATCTTTCTCTATCCTGACGGGAGTGACGGATGAAGACCAACTAGCTGGTTTTAAGAGCGAATACAGGAAGGAAGCGGATACCCACATGACAATAAACACCGTACTCTTTCTGGAAACCAAGTCTGTGCTGCTTGCCCTGAAAGATGCAGGCGCATTCATCGGCATCATCTCCACCAAATACCGTTATCGCATAAAGGAAATGCTCGACCAGCACTTCCCCGGCAGTTTCTTCAACATCATTATTGGCGGAGAAGATGTACAAACAGCCAAGCCCTCACCCGAAGGGTTGCTGCTTGCCATCAAACAGTTGCATGTCACCAAGGCAGAAACCCTCTACATTGGCGATAGCACAGTGGACGCTGCCACAGCCAAAGCAGCTGGTGTGGACTTTGCCGGTGTAACCCATGGAGTAACTTCCGCCGAAGAATTAGGCAAATATCCGCATTGGAAAATTATGAACTCACTGGAAGAACTCTTGGAAACGGATGAACAACCAACCCATCCGGTTGTCAATCCACCTTCCGTTCCGGTTATTGTTTCCCGTCGCACTCCTTGCAGAAAGAAAATGATCAATATCTGGCAAATACTAATCCTGGCAGTACTACTATGGTTATCTTTTGAAGAAGGAGAAGACAGTAATGTTTTTCTGTGGGCTTTCATTCTGGTTCTCTTGTATATCCTTACCAAACGCAGGATTCTGCCAAACCGAATATTAAACTCTCCCTGGTGGCTTCCCTGTAAGATACGCCTTCGCGCCCTACACATCAAAATGGTACAAGGAAAGAAAACACCGCCCATGAGTGAGGAAAGCAATATTTGCTTAAATTGTGAAACTGCTTATACAGGTAGCTATTGCAACCGTTGCGGTCAAAGCCGGAATACTCCCCGTTACCGTTTCAGTAATGCATTCAGAAATATATTAGGCGGATTCACTAATATCGATAATGGTTTCGGCCGCACCCTTCTGGACTTGCTCTACCGCCCGGGATACATGATCAGAGACTTCATTGCTGGCAAACGAATCTTATACTTCCGCCCCTTCCAGACATTATTTGTACTTGCCGCCCTTTACATAATGGCTGTGCAACTGGTAGACCCTGAAGCCCTGAAAGAAAAGAAGGAAAAATCACAGGAAGTCCAAAGACAAGAAATACTTGCTGCACGTGAACAACTACAAAAACGAATAGAGGGAACAGAAGACTCACACACCAAAGATGTTCTGAACCAGGCCATAAAAGGCTTGAACAAGAAACTGGAAAATCTGGGAACAGAGGATTCTACGGAAATCCGGAAGAAGAATCTGATAGTCACACGCGAACTTTTGCAGAAACAGATAAAAAAGGCCAAAGAACCAGCTCAAAAGGAAGTTCTGACTCAAACTATAAAAGACCTGAATCTGGATTTGGAAAAACTAGAAACAAAAAGTTCTTTTAAAAGGACAATATCACCATAAAAATAAATGGCGATGAAGATGATGAGCTCATAGACGAATTGCTGAAAGATGGGTCTTCAGCATTTGATAAACTTGAAAAAGTCATCCACAACACACCTTTCTTGGAAAAAGTATGGAACTTACTGAAAAGTTGGGGACATGGCAACAAGGCATTCCGCATCATTGCCACGTTACCTCTTTTTTTGCTCTGGCAACGCTCATGGCTTTCCGTCGTAAAAAGAACAAGCTGCGCTATAATCTGACAGAACATGTATTTATACAGGCCTATATCGCTTGCCAAATACTCTTGCTCAGCATCATTGTGCTTCCTTTCAACGGCAGTGCACAGGTAGGCGATTTATACGAATTGCCCATACTATTCATCTTTGCCCTCTTCTGCCTGGATTATAAGCAACTGTATGGATACACGTGGTGGAGAAGTTTTTGGACCACAGTACTTATGTTCTTCTACAGTCTAATATTGCTTATTATCTTTGCTATTATTGTAGTAGCCCTGATAGTTGCTGCGGTTTATATAATAAAAGTTCTCCCTATCAATTGATATGAGAGAACTTTTATTTATTTCAGGAAAAAATCAATTCGTATCTATTATTGGGGATTTGCAAGAGCCCCTACCATCCATTCTGAAAAAGGATAAGTATTCATCATACCGGAATTGATTGAGGAACAAGTCCAAGCATCCCAACTGTTCTGAGTTAATGTGCGCAAGTCTGCCATATATGGAGAATATTCAAATGATTCCGGAACATTCTTCCCATCATCACCCAAATAATACGAACAATAATTCTCATACCAGCCACCCATCCAATAATCGGCAGGATCGGTTGATACAAATCCATCTCCCGTCACATCATCTTTCAGAAAGATTACCCCATCCGTAAAGTCCTTTGCATCATATGTAATAGACATGGATTCATTCTTTATAGAAAAACAACCATCACCATTGGCATCGTAGCCCAAACCACGAACAGACCGACTGTCATCACCACCAAAACCTGGTCCCATCACAACAAAGAAGCGAGGATCTGCTTTAGCAATTGCTAAGATCATCTGATATCCGGTAGATTGGTCACTTTCTTTCCAACGATACCCCCAACTCAGGAAATGAACATTATCCTGTATCGGATCTTCCCAGTTGTCACCACTTATCCATTGCACGCCTAATGCAGACTGACATTCTCCCTCTCCTGTCCAGAATTGAATATCACTCATAGACTTTACAGCATCATAAGCCACATATACATTCACCAGTATAGCGGCATAGGCTTCATCTTTATCCTTATAAGCTGCAAACTTCACGTCGTAAGTTCCTGCCTTTGTGGGAGTAAACACATACTTCAGTTCAGTTGATACCTTCTCACCATCCACTGTCCACTCAAAACGAGCATTTTCACCATTTTCCACTTTCGCCTCCAAGGTGAGAGATTTTCCAAGTGCAACGTCTTGTTTTTCACCATCGACAATGGATACTGAGAGTAGTAAAGCATTGTCGTTGGAATCATCGCTACTACAAGATGCCAATCCTATAGTAAGGACAAGACATGATAAAAAATAGATAATATTATTCTTCATAGTTATCTAAAATTAGAAGTAAAGAAGACTCCAGCCGGATATCTTGTACAATCATTATAATGTGCTTTCAAAGTAGGAGTTGCACCACTAAAATCGAATATACTAATTTGATTTATGCTTACATTATCTCCATATCCTTTTATCGTATTGAGATAAACACCTTCTGTTACCGGATCAACGGCCACCGTATTATAAACAATATTGGCATTCTCTACCATTTCTTTAGCATCCACCATCAACTTAGTTTCATTGGTACTAAAAATGTGCCGATAAACTTTGGTAGCAAGACCACTCATATACAATGTATCACCCTTAGCTGTTATGCTAGGAGCAGCTGCAAACGAGGCTGACAATGTTTTTGTAGCATCTTTATCCGCCGATAAGTCGTTTTCTTTTATAATCGAATAATCTTTGGCACTGACTTTAGCTATTTTACCAGTTGAAACCGATACCCAAACGTTATTATCTGATGATTTTACCACACCCGAAATATTACCGTCAAATTCAACCGTTGCCGATACTTTATCCTTTCCGGATTCTATGACAAGAAGATTCTTGTTTTGCGAAGCAAAAACTTTTCCTCCAACAACTGCCATCGTATTTTTCTGGCTCCTTTCGTTCCTTCGATAAGAGTCGCTTCTCCTGTAGAAGGATGAAACAACTTAATACCTCCGTTATCACGCAGATAAATGTTATCATCGCCCAACACTGCTACATGCGTAGGCCAACTTACCTGACTCTTCAATTCATCACCAAAAGCAGTTTCCAGTTTCAATGTTTCAGCATTGACTATCGTCAAAAAGCCTCCCTCGTTACCTCCGTTTTGAGAAACAATATACATTTTATTGTTGGCAATAAATACATCCTGTGGAACACTACCCAACCATGCTCCATTGTTTTCTTTCTGGAAAGCCATCTCCACTAATTCTCCCTCAGGACTTATGAATATTAAAGACCCACCTTTATCGCCTCGCAAAGAAGCTCCTTCGTTCAGTATAAAGGTTCCATACTTATACTTTCCATACACGTCGAGGTCTAACTTGGCTGCTGCTTCACCTTGCTCCGCATTTGAAACTTTCAGTTGAATTTCACTTTTTCCAAGATCCGTCGCAGTAAACTCATAAGCAGGGGTGGTAGAAACTTCCTTACCATTCAATGTCCAGGCGTATTTCACTTCTGAACTTCCTTCTACTACAGCCTTTAGATTCAGAGTTGTACCTTGCACTACTTCTTGTGCTTCGGCACCCTCTATCACAACTGTTAAAGGCGACAACGGTTCTTTGTCATCATCACTACAAGATACTAGTCCTACCGTAAGGACAAGGCATGATAAAAAATAAATAATGTTCTTCTTCATTGTTAGTATATAAAAAATTAAAAACTAAAATTCAAACATCAACGAGCACAGCACATTACGCAATGGCATCGGATAGTATTGTGTCGATTCATAATAGGTATTCAGAATGTTATCCACACGTACTTGCGAAGTAAGCTGCATGCCGTTCCCTAATTTCCACAAATAACCCACTAATAAGTTATGAACCGTATAAGGACGGGTTGAATAAGATTCATCAGTTGTGACATAACGTTTACCTATATAAGTAGTCTGCCACGAACAAAAGGCTTTTTTATAATCGAACGCCAGCCGTGCATTCCATTTCAATTCGGGCACATAAGGGATCTGCTGCATATAAGAGTTATCATCTACATGCTGCTTCTTCCGCGTACGCGAACGAGCCCAGCTGAAATTACCGGAAAGTGTAGTCTTGAAATCTCCAAAGCTAAGCACCATTTTACCAGTAAACTCTGCTCCCATCGAGAGGACATTACGTTTGTTCTGAGGTGTCCATATCCACTGGTTGCCATCTTTTGGAAGCCACAATATCCAATTGTCAATATGCATCAGATAACCGGACGCTTCTGCATTCAATGTCATCCAGGAGGTTAAATCATTCTTATAACCGATGGCTGCGTCATAAGAATAGCCGTCTTCGGGTTTCACATCAGGATTTCCACCGGGACGCCAATAAAGATCATTCATACTGGGAAAACGATAATTATACGACATGCTACCTTTTACGTAGAAGGTCTTATCGAAAAAGTTTGTGGCAAAACCAGCCGACCATGTAGACACGTTCCGGCTATTATTCTGCTCGAACATATACTGCCCATGTAGTTGTAACCATGGCAATAATGTCCAGTTCGCCGAAGCTTGCAACGACAATACATTGCGATGATGCTTCAATGGCGGTTCGGGTACCGGTATATTATAATACACATCGTCTATCAGGTACTTAGCGGAATCCACATCAATGTAACTACTCACATTTACCAAGTCGTGTGTATAGGTAAGCGTAGCATTCAATACCAACTCGTCAACAGGTGCACACGAATAATCAGCAACCCCCTGCCATGTCTGCGAAGAGTTGATATTGCCTTCCGGGTCGAACAACCCGCCATCAAACCATTTGTCATACTTCAGACGATAATAAAGCCATGCGCCTTTTACATGAAATTCATGGATGCCACGCACGTAGTCGAACCCTACATACCCGCGAATATTCGTTTCATTCTGCTGTTCGTGTGTCTTTCCCACAATGCCTAATGGTTGGGGCAACATACGCTTCCCTTGTTGTATCCAGCCTACAGCAGCCAGTTGTGCGTACGGATTCAGTTTAAAGTACCCTTCCTGCATCGCACTCCATTGTGAATATTTGGCATCTTGCCGCTTCTCACGGAAAGCTTCATTAGTAAGTACTTTATTAATATAAGTATAGTCATTATCCGAATGCTGATAAAACAAACGTGTTTTCGAAACCACCCGTTTGCCACTTACATTAATCTGTGTTCCTCCGGTATATGTGTTATAAGAACCATATTCTCCAAAAAATTTACCTGTAACTCCCTTTCCCCACTCCGGATCATTGAAGATGTTTACACTCCCACCCACAGCACCGGTACCACTCTTCACATGACTGCTTCCATAATAAAGGTTCACGTTGTCGGCAAAGAAGACAGGGAACTGCGAAAAGTCAAACACTCCGGACATCGGCGGCGTGATGTTGATTCCATTCCAGTTGACCCGGGTTTGCGCAGCACTTCCTCCACGGAAAGAGGCTGTAGATAATGCTCCCGTGCCCAGGCTCTTAATGTAGGTAGCTGAATTTTCGGTCAATAACTCAGAAAACGAACGGGTTTTATTGATTTGCAGCAATTCAGGCTCAAGATGCGTCACTTTTGCACCGGCATTTGCTTCATTGGCATGACGTATCCGACGGGCTACAATCTGCACCTCATCCAGATTCAGGCCATAGGCAATCGTATCCTTTTTTGAGCTATCGCATCAGTCACCAGCAGGCATGCGGCAACTATCAGGAAAAACAGTTTTCTCATAAACTTAGATTATTGAACTTCGGATGATTCAGGGAAATAGACCTGATTGGGATAAATACCAACACGGTAACTTTCAACATTTCCACTCTCTTTATAATGACGAATATAGCCACGCTGTGCCGAATAGTCCAGACAGTCGCAGATATACACTTCCCCTTGCGGACTTACTCCACAACCATACATCATATCTACTCCAGGTACATGACGATGTAATTTAAAAGTGCCATCATCCGTATTCAACGTATAAATACTTTGTTGTGAGTCATTCGGAAGACCCGGTTTGCAGGTTCGCACACTAAAATAGATCAGAGTTTTAGTAGCATCCATGTCAGTCCGGTTATAGCTGATAGTTCCGGTTACATCCCCTTCTTTGGCTTCATTCTTACTGACAAAAGGCAGTCTGTAAGTAGTCACTACCTTCTCCGTCTGCGGATCAATACACTTTAACAGGATAGCAGTAAGTTTGCCTTTATCACGTTCGTTCATCAAAGCCCATATCTTGCCATTTTTGTCTTTCAGCAATTTACAGGTTTTAGTGACTTCCTCATTATAGACTTCTTCTATCATGCGGCTTCCTTCCAGAGTAATATTGTCCAGATCGAACACATAAACCCCTTTTGCTGTAATACCCAAAAGTTTATGTTCAGACACTTCCATATATTCTACCCATTTTCTGATAACGATATATTCCAAGGGAGTACCATAAGGAGGCACGGTACGAATCCGTACCAGCTGGCTGGGCAAATCAACACCGGAGACATTGTTACTTAAAAGATCGGAAACGATAGCAGTAGTATCCGATATAGCCACAATCTGACGTGGTAATCCTGCCTGTGTATAAAGTATCGTACCTTCGGATTCGAAAGTCTTGGAATTCACAATCTCGATTTTCTTAGAATTGTTCAAAGCGATGAAGTACTTCCCATTAATCATCGTAATAGATTGTGCTACATCCCCTAACGGTCGGTTATTCACAACACGAAAGACATCGGGACTCACCATCCCGTTACGGTACAATACAGATATAGCTCCCATATTCGTACCTATTCTTCCCTCGTTCAAAACAATAGCTTCGATATTACCCTCGCCCACTCCGGCAGGAAAATCATCCTCATATTCGCAGGCGGATAATGATACCATTAGCACTGCACAACATAACCTCAAAATGCGTTTCTTCTGCATACACACAATTATTTTCCGTTATGTTTCGAGGTACGAAGTCAGAGCAATGACCTCTCATATCTATAACAATATGAGTTGAAGCAATGTGAATCTCTTAAGTTCCTTTTCCCCCGAAACTGTAGATTGCAGACTTTGCAGGCAGGTCTTCTGACTCGCTTCCTCTCCGGAAGTCCTTCCCATCCTATACGGACAGTGGACAAGTGTAGAATTTATCCGAAAAGTTTAATGAAGCTCACAGCAGTGGGTCTGTTCAGGAGTTTCACCTGATTCCCTTTTCACCTCGTTTGATAAGATATATCACGAAGCACCCGAAAGCCGGATTCTTAAATCCGAGTGCAAAGATAGACATTATAAATCATGCAAGGAAGAATATTCTAAAAAAAAGAAAATGAACTTAATGTTTTATTCCCTCTTATAAGTTTGCTTGGTTCAGTACTCAAGGCTTTATGAATAGGTCCCGTATATTCATTATATCTGAGTCTTATTTACTCCGTGTCTTCTCCGTATCTATACGCTTGGACTTGATACGGAGTTGGTACGGCCTTGACACGGAGTTGGTATGAAGCAGACTTGCAAGAATCCCTTCCTGACAGATTTCCTAAATCTATTCCTCAAAAAAAAGAGGAAGAAACGTTTGTCTGTTCCAAATAAAAGAAGTACTTTTGTGCCCGATTATTCCGCACCGGGTTCGACAAAGTGCTTTCTAAGTGATTAGAGACCACCCGACGGAGCTAACTTATACATTATATATAAGAAATGTACGCAATTGTAGAAATCAACGGTCAGCAATTTAAAGCAGAAGCTGGCAAAAAGCTGTTTGTACACCACATCCAGAATGCAGAAAACGGTACAACAGTAGAATTTGACAAAGTTCTTTTGGTAGACAAAGAAGGTGCTATCACCGTAGGTGCTCCCACCGTAGAAGGTGCAAAAAGTAGTTTGCCAGATTGTATCAAGCCTGGTAAAAGGTGACAAAGTTCTCATTTTCCACAAGAAAAGAAGAAAAGGTCATCGCAAGTTGAACGGTCACCGTCAACAATTCACAGAGTTAACAATCACAGAAGTAGTAGCTTAATCAATTTAAAACAGTAAGAAGAAATGGCACATAAAAAAGGTGTCGGTAGTTCTAAGAACGGCCGCGAATCACAGAGCAAGAGATTAGGCGTTAAGATATTTGGTGGCGAAGTTTGCAAAGCTGGTAACATCATCGTTCGTCAAAGAGGTACTGAATTCCACCCGGGTAACAACATCGGTATGGGTAAAGACCACACTCTTTTCGCTTTAGTAGACGGAACTGTACAGTTCAAAGTAACCAAGGAAGACAGACGTTATGTATCTGTAATCCCCGCTAAAAGCGCAGAAGCGTAAGTTTCAGAATAAAAAATAAAGAAAAGGGATGTAATCCAATGGATTGCATCCCTTTCTTTTTATAGCAAAAACAACACCTTATTTGTTTTTTACTTATCTTTGTGCTCTCAAATCAAGATTTTAATCAAAACAAAGTATCAAGATATGCTTACCATCAAACAAATTACAGAAAACACCGACGCGGTGATCCGCGGACTGGAAAAGAAGCATTTCAAAAATGCTAAAGAGACAATAGACCAAGTAATTGCCTTTAACGACAAAAGACGTAGCACACAGTCTGTATTAGATAATAACCTCTCTGAAGTGAACTCTATTTCCAAATCTATCGGACAACTGATGAAGGAAGGGAAAAAAGAGGAAGCTGAAACTGCCAAAAGTCGTGTAGCCGAGCTAAAAGAAACTAACAAGACTCTGCAAGCCGAAATGGACCAGGCTGCTGAAGATATGCAGAATCTGCTCTACACCATTCCTAATATACCTTATGATGAAGTACCCGAAGGTGTGGGCGCCGAGGATAATGTAGTAGAGAAAATGGGTGGCATGGAAACCGAACTTCCCAAAGATGCACTACCTCATTGGGAACTGACGAAGAAATATGATTTGATTGACTTCGACTTAGGCGTAAAGATCACAGGAGCCGGATTCCCGGTTTACAAAGGAAAAGGTGCACAGTTGCAACGCGCACTGATCAACTTCTTCCTGGACGAAGCCCGCAAGGCTGGCTATCTGGAAATCATGCCTCCGACAGTGGTAAATGCAGCTTCCGGTTACGGAACAGGCCAGTTGCCCGATAAGGAAGGACAGATGTACCATTGCGAAGTAGACGATTTATATCTCATTCCAACAGCTGAAGTACCTGTAACAAATATCTATCGCGACGTGATTCTGGAAGAGAAACAACTTCCTATCAAAAACTGCGCTTACACGCAGTGTTTCCGTCGCGAAGCCGGATCTTACGGTAAAGATGTGCGCGGTTTGAATCGTCTGCACGAATTTTCCAAAGTAGAATTGGTACGCATTGACAAGCCGGAACATTCCAAACAGTCTCACAAAGAGATGCTGGATCATGTAGAAGGATTGCTGCAGAAACTGGAATTACCCTATCGTATCCTTCGCCTGTGTGGCGGTGATATGAGCTTTACCGCTGCTCTCTGCTTCGACTTCGAAGTTTATTCAGAGGCACAGAAACGTTGGCTGGAAGTAAGTTCCGTTTCTAACTTCGATACTTATCAGGCTAATCGCTTGAAATGCCGTTACCGCAGTGGAGAAAAGAAAACAGAGCTTTGCCATACATTGAACGGATCTGCATTGGCATTACCACGCATCGTTGCCGCTTTACTGGAAAATAATCAGACACCGGAAGGCATCCGTATTCCAAAGGCACTGGTGCCGTATACGGGTTTTGAAATGATTGACTAAAAATAACTGCGTTATTCTGGCGGGTAAATCATAATTCGCTCTTACACAGGTAACCTCAGACGTTTATACCATTACGTCGATATGGCCTGGTAGGGGCGAATTATCGTTCGCCCACATCAGTTACACAGCTTTTTAGAAGAAACTTTCTTTGTTTTTACCAAATAACCCGTATCTTTGTAATCCGTAACAATCTGAAAGTAATTACGTAATTATACCAACAAAATTTATAGATAATGAACAAAATCATTAGCAAAGAACATTTTTCTGAAAAGGTTTTTAAATTAGAGATTGAGGCACCTTTAATAGCCCGTTCACGTAAGGCAGGACACTTCGTCATTGTACGTGTAGGCGAAAAAGGTGAACGTATGCCATTGACAATTGCGGCGGCTGACGCCGTACGCGGTACTATCACTTTGGTAGTACAGGAAGTAGGCCTCTCCTCTACCCGCCTTTGCGAACTGAATGAGGGCGATTATATCACTGATGTGGTAGGTCCGTTGGGACAAGCTACTCATATTGAAAACTTCGGAACAGTGGTTTGTGCAGGTGGTGGTGTAGGCGTAGCTCCCATGCTCCCTATTGTACAGGCTTTGAAAGCTGCCGGTAACCGCGTTATTGCCGTACTTGCCGGACGTAGTAAAGAGCTGATTATCCTTGAAAAAGAAATGCGTGAAAGTGCAGACGAGGTCATCATTATGACCGACGACGGCTCTTATGGACGCAAAGGATTGGTAACCGAAGGCGTTGAAGAAGTCATTAAACGGGAGAAAGTGGACAAATGTTTTGCCATCGGCCCCGCCATCATGATGAAATTTGTTTGCTTGCTGACTAAAAAATATGAAATACCGACCGATGTCTCGCTGAATACAATCATGGTGGATGGTACAGGTATGTGCGGTGCTTGCCGCATCACCATCGGCGGAAAGACCAAATTCGTTTGTGTAGACGGACCGGAATTTGATGGTCATCAGGTAGACTTCGACGAGATGTTGAAGCGTATGGGTGCCTTCAAGAGCATCGAACGTGAGGAGATGCACAAACTTGAAGAAGGTGAATCCTGTAAAGTTATGCCGGAACCTGCACAGGAAGTAGACGAGAAAAGTCGTAATGCCGCATGGCGTCTGGAGCTTCGCAAGGCAATGAAACCCAAAGAACGCACCGCTATTCCGCGTGTTGAAATGAACGAACTCGATCCAGAATACCGTTCGCATAGTCGCAAAGAGGAAGTAAACCAGGGGCTGACAGAGGAACAAGCCCTGACGGAAGCCAAGCGTTGCCTCGATTGCGCAAATCCTGGTTGCATGGAAGGTTGTCCCGTAGGTATTGATATTCCTCGTTTCATCAAAAACATTGAACGCGGAGAAATACTCGAAGCTGCCAAGACACTGAAAGAAACCAGTGCTCTGCCTGCTGTTTGCGGTCGTGTTTGCCCGCAGGAAAAACAGTGCGAGTCAAAATGTATCCACCTGAAAATGAAAGAAAAGCCGGTAGCTATCGGCTATCTGGAACGATTTGCCGCTGACTATGAACGTGAAAGCGGGCAAATCTCCGTACCGGAAATCAAAGAAAAGAATGGTATTAAGATTGCCGTCATTGGCTCCGGACCTGCCGGACTTTCTTTTGCCGGAGATATGGCTAAATATGGTTACGATGTTACTGTCTTTGAAGCTCTTCACGAGATAGGCGGTGTACTGAAGTATGGTATCCCCGAATTCCGCCTGCCGAACAAAGTGGTGGATGTGGAGATTGACAATCTTGCCAAGATGGGGGTTAACTTTATTAAAGACTGTATCATAGGTAAGACTATCAGTGTGGAACAGTTGGAAGAAGAAGGTTTCAAAGGTGTATTCGTGGCATCCGGTGCCGGATTGCCTAACTTTATGAATATTCCGGGAGAAAATTCCATCAATATTCTGTCATCCAATGAATACCTGACGCGTGTCAACCTGATGGATGCAGCAAGCGAAGACTCTGATACTCCGGTTCCTTTCGGTAAAAACGTAGCCGTTATCGGTGGCGGAAACACAGCTATGGACTCAGTACGTACTGCACGTCGTTTGGGGGCCGAACGTGCTATGATTATTTATCGTCGCTCCGAAGAGGAAATGCCTGCGCGTATCGAAGAGGTAAAACATGCCAAAGAAGAAGGTGTTGAGTTCCTCACACTGCATAACCCTATCGAATACATTGCCGACGAACTGGGAAAAGTGAAACAAGTCATTCTGCAAAAAATAGAACTTGGCGAACCGGATGCTTCCGGACGCCGTAGCCCTGTAGCAATCCCAGGTGCAACAGAAACTATTGATATAGACCTAGCTATCGTCAGCGTCGGAGTTTCTCCTAATCCGATTGTACCTTCTTCCATTCCGGGACTGGAAATGGGACGCAAAGGCACGATTGCAGTAAATGAGAACATGCAGTCGTCTATTCCGACCATTTATGCCGGTGGTGATATTGTTCGTGGTGGTGCTACTGTTATTCTTGCTATGGGCGACGGACGAAAAGCCGCTGCTGCTATGCATGAGCAACTGAGCAAATAAGCAGAATTTGTCAAGAGCAAGTTTACATAACATTAACAAAGCGGGAAGATTTCGGTCTTTCCGCTTTTCTTTTCCAAAATACATGATCTGTTTACTCCGATTACATCATTCATTTGCCCTAAACAGATGGTATGTTTCGAGCGATTACATGGTATATTATGAACCCAAACATAGTATCTTCTGATAAACCCTACATACAGGCACAAAAAAAAAGAGGGGCAACTTGCGTCACTCCTCTTACTATCTTCGTTCCCGAAACTAAATCAGGATTACATGGACAAAGATACGGAATGAAACAGCTAAAGTCAAGTTTTTCACCGTTTTTCTTCCCGTTTATTTCACCACTTTGTTCGTTGCCGGATCAGGGAAAATCACCGACGGCTTGAACGATTTGGCTTCTTCAAAATCCATCAAAGCATACGACATAATAATGATGATATCGTCCGGCTGCACCTTACGGGCTGCCGCACCATTCAGACATATTTTGCCCGAACCACGTTCACCTTTAATAATATAGGTTTCAAAACGTTCGCCATTATTGTTGTCGGCTATGTACACTTTTTTCACCGGCAATCATATTGGCCGCATCCAGTAAGTCCTCGTCAATCGTAATGCTTCCCATATAATTGAGGTTAGCTTCTGTGACGCGAGCGCAATGGATTTTCGACTTCAGCACTTCAATCATCATAAGGTCTGATCTCTCTTTTTAGGTTTATTACTTTTTATACTTAATGTTGTCAATCAAGCGAACCTCACCACAGAATACTGTAATGCAACCTACAGCATACGCCGTATCTTCCCAATTGGCTATTTTCTGCAACGTGTTGCCATCCACCAGTTCAAAGTATTCCAGACGCAAACCGGGAGCGGCCGCAATGGTATCTTCTACAAACTTCTGAGTCTCAGCAACTGTATGAGAAGCCGCAAAGGTACGACTTTCAAATAATGTTTGCGATATTTTTAAAGCATTTTTGCGTTCTTCAGCAGATAAACGTGCGTTACGACTACTCAGAGCCAGCCCATCCTCTTCACGTATAATAGGGCAACCCACTATTTCCAACGAATAATTCATCCGACGCACCATCTCACGAATGATAGCCAACTGCTGGAAATCTTTCTCTCCGAAGTAAGCGCGGTCCGGCTTCACTGCATCAAACAGCTTGCTCACAATCTGGCAAACACCATTGAAATGTCCCGGACGAAACGCACCTTCCATCACCGTATCCAACGGCGCATAGCTAAACTGGCGCGTATCCGGTTCGGGATACATCTCCGCAACCGAAGGAGCGAATACAAACGCAGCACCGCAAGCTTCCAACAAAGCACAATCGGCATCCAGCGTACGGGGATATTTCTCTAAATCGTTCTTGTCGTTAAACTGTGTCGGGTTTACAAAAACACTCACTACCGCAGCATCATTTTCAGCAACACAACGTTTCACCAATGACGCATGACCGACATGCAGGGCACCCATTGTAGGCACCAATCCTACCTTTTTACCTTGGGCCCGTAAATCCGAAAGTCCGGCCTGCAAGTCCTTGATAGTATGTACTATTTCCATTTTTATAGGTTATATAATAACTTAGTTGTTCGCAAAAGCGGTGCAAAATAAACTATTATTTAGCATATAAGAAGAAATATCGCAAATTAATGCAAAAGTTCTACTTAAGCAGCACTCCTCTTTGAGACAAAGCATCACTGATTAACAAGCAGTTAACAATTCATAAGGAATTATAGAGTCGCCTTATTTGCTCAAGTGCCCGATTTTTTTATATCTTTGCAGAATAATTGAGAACATTGTTATTATGACAAAGGCGAATAAGGTTTTATTTATTACCCAAGAGATTACTCCTTACGTACCAGAATCCGAAATGTCCCTTGTAGGCAGAAACCTACCTCAAGCAATCCAGGAAAAAGGCAGAGAAATTAGAACATTCATGCCTAAATGGGGGAATATCAACGAGCGCAGAAACCAATTGCACGAAGTGATACGCCTCTCCGGTATGAATCTGATTATTGATGATACCGACCACCCCCTTATTATTAAAGTTGCTTCCATTCAATCTGCCCGCATGCAGGTATATTTCATCGACAACGATGATTATTTCCAGAATCGATTGCAGACTGCTGATGAGAATGGCGTGGAATATGGAGACAATGACAGCCGTGCTATATTTTATGCACGCGGGGTATTAGAGACGGTAAAGAAATTACGCTGGTGTCCGGATATCATCCATTGTCATGGCTGGCTGACTGCCTTAGCTCCTTTGTATATCAAGAAAGCATATAAGGACGAGCCTTCATTCCGTGACGCTAAAGTAGTATTCTCCGTTTTTGAGGATGATTTCAAAGAATCATTCAATGCTGATTTTGTAAACAGATTGGTATTGAAAGGCGTTACTAAAAAAGATGTGGCTCATCTGAAAACTCCCGTAGACTATGCTACGCTGTGTAAACTGGCCATCGATTATTCGGATGGTGTAATTCAGCAAAGTGAAAATGTCAACGAAGAGGTAATGGAATATGCCCGTCAAGCAGGAAAACCGATTTTAGAATATCAAACTCCCGAAACATTTGCCGATGCTTGTAATGAGTTCTACGACAAAGTGTGGGAAACAGAACAAAAATAAACAAGATAACAAAGAAAACTATGAAAGTTAAGTACTTAGGAGCATTGCTTTTAGCGGCAACCCTTACTTTCTTTGGTTGCGATGACAATACAGGAACGTTAGGAATAGGAATGTTACCCGGATCTGACGGTATTAGCGCACATACGACAACATTCAATGTGACTACACGTTCTGTGGTTGCTGATTCTGTATTTGCAAAAACCAGTACTGGATATGTAGGTCGTTTTACAGATCCTCAATTCGGATATTACGAAGCCAGCTTCCTTACTGAATTGAACTGTATAGATGATTTCAGTTTTCCTGAAAAGTATGATTTTGATAAAAAAACGGGTATTTTGACTGATGATACAGTAGCAGACGTACGTTTAGTTGTTTTCTACTCTACATGGTTCGGTGACTCTCTGAATGCCTGCCGTATGAGTGCATATGAATTGGACAAAAAATTAGAGCGTAACCGTTATACCAATATCAAGCCGACAGATTATTATGACTGGCTGAATCCTACAAAGTCATTATTGGGTCGCAGAGCCTATACAGCTTATGATACAAGCGTAACGGATGAAGAAAGGAACGAAACCGATAGTAATGGTAACAAAACATACTATCCAAGTGTTATTTTTACACTCGACAAGGACAAATTTGGAAATGATTGGCTTGACCTTTGCCAGAGTCATCCCGAGTATTTCAAGAACTCCGATGCTTTCATTGAAAATGTATTCAAAGGTGTATACATAAAAAGCGATTATGGAGACGGAACAGTACTCTACGTAGACCGCGTAGACTTACAAATGAAATATCAGTACTATGTATTGAATGATACTACCAGAGTACCTTATAAACGTAAACAGGAAGGTTTCGAAGGACAGGACTCTACTGCTTACAGATGGCAAACAGAATTTGCTTCTACAAAAGAAGTTATTCAAGCGAATCAATTCCTCAATTCTGATAAAATTGCAGAGCTTGCCAAGATAGAAGATGGGACATACATCAAATCTCCTGCCGGAATTTTCACAGAAGCGATTTTACCATATGATGAAATCTATGAAAAGTTATCTAACGATACACTCAATGCCGTAAAACTGACTTTCACTAATTATAATGAAAAAAGTGATTATGAATTCAGTATGAGTGCTCCAAATGAGGTTTTATTGTTACGTAAAGTAGATTTCAAGAGTTTCTTTGAAGAGAACAAGTTACCGGACAATATCACTTCCTTTACAGTGGCACATAATAATGTAACAACTAACCAATATACATTTAATAATATTGCCCGTTTGGTTACAACCTGTATCAAAGGAAAGGATGCTGCAAAGAAAAAAGCAAAAGAAGAAGCTGGCAGTACCTGGACTGACAAGAAGGATAAACAATGGGAAGAAGACTGGAAAACAGTATACCTGATCCCTGTTACAATCAGTTACGATACAAGTAACAACACTAAAACAATGACTGGTATCCAGAATGATTTGAGACCAGGATACGCCAAACTGAAAGGTGGTCCGGCTAAAGAAGGTGACAAAGTTAAGAATCCACTAAAGTTGGAGGTAACTTACACCACATTTAATAAGTAAGCTTTTCCTAAAAAGTATATCAACAAAAAAAGCCTTTCGTTCATTTGAACGGAAGGCTTTTTTGTTGATATACTCTAAAAAGAAGTGACTACTTAGCAACTTCTTTCTTAGTCACTTTCTTTGTCGCTGGTTTCTTTGCTGCCGGGGCTTTAGTTTTAGCTGTTGTTGCTTTGACAGCCTTTACCGGAGCAGCTTTCCCTTTTTCCAACTTAGTCTGTAATTGTTCTAATTCTTTATGCAATTCATCAATTTCATCACCTTGATTCTTAATAGTCGTCAACAAGGCATTCAGTTCCTCATTGTCTATATCCATTGGATAAAGCGACTCTACCCGTTTGATGAAATCACCCAAAACATTCATATAGTTGGTGAAAGCATCATACGGAGATTCATAAATACCCCTATTCAAACCTACACCACTATTTTTCGTAGTCATAAAGCGGAAGTTATTACTTGCCTGCAAATAATCCCAATCCTGCTTGATACGACGGTCATCAGACAAATGGATACGTTCAGCAATGCTATATAGCTTATTGAAAGCTTCGCGTTGCATACTGTTACCCAACCAGCAACTGGTGTCTCTTTCCTCATCAACCCAAGACATAGGATATGGCACATCCAGTTGGGATACCGATTTCAATTTACTGATAATCTCTGTTGGCGTAGAGAATGTAATACCTTTATCTTTTGCACAAGCAGGCAACGCCTTCAGGAATTCCAAGATATTGGATGAAAGTGGCTGGGACATTCCCAAAGCACTCAGTTCCATAAAGATATTGATAACCTGTTCTTCCTGTGGCAAAGCATCAATCCAGCCAATATATTTATCTGCAAACAACGGATACTCACTCCATTCCGAGTTAGAAAAACGCAAACTTATATCATCTGAAAGTTTAAAATCACGCAGCAACAATTTCAGGTTGGGATTATGACTGCAATGATATACATAGTGCGGGCTCTTCCAGCCCAAAACATGTTTGGCACCTTCAGTCAACATGCCTTTAAAGCCCATACTTGCTACCAGTCCTCCTATTTCATCAGAATAAATCAAGCTGGAATTACGGAATACCTTCGGTGACTTACCGAACATTTGCTTCATCTTAGCGCACTGACGCTTTACTTCTTCTTTAAAACAATCCTCGTTTGCCAAAGAAGAAAGCCCATGGGAATAAGGCTCGGCAAGGAATTCACAACATCCTGTGTCATTCAACTGATGTAGCAGATCAATGACAGCCGGCGCATGAATTTCCAACTGTTCCAAAGCCACACCGGAAATGGATAAAGCTACCTTAAATGCACCTCCGGAATTCTTTGCCATGTCAATGAGCGCACTCAATGCAGGAATATAGGAACGTTCGGCAACTTCGTTGATACTATATTCGTTGGCATAATCATCATAGTAATAATGATTCGTACCTATATCAAAGAAACGATAGCGTTTCAGGTGAATGATTTGATGAATCTCAAAATAAAGACAGATGGTTCTCATATCTATATTGTTTTATTGTTATCTATTATATTGTTTAATGACCTCTTCGTAGATGCGGCGCACTTTCAATCCCACATCTTCCCACTTAATGGCATCCACTTCCTTCTTACCTTCATCACGTAAGTATTCATAAAGGGCAGGATAAGTACAGATAGCATAAATCGCATCTGCCATAGCGTGGATATCCCAATAATCGGTCTTAATACATTTCTCCAAAATCTCGGCACAACCGGATTGTTTAGAGATAATGGTAGGTACACTACACTGCATAGCTTCCAAAGGAGAAATACCAAATGGTTCCGAAACAGAGGGCATGATATACACATCACTTGCCTTCAGCATTTCATACACTTGACTTCCTTTCATGAAACCGGGGAAATGGAAGCGGTCGGCAATACCGCGTTCAGCTACCAAACGAATCATCTGGTTCATCATATCACCATTACCCGCCATTACGAAACGGATGTTACGAGTACGGTGTAATACCATTGCAGCAGCTTCTACGAAATACTCAGGTCCTTTTTGCATAGTAATACGACCTAAGAAAGTCACCACCTTTTCATTCGGTTTCTTCTGCGGTACAATATCCTGTATTTCCTGCGGAAGCGGAGAAACTGCATTATGTACGGTAGATACCTTGCGTGGATCCTGGAAATACTTATGAATAACCGTTTGGCGAGTCAGCTCGCTCACACACATAATGTGATCGGCATGATCCATACCATTCTTTTCAATGGCATAAACATCCGGATTGACATTGCCACGGCTACGGTCGAAGTCAGTGGCATGCACATGGATTACTAACGGTTTGCCTGATACTTGTTTGGCATGAATACCTGCAGGATACGTCAACCAGTCGTGTGAGTGGATGATCTCAAACTCCTGTTGACGTGCCACCACACCGGCCACAATAGAATAGTTATTGATCTCTTCGTGTAAGTTGGCCGGATAACGGCCGGAAAATTCGATACAACCGAGATCATTGGTATGCAAATAATTAAAATCGGCATAAATATGATCACGTAAATCATAATAGAGCTGGGGATTCATATAAGAACCTACACGTCCCTGAACATAATCCCAGTTTACATCACGCCACACTACCGGAGTGCTATTCATGCCTATGATACGCAAGAAGCTCTGGTCTTCATCGCCCCACGGCCTTGGAATACAGAAAGTAATTTCCATATCTTCCTGCTGGGACATTCCCTTCGTCAGACCGTAACTGGCAGTCCCTAACCCTCCTAAGATATGCGGGGGGAACTCCCATCCAAACATTAAAACTTTCATTTTCGTTCCTCCTCTTATAAATTATACTTAGACAACAATTTCAAGATGCGCAGTATTTCAGCCACATTCATGGCAAAAGATACTGCACCACGACCTCTGAACGGTGGATTACCATCAAAGAGTTCGGGGAGCGAACCAATACAATGACTCGTCATCGCATCTTCAAAACCAATCAGATAACGCTCCACGAATGATACACCGCTCATCTTGTAAATACGCAGGTACGCCTCCATATAGAAACCCATAAGCCAAGGCCAAGCTGTACCCTGGTGATAAGCATAATCTCTCTGAATCTGAGGACCGACATAATTAGGATTGTATCCCCCACTCTTCGGACTGAGAGTACGCAGACCTTTCGGAGTAAGCAACTCTTTCGTCACAATATCAAGCACTTGTTTTTTCTGTGCCCGGTCCAGCGGAGAATAATCAAAAGCAACGGTAAATATCATATTGGGACGGACGCTCCAGTCCATCATAAATCCATCTACATAATCGAACAGATAACCGCTTTCATTACGGAATATTTCAATAAAGGACTTCCCGGTTATTTCAGCCTGAGCATCCAATTCATCTGCCAGATGGACATTGCCAGCTTCACGAACCAGATCGGCAACGAAGCGAAGTGCATTATACCACAAAGAGTTCACTTCCACAATGTATCCCGTACGTGGTGTTACCGGACGACCATTTACCGTAGAATTCATCCAGGTAATAGCTTTCTCTGTTCCATTGGCATATAGCAGACCATTTTCATGCAGGAAAAGATTATCATGCTTACGGCTACGGATGTAATCCATGATATCCTCCAGCAAACGGCCATATTTCTGGCGACATTGTTCACGAGAAGTTTCTTTGGCATATTGTTGCAATGCCCATATAGCCCATAACAACACATCGGGATCTTCCATTTCGTAGATCTTATAGCTGGCGGGCTCACCGTTGATAAACTCACGTATAGCCTTTTCAGCAGTTAGCATAACATCTTCGAACTCATTCTGTTCATCTACTGCCAGAGTCAGCCCGGGCAAAGATATGAACAGGTCGCGGGCACGGCACTTGAACCAGGGATAGCCGGCCAGTACATAGTGGTCATTCCCCTGCTTGTTATGGAACTGATGTGCCGAATTCTGCAGACAGTGATAGAAACTGTCGCGCGGCGTACGATCTTCTACTTCCGCTTCAAATGTCTGTTTCAATTTACGCGGGGAAATTTCAGATATACCGGCAGAGAAAACAATACTCTCGCCTTTCTTTATATCCACTTCAAAATATCCGGGAACATACAGGTCTTCGTGGAAGTCATAACCACGTTCTTGTTCTTTAGGATACTCGATGCCACGATACCAGTCCGGCTGATAGTGAAACTCATTTTTCTTATTCAGTTGCATGAAGAGCTCGGGATAGCCGGGATACATACAAGTTTTTATACCATTTTCTATCAACTGGTAGTCGCGGTTTGCCTGTGGATTTTCGTGCGTATATTCACGCACACTACGAAACGCCAGAAAAGGGCGGAAACGAAGTGTGGTTGCCGAATGGGCATCTACCAAGGTATAACGAATCAAAATTCTGTTTTCGTGGTGTACAAAGATCTTTTCTTTGCGGAGAATAACTCCGCCTACACGGTAAGTTGTCGCCGGGATATGTTCGCAATCAAATTCGCGGATATACTTATGTCCATTCGGACTAAAGTGGTTTCCTTGATATTTATGCAGCCCCAAGTTAAACTCCGCACCGTGCTGAATTACCGTTTCATCCAAAGAAGACAGCAGCACATGATTTTCATCGTCGAGATTGGGGACGGGAATCACCAATAGTCCGTGATATTTGCGTGTGTTACAATCTACAATCGTTGTACAATGATAGGCTCCTGATTTATTTGTCCGAGTATCTCCCTTGGTAAAGATTCTTCCAGATTGATCATCAGAGTCTTGTCAAATCGTAAATAACTCATAGTTGTGCATTATTTAAAGGTTAATTGTTCAGGCATCATGCTCCATACCTCGCCTACTATGTTTACGGGTATGATAGTGATGCCCAAAAATACAAATTAAAGACAATACGCAAAATAAAAAGTTCATTTATTTTCGTTTTCTACTTAAATATTCGTAGCATTGTACCAAAATAACAGAAACCTGTACGAAACATGAAGCATGATATCCGCCGAATAGCTCTGGCAGCGGTTATACCGTTATTCCTTATTTTTATTCTTTACTTGCTAAAGTTCCTTGAAGTCGGTATGGACTGGGATTTCAGGAGGTTAGGTGTATATCCTATGGAGCAAAGAGGAGTATTTGGTATCTTCGCACACCCGCTTGTACATGGCAGTTGGAAGCATTTACTGGCAAATACACTACCGCTACTCTTCCTGATGTGGTGCTTGTTCTACTTTTACCGACACATTGCCTCTTATATATTCTTTGCCATCTGGATAGGATGCGGTGCACTCACTTTTCTTATAGGCAAGCCGGGATGGCACATCGGAGCCAGTGGAATTATCTACGGCCTTGCATTCTTCCTGTTTTTCAGCGGCATTCTTCGAAAGCACGTTCCACTGATTGCTATCTCCTTATTAGTTACTTTTCTTTATGGTGGACTTATCTGGAATATGTTCCCATTCTTTGCAAAAGAAACCACTTCCTGGGAAGGACACCTTAGTGGAGCCATAGCCGGCACAATATGTGCCATTGCATTTATGGGATATGGACCTCAACGACCGGACCCGTTTGCAAACGAAGACGATGAAGAAGAAACACTTGACGAAGAGTCCGAAGAAGAGTCTGGGAAAGAATCAGGAGAAAAGGAGCAGGTTAATGAAGAAAAGACAGACTGCCACCCAATAGAAGAGGCAGGCTGCCATAAGGTAGAAGAGGAACTGGCATCATAATCTACAAAATAAGGAAACAAAGAACGGTACGCTCATATCAATAAGTAAACCATGAAAAATGGCAATAGGCACCATCTCTTTCCCTGAATAACGGGTAATTACAGGCAATATCACATCCATTGAATTAACCCCGGCAGCCGATATAGGAGCTAACCGACCGAAGTATCGTACCAACAACGGTGCTCCCAACAAGGCCATCATTTCTCTGAATATATTTGCCAACAGAGCTATTGTACCCAGTTCCGTAGCTAACTGAATTCCTATCGATGCTTCTTTAAACTGTGTAATCAGCACAGACGATAAAGAATAGTAAGCAAAACCACTTCCCACCGCCATACAGTCGAATATACTCCAACGACTGAGTAACAGGCTGGCTATTGCTGAAAACAGCAGGGTTCCACTGATAGTAGCCAGCGGAATCAGTAAGAACTTCAGGCGAAGCTGAGAAATCATGCTCTTCAATTCTTTATTAGAGCCGATACTGATACCGATCTGGAACATCAACGCATACAGTATATATATAGACAGATTACCTGTCTTCAAATCCACCGGGAGATATCCCAAAGCTCCTAAAAGGCATCCGCCCACAAAAAAAATTCCCAATACAATCAAGCTATCTTTCATACCTTTTTCTTTTTAGAAGTGAAAAACAATCTTAATACAATCCACGAAGCTAAAATACTCCCTACGGTAGCCGACAAAGTCAATAACGCTGCTTGCCATCCGAAAGAAAAAAAAAGATTATCTACAATCAGTCGGTTGGAACCAATAGTAACTCCCAGAACAAACAGCAACAAAAATACTGTATAAGATATGGATACCTCCACTTTGCGCAAAAACGAGATACGACGCAAACCATAACCGATTATTATGCCTAAGATCATCAGGCCAAGTATTTTAAACATAACAATTCCAGTTTAGATTAATGCAACAAAAAACACAATTACTAAAGAATTAGTAACAGACGAATAGAATGCCGGCAACCAAAGTCATCCGGCTAAAGAAAAAAAGTGATAAGAGTATTTAGATAAATCCACTGAACCAATGTACATGCACGACGCTACAGCAACAAATATGTTCGTTCTGCAGCAATCGCTTTAAAGGATTATATGTACATAAATTTTTCATTATCGTTCAGAATTTGAATGCAAAGGTAGAACTTTTATGTATATTTTCCAAATATGTATTCAATAAAGCAACGAATTTGATCTGCATCAAGTCAAGAAAACTATCTTTATCAAGTTTTATGCAATGCCTCTACTAGCAAAGTAATATTCGCCATAAACAATCTTACCGAGATAGCCAATAGAATGATACCAAAAAACTTACGGATAATATAAATACCGCCTTTACCCAGGAAACGTTCTACACGTCCGGTCATGCTAACAACAAAATACACCCATATCATATTCAACACCAAAGCAATGATAATATTAACACTGGCGTATTCCGCACGAAGAGAAAGTAATGTAGTGAAAGCACCTGCACCTGCCAGCAACGGGAAAACCAACGGCACTAAAGTAGCTTCCTTAATAGGTCCCTGATTCTTAAATATCTCTACATCCAGAATCATTTCCAGCGACATCAAGAAGATAACGAATGCACCCGCAACCGCAAACGATTCAATATCCACATGAAATAACTTTAACATCATATCTCCTGCGTAGAAAAAGCCAATCAATAACGCAAAAGATATCAACGTGGCCTTCAATGCGTTCACCTCTTTACCTTTTTCCTTCAAATTGATAATGATAGGAATAGAACCAATGATATCAATAACTGCGAATAGTACGATAAATGCACTGATCATTTGTTGTAAGTTAAATGTTGCAAACATGTGTCCCTCCTTTTTTTTGCAAAGATAATCGATTTTTATGCATTCCACAAGATTTAATTACCTGAATGAATAGCACGTTTAAGAAATAATAAAAAAAACAAAAAGAGAGGCAAAGTGTTTACGGTAAATAGCTATTATGCCTACATTTGTTTTCAAACAAGAAGTTGATAAAGATATGGAAACGATGTATGACACCCTGCTCCAATTGCCACTATTTCAAGGACTCGCCCATGAGGACTTCACCAGTATATTGGGAAAAGTAAAATTACATTTCACCAAGCATAAGGCGGGCGAAATCTTAGTTAAAAAAGGTACAGCATGTGTACAGTTGGTATTTATCTTAAACGGGGAAATCGCTTCATCTACCTCATCTACAGATAATTCTTACACCTTTACAGAGTTCTTTCAGGCTCCTTATCTGATTGAACCTCAATCCTTGTTCGGTATGAACACATCTTATGTATCTACTCATGTTGCCCATACAGAAGTACATACCGTAACTATCAGTAAAGCATTTGTGATGAACGATTTGTTCAGATACGAAATCTTCCGACTCAACTATATGAATATTATCAGTAACCGGGCACAAACCTGCTACAATCGTTTGTGGACGGAAGTTCCGGAAAGACTTGAAGCACGTATCACCGATTTTATACTCTCACACATTGAACGTCCCTCGGGAGAAAAAATACTGAAAATAAAGATGGAGGAACTTGCCAATGCTATTAATGACACACGCCTGAGTGTATCGAAAGCATTGAATGGCATGCAGGAGAGTGGCTTACTGGAGCTACACCGAGGCGAAATAGTGATTCCGGACTTAGAAAGAATGATCCCCTAAAAGCCTTTTTTATAAGTATCAGCACATAAATTACGCGAATCATACAGATATTTTCTTTGATTCTTTAAAGAAATCAGTTCTGTATCATTCGCGTAATTCTTATTCTAAAGCTTTCTTTAGTTACCGTCCGGCTTTTCCACTTCCGTAAACGGAATGTCATTCCATTTAAAAGAATCACGATTATCCGGCTGTGACGGGTTATATCTCTGGTAATCTGCTCTCAGGAACTTCACAACAGGCAATCCGGCTTTCTTCATACCTTCAATTACACATTTAGCAATCTGGTAGGCTCCATACGGATTAAAATGGGTATTATCCGCCAATGGTCTATCCTGTCCGGGATAAGTATTTGCCGGATAGTGCACAAAAGCATGTTTAGACTCCTCTACTCCCATAGCCTCATACAAGACACGTGTCATAGCATGCAGGTCTATTAAAGGTATATTTTCCTTTTCTGCCAACCAGCGTACTGCATCGGGAAAATCGAGATGGGTATCCTTAATCTTTCCGTTTTCATCAAAACTACGTCTTTGGGTAGGAGTTACCAATACAGGCTGCGCACCACGGGCACGGGCTTCATCTACAAACGTTTTCAGGCTTGTCATAAAAGAGTAAAAAGCACCTTTACCAGGACCTTTCTGCTTCTGGTCGTTATGACCGAACTCCATAAAGATATAATCGCCCGGTTTCATTTGCGTCAGAGCTTTCTTTAAGCGACCGGCACCAATGAAAGTATTGGCGGATTCGCCAGACTCAGCATAATTTGCAAAGCAAATGCTATCTGTAAAAAAACGAGGCACCATTTGCCCCCAGCTGGCCCAGGGTTCATTGTCCTGATCGACTACAGTAGAGTTACCACATAAGAAGATTGTAGGAACATTTTCCACGCGCTCAATAATCAGCTCTGTTAACTGGGGAGCATCTCCGTTAAATTCTAAAGTCAGCTTATCGTCCCAGTTCAGTTTGCTACGTTCACGCGGCTTGATGCGTACGTCTTCTTTGTCGGAGATATGTATATCACGCTTATTTATAGTGAAGGAACAGGGCAATAATTCCCCTTTTTTTCGTTTTCACGTTCTCATAAAAGAGACGGCGTGATTCTCCACGAAGTGTCGTTTCTCCTGCATTGCGTTTGCTGCCTACAATAGCCGTAACATGATAATTCCCATCCGGTATGGCTACAGAAAAGAAGAAAGGAGCCTTACTCCTTCCGTCAGGAGAAGGGCATAGGTCATATCCATAGCCTTTTGCCTGATCATACCGGTCGGCAGATGTAATCTTGATATATCCGTCCTTCACTTTTTTACCGGAAGTAAAGTCGAACTTATAACTTTGTGCTCCCGCACCGGAAGCAAACAAGAATCCTAAAATTAACAATGTAAAAATCCGTCTCATATCTCTTTCATTTTATGTTAGTTACTTAATTTTATGCAAAGAAAAAGAAAAGGAACGACTTCACAGTCCCTCCTTCCCCTAATTGACTTTTTAATCAATTATACTATAATCTATGAAATCTGTTACTAATTAATTTAATTTATACACTTCAGCGCCTGCCAACAGGAAGCAGCCGATACCATAATCCTCAAAATCAGGTATTTTATCATAAGTCACCGGCTGACCGTCTTTAGGTTCCTTTCCTGTTCCCTGTACATAGCCCAAACAACCGTTTGGATGAACAGCATCCTGTACCATTGCGTTCCAGGCTTTCAGCAATACCGGAAGGTACTCTTTTTTATCTAATAAACCTTTGCGCACACCCCAAGCCATACCATAGACGAAGAGCGCTGTACCGCTTGTCTCTTTTCCACCGAAATTCGTTTCATCATGAAGACTTACATTCCAAAAACCATCCTTACGCTGGCATTTCTTCAGAGCCTTGCTCATTGCAAGGAAGTCGTTAATATAATCCGCACGATGCAGTTCATCTGCCGGAATCTCCTCCAAAACACGCACTAATGCAGCGTATGCCCAACCATTACCACGGCTCCAATAGCAATCCTCTCCATTCGGTTCTTTATAAGGGGGAACAAAATCCGCATCCCTCCACCACAATCCATCTTTGGGATTGAAGAGTCCGTTCTTACCATGCACATTGCGGAATAACTGTACATATCCCACATCTTATCATTATACTTCTGTTCTCCCGTCAGTTTACCCAATTTAGCGTAAATAGGCATTCCCATTTGTATGGCGTCCACCCAAGTCCAGTCATTCACCTGCGGAGTATTGACTATCATGTCAATACAGGCTTTGATTTTTCGGATCTTCTCCGGGTCGGAAGACATATTATACAAATCGATATAAACCTGTCCGCAACACTGGTCATCGGCATTACGGGTAATATTCCCGTTGCGCATTCCCCATTTATGATAATCAGCCCACTGATAAGCATAATTATAATAATCTTCCCGTGGAAAAATGGAATGCAGCGCCATCAATCCCTCATAATATACTCCCCGCGTCCAGATATTGCTGGGACGAATAATACCATTATAAGACGGCGTACGATAATCTGCATACTTCTTCATGAAGTAATCATTCACTTTTACCAAAGTTTTAAGTGTCTCTTTTCTGTCGGGTAATCCTTGTGCACTGACACTCCCGCAAATAAGACTCACAAAGAGGAAAACTCCTATCAATTTCTTTTTCATGATGTGGTTATTACTCATTAATACTGTTCTATATCTTAATCTACCTATTGTTTCACACTAATTATTATACCCTTCACCATCCACGGTTATATTCCGGTACACCACTCCCTCGGCATCATCCGTCACAAACAAAGGACGTCCATCCGGCTGTTTATAATGGAAATGTACATTATCCAGCGTCACTCCCTGTGCATGACGGATATAAAAACCTTTTGCCGGAATAATGCCGAACATCCATGGTTCCGGATAAGTCTTTTCATTCTCAGGCGGAATACGCTTGCCATCTTCCGCCGTATAGCCTCCCTGATGATAAATATGGATATTGCTGAAAGTTACATCCTCGATCCATGCTCCCGGCACCCCACTGATAATGGAAGAGTAACGTGAATCGGCATTGAATACATTGACATTACTGATAAGAATACGCTTCATTGAACCTACTGGAGTACCTTCGGGGCTACGCATACGTTTGCCAAGGCGCAGGAAGAAAGGGGCATTCACAATATCCCGCATTGTGATATTGCTGATAACAATATCTTCCAACTGACCGCCATCCACCGTTTCAAGGGCAAGACCGCGGCAACGCTCAAAGATACAGTTCGTAATAGCAATGTTCTTGAAGCCGCCACTGGATTCAGTACCCAACTTTATACGTCCCGTTACATAGCCGTGATCGGGCGCCTGCGGTTCATCGCGCTGCCATGTGGCATCCAGCATCGTTCCACGGTCGTAACCGGTAACATAGCAATCGGAAATCGTCACATTCTCCGTGTCCCTAAAACTTCCGAGGGCGTAGGATGCCTTCAATACAATAGCATCATCCCACGGACTGTTGACACTACATCCCATTATACGGACATTTTTACAGCAATCTATATCGAATCCGTCACGGTTGGTATCCACTTTCAGGTTGATAATACTCAGATTATCCACTCCGGTAGCCAACAAGGCAAAATGTCCGCAACGCAACATAGAGAAATCTTTCAGTGTGATATTTTTGCAAAGCTTCAAGCTTATAGCCTTATTTCCCACTCCCGACAAACGACTTTCTTCACGAGTCAGTCCACGACCATAGATTAGTCCGGGACCGCTAATAGTCACATCTTCAATGCCGATTCCCCAGATCAGGGAGTTCTTCCAATGGCTATGACCAAAGTCCTGATAACGGTTATGTTCGTTCGGTTCAGCCTCATCATATCCACCCTCCGGAGTAGGCGATGCCGCTATGATGCGCGCACCCTGTTCCAAATAAAGATGAACATGGCTGGCAAGCCGTATGGAATAGCAGGCATATTCTCCGGCAGGGATATATACGGTTCCACCACCTTCACCGGCAGCCGCAGAGATGGCACGACTAATGGCAGGTGAATCAATAGTCACCCCGTCGGCCCTGGCTCCATAATCTTTCACATTATGGATGGACGCCTGCATCAGCAGCACGCAGCAACAAACCGATATGAGCACAACCAAACGTTTCATCTCTTATTTTCTTTTTGAAATAGTTCCGGTAACATAAAGTAATTATAATCCGCCTTGGCATTCTGTTTATAGAAACAGAAGTAACAATTCTCTTGCGCAGTCCAGGAGTAGAAACCGGAAAGTACAGGAGCATCTGTTTTCTTTCCCGAATGATACAATTCAAGTGGAGTTTTCTGCCGATGGGCATCCGACAAGCGAAGTTCAGAACCAACAGGCATGATTCCCGAAGTAACCCGCAAACCCATGCTTTCGCCATAATATACAGTGACAACATTCTCTTCATCACTGAATACATTGTCCCGGCAAGCCCCGGGAGAGATTATATTTCCTTCTTTCGAAAGAGTTTCATCTTCATTGCAGGCTCCGAAAGCCCAACACAAAGATATATTTTCGGGTAAACGGGAGCCGGAAACCTCCATTACAAAACCCTTCGTATCTGCCAAAGGACATATTACCAACCTAACTTCACCCTTATCTAACAATGCATCCTTTATGGTATATATCCGGTCTCCCGTTTTCTTCAAATTACATTCATCCAACCAACGGCTTTCATCACCTGCTACTATTCCAAACCGGAAAGTACCCGACCCTTTAGACAAACAGAAAGGAAGCACCTGTGCTTTCACTTCCATCAGCACAAGGACTAACAATAATAATATCGTAATGCTTCTCCTCATAGTACCCAGTATTCCGTTAATTAATTCATGCTGCGAAAATAGGCCATTTCACAGTTTCAATAAATGGAAACATGTACATTTACATGGAAATTCATCTAAAAGAGTCCTATTTTGCAGGAAATTGCACTATTTTCCATAGGCTCTTTTTTCTGAGCCACTTATCTTTGCGTACATATAAATCCAACAAGAAAAACATCCATGAAAAAGCAAATCTTCACCCTACTTTGTGCATGCCTGATGAGCGAAATGCTCTTTGCACAATCAACATGGTTCAATGACAAAGACCTCACCCTGACCGGTGTTTACTACTATCCCGAGCATTGGGACGAAAGCCAATGGGAACGTGACTTCAAGCAGATGCATGACTTAGGTTTTGAGTTCACCCACTTTGCCGAATTTGCCTGGGCACAACTGGAACCGGAAGAGGGTAAATATGACTTCGCCTGGTTGGACAAGGCAATCGCTTTGGCAGACAAGTACAAACTAAAAGTAGTGATGTGTACTTCTACCGCTACCCCACCCGTCTGGTTAAGCCGCAAATATCCTGAAATCCTGATTAAGTATGAAGACGGAACACTCCTCGACCACGGTGCCCGCCAACATGCATCATTCGCCTCTCCACGATATCGGGAGCTCGCCTACAAGATGATAGAAAAGTTGGCACAACATTACGGCAATGATCCACGCATCGTAGGCTGGCAGCTTGATAACGAGCCTGCCGTACAGTTCGATTATAGTGAGGCGGCAGAAATAGCATTCCGCAACTTCCTGAAAAACAAGTATCACAATACTATCAAAGAACTGAATGATGCCTGGGGCACTGCTTTCTGGAGTGAAGTTTATTCTACCTTTGACGAAATCACCCTCCCCAAGACTGCACAGATGTTTATGAACCATCATCAAATACTGGATTACCGACGTTTTGCCGCCGGACAAACCAATGACTTCCTGAATGAGCAATGCCTGCTGATTAAGAAGCATGCCCGCAACCAATGGATTACCACCAATTATATCCCCAACTATGATGAAGGCCATATTGGTGGAAGTCCCGACCTGGATTTCGTAAGCTATACCCGCTACATGGTTTATGGCGATAACGAAGGCATCGGACGTCGCGGATATCGGGTGGGAAATCCGTTACGCATCGCCTTTGCCAACGATTTCTTCCGCCCCGTACAAGGAACTTACGGAGTAATGGAACTGCAACCGGGACAAGTAAATTGGGGAGGTATTAATCCACAACCGCTTCCCGGAGCTGTCCGCCTGTGGCTCTGGAGTGTATTTGCAGGAGGAAGCGATTTCATTTGTACGTACCGTTACCGCCAGCCGCTTTACGGAACAGAACAGTATCATTACGGAATTGCCAACACAGACGGCACTACCATCACCCCCGGAGGACATGAATTCGAACAATTCATCAAAGAAGTGAAACAACTGCGTACACAGGCAAAAGCACGTGATGTGAAACCCGCTGATTACCAAGCCCGTCGCACCGCCATACTTTTCAATCACGAAAATGCATGGAGCATCGAACGCCAGAAGCAGAACCGTACCTGGAACACGATGGCACACATCGACAAGTATTACCGTACGCTAAAAAGCTTCGGCGCTCCGGTCGATATTATTAATGAAAGCAAAGATCTGTCACAGTATCCGGTAGTCATTGCTCCTGCCTATCAGATGGCAGACAAAGCATTGGTAGACCGTTGGACTGAATACGTAAAGAATGGCGGTAATCTGGTATTAACCTGCCGTACAGCACAGAAAGACCGTTACGGCCGTCTGCCCGAAGCACCTTTCGGTTCACTGATCTATGATTTGACGGGAAATGAAATAGAGTTTTACGACCTTCTGCTCCCCGAAGAACCGGGAAAGTTTGTTATGGATGGCAAAGAATACCCCTGGAATACCTGGGGAGAGATACTGAAACCAAGTAAGGATTGCCAGACCTGGGGAAAGTATATCGAAGAATTTTATGAAGGAAAACCGGCCATTACCACCCGCAAACTTGGTAAAGGTACTATCACTTATGTAGGAATTGACAGCACAGACGGAACTTTAGAAAGAGATGTGCTTAAAAAGCTCTATACAAAACTGAATATATCTGTAATGGATCTGCCGTATGGAGTAACGATGGAATATCGCAACGGTTTGGGAATAGTTCTCAATTATGGCGACAAGCCCTATCACTTCAATCTTCCTGAAGGAACCAAAACTTTGATAGGAACAACAGATATTCCGACGGCAGGAGTACTGGTATTCGTAACAAAGCAATAGTTCAAAACCGGCATCTATTTATACACAATAAGTATCATGAGAAAGAAACTATTATTTATCATCTTCTGCCTGTCCGCTCTCACGGGATTCGCACAGACAGCAAACACTCACTCGCAAACGGATGATCTGAAAGGAAAACGTATCGGAGTCATTGGTGACAGTTATGTGAAGAACCACAAAGAACCTGTTGAAAATACCTGGCACTATGCGTTTGCTCAAAAACATGGCATGGAATACTTCAATTATGGTAGGAATGGGAATAGTATTGCTTATTCCAGCCCGCGCTGGGGCGAGGCCATGTACATAAGATATAAAGAGATGACAGACAGCCTCGACTATGTTATCGTAATCGGAGGACACAACGATGCTTTCAAGCTTGATTCCATCGGAGGAATAGATAATTTCAAAGCTAAGCTGGAAATACTCTGTAAAGGCCTCGTAGAGAAATATTCCACAGCCAAAATCTTTTTCTTTACCCGATGGAACTGTAAAAACTTTAAGGAAAGTGACTCCGAGAAAGTGGTAGACGCCATGGTTGAAGTCTGCGGTAATTACAGCATTCCCATCTTTGATTGCGCCAGGAAGGGAGGTATCTATGCCGACAATGACACTTTCAGAAGAATATATTTTCAGGGAGAGAAGGACACGGCACATCTGAATGCAAAAGGTCATGTCCGCTTCCTGAAAGTAGCGGAGAACTTTATATTACAGTATTGAAGCCACTGTGGGCTCTTTGACCGGAACACCTAGCTGTTTCCTTTTTTCATCTTTATCGTAAGTAGCAGTTCAAAATTGGTTTGATACATATAACTCGTTTTCGCATCATGTTTTGTTATTTGAAGATACTCAGTGGAGCCATCCAGTAAGTGTAAAATCAAGATCATGTCAAGTAAACAAGAAAAGGGTTGCCTCATCTGCCTACAGAGGACAACCCTTTACAAATCAACAAAACTATATTATCCTATACCCTAAATTAATACCCCGGATTCTGCATATCCTTCTTTTCTTGATCTGTCAGTGGTTCACCATTGTCATTAGTCAAGCCATCAAGGAACGACTGAGGAATAGGACGCAGGTTATGATGTTCTTGAATATAGAGTGTTTCAGGATTGAAAAGTTTGGCACGCTTATAAAGAGTCTTCGTGCGGCTCAGTTCATCCCAGCGATTCCACTCACCCAATAATTCACGAGTACGTTCGTTCAGAATAAAATTAACCTTACCTTCTAGTGTATTAACACTCAGTCCCATTCCGTTCAGTACAGCTTGGTCTTCTGCAGGCAGGTTGTTCCAACTGGAGATTTGAAGGCTAGATGCATTCCACGATTCACTTTCTACCGGACGTTCCACACCCGTAGAAAGTACATAAGAATTCTTCTGGATAAACGAATATTCAAATGCCTGCTGATTCGTCAACTTAGCGCCATTGGCATCTTTGTTACCTTTTGCACAATTGCCTGAAGCTGTTGAGTTACTCTTGAAAAGCAATAGTACCATCTACATAATATTCACGGTCTTCACCGGCTTTCCATTCAGCACGTTTGCGCAGCAAGTTAATAGTAGCCAATGCGCCTGCATCATCACCATTACGTACTTGACATTCAGCTTTCACAAGGTAGGTCTCACCAACACGAGCCATCGTTACATCGCGGTGTGCATCCCCTTTTCACCGGTACGGCTACCATCGGCTGTTTTGTTAATACCACAGAACATATTAGAACGATTGGCTGCCGATGTACCGTAAGTATTCATCACATATTGACCTTCAGCATAAACCGGGGCTACATTGGGTACCCATTTACCCGTTTCAGGATTGACAAATGTATGCTTAATAGCCGCACGACCAAACTCATCCTTACGAAAGCGTGTGTCATCCTTCTTATTCAACAAGAAGAGAACTCCTTGATCGCCAAATGTGGGCGCATTTTCAGCTTTAACATAATCGGGCGTTGCTACGTTATTGCAAATACCATAAACCGTTTTAAAGGTTTTCCACATACGAGAATCATTCACATTATCAAACACAGCATAAGTATATTCTGTAGGACGGCAACGCTGGAACTCCATGTCGCCGATATACTGACCACGGGGAACATAGCCACCTGAATAAGTGTTGTACTGCGAAGAGAAATAATTATAGGTACGATTTCCGTAACGGCCAACAGTAGTCGAAGCATCGTTATGCAAAGCCGACATCAAGATTTCTTTCGACTTTTCAATATTACAGTCCACCCCTGTCCAGTTGGAATACAAATTATTATAATCTTTTTCCAAGCCACGCGCATCAATGACTTCATCACAGAGCCGGATGGCACGGTCAAGATCGGTCTTTGCAGGATAATTACTCTTCCAAGTGCAACGCTCGCTTTGGCGATAGAGTAGAGCTTTAGCCAAGAAATGGGCAGCCGTATATTTAGTCCACGTACCAGCACCACGCCAATCGTCTGTACGAAGCAAATCATACGCTTTCTGCAAGTCATCAATGACTTGATTCAGTACATCTTCACCACTAGACAGCTTGAAGTTACGTGGAACGCCTGCACTTACATCAATAGGTTCCAGTTGTAATGGGCAACGCTCGTATTGGCAGAACAGACGATAATAGTTGTATCCACGCAAGAAATAAGCTTCCCCAAGGCTGAATTGCGATCCTGTTCACTGGCTATGAGAGGAGCTTTTTTGCAACAGTAGATTACACGTTGCAATACCAAAATACAATTCGTTCCACAAATCTGCAGGCGAAGGATGGTTTCGACGCGACGATCCTGCCGGATTCATTTCAGCCGTATTATAGTCCATCCATCCAAGCGAAGTTTCGTCTGATCCCATTGAAAATTCATCACAACCATAAAGTGTAATGGCATAAGCCCATTCGTATCCAAAGTGCCAACGCAGGTTACCATAAAGACCGGCAGCCATGGCCAATGCGCCCGCACCAGTTTCAAGCAAAGCATCCGTAGTAGTATGGTTTGCATTTTCTTTCAGGAAGTCATCACCGCATGAGGTCGTACCAAACATTATTGAAGCGGCAAGAATACCCGATAATATTTTATTAGTATTTTTCATATTCGTTTTTTTGTTTAATGATTAATGATTAGAAACCTACATTCAAGCCAAACGTAACACCACGATTGTAATAAGACGTACCGAGATCGAGGTCAATGTAATCAATAGATGAATAGATGTCACCCAGATTACGTCCTTGTACATATACTTTCAATGAATTGATACCTATCTTTTTACAAATGTTTTGCGGGATGTTGTACCCCAAAGAAATATTACGCAGTTTCAGGAAGGAAGCATCCTTATAGCCCAACAGACCGGCATAAGAGTCACCCGAACCGTAGATAGGCATCTGCCATTCGGCATTCGGATTATCCGGTGTCCAATAGTCTATTTCACGCTGCTGGAACTGGCCGGCCTGTGCCTCGCCTCCTGTCGAAATCATGTAACCGAAACGACCGTACAATTCAATTCCCAATTCAACACCTTTCCAAGTAAAATAGTTACTCCAGCCCAACGTCCAGCGTGGGGTCTTATTACCCAAAATTATCTTATCATCGTTGGCATCAAGCTGGTAGTCTCCATTCTGATCTACCGGCTTCACCATGCCGACCTTGAATTTGCTTCCCTTCTCATTCCACTTAGCCATTTCCGCCGCATCTGATTCTTTCCAGATACCATCGGCAGCATAATCATAAAAGACTCCTATAGATTGACCAATGAACCATGTGTTGTCAATCATATCATTCTTGCCATTAGCCAGTTCAACAATCTCTTCTTTCTGATAAGCTGCATTGAGAGATGATACCCATTCAAAATCCTCAGTACGGATGGGAGTTACATTCAACGAAATGTCCACACCGAAGTTCTTTGTCTGCCCGATATTCTGCATTGTAGAAGGATACCCTGTCAGAGTAGGAATATTTACGGACATCAACAAATCTTTCGTCTTGGAGTGATAAACGTCTATCGTACCATTGATACGGTTACTTAAGAATCCGAAATCAATACCATAGTTCCACTGTGTAGTTTTCTCCCACGACAGGTCTCTATTAGCCATCGAATTGGCTTTCTTACTCATATCTACATAGTAAGGCTCATTAGTCACAAAAATCATTTGGTTACCCGTCGAAAATGGCATCCAACCTGTAAAGATTCCACCCAATGTACCATAAGGGCTGACGGAAGAGTTACCCGTTGTACCTACACCAATACGCAGTTTCAAATTGTCAATCCAAGTAATGTCTTGCATAAACTCTTCCTGGTTAATGCGCCAACCAAGGGCGGCTGACGGGAAAAAATCCCATTTATTGCCTGCCGCCAGTACTGACGAACCGTCGTAACGTCCTGATACAGTCAAAAGATAGCGATCATTGAACGAATAGTTTATACGAGCCATGTAGGATGCCATCTGGCTTTCGGTCAAACCGGTACCCATGCCTGCTTTGTAACGGGATTGTGTAACATCAACAATCCCCATGTTATTCCATAGCATTTCGGGAACAAGGATATCAGATGCACTCATTGAACCGCTTTCATGGTTATTCTTTGAAGCTGTCTGCAACAATGTCACGCCGATGTTGTGCTTGCCAAACTGGCGGTTATAGAGAATCATATTGTCCAGCGTCCAGGAAAAATAACGGTTAGACCCCCAACTGGCATAATTCGTTGAACCGGCAAGGGATGCCGATGAACTGTCGCGGAAGATACCATTGCGATTGTAACGAAAATCAGGACCAAAAGCAAACTTATAGCTCAAACCTTCCAACGGTTTCCACATCTTACCGAAATCCAATTGTGCGTAGAAACTAGCCAATGCACGATAATTTTCACGATCATCGTTCACCTTCTTCCATTCATCCACTACCGTATAAGTACGTGATTCGGTATGCGGCGTAGCAATCACATTTCCTTCATCATCGTATGGTACAGCATAACGAGGAATGGATTTGGCCAGTCCGTAAATATCACCGGGGCCGTTATTCGTACCGGCCATACGATCCACACTCCAAACGACGTAACAGACTTGAATTCTTTCTGTCTTTCATACTTTAATTATTAAGTTAAACAAAAGTTAGTTTTCTATTCTCTCAGGAGAAATAGGTCTCCTACCTGTGAAAAAGTGTTGCAAATATATGCACGAATATTAAAAAAGCCAATGTAGGATTGTACAAAAGCATGGAATTTCCCGTCTTTTCAACTGAAAAATAGTACAAACTTCTGTGAACAATCTCAAAATGGATAGTTTCAAGAGCATTTTTGTTATACAAGAGTGCTTTTATTTCTGATTGTTACTTTAATATTGTATTGTAAAACGTATAAACTAAAATTTGAATATGGCTAATCTTTCAATAGTAATTGTACCTGCTAAAAAATTATCTAACGGTAGACATAGAGTCAGGATCGCAGTGGCTCATCGTTCACAAACGAGATATATTTCAACTCAATTCATTTTGGATTCTGCAAATCAAATGAAAAATGGACGAGTAGTAAAACATGAAAATGCAGCTAATATAAATGCTTGTTTGCGCAAGTTGATTAATGAATACGAAGAGATTCTTTCGTCTATTCATTATCAGTCGAATATTTCATGCACTGAATTGATACATGTTATAACTCGGGAACAACAAAAAAAAGGAATAACCTTTAATACGGTAGTGAAAGAATATCTTTCAATGATGGAAGCAGACGATCGTAAAAAATCACATAAATTATATAATATAGCTTGTGCAAAGTTCCTTAAACATATGAAAGGTGATTTTCCTTTGGTACAACTCAGTCCGACACATATACAAAGTTTCGCTGATGTAATGAAGGCTGAAGGATTAAAAGAAACTTCTATCAGAATTTACCTCACTTTAATAAAAGTAATATTGAACTATGCCAGGAAAATGAATTATGTAACTTATTTAGTTCATCCTTTTGTTTTATTTAAAATGCCAGTTAGTAATATCAGAGAACTAGATCTGTCCGTTGATGAATTAAAAAAAATACGTGATGTGAAATTATTCAAGTCTGTGCATATCATGGCTCGAGATATATTTATGTTAACTTATTATTTAGGTGGCATTACGATTTTAAAGACCGGAACTGCATGCGGTATGTGCGTCATAAAACCCGGAACAGCAAGAAGAGTGAGAACGAAATAGCCTTTACCATTCAACCGGAAGCACAAGATATCATCAATAAGTACATATCAGAAAGCGGAAAATTAGTCTTTGGCAAATACTCTTCTTATGAGAAAGTATATAGTTTAGTGTTCAGACATATATATAAGGTGGCAAAGTTAGCCGGAGTTACTAGAAAAGTATCCTATTACTCCGCCAGAAAAACATTTGCCCAACATGGATATGAATTAGGAATTGAAATAGAAAAAATAGAATATTGCATAGGGCATAGCATGAAAAACAACCGTCCCATATTCAATTATATCAGAATCATGCAGGAGCATGCTGATAAAGTGTTCAGAGCAATTCTCGACCGATTAATTCAATAAATGCTAGTTCTTTAATAATGCTTTAATATTCAACGCATTACATTTACCAATTGTTTTTCTCATAATGTAAAAGCATTTACCACAGGATGTAACGGTCTTTACCGCTTATTGTAACGGTCTTTACCACGGTATGTAACGAGTTTTACCACGGCATGTAAATGGAGTTACCGTGTGGCGTTAAGAGAGTTATTGTGTGGTGTTCTGTAAAGTATGCGATCAGTTGGCGGAATGACTTTCCCTTTGTGTCCGAAAGAGATCAAGGCTGGAGTTGGGCAGTATCCGGTCCGTATCAACTCCGTAACAGATTCGGTTAGAAGTACCTCTATGTGGAGATGGTACGGAGCAAATAAGGATTTGCCCCTTTTTGATATACCTCCGACAGGATATTGACAGCTTCCAAATTCCGCCAACGAATTAAACAGACTCAAATCTACTGCAAAAAAGGATATTTATGTGCGATCTGGCGAGGCTTACAGAAACCATCCATAAGAACTGAGGATGAGTATGTTATGGATAAAGTGCCTCTTCATTCTCCACATATACACCTGAAAATCAAAGAAAAATCTTCATCGGTGTAGGATGTAGGAAAGATTGATGAAAACATTGTTTGAATGAAAAACTTGGGAGCACAACATTTTAATAACCAACTCAGGGAGAAACTCAAATGATAAGCGTAAAACTTTGCTCTGAATTATTGTATTGAAAGTCTTGATGTACCTCTATATCAGAGCCTCAGCTATTCTATTTGGATATTATCAAGTTAACTTTTGTTTAACTTAATAATTAAAGTATGAAAAACAGCAAGAATTTAAGTCTGTTGAGTCGTCTGGGTAAACTCCAACGGCTGTTCCTCGTTGCTTTGTTATCCGTATTGGCTGTAGGGGCCTTTGCACAGAGCAAAACCGTTTCGGGTACTGTCACCGACAAAACGGGTGAAACTGTAATTGGAGCCAGTGTAGTAGTAAAAGGTACTACAAATGGTACAATTACCGATATCGATGGTAAATTTACCATCTCCAATGTACCTGACAATGGGATTATACAGGTGAGTTTTGTCGGATACAAAACTCAGGATATTCCTGCGGGGGGGAAATCCGTTTTTCATATTACATTAGAAGAAGATGCTGAAATTCTGGATGAAGTAGTGGTAGTAGGTTATGGTGTACAGAAGAAAAGCGACGTAACCGGAGCACTAACTCAAGTAACGGAAAAAACAATCAAAGAGCGCCCGGTACAGAATGCTTTACAAGCGATGCAAGGTAAAGCTGCCGGCGTGCAAATTACATCCAACAACCGCCCGGGGGAACTGGGTGATGTACGCATCCGTGGTAATCGTTCCATTAATGCAAGCAACGACCCGCTATATGTAATCGATGGAATCCCGATGACTGCAGGTTCTATGGCTGATGTCAATCCCAACGATATAGAATCTATGGAAATTTTAAAGGATGCGTCTGCCACAGCTATTTATGGTTCACGTGGAGCCAACGGCGTCGTCCTGATCAGTACCAAAAAGGGTAAAACCGGCAAGGTGACCATTAACTACGATGGTTCAATGTCCTTTTCAACGATTGATTCTATGACTGACTGGATGAACTCAGGAGAACTGATTGACTGGAATCGCCAGTCTAATATTAATGCAAATGCATATACAGGTAAGTATGGCAATGCTCCCGACCCCGATATTGATGGTGATGCGTATTTTGGCGGTGTAACCAAATACCCCTATCTGCGTCCAGTATTCAATTCGGCCTTCCAATTTAATAGCGATGGTACTCCTGTATTACGTGACGCCACCGAATATGAACAAAAGGTTCTGGGATATGCTGCCAGAGTTCCGGTATACGATTCCTCGAAAATACCCACAACTCCCTGGACAGACTATGTAACCCGCACGGCAATTACTCACAATCACCAGTTATCCCTGTCTGCCGGTACCGAAAAATCAAAACTTTATATGTCTTTGGCATATCTGGACCAGCAATCACCGATGAAGGATCAGGACTACAAACGCTATACAGTGAATTTGAATGGTGAAATACAGGCTACCGATTTCCTGAAAGTTGGCATGGGCGTTAATCTCAGCCATTCCATTAAAAATTATGGTATTGTAAGTAACTTCTCAAACACTACTGCCAAAGACTCTTATGGTTTAGCCACCAACCTGATGCCATATGCACCGGCATACGATGAAAACGGTTCCTTACTGAGCCCGTCTGATGGTCCTTCGCAACACAATGCACTACTGAACATTGACCAGGCGCAGAATGAAACACGCTATTACGGAGCTATGTTAAGCTCTTTTGCTGAACTGGACTTCGGGAAAATCTGGACTCCGCTGGAAGGTATAAGATGGCGTACAAACTTCGGTGCACAATACCGTAATGCACGCGAAGGTAGTTATTATGGTAACGATTTCACCAATCCGCTAGGGTATGCCTCAACAGAACCGAATGTAGCTTACAACAACCAAAGCCAGAAATTGGCATGGACATTGGAAAATATGATTTTTGTAAACAAAACATTCAATAAAATCCACTCTTTGGGACTGACATTAATGCAATCTGCCGAATATTATCGTACAGAAGGTATCGAGGTACGCGCTTATGAATGTAAATTCCCCACCGCATTGTGGTATAGTGTAGGTGACTCCAACACATCAAAGGCCGGTATAGGTTCCTCATTCAGCGAACAACAACGCGCTTCTTATATGGGCCGCATTAATTATTCTTTGATGGACCGTTATCTGATTACCTTGACAGGTCGTTGGGATGGTGCTTCAATGTTAGCCGTAGATAATAAATGGGATTTCTTCCCTTCAGCCGCCCTGGCATGGAAGGTGAATGAGGAAAATTTCCTGCAAGCTATAGGATGGATCAATACATTGAAAGTACGTGTAGGTTATGGTGTGACCGGTAATGCTTCTGTCAGTCCATATCAAACAGGTGGAGCAATGGTTTCACAATGGGCAAACAAGCCTTTCGGGCAAGGTGCAGTAACCACAAACACCACCGGTGCCAAGGCTTCCGTATTGCCCAACAAAATGCTTGGTTGGGAGAAAACTGCTTCCACGAATGTGGGTATCGACTTCGGCTTCCTGAATAATAGAATCACCGGTAGTGCCGAATACTACATTGCCAAAACTTCTGATTTACTATTAAACCGTTCTATTCCTATCATGACCGGATATACCCAAATTTTATCGAATGTAGGCAAGACTCAAAATAAGGGTTTTGAATTAACATTGTCTACTGTAAATGTCCAAACCAAAGACTTTACCTGGAAAACCGATTTCACCTTCTCTACTAACAAAGAAAAGATAGTAGAATTGGCTGATGGTAAAAATGACGATACCGCCAATGGCTGGTTTATAGGAAAACCAATCAATGAGGTTTGGACATACAAATACGATCGCCTGTGGCAGAATACTACTGATGACCAAAAACTGCTGGCAGTTTATAAAGCAAATGGTATTACGATGTTCCCAGGTATGGCTAAATTGGTAGATCAACCATTCATCGAAGTACCAAAAGGTACAGAAGGAGCAGTAACAAAAACTATTGATGTCAATGGACAGAAGCAAGAAATCACTTATATGAATAACGGTTTCGGAAAATTTGACAATGATGACAATCATTTCTTAGGTTCATTTACCCCGAAATGGGAAGGTGGTTTTACTACTACATTCATTTACAAGAACTGGCAGCTGAATGCATTTGTCTATGGCCGCTTCGGCAATACGTATTACGGATTAATGCAAACTTACGGACGTCGCGTTGAGAAGGATACCTGGAGTCCTGAAAATACGGGAGCCCGATTCCCGCAACCGCGCGCAGGAGGAGAGACTTTTACAGACTATAGTGCTTATATGAGTTACACTAAAGGCAATATGGTTGCCATCCGTAACATTGCATTGTCATATACACTGCCCGAAAAAATTCTAAATAAGATAGGTGCGTCCAGTTGCTCTATTTATGCCCAAGTACTGAACCCCTTCATTTTCGGGGGTGAATTAGTAAAGGCAGGAATCAACCCGGATGATACTACAGGATGGAGCGAAAGTACTAATCCGACTAATTATATTGGAGGCCAGACCAATAATACAGTGTTGAACCGCAGTTATGTGATAGGTCTGAGACTTGGCTTTTAAATAACAGAATATTAAGATAAATACAATATGAAGAAATATATATTACTATCGATAATTGCATTGGGAAGCATATCTTGTACAGACAGCTTTCTGGAAGAAAAAATGGTATCTACCATTACGCAAGATTATTTTGAGACCGAACAAGGTCTGGAACAACTGATCGTGAGGTACATACGACGCCTTGCGGGTAACAAAACAATACGAACAAGGTCCTGCAAGCTTGATGGCAGGAGTAGATAACTTCTCTCAGAAAACAGCATCACGGGGTATGTATTCCGCGAGTGAATGGAATGCAACTGGAAAGTTGGCAGGTTTTACCAATGGCTTGTGCGGTGAGAATGCCAAATCACTATTAGGCTTCTACCCCATCATTAACAACTGTAACCGGGCTATAATATCTATCCGTGAAGGCAAAGCGCTCGGCAAGTTTGCCAGCGATGCAAATTATGCAGCCAAGGCTCTGTCAGAAGCTTTATTCAACCGTGCCTACTCACTTTACATTATGAGCACCATGTACGGTGAAATATTCGTTCCGCAAGGATATACAGAAGAGCTTCCCTCCAATTACAACTATGCCCGTGAAAGCGTTCCCAATATATACCGGATGCTAATTACAGATTTGCGTTATGCTTATGATCATCTGCCGGATGTCAATGAACAGAATCTGACTACAGACTTCGGTCGAGCAACGAAAGGGGCAGCCGCACATTTTTTGGCAAAACTCTATTTGCAACGTGCACAAGGTGCTAAATATGGTAGTTCGGAATATGGTGTAAAAGCCGACGGTCATGTAGATACCAATAACCAGAAATCTTATTTAGGTATGCTATATAAAGGAGAAGGTGCTGCCGACCTGGATTCCTGTATATATTATACATCAAAGGTTATAGATCATGGTTATTATGATTTGGAACCAGACTTTGGAAAATTGTTCAACCATCCATTGGGAGATTATTCAAATGAAAATAGCCGGGAATTGATTCTATCTTGCGTATATGGTCCGATGGGTGGAGCCGACAATGGCCGTTATGGTAACCGCCTGCCTTATTTCTTCGGAGGTGACTATGCCAATGCTTCTTGGGGAATACCTGATTTCTGTTGGGAATATCCCACAAAATCTTCAGCACGTGTAGGTTATACCAATGACTTCGGTTTTGACCTATACGTTAACAAACAAGCTGACTCCCGCTATCAAAAATCATTCCACGTAGAATATATAACAGCATTGAAGGGAGGAGATTCAAACTCATCCCCTGCTGCCAATCTTGACTATCACGCTTATAACAGTGATAATAACAAGACTTATGTATGGACTGAAGCAATGGCAGATTATTTCAATGAACATATCCTTCCCAATTATACAAGAGAATCCTGGGGTAATAGAAGAGCTGTGCCCGGTGAACATAAAATGGGGAAAGGTGATCTAGCTTTCGCTTATGTGGAAAACACCAAAGAGACTGCCATTGACATCAATGAAGCTTTGGCACAACCCTTTGTCCTGATGGCACGCTGGATAAAAGATGGAGATAAATATTATTACCGTGTTCCTACTAAAGCCGAAGGAAGTAGTTATGCTTATAATGATAAAAGTTATTCCGGTCTGGACAAAATGGGTTCTACCGCATGTCCGGCAACATTAAAATATGATGAACCAAACCGCAATAATTATACGCACTACGAATCCGGCCGTGACGTACCTTTGTTCCGTTTAGCAGAAACCTATCTGCTTCGTGCCGAAGCTTATGGACGCAAAGGTAATTACAGTGCAGCTATTGCTGACATTAATAAAGTACGCGCACGTGCTGCTTATAAATCAGGTGAAAAGCGTGCAGAAGTGATTGCTCTTATACAACCGGGCCATGAAAAGCTCTCTCAGACAGAACAGCAATGGCCATATGAAGTGGCAATCGACATGACAGCTTCAATGTTGGTAGACGAATCTTATTGGGATGGTGCTTCTGTTCATTCAAATGCAGAAATGTATCCGAAACTGCCACATCAACGGAAGACCGTTTGGTAAACTTCATCCTGAATGAATTAGCACGCGAACTGAATCAGGAAATGGTATATTACGAAAATTTACATCACTCGGGCTGGCAGGCAGACCGCATCATATACCATGATCAATTAGCATCTTCAAAACAAGGATTATGGGATTCTTCAGACAACTTAATTAACGGTATCGGACAGACAGGTGATGGCATGGGAATGTTCGAACCCCATTATACCCTAAAACCATTTGCCCAGTCTATGCTAGACTTATTGACGGATGAGAATGGTAATCCTCTGGACGACTCAGCTAAAAAAGCTTACCAGAATTACGGATATTGATTAATAAGATCTGTAGGGGGGAGACTTATGTACGGTTTCCCCCCCTTTCTTATATACGGATATACCTAAAATAAATATAAAACGTACAATTCACCATATAAATGGATGAAATTCTATTTTTATCAAGGTGGAGGACGTCTAATTTTGTAACATCAAATAAAAAAATGACATACTATGAGAAAGTTCTGTTTAACCATTATTGTATTAGCCGGCTTCAGTAAAGCACTGTTTGCCCAGTTTGGTAATTGCACTGCATCCGAAATGCAAACTTATACAGACCGTGAAACCGGAAACACCATTACCATACTTACCGACACTTTAAAGAACGACCGTTTCCTCTATCAGACAGACCCGATGTGGACACATGACGGAAAATATCTATTATTCCGGTCATCCAGTCGCGCAAACGATAAAAAGATAGAGCGTACCCTCCCAAATGGAGAGAAACGCAGTTGGACTCCCACACAGATTTATTTTATAGAAATGGCAACTGGCCAGATCATTCAGGCTACGGAAGGCCCAGATTTGGGCAGTGCATTCCTGGCCAACAAGAGCAACCGTATGTTCATCAGCCGAAAAGAGAAAGAAGACTGGAATCTGTATGTCATGAACCTGGATAAGTTCTTCGCAGACGTTAAAAAAGGGAAGGTAGGAAAACCTGCCGTCTATGAAACTCTTTTAGGTACTTTTCCCACAAACATGGGACGTCCCGGAGGATATGCTATAGATTGCAACGATGACTATGCTTATATCACCGTGGAACGTGAAGGAACGGAAGAAGAAAAAGAACGCATGGCGAAAAATGCATTCTTGCCGGAAAGTAACCAGCCGGTAAAGATAAAGCCAACTCTTTGTGGCATCCGAAAAATGAACCTTGCTACCGGCGAAGTAACTAAGGTTATTGATACGGAGTTTAAAACAGGACATATACAAGCCAGCCGTTTTACTCCGGGTGAAATCGTTTTTTGTAACGAAACCGGTGGCGATGCCCATCAGCGTATGTGGTTTTGCACGGCAGACGGTTCGGTCTTCAAGCCTCTTTATAAAGAAACTCCATTAGATTGGGTCACTCACGAAACTTTTGTAACCAAAGACTATGTTTATTTCAACATCCTAGGTTTTCAGCCTCGCCTTCGTAAACAAGTAAGTGGTATTGCCCGTATCAATCTTCGCACCGATGACGTGGAATTAGTGGGTCAGGTAGAATTGGATAAAGACCGCAAAGCCATAGAAGGACAACTTACCGGACGGGGATTCTGGCATTGCAATGCAAGTCGCGACAATCGTTGGGCAGCTGGTGACACCTTCGGAGGAAATGTCTGGCTCATCAACGTACAGACCGGTCAACGCCATTGGTTGGTTTCGGACACCAAAATGAAACCGGATCATGCACACCCAAGTTTCAGTCCCGACGGCACAAAAGTACTTTTTCAATCCGGGCACTTCACAAACGGCAAGCGTTTGAATCTGATGATGGTTGATATAACTTCATTCAATAACTAAAAAAGAGAACTATGAAAAACAGATATTTACTCCTCTGTGCTTTGTTAATCGGTACAGCCGGTAGTTTACGAGCCCAAGATTTACGTGAACGTACTTACTACTATGAGATTCTGGAACCACGACATGAACCGAAGCCTGAAGTAAATGGTTTTGCAACCAAACGAATAAAAGAGCACTTGAACAGAGGACTGGCGGCAACCCCCATGGATGGAAAAGGCATATATCTTAGCTGGAGATTGTTGGAACAAGATGATGCAGATGTGTCCTTCCATTTATATCGTACTGCAAATGGCAAGACGGAACGCTTAACCAAATCTCCGGTAAAATTGACTTGTGATTTCATAGATCAATCTCCTGTAAACGGAAAAGCATCTTATTGGATCTGCGCGTTGGATAAAAAGAAGAAAGTGATCGACACATCTGCTAAAATAGAAGTGGAACTCCCATCATTGAAGAATTATCAATCAATCAAACTTAATAGAAATATAAAAGCAGGCAAGATAGCCGTTGCTGATTTGAACGGGGATGGCATTTACGATTATATCATCCGCACCCCGGAAAAAAATGTGGATCCCGGAATGCCCGGTACTTTGGATGGTTCAACTTATCAAATTGAGGCTTATTTAAGTGACGGCACTTTTTTATGGTCTAAAGATTTAGGACAAGGTATCGAGCCCGGTGTTTGGTACTCCCCTTTCATCGCATACGACTTCAATGGAGATGGCAAAGCAGAAATAGCATTAAAGACCGCTCCTGAAAATTCAACACGTAATGAAAAAGGACGTGTAGATTCAGGTGAAGAATACTTGAGCGTATTGAATGGCATGACTGGAGAAGAAATAGCCCGCGTAGATTGGCCGGAGCGCAATGACAGGTATGGAAATCTGGTCCGGCAGAACCGTAACCAAATAGGAATGGCCTATCTGGACGGCAAGACCCCTTATATATTAGCTTGTCGCGGGACCTATAAATTGATGGTGGTAGATGCTTGGCAATTAAACAGCAATAAACTGGAACGCGCATGGAGATGGGATGGCGATGAAGAAAATCCCGTAGTAAGAAGCATGGGTTCCCATAATATGGTATGTGGTGATGTGGATGAAGATGGAAAAGATGAAATTCTGTTAGGCTCATGCATGCTTGATGATAACGGGACTTTACTATGGTCTACCGGACTAGGACACCCTGATAAAATCTATCTGACTGATATCGACCCGGATCGTCCTGGAATGGAAGTATTTCTATGTTTGGAACCTTGGCATGACAACGGCCGCGGTGTTTGTGTGGTAGACGCAAAAACCGGACAACCCGTTTGGAACATCGGTCACAAAACGTTCCATGTGGGTGACGGCATGGTTGCCGACTTCGATCCTACTCATAAAGGGCTGGAATGTTTTGCCAGCGAAGACCGTAAAGGAGGAAGTACGGACAAATACCTGCTTTCTGCAGATGGTCAATATTTAGGCAAAAACGAAGATGTACCTTCCTGCCGAAACTGGGCATGGTGGGACGGAGATTTATTGCGTGAAACATTTAAAGGAGACGATAACCGATGGGGAGCAAACTCTTCTTCTAACGGAAAATCTTTAAGCATCATAAAATGGAAAGGGGAATCTCTGACAGAAGGTATTGGAGGGGATATCCTGATGATTGCCGATTTATATGGTGATTGGCGTGAAGAGATCATCACAGCCTTACCGGGCGAAATTCGTATTTACACAACGAATATCCCTGCCAAAGACCGTCGTGTAACTTTAATGCAGGATGCGATATACCGGAATTATGTGGCACATCGTTCTATGGGTTATCCACAGGCACCTGTACCTTCCTACTATTTAGGAGAGTAAATAAGATGATTTTGAATGATAATCTATGCAAATGAATTTTTGTCTATAGAATGAGGGGAACTTTACGCTAGTTTTGCTCCCCAAAATAAATTAATAAACCATGAAACGTAGAATCCTTTTATTCCTTTTGGCTTTTATATCCATAAGCCAGTATGTAGGAGCATCAGATGCTCGCAATAAATATAATTTCAATTCCGACTGGTTACTTTCCGTTGGTGATACCCCTGAAGCCCAACAAGTACGTTTTCAGGATACGGATTGGAAAAAAGTCACTTTACCCCGCGCTTTTAATGAAGATGAAGCTTTTCGCTTAAGCATCGACCAGTTAACGGATACAGTGATGTGGTATCGTAAACACTTCCGTTTACCCGCTGGCAGTAAAGATAAAAAGGTATTTATAGAATTCGAAGGTGTCCGCCAAGGAGCTGATTTCTACATTAACGGTCAATATCTGGGCCTGCACGAGAATGGTGCGATGGCTGTTGGTTTCGACCTGACTCCTTATATAAAATATGGAGAGGAAAATGTAATAGCCCTCCGCATTGATAATGACTGGAATTACAAGGAACGCGCTACCAACACCAAATATCAGTGGAGCGACCGTAACTTCAATGCCAATTATGGTGGTATTCCTAAGAATGTATGGCTACATGTTACAGATAAATTATATCAGACTCTACCTCTATACAGTAATCTGCAAACCACGGGTGTCTATATCTACGCGGAAGATATTCGTGTAAAATCCCGCAAAGCGGTGATTCATGCGGAATCCGAGATAAAGAACGAGTACAAGCGTGCCAAACAAGTGGCCTATAAAGTTGAGTTGATAGACCGTGACGGTAAAACAATCAAAGTATTCGACGGTACTCAGACTTTAGTACAACCCGGAGAAACAGTAACCTTAAAAAAGCAGCTGCAGAAGTGGACGGTTTACATTTCTGGAGTTGGGGATATGGCTATCTGTATACCGTAAAAACAAGTTTATGGGCAGACGGTAAAAAGATAGATGAAGTAGCTACCCGGACAGGTTTCCGCAAAACTCGCTTTGTGAAAGGTATGATATGGCTGAATGATCGCGTAATCCAGATGAAGGGGTTTGCCCAACGTACCAGCAATGAATGGCCGGGAGTAGGAATGAGCGTTCCGGCATGGCTGAGTGACTATAGCAATGGATTGATGGTGGAAGATAATGCCAACTTGGTTCGCTGGATGCATATCACTCCATGGAAACAGGACATTGAATCGTGTGACCGTGTGGGGCTGATCCAGGCAATGCAAGCCGGTGATGCAGAAAAAGACCGTGAAGGACGCCAGTGGGGACAACGGACTGAACTGATGCGTGATGCCATCATTTATAATCGTAACAATCCGAGTATCCTGTTTTACGAATGTGGAAATGAGTCTATCAGTCGGGAACACATGATAGAGATGAAAGCGATACGCGATAAATATGACCCTCATGGCGGCCGTGCCATCGGTTCACGTGAAATGCTTGATATCCGCGAAGCCGAATATGGCGGAGAAATGCTTTATATCAATAAGAGTAAACATCACCCGATGTGGGCCATGGAATATTGTCGCGATGAAGGATTGCGCAAGTATTGGGACGAATACTCTTACCCCTATCATAAGAATGGAGAAGGGAACAATTCTTTCAGATCCGCTGCAACCAATAAAATCCAGAAGAAAGTAGACGCACGCGCTTACAATCATAATCAGGATTCATTTACGATAGAAAATATAATTCGCTGGTTCGACTATTGGCGTGAACGCCCGGGAACCGGGGATCGTGTTAGTTCAGGTGGAGTAAAGATCATCTTCTCTGATACCAATACTCATTTCCGCGGGGTAGAAAATTATCGTCGTAGCGGGGTAACTGATGCCATGCGCATTCCCAAAGATCCTTTCTTTGCGCATCAGGTGATGTGGGACGGTTGGGTAGATATAGAAAATCCACGTATCCATATCATTGGCCATTGGAATTATAAAGAAGGTATAGTGAAACCAGTCTATGTAGTTTCCAGTGCAGAGAAAGTGGAATTATTCCTGAATGGAACATCCTTAGGATATGGTAATAGAGACCACCATTTCTTATATACTTTTGAAAACGTAGCATTTGCAGCCGGTAAATTGGAAGCAGTGGGCTATGATGAAAACGGAACAGAATGCTGTCGCACCCACTTACAGACAGCCGGTGAACCGGAGCAAATAAAGCTGAGCCTGATTCAGAGTCCTAATGGATGGAAAGCAGACGGTGCGGATATGGTATTACTCCAGGTAGAAGTAATGGATAAGGATGGCAGACGTTGTCCGTTGGCCAATGATCTGATACATTTCGATGTGGAAGGACCTGCCGAATGGCGTGGTGGTATCGCACAGGGAAAAGACAATTTTATTCTTTCAAAAGATCTGCCAGTAGAATGTGGTATCAACCGCGCACTCATCCGCTCTCTGACAACTGCCGGTACAGTTCGCGTAACTGCAAAAGCTGAGGGTTTGAAATCTGCAGAGATCAGCTTCTCATCATCACCAATAGAAGTAAAAGATGGATTAAGCAGCTATATCCCCGGCAATGAACTGGAAGGCAGATTAACCCGTGGGGAAACTCCATTAACACCTTCTTATAAAGATACGAAAGTAGATGTTGGCATCTTATCCGCTGTCGCCGGCGCAAATAATGAAAACGCTATCAATAGTTTCGATGATAACGAATTGAGCGAGTGGAGAAATGACGGAAAAGCAAACACAGCCTGGATCACTTACCAATTGGAACGTGCCGCACGAGTGGATGAAGTTTGCCTGAAGCTGACCGGATGGCGTTTGCGCAGTTATCCGCTGGAAATCTATGCAGGTGACGAACTGATTTGGAGCGGAGAAACAGATAAAAGTCTGGGATATGTTCATTTGAAAGTAAAACCTGTATTGACCAACGAGATCACCATTCGCTTGAAAGGGGCCAGTAAAGAAGGGGATGCCTTCGGACAAATAGTTGAGGTAGCTGCTCCCGTCGCCAATGAACTGGATTTATATAAAGCTAAGGATGGAGACAAAACCAGGCACGAATTACGCATTGTGGAAATAGAGTTTAAAGAAAACTTATGGCAATAAGGTTGAATTGTTATATAAAACACTGGGTTATTATGTATATACTCCTGCTTTGCGGGAGTATATATGCTTTTTCTCAACCTTACACAGGAGAAAAAGCTATCAAGAGGTCTGGTCGGAATCCCTACAGACAAAGGAATGTACTTCAGCTGGCGCATGACGCTGGATGATGCACCCGGTTTGCAGTTCGACATCTATCGAAGCACCAATGGAGGAGCAGCCATAAAGCTGAATAAGGAACCAATTAGTAAGACCGCTGATTTTCTGGATGAAGATGCTGATTTTAAAGCTACTAATCACTGGATACTGAAAAGCTGATAATAGAGAAGTAGCCACCTGGACACATTCGACAGAAGAGGTACTACACCCCTATTTAAGTATTCCAATCCGGAAACCGGAAGATGGAGAAATCGCAGGCGAACATTTCTTTTATACAGCCAATGATTGCAGTGTAGGAGATCTGGATGGTGACGGTGAATATGAAATCATACTGAAATGGTCACCTTCCAATTCCAAGCGCCCTCCGCAACGTGGCTTTACGGGAAATACTTACCTGGATGCGTATAAAATGGATGGAACATTGCTTTGGCGCATTGATTTGGGACCGAATATCCGTTCAGGAGCAGCCACAACTAACTTCCTTGTCTTTGATTTTAATGGAGATGGGCGTGCCGAAATCTGTTGCAAAACAGGAGACGGAACCGTGGATGGAACAGGACATACTATCGGTGATAACCAAGCAGATTGGAGAACATGGAACAAAGAGAGTCCGACCTATGGGAAAATAGTCAATGGGCCGGAATACCTGACTGTGTTTGATGGTAAAACCGGAAAAGAATTAGATACCAAAGAATACATTCCTCCCCGCTATCCCATAGACGGATGGGGAGGCATCGGCGGTAACTGTGGTAACGATAATACCGGAGGACGATCCGACCGTTTCACTGCAGGAGTCGCCTTTCTGGATGGTAAGACACCTTCACCCGTTATGGTCAGAGGATGGTATGGACGTACTGTAGTCTGTGCATGGACATTCACCAACTCAACTTTGAAAAGCATCTGGACTTTCGACAGTGCCGCCCCCGGTTTGGAGGGATATTCCGGTATGGGAAATCATAGCGTGACAATAGCCGATTTTGACGGAGACAGTTATGATGAGATCTGCGTGGGAGCTATGACAGTAGACCATGATGGAAAAGGCCTCTTCACAACGGGACTGCGCCATGGAGACGCCCTGCATGCCGGACGTTTAATCCCTTCGCGCCCTGGTATGCAAGTATTCGGCGTACATGAGAACGAAGGGGATAATGAGATTGTCAAGCGAACTCCTGCCGTAGCCATGTTTGACGGAGCCACCGGAGAAATCATCTGGCAAGATGGGTTAGGCGAAGATGCCGGACGCGGAGTAGCAGCCGACATCGATCCACACTATGAAGGGGCAGAATGTTGGTGCAACATCGGTGGCTTACGAAGAGGAGATACCGGAGAATTTATCAGTGATAAGAAACCGAATTCCTGCAATTTCACAATCTATTGGGATGCCGATCCGTTGGCAGAGTTATTAGACCATGTCTCCATCAGCAAGTGGAATTGGCAAACGGAAGAAACTGAACTATTGCTGAAAGCCGAGGGAGTAGTTTCCAACAATGGCACCAAAGGGAATCCCTGCCTGTCCGGAGATGTTCTGGGAGATTGGCGCGAAGAAGTTATCTGGGCTTCAAAGGACCAAACAGAACTGCGCATATACACAACAACGATACCTGCCACCGATAGGCGCCCGACATTGATGAACGACCGTCAATATCGTCTGGCTATCGCTTGGCAAAACGTAGCATATAATCAACCACCACACACAAGTTTTTAATCATGATGAAAAGAAACAGATTCCGTACTTGTTTGTGCCTTTCATTTTTCTTTCTGTCTTTACTACCATTGAAGGCACAGGACAATCAGGTTTCCGGCTTAAATGCCCGCCAGTTTCACAAATACTGGAAAGTGGAGTCAGAATCGCCCGATTACAAAGTAACGTTCCGGGGAGATACAGCTGAGATAGTCTCCCCCAAAGGACTGACTCTCTGGAGAAAGGAAAAGATGAGCGGCAAAGTCACCATTGAATACGATGCCTGCGTAGTCAGTGAAACAGAGAAGGACCGCCTGAGTGATTTAAATTGCTTCTGGATGGCTTCCGACCCGAAACATCCGGACAACTTATGGAAACGTGAGAAGTGGCGCAACGGAATATTCCTGAACTGCTACTCCCTGCAGCTTTATTATATGGGATATGGCGGAAACCACAACTCCACTACACGCTTCCGTCGCTATGATGGCAATGAAGCAGGCATCACCGACCCTCAGGCCCGCCCTGCGGTCTTAAAAGAATATACCGATGCAGAGCATTTGCTGAAAGCGAACCACTGGTATCATATTAAAATTACGAACGAGAATAATAGGGTTAGTTATTATATAGACGGAAAGCGTCTGGTGGATTTCAGGGATGTCAAACCACTGACTGAAGGTTGGTTTGGCTTCCGCACCACCCTATCGCGCACCCGCATTACCAACTTCCGCTACAAGTGCTCACTGCAAGAAAACCCCGCTGTGCCTTTGCAATGGATCGGCAGCACTCCCGAAATGGACAAAGCGGTCAGCTTCGGTGTACCTTTTGAGAAAGGCAAAATCTCTCCTGAAAGCACTTTACAGTTAACCACCGTAAATGGTGAAAACATACCAATCGACACTTGGGTGCTGGCCTACTGGCCGGACGGTTCGGTGAAATGGAGCGGAGTAGCAGGCGTTATCCCCGCCGGAACAGAGGGGGCGACACTTGAACTGGCAAAAAAGAAGTCGGTAAAAAAGGCAAGAACTACAAATCCCGACGATCAAGCATCCGTTTCCGTCACCGAGACGCCACGGAACATTCTGATAGAAACAGGAGTGATTTCGGTTTACATTCCCCGTCAAGGTGAATTCCTGATAGACAGTCTGCTATATAAGGGGGTGAAGGTGGGCGAAAAAGCACGCCTGATATGTAGCACACAAAGCACGCCCGTTCTTGAAAGCACTTCGCAGGTATCTTTCAGTAACTATGTGAGCGAAGTGAAATCAGCGACGGTAGAGCGTTGCGGTGCTATACGTACGCTGATAAAACTGGAGGGCGTACATAAGAATAAAGACGGACGCGAATGGCTGCCCTTTGTGGTACGTCTCTATTTCTATGGTGGAAGTGAACAGATGAAGATGGTGCACAGCTTCCTGTTCGATGGAGACCAGAACCAGGATTTCATTCGTGCTTTGGGCATCCGCTTCGACGTGCCTATGCGTGAAGCACTTTACAACCGCCACATAGCCTTCTCCTGTGCTGACGGTGGAGTGTGGAGCGAACCTGTGCAGCCATTAGTAGGGCGTCGTGTGCTGACATTAGGCAATGCGGCGAACAGGAACTCCGGCCGGGATGTGACAGATAAAAATGCCAGCAAGGATAAGAAAGTCTCCCTGCAGCAACAACAGATGGAAGGGAAACGCATCCCGCCTTATGAAACTTTTGATGAAAAAAATCGCTCACTGCTGGACAACTGGGCATCATGGAACACCTATCGCTTGTCTCAGCTCACTGCGGATGCTTTCTCCATCCGTAAACGGGCCAATGACACGAATCCCTGGATAGGCACTTTCTCCGGCACGCGCAGTGAAGGATATGCTTTTGCCGGCGACGTCAGTGGTGGACTGGGGCTTTGCCTGCACGACTTCTGGCAGTCTTATCCCTCGGCCATAGAAATCTCCGAGACGAAGACTCCCGCAGCTACCCTTACCGCCTGGCTATGGAGTCCCGATGCCGAACCCATGGATCTGCGCCACTACGATAATGTAGCGCACGATTTAAATGCCAGTTACGAGGATGTTCAGGAAGGCCTGAGCACACCCTATGGAATTGCCCGCACTACTACGCTCACCCTGATCCCGCAGGGAGGATATGCCGGGAAAAAGGCTTTTGCCGACCGTGCCAAGCAACTTTCGGAACCGGGTGTACTGATGCCTACCCCCGAATACCTGCACGCGCAGCAAGCCTTTGGCGTCTGGAGCCTTCCGGATCGCAGTACTCCATTCCGCAGCCGGGTGGAAGATCGTCTGGATGCCTATATCGACTTCTACAAAAAGGCCATCGAACAGAACAAATGGTATGGTTTCTGGAACTACGGCGACGTCATGCATGCGTATGACCCTGTTCGCCACACCTGGCGATACGATATCGGAGGCTTTGCTTGGGACAATACAGAACTGGCCTCCAATATGTGGCTTTGGTATAATTTTCTGCGCACAGGACGTGCAGACATTTGGCGTATGGCAGAGGCTATGACCCGCCATACAGCCGAGGTAGATGTCTACCACATAGGGGAGAATGCCGGATTGGGTAGCCGGCACAACGTCAGTCATTGGGGATGTGGAGCCAAAGAAGCACGGATCAGTCAGGCTGCCTGGAATCGTTTCTACTATTATCTTACTACGGACGAACGCTGTGGAGATCTCATGACCGAGGTGAAAGACGCCGAACAGAAGCTCTATACTCTCGACCCAATGCGTCTGGCACAACCACGTAGCAAATATCCTTGCACCGCCCCTGCCCGCCTGCGCATCGGTCCCGACTGGTTGGCATACGCCGGAAACTGGATGACTGAATGGGAACGCACTCGCAATGTGGCTTACCGCGATAAAATCATTACCGGCATGAAGAGTATCGTCGCCCTGCCCAACCGGATTTTCACAGGCCCTAAAGCGCTTGGCTTTGACCCTGCAACCGGTGTCATCAGCAGTGAGTGCGATCCCAAACTGGAAAGTACCAATCATTTAATGAGTATCATGGGCGGCTTCGAGGTGATGAACGAAATGCTCCGGATGATTGAACTACCCGAATGGAAAGATGCCTGGTTAGATTATACGATACGTTATAAACAGAAGGCATGGGAGCTAAACCGTAGCCGTTTTCGCATTTCACGTTTGATGGGCTACGCTGCTTATCATACACGCAACCCGGAAATGGCAAAGGAGGCTTGGGCGGATTTGTTCACAAGACTGGAGCACACGCCGGCACCACCTTTCCGCATCACAACTCTACTTCCGCCCGAGGTGCCTGCCCCGCTGGATGAATGTACCAGTATCAGCACAAACGATGCCGCCCTGTGGAGTCTGGATGCCATTTACATGCAGGAAGTGATTCCCATGGACGAGTAATTTGCACGATTTTCCATGTATATTGCATATTATTCTATGGAAGTATTTCGTATTAAGCCGTATTTTTGCAATTAATCAAAAACAAAATATATCATGAAAAAACCTTGTTTTAAATCCTTAGTCGGCATAGCTGCCATTGCAGCGATTGCGCTGGGATTATCAGGCGCTATACCTGCTCCCAAATATAAGACTGTCACTGTCAATGCACCTTTCGCCATGGAGCCGATAAAGGAATTTATTTTCCCCAATCGTGATTTTTCCATCGCAAATTATGGAGCAGTAAAAGGAGGGAAGACTATAAATACAAAAGCCATCGCTAAGGCCATCAAGGCATGCAACAAAGCCGGTGGCGGCCGTGTAGTGATTCCCGCTGGCGAGTGGCTTACAGGTCCCGTACACCTGATGAGCAATGTGAACCTGTATTTATCCGACGGTGCCATACTGCGCTTCACAGACAATCCGGAAGACTATCTGCCTGCCGTGATGACGTCATGGGAAGGTATGGAATGTTACAACTACTCTCCTTTGGTGTATGCTTTCGACTGTGAAAATGTAGCCATCACCGGAACCGGAACACTGCAACCCATCATGGACACATGGCGTAAATGGTTTAAACGCCCCAAACCACACATGGATGCGCTTGCAGAACTCTACACAATGGCCTCAACGGATGTTCCGGTAGAGAAAAGACAGATGGCGAAAGGAGAAAATAATCTTCGCCCGCACCTGATACACTTCAACAGATGTAAGAATGTCTTGCTCGATCAGTTCAAGATTCGTGAAAGCCCCTTTTGGACCATACACTTGTATATGTGCGATGGCGGTATTGTTCGCAATCTGGACGTATATGCCCACGGACACAATAACGATGGTGTCGATCTGGAAATGAGCCGGAACTTCCTGATAGAAGATTGTAAGTTTGATCAGGGAGATGACGCAGTTGTTATTAAAGCCGGACGCAACCAGGATGCCTGGCGGCTGGATACCCCATGTGAGAATATTGTAATCCGTAACTGTGACATTATAAAAGGACATACATTACTGGGCATCGGCAGCGAAATGTCGGGCGGCATACGCAACGTATATATGCACGATTGCGCAGCACCAGACTCCGTGTTCCGCCTCTTCTTTGCCAAAACGAATCACCGCCGGGGAGGTTTCATCGAAAACATCCACATGGAGAATGTGAAAGCAGGCAAGATGCAGCGTGTACTCGAAATTGATACGGATGTACTCTACCAATGGCGCGATCTGGTGCCTACTTACGAGGAGCGTATCACCCGTATCGATGGTCTATACATGACTAACGTGACCTGCGAACGCACCGAGGCCATCTACGATTTGAAAGGTGATGCCAAACTGCCTGCAAAGAACGTCGTTATAAAGAACGTGCATGCTGATGAAGTTACGAAATTCATCAAGAACGTACATAACGTAGAGAATGTAACGGAAGAGAACGTGACGTACGGCCGCTTCCGCAACGCGGCGAACGCTCCAGCTTATGATTATTCAAAGCTACAAAAGGAAAAGTTAGGTCGTGGTGTAGTAGCCATCCGTGAGAACCCGGCAGAAGTAGCTGTTTCCTGGAGATACCTCTCATCCGACCCCGAGAACACAGCATTCAACCTCTATCGGGACGGAAAGAAGATAGCCGAAGTACCTGCTACTACGGGAACCTTCTACCGGGATGCCTATAAAGGAAAGAAAGCAGCTACGTACACCGTAAAACCCGTTGTAAACGGCGTGGAAACAGGGCATATCGAGGGCAACTATACACTGCCGACGAAGGCGCCTATAGGATACATCCATATTCCGCTGGACCGTCCGGCGGATGGGGTCACCCCTTCGGGACAAGCATTCACCTATATACCCAATGACGCTTCTATTGGTGATGTCGATGGGGATGGAGAATATGAGATTATTCTGAAATGGGATCCATCGAACGCACATGATAATGCCCATGATGGCTATACTGGAAATGTCCTTTTCGATTGCTACCGATTGACAGGTGAACGGCTCTGGCGTATTGATATGGGACACAATGTCCGTGCAGGTGCGCACTACACTCAATTCATGGTATATGATTTCGATAGCGACGGCTGTGCGGAGATCATCATGAAGACTTCTGACGGGACTATCGACGGACAAGGCAAAGTGATCGGGGATGCCGCAGCCGACTATCGCGAACCGGGTACCCCTGCCAATCAAGGTCGCATCCTGAAGGGTAATGAATACCTCACCGTCTTCAATGGACGCACAGGTGCCGCTATGCAGACTATCGATTATGTTCCTGCACGCGGAAATCTAGCAGATTGGGGAGATAACCGCGCCAACCGAAGCGACCGTTTCCTGGCAGCTGTTGCCTATCTGGATGGCATCCATCCCAGTGTAGTGATGTGCCGCGGATATTACACCCGCACTGTACTTGCAGCTTTCGACTGGAATGGAAAAGAACTGAAACAACGTTGGATATTCGACAGTAATACCCCGGAATACAAAGCTTATGCAGGACAAGGCAACCATAACCTCCGTGTAGCAGATGTAGATGGGGATGGATGTGACGAAATTATATATGGCTCCTGCGCCATCGATAATAATGGGAAAGGGCTTTACTCTACCGGAATGGGACACGGAGATGCCATGCATCTGACGAAGTTCTCACCCGACATGCCCGGACTTCAGGTGTGGGATTGCCACGAAAATAAGCGCGACGGTTCCAGCTTCCGCGATGCAGCAACAGGAAAAGTATTGTTTCAGGTGAAAAGCGGAATAGACGTAGGCCGTTGTATGGCTGCCGACATTGACCCAACGACCCCCGGTGTGGAAATGTGGTCGTGGGAATCGAAAGGACTACGCAATATCAAGGGAGAAGTAGTCAATCCCGATATCAAAACATTCTCTGTCAATATGGCCGTGTGGTGGGACGGCGATTTACTCCGTGAGTTGCTGAACAAGAATGTGGTATCCAAGTACGATTGGGAAGCCGGCGTCTGCAAACCGCTCGTCACATTCGAAGGTGTTGTATCAAACAACGGCACCAAAGCAACTCCCTGCCTGCAAGGCGATATTCTGGGTGACTGGCGCGAAGAAGTACTGCTACGCACAGAAGACAATACGGCACTACGTCTCTATGTATCACCCATAGCAACTGATTACCGTTTCCATACTTTCCTGGAAGATCCGGTTTACAGGATCAGTATTGCTACACAAAACGTAGCATACAACCAACCGACACAACCCGGTTTCTATTTCGGACCTGATCTGAAAGGAATTTTCAGAGGATATGAATTTAAAAAGTAATTATATAATGTAGTATTTAAAAGAAAGTATGAATATAAAGACATTCTACCTGACAGGCACCTTGCTGTTACTCAGTATCGGCACTTATGCCCAGAAAAAGAAAGAAACTATCAATGACTCCAACACCCCGCTGCACCTGTTGCAACCGGAGTATAAAGTGCCTTATAAAGCTCTTTCTACTACTGAAGTAAAAACTGACATCGACCGCATTCTCCGTTATCTGGAAAAGACTACTCATACCCGTGTGGTCAGTGAGAAAACCGGAAAAGTTATCACTGATTATAGTAACCTGCCTGCCGATGCCCAATTGGAACGCGGCGCCTTCCGCTTGGCCAGTTATGAGTGGGGAGTTACTTATTCAGCTATGATGGCAGCCGCCGAAGCCACCGGAGACGCAGCTTACATGAAATATGTTACTGATCGCTTCAAGTTTCTCGCCGAAGTGGCTCCGCATTTTCGTAATCTGCTCGAAAAGAATGGTACTACCGACCCACAAATGAAACAAATCTTGACGCCTCATGCACTTGATGATGCCGGTGCCGTATGTGCTGCTATGATTAAGGCACAATTGCAAGATAAATCTCTCAACCTCTATCCTTTAATAGATAATTATCTCGATTTCATTCTAAACAAAGAATACCGCCTTGCCGACGGAACCTTTGCCCGCATCCGTCCACAACTCAACACGCTTTGGCTAGATGATATGTTCATGGGCGTTCCTCCCGTAGCCTGGTACTCTCGTATGGCAGATAAAGAACAGTCCAAATATCTGGCCGAAGCCGTTCGTCAAATCTTCCAATTTGCCGAGCGTATGTGGGTACCCGAAAAAAAACTCTTCCGTCACGGTTGGGTAGAAGGTATGGGAGATCATCCTGCCTTCTTCTGGGGACGTGCCAACGGTTGGGCACTGCTCACCATGACTGAAGTGCTGGACGTAATGCCGACCAACCATCCCCAGCGTGAAAAGCTCATGAACCTCTTTCGTGAACACGTCCGCGGACTGGCTGCTCTTCAAAGTGGCGAAGGATTCTGGCATCAACTGTTAGATCGTAACGATTCCTATTTGGAAACTTCAGCAACTGCTATCTATGTTTATTGCATCTCCCACGCCATTAACCAAGGTTGGCTCGATGCAATGGCTTACGGTCCCGTAGCTCAACTCGGTTGGCATGCCGTTTCTACACAGATCAATGCAGAAGGACAGGTAGAAGGCACCTGTGTGGGCACCGGAATGGCATTCGATCCTGCATTTTACTATTACCGCCCGGTCAATGTGTATGCCGCACACGGCTATGGTCCTGTAATCTGGGCAGGAGCTGAAATGATCAACCTGCTAAATAAACAGCATCCTAAAATGAACGACAGTGCCATTCAGTATTACCGTACTGAACAGAAGACCCAGGCACCCATTTTCAGCGTAAGTAAACCCGATTAATCCTCTAAAGAATAATATATCATGAAAAGAGAAGCATTTAAAATGTTCCTGAAGCCCGGCTTCGAAAAGGAATACGAGAAAAGACATGCAGCCATCTGGCCCGAACTGAAAAAGATGTTATCCGATGGCGGAGTATACGACTACTCCATCTATTGGGACCGCGACACCAACATCCTCTTTGCCTGCCAGAAGGCTCGGGGTGAAGAATCCTCGCAGGATATGGGTGCCAATCCCATTGTACAAAAATGGTGGGATTACATGGCGGATATCATGGAAGTAAATCCGGATAATTCTCCGGTAACCATACCCTTGCCCGAGGTATTCCACATGGAATAAACCTTAAAAGTGCATTGAAGTTAGTCTTCAATGCGCTTTTTTCCTTATTTTTGTTACGTACCAAAATCTATGAAATATGAAAAAGCACTTAATGCTTGCGTGCCTGTACTTATTGCTCTCCATTCTTAACACCTCAGCCTCTGTAGAAGTACGTTCTACCCATATGACCACTACCGACGGGCTTGCCAATAATTCCGTCTGCTATGTATTCCAGGACAGCAAAGGGTTTATATGGATGGGAACCCTGAACGGACTCAGCCGCTACGACGGTAATACCTTCGTCACCCTCCTGCCCGAAGGCAATACTCAACCCGGACGCCTCTCCCTCTCCTCTAACCACGTCCGCTCTATCAGCGAAGACCGTAACGGTTTCCTGTGGCTCGAAACCTCCGGTGAATTCTTCAACTGCTACGACCTGAAGGCAGAACGCTTCGTCGACTTCACCGGTCGCGGCGAATACCGCCAACACTACGATCGCAAGGCCGAAGCTCCCAATGGAGATATATGGTTATGGAACAGTCGTAATGGCTGCCGCCTCATCACCTACCACAATGGTGCGTTTTCATCCGTTGCTTACAAGAAATCCAACGGAAACCTACCTTCGGACAGCGTAGCCTATGTCTATCCCGACCCGGACGGCAACATCTGGATAGGTACTGACCACGGCGTGGCCCTCGTCAGCAGTGCACAGACTGTCATTGTCGACAACAACAATGCCTTCGCCGCACAGAGCTTCGAAAAAGATATCTTTTTTCTCTCTACCGATGGCATCATCAACCGTAAAAGCGGTAGTGCACCCACCGCAACCTCCGCCAGTCTGCCACGTGGCGAAGGCGGCATCACCCTGTATGGCACACTCCGCCTGCAAAACGAGTGGGTCATCTTCACCAACACCGGCGGCTATCTATTCGACATGAAAACTCAACGCATCAGCCGACATCCGAATCTCGACATCCGTAACGGCAATGTGCTGACGGATAATCGGGGGGACTTCTGGATCTACAATAACACCGGTCAGGTATGGTATGTCAACGCCACCACCCATGCTGTTAAAACCTTCCGTCTCTCCCCTCCCGATAAATTGAACTATGTGGACATGGAACGCTACCACATTGTACACGACTCCCGGGGCATTATCTGGATCTCCACCTACGGCAACGGGCTCTTCGCCTACAACACTATCACAGAAGAGCTCCAGCACTTCGACTTCCAGATTGACGGCTTCAGCCACATCAGCTCCAACTATCTGCAATACATCATGGAAGACAGTTCCGGTGCTATCTGGGTCAGTTCTGAATACGCCGGTATTGCCCGTCTTACTATCCTGAACGAAGGCATCAAACGCATTTACCCTGAAGCCATCTCTCTGTCTGACCGCTCCAATACCGTCCGCATGATTACCCGCCTCAAGAACGATGACATCTGTATTGGTACCCGTGGTGGTGGTGTCTATACCTACGACCCGCTGATCAACACACAGAAAAAAGAAGTTCATTACAACTCCAACATCTATGCCATAGCCGAAGACCTTGACGGCACCCAGTGGATGGGTAGCCGTGGCGAAGGTCTCTGCATTGGCGGAAAATGGTATGTCAACCACTCCAACGATGCCCATTCCATTAGTAACAACCATATCTTTACCCTCTACTGTGACCGCAAAGGCCGCATGTGGATAGGCACCTTCGGCGGCGGATTGGACCTTGCCATCAAAGAGAACAACAGATACACCTTCCGCCACTTTTTCACCAAAACTTTCGGACAACGCCGCACGCGCGCCATCATCGAAGATTCGAACGGTTGGATATGGGTAGGAAATAGTGACGGAGTCTACGTCTTCTCCCCCGATTCCCTGCAAGCTGACCCGCAAAACTACCTGACCTATAATTACAACAACGGAAAACTGCGCAGTAACGAAATTAAGTGCATCTACCAAGACACACAGAACCGGATATGGATTGGTTCCTCCGGTGGCGGCCTTAGTATGTGCATCCCCGGCACCGATTATCACAACCTTACCTTCAAACATTACGGCACCAGTAACGGCCTCGTCAACGATATGGTTCAAGCCATCGCTGAAGATAAGCAAGGCAACCTATGGATTGCCACCGAATACGGTATCTCCCGCTTCAATCCCGAAACGCAAGCTTTTGATAATTACTTCTTCTCGGCCTACACATTGGGTAACGTCTACAGCGACAATAGCTCGTGCGTCAGTAAAAACGGCAGTCTACTGTTCGGTACCAACTACGGTTTGTTGGTCATCAACCCCGAACAAATGGGAAACAATTCTGTACTCAATTCCTCAATCACCTTCACCAACCTTCAGGTGAACGGAATATCCATGCGTCCGGGTGCCCCCGACTCCCCCCTCTCCAGTGCCATGATGTACACAGACGAAATAGAACTGAAGCACTTTCAGAGATCATTTGTAATAGACTTCACCACATTCGATTACTCAAAAACCAACAGCTACACCTACACCTATCGGTTGGAGAACTATGATAAAGAATGGAGCAAACCCTCTCCACTCAGCTTTGCATCCTATAAAAATCTACCACCGGGCAAGTACAGTCTGCACGTAAAAATCTGTAATGCCACCGGTATTTTGGGCGATCAGGAAGCTATTCTGAAGATTACCATCACTCCTCCCTTTTGGAAAACCACTTGGGCATTCCTTATCTATGCCTTCTTGCTGACAGTCATATTGTACATCACCTACAGACTGATACGCAACTTTAACCTCTTGCGCAACAAAATACAGGTAGAGAAACAATTGACGGAATACAAGCTCGTATTCTTTACAAACATCTCACACGAATTCCGTACTCCCTTAACCCTAATTCAAGGAGCATTGGAAAAGATACAGAGCATAGACAAAGTCCCCAAGGAAATGGTCAATTCACTGAAGGTGATGAACAAGAGCACCCAACGCATGCTCCGTCTCATCAACCAACTGTTGGAGTTCCGGAAAATGCAGAACAACAAGCTTGCTCTCTCCTTGGAAGAAACAGATGTCATGGGCTTTCTTCATGAAATATTCCTGAGCTTCAAGGATACTGCGACATCCAAGAATATGGATTTCCGCTTTCAGCCTTCAGCGGCTTCCTACAAGATGTTCATCGACAAAGGGAATCTGGACAAAGTTGTCTACAATCTCCTGTCCAATGCTTTCAAGTACACCCCGAGCAACGGCAAAGTCATCCTTTCAGCTATCGTCGATGAGGACAGGAAATGCTTGGAAATCTCTGTAGCTGACACAGGAATCGGTATTGCCAAAGAAAAACGGGGAGAATTGTTCAAACGCTTCATGCAAAGTAACTTTTCAAGCAATAGTACAGGGATAGGACTACATCTGACACACGAACTGGTAAATGTCCATAAAGGGACTATCAATTATGATGAGAACCAAGGAGGAGGCTCCATCTTCACAGTCTCCCTCCCCATCGACACCAGTGCATACGAAGAAAAAGACTTTCTCATTCCTCACGACGCCTTCCTCGAAGAGAAAGCATATAAACCGGAAAACAACGAAGAAGAAAGCACCCTGGAAGTAAATGTAACAAAGGAAAAAGAACCTTCGAACCAGTACAAATTGCTCATCATAGAGGATGACAACGACGTACGCGAATTCTTGAAAGAAGAATTCAAACTTTATTTTGAAGTTGTTACTGAAGCAGACGGTCTTTCTGGTCTGGAACGTGCACGTACATACGATGCCGATCTCATCATCTGCGATGTACTGATGCCAGGCCTCACAGGTTTCGAAGTTACCCAGAAGCTTAAAAATGATTTCGATACTAGCCACATCCCCATCATTTTATTGACAGCCATGAGTTCGGCAGAAAATCACCTGAAAGGCGTGGAAAGTGGAGCGGATGCATACATCACCAAGCCGTTTAGTCCCAAGCTATTACTGGCAAGAGCATTCCAGTTGATAAAGCAACGTGAAAAGTTGCGGAAGAAATTCTCGGATGATCCGGGAATGATTACGCCTGCTATCTGTACGTCAGAGAAAGATAAACAATTTGCCGATAAGCTTCAGGCTATTCTGGAAGAACAGATTAGTAACAGTGAATTCGCCGTAGATGACCTTGCTTCAGTGATGGGGCTGGGACGTTCCACCTTCTATCGCAAAGTGCGTGGAATAACCGGTTATTCCCCCAATGAGTACATGCGCATCATCCGCATGAAAAAAGCTGCTGAACTTTTACTTGAAAATCGTTATACAGTGGCAGAGGTATCTTATAAGATAGGTATCGAAGACCCATTCTATTTCAGCAAATGCTTCAAGAAACAGTTCGGTGTATCTCCATCCGTATATTTACGTGGTAAGAATGCCCCGGAAGAAAAAGAGGTTGATGACAAAGAAGAAGATATTCCTGAATGATAACATAACACAAAAATCCCCGGAACATTAAATATCCCGGGGATTTTTATATATCGATCACTCCCATTCTATCGTTGCAGGCGGTTTTGACGAAATATCATAGGTTACCCGGTTCACCCCTTTCACCTTATTAATAATATCATTGGAAACCTTACCCAGGAATTCGTAAGGCAAATGTGCCCAATCTGCCGTCATAGCATCCGTAGAAGTCACAGCGCGCAGCGCAATAGCACGTTCATACGTACGTTCATCTCCCATCACACCTACTGATTGCACGGAGAGTAGGATAACGCCTGCCTGCCAAACCTGATGATAAAGAGAAGTTTCGCTACCATCAGCATCTTTCACTTTCCAGTCACGCAAGCCCTGAATAAAGATATCATCCGCATTTTGCAAAATAGCTACTTTTTCCGGAGTAATATCACCTAAGATGCGCACAGCTAAACCCGGTCCGGGGAAAGGATGACGAGTAATCAGATGTTCAGGCATACCCAATCCGCGACCTACACGGCGAACCTCATCTTTAAACAACAAGCGAAGCGGCTCACAAAGTTTCAGGTGCATCTTTTCAGGCAAACCACCTACATTATGATGACTCTTAATAACCGTACCGGTAATAGAAAGAGATTCGATGCAGTCAGGATAGATCGTACCCTGTGCCAGCCATTTCACATCTTTAATCTTATGGGCCTCTTCATCGAACACTTCAATAAATCCCTTGCCTATGATCTTACGCTTTTCCTCAGGCTCCGTTACACCTGCCAGTTCTGCAAAGAACTTAGCACTGGCATCCACACCGATAACATTCAGACCGAGACATTCATAATCGTGCAGTACATTCTTGAACTCGTTCTTACGCAGCATGCCGTGATCTACAAAGATACAAGTCAGATTCTTGCCGATAGCACGATTCAGCAATACAGCAGCTACGGAAGAATCCACACCACCGCTCAAACCAAGAACCACTTTATCGTCCCCCAACTGCTCCTTCAATTCGGCAACCGTCGTTTCAATAAAGGAAGCAGCACTCCAGTCCTGTTTGCAACCGCAAACATCCACCACGAAATTCTTCAGCATCTGCGTGCCATCTTCGCTATGAAATACTTCCGGATGGAACTGTACGCCCCACACCTTTTCGTTCTCTATCTGATAAGCAGCAATCGCCACCTTATCCGTCGAAGCTATTTTTTTGAAATTGGAAGGGATAACCGTAATTGTGTCTCCGTGACTCATCCACACCTGTGTATTTTCCTTCACGTCCTTGAACAGCACATTGTCCTTGTCAAAAGAGCTCAAATGTGCACGTCCGTATTCACGACTTCCGGCAGGTTCCACCTTGCCTCCATTGGTATAAGCGATAAATTGCGCACCGTAACAGATCCCCAGAACAGGATATTTCCCACGAATTTCACTCAAATCTGTTTTAAACGCACTTTCATCGTATACAGAGAACGGGCTGCCCGAAAGAATAACCCCCTTTACACTTTCATCCCCCTTTGGGAACTTATTGTAAGGTAAAATTTCGCAATATGTATTCAATTCACGGACACGACGGGCTATAAGCTGTGTAGTCTGTGAACCAAAATCAAGAATGACAATCTTTTCTTGCATATAATCTGTATGGATTTAATTAAAATGATTTGCAAAAGTAGAAAAAAGTAAGAAAATAACGGGAATAATAGCCAGAAAATCTATATTTCATAACATAATTAATGAATTTGATAGCCAAGCAACTCCACATCAAGTCCGTACCAACTCCGTACCTATACACTTGGACTTGGTAGGGAGTTGGTATGGACCAGACACGGAGCTGGTATGTGACAGATTATTCTTTCTATTTTTTTTCTTTCAAAATATCCCTGATTTCCGTCAGCAAGACCTCTTCTTTGCTGGGTGCGGGAGGAGCAGGAGGTGCTGCAGGAGCTTCTTCTTCCTTCTTAGCCGTCAGCTTGGTCAGCAACTTGATGAACAGGAAAATAGAAAAAGCGATAATGAGAAAGTCAAACGTCACTTGCAGGAAATTTCCATAATTCAAGGTTACGGCGGCAATCTCTTTACCATCCACAACTTCGGCAGGTTTCATCACCCACTTCAGATCTGTAAAATTCACCCCTCCCACCAACAGGCCAAGAGGCGGCATAATAATATCTGCCACAACAGAGGACACAATTTTACCAAACGCGCCACCGATGATTACACCGACAGCCATGTCTACCACATTGCCTTTCATGGCAAATGATTTAAAATCTTGTAAAAATGAACTTTTTCCCATCACTTCCATTATTTAATTATAAAATTAAGTGCGAATATAAAAACATTTTCTTACTTTTGCACCGCATTTCAGAAATAAATGCGCAAGAGAAGAGAGATATTTGAACAAATATTATAAAACCCTTAAAAGTTTAAACAAAATGATTAAAGTAGGTATTAATGGATTCGGACGTATCGGACGTTTCGTATTCCGCGCTGCTCAGACAAGAAACGATATTCAAATCGTTGGTATTAACGACCTTTGCCCGGTTGACTACTTGGCTTACATGCTGAAGTATGACACTATGCACGGTCAGTTCGACGGAACAATCGAAGCAGATGTTGAAAACAGCAAATTGATCGTTAATGGCCAGGCTATCCGCATCACTGCAGAAAGAAACCCGGCTGACTTGAAATGGGATGCTGTAGGTGCAGAATACGTAGTTGAATCTACTGGTTTGTTCCTGAGCAAAGACAAAGCTCAAGCTCACATCGAAGCTGGTGCAAAATATGTAGTAATGTCTGCTCCTTCTAAAGATGACACCCCGATGTTCGTTTGCGGTGTAAACGAAAAAACATACGTGAAAGGTACTCAATTCGTATCTAACGCTTCTTGTACTACTAACTGTTTGGCTCCTATCGCTAAAGTATTGAACGACAAGTTCGGTATCTTGGATGGTTTGATGACTACAGTTCACTCTACAACTGCTACTCAGAAGACAGTTGACGGTCCTTCTATGAAAGACTGGAGAGGTGGTCGTGCTGCTTCTGGCAACATCATCCCGTCTTCTACTGGTGCTGCTAAGGCTGTAGGTAAAGTAATCCCTGCTTTGAACGGCAAATTGACTGGTATGTCTATGCGTGTTCCGACTTTGGACGTATCTGTAGTTGACTTGACAGTTAACTTGGCTAAACCGGCTACTTACGCTGAGATCTGTGCTGCTATGAAAGAAGCTTCAGAAGGCGAATTGAAGGGTATCCTGGGTTACACTGAAGATGCAGTAGTTTCTTCTGACTTCTTGGGTGACGCTCGTACTTCTATCTTCGATGCAAAAGCTGGTATCGCTTTGACTGATACTTTCGTAAAAGTTGTATCTTGGTATGACAACGAAATCGGTTACTCTAACAAGGTTCTTGACCTGATCGCTCACATGGCTTCAGTTAACAACTAATAAGCAGAGTACAAAATAATATTTAAAACAGGCAATCTCTACGAGGTTGCCTGTTTTTTGTTAAAATACAACGGGTTATTCATTAAATCAGCTATTTTTTTTGCACTTTTGCAGTTAGATTATTTTTACCGAACCTAAGTAAGTATGATAAAATTAAAACTAACGCTAACATTACTCTGCTTTATGAATATAATACAGGCTCAAAACCCTTTTTTTGAAAAGTATTCTACGCCTCACGGTACCATCCCGTTTGAAAAGATAAAGACCGAACATTATGAACCCGCCATTCGTGAAGGTATCAATCGTCACAATGCGGAGATTGATGCTATCACCAATAATCCGGAAGCGGCTACATTCGCCAACACAGTAGCTGCTTACGAGAAGTCCGGCGAACTGTTGAACCAAGTCAGCACTGTATTCGGCAATCTGCTGAGTGCTGAAACCAATGACGACATGCAGGAACTGGCAAAAACCATCATGCCGTTGCTGAGCGAACATGGCAATAACATCACTCTGAATGAGAAGTTATTTGCACGCATTAAAGCAGTATATGACCAGAAAGACCAGGCTAATCTTACTCCCGAGCAAAACAAGCTGCTGGAGAAGGTATATAATAGTTTTGTTCGCAGTGGAGCCAACCTCGAAGGAGAAGCCAAAGAGCAATATCGTGCCCTGAGTAAAGAACTCAGCTTGCTAACCCTGCAATTCGGAGAAAACAACCTGAAAGAAACCAACGACTATAAACTGGTACTGACAGACCCAGCACAACTTGCCGGCCTGCCGCAAAGCGCCATTGATGCAGCCGCAGAAACTGCCAAAGAAAAAGGCGTGGAAGGATGGGTATTCACTTTGCAGGCCCCCAGTTATAGCCCGTTTATGACGTATGCCAGCAACCGCGATTTGCGCTGTAAGCTTTATATGGCATATAATACCAAATGTACCCATGACAATGAAACCAACAATCTGGAGATTGTAAAGAAGCTCGTTAATACCCGCCTGGCTATTGCGCAACTTTTAGGATACAGCAGTTTTGCTGAATATAACCTGCGAGAGCGAATGGCAGAAAACAGCGGCAATGTATATAAACTGCTGGATCAGCTACTGGATGCTTACACTCCCACCGCCAAGCAGGAATATGCAGAGGTAGAGGCTTTGGCACGCCAACTGGAAGGCAGTGACTTCACAGTGATGCCTTGGGACTGGTCTTATTATTCCCATAAACTAAAAGACCAGAAATTTCAGATAGATGATGAAATGCTCCGTCCCTATTTTGAACTGAGCAAGGTAAAAGAAGGTGTATTCGGTCTGGCTGCCCGCTTGTATGGCATTACTTTCAAGAAAAACAGCGATATTCCGGTATATCACAAGGATGTGGATGCATATGAGGTATTTGACAAAGACGGTAAATTCCTGTCCGTACTCTATACAGACTTCCATCCCAGAGAGGGTAAACGTGCAGGTGCATGGATGACTTCTTATAAAGAACAATGGATTGACGAGGCAACCGGTGAAAACAGTCGTCCGCACATATCTATCGTGATGAACTTCACCAAGCCGACAAAAGACAAACCCGCCTTACTGACATTTGGTGAACTGGAGACATTCCTGCACGAGTTCGGGCATAGCCTGCATGGCATGTTCGCGAATTCCACCTATGAAAACCTGAGCGGTACAAATGTATATTGGGACTTTGTGGAACTTCCTCTCAATTCATGGAGAACTTCGCTATTGAAAAGGAGTTCCTCCACACATTTGCCAGACATTATCAGACTGGAGAACTCATCCCGGACGAACTGGTACAGCGCATTGTAGATTCTTCTAATTTCGATGCCGCTTATGCCTGCCTGCGTCAGGTTAGCTTTGGATTACTGGATATGGCATGGTACACCCGTACCACCCCATTTGATGGTGACGTGAAAGCTTACGAAAAAGAAACATGGAAGAAAGCACAGATTCTTCCTGTGGTAGAAGATGCCTGTATGAGTACACAGTTCTCGCATATCTTTGCCGGAGGTTATTCTGCCGGATATTACAGCTATAAATGGGCGGAAGTTCTGGATGCAGATGCTTTCTCACTGTTTAAACAAAAAGGAATCTTCAATCCGGAAGTAGCCGCTTCCTTCCGGGAAAACATTCTTTCCAAAGGAGGAACAGAACACCCGATGACACTATACAAACGCTTTCGCGGACAAGAACCAACTATTGATGCATTATTAATCAGAAATGGAATAAAGAAATGAAAAAGATGAAAACCTATATACAGCTGCTGCTAGTCACTCTCTTCGTACCCGTATTGAGTGCTTGTGATCAGGAAGACGATGTTATTGACATTTTCACCGGAAAAACCTGGTACATGACTTACATTGCAGTGGAAGGACAAAACAAAATGTACGACTTCTGGCAAGGAGATCAGGATGCAAGAGAAAAGAGTTTTAAGACGATTGCAGGAGATAATTACACTTTAGTGTTCGATGGTGCTGAAGTAAACGGTACAGCGGGTGGAACTTTCACCGGAAAAGCCACCAGTGCCTCTGTTAATGGAGACTGGAATGCAAATGGTAACAACCGGGAACTAAAGATAACCGTAAAAAATGCAGGCACCGATGCAGATAAGTATTTAGGAAAAGCCTTTATGGACGGACTAAAGAATGCATTCAAATATGGAGGAGATAATAAGAATCTATATATTTATTACAAAGAGGGACAGACTGTAAAGTTCATCTCTTTCGCGCCACAACGTAACTCAGGTAATTAAAACTATGGAAGGTTCTGCTAAAGAAAAACAAGAAGCGCTGGACAAGCGTTATATACGTATGGCAAGTATCTGGGCGGAAAATTCATATTGTAAACGCCGCCAGGTAGGTGCACTCATCGTCAAAGATAAAATGATCATTTCTGACGGGTATAACGGAACGCCTGCCGGTTTTGAAAATGTATGTGAAGACGATAATAACGTTACCAAACCTTACGTGTTGCATGCCGAGGCGAATGCAATCACGAAGATAGCACGTTCTAACAATAGCAGCGAAGGTGCTACTATGTATGTCACCGCTTCGCCATGCATCGAATGTTCAAAACTGATTATCCAGGCAGGTATCAAACGAGTGGTTTACTCCGAGAAATACCGTTTGGAAGACGGTATCGAACTTTTGAAGCGTGCAGGTATCGAGGTAGTATATGTAGCTACAGGCTACAAGATACAAGCTACAAGCAGTGAACAAGAACCTTAAACAAACAATAAACTAAAATCTGCGAAGCATACAGCCACTACCCGTAGCTTGTAGCTCGTAGCTAACAACTAAAAGATATGAGTACAAAAAACTCTTCCCGCTTTACTCCGCTCGTCATTGCAATCAGCGTGGTAATGGGAATTCTGATCGGAACATTTTATGCCAGGCATTTCGCCGGAAATACGCTGGGCATTATTAATGGCTCATCCAACAAGCTGAATGCTTTGTTACGGGTTGTTGAAGACCAGTATGTAGACACCGTCAACATGACGGACCTTGTGGAAAAAGCAATGCCACAGATATTGGCTGAGTTAGACCCCCACTCTACTTACATTCCTGCCCAGAATCTGGAGGAAGTTAATTCAGAGTTGGAAGGCAGTTTCAGCGGTATCGGTATTCAATACCATTCAGGATGATACTATTCATGTGAACAGTGTCATTCAAGGCGGTCCGTCCGAGAAAGTAGGACTGATGGCAGGCGACCGCATCGTTATGGTAGACGACAGCTTGTTCGCCGGAATAAAACTGACCAATGAGAAAGCCATGCGCACTTTGAAAGGCCCGAAAGGAACCAAAGTGAAACTAGGCGTCAAACGTGCTACAGAAAAAGATTTGCTGGACTTCGTCATCACCCGCGGTGATATTCCACAGAATACAATTGATGCAGCTTATATGCTCAGCAATGATTATGGATATATTCAAATCAGTAAGTTCGGACGTACTACTCATGTAGAACTGCTGAATGCTATTGCTCAACTCAGTCATCAGAATTGTAAGGGAATTATTATTGACTTGCGCGACAACACCGGTGGTTATATGGAGGCTGCCGTGCGTATGGTAAATGAATTCCTACCGGAAGGACAACTTATTGTCTATGCCCAGGGACGCAAATATCCCCGTATGGAAGATTATGCCAACGGAACAGGCAGTTGCCAGAAAATGCCTTTGGTTGTGCTGACCAATGAAAGTTCGGCATCCGCCAGTGAGATCTTTGCAGGAGCTATTCAGGATAATGACCGTGGTACAATCGTAGGACGCCGTTCCTTCGGAAAAGGATTGGTACAACAACCGATTGACTTCAGCGATGGCTCTGCTATCCGCCTGACAATTGCCCGCTACTATACTCCATCCGGTCGTTGCATACAACGTCCGTATAAAAATGGTAAGGACGCCAAGTACGAAATGGATTGGCTGACCCGCTACGAGCATGGTGAATTCTTCTCTAAGGATAGCATCAAGCTGGACGAGAATTTACGCTACTCCACCCGTCTAGGACGTCCCGTTTACGGTGGTGGTGGTATTATGCCGGACGTATTCGTACCGCAGGATACCACAGGAACCTCTTCTTATCTGATTGAAGTGCTCAATAAAGGACTGACTTTACAGTTCAGCTTCCAGTATTCCGACCGCAACCGGGCTAAACTGAATGAGTTCGAAAATGAAGAAGACATGCTGAAATATCTTCGTCAGCAAGGTATCGTAGAACAGTTTATCCGTTTTGCAGACAGCAAGGGAGTGAAGAGACGCAATATCCTTATCCACAAGTCCTACAAGCTGATGGAAAGAAACCTTTATGGAAACATTATCTATAATATATTAGGCAGGGATCCTTATATAAGGTATATCAATCAGGGCGATCCTACCGTACAAAAGGCATTGGAAATTTTGGAGAACGGCGAAGCATTTCCCAAAGCTCCGGAAGATGTTGTGAAAGAAGAAACGAAAGATGAAGGAAAGAAAAAAAGAACTGCGGAAGCGTATGGCATTGTTAAAGACCCGGCACGGGCTTACCACTACGCATCAATCCCAGTCTGCTGAAATTCTTGCCGCCCTGGAAGCCCACCCGGCTTTCAGGGCGGCACATATCGTCCTGCTCTATTATTCACTGAAGGACGAGGTCGATACGCATGAATTTGTCCGGAAGTGGAGCCGTGAAAAGCGGATATTGCTTCCGGTTGTCGTAGGTGACGATCTGGAATTGCGTGTCTATACCGGTCCCGAAGACCTGGCAACAGGAAGTTATGGTATTGAAGAACCTACCGGAGAACTCTTCACCGACTATGCAGCTATCGACTTTGTTGCCGTTCCCGGCGTAGCTTTCGATAATGCAGGTAACCGTCTGGGCAGAGGCAAAGGTTATTATGACCGACTGCTCCCCCGCCTCACGGCTTTCAAAGCCGGCATCTGTTTTCCTTTTCAATTAGTGGAAGAAGTGCCTGCGGAGCCATTCGACATCCGCATGGATACGATTATAACAATTCAATGAAAACAAATTATCACACTCATACTGCCCGTTGCATGCACGCTACGGGTAGCGACGAAGACTACGTGCTCAGCGCCATCAAAGGCGGCTATCAGGAGCTGGGATTTTCAGACCACACTCCGTGGAAGTATCACACCGATTATGTGGCTGACATGCGCATGCTCCCCGAAGAATTACCCGGATACGTAGAAAGCCTGCGCTCACTCCGCGAGAAATACCAAGATCAGATTAGTATCAAAATCGGATTGGAATGCGAGTATTTTCCCGCTTATATTCATTGGCTGAAAGAAAAAATCAAAGAGTATCAACTGGATTATATCCTATTCGGCAATCACCATTACCATACAGATGAGAAGTTCCCTTACTTCGGGCATCATACCGAGAACCTTGATATGCTGGAACTCTATGAAGAGAGTGCCATCGAGGGAATGGAGAGTGGTTTGTTCTGCTGTCTGGCCCACCCGGATTTATTCATGCGCTCATATCCTCAGTTCGACCGTCATTGTAAGTTAATCAGCCGCCATATCTGCCGCACAGCCGCACGCTTCCATATTCCGCTGGAATATAATATCGGTTATGTGGCATATAATGAAGCGCACGACTTGCAGACTTATCCCTGCCCGGACTTCTGGCACATTGCCGCCAATGAAGGTTGTACTGCTATCATCGGGTTAGATGCGCATAACAATAAAGACTTGGAAACGCCTGTATATTACAATCGTGCCATAGAAGAATTGAAAGCATTAAAGATACAGAGAGTGGATAGTTTATCACTAATTACTAACCACTAATCACTATCTAAATATGATATTCGTGATTACCTGCGCACCTACGTGGCGGTTCAGGTTGCGTACCAGCAAGTCACGTCCCATCATTAGTTCCTGACGCAGGGCGGCAGAAGTCAGATGGACATATAAAATCTGATTGCGGATATAGAGTTCGCGGGTATAAGAGGCAATAGTGGGGCCAAGGATTTCTGCCCATGAGTTGATGAGCCGCTGCTCATTGAGTGGCGACTCCAGACTCTCCTGCCGAAGGAAAGTACGTATCAGTTTACCTATTTGTTCGGCATCGTTACGCTTCATGCTTCATCCTCCTCCCGTTCTGTTATGACTCCTTGATCTACCTGGAACATTTTGTAATCGCTGCCTACCTTATGAAGAATGCGATCCAGATGTTCCCGGTTTGTATCTGTTATGAATATCTGCCCGAAGTTATCACCGGCTACCAACTTGATGATCTGCTCTACGCGGGAAGCATCCAGTTTATCGAAGATATCATCCAGCAGAAGCAAAGGTACTGCAGTGCCGGTCCTTTTCAGGAAATCAAACTGTGCCAATTTCAGGGCAACAAGATAGGTTTTGTTCTGCCCCTGCGAACCTTCCCGCTTGATAGGGAAATCACCTAAAAGCATATTCAATTCATCTTTGTGAATTCCATGCAGAGAGTATCCCATAATCTGATCACGCACACGACTTGCTTTTATTACATCTAACAGGGATGCATCACGGGCATGCGAATCATAAGTCAGCCCTACCTGCTCCTTATCTTGTGAAATAAAAGAATAGAATGACTGGAAAATAGGAATGAATTCACTGATAAAAGCCTCCCGCTTGCGGAAAACAATCTCACCGGCCTGTGCCATCATCTCTTCCCAAATGAGAAACAACTCTTCTTCTACCGGCACTTCACTTTTCAACAACGTATTTCGTTGAGCCAACGCTTTATTATAGCGTATCAGAGCTTCCAAATACTCTTTATCATACTGCGAGATTACGACATCCATAAAGCGCCGACGCTCGTCACTGCCTCCGGCAATCAATTCCGAGTCGGCAGGAGAAACCATGACCAAAGGCAAGAATCCAATATGATCGGACAAGCGGGTATATTCCTTTTTATTCCGCTTGAATTGTTTCTTTTGCCTGCGCTTCATACCGCAATAAATCTCTTCCGGCGTACCGTCGGGAGCCTCATAGAAGCCTTGGATGACAAAGAATTCCTGATCATGGCGGATGTTTTGCGAATCGATGGGATTGCCCGAACTCTTACAAAACGAAAGGAAATAAATGGCATCGAGCAAATTCGTTTTCCCCATGCCGTTCTGTCCGAAAAAACAGTTCAACTTGGGTGAGAATGAGAGCTCAACTTGTTCCAGATTCTTATAATTAAGTATGGATATACGTTTCAGTATCATATTACAGCAGTAAATTCAGTTACAAAGATAATGCAAAATCTCGATTTAGTGAGCGAAAAGAGAATTCATTCTTTTTTCCGAATGTGAGAGACTTATCTAAGCCGAATGCAGAACAAAATAAGCATGCTTATTTTTAATGCGGAGGTAAAGCTTAGCTCATTAAAAAGTAGGAAGAATTTCGGGTTTTCAAGTGTAAAAGAAAAAAAGATGCCGCTAAATTTCGTTGATACCTATAAAAAAGTTACTTTTGCGGGTCGAAATGGCTAAATAAGAATAATAACAAAAAGAATATATAAAATGGCAGAACAAAAGAAAGCTAACGAAGCCCTGAATGTGGAAGAAGCATTGTCACAATCGGAGGCATTTCTCATTAAAAACAAAAAAGCAATTATCGGCGCTGTAGTAGCAGTAATCATCATCGTAGCCGGTATAGTAATGTACAAGAACCTTTATGCTGAACCGCGCGAAGAAAAGGCACAGGCTGCATTGTTCAAAGGACAGGAATACTTTGAGGCCGACCTTTACGAACAGGCATTGAATGGCGACAGTATCGGATTCGCAGGTTTCGCTAAAATTGCTGATGAATACAGCGGAACCAAAGCTGCCAACCTGGCAAAAGCATATATGGGTATCTGCTACGCTCACCTGGGACAATACGAAGCTGCTGTAAAAGCACTGGATAGCTTCAGCGGAAAAGACCAGATGATAGCTCCTGCAATGAAAGGTGCAATGGGTAACTGCTACGCACAATTAGGCCAGCTGGACAAAGCTGCTTCTATGTTGCTGAGCGCTGCTGACGAAGCTGATAACAATTCACTCAGCCCTATCTACCTGCAACAAGCCGGAGAAATCCTCGTTAAGCAAGGCAAGTATGACGACGCTATCAAAGCATATACCAAGATTAAGGACAAATATTTCCGTTCTTACCAGTCAATGGATATCGATAAGTACATCGAACAAGCCAAACTGCTGAAGAAGTAATATACCTTATTATATAGTATATCAGACACGGGTTACACAGATTTTACACGGATAAAAAAGAAACAACCGTGAAATCCGTGTAATCCGTTTCTTTTTTTATCCCCCTTTTATTTTTAATTATTAATTTTAGAATAACTATGGCAACAGCTTATCATAACCTTTCAGACTACGACTTCAACTCTGTTCCTGATGCTAAAGAAATGAAGTTCGGCATTGTTGTTTCTGAGTGGAATTTCAATATCACCGGAAAACTTTTAGAGGGCGCAATGAATACTTTAAAAAAACATGGTGCCAGAGACGAAAATATTTTGGTGAAAACTGTTCCGGGTAGCTTTGAATTAATTTTTGGAGCCAACCAATTCATTGAATATAGTAATGTGGATGCAGTTATTGCAATTGGTTGCGTAGTTAGAGGAGATACTCCACATTTTGACTATGTTTGTATGGGAAGCACCAACGGAATTGCTCAACTGAACGCAACTGGCAACGTACCAGTGATTTACGGATTAATTACCACCAATACGATGGAGCAAGCCGAGGACCGCGCCGGTGGCAAACTGGGTAACAAAGGTGACGAATGTGCAATTACTGCAATAAAAATGATCGATTTTGCTTGGAGTTTACAAAAATAGTCGTATCTTTGCACCGCAATTGAGAAACAAAGCTACTCAATGAAAGAATTGAGATAGATTTCAAAGTGCAAAAGGGCAAATACCAGAGTGGCCAAATGGGGCAGACTGTAAATCTGCTGTCTTTCGACTTCGGTGGTTCGAATCCATCTTTGCCCACAAAAATTGCGGAAGTAGCTCAGTTGATAGAGCATTAGCCTTCCAAGCTGAGGGTCGCGGGTTTGAGCCCCGTCTTCCGCTCTTCTGAAAATCAGATAGTTATCGCAAGATTTCTATCTGATTTTTGTTTTTAGAAACCTTGGTTGACTTGTCATTTAACTGTGTGAGTTAAACCAAGAGTTAAACCCAATAATTACCTTTATCTGAAACTCATAATCATAAGATTTAAGGAAGCAACAGGAACGTTTGAACAAACAGAGAGCTATAAAAGAAGACAGACAGAAAGACTTATAGAATTCGTTAATTCCAATAGCCTATAGATTTCTCTCCGAGCTAAATAGATTGAAATTATAATTCAAACTCCTTTTTTATAACAATTCAAGCGTCTGCTTCTTATAATTAAGTATAAAGGAATGACCTTGTAAGAATTCGATGTTTAAGAGCCCAATATTGCCATCACCTATTATAAAATCTAACGTATACTCATCCTTTCCTATCTTGAATGTTACATCTCTACATAATTCAGCCGTCTTAATTGATAATTCATTTACGATATTAGCTGTTTCCTTTTGAATTTGCTCAAGTTTTCCTACATATAAACCACGTTGAAGCTTATTGTTTCTACATCCTGTATCAAAAGCAAATCGTGTTTTTTTCCCATTGACTTTACTATCTAAAATGATATAATCTATTGCTACATCAGGATAGTCTTCATGGTTTTTCCATTTATAAATAATCCCTTTCGTTTTATTATTATAATCGTAAGGTTCAACAATATTCTTTTCCATATCAAATTTCCAAGCTCCTGATCTAAGGATATTAGCCCCAACGATAAATTTGGGTGCATATTTTTGATAAAGACCAGTAAGATCAGCAACCAAGCAATACACTTTATGATATGTCTTTCCACAAAAAAACATTGAATCTATAAAAGCACTTGAAATCTTATCTTTAGTTTGGTTAACAGGAATTGTTTGTAATTCATCTTCTTTTATTCCGCATGAATCAATAGCAAAAATAGAATCAATTACACATAACGAACAACCTGTATCAATAAGAGAGGGTATTGAGTGCTTTTTTGTCTCATTGAACACCTGTACATCCGTATACATAAACTTATCTTTAAAAATAAGCTTTGATTGTGCTTTAGCAGCAAAACTGACAGCAAGCATTATACATAAGGATAAAAAATATAACTTCATAATTATTAAAAAAATATATCTCGTAAAACATCTCCTATCCACGGTTCTCTCATTTTTTCTCGAAAAGAATCATCCTTAAATTTAAAGGCATCTTTATTGCATATTCTTTTAAGATTGTGATTCACACTGTCTCGGTAGTGTAAGATTAGCCGATAATACAATGCAGAGTCATTAATTTCATCTTGTTTTGCAGTTATTGAATCTTTAACAGCAGGTATAGTAGCAAGGGTATCTTGAATTGTACTTGTTACTAACGTATCTTTTACAAATTTTATATCTAACGTATCTCTATTTAAATTGAGATATCTATTCGTCTATGCAAATAAAGCCCCGTTGCTAAGTGCAAGAATTAGTAAGATTGATATTTTAAGTACATCTTTCATACACCGTTTTTTGCAAAGATACAACATTCTAAAAATAGATGTTCCTTTTACCAGAAAAATAGAGGTATATCTGTAAGTTCCAAGTTTTGGGATTTCAATAAGCATATCTAAGTCCAACTGTCCTAACAAAGAGTAGATGTTATATGTAATGGTAGGAGAAGAATGCAAGAAGCTAAAAAACAAATATGCAAACCGGAAATAATTAGCGAAACACTTGACATCACCTTCTCAATATCGTATCTTTGTAATATCCTTTTATAGATAATCTTTATTCAACTTTGCATTAAACTACATTTCATGGCATATAGGAACGGAGAAGCAACTGCTTCCCCGTTTTTTTATTCCCTCAACGCAGCAGGCTCCGATAGCTCACAGTTATATAAGCGTGGGCTTACACTTATATAAGCGTGAGCCCACACTTGCACAACCGTAATGCCACACTCCGTCGTCTCCAATGCCACACTTCAACAGTTTAAACATGTGGCATTCAACGGACTAAGATGTGGCATAGAGGAGAATAAAGTGTGGCATTTGCCTCGCTAACCACAGGCAAAAGATATCAGAAATTCACAATCACAAGACATTCGAGTCATGACACTCATCTTGGCAGTATTCCCGTTAATAATACATAAATTTGCTATTGACAAAAGGCAACGATTATCTGCCAGAATCAGTAAATATTATTTTTAATTTGAAGCAAATCACAATAAAGAATGTTTCATTGTGAACAGAATTATTTCAAAAACATTCCCTCTTATTTCATAATATTACTCCTATACTGCGTCGGCGTCAGATTAACCAACTGCTTAAACGTGCGATTGAAATGAGTGATCGAATCGAAGCCACATTCCACAGCTATCTGCGAAATATCCATCTCTCCCAATGCTAACAACTTACAAGCATATCCCACACGCATTTCCATCACATACTGCAAAAGCGTCTTCCCTGTATTCTCCTTGAAATAACGACAGAAGGCGCTGGAGTTCATGCTCGCCATTCCGGCAATTTCATTCAATTTAAGGTTACGGGTGTAGTTATTGTTTATAAAGGAAATGATTTTATCAATCCGCTTGTTCCCCAGCGTAGGAAACTTTTCGTAATAATGCAGACTTGCCAGCGTCTTTCTTTGCGGACTGACCGCCAACTCCTGCAACAAATCCAGCAACCCGCTTATCTGGTGAAAACCACTTAATGAAAGAAACCCGGAAAGCAACTCTCCTACCCGGGTGGCATCCTGTTTCGGAAAGATGATGCCTCTCCTCGATTCCTCCAACAGTATTTTTATCTGTAGAAACTGAGGGTAATAATCAAAAGAATACTGCATAAAGTTCTGCTCAAACTGAATGATAGTCCCTTGCACGCGTGAAGTGGCGTTCTCCGAACCATAAATATCATTACTCCGCATGTAATGAGGCAAATTAGTACCGAACAGAATCACATCACCCGCAGAGAACTTCTCAATGCAATCGCCTACAAAGCATAGACCATGACTTTCCTTTACGTAAATGATTTCATACTGGCTGTGGAAATGCCACGGATAAGTGAAACGATCATAATCGTAATACCGCGCCTTGATCGGATTCGACTCCGATATAGGCAACTTTTCATTTATAATCGGTCGGCGCATATATTCTGCAAAGCTTAATTCACACACAAAGATAAGGAAAGACAATAGAAATGCTACCGCATACATGCAAAAATCCGCATATATTCTGCAAATATCCATTTATCACAGCATTATTTTTGCACGTATATTTGCAACATAAGTAATGTTTGAAAATAAAGTGGTATAAATAGGAGAAAAATAATTCAATAATAGACTAACCATAAATCGGGAGATAATTTATTATTCATGTACCAAGTTCTTTTTTTAAGCAATACTAAAAACCAAGTTAAACTATTAATATATAAATGTTATGGAAAAAACCTGGAGATGGTTTGGTAAGAAAGACAAAATCACGCTCGACATGCTGCGACAGATAGGCGTGGAAGGAATTGTAACTGCCTTGCACGATGTGCCCAATGGTGAAATATGGACCGAAGAGGCAATCAACGATCTGAAGACCTATATCGAGTCTTACGGCCTGCGCTGGTCTGTAGTAGAAAGCCTGCCTGTTTGTGAGGCGATCAAGTATGCCGGACCAGAACGTGAGCAGTTAATAGAAAACTATAAAGTCAGCCTGGCAAACCTGGGCAAGTGCGGTGTGAAAACAGTATGCTATAACTTTATGCCCGTTATCGACTGGATACGCACGGATTTGCAACATCCCTGGGCAGACGGCACTTCGTCACTCTACTTCGACCGTGTTCGCTTCGCTTACTTCGACCTTCGAATCCTCGGACGCGAAGGAGCCGAAAAGGACTACTCCGCCGAAGAACTGGCAAAGGTTGCAGAACTGGACAAGACCATTACCGAAGCAGAAAAGGATGATCTCATCGACACGATCATCGTAAAGACGCAAGGTTTCGTCAACGGAAATATCAAAGAAGGAGATAAGAATCCGGTGAACATCTTCAAGAAGCTGTTGGCCCTCTATAAAGGCATCGACCGTGATATGCTGCGCGAGAACATGCGTTATTTTCTCGCCGCCATCATGCCTGTCTGCGAAGAATATGGTGTGAATATGTGCGTGCATCCCGATGATCCTCCGTTCCAAGTGTTAGGTTTACCGCGTATTGTCACCAACGAAGCAGACATCGCCTGGTTCCTGAATGCAGTGGATAACCCGCATAACGGACTGACCTTCTGCGCCGGTTCCCTCAGTGCAGGCGAACATAACGATACCCGTGAATTAGCAAAGAAATTCGCTAAACGTACTCACTTTGTCCACCTGCGCAGCACGGCTGCCATGCCCGGAGGCAACTTTATAGAAAGCTCGCACCTGACCGGACGCGGACATCTGATTGACCTCATCCGTATCTTTGAGAAAGAAAACCCGGAACTGCCTATGCGCGTAGACCACGGACGGATGATGCTGGGTGACGAAGACAAGGGATATAACCCCGGATATTCATTCCACGGCCGTATGCTGGCATTGGCACAGGTAGAAGGAATGATGGCAGTGGTGCAAGACGAAATAAACAATTAAAAACTAATAATTAAATAAGGAGATTATGAACGAACAATTCAGTATTGCAGGTAAAGTAGCCGTTATCACCGGTGCAGGTGGTGTATTGGGTGGCAGCATTGCCAAATGTTTCATGGAGCAAGGCGCCAAAGTAGTAGCCGTTGACATCCGTCAGGAACAACTGGACAAACGTGTAGAAGAACTGAAAGCTTACGGTGAAGATGTGATCGGCATCGTAGGTAATGTATTGGACATCGCCAGCCTTGAAAAATTGGCTGATGACATCGTTGCCAAATGGGGACGTATCGACATCCTGCTCAACATTGCCGGTGGAAATATGCCGGGTGCTACGCTGGCTCCCGACCAGAACTTCTTCGACATGGACGTTACCTGCTGGGAAAAAGTGACTAATCTGAACATGAACGGAACCGTTTATCCTTCTATGGTATTCAGCAAAGTGATGGCCAAGCAAGGTAAGGGGTGTATCGTAAATGTATCTTCCATGGCTGCTTACAGCGCTATCACCCGCGTTCCGGGTTACTCGGCAGCCAAGACAGCCGTTGCCAACTTCACTCAGTGGCTGGCAAGCGAACTCGCACTGAAGTACGGAGACGGCATCCGTGTGAATGCTATCGCTCCGGGTTTCTTCATCGGTGACCAGAACCGTGCCGTGCTTATCAATCCTGACGGTTCGCTGACAGACCGCAGCAAGAAAGTTTTAGCCAAAACTCCGATGAAACGCTTTGGAGATATCAACGAACTGAACGGCGCCGTACAATTCCTGTGCAGCGATGCGGCAAGTTTCGTGACGGTGCATTGCTGCCGATAGATGGCGGATTTAGTGCATTCAGCGGAGTATAATTATCCTTGCTATTCAAAAGCATTTTCAATTTTATTCCAAAAAGCTGCTTCTAAGAGGCAGCTTTTTTTATTGAGAATAAATATCTTTGTAGCAATTTCAATTTAACCTATACACTATTTCAATGAAAAATGAACCTCCTACTCATGTCCTGGGCCTGGCTCATCCTCCTATTCCCGTTGTACGCATCGGACTCATAGGCTTAGGCAATCGCGGATTACTCACACTGGAGCGTTATATGCTCATAGAACACGTAGAGATCAAAGCTTTGTGTGAGATACGCCCCGAAAACCTGGCAAAAGGACAAGCTCTACTGACAAAAGACGGACATCCCGCCGCAACCGGTTATACCGGAGAAAACGGCTGGCAACAGATGTGTTGCAACCCTGATATCGACCTCATCATTATATGTACGGACTGGCTGACGCATACCCCTATGGCCACCTACGCCATGAAGCAAGGCAAGCATGTCGCCATCGAAGTGCCCGCCGCCATGACCGTAGCCGAGTGCTGGCAACTGGTAGACACCGCTGAACGCACCCGCCGCCACTGCATCATGCTGGAAAATTGTTGCTATGATGCCTTTGCCCTGACCACGCTGAATATGGCAAGACAAGGTCTGTTCGGTGAAATCATGCACGTGGAAGGTGCTTATATACACGACCTGCGCTCCATGTACTTCAGCGATGAAAACCAAGGCGGTTTCCATAACCACTGGAACAAAGCTTACTGCATGGAACACACCGGAAACCCCTATCCCACTCACGGTTTAGGTCCCGTATGCCAGATCCTGAATATCCACCGGGGCGACCGTTTGAATTACCTTGTATCCATGTCCACCCACCAAGCGGGAATGACGGAATATGCCCGTCGCACTTTCGGCAAAGAATCCCCCGAAGCACAACAGGCTTACCTGTTGGGAGATATGAACACCACCCTCATCCATACCGTCAAGGGAAAAACCATCCAACTGCAATACTGCACCGTCCATCCGCGCCCTTACAGCCGTTCGCACACCATCTGCGGCACGCGAGGCTTTGCACAGAAATACCCGGTAGCCACAATCAGTCTGGAAGATGCGCATAGCGGAGGGAGGCTCGGTACAGCCACCGGAGAACTCTTGCAACGCTATCAACATCCTTTTACAGCTACCATTGGCAAAGAAGGCACCCTCAGGTGCCCCAAACGAGATGAACTATATCATGGATTACCGCCTCATCTACTGCCTGCACCACGGACTTCCTCTGGATATGGACGTTTACGATGCCGCCGAATGGTCGTGCATCACCGAGCTTAGTGAGCAATCGGTACTGAATGGCAGTCGCTCGGTAGAAATACCCGACTTCACGCGGGGCGCATGGAAGACTTTTCCCAGCGTTTCAAGACAGGAAGAAAAACAGATAACACTCTAATAACCATAGCATTGCATTTACCAATCATTTTTCTCTTAATGTAAAAGCATTTACCGCAGGATGTAACGGCCTTTACATCATATTGTAACGACCTTTACATCGGTATGTAACGACCTTTACCTCGGCATGTAAATAGAGTTACCATGTGGGGTTAATAAAGTTACCCCAGCATGTTAATAAAGTTACCATTTGGAGTAATTGTCTTTTCCTGATTTAGCTAGACGCTTTTTCTTTTTATAAACGATATCAGTAGACTGTTCTTTAGAATATTGTACTGCTTCAGTAGTCACTTCTTCCTAAGTCCTGCTGATATAGTAGACACAGCAAAGTGAGTTGTGCTGATTCTGTTGACAGTCGCCTTGCTGGACTTGCAGAGCCCGTGCTTGCTTGTTCGGCAAGACAGGGTGCCCCTGGATGGGGCATTCTGTCTTTGTCAGGTGCGCTGGCATACGCCTTCGCCCGGACTTGCTGTTCGGCTTTGCAAAGATATTGCATCCTTCTTTTTATTGCTACTTGTAGAAGGATATTTTTTCTTCTGCCACATTTTCTTCTGTATTCCCTTCTCCAGATGCGCCACAGCAGGAATTTTGTACCCGATGCTCATATGCGGCCTGCGATAGTTATAGAAATGTATGTAGCGACCTATTGCATTTCTTGCGTGCCCGATGTCATTGAAACGGCCTCGAGGATGGCTACTTTCCGCCTTAATAATTCCGTTGATACGTTCCGCAACGGCATTGTCGGTGGGTTTGTAGTCTTCCGTCATACTGATGGCAATGCCATGTTTCTGAAGAAGTGCCACGTATGGGTCGCAACAGTATTGTACGCCACGATCCGAGTGATGTATCAGGCCTGTAAGATTTTCACCTCCTGTCATTTCAACAGCCTGTTCTATAGCCTGTTGTAATGCATTGATGGTAGCCGATACCCGCAAAGTGTCGGCAAGCACCCATCCCACTATCTTATGGGAGTAAGCATCAGTGGTCAGATGCAGATAACAGACTTCACCATTGGCAAGTGGTATATAAGTAATGTCACTGACCCACAACTGGTTGGCTGAAGTCAAGGTAAGCCCTTGGATTAAGTTCTTCCACTTGTGGTAGCGATGGTTGGAGTTCGTTGTATGCCGGGTCTTGCGGGCAGGCAGCATCAAACGGTGTTGCCGGAGCAATGCATAAAAGCTGTCCCGGCCAGGCATGAACCTGGATCCAAAAAGCACAGTGAGCATAATCCACAGTTTGTAACCGCCTATACCCGGATCTTCGATACGGATATCACGGACAGCATCCAGCATGAGACGTTCCCTATGTATCTGACTCTCAATGTCAGCCTTTGACTGGTAGTAGGCTTGACGACAATGGCCAAACAGACGGCAGACCAGCGCAACTTTCAGGTTGCGCTGACTGACCAGTTCCGTTACGATTTGGCCCCAGATTTTTTTTCTGATAGGGATGTTGAAGAGTTCTTCAGCACGTGTGATCATCAGTTCACGAGCTTCTGTTTCCAACTTGGAGAAAGACAGGGCCTTCTCCAGCTCTTTAATGCGCTTTTTAATTGTGCATTTTCATCTTTGTAGGCTTCCTTACTGCGATTGGACATCTCTGGTGATTCTTGTTCAGAAAGCAAAGATAGCTTTTCTGAAAAATTATCATACTTTTTAATCCAACTATTTAGCAAGGCAGGGCAACAAATGCCATGTTCACGGCAAAAGGCATGCTTGCTCAGCCCGGACTGGTAGTAAGAGTGAAGAAAAAACAGTTTTTCTTCTTCAAGGTAAAGCTTTCGTTTAGAGTTCATAATAGTAACACATTTATTAGTTGGTTAATGTGTCTACCTATATCAGTCTAAGACAGTACTTCACGACGGAGTACATTTTTTAGAATTTAGTTTAGTCTCCATACTGAAACTGCAACTTCAAAAATGGACAAGCCTAAACTGAAGGGCCATTCGTATGTTCAATAACTTACGATATGCGCACCTATTCAGTTTATTAGCTTGTCCGGGTTGTTGCAGACCTCAGTAGGGATAGTAAACTGTTTTAGGTGCGTTCCTTTTAACAGTATTGAACATGCAAACACCCATTATCAAATACTACAAAGTACTCACGAGACAAAACTCCCGATGGTACAAAATAATCTTGCTTATACAACAAGGAAAAACATCTGCCATGTATATTATAAAAACGCAGGATCGTGAAGTGCTTGAAACCCTCAGTTCAACATGCCTCAAAGAAGTAAGAGACAAAATACAGTTTGTCGGTAATTTAATACTCGGCAAGCATCAGTCCAGTCCTATCTATCTGGCATTCTATTGCAGATTTATTCATTTAGAGCATCAGCATTACTCATGCACAATGAAGAACTATCACATAAACTACATATTATAATTCAATTTCAAATACTATGAAATACTCATCACACCCCTGCAACAGAAGAAAACGAAATTTCTTCCTCTTTATACACATTGCCGCTTTCTGCATATACATGACATTGATTCTGGTACTTGCGATCCTTCGTGTTACGTTGGAAGAAAAATACATAGTGATAAATTCACTTCAAAAACAAATACAACAGTATAAAGAAATACCCACTACTCCCCTATCTCACGAATACAGGGAATGGTGGGATGAGTATGGCTTAAAAGACGATCATCGCTAATTTTATCTTTCAAAGCTTACCCATCCTTTAGAATATCTTTGAGCTGTTCAGTCCGGACTATGCCATACAGACTCCAAGGATTGATGCTGTAAGAAGATACTCTAACTGTTTACATCTGCAAAAAAACGTTCCTTTTCCTTGCATACTTTAAAAAGATGCATTACTTTTGCCGCCGTTAAACACAGTATTCACCCCTTTAAAACTGAAAGAAAGGGACTAATTTATGTTAGAACTATAATATCTCAGCCAGGACTAAGTTGACTCATCGGGATGATGGGGCTTTGCAATTTTCTTGATTAGTCCTACAATCACATTTATAATTTTATTATTATTCACTTCAATGCAGTGGACAGATAGCGTTGTATCTATCATCATCCCTCATGCATTGGGTACAAAACGCATATTGCACTGCCCCGCTTTGAGGCGGGCAGCCCATGCCGTATGCATACACATGAAAAAGAAAATATGGGAATACGATTAAAAGATTTAAGTAAGCTGGGATATAGAGACAATGTAGCACGCAGTCTGGTAGTAGCCATCGTTGGCAAACATTGCAAGCACCAAAGCAAAGAACAGATTATCAAAACACTGAGCGACGTGCTGGAAAACCCCGATACTTATAAAGAGAATGAGACATGGGGCAAACTGGCCGAACACCTGTCCCCCACGCTCATCGAAAAGAAGTTCACAGCATACGACTTGCTCGACGAGCCGTTGCCCTATAAAACCTATGGCGGCAAGTTCATAGAAACCCTCGCCAAACAGCAGATGAACTTGGCCATGAGGCTCCCCGTCAGCATAGCCGGGGCACTGATGCCCGATGCACATGCCGGATACGGTCTGCCCATCGGTGGTGTACTCGCCACGGACAATGCCGTCATCCCCTATGCCGTAGGGGTGGACATCGGTTGTCGGATGAGTCTGACGGTGTTCGATGCCAAAGCGGATTATCTGAAAAGATACTCGCATCAGATAAAAGAGGCACTGAAAGACTACACCCACTTCGGCATGGAGGGTGGTCTGACCTTTGCACAGGAGCATGAAGTGACAGAACGGGAAGAATTCCGTTTAACACCTCTTCTGAGGGACTTGCACGGAAAGGCCATCCGCCAGTTGGGCAGCTCCGGTGGTGGGAATCATTTCGTGGAGTTCGGAGAGCTTTTTCTGCAAGGAGAAAATGTGCTGGGACTGCCCGAAGGCAATTATATGGCATTGCTGTCACATTCCGGTTCGCGCGGACTGGGAGCGGCTATCGCCATGCATTATAGCCGGATAGCCCGTGAAGTCTGCAAACTGCCGCGTGAAGCGCAACATTTTGCCTGGCTCGGCCTGGACTCGGAAGAAGGACAGGAATACTGGATGAGCATGAACCTAGCGGGCGACTACGCCCGTGCCTGCCACGAACAAATCCACCTAAACCTATCTAAAGTTCTGGGCCTGAAGCCAATGGCGAACGTGAACAATCACCACAACTTCGCCTGGAAAGAGGAGATTGCACCCGGACGCACCGCCATCGTGCATCGCAAAGGAGCCACTCCTGCACAGGCAGGGCAACCGGGACTTATCCCCGGAAGTATGGCAACTCCCGGTTACCTGGTAGCAGGCCGGGGTGTGGAAGAGTCGTTATGTTCCGCTTCGCACGGTGCCGGACGGGCCATGTCGCGCCAGAAGGCAAAGGAGAGTTTCACCCAGTCGGCCATGAAGAAATTTCTCTCGCAGGCCGGGGTCACACTGATTGGGGGCAGCATCGAAGAGATGCCGTTAGCCTACAAGAACATAGACCGGGTGATGCAACCTCAGGAGACATTGGTAGAAGTGCAGGGCAAATTCATGCCGCGCATCGTAAGGATGAATAAAGAGTAAGAGGCTAGTATTCAGGAACCACTGATTTAAAGTAGATGAATGATTTAAAAAGAAAGGAGTAACTTATGTTATCAGAAAAATATGGTCGCACGTATCATTACCCGTTTTCTCCCGGAACGACCAGTGACGACCGCATCAACCATACGTATTGGGAAGACATTCAACAGATAGAAACCCTGATACATACCGAAAAGCTGGACGGAGAAAACAATTGCCTAAGCCGCTACGGTGTATTTGCCCGCTCGCATGCAGCGCCTACCACCTCACCGTGGACCAGGGAACTGCGCGAGCGTTGGGAACTCATGAAAAACGACTTGGGGGACATCGAGATATTCGGTGAAAACCTGTATGCCATACATTCGATAGAGTATCGCAAACTGGAAACACACTTTTATGTGTTTGCCGTGCGTTGTCTGGATCAGTGGCTGTCGTGGGAGGAAGTGAAATTCTATGCCGCTCTGTTCGACTTGCCTACGGTGCCCGAATTACGAGTGGAAACAGTAGAAGGATTGACGCGGGAAGCATTGCAGCAACAAGTCGTTAGTCTGGCACAAGAGCCGGGTGTGTTCGGAACACGCGATCCGCAAACAGGCGCAGATTGTACCCGTGAAGGGGTAGTCACCCGTAATATAGGTGAATATCCTGTAAGTGAATTTGCCCGTAACGTATTCAAGTACGTACGCAAGGGGCATGTGAAGACCGATGAGCACTGGACACGCAACTGGAAGCGTGCCCGCCTCATCTGGGAAATAGGAAAGGAGGAATAAAATGAATTGGAAACTGACAGATAATAAGAATTGGGACTCACTGGAACAACAGTTCCGGTGGGTACAAGATATGAACTTCGTGATGCAGCACCATTTACATCACGAAGAAGGTAGTGTGGCCGTACATACCCACATGGTACTGGAGGCATTGCAGCAACAGCCGGAATATCGGACTTTGCCTGCACAGGAACAGGAAATATTGTGGGCAGCCGCTTTATTGCATGATGTGGAAAAGCGCTCTACTTCGGTAGATGAAGGAGGTGGCATTATCACTTCCAAGGGACATGCCAGACGTGGAGAATATACAGCACGCACAATCCTTTACAGAGATATTACTACTCCGTTTCATATCCGGGAAACCATTGTTGCGCTGGTGCGTTATCATGGTTTGCCGGTTTGGATTATGGAGCGGGAGAATCCTGTGAAGAAGCTGTGTGAAGCATCTCTCAGAGTGGATACACGTTTACTGAAAATGCTTGCAATGGCGGATATTCAGGGACGTATCTGCAAAGATAAGCCTGCACTGATGGAGTCTGCCGAGTTGTTCGAAATGCTTTGCCGTGAACAGGATTGCTGGGGAAAGGCACGAAGCTTTGCAACGGATCATGCCCGCTTTCAGTACTTTCATGCTGAGGATGGGTATATAGATTACATTCCACATGATAATTTCCGGTGTAAAGTTATCTTATTGTCCGGTTTACCAGGGATGGGGAAAGATCATTATATCCGTACATTGCCGCAGGATATTCCTGTGATAAGCCTCGATGCTATCCGGCGAAAGTACAAAGTTAGCCCTACGGATAAGGCTGCCAATGGCAGGGTGGTGCAGGAAGCCAAGGAAGAAGCTCGCAGCTATCTGCGTAAAGAGCAAGGTTTTGTGTGGAATGCAACCAATACTTCAAAACAGATGCGCTCGCAACTGATTGATTTATTCCTCACTTACGGGGCTAAAGTGAAGATTGTTTATATCGAAAAGCCGTATGAGATATGGAGGAAACAAAATCGTGAACGGGAATTTATGGTTCCGGAAGCGGTACTGGATACAATGCTCGGGAAGCTGGAAGTTCCGCAACTGGGGGAGGCACATGAGGTGGTGTATTCTGTCTGACAGTAGACAAGATACATCACTCTTTGTTTATCAATTGTTCCATTGCATTAATAAAGGCTTCAGCCCGTGGACGAAGTGTATTTACCAAAGCAAGATCACAATATGCCAAGTCACTATAATCACTTGCCTGACGTTTTTCAAATAGAAGGCTAAAGGTTGCGCCATGATCTAAGCTCAAATGCCCGGTGCGAACAAAATGCATAGAAAGTTGTGTCTTTACGCCATTATGTGTATTGGCTTCTATCTCACAATTTAACAACAGTGCAGAAGCAGCATAATAACAAGCATAATAAAGACGGTTAACGGCTGCATTATAATAACCGCCTGCTGTGTTATAATCAGCTTCTTTCAGGGTTTCATAAGCACGTTCCAAACGATAATTCACAATGGCGGCACGACTTTCAGAATCAAGTTTTTCTTTCATAACACGATCCCTTCCTTCATTACATTGATGCTGAATGGGGTCGTGATTCTTTCCCATACACGACGCAACACTACCATCGGACTGATAATCACCCCGGTCTCCACTTCCACTTCATACAAATGACGGGTAATCTCCAATTCACGTTCAGGTGCCAAATGATCACCATCCAGCAATATGAGTAAGTCTATATCCGAATCTACCTGTGCATCTCCCCGAGCTTCGGACCCATAGAGAATGGTCTTCGCATCAGGAGCAATGCGATGCACTACTTCTGCAATCCGGCGAACAATATCAGGTCGTTTCATAACTTAATCTCCTATTCTCTAAATTACACGACAAAGATAACAATGTTTTCGGAAATACAACTTACTGCAATACAATACTTACCGAGAAATACGGTGCTATCTGGAAACAAGGATCATATTCCCTCCCCATCGCCTTAAAGAACGCTGACAAGCTTCTGCCATCATAATAAGCATTGCGCACCGCATTTATCCCCACCGTAACAGGCAAAGAAATGTGCTTGGAAACCTTGAATTCAGGACGGAAACCTACCACAATGTACTGGTGCGTAAAAATCTTATCATCACCATTCAACTCTGTCAAAGCCATCTGCCCACCCATTTCCGTAATGAAACTGATGCTGAACGTTTTGTTCACATTATACCCAACCGCAAGGTTAGCTCCATCCAAAGCCGAAAAGCTGCAAGTCAGTTTATGCCCATAATTCCAGTTTACGTATAATGCGGGAAACGCCATAGGATAACCGAAAGCATTGTTCAATGCCAAACCCGCACCCAGTTCCAGATTAGGGAGTATACGCCTGACAAAGACCAATCCCGCACTTCCCAATACGTTCCGGAAACGTAAATGCGAAAACCGTGTATCACCCGTATACACGCCGACACCGACGCTTGCCATCATCGACCATTTCTCACTCAAAGGCCGCACATGGAAAAGCGACATCTGCAAATTCAAAATCTCGGACAACACAAGAGGCTCTGCAATATTCTTATTATTCAGAGACGCATAATCTCCCGAAAGCCCGATACCCCATATCGTAGGCTGATTGCTTTCGTTCTTTTTCATCAACAGGGGCAGATTGGCACTTCCATGATAGACCATGGCGGAACCTTTACTACTACCCACTTTTTGATTGTGTTCATCCCGATAAGCCGATGTACCGAAATACTCTGTTTTAATAGTGATTTGTGCTGTGCTTTCCACAGAAACCAGTACTAATAAGACCGTTGCAATAGATATCCACTTCATTTTTGTTTCTTCTTTTAATGATTTGTATGCCACAAAGATTGTTAATATCAATGCGAACGAGGAAATCTTTTTGACCAAACCCCGGCCTGCTTATGACGAAACAGATAAGCAGTAACCACTTTATCCCTTATCTTTGCAACATGAAGAAACATCTGACTTTCAAATCGCGGCAGCTTTCTACTATCTTCTGGCTACTCATCGCCGGTACCTTCTGGATACAATTCCTCAATATGTCGACCAGTATATGCGAAGCAACGCTTCTCACCATCTGCATAAGCGGCAGTTATATGCTGGTGAACCAATATCTATGCAACCATCTGCTGAAAAAAGCGATACGCACCAAGCAGATGAAGCCTTTCTGGATATTGTTTATAGTACTTTGCATCCCCACAAGTACACTGGTAGCCTCCTACTTCGTCCTCTTCCAGTATCTTGAACAAACAGGTATATTCCCTGTATCCAACATCTTCATAGAGGGAGAAGAGAACCTTCTTTTCAACTCTATTCTCTTGCTACCGGGTACATTGGTTATCAATCTCGCCTTCTGTGGTCTGTGCTTCTATTCAGAAAACCTGCAATTAGAAAAAGAGAAATCTCAATTCCTCTTCCAGACATTACGGCAGCAAATCACCCCTCACTTCATGTTCAATGTGCTCAATCACATCAATATCCTGATGCAGGATAATGTGCCTTTAGCTTCTTCCCTTTTAGAGAAATATTCCGATATCCTGCGCTACCAATTGTATAACGGTCAGAAAGAACTTATCAGCCTGGAACAGGAGATAGAATTCCTGCAAAACTACATAGCGATAGAAAACATTCGCTGGGAAGACAAACTGGCCGTAAGCACCGAATGGGAAGTAGAAGACGGCAGCATCGGATTCCCGCCTTTGTTATTACTGACATTCATAGAAAATGCCTTTAAACATGCATCGCACACACCCACGGAGAAAGGACAGGTACAGATACGGTTCAAACAGAATGCCCATCATATCCTTCTTGAAGTCGGCAATACCAGCTCCCCGCATCTGCAACGACCAGGCACCGGACTGGGACTGGCCAATGCAATCAAACGACTGGACATCCTGTTTCACAAGAAGTACCAGTTGTCCGTCAACCAAACAGATACCTATTATCAAACCTCACTTAGCATTGAAATATAAAAGATGAAAGACTCCCCTGAACAACAACCCCTGAAATGCCTCATCGTAGACGATGAACAAATCGCCATCAAAGGCATTGCCAACCACATCAGCAAACTGGATTTTCTCACAGTCAACGCCACCTGTTCTTCTGCACTCGAAGCAAGAGGAATATTAGAAAACCAGTCTATCGACCTCATGTTTCTGGATATCAATATGCCCTATCTTTCCGGCATCGATTTCCTGAAATCATTGGATGAAGCACCATTGACCATACTAACTACCGCCTACTCCGAATATGCCCTGGAAGGCTATCAACTTAATGTTGTTGACTACTTACTGAAACCAATCTCTTTTCAGCGTTTCTTTCAGGCAGTGACCAAGGCCGCCCATATCTTCAGAACCCAACTCTTACTGCAAAATAATGGAATAAAAGAAACCACCCGGGAAATGTATATCAGGCAGGGGGATGCATTTACCCAGATATCCTGGAAAGATATACTGTATGTAGAAGGTATGCAGAACTACCTGAAACTGCACTTCAAGTCCAAAACTCTCATCATCCATCAGACCATGACTTCACTGGAAGAAATTCTGCCTCAAAGCGCCTTCTTCAGAATACACAAGTCTTTCCTTGTAAACCTCTCGCACATCGATTCCATCGCCAAAGGAAGAGTCTTCATCAACGGGAAAGAACTTCCTGTTTCAGCCCTGCGACGGGAGGAACTACTGCAAACAGTAGTCTATAAGAATTTAATCAGCAAATAAAAATTGGGCACATCCCTTCATGAACCATGACAGATTAGACAAGATTTCCGAATATTACATCTATCTTTGCAGGCGTAAACAAACAACGCACATTTTATAAAAAAAGTTTCTAAAACTCATTACCAAACTTACGCATAAAACAGATGAAAACAATCGTAAACGTCCCTACTAAGCAAAGCCTGATTCGGGAAACAAGAGATTATTTAATGATCGCCCTCGGATTAATTCTTTATGGTATAGGCTGGACAGTATTTCTGTTGCCCAATGACATCACCACCGGAGGAGTGCCGGGTATCGCCTCCATAGTCTATTTCGCCACCGGCTTCCCTGTGCAGTACACTTATTTCAGTATCAACCTCATCTTGTTACTACTCTCCATCCGCATCCTGGGCTGGAAGTTCAGTATCAAAACAGTATTCGCCGTATTCACCCTGACATTCTTCCTTTCCATCATTCAGAGACTGGCAAGCGGTGTGGTCTTACTGCACGATCAGCCTTTCATGGCGTGCGTCATCGGTGCATCCCTCTGCGGAGGCGGCATAGGCATTGCTTTTTCTTCCAATGGTAGCACAGGCGGAACGGATATCATTGCCGCCATCATCAATAAATACCGGGATATCACGTTGGGGCGTGTAATGCTGATCTGTGACCTGATTATCATTTCTTCCAGTTATTTTGTGTTGAAAGATTGGGAGAAGGTGGTTTACGGTTATGTAACCCTGTACATTTGCAGTTTTGTTCTGGATCAGGTAGTGAACAGTGCCCGGCAATCCGTACAGTTCTTTATCATCAGTGAGAAATATGATGAAATAGCCCGGCACATCAATGTATATCCGCACCGAGGAGCCACCGTCATCAATGCTTCCGGATTTTATAGCGGCAAGGAACAGAAGATGTTGTTCGTACTTGCCAAGAAGCGCGAATCAACAATTATATTCCGATTGATAAAGGATATAGATCCAAACGCATTTGTATCACAAAGTGCGGTAATCGGAGTATATGGAGAAGGGTTCGACAGAATAAAGGTGAAATAGCTGCGAGTGATGAGCTACGGACTACAAGTACCTTTCGGAATAATGGCAGTGCGAGCTACTCGTTACTTGTAGCTTGTAGCTCGTAACCACCTTCTTTCCAAACATACACTACAGGGCGGCGGAGATACGGTTTCAGTTTCTCTGTCGCTTCTTTATCCATATAGTCGGTAGTTGTAAAAGTAAAGGTCAGTGCATTGTCCTTTGCAGAAAGATCAGCTTTCATCAGCAACATATCTGCCTGTTCGCCGGCATCTCTCACTTCATAATCCATCAACGTATCTGGTAATGACAGGAAATCTTTCATTACAGGAGGCGTGAGGAAAGAAGAAGCAGGCAATTCTTCCCAACCGGTGGTATAGAAATGGACATCACTATCACAAGCAGGGGCACAAGCTGTAGATACGGTACAGATTACTTTCGTACTGTCATTCGTAGCCAGCAACTTCATCTGCCAGGAGCTTTGCGGTGTCATCTGGATACGGATGTAGTCGGGAGCAAGCTCCGTCATTTCCGATTTGCCGCCGAAACGGTTGGTTACTTCCGCTTTCATCTTACTTTCAAGGAAGTCGATACAGTCGGCACGGTTCACGGCAGTAAGCAGTGGACTGAGGCTATCGGGCATATTTTTGAAAAAGGTTTTAGCTTCCTGAGCTTGCAGAGAACACATCCAGGCACAAGCCAAACACAAAAACATAGTCAATTTCTTCATCATATTATTTTTCTGTTATTCCTATTTTGTATTTTATTACTTCAACACAATCTTCAGAGCCAAGAGCATATCTCTCCAAGAAAACGTGCATCTATTTCATCAAAGGTATTCAAGCTTTCACTATCTATATCGAGCACGCCCCACACCTCGCCATTCTCACGAATCAACGGAACGACGATCTCCGAGCGCGACAACGAACTGCAAGCTATATGTCCGGGGAATGCATCTACATCGGGCACCACCAACGTCTCCGCCTTAGCCCATGCTGCACCACAAACACCCCGTCCTTTCCGGATACGTGTGCAGGCTATCGGCCCCTGAAAAGGTCCTAATACCAGTTCTTCCCCTTTCACCAGATAGAATCCTACCCAAAAGAAACCGAAAGTCTCTTTCAGTGCAGCCGAAATATTAGCCAGATTGGCTATAAGGTCATTTTCGCCTTCAATCAGGCTTTTTATCTGGGGAAGCAAAGTCTGATACTTTTCGGCCTTGCTGCCGTTGCTGATACATAAATCTTCTGCCATATATTCTGTCTTGAGATTTATTTACTTCCCAAATATAAGAAGAACATTCCAATCAATACCAAAATGAGATCGACAGCCTTACTTTTTAAATTCTTTTCACGGAAGAAGAGGGCTCCGAAAAGGAAGGAGACAACCACACTCCCACGACGTACCATAGAGACAATGGAAATCATGGAGTCTTCATAGCTCAGGGCATAGAAGTAGGCAAAGTCAGCTGCACTAAGGAAGACGGATATCAGGATGATAGTCCAGTCCCAACGGAAAGGGGTACTTTCTTTTCGCTTAGGATACCACAGCAAAAGGATAATGGGACACATGATAAATACCTGATAGACATTATACCACGACTGCACCGCCATAGGATTGAATTGCTTCATCAGATACTTATCATAAAGTCCGCTGATAGCTCCGGTGATGGCAGCCAGCACGATGAAGTAAATCCATTTGTTATGTTTAAAGTCAATGCCTTCCTTCTTACCGGAACGGCTCAGCATAAAGAAAGAAAGTATGGCAAGCATGACTCCGATCCATTGATACAGGTTCAGACGTTCACCGAATATCAGCATGGCACCCACCAGCACCATTACAGGGCGGGTAGCATTAATCGGACCGACAATCGTCAACGGCAAATGCTTCATGCCAAAGTAACCGAATATCCAGGAAGATAGAACGATAAATGACTTGACAATGATAAACTTATGTACTTCCCAGCCTACAACAGGTACTTCGAACATTGTTCCGTTCAAAGCAGGAGTAAAAGCGGAAATCAGTATGAAAGGAAGAAATATCAGGCTGGAGAATACCGTATTCAGAAACAGAACGGGAAGCACAGCATTATCGCGCAATGATTTCTTCTTAAATGCATCATAAAAACCCAGCAAGGCAGCTGAGAGAAAGGCGAGTAATAACCACATGTGAATTAAAAATTGAAAATTAAAAATTAAAAGGCAGTTCAGGGATAAAGTTATCCGACTTAAGAAACTGATCCGACAGCTTAACTGCTTATAAACAGTTCTTCCGGATACGTGACATCTACCAGAAACAGAGCATTGCCCGGAACGGAAGTACCAGCCTTGCAACGGTCTTTCTGCTCGATAACACGCCGGAAGCCATCAACGGTGAGCTTGCCACGGCCAACTTCGAGCAAAGTGCCGACAACTGCGCGAACCATATTGCGCAGGAAACGGTCCGCCTGAATGGTGAATACCCAGGTTACATCGTCTATCTGAGTCCAGACGGCATGCATGATGCGGCAGTTGTTTGTTTTTACGTCCGTATGCAGTTTGCTGAAACTGGTGAAGTCTGTATAATCAAACAAACTACGAGCCGCTTCGTTCATTCGTTCGAAATCGGGTGTCTGGAAAAGACGACAACGGTATTGACGATTGAAGGGAGACTTTGCCGTAGTCACGTAGTATTTATACATGCGTGCCGTTGCATCAAAGCGGGCATGCGCATCGGGCTTCACTGCACGGAGGCGGTAAACAGAAATATCGGGCGGTAAAAGGCGGTTTAGTTTGTCGGTAAAGAAAGCTGTATCAAGCGGTTCGTCACTATCAAAGTGGGCAACCATCAGAGAAGCATGCACCCCGGCATCGGTACGTCCGGCACCAATAACTTCTACTTCACGGCGCATCAGTGTGGCAAGTGCACGCATCAGACACTCTTGTACACTGTCTCCGTTGGGTTGTATCTGCCAACCGTGGTAGGCGGTTCCGTCGTAAGCTAAATAAATAAAATACCGTTGCATACTCTTTTGCTTTCATTTTTCGGGCGCAAAGGTACAAAAATAAGGCTATAAGGAAGAACTCTCTTTTCTTTTTCCTACTTTTGTGCCCACATAAAAACATTTTCAAGCCATATGCAACAAAGATACAACAAACTTCCGCTTTTATTTTTAGCAATACTTATGGCCGGCACTTCCCTTGCCGGATGCAAAAAGAAAGATATGTCCCTCAAACTGAACGAGCCGCGAAACATTAAAGGAGTAATCAGCTACAGACGAACCTTCGGCGACTTGAATGAAGCGCATCTGAATGTCGCACAAGCCATAGGCATTACGCCAATTGCCTCCCGCAAAGAGGCCGAACACATGAAGGAAAAACTTCAGCACATCGAAACGAACGATTTATATGTAGTAGACTCGCTGACACACTCCATCCCATATCTCATTAAAGGTGCAGCACAACTACTGGATACCATCGGTAGCAATTTCCTTGACTCACTAACCGCCAAAGGACTAAACCCCAATAAAATAATCGTAACCTCCGTACTCCGCACCGAAGATGACGTAAAACGCCTGCGTCGCCGCAATGGCAATGCCTCGGCAAACTCTGCGCACTTCTACGGAACTACATTCGATGTCAGTTGGAAGCGCTTCAAGAAAGTAGAAGATGAAGATGGACGCCCGCTACAGGATGTCAGTTCAGATACATTGAAACTCGTTCTCTCCGAAGTATTGCGCGACTTGCGGAAAGCGGATAAATGCTATATAAAGTATGAGTTGAAGCAAGGATGCTTCCATATTACGACGAGAGGAAAATGATAAATTAGGTATTAAGTTTTAAGTATTGCAGTATTAAGACTGCGCCATAACACTGCATACTTAAAACTTGATATCTTGTCTTTTCATTCTTCCATCATCCTCCACGCCAACGGCAGACACGTCACGATATCCCCGGCTGTCATTCCTATCGCCCCATACTTCTTACAAGCAATATCTCCGGCAAGCCCGTGAACATACATCGCCAGACAGGCTGCATCTTCCGAAGCATAACCCTGTGCCAACAAAGCCAGCACTACACCCGTCAAAACATCTCCACTGCCACCTGTTGCCATACCCGGATTACCTGTAGTATTAAAATAACACTTCCCTTGCGGAGTAATAACCACAGAGTAAGCACCTTTCAAGATGATATATGTTCCTGATGTTCGCGCCAACTCACGTGCTTTCGTTAAGCGTTCATAAGAGTCCTGACACTTTCCTACCAACCGTTCCAGTTCTTTCGGATGCGGTGTCAGAATGCTCCCTTTCGGTAAGCGTCCGATATAATTGCGATGCCCTGCCAGCACATTCAAAGCATCAGCATCCACTACCATAGGAAATAAACAGCTGTCTATCTGCTCCAATACCGCACCCTCTGTCTCTTCCGCCTTTCCCAGACCCGGACCGATGCCCACTGCCTGATAATCATCCGTATCCGTAGGACAGGCAAAACAGGTATCACTGGGGTCCAGTTCTGTCATAGCCTCCGGCACGGAAGTCTGCACAATCATATTGTTACAATAAGGCACATGCATCGTCAGCAACCCTACCCCAGAGCGCAGGCAAGCTTTTGCGGCAAGCACCGACGCTCCCGCCATTCCTTGCGAACCGGCAATAAGCAAGGCGCGTCCGAAGTCTCCTTTATGGGCAAACTTATTTCTCGGTTTCAACAAATCCTGCATATCCTCAGCCTCCAGCAGACTATAATCAGTCGCCATCTCCTCTATCGCATCTTCACTCAGACCGATATCCAGCAATTCCCATTCACCCACGAACTCCTGATTCTCTGCAAAGAGAAAAGCCAGCTTCGGCAATTGCAGACTCAGCGTCACATCCGCACGGACAATATTAGCTTTGATATTGAAGGTATTCTCCTCCCCCATCAATCCCGAAGGAACATCAATAGCCACGATCTGTGCCGACGAAGCATTGATATACTTCACCACGGCAGCAAAACCACCACTCAGCGGCTTGTTCAATCCACTACCGAACAGTCCGTCGATAACCACATGGTCAACCGTCAGCACGGGCGGGACGAATTGTGATGTCACTTCATGGAAATCCACATTCTTCACATCCGCCAGTCGTTCCTTGTTCGCCTCGCAATCGGGAGAAAGTTCTCCTTTGGTATTAAACAGATAAACCGATACCTGATAACCCTTTTCCGCCAGCAATCGGGAGACTGCCAATGCATCTCCACCATTATTGCCCGGTCCGGCAAATACCGTAATCGGTGTTTCAGCCTCCCAGCGTTTCATAATCGCTTTTGTCAATGCCTGCGAGGCACGCTCCATCAGGTCGATGGAAGCAATCGGTTCATTTTCTATTGTGTAAGCATCCAACTCTTTGATGCTTTGAGTAGGAAATATCTTCATATCTTTTTTCTCTATTATTGTTCAAACTCTATCAATACATTAATCCAAATATCCAAAGCGGTATCTGGTTTCCATATCCCACTTCAATATTATCAAGCGCCAAATACCCATTGGGGACTTCCTTCAATTGTTCCTTCGTTTTATTCTTTCCTCCAATCTCAAAACTATAAGTTCCATCAAGAATAAAATCGACCTTAGGAGAGTAAGTCACAGCATGGAGAACCCGGGTCTGGTTGAAGAAAAAAGTTTCCCTCACATTCCCAACATCAGTCTTATCACCTCCCAATGCATAGGCATAGTTCGTATTACCTAAGTAAATCTTTTCCGGCTTAGCTAATTGTTTTATACCGGATGCTTCTTTATCAAGTAACAATAGACCTTGAGCTTTCTGAAGATAAAACAGATAGTTCAGCAAAGAAATCCGGGTAACCTCCAGTTCTTTACTTAAAGCCGATACATTAGGAATGTAAGGTACAAGTTCAGCAAGTATGGCAAACAACTTTTTCATCTTTCCGATAGAGTAATAGTCTATCTTTTCAGTAGAAGGTAAATCCACATCCAGAATTATATTCAGTGTTGCCAATAATTTTTCATGATACAAAACCTTATCTTCTTTATAAAAAGGATAATATCCATAAGATAAATATTCTTTGAATGCAACAAGCGGCTTGATTACCTTTCCCACATTCATCGCTATTTCCACATGTCTCGTCAATATATCGGATAAAGTAACCTTTTCTACCTTATGCCCATACTCAAACATTAAAAACTCGCGAAATGACAATCCATGCAGATGATAAATGACAGCTCGCCTGGATAAATCAGCCTCTCCCTTATGAATTTCCAACAGAGAAGAACCGGTAAAAACAACTTTCATATCCGGATAGCTATCATAGATATTCTTTATTTCTACAGACCACGTCGGATACTTATGCACTTCATCCAGAAACAATGTCTTGCCACCCATTTTGTGGAATTCATCTGCCAACTCAAGCAACGAGTGCCTGAAAAACCAGATATTATCTAATGAAGCGTACAGAGCTTCATTACTGTATGCAGTGTAATGCTCTTTGATATACTGGAGCATAAGCGTTGTTTTGCCTGAACCACGGGCGCCTGTTATAGCAATCAGCCTATTTCCCCAACGTATTTCGTTATACAGATATCTTACAAATTCTGTCGAAGTGCGTTCTATGAGTTGATATGAAGTAGCAAATAATTGTTTCATCCGCATCAAGGTTATATTTATTTCTTACAAAGATAAATTGTATTTTATAAAATACAAAATATAATTCATTTTGTTTTTTATAAAATACAATTTACTCATTCCGCTCTTCAGCTGCATTCCGCTCCATCCATCTCATCCTCTTCCCGTTCCGCCTGTTTATCAGCCAGTTCCATCTTCTTCGTCAGCAGTTCCTTCGGGAAGTAATACTTAAACGGAATCCGATGGCATCCCGCACGTTTCACGGCCAACGTCAGCATACGATCCGCCTTAAAGTACACGCGTGAGAGTCTGACGGAATGTGGCAACACATCTTCCGGATGTTCGAATCCCTTGCTCGTGACTGCCGTCTGAAACGACCCGATGCCGCGTAACGTCACAGAGCGTCCGTCACTCAACTCCTCTTCAATGATTTCACCCGTTGCAGCCAGGACAGCTTCTACCACTCCCGGATGAAAACCAGTCCGTTGAGCTACCCGATGTGCTACGTCCCGCTCCGTTCTGCCGCTTTTCTTCTGTATTTTCTTGCCGACGGCATACCACAATTGCGGTTTTTCTTTTTTCGTTGCATCCACCTTGCGGCAGACAATGTAAGGGATTGCCATATATCAAATGTATTAACAGTTAACACTTTATTATTAAACAGTCCGTCTTTCTTTAAAGAATACAGATACCTACATGCACATGTTAGGACTACTGACATGCACATGTAAGTAGCATCAACATGCACATCTCAATATCACTAACATGCACATGTAAACACCACTGTTTATAAAACAAAGGTAGACTATTTAATAGAGATAAGCAAGGAATATTAGCATTAACGTCAATAGACAGACAATTACCTGAAAAAATAAATAAACCATAAAATTAAAGCCTTCTGCCTAAATAATCTTTTTTATTAATCTGATAAGATACTTTTTATTCTCCCTTTTGTATTTTTGCTATCAATAAGACAAAAACTAATCTACACACATGAAAGGCTTTAATAACTATACGGAGCGTGAAGAATTCTCCATATTCAAAAAATTCTTTTTGGATCATGGACGATGCAAGGAAATGAAGAAAAAAGAATATTTTGCGGAACAAGGCATTGTCACGACACATGCCGCCTATGTCGAAAAGGTATGTTCCCTATGTCTGTACGGATGAAAACGGATGTGAACACATTGTAGGCTATGCTTTCGCAGGAGAATATGTCGGTGATTACCCACAATGCATAAAAAAGGAGAAAGCAATAGTAAGCATTCAGGCAACCACCGATTCCCTGATATATTATGCATCTGCCCAAGAAATAACCAACTTCTTTTCCACCGACAAATCTACTCAGGAATTGGAAAAAATTTTAGCGGAAGAACTCTTTGTCCAGACTTATAAGCGCTTGCTGGATATTTACTGCAAAACACCTACTGAACTCTATGTGGATTTAGTAAGACGCTATCCGGATTTTCTAAATTATATCACACTCAGGGAGATAGCTTCTTTTCTCCGTGTCACCCCTGAAACAATCAGCCATATACGAAAGAATATCAAGGGAATAGGGTTTTGTTAAAAAATCATAGGATTATCACTTTATTTTGAAGGCCTTGAATTCGTTCAAGGCTTTTCTTTTTTTTATGCACTTTATTTGTAGCGAGTTAAACATTAAAGACTAATGATACCATACAAAAGTAGAATTAAACGTTCGATAAAGAAGAATCACTCTCAAAATACATAATTATGAAACGTATACATATTCTGTTAATGGCATTAGTGGCTCTGTCCATTCAAGGTTGCCAAGATGATTTTAACGTTCCGTCCGAACAAGCAAGCAGAAGCTATGAGCAGGACGCAGAGGTACTGAACAGATTCGTCGACATAAACAAGACGACGCATGAGTATTATATCAATCCCAATAAGCGGACTACTGCTTTGTCTTATATCACCAATGACGGTGCGGAAGAGTTGGCTGTCGTCAATTCGTTGAATCTTGATGTATTTCAGCAGAGTGTCGACCGGATAAGCAAACTGTCGGGACAATTTGCGTCCAATCACGGAGTGGATTATGTGGTGATGATGACCGGCAACGAAGTCTATGTGAGCCGTACCAAAAGCGATTCCCCCATAGTGCTGGAAAGGATGAATGAGAATGAAGCTACCCGCAGCTACTATCCCAGGACTGCTTCCTTAAAAGTAACCGATAGCGAAAAGGAATACACCGTTTATGGAAGCGGGGATATTGAAACATCCATTGAACTCTTTCCACAAGCCTACAAGAATGCAGGTTGGGCATTTCTCGTTTCTTGTGAAATGAAAGAAAACGGCAACAGACAAATGGTGAACGTGCTGTTTTGCGGTGTAGGATATCGGATGATTGCTCCCCGCTTTGCATGGCATGCGGCCCAGCCGGATACAGAATGGAACTTCGGAGTAGCAAGCAGTTGCAGCAGCAACGCCACCATCGCAAGACTTAATATCTCACATCCATGATAAAAAGGCCATATATCTATTTGTCGCTTATCATTCTCTCCTTGCTGACGGGCTGCGTCGAGAAATCGGGCTACTACGACGACGGGCAACAAGAGATTATCGACAACTTGACCAAGAACAAGGGATGGGAACGATCCTACCACATGACGTCGTATGATGGCAGAGAGTGCGATGTATACGAATTGTGGGTTTTCAAAAGTGATGCCACCGGTTCCCGTAAATTCGTATGGAACTATGATGATGGAGAAGTCTCCGAAAATATGGGTTATTTCCGCTGGTCGTTCACAATACCTAATTTTAAGATTATCTATATGGATAGCGGGTTATATTGGGAAATAAAACAGCTGACCACCGACAAATTGCACATATACGAAACTTATGACGATCCGATAACTGTTCCCGGACAAGATTACAGAGAATACAGGGAGTATGAATCACTACCGCTCTCTACAAAATAACGGAACAATCTAAACTAGACTTTTCAAGAGAAATCCTGCTTCACGATTCTGTGAGGCAGGATTTCATATTGTATGCACGCAAATACTGCATGGGAGTTTGTCCGGTATACTTCTTAAAGTCCTTAATGAAATGATTCGTGTCGCTATAACCACTATCCGCAGTAATGCAAACCAAATCTTTCTGTACTCGAAAAGCGGTATAAGCATAGATGAACCGCTGCAAAGAAGAGTAACACTTAGGCGTCATGCCGACTGCTTCGGAAAAGTTTCGTTCCAGCCATTTATAGTTAACGCCTAAATGAGACTTTAATTCATCGATGGATAATGTTCCTTTATGCAACTTGATATAGCGAATGGCCTCATCCAGCAGCTTATTAGATTTTTCATTTACGGATAGGACATCGCGGATACAGTTTTCTAAAAGTTCTATCTTCTCTTCCACTTCCCCACATTGCTGCATTTCTTTCAGCAAAGCATCCGAATCATGAAATACGGATTGCAGATTCCAGAAAGGACGGGTATTGAGTTTTTTAGCATCCAACCCAAACAAGCGGTAAAAAGATGCAGGTTTAAACCGTATTATCAGCAGATAAGTGCCCCTTCCAGAGAAACGAACAGCCATCTTTTCAAAAGACCTTGTACTGAACCAACCGGATTTGAATCTGGAAGTTGCCTCATTATACTCCAACTCTACTTCATCTTCCGCCTCGGACAGGAATGCTAACATAGGTGTTCCGTCATTATATGCCAGGCTATCGGATAAATCGCAGCAAGGAAAAATAAAGAAACTATCGACGTACTCTTGCAGATCTTTTGCAGGAGTCATTGTCCTTATCCCCTCAAGAGAAGCAAAAGGATGTGATATGATATGTTCTAATAAGCTTACCGGCATGTGTGCAAAAGTACATAAATATAGGATAGTACAGAACGATATGTCTAAAATTTACCATAAGGGTTGATGTCTATGGGTTACTTTTGCCTAAAAAAGTAATATGATTAAACCGATAACGATTTACGGGAATCCCGTACTGAGAGAAGAATGTGTGAGTATAGAGAAAACTTATCCGGGTATCCGGGAAGTCATAGAGACGATGTGGCAGACACTGAGAAATGCAGACGGTTGCGGTCTGGCTGCTCCACAAATCAATCTTCCTATCAAACTATTTGTAGTGAACAGCCGGGATAGCTATGCATATATGTCTGCCAGAGAAAGGGAACGTTTCTTTGCAAAAGATGATTGCGGGATAGAAGAAACATTCATAAATGCGAAAATAACGGCATACAGTGACGAGGTATGGACTACGGGAGAAGGCTGTCTGAGTATTCCCGATCTGTATGAGGAAGTGACACGACCCTGGTCCATAACAATAAAGTATCAGGATAAGGAATTTAATGAGCAAGTCAAGGTTTACCATGGATATACGGCACGAATCATTCAACATGAGTTTGAGCATACGGAAGGGAAACTGTATATAGATCATTTGTCGCCTTTCAGGAAACAATTATTGCGGAACAAACTGGCACGCATCCTGAAAAGAAAGATAAATGCGTCATATCCAATATTAAAATCGAATTAAATAGCATTTCTATTTTCTTATTATAAATATTAGATTTATCCCTCCTTTATCTATTTATATTTCTTTGTCCTTACAAAAAACAAGGCACAACTATATGCAAGTGAAACAAGAACGCTCTCACTGTCATCACATAAGAAACAAGCATCTCACAGTTTTGTAAAATCATTTAACATACATAAATAACCCAATAAATATCACAACCCCAATTATTTCAAGTCTCAGCTACGTTTTTTTGTTGTTTTTGCATTTTAACCTCCTAGATAGCACATTAAACGATATAAATTAGTATATTTGTTTTCTTGATAGAAAAATAGCACATTAATGAACACCCGAGGAAATATATGTGTGATAGGGGGGTAGCCGTTTTATATGTTAAGTTCAAGCTATGTATACTATGAAAAATATTAGTAGAACCATTGTGTTACTATTGTTTATTTTGCTATCTTATCCATTTTATGGAATAGCACAGACCATAAAATCTTTTGATTTTAAAGGAAACTTTTTCTATAATACAATTACTTCTATTGAGCAAGATACGTTAGGGTTTATGTGGCTAGGTTTGGATAACGGTGTCTTTCTTTTCGATGGCTATTCTCTTCAGCCATTAATTCATTCAATGATAAACGACCGTTATGTTAATTTCTTAAGCCACAGAAAAACAACATTGTATATAGGGACCAATGAAGGACTTTATGCCTACGACTATATAAATAACCAATGTGATCTTTGTTCTCCGTTGTTGAAATCAAAAAATATTATAGCTTATCAGTGTAACAGCGATTATCAAATTGTAGCTACAGACAGAGAAGTTTTCCTCTTTGACTATAACTGGAATTTCATCCACAAAATAACCATATATAAGGAATCACTGAATAATCATATTACCTCTATGGCGATTTATGGAAATCAAGAAGTCTTATTGGGTACAGAATCCGGTTTGGTGATCATTCATATTGGAAATGACGATAAAACGAAAATCAACACTTTATATAGTGGAGACAAAATTGTTCAATTATTTATTGATAGCCGTAATAAACTATGGATATGCCGTGGCGAAGAAATATTATATAGTAACATAGATACTTTGGATTCTGTAGAAATATCAGAATTTAAGCATATTGCCTATAATCACGAAGTTATCTCCTTCTTTGAATACGCAAATCAAGTGTGGGTGGGAACCAGGGGATATGGTATTTCCATATACGAATATGACCATAGCGAGAAGGTAGTCTTGAAAAATAAATTATTAATAGATAAATCAGGAGATAGCGAACTGAAAAACACTATTAATAAAATTTATAAAGACAAGAAATCCAGAATTTGGATATGTACATTAGAGGGAGTATATTTATACAATGACGAGTCCTCCAATTTTCATGTCATCAAGCATAGTAAAAATGGAAAGAATGTTCCGTCCAGTAATATTATTTCTTCCATATACTGTGACGATGATTACTTATGGTTAGCCACATCCAATGGAATTAATAAGATAAAGTGGAACAATAAAAATGACTATACTATTACGCAATATGTTGACCGGAGAAATACAAACGACATAATGGCTGGTAACAAAATCCAGTGCATTACCAAATTTAAAGATCAAACCTTCTTGATCAGCACAAAAAACGCAATCAAATTTTTCGATTCGGGAAGATGCCTTTTTTATGACGATCAGTCACTAAATGTTGCTTTAGAACAATATGGAATGCGGTATGTACGTTCCATATTCAAGGACTATTACAATAATATCTGGCTTGCATTCTCTGAAGGTGGGGTTGGTAGCATCAATGCTTCAACCGGTAAATTCACCAGATTAGACTATCCAGAAAAGGTGAAAGGCAAGCACAGAGCCATTTGTAGGGACAGCAATGGGAACATTTGGCTTTCATCAGACAATGATGGGTTATATCGCCTGCAATTGGACGATGATTTGAAAGTTATAAGTACAAAATTATACCCTAGAAATATGTTTGGTGGATCGTGGATAACGGCAGTATATATAGACCATCAAAAAAGAATATGGGCCGGAACAGCAAACGGATTATATAGATACAACACTGAGCAAGATAAGTTTACCAGATTAGAGTTCCCATATTCAAGAAAGAGTTCCTATATTGGGGCTATTATACAGGATAATATGGAGAATGTATGGGCAGTTAGTTTACACGGTATTTATAAGATTAATATAGAAGATTTGATTGTCTATTATGAATTGAATGTAAATCAAGATATTGTAAAGACATGGTATATTTTGGGAACATGCGTCAACCGCAATGGAGAAGTATTTATAGGAGGAGTAAATGGACTCAACTTTTTTAATCCTACTCAATTGACACCAGACACTTATCCGCATAATGTCTATATATCCGGCATAAAACTTCTAAATAAAGAGAATTTTTCCGATGAGAAGAAAAATCACTTGCACAAGATTAATAATTCAGGCAAGTTAGTGCTATCGTATACAGACACTCAATTTTCCTTGTCTTTCAGTTCTCTCTATTATAAAGATCCGCTAAAAATAGAGTATGCTTATATGTTAGAGGACTTTGATAAAGATTGGATAATTACAGACGCATCAAGAAATAACGCTTCTTATTCCAATTTAACTCCCGGCACATATACTTTTAAAGTTAAATCAACTAATGCTTCGGGTATCTGGATGGACAATATACGGACTATCGAGATTGTGGTAGAAAAGGCACCATGGAGAACTTGGTGGGCCTACTCCTTATATGCGACCATAGTTGCAGGCATTTTACTATTAGTTGTCCGAAACTTTAATTTAGGTTCCAAATTGCGGCACAAGGATGCATTATCTAAGTGGAAATTAGACTATTACACTCGTTTGTCATATGGTTTTAAGGTACCGTTAACTCTAATTTATGCGCCTCTGCAATATCTGCTGAAAAATTATGATCAGTTGACAAATACAGATGTTAAGCGTATGCTACATACGATGTCAGGCAATGTATTCAAATTGTCGGAACAAGTATCGAAGTTGATGGAGTTCAAAAAAGTATCTTTGGGAGAATATGATGTACAGTTATCAAAGGTGGATGTTATTCCTGTTATCCAAGGAATTTGCAATTTATTTCTAGATGAGTTTGCCACCAAACATATAACTTATTCAATAGAAGGAAACGTGACTTCTGTTACAACTATCATAGACATAACTAAGATAGAAGTAGCTCTATATAATATTATGGAAGATGCTATTTCCTATATAATAGATAATGGTAGGGTTGAGGTGAAATATATGCTTGACTCCCATGATTACAGGCTGAACGTAAGTATTATTGCATCGCGAAGTGAAGAAAGCGAGTCTAATGTACAAGAGTTAAACACTCGCTTTTTAATTGCATACGATTATCTAAAAGTGCATCATAGCGAACTATCCATACGTAATATTGAAGGAAACCGGATGAGGGAATATACTTTCGACCTGTTATTAGGCGATTCTCATTATAGTGCAAGAGAAATGAAAACATTGGATAAAGCACAATCTGTATCGCTGTTATTACCTGTAACTGTTCAAAAAGATAGAACTGTGGATGAACTGAATATTGGTTCGGATAAAACTTTGCCAGTGATTTATCTGTATGAGGGAGACAAAGACATAGACCTCTTCATAAAGTCTGTTTTCCAAAATAAGTTTAACGTATCACTAAACACAGCTTCTACCGACATAAAATGCATGCTCGACAAAGTACCTTCTTTAGTTATTTTTGATGTGGTGAAAGAAGACGACTATAAATTTGAGTTATGTAGCAAAATGAAAGAATACCAGATATTATCAGCAATACCCGTCATTTTCATTTCCTCACTTTCCTTTGAAATAACGGAGCAGAAGGCTTATGAAGCAGGGGCTGATGTGTTTATTGCAAAACCGTTCAATGTAGCTAGCCTGGATGCAAGAATAAGACAGCTACTTGATGTACGTACGGCAATCAAAGAAAACATCCGAAAAGAATTGATTATAGACCCTAAAGAAACTCTTATCACATCTGATGACGACAAATTCGTTGCTAACATCATCAACGTTATAGAAGACAACATAGCAGATGTTGAGTTTAATATTGATAAATTGGCTAGTTTATTAAATATAAGCCGTTCTACCTTATATCGAAGAGCTATGGAAATCACAAATTTGTCACCAAGTGATTTAATCAGAAAAAGACGCATGCGACGGGCCGCAGAGCTGTTAAAACAAACTTCCCATCCTGTCTCAGAAATATGTTATATGGTGGGATATTCAGATCAACGCTATTTCGGACAAAGCTTTAAGAAAGAGTTTGGTATGACCCCGAAACAATATTCTATTCAGAAAAAGGTATAGAAACAGAGTTTGACATCCGCAGATATTCTTCAGATATAGCAATTATTTACTATTATAAATCTGTGTCATCTGCGGATGAAATATCATATAGATACTCTTTTATTTTCTTTTTTTTATTGGAAAAACTCTTATTGTGGAAAGTCTTTTTCAAAATCAGAAAGATTAATCCAATCTGCCGGAACTCGCTCTCCGTTCCTTATCCTGTGCCAAAAGTCATGGGCTTCGCTGGTGTCCGGATATTTATCAAAGATATCCCCCTTATTATACATTCGCGGATCTTTTTGATCCAATAATCGTCTGGTCATTTCTTCTTCCATTCTATCTTTTATGCAAGCATATTCCTTCTTTTGAATCAAATTGACCATGCAATTAGGATCCTTTTTTATATTATATAATTCCTCCGTTTCCCGTTTCCCAAAAGACAGTTGCCATAAATATTTTGTTTTGGGATTATGACGGGCTTTCAGGATCTCAGTTTTAGTAGGGCTACCGTCCACATTCATATAACCTGTTTCAGGATCACCTGCAGGCCAGCGTTCAGGTTTAAAGTTTTTTAAGGTAAAGGAAGTCTTCTCTGATCAACCCACGGATAGGATATCCCTGATCATTGGGGCGACCTACATCATGCCGTTCTTTACCAATCATTACGTAATTACGGTCTATCCCTGTGTTTTCATCTTTCAGCAAGTCAACAAAGTCTCTTCCAGTGATAGCTTGCATCCCTGATTGCATTTCACTTATACCTGCTACCTTCAAAATAGTAGGTGCCAAATCTATGACACTGATGTATTCATTGATCTGTCTTCCCGGATGTCTTATCCCGTTCTTCCACATGACTGCCATTGGGATATGATTGGAGTTATAATACTCCTGTCCTTTACAACGTGGAAAAGGCATATTATGATCAGAAGTAACAATTATAACAGTATTGTCAAGTTCGCCTATTTCCTCTAAAGACTGAAGTATCAGACCTAAATGTTTATCAAAATGCTCTACTTCCACTGCATAATCCAGCATATCTCTTCTCACAACCTCATTGTCTGGCCAATAGGACGGTACAGAATCAATATCATTGATATTCTTCCCAAAGCGCTTAGAAGATTCATATTCATAGCCACGGTGCGGTTCAAGTGCTCCATACCAAAAACAAAATGGCTTAGACTTGTCCCAACTCTTTAGAAAATCGTTAAAATTGGCTGCATAATCACAATCAGAAATCCCCGTAGTTGGAGGCGTAAGTTTACGTTTGTTCCATACCTGCCCGGTGAGATTTCGGTTCTCACCTCTTGAATTGACAGCATATCCAGGTCCCCAACCCTTTCCCGTACAGCCTACATAATATCCATTATCAGCTAAAGCTTCCGGATAGGATTTAAATTTCTCAGGAAAGTTCGGCCAATGATTACAGGCTTCTTCCAACTGCCATGAATTTCTACCTGTAATCATAGCAGCACGTGAGGGTGCGGATTTGGCATTACATGTATACATATTATTAAATAAAAGTCCATTGCGAGCTACAGTATCAAATGCAGGTGTATTTATCCATGGAACCCCATAAGCACTCATATGACCTGCATCATCAGCTACACAAAACAAAATATTGACCCTAGGCGCAGTCTGTGCCGTCGCAATTGATACTTGTGCAATAGTTGCAACACTTAGTAAAGAAAGTATATGAATATTCATTGTCAGATATTTAAAAGTTAATGTTTTTATAGAATTCATTTATTACATACCATGCTTTTTTGCGATATCCTTGATCTGAAATTAACCCTTTTCGATTCCAACCATTTTGATTGAGCGGGTGAAAACGATAAGGAGAACGAAAATCAAACAAAATCCAAGGGGCTATACCTGTCAAATTAGGAATAGAGATAAACATTTCTAAATTGTCCTTATACAGCCGTTCCTGATATTCTTCACTCCAAGAACTCGCAACTGTAGCATCTCCAGACTGGCCGTATAATGCTTCTCCGCCAAATTCGGAAATAAAAAGCGGTTTATCTGGACAGATATTCCAGCTAATCTCAGACGGCTTAATTGGCCACGGATGATACCACCCCATATATTTATTGATAGATACAACGTCCAGATATTCTGTAAGTGTATCCTCCAACTCAAATGTTTGGGTATCACCATTCCACTTCACCTTATCAAAAGCAGCAGTAAGCAAACGGGTGGTATCCATCTTTTGACAATTATTTATAATTTCTTTTAGAAAACCGTTACGCGACTTGGAGGGACTGGTTTCATTAGCAATTCCCCAAAATGTCAAAGCACATCTGTTTCTATCTCTCATTATCATTTCAGAATGCATAGTCAATGCTTTCTGCAGAGTTGCTTTACTAGTGAAATCTATATTTTGCCAAAGTGGTATTTCTTCCCACAGCATGAAACCCATTTTTTCAGCCAATCTTACGATGTACTCATTTTGAGGATAATGTGCCAGTCGTATCAAATTAGCTCCCAATGCCTTTGCTTCGGATAACAGAGCTACTGCGTCTTGTTGAGAGAAAGCTCTACCTTGTCTCTGAGCTATTTCTTCATGAAAACTGATACCCTTCATAAAAACAGGACTACCATTCAGATAAATTTGTTTCCCTTTGACATAAAGATTTCTAAATCCGAGTTCTTCTTTAATAGTATCGCTGCGAGTAGCCAGTTGAACCAGATATAGCTGAGGCGTTTGCGGTGACCACCGTTGTAACCGCTTAACTTTTATGGAAGTCTGCGCCATGCCTGTACTATCTGTGCTCAACTGTCGAAGTACATTTAAAGCGGGAATAGTAATTCGGATATTTTCATTTACACGCTTTTCAGAAAGTTGTACTTTGACATGAACCAGATCCGGCTTATATTTGTCTAACTGTATAAAATAATGATCAATATATAGTTGGGGAGTTTTCACAATCATAACATTCCGAGTTATGCCACCATAGTTCCACCAGTCATAGAGTAAAGCAGGTATCGCATCTTTATTTCTATAGTTATTAACCTCCAATACAAGAAAATTGTCTCCAGAAACAATATAGTCTGTTATATTTATCTGAAATGGAGTAAATCCTCCTTCATGCTCCCCCACTTTGGTTCCATTCAGATATACAGTGCATTGGTAATTTACTGCCCCGAAATATAGAAATACATTTTCGTCAGAACTCCTTTTTATACTGAAATGCCTTGCGTACCATACTGTACTTTCATAATATTTTAATTCCGGATATTGAGAATTCCAGTCACCCGGTACATTAAGCCGTACTCCTCCTTCAAAAGCATATTCTTTGAAATCGGACTTACTTTTTTAAAGGTTTATCCTTATAGATAGAGTCTTTATGCCCATGCAGATAAGGATCTATGATTACATCCCATTTCCCATTTAATAGTACATATTTCCGTCCATATACGTTTGTCATAGCAAATTGGGCGCGTGCAATCTGTACTTGATTGCAGCAGCCCCATAATAGTAAAAACAAATAAACCAATTTCTTTTTCATGGTAGTTGTTAAGTGTTGTTTATAAATAAAATGCAGGTTAGATTGTCTTAACCGTCCTAACCCGCATTCTTATATAATTGGCCGAAATACCTATTGCAACAGTTTCTTATATCTGAGTAACGCTTCTACATAATAATAATCGGCATACGTAAGTGGAGCATCAACTTCACTGTTTCGGGGTTTATTTCCCACTGAATGCTTAAGAATAAACCCACCATTTGTCTGGGGAGCCGCCAAGTACTCGTCTGACGAGAGTGTTCTCAGTTGTTGAGCGGCTACAGACTGATATTCTTTAGAAAGCTTATCATCATTGACGTATTGACCCAATTCTAACAGAGCGGATGCTATGATAGCTCCAGCAGAAGCATCCCGCGGTTCGTCCGGAATATTAGGTGCATCAAAGTCCCAATAAGGTATCTTGTCTTCCGGAAGGTTTGGGTGGTGCAGGATAAACTTCGCAATGTTAATAGCTTGCTGAAGATATTTTTCGTTTTGGGTTTCTCTATACATCATTGTATAGCCGTACAATCCCCATGCTTGTCCACGTGCCCATGCTGAAGTAGTTGAATATCCTTGATGGGTATCCATTTTGAGCGCTTTATTAGTTATGGTATCATAATCTACAACATGGCATGAACTATAATCCGGGCGAAAATGATTTGTTATAGTTATCGTAGCATGGCTGTTTGCAATTTTATCAAACAATGAGTCCTGTGATAATTTATATGCATTTTCTAATAGTTCCAAATTCATGAAATTGTCAATAATTACAGGATACATCCATTTAGGCGTATTATCCCACGAACGAATAACTCCTATATTTTCGTTATAGCGTGTTGCTAATGACCGGGCACTTTGTAACAGGATTTTTTTATAGTTTTCATTTCCTGTTATTCTGTAACCATTTCCAAAACTACAGTTCATCATAAAGCCTAAATCATGCGTATCTAAAGCATATTGTTCCTTTTCAATACGTATCGTATAGTTTTCTGCATATTTTTTCAGCGTTTCATTCCCAGTAGCTTCATAAAGCATCCATAAAGTTCCTGAAAAAAAAGCCACTACACCACCAATGCGTATCTGACGTAACAAGAGTTCCATCTTTCTCTGTCGTTTTTGGAAGCCTGTCAGGCTGATCCATCAGACTGGCAGCCATAAATTCAGACTGTTCAATGCTACGTTTTAATCCTTTTTCTATCACAGAACTCATCATATCATTACTATTATTACTGCATGATTGTAAGAGTAGTCCTATTACTAGTCCTGCCAAAATCAATGTCTTTTTCTTCATATAATTTTATTATTAGTTATTTTTCCAATCAGTTAACGGCATTATTTCTTTGCTGGAATCGAAATTATCTTCCGGTATGAGTTTAACTTGCAATACTTCTGTTGTATTGGGCCGCAGTTCAGCTTCAAACCCAACGAACGTCACACCCGGATTTTTGGCATCCCAACTGTTGGGTGATGTCGCACTCAAGTTTTCATTCTGACCTTTGCCGGAGATTCCACCTCCAATAACAGTTTTTCTCCATTCTGGGATAGCTGTATTGTATGTTCTCCTATAATAGCAGGTTGAGCTTCCGTCACCATATTCCAGCGAATAACAGTGGGCTGTCCCAATGTCTTTACTTCATCCCTAACAACGGCGTAGTGAGAATCAACGATAGCTACTCCTCTTTTTACTTCCTTTGCTTGACCTTCGTATATCTTTGTAAGGTCTGCAATAGCATACATGTAGTTTTCATTATCCGAAAAGTCTGTAATCGTTGCATAACCATTCACATTTTGATATTTATTGTCAAAAGAAAGTGTATTATGAGCTAGGTTATTGTATCTAAACACTTTCCAACGATCAGATTCCTGACTCTTATTCCACAAATCAATGCCTTTGGATTCTAATGAGTTGTAATCCTGAGGACCTAAATCCGTACTCCAGCGAGTGTCCTTACTGATAAAGATAAAAGAACCGGCATCCAAATGTGTGTGTCCTGATTGTGCTGTCCCTCCTTTGAGCGCAATGGATAATCCCTGTTGATAATCCCAGGTAGTCCGCATAAGGGCAACAGGAGTGGTTGTTTTACTCGATACCCACATTCTTTGAGTAGGTTTAGGCAGATTATCCATAGAAGTAGAAGCGCCCCATATCAGAGCCAGTACAGCATATCGATAGGACCTAATACTCTTTTTAGAAGACAAGCTAAACTGGTATTTCTCACTCCAAAGAATATCTTTATCGGCAGTCCTATTAGCAAACCAAAACATAGCAGGACTTACGCGACCAGATGATGAACAATCTCCATAGTTGAAAGATTTGCCATCAGAAAGTAACATGTTCTGGATAAACTTTCCAGTATTCAAGAAACCTGGTTCCTGAGAAAGATTATAATCAGTTCCCATAACATTTTCCAAAGCATCAATTAAGAGGAGGTTGTAAGTCGTCCCATATCCCCAATAGGAATAGCCTTCGGCATACGCACCATCAGGTGCATACACGGACATAGGTAGTTTAACAGACTGAACAGCTCGGTTAATCAACTCATCAGCAAGGGTTGGAATTTTATCATAAATAGCCAAGACACCAAGTGTTATTCCCCATTACATACCTGATTCCAATTATTATTTCGATAGAGCCAGCTATTATATTGGCTGTCTAATGATGGATTCAAACCTTTGGTTTCTATAGCTTTCTCTATTTTAAGCTTAGTCTGATCACTGATAAAATTGTAAAGCCAGTCATATCCGATAGCCATAGCTGTAGTCATTTCAGCTACATCCAAAAAGTGAGATGGATTCCAATCAACAAAGTCTGCGGCATTATCTAATTCACTTTCTGCCCGTTTGGCATATTTCACTTCACCAGTCATTCTGTAGGCATATCCTAAAAGTAACGTCCTGCGCAAACATTCACGCGACACTTCAAGCAATCTTCTGCCAAGAATAACTCTTTGGCAATTAGGCTTGCCAAGAATATTATCAGCCTCTTCTATCATGATGGCATGATATTCCTTCCACACTCCATCTGTTTGTATAGCAGAACGGATGACAGATTCATCTTCTGTTGTCATTATCAGATAAGGATGGGCCCTGTCTTTCACCTTCTTACTATCTCCTTCTTGAGCCGATATGCAAGCAGAGTATAACACTGCTAAAAATATAAATAGTATATTCTTCATTTTCTTTTAGTTTTAAAACGATGCTCCAATAGGTCCTTGGGTTGTGGAAGCTGTTGCTGATTTGGAAGAGGTTGAATAATGAAATGTGAATGTCTTTCCTACTTCAATACCTTCTATTCCGTCTTCGTCAACATAAAATGGAAGATCTGCCCATTTGGACATATTACTTCCCATATTCTCAAAAAACTTGTCAATATATTCCATTGGCAAAACAGGCGGATAATCAAAAGTCAGTACTTCCGAGAAATTATCTTTAAAAGTCAGTTTACCTTCCTCTATCAGTTGATAGCCATCGTCAGAGAGTGTAGTACGCTTCAAATTCTGCGGGTATTTGGCAAACAGTCTTTCAAATTCCTCAGAGAAAAATAAGTTGTTATTGCAAACACTCATACTAATATCCTGAGCACGTTCATCTTTCTTTGGTATTGAAATTTGCCAAAACACATCACTCGCGGCACTTGATTTCCACCCTACATTAGCAAAAATATTGTTCTCAATTTCAACTTTGATAGCATAGTTTATTTGTATATGGTGCCCAACATTATAGAATGTACTGTGCTTAATTCCAAAATAGTTTGTGACTACATTATCAAATCGTACAATATGGGCAGTGTTATTATAAACATAGCAATTATTGATGACAATACTATCTTGCTCGTTTCCACGTGAATCTATCAATCTGCCATTGGCTGGATCACTTGTGAGAGCTAAATTACGAATGGTAGAGTTATTCAGATAAATTTTATTATTGACATTGTCAGTACGAATACAGAAGTTCCTGCAATGGTCAATAAAACAATTGTCAAATTTCAGCCTCACATTTGATTCGTCAATACGAAATAAACGCTGCATGAGATTACCAGTTGCCGCATCTTTACCTATGATATAGATATTCTCAAAAGTGGCGCTACCTTCCAAACGGATCATATCAGCATTTAAGGCTCCTTGCGCGTCACAAATAGGTTGTATGATAGGCATTTTGCCAGAACCATTTTCGGCCTTAATTACAACATTATGTTTGAAGACATTCTTGCCTTCCATATAGTAAACTCCATCACGACGCAATATATATGTTGCATCTCCATTTTCATTAATAGCTTTGGTTAAAGCGTTGACCGACGTAATACCATCGTCCGGTTCTACAATAACTACACTCTCAGGATTACTTGGAGAGATTTCCAGATCATTAATATCGAGTATATCTTCATTCTCGCAGCCCACACACAAGAGTGACAATGCGAAAAGTAATCCTATAGCTCTAGAATATATTTTATATAGTTTCATAACTTTAGTGTTTTAGTGGAATAATGTTTATTTAAAGATATCATATTTAAAGCCGATGTATGCAGCCGAACCATAGTATTCAACTCTGGACGGATAGTTCGTTATATCACGACGTTTACGATCGGAAGATTGTGTAAAGTTGGACAAAGTAGCATACAGAGAGAATTGACTGGTCAAACTATATTTCAACTGCATATCCCATTTCACGAATGGACGCGTAGATTCCACATCAGCTGCATCTTGGCGGTGCTGTTCTGCAATCAATACTCCGTCTTGATAGTTGCAAGATATTCTGCCTGAGAATTTTTTGTAATCATATCCCAAAGAAACGTTGAATAGTAGGGAAGGTTGCTTTAACAACCGGTCTGTATATATAATGTCAGAGTTGGTCGGAAGGAATGGCTTCTCAGTACCTCCGGGAGTAAAATCCGGATTTTTAATTCTTGACTTCAATGTTTCAAAGTAGTTCATTTTAGAGTCCATAAGAGTAAGATTAGCACTGAATACCACACCTTTCATGAAGTTCCTCATTTTGCGGAACTGCAGTTGCAAATCAAATTCCAACCCCTTCAACGTTGCATTATATGGACTATTTAAAGGATAGGTAATGCTACCACCTGACAAACTCATAGGTAAGTCAAAATTAGCAGGATCCGTCACTGTACCATTCAACATATAGGCAGAGCGAGTATAAGTAAAGTTTTTAAGATCCTTATAAAATCCACTAATAGTAAACAGTCCATAATCCGGTTGATAGAACGTCAATATAACATCATAATTTCGAGATAAAGCAGGCTTCAAATTAGTACGACTCCATGTTACTTCATTCACATTCGGTTTTATGATTGTTCGTGGAGCAAGCAGATTATAATCAGGTCTTGACAGTGTTTCAGTGTATGCCAGCCTGATGTCCATCCAGTTTGTTGGCTTTACACGCAAATGGATTTGTGGTAGCCAATATCCATATTTGTCGGAATCACTACTCTTTTCATATTCAAACTCATGTTCTTTTCTTCATTGTCAGGAACATTAGAGCCACTGTATGCATTGTACTTCAGGTGAGAAAAATCATAGAGTACGCCTGGTATAAATGTAACGTACTTGCCAAAATTTATTTCACCCATAATATATCCTGCCCAAAGATTCTCATTCCCATCATAGTCTTTCAGAATTTTTGTAGTAAGGATCTTGCCATATATATCTTGGTTTATATTATAAAAGTTTCTCATGGCATTATGATCTAGTGCAAAATTAATGCATAAGTCCTTATACTTATTGTTTAAAAAATCGTGAGGCTTATAATCAGAATCTAAGAAATCAGTGATACCTATATAGGAATTTTTGAAAGATGATGGAGTTAAATCAGGCATATTCTCGAATACCGGATCAGCTCCTTCAGACAAATCCATACGTCTATACCTACGAGCAGTTTCAAGGCTTCTCTCTTTTTGACGGAACTTTCCACCGATTTTAATGTATCCATTGACCTTTTCGCCGAAACTAAAAGGTTTCTTTAAATCTAGCCATGCACTGTATTCTGTTTCTTTGGCAAACTCTGTATTAAAAATAGCTTCATACAGATAGTACTGTGTAAGATCATCTTCTTTGACGAATTTAGAATTAGCTATCAAATAGGGAGGTTGATAAGATAATGCATCGATATCAGCTGTAAAGGGGGCATTCAGCCGGAATTGCATTTGGTGATCGTATGGGGTTCTTGTGCGCGAACTACTACGTCCCACTCCGAGATTCAAGGTTGCTCCCAAAACATTGAACTCGCCTTGCAACATATTGGTAATATTGGTATTATGTGAATTACGGTCAGTTTGTTGAAATCTCAATCGGGTTCCTTCTAAATCATAACGTTTTTGACGAATATCACGATCTCTGTTCATTCTACTAAAGAGATTAGACATTTTGAGTTTAGACCCTTTTCCCAAGTCGAAATCCATATTCAGGTTTACGTTAAAACGTTGACGCTTTTCTAAATCTGATTCCAGACTAACCCCTGTAATCCATGGTTTCGTGTAATCAAACCCAGGAGTAGGCGTATTACCATTTACTTTATAAGCTGCATTAAATGTATCATTGCTCCGGTCTGTCTGGTCAGCGCTTGCGGTAAATATGACACCTAATCTTTCACTAAAAAATCGATTGCTCGCCATGATACCACCTTTATACCGCCCCATTCCATTAATTTGTGAATGGTAACCTGTTTCTCCGGTTACATTAAGTTTGAAGTCTCTCAGGGGCATCTTTCATTATTAGGTTTACTGTTCCTCCCAATCCATCGGCATCCTTGTCGGCCGTACTGGCTTTCAATACTTCAGCCCCAGCAATCATGTCCGGTGAAATCATATTCAAGTCAGTACTCCGATCGGTGCTACTTGTTGATGGCGCATTCATACCGTTAATAGCTACCGAGTTATACTTAGGATCCAAACCACGTATGATGATTTTTTGGCCCTCTCCTCCATCACGCTGGATCATTAAACCAGGAAGACGGCCAATAGCATCAGCAACATTTACATCCGGAAGTTCATGCAACTTTTCTTCAGATACAGCATTCATAATACCAGTTGCATTTAACTGACTTTTTAATCGCTGCTGTCTGCCCTTTGGCTTGAGCGCTGATCACGACTTCTTTCAACATATGATTATCCGGACGCATAACGAGGTTCAGTGTCTTCACTTCATTAGATTTAAGATCTACATCAAAATCTTGCGTCTGATATCCAATGAAAGAGAATTGGATTGTCTGCTTGCCTTTAGGTATAAATAAGGTATACTGCCCATTGGCATCTGTTATTGTTCCCTTATTCGAACCTTTTAGCATGACAGTTGCGCCAATTAAGAAGTCCTTAGTCTCACTATCTGTGACAACACCCGTAATTGTAGCATTTTGAGCTACTAGATTTCCTCCTACATATAGGAATAATAATAAGATAAGCAATCTTGTCTTCATAAGCGTATAAAATTTAATGGTTATATTGCAAATTTAATGGTTAATTAATTGAGAGATGTTGAAAATAAAAGCAATATATATCTATTTCTGTACTTTTATTGGCAAAAACGACTATAAACTGGTCAGAAAATGTAGAATATCTGGTCAAGAGTACATCTTAAAGCTTTCAAAACACCTTTTGCATATATATAATTTCGCAGCAAAGAACTTATGTATACACATAGAAAATACGTCTAAATTTATGATGAACAATGGTAGTTATAACCTACCTTTGCCACAAAAAAGAATATGATTAAACCGATAACCGTCTACGGCAACTCCGTATTAAGAAAAGAATGTGAAGACATAGAACAGAATTATCCCAATATCCAGGAAGTTATAGAAACCATGTGGCAGACGCTGAGAGATGCGGACGGATGCGGATTAGCCGCACCACAAATCAATCTTCCCATCAAGCTGTTCATAGTAAACAGCAGAGATACCTATACATATATGTCCGCTAAGGAAAGAGAACACTTCTTTGTGGAAGAGGATTGCGGAATGGAGGAAACATTCATCAATGCAAAAATAATAGCTTATAGCGAGAAAGTATGGACTGCAGGGGAAGGTTGCCTGAGTATTCCCGACCTTTACGAAGAAGTTACACGCCCCTGGTCGGTGACAATCAGGTATCAGGATAATGAGTTCAAAGAGCAAAACAGGACTTACTACGGCTATACCGCACGAATCATTCAGCATGAATTTGAGCACACACAAGGAAAATTGTACATCGACCGCTTGTCTCCGTTGAGAAAACAACTCATAAAGAATAAGTTAATGCGGATTATTAAGGGAAACAGAAAAAAGTAACAGCATTTCTGTATCACAATAAAAAATGCCTGATAAACAAGTTTATTTTGCCCTGTCTATATAGTTATTACGTTGATTAGTTGTTATCTTTGCAAAAGAGGTACAACAACTATATAGATGATTATTATTTAGGTGAACCAGCTCTAAGCTATTATTTAGAAGATGACAATGAGCATCTTATGTTTGATACCGGATATTCCGACTCATTCATCAATCCATGAGGTAGTTGTCGGACTAAAATAAAGATTGAATAACTACATATAAAAAGTCAGACCATGAAAACGTTCACTGTTTTATTAGTAATTACGTCTTTAACGTTAACTTCATTGGGAAGGAGTTTTGAACCATACCGCCCTAACGGCTGGTACTACATCACAAGCGGCGCACAAGACAGCCTTTCGGCAGAGCCCATCGTTACAACCAAAGATTTTGTTGCTATAAGGCTTGACTCTTTTATGAGTGAGCGAACAGGTAAAATGGCCTATCAGATTGTGGGTAGAGTGAACGACCAGTCCATTAAGATATGGGCAGACGCTACCGAACAGTCGATTGGCAAGCATATCGGTTTTGTATGCAACAACAAGGTAGTATGTAATCCCTTGGTGAACGCTCGCATCGAAAGTGGTAATTTTGCGATTTCAGGTGAAGGGCCTGAGTTCAAAGCCATGTACAGGCAAATTCAAGAGGACATCAAAAACGAAGAGATTGCTTCGGAACATAAGAAAGCATGGGAAGAGGCCCGCAAGTTACGGGCTTCCATCACCGACACCACTTTCTTGAAAACCAAGCGTCCGATGTCTGACGATGCAATCGGCCCCTACAACTACCACACAGGATTGAACGAAGACCGTGCATACAATCAAACGGTTTATTTAATTGCGGTAGACAGAGCTAAAAAATTCCTTTCCGTTGAAAACGACCAATTAGTATTGAACCTGAAATCGGGTGCGGAAATCAACATTGCGGAAGACCTGTTCCAGTATATCACCGGACTATTCGATGATTGGAACAAATGGATAAAAGAGGGAAAATTCAAGATTATAAAAACAGAAGAGGGATACTACGATATAGAACCGACAACTCAGAAACGCAACAATCAATAACTTCTCTCTAAGTGCTTCAAGGCTGCGATAGAATCGGACACATACACATTATCCGGTTCTATTGACCGCCAATAGCAAAGAGTCCCGATCAGACGCTTCAGGTAAGCAGGATCATGAGAACCTATTCGGCGTTGATGCTCCCCAAGCCCTTTCGTAAGAATGAAATGGACATTCTTGCGTATCTCCCTTTTCTTTGCTTTAGGAATGGTCAGCTTCACACCGGAACTGATGGAAACGCCTGTGATTATCTTTCTCTTATGCCCACTCAGGAAACGGGTTTTCTTATGATTGATTTCAAACTTTTCCTCCCGAATGATCTGTTTAATCAGAGGCAATATCTGTTGCGCCGGAAAGACATCTCCTGAAAAGGTGAGATCATCCGCGTAGCGGGTATAAACCAGATTATATTCAGTAGCCAGTGCCGCCAGTTTTTTATCCATCTCATAAGAGATGATATTACTCAGTGCCGGACTGGTAGATGCTCCCTGAGGCAAACATCTGTGTACACAACATAAAGCCGCAAGCACTCTTGCAATCTTGGGCGGATATCCCATGTCCTCAAACATTTTCCGTATCCGCGGACTGCGTACAGAGCCAAAGAAATCATGAATATCAGTTTTCAGTACATAGGGCTTGCCCAAGTGTGGCCGGACATTATCGGAAATGGACATCTTGCACCGAAAACCGGTAGCTGCGGGATGAATATTCACAAAGGACAGAACACGATGATTGATAGTGTCCTGAATGGCTTTCAACTCTTTGTCCGGTGCTGAAATCATACGATAGCCTCCTTTTCGTTTACCAATCCAGAATTCCCGGTAATGCCCGGAAATATCTTTCAATATCTCCTTCAGAACCTCTTCTTTCACTCCCAACAGATTGGCACACTTCGCCACCGCCTCCTCGTCGAACCACGGAATGGTTATCGGAGCAGAAGCACCAAAGTACCGGCTGAACCATCCTTTACGGGTAGCTTCTGTATCGGTAATATCTTCCGTATTACTGCGGTTTCCGGCTTTCCACCTTTTGTATCCTTCCTGTTTACGACTCGAAGAGATAATTTTGTAAATCAACAAGCCAGTGACAATCAGTACCGCTATTAGAATTCCATTCATTTTACATAGCTGATAAAAAAGGAAGAGGATGAGTATTTACTAATGTAAATCGTGGTATTTATACCAGAGTATTTACATTCTAAGAAAGCTCTTGAGCTTACGAGGCGACTGCACCTCTTTCCTGCTAAATCTTTTTCTCATCCTCTTCGTATGCAAAAATATATTTTTTCCACTTACAGCACAAAGGAGAGACAATTTATTTGAATACAGAAACGTTTTTTTCATCAGATTCTATAACTTTGCCTCCCATAAAGAAAATATCTATACTATAATGAGTACATCCAAACACCCCAAAGGTCTTTACCTCGTCTTTGCTACCAGCACGGCAGAACGTTTCAGCTACTACGGTATGCGTGCTATTTTCATTCTGTTTCTAACCCAGGCACTCTTGTTCGATAAGGAACATGCCGCCTCTATTTATGGCAGTTATACCGGACTGGTTTATCTTACTCCGCTCATCGGCGGATATATTGCTGATAAATACTGGGGCATCCGGCGTTCCGTTTTCTGGGGTGCTATGATGATGGCAGTAGGCCAGTTCCTGATGTTCTTCAGTGCGTCGATGCTGGATACTAAAGAGCTTTCCCACTGGTTGATGTATGGGGGACTCACCTTCTTGATTTTAGGCAACGGATGCTTTAAGCCTACAGTTTCGTCATTGGTCGGACAACTTTATGAACCGGGAGACAGACGCCTGGACTCTGCTTATACTATATTTTATATGGGTGTAAATGTGGGTTCTTTCTTTGCCCCGCTGGTTTGCGGTTACTTCGGTGAGACAGGTAATCCTAATGATTTCAAATGGGGATTCCTGATTGCAGCAATCGTTACAGTATTCACAGTAATTCTGTTTGAAACGCAAAAGAGCAAGTATCTGATCGGTCCTGACGGAAAGCCACTCGGTATTATTCCAGACGCCAAACGGGAGCAACCGAAAGAACATAAAACAGTTCAGCAAACAGCCATAGATAAAGATAAGAAGATGCGCAACAATTTGCTTCTCGGAGCACTGGCCATTGCCCTTGCCCTATTCTTCTACTGGTGTTTCGGCAACGATTGGGTCAGTATAGGGATATTCACAGCCTGTATCATCTTCCCCGTCAGCATTCTGCTGGATGGTTCTCTGACAAAGATAGAGCGTGACCGTATCTTCGTTATTTACATTATCGCTTTCTTCGTTATATTCTTCTGGGCAGCCTACGAACAAGCAGGTGCTTCACTCACCCTTTTTTGCTGCCGAGCAAACCGACCGTACAATCTTCGGTTGGGAAATGCCTGCCTCTTGGATACAATCTTTCAATCCCTTCTTCGTAGTTATACTGGCAGCCATTATGCCCAGTGTATGGGGTGCGCTGAACAAACGAGGCATGGAGCCGGCTTCCCCCACCAAACAAGCTATCGGTTTGCTGCTGCTCTCACTGGGATATTTAGTCATTTGTTTCGGTGTGAAAGATGTACAGCCAGGTGTAAAAGTCAGCCTTATCTGGCTAACCGGACTTTATTTCATCCATACTATGGGAGAAATAGCCCTCTCTCCTATCGGCTTATCCATGGTAAACAAACTCACCCCTGTCCGTTTTGCCTCTCTCATGATGGGAATCTGGTATCTTTCCACCTCTACAGCCAATAAATTCGCAGGTACTTTAGGAGGTCTTTATCCCGAAGACGGTAAGGTGAAAACCCTGCTCGGATTCCGCATTGAAACCATGTTCGACTTCTTTATGGTATTCGTTATCATGTCCGGTGTAGCCTCTCTTATCCTCTTCCTGCTTTCAAAGAAATTACAGAAGATGATGCATGGAGTGGAATAAAAATCGTATTTTTGTGCCAATTTTAAAAATCTATCCCTTATGGACACCATACAAATAAAAAGACAAAAAGTTCACTGTTTCCATCAAGGAACAGGACATTCTGAAAGAAGTAACCCGCGTTGCAAATGAAATCAATCGCGATCTGGCTGGTAAAAATCCTCTGTTTCTCAGCGTCCTGAACGGCTCGTTTATGTTTACTGCTGATCTAATGAAAAACATTACTATTCCCTGCGAGATTTCTTTCGTGAAACTGGCTTCTTATCAGGGGGTGTCCTCTACCGGAGTTATCAAGGAAGTGATCGGTATTACCGAAGATCTGACAGATCGCACGGTAGTGATTGTGGAAGATATTGTAGATACAGGTCTGACTATGCAACGCCTGCTGGAAACGCTGGGTACACGTAACCCGAAAGAGATTCATATCGCTTCGTTACTGGTGAAACCCGATAAGCTGAAAGTGGATTTGAATATCGAATACGTAGCTATGGAAATCCCGAATGACTTCATTGTAGGTTACGGATTGGATTATGACGGTTTCGGACGCAATTATGCGGATATTTACACAGTAGTGGATTAAAAAAGGAATTTGAATTAGGTATATATAAGTAACAGTTAAATTGTAAATCACAAATGTTGAACATTGTAATTTTCGGTGCTCCCGGTTCAGGAAAGGGAACACAAAGTGAGAAAATCGTAGAAAAGTACGGTATTAATCACATCTCAACCGGAGATGTATTGCGTGCTGAAATCAAGAACGGCACAGAACTGGGTAAAACGGCTAAAAGTTATATCGATCAAGGCCAATTGATTCCTGACGAATTGATGATTGATATCCTTGCAAGTGTATTCGACAGCTTTGAAGACAGCAAAGGTGTAATCTTCGACGGTTTCCCCGTACGATTGCACAGGCAGAAGCTCTGAAGAAAATGCTTGCTGAAAGAAATCAGGGAGTAAGCGTTATGCTTGACTTGGATGTACCTGAAGACGAACTGATGGTCCGCCTCATCAAACGTGGTAAGGATTCCGGTCGTGCTGATGATAATGAAGAGACTATCAAAAAACGTCTGCACGTATATCATTCACAGACTTCTCCGCTGATTGACTGGTACAAGCAGGAAGGACAATACCAACACATCAAAGGACAAGGTGCATTGGAAGAAATCTTTGCTGATGTTTGCGCTGCAATTGACGCTGCAAAGTAAAGTAGCACAATCATAATTTAAAAGGAGATGTGTCAAAACTAAGGCACATCTCCTTTTTTTTTATATTTAAATGTTTTTTTCTCTATGCGACTCTTTTTTCACTAATTTGGTAATACGCGGCTATATTCCTCGTATATTGCGTCATAATTGTTCTGATAAGAATACATATAATGCGTGCAGTCCCTCCCTTTCCTGCTTTTAGTAGTTTAGCGCACATTTTTTTGATATTAAAAGCTATAGCAAAGAAAGCAAAGTCCATCGTAACCTTGTCTTCTCCTTTATGTCTGAACCGGCGGTATGCCATGTTGTATTTCATTTGTCCAAACACAGCTTCCGGTTCTATACACCTCCTGCCTCTATGCTTGATACCTTCCTCTGAGAGCAATATTTCCCGTGCCTGCCGTTTGTATTGGTTTAACCGGTGATTGACTTCTATAATACGATTTCCCTGGGCTTTAAAGCAACTGCCACGCAAAGGACAACCCTCGCAATTTTGTGCTTTATAACGTGCACTTTCGGTGATGTATCCGCTTGCAGTTTTGTCACGTCTGGTCCCTATACGGTTCATGCGCTGCCCCATAGGGCAAACGTAATAATCCTCTTCTGTATTGTAATGGAGACTTTCCGCATGGAACGGATTGGGAGTATAACGGGGACGCTGTTCTTTATGGAAGAAGTTATACTTGACAAAGGCTTCTATCCCGTTCTCCTGCATGAACCGGTAATTTTCTTCTGAGCCGTAACCGGAGTCTGCCACCCCGACAGCGGGTAAGCGGTTATAGCGATGTTGGAAGGAGTGGAAGAAAGGAATGAGCGTCAGTGTATCGGTAGGGTTGGGAAACAGTCGGAAGTCTATGAGAAATTGTTTTTCAGTACCTATTTGCAAATTATATCCGGGCTTGGTCTGCCCGTTCTTCATGGCGTCTTCTTTCATACGCATGAATGTGGCATCAGGATCAGTCTTGGAATAGGAATTACGTTCTCCAAGAGTGTCAAGATGATTGTCGTATTCCATCAGCTTGTCACGATACCCTTCAAGTTCCTTGAGCTGTTTCTTCTTTTCGCGCAGGGCTTTCTTTTGTTCCTTATCCTTTGTCGCAGGCTGGTGTTCTAGGACTTCTTTAAGTTCATCCACTATGTCAGAGAGCATGGCGGGAGTGAATTGGGCGGGTGTGTCTTTTACGGAGTTCTCTTGTGCAATGGCTTCGTCCACCTGTTCCAGAAGGATACGAATCTTGTCCAGCAACTTCGTGCGGTGCTTTTCAACACTCTTGCGCCAGACAAAAGTATATTTGTTGGCTTTGGATTCAATCTTAGTGCCGTCGATATACTCCACCTCAAGACTGATGAAACCTTTGTCGGCAAGGACAAGAACTAACTGGGTGAATACATTAGTTATCTCCTCCTTTACACGGTTACGAAAACGATTGATGGTGATAAAATCCGGATGCTCATTACCGGCAAGCCAGATATAATGAATGTCACGCAAGAGAAGCTTCTCTATTTTACGGCACGAATAGATATTATTCATGTAGGCGTAGATAATTACCTTAAGCATCATTTTAGGATGATAAGGACAGCGGCCGGTTTCTTTATAAAGTTTATTGAAACCTTCAAGATCGAGAGTATCAACAACTGTGTTAACTATGCGAACCGGGTCGTTCGACGCAATGTTTTCATCAATTCTTTGAGGAAAAAGAACGGTTTGGTTGGGAATGTAAGGACGAAAATGTAACTTTGCCATAACGAAATACTTTATGCCTAAAGATACAAAAACTTTGGGGAATAGCAAAGCCCGGGCTTGCGAAAGTCTGGGCTTTGTGCATAAAAAAGGTTGTGCCAGAGTTTTGACACAACCTCTTTGTTGTTCTTTTGCATAGCCTGAGTTGTATAGAAAGTGAAACAGACACGCAGTGAGATAGTTGATTCTTCCATAAAGAATCTTACGTTCAACTTTCCCTATCATATAACCAAAGACTTTCAGCCTGACAGAGTTTAGCCGAAACTAGAGTTAGCAAGCAAAAAGGAATAAAAAAGTTTGAGGTAGTCCTAGAGAATCGTTACTTTTGCATCGAAAAAGAAAATAAGTATTTAAAAATCAATCGTAAGGAAAGAAATGGCTGAATCGAACTTTGTTGATTACGTAAAGATATACTGCCGCTCCGGAAAGGGCGGAAGAGGCTCTACGCACATGAGGCGCGAGAAATACATACCCAATGGCGGTCCCGACGGAGGTGACGGAGGACGAGGAGGTCACATCATCCTGCGCGGTAACCGTAACTACTGGACGCTGTTGCATTTGCGTTACGACCGCCATGCACTGGCCGGACATGGAGAATCCGGTTCCAAGAACCGCAGTTTTGGTAAGGATGGAGAAGATAAGATTATTGAAGTTCCTTGTGGCACAGTGGTATACAATGCCGAAACAGGTGAATATATCTGTGACGTTACCGAGCATGGACAAGAAGTAGTTCTGCTGAAAGGCGGACGCGGTGGACTGGGTAACTGGCACTTTAAGACAGCCACCCGTCAGGCACCTCGCTTTGCGCAACCAGGTGAACCAATGCAGGAAATGACAGTAATCATGGAGCTGAAACTTCTGGCAGACGTAGGTCTGGTAGGCTTCCCGAATGCCGGAAAATCAACCTTGCTTGCTTCCGTATCTGCCGCTAAGCCCAAAATAGCCAACTATCCTTTCACCACATTGGAACCCAACCTGGGTATTGTTTCTTACCGTGACAGCAAGTCGTTTGTCATGGCGGACATTCCCGGTATCATTGAAGGAGCCAGTGCCGGAAAAGGGTTGGGATTACGTTTTCTGCGGCACATCGAGCGTAACTCTCTGTTGCTCTTCATGGTGCCTGCCGATAGCGACGATATCCGGAAAGAATATGAAATCCTGTTGAATGAGTTGAGCACTTTCAATCCTGAAATGCTGGACAAACAACGGGTACTTGCCATCACCAAGAGCGATATGCTCGATCAGGAATTGATGGACGAAATAGAGCCTACACTCCCTGCAAACGTTCCGCATGTATTCATTTCTTCCATTACTGGTATGGGACTTTCCGTACTTAAAGACATTCTTTGGGAAGAATTGAATAAGGATAGCAATAAAATAGAAGCTATCGTTCACCGTCCGAAGGATGTAAACAAACTCCAGCAAGAGTTGAAAGACATGGGTGAGGATGAAGACCTCAGCTATGAATATGTGGAAGACGATGAGGACGTGGAAGACCTGGAAGACTTTGAGTATGAGGAAGAGGACTGGGAGGATGACAAGCAATGATTGCTCTGACAGAAGATAAACGAATGTTGGGATACGGGGTTATGACACCGTACTCCAACATTTTTTGTTTCGCAACTACCCGCCGGGGAGGTTTCAGCAAAGGAGATTATGCCTCTTTCAACTGTACACCTTACACGGAGGATGATGCGGAATCTGTCCGGCGCAATCAGAAACTACTCTGCAGCTCCATGCCTCAACGGCCTAAAGAATTAGTCATTCCGTTTCAGACACATGGTACAAAGGTGGAAGTGATTGATGAGAAGTATCTCAATGCCACATCTGACGAGCGCACGACCATGCTGCAAAGAGTGGATGCACTAATCACCAAAGAACCAGGTTGTTGCATTTGCATTTCTACGGCAGACTGTATTCCTATCCTGCTATATGATCGCAAGAACCAAGTGGTAGCCGCCGCCCATGCGGGTTGGCGAGGAACAGTGAATTACATAGCCGGACACACTCTCGACAGGATGCGGGCGCTCTATGGAACCGATGGAAAAGATGTTATCGCTTGTATCGGTCCCGGCATATCCTTACCTTCTTTTGAAGTAGGCGAAGAAGTGTACGAAGCTTTCCGCATGAACGGTTTTGCAATGGATTATATATCAGAATGGAAACCGGAAACACATAAGTATCATATCGACCTGTGGGCTGCAAACCGGATGCAGTTGCTCGACTTCGGTGTACCCGGCGAGCAAATAGAAACATCAGGTATTTGCACCTATATGAGGCATGAAGAATTTTTCTCGGCAAGACGGCTGGGGATTAAATCAGGACGTATACTATCGGGAATTATGATAGTAGACACAAAACCATAACTTTTTTAATATGAAGAATATTTTGTCCAAAGGGCAGCTATCGATTCTCATTGTATTGGGAATTTTGATTCTTGACCAAGTCATAAAGATCGAAGTTAAAACGAATATGCTTTATAATGAAAGCATTCATATCACGGATTGGTTTTACCTCCGCTTTATAGAAAATCCCGGTATGGCTTTCGGTATGCAGATAGTGCCTAAAGCTATTCAGACTATTGCCCGTACCATATTCGCCATTGCAATTGTATGGTATATCGTCATACTTATTAAAGCTAACTATAAGCGTGGTTATATTGCATGTGTTTCATTGATACTGGCAGGAGCTATCGGGAATATCATCGACAGCATATTCTATGGTGTTATTTTCAGTAAGAGTACACCCGCCGAGATTTCTACTTTCGTACCTATAGGAGAAGGATATACCAGTTGGCTGCATGGAAAAGTGGTCGATATGTTCTACTTTCCTCTTTTTGAGTTTAACTGGCCAAGCTGGATGCCATTTATAGGAGGGGACAATTTCGTATTCTTCAGTCCGGTATTCAATTTAGCGGATGCTGCCATCAGTTGCGGAGTGATTATCTTATTTTTGTTTTACATGAAAAGTTTAAATAGTAGTTTTAGTTTATGTACCAGATCACCGTATCAGAAGAAATAAAGAATGCCTGCCCCATCTTCAAAGGTGCAGCCGTCTATGCAGAAGTTACCAATACAGCCTTTTGCGAAGGGCTTTGGGAAGAGATCAATACTTTCACCCGGGAACTGACTTCCACTACCCAGCCGGAGGACATCAAACTGCAACCCGCCATTGCAGCTACCCGCGAAGCTTATAAACGCTGCGGCAAAGACCCAAGCCGTTACCGTCCTTCTGCCGAAGCCTTGCGCCGCCGTCTGATGCGCGGAATTGCCCTTTACCAAATAGATACACTGGTTGACCTGATTAATCTGGTATCCCTACGCACTGGTTATTCCATCGGTGGTTTCGATGCGGACAAGATACAGGGCACTGACCTCAAACTGGGAGTTGGACGCGCCGAAGAACCATTCGAAGGTATCGGACGGGGTGTGCTGAACATCGAAGGACTTCCGGTCTATCGCGATGCCGTAGGCGGTATCGGTACTCCTACCAGCGACAACGAACGTACTAAAATGGATTTAGGCACCCAGCATATCCTTGCCATCGTCAATGGTTACAGCGGACAGGAAGGTCTGCGGGAAGCTGCCGAGATGATACAGGAATTACTGAAAAAATACACTTCCTCGAATGGAGGAGAAATTATCTATTTTGAATAACGAGAAGGCCTTTAATCATGAACATATTCTTTCTGCTGCTGTCATTCGCACTGGCTTATACTCCGCCTGAAAAGAAACCTAGCTTCTCGCAAATGGAAATCAATCATATCCGGGTTACTACACCGGGGCTTTTCGATAACGAAAAATTGTTAGAATTGCATCTGGAGCAAATACCTGACACCGCTTATTGCTTTCCGCTTCCCGGAGGAAAAGTGATTTCTCCTTACGGACGTGGTGGTGGCCGTCACTCGGGTATTGATATCAAAACTTGCGCCAAAGACACGATACGCAGTGCTTTCGATGGCATTGTACGTATGTCGAAGCCTTACAGTGCTTACGGCAACGTAATCGTTGTGCGCCATTCTTCGGGATTGGAAACGATATACAGCCATAATTTTAAGAATCTTGTTCAGAGCGGTGACGCCGTTAAGGCCGGACAACCCATTGCACTGACCGGACGTACCGGACGGGCCAGCACCGAACACCTTCATTTTGAAACCCGCATCAACGGACAGCATTTCAACCCCAATCTCATTTTCGATTTCAAAGAAAGGACACTCCGCAAAGAGTGTATTCACTGCACCAAGAATGGAAAAGACGTCATCGTGAAGCCTGCAACAAAAAAAACAGCCGGAACCAGCTAAGTATCCAAACGTTTCACTAAATTTGCAACTGTTTTACCTATAAAACGACATGAACTTATAAACAATTCAATGATAGAAAAACTGATTGTTCTTGAGGATATCGACCCGGTTATCTTTTACGGTGTGAATAACGCCAATATGCAGTTGATAAAAGCTTTGTACCCCAAACTGCGCATTGTTGCACGCGGCAATGTCATCAAAGTGTTGGGAGATGAAGAAGAGATGTGCGCATTCGAAGAAAACATTACCAAACTGGAAAAATACTGCGCCGAATACAACTCATTGAAAGAAGAGGTGATCATCGATATCATCAAAGGAAATGCACCGCAAGCAGAAAAGTCGGGTAACGTCATCGTATTCAGCGTGACAGGCAAACCGATCATCCCCCGCAGTGAAAATCAGCTTAAACTGGTAGAAGGTTTCGCCAAGAACGACATGGTATTTGCCATAGGTCCTGCCGGTTCGGGAAAGACGTATACTGCCATTGCCCTTGCCGTACGTGCCCTCAAAAATAAAGAGATCAAGAAAATCATCCTCAGTCGCCCCGCCGTGGAAGCCGGTGAGAAGCTTGGATTCCTGCCCGGTGACATGAAGGATAAGATAGATCCTTATCTGCAACCGCTGTATGATGCTCTGCAGGATATGATTCCGGCTGCCAAACTGAAAGAATATATGGAACTGAACGTCATTCAGATTGCTCCCCTCGCCTTTATGCGCGGAAGGACGTTGAATGATGCAGTCGTAATTCTGGATGAAGCGCAGAACACCACTACCCAGCAGATCAAGATGTTCCTCACCCGCATGGGTATGAACACCAAGATGATCGTAACGGGAGATATGACACAGATCGACCTGCCCTCTTCCCAGACTTCGGGACTGGTACAGGCACTCCGCATCCTGAAAGGTGTGAAAGGCATCAGCTTCGTGGAACTGAACAAGAAAGATATTGTGCGTCACCAGTTGGTAACCCGCATTGTAGATGCCTACGAGAAATTTGATAAGGAAACCAAGGCCGAACGGGAAAAAAGGAAACTCACCACGGGGTAACACAGAGTCTCACAGAGTTTTTTTCTGCTCTGTGAGACTCTGTGTCACTCTGTGGCGAAAACCATAGAAAATATCCAAATCATAAATATTATAATGATGCAAGCATTAACAAAAACAGATTTTAATTTTCCGGGACAGAAAAGTGTATACCACGGAAAAGTACGCGATGTTTATAACATCAATGGTGAAAAACTGGTCATGGTAGCAACTGACCGTATCTCTGCATTCGACGTTGTTTTGCCGAAAGGCATTCCTTTCAAAGGACAAATGCTGAATCAGATTGCAGCCAAATTCCTGGATGCTACTACTGACATTTGCCCTAACTGGAAGACAGCTACACCCGACCCGATGGTAACGGTAGGTGTGATGTGCGAAGGTTTCCCCATTGAAATGATCGTACGCGGTTATCTTTGCGGTAGCGCATGGCGTGCTTACAAGAGCGGTGTACGCGAAATCTGTGGTGTGAAGTTGCCCGAAGGAATGAAGGAAAACCAGAAGTTCCCCGAACCCATCATCACCCCAACTACGAAAGCTGAAATCGGTGAACACGACGCAGACATTTCAAAAGAGGAAATCCTTGCTAAAGGTCTGGCTACTCCCGAAGAATATGCCGTATTAGAGAAATATACCATGGCACTCTTCAACAGAGGAACCGAAATCGCGGCAGAACGTGGTCTGATTCTAGTAGATACGAAGTATGAATTCGGTAAGCACAACGGTACTATTTACCTGATGGATGAAATTCATACACCGGACTCCAGCCGCTACTTCTACTCTGAAGGTTATCAGGAACGCTTTGAAAAAGGCGAAGCACAGAAACAACTTTCTAAAGAATTCGTTCGCGAATGGTTGATGGACAATGGTTTCCAGGGCAAGGAAGGACAACAAGTTCCGGAAATGACAGACGAAATCGTAGCATCCATCAGTGAGCGTTACATTGAACTGTACGAGCATATCACCGGAGAGCAATTCGTGAAAGAAGATACCAGCAACATTGCTTCACGTATCGAGAAAAACGTAACAGAATACTTAAATAAGTGATAAACGGTTTAGTAATAAGTGATTAGTAGATTTATTAATCACTTATCACTAACCACTAAACACTATCAACATGGATTATCCCCAGGAACATATCAAACCTTACGGTGAGGACGGAAAGAAGAGTGAACAGGTAGAAGAAATGTTCGACAACATTGCTCCTGCTTATGATAAGCTGAACCATACCCTTTCATTAGGCATCGACCGCAGTTGGCGCCGGAAAGCGATCCATTGGTTAAAGCCTTTCCAACCGAAGCGCATCATGGACGTAGCCACCGGTACAGGTGACTTTGCCATTCTTGCCTGCCGCGAGTTGCAGCCTGACGAACTGATAGGCACCGACATCTCAGAGGGAATGATGGACGTGGGACGTAATAAAGTAAAACAGGCGCACCTCTCGGACAAAATATCCTTTGCCCGGGAGGACTGTACCTCTCTCTCATTTGCCGATGACACGTTCGATGCTGTAACCGTAGCGTTCGGTATCCGCAACTTCGAAGGGTTGGACAAAGGGTTGTCGGAAATGTGCCGCGTGCTGAAAACCGGAGGACATCTCGTCATTCTGGAACTCTCCACACCGGACCGTTTGCCGATGAAACAACTTTTCACCATCTACTCCAAAGTAGTCATCCCCCTGCTCGGCAAATGCTTGTCAAAAGACAATAGTGCTTACACCTACCTGCCCCAAAGCATCCGTGCTTTCCCGCAAGGCGAAGTAATGCAGGAAGTTATCCGCAAAGCAGGTTTCAGTCAGGTTAATTTCCGCAGACTGACATTCGGTATATGCACTCTTTATACTGCGACTAAATAGAATGATAGGATGGTAAGATGATAACATGTTAAGATTCAATGTTATCATCCTACCATCCCACCATTTTACCATTACTATATTATTGACATAGCACACTAAGAGAATTATGCAGAAATACGGTTTAATAGGCTATCCGCTGAGACATTCGTTTTCCATCGGATATTTCAATGAAAAGTTCAAATCGGAGAATATCGACGCCGAATATGTAAATTTTGAGATACCCAACATCAATGACTTTATGGAAGTCATAGAGGAAAATCCCAACCTCTGCGGACTTAATGTGACCATTCCGTACAAAGAACAGGTCATCCCCTTTCTTGACGAACTGGACAAAGATACCGCAAAGATCGGCGCAGTGAACGTCATCAAAATCATCCGCCAGCCGAAGGGAAAAGTAAAACTTGTCGGCTATAACTCGGATATCATAGGATTTACACAGTCCATTGAACCTTTACTGCAACCCCATCACAAGAAGGCGCTGATTCTGGGTACAGGCGGTGCATCCAAAGCCGTCTATCGCGGACTGGCCAATCTGGGCATCGAAAGCGTATTCGTATCGCGTACGAAAAAGGAATCGTCTCACCTCACTTATGACGAACTGACACCGGAGATTATGCAGGAATATACTATTATCGTAAACTGTACACCCGTAGGCATGTACCCTAAGGTGGATTTCTGTTCGGATATTCCTTATGATCAATTAACTCCCAACCATTTACTCTACGATTTGTTATATAATCCCAATGAAACCCTTTTCATGAAAAAGGGAGAGGCTCACGGCGCCGTTACTAAAAACGGACTGGAAATGCTGTTATTGCAAGCATTTGCCGCATGGGAAATATGGAACAAATAGAGTGAAAGGAAGGAAAGATGAAGAAAGGTATCAAGTACAGTCTACTCGGACTGTTAGCAGTTATCGTTATTGCCCTCACGGGTGCGAGTTTCTACATGCTCGGCTACTCGCTGAGACCAGAGCACAACAAAGGGAAAGATATTCCCGGCTCCTACGAGTATATGCTCAGCGAGTATCCACAAATCAAGCCTTGGATAGATAGTTTGCAAACTGTCGGTGCTTTACGGGATACCTTTATTATCAACCCTGACGGGGTGCAACTGCATGCCATTTACGCAGCCGCCCCCGAACCTACCCACAAAACAGCCGTCATCGTGCATGGTTATACGGACGATTGCATCCGCATGCTGATGATAGGTTACCTTTACAACAAAGATTTAAAGTATAACATTCTGTTGCCCGACCTGCAGAATCAGGGATTAAGCGGAGGCCCTGCCATTCAAATGGGTTGGAAAGATCGGCTGGACGTATTGCGCTGGATGGACATTGCCAACGATATTTACGGCGGAAATACCCAGATGGTAGTACATGGCATCTCTATGGGTGCCGCCACCACTATGATGGTATCCGGTGAGCCTCAACAACCTTTTGTGAAATGTTTTGTGGAAGATTGCGGTTATACCAGCGTCTGGGATGAATTCTCCTACGAGTTGAAGGGACAGTTCGGGTTGCCTCCTTTCCCGTTGATGTACACCACCAGCTGGCTGTGCAACGCGAAATACGGCTGGAACTTCAAGGAAGCTTCTTCGCTGAATCAGGTCAGGAAATGCAAACTGCCGATGTTCTTCATTCATGGCGATGCAGATACATACGTACCCACCTGGATGGTATATCCCCTCTACGAGGCAAAATCGGAACCTAAAGAATTGTGGCTTGCCCCCGGTGCCACACACGCCATGTCCTACAAGGATCACCCGGAGGAATACACCGAACGTGTGAAGAATTTTGTAGGAAAATACATCTATTGATGTGATTTTTCCTATATTCGCCACACAAATACATTAGTATGAAAAGATTAATCTCCATAAGTTTATTCCTATGCCTGCTGCTATCCATGCAGGCACAGAAGGTCTATACTACAGACAATATCCCCAAAGTACATCTTCAGAACAAAATGCGCTATGTCTGCAATCCGGACGGCATCCTCTCTCAGGCTGCCTGCGACAGCATCGACCGTATGTTGTATGCATTGGAACAACAGACCGGCATTGAGACAGTAGTTGCCGTGGTTCCGTCTATCGGCAATGATGATTGCTTTGACTTTGCGCACCGCCTGCTCAATGAATGGGGTGTAGGAAAGAAAGGAAAGAATAATGGTCTGGTCATTCTTCTGGTGACCGACCAGCGCTGCATCCAGTTCTATACAGGTTATGGACTGGAAGGAGATCTGCCCGATGCCATCTGTAAACGTATCCAGACGCGCGACATGATTCCTTATCTGAAAGATGGTAACTGGGATGCAGGTATGGTTGCCGGTATGCGTGCCGTATGCGGCAGACTGGACGGTAGCATGGTGAATGATACAGATGATGAAGAAGACATTTCCTTCTTCGGCATTCTGGCAGCAGTTATCGGATTCTTTGTTGTTGCCGGAGGAATCGGTTGGATGGCGGCACGTGCCGCAAGCAAATGCCCCAACTGCGGACAGCACAAATTGCAACGCACCAGCAGTAAAGTGATTTCCCGAATCAACGGAGTAAAAACGGAAGATGTTACCTACACTTGCCGCAACTGCGGACACAAGATAGTACGCCGCAAACAGTCGTATGATGAAAACTATCGCGGAGGTGGCGGAGGAGGTCCGGTTATCTTCGGTGGTGGCGGAGGCTTCGGCGGCGGAGGCGGTGGCTTCAGCGGAGGCAGCTTCGGTGGAGGTATGGGAGGTGGCGGAGGTGCCGGTTCCCGATTCTGAGAGTTGAAACTCTCAGAGTGACAAGGTACGGGTTACAAGCTACAAGTGCCTTTCGGTATCACAGCGCAGCAACTCGTAGCTTGTAGCTCGTAACTTGCAGCTAATTAATAATAATCATTTAATAAAAGAAAAGTATGAAGAAATCAACTATTATCATTCTTGTTGTTTTAGCTCTCCTCGTCATTTGGGGTGTTGCTGGTTATAACGGACTAGTAACTATGGATGAAAACGTAAGCGGACAATGGTCAAACGTTGAAACACAATATCAACGCCGTGCCGACTTGATTCCGAATCTGGTTAGTACGGTAAAAGGATACGCTTCTCATGAAAAAGAAACTCTGGAGGGTGTAGTAGAGGCTCGCAGCCAGGCTACTCAAATTAAAGTAGATGTTAATGATCTGACTCCGGAAAAGTTGGCTGAATACCAGAAAGCTCAAGGTGCGGTAACTTCTGCATTGGGTAAGTTGCTTGCCATTACTGAGAATTACCCCGACCTGAAAGCAAACCAGAATTTCCTGGAACTGCAAGCTCAATTGGAAGGTACTGAAAACCGTATCAACGTGGCACGTACCAACTTCAACAATGCAGCAAAGAACTTCAATACTGCCATCCGCCGCTTCCCGAAGAACATTCTTGCAAGTCTGTTCGGTTTCGAAAAGCGTGCTTACTTTGAAGCTTCCGAAGGAGCTGAAACAGCACCGCAGGTACAGTTCTAAATAAGTATATTCCCACCGTAACAAACGGTTCTATAAAAAACAAATACCCCTTCCACCCTGGAAACTCGAATAGATCGGAGTTTCCGATGGGTGGAAGGGGTACTTTCATTTTTTAAGATTACTATTGCAAATCCGTTATTGCCTCTTTCAGTTCTTTTATCCCGCTCCAGGCTTTGAGAAACAAACGGATTCCTATCAGCCCCCCTACGACAAGCCCGGTCCAGGCACCTATCAATATATAACGATCACCCATTTGGGACATATCCCATATCATACTTACCAGTAAAGGTACGGCACACAACACACTCACAGCTATCCCCACTTTGAAAGACATCCGGAAACGACTTTCTGCCAGACACACTTCACGTACAGTCATCTTCAGGCAATCAATCTTCCTTAGTAGCAACATCCACGTAAGTTGCCGGGCGAGTATCACAACTACAAACAGAAACAACAATACCCACGTCAGTACGCTGAAATCATACACCTGATTGCGCACCAAAAGCCAAGCCATGAGAGGCAAACAGAGAATCAAAACCGTAAATCGACGCAACACACGATCCTGTACCTGCTTTACTTTACTGACCACCTTATTATTTAGTTGCTGGCGCTGCTCCATTTCCAGGCGTCCGAGTCTTTCTTCCATTATATTCCAATTTTGTTTCAATTCTTCCAGTTCCATAATCTGTTTTATTTTAGCTATTCGCTTGTTTTGTAAGTTTATCCTTAATTCGTTTTAATCTTGAAGCTACGGTATTGCGCGGCACACCAACAATTTCCGCAATCTCTTCGTAAGAATTTTCATCCAGCCACAGCAAGATGACGGCACGTTCAAACTTGTCCAGTCCCGCAATGAGGCGATACATCTCTTTCAAGCGTCGGGTCGTTTCACTGTCCTCTGCTTCCAGCCCGTAGAGGGAATCCAAGGAAGTATGTTCGCCCCGGCGTTGCTGCTGGCGGTAGAAGGATATACAGGTATTCAATCCCACGCGGTAAATCCACGAAGAAAGTTTACCCTTTCCTTCATAACCCTCGAAGCCTTTCCAAAGGTTTATTACTACATCTTGGTAGAGATCTTTAAAATTATCTCCATCCGTTGCATACATGTAGCAGATTTTATAGATCACTCGCTTGTATTCCTCGATGAGAGAAGTGAACTGTTTTTCTTTCGTATTCTGTTCCATCTTAAGATAGTCTTTTATACATAAGACGCCCGGTTAGGGAATTAGTTGCAAGAGGGAAGAAAAAAGTAAGTTAAAGCTGTTTCACGCTCGAAGTACATCTGCCATCTTGCCACCACATTGGCAAAGTTGTGCCACCACATTGGCAAAAGCTTGCCACCGCATTGGCAAAAAGCTTGCCAGTACGATGGCAAAACATTGGCAATATAATAGCAACAATTACTTCACTTAGAGATCACTGTTCAGTAAGGTTAACTATAAAGATTTATAGTTCATTTCCATCCCACTCTATGCATACTTTTCATAAAAAACTTGTATCTTTGCTGCGTATTTCTTTCGTTGGAAAAGAAATATATTTTGCGATTTGGAGATATCATTTTATTATTCGTAACTTCTAAAGTCTGGTAAATTTTTGCAAGAGCGAATAATAAGTGGAAGTCTCCACGTCCGGGTTGCGTATAATTTTGTTATATACACTCTGGCGTGGGGCTATTGCTTATTGTTTTCTTGACGGGTTTACCAGAGCCTTGGAGTTGAATAATAATGCCAATAGTTCCCACGTCTCTTTTTTACATTAGAGAAGTAGGAACACACGACTAACCCTTTAAAACTTATAACACGATGGATGAACTTCTTACCTGCTCCTGCCAGATGAAAACCGACTTAGAAAACTCAGCCGATACTTTTTCCTTTTTCAAAGAGAACTACCCCTTATCCAGTCTTACGAATAATCTGAATGCGCTTTCCAAGCAAGAACTACGCTGCGCTTGTTGCCTGATGGGGGTTGCTTTAATAAAAATGTCTCAAAAGAAAACGATTTGGGAGAGATTGAAAGTAAAACAGTAGAATGCAATCTATGATTTACGAGGATTACTTTCTGTTGAATATCAGATCGAGCCCTTGATTTCTGTAGAATTCAAAGCGGATATCGCTGGAGATGAGCGGTAAATGCTCGGTGATGGCATGGGCAATGATTACATGGTCGGAAGGGTCTTTGTGTCCCTAGGCTTCATTTATTTCCATTTTTGCGTAAGTTTTCATGTGCTCCTTCTTTAAAGGGAGTATCTTGACGTAGAAGTCGTTTTCAATGGCGACTACCATCTCTTCTATTGATTTCCACCGCTTGGAGCACAAGCCTTTGTTGCGATAGGCAACTATTAATTCGCGGACAGACTCGGCACTCATATACAACAATGCATCAGGCTCTTCAAACAATGACAAAACATCGCGATTTAAAGAATCTACGTCAGTGGCCAAATAAACAAAGATGTTTGTATCTATAAGGTATCTCATGCTTAAAGCAAAAATTTAGGATCGTTCACGATAAGACTACCCTTAAGTCTTCTTGCAGCTTCAAGCGTCTTGCTCACAGTTCTTCTCCTACTGCTCCTCTTCTTAGCCACCACCTCAGTCGTAGCTTTTTCTTCTATTTGTTTTTCCTTCTTCTCTTCCATAAAGTTTATTATTAGTTTTTATTCTACAAAGATAGCGCATTTCTTTTAATTGACGGAACAATAACAGTTAAAGAATAAGCAGGTATCTGAAGAATAATCACTATCTTTGCGTCATCAATATTGAACAAACTTATTAATCTCATGAGTAACCAAAGATACATGATGCGCGGTGTCAGCGCTTCTAAAGAAGATGTGCACAATGCCATCAAGAACATCGACAAAGGTATTTTCCCGCAGGCTTTCTGCAAAATTATCCCTGACATTTTGGGCGGTGACCCGGAGTATTGCAACATTATGCACGCTGACGGTGCAGGCACGAAGTCCTCATTGGCTTATATGTACTGGAAAGAAACAGGTGATCTTTCTGTTTGGAAAGGCATTGCACAAGATGCACTGATTATGAATATCGACGACCTGCTCTGCGTAGGTGCAGTAGATAATATCCTGGTTTCTTCTACCATCGGACGCAACAAACTCCTTATTCCGGGAGAAGTAATCTCCGCCATCATCAACGGTACGGACGAATTGCTCGCCGAGCTCCGCGAAATGGGTGTAGGCGTATATGCTACAGGCGGTGAAACTGCCGATGTAGGCGATTTGGTACGTACCATCATCGTAGACAGTACCGTAACTTGCCGCATGAAGCGCAGCGATGTGATTGATAATGCCAATATCCGTCCGGGTGATGTAATTGTAGGCTTGGCTTCTTACGGACAGGCTACTTACGAAAAGGAATATAACGGTGGTATGGGCAGCAACGGACTGACCAGCGCCCGTCATGATGTGTTCTCCAAATATCTGGCAGAAAAATATCCCGAAAGTTATGACAAGGCAGTGCCCGAAGAACTGGTTTACTCCGGTGGTCTGAAACTGACGGATGCCGTAGAAGACAGCCCGCTGGATGCAGGCAAATTGGTACTCTCCCCTACCCGCACGTATGCGCCGGTAGTGAAGAAGTTGCTGGATGCACTTCGCCCTGAAATTCACGGTATGGTACACTGCTCGGGTGGTGCACAGACGAAAGTGTTGCACTTTATAGGTGACAATTGCCGCGTGATTAAGGATAATTTGTTCCCTGTTCCTCCTTTGTTCAAAACGATTAAAGAGCAGAGCAATACGGACTGGGCAGAAATGTACAAGGTATTCAATATGGGACACCGCCTTGAAGTATATTTATCGCCCGAACATGCCGAGGAAGTAATTGCCATCAGCAAGAGCTTCGGCATCGATGCACAGATTGTTGGACGTATTGAAGAAAGCAACCAGAAAGAACTGATTATCAATAGTGAGTTCGGAGAATTCAAATACTAATTCAATGGCAGACAACAATACCATATTAGAGAAACTCGAAGGGCTTGTTGCCCGCTTCGAAGAAGTATCGACGCTGATTACAGACCCGGCAGTGATTGCCGACCAGAAGCGTTACGTTAAACTCACCAAAGAGTACAAAGAACTGGGCGATCTGATGGAGGCCCGCAAAGAATATATCCAAGTGCTGAACGGCATCGAGGAAGCCAAAGAGATCATCACTAACGAAGCCGATCCGGAGATGCGGGAAATGGCACGCGAAGAATTGGATGCCTGTCAGGCACGCCAGCCGGAACTGGAAGAACATATCAAACTCCTCCTCGTGCCTGCCGACCCACAGGACAGTAAGAACGCCATCCTCGAAATCCGTGGCGGTACAGGTGGTGACGAAGCTGCCATCTTTGCCGGAGACCTCTTCCGCATGTACACCAAATTCTGCGAAACAAAAGGTTGGAAGATGGAAATATCCAGCGTCAACGAAGGTGCAGCAGGTGGATTCAAGGAAATCATTTGCAGCGTTACGGGCGATAATGTGTACGGAACGTTGAAGTATGAATCGGGTGTACACCGCGTGCAGCGCGTTCCGGCCACTGAAACTCAGGGGCGTGTGCACACTTCCGCCGCATCCGTAGCTGTGCTGCCCGAAGCAGAAGAGTTCGATGTAGTAATTAACGAAGGCGAAATCAAGTGGGATACCTTCCGAAGCGGCGGTGCCGGCGGACAGAACGTAAATAAGGTGGAATCCGGTGTGCGTCTGCGCTATGTCTGGAAGAACCCCAATACGGGTGTTTCTGAGGAAATCCTGATAGAATGTACCGAAACGCGCGATCAACCGAAGAATAAGGAACGCGCCCTCTCACGCTTGCGTACATTTATTTACGACAAAGAACACCAGAAATATCTGGACGATATTGCCTCCAAGCGTAAGACAATGGTATCCACCGGAGACCGCTCCGCTAAAATCCGTACCTACAACTATCCGCAAGGACGTATCACTGATCATCGTATCAACTATACCATTTATAACCTTGCCGCCTTCATGGATGGCGATATCCAGGACTGCATAGACCACCTGATTGTAGCGGAAAATGCAGAACGACTGAAAGAGAGTGAACTGTAACCCTAAAAGAAAGCCATAGACCCGGAAACATCAACGGCAGAACAAGATGAAAGGACAGTTTTTAAATAAAGCATTTCATACTCTGACGGAAGCATTTCAGAATTGCCTGAAACGTTTTCCAACCACAGTATGTTTTGTCCTTGCACTTACCGCCTATCTGGCTTATCTGGTATCTACCGAAATGGATGATGAAAAGAAGCTGACGCTGGTTTTGGGTTATTACTTCTCTGTCGGTACTCTGCTCTCACTCACTCTCCATCTGTGGAGCGAAGAGATAAAGAACCGGATTAAAGAAATCAGCGTGCACATTGTGATGCATGTATTGCTTATTGCCGACGCAGTGTATCTCTACAGCCTCTCTCCGGAGCGGTCGCTCACAGAAATAAGCATAGCTCACGGAGCGGCTATCCTCGCTTTGTGGCTTTCAGTCTTTTTCCTCTCATTCACCCAAGAAAAGAATGACATTCCAAGCTGGAACTTTGCTTCCTACACCGTAGGGGCTTTTGTTACGGCAAACGTGGTGGGACTGATTATGAGTGGCGGAATAAGCCTGCTCGTCTTTTCACTCCACCAACTTTTCGATGTAGATGTAAGCTGGAAATGTTACCTGTATATCCTTGTTGTATGCAGTGTATTGCTTCCGATGCTGCTCTTCCTCGGTATGTTGCCCAAAAAATAAGCTAAAAGCACAACCAAGAACCGCAACCATCGGAGTTCCTGAACGGAACGATACATTTCCTTTTTCTCCCGCTCATGGCAGGATATCTGCTTGTGCTCTATATCTATGCCACCCGCATCCTTATCAGTTGGGAACTGCCTACAGGCTGGGTATCCTGGCTCGTTGTGGCGCTCATGGCGGGATGCATCGCCATTGAATTCGGACTGTATCCGTCACGGGTCAGTGAATCAAAGCGCATAAACGAATGGATTGCACGCTGGCTGCCTGCCCTGGTATTGCCGTTACTGATATTAATGACAGTCGGCATCATCCGCCGCTTCAACGATTATGGTGTCACAATCAACCGGCTTTATCTGATCACACTCAATATCTGGTGTTATATCGTTTGCTTCGGACTGGTCCTCACCCGGGCACGCCGCATCAGTTGGATTCCCATTTCATTTTCCATCATCTTCCTGCTGACTTCCGTATTGCCGGTGAACTATGCAAGTATCACCCGGAACGTTATGCGCCGTAGCATAGAGAAGGAACTGGCACGAAGCGGTAAAACAGACTTGCCCCTTTCACGCAACCAGTACGACAACTGGCTGGATTCACTTCCGGCAAAGACTGCATTGCAAGTAAACGACCGGCTCCGTTATCTGCACTACTGGTTCGGACGGAAAAGCATAGCCGACCTTGTGGACAAAGACGCATCATTCTATTATGCCAAAAACCGTTTCGGTCAGAACAGTGATGAAACGGCCGACAACGATAAAGCCGCTGACAATAACCGGGCTATATCATACAGTGCTCAGGCATCCTCACTGACAAGCATCGAGATTCCTAAGGGATACAGCTGTTTCATTATCATACCGGAATCAAGCAGGCAACTCAAGATTCCACATAAGTATATAGAAACAGGAGTATTGCCCGCCTCTCTCGGTACCCGGACAGATAAAATGAACGATACGGCATACATTGACCTTAAAAACATTAAAGCACTTCAACGTTATAAATATGGTGAAATGCCTCCCGCTCAATTCAAATGTAACTCCGATAAGTGCCTCTTCATACTGACAGGCTTCTCCTTAGATTATCAAGAGGAAGGAAACGAGGCTCTTTTCCTGAATATAAACGGCTATTTATTCAGGAAATAATAAAGCGTATCATAAACAGACTAAATATATCCAATATGAACAAACAACAACTTTTTGAAAATATCAAGCGTAAGAAATCATTCCTCTGCGTAGGTCTGGATACAGACATCAAGAAAATCCCGGAACACTTGTTGAAAGAAGAAGATCCGATCTTCGCCTTCAATAAAGCCATCATCGACGCAACGGCTGACCTTTGCATTGCCTACAAACCGAACCTCGCTTTCTATGAGAGCATGGGCGTGAAAGGCTGGATCGCTTTTGAAAAGACTGTGAAATATATCAAGGAAAACTATCCCGACCAATTCATCATTGCCGATGCAAAGCGTGGTGATATTGGAAATACCTCTGCCATGTATGCCCGCACATTCTTCGACGAACTGGACATCGACTCTGTAACCGTAGCCCCTTACATGGGTGAGGACAGTGTTACTCCGTTCCTGACTTACGAAGGCAAGTGGGTAATCCTCCTGGCACTGACAAGCAACAAAGGCTCCCACGACTTCCAGTTGACGGAAGATCCCAACGGCGAACGCCTTTTCGAAAAAGTACTGCGCAAGTCTCAGGAATGGGGCAACGACGGACAGATGATGTATGTGGTAGGTGCCACACAAGGCCGTGCTTTCGAAGATATCCGCAAGATTGTTCCCAACCACTTCCTGCTTGTGCCGGGCGTAGGTGCGCAGGGTGGCTCACTGGAAGAAGTTTGTAAGTATGGCATGAACTCCACTTGCGGACTGATTGTAAACTCCAGCCGTGGTATCATCTATGTGGATAAGACTGAAAAATTTGCAGAAGCTGCACGCAACGCCGCAAAGGAAGTGCAACAGCAGATGGCGGAACAGTTGAAGGGAGTGATTAACGCCTAATCACTTATCACTTACCCTTAATCACTAACAACGTGTTCGAACGAAAGATCATTAACGACCCGGTGTTCGGGTTCATCAATATCCCGAAGGGGTTGCTGTACCACATCGTGCGGCATCCTCTTTTTGCAACGTTTAAACCGCATCAAGCAACTGGGTTTGTCGTCTGTGGTTTATCCCGGTGCACAGCACACGCGCTTTCAACATTCGTTGGGGGCTTTCCATTTGACGAGCGAAGCTGTCCAGCAGCTCGCCAGCAAGGGAAACTTCATTTTCGACAGTGAAGCCGAAGCAGTACAGGCAGCCATTCTGATGCATGACATCGGACACGGTCCTTTCTCTCATGTACTGGAAGACACCATCGTACAGGGTGTATCTCACGAGGATATCTCCCTCATGCTGATGGAACGTATCAACAAAGAAATGAACGGGCAACTCACACTTGCCATCCAGATATTCAAGGACGAATACCCCAAGAAGTTCCTGCACCAACTGGTCAGCGGACAACTTGACATGGACCGCATGGACTACCTGCGCCGCGACAGTTTCTACACCGGCGTAACGGAAGGCAACATCGGCTCGGCACGCATCATCAAGATGCTCGATGTGAAAGAAGACCATCTCGTGGTAGAATCCAAAGGTATCTATTCCATTGAAAACTTCCTCACTGCCCGCCGTCTAATGTACTGGCAGGTATATCTGCACAAAACGTCCGTTGCATACGAGAAAATGCTCATCAGCGCCTTGCTCCGTGCTAAAGAATTAGCAAGTAAAGGTGTGGAATTATTTGCTTCACCAGCATTGCGTTTTTTCCTTTACAATGACATCAACAAGGAAACTTTCTATAACAATCCGGAGTGCCTAGAGAATTTTATCCAACTGGACGACAATGATATATGGACCGCATTAAAGGTCTGGAGCACCCACAGTGACAAGGTTTTATCCACACTGAGCTTCGGTATGATCAACCGTAATATCTTTAAAAGTGGAAATTTCTACCGAACCAATATGTGAAGAAAGGAAAAAAGAGTTAACTTTGCAAATCAGTCAGCAACTGGACATACCCCTCTCTGAAGCGAGCTATTTCGTCTCTACCCCCAGCATCGAGAAGAATATGTACGACCCGGCAGACGATAGCATTGATATCCTTTATAAAGACGGAAGTATCAAGAATATTGCTGAAGCATCGGACATGCTCAATATTTCCCTACTGTCTAAAAAGGTAAAAAAATACTATCTCTGCTACCAACGTTTGCATAGGTAAGTATAAAATATTCACCCAAGGACAAGGAAATATAAAAAAAAAGTCCGTTATTTGTGATTTGAAACCATCTAACAAGAATAAGACAATGGAGTTCTCTGCTAAACAAATTGCAACATTTATCCAAGGAGAAATCGTTGGAGACGAGAATGCAACTGTACATACTTTTGCCAAGATAGAAGAAGGCATCCCCGGTGCTATATCGTTTCTGTCCAACCCCAAATATACATCTTATATCTACGAAACCAAAGCCAGTATCGTACTGGTAAACAAAGACTTCGTTCCTGAACAAGAAATAAAAGCTACTTTAATTAAGGTGGATAATGCCTACGAAAGTTTGGCTAAATTGCTCAACCTTTACGAACAAAGTAAGCCTAAACGTGCTGGTATTGACCCGTTAGCTTTCGTTGCAGAAACTGCTAAAATCGGAAAGGATGTTTACATTGCGCCCTTTGCTTGCATTGGTGAGTATGCAGAAGTAGGAGACAATACAATGATACATCCGCATGCCACTGTAGGCAGTGGTGCCAAAGTGGGCAGCGATTGTATCTTATATGCCAATACAACCATTTATCATGACTGTCGGATAGGCAATCATTGCATCCTGCATTCCGGCAGTGTGATCGGTGCGGATGGTTTTGGTTTCGCTCCAACTCCCGAAGGTTACGAAAAAATACCTCAAATCGGTATCGTAATACTGGAAGACAATGTAGAGATAGGCGCAAACACTTGCGTGGACCGTGCTACAATGGGTGCAACCATCGTACACAAAGGTGTGAAACTGGACAACCTGATACAGGTAGCCCACAATGACGAAATCGGTGCAAACACCGTTATGGCAGCGCAAGTGGGCATTGCAGGATCTACCAAAATAGGCGAATGGTGTATGTTCGGCGGTCAGGTAGGCATTGCAGGACATATCCATATCGGAAATAAAGTGAACCTCGGAGCACAGTCCGGTGTTCCCAGTAATATTAAGGATGGCAGCCAGTTAATCGGTACTCCTCCCATGGACCCGAAACAATACTTTAGAGCCTCTGTTGCCCAACGGAACCTGCCGGATATGCTAACAGAACTCCGCCAGCTCCGTAAAGAACTGAATGAATTAAAACAACAAATAAATAAGTAACAAATGTTGAAACAAAAGACTCTGAAAGACAGTTTTTCCCTCAGTGGTAAAGGTCTTCACACGGGACTTGACCTGACCGTTACTTTCAATCCGGCTCCGGACAACCACGGATATAAAATCCAGCGCACCGACGTGGAGGGACAACCTATCATTGATGCGGTTGCGGACAACGTGACTGAAACCACTCGCGGCACTGTTCTTTCCAAGAATGGCGTGAAGGTTAGTACTGTAGAGCACGGCATGGCGGCCCTCTATGCCTTAGGCATCGATAACTGCCTGATACAAGTCAACGGTCCCGAGTTTCCCATTCTGGACGGTAGCGCCCAATACTATGCAAAAGAGATAGAGCGCGTCGGTACAGAAGAACAAAACGCCGTTAAAGATTTCTATATTATCAAGTCAAAGATCGAGTTCCGCGATGAAAAGACTGGTTCTTCCATTATCGTGTTGCCCGACGAGAACTTCAGTCTGAATGTGCTGGTATCTTACGACTCGACCATCATTCCCAACCAGTTTGCAACTCTGGAGGATATGTCAAAGTTCAAAGACGAAGTAGCTGCCAGCCGCACATTCGTATTTGTACGCGAAATAGAGCCATTATTGCAAGCCGGCCTTATCAAAGGGGGGGATCTGGACAATGCTATCGTAATCTACGAACGTGAAATGTCTCAGGAAGACTTCGATAAACTGGCCGACGTAATGGGGTTCCCCACATGGATGCCAAACAATTGGGTTACATCAACCACAAACCACTGGTATGGGCCAATGAATGTGCCCGTCACAAACTGCTCGACGTAATCGGTGACTTGGCTTTGATAGGCAAACCCATCAAGGGACGTATCATCGCTACCCGTCCGGGACATACCATTAATAACAAGTTCGCCCGCCAGATGCGTAAGGAAATCCGCCTGCACGATATACAGGCTCCGACTTACGACTGTAACCGCGAACCCATCATGGATGTAAACCGTATCCGCGAACTGTTGCCGCACCGTTACCCATTCCAATTAGTGGACAAGGTGATTGAAATAGGTGCCAATTATATTGTAGGCGTGAAGAATATCACCGCCAACGAACCTTTCTTCCAAGGACACTTCCCACAGGAACCGGTAATGCCGGGTGTATTACAGGTTGAAGCTATGGCACAGGTAGGCGGCCTGCTTGTATTGAACTCCGTAGACGAACCCGAACGCTATTCTACCTATTTCATGAAGATAGATGGTGTGAAGTTCCGTCAGAAGGTAGTGCCGGGTGATACCCTTATCTTCCGTGTGGAACTACTTGCACCTATCCGCCGTGGCATTTCCACGATGAAAGGTTATGCGTTCGTAGGCGAGAAAGTGGTTTGCGAGGCAGAGTTTATGGCACAAATAGTTAAGAACAAATAATTCAAAGCATGATAAGTCCCTTAGCGTATATTCATCCCGAGGCAAAAATCGGGGAAAACGTAGAGATTGCTCCTTTTGTATTCATCGACAAGAATGTGGTAATCGGCGATAATAATAAGATTATGGCAAATGCCAACATTCTGTACGGTTCGCGTATCGGCAATGGAAATACCATTTTTCCGGGAGCTGTTATCGGTGCTATTCCTCAGGACCTGAAGTTCAGAGGAGAAGAGAGTACCGCTGAAATCGGCGACAACAATACTATTCGTGAAAATGTTACCATCAACCGTGGTACAGCTGCCAAAGGTAGAACCATCATAGGTAATAATAACTTGTTGATGGAAGGTGTGCACGTTGCTCACGATGCCCTTGTCGGTAACTATTGTATCATTGGGAACTCTACCAAAATGGCAGGTGAGATTGTAATAGACGATTTCTCCATTATCAGTGCCAATGTATTGATGCATCAGTTCTGTCGTGTAGGTGGATATGGCATGATACAAGGCGGGTGCCGTTTCAGTAAGGATATTCCGCCATACATCATTGCAGGTCGGGAACCGATTGCTTACAGTGGTATCAACATTATCGGGTTGCGTCGTCGCGGGTTCTCCAATGAAACCATTGAGAACATACACAATGCATACCGTATCATTTACCAAAGTGGCTTGAACACTTCAGATGCATTAAAGAAAATAGAAGAAGAAATTCCGACGAGCCCGGAAATAGAATACATTGTCAGCTTCATCCGTGACTCCGAACGTGGTATTATTAGGTGATAAAACGATAAAGTAATTAGAATATGATATACAGATTTACACTTATCTCCGATGAAGTGGACGACTTCGTAAGAGAAATACAAATTGACCCGGAAGCTACATTCTACGACTTCCATGAGGCTATAGTGAAGTCAGTAGGCGATACTAACGACCAGATGACTTCTTTCTTCATCTGTGATGATGATTGGGAAAAAGAAAAGGAAATCACACTGGAAGAGATGGATGACAATCCGGAAATGGACAGTTGGGTAATGAAAGACACCACTATCAGCGAACTGATAGAAGATGAAAAGCAGAAGTTACTCTATGTGTTCGATTACATGACAGAACGCTGTTTCTTCATTGAACTTTCCGAGATCATTACCGGAAAGGAAATGAAAGGTACCAAGTGTACCAAAAAGGAAGGCAATGCCCCGAAACAGACTATTGACTTCGAAGAAATGGCAGCCAACAGCGGATCACTCGATCTGGATGAAAACTTCTATGGAGACCAGGACTTTGATTTGGAAGATTTCGACCAGGAAGGTTTTGACATAGGCGGAGGCGAAGGTGGCACACCGTTCGAGGAAGAAAAATTCTAAATTTGAATATACCAAAAGAGGAACCATACTCTTTATAGTATATTTTTAGACGCAGATTACGCGGATTACACAGATTTTTTTAGTTTAGAATCCGTGTTATCCGCGTAATTTGTGTCTAAAAGATAATCTCCATTTTATCTTTGAAACCATTTTACATAATATCTGTATGAAAACCCTGATAGTGCTTATTGGACCGACCGGAGTCGGAAAGACCGAACTCAGCCTGCGGCTGGCCGAGCATTACCAAACTTGCATCGTTTCCGCAGACTCCCGGCAACTCTATGCCGACTTGAAAATAGGAACGGCAGCCCCTACCCCCGAGCAACTGCAACGCGTGAAACATTACCTCGTAGGAACCTTGCAACTCACCGATTATTACAGTGCCGCCCAATATGAAACGGAGGTACTGAAGCTTCTGGAAATCTTATTTACCGAACAGGATATAGTATTGCTTACTGGCGGTTCTATGATGTATGTGGATGCCGTTTGCAAAGGCATTGATGATATTCCGACCGTAGATGCTGAAACACGCCAAGTGATGCTGCATAAGTATGAAACGGAAGGTCTGGAAAGATTGTGCGCAGAGCTAAAGTTACTCGACCCGGAATACTACAGAATAGTGGATCTGAAGAATCCTAAACGTGTAATCCATGCACTGGAGATATGCTATATGACTGGAAAAACTTACACTTCATTCCGCACCCAACAGAAAAAAGAGCGCCCCTTCCGCATCATCAAAATAGGATTGACGCGCGATCGGGAAGAACTTTACGAACGCATAAACCGACGGGTAGAGATTATGATAGAGGATGGCCTGGAAGAAGAAGCCAGAAAGGTATATCCTTACCGGGCACTTAATTCATTGAATACGGTAGGTTATAAAGAAATGTTCAAATATCTGGACGGAGAATGGACCTTGCCTTTTGCCATAGAGAAAATCCAACAGAACTCCCGCATCTATTCGCGCAAGCAAATGACATGGTTCAGGAAAGATGAAGAAATCCGTTGGTTCCATCCGGAACAAGAAACGGAGATACTAGCGTACCTCCGTTCGGTAATGTAAGTTCTATTCTGATTCCAGTAAACTCTGATAAATCATTCTAATGGATGACTCCAGTTCGTCATACAGCTTCGGTATTGCTTGGGTATCGAGGCTTCCTTTTTTGTACCACTCTTCCAGCAATGGCTTCGTCGTACGGAATACTTCATCTTCCACTTCAGTAATCACTGTCATATAACCGTCACCTTTCCCAGGACTATACAACCTCTCCCAATTCAGATAACGTCCGGTGCCCATTCCCTGCTTATAGCTGAAAACTCTGTCTGCCAAGCGAAGTGACCAATCACTGAGCAGAGCTGCCTCATGTTCTCTGTTAAAACGTACCATTCCGGGAAGAAGTTTACCGGCATCTTTCACCCACAGCGGGACAGCTATACCGGTAGGAGGATACCCTAACAGGGTCCACATGGTAGTCAGTTCGGCCTTCACACCCGGTTTTACCCCCTGTACCACCACCGAACACGATGTACTGCTACGCGGAATGAAGTCCTGATCTATAAACCAGCCCGATGCCTGAGGACGATTATACCCCCCGCTACGCAAATCAATATCCAGCATACGGTTACGGAACGAACGGGATAAATCATTGAAAATAAACTGTGGGGTAATACTACCCGTAGCCGAAGCTTTCATCAGCACCTGGTCTGCTTCCATATAGCGCACATAGCCGGCCCCCTCGTTCACCTTACCTGCAAAAGAGAAGTTAGTACGGGCAATATAACCATAAGGAGCATCCTTCGGGTTATTGGCATCATACATCACATATTTATAATAATCTACTTCAAACATAGCTGCACCACCTTGTGCATCGATTACACCAAAATTAGCTTCGATATCACTGGGCTTGGAAATGGTATCCAGAAAATGACAGAAGTCCTCTACCGTAGCACAAACTTCAAGTGCACGATAAATAACACGCCCATTGGCGGCTCCCCGTTCTTCATCACCTTTTACATCCACCAAGTTATACGATTGTGTATTCATCAAAGCGAATCCTGCAGAGTTAGTTCCCATCCATGCCTCTTTCAGATATGCATTGGCACTATTCACTACAGCAATAAAGTCATACCTCTCGCCTTTCACATAGTCAACATGATTTCGCATAAAGTCCGTATCACGGTTTTTCCAAAGCAGAGGGCGCCCATCGAGTGTCACTTTACCCGATACAACAGCAGAAGTACAAGCATGCACAGGAGTAGCGAACAAAACGATTGCTACCGCACACAGGATTAATAAGGATATTTGTTTCAACATAAGTCATCAGGTATTTGGGAAGCTGATACAAAAATAAGATTTTCTACTAAAGAAGTATTCAAAAAGATCAGAATTATTTAGTTCCGGTTGAATATCTCAATAGGATTAATTACTTTTGAACGCAACTAAAAAGTACAGTACTATGAAACCACTTATTCCACTGGCAATATTTATATTCATTCTCACAGTCAGTTCTTGCACTACGGCACCTAATTTCCGAATAGATGCTACAACGCAGGGAATACAAATCGGAGACACACTTATTCTTACCCACCATCTACTACCGGACTGGAAAGAAGGCGACCGTGATACTTTCATAGCAACAAAAGAAGGAAAATTTTCTTTCTGCAAACAGACGGATGAGACAAAGCTTTACATCATAACCTACCATCCTTCTCAAACGGAACCTTTAAGATATTGCAATCGTGGCTTTGTATTCTATGCCCGTCCGGGCGATCATCTGAAAGTAAAGGGGAATGTAGAGTTCTTTCCTGCCATGCACAAAGAGGGCGGAATGTATGATGATCCGCGTTTACAACGCATCCTAACCCTGGAAGATAGTATAACAGTGGAACAAAACAAAATATATCGCAAACTATACTATTTTGCAAACCTGCGAGGCACCCCACAGGCCAATCCCGACTCTATGATGTATTATAACCAAGCATACAGTCAATGCCGTTCCAGCGAACTAAGTGAAGCTCTGAAAGAATTCCGCAATACGGCAGATGACAGTGAATATGCCGCTTGGGAATATCTGCAAGCCGTAAACAGAGTCTCTTATTCGGAAGCTGCAGAAAGATTCACTCGTTTTACTCCCGAAATTAAATCATCGACTATCGGGAGAAAACTGGAACAGTTGCTCAAGGTCATGAAAAATATAGAACCGGGAAACACCCCAAGCGAGTTTACCGTAATCACTTCTGATAGTGCCCGTATTTCTTTGTCGGACTACCGTGGTAAATATTTACTTATTTATCATTGGGGATATGGATGTCCTGGAACTACCTGGGTACATCCGCGCTTATTGAAACTCTACGAGGAATACCACGATAAAGGTTTTGAAATCTTAGGATTCACTGGCGATAAGCAACCAGAAACTCTTTCTCAAGACTCAGAAGTTGCTTCACTATTTTATCCACCCTGGGCCACTGTATATACAAATCAAAAGGAAAATAGCTTTATTGCCGATGATTATTACTTCAACGGAGTTCCTATCCTGATGGTTATCTCACCCGAAGGAAAAACTCTTCTGAGGGGATATAGCGGCATCTATCAGCCCCTCAAAGAATTATTAGAAAAGGAGATGGGTAAATAAAAAGGCGGATAATTTCTTATTCATATTCTCCCCTTATGAAAATCATTGGTTTAATATAGATTTCCAAAGTTCCGTCTGCACCGGTTTTCACTTCCATTTGTTCGATGTTCGTTTGATACGCAGTGCTGGCCGGAACTTCTTTTCCATTAATATAATAACGTGCATTTCGCCTGTCAACACCTCTCGGTTTCAGCAACTCATCAATCTGCTTAATCGTTTTTTCTTCCTTCATTTGCTGTGGAGTTTTCAGTTTCAGAACTATGACTCCATTTATTCCACGTGTACCATAAATAGCAGTAGCCGAAGCATCTTTCAAAATATCAATGCTTTCAATGTGCATAGGATTCAATGCCGCAAAGATTTCATAAGGAAGCTCTAACCCATTTACAATGTATAAAGGCTCATTGGATGGAATAGGAATACGGTCTCTGATAACCAATGTACCATCTTTCTTCGGAGACTGTGTCACAAGTGTGTCATTCTTCAAAGTATCTTTGAAAATTACAAGCTCCTTCATGAAAGGGGCTTCAGCATGAATAGATATAGCGGCAGACATTACTAATAATAGAAATACTCCCCAAAAGAAGCTATATCCCTGGTGAATTTGTTTTCTTTGTCTCATAGCATTATCTTTTAAGTGATAGAATCTAAACCGTCTCAAACAAAAATACTTAAAAGTAATGATTTAAACAAAAAAATAAGAAACAAAGTATTTATTCAGCAGATAATTCCTTTAACCTATCAAGCAGATATGCCCGTTTACTCTCGCTTGTACCTTCTTCCCAATAGCGGATAATACCTTTCTTATCTACCAACACTGTAGTCGGTGTAACCTGTACTTTAAACAGATTGAAGAAAAATAATTCATCGGCAATATGCGTAAAAAGGAAAGGACGGTTCTCCACAATCTTCTTTATTTGTTCCGGCGTATTCCAAGTCGTAGAAAAATAAGTCACATTCGGGCAGATCTTCATCCATTCATTCAAATCCGGCATCTCTTTGATACAAGGCCGGCAACCTGTATGCCAATAGTTCAGCACAAAAGGCTTTCCGAGAATATCCGCTTTTGTCCATACCCGTCCTGCCGTATCCTTTACTTCAAAATCCGGGAATGGCCTACCTACCCATTTATCAAGAGTAATCGTATTACTTCCGGCAACCGCCATCGGTTTTTGTGTCCCGGAACGTGAGATCATCAATAGCTCCTCCCCTCCGGGTACTTTTTCTACCGGAACCCGGTATTTCATCGCATAATCCGGTAATTTTTTCCCCTTATTCAGACGTATCTCCAATGCTGTATGTCCTTTTTCATCTGTCAACATAATCATTTGAGCTCCTTCATCATTCCGAACTCCCGGTGGCATGCCATTGAAAAAGCATCCGTCAATGAGAACAAACTTGTCACCAGTAGTCTGGGCAGAGCAAAGCCCCGCCCAAACAAACATCATAAAGAGAAACAAAAAGAGAGAATTCCTTTCCATATAAAATATTCTTGATTATTCATCTTTTAAAGTAATCGTCACTTTCGATGCAACTTTTACCTTGGTACCCTTCATACCAATATAAGAAACCACCAACTTATCCTCTTTTGAAGCAGACATTACAAAACGTCCATCTACATCGGTGACTGTTCCCATATTGGTTCCTTCAATAAGAACAGTAGCCCCCACAATAGGCTCTCCATCCTTATCCTGTACAAAACCTTCTACTTTCATATCACCCCGAACAGACGTTTTCTCAACACCTTCTTTTGCCTTTGTAGTAATATAAATTTTACCTCTTCCAGCTTCATTTCTTTCTTTCTCAACACTGATACTTTCAATCCGATTAGGAGGTACAACTTCATCCAATGCTCTCCCAGCCATTTCTATCTTCTCACCATCAACAAATATATCTACATCCTCCCACTCTGCCCTTCGGTTATTCAAATAAACACCTTTCAATCCAGGTACGTTAACTACTGAACTTTTATTTGATAAGGTAATAGATTTCTCAGCGCTTCCTTTCAGAGTAATTAGGATTACACCATTCTTTCCTTTCTCACCATACACTTCAGTAGCTGATTCGTTTTTCAGAACAGTCATACTCTCTATCTTATTCACATCTAAAGCAGAAAGGATTGACGAAGTGACTTCTTTACCGTCAACAATGTACAAAGGATTATTCATACCTTGAACCGAGAATTCTGACACCTTCGAGTTCACAGTCACCTGTGAATTTACCGTCTTTCCACCTTCCAGCCTAAATACCACCGGAACCGTATACTTCACTGCTACCGCCTTCCCTTTCTGCATACCTGGTTTCCATTTCGGCATTGCCTTTACCAACCGGATAGCTTCAGTATCCATATCCTTATCTACCGAACGGGTTACTTTAGAATTCGTCACATTTCCTTCTTTATCAATAATGAATTGTACCGTCACACGCCCCTGAATCCCTTTTTCTTTTGCAGACTCCGGATAACGCAGCTCCTTCTGGAGATATTCCATCATGGCATCCACACCACCTGGAAATTCCGGCATTTCTTCCACCACTTCAAAGACCGCTGTACCTTGCAACTTCCGACTCACTTCTGTTGGTACATAATTCACCTTTACCGTATCTTGCGACACAGTACTTATCTGCACTGACTCTTCCGTACTTTTTATAGCTTTTGCTTCCACAATTGCTGTCAAATCATTAACTTTGACGGCAGAAATCTCTTCTGCAGTTTCTGAGATTTCAGGACGGGCAAAAGCTGTTACTGCAATAGCTGCTACCGGAAGTATATATAAATACTTCAATTTTGCCCACGGATTCGATTTTTCTTTTAACATCATAGTGATACGTTTTTTAAGTTTACTGTGATTAAAGCTGTTGGCCATAGAGTAGAGCCTTGTGCCGACAGCTTTTTTGATTAATAATAGTTGATATTGCTTCGCGTCAACGCCTTTTTCAATAACCGTTTCATCAGCCTCGTACTCATGGATATTCTGCAACTCCTGTTTCAGCAACCATGAAGCCGGATTGAACCACTGGAAGAAGATACAGATATCCGCCACCAGTAAGTCCCATGAATGCCGATTTTGAATATGAGCCAATTCATGAATAAGTATCTCCCGACCATTCTCATCCAGATCTTTTTCCGAAATAACGATACATTTCATCCAACTGAACGGAGCTATATCACGGTCGTGTACTATCAGGGTCACTTTCTCTCCCCCATCGATATATTTACTTAAGTTCTCTTTCCTACCAGATTTTAGTAACCCGCCTAATTTCAACAACGAATATCCGTTGCGTAGGGCAAAGAGTAAAATTCCTGCCAGATACACCAACAATGCAACCTGTATCCAAGTCACCGTCACTTCCTCTGCCTGCAAATCCGTAGTATCAGCCGTGTTCATCATATCTGCCAGCATCAGCCACTGTTCTAAAGTCATCATGGTTTGATGAACTTCTGTCTGCTCCTCTACGGTTACCTCTACCAATGGTAAAAGGCACGATAACAACAGAATGCTCAGTAGCGCCACCCGGTTGAAACGATGAAACGTTTCGCGACTCAGCAATAATCGGTAGAATAAATAAAATACCACCAGACAAACTGACGACTTCAGTATATAGACAAAGAAAATTCCCATATGGATGTACAATTTATAATTTAATCAATTCTTCTCTCATCTTTTCCGCACCGGGGAAACCTGTAACTTTATATGAAAGCTTCCCTTCCCTATCTATCACAAAGTATGTAGGTATTCCTGGATACTCATATAACTTGCCTAATGCAGCACTCTGTTCATTCGTAATCCGGTAATGAATTCCATGAATATCAGGTATTGTGATTTTCCACTTTCCTTCGGGTGAACTTTCATCCGCTACATAGACATATATTACATCTCTCAGTTCTTCTTTAACTGGTTTCAAACTATTCATAGCTCGCATACAAGGACCACACCAAGTATTCCACATATCTATCAGAACCACTTTACCACGATAAGGACGAGTGATAACTGCTAACAAACTGTCCGCTGTAACTGCCGTATCAAGCTGGCAGATCGTGTAACCAGTTTTCTTTGCGCTCTCTGCAAGTAAATCCATCACTTTCTGATTTCTGATAGTCAAAGCTTTCTTGATTTCCGGTTCAGATATACTATCCAATGTCAACATCTGTTTCTCCGACAATGGTTTCAAGCGGGCAAGAATAGATCCTAGAGGTTTCGCCCGTAAGATATCCTCCCAGATAGGTTGCGGTTCAAACTTACCTTTGAAATCTTCGGTTGCAGCACGGACAAAATCAGGATAACCACCATATCGTATATAAGGAGAATGAATAAAATCCAATCTCAGGATATCATCATAATAGTTCTCACCTACCGTCATATCCGCCCGCTTCACTCCTTTTTTTCCACTGATCATCGGAGCATAACTGATTGTACCCTTATACCCCTTGATAGCAAAGAAATACGACATTTCCAGATTGTTTATCATGTATGTACGTGCAGCATCACTCAGTAACTTATTCTTTAGTATTTCATCACGATTTTTTTCGTAAATCTTCGTCACATACTTTTTATATTGGGCAGGAGTGACACCGCAAATATTCTCATAAAAATTATCCGCACTGTAAATACTCATCAGTCCTGCATACTTTGTCAATTCAGTATTCAGACCGGCATACGTACCTTCGAACCAAACCAGTGGTCTTCTATCTTTCTTCCCGAACAAACGGCTTTCCGACCAGTAAATTTCCGGTAAATTAAATGTTATTTCAAGCTCACCACCCGGTACCAAAAATATCTCAAAGCTCTTCCGTCCCACTCGCAATGTAGCATCACCCGGTATCATCAAGTTTGTTTCATAATGAAAGCTTCCATCCTCAGCTATCGGAAGGGATTGACCAAATACATCAAAAAGAACCAGTCACTGCAATTGAAATTCAGAGTAGTTCCATATACCGGATTGTAACCCAATATATGTCCGCGGATCACCGTCTTTCCATTTTTCAAATCAGGATCAGGCAAAGGCTGAGAATAATCCAATTGCTGATTTAACAATTTCTCAGGTATTCCGATTTCCGGCTTCTTGCCATCCAGACGCACCCCATAAATATTCCATCCTTCACTCTTCTTTGCAGGCATTTCATAAAAGTCGAAACTTTCCGCATCCATAGGAATCGGTTCAAACTTCAAAGTCACAGCCAACTCACCCGAAGCCGGAAGATTCGTCCAAAACTCTTTCGAAAATCCATCGCCACCCCAATAAGCATACATTTTATCCCCCACTTGTACAACGGCAGTCGAGTCTATTCTTACTCCTTCACCCGGTCTGGAATATATTTTAGCCTCTATCCATGTCGTATCTTTCCCTAATGTCACTTTCTGGAATTCTATTTGGCTGGTACTCGTTGCCATGAAATAAGGCGCTCTCACCACCTTCTTCGCCTGCAAGCCTGCACAAACAGCTACCAACACTAAACAAGTTATAGCAATGTTTTTCATAATCTTCGATATTTAAAGTTACTATATCTTCCCTCTCTCCACTTCTGCAATCAGCTGCTTCAAATCTTCCAGTGATATATCTTCTTCTTTTACCAATGAAGATACTGCGCTAAGATACGAATTATTGAAATATTTACTGATTACTTTCTTCAGTGTTCCTTTGCTGAAATCCTCCTTGTTTAGCACAGCATAATACTGGTACGTGTTACCGTAAGTCTTATGCGCCAGAAAACCTTTATCTTCCAGACCTCTTACAATTGTGGACAAAGTATTGAAGTGCGGCTTGGGCTCTTCATAAAAAGCCAGCATTTCCTTCACAAACAACGGACCTTTCTCCCAGAAAAATCCCATGATTTCTTCTTCTTTCGCAGTCAATCCTTTCATAACGCTTCATTTGTTTTTTGCAAAGAACTAAAATATTTAGTTTGCAAACTAATTTTTCTCGTTAAATAAGACTAAACACTAAAATACCTACAAATAGCGATTGTAATCTTCATCAAAAAAGTCGTTACTTTGCGCACGAATTAACAAAGAAAGAAAGGATAATCTGCAATGAATGAACCGCATAAGTATCGCGCCACAGACAAAATGAGCGACCTTATCTGTGATAACTACTCCTTATTAATGGTTATGAGCCGCTTTGGACTCTCCCTGGGATTTGGAGATAAGAGTGTAAAGGACGTTTGTGAGGCACAAGGCGTAGACTACCGCACCTTTCTCGCAGTAGCCAATTTCATCAGCGAAGAGCAATATACCTATAGTGGAGATGAAAATGTATTTTCTATCTCAGCACTTATGGATTACCTAAAACGGGCACATACTTATTTCCTCGATTTTAAATTACCTGTTATCCGTCGTAAATTGATCGAAGCTATCGATTGTTCGGGTACGGACAATATTGCTTATCTCATTCTGAAATTTTTCGATGAATATGCCAAAGAGGTACGCCGCCACATGGAATATGAAAACGAGGCCGTGTTCACCTATGTCGAAAAGCTGCTTGAAGGTAAACTTGCTGAAAACTATGATATAGCAACTTTTGCCAGCAAGCACAATCAGATTGAATCCAAGCTGACCGAACTGAAAAATATCATCATTAAATATTATCCGGAAAAAGAGAACAACAACAAGCTTAATGCTGTTCTTTTTGACATCTTCAACTGCGAACATGACCTTGCTTCACACTGCCAGGTAGAAGACTATATGTTTGTTCCTGCTGTAGCCCAACTGGAAAGGAGATTGAAAAATGAACAATAATGTTTCTGTAAAGATAGCAGTCGCTGAAACTTCTGTCATCATCCGAAGCGGACTTACGACAGTATTGAAGCGCCTGCCTAATCTGAATGTAATGCCTATAGAGGTTTCTTCCCCAGAATCTTTGCAAAGTTACATACATTTGCATACACCCGATATACTGATTGTCAACCCTGCTTTTGGTGGCTGGTTTGACCTTCCTGCATTCAAGGTAGAAAATGGGAAGGTGGAAACTAAATATCTGGCCCTTATATGTTCCGTGATCGACAGTAATTCATTAAAAGAATACGATGACCATCTCTCGATATGCGATGATCCGGAAACCATTGCCACTAAAATAAACCAACTGCTGTGCACTGACGACGAAGAAGAAAAAGAGAGTGAACAAGAAACACTCAGCCAACGAGAAAAAGAAATCATTACCTGTGTCGTGAAAGGCATGACCAACAAAGCCATTGCCGACCAACTTTATCTTTCCATCCATACGGTTATCACTCACCGCCGAAATATCGCCCGTAAACTGCAAATACATTCTCCGGCAGGTTTGACTATTTACGCCATTGTGAATAAATTGGTAGAATTGCAAGATATTAAGGATAACTTATAAAAAAGGGTACATCAGGAAATACTCCTGACATACCCTCAAATCTTTATTGTATTGGTTCCTAAAGTTCCCAACACTACTACAAATTAATGATTCTTTCTACTTTCCTCAATACCAGATACCATTATTTAATAACTTTCTCTTGCATATTTAACTACAATAGTCTTGCATTACACAATCTTCCTCCTTATTAAATCCAACTTCATTTTTATCTGTTTGTGTTGATCAATAGCACAAAGATGAAAACATACTGAGAATAGACAGAAAACAAGAATATTATGACTACTTTTTCAGGATTACAAGAAGCTAAGAGTTTGTCAACAAGGAGTTAACTTCCTGCTGACAAACTCTTAACTTCTTGCCAACAGGGCATTAAATGAAAAAATCCCCGCTCTTTCACGATATCACATCGGGGAAGACGGGAACCTTTTTTCCTTAATAAAAGTGGTTACGTAATTATGACTAACTAATTCATTAAATCTGATGATGCAAAAGTAGGGCATTTACGAAGATGCCGCAATCCCTAAAACAAGGTATAATGAAAGAAGGCAGTAGTCATAATTAGGTATATAGACCTGCAAACATCCCTATTTATACTTAAACGCCAAAATATAATACACCATAAGCACCAATATCAGCAAACCACCGACAGCTCCTGTTATTATATTACACAGGCCTTGTGGAATACCATATTCCACCTCAACTTTACTAAAGACAAGAGTAAGAAACAGCAAAGTTAAACAAACATTTAATATCCGGGCAATGCGAACTGCCATAAGATACTGCACTGCCACATTACGTTCCGTAATACGTACCGGAAAACGTATCCAGCGGATAGGGAGATACGCAGAGAAACCTACCAAAAGAAGACAGAAAGTACCTAATCCGGCAGCAAACAGAGAAAAGTTTGCTACAATCTTATCTTCTGCATGTGTATACACCCATATAGCACACCCCCAGGCAGCAACAGCTAATAAAACTGCAACACCTTCCAGTATACGGTCTATTACGGTAGGATACACACGGATATTAGGAAACTCTTGTTGAATAAGGACCAAGATTTAACATAGAAATATGAATTATAAATTACGATTCCGGTTCTTCAGGCGGAGGAATATTTTTAGTTTTCTTCATCCGCCCACTCTTCCGCAAAGCCTCAGCAATAATCCACTGAAGCTGTCCGTTAGTGCTGCGAAACTCATCGGCTGCCCATTTTTCAATAGCATCCATAGTCGCTGCATCTACACGCAAGACAAAGCTTTTGGTTGAAGTTTCTTTTTTAGCCACGATTCTATTTTACAATTAAACAATTTACTATTGACTTTGTATCATAACAGACTTCCGTTATGGATGAATGATACAATATCGTCCATAACATATCCCACTACAGGTGATGCCTGGTTATATTCAAATGGAGTAGCCTTACCACTACCTTCCTGCAACATATGATTAAGTTTAGGGTAAGATTTAAAGAAAGCATTCTTATTACGCAGAAGTCCAAAACGCCATAAGCCAAAATCCTGCATAGTAACCTGATAATCACGCTCACCTTGTAAGATCAGCATAGGCAAAGTCAATTTAGATGCCACTTCTACAGGTTTATAAGCATTAGCAAATTCCCAATAGGGACGAGGAACATTCAATAGCAAAGGAAGTTTGTCATCAAAATCCGGTGTACCCAACTTCTTTATATTATCTGCCTGCTTTTTTATTTCAGCAATCTGTTCTTTGGCACGGGCAGAAGAATCTGTCAAAGAAGAAATATAGGTCATCTGCTCAACAATTGCATCTTCAAACGGACGGGCCAAAGCAGCAACAAGAATAATTCCAGTCAATCCGTCGGCCCGTTCTGCAATACGAGGGGCAAGTGTGGCACCCAAACTATGGCCTAACACATAAACACTGTCAGCATCAACCTCCGGCAACGTCTTCGCCCAAGCAACAATAGCTATAGCATCATCCACACTTTCTGTGTCATAATCAATTTCACGACCTTCCGGTACACAAGCGGCACCATAGACTTTCGTACGTTTATCATAACGGATCGTTGCAATGCCACGTTCCGCCAATCCCCAGGCTAAATCACGAAAAGGTTTATTCGGTCCAACAGTCTCATCACGATCTTGCGGACCGGAACCATGTACGAGAATTACCACAGGAACCTTTTTCTTCCCTACAGGCAATGTTATTGTCCCGGGTAGTTTAAAGCCATCCGCTCCAACCGTTATATCCCGTTCCAGCATCTTCTCTTTATTATAAACCACCGGCTTTGCTGTAGAAGCAGCAGGCACAGGCATTAGACGAATCGTATTCATCTCACCATCAGCATCGAAAGACAACAGGAAACGAAGGTCGTAACGCTCAAACTTCAAATCACGATGATAGAGCGTAATCCCCTCAGCGCTTTCTTTCCGCCATTCGCCTTTGGACTGAAGTTTCCCGAACTGCTTTTCCGACTGCTTGAACATATCCCTAAAAACTTCCGGAGATAATTTTTCCTGCAAATTCTTGTTCAGGAGAGCATGGATGCTATCAGCCTGATTTTCTACAAACAATTCATATACATGCTCTGCACGATCTATATTTGCATCCTGAGCAAAAACCGCTACTACATGTCCCAGCAATAAGCCGAGCACTAATGCCCACTTATATAAAAAAGAGAAATTCATACTATTCGAATTAATGATTTAATGTACCTGCGTTTACAATTGGTTGTGCAGCCTCATCCGCACAAAGCACTACCAATAGGTTACTGACCATAGCCGCCTTTTTTTCCTCGTCCAATTCAACAATCTCTTCTTCGGAAAGTTTATGCAAAGCCATTTTTACCATGGAAACAGCACCTTCCACTATTTTCTCGCGGGCAGTGATAATAGCTGAAGCCTGCTGACGGCGAAGCATTACTGCAGCTATTTCAGGTGCATAAGCCAGATAGTTGATACGTGCTTCCACTACTTCCATACCTGCCATAGCAAGGCGTTCATTCAGTTTCTGTTCCAATTGCTCATTTATTTCTTCACCGCCGGAACGAAGTGTCAACTCTTCAGTATCCGCTTCGTTATCATCGTAAGCATATTGCCCGGCCACCTGACGTAAAGCAGCATCACTTTGTATCTTTACAAAGTTTTCAAAGGCATTCATACGGCTGGCAACTGCATTACCTATACTAATTTGATTCGCATTGCCTGTTACTGTATGTGCAGAGGATGCCATGGTCTGTGAATCAATTTCAAACATAGCCTTATAGGTATCTTTGAGTTTCCATACCAGCACCAAGCCAATCAGAATAGGATTACCAATTTTGTCGTTCACCTTGATAGGTTCCACATCCAGATTTCGTGCACGAAGAGAGAGCTTCTTCTTATCCAGGAATGGATTAACCCAGAAAAAGCCTGTTTCTTTAAATGTCCCTTTGTATTTACCAAAGAACACCATGGCCCGGGCTTCATTCGGTTCCAATTGCATATAACCGGCAAACATGATGCACCAGACAATGCAAAGGATACCAGCTACAATCGCTGTCGGAACACATGTGATAAAGCCGAAGAAAATAAGTGCCGGCAACACGATAAGATGAATGAATAATCCTAAGAAACCGTTCATCTTAAATCCATTAAAATTCAATTCTTTTGCTTCCATACTTTACAGATTTAATTGATATCATTTTGATATCACAAATATATCGAATTATTAAGCATATAAACAAGCAATCTGAGAAGATTTTCCGGGGAATTAAAGAATATTAAGGAAGAGAGTAGTTTTTGTTGTATATTTGCATAAGAAAACTCAATCAGTCATACAATGAGAAAGTACATTCTATCACAAACTATTTATTTACTGCTATTTATACTCTTCATTACCTGTAAAGCTGCTGCCCAACCTGTGTGCCAGATACAACATTTCTCTGCTTACAATGGATTAGCACAGCGAACGGTAACGAACATCGTACAAGATTCAAAAGGGCTTATCTGGTTCTCAACCTGGAATGGTCTGAATAAATTCGACGGGTATACCTTCAAAAATTACAAAGCATTTCCAGGAGACGGCTCCAACCTGACGAGCAACCGCCTATCTTCCATCACTCAGACTCAGACTTGTGACATCTGGTGTCAGACTTATGATCTCCGCGTTTATCTGTTCGATACACGTAGCGAGAAGTTTATAGATGTTCTGCGTCCTTACGAAAACCAGAGCAAACAAACGTATGCCGTACGTACCATTTATGCTCTACCAAAGGGTATCAGCTGGATTCTGTGCGAACAGGAAGCATTCCGAATCGACGAACTGAGTTGTAAAGAAGGAGAAGGTATCACTCTTTACAGTCCGGAACAAAAGAATCTGAAAGGGAGTCACATTATCACTGTACATCAGGACAGTGAAGGAGATGAGTGGATACTGACTGATAAAGGAATATCCATCATCGGCAAAAAGAAAATTGAATCGGATATACCATTCAAGAGCATTAAAGAAAATAATGGTAAGATATATCTGATATCCGATGACAATCAATTGGTGATATATACCCCCAGACACAGCAATTACAGTTTAATGAAGCACCTTTCCTCTCTTCTAATACCATTAATTCCATGCAGAATCTCGGCAAAGATAGTATTGGGCTTTGTACAGATGAAGGTTTATATATATTTTTTGCCGGAGAAGGCAGATACAGACTTATCGATCCTCGTACTTCAACCAAACCTTCTCCCAAAGTATTATCCGTATTCAAAGATCATCACGGAGAATTATGGATGTTTGGCGATACCCCGGGAGTAGTAAGGTATAACTTGGTTACAGAAGATAAGCAACACTACATCACTCCCAAGGAGGATCTGCCGAATGCCGAACGTGTAAACCGTGATTTCATTTTCGAAGATTCACAGGGAACCTTGTGGATGGTCCCCCATCAGGGTGGTTTCTGTTACTACGACCGGAGAAACCGCCAGTTGAAACCCTATTATACAGATTACGACAATCCAAATTCGAAGTATAGTCCCAACATTCTAAACTACTTCCTGGACCGCCAGGGCAACCTATGGTTCTGCAATACCTGGGATGTTACCAAGATATCTTTCTTCCCGCATGCCTGCCACCTACAATCCATTGACACCGGCTTTGAGACCCGTGCTTTTCTTATAGATAAGGAAAAGAATCTCTGGACATCTACCAAAAAAGGCTCTGTCAGGATATATCGGACGGACGGTAGCCTGAAGGGCTATCTGACTCCGGAAGGAACTATCAGTCCTAATCCTGTGTCGTTTACCAAGAATATTTATTGTTTCATGGAAGATAAAGAAGGTATCATCTGGATGGGTAGCAAACAGGACGGACTTTTCCGTCTGGAAAGAACAGGAGAAGACCGTTTCAAAATACGCCAGTTCACCCGTCAAAAGGATGATCCGTACAGTTTAAGCTACAACAGTATTTATACCATCTTTCAGGATAGCAAAAACCGTATATGGGTAGGATGTTACGGGGGCGGATTGAATCTGATTGAAGAAACGCAGGAAGGAGACATACGCTTTCTGCATAGCGGCAATAAATTAACGGGATATTCGAAAGATCGCTTTGCCAAAGTACGGTACATCGCTGAAGCAAACCAGGTACTATTGGTAGGAACAACGGAGGGTTTACTCACCTTCTCCAGTGAATTCACACAACCGGAACAAATTGAATTCTACCGGAATATACGTATCCCTGATAAAGTATCCAGCCTTTGCAGCAACGATGTCATCTACATTTATACCGACAGCCGGAAAGATACCTATGTCCTATCATTTACCGGAGGTCTCAATAAAATATTATCCGAGAACCTGCTAAGCAACGAAATAGAATTTAAAACATACACTACCCAAAACGGCCTTCCCTCAGACCTTGTGGAATCTATGATAGAAGATAATAAAGGGAATCTCTGGATAATAGCAGAAAATGCACTGGCATGTTTTCATCCGGACAAAGAGACCTTTGAACATTACGACAAGAAATATCTGCAACAGGATCTATACTTCACCGAAGCCGCTCCGGTGCAAAGCCAACATCACCAGTTATTACTGGGAACAGATATCGGCATTCTGAGGATATTCCCTGAGCAACTTCAAAAAAGTAGTTATGTTCCTCCTATCGTATTCACTGGACTCAAGATACAAGGAGCTTCCCAGGATCTGGATATTGATGATCTGAAAGAATTAAAGCTGAAACCTTCCGAACGAAATGTAACCTTCCAGTTTGCTGCGCTGGATTACATTGATCCGCAATCCATCAGTTACGCTTATCGTCTGAAAGGTCTGGAAGAAAACTGGAATGAAGTAGACAATAGTCGGTCTGCCAGTTATATCAACCTTCCTCCCGGAGATTATGAACTGCAGATACGATCCACCAACAGCGATGGAGTATGGATGGAAAGCGGTACACGTGTTCTTCCTATTATAGTGCTCCCTACATTCTGGGAGACCTATTGGGCATGGATACTTTATGCCATTTTATTCATAGCATCGACTGCAACGATCGTTTATATCATTCTCTATATATACCGTCTGCGCCACCGGATCAATCTGGAACAACAACTGGCAAACATCAAACTACGTTTCTTCACTGACATATCTCACGAGTTACGCACCCCGCTAACACTGATAGCCAGTCCGGTAACCGAAGTATTAGAACATGAAACGACTCTATCGGCCAATGCACGTAAACACCTGACATTGGTACACAAAAATACGGAACGTATGCTCCACTTGGTAAACCAGATTCTGGATTTCCGTAAAATAGAGAATAAGAAGATGAAAGTACTGTTGGAAAAGACCAATGTGGTTGTCTTGCTGGAAAAGGTAATGGATAATTTCCGTCTTATTGCTGAAGAAAAGAATATAAACTATCAATTACAGACAAACCAAGAGATAATATCTGCCTGGATTGATCAGGATAAATTCGAGAAGATAATTTTCAACCTGTTGTCCAACGCTTTCAAATATACGCCTGCCAACAAGTCTATTACTGTTCATGCCAATGTGGAAGGAGACAAGCTGATTGTATCCGTAGCTGACGAGGGAATCGGTATTGACCCTAAGAAGCAACAAACGCTTTTCCAACGCTTTGAAACTTTAGTGAAATACAATATATTACAACCTTCCTCCGGCATCGGCTTGTCACTCGTAAAAGAATTAATAGAGTTGCATTGTGGTAGTATTGAAGTAAAGAGCCAGCCCGAAGTGGGTAGTGAATTTATTGTCACCCTGCCAATGGGACAGGAAATATATGAAACTCATGAAAACACTGAATTCATTCTGAATGACGGAGCTTCTACAGAAACCGACAATGAAATAGACGAGGTATCTCAGGATATGCCTATGGATACCGACAAAGTTGATCCGATTTCCATTCTGATTGTGGAAGACAATATGGAGCTTCGGAGCTTCTTGCATACTATTCTTTCGGAAAATTACAAAGTCATTGAGGCAATTAACGGTCAAGAAGGTTTAGAACGTGCACAAGAGCATGTTCCTGATCTTATCATCAGCGACATTATGATGCCTGTAATGGACGGTCTGGATATGGTGAAGAACATTAAAGAAAACAGAGAAATCTGTCATATCCCCATCATCCTCTTATCCGCCAAATCATCATTGGATGACCGCATTTCCGGATTGGAACAAGGCATCGACGATTATATCACCAAACCTTTCAGTGCTACTTATCTGAAAGCACGTATCAAATCGTTGCTACACCAGCGCAAGCAGTTACAGGATATTCTCTGGAAACAATGGTCTGAAAAACAGGAAAGTCCCGTTGCACCATCTATTGACATATCCCCATCACAGCCGCAAATCACTCCATTCGATGAACAATTCATGCAGCAAGTAATGGAAGTTATGGAAAAAGAAATGGATAATTCCGACCTGACCATCGAGGAGTTTGCACAGAAACTGAATATGGGACGTACCGTCTTTTATCAAAAGTTGAAATCTATCATCGGCCTGTCACCAGTGGATTTCATACGGGAAATCCGAATCAAACGTGCCGTACAGTTGATAGATAGCGGAGAATACAACTTCTCACAAGTAGCATATATGACGGGATTCAACGATCCCAAGTATTTCAGCAAATGCTTCAAGAAGCAGGTGGGGATGACACCTTCGGAATACAAAGAAGGGAAAAAATGATTAATGATAAGCATTTAAACAGAAGGAGATGTGTCAAAACTAAGGCACATCTCCTTTTTTTATATTTAAATGTTTTTTTCTCTATGCGACTCTTTTTTCACTAATTTGGTAATACGCGGCTATATTCCTCGTATATTGCGTCATAATTGTTCTGATAAGAATACATATAATGCGTGCAGTCCCTCCCTTTCCTGCTTTTAGTAGTTTAGCGCACATTTTTTTTGATATTAAAAGCTATAGCAAAGAAAGCAAAGTCCATCGTAACCTTGTCTTCTCCTTTATGTCTGAACCGGCGGTATGCCATGTTGTATTTCATTTGTCCAAACACAGCTTCCGGTTCTATACACCTCCTGCCTCTATGCTTGATACCTTCCTCTGAGAGCAATTTTTCCCGTGCCTGCCGTTTGTATTGGTTTAACCGGTGATTGACTTCTATAATACGATTTCCCTGGGCTTTAAAGCAACTGCCACGCAAAGGACAACCCTCGCAATTTTGTGCTTTATAACGTGCACTTTCGGTGATGTATCCGCTTGCAGTTTTGTCACGTCTGGTCCCTATACGGTTCATGCGCTGCCCCATCGGACAAACGTAATAATCCTCCCCCGCATTGTAATGGAGACTTTCCGCATGGAACGGGTTGGGAGTATAACGGGGACGCTGCTCTTTATGGAAGTAGTTGTACTTGACAAAGGCCTCTATCCCGTTTTCCTGCATGAACCGGTAATTTTCTTCCGAGCCGTAACCGGAGTCTGCCACACCGATACCCGGTAAGCGGTTATAGCGGTGCTGGAAGGAGTGGAAGAAAGGGATCAGGGTCAGCGTATCGGTGGGGTTGGGAAACAGCCGGAAGTCTATGATGAATTGGTTTTCAGTACCTGTTTAAATTATACCCGGGCTTGGTCTGCCCGTTCTTCATGGCGTCTTCTTTCATACGCATGAATGTAGCATCAGGATCGGTCTTGGAATAGGAATTACGTTCTCCAAGGACTTCAAGGTGATTGTCGTATTCCATCAGCTTGTCACGATACCCTTCAAGTTCCCTGACCTGTTTCTTCTTTTTTCGCGCAGGGCTTTCTTTTGTTCCTTATCCTTTGTCGCAGGCTGGTGTTCTAGGACTTCTTTAAGTTCATCCACTATGTCAGAGAGCATGGCGGGAGTGAATTGGGCGGGTGTGTCTTTTACGGAGTTCTCTTGTGCAATGGCTTCGTCCACCTGTTCCAGAAGGATACGAATCTTGTCCAGCAACTTCGTGCGGTGCTTTTCAACACTCTTGCGCCAGACAAAAGTATATTTGTTGGCTTTGGACTCAATCTTGGTACCGTCGATATACTCCACGTCAAGACTGATGAAACCCTTATCGGCAAGGACAAGAACCAACTGCGTGAAAACGTTGTTTATCTCCTCCTTTACACGGTTACGGAAACGGTTGATGGTGATGAAATCCGGATGCTCATGACCGGCAAGCCAGATATAATGAATGTCACGCAAAAGAAGCTTCTCTATTTTACGACAGGAATAGATATTATTCATGTAAGCGTAGATAATTACCTTGAGCATCATTTTAGGATGATAAGCTGAGCGCCCCGTTTCTTTATAAAGCTTCTTGAAATTATCAAGATTGAGATTATCAACAACTGCATTGACTATGCGGACAGGGTCGTCCGCAGCTATGTTTTCATCAATTCTTTGTGGAAAAAAGAACGGTTTGGTTGGGAATGTAAGGACGAAAATGTAACTTTGCCATAACGAAAAAATGATGCCTAAAGTTACATAAACTTTGGGTAATAACAAAGCCTGGGCTTGGGAAAGTCCGGGCTTTGTGCATAAAAAAGGTTGTGCCAGAGTTTTGACACAACCTCTTCCTTTTTGAGAGAATCTTATCCTGAATCTAATACCTACTTATTAAAACCATCTCGGATCTCCCGCTACTCCGGTTCCTGCAAATCCAGCACCTTGTTTGATGTGGAAATCGCCATTGGCAGGATCTACAAACAAGCCATAGATATCCAGGTTCACAACCGTAATATCATCCAGCGGACGAGAATCTTCTATTAAATCATTTGTCTTGTAAGAACCACCATAGGAAATAGTAACATTGCTATAGTTACCATTCGTAGAGTGCAGCTTCTGACCACCATTAGGACCGGCAAAAATACAGTTTTCAATAGTCACAGTCGGTTTGGAGTTGTTGTCAAGTAACCAAAGGTGAGTCATCTTCTCTGCAATATTTACCAAAGTCACATTCTTGAATTTGATATCAGTCTTCACACGTATATCGGCAATACGGGTATTGAATTCAGTCAATGTACTATTCGTAACATTGATAGCAGGAATTGTACAGCCTGAACCTACATTGAGGAAGCTCCAACCACCAGTGTTCGATACCCAACAGTTATTGAAGTTAACGCTATTACCTTCTGCACCACTATGGAGACGGACAGCAGAATTAACTTGTTTCACTTCACAGCCTTCAAAAGTAATATCGTGGAACTTCTGCGCACCTACTTGGAACATAAATCCACCATCGGAATTCATGCTGAGGTATTCAAAATTAACATCATTCACTTCGCTTTCGATAGCAAAATAAACTTTATTCAATTGAGACAACTTACCATTTGCATTTTCCGAACCAACAAAACTAATATCCTGTATACCTGTTGGAATTGTAATGGTTCCCTCCATATTAAATTCCATACCAGAGGCAAAATTCACAGTAACTTTTTTAGTCCCTTCAGCAGCATGTCCTGCCAAAGCCGTTGATATATCCTCAGCAGTAATGCCAGGAATATTAATATTAAAAATAAGACTGCCGGACGAACCTGAAGTTTTCGTATTCAGTGTTCCACGCAATACTTCATTGTAGAAAATCTGAGCAATATAAGGTACTCCCATATCCAGACCTTCAAATGTTGCAGCAGCATTCTGTATCTCAGCAGTAGTCAGCACACGGTTTTCAACTACTGTACTATCTTCATTCATCAATACAAGATTCGTAACCCGATCTGTCTCTTCCCAAAGGAAAGTCAGGCTATTAACTGTAGGTCTGTAACTCCTGAATATTTGTTCCGCCGGAGTGATAAAGGTAAATGAGCTCAACTTTGACTTTAATGATGCATCTGCATTCTCAGCATGCATACGTACCCAATAATTGGTAGTACCATCAAGCCCTTCAAACCAAGTACGGTATTCTACTTTCATCGCTGTATTTGAATCTGCAAACGGAGTCAGAGTATCAGCCAGAATAACAACAGATTTGTCAATCGTTGCAAAGTCGGCATCTTTACTGAATTCAAATACATAGTTAGCAGCGTCAACTACTTTAGTGTGTTTAATCTGAATGGAAGTAGGCTTCAACGTACTTGCCTCGAAAATCAAAGGCTTAAACAAACGGTTCTCACCGGTGGCCACTTCCCAATCGTTTACGTCACGGTCGCACGAAGAAAAGAGTGCGGCTGTCATGACAAGGGATGCGAATATGCTTTTAAGTTTCATAATCTTCATTTTTTTTAATTCTGTTGTCCGTTTATTAATAACCATAGGAATTTACCAAAAACCCTTGGACTGATAAATATCCGTATCATAGATAGCATAAGGATGACGATAGTTACAAGTTCCGTTGCCAATAGGATATTGTTTCAACATATCACCAATCTCACCACCATTCTTCAGTTTTCCCAGTAATGCACTATAGTCGTAAGATGCATTGATACCGGTAGCCATTACCAGAATCTTGGCAAGTTCGTCACGATAAGTAGTGCCTGACCCGGTTTCAGGTTTTGCATAAGTTTTCGGAAACCAGTCAATCTTTTCATAGCCTGCAGGAGCCGTACCCAGTTCCTGATAATAATTGGGTGATGAATAATCTACATACAGTTTATCATCTGTCCGCATCTTATAGTACAATACAGTCGGGAAATCCGAAGGCTGATAAGTCTTATCAAAGATGGTCACCGGATGTTGGTTATCAAGCATCAGGCAAAGGCTTTCTTTCATAGCTTCAATCTTACTATCCAACAGCCCCCAACGAATCAGGTCCATTTTACGAACACCTTCACCACCAAATTCCCAGGCACGTTCATTCACTATAGCATTGAAGAAGTCAGAATCATACTTCGTAATTTCAGAAGAACCGGATCCAAATGCACGTTCACGTACTTTTTCCAGAGCTTGACGGGCTGTCATACCTGCCGTTGTATTCTGATGATCCGGTCCGTAAAGCTCATTCATAGCCTCAGCAAACATCAGATAAATATCAGAATAACGCATTACAATCCAGTTGATACCGGTAGCCACACGGCCGGCAGCAGCCAAGTGAAGGGCACGATAGGTTTCACTGGTCCAGTACATACGCCATTTAGCATAGTGTACATTCGTAGCATTCAGACTCAAATCCTCATAATTCTCTTTACGCCAGCGACCGAAAGTCAATGTAACGTCACGGCGCTTATCCGTCTTACCAAAAGAATAGAAGTAATAAATTGTAGAAGTAACATAGCTACTACCCATACCTTGCTGTCCGTACATAGAGCCTTGTTGAACTTCCCAACCCATCAGAGTGCCCACGTCACCGGTATTACCTACACCTAAACCAACTTCATAAAGATTTTCATTATAAGGATTCTGATCCAGATGATTTACCGTTTTCCAGATATTCTCAAAGTCAGGATCCAATTGATGCGGATTCTCAGGATCACCCAGAATTTCAGCACATTGTTTAGCTGCTATTTCATAGTACTCTTTATAGTTCTTCACACGACCTACATAATATCCATTCATTTCAGGGATGGTAGGATGCTTCTCCAGCTGCATATCAGGGAATTGATTACCATCACGCAACGACCATCCACCTGCGAATAAGGCCACACGTGCCAACAGGCCTTTAGCAAAACCTTTGCTGATACGTTCAGCAGTAGAAGCTTTACCACTACCTAACCAAGGCAGGTATTCGATGGCTTCCTGCAAGTTCTTCACAAGGTCGGCATATACAGTATCACGGTCAATCTTACCGATATATACATTGGAAAGGTCAGAATTGGAAGTTGTTTTCTTATAAGGAATATCTCCATAGATACGCACCAATTCAAAATAAGCCAATGCTCTCAGAGTCAAAGCTTCACCTAATAACGGCTTACCGACAGTCGGATTTGTCTTCAGCAATTCACCTCCACGCATTCCTTCTACGGCAGCAGAAGCAAGTTCTGCAAAACGGAAGATATTGTTCCAACGAGTGGTAGAGTTGCCGGAATTACCATAATAGTGGTTCTGACCATAGTCGCTATTTACTTCTTTATAGTTAGTCAGATAAAGGTTACAATTTTCCGTATCACTGATATTCTGCCAGTTCACAGATATTTTCTGTCCGTAAACATACGTATCGGACATGGTAGCATAAACTCCCATCAGGGCAGCCTCGGCCATAGCCTCGGTATTGAACACATTTGTGTTACTTTGTTTGGGAGGGGGTGTCAGTTGCCAGGAAATCATCACATGAAGTAGTGATCAGCATGGCAGCTGCCAAAGTTAATATATATAATTTCTTCATGATCATTAGTTTTTTAGAGTGTCAGGTTAATACCAAATAAGAATGAATGAGCTTTCGGGTAAGCAGAGTAGTCAACACCCGGGGTCAATGGAGTGCTACGACGGGTATCTACCTCAGGATCTTGTCCGGAATACTTTGTCCAACAATGCAGGTTGTAACCAGTGAAGTATACACGCAACTTCTCAACCAGGAACTTCTTAGTCCAAGCCTTCGGTAAAGTATAACCGATTGTAAGATTACTCAAGCGAAGGAATGAACCATCTTCGATAGCATAGTCCGTCATGACCGTAGAGTTCATCAATGGATGCCAGATCGTAGCATTCTGATTGATTTCCTGCAAACGTGCCGGATTCGCATATTCACCATACATGATATTGTAACCGGTTTCAGGATCGATAGTGGTAAAACGCTTATCCAAGGCCATATCGCTACTCAGATTCTGATACTTCTTGGAACCTGCATACGTAGTATTATCTATTTTATTGGCATTCAGAATGTCATTACCATAACTCCAGTTGAACTGTACACCAAAGTCGATGCCTTTATAGTCCGCATTGATATTGAAACCACCGGTATGTTTCGGCATGGCATTACCAATGACGGTACGGTCATTCGTAGTGACTTTATCAGAACCATCATCCGTCAATTTCTTTAGTTTCATGTGTCCAGGACCAAACCAGTTACCGCTGGTTGCGATAATATCACTACAATCGGCTACACCCGGTTTGATGATCCAACGTTTCGTTTCTTCGTTAAAAGTAAAGTCATCGAAAGAATAGAAACCATCTTGTTTGTAACCATAGATCTGACCAATGGATTTACCTACAATGGCACGATAATCATCCGAACCGATACTTACTCCCCAGCCGGAAGTAGCAATCATAGAGTCGGAACCATCCAGTTTGTCAACAGTATTGCGGTTGAAAGAGATATTGAAACCCAATGACAAGTTGAAGTCCTTAGTTTCAACGGCATACCAGTTAGCTGTCAACTCCACACCTTTGTTAGTAGTCTGTCCCAGGTTGCGGTATTGAGTGCCGTAACCGGAATGAGTCGGGATATCCACAGCCAGAATCAAATCCTTAGTTACATCCTTATAAGCATCGATTACCACATTCACTTTATCATTAAAGAATCCCAGATCCAAACCGATGTTGGCAGAAGTCTTGGTTTCCCAAGTCAGGTTCTCGTTACGGAGTGTATTGGTTGGTTTCAAACCACTTTGCACTTTCTCACCGATATAGTAGAGTCTGTTTGCAGAGCTTTCGAAACTGTATTGCTGACGCCAGTAAGAACCTACACGTGCATTACCTACCTGTCCGTAACTTAAACGAAGCTTAGCATTAGAAAGCCAACTTTTAGTAGCTTCCATAAAAGGTTCCTCAGACAGACGCCATGCCAAAGCACCAGCAGGGAAGAAACCCCATTGTTTGCCCGGAGCAAATACGTTTGTACCATCTTCACGAGCTGTGAAAGTCAGATAATAACGGTCTTTCAACGTATAATTCAAACGACCGAAGAAAGAAGAGGTACGCGACGGCTCACCTATATCATTATAAGTAGGCAACGGTTCACCATAATTCCACATAGCCAATACTTGTTCTGCTGTAAAGTCCTTCGGGAAGAATTTGGATTGAAGGGTCATCTTGTCCGATTTACCGGAGAAAATCTCCTGTCCAAACATAATATTGAAACGGTGATCTTTTGCAACCGTAAAATCATACGTTAGATGATTCTGTATCGTAAAACGGTAACCATCAGTATATTCACGTTTGGCAACGGGCTGTCCACCATTAGCATTAGATTCACCGGTCTTCTTCAACCAGATATTATCCGTATGTGCTTTCTCGTAAGAGTAGCTACCCTGAACACGATAATCCAAACCTTTGATGATATGGAATGTCAAACCGACATTATAAGAATTAACAAATGAGTACTGTTTCTTAAACTCATTGGTAATGTTGTAAATCGGATCATTCAACATACTGGCAGATTCTGCCCAGTCGAGCTCTTCGCTGGTACCCACCAGGTTCTCCATAGACAAAGTCGTTATACTCTTTACCGGAGCATACTTGACACCATCACGGAGCTTACGGCCACCGGATACGTCGGGACCATCAATCACCGTATTCGTGGTACGGGCTGTAACGTCCAGATCAATGACTTTACCAAAAGATTTATTCAGCTTAATGTTGAAGTTATCACGTACATAGTTAGAGTTCAACATGATGTAATCTTCATCATCACGTGTATAACTGATATTGTAGCGCATAGTTTCCGTACCACCCGAAAGCGATACATTGAAGTTCTTCTGTACACCGGTATTGCCGTACAGCTGATCCTGCCAGTCGATACCTTCACGGTATTTGTAAAGGTCTATATCATCCCACATGCCATACATGCTGTAGAAGCCTGCACTGGATACATTCGGGCTCGAATCGATTTCCTTCTGATAATATACATATTCATAAGGAGAAAGGACATCCGTCAGATTGTAGGTTTTCTTTATACCAACATAGGAGTTCACATCTACCACTGTCTTACCGGCTTTACCACTCTTTGTAGTCACCAGAACTACACCATTAGCACCCTTGGCACCATAGATTGCCGTAGAAGAAGCATCTTTCAATACACTGATATCCTGGATGTCACCGGGAGGAATATCATTAATATTCTTCACGATAAAGCCATCTACGATATAAAGCGGAGAATTATCCTGGGTAATAGAACCACCACCGCGTACACGTACTTTGATTTCGGCATCGGGAGAACCGTCCGTTACCGTTACGTTCACACCTGCCAGATGTCCGCTCATAGCCTGCAAGGCAGAAGTTACAGGGATATCTTTCAGTACCTTGTCGTTCATAGAAGAAACAGAACCGGTCAGGTCTTTCTTCTTCATCGTACCGTAACCTACAACGACTACTTCATCCAACATTTTAGAGTCGTCCTGAAGCTTAATACTTAGCGTCTTCCCGGCAACGGCATCTATCTCCTGGGCCTGCATACCTATATATGAGATAACCAGTTTCTTACCTTTGCCACTGACCTTCAGAGTAAAATCACCGTTTATATCGGTAATCGTTCCGTTACCTGCATTACCCTTTTCTACAACGGATGCACCGATAACACCTTCTCCCGTGGAGTCTGTCACATTACCTTTAACAGTAATCTCTTGTGCAGACAGTCCGATAGGAACCATCAACAGTATAGCCATTAGCCATACAAAACACTTGTTTTTCATTTCTACAGATTTTTGTTTCACATTAATAAAGGATTTAGTTTCACATATTTTTTCCTGTTGCAAATGTGACAATTTGCGGATGGAGAGAGGAGTAAAAACTATCGGAAAAAGAGGAAAATATCTGTTAGAACAATAAATACAAGGGGGTACACAAAAAAATCCCAGACTTTCACAAGCCTGGGATCTCACATGCAAAAAATGTCAATGTGTTATAGTGCCATTACGATTCATTAACTTAAAGAGCACTCTCAAGTCCTAATGAACCATAACGATTGACCGCACGTACTTTTAAATTTCCTTTCATCACGAATCCTGTTTCGAAAACCGGCTTTTGAGCAAAACCCACCACCTGATCATTATCGAAAATGATATAACCGGCAGCATCGGATACAGCTTTCCAAGTAATCTTCGTTCCTTGTTTTTTCAGATTCTGCGGAGCCGGTAGTTTTTCCATCATTGTACGAGGATCCCATCCGTCATTACCCGGAATGATACGTTCGTATACATAGCTATCCGCCTCCTCTTTGGTAACGATAGCACGACAAGAGCCTTTTGGCGGGTTATTCGGTCCGCGTCCGTCATATTCTGTTTTACGTAGGCTCAAGTCGAGTACATTACCTTCGGTATCACGACTATCATACTCTGCAAATAATCCGGGAATAGCTCCCATATTGGTCCAACCCTCGGGAGCAAGAGGAATGCGCATAGTGGTATGTATATAGACAGCACGCGGCGAGTTGTGCCAGGGACGCCCCAACTTCTGTTTACCGTCGGCAGCAGAGGCATTGCCATCCACAATGCAATCACGGAAAATATATCCGAACTTTGCATCCTTATGACAGGGAGCGACAATTACAGAACCGCTACGTACATTATATAATGTACAGTTTTCAAGTAAAGCATCTCCCCCACCATAAAAATAATCGACTGCACCTTCAATCCAACAGTCTTTCACATAGTGGCGGTGAGAATCATTAGTAGAAGTCATCCAGGTGTCTTGAAAAGAACGGAAAATGCAGTTATTGAACGCTGCACAATCTGCCTGGCTGCTCATAGCCAATGCCTGTGGACCATTCTGGCTCTCTACCCCCAATCATTCACATAAGAGATATTCTCAGTATAGAAATGATCGGCTTTCACCTTAACAACGCTTCCCTCAAACTTATAGACTTCGGAAGAAGGATTATGAACCGAATGTTTCCAAAAAGCCGTCCTTGCCGATTCTGTACCTTCTTCAGGCTTTCCACCTACATTCAGGAGATGATGAATGATGGTTTTATCCTTGTCCTGACCGATCAGGTGGACATACGTTTTGGTTTCGGGTATTACCACATGTTCCCGGTACGAACCGTTCTTTACGAAAATCAACCACGGCTCTTGCCGGTTGTCGGGTACTGCATCAATAGCAGCCTGAATGCTTGTGTAGTCACCACTACCATCCTGGGCCACTACAGCCTGAAATGGTGATGCAGTATTCCGGGCATGACCTCCTAATAAAATGCCCATAAATAATGCCGTAAGAATTATCTTCTTCATACTTAATATATTTAATAATTGGTTTGAATTTTACTTTACCAGGCCGTTCAGATAAACTTCCAGATTGGTATAACCTTCTTTACTCACTGTAGTGGCAATGCCATCGGAAACATCTTTCGGATTCAGTCCATGGGCCGCTTCCCAAACATCGGGTATGCCGTCTCCATCAGTATCCCGCAGTTCATCGGCTGTAATGCCTCCATCGCTCAATGTAGGCCAAGGGTTGGTGGCTCCTTCCGGTTTCACATCTGCCGGCAAGTCTATCAGGCCGGGAACACTTTCCGCTCCTTTTGTCACACTACCGATATAGGTAGCCGTACCGTTTCTGGTTTCTTCTATAACACGTATATCAATGGCATCCCGTTGCCTGGAACATCCCGCTTGATCCAATACGAGTTCATAAGCTTGTTTTGCACTATGAGTAGTGATAATGCCTGCATCCAGAGGTTCGGACAGACGCATTTCCTTTTTCACTTTCTTTGTGAATGTATTGTCACAAGAAGCATTATTGATTTGCCCGTAAATACCTTTGGTCCAGTTATCTTGGGTTACTTCCTCATTTCCTTCGATGATATTGCCGTCTACATAAAATTTCCCCCATACGTGTTCCATTGGTTTCCAGGCATTGGGAGTGCCGTCTGCATTCATGCAATACTTCTTTATGCGTACTCCTATGGCGGCAATACGGTAGCGGACAGGGCTGTTTTTCGGTGTAGCCGGTCCTGGTTTATAATAATTGTTCACAATATTGACACACATGCCTTCTCCGCCATAGCAACCGTTTCCGGCCCAGTTGTAGAATACGTTATTCCTCATATCCATGTGTTCGCGTTCCTGAGTAAATGGACGAGGTCCCAGACGGGGTACACGACTTTCGTGATGTGCCAGCAGATTATGATGAAAAGAAGCTTTTGCTCCTCCCCAGATCGCTCCATATCCATGTTTGCCTTTAGCATGTCCTGCTGTGCGAAGACTTTCGGAAACCGGGCACCATTGAACAGTCAGATTCTCACCACCATATATAGAACAACATTCATCTACCGACCAACTAATAGAGCAATGGTCAATGATCAGATTCCTGCAATCCGTACTTCCAAGTCCGTCAGGCTCTCCACCTCCTTCGTTGCCTACACGAAAACGCAGATAGCGGACTATTACATTATCAGCATTGATAGTTACCGGATAACGGGCTATACAGACACCTTGTCCCGGCGCACTCTGCCCAGCAATGGTTAAATCCCCATTAATGATATCAAGGCGTTTGTCCAGGAAGATCGTTCCAGCTACATCAAAGACAACCGTACGTGCTCCCTCCTGTGATAGGGCGTAGCGTAACGTCCCTTCCTGCAGACCATCTTCCAAAGTCGTTACATGATAGACTTTGCCTCCACGGCCACCTGTTGTATTCCGCCCGAAGCCTTCGGCGCCGGGAAAAGCTATCAGTTCCTTTGTTGTTTCCGTTTGTTCGTCATCAGGCAGGACACTCGCTCCTGCCGGTATGATTGGAAGCAGGAATAAGGCCAGACATAAGAAACGTATAATGTACGCCCCGTTCATTCTGTTTTTCATTTCGTTTTTCATATATACTCTCTTCTAAGATTGGTTCATGTGATGCAAAAGTGAGGAATCCATAGTAAAAAGAGGGGGAAAAACTGATAGAAAAGGGGGACTGATGCTATAAAACGGCGAAAACCACCTATCAAACCACATTCACACCAAAAGACGGCTTCCCGATTGAAACCTCCGTTTCATATCGACAAGCCGCCCGTCTCCCGTTACAGGAGTGCTTTCAAATAGGTAAAAACGATGAAAGCAATATTTATAATCTATTCTGGATATCTGAGTTACTATTACGTTGCCCTTTACTGCGGATATCTCCACCAAATGTGTAGGAAACACCGATGCGGAAACCGGTAAAGGCAAACTGATTATCTGTCGTCATCCGGACACCGTTGGATACCGTCTCAAGTTTGGAATGACTGATCAGGATATTATTCACATTCAGGCTAAGACTGAGTTTATTATCCAGCATACGATAAAGCAAACCTGCACTGATACCGTAATTAGGCTTTATCAGATAAACCCCACTATATTGACGCGAAGTGAACCAACCGGAAAGCGTTCCAATGAATGTCTTCTTCGAATTGAAGAAGAACGTATTGCGCAAACTGGCATTATAGGCCCATCCTTTCTCTTCGGCAGATGTGGAAGCGGCGCTGGAAGTCGTACGGCTATAGTTTACCCCATGCTGTACATAAGCCTGCATCCATCCTGTACGGAATGTATATGAATTATTCAATCCAAAAGAGTGCGTTTCCATAAAGTTATCCCACAGGAAAGAGCTGACATTTGTTTCCGGATCCAAACCTACCACCTGGAAGAATACATCGTCCGAATAAGAATAGAAAGCGGAAAAATTAAGATTGTTCTTGAATGTATATCCCAATTCGGCATTATACGTATAACTCGGCTTCAGGTCTTCCTTTCCACGAGCATAGGTATACTTGTTCTGATAGAACGGGAACGGATTCACCATATTCTGCGAGGGACGTGAAATACGGTTGGATAAACTAAGATTCAATGCATTCAGTTCATTAGGTGAGTACAAGAAGTAGAGCGTAGGAAACAGACGGGTATAATCGTGCTTGTCCGTCGTATTCGCCGACTCAGAAATACCGGTAGTACGGGTGTGTTCCATACGCAAGCCCAGCTGCATAGAAAACTGTTTGGAGAACGCACGATTGTAATCGGCATAAAGGGCATAAATCTGTTCCTTATAGTGGAAGTAATCATCCTGCACCAGTGTCGGGTCCGAAGTATCATAATTGATGCGATTGCGGGTATCTGTGAAAGAGACCTTGGCACCTGCAGTTACCTTATACTTTTCAAACGGAAGTGTAAAGTCGAGTGCAGAAGAAAATACGTCTACCTTACGGTCTTGCAGATAGCTATAATCAAAATTGGTTCCAGGTATTGCTACACCGTCAGGAGTCTGAGTTTCGGACAGGAAGCCCATATGACTATCCCGGTTATCACGCAGGTAGTCCACATCCCAAGTCATCTTTTTGCCTTTATCACCCCAAGTCTTATCTGTATGGAAATTCAAGTTAAGACGATCGGACTTGCCTCCTTCTTTGCTATCTGAGAACAGAAGAGAATCCAAACGGGTAGTAGCCACATCATAAACTTCCGTAACGGAAACGGCTTTGGCATCTTTAGGATTACCATAATTATAAACAGCTTGCAGACCTACAGTCCAGTTACGCTCCAAAGCAACGTCCACACCTGCCTGACCATAATAACTCTGCATATACTTCTTGTAATCCGTACGTCCGTCCCAGGTATTCTTGGCGAAATAGCGGCGGTTTGCTTCACGCGTTTCATAGTTACCTTGTGTGGTACCTGCATTGACGAATGAGGATACACGGCCTTTACTGATATTCAGATTTACTCCGCCATAGCCGTAATTTTCCTTCTCACCAACATTATACGAAGTGGATACCGTACCTCCCAAGTAATCTTTAGGACGCGATTTCAGGCGTATGTTGATGATGCCTGCATTACCTGCTGCATCATACTTGGACGGTGGAGTGGTGATCACTTCTACTTTCTGTATCTGTGAAGCGTCATAAGACCGGAGATAGTCGATCAGTTCGTCGCCGGAAAGTTTCGTTTCACGGTCGTTGATATACACTTTCACTCCTCCTTTACCTATAATATCAATACTATTCTGTCCTACACGCAAACCAGGTACTTCGCGCAAAAGGTCGAGTGCATTTCCACCGGCAGAGGCAATGGAGTTGTGAGTATCAAAAACCACTCTGTCTACCAGACGTTTAATTACCGGACGGGCGGCTGTGACAGTCACTTCATTTAAAAAGGTAGAAGAGGATTTCAGGGTGAGCATACCTACATTCTTATTTTCCTGTAAAGAGACAGGCAGGTAGATGTCTTCACAACCGATTAGAGTGATATGCAACAGATATTTCCCTTTAGGTTGAGTAAAAGTAAAACAACCTTGTGCGTCCGTCAGCATACCTGTAATGTATGTACTGTCTTTAGCTTGCTTTAAAAAGGATGTTTGCTACTTCCATCGGCTGATTGTTTTCATCTTGTACGCAACCGGAGAGTTGATAGCTTTGAGCAGAAATAGAAACCGCTACACATAACATAAGGAATAAGAACGTAAGTCTTCTCCCAATAGACTTCATTGAATTTGCTTTCATCGTTTGATTGATTTTAATGTTTCACTTTTCGTTTTTACCTGATGCAAATTTAAGGGTGAAACGTATCTCAAACGGTCTATATCAGGATATAAAAGTTCTATATCAGCAGCACCATCACACCTCATTATCAATAAATTACACTCTTCTTTCTCTATATTTACCTTTTTAAGGTCTATATACTATCTATATGCATTGAAGAAAGGGTTCATTTTTGCTGGGTTATGAACACAATCCAACTCCTGATCCGCATAAATAATATTAAGTTTCAGAGGTTAAGCCGCCGCATCGCCACTTTTATCCCTTTTCGCTGCGACGGTTAAGGAAAATTGTAGTAGGTACTTATTCTTTCCACCATGGAGAAAGTTGCTTTCCATTACGGGGAAACTTTCTTTCCACCATGGTGGAAAGAAAAAACTCCACGGTAGAAAGAATAAGCGTTCGGATGGAAAAGCCTAACCGTTGGAAGGGAAAAAGCATAGGAATGCCTAAGAAAGGAATTAGCTATTGCATTTAGTTCATTTCTTTCCGGATATGAATTAGTTGACGAGAAAACAAGCCTTATTTCTCTAAAATGAACCCGACAATGTCCTCCTTCTCTCCCATTCCAAGTTTCTTTCGGATATTTGTCTTCCGCTGATAAATGGTTGGAATGCTTTGTTGTGTCACAACACTAATCTCTTTCGTCGAGAATTCTGCGCAAAGCAGACAACAAAGCTGCTGTTCCTTATCAATAAGCACAGAACCGAAACGCCGGTTCATTTGGGTATAGAACCCATTATATATACGGTCGATTACGGGATACAGATCCTCCCACACTAAAAGGCTTTCTACCGGCAACTCGCGGTTCGTGATACCGGATATACGACGAAGCAACTCCTGATTTTGAGATGTAGGTTGTGTAGCAACCAAGCGTATAATGCCCAACTGTTGCAAAAGTATCTTTCGGAAAAACTGTCCATCTTCCACTTCTTTATCAGTACTTCCGGCAACTCTCTGTTCATCATCTCCTTTTGTAGCATCTGCCAGCAAGCGATTTAGTGTTTCAATACGTTCTTCCGCCTCAATCAAGCGATGACGACGCCTCCGGATATAAAAAAAGGCCCCGCCACCTACTACAACCAACAACAGCAAACAGCCTAATAATGTCAGCTGTGCCTCTTGCCGTTCCACCGTCAGCATCAAGTTAGCATTCGAAAGTGACTCTTTGCTTTCGTCCTTTCGCCGGATAGTACTTTGCAAGGCATAAAGGGCATTGTGAACAGAGTCATTATATCGCATCACTTTCAGGAAGTCAAACGTACGATGACGAGTATAATCTATCAATCCCTGATAATAACTCATCATATTTTCTGTAGTCAGAAACTTCTCCTGACAAGCAAGCAGCGATCTGCCCTGATCGAGATAATATTGGGCAGAATCCAGTTTTCCCATCTTTAGAAAACATTCTGTCAGCACCAGATCAGTCATTGCAATCTGCCCTCCGTCCAGCGTCAGGCTTCGCAAGCGTTTCGAAACAACTGCTGCCTTTTCGTAATCATTGCCGATATAAGACAACATTTGTGCATAGTTTCGCAGATAATGTACCAAGCGAGCCGTATCCTTCTTCTGCTCCACCAAGGCAATGCTCCGGTCCATATAGTAAGAAGCAGAATCATTCCCCTGCAGTCCCATGGCAATACCCAAAGAATAGCACAATCCTTCATCTTCACGAATAGCAATCGCCCGGAGATGTGCTTCTATTGCCTTTTTATAGTCCTTATCAACATATACATACCTGTTAGCTTTCTCAGCAAGCATGCTGACCATCAGATAAGTATCTCTACAGGCTGTAGCTGCTGCGATACCACTATCAAGTACAGACATAGCTTCTTCATGTCTTTTCTGCCAATATAAATACTTGGATTTCAACACAAATGAATTAAGCATTTTCACCGTGTCCGGACCGGCAACAAAGTAATCGAATGCCGGAAGAATCAGAGAGTCCTCCGTCATGGAATTTCCCCGTACGTTATGCACAAATGTACGCAGCCAACCATACAGCATCTTTTCCTCAAACGGCAACCGCTCCGGATTCTTGATTGATGACAGAAGCTTCATAGCACTATCCGAATTTCCATAAATCACTGCATCCGCCTGGCGAAGCAAAGTAGTATTGTCCGTATGCCTGCAAGCACACAGCAGAATACTACTTATGATGAAAAGATATAAGAGTTTCTTCATATAGTATAGCCCTTCACAGGCAACAAAGGTATAGTCTCCTTTCTAAATCACTGTACAACCGCATCACGTAATTGCTTCAAAGCCTGCTCCAGCATCGAACGGGGACAACCGATATTCAATCGCATAAAACCTTCTCCCGGCACACCGAACATGGTTCCATCATTCAGAGCCAAGTGTGCTTTCTCTGCAAAAAGACGAGTCAATGCCTCTTGTGCCAGCCCTAAAGCACGACAATCCAGAAAAACAAGGTAAGAAGCCTGCGGACGTATCATACTGATGCCCGGAATATATTCTTTCAGGTAGTTCTCAGTAAAGTCTATATTTCCTTTTATATAGTCGAGCATCTGTTCCAGCCATTCTGCACCATGCATATAAGCCGCTGCCGCACCGATATAAGCAAGCAAATGTCCTTCGGAAAACTCACCAGCTTCCATAAAAGTCTGGAAACGCTCACGAATACCTTTATCAACAGTGATTGCATACGAACTGCCCAACCCCGGCATATTGAATGCTTTACTGGGAGCCATAAAAACAAGAGAATTTGCAGCTGCTTTTTCAGAAACCGTAGCAAACGGATGATGCTTATAAGGTGGCAGAGTCAGGTCAGCATGTATCTCATCAGAGATTACAAAAGTACCACTGTCATAACAAATGGCAGCTATTTCTCTCAGTTCATCCGCCGTCCAGACACGCCCACCGGGATTATGAGGATTACACAGAATGAGCACTTTGCAACCTTGTATGTCTTTGCGGAAACGATCAAAATCAATATGATACTGTCCGTCACATAGTTCCAGAGGCGAATATACCACTTCACGGCCCATGCGTTCGGTCACCAGGAAGAAAGGATGATAGACAGGAGTCATCACCATCACTTTATCGCCCGGATTAGTGAAACACTGCAAGGCAAAAGCCTGTCCACGGACAATCCCCGGGACAAATGTCAACATCTCACGGGATATATCCCATCCGTGACGATCGCGCAACCATGCACAAATAGAAGTATACCATTCTTCACAGGCAAAAGTATATCCCAACACCTCATGTTCCAGGCGCTTTTTCAAAGCGTCCATTACAAAGGGCGGAGTGCGGAAATCCATATCAGCTACCCACATAGGGAGTAAATCATCACGTCCCCAGATATTTTTTACGCCATCCCACTTCACGGAGTTGGTACCACGGCGTTCAATGATTTCATCAAAATTGTATTTCATCGTTCTATTTCTATTTACGTAAGTCACACAAATCATAGTACCCATTCTCATATCGGAAAGAGTACAAACACCGCCACATCCCACACCGCATGCGACACGATCAGTGCCCCTAACTTCTGCGGATACAGCCTGTAAGCCAGTCCCCAGATAGCTCCAACTACCAATGCTGCCATCACCAGCATAAAGTTAAACGACCAAATGTGCACCAAGGCATAAACCAGCGTTGTCACAATGAAACCTGTATTCGGGTTCCAACGTTTCGATAGTGCATTCTGTACATAGCCACGCCAAAAGATTTCTTCTGCAGGGCCTATCAATATGAGTAACAGTATAGAGAGTAGCCAGGATTTTCCCCGGTCTTCATACCATAAATAAGTTCTACCTGCGGGCGGGCAAAGTCAAAAAGCCAGGCAGAAGCTTTATCCCCTATCCAGAATATTCCCCATAATACAACGGACAAAGCCACACCTCCGGAAATATTCTTCCAATCGAACTTCACATCTTCTACCCACCACTGCGGACGAAGTGCAAAAGACATATTCATCAGTATAACCGCTGAAAAGCTCATTGCTGTCCAGAAGTTGAATATGCCGCTTGTCCAGGGAGAGAACATGAAAAACCACAAGAAAGCAGCTAGCAGCAAAGGGATGATAATTCGTTTCATACTATATTAAAAATGTAACCGTAAACAGTAAACTGAACAAAAGTTGCAGTTTCGCCGTCTTTTCATCCAGATTAGAGATTGCACTAATCCCTTCTTTCGGTAACCGCAACATGGTACGTGCATTGGCTATAGCCGGCAGAATTCCTATTATAGTCAGTAGAGACCACCATGGAAAGTAGCCCAGTAATGCACAAATCGCAATCCACAAGAATGGGAACAGTACTTCAAACATATAGAGGTAAATATCAGTCTTCACTCCCAACTTCATAGCAAGCGTACTGATCTTTGCCCGCACATCCGTACCGATATCACGCGTATTATTAGCATGCAGGATGGCTACTGTTATCAATCCTACCGGAACGATTATCAACCATACATCAGGCAGGAATCTCCCCATTGTTATATAAGTTATTCCCAAAGTAGGCAGAATAGCATAAGCCACGAAAATAACAAAATCACCGAAAGCCCGGTACTTCAGACACGGATAGAGCAACGAACACATGGCACCGCAAACTCCTATCCATAGCAAGGGAAGTCCGGTACGTGTAACCAGCCAAAGGCCGATAATCACTGCCGGTACCATTAATCCTATAGCCAGGTTGCGTATTTCCAATGGCATGAATTGCCCACTCGTCAGAGTCTTCACACCGAAAGTATCTACGCGGTCTACTCCTCGTTCAAAATCGAAATAATCACTCCATGCATTTCCCGAAGCATGGAAAATAACAATACCGACCAACGCCAGCAGTCCGTTCGCCCACTCTATTACCCCGTATGCCCAATACAAATACGCCAGCGTCACAATCACCGGCATTGCCGACGCCGGGAATGACCAAGGGCGTACAGCGATCAACCAATCTTTGAAGGAATGCTTTTTCATCTACGATTTAACTACGTTCAAAACAGCTTTTGCTATTTTATTAATGTATAGTCACTATTTACGATTTCTTTAGGAGACAAAAGTACAAAATATCCTCACTTTTGAGTACTTTTGCATCCAAGTAAAATAAAAAATATATGATTAAAGCCCTGTTTTTTGACATCGACGGCACTTTAGTGAGTTTTGATACACATGCTATCCCCGAAACCACCATCGAAGCCATCGCCGCTGCCAAAGCCACAGGTATTCGGATATTTATCGCTACGGGACGTCCTGCTGTTATTATCAACAACCTTTCTGCCTTGCAAGACCGTGGACTTATAGATGGTTATATAACCATGAACGGCGGATATTGTTTCGTAGGCGAAGAAGTGATTTACAAGAGTGCAATTCCTGCCACTGACGTACAGACAATGGCGCGCATCTCTTCTGAACAGAATTTCCCCTGTATCTTTGTAGGCGAGCATGATATCTGTGTTTGCCAGCCGGATGAGATGGTGAAAAAGATATTCAATGATTACCTGAAAGTAGATATACTCCCTGTTAAGACTCCTGAAGAGGCTATTCATCGGGAAATCTTCCAGATGACTCCATTCATCACACTGGAACAAGAGAAAGTCATTCTCCCACAACTTCCCGGTTGTGAAGCTGGACGCTGGTTCCCCGCTTTTGCCGACATTACCGCAAAAGGAAATACCAAGCAAAAAGGAATCGACGAAATTATTCGTCATTTCGGCATTCGTCTGGAAGAGACGATGGCATTCGGAGATGGCGGCAACGATGTAAGCATGTTACGCCATGCAGCCATTGGTGTGGCTATGGGTAATGCAGTGGATGAAGTGAAAGAACATGCCAACTACATCACCACTTCAGTGGACGAAGACGGAATAGCCAATGCGCTCAAACATTTCTCCGTCATATAGCCTCCTTTAATTTTTAATTATTAATTTTTAATTTTGACGCAGTCAATAGATACCAACAATAAAGAGTTTCAGGATGCCCTGAGCCTTATACAATATACTCGCCAGTCCGTATTTCTAACCGGGAAGGCAGGTACGGGTAAGTCTACCTTTCTGCGATACATCTGCGAGAATATAAAAAAGAAACATGTAGTATTGGCTCCTACCGGTATTGCCGCCATCAATGCCGGTGGCAGCACCTTGCACAGTTTCTTCAAATTACCGTTTCATCCTCTGCTACCCGATGATCCGAACCTGAGCCTGCAACGCGGGCGCATCCACGAATTCTTCAGGTATACCAAGCCGCAGCGAAAGTTACTGGAAGAACTGGAACTTATCATTATCGACGAGATTTCCATGGTACGGGCGGATATTATCGATGCCGTAGACCGCATCCTGCGAGTCTATTCACGTAACCTGCGTGAGCCCTTCGGTGGAAAACAGCTTCTGTTAGTAGGTGATGTTTTCCAACTCGAGCCTGTCGTTAAAGGGGATGAGCGGGAAATACTAAACCGCTTCTATCCTACTCCCTACTTTTTCTCAGCAAGAGTTTTCAGCCAGATAGACCTTGTTTCCATCGAACTCCAAAAGGTGTACCGTCAAACGGATAAAGTATTTGTCAGTGTTCTGGACCATATCCGCAGTAACACTGCCGGTGCAGCCGACTTGCAATTACTCAATACACGCTATAGCACTGATATTGAGGAGAATGAGGAAGATATGTACATCACCCTCGCTACACGCCGCGATAATGTAGACTACATCAACGACCGGAAACTGGCAGAACTACCCGGTGACTCTGTTACCTTCCGGGGTGAAGTCACGGGAGATTTCCCGGAAAGTAGCCTGCCCACATCGCGCGAGCTGGTGCTGAAACCGGGAGCTCAGGTTATCTTTATCAAAAATGACTTCGACCGCCGCTGGGTAAATGGTACTATTGGCATAGTCAGCGGCTTCGATGAAATAGAAGAAACTCTCTACGTCATCACCGATGATGGAAAAGAATGTGACGTCAAGCCGGAACACTGGAAAAATATCCGCTATAAATACAACGAAAAGAAAAAAGAGATTGAAGAAGAAGTCCTGGGTACTTTCTCTCAGTTCCCCGTACGGCTGGCATGGGCAATCACTGTTCATAAAAGTCAGGGACTGACTTTCAGCCGTGTGGTTATCGACTTCACCGGTGGCGTGTTCGCCGGTGGGCAAGCCTATGTTGCCCTCAGTCGTTGCACTTCATTGGAAGGCATCCAGCTAAAGAAACCTGTCAACCGCGCTGATATCTTTGTCCGCCCGGAAATAGTAAACTTTGCCGAACGCTTTAACAACCGGCAAGCCATAGACCGCGCCCTGAAACAAGCACAGGCCGACGTGGAATATGCTGCTGCGACCAAAGCTTTTGACCAAGGAGATTTCGAAGTCTTTCTCAATCATTTCTTCAAGGCTATACACTCCCGATACGACATAGAAAAGCCTGTTATACAACGCCTCATCCGTCGCAAGTTAGGTGTTATCAATAAGCTACGTGACAACAACGATCAACTAAAAGCCCAGATGGCCGAACAGCAAAAACGACTGCAAGCCTATGCACGAGAGTATTACCTTATGGGCAATGAATCTATCACTCTTGCCCATGACTCCCGTGCCGCCATTGCCAACTATGACAAGGCGCTGGAACTCTATCCCGAATATGCGGATGCGTGGATACGCAAAGGAATCACCCTCTTCAATGAAGGAAGATATCTTGAAGCGGAAGAGTGCCTCACACGGGCAGTAAAACTACGTCCGGCAGAATTTAAAGCTGTCTATAACCGGGGAAAACTGCGACTGAAACAACAGGAAACAGAAGGCGCTATTGCCGATCTGGACAAGGCTACCACCCTGAAACCCGACCATGCCGGAGCACACGAACTCTTTGGCGATGCCCTGATGCAGGCAGGAAAAGAAGTAGAAGCTGCATTACAGTGGAGGCTGGCAGAAGAACTTCGAAAAAAATCATCCAAGAAATAAGCCACACTTATTTGATAATAAGAAACTTATTCTCTACTTTTGTGTTATTATATATAGACTAACAACCAGTCCTATGCTTCTAAAACTGTACGAAAAGAACAACAATCCACAAGACCTGCAACAGATAGTGGATATTCTGAATGACGGTGGACTTATCATCTATCCCACCGACACCATGTATGCCATTGGTTGCCATGGGCTGAAAGAGCGTGCTATCGAACGTATTTGTCGTATCAAAGAAATTGATCCGCGCAAAAACAACCTTTCTATTATTTGCTATGACCTGAGTAGCATCAGTGAATATGCCAAAGTAGATAACAATACATTCAAGTTGATGAAAAGGAACCTGCCCGGTGCTTTCACTTTCATCCTGAACGGCACTACCCGTTTGCCTAAAATATTCCGTAACCGGAAGGAGGTTGGTATCCGTATGCCTGATAATGCCATTATCCAGGAGATAGCCCGTGTTCTGGATGCCCCTATTATGACTACTACCCTGCCTCACGAAGAACATGAAGACATGGAGTACTGTACCGACCCGGAATTAATCGATGAAAAGTTCGGTGACCTTGTCGATCTGGTTATCGACGGTGGAATCGGTGGCACAGAATCTTCTACCATTGTGGACTGTACCAATGGAGAGACAGAAATTGTGCGACAAGGAAAAGGCTGGTTGAATGAAGGATAACCAACCAAATGCCCACTTTGTTTGTTTCTTAAGAAAACAGCAAAAAAGAATATGAGTACAAAAGAACAATACTGGAAATATTCACTAATCACTATAATCATCGGACTGGGGATAATCCTGTTTTTACAGATTACTCCCTTTCTGGGTGGTCTATTAGGTGCACTGACTATCTACATACTAGTCAGAAAGCAGATGATACATCTGACCGACAAGCGGAACATGAAACGAAGCATTGCTGCTACCCTCATTACCACTGAAGCCATTCTCTTCTTCTTAGTACCTTTGGCATTGGCTGTATGGCTATTAGTCAGCAAGCTACAAGATATCAATTTGGATCCTGAAAGCATTATTGCCCCCATTGAAGATATGGCAAATATCATAAAAGACAGGACTGGCTATGATGTTCTGGGTAAAGATACCACTTCTTTTATTATCTCTGCACTGCCTGCCATAGGACAATTCGTAATGGGTAGTATCAGTAGCTTCGCCGTCAATCTCTTTGTATTGGTATTTGTTCTATACTTCATGCTGATAGGCGGACAAAAGATGGAGCAATACATCAGTGACATACTTCCCTTTAATAAGTCGAATACAGATCATGTAGTAAGAGAAATAAAAATGATTGTACACTCCAATGCGGTTGGCATTCCCTTACTGGCAATCATACAAGGTGGAGTGGCCATGATAGGTTACTGGTTCTTTGATGTTCCGGATATTCTGTTAACGGGATTTCTCACCTGCCTTGCAACAGTCATCCCTATGATAGGTACAGCCTTGGTCTGGTTCCCGATTGCTGTCTATATGGCATTATCCGGCGATCTCTTCAATGGCATCGGCCTGGCTATATTCGGAACTCTGATTATTTCTCAGCTCGATAACCTGATACGCTTTATCCTGCAAAAAAGAATGGCTGATATACACCCGCTAATCACTATCTTCGGGGTAGTTATCGGATTGTCTCTATTCGGATTTATGGGAGTCATATTCGGACCGCTATTACTCTCATTATTCTTCTTGTTCGTAGATATGTTTAAAAGAGAGTATCTGGATAAGTCGAAATAGATAAAAAAACAAAGGCGGAAAATCCCTCTATCAACAGAGGAACTTCCGCCTGTAGAGTATTTAGATAGTTGAGTATCCAACACCCTAACCAGTAGTTATAATGAAAATATAGTAACAGTGTCTGTGATGCCGGGACTTATAGATTGAACCATCCATAAGCATAAGCCCCGTTATCTCCTTTTATTTCTATCAAGAATGCTCCAGTCACATCAGATGACAATTGAATATTCTTCAAAATAGAAGTAGTGATATTCTCAGAAGAAGTATACACCGGAACACCATCTTGAGTAATGGTTATTTCAACTTCGCCTACAGCAGCAAAGAAATTGATTTCTACCAAATTATTCCCGCACAACGTTGCAATAATAGGAATATCAGGGGTTATTGAACGGTGCCTATTTCCATCATCAGAATTTGTTTCAAAAGGAATATCATTACCAGATAAAGTAATCTCACCTACTATTTCCAAATCACCAATCATGGATGAATGGGCATTAACTGTAAACAGGAAGAAAAATCCTACCAGACATAAAACAGACTTTAGTTTCATTGCTTTTATTGTTTAATTTTGGCTCAAAGATAAAGCTCTAAAGCCACATAACCTAAAATTGAATATGGACAAAAAACGGGAAGATAATTCACTATTAATCAAAGCAATAGAATAAAAACATTCAAGAAAGTATGGACAAAAAACGCCCCCATTAAAAGAATAAAATAAACTCTTCCAATGACTTTTCTTTGTCTATACACAAATGTTCCTTTAGTCTTAGCTTCATCCGGTAAACAGAATTCCGCTCACAATCGAAAACAAACATCAACTGATTAGTCGTAAATCCTACCTTCAGTAAGGTCGCCAAGATAAGATCTGTTTTTGTCAGAGTATAGTTTGAATTTAAACGGGATATAAAATTTGCGAAGATCAAGTCCATAAAATCAAAGAGGTTCCGCTTCTCTTCCAAAGTCATTCTCTGAACGATCAGTTCTCCTTTATTCAGCTGTTCTAATACGCAAGAAGCTTTTATGCATGTATTTTCGCGTAGCTCTTTATTTTCTGCAGTTAATAATATTATTTTTCCGTTCAGATCGGCAATCTTCTTCTTTTTTGCTAACTGCTCTTCTTCACTCTTCTGTTTATACTCACCTATGCGGAATGCATATTCTTCTATTTCCTCTTGATTTTTCCTGATTGTATCGATGTTCCGCTGAAAGCGTCTTCTATATTTAGTCCTGATTATTACGATAGCAATCACCATTAGAATAGTAATTAACAAAATTAAGTAGAACTGACTCTCTTTTTCCAACTTAATCTGTTCATTCTCCATTCTTAACTTCTCATTATCATATTTTTTTTGCAGGATTAATATCTGTTTCCGCAAGTCTTCATTATGTACAATCTCCAACAAAGAATCGGATTGTTCTTTATAAAAAAGAGCATCCTTGTAGTTTTTCCTTGCTTTTTCTAACCCAGACAAATAATTATATGCTCCAGCTTGTGTATACCTCTTACTACTCTTCACCACTTTCTTGAAGCATCGTTCGGCCTCATCTAAATTTCCCATAGACAGATAAGCCTTACCTAAGGATATATAATAATGATATTGACTAAAAGTATTAGAATCACTCGAAAGAGCTTTCCAGAAGAAGCCAATAGCTGCTTCATAATCTTTCTCTTTTTCAGCCATGATTCCAAGTATCTGAAAAAGAGAGGAACGTACCCGGTGAGTAGTATCCGGCAAAAGTTTCAATCCTTCATCCACATAGCGTCTGGCAGTGTCATTACTGGCCTTCATCATATATCCACGGGCCAGATTCCGGTATCCATATACGACGCCTAAAGTATCCCCTGCCAATTTATAGTAATCAACCGTTTTCCTGAAGTTCAGGATAGAAGCATCATACATTCTTTGGTTGTAATTCAACATTCCGATATTTTCCTCCAGCAGCCCTTGCAATTTATACTCCTGAGTTCCCTCCAGTAAAATCTGTGCGTTCAGATAAGCATTCATTGCTTCCATACTTTTATCCTGATACGAAAGCATAGTTCCATAATAAAAAGAAGCCTTTCCGGCCTTTACCTTGTCATTATGGTCTTCATAATAATCTATTGCAATTTTTATCAGAGAATCAGATTGCAAACTATCCAGATAGTTCTTGTCTCGCGCTTGTGTCAGCAAGAAGGCATAATCTGCTTGTTGACGACCATGCAGTTTATCCGGATAAGGTATTTGTTGCAAAAGATATAGTGCACTGTCCGGATATGCCTCCATACACTCTCCAGCATGCACCAGAAGAACATCTGCTTTATCGGCAGAAGGAGTACAAGCCCAGAGAAGTCCTAATAGACATGATAATACAGGTATCAGATATAGGTGCTTTCGCATGTTTCAAGTCTTCTTGTTTTATAACAGTGCCAAAGATAGTGATTTTAGCTATTTATGCGAATCAGTCTCTAACAATATCTTTCAATTTTATGGCTTGAAACGTAATATGAGCCACGCTACTTTCATAGAGGATACCAATCGTCTCTTTATCGACCATGGTAAGACAAGTATATCCCCAATTGTTGTCCTCATCCAACAATAACTGATGTTCCGGCAGCCAGGTTACGCCTCCATCCAAACTAATCTTAATAGTAGTGTGATGGCGTCCCTTCGTTGTATTGGGATTAGAGAATATGAGTAAATCCCGGTTTAAAACATTGTCACCAGCTTTTACATGAATCAGACTTGCCATACAAACAGGTTCTTGTAAAGCTTTGCGCGAAGATTCATGTTCAATCCATGTTTCGCCCAGATCTTTCGTAATTGCTACAGCACGACTTCCACCCCGATTATCGCGCATATTCAACATCAAGACTCCCGGTTCCACCTCAGCAACCTGCGCTTCTGTGGTATTGGTACGTGCATGATTATGTATTTTCCAAGTTTCACCTTGATCCTTGCTATACATGATACCCGCATTCGGCACACGGGTAGCATCTATAAACTGAATGGGAAACACTAATGTTCCATCTTCCATTGTGATCCCACGTCCGGGTCCTTGCAACAAGAAATACCAGGCAGGATCTTTCACTTGTTCAGTAATGTTTATAGGAGTTGACCAACTTTTACCATCATCCGCACTCTTTGCCAGGACGAGTTGTGCCGTATGATTCAGGTCCAACCCCGGATGTGAACTCCACCAAGCACGTTGATTCCCCATACCATGTGTCCAAGCAGCAACTATCCATACATTATTAGTCTTCGTATCTACCAATATAGACGGATCACCCACTCCATTCTGTGCCGAGGGCAGTCCACCCGTTTCACCAAAAGCCAAAGGCAGACGCATCTTTTCCCACGTCTTTCCCCCATCCGTACTACGACTTAAACCGACGTCTACATGTTCCTGAAGATCGACACTACTATTATAGCGTACATCATAAACACCTAATAAAGTTCCGTTATTAGTAGTCACCAATCCCGGAATACGATACGCTGCCGAAAGATCATCGCCTGCATGACGTACCCCTACACCCATCCGATGCTCAATACTTTGCGGAGAAATAACATTCAGAGGAGCTTCCTTACCATCCAGAGTAACCGAAGCAATGGCTGCCCTGACCTTAGTATTCAACGAAGTTTCCGGTTTCTGTAAACTGACCCAAAAGAAGTTAATCCCCGGAAACAACTTCTGGTTAGCATCGAGAATAAAGTGTTTTTTTGTGGGCAATCACTTCCGCCTTTTTAATGGAATAGGAAGGGTTTGCCGCCAAAGTCTTTCCGACAGCATGACTTGATATGTATTCTACGGAAACAAAGCGTCCTTTTTCTCTGTCCTGCAGGGCTTCAGTACCACTATAGTAAAGCTTTACCGACTGGATATCAGAAAGATTAGTATCTTCTCCAAAATTCAGAATGACTCTGTTCAACATCGTACTTTCCTTTGCATCCAAACGCAAATAGAACAATACATTATCCACTCTTTCTATCAAAACCGGAACTTGTGTCTCACGGATAAAAATTGTATCTGCAGCCCGGACCACCGGGATGACACACAATAAACAGAAAAGTATAAAAAGCAAAAATATCGGCTTCTTCATAGTATAGATAAAGTTAATAAGAATGTTAGAAGTTACAAAGATAACATTCAATAATAAAAATCCCACATTTGCCGCCTCAAAGTGTTTTTTGTTTCATCTTCCTCTTGCTGTAACATCCCTATTTCCTGAAGATGATAAAGCCTCTCCAGCAGAACGACAAGCTGCTTTTCACAAATATGCATATCACATATTTCTTTAATCCAGTCCACTGTTTCTTCAAGAACAACGACAGAAGAGAGGGTGAGTGCCTTTTTGCTTTTCCGGTTTGCGAAGCATATCTGCCATAAACGACAGAATTTTAGATACCATCTTTTTACTACGGCTACGGAAACGGGATTCCGGATTTTTCAAACGTAACAGAAAATATTCTCCAACCCATAAAGAAGCAATGAATGCCTCGGAAGAAGGCTGTTTTATCCCTTTCCAGAATTTAATCAGGAAAGTATCCACTTCTTCCAATATGCCGTCTGTATTATCATTTATATAAAACCTGTGTGCAAGGCATTCTATTACACATCCCAATTTAGCCACACAGACTCCATCTTTATTATCAGCGACTACTTTTTCCGCTTCTCTCAAGAATTTAAAAGCATTATCCTCTTCCATACGGTCGTCATACAACCGGAACTGGTGGAATAATGAGAGAGATTGGCACAGCAAGTCATCAAAGGAGCAATCCGCATCATTCATATTCAAACGATTCATTCATTTCGAAGCTATAAAGATAGGAATGATAAAGATAATAACAAGCAAAAGAGAGTGGACAAAATTAACATCCAAAAGACAATTAATTTTCAGCACATTACCTCATTAAAAAAGAGATTTTTCTAATGAAAGGTGGACAATTCAGAAAAGAAATGCGCAACCCGCTTCACACTTATCAGCGGAAAACGAATTGCGCAATTTACTTTTATATGAAAAATTACTTCAGCAAAGAAGCCGGCTCCAAGTGGTCTGCTTCAATATCCTTAAAGTAGCGATAGGTGCCTACTTTCAATTCAAAAGTAGCTGCATCATCAGCAACAATGATACCTTTCTCATGCATTTGCAATGCACTGATGGTCCACATCTGTGTGATGGAACCTTCTACAGCATGATAGAGTGCAAGAGCTTTATTATGTCCGTTTACAATAATCATCACTTCCTTAGCTGAAAGTACCGTACCTACGCCTACTGTCAAGGCTGTTTTAGGCACTTTATTCACATCGTTATCAAAGAAACGGGAATTGGCGATGATAGTATCCGTCGTTAGCGTCTTCTGACGTGTACGGGAAGACAGAGAAGAACCCGGTTCGTTGAAAGCAATATGTCCGTCGGGACCAATACCACCCATGAAGAGGTCGATGCCACCATAGGATTTAATTTTCTCTTCGTAACGGGCACACTCAGCATCCAGATCGGCAGCATTACCGTTCAAGATATTAGTATTCTCCGGATTGATATCGATATGGTTGAAGAAATTATTCCACATGAAAGAATAGTAGCTTTCGGGATGTTCTTTCGGCAAGCCGACATACTCATCCATATTAAAAGTAACTACATTCCGGAAGGAAACAATTCCTTTCTTGTTCAGGTCGATTAACTCCTTGTACATGCCAAGCGGTGATGAACCGGTAGGGCAACCCAGGACAAACAGTTTTTCAGGCGTCGGATTAGCGGCCTTAATTTTAGCGGCTACATAGTGAGCAGCCCACTTAGATACGGATTGATAATCCGGTTGAATGATTAATCTCATTGCAATTGTTTTTTATCAGGTTAATAAATTAGGGGTATTTTCAGTCAATTATTCCCTGTCCTTCTTCAGGCGGTCTGCCATAGAACGTGCCAGGTGTTCGCATTGTTCGTAAGTAATGTCCTTCATTGCCTGTTTCATCTCTACAGGATCGGCTATAATTTCAAATTTGCTCTTTTCAGCAAATTCAGCCATACGTTTCACCGCAGCACCTGCCCAAGTGAACGAACCGAAATAGCCCAGATAACGACCTTTTATCTCACGAATCAATATCTTAGAGAGTAAAGATTCTATATCCGGATAAATCTGGTTACTGTAAGTAGGGCTACCAATAATTAAGCCACGATATTTAAAAATGTCTGCAATAATATAAGAAGGATTACTCTTGCTTACATTATGCATCACAATGTTCTTGATGCCTTGTGCTGAAAGTTCAGCAGCAATAGCTTCCGCCATCTGTTCTGTATGGCCATACATGGAGCCATAGGCAATTACCACACCTTCATCGGCAGCATAACGGCTCAGTTTATCATAAATGCCTATTACTTTACTAATATTATCTGTCCAAACAGGACCATGAGTAGAACAAATAGTCGTAATGTGCAAACCGCCCAGCTTTTGCAAAGCCTTCTGTACCGGAGAACCGTATTTGCCTACAATATTAGAGTAGTAACGCACCATTTCGTCCCAATAACGATCGGTATTGATGCGAGTATCGAGGAAGCCGCCATCCAATGTACCGAAACAGCCGAAACCGTCGCCGGAGAATAGTACACCTTCCGTTTCGTCGAAAGTCATCATGGTTTCGGGCCAGTGCACCATGGGAGTCAGATAAAAACGTAGTTTATGATGTCCTAATGCCAGGAAGTCTTCATCTTTCACAATGTATTGTTCACCTGTCACTCCATAATAACCTTCGATCATACCGAAAGTTTGCTTGTTACCTACAATAACAATATCGGGATAATGCTGCTTAATGAGGCGGATAGAACCGGAATGATCGGGCTCCATATGGTTGATGATAAGGTATTGGATAGGGCGTTCGCCTATGATGCTTTTTATTTTACGGAGATATACCTCAAAATAACAAGCATCCACCGTATCAATCAGAGCCACTGTTTCGTCGTCTATCAGGTAAGAGTTATAAGACACTCCATAAGGTAATGGCCACAAACCTTCAAAGAGGTGTTTGTTACGGTCATTTACTCCTACATAGTGTATTTTTCCTTTTATCATAGTCTTCTGGTTCATAAAAATTCTTTATTTAGATTGATTCTATATTCAAACAGCCGCAAAAATAAGGCTTTTTTCTCACATTTCATATTTCTTTCCCTGATAAGCTCCAAGCTGGCGCATTTTTTTTTGTATACGGTGGTTAAATTCATAATTTTTCAGTCCCCAGTCGGGTGCTATTAACAATTCTTTAGGAGACTGTGAGACAAAGCGTTCTAATACCAAATCAGGGCGCAGATGCTCTATGTAGTCCACTACCAAGTCAATATATTCTTCTACCCCAAAAAGATGGAAGTCCTCGGGATGTTGTTCATATTCATGTGCCATCCGGGTGCCGCGTATCAGTTGTAACTGATGCATTTTCAAGGTGGTAAGGGGGATACGTGACAGAGTGGAAGCTTGTGCCACTAAATCTTCATGCCTTTCTCCGGGAAGTCCCAGTATGACGTGCCCACCTGTAAGAATACCACAGCCGGCAGTGCGTTCCACTGCATCAACCGTATCCTGATAAGTATGTCCTCGATTGATACGACGAAGTGTAGCATCATTCGTACTCTCAATACCATACTCCACCAGCAGGAAAGTATGTTTCTTAACCTCTTCCAGATAATGAAGCAGGGCATCCGGCATGCAATCCGGCCGGGTACCAATGACCAGACCGACTACATCGGGAACAGTGAGCGCTTCTTCGTATTTCCGCTTCAAGGCTTCCAACTCACCGTAAGTATTAGTATACGCCTGGAAGTAAGCAAGGTACTTCATCTCAGGATACTTATGGGCAAAGAATATTTTTCCTTCTTCCAGTTGCTGAGTAACGGACTTTTCCGTACGGCAATACTCAGGATTGAAAGTTTGGTTGTTGCAGTAAGTACAACCACCATATCCCTTTGAACCGTCTCTATTGGGACAGGTAAAACCGGCATTGAGCGATATCTTCTGTACCTTATACGGAAAATAACGCTTCAGAAAGAGTGGAAATTCATTATATAATATAGGTGCGGTGTCCATACCCCTGTTATTTAATGACAAAAATAAGGCTTTTCTTCGAATAGTAGGCTATTTTGTGTTTACAAATAGAGGAATAATTCAGAAGTGTTCACAGCGATATACCTTCCTCAGATTTAAACTGCGTTTAAGTCTGACTTATCCCCTACCTTCTCCTTCCTATAAAGAAGGAGCAAATAAGGAGTAGGTAGGGAGTAGGTTAGGTAAGGAGTAAGTAGGGAGAAAGTATATAGGAAACAAGTAAGAAATAGATTTTATAGCTCAGACACCACCCTATCATAATCTCATAGAACGCGCACCACCTATTTGTTAACGAACACAAAACGATTCTTTTTCACCTGTACTAAAAAATGTTATCCATACAGATTATCAGTATTCTACCTTATAGAACATACGTAGGAGAGCATCTTCATTAAATATAATTTAATGATCGGTGACGTATTTTACACACATTTTCCTCCATTTACAAGCATGGAAAACGAAATAAATTCATAGCTTTGCCTAAAACCTCGATCAATCAACCTATTAATACTATAATTACCATGGCTACTATCGCTCTCGATATAGGCGGCACCAAAATAGCCAGTGCTATTTTCCTCCCCGACGGAAGTATGTTGTTCAACCGGAAGCGCCTGCTGAAAGGAAGAACAGGACATGAAGTAGGCAAGCTTGCTGCAGAAATTCTTGCCAAACTCCTGACCATTGCCCGCAGAAGCCGTATTCAAATTGATGGTGTCGGCGTATGTGTACCCGGCATTGTTTATTCACAAACAGGACGTGTATGGGCTCCAAATATTCCCGGTTGGGAAAACTATCCGCTACAGGAAGTGCTGCGTACCGTGACTGCACCGGATATTGAAATTTACATCGACAGTGACCGCACTTGCTATATGTATGGAGAAATGTGGCAGGGGAGCAGCCAAAGAGTGTCACAGCGCAGTGTTCATTGCTGTAGGCACAGGTATAGGTGCAGGAATCATCATTGACGGGCACGTGTTGCACGGGGCAAACGATATCATCGGCGCCACCGGCTGGATGGCACTGCAACCACCTTATAAAGAAGCATATGATGCCTGCGGCTGTTTTGAATATTACGCCTCAGGAAATGGAATCGGAGCCAGAGTGCGGGATGCAGTCCGTGCAAACAAAGCCTACAAAGGGCGCTTGCGTCAGAAACCGATCTGTCGGATTTCGGCTTACGATGTATTCAATGCATACAATGAGAGCGACCCGATTGCTGTTTCTGTCTTGCACAAGGCCATAGAAATGTGGGGAATGGCTTCGGCTAACCTGGTCAGCTTACTAAACCCGCAGAAAATAATCTGGGGAGGCGGTGTATTCGGTCCTGCCTCCATCTTCATAGACGATATCTACAAAGAAGCCTGCAAATGGGCACAACCGCTCAGCATCAAACAGGTGGAATTTGTTGCCTCTCAATTGTCCGGTAATGCCGGACTGATAGGAGCTGCTTTTCTCGCTATCAAAAAGCACCTGTATGAGTAATCTCATCGCCTTATCACCTTATCATTTTATCACCTTATCATCTTTATTGATATGAGTAGTTACAACAAGAATCTGGTATTCACGGCTGCGTGCATCGGCATGTGTTTCTTTGGCATTTCGATGATCACCCTGGGGGCGGTACTACCATCCCTCACCACTAAACTGGCTCTGGATAACCTCCAGGCAACTGCACTGGTGACGTTCCTGCCTCTCGGCTTACTGGGAGGTTCCCTGCTTTTCGGTCCTATTGTAGACCGCTTCGGCCATAAAGCGCTACTGCTACTCAGTTGTCTGGTTGTGCTCCTCGGACTGGAAGGAATCGCTTTCTTCACAAGTATTCCGCTATTACAGGTCTCTATTATAGGAATCGGATTGGGAGGTGGTATCCTGAATGGTGAAACCAATGCTTTGGTAGCAGACATCTCCAACGAAGCAGAAAAAGGCTCACGGCTCAGTCTGCTCGGGGCGTTCTATGGCATCGGCGCATTGGGGATTCCTGTACTGTTAAGCTTCCTGTCTGAATACTATTCTTTTGAAATCATCCTGCAAGGTACAGGTATGGTCATGCTGATTGGCATTTTATTCTGTCTTGGCATACGTTTCCCTGCCCCGAAACAACCGCAAGGATTTCCTATTAAGGAAGGATTGGGACTATTAAAGGAAAGCAGTTTATTATTGCTTAGCTTCATCCTCTTTTTCCAAAGTGGCATTGAAGGAGTTTGTAACAACTGGACTACCCTTTATTTGGGACAAACCACCGGCATCCCCGAAAACCGGGCACTTATAGCGCTGACTTGCATGGTAGCCGGATTGACCGTTGCCCGCCTGTTACTGGTAGTCCTTTTCAAGAAGATTAAGCAAGAGACAGTTCTGCGAACCAGTTTGATTACTGCTGTAGCAGGCTTTGCACTCTTGACATTCGCACCCGGTTTTGCACGTGCTGCCATAGGTATGGCACTTATCGGGGCAGGGCTGGCATCCACTTTCCCGGTCATACTCAGCATTATCGGCAGTCGTTATGCCTCCTTATCGGGAACGGCATTCAGTGTAGCCCTTGTTATCGCTCTTATCGGACAGACACTACTGAACAGCCTCACCGGAATTATCTCACAGGGATACGGCATCGTTGTATACCCGTATATGATGATAGTTTCACTGCTGATTATGCTTCTATTGTTTAAACGTTCACTCAAATAAAAGAAATTATTTACCCCCAAAAAACAGAAAATTATGTTAGCACTTGAATGGTTAAAAAACGCGCATGGCATCATGGAAAAACTGGAAGCCACGCAATTGGAGAATATCAAAAAAGGCAGCCACCGTTATGGCAGATTCTATCGAAGCCGGTCGTTGGGTACACACGTTCGGATGTGGCCATGCCACTATCCCTGTTGAGGAAATGTATCCGCGTATCGGTAGTTTCGTCGGTTTCCACCCGCTGTGCGAACTCCCGCTGACATTCTTTACACAAATCATCGGCCAGATGGGTATCCACCAATTCCTGTTCCTGGAAAGAGCTGAAGGATACGGACAGGAAATTATGAAGAACTATGATTTCGACGCTAAAGATTGCATTTGGATATTTTCTCACACAGGTATCAATGCAGTAAATATCGACATCGCATTGGAAGCCAAGAAACGTGGCATGAAAGTAATTGTTTACGGCTCGGCAGGAGAAACAGGTGACAAAGCAAGCCGCCATTCCAGCGGTAAGAACCTGTTCCAGCTTGCTGATATTGTAGTAGATTCCTGCGTGCCCTTAGTAGACGCTTCCGTGCCTCTGAAGAATCATTTCGATAAAGTAGGTCCGTTGTCAACCCTGAGTTTCGTTACCATGGTATGGATGACTATCACCACAGTTGCCGAGATTCTGGCAGATCGCGGTGTGCATCTGTATATCCATCCGTCTCACAACGTTCCGGGAGACACGACAGCCCACGAACGACTGGATGCTGCTATTGCCGAATATCAGAAGAAAGTAAAAATCCTCTAACCAATAGAAAATTCAATCATTATCTATGAGTGACGGTAGCCCGTTTCAGCTTTGCCCCCACAAAGCTGGACGGGCTTTTTTCTGCCTTACACATCAGGAAACATTATTTATCTATATCTTTTCGGTTTTTATCCCTATATTTGCTCCCCTAAAGAAATCAATCAGAATTATGAAACAGATAAGTATTGCAATTCTTCTTTGCCTCTGCACATTGGCAAGTTTCGCACAAGGTGGCCAGGCACTTGATTTAAAAGACATCGTATCGGGGAAATTCCGCGCAGAAAACATTTACGGAGTTATTCCCATTCCCGGAGACGGAGAACATTATTCACAGATGAATCCGGAAGGAACACAGATCATCAAATACTCTTTCAAAACAGGCAAACCGGTGGAAGTACTATTTGATGCTGCCACTGCCCGTGAATGTACGTTCAAGACATTCGATAGTTATAGTTTCTCACCGGATGGCACCAAATTACTTATCGCAACAGAAACGACACCAATCTACCGCCATTCTTATACGGCTGTACATTATATATACAGTCTGAAACGAAATATCAATGGAGAAATCAATAACATTGTAGAAAAGCTCTCAGACGGTGGTCCACAGCAGGTGCCGGTATTCTCACCGGATGGAACTATGGTTGCCTTCGTGCGGGATAACAACATTTATCTGGTCAAATTCCTGTATGGTAACAGTGAAAGTCAGGTGACAGAGGATGGTAAACGTAATGCCGTACTGAATGGTATTCCCGATTGGGTATATGAAGAAGAGTTCTCCTTCAACCGTGCACTGGAATTCAGTGCCGACAGCAAGATGATTGCTTATATCCGTTTTGATGAGACAGAGGTCCCCTCTTACAGTTTTCCCGTCTTTGCAGGAAGCAATCCTCATATCACAGCTTTCAAAAAGTATCCGGGAGATTACACCTATAAATATCCAAAGACCGGAGAAGCTAACTCTAAAGTGTCTGTACATACGTTTGATATTAAATCGAAAGTGACACGTAAAATGCAGGTACCGATGGATGCCGATGGATATATTCCGCGCATCCGCTTTACACATGATCCTAACAAATTGGCTATTATAACGCTGAACCGCCACCAGAACCGCCTTGACATGTACTTTGGTGACCCACGTTCCACTGTTTGCAAACAAGTGCTGCGCGACGAAAGCGATGCTTATATAAAGGAAGCCGTATTTGATAATATTATCTTCTATCCGGAGAATTTCAGTTTTGTGAGCGAAAAGAGTGGTTACAATCATCTATATTGGTATAGCATGGGGGGCAACCTGCTTAAGCAAGTTACTGCCGGAAACTATGAAGTGAAAGATTTCTTAGGCTGGGATGCCGACGATAACAGCTTCTACTTCACCAGTAATGAAGAAAGTCCCCTGCGGAAAGCTGTATACAAGATAGACCGTAAAGGGAAAAAGACCAAATTGTCTACACAACCCGGTATCAATACTGCCCAGTTCAGTACGAACATGAAGTACTATATGAATCGTTACTCTAATCTGAGTACTCCTACTGTCATTACCCTAAACGACAATGCCGGTAAGGTGCTGAGTACACTTGTTACCAATGATAATCTGAAAAAGACCCTGACACAATACAACGTACCTCAAAAGGAATTTTTTACCTTCCAGACTCAGGACGGAGTAACTTTGAATGGCTGGATGATGAAACCTACGGATTTCTCCGCATCCAAGAAATATCCTGTATTGCTGTATCAATACAGCGGTCCCGGTTCACAACAAGTGCTCGACACATGGAGTATCAGTTGGGAAACCTATATGGCAAGCCGTGGTTTCATCGTGGTCTGTGTAGACGGACGCGGTACAGGCGGACGTGGTGCAGACTTCGAAAAATGCACTTACCTGAACCTGGGCGTGAAGGAAGCAAAAGACCAGGTGGCAACAGCCCAGTATATGGGTAGCCAATCCTATGTAGACAAGAGCCGCATCGGCATCTGGGGATGGAGCTATGGTGGATACATGACCATCATGAGTATGAGTGAAGGTACTCCCGTATTCAAAGCCGGAGTTGCCGTAGCAGCCGTTACCGATTGGAATTATTACGATACGATATACGGAGAACGTTTCATGCGTACTCCCAAAGAGAATGCCGAAGGCTATAAAAGTTCCTCCGCTTTCACTCGTGCCAATCAGTTGAACGGAAACCTCTTGCTGGTACATGGTATGGCTGATGACAATGTTCATTTCCAGAACTGTGCAGAATACGCAGAACATCTGGTACAACTGAACAAACAGTTCGACATGCAGGTGTATACCAACCGTAACCATGGTATCTATGGTGGAAACACCCGCTATCATCTGTATACGAAGCTGACGAATTTCTTTGAAAGAGAGCTGAAATGAAAGATAGAGTACGTAAGCCCGAATGGCTCAAGATAAGCATTGGAGCCAACGAACGTTATACGGAAACCAAACGTATCGTTGACTCCCACTGCCTGCACACCATTTGCAGCAGCGGACGTTGCCCCAATATGGGCGAATGCTGGGGAAAAGGAACCGCCACCTTCATGATAGGAGGTGATATCTGTACCCGTTGCTGTAAATTTTGTAACACACAAACAGGCAGACCTTTGCCATTGGATCCGAATGAGCCTACTCATGTGGCTGAATCCATAGCATTGATGAAATTATCTCATGCAGTAATCACTTCCGTAGACCGGGACGATTTGCCTGATCTCGGAGCCGCACATTGGGTACGTACCATTCAGGAAATCAAACGCCTCAACCCAGAGACGACAGTAGAAGTACTGATCCCCGATTTCCAAGGAAGAAAAGAATTGGTAGCTCAAGTTATTGAAGCCCGTCCGGAAATCATCTCCCACAACATGGAGACTGTAAAACGCATCAGTCCCCTGGTTCGCAGTGCTGCCCATTATGAAACAAGTCTGGAAGTTATACGCCAGGTAGCTGCAAGCGGAACAACTACCAAATCGGGTATTATGGTAGGACTGGGAGAGACACCGGAAGAAGTGGAAGAGTTGATGGATGACTTGCGCCAGGCAGGCTGCCAGATACTGACCATCGGACAATACTTGCAACCTTCACATAAACATTACCCTGTGGCAGAATACGTTACTCCCGCACAATTCGTTTCGTATAAAGAGCAAGGACTCGCTAAAGGTTTCGACCAGGTGGAGAGTGCACCGCTGGTGCGTTCTTCTTATCATGCCGAGAAACAAATTCGGTTCGATAAAAAGGAACAGAATAAAAACCAATTGCTCTACTTATTTGTTATGTATGAAGTAACGGCAAAATAAAGTTTGCAATGTCAAAAAAAGGAGTTCTATCATCTAAATTTAATATGTCTTTGGGATTTATCCCTGTTATCGTATCCATTGTATTATGCGAATTTACGACCCAGGACATTTCCATCTACATCGGTGCAGGTGTTGGAGTCCTCTATAGCCTATATACAATGTGGGGTAAAGGGGCCAAGATTCCAAGCTTTCTGCTTTACTGTACTACAGGAATGCTCCTGCTATTAACTTTACGACTCTATTATTTGGCGATTGCAGTTCGCATGAAATGCTACCACTGACATTGGAAATCAGTGCTCTGATACCGATAGTTGTCATCTTCCTGAATAGAAAAAGATTTCTCGCCCACCAGATTTCCCAATCAAAGAAATGCTGCAAACAACTTTTTGCACAAGGGGCAGAATCTGCTATCGTTTCTACAAGGGTAACAATAATCATTGCTTTCCTCCATTTCTTTGCCATTTTCATCGCAATTTTACTACCAGGTCCCTTGAGCGAAACATCCCGTGATGTCTTGTTCCGCTATTGCCCACCTGCTGTATTCCTGCTAAGCATATTGTTCAACCAGTTCGGTATTCTGTATTTCAACATTATGATGGAGCATACAGCCTTTGTTCCTATTGTGAATACCAAAGGAGATGTAATCGGCAGAAGTCTGGCAGTGGATGCCATTAACCAGAAGAATGAATATATCAACCCGGTGATCCGTATCGCCGTTTCCCACAATGGTATGTTGTATCTCCGTCCAAGATCTCAGCGTTGTATGCTGGATGCCGGGAAAGTAGATATACCGTTGGAATGTTATCTTTTATATGGAGAAACTTTGGAGCAAGCCATTGTGCGGCTCGTTAAACAATCGTTTCCGCAAGCCCCTATACAGGATTTGCAGTTTAATATCATGTATCATTTTGAGAATAAAGTAACCAATCGTCTGATCTATCTTTTCCTTATTGAAATAGAAGACGAGAATCTTTTGCGGGACAAACAAACCAGAGATGGAAAGCTATGGACCTTCCAGCAAATAGAACACAATTTAGACAAGAACTTTTTCAGTTGTTGCTTCGAGAACGAATACGAACACCTGAAAGATGTTATTTATACAAGAGAAAAATACAAGGAATTTTAGAAAGATCAGGTACTTTACCTTGCCACTCTTTTACAGTCTTGGTTTTGATATACTCTCCCTCACACGTAATATTTGCAGCAATACAGAGTTTGGTTTGCGGTCGACAGTTACTCAGGATATCTTCTACCATTTTATTATTGCGATAAGGAGTTTCAATAAAAGTTGGGTTTGCTGTTCAGCATAGACCCGTTGTTCCAGAGTCTTTAGTTTTTTAGCACGTTCGCCCGGTTCAATAGGAAGGTAACCATGGAAAGCAAAACTTTGTCCATTAAAGCCTGACCCCATCACAGACATGATTATGGAAGAAGGGCCCACCAAAGGAACCACCTTTAAATTCTTTCGCTGTGCAATCGCTACTACATCCGCTCCCGGATCAGCCACAGCCGGACAACCAGCCTCAGAAATCACTCCCATGGACTGCCCTGCTACCAATGGTTTCAAGTAACCGGAAATATCTTCAGGCGAAGTATGTTTATTCAACGGATAAAAAGTTAACGCATCAATATCTATTTCCCGATCCACTTTCTTCAGAAAACGACGCGCAGAGCGCACATCCTCCACTATGAAATGACGAATACCTAAAATAATTTCCTTATTATAAGAAGGCAATACCGTTTCAATCGGCGTATCACCTAAAGTAACAGGTAAAAGATAAAGAGCAGTTTCCACGTTGATAAATGATTAATTATTAGTGATAAATGATAAAAACGAATGATGAGTGATTAACTTCCCTACAACATCATGCTGTATAGTCACTAATCACTCATCACTAACCGTTAATCATTATATATTAACCGTATATAATATTCCCATTCTCATCCATATATTCATCCAGCCCTTTTTCATAAGTAGCCATAGCACGCAAACTCATTCCGACGCTGGAGAAACCACCATCATGGAACAGGTTCTGCATAGTTACCTTACGAGTCAAGTCAGAGAACATTACGATGCAATAGTCAGCACATTCGTCTGCCGATGCATTACCCAGTGGGGACATACGGTTGGCAAAGTCGAACAGCTTGTCCATACCTTTCACACCGGAACCGGCAGTTGTCATCGTAGGAGACTGTGAAATGGTATTGACGCGTACATTATGTTCACGACCATAGATATAACCAAAACTACGCGCAATAGACTCTAACAATGCTTTTGCATCAGCCATATCGTTGTATCCGTAGAAAGTACGTTGTGCAGCCACATAACTCAATGCAAGGATTGAACCATAATCGGCAATTGCATTCAGTTTTTTAGCCGCTTGTATCATCTTATGGAAAGATACGGCAGAAATATCAAGAGTCTTACCCAGCATATCATAATCCAGGTCATCATATGTGCGTTTCTTACGAACGTTCGGAGACATACCGATAGAGTGAAGTACAAAATCAATTGGACCGCCCAATACTTCCATGGAGCGTTTGAATACATTTTCCAAATCTTCTACGCTGGTTGCGTCAGCAGGGATAACTTCACATTGCAATTTATCTGCCAGTGCAGAAACTTCGCCCATGCGAACTGCTACCGGAGTGTTTGACAAGGTGATTATTGCACCCTCTTCTACAGCTTTTTCAGCTACTTTCCAGGCAATGGACTGCTCATTCAGAGCACCGAAAATAATGCCTCTTTTTCCTTTCAACAAATTGTAACTCATACCTATAATATTAAAGTTTGCGAGGTTTCAGCAAGCAAGTCAACAAGGTATTACTTCTATGTACCTTTCCCCGTCGACTTGTATCTTATCACCTCGTTTACTGTTTTTGAGGCCGCAAAGATAGTGCAAATTGAACGCATAGCAAAATAAGCTTGCTTATTTTTGCTATGCTGAAATGCCGCCTATCTTATTTAAAGATATGAACTTTCTGCATAAACCCCCCGAAAGTGTACAAAGAAAAGGCCAAAACCACAAAAAATCCACCTAAACCAACAAATTGTGCACATGGTTTCAGCTAAAGCCCGATACATTTGCAAACGGTAATTAAGAGGTTTTTTCATAATATTTATTTAAGGTTAGAATTAGGTTAACTTATTATTTCTTTCGCAAACCACTCGGGAGAGCCGTTTGCGGGAGGATAATAATGAAAAGTTGGAAGTTGAAGAAACCTGTTAATCCGCAATGAATAACTTATAAAGAATAACTTATAACTAAAATATAGTATCACAGATGAACACATTTGTCAAAAAACTATTGGTGCTAACAGCGCTATCCTTTCCGTTATTACCTGTACAGAATACGGTAAACGCCCAAAACGGAAATTATATAGATGAAAGTATCTATGAGAATTTACCTTTCGATATGCCGAAAGTGGAACAACCCGCTTTTCCGGATTATACAGTCAACATTATAGACTTTGGAGCGAAAGGAGATGGTATCGTATTGAATACCAAGGCCATCAACGATGCTATCAAAGCGGTAAATGCAAAAGGCGGTGGTAAGGTAGTTATCCCCGGAGGTTTATGGCTGACCGGTCCTATCGAACTGTTGAGCAATGTCAATCTGTATACGGAAATGAATGCTCTGATACTATTTACTGATGATTTTGAAGCCTATCCTATTATTGAAACTTCTTTCGAAGGATTAAATACACGTCGTTGTCAATCTCCTATTTCCGCCTGGAATGCAGAAAACATAGCCATTACAGGAAATGGTGTATTCGATGGTTCTGGTGATAGCTGGCGCCCGGTAAAGAAGGGTAAACTAACTTCCAGTCAATGGAATAGCTTGGTTAATTCGGGTGGAGTAGTCGATGAAGCAGGTAGTATCTGGTACCCTACTGCAGGTGCACTAAAAGGCGCTATGGCTACCAAGGACTTCAATAATCCCGAAGGCATTGAAACGGATGAAGAATGGAATGAGATTCGTCCATGGTTGCGTCCGGTATTATTGAATATAGTTAAGAGCAAAAGGGTATTATTGGAAGGTGTTACTTTCAAAAACTCCCCAGCTGGTGTCTGCATCCACTATCCTGCGAACATATCACAATCCATAATGTGAAGGTCTTCAATCCCTGGTATTCCCAGAACGGAGATGCATTGGACTTGGAATCATGCAAGAATGCATTGATTATCAACAATATCTTTGATGCCGGTGACGATGCTATTTGTATCAAGTCAGGAAAAGACGAAGACGGTCGTAAACGTGGCGAGCCTTGCCAGAACGTGATTGTTAAAAACAATACCGTATTACATGGTCATGGCGGTTTCGTCGTAGGAAGTGAAATGTCCGGTGGTGTAAAGAATGTCTATGTAACTGACTGTACATTTCTCGGCACAGACGTAGGTTTGCGCTTCAAGAGTACTCGCGGACGCGGCGGTGTAGTGGAAGGCATTTACATCCACAATATCAATATGATTGACATTCCTCACGAAGCATTGCTGTTCGATCTTTTCTATGGTGGTAAAGGTGCGGGCGAAGAATCAGAAGAAGAACTGGAAGGAAGAATGAAATCATCTATTCCAGCTGTAACAGAAGAGACTCCCGCTTTCCGTGATATTCACATTACGAATGTTACCTGTAAAGGTGCCGGACGTGCCATGTTCTTCAATGGTCTGCCTGAAATGCCTATCCGCAATGTATATGTGAAGGACGTTGTAGTTACAGACGCCAAACAAGGTATCGTCATCAGTCAGGCAGAAAACGTATCTATTGAAAATGTAAAGATAGAAACTAAAGGTACACCCTTGCAGGTACAGAAAGCCAAAGGCCTGAAAGTAAACGGAAAGACATACAATCACTCTGCGGCTAAAGCTCTGAATATAAATTTATAAATAGACATGCTTTTCAGATATAAACTAATTTCGCCAACGGATAAATAGTAATGCAATCACCATTTCCTTGCCCTTGGTATATAGAGGAATTATACAAAACCAATCATTCCCCCAAAGCCAGCAGTATTTATATCAAAATAAAAAAGGAATTACGCGAGGTTTGCACTAATTTTGTAGCAAATTAGTTATATACTTAAAAACCATGAAGAAGAAAATCTTTACAGCATTGCTATTATTGTGTGTTCTCTTGGTAGCTGCAGAGGCACAAGAGACAAAAAAGAGTTTTACAGTGGAAGTAAGCAACACCTGGAACAAGGCAAAAGCAGACGAACCGGTAGTAATCAAACTGAGTGAAATCAATCCTCAATTTCGTGTACGCTCGGCTGTTGTCATGAACGGTAATGAAGAAATCCCCTCGCAACTGGATGACCTGAACGGCGACCGCCGTCCGGATGAACTGGCATTCCTCGTCGACCTGCCTGCCAAAGGTAAAAAGACGCTGACCATTACCTTGTCTTCCGCCAAAAGCGACAAGACTTATCCGGCCCGCGTATATGCAGAAATGCTGGTCAGCGACAAAAAAGGGAAACATGTACCTGTGCAGTCGGTAACCATTCCGGGCACCAGCAACATTTACAACCAGATGCACCACCACGGTCCGGCTTTCGAATCCGAACTGGTGGCATACCGTCTGTATTTCGACCACAAACAAACTGTTGACATCTATGGTAAATTCAACAAAGGTTTTGAAATCAAAGAATCACAATTCTACCCAACCGACGAACAACTGGCACGCGGCTTTGGTGATGATGTTCTCATGGTAGGAGGCAGTTGTGGTGTAGGTGCACTAAAAGGTTGGGACGGCAAAAAAGCTACCCATATCACCCCCGTTGCCACACTCACTGAGCGTATCATCGCCTATGGTCCGGTGCGCACGATCTCCGAAATCGAAGTAGCCGACTGGCAGTATCAGGGGTCGGAACTGAATATGACGAACCGTTATACCCTTTACGGCGGACACCGCGATGTATTTGTAGAAACATTCTTCGAAGAACCATTGAAGGACGAAGTCTTCTGTACAGGTGTGATAGATATCAAAGGCTCCGTATCTTACTCCGACCACAAAGGTCTGATAGGTTGCTGGGGAACTGACTGGCCAGTGAATGACACCGTAAAGTATGCCAAAGAAACCGTAGGCCTGGCCACATACATCCCTCAGAAATATGTAAAAGATGAAGTGAAAGATAAAGTTAATTATCTGTACACCATCGGTGCCAAAGGCAACAAATACTTCACCCACAATATCACATTCACTTCCATGAAAGAAACCTTCGGTTATAAAACTCCCGAAGCATGGTTCGCCTATATCCGCGAATGGAAAGAAGAACTGGAACATCCGGCAGTGGTGAAGGTGATAAACAACTAATAACTAAAAACGTATCATGAAAGCAAGAAAGACCCTAATGAGTCTCTGTCTGTTGCTCGCCTTGCCATTGGCGGCACAGCAAAAGAACTATGTTTCCGAAGTATGGGTAGCCGACCAAGGAAACGGTAAGTACAAGAACCCGGTACTCTATGCAGACTATTCTGACCCGGATGCCTGCCGTGTAGGAGATGATTTCTACATGACATCTTCCAGTTTCAACTGTCTACCCGGACTTCAGATACTTCACTCCAAAGATTTGGTGAACTGGAGTATCATTGGTGCTGCCGTACCCTATGCACTGCCACCTATTGAAACTCCCGAGCGTCCCGAACACGGTAACCGCGTATGGGCGCCCGCTATCCGTCATCACAACGGGGAGTTTTACATCTTCTGGGGAGACCCCGATCAGGGTGCTTTCATGGTGAAAGCCAAAGACCCGAAAGGTCCGTGGACCGAGCCTGTGCTGGTAAAGCCGGGAAAAGGTATCATCGACACTTGCCCACTCTGGGACGAGGACGGTAAAGTATACATGGTACACGCTTATGCAGGTAGCCGCGCCGAATTGAAAAGCGTGATCACCATCTGCGAACTGAATGCCGAAGCAACTAAAGCCATTACCCCGTCGCGCATTGTATTCGACGGTCATGAAGCACACCAGACTTGCGAAGGTCCAAAGTTCTACAAACGTAACGGATATTATTATATCTTCCATCCGGCAGGCGGTGTACCCACAGGTTGGCAGGTAGTACTGCGTTCCAAAAACGTATACGGCCCGTACGAATGGAAAACAGTGCTGGCACAAGGTGATAGCCCTGTCAACGGTCCTCACCAGGGTGCATGGGTAGATACTCCGACCGGAGAAGACTGGTTCCTGCACTTCCAGGATGTAGGTGCTTATGGCCGCTTGGTACATCTGCAACCGATGAAATGGGTAAATGACTGGCCTGTAATCGGCATTGATAAAGACGGTGACGGTTGTGGTGAACCTGTAATGACTTACAAGAAGCCGAATGTAGGTAAGACATATCCTATCTGTACTCCGCAGGAAAGTGACGAATTTGATGGATACACTTTATCACCACAGTGGCAATGGCATGCCAATGTCAATGAGAAATGGGCATATTATGCCGGTGATCAAAGCATGGTCCGTCTTTATTCTTACCCCGTTGTAAAGGAATACAAGAACCTGTTTGATGTAGCCAATCTGCTATTACAAAAAGCTCCTGCACCTAATTTCACCGCTACTATGAAGCTGACCTTCAAACCGGTAGAGAAATATAAAGGTGAACGTACCGGACTGGTAGTGATGGGTATGGACTATGCCGGACTGATCCTGGAGAATACAGACAAAGGGCTGGTTCTCTCGCAAGTATCCTGCCTGAAGGCTGACAAGGGCACACCGGAAGAAGTAAACGGTACGGTAGACCTGACTGATAACACAATTTACCTGAAAGTAAAATTCACCAGCGACGGCAAAAAGATTTCCAAGAGCGAAGGTGGACACGACCTGTTGGTAATGTGCGACTTCAGTTACAGCCTCGACGGTAAGAAATATCAGTCACTTGGCAAACCGTTCCAGGCAAGAGAAGGCAAATGGATCGGTGTTAAGGTAGGTACATTCTGTACACGTCCGGCAATTACGACCAATGATGGCGGCTGGTCGGATGTAGACTGGTTCCGTATCACAAAGAAATAATAATCGGCTCTTTAGCTAATCAATCTATTCCTCCTTATTGAAACTCTGTTTTCAGTAAGGAGGAATTTTCATTTCCACTCTGTTTTACATTCACCGCAATCTATAAAACACGCATTATACTTCTAATTATCACCACGTTACATTTACCGATTATTTTTTATACAATGTAAAAGCATTTACCGCTGGATGTAACGACCTTTACCGCCTACTGTAACGACCTTTACCACGGCATGTAACGACTTTTACCACGACACGTAAATGGAATTACGATGTGGGGTAAAAAAAGTTTGAACGAAATGTCGTATCTTTGTGTTCATTAAAGAAAAAGAAGTATGAAGAAATTAGTAATATTCGATTTAGACGGAACCCTACTAAACACCATCGCCGATTTGGCACAAAGTACAAACCATGCATTAGCAGCATTAGGATATCCCACCCACAAAGAAGAAGAGTACAACTTTATGGTTGGAAACGGCATCAATAAGCTGTTTGAACGCGCTTTGCCCGAAGGTGAGAAAACGGAAGAGAATGTTTTGCGTGTACGGAAAGAATTTGTCCCTTATTACGACCAGCATAATGCCGACAAGAGTTGTCCTTACCCCGGCATTACGGAACTTTTGGACGAACTGCAAGCCAAAGGTTTGCAAGTGGCCGTTGCTTCAAACAAGTACCAAGCGGCTACCGAAAAACTTATTGCCCACTATTTCCCCAATATCCGCTTTACCGCTGTATTCGGCCAACGTGAAGGTGTCAATGTGAAACCTGACCCTACCGTGGTATATGATATCCTAAAGATAGCACAGATTTCCAAAGAAGCTGTTCTCTACGTAGGAGATTCCGGTGTGGATATGCAGACTGCCATTCATGCGGAAGTGACTTCCTGCGGTGTAACCTGGGGATTCCGCCCGCGTGCCGAACTGGAAACTTTCCACCCGAATTATATTATAGATAAGGCTGAAGAGGTTTTGGAAATAGTTTTTAGATAAGAGGGGAGCTATATTCCTTTCGGACGGGTTATGAATGAAATAGGGATTTATCATGTGCAGGCTGAAAGCCTGATATTATATAGCGTAGGGCATCGCCCTACGTAATAGCATATCTCTACAGGAGCCCTGAAAGGGCGAAACCGAGTATAACACCTTTATTGCGCCCTTTCAGGGCTTAAGATAGAGAGCGTAATCAATACGTAGGGCGATGCCCTACGCTATATAATGTCAGGCTTTCAGCCTGCAGACGATAAATTATCATTTGATTCCTTTCTTTTCGGTATTGCGTCATTTTTACTCCTTTTTAGCCAATTATTACCCCTCAGAATGCCTTAAACTGCCTAACATTGCAATCGAAATACCAAAAATGAAAAACAATGATAAAGAAATGGTTATTAGCATGCTTCACAGTTGTTTGTGCTGGAACTAATCTACAAGCACAACAGGAAGATCAAACCCTCAAATTATGGTACGACAAACCCGCCACGCAATGGGTGGAAGCTCTGCCATTAGGTAACGGACGTATAGGCACCATGGTTTTCGGCGACCCGGTACACGAACAGTTCCAGTTGAACGAAGAAACCGTATGGGGCGGTTCTCCCCACAACAATACCAACCCCAAAGCCAAAGATGCCCTGCCTCGTATCCGCCAGCTCATCTTCGAAGGTAAGAACAAAGAAGCACAGGAGCTTTGCGGCCCTACCATTTGCTCGCAATCAGCCAATGGAATGCCTTATCAGACCGTAGGATCACTGCATCTGGACTTCGACGGTATCAATGAATACAATGACTATTACCGCGATCTGGATATAGAAAAGGCAATTGCTACCACTCGCTTCACAGCCAATGGTGTGACTTATACTCGAGAAGCCTACACCTCCTTCCCCGATCAGGTATTAGTGATCCGGCTGACGGCTTCACAAAAGAAAAGCATCTCATTCACAGCCAAATATAGTACTCCTTATAAAAGTAGCGTGATACGTTGCATCTCCCCCCGCAAGGAATTGCAATTGAATGGAAAAGCCAACGACCATGAAGGTATTGAAGGAAAAGTAGAATTTACCGCACTTACCCGTATAGAAAATAATGGTGGAAAGTTGGAAATACTATCAGACAGCACTCTACAGGTAAAGGACGCAAACAGTGTTATACTGTATGTTTCCATCGGAACCAACTTCGTGAATTATAAAGACGTTTCGGGTGATGCCCTCAATAGCGCACAACAGTACCTGAAACTGGTTAATAAGAACTACCCAAAGAGTAAGGCTTCACATATCAATGCATATCAGAAATACTTCAACCGTGTATCTCTGAATTTGGGAAGTAATGCTCAGATCAATAAGCCGACGGATGTACGTGTAAAAGAGTTCAGTAGTAGTTTCGACCCACAGATGGCTGTCTTGTACTTCCAATTCGGACGTTACCTCTTAATATGCAGTTCTCAACCGGGTGGACAGGCTGCCAATCTGCAAGGTATCTGGAACTACCAACTGCGTGCTCCTTGGGATGGCAAGTATACCACTGACATCAACGTTGAAATGAACTATTGGCCAGCCGAAAGCACTTCTCTGCCCGAAATGCACGAACCTTTCCTGCAATTAGTGAAAGAAGTAGCCATACAAGGACGTGAAAGCGCAGCCATGTACGGCTGTCGCGGCTGGACATTACATCACAACACAGACATTTGGCGTAGTACAGGTGCTGTCGATGGATCCAGTTATGGTGTATGGCCTACCTGCAATGCCTGGTTCTGCCAGCATCTTTGGGATCGGTATCTATTCTCCGGTGATAAGAACTACCTCTCTGAAGCATATCCTTTGATGCGTGGTGCCTGTGAGTTCTATCTCGACTTTTTGGTACGCGAACCGGAGAACAATTGGTTAGTAGTTGCTCCCTCCTATTCTCCTGAAAATAGTCCTGCAGTAAATGGACAACGCACATTTGTCGTTGTTGCCGGCACCACTATGGACAACCAAATGGTTTACGATCTTTTCTACAACACCATTTCCGCAGCCAAACTAATGAACGAAACAACCGCTTTCACCGACAGCCTGCAGACTGTTGTCAATAATTTAGCACCGATGCAAGTAGGCCGTTGGGGGCAGTTACAGGAGTGGATGCACGACTGGGATAACCCCAAAGATCGTCACCGTCATATTTCTCACCTCTGGGGACTGTATCCAGGACGCCAGATCAGCGCCTACCATTCCCCTGTCCTGTTTGAAGCTGCCAAGAAGTCTTTGATTGGACGTGGTGACCATTCTACGGGCTGGTCGATGGGATGGAAAGTTTGCTTATGGGCTCGTCTGCTGGATGGTAACCATGCTTATAAACTGATTACAGACCAACTTCACCCCACCACTGACGAAAAGGGGCAAAATGGAGGCACCTATCCAAACCTGTTCGATGCCCACCCGCCTTTCCAAATTGATGGTAACTTTGGCTGTGCTGCCGGTATTGCCGAAATGTTAGTCCAGAGCCATGACGGTGCCATCCATCTTCTTCCTGCTTTGCCCGACGTATGGAAAGAAGGAACTCTGAAAGGTATCCGTTGCCGTGGTGGATTTACTGTGAATGAAATGAAGTGGGAAAACGGTAAGTTACAAACCGCCGTTATAGCCTCCAATATTGGTGGTACACTCCGTATCCGCACCCAGACTCCCTTGTATTTGAATGGGGAAAAATTGAGCCCAACTACGCAAAAAGTGTCAGACAACCCGCTTTTGCAACCACAGGGCATCCGCAAGCCATTAATTGCCGCTAATGCTCCAATTTGCATACCGGAATATGCACAGACTTACGTCTATGATATTGAAACAAGTGCAGGCAAAGAGTACATCCTAACATCAAAAGAGCAACAAAATAAATAGTTATTAAAAACATAGAGACAACGACTTAAGTGAGCCGTTCATATGTTAAAGTGTCAAGAGGGGAACAATAAATTCCCCTCTTTTCTGTTATATAACATCATATAGGTTATTCACAAAAGCATATTAGACAGCAAATAACAAAAAATACTACCCTAAAAACAGATATTACACATTTATCTTTTTACATCCCTATACATTTGCAGCAAAGAATTAACAGTGTGCACGAACACACTAACGAAAAAAATCATACTAAATTAATAACATGCAAAGAATGTCTAACAAGATGAAAAACATGCGCGCCGCGTTACTATTCTTTTTAGTAGCCGTGATATCGCTTAGCGTATCAGCGCAAAATGTAGCCGTAACAGGTACTGTGACAGACAAGACGGGAGAAACCGTTATCGGTGCTTCCGTAGTAGAGAAAGGAAATGCCGGTAATGGTACTATTACCGATATTGATGGTAATTTTTCCCTTAATGTTCCCGCCAATGCCACATTAGTATTTTCTTATGTGGGAATGAAATCTCAGGAAATAGCCTTAAAAGGTAAAACTAAAGTTGACATTGTTATGGAAGATGATGCACAAGCTTTGGAAGAGGTTGTGGTTATCGGCTATGGTACAGTACAAAAAGAAAGACTTGACCGGATCGGTCGCCTCTGTCAGTGCCAAACAATTGGAATCTATACCTGTATCAAGCGCATCAGAAGCATTACAAGGTAAGATGGCCGGTGTTCAGATTACAACAACTGAAGGTTCACCTGATGCAGATATCAAAATCCGTGTACGCGGTGGTGGTTCTCTTTCACAAGATAACTCGCCTCTTTATATCGTAGATGGTTTTCCGGTATCCAGTATCAGTGATATTGCTCCCACAGATATCCAATCTGTAGACGTACTAAAAGATGCTTCTTCCACAGCAATCTACGGTGCACGTGGTGCCAACGGTGTTATTATTATAACTACTAAATCCGGTGCAGAAGGAAAAACACAAGTTAACTTCGGTGCATCTTATGGCTTCCGCAACGTAATCAAACAAGTAGGTGTATTGGACCCGTATGAATTCAGCCTTTATCAATACGAATTGGATCAGTCAGGTACATCTTACGGTGCATATAAAGATCTGGAAATCTACAAATCCAAAGAAGGTTCAAATTGGCAAGATCAATTATTTGGTCGTACAGGTAATCAACAGCAATACAACATCAGCGTAAGCGGCGGTACTAAATCTACCAAATTCAACATCAGCTACGCACGTAATGATGAAAAGAGTATCATGAGAGGCTCCGGATACTCCAAAAACAACATCAATGCTAAAATCAATACGGAAATCAACAAATGGTTAAGCCTTGATTTCAATGCCCGTCTGATACAACAGAAAATAGACGGTCTGAGCGGGGGTGCCGATAATGAAAGCAGTAAAGCATACTCATTAGTAGCCCGTGCCATCACTCATGCACCGGTAAAGGCATTAAATGAAGATTCCGAGGATGATGAAAACAGTACGAATGCGCGTTACACCCCATTGGAGCGCGTAGATGCAACCTATAAACAGCAAAGAAGATTCCGTCAGGACTACAACGTAGGTATAAACTGGGAACCGTTGAAAGGATTAAAGTTCAGAAGTGAATTCGGATATGGCTGGAAATTTGATGATACAGACCAAGTATGGGGATATAAAGCGACAGCAAACTCCAAATTCGGTCATGGTGGTCTTCCACAAGCATATCTGACAAATTCAGACAATAAAAACTGGAGAAATGCCAATACATTGACATACGAAAACAAGAAGTTATTTAATGGACGTGACCGGCTCAATGTCATGATCGGACATGAAGTCTCTACTTCTCAGGATACAAAAAAATATGTAACCTCCGTAGATTTCAGTAAAGATGCAACAACTAAAGAAATTCTTGCTGCTCTCGGTAACGGAACAGCGCTCCCTACCAGCACTTATATTGGCATTAAAGATAACTTGCTTTCATTCTTCGGACGTGCCAACTACACACTGATGGATAAATATTTGTTCACATTCACAATGCGTGCCGATGGTTCCAGTAAATTTGCCAAAGGCAGCCAATGGGGCTATTTCCCCTCAGGAGCTATCGCATGGCGCATCTACGATGAGGCTTTCATGAATAATGCCAAAGAATGGTTATCCAATCTGAAGCTTCGCGTGAGTTATGGTACAGCAGGTAACAATCGTATCCCAAGTGGTTCTATGTACACCACTTATTCGGTTGCCGGAACTTCCGAAAAAGGTATCTATTTTGATGAAACAACAGCAGTCGTATTGAAACACGGTAATGTACTCTCCAATCCCGGATTAAAGTGGGAAACAACCGTCTCACGCAATGCCGGTATTGACTTTGGCTTCTTTAATAATCGCCTGTCTGGTGCTATTGATGTATATTGGAATACAACGAAAGACTTGTTGATGAAAACGACTATTGCTTCCAGTTCCGGTTATTCTTACCAATACAAGAACATGGGTCAGACATCTAACAAAGGTGTAGAACTCCAATTGGATGCTGTATTAGTGGATGCCAAAGATTTCGGCTTGAATTTCAATTTCAACATCTCATACAACCGCGGCAAGATTGACAAATTAAATGGCAGTTCATTCTGGCAAAGCAGTAGCTGGGCAGGAACAGCCGCAGCAGGTATCGAGGACTTCTTAGTGGAAGAAGGCGGACGTTTAGGCGAAGTATACGGTTACAAGACAGATGGTTTCTATACCGCTGATGATTTTACCTTCGACGCAGAAAAAGGAACCTACGCCCTGAAAGCAGGAGTTAACGACTGTAGCTCTCTTATTGGTGGCAAAGTATATCCCGGTTCCATTAAGCTGAAAGCGAATGAGGATGGTGAATATAAGAAAGAACGTTTAGGAAATACCGTACCTATCGTATCCGGAGGTTTTGGTCTGAATGCCCGTTGGAAAGGTTTTGACTTTACAGCTTTCTTTAACTACTCACTCGGAAACAAGATTGTGAATGCAACCAAACTGGGATCAAGTTTTTATAGTGGTTCATCCAAGAACTCGAATATCAATGATCATTTTACTTCTGCCAATCGCTATTCCTGGATTGATCCTTCAACAGGTACCAACTTGCTGAGCAGCGCTTCTATCAAAGCAAATGGTGAAGCATGGACTATCAACCGTCTGAACGAAGTAAATACAGGATCAAGCATTTGGAATCCTGCTGCCGCTACGGTTATGCCACTCGTTGACTGGGCTGTAGAAGATGGTTCTTTCCTGCGCGTCAATAACATTACAATCGGTTATACATTACCTAAACTGTTTGTAAGCAAACTGAATATACAAAATATCCGTATTTATGTTACAGGATACAATCTACATTGCTTTACCAAGTACTCAGGCACCGATCCTGAAGTAGATTGTTGTACAAGCACCCCTATGACCCCGGGTATCGATTATGCTGCATATCCTAAGAGCCGTTCATTCGTAGGAGGTATCAATGTTACATTCTAATTTTAAAGACAGAGAAGAATTATGAAAAAATATTTAAATCATTTGCAATAGTAGGAATAGGTGCGATAATTCTCACTTCTTGTTCCGACTTCCTAGATCAAACCTCTCCTTCTGAAATGACCGGAGATGCTGTATTCAATTCAACCACCTACACCCAACAAGCCTTAAATAAGGTATATGCCGGTCTCACCAAAGATGAAACCTATGTACAGTCAGTACCTATCCATTTCGGAATGAACTCAGATATTGAATTGGTAGACGGATTGGGTGCAACCAACTCTAATTCTAATAATGAACGAGGTACATGCAACTACAATCCGCAGTTGAGTTGGTCAAAACTCAATAATAACTGGAAAGGTATGTACGAAGCCATTGAAAATGCCAACATTGTAGTTGAAGGTATAGAAGGTAGTGCACTGATTGCCGAAGGCAATGCTTCCAGAAGCAAGATGTTGATGTTCAAAGGAGAAGCACTGACATTGCGTGCCATGCTTTATCTGGATTTAATCCGTACTTACGGAGATGTACCTATGAAGTTTGAAACCACCAATACCGACGGCTCTAACATCTATTTAGGCAAAACAGACCGTGATGTTATCATGGAACGCCTAATTACGGATCTGGAAGAAGCAATCGGATATCTGCCTTGGGCAGGAACTTCCGGCTATACTACAGAGAAAATGACTAAAGGATTTGCCCATGGCTTGTTAGCCCGCATCGCCATGACATACGCCGGATATTCTATCCGCGAAAGTTCTAAATCCGGTTATGAAAATATGCCTGATTGCGATGCAACTTATCCAACACAACGTCCGGGCACAGAAAAACGTAGAGAGCTCTATACTCTTGCTGTGAAACACTTAGATGCCATTATTGCCAGCGGTTATCACAAGCTTAACCCTTCTTATGAAAACGAATGGTATCTACTGAACCAGCTAACTTTAGATCAGACTTATCAGGAGAATTTATATGAAGTAGCACATGGCGTAAGTTTCTCCGGAGAAATGGGATATACCATCGGTGTCCGCATCAACGGAAAAACAACTTACTACGGAGCAAAAGGTAACTCAAGTGGTAAAGTAAAAGTTACAGCTCCCTTCTTCTGGAGCTTTAATAAAATGACCAACGCCGTGATTTAACTTTTGCCAATTTCGATATCAGAGAAGGAGATAATGGCAATACTATTGAAACAATGCAGGGAAATTCTCCATTTGGTATATACTTAGCAAAATGGGATCCCCGCAAGATGACAGACAAATGGCTGAATGCAGCAAGAGCATCCGCTGACAAAGTAGCTACAGGTATCAACAATGTTATCATGAGATATTCTGACGTATTATTACTATATGCAGAAGCACTGAATGAGCTTCAAGGTGCTGATGCTGTTGGACCTACATGTGGCTTAAGCGCAAGAAAAGCTTTTGAAGAAGTACGCAGCCGCGCATTTGCCGAAACACACAAAGCTGAAGCAATCAGCTATGTCAATAGTTTAAGTAGTGGTGATGAATTTTTCAATGCACTCGTTGACGAACGTGCCTGGGAATTTGCAGGTGAAGCTATCCGTAAATGGGACTTGATACGTTGGGGATTACTCTCACAAAAAATAGAAGAGGCTAAAGCTGCTTATAAAGAACTCATCAAGGTAGCCCCTAAAAAGTTATACTATAAAATGAAAGCTGACAAACCGGGAGAAATTGATCCCGAAAGTATCTGCTGGTACGAAGAGCCACAAGTCACTACTGACTATAAAAGCGTAAACTTCTGGGGCTCTGAGAACGAAGAAACCGGTAGCAATGTTGTGGATAATCTGCCATACATCAGTGCAGGTTTGAACACTCCGGTTATCAACAGACACGTATTCCCGATCGGAGCCACTACAATATCCGACTCTAATGGAACGTTACAGAACTCTTATGGATTCTAACATCATAAAAACAACGGTTATGAAAGCAAATAAACTAAAATATATAGCCTTATCAGGAGCATTCATGCTCCTGACAGCATTCGCCACTATATCTTGTGACGATGCAAACGACTGGACTACTGATTCATCTTATAACAGACTGTTCAGTGTACCCAAAATGAGTGTATCAGCTAATGCTACAGATGCTGAACTCACATGGTCTACCACTCCAGGAACTGAATATTATATTATTGAAATCAGTTTGGATAGTTTATACGATGATGTAGCTATGGGAACTGGCAAAGGATCAATTATATACGGCGAAGACAAATCTATCACTAAATCTCCCTACACTTTGGAAGGTTTATACAGTGACAGCAAGTATTTTATTCGTATGAAGGCATTTTCTTCCAATACTCCGGAATCTAAATGGGGATATATGAGCGATTTCTCATTCAAGACTCGTACCGAGCAAATCTTTGAGAAATTCTCAGTTAGCCATGACAAGATAACGCTATACTGGCCTGCAAATTCCACTGCTGACCGCATCGAAATTATAGACACTAACGGAACTGTAGTAAAGAGTATTATTTTGACTTCTGCTAATCTGGAAGATGGCACCATTGTTATAGATGGTCTGACCCCTCTTACATCTTATACTGCAATTCTTTATAATAAGGAATCAAAACGCGGTGTCATAGATTTTACAACAACAGCCAAAGTACCTGATGCTGACCATACAGCTTTCTTGCAAGCAGGTGATTCCCTGAACAATGACCTGTTCACTACAATGGCTGAAGCAGGCTACCAGACTGTAAACATTGCATTGCCTGCCGGAAGTTCTTATTACAACGAAAACAATATAAACATCCCTGACGGCATGTCTGTAACATTCTTCGGTTTACCAGGAGAAACACAAGCCATCATTGGTGTCAAGGGTATTGATATTGCAGGAACTCACAGCTTCATCAAATTTGAGAATGTAGAAATTACAGGTTCCGGTAGAAAAGCAGACGGTAATAATACAACCAATGATTATCTCTTCAACCAGTCAAAAGCTGCTACTGTTGGGGCTATTGAATTCAGCAATAGTTTCATCCATGGCTTCAAAAACACTCCAGTAAGATTGCAGGGGTCTGATGAGAAAATTATCAATCTCGTAAAATTTGAAAACTGTATAGTATATGGAGCAGATGCAAGAACTTACAGTCTTATACATGTAGACGCAAGTAAAGGCAAAGGAAAGATTGAAAATATCGAATTCAGTAAAACAACCATTGTCTATAGCGGAAAATGTTTAGTGTACAGTAGAAACACAGACTTTACGTCCTTAATATTGTCTGATTGTACATTCAGTAAACTTTTAGGTAGCGGTGACTATCTATTGGATTGTGACAAAAATGGTAACGGTCCGTCACAGGGAGTAACAATCACCAATTGTATCTTTGGTAGTACACTGGCTGAAGGCAAGGGAATTCGTGCTAATGATAAACCTGTAGAAGTTACCAATAGTTATATTACGAATGACATGAAAATCACAGGTAACAAAATAAACGACTTGATTACTTATGACGGTGGTGAGACTGACCTTTTCAAAGATCCCAGTCAATATGACTTTACTATTATCGATGGAAGTTTTGCAGGTAAAACAAACTGTGGTGACCCAAAATGGTACATGAAATAATAATACCTTCGCAAACAGAATATCAGAATTAAATTTAAATAAAGAGGCTATCCCAAAATAAAATTTGAGATAGCCTCTTTTATCATCTTTTCCCCTATTTATAGCCTTCAAATCTACAAAAACACAATATTTCCCATAAAACAACAAATTTTTACCCATGCTTAATTTTGTTAACCTATACTTTTGTGTTCGATAACGGAAAGATAAGGCACATTGTTGACCTCATTTTTTAATAACTATAAAAAACATCATTATGGATTTAAAAAGACTTGCCAAAAGGGCATTAGCTACTCTATCATTGAGTATGTTGTGTTTAGTCGCTCTTGCACAAGGTCGCCAAGTTACAGGTACTATTATAGATAGTACAGGCGACCCCGTGATAGGCGCAAATGTATTGGAAGTTGGTACTACCAACGGAGTAATAACTGACATTGACGGTAATTTCCGCCTGATGGTGCAGCCCAATGCAAAACTCCAAATTTCTTTTATCGGTTATATTACACAAGTCATTACGGTAGGTAACCAGAACAACATTAAAGTAACTTTAAAAGATGATGCACAGGCACTCGACGAGGTGGTTGTTGTAGGTTACGGTTCTATGAAGAAAAATGACGTGACAGGTTCTTTATCCTCAGTATCTGCTGATAAATTGGCTGCACGCGGTGCTCTCCGTATAGAAGATGCATTGCAAGGCTCAGTACCAGGTGTCAACATTACTCAGTCAAACAGCCGTGCCAACGGTAGTTTCAATATTCAAATCCGTGGTCAAGCCTCCATCAATAATACAAGCGGTCCGCTTTATGTAGTAGATGGCATGGTCGTATCTTCTATTGACTTCCTGAATCCCGAAGACATTGAACGTATTGACGTTCTGAAAGATGCTTCCTCTACAGCAATTTATGGTTCACGCGCCTCAGAAGGAGTAGTTATTATTTCTACAAAAGGAACCGGAGCAGGACAAAATAAGGCCCAACCAGTGGAAATTACTTATGACGGCTACTACGGCATCCGTAAAGTAGCACGCATGCCGGATTTCATGGATGCAACTGAATGGATGAACTATCGTTTTGCACGCTACACAACGGGAAGTTCCGACGAAACAGGACGTGGTGCATACAAGATTACTGATAGCGACCTGCAATCCGTATTTCAAAATGGTACTGAATGGAAAGGTTCTCCTTTATATAATAGCTGGCTAAACAATGAAGGCTATGATTGGGCGGACATGGTACTGCGAACGGCATCTCAACAAAACCACTTTATCAGTGCAAGCGGTGCAACTGAAAAAACAAATTATCGTTTAGGTATCGGTTATCAAGGTGAAGAAAATGTATTTAAAAAGAATGATTATAATCGTATCAATATCAAAGGATCATTCGACAGCAAACTGTCAAAGGTTGTAGAAGCAGGTATAGCTGTCAACTTAGTGCACGATGTGCAGAACGACTGGATTACCGATACTTCGAATGCTTATTCTCCTTACAACAATGCATTCTGGTTTGCTCCGGTGGTTTCACCGTGGGATGAAGACGGTAATTTGCTGGCTATCCCGGCAAAAGTAGGCAATATGTCCTTAACTTCTACACCTTCTCCGTTGGTAGACTTCGAACTTGACGCTTACGAGAATGAAACTCGTAAATTCCACGTCTTCGGTAACGTTTATATGCGTTTTAACATTATGGATGGTTTGAAATTCACAACCACCCTATCCCCTAATTATTATCATGGCCGTCAAGGTATCTTTATGGGTACCGGCGTTTCCGAAAAGTATCCTTTGGGAACAGCTTATTATCAGAACCAGAAACACAATCAGGCTTCTGTAATTAATACAGAACGCTTAGACTGGACATGGGACAACCAAATTGACTTCAGCAAAACATGGGGACAACATAGATTAAATGCAATGGGATTATTCTCCATGTATGCCAGCAATAGGGAAACCTATACTCAGACTGTAACTGATATTTCAGATGATAAACTCTCATACCATTCCATGGAGAAAGGTTCGGGTACGAAAACTATTAAATCCACTTATACAGAATCCTCTTTGGTGTCTGTAGCTGCCCGTTTAAACTATGCCTACAAAGAACGCTACATGGCTACCGTTACCATGCGTACTGATGGTTCTTCACGCTTTGCCAAAGACAATCGTTGGGGATGGTTCCCCTCTGCTGCTGTAGCATGGCGCGCTTCGGAAGAAGATTTCCTGAAAGACGTAGAATGGCTGGACAACTTGAAACTGCGTGTATCTTACGGTATCACGGGTAACAACAATGTGGGTGACTATGCTACTGCATCTTCTGCTTCAGGTCCTAACTATTCCGTTATTGGCGGACAGGAATATCAAGGCTATTATGCCAACGGGTTAATTGACAGAAACCTAATTTGGGAAAAGATTAAAGAATTCAATTTCGGTGTTGACTTCTCTGTTCTTCAAAATCGCATTAACTTAACTGCAGATACTTATCGCCGTTTATCCGACGGGCAAATCATGAAGGCCACTGTTCCTTTGGAAACAGGTGAAGGTTCTATTACAACCAACATTGGTGCTGTACGTAATACCGGTATCGAATTAGGATTGAATCTTGGAGTTATCCGTAACAAAAATTTCACATGGGACGTAAATCTTGCATTCGCTCGTAACTGGAGTAAAATTACCGAGCTTCCTAATGGAGACGATGTCAGCAACAATTGGTTCATCGGCGAACGTCTGAACGTTTTGCGCGATTACACAAGTGCCGGAATCATCACTACCGATGGTATCACCATGCGCACAAAAGATGGAGACCGTCATTATACCCTTCAAGAAGTATACGATACCTTTGGTCCTGGCGGACAAGGATTAAAATGGTATGAAGGTCAGATGGCTGTAAACGATTGGAATAATGACGGCAAGATTAATGATGAAGATAAACAAATCTTCGGCTGTACAGATCCTAAGTGGACAGGTAGTTTAAGCTCTACTATGACTTACAAGGGATTCGACTTCTCCTTTATGCTCTACACGAAACAAGGACAATGGTCACGCAGTTATTTCCACGAACAATATATGAACTATGGTGATCGCGGACGTCAAAAAGTGAATTTTGATTATTACATCCCTGCAGGAACCCCTGTTCTGGACAAAAACACAGGAGATGTAACCTATCTGTCAGAAGCACACATAGGCAAATATCCTTATCCAAACAATACAGAAAAAACAGGAGGCGGTTACTTCAGCAGCAGCAGTGCAGCAGTGCGTTATCACAAAACATCCTTTGTGAAAGTGAAAAATATCACATTAGGTTACACTTTCCCGAAAGCATGGCTAAGCAAAATTGCCGTAAAACATCTGCGCCTCTATGTAAATGTAATCAATCCTTTCTGTTTCACCGACTATGAAGGTTTCGATCCTGAATGGGCCAGTGCAAACCTGACAAACGGCGGACCTGCGTCTGTTACTTACCAGATTGGTGCGAACATTAAATTCTAACAATATAAATTTATAAGAGCTATGAAGATTTATAAAAAATTACTATATGCAATGTTCATGATTGGTTCCATGACATTGACTGGTTGCGATGACTTTCTCACACCGGATAATAAGAGTTCTGTGACGGATACCGACTATTTCAGTACAGCGTCAGGGTTCCAATCTCTCGTTTATGATGCATACGCCCAACTGATTGATATATATAACAGTGCAGATGCACCGGTATATTTCAATGCCGGTACCGACCTCTATCAAGATGGACGTAATGATATTGATGCCGCACTTCACCGTTGGTCAAACTTTACACCTGAGCATGGTAAGGTTAAGACTTTTTATACCGATTGTTATGATGGTATCCGTTCTTGCCTTTCCATCCAATACTATGCACCGGCAGCGAACGTCAGCGATGCTGTAAAGCAAAAAGCCATTGACGAAGGTCGCTTCGTACAGGCCTTGTTCTATTATCTGTTGGTTAATAATTATGGTGGTGTACCGTTAGTCACAGAGTATGCCAGCACAGCTATCAAAGGTTATCCGCGTGCAACAGCTGAACAAGTATATACTTATATTATAGATGAGTTGAAAAGTATCATTTCCAACAACAGACTGACAAGTTCCAGTGCTACAAAAGGCGGGGGTGAAGCCAGTATTGAAGCTGCTAAAGCATTGCTGGCAAAGACTTATCTTTCTGCTGCATGGGATTTAAATAACCAATCTTACTTCACCGAAGCTGCCAAATATGCCGACGAGGTTATCAATGGGCGCTCATTAACTACTGAATTTGCCGATTTATGGGCAGCCGACAGTTCAGGTGACGATGATGCCGAATTTATCTTCGACATAGAATACGATTATAATAGTACCCACGATCAAAATGCAGGTAACCGCTGGCAATCATTCTACTCCAATTACTACGGTGGTGCCGAAGAAGGCATGAAGAATGGTTCCTCACTATGCATTCCCCTCATGCATACACTGAGATGTTTTGAAAAAGGTGATAAACGTTATGATGCAACTTTCCTGAAAACATTATTAGTGAAAAAGGCATGGGATCCAGCTCAAGGATTTAAAGAAAACGGATCACCATTGGGAGACTACTTCTCTTTTTATAGTAACGGAAATACCGCACAAGGGAAAATGGTTGGTGTATATTATCCTGCATATTGGGAATGTGACGCAGCATCAGTTGCCGCATGGCGCGCCAAAGATCCGGCAAACCGTGCCGAAACATTCATTATTCCGCAAAATGAAATGACAGCCCAAATGGAACCCATGTCAACCTATATGGAAGATCTCAAAGAATATCCCAACGGTATCATTACAAAGTATGACTTTGAAGAATCACAAAAGAAGAGTTGGGCAGTGCATCCTTGCCGCAAGTTCGACGACAGTAAGACTGCACAATACAGTGCCGGAAGAAGTTTCCGTGACCTACATGTCATTACATTGCCGGAAATCTTCTTTGTTGCCGCTGAAGCTTATTTCAAGGCAGGCAATGATGGAACAGCCCTCAAACGCTTGAATACTGTACGCAAACGTGCAGGTCTTGCTGACGCAACAAGTATTGATATTGATGTTATTCTGAAAGAATCAGCTTGTGAAATGTACGGAAACGGTTATCGCCGTATGGATCTCCGCCGCACCGGCAAACTTATTGAATATAATAACCTGCATAATCCCCATTTGAAGGGCAACGCAGCATCAACCATCGGTCAGAAAACATTATGGCCTATCCCACAAGCAGCTATTGATGCAAATGACGATTTAACTTCCGACGATCAAAATCCGGGATATTAAATAAGTAGATGAGATTCTCATAGATTATCAATACAAAGAAATGGGTCTATGAGTAAGATCGGGAGATTTTAAAGTAGACATTCTTTGCAAGGAAGAGGGGGCTTTACGCCCCCTCTGTTGTTTATTTTTTCCCCTTATCTCTATACTCAGTAGGTGTCATTCCCATCTTCTGTTTAAAGCACTTACTGAAATAACGCGGATCATTAATGCCCACCATATAAGCAATCTGAGTCATGGAATACTCTCCCGTCTCAATAAGCTGGACAGCGCGTTTAATACGCATTTCTTTGATAAACTCAATAGGAGCCAATCCGGTCAGTGTCTTCAGCTTTTTGAAGAATACAGAACGGCTGACAGCCAATTCTTGCACCAGATCATCTACCACCAATTCACCATTATCCATATTCTTTTCCATCAAATCTACCAGTTTATCCATAAACTTACGGTCGTTAGAAGACATTTCAGGGCCTTTTTCTTCCACTGTTTCTTCTTCGGAAGTAGTAGCAAGAGTTCCAGTCATTAAGTTATTGCGATAGATGCCCTGCAGCTTCTGACGTTGAGTCAGCAGATTCTTTACACGCGCTTTCAGATAAGTGGCACTGAACGGTTTGGTAATATAGTCATCAGCTCCATACTCCAAGCCTTCCAGTTTGCTCTCAATAGAAGTCTTAGCTGTCAACAATACAATAGGAATATGGCTGGTCGTCATGTCTGCACGCAATTCACGAGTCATAGCTATACCATCCTTTTCGGGCATCATCACATCACTGATGATAATATCCGGTAAGAATTTCAAGGCTTTACTCCACCCCTGCATACCATCTACCGCTTCCACAATCCTGTATTCGGAAGCAAAGATACTGCGCAAGAACAGACGGAGTTCTGAATTATCTTCCACAAGCAGCATCGTCCCTTTAGCATCTGTATCTTCTCCGGCCTCATCCGGAAGAGTTTCCTCCTTCGACTCATTGGAGCCTTCACTAAGTACGTCCGTCACTTGTTCTGCAACTCCCATACCCACAGTAGTATCATCCTGTAAAAATTCCACTGTTTCATCATAATGCTCTTTTCCTTTCAGGAAATCGACTTTAAAGCAACTACCCTCACCCAGTTTACTGTCAACAGTAATAACTGCCTTGTGCATCTCCACCAACTCTTTTACTAATGACAAACCAATGCCTGTGCTGGATTGATTAAACAAGTTACGGTCTACCAAATTCTCAAAACGGACAAACAAGGATTTTTTCTTATTATCCGCAATGCCTATTCCCTGATCTTCCACACCTACGGAAACCGTTTCTTCATCTTCACGCACTAAAACAGTAATCATCTTCCCGTTTGGAGTATACTTAAAGGCATTAGAAAGCAGATTGAATACTATTTTCTCAAACTTATCAACATCCACCCACAAATACAATTCCTCTTTCTCTGTTTCAAACAGGAAGTCTATCTGATGTTCTTCGGCAACCGACTCAAAATTTTCCATGATTTTACGGGTAAAAGCAACCACGTTTATGCGTTGCACCTGCATCTTCATCTTCCGGTTTTGTATCTTCCGGAAGTCCAAGATCTGATTGATAAGCCTCAACATACGATTCGTATTCCGTTCCACCACCTGCAATTGCTCACGTGCATCAGCCGGAAGTTTCGTATTTGCCAGAACGTATTCCACAGGCCCCGAGATCAAAGTCAACGGAGTACGCAGTTCATGAGAGATATCTGTAAAAAAGCGCAGCTTCATATCTGTCATTTGTTGCTCTACAGATACTTCATGTTTCAGACGATAAATAGTGAACAGAATATAAACAGCCGTCACAATAATCAGTATAACGAACAGCACATACAGGAAGTAGGCAAATGGAGTTTCCCAGAAAGAAGGAAGAATCTCAATATTCAGTATGCGCGTATTTTCTGTCCACACCCCATCCCCATTAGTCGAACGAACTTTAAAAATATAGTGTCCTTTCGGTAAGTTGGTATAAGTGGCAGCACGCTGCTTACCAACAAAATTCCAGGCTTTTTCAAAACCTTCCAGAATATAAGCATACTGAATTTCAGAAGGTGCAGAATAATCAAGTGCAGCGAACTGAATTGTGAAAATATTCTCCCGATGGGATAATACCAGTTCACTCGTATCATCCAAACCTAGTTTCAGAACCGAACCTTGTCCCGGCTGCACGTCCTCATTGGCTATCAATAATTTGGATAATACAATCGGCGGTACATAGTTACTTTTACAAATAGAATCCGGATTAAAGTAAAAGATACCTGTATTAGCCCCGAAAAGTATATTCCCCGAGGCCGTATATTCCGAAGCTGCCTCACTGAAACGTACACGGAAGAAAATCTCTTGATCTGCATAGTTTTCAAACGTCTCTTCAGAAGGAATAAATTTGCTTATGCCATTCTCAGAACTCAACCACAAATTACCGTTCTTATCTTCCTGTATGGAAAGCAGCACATCTGAAGGGAGTCCATCTTGTACTGTATACGATTTGAAAGTAGCATTACCATTGCCGTCCAATGACACCAGTTTATTCAGTCCGCCACCAAAAGTTGCAATGAAAAGTTCCTGATCACGAGTCGATACAATCCAGTGTACATCATTATTGCTCAAACTATGTTCATTATCCGGAACACGCAGAAAATGATGAAACTTCACATCTTCGGGATTCTTGAAGTCGGCATCTATCATCAGTGCACCAATGGTAGTCCCTATCCATATATGTCCTTTATGGTCTCCTGTAATAAAACGGGCTTTGTAGCAATAGTCAATGGGATATCCTTTCAGATTATTACGGTGGTTCACAAAAATTACCTTTCCACCCTGATCACGTGTCATATAGTTTATTCCACCGGCAAAAGTAGCTATCCAGATACGTCCGTGGCTATCTTCATACACACAGTAAACATTGTCGTCACTCAAACTATAAATATCCTCTTCCTGATGCTGATAACGAGTCAATTTATAGTGAGATCCATCTTTTTGCTTCTCGGCTTTCACCAGACCATCCCCTTTCGTTGCAATCCAAAGATTTTGTTTGCTATCCTGCAAAATGAAATATACATTACCACGCAATGGTGTACCACCGTGCGACACTGTACCATTTTCAGTCAAATAACCTTTATCTACACGATTCTTATCATATACTCGTAATTTTCCATCTTTCAGACCCACCCATAAATTCTGGTCCATATCTTCACAAAGGGCACGAACTTCATTACTCAAAGACTCATAATCATGTGGCATGGGAGTCATTACACGAAACTGGGATGGCCGGAAGGTCGCTTTTTCCAGTCCTTTAGAATGCGTACACATCCACAAATCACCCTGCCGGTCAGAAAAAGCTGCATGAATTTTATTAGAGAAACGCCAGTCACTTCCTGACAGACTATTATAGAATGGATGTAAACTATTGCTTTTCCGATCAAAATATGAAAATCCACCCCCATAAGGATGTACCCACAGTACACCATTAATATCCTCATGAATATGAAAAGCCGGACGTGATCGGTCGGTACTGGTAGGCTCCACCGGTACTTTCTCTTGTTTCAGGATCCGTGTACGCGGATTGAAGTGCACCACTGTACCCGGAATATGCTGTTCAAACCAGACCTCGGACGCCTTATCTACATAAACCGAGTGAATAGATGCATTTGGAAAGCGGGAAGCCGGAAAATGTTCTATCGCTTTCGTCTTAGGTTGATATGAGAAAAAACCATCTTTCGCAGTAGTAAATATCAGTTCATTACCCTCCACGCTATTGATAGAAACAATACGGGGAGATGCAGGCAAATTCTGCAACTGAAATTGTCCATTTTCCTTTTGATAGCACCACACCCGTCCGTTATCCGAACCAAAATAGATTTCCGAATTATATTCCAGACAAGAGTAAAAAGCTTGTCCTCCTTTCTTTTCCCGTTCAGCAGCATCTACAAAATAAGATGTCGGAGTAGTCTGTCCCGCTGTCAACATTCCTAATCCGTTATCAGACAATATCCATTCATTACCCAAAAGGTCTTCATATACCCCAAAAACACGAGTGGCAGAGAATTGACCTGATTGAGCAGAATACCATTGTGAAGTTAAACTATAATCTTCCGAATTCGTATCTATGCGAATAGCGCCTTCTGTTTCAGTCAGCAACCAAACCGCGCCACCCGAAAGGGCTTCTATCTTCGTGACATTGACTGCACTGCCCCCTTCACCTTCAGCCGGAACACGCTCAAATGCTTCCGTACGTGGATCAAAACGATAGGCATGATTATCATAAGTCTGTAACCAAAGAAAGCCATACTTATCCTCCACCATATAATCTACACGATTATGACTCAACACAATACGGTTGTCAAGACGTGCCTTATAGGTCTTAAATGAATAACCGTTGAACTTATTAATACCATCCCAGGTCGCAAACCACATATTTCCTTTGCGATCTTGCAGGATACTCATTACTGTATTTTGAGAAAGTCCGTCTTCAGACGAATAATGGGTAAAGAAACAATCCGGTTGTGCTTTTACTGATAACACACACACCCACCCAACTATCAGATATAAGATTTTTTTCATCATAACAGGCTTATTCTATGCGGTAAAGATACGTATTTCATAGAAAAATCATGTATCTTTGTTTAGTTTTTAACAACCACTGACCATGAAACGCATTACAACCATTTTCCTAATAGTTCTCTTCGGACATCTTGGCATAATTGCACAAACTGACACCACCGCCTATGGTGTTGTAAAAAACATGCCTGTCTTCTATGAGCAACTAAAAAAGCAACTTACCTTTCCAATGGCATGGGGCAATTCTCCCGTCCGTAAATTTGAGACATGGCGTACCCAGGCACGGGAAACCTTATTGGACTGTATGCAGAATTTCCCCCCTGCTCCCGCTGATTATGCCATGGAAGTAATCGCTACCGAACAACGCAATGGATATAAAGCTCAAAAAATACTATTTAATGTATCGAAATGGTGCCGCATACCCGCCTATCTGCTAATACCTGACGGTGAAGGTCCTTTCCCGGCAGTCGTTATGTTGCACGATCATGGTGCACACTTTTCCATCGGTAAAGAAAAAATGGTTCGTCCATTCGGAGTAAGTACCGAAATCATGGCAGATGCAGACGACTGGGCATCCCGTTGCTACGACGGACAATATACAGGGGACTATTTTGCCGAACACGGTTATGTAGTACTTTCCATTGATGCCTTATTCTGGGGAGATCGCGGACGGAAAGAAGGAGTGAGCTATGACGGACAACAGGCATTAGCTTCCAATTTTCTGCAAATGGGAAGTTCATGGGGAGCATTCATCCATATAGATGATGTACGAAGCGCAGAATTTCTGGCTTCACTCCCTTGTGTGAATAAGAATAAAGTAGGTTGCGTAGGCTTTTCGATGGGAGCCTATCGTTCATGGATGCTCGCTGCAATCACCGACTGCATAAAAGCCTCCGCATCCATCTGCTGGATGAACACTACTGAGTATCTGATGACACTAACCAACAATCAGAACAAAGGGGATCAGCCTATTCCATGTTGATCCCCACCCTGCGTCGCTATCTGGACTACCCGCATACGGCAAGCATTGCGTGCCCGAAACCAACTTTATTTTTCAACGGAAGCCAGGACAAGCTATTCCCGGTAGAAGGCGTGAAAGATGCATATAACATCATGCAGACAGTTTGGCAAAGTCAGAAAGCATCCGACCGCCTGGTTACTAAAATATGGGAAGAAAAGCACTTCTTCAACAAGGAAATGCAGAAAGAGACATTGGAATTTTTCGATAAATGGCTGAAATAAACTCTCATTTATTATCTAATCATGAAGCACATCTGGATACTATTTATATTTTGCATAGCCTGCAATAGTCTATGCATTGGACAGCTACCACATACTTTCACACAATATACTTCAGAGGATGGACTTACTCAGAAGAACATACAAGGTATCATACAAGACCATAAAGGCTTCATGTGGTTTGCTACTTGGGATGGACTTTACAAGTTCGATGGATATACATTCAAAAACTATAAAGCTCATCCAGGAGATAGTATTGGTCTGAGCAATAACCGACTGGATAACATCAAAGAAGATAAATACGGTTGTATATGGGTGCAAAGTTACGATCATCAGATTTATCGTTTCAATCCCAAAACCGAACTGTTTCAGGCAATTCCTTATAAAAATTACCTATCTCAAAGTCTATATGTACTTCCATGCGGAGATGTATGGGTAGTCACCACGCAAAATGAGTTGATTCATATCACAATTCATCCGGAAAATGGAGATATGAAGGCCTCAAACCTATCAAGCTTACACCAAAATTCCTCTTTAGAACGAATTAATCTCATCTGGCAAGACCAACAACAAAATCAATGGATATTGTCTGAAAATGGTTTATATAAGCTAAATACCAATGCAAGAGAAGCACAGCTTTCTTCTTACTTCGTCTCTCCTCATCCAAAAGATAATATCCCCTTTTATGATGCTTTAGAAAGCGGTAACTCGATCTACTTTACATCAAAACGAGGAATCATATATGAATTTCACCCTAATAAGGATCTGTTTATAAGACAAGAGTTAGATACCCGTTCTTCTCTTAAAATTATTCGCCAGCTAAAAGATGATAAATTATTGATATGTACTGCCAGAGATGGTTTCTTTATCTATGATCAGAAAAACAAAAACTCATATCACTATAATAGTAGAATTTATCCTTCTTTAAAAGACGATCAGATAAAAGAAGTATATATAGACTCATACAATGACGTTTGGATAAGACATCAAATAAAAGGGGTAACTCATTTTAATCCGTCAAAAGAAAAATTTGATTACTTCATTCTTCAAGATAAATACGGGAAAGATATTGTTGATGCTCGCCCCGAAATGTATATCTATGAAGACATTAACAATTGCCTATGGATACATCCTTCTGGAGGAGGATTAGCCATGTATGATCGGGAAAAGAACATAATGTGCCCATTCTATAACCCATCTTTGCAATCTGGTTGGAGTTCAGACAATAGAGTCACAGCTGTCTTTACCGATAAACAAGGTAACCTATGGTTTGCCTCCTATGAGAATGGGCTTGAAAAGGTATCTTTCAGTACCAATCATTTTCGTCTACTCACAGCGGTCCCAAATGACCCCGAATTTCCAGGAAATAACATCCGTGCTATCTATCAGGATAAAGATGGCTATATATGGATCGGCGGAAAAGATAAAATTGTACGACTCTATGACAAAAATCTACACTATATAGGAAACCTCACCAAACAAGGGACGATCTCTCCACATAGTAGAGATATGTTGGGTGTTGTCTATGCCATTATGCAAGACCATGAAGGTAACATCTGGATGGGGACTAAAGGCAATGGCTTATTTGCTGCTCGCCTTCAGGATAAACCTTTAAATTATCATCTTACTCAATACTTAGCAGATGCAAATAATGAGTATAGCTTGAGTGGCAATGAAATTTATAGTTTATATGAAGACAGACAGCAACGAATATGGATTGCCACATTCGAGGGAGGTATAAATTATCTCGAACAAGGAATAAATAAGAAGAACATTAAATTTATCAATTACCGGAATAGGCTAAAAAATTATCCTATTCGGCAATGTTATCGAACTCGTTTCGTAACTTCCGATACAGAAGGACGAATATGGATAGGAAGCGCAGCAGGGTTATTAATGTGCGAGGGAGATTTCCAAGAACCAGAAAAATACTCTTCCATCGCTATTGCCGCATACCAGGTGATATTCAAAGTCTCAGCAATAATGATGTACACAACATATTCTTTACTCAAAATAAAGAAATGTTTGTTGCAACTTTTGGGGGTGGCCTCAATAAATTACTCTCATTTGATAACTCATACGCCCGTTTCCGTGCATATACCATGAAAGAAGGACTACCTTCGGACGTTTTGCTTTCTCTTGAAGAAGATAAAGAAGGCAACCTATGGTGTGCAACAGAAGAAGAACTTTACAAGTTTAACCCCAGTTCTGAGAAAATCATTAATTATCCCTCTAGGTTTTTTCCCCGGCAAGTCAATTTCAACGAAGGAGCCGCTTTACGCACACAGTCAGAATACCTCATGTACAACACAATGAAGGGTATTCTCTACTTCACACCCGATTCAATTAGCACAAGTCACTATATACCTCCCATTGTTTTTACCAGTTTGCAACAAGCGGAAAAAACGATTAATCCTCAAGAAAGCAGTATATTGACTACCCATATCGATGATACCCGACTTTTAAAGCTGCCTCATAACCAAAATAGTTTTACTATCCAATTCGCTGCATTAGATATGAAATATCCCGATAATATCTCTTACTCTTATCAACTAGAAGGGTTTGAAAAAAACTGGAATAATATCGGGAAACAGCGGACTGCCACCTATACCAACCTTCCTAAAGGACATTATACATTAAAAGTACGCTCTACTAACAGTGACGGCATATGGGTGGAAAATACACGCATATTGCCAATTATAGTCCTCCCTTCTTTTTGGGAAACTCCATGGGCCTATTTTCTCTATTTATTATTTATCTTATTAATAATCTTCATCGCCGTTTACATTCTATTTACTATTTTCCGGCTCAAACATAAAGTGTCTGTAGAACAAGAAATATCAGACATCAAACTAAGGTTTTTCACGAACATCTCTCACGAACTACGTACTCCCTTAACCCTAATTGCCGGTCCTATAGAACAGGTTCTACAATACGGGAAATTAGATAATAAAGAACGAGAACAGTTAATCTTAGTGGAACGCAATACAAGTAGAATGCTGCGTCTAGTCAATCAGATCTTGGATTTTCGCAAAATCCAAAACAAAAAAATGAGAATGAGAGTTCAGCAGATAGACCTCATTCCCTTTATTCGACATATCATGGAGAACTTTACTGGTCTGGCTGATGAACATCAAATAGATTTTGAAATGGCTACCTCTCTTTCTTCACTCAAAATATGGGCTGATGCTGACAAGTTAGAAAAAGTAGTATTCAACTTACTATCTAACGCTTTTAAATATACCCCTCAAGGAAGACAAATAAAAGTAATTGTACAAGAAAAAGAGAATAACGCAATCATTGCAATAGAAGACCAAGGGATCGGCATTGCCGAAAACAAACAGCAATCTCTGTTTATCCGTTTTGAGAATTTGGTAGACCGAAACCTGTTCAATCAAGCCAGTACTGGTATCGGACTTTCACTTGTAAAAGAGTTGATAGATATGCACCATGGTAAAATTGACATCTATAGTAAACTAGGAGAAGGTAGTCGCTTTACCATCAATCTACTAAAAGGGAAAGAGCATTTTGATGAAACAGTTGAATTCATTTTAACCGACTACATAGTAACCGATACTCCTTCGGAATACATGAATACCCAAATATCTTCTCTTTTAGAAAGTGAAAAAGAGAATTTGGATAGTGAAAAAGAAACGATTCTGATTGTTGAAGATAACCAAGAGCTACGTTTCTTTATAAAAACTATTTTTATCCAATTCTTCAATGTAATAGAAGCAGAAAATGGAAATATAGGATTAGAAAAGAGCAAAAAGTATATGCCGGATATCATCATCAGTGATGTAATGATGCCCCAGAAAAACGGTATTGAACTGACACAAGAACTTCGAGAAGAAATAGCTACCAGTCATATTCCTATCGTATTGTTGACAGCCAAATCAACCATTGAAAGTAAGATAGAAGGTATGAAACTGGGAGCAGATGACTATATCACCAAGCCATTTAGCGCTGCCTATCTGAAAGCAAGAATATTCAATCTGCTTGAACAACGTAAAAATTGCAGGTCTTGTATTGTGCCAGTTTGTTACCTTTAGCTACTGAACAACAAGCCACAGAACAAACCGAAAAAAGTTCTCTGCCCTCCCTTTCTCCTAATGACCAGAAATTCATGGATAAAGTAATGAAAGCCATTGAGAAGCATCTGGACAATGGTGATCTCATGGTGGAAGATATTGCCAGCGAAGTAAATATGAGCCGTTCCGTTTTTTTCAAGAAACTAAAAACACTTACCGGTTTATCTCCTGTAGAGTTCTTAAGAGAAATACGTATGAAACGAGCAGCCCAACTGATAGAAACAGAAGAATACAGTATGGCCCAGATTGCTTATATGGTAGGATTAAATGATTCTCATTATTTCAGCAAATGTTTCAAACAGCAATATGGTATTACTCCCACAGAATATAAAGAAAGCCGGAAGCAAACCAGTCTCTAAGGCTTGTTTCCGGCTTTTTCTCAACAACAGAATGATAATATTACAATAACTTCCTGTAATATCGAAAAATAGAGATTATAACCATTTATTTAAGAAGTCCAAAATCTTTGCCTGCACTTTCTTACCGCAGTCATGAGGCATATCCCATAATTCTGTTACCAATCTATCCCCTGCCGAACGACTCTCCCACACTTTATGCATCTCTGCAAAGGCATCCCTGACTCCTACTGGAGGGAATAGTTTATCATGCTCTCCATTCAAGAAAAGCATAGGTTTAGGACAAGCAATAGAAGCAATATGCGGATAATCCAAATAACGACGAATACCGGGTAACATATTAGCAAACCCGCCTCGCTCACGACCATATTCCCATGAGAACTGGCAATCGGTTGTGTTCATCCAGCAGATTGCAGCTCCAACCTGTATTTTATCTGATAGAGCCGAAAGCATCCAAGCACGATATCCTCCCATAGAGAATCCCATGCAAGCAATACGCTTGGCATCGACCTCCGGCAAGGTAGCGAGATAGTCCGTAGTATACATATCCTCATAATTCATGAATGCACTCAAACTACGTCCTAACATCATAAAATTCCCTGCATTATCGGCATATTTACTGCCATCGGCACCTTCTTTACGCCCACGTTCTCCCCAATAAAGAGCATCAACAGAGATAACTACATAACCATGGGCAGCCAAATAATCGCCTACATATTGTCCACCATAGCAATTGGCTGCCCAATTATCCGAATCATCCAGTACAGTTTTATCCACTCCAAAAGGACGAATCATTTTCTCTTTACCAATCGTATAATGTCCACCATGATCGTGCAAAAGTACTACAGCCGGGAAAGGACCTTCACCATTGGGTATCAATACATAAGCATTCACACGAGAATACCCAGTCAAATTAAAACATAATTTTTTCGCCCGATATCCTTCTCGCTGTTCTTCTGCTATTACTTCTGTTTTATAATCGGTTGTATAAGGCGGTGGAGCCAGCATAGCATCCAGTACTGCCGCGCGTGCCTGCCTACGCCATTTCTTGAAATTCTTCACCGGACTATTACCCCAAGCCATGGGATACGTCAATTCCTTTTTCAATTGGTCCAAAAGACCGGCATTTCCCGCTCTAATTCATAGGCAGGTAAATGTTGAGAAAGGGCGGTCGTCGAAACGACCAGCCCTATCATACCAAATAGCAATCCTTTTACCATATTTGCTAATAATACATATTATTATTTATAACCAGGGTTTTGTTTAAACTCATCCTTATTTATCACAGCATCCAGTTCATCCTGTGGTATCGGACGCAATTTATGAAAATCCTGAATATTCTCTGCTGCATTCGGATTATATTTTTTCACTCTTTCCAGCAGTTTTCCGGTACGTTTCAAGTCGAAGAAGCGCTGCTGTTCACCAGCCAATTCCCTTGCACGCTCATCCAGAATGAAATCAATATCCAAATCTGACTTATTGATTTTCATAGCTTCTTCTTTTCCCGGAATAGCTCTCTTCTCACGAAGAATATTGATATACTTAACAGCTTCGTCCGGATTATTATTCATCAATTCAGCCTCAGCAAGCAAGAGATACATCTCTCCGATACGAAGTACAAAAAGCGTCACGTTTACTTTCATATTCCCAACCGGTAGGTTTAGTATTATCCTCAAACTTATAGGTAGATATAAAATAGTCACGAGTACCTATTGTTTTACCTTCCGCATCATACACATCATTACGGTCAAAAATCCGGTATTTCTTGCTGGCCCTATATTCATCCGTAACGGCATATTTAAGAGTCACAAAAGCCGTATCGCCAATAGCCAGTCCATTAGGAGCTCCATACTGTTGTCCATACTCTTTCGTATAATTATCTGTCGTACTGTTTACATACCAAGCAGTACGAAAAGTAGCATCATAGCGTTGATCAATCGTCTCATCAAACATATTCAAGAAAGCGATAGTAGGCATAGACTGTACCCAGGGAGCGTGCGTATCCGGAGTTACCCAAACGCCACATCCACCTACCATCCAGTATGACATGGCAGAGAACAGTGGGGAACCATTTCCTCCGTTACCACGTAACGGTGAGGTCTCTCCTTCTTCGAAGGTACCATTCAAGATCGTTTCCTGACTATAGTCCACCCACCAAATAGCTTCCATATTATTTTGTCCTACACTATTATTGATATCAAAAGTTTCTTTAAATGTATCATACAATCCCAGACCTGACGTACCAATCACTTCCTTACCCAATGTTATCGCCTCAGCATACTGCCCGCGATACAAACACATCCTTGCTTTAAAAGCTTTGGCTGCCAACTGTGTCACACGACCATTATTTTTAATCGGTGCGGCTGGCAAATAATCGATAGCATTATTCAGATCCGCAAAAATCTGATCATAAAACGCCTCTACAGAGGAACGGTGGGCTACATTTTCCGGAGCATTCATCTCATCAGTATAAAGGACTACATCTCCCCAAGTCTCTACTATCAGGTGCAGATACAATGCCCTGAGAAAATGTACTTCGCCCAGACGCTGTTTTTTTAAATCATCTGACAAACCTGCTCCATCAGCCCGCGCTATTGCAGCGTTACATGCATTCAGACCATTATATAAAATATTCCACATATAACCTATCAAGGTTTGACTACCTTGTAAATCCTGTGTATAGAAAGCCATGAATGGTGCACGTCCACAATCGGCGCCACCACCTGTATAGCAATCCGTTCCCATTTCAGTAAAAGCATATCCATCCGGTTTGCCAAACCAGGCACGAGTATAAGAATAGCAAGCATTTACCAAGCTTTCATATCCTTCAGGAGTACTATAAAGTATATCTCCTGTTATAGAGTTCCGGTTAGTCTCTTCCAGAAAATCCGAACAGGAAGAGAATGTCAATATAGCGATAAAGAATAATACTATCTTTTTCATAAGTAATTGTTTTTTAGATTAGAAACTAACATTTACACCCAACACAACTTGTTTTGTCATTGGGTAGGAATTAGATCCGCCACGTTCCGGGTCATAATCACTGAATTCACTGAAAGTGAAGAAATTCTTCAATGTCGTATATATTCTCAATTTAGACAGATTAACTTTGCTAATCATCTGCTTTGGGAAATTATATCCAAACGTGATGTCTTTAATCTTCAGGAAATCTCCTTTACGATAAGCCAATGTGCTCTTATAAAGCATAGATTCATTCTTATTGAAATTTGGACGTGGATAAGAATTCGTTGGATTTTCCGGTGTCCAGTAATCACATGCTATTGAATTAGTCCATCCACTCGGGTTGAAGTTTCCAGCTGCCTGGCTTGCAATCATATGCCCTACACGAGCGTATAAGAAAAATGAAAGCTCCCAACCCTTGTATTCAAAACGATTATTAAGTCCGGCTGTCCACTTCGGAGTCAGTTGTCCCAATACTTTTCTATCATTGTTTGAATCAATAGTTCCATTTTTATCCAAGTCACGTACCTTAATATCACCAGGTTCCTGACCATATTTGGCAGCTTCGGTCGCTTCATTAGTTTTCCAGATACCTATTTTCTCATAATCGTAGATAACTGACGTCGGAGAGCCAATGAACCAGCCACTACCTACATCATCCTGGTCTGTATTCAATGCTGTAATTTTCTCTTTATTGGCTGAAAAAGTCAAGTCAGTTGTCCACTTAAAATCTTTCGTATCAAAGTTTACTGTATTAATGCTGAGATCAATACCTCTTGTCTCAGTCTTACCTACATTACTGATTACTGATGTAAATCCAGTATGTCCAGGCAAAATCATCGGCAAAAGCAAATCTGAAGTCCAGGTTTTATACGCATCTATCGTTGCATAAACTCTGTTATTCAATAAACCAAAGTCAATACCAAAGTTCAAAACTCTTGTTTTTTCCCATTTCAGTTTCAGGTTAGCCATACTATAGGGACGGTAACCATAAGCCGGAACATCTCCAAATTCATACATAGTCTTACTTAATCCACCAGTAGTCTGATAAGGAGACACCGCACTATTACCCGATAAACCATAGGAAAGTCTCAATTTCAGATCACTGACTTCATCTACATTAGCCAGAAAACTTTCGTCCTTCATACGCCAAGCCACCGCTACAGAAGGGAAATATCCCCATTGGTTGCCTTTCGCCAGAACAGAAGAACCATCTGCACGCAGAGTAGCTGTCAGCAAGTACTTATCTAATAATTTATAGTTCAGACGAGCAAAATAAGAAAGCATGGATGATTCTGTAAGGCTACTGGATAAGACATAATCTTGTTGCGTACCATCCAGATTATGAAATAAAGATTGTTCAAAAGATAAACCCTTACCTTCGGCATATGTATCTTCGTAAGAATTCTTAGACATACTATGACCTACCAAAGCCGTCAAAGAATGAATACCAAAATCTCGACTATAAGTTAATGTATTTTCCCAAGTCCACGCCGTAGAATGAGTTTCATTCTTAGAAACTTTGGCCAACCCTTTATTAGAACCTACAAAGGTTGAATTTACACCTTCAAAATGTCCGTTACGACTATTCTGAGAGTCATATCCAAAATTGGTGCGGAAATGAAGTCCTTTGATTATTTCCCAATTCAAAAATAGTGTTCCAAAGAAACGGCTCGATTTTGTCTCATCAACATAATTGTCCCTATCTTGATTGAATAACATATTAATATCGGTTGCGCCACTACCTGTGAACGGATATTTATTGAGTGTGCCGTCCTCATTAAAAGGCATACCATAAGGTTCTTTAGTCTGGGCAGCATGAAATACATTGCTCGGAGCCGCATTTCGGGTGGAGGTAGTAAAAAGTGCTGAGGCACCGGCTTCCATACCCTTCATGATACGCTGACTAAGATTCATGCGACCATTATAACGATTGTAATCATCTCCTTTCAAAATACCTGTTTCATCAAAATAGTCCAGTGAGAAAGAGACCTTTGTAGCTTCTGTGCCCCCACTAACCGAAACTTGATAATTTTGAGTAGTAGCATCGTCCATTATTAAATCATACCAATCCGTATTTACATTGTTTTTAATGCGCTCCAATGCAACAGCATCCCAGATAACACTATCATCAGCCGGAGAACTCCACTGACCAACCGCACGCATAGCCTCACGGCGCATAGCCACATATTGCTGAGTATTATTCATTTTAGGTAAATTAGTTGAGAGACTCGGTCCCCAATAAGCGTTCAAGTCTACTTTCACCTTTCCTTCTTTTCCTTTCTTTGTGGTTACCAGAATAACACCATTGGCACCACGTGAACCATAAATAGCAGTGGTAGAAGCATTTTTAAGACTTCAATAGACTCTACATCATTCGGGTTTATGTCAATATCAGCACCATAAGCAATTCCATCAACCAGAATCAACGGAGCATTACTTGCCGTCAATGAACGATTACCACGAATTGTAAAATTGAATGAGCTACCAGGCTGGCCACTACTACGAGTCATATCCAAACCTGCAATTTTACCTTGCATGCTCTCCAATACATTACTAGTAGGTACCGCTGTTATATCCTGAGATTTAACAGAGGCAATAGAACCCACCAAATCCCTCTTTTTAACGACGCCATACCCTACTACTACCACTTCATCTAATGCCTGAGCATCTTCTTTCAATAGAATATTAATAGTTGATTGCTGTCCTACTGTCACTTCTTGAGAAGTATATCCTATATAAGAATAAACCAGCACAGCCTTATCTGAAGGTACTGAAAGCGTATAATTACCATCTATATCAGTGATTGTTCCCACTGTAGAATTACCTTTTAACATCACATTCACTCCGATTAATGGTTCTTGTTTCGAATCTGTTACGGTACCTGTAATTGTTTTGTTTTGCGCATACATACATTGAGCCAGTATTAATGCCAATGCAAAACATAACTTTCTAAAATCAAAATGCAGTTTGTTTTTCATGTTAGTACATTTGAGTTAATAAATTAATGATTCAAAGTTTCTCAATTAAAGGATTGTTGTTCTCAATCCTGCACTGCAAAGGAGGTGATAATTTCATTTTTTAGGTGAAAAATATGCTCAATTCGGTTAAAAAAATAGCCTGCCTACATCAGAGTATCTCCTGAGCATGCTTTTTATTAATTATTCCACATACCATTACTATTTTTACCCTATGCTGATAAGGGACTTCATTTATACTCCCAAAGTATTCGATACAAAAGATGATAACAATTATAATAACAGAGAAAGGGCAAAGCAAGAGATATTCTTTTGCCTTGCCCTATATTTCCAGCAACTATGTAAAACTTCCGTTTACTTCAAATGTCTCAATATCCACTTCAACTGTCCGTATTCCGTCGCATCAGAAGTCCAGTGCTCATTAATCGGAGTTATCAGTGCTTCCTTGGGGCAATCCAACACATTATAAACAGCATAACTGGTAGTAGGCGGACAGGTATCATCATTATATCCCCAAGTGATATAAGTAGGAACTTTAATCATACGTGCGAAGTTCACAACATCATAATATGCCATCGTTTTCAGCTTATCCGGAGTATCCATACCCTCTACCCTGAAAAAAATGAGGATAGCCACCTGCACGTCCTGCCTTATAGCCTGCCATATCACTCAATGCCGGATGATTGGCAACGCAAGCTGTTACACGGCTATCCAGTCCGGCAGTAATCAGTGCCAAAGCTCCTCCCTGGCTGCCGCCCTGGACAATTACATTTTTACCATCCCATTCGGGCAGAGAAGTCAGGAGATCGATACTGCGTACACAACCCAGATAGACACGTTTCATATAATAATTATCGTGGTTCTCCAACCCGTTATTTAAATAACCGTTCTCTCTGCCATTAAACGCATTGCTGATTTCCTTAAATTCTTCCGCACTCATCTCCGGATTCAGGCCATGTATCTCGATTTCGAAACGGATACATCCTTCTTCGGCATAATATTTATGGCGCAGAGGCTCCTTAATAGTTTTAATTCCAGCTCCCGGAGGGCAAAGTACAACCGGACAAGAACCTTTCACTGCATTCTTAGGATAGAAAAGATAACCATAAATGCACTGTCCACGGTTATTCAGCATTAATTTAATGAGATAACAATCAACCTTATCCGTACAATACTCCTCTGCAAGCTTTTTAGTATAAGTCAACGGATATTTGGCAGCTTCCGCTTTATTATTTTCCCAGAATTCTTTAAAATCTTTCGGCATCTGTGTGTAAGGTTGAATCTTTTCCGGTGAAAAGCCTACCTTCACATGATGTTTATAGCTTGTTCCATCCACAGTCGCTGTCAGACGGCAATCACGGAAACCGGGTTCTCTCATTGTCCCCACAGGTATTACCGCCTTTCCTTGCTTCAAAGTAACGGAACCGGAAGTATCCGCCGGCATCATGTCACCACCTATTTCATAAGAAACGGTTACGCCATCCTGCGGAATGCCGTATTTATAGAATTGCACCTCAACCGTAGCTTTCTCTCCGGTCTTATAAATCCAGCCAGCATGATTGGGCACGGTCACCCAAAGTACATCACTCCGGTACGGGTAGTTTTCCGCATATACAAATGACAGCGGAAAGATTAGGGCGAACAGCCATATAAACAAACTCTTTTTCATCATTATGTTTTTAGTATTATCACATTATTTTACCACACGCAAAGAACATCTTCCTACCAAGTCCGTACCATCTCCGTGTCAAGGCCGTGTCAAGGCCGTAGTTATGAACACGGAGATGGTACGGAGATGATACGGTTTTGACAAATGCCGGTCAGCGCTTTATGCTTAATAATTCATTCCCATTTTTTACCGGATTCCAACCATCCTCTCCAGTAAGTATGGAATCTATTTCATAACCTTTAAGATTCTTCAGTTGATGTGAGAAAGGTACACGTGCTTTTGGATTGGCACCTTCACCCGTACTTTCATATTCTGCATAGAATGCGGTCTTTTCCGCTTCCTTTTTACCCCAGTTATTCCAACCGGCAGGAGCAATATGCTTGCCTAAATTGCAACGAATAAATACAGCCTGCGCATACGAACGCCAGGGACGCGACAAATAAACATCCTGTACACCCTCAGCAGCCGTCAGTCGGCAATCATAAAATACATAACCATATTTCTGCCCTTGATCCGTAGAAGGTGCTGTCACATAGCCCCCACCTTTACTATGAATGTGACAACGATTGAATACAGCCGTAGACCAGCCAAAGATAAAATCGACCGTACCTTCTATATAGCAATCTTCATAGTACTGGCGACAACCTTTTCCATAGGTATAGAGCGTATCTTGGAAACCAAGGAAACGACAGTTTTTGAAAAAAACACGATCAGCACTTACAAAACAGGCTACAGCCTGTCCTACCGGCCCCGAGGAATTCTCAAACGTAATATTCTCGGCATAAAAGTCCGGAGCATAAATATAGCAGGAAGAAGAACCGGAAGTTCCTTTTTCTCCACCAAAGCAATTCTTCTTCTGCGCATAATCATCATACGAAAGTATAGCACCCTCCTGACCTATCAAGGAAATATTAATTTTGCTTTCGGGTACTACAATTTTCTCTTTATACACGCCTTTACGCACCAATATCGTAGTACGGATATTCTTGCGGAAATCAGGAACAGCATTAATGGCTTCCTGTACAGTGAAAAAGTCTCCGCTACCATCCTGTGCTACTACGAAATCATAATGACGTACATACTTAGCCAATTCCGGTACTTCCTTAGCAATGGCATCCATAGCCAGACCGGCTACAATGCGACCACCGTGTACATTCAAGTGGGTATTATCTTCACGTCCTTTAGGTATAGCGGCAACCTGATTGGCAGGTACCCACATGAACAGCTTTTTAGAGTCTACCGGTCCCATGCCTTCTACCAGGTCGTGCGTAATCTTATTCATATCCACAAATGCAACACCCAGTTCTTTCGCTACATTTCGCGGAGAGTCCAGATAGGCTCCGTGCGTATCAATCAACTTGTCACCTTCAGCAACAGCCGGCTGTTCCGAAGCTTCCCGCTTTGCATCCGGATTCACACCCTTCTGTATATCATCCTGACTAATAGCTTGAGCAACTGCATTCCCATCCGCTGCGCCGAAGTTTCGGCGCACAATGGAGTTAAACAAAACAGGGATACCTCCCTTAGCACGTGTTTCGTTTACAAAACGTTTCAGGTTTTCATCAAAAGTACTTCCCGGAGCTGTATACCGCTTTGGGTCGGACTTCTCATCATTGTGACCGAATTGGATAAATACATAATCACCTTTCTTCACTTGTGAGATTACCTTCTCCCAGCGCCCTTCATCAATAAAGCTCTTGGAACTCCGCCCGTTTACGGCATGATTATCCACACGTATTTCCTCGGAGAGATAACCGGGCAACATTTGCCCCCACCCCCGTTCCGGATTTTCACCCATCAATGACTTATTAGCCATAGTGGAGTCTCCGATCATAAAAATCGTAATCACTGGTTTGTCAGCCTTAAAAGCAGAAAGCAGAAAAAACAACCCCAGTAATAATGTCAACTTATGTTTCATAGTTCATTATATATAAATAGTATTCTTAGTTTCCGGCTGCAATATTACCTAAAAACAGAGGGTTTTAAGGGTAAAAAAGTCGCAATCGGTAGAAAAATTAATATTAATCGTATATTTGCCGGTAAAATAATCAATCTGACTGGCAAAATGGAAAAGACAAGAAGCAACACCTTCATTCTTGAAAAAGAAATAGTATGGGAACCTGCAGGTGAAGGAGTGGTACGCCAAATCATGGGTTACGATGGACAAGTGATGCTTGTAAAAGTGAAATTCGAGCAAGGAGCTGTCGGTACACCACATACTCACTATCATACACAAACCACTTATGTGGCAAGCGGTAAATTTGAATTTACCGTAAATGGTGAAAAACAAATTGTAGAAACCGGAGACGGTGTTTACATCGAACCGGATGCAGTACATGGCTGTGTATGCCTTGAGGCTGGTATCCTGATAGACTGTTTCAGCCCCATGAGAGCAGATTTTCTAAAGCGCTAAATCCTGTCTGCAAGAAATTAACTTCTTGCGAACAAAAAGTTAACTTCCTGTCGACAAGGAATTAAGTTCTTGCAGGCAGGAAGTTAAGTTGTTATTTTGCAGGTTTCCAATCACTACACATTTTATAGATGTAACTCAGATCATCATATCGTGCAGCTTCCTTTTTCGTCAATTGTTTCGCCCACTTCACACGATCGGTTGCCGGAGCACCTTCTCCCGTACTTCCATATTCAGCATAACGGGCGGTCTTCTCATTTTCTACATTTCCCCAGTTATGCCAACCTTCGACGGATATGTTTGCCCATTTCGCAATTGATAAATACGGTAGCGGCATACGGACGCCAGGGACGTCCCAGATATACCTTATCCACACCGGGATCGGCAGTCAGCCGGCAGTTCTTGAAAACATATCCCACCGCAATATCTTTAGGCGTAGAAGCTGCCGTTACGTATGAATTGGTTTTACTCCGTATCTCGCAATTCTCAAAAATGCGGTAGAAGGGCCAAATATAAAATCGGTAGTGCCATCAATATAGCAATCTGCAAAATAGAGCCGTGTACCGGCAGCACCTGTATAAATAGTATCCTGATTACCCAAAATACGGCAGTTTATGAATACCAGTTTATCACCTTCCGTATGGAGTGCCACGGCTTGTCCCAGCCTGGCGGCATTATTTTCTATAGTCAGATTCCTGAAAGTTATGCTATTCCCCTCCACTTTCACTGTGTAAGTGCGAAAAGTACCCATTTTATTAATATTGGCGTGATCATCATACGTGATAATCGTGTTTTCCACACTTTCACCAATGAATTCCACATTCTGCAACCAGGAAGGGATAACCACTTTTTCTTTATAAGTACCATTCTTTACCAGTACCGTCACTTTATAATCCATAAAAGCCCGAATACCTTCCATAGCTTCCGTCAAGGTGCGATAGTCTCCCGAGCCATCGCGAGATACAACAATCGTATCCTTCCATTGCGTCTGTGCCGACAATGGCGACTGCAAACGCTCCCATTCCAAACTTGCCATGATAAATGGACCTACTGCTTTGGGATCATTGCTACGGATTGTCTCATTTATATAATAGGTGTAATCGCCCATACGGTAATTCTTACCGCCTAATCCGGCAACTGCACAAGCTTTCGTAATAGTTACCACACCATCTTTATCTACTTCGATGAAGTTATCGAGAATGCCCTGGTAGCCTTTGAGAGCTACTTTTAGATATGACTTATCAATATATCCTTTACGAACCGCCTTAAACAAAGCATAAACAAACATAGTAGAACAAGAAGACTCCAAATAGTTTCCCTTCTCACCGCTTTTATCCAGTACCTGATACCACAGTCCTGTCTTCGGATCCTGTATACGCTTCACCTGTGCAGCAATATTGTTCAAGATAACCAGCATGGAATCACGACCAGCTTCATGTTTCGGAATAAAATCCAACGCATCTACAAATGCCATTGCATACCAGCCCATAGCACGTCCCCAGCTATGCTGAGACTGTCCGGTGACAGGATCTGCCCAACGTTCCTTGCGACTGACGTCACAGGCATGACGGTAAAGACCGTTCTTGGGGTCATAAGTATGGCGGGCTACTGTAATAAACTGATTGACAATATCCTGATAATCCTGTACACGGTTGTTACGAAAAGCATATTCGGCATAGAAAGGTGCTCCCCTATAAATGCCATCCAGCCACATCTGATTGGGATAAACTTTCTTATGCCAGAAACCTCCATCCTCATTGCGTGGATGGGTATCGAGCTGGCTACGCAACAGGTCTATAGCTTTCTTATATTTCTCATCTTTCGTCTGTTCATAAATACGAAACAGGAATTTACCAGAGTTCAGACGGTCAATGTTATATTCATGCAATTTATAAGTCTCGATGCTTCCATCATTGTGTATCATTGTGTCTGCGTAAGCCAACGCATAGTCGAATATCTTTTTATCTCCATAAGTATCATACACATCCAACATAGCCTGCAATTCCAGTCCATGACAATAGTCCCATTTCAATTTGGGTTGGAAATCCAACTGCCAGGATTCTGGGCAACGAATCATCTCTGACTCTACCATACGCACCGACCAGGGTTGCTTATCACTAACTTTCTGGGCGGACAACTGGGTAGAGCAAATTAGCGCTCCCATCACAAAAGTTTTACAAAGTAGATTATTCATCATTCTATTCTTGTTTTTAGGTATATAGATTATATTAAGTAATGTGACAAAGATAGCGGTTCTCACCTAAAACGTTGTGTACTTTTCGACCGAAATGGTGCATTATTTATTTTCGTCCTCTACAATCTTATTTTTTCGTGTACGAGAACGAGCAATTTCGTGCGCGATAACGAGTTTTTTTTGCCATTTATTTGCATTTCGAACAAAAATTGCAGGAAATTAGACGAAAAAAGTATTGATATACATCAAATAATGTGTATTTTTGGCCCCAGAAATAAGAATTAATAATTTTAAATCAACGTATCATGAGTTTAAATCAAAATGCAGTGGGAAAGATGACCAACTACAGGTGGACCATCTGTGCCATGTTATTTTTTGCGACAACAGTAAACTACCTTGACCGCCAAGTGCTGTCATTGACGTGGGATGAATTTATCAAACCCGAATTCCATTGGGACGAATCACACTATGGAACAATCACTTCTGTTTTCTCTATTGTTTATGCAGTCTGCATGTTGTTTGCAGGTCGCTTCATCGACTGGATGGGAACTAAGAAAGGATTTCTTTGGGCTATCGGTGTATGGTCGGCAGGTGCCTGTCTCCACGCTTTCTGTGGTATCGTAACCGAGCACTTCGTAGGTCTGCACAGTGCAGCCGAATTAATGGGTGCTACCGGTGATGTTGTGGTAACCATTGCTACAATTAGTATGTACTGCTTCCTTGCAGCCCGTTGCGTATTGGCACTCGGTGAGGCCGGTAACTTCCCTGCGGCTATCAAAGTAACTGCCGAGTATTTCCCTAAGAAAGACCGTGCGTATGCTACTTCAATCTTTAATGCCGGTGCTTCTATCGGTGCTTTGGTTGCTCCGTTGACTATTCCTTTGCTGGCTAAAGCATGGGGTTGGGAAATGGCTTTCATTGTAATTGGTGGTCTCGGCTTTATCTGGATGGGCTTCTGGGTATTCATGTACTCTAAACCTTCAGAAAGCAAACACGTAAACAAAGCCGAACTGGAATATATCGAACAGGACAAGCATGAAGAAGGTGCTGCTCCGGTAGTAGAAGAAAAAGACGAAAAGAAGATGAAATTCTGGCAATGCTTTAGCTATAAACAAACCTGGGCATTCGCTTTCGGTAAATTTATGACTGACGGTGTATGGTGGTTCTTCCTATTCTGGACTCCTTCCTATCTGAATACTCAATTTGGCATCAAAACTTCCGAGGGATTGGGTATTGCACTGATCTTTACCCTATATGCCATTACGATGCTTTCAATCTATGGTGGTAAATTACCTACTATCATCATCAACAGAACCGGTTTGAACCCGTATGCAGCACGTATGCGTGCTATGTTGATTTTCGCATTCTTCCCGCTGGTAGTACTGTTGGCACAACCTCTGGGCACTATCTCTCCATGGTTGCCGGTTATCATGATCGGTATCGGTGGTGCAGCTCACCAATCCTGGTCTGCTAATATCTTCTCTACTGTAAGTGATATGTTCCCAAGAGCAGCTATTGCAAGTATCACGGGTATTGGTGGTATGGCCGGTGGTTTCGGTTCAATGATTCTGCAGAAAGTAGCAGGTAATCTCTTCGTATATTCATCAGGAAGTACAATAGTAGATGGAAAAGAAGTAGAAATGACTCATGATTTGCTGGAACAAGGTGCACAGTTTGTACGTCCTGCCATGGAATTTATGGGCTTCTCCGGTAAACCTGCAGGATACTTCATTATTTTCTGTGTATGTGCGGTGGCTTACCTAATCGGTTGGATTGTAATGAAGGCTTTGGTACCTAAATACAAACCTATCGTACTGGAATAATAATATTATAAGTTTATAATAGAATAAACAATGAAAAAGGTGCTCAGCGATGGGCACCTTTTTTTTTAGTATAATAAAAAGTATGGGCACAAAAAAGCCCCTTCTCACGAAGCGACTCTCTTCTGCACTCTCCTGCTAAAACCACACAAACCTCAGTGCCCACTTTAGCAAATTACACCTCCAAACGGTTCATGAGAAATACAGGAGCGCAAAATTTTAAGATGAAAAAAAGGGAAGTCTCACGACTTCCACAATTCTTCTAACCTTAAATCTAAATCTCTATGAAAAAAAACGTTCGGCAAAGATAGCCGTTTATTCCATTCGGAGATATTAATAAAAGATATAAAGATTTGAGGAACATTTAAGATTTACTAAATGGAATTGGTAAAGCTTTATAAAACCGTATCGAGCAGATCGGCGTAGATAGGATTTTGTCGTAACAAGTAAGGCACCCCTGTCATAAATAGCTGCTTGCGGGCACGGGTGAGCGCAACGTTTAGTTTCCGGTCAATCCATACTCCTCTTTCTTCCGTAAGGTTGGCAAGAAATTTCAGTTGATAAGTACGGTTCACACAGAAAGAATAAATAATCACATCCCTCTCACTTCCCTGGAAACGTTCTACGGTGTCCACTAGGATATCATTCAAAACAGGAATACCCAAAGCAGCTATTTCTCTCTTTATAAGGGCTATCTGGCTACGATAAGGAGTGATAACGCCTAAAGTCAAAGCAGAATGAAAGCCGGAACCGCTTGCCTCATACTGTCGGTAAACGGCAGCAGCCAACCGCGCTGTAAGCTGTGCTTCGGAATGGTTTATCTTCGCTGATTGTAAAGGAGTCTCCGGCACCGAGGGAAGAAAAGCTACCCGACTCACCAATACATCAGCAAATTCATCACTCTCCAGTCCCGGAGCAAGTACAAGTTCACCTTGCTGATGCGGCAAACCGACCGCTTCCAGTAATCCGCCATAAAAAGCATGATTAGGGGAACCGGGCTACTTCCACATTCATACGTCCCTGTCGGCAAAGCATATCGTAGAAACGCTGAGTGGTTGGTGACGAGTGATTGGCGGAGACTGTACGATAGAGACGTTCGAACAGAGAATCTTTCAGGTTGTACAAACCGATACTCTGTAGGCATTCTTCACACACTTCAGATTGCGATTCGGATTGAAGAACAACGGCAGGCAGTTGTTTATGATCGCCGATAAGAATAAACTTACCGATGGCATTGTTACCAGCTACATTTCGTGCACAAAGAAGTCCTAACAGTTGTGGCTCCAATATCTGGGTAGCCTCATCCACAATAGCCACATCAAAAGTCTTCAGACGAAACATATCCGTTTTAGATGAGAAGGTAGCAACAGTACCAACGAAAACACGACAACCTTCTATGCATGCGTGTACTTCACGACGTGTAGAACAGGCTTCCAGCACATTCTCTATTAATCGGGAACGGAAAGAAGGATCGCAAGAGAGCTCACTTCCGATACGAATAAAATCAATCTCAGGCGTTATTACAGAAAGGGTTTTGCAGATCTCATCCACTGCACGATTTGTATATGAAAGTAACAATATCTGTTTCCCTTCACGATAGAAAGCTTCTACCATACCACGCAAAGCACGGGAAGTCTTTCCAGTACCCGGAGGACCTATCAAAAGAAAATAATCCCTGGCTGCCTGTGCCTTCAGGGTAATGCGGGAAAAATCATCGGAAGCAGCTGCAATACGGGCATCAAAAGAAGTATCAAAATCCGGTTCACGCTGAGACAGCAATAAATCCCGGCGATCCTTGTTGGCGGAAAGGAAAGCGGAAAGTCCCAGATACATGCTGCGGAAAGAAGTATCCATATAATCGTGCTCTATGGCATAGCAACTATCCAGAGGAAGCACAGAAGTATTTTGTTGCGAAGCACGAAGACGGATACGGATATCCCGGTCGGTGATTCGCTCTATATTCCCTTTGAATACCATCTTATTGGTTACATTGTCCGTATCTTGATTGCGTTGATAGAGGACAATGGCGTCACCCTCACGGAAATTCGGTAAAACTTGCAGAGATAAATCATTGACCGGACGTGCCAATACAAGATATGCCTTATGTATATCTGCCGCATGATTCTCTGTGATCGTCAGATCATATAGTATCTCCCCCGCCTCACGCTTTTCTTCAAGTGTGGAAAGCCACAAAGCAGCAGCTCCTGCACGCCCTTCATAATCAATATCACCTGATTTTGAAGTGTACAATTCCTTGGTTATAAAATTGTAGAGTGTATAGAAGTAACATTGTTCCAATGCAGTAAGCATCCGGATACGTTGTGCCACTGCATCGATGGACGGATAAAGATAGCGTTTCCATAACGTGTTATTCAGATGACGCTCATTCAGTGTCTCTGGATTGATAGCTTTCAGGCATTCCGCTGTATAATGAGGACTGTTACGTAATTGCATGCCATATTCATTCGCCACAATCCGGTTGCGCACATCCATTACACGGCGCACCATCGCCCACGACGGACGGGCAGGATATAGCAACGGGTAACGTGTATACAGCAAATATGCTTTTACTCTGCGGTGATCCATTCCCATAGAATATTCCAGCACTGCCTGATACAATAACATCTGTACCTTATTATTCTCTTTCGGTTCCACCTTGTCCCGGATAGAATACTCATCGGCTTTGCCCGACTTCATTTCTATAAAGGAAGACATATCGCGCTGCATATAGTCCAGACGTCCTTGCAACCCCAGTGCTTCACATATATAGGTAGGTTCCAATACTGCATCTGTTTTATCCAGTTCATAACCGGGAGTCCGGAAAGTTTCAGTCACCGTTTGACGGATATGTTCGAAGTGTCGTTTACAATCGGCAAAGAATTCCTTTTCTTTCTCCTTGTCCAGTAAATCGGCACATGCAGCCAACTCTATGGAATAAGTGCGGAAAGCCTTTTTCATGCAGGATAAATAGTCCGGCTCCTCTTTCGCATAGATCCATTCGTCCAGGAAAAGATTGGCAATATTACCGAGCAAAAGAGGACGTGTATTATCGGGAGATTGCAAACGTGCCAGCAGATAATTGGCCGGATGATGCCCGTAATCTTTAAAACACTCTGCCAGAGCACTGATATCCAACAGATAATCCGGTTCTAAAATAATAAAAGAGGGTGTCAATACACCTGCCTCATCTACAGCTACATTCAATAGATTGACCTGCGCATGGCGCCATAACAATTGACAGGTTTCTGCAAATTCCTCATTCACCTGCGGTACATTATATCGCACCCGTAACGGTTCATCAGCAACGGTATCTACAGGCAATACATATAAATACGTATCATCGGCATATTGAAAACAAACACGCATCCGGCGTACCCGTTCTTTAGCAAGTGGAGAAACGATATAAGTAGCATCCGCACGGGGAAGCAAGCGGTAAAGTTCCGCCGGTATCTCCTCTCCCGTAAGCTTCTTCACAAAGAAAGTCAATGTCTTGATGTCTCTCAACAGATTCTCCCGTGAGGGTTCAGCCAAACGGTTCAGAACAGCATTGGAGGTCAGGCGAAAAGTATGTAAGCGATTTTGTTCCACAACAGACAGTCCGGCTTTCGAGGCTACAAAGCTGATGCGTGCAGACAAGTCAGTCATTTGCAGACTACCGTCCGGCATCTGTGTACGACAAAGACGTTCCAGAAATTCACGAAGTTGACGGTAAGCCGTTGTTAATGGAATATTTTCATCCCGGCAGACAGTAAGTAAGAAGTGATAGTATTCCCGTACCTCTTCCTGCATTATTCCTCCTTATCTTCATCCGCCTCGTCCGTGTCAGTTTTCTTATCCTTAATCATCAGGATACTCAACTCATAGAGCAGATAAAGCGGAATGGAAACCACTGTCAGAGTGAAAGGGTCGCCGGTTGGCGTAATAATAGCTGCGACTATCACAATAATCACCAGTGCATGACGACGGTATTTGCGCAGGAAAGATTTGTGCACCAATCCTAAAAGTGAAAGTAACCAGGTCACCAACGGCAATTCAAAAGCCAGTCCCATACAGAGCACCAGCATCATGAAGTTATCTATGTAAGAATTTAAAGAAATCTGATTCTCGATGGCTGCACTCAGTTCGTAGGTTGAGAGAAAGCGCAACGTCAATGGATAGACCATAAAATACCCCAACAGTACACCGAGGAAAAACATCACCGTACCAATGCATAAAGCTTTCTTCACCCCACGACGCTCGTTAGGGTAAAGAGCAGGACTGATAAACCTCCAGATTTCGAAAAAGATATAAGGCGTAGCCGTCACCACCGACATCCAGAATGCGGTGGACATATGAACAAAGAACGGAGCCGCCAGATTTATATTGATCAGTTTGACGTGAAACTGCTGCGTAAAGAATTCATCGTTAAGATTGAATGTTTTTCCTACGTATCGCAGCACGTCGTAAAAGATGAAATCATTGTGGCAGGGTGCCAACACCACATTATCAAATAACCACGGCATTGCAATAAAATAACCGACTGCAAATACAAACCACACGCCGAGAACGCGAAACAGTACCCGACGCAGTTCGTCCAAATGATCCCAAAAGGTTAGTTCTTTATCTGCCATACTAGTGAAATAGTTACAAGCCACGAACTACAAGTACCTTCGGCATGATAGCGCAGGTACTTGTAGCTCGTAGCTTGTAACCCGTAGCTTATTATTTTTTAGAAGCCGGCTCTTCTATATCCTCCTTTGCCTTATTTATTTCTTCTTTCGCCTCATTCACACCGTCCTTGAAGCTCTTCACGCCTTTACCTAATCCCTTCATCAATTCAGGTATCTTCTTACCACCAAACAACAACAGGATAAGCAAAGCGATAATGACCCATTCGGAACCGCTGGGCAGAAAGCCTAATAAAAGTAAGTTTGTCATATTCATAGTTTTTTAAATTTGTTGCAAATATAATAGTTTCACTACAGATTACACACTTTTACACGGATTAAAACGAAAAGAATAAGGGTAAAACCGAATCTCAGTCCTGATAGTAAACCCTCTTCACCCGTGTAGAAACGCTTGTCAATACTTCGTAAGGAATGGTTTCAAGTACATCGGAAAGCACCGTAATGGGCAGATGATCGCCAAATATCTCTACGATATCCCCCTCTTTACATTCAATATCCGTAACGTCTATCATGCAGACATCCATGCAGATATTACCGACATAAGGTGCACGTTGCCCATTCACCAAACAATATGCATGACCATTGCCTAAGTGACGGTTTAGTCCGTCGGCATATCCGATAGGCAGTGCAGCAATACGTGAATCAGGTTTCAGATGCCCTTTGCGACTATATCCAACCGTATCTTCTTCGGGTATCTCCCGTATTTGCAGGATGGTAGTTTTCAGTGTACTTACATTATTTATAATAGTATTATCGATCGGACTGATACCATACAAACCGATGCCCAAACGTACCATATCGAACTGTGCTCCGGGAAACGCTCAATACCTGCCGAGTTGCAGATGTGACGGAGTATCTTATGCGGAAATGCTGCTTGCAACTGCATAGAGGCTGCTTCAAACATTTCTATCTGTCCACGCGTAAACGCATCAAACTGAGATGCATCACTGCCTACAAGGTGAGAGAATACAGACCGTGCAATGACAGCATTCTGGCTCTTCAACCGTTCTATAAGTCGTGGCATATCCTCGGGGGCAAAGCCCAGACGGTGCATACCCGTATCCAGTTTTATATGAATAGGGAAGTTGGTGATACCTTCTTTTTCCGCCTCCTTAATCAGTGCATCCAGCAAATGGAAGCTGTACACTTCCGGCTCCAGCTTATAATCGAACATAGTCTTGAATGCCGTCATCTCCGGATTCATAATGATAATGCTCGCCGTAATGCCTGCTTTGCGCAGTTCGGAACCTTCGTCGGCCACAGCCACAGCCAGATAGTCGACATGATGTTCCTGTAGTGTCTTGGCAATCTCATACGAGCCTGCACCATACGCAGACGCTTTCACCATGCAGACCATCTTGGTTTCCGGCTTCAGTTTACTACGATAATAATTCAGGTTGGCTATCATGGCTCCGAGATTCACTTCAAGAATCGTTTCGTGTACCTTCTTCTCCAGTTCTTCCGTCAAAGCATCAAAGCCAAACTGACGGGCACCTTTTATCAATATAATTTCATTTTCCAACCGTAGCTCACCACGGGAAATAGCACGCAACAATGCTTCCGTATTAGGATAGAAAGCCTTTTCAATATCAAACCGTGCAGCACACGAAGCAATCTCATTTCCAACACCGATGATGCGCTCAATACCACGACTGTTGATCAACTGCGATACCTTCCGGTAAAGCGTCGGTGCATTCTGGCCCGTTTCCAGTATATCAGAAAGAATGAGTGTACGCTTCAACCCATTGCTTTGCGAGCGACGGTAGAGGAAATCAAGCGCAATGTCCAATGAAGCGAGATCACTGTTATAACTATCATTAATCAATAAGCAACCGTTTTTGCCCTCCTTCACTTCCAAACGCATAGCCACCGGTTCCAGTGTCGTCATGCGCTCCGTAATTTTTTCAGCAGGAAGCATTAGGTAAAGACAGGCAGCCAGGCAGTTCAGCGAATTCTCAATAGAAGCATCGTCAATAAAAGGCAGCATAAAAGTATTATCCATTTCCAGATAACGGTAAGAGATGACGGTACAATCCTCCTTCTTCTCCACCTTACTTATAAACAGAGGACGCTCCATATCTTTCCGGCTCCATGCTATTTCACGGGCACTGAGCATGGACTTGGCCACGCAATTGCTGATAAACTCATCATCGCCGTTATAAATCACCACATCGCAGTTCTTAAACAGAGTCAGCTTCTCCATGCATTTCTCTTGCAGAGAAAAGAAGTTTTCCTGATGAGCACCACCAATATTAGTCAGTATGCCAATGGTTGGCTTGATAATATTCTGTAAGGCACGCATTTCTCCCATCTCAGAAATACCAGCCTCGAAAATAGCAAGCTCAGACTGTTCGTTCATCTGCCAGACAGACAGAGGCACCCCGATCTGAGAATTATAACTGCGAGGCGAACGGACAATTACCCGTTCGGGACTAAGCAACTGATGAAGCCACTCTTTCACAATAGTCTTTCCATTACTGCCTGTAATGCCAATCACAGGAATCTGGAATTGCTCACGATGTTGCTCCGCCAATTTCTGCAAAGCTTTCAACGGATTAGCAACTACTAAAAAGTTGAGTTGGGGTATGAGACTTGACTGCGCATCATCACGTTGTATAGAATCATCTATAATCAATTGTCCATTTTCAATTGCCTTATAAGTTTCTTTGCTAACCACAAAGTTACGGACGCCACGTGAATATAAATCAGGGATATAGCGGGCACCATCATTGCGTTTGGTAGTTAAGGCAAAGAACAAAGTTTCTTCGGGGAAACTCAAGGAACGGCTATCGGTAAGTAACCAGTCTATAGTTGCCGGCGTGTCCCCCACACGTCGTGCACCAATGCGTTCGGCTATTGTTTCAATCGTATATGACATATTTCTTTCTCGTTTTGGAAATCTAAGTACGGGTATTTTTGGTTAAGTCGATCTATTTTTAACACAATTTGTCCTAAAAAACGCTTATACTCCTCTGACTCCGGATGAAAGGGCTTATGAGATAGCGCTTTATTGATATTTTCACTTTCCTGCATAATCTCTAACGCATCTTCCGAGAAGCAAGTCTGCACAAACTTCTCCCATACATAGCGTACCGCCTGGGGGGACGGATGCACCATATCGTCAGCATAAAAACGATAGTCGCGAAGCTCGTCAAGCAAGAGTTCGTAAGCCGGAAAATAAGAGACATGTTCGGGAAAAGAAGCCTGCAACTGGTCGATGGCAAGCAAAAGCGTGGCTTTACTCAATTGATTGGCATGCATTCCATCGCGTATGTGTCGTATAGGACTAACGGTAAGAATCACTTTCAGCTTCGGGTTCCGGGCAATCAGACCGGAGAAAAGGGAAGTATAGTCGGATACAATCTCCTGCACACTGAGTCGGCGACGAATAAAGACAGATTCCGGTTGCTTGTGGCAGTTTGCAACCACATGCCCCGTAATCTTCTGTTCGTACACCCAGGATGTACCAAAAGTCAACATCAGACAATCCAGTTGATGAATGCATTCGTGTGCTGCCAGCAAACGGGCATTAATGCGCTGCAAAGTTTCCTCCATTAAGGGTGAAGAAAAATCTCCATGATGCATGGGGCTGTGCCAGCATTCGCGGAAGAAAAACAAATCTTCTTCCTTATATACCTTACCTGCCACCACCTCACGCAAGGCAGCCGAAATGGACAAGGGATTATAAAGAACCCCAAATGGATTTATATCCGGATGGAATTTAGCATCCACGAGTAAGCTCCCCATGTTGGTAGCAAAACAAGACCCCATCAACAGGAGGTTATCTGCCTGTACAAGAGGTGGCAAACCGGAAGGCAACCCAACGGGAGTAAAGAAATCCATAGATTATGAAAATTAGTATTCTACATCATCATATTCTTCCGGATCGAAAACTTCACAATTGCCATTGCCTGGATAGCTGCAAACGGCACATCCATCGGTTCATGATGCGGATTATAGCTCACCAGCTTAATGCAACCGTCTATTTCCGAACGGTTCACATACTTCACTGCCAAATATTCATCTCCATCAATATTGAATGAAACCAAGTACATCTCACCATAAATGACATTGCTAAAGCTACTGATTTCTTTAAAGCCTACGATATCTCCTGATTTCAGAATGGGATACATACTATCTCCACTGATATAGAGGGCGCCATCACACAAGGGAATGCTGGGAATCTGTATCTTACCTACTACATATTGATGTTTGTTGGCAAGCAGTGTTTTTAGATTGGCGGCAGCAGTGATATCATAAAGTGCTACACTACGATCACCCACCGGATCTGGAGTTTTGGGATTGTGGACGATCTCAACTTCTCCCCTCGCGTACTCGCTATTGCATAATTTTGCCTGATATACAGGACTTCCTTTTCCCAACAATAGCCAGTTGTAGTCTACGTCTTTCATCTTGCTCAGCAGCAACGGGAAGTCAGTACTGTTACGCGCAATCCAGTTACTAAGTGTGGAACGCGAAACGCCCAGGTAAGCGGCCAGATCAGCATCAGTCTTAAAGTTCAGTACACGCTTGGCGCGCTTCACTATGTCCGCTACGCTAAATAAGGAATTTTTTTCTTTCTCCATTTGATTTGTGCTAATTAAGTTCCAATGCATTTCTTGTTCGTAGATGCACACTTCTGCATTTCGTAAAATGCTAAAGCTAAGGCTGATTGTTTTCTATACGAAAACCAAGCAATGCATTGCAGCAACAAAAGTAATCAAATTGTTTTAAGAGGACAAACAAAAGCAAGGATAACTCATCCGCCAATCAAAGAATTATGGGAGTTAAGCCGCCGCATCACCACTTTTATCTCTTTTCTCTGCGACGGTTAAGGAAAATCGTAGTAGGCACTTATTCTTTCCACCATGGAGAAAGTTGCTTTCCATCACGGGGAAACTTTCTTTCCACCATGGTGGAAAGAAAAAACCTCCATGGTGGAAAGAATAAGCATTCGGATGGAAAAAGCTAACCGTTGGAAGGGAAAAAACATAAGAATGCCTAAGAAAGAAGTTAGCTATTGCAGTTAATTCATACCTTTCGGATTATGAACAAAGTGTGATAAGGTAAAATACAGATGTACGAAGGTTAAAGAAGCAAGGATTCGCATTTTTTCCCCGAAAAGGAAATGCCCTTCCGTTTTCTTTTACTAATTTTGCAATTTGTAATCCTCAGAACAGAGATGAAGACAGAGACAGCATCATATAACTTGCTAAATTCTATTTCTGACCCGGAAGACCTGCGCAAGCTGAGTGTTGAGCAACTCCCGGAAGTCTGCAAAGAATTGCGGCAGGACATTATAAAAGAAGTTTCGTGTAACCCGGGACACTTTGCAGCCAGTCTGGGGACGGTAGAATTGACCGTCGCCCTGCATTATGTGTTCAATACCCCCTACGACCGTATTGTGTGGGACGTAGGCCATCAAGCGTATGGTCATAAGATACTAACCGGACGCCGGGAAACATTCTCCACAAACAGGAAATTCAAAGGGATCCGCCCTTTCCCTTCTCCCGATGAAAGCGATTATGATACTTTCACCTGCGGACATGCGTCTAATTCCATCTCTGCAGCACTCGGCATGGCCGTAGCAGCAGAAGAAAAAGGAGAAAAAGATCGCCATGTGGTTGCTGTAATAGGCGATGGCAGCATGAGTGGTGGACTGGCATTCGAAGGATTGAATAACGCCTCAGCAAGTTCCAACAATCTTCTCATTATCCTCAATGATAATGACATGGCCATCGACCGCAGCGTAGGTGGTATGAAGCAATACTTATTCAACCTGACAACTTCGAACCGTTATAACCAACTGCGTTTCAAAATATCCAAGATGTTATTCAAAGTGGGCATTCTTAATGAAGACCGCCGTAAAGCACTCATTCGTTTCGGTAATAGTCTGAAATCGATGGCTGCCCAACAACAGAACATCTTCGAGGGAATGAATATCCGTTATTTCGGTCCCATCAACGGGCATGATGTAAAGAATATCGCCCGCATCCTGCGGGATATCAAAGACATGAAAGGACCGAAAATCCTACATTTACATACGGTCAAAGGAAAAGGATTTGAACCGGCAGAAAAGGCACCGGGTATCTGGCACGCACCGGGTAAGTTTGATCCTGAAACCGGCGAACGCTTTACGGCAGACACTCACAACCTGCCCCCACTCTATCAGGATGTGTTCGGTGAAACCCTTGTGGAACTTGCCGAACAGAACCCACGCATTGTCGGTGTCACTCCCGCCATGCCTACAGGATGCTCTATGAACATGCTGATGAAGGCAATGCCCGACCGTGCCTTTGATGTAGGAATTGCTGAAGGACATGCCGCAACCTTCTCAGGAGGTATGGCAAAAGAGGGAATGCAACCGTTCTGTAATATCTATTCCTCATTCATGCAACGTGCCTATGATAACGTCATCCACGACATAGCCATACTCAAATTGCCCGTCGTACTTTGTCTGGATCGTGCCGGACTGGTAGGCGAAGACGGACCAACGCACCACGGTGTGTTCGACTTAGCTTATTTCCGTCCCATTCCCAATCTAACTATATCATCACCCATGAACGAGCATGAACTGCGCCGCCTCATGTACACGGCACAGTTGCCGGATAAAGGACCGTTCGTCATCCGCTATCCTCGCGGACGTGGTGCGCTGATAGATTGGAAATGCCCATTGGAAGAAATACCCGTCGGCAAAGGACGCAAACTAAAAGATGGCAAAGACCTCGCTATACTCACACTTGGTCCGATAGGTAATATTGCCGCAAAAGCCATCGAACGGGCAGAAAAAGAAAAAGATATATCAATAGCACATTATGACCTGCGTTTCCTTAAGCCGCTGGACGAGGAAATGCTGCATGAAATAGGACACTCATTTTCCCGCATCATCACCATTGAAGATGGCATACGGAAAGGCGGCATGGGTAGTGCCGTCCTGGAATTTATGGCCGACAATGGATATACCCCACACGTACAACGCATAGGTGTGCCTGATACGTTTATAGAACATGGAACAGTACAGGAGTTGTATCACTTGTGTGGTATGGATGAAAAAGGGATATTAGAAAGCATAATAAAGGAGCGATGAAAATTATTATTGCCGGTGCCGGCGCAGTAGGCACACACTTGGCAAAATTGCTGTCCCGCGAAAAGCAGGACATCATATTGATGGACGACAATGAGGAAAGGTTGAGCACTCTCAGTTCTAACTTTGACTTAATGACGGTCACGGCTTCACCTACTTCCATTCAAGGGTTGAAAGAAGTGGGGGCTAAAGAGGCAGATCTCTTTATAGCCGTCACTCCCGACGAGAGCCGTAACATGACCGCATGTATGTTGGCTACCAACCTTGGTGCGAAAAAGACAGTTGCCCGCATCGACAATTACGAATATCTTCTGCCCAAAAATAAAGAATTCTTCAAAAACTGGGTGTAGATTCACTGATTTATCCGGAAATGCTTGCAGCAAAAGAAATCGTATCCTCCATACGTATGAGTTGGGTACGCCAATGGTGGGAATTTTGTGGCGGGTCTTTGATACTGATCGGTACCAAAATGCGTGAGAAAGCGGAAATACTGGATATCCCCCTGCACCAACTTGCCGGGACGGATAAACCCTATCACGTAGTAGCCATCAAACGCTGCAACGAAACACTGATTCCGCGCGGTGACGATGTAATCAAACTGCATGACATTGTTTATTTCACCACCACCCGCAAATATGTACCCTATATACGCAAGATAGCCGGTAAGGAAGATTATGCCGATGTACGTAACGTAATGATCATGGGTGGAAGCCGCATTGCCGTACGAACCGCACAATATGTACCCGACTATATGCAGGTGAAGATCATAGACAACGACCTGAACCGTTGCAACCGTCTGACGGAGATTCTCGATGATAAAGTTATGATTATCAATGGTGATGGTCGTGATATGGACCTACTGATTGAAGAAGGTCTGAAGAATACGGAAGCTTTCGTAGCACTGACGGACAATTCGGAAACGAATATTCTCTCCTGCCTTGCAGCCAAACGTATGGGCGTCAGCAAAACAGTGGCAGAAGTAGAAAATATAGATTATATAGGCATGGCGGAAAGCCTCGATATCGGTACAGTGATCAATAAGAAGATGATTACTGCCAGTCACATTTATCAAATGATGCTGGATGCTGATGTCAGCAATGTAAAATGTCTTACTTTTGCCAATGCCGACGTTGCAGAATTTACCGTGAAGGCCGATTCTAAAATCACCAAACATCAAGTTAAAGACCTCGGTTTACCAAAGGGAGCTACCATCGGTGGATTAATCCGCCAAGGTGAAGGTGTGGTAGTAACCGGTAATACCCAGATAATACCGGGCGACCACGTAGTAGTGTTCTGCCTGAATATGATGATTAAAAAGATTGAGAAATTCTTTAATTAATTATGAATGATGAATTAGCTGCGCCACACGCTTTGCTACAAAGTCCGTTCATAATTCATAATCTATAATTCATAATTTAATTACGTGATTAACTTTAAGATAGTAATACGGATTATCGGTATTCTCCTGTTGCTTGAAACAGTGATGCTGTTAGCCTGTTCCGGCGTTTCGTTCTATTATCAGGACGAAGCATTGGTAGATTTCTGGGTATCGGCAGGTATCACAGCAGGCGCGGGATTGCTTCTGGCAGCCATGGGCAAGGGAGGTGACCGCCAACTAACACGCAGGGACGGATATGTACTCGTCAGCTTTGCGTGGATAGCATTCTCACTTTTCGGCATGCTGCCATTTTATATCAGCGGATATATACCGAGCATCACCAACGCTTTCTTTGAAACAATGTCCGGCTTCAGCAGTACGGGCGCCACCATATTGGATGACATAGAATCACTGCCCCATGGACTTCTCTTCTGGCGCAGTATGACCCAGTGGATAGGCGGTTTGGGAATTATCATGTTTACCATTGCCATCCTTCCGATATTCGGTGTCAGTGGTTTGCAGGTCTTTGCAGCCGAAGCCAGCGGACCGACACACGATAAAGTACATCCGCGTATAGGCATTACCGCCAAATGGATTTGGAGTATCTATGCAGGCATTACGTGTATTCTTGTCGCCTTACTGATGCTGGGCGGAATGGATTGGTTCGACAGTGTTTGCCACGCATTTGCCACTACCGGCACAGGTGGTTTCTCCACAAAACAAGCCAGTGTGGCTTATTATCAGTCTCCCTACATTGAATATGTAATATCCATCTTCATGTTTATATCCGGCATCAACTTTACGTTATTGTTATTTTTCGTCAACCGGAAATTCAAGAAAGTTATTCATGATGCTGAGTTGAAATGGTATTTCTGGTCGGTAATACTGTTCACCGGCTTAATCGCTGTCATACTCTTCTATTCCAAGCCCATGGGAATGGAAGATGCCTTCCGTAAATCACTGTTCCAGGTTATCTCGCTGCACACCTCTACCGGTTTTGCTACAGATGACTACATGTTATGGCCCGCTGTAACATGGGGATTACTAACCATTGTTATGCTGATGGGAGCCTGTGCAGGAAGCACGACAGGTGGTCTCAAATGTATCCGCATGGTTATTCTCGGCAAAGTAGCGCGTAATGAATTCAAACATATTCTCCATCCGAATGCAGTGTTACCGGTCAGGATTAACAAACAGGTTATTTCACCTTCCGTACAATCTACCGTACTGGCATTCTGCTTTATATATGCAGTAATCATTATCATCAGCGTATTGATTATGATGGGAATGGGTATTGGTTTTGTAGAATCCGTGGGTTGCGTAGTATCCAGTATCGGTAATATGGGTCCCGGATTGGGTGAGACAGGTCCTGCCTTCTCATGGAATGCATTGCCCGATATAGCAAAATGGTTATTAGCTTTCCTCATGCTTCTGGGGCGTCTGGAATTATTCACCGTATTACTGCTTTTTACCCCGGAATTCTGGAGAAGAAGTTGATATAAGGCAAAAAAGTGCTAAAAACAAAGTACTTTTGCCAACTCTATATAACAAAATAGCCAATATTTGTTATACATTTGCAGCCGAATGAAAAAAGTAGTTGTATGAGACAGTGCATAAAATACTTCATGATAGTCTTGCTCGGCGTATTATTATACGACAGCGTCGCACAGGCGGCAGGTATATCATGCACTTTCATACGCAATGATGAAGAACGCTGCATCCTATCCCAGGCTCCTACTACTGCCCACAAACAAGATATCCGTAGCATATTATATGACCACTTCTCGTCTATACCTTTATATATGGACAATGTGGACAGTACGCAAGTACCCGGTAACAAGAGTGTCTTGCTATTGCTGAATTATTTTCGAATGTGCTGGCTATCCGATTCTTCAATCGGTGATTCGCCTCTACATACTTCTTTCTATCCTGTACCCGACCCGCTTTCTTACTATGTATTCGGGCTGAGAAAGATTATCATTTGATAAAAAGTCAGGTAGGCCCTATCGCTTACCAAAGTCCGTCGAAGGCAATTCAGAGGTATTGCCTATTTCGACCAACTATCCTATTATATACATCTAAAAGTTAATTAGATTTATGAACTTTACTTTGTTAGTAGTCGTCTTGCTGACGGCAATTGCTCGTGGGTATTGTTATCGCATTGTCAAAAGCGATATCACCCCGTTCGTACAATCCACAGAAGATGGAAGCGTACGAGTGTGGTATCCCTACCCGTGGTAAATCATGGATGCAATTCCGGGTAGGTTACTATCTGTTTGCCATCCTGTTCCTGATGTTTGATGTGGAAACAGTATTCCTGTTCCCATGGGCAGTTATTGCCCGTGACCTGGGAATAGCAGGATTACTCAGTATCTTATTTTTCTTACTTATCCTTGTATTGGGACTTGCCTACGCATGGCGGAAAGGAGCATTGGAATGGAAATAAAGAAAAAGCCCAAAATAAAATCTATCCCGTATGAAGAATTTACGGATAATGAAACATTGGAGAAACTCGTTCGCGAACTTAATGCCGGAGGTGCAAACGTCGCCCTCGGAGTATTGGACGATTTCATCAACTGGGGACGTAGTAATTCGCTGTGGCCGCTTACGTTTGCAACAAGTTGTTGCGGTATCGAGTTCATGGCACTGGGTGCCGCGCGCTATGACATGGCGCGTTTCGGATTTGAAGTAGCCCGTGCCAGTCCGCGACAGGCAGATATGATCATGGTATGCGGAACCATTACCAATAAGATGGCGCCTGTACTAAAACGCTTGTACGACCAGATGCCGGATCCTAAATATGTGGTTGCTGTAGGTGGATGTGCTGTTAGTGGGGGACCGTTTAAGAAGTCATACCACGTAGTCAATGGGGTAGATAAAATTCTACCGGTGGATGTGTACATTCCCGGATGCCCTCCCCGCCCGGAAGCATTCTACTATGGTATGATGCAATTGCAACGCAAAGTGAAAATTGAAAAATTCTTCGGTGGAGTAAACAGAAAAGAACCCAAACCGAAAGAGGAGACAGAAAAATAATCAGAATATGGATAATATACGATTTATAAAACCTGCGGACTTACATGCTGAAATGCTCCGTCTGTACCGCGAAGAGCAGATGGACTTCCTAAAGTGCCTTAGCGGTATGGACTGGGGAGAACCCGCCGATGGAGATGCACCGGATGCTCCACGCGGACTGGGTGTTGTCTACCTGCTGGAATCCACCGCTACCGGTAAGCAAGCAGCAGTGCGTACTGCTACCTTGGACCGCAAGAATCCTGAATTACCCAGTGTCAGCGACATTTGGAAAGCAGCGGACTTCAATGAACGTGAAGTATATGACTTCTATGGCATTGTCTTCATAGGACACCCTGATATGCGTCGTCTCTACCTGCGTAATGACTGGGTAGGTTACCCGATGCGTAAGGATAACGATCCGGAAAAGGACAACCCATTGCGCATGGACAATGAAGAAACTATCGATACCACTATCGAGTTGAAACTGAACCCGGATGGTACCGTGAGAAATAAAGAGCTGGTGCTCTTTGGTGACGAGGAATACGTTGTGAACATCGGCCCCCAACACCCAGCTACACATGGCGTAATGCGTTTCCGTGTATCACTGGAAGGTGAAACGATCGATAAGATAGATGCTAACTGTGGTTACATCCACCGGGGTATTGAAAAGATGTGCGAAAGCCTTACTTATCCTCAAACCTTGGCATTGACCGACCGCTTGGATTATCTGGGTGCACACCAGAATCGCCATGCCCTGTGTATGTGTATTGAGCAGGCAATGGGTATAGAAGTGAGTGACCGTGTGAAGTACATCCGCACCATTATGGATGAATTACAACGTATCGACTCTCACTTGTTGTTCTATTCTTGTCTAGCAATGGACCTCGGTGCCCTTACCGCTTTCTTCTACGGCTTCCGTGATCGTGAAAAAATACTCGACATCTTTGAGGAAACTTGTGGTGGACGCCTCATCATGAACTACAACACCATCGGTGGCGTACAGGCTGACCTGCATCCCAACTTCCAGAAGCGGGTGAAAGAGTTCATCCCCTATCTGCGTGGAATCATCCACGAGTATCACCAGGTATTCACCGGCAACATTATCGCACAACAACGTCTGAAAGGCGTAGGAGTGCTGAGCCGTGAAGACGCTATCGCCTTCGGAGCCACAGGCGGCACAGGACGTGCCAGTGGCTGGGCTTGTGATGTGCGCAAGCGCCAACCTTATGGAGTATACGACAAAGTAGATTTCAAAGAAATCGTCTATACCGAAGGAGACTCCTGGGCACGTTACATGGTTCGTATGGATGAAATCATGGAAAGTATGAATATCCTTGAGCAACTCATCGACAACATTCCCGAAGGTCCGTATCAGGAAAAGATGAAACCTATTATCCGCGTACCGGAAGGGCAGTATTATGCTGCTGTAGAGGGAAGCCGTGGTGAGTTTGGTGTCTTTCTGGAGAGCCATGGTGACAAAACTCCGTACCGCTTGCATTTCCGTTCAACAGGATTACCATTGGTAAGTACCGTAGACACCATCTGCCGCGGATCGAAGATTGCCGACCTGATAGCTATCGGGGGAACACTGGATTACGTAGTGCCGGATATTGACAGGTAATTAAAGCGATAGAGTGATAAAGTAATAGAGTGATTACGCAAAGTTGCATTCCCCTGTCACCTTATCACCTTACAACCTTATAACATTCATAATATGTTTGACTTTAGTATAGTAACCAACTGGATACACCAGACGCTGACTTCCGTCATGCCGGAAGGTCTGGCAATATTCCTCGAATGTGTAGTGATAGGCGTGTGCATCATCCTGATGTATGCCGTGCTCGCCATCATTCTTATTTATATGGAGCGCAAGATATGCGCTTTCTTCCAATGCCGCCTCGGTCCGAACCGTGTGGGTAAATGGGGTAGCATTCAAGTCATTTGTGACGTATTGAAGATGCTGACCAAAGAGATATTCACCCCCAAGGATGCCGACCGCTTTCTCTATAATCTGGCACCGTTCATGGTGATCATTGCTTCGTTCCTGACCTTTGCATGCCTGCCTATTAATAAAGGTATGGAAGTACTGAACTTCAATGTAGGCGTATTCTTCCTGCTGGCTGCTTCCAGTATAGGCGTATTAGGTATTCTATTGGCAGGATGGGGTTCGAACAATAAGTTCTCGCTCATCGGCGCGATGCGAAGCGGAGCACAGATTATCTCGTATGAGTTGTCTGTGGGACTAAGCATACTGACCATGGTAGTACTGATGGGAACCATGCAGTTCTCTGAAATTGTAGAAGGACAAGCTGACGGATGGTTCATCTTCAAAGGACACATCCCTGCAGTAATTGCATTCGTTATCTATCTGATAGCTGGAAACGCAGAATGTAACCGCGGTCCGTTCGACTTACCGGAAGCAGAAAGTGAATTGACAGCAGGATACCACACCGAATATAGCGGTATGCACTTCGGTTTCTTCTATCTGGCCGAATATCTGAACCTGTTTATCGTAGCCAGCGTGGCTGCCACCATCTTCCTGGGCGGCTGGATGCCGCTTCATATTGTAGGACTGGATGGCTTCAACGCCATAATGGATTATATTCCGGGCTTCATCTGGTTCTTTGGTAAAGCTTTCTTTGTAGTATTCCTGCTGATGTGGATTAAGTGGACATTCCCCCGCTTGCGTATCGACCAGATATTGGCACTGGAATGGAAGTACCTGGTACCGATTTCAATGTTGAACCTGATTATCATGGTACTGATTGTTGTATTTAAACTGCACTTCTAGCCGGCGTAGCGTCGGAGCAAAGTTTCCCTTCGGGTAAATTAAATATAAAGAGATAATGAAAGATAAGAACGAAACATACAGTTATTTAGGCGGATTGATGCATGGCATCGGTTCTTTGCTGACAGGTATGAAAACTACCATGACTGTTTTTTGCCGCCGGAAAGTAACGGAACAATATCCGGAAAACCGTGCGACCCTGGAAATGTTCGACCGTTTCCGCGGAACGCTGACCATGCCCCACAATGAGCGGAACGAACATCACTGTATAGCATGTGGACTATGTCAGATAGCATGCCCTAACGACACTATCAAAGTAACCAGTGAAATGATAGAGACTGAGGACGGCAAGAAAAAGAAGATTTTGGCGAAGTATGAATACGATCTCGGTTCATGCATGTTTTGCCAACTTTGCGTTACAGCTTGTCCGCACGGTGCAATTACGTTTGCTACCGACTTTGAACATGCAGTATTCGACCGTACAAAGCTGGTGAAGACGCTTAACCATCCGGGCAGTCACGTAGAAGAGAAAAAGAAACCCGCTGCTCCCCAAAGTGAAGCAACAAAGTAATTTGAAACTAAGTAATTTGAATTCAAGAATATGGAAATAACCCTTGAAACCGTAGTATTCTACTTTCTGGCAGTGTTCATCACCGTATGTTCTATTCTTACAGTGACCACACGCCGCATGGTACGCTCGGCAACGTATCTGCTGTTTACGCTTTTCGGCACGGCAGGTATCTACTTCCTGCTAGGTTACACCTTCCTGGGATCAGTACAAATCATGGTTTATGCCGGTGGTATCGTCGTACTTTATGTATTCTCCATCCTGCTGACCAGTGGCGAAGGAGACCGTACTACCGACAAGTTAAAACGTAGCAAACTGTTGGCTGGTCTGGGCACAACCGTAGGTGGCGCCATCATCGTATTGTTCATCACACTGAAACATAAGTTTATAGTAACCACGGATCTTGCACCGTTGGAAATCAACATCAAGACTATCGGCCATTCTATGTTGAGCAGTGACAAATATGGTTATCTGCTTCCTTTCGAGGCAGTCAGCATCCTGTTGCTGGCATGTATCGTAGGTGGACTGATGATTGCACGTAAACGATAAAAACAATTGATTATGATACACATGGAATATTATCTGATAGTTTCGGCTATCATGTTTTTCGCCGGTATCTACGGGTTCTTCACCCGCCGCAACACGCTGGCGATACTTATCAGCATCGAGTTGATACTGAATGCCACGGATATCAACTTCGCAGTATTCAACCGTTTCCTTTTTCCCCGACGGAATGGAAGGGTATTTCTTTGCCCTGTTCTCCATTGCCATCTCGGCAGCCGAAACGGCAGTAGCTATCGCGATTATGATCAATATCTATCGTAATATACGAAGCATCCAGGTCGGCAAGCTGGACGAAATGAAGTGGTAACAATTAAATATTAAATATTAGGTATTAATTAGCTGCGCTGTGATGCTGCATAGAATTAATATTTAATATCTAAAACCTAATAATTAGATAAATATGGAATATACAATTCTAATCCTGCTCCTCCCCTTGCTCTCCTTCCTCACGTTGGGGATTGGCGGCAAATGGATGACGCACCGGACGGCAGGCATCATCGGTACCACGGTATTGGCTGTGGTAGCCCTACTGAGTTATGCCACTGCCTGGCAATATTTCTCCGCTCCACGTCTGGCGGATGGTACCTTCGCCACACTTATGCCTTATAATGTAACGTGGCTGCCTTTCACCCCAACGCTGAGTATCGACTTGGGTATCCTGCTCGATCCTATTTCAGTAATGATGCTCATCGTTATCTCTACCGTATCGCTGATGGTACATGTCTACTCTTTCGGCTACATGAAAGGTGAACGTGGATTCCAACGTTATTATGCATTCCTCAGCCTCTTCACCATGTCCATGCTGGGCTTGGTAGTGGCTACCAATATCTTCCAGATGTATCTGTTCTGGGAGTTGGTGGGTGTTTCGTCTTATCTGCTCATCGGTTTCTACTATACGAAGCCATCTGCCATTGCCGCAAGCAAAAAGGCGTTCATCGTCACCCGCTTTGCCGACCTGGGTTTCCTGATCGGTATCCTCGTGTACGGTTACTATACCGGAACCTATACTTTCCAACCCAGTGAAATGGCATTACTGAAAGGCGGTGCAACAATGATACCTCTGGCACTGGGACTTATGTTTATCGGTGGCGCCGGTAAGAGTGCAATGTTCCCATTGCATATCTGGCTGCCGGATGCTATGGAAGGCCCGACACCTGTCAGTGCATTGATCCATGCAGCAACGATGGTAGTAGCCGGAGTTTATCTTGTGGCACGAATGTTCCCGTTGTTCATCGGTTATGCACCGGATGTGCTGCACCTGGTAGCTTACGTCGGAGCATTCACTGCATTCTACGCCGCTTCGGTAGCTTGTGTGCAGAGTGATATCAAGCGTGTATTAGCATTCTCTACTATTTCACAAATTGGTTTTATGATGGTGGCACTGGGAGTTTGTACTTCTGCCGATCCACATCACGGTGGCCTGGGTTACATGGCAGGAATGTTCCATCTGTTTACACACGCCATGTTCAAGGCATTGCTCTTCCTCGGTGCAGGTAGCATCATCCATGCAGTACACAGCAATGAAATGTCTGCTATGGGAGGGTTACGCAAATATATGCCTGTAACACATATCACATTCCTGATTGCATGTCTTGCCATCGCAGGTATCCCTCCGTTCTCCGGATTCTTCTCTAAAGACGAAATACTGACTGCATGCTTCCAGTTTAGTCCTGCCATGGGTTGGATTATGACAGCAATTGCTGCTGACGGCATTCTATATGTTCCGCCTCTACTATGGTATCTTCTGGGGGGGCGTAGCGCCCCGGCAAGAGTCGCCGAGCGATGAAAGCCACACGCCGCATGGAAACTTGGCTGGGGTGCCTCACCCTCACGAAAGCCCGCTGGCTATGACTATTCCGTTGATGTTCCTTGCTGTTGTAACCATTGTGGCAGGTTTCATCCCCTTCGGTAAGTTCATCAGCTCCAACGGTACAGCTTACGAAATACATCTCGATTGGACAGTAGCAGGCACCAGCATCGCCATAGCTGTTATCTCCATTGCGATTGCTACAGCTATGTATGCACGGGCCAAACAACCCGTTGCCAATGCTCTTGCCCGCCGCTTCCGCGGATTATGGACAGCCGCTTATCACCGATTCTATATCGATGAAGCATATCAGTTTATCACTCACAAGATTATTTTCGGTTGCATCTCCCGTCCCATTGCTTGGTTCGATCGCCATGTAATAGATGGCTGTTTCAACTTCCTTGCCTGGAGTGCCAATGCCACCAGTGATGAGATACGCGGTTTGCAAAGCGGACAGATTCAGCAATACACTTACGTATTCCTGTTGGGCACGCTGGCGCTGATATTGCTATTGCTGCTATAGTAGAGAAATGTTAATCGTAATTCGTAAATAGTAAAACGTAATATAAAGATGAACATATTAAGTATTTTTGTTCTCATCCCTCTGTTGATGTTGCTTGGTCTCTGGCTAAGCCGTAACATCAAGCAGATACGCACGGTGATGGTCGTAGGTGCATCAGCATTGGTGCTGGCTGCCGTAGGCCTGACCATTGCTTACCTGCAAGCCCGTGCCGCCGGAGACACTGCCGAAATGCTGTTCCGTGCAGATGTACCTTGGTATCCGGCACTCAATATACATTACTCCGTGGGAGTAGACGGCATTTCAGTAGCCATGTTGCTGCTTTCTGCCATCATTGTCTTCACTGGTACTTTCGCCTCCTGGCGTCTGCAACCGCTGACAAAAGAGTATTTCCTCTGGTTCACCCTGCTTTCCCTGGGTGTGTTCGGCTTCTTCATTTCTACAGACTTGTTCACCATGTTCATGTTCTATGAGGTAGCGCTCATTCCTATGTACCTGCTCATCGGTGTATGGGGCAGTGGACGAAAGGAATACTCTGCCATGAAACTGACGTTGATGTTAATGGGTGGTTCTGCATTCTTGCTGATTGGTATCCTGGGGATCTACTTCGGTTCCGGTGCCACCAGTATGAACTTGCTGGAGATTGCACAACTGCACAATATTCCAATTGAACAACAACGCATCTGGTTCCCGCTCACCTTCCTCGGTTTCGGTGTACTCGGTGCATTATTCCCGTTCCATACATGGAGCCCCGACGGTCACGCCTCTGCGCCTACGGCTGTAAGTATGCTCCATGCAGGTGTGTTGATGAAACTTGGAGGTTATGGTTGCTTCCGTATCGCCATGTATCTGATGCCTGAAGCTGCCCAGGAACTTGGCTGGATCTTCCTGATCCTGACTGGTATATCTGTAGTTTACGGTGCTTTCTCTGCTTGTGTACAGACCGATTTGAAGTATATCAACGCATATTCTTCCGTGTCTCACTGCGGTCTCGTACTCTTCGCTATCCTGATGATGAACCAGACTGCTTGTACCGGTGCTGTCCTGCAAATGCTCAGCCACGGATTGATGACTGCCCTGTTCTTTGCCCTTATCGGTATGATATACGGCCGCACTCATACCCGTGACGTACGCGAGCTCTCCGGTTTGATGAAGATTATGCCTTTCCTAGCTGTCTGCTATGTAATTGCCGGACTTGCTAACCTCGGACTTCCGGGACTCAGCGGTTTCGTTGCCGAAATGACCATCTTCAACGGTGCATTCCAGCATGTGGATGTCTTCCACCGTACGTGGACGATTATTGCCTGCACCAGTATCGTAATCACTGCAGTCTATATCCTTAGGCTCGTTGGCAAGATTCTCTATGGCACTTGTACTAACAAGCATCACCTGACATTAACCGACGCTACTTGGGATGAACGCACCGCCGTTATCATACTCATCGTTTGCGTTGCAGGTCTCGGTCTTGCTCCGTTATGGATCAGCAATATGATTGGAGACAGTGTGCTACCGGTAGTCAGCGCATTTTAATGAAGAACTAATAATGAAGAATGAAGAATTACCGCACGGCATCATAACACAGCCAAATTCTTCATTCTTAATTCTTAATTATTAATTTAATAGATATGGATTATTCCCAATTCCTCATTCTCAAAGAAGAGCTTTCGCTGATAGCGGTCATCGTTATCCTCTTCGTAGCCGACCTTTTTATGAGCCCTGATGCACATAAAAAGGATGGTAACCCACGACTCAACACCATGTTGCCCGTCGTGTTGCTCACGATACACACGCTGATTACGATCATACCCGGTCCGGCTGCCGATGCTTTCGGTGGTATGTACCATAATGCGCCAATACAAAGTATTGTGAAGTCTATACTCAGTGTTGGTACGCTTATCGTCTTCCTGATGGCACACGAATGGCTGAAACTTCCGGATACAGTAATCAAACAAGGTGAATTCTATATGTTGACACTCTGCACACTGTTGGGTATGTATTTCATGATTTCTGCAGGACACTTCCTGATGTTCTTCATCGGATTGGAAACAGCAAGTATCCCAATGGCTGCGCTGGTTGCTTTTGATAAGTATCGCCACCACTCTGCTGAAGCCGGTGCCAAATACATTCTTACCGCACTCTTCTCAAGCGGACTGTTGCTATATGGTATTTCGCTTATTTACGGTACGGTGGGTACCCTTTACTTTGATGATGTTCCGGCTCATCTAAACGGTAACGCCTTGCAGATAATGGCATTCGTATTCTTCTTCTCCGGTATGGGATTCAAGCTCTCGCTCGTTCCCTTCCACCTCTGGACAGCCGACGTATATGAAGGTGCTCCGAGTGTGGTAACTGCTTACCTGAGTGTAATCTCCAAAGGATCAGCTGCTTTCGTACTGCTGACAATTCTGATCAAGACATTTGCTCCGATGATAGATCAGTGGCAGGAAGTACTTTACTGGGTTATCATAGCCTCTATCACCCTTGCCAACCTCTTTGCACTACGCCAGGAAAACCTGAAACGCCTGATGGCATTTTCCAGTATCTCGCAGGCAGGCTACATCATGTTGGGTGTGATTGCCGGAACGCAACAAGGTATGGCATCATTGGTATATTACGTACTTATTTATATGTTTGCCAACCTCTCTGTATTTGCAGTAATCACGATTATCGCTTTGCGTGCCCACCGATTCACACTCGAAGAGTATAACGGACTGTACAGTACCAATCCCAAGCTGGCGTTCCTTATGACGCTCGCTCTGTTCTCACTGGCAGGTATTCCTCCGCTTGCAGGCTTCTTCTCGAAGTTCTTTATCTTTGCAGCAGCTTTCCAGGGTGGTTTCCATTTGCTGGTATTTATCGCACTGGTAAACACAATTATCTCACTCTATTACTATCTGAAGATTGTAAAATCTATGTATATCAACAAGAGTGATGAGCCTATCGCCACTTTCCGTAGCGATAATTATACGCGTGCCAGCCTTATCATCTGTACGCTCGGTATTATTGTATTGAGCCTTGCGAGCGTGGTTTATCAATCCATCGACAAGTTCTCGTTCGGACTGAATTAGTTACGAGCTACAAGCTACGAGTGGCTGCGCTATCACACCGCAAAGCACTCGTAGCTTGTAGCTCGTAGCGTGTAACTTTTGTAGCTCACAGCCGAATTATTCCAACGGTAGGATAAACCAGAATGTCGAACCTTTACCTAACTCACTGTTTACTCCAATCTTACCTCCCAACTGCTCGATGATACTCTTGCTGATGGAAAGTCCCAGTCCTGTGCCCTGCACAAAAGAGTTCAGCTTTATGAAGCGGTCGAATATCTTACGACAAGCTTCGGGAGCAATACCAATGCCAGTGTCTGTCACATATACCCGCAAATGCTTGTCGTCCGGCTTATCGTATCCGATCCGAATGCTGCCCGTGGTAGTGAATTTAATGGCATTATTTATAAAGTTGGAAACCACCTGGTGCAAGCGGTTAGGATCGCTGACGATGACGCATTGCGGCAAGGTTGGCTCAAAAATAAGTTCCACTCCCGGTTTCACTCTCAACTGCATGGAGCGTGCAAGATCTCCGCACAAAGTATTAATGTCGAAATCTCTGAACTTAAAGTCAAAAGTTCCCGCCTCTATCTTCGACAGATCCAGAATATCTGAAATCAGTTGGAGCAACAATTCATTATTCTCTTCCACCATTTTGGCGTATTCCTGCTTTTCTTGCGGATCTTCCGTCTCCACTAATAAGCTTGAGAAACCGACAATGGCATTCAACGGTGTACGTATCTCATGACTCATATTTGCCAGGAAAGCACTCTTCAGGCGGTCTGCCTCTTCGGCTTTCTCTTTGGCTTCAATCAGCTTTTGTTCCGTTTCCTTCAACTCGGTGATATCATAGTTGACACCGATTAATTCAATCAGTCCATTCTCGGGATCATAGCGGTTGAGTACCACATTCATGCGTACCCAGTTCCATTGATTCAAAGTTCCGGGTTTGAGCACACGCATCTCACTTTTGAAACTCGTAGCTTCCCCTCGTTTAGCCTTCTCAAAGAAAGCCAATACACGTACCCTGTCTTGCGGGTGCATTTTATTATAAATTCCTACCACTTCAACCAATGGCGTATCTTCATCTTCACCCATATTCTTATACCATTGCTTGATGGCATATCCATTACGGGTAAGCAGATTCAGTTTGGCATAACCTACCTTGGCATATTCTGAAATCAGCAGGAAGAAGTTCTCAAAATCACGTATCCGGTTGATGGAACTGATACGTTCCGTATTATCTATATTGATAAGCACAAAGCCATTGTTATCGCCTTGGTTATCGTATATCTTACTTACTTTGGTATAAAGTTCTATTCCACCTTTCTTTTCCGATTCATAATAATCGCTCACATTAGAAAATTCATAGTCCTGCGAAAAGTCAAATTCATCTTCTATCTTCACTCTTTCGCGGATATCAGACGGCACATTCGGTTCTCATAGAAATTCACTCCAAGCGTACTTAATTTGTCTTTGACCCCGAATATCTCCATATCTTTATTATTAAGATCTATCAGTATCCCATCCTTATTATAAATCTCCACACCGACAGGGATGTTAGAAAAGAGATTTCGCAATAGTTTCTCACTGTGATCCAAAGCCATATACGTACGGCGCATCTCAGTGACATCCATATAGAGACAAACCAACTCATCCGGTTCGGGAGAATAAATAATGCAATGACAAGTCCTCTTTGACTCTTCAAAATATTCGTCCAATTCCCTGTACAAGCCATGCTTGTGTATATCCGCAAGAATCAGAAGTTTGGTTGACAGTTTGTCTGAGGAATAGATTTCCGAAGCAAAACGCCCTTTGTATCTCTCTAAAGGTGAACCGCACAAATCCGCACTAAACTGATTAGCATCTGTGATAAGATAGTCATAAGGTTCTCCTTCTTCGTCGCAAAGAATGGAAAGGCGTACATATCCCATAGGCATATGCTTATAAAGATTGCTCAGGAAATTACGTTCACGGTCGGCCTCATCTCTGGCAAGGCGCAGACTGATACAAATATTAATGATGTCAGCCAAAGAGGAAAACCATTGATAATCTTCATTCGTCCATTTATAGTATCTGTCTACCAAATCAATACCGATATATCCCCACACCCGTTCGGTATTCCGAAGAGGAACCACCATGAGTGACTTTATATTCTGCACAGCAAGTATCTCAGATTCCTGACGGGCCACCCGGGGCAAATCCGATAAAGTATTCAACAGGATAGGCTTGCCCGCCAACATTTGTTTAAGCCACCACTCCATACCATTGGTCGGAATCTGTTGCAACATATCTATTTCAGGGCTGACCCCGTCAGCCACTACCTCGTAAGTACAACTCTGGGTACGATAACCGGCATCATATTCTACTATATAGACACGTCCTCCATGAAAGAGTTCAAGGACATCTTTCAATACTCCCGAAATAACCTCACTCAGATTCTTGTCCTTCAGAAAATTACGTAAGGACTGGGACACAGAATGCTGTCGGAACAACAATTCATTAAACTGTTTCAGAATACCACCGGATTGTTCGTCCGCAGGGATATCAACCAATTGAAGGATACCAAATGCCTTTGGATGTCCATCTTCTGTCAGCCACTTTTCACCCAGACGGGAACGAACCCACACAATGCCTTGTGAAGAGTAGATAGGAAAAGTTTGCTCATATACCTCGATTTCTTCTATCGAAAGGAATTCACGTGTAATGCGGCAACGGTAATCTTCACGAATCAATTGACCAAACTGGCGGAAAGTCAGCGTGTCTCCCTCCAAGCCTAACAAATTACAAACATACTCGGAACAAAGATATTCCCCTGTAGTGAAATCTGCTTCCCACCAGCCTATTTGTCCAACAGACGAAAGGAGCTGAAAACGTTTTGCCTCATGTGATCGATTGCCACTCATACGATTTGTGCTTTTAATATTCTGAATAGCGCAAAGATAATGCTTACTTATTAATTTCTGTCCTATTCCTACTAACAAAAAAAGAAAGTTTAGAACGTTATAGGCTATGAACTGAATAGGTCCGCTTTATCCGTGGTGTCACCAAATTGTAACTTAATTGAGAATCAATTGTATGACATGTGTATTACGGTTGTAATTCCGTTGCCGCATCTTTGCACCGGAAACAAGAAACAATAAAAGATGAGCATGAAACTGGATTTAGGAAAAGTATTTTTCTTCATTTTATTACTGGTACTTTCCACCATGACCGCCCTGGCTGGAAACATCAAAGGAACCGTCCTCGACAAGCAGACGAAAGAGCCGTTGACCGGAGCTACCATACAGATAACCGGGACAGCGCAGGGGGTAGTAGCCGACATCGACGGTAACTATACGCTGAATGTAAAAGACGGTACATACACCATAGCCGTGAGATATATAGGATACAAAGACATCCTGCTCAACAGTGTAAAAGTCAAGGCCGAAACTGTGCTGAACTTTGAGATGGAGAGTGATGCACAAACGTTAGGCGAAGTCTCCGTCACTGCACAAGCCAAACGGAATAACGAGGTGGCACTCATACAGGAACAACGCCGCAGCCTTGTAGTACAGAGCGGGGTTTCCGCCCAACAAATAGCTAAAACCCAGGACAGCAATGCCTCGGAAGTCATCCGTCGCGTACCCGGCATCAGCATCATCGACGAAAAGTTTGTAATGGTGCGCGGCCTGTCGCAGCGGTACAATAATGTATGGATGAACGGGAGTGCCGTGCCCAGTTCGGAAGCCGATTCACGCGCCTTTTCATTCGACATCATCCCCAGTTCACAACTGGATAATATGGTAATCGTAAAAAGCCCCGCCCCGGAATATCCCGCAGACTTCACGGGTGGATTCATCCTGATAAATACCAAAGATATGCCCGGCGAAAACAGCTTCAACATATCAGTAGGAGGAGCTATCAATGACCAGACGCACTTCAAAGACTTTCGTAAAGCCAAGGGTAGCAGCATGGACCGGCTCGGCTTCGGAAACGGTTTCCGTAGTCTGGATGCCGGTATGAAAGGCACACTGAACATGTATCCCGGATATGAAACCGGAAACACAGCTCGCATAGATGTATTGAACAATGGTTTCAACAACGACTGGACACTGAAAACCATCAAACCCGTAGGGGACTTAAAATTGAATATGGCATACAACCGCAAGTGGGAAACCGAAAGCGGACGTGCCATCGGTATGCTGGCTGCTGTGAATTACAGCAACTCCTATAAGACCTATCTCGATATGGAAAACTCTCTCTATGGCCCTTATGATACCAACAATGACAAATACGTCTATCTGCGGAAAGCAACGGACAACCAGTACAGCAATGATGTCCGCCTCGGTGCCCTGCTGAACCTCACCTTCCAGCCACGCAACAGCAACCATCGCTATGAGTTCAAGAATATCTTCAACCAGATATCCAAAGACCGCTACTCGGAACGTACAGGTTTCAACGCACAACCGGACAACATCAACAACATGGAGTATTACTACTCCAGCCGTACCACTTACAACACCCAGTTCACAGGCAGGCACAACTTTGATGACAGTCGTTTCGACTGGAGTGTGGGTTATGCTTACGCCAACCGTAACCTGCCGGACCGTCGCCTCATTGAACGTACCGACCGCACCAATGAAACCATGGGTATTTACCGTATCAGCCGTGAATTCACCAAACTGGACGAACACATCGGCTCAGCAAATATAAATTATCGCCAGGATTTCCAGTTCGGTGACATCGCCCCTACTTTGAAAGCCGGTGCTTATGGCGAGTACCGTACACGTACCTACAACACCCGCCAGTTCCAGTACGGCTGGCAACCGAATAACAGCCTGCCTAAGGGATTCCAGTTTGACAATGATGTGGCAAACAATATATTGATAGACTCCAACTATGGAATTGACAAACTCTACATGCAGGAAGAAGTGAACTACATGAATAACTATGAGGGCAAAAACACGCAATTGTCCGGTTATGTCGGCATCAACGTTCCGATAGGTTCCTTCAACTTCTACGCCGGAGCACGCTATGAATATGCCCGTCAGGAACTGATCATGAATACCCGCTCGTATGAAGAAAGCCTGCAAAGTACTTTCTATGACTATAAAGACCTGTTCCCTTCCGTCAATGCCACTTACAAACTGAGTGAAAAGCATCAGTTCCGCCTGGCTTACGGTAAATCGGTAAACCGTCCTGAATTTCGTGAACTGTCCACTTCCGTCTATTATGATTTCGACCTGGGAAGCAGTGTCATGGGTAATTCATCCCTGCAGGCAGCTTACATACAGAACGTAGACTTGCGCTACGAATGGTATCCCAGCAATGGTGAGCAAGTTTCCATTGCCCTGTTCTACAAACACTTCGAAAATCCTATTGAATGGACCTACACCATGTCGGGAGGAACTGATCCGGTCTACTCTTACGTCAACGCCAAAGGTGCCAACAACTACGGTATAGAAGTAGATATCCGCAAGAATCTCGACTTCATCGGTATGCGTAATTTCAGTTTCTCATTCAATGGCGCATGGATCAAGAGCAAAGTACAGTTTAAAGAAGGTGGCAATAATATAGACCGTCCCATGCAGGGGCAATCGCCTTACCTCATCAACACGGGTCTCTTCTATAACAATCCGGATAAGGGATGGAACGCCGCCGTACTCTACAACCGTATCGGAAAACGTATCATCGGTGTAGGCAACCGCTACGGCAGTTCTTCCGAAGGTGATGCACGCAACATACCAAACTCTTACGAAATGCCGCGCAACAGCATCGACCTTTCGGCAAGCAAAAAGTTTGGCAAACTGGAAATTAAAGCTACCGTACGTGACTTGCTGGCCGAACGCTACTACTTCAAACAGTTTGAAGACGTCACCGTAAACGGACAAGCCCGCACCATTGAAGAGGTGACCCGCAGTTACAAACCGGGAAGAAGCTACAACCTGGCCATAGCCTATAGCTTCTGATATTTCACCCTTTCAGTTTATAAAGTACTAACAAAACCTGAACATAAAGAAGTTTAATTCCCAAATTAAGAAAAGTATGAAAATGAAAATTAAGAAGTTTGGCTGGATCATTATGATGTGTACAGCCATTGCAATTGGAAATGTGATGTCTTCCTGTTCTGACGACACCAATGGAGAGAATGGTGGGAACGGAGGAAATGGAAGTACAGACCCCGAAGTGACTTATGATGGCACAACAGCCTACAGCAAAGGTGTACTGTTCAATAATGGAACAGAACTGGGCAATGGCGATCAACACTTCGTATTCACCGGCGATGTAACTCTGGAAAAAGGAACCTATCTGCTGAAAGGCTGGGTATACGTAGCCGATGGCGCTAAACTGAGGATTCCCGCAGGCACTATTATCAAGGGTGACAAACAGACAATGGCGAGTCTTATTATAGAACCGGGTGGATATGTAGAAATGAAAGGAACCAAGGAAGCCCCTATTGTCATGACTTCCGAGGAAGCTCCCGGACAGCGCAGACCGGGTGACTGGGGTGGTTTAATCATTTGCGGTAAAGCCAAAAACAACCAGGGTACACAGCAAATAGAAGGCGGACCGCGCACCATACACGGAGGCAGCAATGATGCCGACAATTCCGGTATCTTCCAGTATATCCGCGTGGAGTTTGCAGGTTATCCCTTTGAAACAGACAAAGAGATCAACGGCATTACATTCGGCTCCGTGGGTAGTGGTACCACCATCGACCACTTACAGGTATCGTACTCTAACGACGACTCTTTCGAATGGTTCGGCGGTGCAGTGAACTGCAAATATCTGGTAGCTTATAAAGGCTGGGACGATGAATTCGATACGGACAACGGCTTCAGCGGAACTGTACAATACTGCCTGTCTATCCGTGACCCGCGCATTGCCGACACCTCGCAATCCAATGGTTTCGAAAGCGATAACAACGGAACAGGTGCAGACATCGCTCCATTCACAACTGCAACATTCAAGAATGTAACGTTCATCGGTCCGATGGCTGCCAAGAACACTGATTTCCTGAACACTTCCGAATACATCACTGCCGGTGACATGTACCCGGATAATAAATCCAAGCTGGGTCTGTTCCAGTCCGCCATGCAGATACGTCGCAGCAGTAAGCTGAGCTGCGAAAACATATTGGCAGTAGGTTATCCTATCGGTCTGATTGTGGATGGCGAAAAAGGAAACACGGTTCAATATTCTAAAAACGGTGATTTCCATCTGAAGAATATCATCTTTGCCGGTATGGGTGTAGTTGGCTCGGACAATAATAAGAAATACGAAGACTATCTCTACAACAGAGAAACCGGAACGTATGATGAAAGCCAGGTTTCTTATTCACACACTTTCTTCAAGAGTGAGGCTTCGAACAAAGTAATGACTGAGGCTGAACTGGGATTGGCTGACCCGATGAATACCGGTCAGAATTACTGCCCCGCCACGGCTATCATGGGAACTGACGGAAACTATATCGGTGCTTTCCGCGACACGAATGATAATTGGCTGGAAGGCTGGACGAACTTCGACCCACAAAACACAGTATATTAATCACTCATTGAAATACACACGCCGAAGCTAAGCTTCTACAAAAGCAACGCCGGACAGTTCTTTTTGAACTTGTCCGGCGTTAATTTAACGCCCGCCTCATCGTATTGAGGGTTTCTTCCCATTGTATTGAGGGGCTTCCTCATCGCATTGAAGGGGTCTTCCCATCGCATTGAGAATAACCTGAGAGTTCAAGAGCCTTTCATCTCAACCAAGCCTTTCACGGAAATCTTCACCGGACGGTGACTGGAATACGTGCAGATCAAACTCTGAAATGATAGCCAGCAGATGGTCGAAAACGTCGGACTGCAAGTCCTCGTATGGTATCCAGGACGTGGTTGCAGAAAAGAAATACAGTTCCAACGGTATACCGTGGTCGGTAGGTTGAAGCTGACGCACCATACAGGTCATATCATGATTTACACCCGGATGGCTCTTCAAGTAACAATTCAGGTAAGCACGGAAGACGCCGAGATTCGTCTGGCGACGCCCGTTCACAAGGATGGAGTTGTCGATATGATGCTCTTCATTATACTCCTTTATCACTTGTTCCGTCTGTTCAACGTAGTTTGCCAAGAGCTGTATCTTGCGATACTTTGCCAACATTTCGGGAGTACAGAACCGTACACTGTTCATATCGATATTGATAGAACGCTTGATGCGGCGTCCGCCACTCTCCTGCATACCACGCCAGTTCTGGAAAGAGTCGCTTACGAGCAGGTAAGGAGGAATGGTAGTGATGGTCTTGTCAAAATTGCGCACCTTCACCGTGTTCAATGATACTTCTATTACGTCACCATCCGCTCCATACTTAGGCATGGTGATCCAGTCTCCCACTTTCAGCATATTGTTGGCAGAAAGTTGCACACCGGAAACAAAGCCCATGATACTGTCTTTGAACACTAACATCAACACGGCAGCCGAAGCTCCCAGACCGGTGAGCAATACACCGGGTGAGCGGTCAATCAGTATGCTGACGACGATGATGCCCCCGACAAAATAAAGAATTACCTGCACAGTCTGCAAAAGTCCCTTCAGAGGGCGGTCGCGAAACTGTTCCTTCTCGCTATATACGGTATAAACCGCAGTAAGCAAAGCGCTGATAAAGCTAAGAAACATTATAATAATAAAGATGAGGCAGAAACGCATAATAAGCGCCAACGTTACCGATCCCGCATCGGAAAAAGCCAGGGGCAGCAGGATATAAATAAGAATAGGTGCCACCATGCGGCTAAGGTGCACCATCACTTTGCGGTCGAAAACAATGTCATCCCAGGTAGCTTTTGTTTGTTTTACCAAACGCGAAACAACTTTCAGCAAGATTTTCCGGCAAATGGAATCTGCCAGATAAGCCACCAGGAGAACTCCCAGAAATGCAATAAATTGATCTAACTGGTCGGCCAATGACTGGCTGAAACCTAAAGTCTGAAGTCCTTCATTAATTTGTTGTACAATGCTCATGATACTAAGAATTAATTTTGGGGTTAATGGTTAGTAATTATCGCTCCCTGTTCAGGAAGTCTCCTATATCTTCTTTTAACCACTGATACAAGTAAAGGTTCTTATATCCGCTGTTCTTTTTCAACATCAGGCTGACGTTGGTCTGGCTATTCTCATAACTGGTCAGTTCGTTATGGAACTGCTCGTTGTGAGCAGCCAGACGTTTGATTTCCTGTTCGCGCTCACGACGCAATACGGTACATACGGGGATAAGAAGTTTCATCACAACACCGTCCATGAGGTGATGCCCCTGTATATATAGGTAAGTCGTATCCGGATTCAATCCCAGTCTCTCCAACTCCACGCCTAAAGCCTCCACCGCTTTTATATTTCGCGAAAATCGCCTGCGCATCTCAGAAAGTTTCTTATCAACGGCACGCTGCACAGGCTCTAACGTCCGTTCGGGATGATGCACATTGACTTCCTGCAAGCGGGTGCAGGCATTGAAATCGTACATCGGGAAAGTATATGTATCCCGTTGGCAGTAGAACCAGACGTTCCACAAAAAAGAGCGGATAAATAATCTGCGAATAGCGTTTCAGGAAAGCAGGAAAGTCTATCAACATACGGTCGTTCAACGTAGCCTGTACACAAACTTCATGCAAGCTTTCAGCATAGCAATGGAAATTCTCGATGGCATAGGCATACGTCTGGAATATGTAGGGACTACTGTTTATCTTATGTGAAACGTTCGTTTTGCCTTGTAGCAGAAAGTCGTAGTCACTGTCCACACAGGCTATCAGGCTCTTGCCCAATTCAGTAGTGTTCAGCGTATTCATCAACACCATCTTCTTACCTTTGGCAAGAGAAGTGGCTGAAGGCAGCATCACCTGGAAATAGTAATCATCTGTCTCGAACTCTGCCAACAATGTGCGCCAGAAAGCTACATCATCGTAACTTTCCACGTATGCCACAATACGACGACGCGCCTTCTTGGGATAGAGTTTGTTGGCGGCATTGAAATAGGCGGAGGTGAGATTATGTTTTAAAGAAGTAGCCATGGGTATATTATCACTTTATCACTCTATCACTCTACCCCTATTATTCTCGAAATATCGCTCACTTCCGTCACTGCATCCAGCCAGCCTTCCATGATGACGGCGGGAGAATGGGTGGTAAGTATCAGTTGCACATTGGGATTCAGTTCACGTATCATGCTGATAAGTTTCTGCTGCCACTCGATGTGAAGGGAGGCCTCGGGCTCGTCCATAAAGAGGACACAATGGGCGTTGTCACGCACCAGCACGGTAAGCAGGATAATCAGCATCTGCTTTTCACCGGAAGAAAGTTTATAGGGCAGCAGACGTTCACCGTCCTGATAGAAGATGATTTCATTGCTGCGGCGATCTATGGTTTTGCGGGTATAACTGAACAACTGGTCCATCAGGTCCTGAAACTTTCGCTTGGGCAAAGAGAGGGAAGCAGCTTGCGAACGCTGTTCCTCATCGCCTGAAAGAAGTTCGATCATCTTGTTACCAATGTTAACCTGATAGTCAAGATAACGGCGTTGCAAAAGATAGAGTTGCCAGTCTAGTTCGGATTTGACGTTCGGATCAGCCATGCGGGCGGTAAAGTCGCCCATTATCAAAGGACGGTCATAGCTGCGGATTACGTCGTATGGGATATACGTGGCATCCGGACGATCGAACGTAATACGTACTCCTTCTATCTCACCATTCTTTATCTCACCCGAAAGCTCTTCCAGATAGTGAACAGAACGGTTAAGGATCGTAGTCTTCCCTACTCCATTGATACCGGAAAGGATATTCACATCGGGACGCAAATCCCAGGCTATGTTAAAGCGATCCCACAACCTGTGTATCTCGATACGTTGGATATAATTGGCTTGTTCTTCCATAGTTTTTGCTTTTAATCAAAGCAAATATACAGGATTATTTTTTAGTTTCCCAAAATAGTTGTTCTTTTGCAGCCTCAAAAACAAAAAGAGTATGAACAAGAATGTACAAGGGCATATATTCGCCCTGACTGCCAACATTTTATGGGGTCTTATGGCTCCTATCGGCAAATCCGCACTTATGGAGTTCTCAGCTTTATCGGTGACCACATTCCGAATGGTGGGTGCGGCAGCTTGTTTCTGGCTGTTGTCCGCATTTTGTAAATATGAGCATGTGGACCACCGCGATATGCTGAAGATATTCTTTGCTTCGCTCTTTGCACTGGTATTCAATCAAGGGGTATATATTTTCGGTCTTTCAATGACTTCACCCATCGATGCCTCTATTGTGACAACCACACTTCCCATTGTGACTATGATTATTGCGGCTATCTATCTGAAAGAGCCTATCACGAATCTGAAAGTACTGGGTATCTTCGTGGGAGCTATGGGAGCACTGACACTTATTTTAAGTAGTCAGACTGCAGGCAGTGGCAACGGCAGCATCATCGGAGATTTACTTTGTCTGGTAGCACAAATCAGTTTCTCTATTTATCTGACTGTATTCAAGGGGTTATCGCAGAAATATTCTCCCATCACGCTGAATAAGTGGATGTTTATATATGCATCCATGTGTTATATCCCATTCTCTTATCAGGATGTGGCAGGTATCCAGTGGGCAGAGGTATCCACTCCAGCATACGTACAAATAGGTTATGTGGTAATAGGCGGTAGTTTTCTTGCTTATATCTTCATCATGACTGCGCAAAGACTATTGCGCCCCACAGTGGTGAGTATGTACAACTACATGCAACCCATCGTAGCTTCTATCGCTGCCATTATCATGGGCTTGGGAGTATTCGGCTGGGAAAAGGGAATAGCCATTGCCTTAGTATTCCTCGGCGTATATATTGTGACGAAGAGTAAATCGAAGGCAGACTTTGAGAAGGAGGGGAAAGAAGTGTGAGATAGCTCGTAACTTGTAGCTATTCTACCCCTTTCTCATCTCACTAAAGTATGTATCAAGTAAAGTTTTTGCAGCAACAAACGAAGTGAGCTTACCTTGCAATACTTGCTGTTCCTTATCACCCAGCATAGCTTCTATAACCGGATTATGATAGAAACTATCACGCAGGCGCTCGTTAATACTTTCGTACATCCAGTATTTACTTTGTTCATTACGGCGGTAATCAAAGTAGCCGTTGTCCTTCACAAAAGCAACGTAATCGTAAATCATATCCCAGATTTCTTTCACTCCCAAGTTATAGAAGCCGGAATAGGTCATTACCTGTGGCGTCCATCCTGATTCAGGAGCAGGGAACAAATGCAGAGCATTACGGAACTGAGTTGCAGCCAGCTTAGCACGCTCCAGATTATCACCATCGGCTTTGTTGATAACAATACCGTCGGCCATTTCCATAATACCCCGTTTGATGCCTTGCAATTCATCGCCCGTACCGGCTAACTGAATAAGCAGGAAGAAATCGACCATAGAATGTACAGCTGTTTCACTCTGTCCTACACCTACTGTCTCTACAAATATCTTATCGAAACCGGCAGCCTCACAAAGAATAATCGTCTCACGCGTCTTACGGGCTACTCCCCCCAGAGACCCTGCTGATGGACTGGGACGAATAAAGGATGCAGGATGAACTGAAAGTTGCTCCATACGTGTCTTATCACCCAAAATGCTGCCTTTACTACGCTCACTACTGGGATCGATGGCAAGCACCGCCAGTTTACCTGCATATTTCTCCAATACATGCAGACCGAAAACATCAATGGAAGTACTTTTACCCGCTCCCGGTACACCACTGATACCTACACGGATAGAATTTCCGGAATAAGGCAGGCATTTCTCAATGACTTCTTGTGCCACTGCCTGGTGTTCAACTTTCACGCTTTCCACCAAAGTCACTGCCTGGCTTAGAATGGTTACATCCCCTTTTACAATGCCTTCTACAAACTCCGCCACGGAGAGCTGACGCTTTCTGGGTTTAGGACGACGATAGGGATTAACAGATGAAGGTTGTTCAATGCCTGCATTGACAACCAGACCTTTATAGGCTTCATTGTTTTCAGGATGTTCCATGATAAGATTTATAATTTATGATTTATGAGAAAATTTGCGATAGGATTTATGGTTTAAAATCATAAATCCTATTACTTTGCCTTAATATTGATCTCAACCTTAGGTTGCATCGGGTCATTGGTTATCATCAAAATACGCAAATGACGTTTCTTCTTTGCGATATTCTTCTTATCTACCGTCACGCGCAAACGGGTGGTTTCCCCCGGCTGCAACACACTTTTTTTAAGACTTACTCCCAAGGCAGGATTGAATACCTGCAGTTTACTAATCTGCAACGGAGAGCGTCCGGTATTGGTAAGCTGTATATCATGTTTCACTTTATTCTTCTTTGCCAATAAAGCACTCAGGTCTATATCGGTTTCCGAAAGACGAATTACCGGGGCATTTGCCCTATCCGTATCTGTCATACCGGAAAAGTCGGGTAAGAGAATAGCTGAAAGCGGTATTTCGTTTTCATCACTCACTTTGTCTCCAGTGAAACGGGACAGGTAAACAGATGCTTGCGTCAGTCCCAAATCAGTCAGTTTCTCTGTATTGAGGGTTAATGTAATCAGCCCTCTCTCACCTTTCTGAAGTACACTGGGCTCCACTTTCATGTCCAGGTAGGAAGGCAGGTGCATCAATACCGGTTCATACGAACGATCCGACAGATTCACTACTCCAATCCGTATAACGGGCTTTGCGCCACGATGGGTATCAGGGAAATCAATTTCATTCTTATCTATCCGTATCTGACCAATCAGATAAGGATAAGTTTTCGTAAAGTCTTTAATCTCGCGCACTACTTCGCCTGTGAAGTGCAAATAAGCCAAATCGGGTTGTGCATTAGAGTAGACAGCTATTGATTTATCAAAGTGCCCTAATGCTTTTGCATCAAACTCCACGGTAATGATGCCTTTATCACCGGGGGCAATAGGCGTTTGTGTCCACTGAACTACGGAACAGGCACAGGAAGGATCCACCTCAGTAAGCACTAAAGGCTGGTCACCGGTATTGGTAATAACGTATTGTGCACTGGCAGGATGTTTCCACTCAATCTGTCCGAAGTTGTGGGTTTCTTTATTAGATGAAAAACGCGGTTGCGCCGCAGCAGTAAGTGCTACGGCAGCAAACGCATACATACATATCAAGATTCGTTTCATTCGTTTTCATTTTAGGATGCACAAAAGTAGGTGTTTTAAATGAGAGTTCCTAAAAGGGTGTTTTAAAATTACTACTCTACCTCTACTTTCATGGATGCCGAATGGGCAGCATACTCGGGTGCATAGGCACACTGTATAGTAGCTAATCCAGCCTCATATTGCCCGCTACGAGCCACACGATAGCTGTATTCCAGCACATACACACCTTTACTCAGGCTGTCGAAGAAGAAATTAGTAGAAGCATCCTCTATTTCTACATAATATCCTATTCCGCCGTTCCAGCGATAACCGGAAAGTGAATTCACCGGTTCGAAGCAAACCCCACGCTGGTCTTTCAACTGAACGAAATCCATTGCACGGCCAAGACGTATCGTCAGACGGGAAACCACTTTATCACCCACAGCCAACTGTGTAGCAGCAGTGGCTGGTTGCAGTTCCTTCTTTCCGGTAGCCAAAGTGCGTTCTACATAAAGTTTCTTTTCCACTGCCAATTCACCACCCTGCTGTTTCACATCGGAAATCGGTGAGAGGTATTGAGCATACACTGCACCCCAGGCAATACCTGCATCCCGTTTTTCTACAGTGATAGATTTGGCACGCAATTCGGGACTGCCTTGTGCAAAGCTTTCTTTAATATATCCCAGTCCGGGAACGGTAGTCTTAGCAGGACTATATGTTTCCAATACTTTATTACCAAGAACAATGCGTACATCACCACGGGTAGCCAACAAATCAGTCCCTTGGCAAAGCAATGCATAAACGGCATCCGCCGTTGCAACCGGTGAGTTCCAACTTGTAGTCTGCTTTTGTTTCAGTAACCAAAGCTTCATTTCTTCTACCAAGGCGTCATTGCCACCTGCCAGACGTAAAGCTTCCATTACTTCCACATGAACAGGAATAGGCTGCATTCCCCAACGGAAGGGCTTTTCATTGAAAGCAAAATAAGCTCCTTGTTCATTGGTTTGCACCAGATGTTCCTTAATGGAAGCAATAAACTCATTAGCTTCAGCCATACGGCCGGCTTTTAGTAGAATAATAGCCGACTGCGCTTTCATTCCCATTTCAGCCGTGTTCAGGTTCGTGCCAACTTTGGAAAGGAAGTAACTATAAGCAGCCTCATTGGCAGCAGGCACTTTCTCACCGGAAATAGCTATCAGATAGAGATAGGTCATTGCCGAATGTGAGAGGGTAGTTATTTTAGCTCCGTCTCTCTCCGCTTTACGAATACTCTTGTATTCCTCCAATGCTTGTTGATGCAGATATTTAAAAGCTGCCTGCTGCATAGAAAGGACATCACCGGAATTCTTTTGTCCGGTAAGTAAAGGCAGACGAACGAGAAGTTCGGTGATATATCCCGTCATGTTACGACTCCCCGGCATCCCTTTATACCAGCTCCATGCGCCATCGGCATCTTGCAGTTCTTTCAATCGGGTAAGAGTGGTTATATTATTATTTGCCAGGTTATTGAGATCGAACAGTGTAGCAATACGAGCTTGCTGCTCAGCTTCTGTAGTGGCCTCCAGTAACCAAGGACTTTCTTCAAGAAGGATATTCTTCACATCCTGATTCTTCTGCAGCTGGCTGAGGAAAGTTTCTTTCTTACCACCTTGCATACGCCAACTATCGAATACAGCTTTAATGCGTGGCTGGCTATTGGCAATGTAAGAAGCAAGGGAATTGGCATAATATGCGGCAGCCCAGGCAGTAGCATTATCTGTACGAGGTTGGCTCAATACCGGCAATGCTTGTACGGCATACCAGGCCGGATTTCCGGTAAACTCCACTGTCAGACGACGGTCGGTAGCCGTACGGCTGTTATTATTGAACAGGCTGTCCAGAGAGAAAGTGCGGGTTTCTTCACCTCGTATCGGCATAGCAAGAGTTTCAGTGATATATTCCTTATCACTCAATACAGGCAACAGGTGTTGCTCGCCATCGCTGAATGTACCACCATCGGCAATCATGCGTACGCCCAGCATATCCTGTTTATCCGTTACTGTGAAACGGAAGCTTACAGGAACTGTTTTTCCGGCTTCTACTGTGAAAGATTGGCGTTGTGTAGAAATCACTTTATCCGTCATCGGATCAAAGAGTACAAACTTCGTGATTCCTTTCAGGGCTTTTCCTGTCAGGTTGGTAATCGTTGCGGCAATACTGGTCTTATCCCCTACCCGTACGAAACGCGGCATATTAGGAGACAACATGAATTCTTTCACCGTGACGGTTGAAGCATCCAATTTCCCGATCATCATTCCTTTCGTATGAGAATACCCGCGGAAGTTCCAACGTGTCAGGCTTTGCGGCATGGTGAAGGAGAAAGAAATCTCCCCTTGCTCATTTGTGCGAAGTTGCGGATAGAAGAAGGCTGTTTCTGCAAAGTTCGTACGCAGTTCGGGAGCATCACCAAGTTCTACGGCAGCACCGGTTTCTTCGGTTGACACCATTTCTTCTTCAAATATCATATCTGCAGCATCGGCAGAAGAATCTTCAGCAACCATCTCTTTCATCCGTGGACTCGCCAATCCCCTTACCTGCACGCTTCCGGTCATGGTGGAGTTTTTCATAGCACCATAACCTACTACCAATGCTTCCTGTACACCTTCTTCCGAATAGAAAGTATCATAGACAAATGGAGGCACCTTCCAGTCTCGCATTGGGAAATAACAAGAGTAATAAACAGAGCCTGTATACCCATACGACCAATAAATCTGAGGCACAAACCGAGAATAGTTCACATAAAAACTCTGACGATTGGGATATATCTTATCTAAAGAGGCATCATACATAGTGGCGAGCATTTCAGCATCGGCAGGTGTACCTTGTGGTGTCTTGATAGTCAAGCGCCACTCTTCTTCTTGCCCGGGACGTAACTTGTCACGGAACACATCCCATTTCATTATCAATTCTTTATCCGGTCTACGCTTCTGTAAATCCACTTTTTCGAAATAGAGTTCTCCATCCTTGACAAAAGCAAACAGATATTCTATTCCGTCTCCATACTCTTCTTTATAAGGCACATCAAAACGGACAATGGAATCGGATAACTGAAGTGTTATACTGCTCAGGTGCTGCTTACCACTGAATATATCCAGCATCACGTAGGTATCTTTAAAGGAAGTTCCCAGACTGAACTGTGCAGGGTGTCCGGCATCAAACTGCGTATTACGTGAATAGAACCAGACGGGCGATGTCACAGGAGGACGATTATCATTATAGGAGAAAAGCACAATATTTTGTTTGTAGTCAACATCCCTACCCTGATCGTCCTTTGCTGTCAGTTGCAGTTCATAAGCGCCGGAAGGCAAATTCTTCCATTCCGGCAACAATACTTCCACATTCGAGGTAAACTGTCCGCTGAAACGGACTTCAGGCTTTCCATTCACAGTTTGCACCAAACGGTAATCCCCTTTCACCGATACAGACTCCATATTCAGGTTCCGGGCTACAAAAGTCAGTCGGATACTGTCATCCTTACAGATACGATCTTGTGTATCAACAGACAGAATCAATGAACGGTCTCCGGCAGACAAGGTCGTTACGGAAGTCTGTGTTTCACCGGCCTGATTGGTTACAGAGGCTTCTATCCGATAAGTATAGTAACCGGAAGTAACACCTTCTACACCTTGCAACCAGACAGGAATGGAGAACATTCCGTCATCACCTATCATTACGCTACCTGAAACCAGAGAAGTAGTATTTCCATAAGCTCTCCACCACGAGAACTGGCTGCGGGTAACAGTATAATTCAATTCCAACCCCTGCAAGGGCACACCACTGAAAGAACTTACCGTACCTTTCACCTGTACGCTATCTCCTATCTGGTAAGACTCTTTCTGAGAATCGAAGACGATGTCGAATGTAGGACGCTTATATTCTTCCACTTGTACAGATGTCCAACCGTTTGCTTTTCCTGTTCTAATAGAATAAGACCCGTTCAGGCAAGCAGTAGGAAGCACAAACTCAGTGGTAAACGAACCGAACTCATTGGTACGGACTTCTTTCTTTCCAATATTAGTATCATTCACATCGGTAAGCTCCACAGTATAAGTCTTATTGGAAAGCACCATAGCCGTATCACCACTTTGGGAATAAGCGATACCTTTTATATAAATAGTTTGTCCGGGACGATACAAAGAGCGATCCGTCAATATCTTCACTGCTTCGGATTCTCTGTCTGTATGATTCCAGGTTCCATTAGAGTTATTATAGATACGCTGCAATGGCATTGCCGTATCAGTGCCTTTCGTGGCAACCAACGAACGGAACTGCTTATTCCACGGTAGTATCACCTTACCCGATGCATCCGTAGTTTTCTGCTCCAATACCTTGTTTTCCCTGGTTCCATAACTTGAATAGAAAGTAATCTGAACATCCGCTACAGGTTTTCCGGTTTCAGCATCCAAGGTCACAACCTCATAATCTTTAGTTGAGAGAGGTATAGTCAATACTTTGAAACGAGTGAGATAAAGGTAGTTCTCGGCAGTTCGTCCTTTCTTATCATCAGGCACTACCTGTACTACATAAATACCCGGTTCGTCCGGCAACAACATACGATATGTACTATCTGCCGGAAGGTAATTAGCCGGACGCAACAAAGAAAAGTGTTCCGTTTTTACTTTACGGGCATACTTCTTATAGAAAGCAGGATTAATCACCGGCATATCCGTTGTAGCCTTCGACAGAGTAGTACGGAAGACATTCACCGTAAATCCATCCAAGTTACAATGAGTAACCCTCAATTTCAGAGAATCACCGGGATAGGTAACCTTGTCTGCACTAAAGTTCAGTTGCGGCTGCAAAAGGCTTTCTTTCAGCTCACGCAATGCAGATATCCGTTTATAGTCGGGATAAAGGTTGATGGCTTCATCACAAGTTTGCAAAGCCTTTTCATATTCACGTATATTGCGATAATAACGTGCTTTGGCTAAATAAGCCTCTGCACACACATCACGCTTGGCATAATCTTTAATAATGCGATCCAAAGCATGTAAGTATTGGTTCGGAGCTTCACTTCCGCCTTCTTTTACAGCTCGCAGACGAAGCAAAACATTCCCTTCTCTATTACGCCATTCCATATAATCCAGCATAGTCAGTACGGTAGCATCTTCCATGCCGGGCATCTTCCGATAGGTGTTTATCATCTGGCCATAAATGCCCATGATGTCTTTCTTTACCAATGAGTCCATCTCGAACCATGAAACTTTCTGTAAAGCATCAATGGCACGTGATGCCAACAAATGATACATTTCATGATGATAGTACTCACTTGCATCCCCTAAAATTACAAAAGGAATATAAGTACGCGAAGATGTTTTCAGCAATTCAGCAGAATCCTTCAATGCTTCTCCTGTATACTTCATCACCTGCTTCATGAAGAGGTTGCCGCTCCATTCACGAATATCTGCCGGCAAGGCTTCATCTTCCAGATCGAGCGAAGTGCGTTGCCGCAACTCCCATCGGTTATTATCTGCATAATTGGCATAGATACTTGCCACCAACGAATTCAACACGGCACGACTGACCGGATTTTGTTCACGCACCGCCCATTGTTCCAATCCTTTCAGATTGACATAGAAGCTATCAGGTGTCAGTACATTCTGAAATGTATTCCGACACATATAGGCTTTTAACATCTGCGGGGTATTCTTTTCCTGTTCCCCTTTCCGGAATATCTCATCCGTCAGTTTTATCACAGTTTGCGGCAAGCTCTTCTTTTGTGCCTGCTCCACTTGTTTCCACAACTTGTCAAACGACTGCGCATGCAGCATAGGTATCCCCCAAAAAGGTTGCCAGCAGTATTAAACTACAAATTCTTTGAATCCTTTTCATAGATATTATTCTATTAGTCTTTGTACTAACAACAAAGTAAGGGAATAAAGTTTAAACAAAAGCTGATTTTTATATAAAAAAGCTTTCAGGGGAATATAAAAGAAGCGAGGAATACGTTTTCCGGACGTACTCCTCGCTTCATCAAGTTTAGTTAAAATGCTTTCTTATTTCTTCAGGGTATACCCCATCATCAACATCTCATTCCGACCTACTTCGGCGAGAATGTTTCTCCATGTTTTAAAAATCTTTTTTTTCATAACCTTAAAAATTAAACTAATACCTAAAAATCAAATACACACAATCTAAAAAGAGGGGTTTAGTAAATTGTTGAATAACCCCAAACATGCTTATCAGCCTCGCTGATGTGCTTAAAAATTTTCTTTAACGTTTTCATTTTGTTATCCTCCTTAAAAAATCTTGTTATCCTATTAAATACATGTTTTATAACACAAAAATAATACCTTTGTTTAGAACAAACAGCAATATTCGGCAGAAAAGTATGTTTTATAACATATTTCTTGATCTAAATCAAAAATAAGAAGATCAAACAAGGAGGGAAGTGGAAAAAATGGCAGAAAAAGGAAAGAGTAACAAGGCATGGGACAATATGACAGAAAAAGAGTGAGGCTGTCTCCCACTGGGTACAGCCTCACACAACAACATTTTACTTTTCACGATGGTGAAAAAAAGGACTATTCTTCACAGAGTAGTTGTTTTATTAAAAAGGTATGCCCCGAAGGACATACCTTATATTAATTACTTAGGAAAGCATAGACTTAGTTACCTTCAGTTGATTTAACATCCATGTAAACTGCAGTCTTCACAGTACCCCACTTATAAGTTACGATTACAGGAATCTTAACCTTAAATGCTTGTACGTTATTTCCGTTATTCTTGTAAGTAATTGTACCATAGTCACCAACAACAGTAGAATTAGCCTGAGAAATAACAATCTTGTTAGTAACTTCAGACAGCTTCTTCGTTTCGATGTTATTACCATTCATGTTAGTTGTAATGTTAGCGATATCAGCTACAATAGACTCAACTCCATAATAAGTATAGTAACCAGTACCATCATATTCAACACCACTTGCACTTGTTCCCTTAGCAAACTTGTAATCTCTCCAGTCAGTCAAGTAAACAAGATCAAGCATCTTCACTGTATAACCTTCATCTGTAGCATCTACAAAGTATTTACCAGTGTTAGCAAATACATTAACCGGACGCAAGAATTCAGCATTGAATTGACCATCAGTCATCGGTAAACGCATGCTACACTCATTAGTCAATACCATATCAAGTATAGCAGTGAACGGAGCAACATCATGAGCAGAGATATTCAGGATAGCCTTAGCAGCAGCTGTTTGTTGATATTCAACATTGTTACCAACGATCTTAGCAACTAAAGAAGTTCCATTAGCATACAGTTCTTTACCGTTAGCAGCTACAGTCAATGTATAAGTTGCACCATCATTACCCTGAACCTTAACATTATTGTTTTTATCAGAGAAGATGTATTGATAAGAAATCTTATCCAACTTGAAGTCATCACTTACCTCATTATTCAATTTGAATGAAGGTTTGTTTCCTTCGAATACATTATCAACATTTACAGAGAATGAGCAATCGTTCGGAGTAACACCAGGAACTACTGTATTCATTCTGATATTATTCATGTTATTGTACCAGTATTCAGAGTTCTTGCTACCAGTATCGAAGCTTGCAGACGGAGTCTTAACAGTAGCAGTAAATGTAATAGTTACATCAGCACGTGACTTATCATTCTTAGGAACATAAGTAGCAGTTGCAATCAGTTTACCATTATTATTATTAACAGCATTCACCTGATCAGCAGAAGTTACTGTCCAAGCCAAGCAAACAGTTTCAACATTAGGATCAGCATCGTTCAATTCAACAACTTCACCATATTCACCAGTTTTCAAAGTAGCAATCTTCTGACCAGAAGCATTAGTAGAACTTGACTTCAATTCATAGATTGCGTGGAAATCTTCTTTAGTCAAACCTAACTTCTGATAGATATTAACATTCATTTCATCGAATAACAAGTTGTAAGTCTCAGGAGTACATTTCAACTTAAGATCACCACATGCCTTCGGATAGTCAGTACCAGCAACATCACCTCTTGTAATCTTGACTTTAATCCAGCCAACATTAACAACTTCACCGTTAGCAGCATTCTGAAGCTCTACACGTACCAAAGGCATACGACCAACAGCAGCAATAGGATCTTCAGTGATATCACCAACCTTAGCTGTCAAAACACTACCCTTCAAGTTTGCAAAGAAGCTACTCTGAAGAGTCTTGTTATCACCAACATAATAGTCTGACAAACTATAAACCAACTTCAAACCATAGTCAGCCAACTTGTCATTAGCAATAGTCTTATCACCTGTGCCAATCTGCTTCATCGGATCAGTGTCAGTCCATTCTGTATAATGAGTTTCCACATACTTAGACAAATCAATACCCTCCTTGTTATTGTAAGCAACTTCACAAAGTGGTTCTGCATTGATTGCGTCTTCAGCCTTACCAACTAAGCTACGTGCATTATCAGCACCATACAAGTGAGCTTTGTGTACACCAGCATCTTTAGCATTAGCTAGAACAAATTCTTTCAAAACTGATTTGTAAATAGCAGCATAGTCAGAATTAACGACTTTAGTGCCACCGTTTACTTCTACAGTAGCTTGCAGATTCATCACAGTAATCTTAGAAGCATCAATCTTCTGGATAGCTTCACTATTACCATTGAATACAACTTTCAAAATACCATTAGTAATAGAACATTTTTCCAAATCGATATTAGCAATGTTAAATCCAGTAGCACGTGTGCCAACGAATTCTTTATCATCTGCAGACAATACTAATTTAGAGATTTGTTTCATAGTAACACCAACCGGGTTTACGTGATAGTAAGCAACCATATCCGGAGTGATATGACTATTAGAAGCAGGAGAAAGAGGAGCATTCCAGATTTCACCCTTTTCTGTTACAGTCTGGCTCTTAACAGTCCATTTGTCATAAGTCAGGTTAGTAGCTCTCATAGCTTCTACACCGCTCAGATATGCTTCGGGAACAAAAACCAAGCTTGTCAAAGGCAGTGCATCCTGAATATAGAAATTAGAGCTTTCACCATTATCTGTTACAGTATAACCAATGATTACACCATCTTTCTTAATTGCAGCAATACTGCTTGTTGCTTTCGGAATAGTAACGTTTGTTTTAACGCCATTATACAAAATTTCTCCTGCAGCGTTAATCGTCAGCTGCGTAGGATCAAAGCTTTCTCCAACTTCAGCAGTAGGAAGAGTAGCAGATGAAACCTCAGTACCATCTTTCTTCAAAATAACTTTGCCATCCTTTATCTCGATAGTGTAGTTTGGAAGGTTTTGGGCTATTTTGCAAGAAACACTCTTATCGTTACTATCAACGATAGTCAATGTTCCAGTTGCTGCATCGTAAGATACACTTTTTACCCCATTGTTTCCAATAGCAGTTTTCAAGTCAGTAAGGCTTTGGTTGATTTGACCGATTTCGTTGTCAATACGTTTGATGTCATCATCGTAATCCTTACAACTGATGAAAGACGTCGTGGCAGCGAATGTCAATGCTCCAAAAAGCACCACTTTAACAAATCTTTTTCTCATAATCGCTTTTAATTTACATTAATAATATATTATTAAACACTCAGTTTCAATAAGACAATTCTATGTCCTTATACATAAACACAAATTATATTTCTTTTACGAAGAGGCTTTTCCTCGTCCGTTACTTTATAGGTAACGGCATAAAATACCGTGCAAATATAATTGATTTTATATAATTGTGCAAATAAAGCTGTTTTTTTTGTGATATTCATTAAAAAAAGAGTAATAGTATTCAAAAAACATTCGATTATGAAACAAAAGTTATTATTGGAAATGCTATCCACCACCATTCAGGAGCTTCGTGCTAATGGTCAATGGGGCACCGCTCACGTTTATCGAAGTGCCCGCAATTCTTTTTCTACATTTAATAATAATAAGGATATACCATTTTACAAATTGGATCCTAACTTATTAAAAAGCTTTGAGATATATCTTCGTCAACGCAAATGTAGTTGGAATACCGTTTCTACTTATATGAAAGTATTAAGAGCTATTTATAACCGAGCAGTAGACAATGGATATGCTTTATATGTTCCGCGACTTTTCAAGCATGTGCATACAAGTGTGTGTGCGGATCAAAGAAGGGCTTTAGAGGTTTCTGATATAGGGAATCTGCTTTGTGAGACAGAAAAAGCATCCTCGTGTGGCTCTTTACCTATAGAGTTGCAAACTACGAAGAACATATTCGCACTCATGTTCTTACTACGCGGTATTCCGTTTGTAGATTTGGCATATTTGCGTAAAGCAGATATTCAAGGTAATACTCTAAAATACCGTAGGCGAAAGACTGGACGTTTATTGACTGTAATGTTGACACCTGATGCTATAAAACTTATACGTATAGTAGCTAAAACAAAGCCGGAATCTCCTTATCTTTTTCCCTTTTTATCAAGCCCAGAAGGTACAGAAGCTGCTTATCATGAGTATCAATCATCCTTAAGGATGTTTAATTATCGATTATCCCGATTAAAAAATATATGAAAACTGCTGCTCATCTAAGTTCCTATACTATTAGGCATACATGGGCAACAATGGCATATTATTGCGAAATACATCCAGGTATTATATCAGAAGCGATGGGGCACTCGTCTATCAAAGTGACGGAAACTTACTTAAAACCGTTCCAAAATGAGAAAATAGATAATGCTAATTCGCAAGTTATCTCTTATGTGAAAGAATACGCAAGTATTGTTTAGAGATTTATCAGAATAATAATCGGTTTTACGTTCACCCCGGGGAATAATATTCTTCGGGCATATTTTTGTGTCCCTACTCTTCCAATGTCTTTTTGCGTCATATTGCTCAATATTAATTAATTGCATATTCTATCCAAGTATTTTAGCTTGAAAACCTCTTTGTTTTCTCTTTTTTTGCCAATGTCAACATTATCGCAGTATTCAAAATTTACAGAATATATCAATAGCTAATGGCTAAAAATTATGAGAAGTTACATTTCTTAGAAAAGGTTAAATCAATTATTTGATTTAGACTCTGTTACCTATAAAGTAACGGTTTTAAATAAGTGAGGATTTACAAATGAATTTTTATTATTCTTTATTTTTTAAATTTATAAATTTAAAGTTTTTTTATTATGAACAAAAAATTTCTAAGTGCAATCCTGTTTGGAGCTTTGATGATAGGTTCTACAGGAACGTTCACGTCTTGTAGGACTACGATGACGACATCAAGGACTTGCAGGGGCAGATTGATGCCAACAAGACTGCAATTGACCAAATCAATGCTTTGATCAATAGCGGTTCTGTTATTACAGGCGTTGATAAAACAGACAAAGGGGTTACTGTTACTCTGAGTAATGGCAACAAATTTGAATTGACTAATGGTACTAATGGTAATAAGGGAGAGGATGGAAAACCTGGCTCTGTTGTCACTATTGGTGAAAATGGCAACTGGTTCATCGACAATGTTGACACTGGCAAACCATCTAGAGGGAGCATCAGGTTCTGCCGGAACTAGCGCTTCTACCATTTACTATGTTCCAGGAACATCAGGCGATGAAAAAGGGGTTTGGGTAAAGGTTACAGTAGCAGCCGATGGTACCGAAACAAGAGAGGCTACAAGCAATACTTGGTTACCTGCAGGTACTATAACTGCTGTTGCTGATGACAATACTATTACATTGTTCAATGTGAGTGGTGTAGATGGCGGTAAAGTTGTACTGGCAAGAAGCAATAGTTTCTTGAGCTCCTTGAGCTACATGACAACTAATATCAATGAAGATTTGGGTAAAGTTGCATTCTTCCCTGTTATTGGTTATGACTACGCTTCTTGGGAAAACAGTCCTATTTATGAGCATAATTCAAGCAAGAAAGATACAAAGGAAGATGCTAAATACATTACGATGTATGAAGGTTGGTTGAACATGAACTATAAGGTTAATCCTGCCACTATATCAAAAGATGCATTTACTGTTCTAGGATTCGATCATGGAAAGGCCTATACAACCAGAGCTATTGCTCAAGAGTTAACTATTGGCACATGGGGGCTGAATGATGGTACCTTGTCTGTTCCTATCAAAGGTTTGCAGATGATGCACTATGGCAACCTCTTTGATGATCCATTGGTGAAGAATGGTGGTAAGGGTATTGAGCAAAAAGATAAGTTCGGAAACCAAGTTGATGAATTGGCTCTTCAGGTAAAGAATAGCAAGGAAAGTGCAGCTGCTGACGGTGTTGTTACTTCTGAGTACATCACAATGAAGCGTATGGTAGTTGAACAGGAAGATGTTATGATTGGTCTAAATAAAGATATCAATTTGGACAAAGCCGTGACATTAAACCGCGACTTACACCGTATGTATCAGCTTGCTTGGAGTGCAGATAAGAAGAATACTTATAAGGCGGATCTTGCTGTGAATATCAACGTTCCTTTCGATGGTATTACAGATTTGAGCGAATATCTTGAAGAATATGCTATCCGTATTCATACTAATACTGGATATGATAAAGGTAAAGGCATCAATGAACTTGATGGCAAGAATTCTGAGTGGCAAGCTACTTTGACAGAACTTGGATTTGACAAGCTTTCTTTGGAATATGCTATCGAACCTTATACAAAAAGCTCAGGTAGACCAGAGTGAAGGTGCGGAAATATACGACAAAGAAGAAGTGATGAAGTATCTCGTATTGGACGGAAGCAAAATTTCATTCCATAAGGAAAATACAGCTTCTATTGGTCGTGAACCGATGATCAAGGTTTCATTATATGCAGGTGAAGGTGATAACAAATTATTGGTTATGACTAAGTTGCTGAAATTGAAAGTTGTTCGTAATATCCAGCAAGATAAGTTACCAATAGCACTGGATCATTTAAAAGATCAGATACTACCGTGTCAGCCATTTGATGGGGAAAATACTTTGGGTGGATATATTGATATGGATAAGGTATTCAATGCTTTGAACATGAGTAAGGAACAGTTTGTTAATACTTATATTCGTTTAGCTACTGACTGGTGGAATTATCAACGAGGAACACTCGTTATTAAGAAAGATGGCAAAATTCTTGATGCAGATCATGCTAATGCTGTTTATATGAATATTCAAAACGTAGAATGGTATGAAGATGGTACATACCAAAACAACAGATTGCCACTGTATATTAAACCTTATGCATTACCGGGTTTATATACCGTAGAAATCACATACGAAACTAAGTCTACTGAAGCTGCTTACAAACAGGTTGTCATTACAGATGAATTTAGGATTGATTATCCTGAAACTTCATTGACTTACAATCCTAATATGTGGAACGGCACTGAAAACATGCTGGTTTACGGTCATGCAACGAACAATAGTGACTATGACAACCCGCTTGTAATGGAAGGTTACCTTGAAAATGGCTTCACTAAGTACACTGGTTCTTCTTGTCCGAAAGCTACTTCTACGTTGCATTTCGAAATTATCACAGATAATAGTACAGAAGGTCAATACAATAAGGCAAACTTCTATGCTGATGGTGCTTGGCGCGTAACAATCGCAGAAGTAACTGATGGTACAGGTGCTGTTAAGCATCAGATAAAATTGGATGATACATGGGATGCTACAGCCGGTAAATATGGTAACTTCAAGTATGCTAAGATGGTAAACAAGAACATTAAGGTTAGAGCTTACTCTATCTTCAATGGTATTCTTGACTGCCCGAACCATGATGCAACTACTCCTGTTTGTGGTACAGCGAAAGCACACAAAGCAGGCTGTGTAAACAATGCTACGAATAGCGCAATCTTTGATGTTAAGTTCGTTAATCCGGTTGCATTTGCTGATTACACTAACGACAAGTGGTATCTGATTGACAAAGCTCCGTCAACGACTGAATACGGTTATCAAGTTCCGTTGTACAGACTGTTTAGAATATATGATACTCACAAGTCTACAACTAACGGTATCATTTGGGGAACCGACTCAGCAACAAGGCTGGTGGGAACAAGGTTCAAACAAGGATAAAGTTGGTGTAGGTCTGCGTACTTTGCACGGATTGAAGATCACTTACGTTGTTGACATCGCCAAGAATAAAGTATTGGCTGACGACGGTGTATTGACCAATGTACGTGTTGATGGTCTGTCTTTGCAGAATGGTAAGGTAGAGAGTGAAGGTCCTGGTATCCTTACTTGGGTTAACTCCGGTGATGCAGTTATCAGTGCACAACCAATCGTTGTTACCATTAAAGCTTACTATGGTTGGGCTCCTACGGATTATACTGAACACAATGTTACAGTACAGGTTTATCCGGCAGACAAGGAACGTCCGGCAACATTGCCGACTCCGGGTATTGTAACGGATGGAACAAAGTATTAATAACATACTGATTCTTTAAGAGTGGAAGAGGGTGTTCAAAACACACCCTCTTCTTATAAACAACATAACTACTCTGTGAAGAATAGTCCTTTTTCACCATCGTGAAAAGTAAAATGTTGTTGTGTGAGGCTGTACCCAGTGGGAGACAGTCTCACTCTTTTTTATATAGATAATCGGAAGTGGATATATATTCGTTTATAATAGAATAGAATATAGGAACACTCGTTTTTTATTTCAAGCGTATAGTATATCTTTACTATCATAATTCCTGCTATTTAGATCGTTTTGAAATCAAACCTTCGGAAAATATACTTTATAATTGAATGTCGATTTTGCGGAGGAGATAAAGAGAAAGGATTGTGAAAGCGAACTTGTCATATACTCGGACGGAAAGAATTTATATTGGGGACAAGAAGGCAAGAAAGTGGAAGATAGCCCTTATTAGCAGGGTACTGTCATCATTCTTAAATTACGCTCTGACATCTGTATAGACCCAGATAAAGTAGTAGATTACATATCAAATAAATACTATCTTTGCAATATGAAAACGACAGTATTCAAATTTAGATCATTCGGTGAAAACCTTGGAGCCCGGGTTTTGGGTGAAAAGGTTCGTCAGGACTTGATAGCAACTATCGAATCCTCTGAGTGTGTGATTTTAGACTTTGAAGGAGTGAATGTTGTTTCCAATTCATTTGCAGATGAATGTATCGCAAAACTGATCCCTATTTTAGGGTTTAATAAGTTGAAGCAAAAAACTACTTTTAGAAATATAAATGACTTTGCACGAAAAAATGTTCTGATAGCCCTTCGACGGAGATTGTCCATAATATGTTCAGAATAACTTAATATAGGAAGAGGTGGTATTTTATGAATATCGCCTCTTTTTTTTTTCCCCAAGCAAACCATTTTTAGGACTTTTCTATAAAGATACAACATGACGTGAGAGAACTTAAAAGCCACGTAATAAAACCAGATGAAGCAGAAAAGACACAGATGTATTGCTGTGACTGGAGGAAGGAATCTTGCCTTACTGTCAATTTACCTATTTTGCGTGAATGTTAAACACAATGCAATATTGAAAAAGTATCTTGTTTTCCTTGCATACATGTAACTTATAAATTACCTTTGCTCTATGAAAGTTAGAGAAGTAGTAACATATAAAGGCTATTTTGATGAGTTTTTCAAGCAACAACCGCAAAAGGTTCGTGATAAAATCATCAAAGTATTAGATATTATCGAGCAGATAGACCGAATACCCTTGACATACCTAAAATACATTGAGGGGACTAATGGGTTATTTGAAGTTCGTGTACAGCTTGGCAATAATATATTTCGTATCTTTTGTTTCTTCGATGGTAACAAGTTGGTAGTTCTATTAAGTGGCTTTCAAAAAAGACCCAAAAGACACCCTCCGAAGAAATAAAAAGAGCTGAACGCCTGATGACTGATTATTACGAAGAAAAAGGAAAGGAGACATTCAAATGAATACAAAGACATTAGATCAGATTAAAGATGAATATTACGGTGAAGTCGGGATGCCGGAACGGGATCGGCTCGAACGAGAACTTGTGGCTTTGCGCATCGGTTTCAAAATACGAAGTGCCAGAGAGAAGTTGGATTTGACACAGGCGGAACTTGCAAGTCGTATTGACAAGAAACGAACATTCATATCAAAAGTCGAAAATGATGGAGAGAATATTACTCTCAAAACATTGTTTGATATTGTAGAGCGTGGACTTGGTGGTAAACTTAACATTGAGGTTCAGCTATAATATTTTAATTTTAAAAAAGGTAACGCTTCCACTAACAATGGGAGCGTTCCTTTTTGTTTAGACATTTCCCTTGCTTTTCTCGCATTCGTATTTTCGCTTTTCTTCTTGGGGATGAAACCTTGTAGGCTTAAAATGCAAGATTGCTTAAATGGGCTGAAATCCACCTAACTCTAAATGCCATTTTCCCTTCTCTATAAAGAGCAGAATTTCATATTCATGCTCATTTTATATATATTGCACGATGAAATTATATAAATTATTTAGGAATGAATAGAAATGAAGTTACTTTACAGAAGATGTTCTCAATAATAATTGAGGAACTTCGCGAAAACAGCCGATGGGGAACAGCGCATATCTATCAGGCTACGTCAAATGCCTTTTCTGCATTTGTAAACAATCAAGAACTGCCCTTACGTAAATTAAATTCCGCAATACTGAAGCGGTTTGAGAACCATCTGAGGCAGCGGAACTGTAGTTGGAATACGGTTTCTACCTACATAAAAACAATACGCTCTGTCTACCACAGAGCTGTTGATATGAAATGCGCCCGGTATATACCAAGACTGTTTGAACACGTTTATACGGGTACGCGTGCGGATAGAAAGAAATCATTGGAAACATCGGATATAAGCTACCTGGTTCGTCAAACGGAAATGAGCATACAAGAAACAAATTATTTATCTCAAAATCAGCAGACAAAGGTATTCTTCGTTCTTATGTTTATGCTGCGTGGCATTCCGTTTGTCGACCTGGCCTACCTGCACAAGAGAGATCTGCAGGGCAATGTATTGTCTTACCGTCGTCGTAAAACCGGACGGGCTTTGACGGTGATGCTTACCCCTGAGGTAATGCAGTTGGTGCGTCTGGTAGCTGATAGGAATATGGATTCACCTTATCTGTTTCCTATTCTACAGAGTGAGGAAGGTTCAGAGGCTGCATACCGGGAATACCAGTCTGCTTTGAGAGGCTTTAACCGGCGCTTGTCTACTCTAAAACAATCTATTGGAATGAAGTCTGCTCTCAGTACTTATGCCGCCCGACATACCTGGGCTACAATGGCTTATCACTGTGAAATTCATCCCGGAATCATCTCGGAAGCAATGGGACATTCGTCCATTGCAGTTACAGAAACTTATCTGAAGCCTTTTAGTAATAAGAAGATAGATGAAGCTAATCGGATAGTAATTTCTTTTTTGTAAAAAGTGGCGGATATTTAGTATAAAAGGTGTAATTCCTCTTTATAATATAGCTTAGTATTGTCACATAATATTTAGTTTCTTCAAGGAGTGCTTTGAGGAAGGGAAAGACTTGACTTTATACAAAATACCCTAATTTTTATAATGTAATAATAATCAATATGTTATACTTTTATTGACTCCTCTTTTCTTCTTCAAATTCTCCTTTCCTTCATTTTTCAATGTCTCCTTTTAGGAACTGCTTTTTTCTCTCATATATTCATACTGCTACATTTTCTCATCTCCCACCAAACAGCCTTCCTATGGCCATAATTCCTTGAATGTTAACGGATTTAACGAGATTTTATTACCTATAAAGTAACGGCTCTAAAAAGGTGAGGATTTACAAATGAATTTTTATTATTCTTTATTTTTTTAAATTTATAAATTTAAAGTTTTTTTATTATGAACAAAAAATTTCTAAGTGCAATCCTGTTCGGAGCTTTAATGGTAGGTTCTACAGGAACGTTCACGTCTTGTAAGGACTACGATGATGACATCAAGGACCTGCAGGGACAACTGGACAAGAAAGCTTCACTTGATGAATTGAACTCTAAGGTAAGTGCTTTAGAGGCTGCCATCAATGGAGCTAAGACTGATGCGACTGCTGCTAAGACTAAAGCAGAAGAAGCACTGACCAAAGCTCAAGAAGCATTGGACAAAGCTGGACAAGGGGGCTCATCTGCAGAAATCGAAGCTCTGAAAGCAGCTTTGGAAAAAGCACAGTCTGATTTGCAAAAGCAAATCGACAAATTGGCTTCTTTGGATGATGTAACAGCAAAAGTTGCTGCTCTGAAAAAAGAGCTTGAAGCAGACTTTGTTACTGATGAGAAGTTGCAAGCTTTATCTACAAAGGTTCAAACTTTGACTGATGAAGTAGTTAAATTGATCGGTCACCGTTTGACTAGTCTGGCTGTAATACCGACTACTCATATTAATGGTATCGCTGCTATCACTTTCACTACTTTGCAATATACTCCGCAGAAGTATCAGGTAGTAGCTGATCACAAATCAGAAGTACATGCAACAACTCCGGTTCTGGACCACGTTAATGCTGCGACTAAAGCTAATTACATTTCTACGGAAAAGAATAAAGCTTATTTCCATGTAAGTCCGAGTATAGGTATCCGTACTCAAGATATCAAATTGCCTTCATTCGATGGTTTGAAGTCTGAGAACATCATAACCAGAGCAGGTGTTGAAATTACTAACAATAAGCCTATCGAAGTTACTGGATATAACATCAATGATAAGGGCGTATTGGAAGTAACATTCAAGAAAGAAAAGAGCTTCTTGAATACACAGCTTAATACTTCTACGACTGGTACTAAAGAATCATTCTATATGGCTTCTTTGAAAGCTCCTATCGCAGAAGCTAACTATACTGCAGATGAAGCTAAGGATCTTGCAGCTGGTACTATTGACGGTGTTTATGTAAACTCTGAATATGCCCGTATCGAGGAACTTATCAAGTTACCTTATCTTGCTAACATGAGAACTGATTATAGCAAGACAACTACTGGTAACTTTGCTGATGAAACTCAGACTGATGCTAACGGCAAATTCTATGTTCACTATCATGACTCTATCTGCCTGTATAAGTCTGATGCAAACTCTTTGATCGATGTTTACCAGCCCTACGACAAAGCTCTTGATCTGAAGACATTGGTGAAAGTTTGTGTAAGCGATATCAATAATGATCATAGCAAACATGAAGGTTTGGATAACTATGCTGACTATGGTTTGGCATTCCGTTTCCGTTTGGCTAATGCTGCTTACATTCCGCAGAACGATAATACAAACAAGACTGACCAACAGAAGTTTGCTCAAATCGATTCTCCTGAAAGTGGTATCATGACATCTAAAGTATATAACATTCCTGAATCAGCTACAGCTGTAGGTCGTGAGCCTATCGTTTGCGTATCTTTAATCGATACTCAAAACGGTAACGCTTTGATCGCTCAACGTTATATCAAGATTAAATGGACTATGGAAGGTAAGACTCTGTCTGTTCCATTCCAGCCTACTCTGTTCAATTGCACTGTTGAAAACCGTGTTAATACAGAAATGATGAACACAATGATCTACGACAAGGCTAAGACTGGTGGTATGACTAAGAATGAATTCCATTCTATCTATACTCAGTTCGTAGATGGTACAGGTGCTGGTACAGCTATAGATATCGCTAATCCTGAAGAAGGTGTTGAATCTCACAATATCTTGTGGACATTGTCTGAAGCTGATCTGGGCGTATTCTGGCCTACTCAGCAAGAAAAGACGTTCACGAAGACTGTTATCTACAAAGATCCTAAGGGTATCAATGCTGATATTACCGTTGTGATGACAAGAACTGTCTATATGCCTGCTTTAAATGTATGGGGCCACATGGGTACATACTGGAAAGGTGACAAGGTATATGAAGTATTCAACATCAACCCGATCGTTTACGGTACTAAGGAATCTAACCCGGCATGGAACGTAGTTACAGGTACCAACCCAACATGTAACATCTATACTGACCTGTTGAATGGCTTCTTGGATGACAGATATAAGAAACCGACTGACGGTGCTGCAGGTGTAGTATATTACACTGACAAGAATGTAGCTGGTAAGAAATTCTACTATCCTTCTTTCGGTCCTGCCCAAGCTGGTGCTACTATGGGAGCTAACTCTAATGGTGTCTATTACAATGATCTGGGTGTAAGATTTGTATTTGACAAGGCAAGAATTGCTAACTACAAGTATACTTGGAAAGACGGTAAAGAATACACAGCTACGTTGAAGAACAATGATACTGAATTGTGGATCAACGGTCAATTGGCTGCAACTATTGTGAACCATGCAGCTAACCTGTTGAACGCAGCTGAACAAACTTACAACATTAAGTTGGAAGAAGCTGTTCCTGCTCATCCTGTTACTGACTTTACTAATCAGCCGACAGAAGCTGCTAAAGCATTGGTTGGTAAGCTTGTTCCTATCAATTTGGTAGCTGATATCTGTGGTAATGGTAAGAATGTAACTACAGTTAAGCAATATGAAGCTAACATCATCGAACCGTTACAGGTTAAGAAGGGTGAAATTAAGAACTTCATCGATGCTCAAAACGAAGGTAGTACAATTGATGTAACTGACGCATTCACTTACTATTCTTGGAATGACAACAACCAGGTTGTTGCTAAGACTGGCAAGGGTGACTTAGCAGAAAAGCTGTATGAGTTCTACCAAGTAAGAGAAGCAGGTTGGCCGTTGGTAGCTGGTTCTAGCACTTTGGATGTAACTAAGATCAAGACTAACTTGAAACCTGAAGGTGGTAACTTGGAACCTGTTGAAGGTTACACTCAAGGTAGCTTGCCTGCAAACGTTGAGATCAAGTACGAACAGAAACTTGTTGATGGTAAATTGAAAGACGTTCTGACTTATTACAACTATAGCGGTACTCCGGTTAACAAAGCTTATAAGCTGTTTATCCCGGTTGAATATGGCTACAAGTGGAAGACTCTGATCAATGTTTATGAAGTGACTGTAGCTCCTAACTCTGGAACTCCTGGTAACTAAATAAAGATTAGATACTAAATAAAAAGAGTATGTCCTTCGGGGCATACTTTTTTTAAATGAAACAACTACTCTGTGAAGAATAGTCCTTTTTTTCACCATCGTGAAAAAGTAAAATGTTGTTGTGTGAGGCTGTACCCAGTGGGAGACAGCCTCACTCTTTTTATAGCCATTCACTCTAACTACTCAAAAAAAAGCGCTATAACAAACAAATGGAGGACAAGAAGAAGGCGGTAAAAATGCTTAAGCTTTTTTACCGCCTTCTTTATAATAGAATACTAATTACTTTTCCGGTGTCTGTTCCAATGTAGCTACCAAGAAATCATAGAACTTGGAAACTGTCGGAATCAAAGCACGTTCATCCGGTGAGTGCGGAGAGCGCAACGTTGGTCCGAAGGAAATCATATCCAATCCCGGACAGTTAGCACCAATAATACCACATTCCAAACCTGCATGAATTACTTTCACTGCCGGTTCTACACCGAATTGTTGCTTATAAGACAACTTCATGGCGTGCAGAATAGGAGAATCCACATTAGGCTGCCAACCCGAATAACCTCCACTTAATTCCACCTTCATACCAGCCATAGCAAAACAAGCAGTCAGGCTGTCAGCCAGAAATTCTTTCATTGTATCGCAAGAGCTACGTGCCAGGATACGAACTTCCGCTTTACCACCACCAATAATAACAATAGCCAGATTAGAAGAAGTTTCCACTGTATCAGGCACAGTAGGAATCATACGCATCACGCCATCCTGACAAGCCATCAATACATTAATCATATTGTCTTGAATTTCCGTAGGAACAATAGTTGCAGGAAGCTCAACAGATTCAACAGTCAGAGTGATACCGCTTTCAATCGGAGCGTATTCCGCATTGATCTGTGCTTCATATTCCTTAATATAATCTTCCAGTCCTTCCGTATCTTCAGGATTAAACACCAATACAGCACATGCTTCACGAGGAATAGCATTACGCATATTTCCACCCTCAAAACTTGCCAACTGAGAATCAAACTCAATCAAGTCATCATGCACTATGCGAGCTAAGAGCTTATTAGCATTTCCACGACCCTGATTGATCTCCAGACCGGAGTGACCACCACGCAGACCTTTCAAAGTAACCTTACGGGCTACAAGATCGGCAGCAGGTGCTTCTTCTTTATATTCCAATGTAGCAGTCAGATCGATACCACCGGCACAGCCAATATATAATTCGCCTTCATCTTCAGAATCAAGATTCAACAGGATTTCACCTTTCAGTGTACCTGGCTTCAAGCCGAAAGCACCGTACATGCCTGTTTCCTCATCTTTCGTAATCAGGGCTTCCAACGGGCCATGTTTCAGACTGCTATCTTCGAGCACAGCCATAATAGCTGCAACGCCCAGACCATTGTCTGCACCCAATGTAGTACCTTTAGCTTTCACCCAATCGCCATCGATATAGGTTTCAATAGGATCTTTTGTAAAATCGTGAACAGTATCATTGTTCTTCTGGGGCACCATATCCATGTGCGCCTGAAGAATGACGCCTTTGCGGTTTTCCATCCCCGGAGTAGCAGCTTTACGAATGATAACATTGCCTATTTCATCGACAAATGATTCCAAGCCTAAGCCTTTTCCAAAATTAACAAGGAACTCGGTTATCTTCTCCATGTGTCCGGACGGACGGGGAATTTGAGTCAGCGAATAAAAATGCTTCCACACATTCTGTGGAGCTAATTGCAAGATTGTACTCATAACATTTTAAAAGTTAGTTTTCGCAAATATACATTTTTATTCCCAAACTATGCAAGAACCTAAACTTTTTCCTGTGAAAAACCAACATTGCAGTAAGCACAAAGAAACGCCCGGTGCCTACCAAACCTGTACCATCTCCGTACCATCTCCATACATATACAACCGAATTTGGTACGGACTTGACACGGACTTGGTAGGGAGTTGGTAGGGTCCGGATGCGCCCCCTACATTAACGAATCTATTTTGAACGATTGACCAATGACAGATGCAACCATCCATAAATACCCAGTACAATAACCAGCAATGTCTGTATACCATGCACTATCAACGCAAAAACTCCTGCATCGGTAGCATTGACACCATATAACATCATCATAGTAATAACAGCAAAGTGCCATGGACCTGCACCATTGGGAGTAGGAACAATCACTGCGAAAGTGCCGCCCACAAACATCACCAAGCCTGCCAGAAAGCTCAGATGCTCAGTAAAAGAGAAGCAATAGAAAGTGATATAGAAGTGATAAAAATAGCATATCCATATAAGTAAGGTATAGAGAATGAAAAGCGGTATATTCTTCACACTCTTCAATGACATCACACCTTCCCATACATTCAGCACCACTCCTTTCACTTTCTCAAAGAAAGAAAGCATGCGCAGAAGAAAATAGAGTAATGCCAATACACCAATGATACTAAAAAGAACAACATAAAACCAGGGAGACGTCACCAGATGCACCAGCGAAGGAACTTTGGTACCCGTCTCTTCAAAAAAACGAAGGAAGACAGGCATCTGTATCAGAAAAGTAATCCCGGTAATCACAAGGATGGTCAACGTATCTATCAAACGTTCCGTTACCACTGTTCCAAGCGATTTGGCAAAAGAAACATCATCATATTTGGCAAGTACTCCGCAACGGGAAACCTCTCCTACCCGAGGAAGAATAAGATTGGCTGCATAAGAAACAAAGATAGCATCTACACAATCACCCGACTTGGGATAAGCACCAAGCGGGGCAAGTGTTTGCTTCCAACGCCAGCCACGAAACACATGACTCATCACACCAAAAAATAAAGAAAACAGCATCCATCCCCAGTTCGTTCCATGCAGAAGTACTTCTTTGGCGCGTGCAAAATCAAAATCTCGATACACCCAATACAAGATAAAACCGCCCAAAGCGACCGGCAAAAGGATCTTCAGTGTCTTTTTTAATAGTTTATTCATGCAGAATTCGTTATTCTTCATCGAAAAGGATTACCTTTGCGAGCTGCAAAGATAGTGCAAATAGGAAGCAGAACAAAAGAAGCTTGCTTATTTTTAATGCTGAAGTATGGCCTATATTCGCGGAGCAAAGAGAGTGCAACAGTAATGATTGAGTGGATAAATGAGACTAGTAAAGCCTAAAAAGTTTCTCGGCCAACATTTCCTGAAGGACCTGAAAGTGGCGCAGGATATAGCCGATACCGTAGACGTATGTCCCGGGCTTCCTGTATTGGAAGTGGGTCCGGGCATGGGGGTATTAACCCAGTTCCTGGTGAAAAAAGAACGGCCGGTGAAAGTCGTGGAAGTGGACTATGAATCGGTAGCTTATCTCCGCGAAGCTTATCCGTCACTGGAAGATCATATCATCGAGGACGACTTCTTGAAAATGAATCTTCACCGGTTGTTCGACGGGAAGCCTTTCGTACTGACTGGTAATTACCCGTATAATATTTCCAGCCAAATCTTTTTCAAGATGCTGGACAACAAGGAACTGATACCTTGTTGCACCGGTATGATACAAAAAGAAGTAGCCGAGCGTATTGCTGCCGGCCCCGGAAGCAAAACATACGGCATTCTAAGCATATTAATACAGGCATGGTATCGTGTGGAATATCTTTTCACCGTACATGAGCATGTATTCAACCCACCGCCTAAGGTGAAAAGCGCTGTCATTCGCATGACACGAAACGAAACTCAAGCCCTCAGCTGCGATGAAAAACTATTCAAGCAAGTGGTGAAGACCACTTTCAATCAACGCCGCAAAACCCTGAGAAATTCGATAAAACCCATACTCGGCAAAGACTGCCCACTGACGGAAGATGTTTTATTCAATAAACGACCGGAGCAACTATCGGTACAACAATTCATAGATCTGACCAACCGGGTTGAACAGGCTTTGAAAGAGATTAGAGAAAAAAGTAATGAAACCAATGAATGATATTTAGCAGGCGGAGTTCCAGCACTACGCTGATAAATTATCATTAAAGCAAGAGGAGGAAGATTATGGAAATGGACGAAGAATACATTGACAACGTCAAAAACCTCATAGAGCAAAAAGACGCCGAAAACGTCAAAGCGCTCCTGATAGACTTACATCCTGCGGACATTGCCGAACTGTGCAATGACCTGAGTCCGGAGGAAGCACGGTTCGTATACCGTTTGCTGGATAATGAAACCGCAGCAGACGTATTGATGGAAATGGATGAGGATGTCCGTAAGGAATTCTTGAAATACTTCCTTCCGAAACAATCGCCAAGCGGTTTGTGGACTACATGGATACGGACGATGCTGTAGACCTGATGCGTGAGCTCGACGAGGACAAGCAGGAAGAGGTTCTCTCGCACATCGAGGACATCGAACAGGCAGGAGACATCGTCGACTTGTTGAAGTATGATGAAGATACCGCCGGTGGTTTGATGGGTACGGAAATGGTAGTCGTGAACGAGAACTGGAGTATGCCGGAATGTCTGAAAGAGATGCGCCAGCAAGCTGAACAGTTGGATGAAATTTACTACGTCTACGTCATTGACGATGAAAACCGCCTGCAAGGAGTGTTCCCGCTGAAAAAGATGATTACCTCCCCTTCCGTATCAAAGGTGAAGCACGTGATGCGGAAAGACCCGATTTCTGTGCATGTCGACACATCCGTGGATGATGTGGTACAGATTATCGAAAAGTACGACTTAGTAGCTGTTCCCGTTATAGATAGTATCGGCCGGCTTGTCGGACAGATTACCGTTGACGATGTCATGGACGAAGTCCGTGAACAATCGGAACGTGACTATCAGTTGGCTTCCGGTCTTTCGCAGGACGTAGAAACGGATGATAACGTAATGCGTCAGACGAGTGCCCGCCTGCCATGGCTTATTATTGGTATGCTCGGTGGTATTGGTAACTCCATGATTTTAGGTAACTTCGATTCAACCTTTGCTGCCCATCCCGAAATGGCACTCTACATCCCACTGATCGGTGGTACGGGTGGGAACGTGGGAACCCAGTCTTCGGCTATCATCGTACAAGGCCTTGCCAACAACTCACTGGATGCCAAAGATATTTTCAAACAAGTAACAAAAGAGTCTGTAGTAGCACTAATCAATGCCACTATTATTTCTCTATTAGTGTATATATATAATTTCGCCCGGTTCGGTGCAACCGCTACCGTCACCTATTCCGTATCTATCAGTCTGTTTGCCGTAGTTATGTTTGCATCTATCTTCGGCACGCTGGTTCCTATGACTCTGGAAAAGTTGAAGGTAGACCCAGCCATCGCTACCGGTCCGTTTATTGCGATTACCAATGACATCATCGGAATGATGTTATATATGGGAATTACCGTACTTCTCTCCTAAAACAAGAAAAAAAAAAAAACTCAGGAAAAAAGTATGAAGTAATTGTTTTATTTCATTAATTTGTGACCTAATGTAACCCGAACGGGTAAAACCGTTTCTTAAAACGTATGTACAATGATGGACACTCATGACACTAATCAACCCTTGAAAAGGGGGTAGAATTAGAAGAAGAAAAGAAAGCAGTCGAGGTTTCAGAGCCGGCTCTGACCGAAACTCCGGCTGAAGAAGCAACGAAGGAAGAAAAGCCGGTAGAAGCTATACAGAAGCTAAACAAGGAGGAAATCCTAGCTAAGCTTAAAGAGGTTTCCGCAGATGTGGAAAATGCCGGCAAACAGGAAATAGATGGTCTAAAACAGGCTTTCTATAAGCTGCATAATGCCGAACTGGAAGCAGCGAAGAAACTATTCATCGAAAACGGGGGAACAGCAGAGAATTTCATTCGACAGCAGATGCTGTTGAAGAGGAATTCAAGAACATCATGTCCGTCATTAAAGAAGAAGAGAGGTGCATTGTCAGCCGAACAGGAAAAACAGAAAGAGCTGAACCTGCAAATCAAACTTTCCATAATAGAGGAACTGAAAGAACTGGTAGAATCACCCGATGATGCCAACAAATCCTATACGGAATTCAAGAAGTTGCAACAACAGTGGAATGAAGTAAAACTGATTCCGCAAGCTAAAGTCAACGAACTATGGAAGAGCTACCAGCTCTATGTAGAGAAGTTCTATGACTTGCTGAAGTTGAACAATGAATTCCGCGAATATGATTTCAAGAAGAACCTGGAAATAAAAACGCACTTATGCGAAGCTGCCGAAAAACTGGCAGAAGAACCTGATGTAGTATCAGCATTCCATCAGTTACAGAAACTGCATCAGGAATTCCGTGATACGGGTCCTGTTGCCAAAGAACTGCGTGACGAGGTATGGAACCGCTTCAAAGCAGCTTCCACAGTCGTAAATCGTCGCCACCAGCAACACTTCGAAGCATTGAAAGAGGTGGAGCAACATAACCTCGATCAGAAAACGGTAATTTGTGAAATCATTGAAGCAATAGACTATAATGAGCTGACCAACTTTGCAGCCTGGGATAATAAGACACAGGAAATCATTGCTTTGCAGAACAAATGGAAAACCATCGGTTTTGCACCGCAAAAGATGAATATAAAGATATTCGAACGTTTCCGTAAAGCATGTGACGAGTTCTTCCGCAAAAAAGGAGATTTCTTTAAATCCCTGAAAGAAGGTATGAACGTAAATCTGGATAAGAAACGTGCCCTTTGCGAAAAAGCCGAAGCTCTGAAAGACAGTACCGACTGGAAAGCAACTGCTGACGAGCTAACCAAACTGCAGAAAGAATGGAAAACAATCGGTCCGGTAGCAAAGAAATATTCCGATGCAATATGGAAGCGCTTCATTTCGGCTTGCGACTACTTCTTTGAGCAAAAAAACAAGGCAACTTCTTCTCAACGTTCCGTTGAAATAGATAACCTGAACAAGAAGAAAGAGATCATCGAAAAGCTAGGTGCTATTGATGAGAATATGGATACGAACGAAGCCACACAGTTGGTACGCGAATTAATGAAGGAATGGAACAGCATCGGTCATGTGCCTTTCAAGGAAAAAGACCGCTTATACAAGCAATACCACGGACAAGTGGATAAGTTGTTCGACCATTTCAATATCAGCGCTGCCAATAAGAAACTGAGTAACTTCAAGTCTAATATTAGTAACATTCAGGAAGGTAGTCCGCAGTCGCTCTACCGCGAACGTGAGAAACTGGTACGTGCAGCAGATGCCATGAAAAATGAATTGCAGACATATGAGAATAATCTCGGTTTCCTGACGACTTCTTCCAAGAAAGGCAACAGCCTGCTGACGGAATTGAATCGCAAAGTAGAAAAACTGAAAGCAGATATTGAGTTGGTAAAACAGAAAATCAAAGTTATCGACGATTCTATTCGTAGCGCCGAATAATTGAAACCCACATACAAAGAGAGGCTGTGTTGGCAATGAACACAGCCTCTCTTGTTTTATCACAGGTTCTATTAATGATGGAACAAACGAATGCCAGTGAATGCCATGGCAATGCCATATTTATCACAGGTTTCAATCACATGGTCATCACGCACCGAACCACCTGCCTGGGCAATATATTCCACACCAGTCTTATGAGCACGCTCAATATTATCGCCAAATGGGAAAAAGGCATCTGAACCAAGAGATACTCCTCTCAGTGTATCCAACCATTCTCGTTTTTCTTCGCGGGTCAGCACTTCCGGTTTCTCTGTAAAGAACTGTTGCCAAACGCCATCAGCCAACACGTCTTCATGGTCGTCACTGATATAAATATCAATCGTATTATCACGGTCGGCACGACGGATTTTCTCTACCCAAGGCAAGTTCAGTACTTTCGGGTGTTGACGAAGATACCAAATATCGGCTTTATTTCCGGCCAGGCGGGTACAGTGGATGCGGCTTTGCTGCCCTGCCCCGATACCTATTGCCTGCCCATCCTTCACATAACATACAGAGTTGGACTGTGTATACTTTAAAGTGATGAGAGCTATCATCAAATCACGCTTTGCAGCATCCGGAAAACTCTTGTTTTGAGTAGGAATATTAGCAAACAGCTCATCGCCATTCAGTTTTATTTCATTACGGCCCTGTTCAAAAGTGATTCCAAACACATCTTTGCGCTCAATCGGAGCCGGTCTATAATTCGGATCGATCTTAATTACATTATAAGTACCTTTACGCTTATTTTTCAGGATTTCGAGCGCCTCATCCGTATATCCCGGAGCAATAACACCGTCTGAAACTTCCCGGTTAATAAAACGAGCGGTTGCTGCGTCACAAACATCACTTAAAGCGATGAAATCGCCATAAGACGACATACGGTCAGCACCACGGGCACGTACATACGCATTAGCCAACGGAGAGAGAGGCAGATCATCCGCAAAATAGATTTTTTTCATGATCTCATCCAATTCCAGACCAATAGCTGCACCTGCAGGACTCACATGTTTGAATGAAGTCGCCGCCGGCATGCCGGTAGCTTCTTTCAGTTCTTTCACTAACTGCCATCCATTTAAGGCATCCATAAAATTAATATATCCCGGACGTCCATTCAGGACTTCAATAGGCAGTTCCCCCTCCTGCATAAAAATACGAGCCGGCTTCTGATTAGGGTTACAGCCGTACTTGAGTTCTAACTCTTTTGCCATAGTTTTAATTATTTGAATAGAATTGCCGCAAAATTACTAAATATAAAGCAAAATCAATCATTATAAATCCACAACAACGCGGATAAGTACGCAGTTGTTTCCTTTCATGGAAATTCCGTTTCCCCAGATGGAAACTTTGTTCACTCCACACGGTAACTCCATTTACACGCCGGGGTAAAAGCCGTTACATACCGAGGTAATGTCTTTTCCTGATTTAGCTAGACGCTTTTTCTTTTTATAAACGATATCAGTAGACTGTTCTTTAGAATATTGTACTGCTTCAGTAGTCACTTCTTCCTAAGTCCTGCTGATATAGTAGACACAGCAAAGTGAGTTGTGCTGATTCTGTTGACAGTCGCCTTGCTGGACTTGCAGAGCCCGTGCTTGCTTGTTCGGCAAGACAGGGTGCCCCTGGATGGGGCATTCTGTCTTTGTCAGGTGCGCTGGCATACGCCTTCGCCCGGACTTGCTGTTCGGCTTTGCAAAGATATTGCATCCTTCTTTTTTTATTGCTACTTGTAGAAGGATATTTTTTCTTCTGCCACATTTTCTTCTGTATTCCCTTCTCCAGATGCGCCACAGCAGGAATTTTGTACCCGATGCTCATATGCGGCCTGCGATAGTTATAGAAATGTATGTAGCGACCTATTGCATTTCTTGCGTGCCCGATGTCATTGAAACGGCCTCGAGGATGGCTACTTTCCGCCTTAATAATTCCGTTGATACGTTCCGCAACGGCATTGTCGGTGGGTTTGTAGTCTTCCGTCATACTGATGGCAATGCCATGTTTCTGAAGAAGTGCCACGTATGGGTCGCAACAGTATTGTACGCCACGATCCGAGTGATGTATCAGGCCTGTAAGATTTTCACCTCCTGTCATTTCAACAGCCTGTTCTATAGCCTGTTGTAATGCATTGATGGTAGCCGATACCCGCAAAGTGTCGGCAAGCACCCATCCCACTATCTTATGGGAGTAAGCATCAGTGGTCAGATGCAGATAACAGACTTCACCATTGGCAAGTGGTATATAAGTAATGTCACTGACTCACAACTGGTTGGCTGAAGTCAAGGTAAGCCCTTGGATTAAGTTCTTCCACTTGTGGTAGCGATGGTTGGAGTTCGTTGTATGCCGGGTCTTGCGGGCAGGCAGCATCAAACGGTGTTGCCGGAGCAATGCATAAAAAGCTGTCCCGGCCAGGCATGAACCTGGATCCAAAAAGCACAGTGAGCATAATCCACAGTTTGTAACCGCCTATACCCGGATCTTCGATACGGATATCACGGACAGCATCCAGCATGAGACGTTCCCTATGTATCTGACTCTCAATGTCAGCCTTTGACTGGTAGTAGGCTTGACGACAATGGCCAAACAGACGGCAGGCCAGCGCAACTTTCAGGTTGCGCTGACTGACCAGTTCCGTTACGATTTGGCCCCAGATTTTTTTTTTCTGATAGGGATGTTGAAGAGTTCTTCAGCACGTGTGATCATCAGTTCACGAGCTTCTGTTTCCAACTTGGAGAAAGACAGGGCCTTCTCCAGCTCTTTAATGCGCTTTTTAATTGTGCATTTTCATCTTTGTAGGCTTCCTTACTGCGATTGGACATCTCTGGTGATTCTTGTTCAGAAAGCAAAGATAGCTTTTCTGAAAAATTATCATACTTTTTAATCCAACTATTTAGCAAGGCAGGGCAACAAATGCCATGCTCACGGCAAAAGGCATGCTTGATCAGCCCGGACTGGTAGTAAGAGTGAAGAAAAACAGTTTTTCTTCTTCAAGGTAAAGCTTTCGTTTAGAGTTCATAATAGTAACACATTTATTAGTTGGTTAATGTGTCTACCTATATCAGTCTAAGACACCCGTTACATGCTGGGGTAAAGGCCGTTACATACGGCAGTAAATGCTTTTACATCTTGCAGTAAATCATTGGTAAATGCTATCAATTGATTATCAATAAGCTAACAAAAAAATAGTCATTAGCAATCTTTACCTCATCCCCGTACTGGTCACTTCATTAGCATTCCCTAAGAGATTAGTTCCGCCAATGGGTTCATAATTATCGTTGTATGCAAAAAAATGCGGCTCTGTTCTGAAAGTTTAGAGAATCAATACATTATAGTCTCTCTGAAAATCTTTATCTTTGCAAACCGTTTGAAAACAAAAGTGAATAATTAACGATACAATAACTTAAAAATAACCAGAATCAGATGAAGCAGGACATGATTGTTATCCTTGACTTGGGTAGTCATGAAAATACGGTATTGGCTCGTGCCATCCGTGCGTTAGGTGTATATAGTGAGATCTATCCTCATGATATAACCGTTGAAGAACTGAAAAAATTGCCCAACGTAAAGGGTGTTATTATTAATGGTGGACCGTGCAACGTAGTAGACGGTGTTGCCATCGATGTAAATCCGTCCATCTACGAGGCAGGAATCCCTGTGATAGCTGCCGGTCACGACAAAGCAACTTGTGCAGTGAAACTGCCACAGTTCACGGATGATATCGAAGCCATCAAAGCAGCGGTTAAGCCTTTCGTTTTCGAAACGTGCAAGGCCGAAGCTAATTGGAACATGACTAACTTTGTGAACGACCAGGTTGAATTGGTACGCCGTCAGGTCGGCAACAGAAAAGTATTGCTGGCCCTTTCCGGTGGTGTCGACAGTTCTGTAGTAGCAGCCCTGTTGCTGAAAGCAATTGGTGACAACTTGGTATGCGTACATGTAAATCATGGTCTGATGCGTAAAGGTGAGTCCGAAGATGTAGTAGAAATGTTCGGCAATCAACTGAAAGCAAACCTCATTTATGTAGACGCTACCGAGCGTTTCCTTACTAAACTGGAAGGTGTGGAAGATCCCGAACAGAAACGTAAGATTATCGGCGGAGAGTTCATCCGCGTATTCGAAGAGGAAGCGCGCAAGCTGGACGGAATCGACTTCTTAGGCCAGGGAACCATCTACCCCGACATCGTGGAAAGCGGAACAAAAACAGCCAAGATGGTGAAATCTCACCACAATGTAGGCGGTCTGCCGGAGGATCTTCAGTTCGAACTTGTAGAACCGCTTCGCCAGCTTTTCAAAGACGAAGTACGCGCTTGTGGTGTCGAACTAGGCTTGCCTTATGAAATGGTTTATCGCCAGCCGTTCCCCGGTCCCGGTCTGGGTGTCCGTTGTCTGGGCGCTATCACACGCGATCGTCTGGAAGCTGTACGCGAGTCCGACGCTATCTTGCGTGAAGAGTTCAGAATTGCCGGATTGGATAAGAAAGTATGGCAATATTTTACCGTAGTACCTGACTTCAAGTCAGTCGGCGTACGTGATAATGCCCGTTCTTTTGAATGGCCGGTTATCATCCGCGCTGTCAATACGATTGATGCAATGACCGCTACTATTGAACCAGTAGAATGGCCTATCCTGATGAAAATTACAGATCGTATCCTGAAAGAAGTGAAACATGTGAATCGTGTTTGCTATGATATGTCTCCGAAACCCAATGCTACCATAGAATGGGAATAAAAAAACTTTTTTAGATGATAAATTGATAGCCTCAGCTTCTTATAAGTTGGGGCTATTTTAGTATTTAGGAGGAGAGAAATAAAAAAAGCTGTGAACTTATTATGTTCACAGCTTTTCCTTCGTTGGGCTACCTGGATTCGAACCAGGAATGACAGGACCAGAATCTGTAGTGTTACCATTACACCATAGCCCAATAACAGGTCGTTCCCGTTTTGCGGTTGCAAAGATACAAAGAATTTGATAATCCAAAACAATTTCGCGTATTTTTTTTCTCTAAATTCTGCTAAGATGCCGTATGCCAAAGAAATATATACCTAAAAAAAATCAAAAATTGAAAGACTTTTTCCCTTTTAGGTGTTTGATACAAGAATTCAGCGTATATTTGCCAACTGTTTAATTTTAATAATAAGTAATGAACGAAACAAAGAAACTCATTCAACAAATAACCGAAGGTATACAAGATAAAAAAGGAAAAAATATAGTTATAGCAGATCTTTCTAAAATTGGCGATACTATCTGCAATTATCTCGTCATTTGCCAGGGAAACTCCCCAAGCCAGGTGACCGCCATTGTAGAATCCGTAAGAGAATTTACACGCAAAGGTGCCAACAGTAAGCCATTTGCGATAGACGGGTTGCGCAATGCCGAATGGGTAGCAATGGACTACTCTGACATACTGGTTCACGTTTTCCTGCCTGAAACGAGAGACTTCTACAACCTGGAACATCTCTGGGCCGACGCCAAATTAACCCGAATACCTGATATTGATTAATAAGCCCTATGGACAATAATAATAACGCTAACAAAAAGACCCAATAAGGTCAATATGCCCAAGTTCAACCTGAACTGGCTGTATATGATCATAGCCATGATGCTTCTGGGCTTGTACCTGACCAACGAGAATAGTACAGGTACGAAAAACATATCTTATGACGAATTCCAGCAATATGTACGCAATGGTTACATGAGCAAAATCATCGGTTACGATGATAACTCGGTAGAAGCGTATATTAAGCCTCAATATGTGAAGAATGTATTCCAGGCAGACTCCAGCCGGGTAGGTAGGAATCCTATGATTACTACCGAAGCCCCCTCTCGCGAGAGTCTGGGAGACTTTCTGCAAAAGGAAAGAGACGAACAGCATTTCGACGGTTCCATCAATTACGAAAAGAAGCGGAACTACTTCGGTGTAGTGCTGTGGCAGATTCTGCCTATCGCTTTCCTTATTGGTTTCTGGATTTTCATGTCACGCCGCCTGAGTGGTGGTGGCAGTGGCGGCGGTGGCGGCATATTCAATGTCGGTAAGTCACGCGCCCAACTGTTTGAAAAAGGAACTCCTATAAAAATCACTTTCAAGGATGTAGCAGGACTTGCCGAAGCCAAACAGGAGGTGGAAGAAATTGTAGAATTCCTGAAAGAACCGCAGAAATACACAGACCTGGGTGGTAAGATTCCCAAAGGCGCTCTGCTTGTAGGCCCTCCGGGAACCGGTAAAACTTTGCTTGCCAAAGCTGTGGCGGGTGAAGCTAATGTTCCTTTCTTCTCACTGGCAGGTTCTGACTTCGTGGAAATGTTTGTGGGTGTAGGTGCATCCCGTGTTCGCGACTTGTTCCGCCAGGCAAAGGAAAAAGCGCCCTGTATCGTCTTTATTGATGAGATTGATGCCGTAGGACGTGCCCGTGGCAAAGCTCCTGCAATGGGAGGAAATGACGAACGCGAAAACACATTGAACCAGTTATTGACAGAAATGGACGGTTTCGGTTCCAATAGCGGTGTAATTATCCTTGCTGCTACTAACCGTGTAGACGTACTTGATAAAGCATTGCTCCGTGCAGGACGTTTTGACCGTCAGATACATGTGGATCTGCCCGACTTGAATGAACGTAAAGAAGTATTTGGTGTGCATTTGCGCCCGATCAAAATAGACGATAGTGTAGATGTAGACTTGCTGGCACGCCAGACTCCGGGATTCTCGGGTGCGGATATCGCCAATGTCTGCAACGAAGCAGCACTTATCGCTGCCCGTCATGGCAAGAAATTCGTAGGTAAGCAAGATTTCCTCGATGCCGTAGACCGTATCGTAGGTGGTTTGGAAAAGAAAACGAAAATTACCACTGAGGCAGAACGCCGTTCCATTGCTATTCATGAGGCGGGACATGCTTCCATCTCCTGGTTATTGGAATATGCCAACCCACTGATCAAGGTGACCATCGTTCCGCGTGGCCGTGCACTGGGTGCCGCCTGGTATCTGCCCGAAGAGCGCCAGATCACTACCAAAGAGCAAATGCTCGACGAAATGTGTGCCACACTGGGTGGTCGTGCTGCCGAGGATTTATTCCTGGGACGTATCTCAACCGGTGCCATGAACGACTTGGAACGTGTGACGAAGCAGGCTTTCGGCATGATTGCCTACCTCGGTATGAGTGAGAAACTGCCTAACCTTTGTTATTACAATAACGAAGAATATTCTTTCAATCGCCCGTACAGTGAAAAGACTGCCGAACTGATTGACGAGGAAGTTAAAAACATGGTGAACGAACAGTACGAGCGTGCGAAGAAGATACTCTCCGATCATAAGGACGGACACCAGAGACTGTCACAGTTACTGATAGACAGAGAAGTGATCTTTGCAGAAGATGTGGAAGAAATCTTTGGAAAACGTCCCTGGGCTTCCCGTTCGGAGGAGATCAGTGCCAATAAGATTTCAGAAGACCTGAAGAAAGCGGAAGAAGCAGCTGCAAAAGAAGCCGCGAAGAGCGAAAAAGAAGTAAAAGCGGAAGAGGAAAACAATGTTGAAAGCGGAAATGAAACCGGTAATACCAAGGTTTCCGCAGAAGGAACCAAAGTTTCTGTAGAGCGACCCGGACCCGCAAAAGAATAAAGAACTAAAAAACGGAATTACCGTGAAAAGCAATTTCTTACAACGCGCCATCACAGGTGTGTTATTCGTAGTAGTATTGGTGGGCTGTATCCTATACAGCCCCCTTTCATTCGGTATCCTGTTCACCATTATCGGTGCACTGAGCGTACACGAATTTGGGCACTTGATAAACCAAAGCGGTGAAGTACAAATCAATAAGACGATCACCGCCCTTGGAGGCGCTTATCTCTTCCTGGCCGTAATGGGTTTCTGCCAGTCAACCATCGGAGCGCAGGTATTTCTGCCTTATCTGGCTTTACTGCTCTATCTGATGATTACAGAACTTTATCTGAAAAAGAAGAATCCTATCGGCAATTGGGCTTTTTCTATGCTGAGCCAGCTATACGTGGCACTCCCGTTTGCATTGCTCAATGTATTAGCTTTCCAGTATAGCAGTGTGACCTATAACCCTATCCTGCCGCTTTCCATCTTCGTATTTATATGGTTGAGCGATACAGGTGCTTACTGTGTAGGTTCCCTGATTGGCAAGCATCATCTGTTCGAACGCATTTCCCCTAAGAAATCCTGGGAAGGAAGCATCGGTGGCGGCGTATTCTCTATAGCCTCTTCATTTGTATTTGCACATTACTTCCCATTCATGCCTATTTGGCAATGGGCAGGACTGGCATTGATCGTTGTTATATTCGGCACATGGGGAGATCTAACAGAATCACTGATGAAACGCCAGTTAGGTATTAAAGACTCGGGACATATCTTGCCCGGACACGGAGGAATGCTCGACCGCTTCGACAGCGCTTTGCTGGCAATCCCCGCGGCAGTGGTTTACCTCTATGTATTGACCTTGTTATAAAATAAAAAGCCGGAGGAATTCACATTCACCCGGCTTCACACAAAACACTTTACTCTACTTCAATTGCATCTTTGAGAAATCTAAGTTCGAAGCTTCTTCAGCATTACTTGATTGTTTTTCAAATACTATTTCTACTTCTTTATTCACTTCCGAATTAAGTTTCAGCTTGATACCCTTCATCTCAGGAGTCAATACTTCTTTCAGATTGAAAGAAACTAATCCGGCGGCACGGCGTCCACTTACATCACCGTAGTTATTATAACGAAGTTCAAGATGGAGATATCCGTCATCTTCACTCACAGCATCTGCTGTAGCTTCAGCAGGTTGCACCAGACTGATACGATGTTTCGTATCAGGATCCTTCGGCAAGTTCTGCATAAAGACAATGTTCATATAACCACCACTGACCGTCAGGTCTCCCTTATAAATCAGTACCGGATCATTACCATATTCTTCCTCATTCTCAGCAGTCAACGGTTCCACTACTTTCGTCAGGGCATGCTCAAAACGCAAGATCTTCACAGCATGGTCATATCCTTCATAATTATCATAAATAGGATTGAACACCGTAACCACACGTTGTCCGTCTACCGGCTGATACCAGCCCATATCCGTATTGATGGGCCAAAGTGTTCCCCAAGTATCACTCTCCATATAGAAAGCATTCCCCTTTACACGTATAGTAGCCCAGTTCGGATAAGAAAAGTCCCCGATTGAGTATCCGCCGTCGAGATCATCACACGATTGCAAGGCAGGTAGCACCGCTAGGCACATCATCATAAATAACCAATGTAATTTCTTCATAATTAAAGTCCTCTTGTTTGTTACCGTAATAATTGTTTAGTTCATAAAATATCGCATGTTCTGACTATAAAATACGAAAGCCGGGCTATTACTGCACCGGCTTTATCACTTTTAACAATTTTATGGTCTTTTGAAGCCAAAGAGGTTTCATTATGTAAGAAGAATCACTTTCGTAGCAAGCGTACCATCTCTTGTGCCGCCCGCTTCGGAGCACCTGCATCACCCAAGCGTGCCGCCATGTATTCATATCCATCAAGCATTCGCTGCCGATAATCTTTATCATATAGAATACGTTCCAGTTCGGCACGTGCTTGTTCAACTGTCATTGTATCAGCTACCAGTTCCTTCACTACTTCACGGTTCGCAATCAGATTTACCAGCGAAATGTACTTCACCGTCAGTATATGGCGGCGCAGGAAAGAGACGACTTTCCCTATCGGCGTATGATAACAAACAGCTTGCGGCACCCGGAATAAAGCAGCCTCCAATGTAGCAGTCCCCGAAGTCACTAACGCCGCCTCAGCTTGTTGTAGCAGGCGGTAGGTCTGACTGAAAAGGATATTCACCTTCGCATCACCTATATATTCGTGATAATAATCGGGAGAAATACCGGGTGCACCAGCCAAAACCAACTGGTATTCCGGAAAAGCAGAAGCTGCCCGAAGCATATCGGGCAGATTATCCTTTATTTCCTGCTTCCGGCTACCTGCCAGCAAAGCAATGATCGGCTTAGAATTCAAGTTGTTTTCACGAACAAAGTCATCAAAGGTTTCAGGGTGCTCTGCACGGAAGAGGGTCACTTCATCTACCGTAGGATTACCTACATAATGTATCGGGTAGTGATGTTTGTCTTCAAAGAATTCCACCTCGAACGGCAGAATAGAAAACAATTCATCCACATCCCGCTTGATATTCTTGATGCGGTATTCTTTCCAGGCCCATATCTTCGGAGAGATATAGTAATAGACAGGGATATGTGTCTTCGCCCTCAAGAACTTGGCTATACTCAGGTTGAAACCGGGGTAATCGACCAAGATCACCACATCGGGCTGCCAGGCAACGATATCTTCCTCGCATCGCTTCATATTTGCAAAGATGGTACGCAAATGAAGTAGTACAGGGATAAATCCCATATATGCCAACTCCTTATAATGCTTCACCATCGTTCCGCCAACCACAGCCATCAGGTCTCCCCCGAAGAAGCGGAATTCCGCCTGTGGGTCTTCTACCTTCAAAGCAGCCATCAGGTGAGACGCGTGCAGGTCACCGGAAGCTTCACCGACAATCAAGTAATACTTCATAAAATTAAAATTTTATGAAGTTGAGAGTTGAGAGTTGAGAATTGAGAGTTACTATGCAGCGTCATAGTACAACTAACTCTCAATTCTCAACTCTCAATTCTCAACTTCTCTAAAACCAAGATTGTAACTCTTCAATAAGATTGTAAGCCGTAACATCCACCGTAGTTGGAGTGATGGCTACATAGCCGTTATCGAGTGCCCAATGGTCGTTCTTCTCATTATCGGGGTCCGTATTCTGGAATTCACCGGTCAGCCAATAATAATGAGTATCGCCACGATGTGCAAAGTTTTCCCATTCATTCGTCCATTGTCCTTTGGATTGCTCACATACTTTGACACCTTTCAGCTCTTTTACATTCGGGAAGTTCACATTGAGACAAGTCAACGGTGGCAGTCCTTTTTCCAGAACCTGACGGGCAATCTCGCGGATATAAGGGCCCGAAGGTTCAAAATCAGGGTTCGGATCGTGACAGCAAAGAGAGTAACCAATAGAGGGAACTCCTTTGAGGCAACCTTCAATTACCACCCCCATCGTACCGGAATAGTGTACATTCACGGCAGAATTATCTCCATGATTGATACCGCCGACTACCAAATCCGGTTTGCGGTCGAGCACTGTATGGAAGGCAAGCTTCACACAGTCTACCGGAGAACCGGAACATTTGTAAATCGTAAGTCCTACATCTTTACGTACCAACTGATAATGAATAGGTTCGGTCACTGTCAGCGCGCTCGCATTGCCCGAACGCGGTGCATCCGGCGCCATTACTACGATTTCTCCCAACGGACGGAGAAACTTTATCAACTCGCTAATACCTTTCGCAATGACTCCATCGTCATTGGATATTAATATCAAAGGTCTCTGATTTTCCATATTTATCCTAATTTTCAGTGCAAAAATAACAAAAGAGAACCGGATATCAAGCTTCGAAGACTTAATATATTAAATCCATACACTTAATCTATTAATTCCTCTTGGATACTTCCTTCATTCATCATGCTACTATGCAACACTGAAGGCTTAGCAAAAAGGTCCTGTGAGTTATGAAGTAATTAACCCCTAATCATTCTCTTCTTAATGATGTCTGTCATCCCCTCCCGTTGTACTCAACACTATGTTGCGTGCAACATGAGCTTCATTTCCGGCAGCATCCGTACAATAAACCATCAGGTGATAATCTCCCGGAGTAGCATTAGCGGGTATCACGATATCATGATGATGAATATGCGCCGTTCTTTGTTCCGACACATCATACGCCCTGTTAAAAGTGAAATCCACGGTAGTCCCCGTAACCCGGGTATCGTGCGAATGATGATCGAAATTATTATGAATCTCTATCTTATACGATTTTAGCATAACATCATCCGATAGCTCCATCTCAAAATGCACACCGTGTTCACTACCTATTGCCAGCACCTGATCTTCGGTGGGTGAATTAAGATCAATTACCGGCTTTGTAGTATCACTAAGCAGATTATCACTATCACTACAAGCCGTAAACAACGACATAACCATCACTAAAAGGGAAAGAATCATCGGGAAATAAAATTTTGTTTTCATTTGAATCGTTTTTTAAAAGGTACTTTAATTAATAATTGAAAGTTTCGTCCCGGTTCAGGGATCTCCACTTTGCGGTAAAAACTGAGATGATTGTAATAACGCGTATTGAATATGTTCCGAACGGTCAGAGTAATCTCCACCTTATTTCCGGCAACAGGTAAATCAAGAGAGCCACCTATATGAAAAAGGTTCGTACCCGAGTACGATCTTCGTTACGGTCCACCCTATTTTGACGGGCTATGTTTTGCCATTCGGCATACAGCATATAACGTTTCTTCTGCCAAGTCAGCGTATTATGCAAAGTGGCAGGCGGAGAAAAGCTCAAAGGAATATGTTCATCACAATTATAGGTATAGACATACTCACCGGATATGCGATAACTGAAAGCAGAAGAAATACGAACCTCTGCACCTGCCTCCGCTCCTGCAAACAATGCCTCCGTCTGTGTATATCGATAAATTTGTCCTGTATGGGGTAATACGGACCATTCCCCCGTAGGGCGCAGAAAGATATAATTGCTGAACCAGTTGACGAACGGAGAAACATACAGAGACAATCGTCCGTACTTCAACTGATAAGAAGCATCCATTTGCCAGCCTTGCTCGGAAGAAAGTGTGGCATCCCCTTGTTCGTGGCGGAATGTACCATGATGTACCCCATTCGAAGCCAGTTCATTCGCACCCGGCAGACGGAAACTCCGCCCAACGTTTACCTTCAGCTGATGCAGTACAGAAGGTGTCCATACCACTCCCAGAGACAGAGAATAGTCTCCGAAGCTTCTGTTTACACGACGGCTATTCCAACGGTAGGATTCCACCTGTTCATCACTATAGCCCTGCTCTTGCAGATAAGTTGCCAGATATGGATCATCGTGGGCAAAAACATGTATACGCCCATAATCATACCGTATACCTCCACTAACAGCAAGTACATTGTCCGGACGATACGTTGTAAGCCAGGATACCCCGGTAGTGAAACGCTCATATTCCGGCAGCAGAAAAGAATAGCCTGAAATTGTGTTTCTCTGAAACTGAGAATCCCATCCCATCCGATGTTCCCAGAAAGAAGAACCGATAAGCCGCCCTATCGCAGAAAAGCTGAAAGTATTCAGATTAAAACCCAGTTCCTTATCCGGATTTGTTTGTGGCAAAGGCTGACTGCCGTAATGGGTATGGAATGCACTCCATTCTTCACGATGATTATTCTGATAACCCATATCACCCGACAGGATAAACTTCTCCCAAACATATTGCTGATGAGTAGTCACTTTCAGATGGTTCACTTTACTATAGGGAAGCTCTATGTTCCGGCTATCACCGTCATCTTCCAGACGCGACACATCGGGAATTCCATGTGCACCGGGAAAGAAACCTGTCTTCTGAAATACATTGGACACGGCATAAACCGACTTATACCCTTTCTTTTGGTATTGGGTAAAGAAATTGATATTACGCTCCCAACCTGCCGTATTCTTCAGTCGACGACCATAGACCGGCATCTTCTGAGTCAGGTAGATTATCGTATCCACCGGGATACGATAATCACCGAATCGCTGTTCGGAATAACGCAACTTCGTATACCAGGCATTCTTTTGATGCCCAACATCAGCGAAGCGCCGAAAGTCTCGTTGACAGACTTTCCTAGAAGCGTTACATCACCAAACAACATATTCTCTGCCGGAACCTGTACGGGAGAAATGTCAATCACTCCGCCCATGGCATCGCTGCCATAAAGCAACGAAGCAGGTCCTTTCATCACACTCACGGCATCTACATTGAAAGCATCGAGTTCCAGACCATGATCTGCTCCCCACTGCTGACCTTCTTGTTTGATACCATTCTCCAATACGGCAACCCGGTTAAAGCCCATTCCCCGGATCATCGGTTTAGAAAAACCCGAGCCGATATCCATAGCTTGCACGCCCGGAATATTCTCCATCGCCTGCATAAAGTTACCTGTAAAATGTTTCCGCAAGAAATCCCGGTCAGCCACTTCAAGGGTAAGTGCAATCTTCTTATTCTGAAGTTGTTGGTAGGTTTCCGCCACCACTACTTCAGGCAAAGCTACATTACGGACTGAATCGGATTCTTGCGCATGGGCGGAAAGAGTTGTACATAACACCCCTAACACGCCCGGAATAATTCCTATACGCATTGATTACAATCTTTTTAGAATAAAACAATGAGGGGGACAAGCTCTCAAAACCTGCCTCCGCATAAATAAAGAACTATGTAATCAAGCAGTGGGAGGACCGCGCAAATAATGTGAATAAGACAGTGCATAGACAATCTTATCCTGATAAACTACTTGCTCAAAAAGGATGGGCATTAAGATATAATGGAAGTCAACCGACTGTGCTTCCGTGAAAAGAGAAAGAGAGAAGTGACAAATGGCACAATCGTCCGGCGAATGGCGCGGATGATCGGCATGGGAACAGGAAGTGGAATGACCTTCCTCATGGTGATGAAAAGCTTTCACCACGAAGAATGGCATGAGCGACAAAATCAGCACCCATGCCACAACGGCTCTCTTCTTCCTACTCCTATTCACTTCTCTTACAGATATTTTCTGAATATGCCGCGAAGATATGTATCGCAAACCGAACACGCAAACTACGACACTTAATATGTGTTACTGTTTGTAGTTTTACCAATATGTAGGTATAGCCAGCATTACTTCTTTGCTTGTTTTCTATACGCAACACAAACAGCCGCACACTGTGGATGCCTAAAACTCGTCTTCTGCAAAATAAAACACAATGTTCCCGTCATAATCAATGAATCCATCATATTTCTTCAGTTTCACATGGATGACTTTCTCCGTGCGATGCTTCACATCTATGCTTTCTCCCCAATCAGAGCTAAAGCGAAGCATTTTCCCTATAGGACTCAGCAGGAAAGGCAAAGAGGCTCCCGGGCTACCTGCCCAAGTGGAATAGCCATTGATGAACTCAATAGGTTCACCATTCCGCCTGGTCGGATCCAACATTTTATTTTCCAACTGTGCCCTGACTACATTAAAGTTCTCGTCGACAATATCCATATATCGTCTGTCTTTGAACTGTGCATAGGCATATCCCAAATAGAAGTTGCGAATATCCTCAAATTCCGGGCTTATCACCGTTCCGGTCTTGTCAATCATCACCACTCCGCCCTCTCTCTTTGCAACAGAGGCTTTTCCTTCACGGAACGGATAGGGCTCTTTACTGAATTTAGCAGGAATCACCATCTTGCCCGATACGTCAATAAATCCCCACCGCCCGCCATTCTCGGTCACTTTCACAGCAGCCAGGCCTTCGCTGAAGTCCTGTACCTTCAGGTAGATGGCCGGACAAATGATTTTGCCAGCCTTATCGAAAAATCCATAACGCCTTTTCTCCATATCATAGAAGGCCGCCAAGCCATTGGAGAAAGGACGCACCTCTTCCGGGCTTTGCGCGCCCACGGTCAACATCGTCTGGACAAGCGCCGGGAATACCTCACGGCCTTGCCTGTCAATGTAAGTACACTTGGAGTATCTGTCATTCACCGTCTTTACAATCAAGGCATAACCATCTTTGTTGAAAGGAGCAGAATCTATAATCCTCGCATTGAGTTTTATAGCCCGCCCTTGCTTATTAATGACGTACCAAGTCTCAGTGCGGCCCCACATGTCACGACCGGACTTGCATACCAGGCAAGCTCCACCTCCAAATTGAGGATAACCGAAACTTTTATAATCCCATTGGTAATCAATCACTTTATTCCCCTGCTCGTCTATAAATCCCCACAAACCGGTCTCGTCGTTCTTCACGGCAAGCAGACCATCATGAAAGGCATAGTTGGTGTCATACTTGTTTAATATTACTTTTTTGGCATTCTCCCCTATCCTGATAGGAGTAAACTGGGCAGCAGCAGGCAAAGCTATGCCTACTGCCAAACACATTGTTATCAAATATCTTTTCATCTTCTTATGGCAATCTAAATTTAATTGGAGTTGTATATTTCACTCTGACGGGTTTACCGTTCAGCTTTCCCGGTGTCCATCGGGGCATTGATTTTATTACCCGAAGGGCTTCTTCATCCAAATAGGGATCAACACTTGTTATCACATGCGCATTAGTGACACTGCCGTCCGCATCTACCACAAATTGCACTACGACTATTCCCTGCGTACCATTTTCCTGCGCAACCGTAGGATATTTCACATTCTGTGCGAGATAGCGCATAAATGCCGCAGCCCCACCGGGATATTCAGGCATCACTTCTACCTTATCATATATTTTATTAGGATCTTCAGCCTCCGCTTCCTTTTGCAGTTCAGCCGCCAATTCGGCTTGCAGCCTGGCTCTCTCCGCTTCCTCGCGCTCATTTGCTACTTCAACAGGAATAAACGTCACATCAACAATCTCATTCTCTACTATATCCAACTGTTCAGACGCCTCCGGAGAACTTTCAGCTTCGGATAAGGACTCCGACGCTTCCGAAAGAGATTGCTGCAGGGCCTTCCTATCCGCCAGCCGTTTTTCCAAATCCCTAAAATCCATATACAGATTGTAAGTGCCCCATTTCTCCGTCTCTATCCGCAGACTTTTGTCGGAAAGCAAGTAATGCAACGTAAGATTTTGCTCATAAGTATGTACGAACGCATCGCAACCCTCTGACTTCATGATGGAGTCCACATACAATGTATAGAGGCAATCATTGGCCATTATCTTAATGATTCCATAAGCTCCTTTAATATCCCGATTATACAAGCCCAACTGCGCATGGGCAAATGCTTTAGCATCTTCCCCCGTCTGCCACTCTCCGACCAATGGGTGCTCCACATCAGTAGAGGGTAGGATGCGGTTTTCCATTTCGTCCAAATAAACATTGACCTGTTTTTTCCCATTAGTCCACTTTCCTGTAAAGAAGTGTTCACCATCATACTCTCCATAATCCATCTTGAATGTTCCGGTATTCTTCCCGTTGACAAACTCATTGACAACGTAATGCAATCCATCCTCTGTCTTCCCACTCAACTGAATTTCTTGTTTGTTCCGTTTATAGAAATAGGTGCCATACAAAGAATCGCCTTCCTGCTTTAAACACATTTGCACTTCTGATTTTCCAACCTTTCCCTCATAAAGGGCTTCTTTAATGGCGGGCATATTTACCGCTTCCACAGTCTCTCCACCCTTCAAACAAAAGAACAAAACAGACAGAAGCACCAACACTGACACGCCCCCTATTATATAGTATTTCTTGCGTGAGCCAGGCGAAGCAGGGACTTCCACCGTTTTCTGAACCGGTGGGGCTACAGGCTGAGGTTTATCATTAAAAGCATTTGCAGCAGAAGGAGAAACATCCTGTGGAGAGTATTGTTGTTCCTCTATAGACACCAACGATGCAGATGAATCCGTTTCCGCATTTTCTGGATTATGATCCACTCTTGCACGTAGTTTGCGGTTCCATTCTTTACGATAAGTAACCAACAGCCAAATTTCAACAAATAGCACTCCCCAACCTATAATGACACCGACAGTCTTTAACACCGTATCACCGGCAGAATCAGGAATAAACTTGGCAGCGACAAGCGACAGAAGCGAAGTGACAAGAATATTAAGTACCGGATGCAGCCCCCAACAAAGAGTTTGCAACGGGTACCATTTATAGAATGAACAAAGATGACCTAAAGCTGCAACAAAGTAGGTCAATGAACAAAATATCAATAGATACGGCCCTATTCCCATCATCTGCCTTATTTCATGCCCCAGTAAGACGTCCCGGTATTTTGGGAGCTAAGAGCAACAACCATAAGAATAAGACCAACGCAGAAACCAAGGCTATAATAAAAGTCCACGACACTTACAACAAAATGTTGAAAGATTTTAGACAACGTTATCTTCAAGATTCCGATAACCAATATGGCAGCAGCCATCAGAAAAATAAGGAATAAATAAAAGCCACCGGAATCTTTATCTATATTTTCCGCAACAGTGAAAGATTCAACAACTTTCCCATCTATTACGGTTTGAACCAATGGGACATAAAGAAAGACTAAAAAAACAGAAACAGCTATCAGAATATTATAGATACCGGAATTGGTGCCCGATATTTTTACATCAGAATGCATCATATTATATTGGATTATGATACAAAAAAAAGGCGGAACCATTCAACCTATCCGGTCCTGAGGTATCGCCAAACACCGCGCCCAAAGAATAAGTGTAAACAGTTCACGCCCATAGAGCGCGAACTTCAACATCTTATATCTCTTGGGCTTTCCAATTGGCGATTTTCAGGACCAAGCAATAAGAGCTAAAGCTCTAATATGTATATAGAGAGAACGGAAACGCTTTTCCTTTGTTTGTTATTAATAAATAGAAATCATTAAAAATCACGTAGTCCGGCATTCTGTCGGGCTACTTCCAAAAAGGATATTTCCTTTTTACATCATAGTTTTGTCATCTTCCATAGGCAATCCGTTTTACTGATCAAACAAGTATTTTTATCGCTTCAAAGTTAGATAATACATATAACATTACAAAACTTTCGCACGACATTTATCATCAAAAAGCTTTATTCCTTCTAAAAATCTGATGCGACTCCTACTTTCAGTACCTCCCCCCCTAACGGAAGAAACTTCCCACCGCATAAAGAGGCACGTTCCCCATCACGCACAAACTCCTTACCTTTCCCCTGCAAAAAGCTTGCATATCTACTGAAGCATGATTACCTTTGCTGTTCAAGATGCCATCTTGCGCAGCACGAGATACCATCTTGAACAACACAAGATGCCATCTTGAGCAGCAGAGCAAAGGGAGTTATGGTTCATAGGGAAACGAGTTTCAAGCGTTAAGTTCCTATGCAGCTGACATTAAGAAGCATAGCTATCATCAACAACATCAATCAACAGGAACAAGGATATGGGAATGATTTATTTAGTAAGAAAGAAACTCTTCCGCTCCAAGGAAGGAATGAAACAACTGTATTACGCTGTGCAGCGCACTCTGCAACCGCGCGGCGGAGTGACAACCGAAAAGCTGGCGCAACGCATGGCCAGCCGTAAAGGCATGGGCGAAGGCGATGTGCAAAGCGTACTGGTGGACCTGCCCAAATACATAGAGGAAGCGCTCAGAGAAGGCGAGTCCGTCACCATCAGAGGTCTCGGCTCCTTCAACCTCGCCATAACCAGCGAAGGCTTCGAACATCCCGACGACGTGATGCCGGGCAAGGTGCGGGTTTCACGCATCTACTTCAAACCGGACCGCTCGTTGGTGGGAAGGCTACGCCAGAACATGGATTTCTTCCGTTACCCGCTGAGCAAGTATTTCCCCCACGAAATGCTGCGCCCCGAAACGCTGGAACGCGAACGGGTACATACCCCAAATACGCCGGAAGACGAAGCAAAGGACACCGGAACGGTAATAGACTGAAAGAACTGAAAGTAACCCACGACCGGACATTTCAGCGTAAACACCTTACACACAACAGCCTGAAAGCTGATGAAAGAAATGAAAGCATAAAACAACCTGATTATCGTACAAACCACGCCTAAAAATGCAAGAAGTCATTTAAAACAAATCTTAATCTTCTGCAAGCGAGACAAAAAAGATATTTCAATTCAAGATTATTACGTATATTTGCAAGCTAAATTAAGAGAACGAAAAAAGTGCCGTAAGAAGCCGAAATGAAAATCAAACGGCTTGGAGTTATTAACAAAACAGGCGACTTATCAACAGAAATTGCAAAGTTTCTCTTTTTTCGTAGGCGCTCTAAGGATTTATCACTTATTTCGCTGCCAATAAATTTAGAGAATATGGGAAAAATTATTGCTTTGGCCAATCAAAAAGGCGGTGTAGGAAAGACAACGACTACGATTAATCTCGCAGCCTCCCTTGCCACCCTGGAAAAGAAAGTGCTCGTTGTGGACGCAGACCCGCAGGCAAATGCCTCTTCCGGTTTGGGTGTCGACATCAAGCAGGCGGAATGCACTATATACGAATGCATTATCGACCGGGCCGATGTTCGCGAAGCTATCCATGACACGGAGATCGAGACACTGAAAGTGATATCCTCACACATAAACTTGGTGGGCGCCGAGATAGAAATGCTCAACCTGAAAAACCGGGAAAAGATACTGAAAGAAGTACTCGCCCCATTGAAGGAGGAATTTGATTATATCTTGATAGACTGCTCGCCTTCCCTAGGACTGATTACCATCAATGCACTGACGGCAGCCGACTCGGTGATTATCCCCGTACAAGCAGAATACTTTGCATTGGAAGGTATCAGCAAATTATTGAACACCATCAAAATTATCAAGTCTAAACTGAACCCGGCACTCGAAATCGAAGGTTTCTTGCTGACAATGTACGACTCGCGCTTACGCCAGGCCAACCAGATTTACGACGAGGTGAAACGCCACTTTCAGGAACTGGTGTTCGACACCGTCATACAGCGCAACGTCAAACTGAGCGAAGCTCCAAGTTATGGCCTGCCCACCATCTTATATGATGCAGACTCCACAGGAGCCAAGAATCACATGTCGCTCGCCAAAGAACTGATCAGCCGTAACAATTAACTTAAAAACGAAGAACCATGGCACAAAAAAGAAATGCATTAGGACGCGGGCTGGACGCCCTGCTTTCAATGGACGAAGTGCAGACCGAAGGCTCTTCTTCCATCAACGAAATAGAGTTGTCGAAGATTGTCGTCAACCCGAACCAGCCCCGTCATGAATTTGACGAGACAGCGCTTCAGGAACTTGCCGACTCAATCTCTGAGATAGGTATCATTCAGCCCATCCCCCTACGCAAGCTGTCGGACGATGAATATCAGATCATCGCAGGCGAACGCCGCTTCCGTGCTTCACAACTCGCCGGACTGAAAAGTATTCCCGCCTATATCCGTACTGCCGATGACGAGAACGTCATGGAAATGGCGCTTATCGAGAATATACAACGTGAAGACTTGAACTCTGTGGAAATAGCCCTTGCCTACCAGCATCTGTTGGAACAATACGGGCTCACACAGGAACGCCTTAGCGAACGTGTCGGTAAAAAACGTACAACAATTGCCAACTACCTGCGTTTATTGAAATTGCCCGCCCCCATTCAGATGGCGTTGCAGAACAAGCAGATAGACATGGGACATGCCCGTGCGCTTGTAACATTGGGTGATCCGAAGTTGCAAGTGAAGATATTCGAAGAAATCATCGAGCACGGATATTCCGTACGTAAGGTGGAAGAAATAGTAAAATCCCTGAGTGAAGGCGAAGCCGTGAAAAGCGGTGGACGCAAAATCGCTCCCAAACGTGCCAAACTGCCGGAAGAATTCAACATGCTGAAACAACAGCTTTCGGGCTTCTTCAGCACCAAAGTGCAGCTGACCTGTTCGGAAAAAGGAAAAGGTAAAATCAGTATCCCGTTCAATAACGAAGAAGATTTAGAACGTATTATCGGCATACTCGATACTCTTAAAAAATAAATGACGAAAGGAACAAAAACATATCAATGGTGTATCGCCCTGCTGCTTTGCTTCGTGCAGACGGCAGGGATTGCTATGTATGGGCAGAATCGTCCGCGTGCCGCTGCCAAACGGCAGCAATTGGAGCATGCAGACTCACTAAAAAGACTGCCACAAGTAGCTCTGGACAGCCTGAATGCACAAACAGAATCTGCCCTGCAACGGGTTTCGGCTGCTGACAGCATTGCCTTAGCCGACAGCATTGCTGCCGAAAATAAAAAGCGTCTGCTGGAAATGACTTCCAGTACTACCCCACAAGTGTCTCCTACACCAACAGACAGTATAAACGGGGCACTTAACAAGAAAGTATTTATCCCCAACCCGACCAAGGCAACATGGCTCGCCTTGGTTATCCCCGGTGGCGGACAAATCTATAACCGTAAATACTGGAAGTTACCTATTATATATGGTGGATTTGCTGGATGTGCTTATGCGCTAACCTGGAACAACAAGATGTATAAAGACTACATGCAAGCCTATAAAGATGCCGCTCTTGGCAACTGGGAAGCCAACAGTATTCATGATCTTTTGCCACCCGGATATTTGGACAGAACCCCCAAAACGCAGATAACAGAAACCCTCCGAAAGCGAAAGGATACGTACAGGCGCTATCGTGACCTGAGTATTTTTGCTTTCATCGGCGTTTACCTGATATCAGTTATTGATGCCTATGTAGATGCGGAACTGTCTAATTTCGATATAACCCCCGACCTAAGTATGCGGGTAGAACCTGCCGTAATCAACAGCCAATACAGTATAGGCAGCTCCAACAAATCTGTCGGAGTGCAATGTAGTTTCCGTTTTTAATGAATTAAGCTATACCAAAGAATAATCACACATGAAGAATAAATCTGTAAATATGAAGAAGTTTATCGCTACTCCGTTTCTGTTTTGTCTATCACTTTTCGCCTTCCAGGCGCAAGCTCAGGAAAGTGTAGAAGTAGTGATCCGTGACAACGGAACAGAACGTCAGGAAAGCATTGAACTCCCCCAAAGTATGACTTACCCGCTGGACAGCCTACTCAATGACTGGAAAGCCAAAAATTACATTGATTTAGGTAAAGATTGCAGTACCTCCACAGAGAACCCACTCTTTAGTGACTCTGTTTATATCGACCGCCTCAGCCGCATTCCTGCTGTAATGGAAATGCCTTATAATGAGATTGTACGTAAATTCATCGACATGTACACAGGACGTTTACGTAATAACGTATCATTCATGTTGAGCGCCTGCAACTTTTATATGCCCATCTTCGAAGAAGCACTCGATGCCTATGGATTACCGCTTGAACTCAGATACTTGCCTATCATTGAATCTGCGCTGAACCCTTCTGCCAGATCCCGTGTAGGCGCTTCCGGTTTGTGGCAGTTCATGCTGGCTACCGGAAAGATGTACGGATTGGAAAGCAACAGTCTTATTGACGAACGTTGTGATCCTATCAAGGCCACGTGGGCAGCCGCCCGCTACCTGAAAGACCTGTACGCCATTTATCAAGACTGGAATCTGGTGATCGCTGCTTACAATTGCGGACCAGGCACTATAAACAAAGCAATCCGCCGTGCCGGAGGTAAAACTGATTATTGGGAAATTTATAATTTCCTGCCCAAAGAGACCCGTGGATATGTGCCTGCATTCATTGCCGCCAATTATGTGATGACTTACTATTGCAAGCATAACATCTGTCCCATGGAAACTAATATCCCCGATGCTACAGATACTATACAAGTAACAAAAAACTTACATTTCGAACAGCTTTCTGATATCTGTGGCGTTAGCATGGAAGAAATCAAAAGCCTTAATCCTCAGTATAAGAAGAATATAATTCCCGGTGAAAGCAAGACACAAACCCTTCGTCTGCCTATGAATTACATCAGTACATTTATCGACAGCCAGGATACTATCTACGCCCACCGTGCGAATGAATTATTCAAAAACCGCAGAACCGTAGCCATCTCCGAACCCCGTTCTACAGCAAGACGCGCTACAACCGGCAGTGGAAATCTGACTTATCATAAAATACGAAATGGCGAAACATTGGGTACTATTGCACGCCGCTATGGAGTCACCGTAAAACAACTTCAAAGTTGGAATGGATTGCATAACACCAAAATTTCCGCCGGAAAGCAATTGAAGATATATAAATAAGAGCACAAACGCTTGCACGGTGTTGAAATTTGCTTATTTTTGCAGCAATAGAAGAAAGGAGACAGGGATATGGAAGAGAATGTGAACCAGAAAGATAAAGAAAAAGTCGAAGAGGAAATGATTGAACAGGCTTTCCAGCAACTGTTAAACGACTATTTGGCAACCAAGCACCGTAAACGCATTGAAATTATAACAAAGGCATTCAATTTTGCCAACCAGGCACATAAGGGCATCAAACGCCGCTCAGGCGAGCCCTACATTATGCATCCCTTGGCTGTGGCACAGATTGTTTGCACCGAAATAGGTCTGGGGTCTACATCCATTTGTGCTGCATTACTACACGATGTGGTAGAAGATACAGACTATACTGTAGAGGACATAGAGAATATATTCGGTCCGAAAATCGCCCAGATTGTAGACGGACTGACCAAAATATCCGGTGGAATCTTCGGTGACCGGGCTTCGGCACAGGCAGAGAACTTCAAAAAGTTGCTGTTGACGATGTCCGATGATATACGTGTGATCCTTATTAAAATAGCGGACCGCCTGCATAATATGCGTACGCTGGGTTCCATGCTTCCAAATAAGCAATTCAAAATTGCAGGTGAAACTTTATATATATATGCTCCCCTCGCCAACCGCTTAGGACTTTATAAGATAAAGACCGAACTGGAAAACCTGAGTTTCAGGTACGAACACCCTGAGGAATATCAAGAAATAGAAAACAAGCTGGCAGCTACGGCTACCGAGCGTGACAAAGTATTCAAAGAGTTCACAGCTCCGATACGCGCACAGATGGACAAGATGGGACTGAAATATCGCATCCTGGCACGCGTCAAATCCATTTATTCCATATGGAACAAAATGCAGACCAAGCATGTGCCATTCGAAGAAATCTATGACTTGCTTGCCGTACGCATTATTTTTGAACCGCGTAACGCGGACGAAGAGTTGAATGACTGTTTCGATATCTACGTCTCTATTTCTAAAATATACAAGCCCCACCCCGACCGTCTGCGCGACTGGGTGAGTCACCCCAAAGCAAACGGCTATCAAGCTTTACACGTTACCCTCATGGGTAATAATGGACAGTGGATAGAAGTACAAATCCGTAGCGAGCGCATGAATGACGTAGCCGAACAGGGTTTTGCCGCACATTGGAAATACAAAGAAGGTGGTGGTAGCGAGGATGAGGGCGAGCTGGATAAATGGCTACGTACCATCAAGGAAATTCTTGATGATCCGCAGCCGGATGCCATTGATTTCCTCGACACTATCAAATTGAACCTGTTTGCATCGGAAATTTTTGTATTCACCCCGAAAGGTGAGATTAAGACTATGCCACAGAATTCTACAGCATTGGACTTTGCATTTTCCTTACATACAGATATAGGCAGTCATTGTATCGGCGCGAAAGTAAACCATAAACTTGTCCCACTCAGCCATAAATTGCAAAGTGGCGATCAGGTGGAAGTTCTGACTTCCAAATCACAACGCGTACAACCGGAATGGGAAGTATTTGCCACTACTGCCCGTGCCCGTGCCAAGATAGCCGCCATCCTGCGCAAAGAGCAAAGGAACTGCCAAAAAGAAGGTGAAACCCTTCTGAATGAATTCTTCAAAAAAGAAGAGCTACGACTGGACGACCTGTTGATAGACAAGTTGGTGAAAGTCCATAATATGAAGAACCGGGACGAATTTCTTATAGCCATCGGCAACAAAAAGATCGTATTGGGCGACCTGGATAAAAAATGCCCTGAAAGAGAAACAGGGAACCAACTGGAAAAAGTTCCTCACCTTCTCGTTCGGCGGTAACAAGGACAACAAAGAGCCGGTCGAAGAAAAAGTACCGCAGGAAAAAGAGAAAATCAATACAAAGCAAATCCTGAAACTGACGGAAGAGAATATCCAGAAGAATTATATCATGGCAGAATGTTGCCACCCCATTCCGGGTGATGATGTACTGGGATATATGGACGAAAACGACCGTATCATTATCCACAAACGCCAGTGCCCCGTCGCCGCACGTTTGAAGAGTAGTTACGGAAACCGTATTCTGGCCACAGAGTGGGATACCCATAAAGAACTCTCTTTCCTGGTATATATATATATAAAAGGTATAGACGCCATGGGATTACTGAACGAAGTAACACAGGTTATTTCGCGTCAGCTGAATGTAAATATCCGCAAGTTGTCCATTGAAACAACAGACGGCATTTTTGAAGGAAACATCCAATTGTACGTACATGATGTGGATGATGTGAAAACCATCTGCAACAATCTGAAACAGATACAGAACATCAAGCAAGTAACCCGTGTAGAAGGATAAAAACTATAAAAGCACACTAGTATGTTTAACTCAAAAAAAGGAATAGAAGACAAGGTAAGCAATAAATTAACCACGCTTTCCAGTCAAAGTTTAATTAAAGGTGATTGTTCCATTGATGGAGATATGCGTATCGACGGAACTGTAGAAGGAAATATCCGGTGTACCGGGAAAATAGTCATTGGTCCGGAAGGAAAAATACACGGCAATCTGTCCTGTACACACGCTTGCCTTCACGGAACTATCATCGGTGATGCATATGTGAAGGAAGAACTCACCCTGAAAGCCAACTGTGTGATGCAAGGCAATATCTATACCACAAAATTGGAAATAGAATCACAAGCTAAATTCAATGGAACCTGTAACACGAATGATGCCAATCATGAGATAAAATTGTTGGAAGCTGTTACTGAATAGTTTTACTCATCTCCTTCCCTTGAAGCTCTTTTAAGTTCGTCTACTTGCTCATAAGTAAATCCGTCAAGAGCTTTCTTCATGCTAAGAAGCTCTTCACGGATCGTCTTCAAGCGGTCTACAATTTCAAAGTTACGAAGAGTGGTTTCTTTATTGTCCTTCATTCGCTGGCGGGCACCGGGTAATGTCATTCCCCGTTCCTTCACCAGATGATAGATCAGCTTCACAGTTTCAATATCCTCTTTGCGATATTGCCGCACTCCACGGCTTCCCTTCTTCGGAGAGAGTTGTGGAAACTCTTTCTCCCAGAAACGAAGCAAGGACTCGTTCACATCGAACATCTGGGCTACCTCACTGATGGAATAATATAATTTCAGGTCTTTATCCATAGCAGCTTAATCGAGGACTTTACCATGGTTGGCAGCAATCTGTATCATCCGGTCGTAATCCTCAGCACTCAAGTCCATAAAGTAATAGTTGACAGGGTTGACTACCTGCCCTTTTACATGAACTTCATAATGCAAGTGAGGCCCTGTACTCTTTCCCGTACTACCTACCCCACCAATGACTTCACCGCGTACCACCTTCTTTCCGACCTTAGTACGGAAATCACGCAAATGCGCGTATACAGTCTGATAACCAAATCCATGGTCTACCACAATCCGGTTACCATACCCGGTTTGCCATCCCATCTGTATCACCGTACCATCTCCTGTGGCATAAACATCCGTACCCAAAGGTGCCGAGAAATCCATACCTGCATGGAATTTTGTAGTCCCGTAGATAGGATCGATACGCGTTCCGTAACCGGAAGCTGTTTTGCGAAGATCTTTATTGGAAACAGGCTGGATGGCGGGGATACAACGCAACATTTCGTCATGGCTCTTACACATATCCACCACATCATCGAAGGAACGCGACTGGATATAAAGTTGCTTGCTGAGCATATCCATCTTCTGAGTTGTATTCACTACCAGATCGGAGTTTGCCATATCCATCAAGTGTTCATAACGGTTAGTGCCGCCATACCCAGCCTGGCGGATAGCCGAAGGTATGGGGTCAGCTGCAAATATAACCCGATACAGGTTATCATCACGCTGCTGCACATCCTGTAACACTCCCATTGCCTCATCCAGACGACGGGAAAGCACATTATACTGCGCTAAAAGTTGGCTATTTTCCTTCCTCAACTCTTTCTCCGAAGGTGAACCGAAAATAATCAGCAGAATTATAAAACTACCTGCCCCAAAGCCCATGCCGATAAACAAACGGCGCAGGAGACTCACCATCCGTTGCCGGACAGTAGGGTAAATTCGGTCATAAGTCTGCGTCTGTGGATTATAGATGTAGTAAACTTTGCGCATCTTTTTGGAAATATTTCGCTTGTTAATACGGCAAAAGTAATAAAAACAAGCTATCTTTGCACAGTTTTTTCAAGAATATTAATACTAAGTAGCAAGTAGTTAGTAGATAATAGCGAACAGAAGATAGTAACAGATTAAGATAAATAAAAGAATATGTTGACTGCAAATGAAATCCGTAACTCATTCAAGAGTTTCTTCGAGAGCAAAGGCCACCAGATAGTGCCCTCGGCTCCGATGGTAATTAAAGATGACCCGACACTGATGTTTACCAACGCGGGGATGAACCAGTTTAAAGATATTATTTTGGGTAACCACCCTGCGAAATACCAAAAGAGTCGCGGACTCGCAAAAATGTTTGCGTGTAAGCGGAAAGCATAATGACCTGGAAGAAGTAGGACACGATACGTACCACCACACCATGTTTGAAATGCTTGGTAACTGGTCGTTCGGCGACTACTTTAAGAAAGAGGCTATCGACTGGGCATGGGAATATCTGGTAGAGGTTCTGAAGATAGATCCGAAGAACCTTTACGCCACCGTATTCGAGGGCAGCCCCGAAGAAGGACTGAACGTGACAATGAAGCCGCTGCCTTTTGGGAACAGTACTTGCCAAAAGATCATATCCTCAACGGAAACAAACATGATAACTTCTGGGAGATGGGCGATACAGGTCCGTGTGGTCCGTGTTCCGAGATACATATAGACTCACGTCCGGAAGAAGAGAAAGCCAAAGTTCCGGGTAGCCAATTGGTGAACAAGGATCATCCGCAGGTTATTGAAATCTGGAACCTCGTGTTCATGCAATTCAACCGTAAAGCCGATGGAAGTCTGGAAGGACTTCCCGCCAAAGTTATCGACACGGGTATGGGCTTTGAACGCTTGGTACGCACGTTACAAGGCAAGACTTCAAACTATGATACGGACGTATTCCAGCCGATATTGAAAGCCATCGCTGATATGGCAGGCACTGCCTATGGCAAAGACAACCAACAGGACATCGCCATGCGTGTGATTGCCGACCACATCCGTACAATCGCTTTCTCTATTACAGACGGGCAGTTGCCCTCGAATGCAAAGGCAGGTTATGTAATCCGCCGTATTCTGCGCCGCGCAGTTCGTTACGGTTATACATTCCTGGGACAGAGACAGGCATTCATGTATAAACTGCTCCCGGTTCTGATTGAAAACATGGGTGAGGCTTATCCAGAACTGGAAGCACAGAGAGAACTGATCAGCAAAGTTATTAAAGAAGAAGAAGACTCCTTCCTCCGCACATTGGAAACCGGTATCCGCTTGCTGGACAAGACGATGGCTGACGCCAAAGCTGCCGGAAAGACAGAAATCAGTGGTAAGGATGCCTTTACCTTATATGATACTTTCGGTTTCCCGCTCGACCTGACGGAACTGATTCTCCGTGAAAACGGTATGACTGCCGACATCAAGGAATTCGATGCCGAGATGCAACAGCAGAAGCAACGTGCCCGCAATGCCGCTGCCATAGAAACTGGTGACTGGATTACACTGAAAGAAGGAACTACTGAATTTGTAGGTTACGACTATACGGAATATGAAACAAGTATCCTTCGTTACCGTCAAGTAAAACAGAAAAACCAGACACTGTATCAGATTGTACTTGACTATACTCCGTTCTATGCAGAAAGTGGTGGTCAGGTAGGTGATACCGGTGTATTGGTCAGCGAATTCGAAACGATTGAAGTAATCGATACAAAGAAAGAGAATAATCTTCCGATACATATTACCAAAAAGTTACCCGAACATCCGGAAGCTCCGATGATGGCTTGTGTAGATACCGACAAACGTGCTGCCTGCGCAGCCAATCACTCGGCGACTCACTTGCTGGACTCTGCCCTCCGCGAAGTACTGGGCGAGCATATCGAACAAAAGGGTTCGTTAGTAACACCGGACTCACTGCGTTTCGACTTCTCTCACTTCCAGAAGGTGACCGACGAAGAAATCCGCCAGGTAGAACATCTGGTGAATGCAAAAATCCGTGCCAACATACCTTTGAAGGAATATCGCAATATTCCTATTGAAGATGCCAAGGAACTGGGTGCTATTGCCTTGTTCGGTGAAAAGTACGGCGACCATGTACGTGTTATTCAGTTTGGTTCATCCGTTGAGTTCTGTGGAGGTACACACGTTGCCGCTACCGGAAACATCGGCATGATAAAGATTGTATCTGAAAGCTCTGTTGCCGCCGGCGTACGCCGTATCGAAGCTTACACAGGTGCACGCGTAGAGGAATTGATGGACACCATCGAAGATACAATACGCGACTTGAAAGCCCTCTTCAACAATGCACCCGACTTGGCCGGAACCATCCGCAAGTACATTGAAGAGAATGCCGGATTAAAAAAACAGATGGAAGACTTCATGAGGGAGAAAGAGGCACAGATAAAGGAAAGACTGCTGAAAAACATGCAGGAAATCCACGGCATAAAGGTAATTAAGATTTGTGCTCCGATACCCGCAGAAAGTATTAAGAATATTGCATTCCAACTACGTGGCGAGATTACAGAAAACCTGTGTTTCGTTGCCGGAACGATCAATGAAGGAAAACCTATGCTGACAGTAATGTTGAGTGACAACCTCGTAGCTGGCGGATTGAAAGCCGGAAACTTGGTGAAAGAAGCTGCCAAGCTGATACAAGGCGGCGGCGGCGGCCAACCTCACTTTGCAACAGCAGGTGGAAAGAATGTTGACGGACTGAATGCAGCAATAGAAAAGGTGCTGGAACTTGCCGGAATTTAATAATTGACTTATGAAGGCAGGCGAATTATTATTTGCCTGTGCAAGTAAATAACTGGCAAAAGACTTGACTTTAACATCTTGATGTCGTATCTTTGTCAATGCAATCCTGATTTAGTTTCGGGAAGATATATAGTAAAGAGGAGAAGCGAATGTTTCTCCTCTTTTTTGTATCTATAGAAGTGAAATGACTTAAGATAGTATGTTTTACATGATAACATACTATATAATGAACTAAAACAAACGATGTAATCCCCCCAAATAAACCATCTGTTTGGAGAAAACACATCATCCGTTTAAGGGTAACACACCATCTGGTTGCAGAAAATAGAAACGGGAAAGCCGAAGCCCTCCCGTCCCGTTAAACAAACATAAATTCTCTCTTGACAAAAAAGGTTAGATTAGTATATCTTTTTCAATTATTTATACTCTGATTGTATGGGCTCAAACGTTCCACATGGTAAACTTTACATCCTACCGGAACTTCTACCGGACAGACTTCAGTAACGTCTTCCCAAAAGTCCATATATTCCATTACAGACATTCTGGTCAAATCAGGACCATTGAAAGTATAAAAATGCTCTTCATCATTGTACTTAAATAACAGGCCTAAACGTTCCACTTCACCGTCAACAACCGGCCCTCTTTCGTATCGCCCTATCATAGGAGCAATAGCAGAATCATCCGGACGAACACGTAAAGTTCCTTTTTCCCACATTTCAGATTCATTATCCGGTATCATCTCATAACGTCCTCCCACCTTTACGGTAAAGAAGTCAGTGAATGCATCCGCAATATTCTTCTTTTGTTCTTCTGTAGCTTCTCCGGTAACCACGATACCGTCTTTCTTTTTAGACCAAATCAATTTCAGACATTCATCTACTTTCACTCTCAGTAAAGTTGAAGAACCACTACCATCTCTTACCGTAATTCCCGTCTCACCTTCGGCTTTAGGAATAATCTGTATACGCTGGTACCCACTTTCACTTTTTACAAAAGCAGCAGTTACTATGGCATCTTCACCGTTCACTATGGAATAGTTACCGTCTCCACCATCCACACCAACAATAATGCCTTCCGGCTTACTCAAATAGAGATTTACGGAACCGATCAGGTTATCACAAGTCCCAATCTGGTAAATAGGCGCATCTCCCGTAAAAAATACCATATCACGATAATCATCCTCGCATGCAGTACCCACAAACAAGAGTGAAATCAACATTAGAATAGAATAGATGTGTTTCATTGTTTTAGTCTTTTTATATCGGATTCGTATAATGAAAATGCAGTAAATAGTTAATTACTGCATGCGAACAGATATTTTTTTTAGTTCCAGCGATTTATAGTATTTGTTCTTTCGGATAATTCACCAGATACAAAGTACCTGTAGCACGGGTAAAAGCTGTATATAACCAGCGGAAATAATCCGGTGTCAGATACTCATCCGTCATATATCCCTGATCGAGAAATACATTCTTCCATTGCCCACCCTGCGCTTTGTGGCAAGTAACGGCATAGGCATACTTCACTTGCAAGGCATTATAATGCGGGTCCGCCTTCATCTTTTTCATCCTATCGCGCTTCATGGAAATATCAGCGTAATCTTCGAGTACGGCATAGAAAAAGCCGATCATTGTCTGCCTTTGGCAAGGCTGGCGCATCAGTATGCAAGGTATCCAGCAGCAGATTAACTTCCAGTTCAAAGTCCCCGTAATCAGGAAAAGCTAGTAGGACTTCCGCAAAACGGAAACCATACAACTCACGCGTCCGGCGCATCCGGCGAAGAACAGCTATTTCACCATTGGCAATGAAATCCATTTCTTTACTTTTCTCCGTCCAGTAGTAATTATTCTTTGCCACCATCAGCAAGTCACCTGTATTCAATTCATCCTCCCGCCAAAGGATTTGCGCACGTATACCATTATTGTAGATATTCGCCCGCTTATTGGAACGGCATACGACAATGGTCTCATCCATCCCGTCACGGTCGTAACAAGTACTCAGCGTATCTATCAGTTCGTCGCCCGGAACTACTTTTATATCAGCAAACCCCGACACCTTTATCTTTGGCAAACTTTCACAGGCATCTTCGGCTATAAGTTGGCGCAACCGGGTAGCATTCCACAATATACCGGAGTCCTGCACCTGACGTACTACCTGCGTCAAATCTACCTCTATCACTTCCAGTCCATATCCTTTCAGTGCCTCGGCAAATAAGGCAGGGCTCTGCTCCTCACCCACCGGAGGAAGCTGCGCTGTATCGCCCATCAACACCAGACGGCATCCTGTACCGGAGTAAACAAACTGTATCAGATCGTCCAGCAAACGCCCTGTACCGAACACAGCACCGGATAAGCCCTCGTTCGAAATCATCGAAGCCTCATCCACTATATATAAGGTATGTGTAGTCAAATTATCATTCACCGAGAAGTTACTCACCTCGTTGGAGAAAGATTGCTGACGGTAAATCTTTTTGTGAATAGTAAACGCCGGATGCCCCGCATAAGCAGAAAAGACTTTCGCCGCCCGCCCTGTAGGAGCCAGCAGAATTGACTTCTGTTGCAACTTATCCAATGTCCGTACCAATGCTCCAACCAGTGAAGTTTTTCCCGTACCAGCGTATCCGCGCAGTACAAAAACCGCATCGTTACGAGGAGATAGCAAGAAGGTAGCCAATGATTTTAGTACTATTTCTTGCTCAAAAGTTGGTTCATAAGGAAAATTTTCCTTAATTTGCGTTTCTAAATAGTTATTTATCATTTTTGTAATAGAAAAAAGTTACAGGAACTATCGCCATTAGAATTATTTATTTTATTTTTGCGGTACGAATATAACAACTAAAAAACATATTTATCATGAAAACAGTATTTAATGTCATTTTAGGCTTGTGTGCAGTGGTACTGATCTACATCTGCTATACCAGCATTATGGGTCCTATTAATTTCGAAAAGGCAAAAAAGCACAGAGAGAAGGCAGTTATTGCCCGTTTAATGGACATCCGTAAAGCACAGCAGGAGTACCGTAACTTGAACCACCAACAGTACACGGCAAGTTTCGACACTTTGATCAACTTTGTTAAAAACCAGAAGTTGCCTTTCATCTACAAAGAAGGTGAATTGAATGATAAGCAGTTGGAAGACGGTATGACAGAAAAGAAAGCTATTGCTATCATCAACAAAGCAAAGAAAACAGGAAAATATGATGAAGTAAAGAAGGCAGGTCTGGAAAACTTCAAACGTGATACTTTGTGGGTTGCTGTACTTGATACTATATTCCCAAAAGGTTTCAATCCCGATTCTATGAGATACGTTCCTTACGGTGGTGGTGCACAGTTCGAAATGGCTATCAGAAATGATACTGCTAAATCCGGTGCTCCTTTCTGTCTGCTCGAAGTTAAGACTCCGTATGAAACTTACTTGGGTGGTCTGGACAAGCAAGAAATTGCTAACATGAAGGACGTACAAACCAAGTTGGGTAAATATTGCGGTCTGATGATCGGTAGCTTGGAAACTGCTAACAATAACGCAGGTAACTGGGAATAATTCCTATCCTCAACTCTGTATGATAGAAACGATTGACTTTAGTAAATCGGAACAATATACGTTATCCATCCGCCTCAGTGCGGATGGATTTTCTTTTTCTGTATTCAACCCTCTCAATGAAAATGAGCTCTTTTTCTTTGACCGTAAAGTAGAAGAATCACTCTCCCTCACAGCCAACCTGAAACAGACTTTCCGCGAAGTGGAATGGTTAAAACATCCTTACCGCCGGGTAAATATACTCATGGCAGGTAAACGCTTTACCCTTGTACCGTTGGAGTTTTTCGAGGATGAACAAACAGAAATGCTCTTTTATCATAACCATCCTAAACGGGAGAACGAAGTTATACAATACAACATTCTACGGAAAAACAATACCGTAGTACTGTTCAGCATGGACAAAAGTGCCCGTTCGTTTCTTTGCGAACAATATCCTAATGTGAGGTTTTATTCACAAGCAAGTTCATTCATTGAACACTTCTCCAGTAAAAGCCGCTTGGGAAACAATCGGAAAATGTATGTGCACCTGCGGAAAGATGCTGCCGAACTATATTGCTACGACCGCAATCACCTGCTCCTTGCCAACTCTTTTGAGTGCAAACAGACAGCAGACCGTATCTATTACCTATTATATATATGGAAACAGCTCGGTTTCGAACAAGAACGCGACGAACTACATCTTACCGGTGAGTTGTTCGACAAAGAAACTTTGCTCAGTGAACTACGAAAATTCATCCGGCAGGTATTCGTCATGAACCCTGCCACTAACCTCGACCTACAAGCCATAACCCTATGCGAGTAATCAGCGGAATATATAAAAGAAGAAGATTTGACGTACCTCGTACCTTCAAGGCACGTCCCACAACAGACTTTGCCAAAGAGAATCTATTTAATGTACTTGCCAACTATCTGGATTTTGAAGATGGTGTATCTGCCCTCGACCTCTTTGCAGGCACAGGCAGCATCAGTATAGAACTGGTATCACGCGGTTGCAATCGTGTAATCAGCGTTGAAAAAGACCGGGATCACCACGCTTTCATTTGCAAAATCATGCAGGAAGTGAAGGATGATACTTGTATCCCCATCCGTGGCGATGTATTCAAGTTCATCAAAGGGGGACGCGAGCAGTTCGATTTCATCTTTGCCGATCCTCCGTATGAATTGCAAGGACTGGAAACCCTTCCCAATCTTATTTTTGAAAATAATCTGCTGAAAGAAGGAGGTCTGTTTGTATTGGAACACGGCAAGAAAAACAACTTTGAGAATCATCCGAACTTTGTGGAACGGCGGGTATACGGAAGTGTAAACTTCTCGATATTTAAATGAAGAACGAAAAATGAAGAATTAGCTGCGCAATGATGCCGCATGGTAATTCTTCATTTTTCGTTCTTCATTCTTCATTATAAAAGCGGTGCCATCAAGCGCACCACACTCTCGGCAGCTTTCCGCCACCAAGGACGCTTCACCCAGTTTTTAAGGAAGACTTGTACACAGTCGCGCTGATCCTGAAGAAAGATCTCCCGCATTTGCAATGCCGTTTCCGTATCATAAATGAAAGCATTCACTTCAAAATTATGCTCAAAGCTACGAAAGTCCACATTGGTAGAACCAACAGTGGAAAGCTCATCATCTGATACCATCAGCTTGGAATGCAAGAAGCCTTTTTTATAGAAATAGATTTTTACACCCGCTTGCAATATATCCGCCAGATACGAACAGGAACCCAAATGCGTCAGACGATTATCCGCACGCATTGGCAACATCAGACGTACATCCACTCCTGCCAATGCCGCAGTTTGCATAGCGGCCAAAATCTGTTCCGTAGGCAGAAAATAAGGAGTCTGTATATAGAAGTATTTCTTTGCACCGGAAATTGCCATACTCAATCCTTGCATAATCTCTTTCCATGGACCAATGGGGTCACTCGTCACAATCTGCACCAAAGAAGTGCCGGTCGCTTCCATCTTCGGAAAGTAACGGGAAGCACTGATCAAAGTACGGTCAACAAAATACCAGTCGAGCAGGAAAGCAGTCTGCAGACCATGCACGGCTTTACCTTCCAGTAAAAGATGGGTATCACGCCAGATACCCCATGAGAAACCACGCATATAGCGTTCTGCCAGATTCATTCCGCCTATAAATCCCACACGCCCGTCAATCACCACAATCTTACGGTGATTACGGTAGTTCACCTTACTAGTGAACAGCGGGAAACGTACTTTCAGGAAACTACGCACTTCAATGCCTGCCGAAAGCATCTCATCATAGAACCGGTTGGGCACATGCCAGCATCCTACATCGTCATATATAAGACGCACTTCAACGCCTGCCCGCGCTTTCTCCACCAATACATCGCGTACCATACGCCCGATAGCATCATCTTCAAAGATATAAAATTCAATATGGATATGTTGCCGGGCATTCTGCAGTTCCCTCAACAAGGATTGCAGCATAGAGCCGCCATTGGTATAGATTTCGATACGGTTACCGTCGAAAGGGAATGCCTGAGTCGTGTTGCGGAACAGGGAAATAAGCCGACTGTAAGCCATTGGCAAAGTAGTGGCATCCTGCGCCAGATACTCCACCATCGGTTTATTCAGCAGACGGTTATAAATCTTCTGCCCTATGATGCGCTCCCGCCTGCGGCTTCGTCCGAAAAAGAAATAGAATACTAACCCCACAACAGGCAGGAACATCAATACCAGTATCCATGCAAGCGTCTTCACCGGATTACGATTGTCGAGGATAATGACAACAATTGTTCCGATGATAGCGCCAAAGTAAATAATATCAAAGGCGACGGTAGCTACTTGGTTGAGTATATAGTTCCAGTCAATCACAAAAGCAAATATAGAGAAAATAAAAGAATTCCTGTTTTTTTATAAGAAAAAAGAGATTGAATTTAAAGTATTTACATACATTTGCATAATTACACACTAATACTATGAAATATGAAAAAAGCAGCTTTTAATCGCCCTCTTATTGGGTTTGTCAACTACTATCTGTCATTCGCAAGTAAAAATCAACGTACAAGGCGGCACTGGGTTGACCGGCATCACCAAGAATGAAAATTACAATGCTAACTTTGGATATCGTTTCGGAGTAGGTGTTGAGCTACCTATTGACAAGACTTGGTCCATGCAAACAGGGCTACAGTTCCTGAACAGAAGCTACTCTGTTGACGAAGGAATAACAGCCCTTGGCACTAATGAGGAAGGCAAACAAACCTACATGGTATTGGGGATTGATTCTAAAATAAACGGAATCTATTTACAAGTTCCCATCAAAGTTGCCGCATATCTGCCTTTGAATAACAACTGCGGATTTCAATTCAGCGGAGGTCCATACATCGCTTATGGAATTGGCGGAAAAAGCAAAGTGAACTGGATACTTGCCAGCCAGGAAAAAATCGACTCCGACGACCTCACATCTGGTGGAGATAACAGATTGATGGAAGGTAAAACAACGCATAAGACATTCGATAAAAACGATGGACTGAAACGCCTGGACATCGGTTTAAGTCTTGGAGTAGATTTCAAATACAAACAACTTTTTGCCGGTATCGGTGCCGAATACGGCTTTCTTCCCATTGATAAGGAGTTTCCCAAAGATCTCTTCAAATATTCCTTCCAAGAAGACCAAACACTTGTTTCCCCTCGCAACATAGGAATCGAATTTCATGTAGGCTTTTGTTTCAGTGTAGGGAAACGCTAAAAAACAGAATCCCCTTCCATCTCTTTCAGCGAAAGCGAATGGAAGGGGAAACTTATCACAAAAACTGGTTAGGAAACTTTAGAAACGACGTCCGCCACCAAAACCACCGGGACGACCACCAGGTCCGCCGGGACCTCCATGACCACCGAATCCACCTCTACCCTGCATCTTTTCACGGGCAGCCTTGCTACCGAAGATATTCAGACGATAGATGAAGTGTACCATGCAATAACTATTGATACCATTATATTCGGAAACCGAACGGCCATCTGCTGTCAATGAACGGCTAATGTTACTTTGCTGTTTCAAAATGTCATAGAGTTCAAGGCTGATAGTAGCCGCGCCTTTCAGGAAGGTTTGCGAAAGCTGTGCATTCCAGATCAATTCATTACGGTTCATACTGGCATCTGTATAACCACGACGGCTCTGATTAGCAATATTAGTAGTGAAAGTCATGTTCCAGGGAGCCATCAACTGAGTATTGGCACCATAAGAGAACGTGTAAGGTTCCTGATTATTCTCTGGACGCAGTTTACTACGCTCAGCAGTATAAGAGATAGAACCATTCAGGCCGAATTCGAACCAATCGTTACGGTAAGCACCATTCAAGCGCTCACTCAACGTCAACCCTGTTGTCTTATTCTTATCATCCACTTTGGTATCCTGATTATATAAAAATGCCACATTATTCTGGTAATTGACATTGGTGAATGAGTTGATAGTGTACTTCTTATTCTTCAATGCGGTATTGAAACCAAACATACCAAAAGCACTCCAGTTACCATTGATATTCTTCGGTGTAGTAGTACGCGCACCGGTTTGATCATCGTATTCGGTACTGTTACTGATGCTGTTCTGCGTAGCCGAGAAGCTGGCATGAGTCATGATACCCCGCTGGAGTTCTGCATTATACGTATTGTAGAACAAACGCATAGAGTGCGTGAACGAAGGTTTCAAACCCGGATTACCGACACGGATATTCAGCGGATTAGAGTTGTCTACAATCGGCAACAAGTTCTCCATGCTGGGCTGGCCGGTACGTCCACGATAGTTGAAGCGCAACTGACTTACTTTCGAGAAACGGTAACGGAAATCAATATTCGGAGCAAAGTTGAATACCGAACGCGTCGTATCAATCATATAGTCTCCTTTCTTATAAGACAGTTTTGAGTTCTGCGGTTGGAAAGAAACACCGGTACTCAACTGGTACTTCTCACGGATGAAACGCAAGGATACAGAAGCATCATGGTTGTAGTATCTGTACTCGGCATACTTACCTAAACTATCTACCGCATGATTCTGATAGCCCACTGGCAACGGGTCGCCAATTCCCCACTCTGGATTGATCTTGTATAAGTCGAAAGTCGTCTTGTCACTCTCACTGTACTTATACTGGAACTGATAACTGAACTGCAAGAAAGTAGCCCGTGCAATCGGTTCACTATACGTAACCTGTGCACTATAACTATAATTATTCGTCGGCGTAGTGATATACTGGTTACGGATCAACGTAGAGTCCGGGTTCGTAGGAATCTGATAATAACGTGTCATCGACTCCGTATACTGGTTATTGTCATTATCTCCATAACCAAAGCGTCCGCGGAATGTAACATTACGTCCCTTATCATTCAGTTTGCGATTGATCTGCAAAGTAGCATCCGTTGAAACGGTCTTGCTATCGGAAAGTGAACCCGTGTTTGTAGCATTCACACGAATATCCTTCAACGGGTCTTCATTATTTATCACATCAAAATCAAGATAGTCATTCGGGTTAGTAACCAGACTGTAAGGATCCGCATTGAAGGTTCCCGACAAGGAACTGGAAGAATTATCCGTCTTTCCATAAGAGAAGTTCGGACGGAAGATGATATTCGTCATTGAATCCGGCTTCCACTCCAAACGGAAATCAGCATTAAATGTCGAATTCTTGTTCCTGTTGAGAGAGTTTGAATTGGAATATGAATTGCCATTCTGTAAAAAACGCTCGGATGAGTTGACATTGGCAATGTCAGCATCATTGTAGTTGTAACGGGCACTACCGCCTAACTCCAATTTGGCTGTTTCAGTAGCAAAGTTAAGTCCCAGTTCCTTGGGAGCATTCAAACCATTATTACGACGCCAACGCGGGCCACCGCCACCACCGGAAAATCCTTGATTATTCACATTGTTGGCAGAGGCAATAAGAGAAACTTGTGTATTATCCACAAAGCGGTTCAACATCAAACGTCCTGCATAACGATCTTCAGTACCTACGGCAGCATCGGCATTACCGAACCAACCCTGATTCATACCTTTCTTTACAGTCAGGTCGAGCACGGTTTCTTCTTCACCGTCATCAATACCTGTGATACGTGCCAGATCCGATTTCTTATCATAAGTCTTCAACCGGTCAATCATGTCCACCGGTAAATTCTTCAAACCCGTCTTCACGTCTCCGCCGAAGAATTCCTTTCCGTCTACCATGATCTTCTTCAGGTCCTTACCATTAATTTTCACGTTACCATCGTCATCAATCTCGGCACCGGGAAGTTTCTTCACCAATTCTTCCAGCATGGCTCCTTCGGGGGTACGATAAGCTGACGAATTATACATTAATGTATCTTCACTGACAGTGACTTGTGGAGCTTCTGCGGTAACCACCGCTTCTGCCAGCATCACGGCATCTGTCTTCAGAGCCAGCGTACCTACATTCTTATTGGGGTTTTGAGCCGACAGTTGCAAAGGAAGCATTGTCGGTTGGAAGCCGATATAGGAAACTTTCAATACATACTTCCCAGCCTTTACTTTGGGCAGGGTAAAATATCCCTGTGCTGTAGTGGCAATACCCGCCGCAAATGCACTGTCAGGTAACGAAAGTAACTGTACTGTGGCTTGTACTGCGGGCTCTTTCGTGTCATCCTCGATGACACGCCCCGCTACGGTAATGTTCTTAGTCTGTGAGAAAACGGAAAGTGTGGTTGTCAGCAATAACACTGTTCCGATGATTACTTTTTTCATGCGCCTGTTTTTTATGAAACAAAATGTCTGTTTTTACACTGTTTCATTTGACAAGCTTTCAATGGAAAAGTTTAATGAGGATTAAATAAAATATCCTAATTATCGACGATCTCGCTTAAATAACCGATCAACCGTCGCTTTTTTATACCAAATTCCAAGCAAAGAATATTCAGTATAAGGAAGATCAAAAAGGAGGAAGTATCCACACTCATGATGTCACCTTTCCATACCCGGTAGAGCATACCGCCAAAGATAAATAACACCGTCAGGAATATGGCATTACGGGTAGCCTTATTGCGTATCTGTTCGGTTTCCTTGCTTTCATTCTTTGTAAAAGCAAACAGAATCATCATCGCGCCCAGCATCATCAGTAGCTTGGAGCACTCTTTATAAAACAAAAGGTTACCATCCGTCATTTTCCCTATCATCAACATCAGGAAAGGGAGAAACAATGCCAATGCTATCACAAAATATCCTAACGGACGGCAATATACCGGTAATAATGCTTTCATTTTTTTATAAATTATAAGTTATGAAGTCTGAAATATCTATCCAAGTGATGTAAGTTTTATGATTTGCAAAGATACTTCTTTCGCAGAGAAATCCTATCTTTAAAGAAGATAAGCTGCATCTCAGCATAACTTTTTCATGTCGGTATGGAAGTTCTGCACTTGATTTGCATTATCTTTGCAGAGCAAAAAAAGACAAATACATCATGAGTAAACAAGAAGTAATCCTCTGCGAAGAACTGGAAAGCAGCTTAACAACTGCCATTGGGAACTACCCCCATGACAAGCTCTTTATCCTGACTGACGAGCATACACATCGCCTTTGCTTGCCACAACTCAGCAACATTCCGACATTGAAAGAAGCAACGGAAATCATTATCGGTGCCGAAGATATACACAAAAACCTCGAAACCCTGGCTTCCGTCTGGCAAGCCCTGAGTGAAAAAGGAGCAACGCGCCATTCATTGCTTATCAATCTGGGAGGTGGCATGGTGACCGACCTGGGTGGTTTCGCCGCCTCTACATTTAAGCGGGGCATTGCTTATATCAATATCCCTACTACCCTGCTGGCTATGGTAGATGCTTCCGTAGGAGGCAAGACAGGTATCAACTTCAACGGGCTGAAGAATGAAATCGGCGTCTTCGCTCCTGCCGCCAGCGTACTCCTTGAAACAGAATTTCTGCGCAGCCTCGATGCCCATAACTTCTTCTCCGGTTATGCCGAAATGTTGAAGCACGGACTGATCAGCACTCCGGAACATCTGGCGGAATTATTGGCTTTTGATACGGACAAGATAGATTACGCAGCCCTGAAGTCAATGGTAGGTCGCTCCGTACAAGTAAAAGAAAACATCGTGGAACAAGATCCGCTGGAACACGGCATCCGCAAGGCCCTGAACCTGGGACATACCGTAGGGCATGCTTTCGAAAGCCTTGCCCTTGCCGAAGGACGCCCTGTGCTGCATGGCTATGCCGTTGCCTGGGGAATTGTTTGCGAACTGTACCTTTCTTATATAAAAGTAGGCTTTCCAAAAGACAAAATGCGCCAAACCATTCAGTTCGTAAAAGAGAACTACGGTGGTTTTGCCTTTAACTGTAAGCAGTACGACCAACTTTATGAACTGATGAAGCACGATAAGAAGAATACCTCCGGTGTCATTAACTTTACGCTATTGAAAGAAGTCGGAGACATTTGTCTGAACCAGACGGCTGATAAAGATACGATATTCGAAATGTTCGATTTCTATAGAGAGTGCATGTAACGACTTTTACCTCAGCATATAAAAAAATCGTATTGAAGGATAAAAGGTGTTGTCTTGAAGGATAAGGGAGTCGTCTTGAAGGATAAAAGGTGTTGTCTTGAGGAGCAATATCTTTTCAAAGAATGTCTTTCAGCATCCCCTCAAGCATAATACACCGAAGGAATATCAGTGATTAAGATTCCGTATTGCATTGAAAAATTTTGCAGACATTCTTAAACACGTCTATTAGGGACAAACCCATTATAACAAATAAGGTAGGACAACTATTGCCCTAGCCATGTTTTAAGTGCCCTGTTAAAAACCTTATTCTTGTTTTTATAATATCATACCAAGAACTATTTTCAAAACACAGCAGCTAATTTCTTTATATTGTTTAGCTTTTCACCCAAAGAGTCATTCTTTCGTGCTACCTGTATATTGTAATCCGTCTGCATTCTTACAAGCAAATCAGCATTGATACTCAAAGCTGCCTCTAAAAGCAAGGCAAATTCTGTTGTTATGTAAATTATTTGCTGCTATACCCATAGTTCCTCCTATTTATAATGATTTGTAATATCCACCAAAGAGCATATCTCTATGACTGCTTGATTACCCGCATTAGCTATTTCCCGAAATTCAAGCTTATATTGGCCGTTGATACGTAAAAAAGAAAGTCCTTTTTTATCACCTTTCATCGGTTTTTCCTTTTTCATAAAGTTCTGCCAAATACTCCTTTTCAAATTCTACATCCATATAACTACTCTTCGGTGATGCAAATTTAGATATAAAAGCGAATCAGTAGTTGAATTATAAATCAAGATTTATATGCCAGTGTTATAAGAAAACAGCTAACGAAGCTGTTTTATCCTATTTAGAGTTTAATCTAAGCAGCACTTCACAACACGATTATATAACACTGATAACAAATAAGATACAGTACAAACAGAGATATTTATATATATTTTATCAACGATTTATTTGCAGATTAAAAATAAAGCACTACTTTTGCATCCGCAATTCGGGATGTAGCTCAGCCCGGTAGAGTACGCGTCTGGGGGGCGTGTGGTCGCAAGTTCGAATCTTGTCATCCCGACTACCGATAAAGCATTGATAATCGAAAGATTATCGATGCTTTTTCTTTTATGGGGTTATACTTAGCGGGGCGGTTGAATTATTTTCCAGAAAATGCCCTCCGTATAAACAGATGTTTTTATTTCCTCGGTAGGAGAAATGTTTTTTCCCAATAGGAGAAAAACAGTTCAGTAATAGCCGGCAATAAAATGGGGAATAAATTATCATTGATATCCCAAGCTTTTTCTTTTTTACAGACTAATACCTATCTTTGCATAAAAACACATTTAATATACTTATGAAGAAACTTATTGCTTACATTGCCCTTAGTTTCGCGGCAATAACCAGCTATGCAACCACTCCCCTCTGGATGCGTGACGTACAAATCTCACCTGATGGGACAGAAATCGTATTTTGTTATAAGGGAGACCTCTACAAAGTGCCTGCCAAAGGCGGAACTGCTACACAACTCACTACGCAAGACTCTTACGAATGTACTCCGATATGGTCGCCGGATGGCAAACAGATAGCCTTTGCCAGTGATAGAAACGGGAATTTCGATATCTTCATCATGTCGGCAAATGGCGGAACAGCCCAGCGACTGACTACTCATTCAGCCACTGAGCTACCCTCCACTTTTACCCCGGACGGCAAATATATTTTATTCTCAGCATCTATTCAGGATCCGGCAAGCAGTGCCCTCTTTCCTTCAGCCGCCATGACTGAACTCTACAAAGTTCCTTCAGTCGGCGGACGCACCGAACAAGTACTGGCCACCCCTGCCGAAGCGGTATGTTTCGATAAGTCTGGCAATCGCTTTTTCTATCAGGACCGCAAGGGAGGTGAAAACGAATGGAGAAAGCACCATACTTCTTCCATCACCCGTGACGTATGGATGTACGATGCCAAAACAGGTTCACATACCAACCTTACCCAGCACGCAGGCGAAGACCGCAATCCGATTGTATCACCGGATGGACAAACCGTCTACTTCCTGAGCGAACGTAATGGCGGCTCATTCAACGTATATTCTTTCCCGGTTTCGCAACCCCAATCGATAAAAACAATTACCAGCTTTAAAACCCATCCCGTGCGTTTCCTTTCAATGAGCAACAACGGCACCTTGTGCTATGGATACGATGGTGAGATCTATACCCAGCAGGAAAGCTCGAATCCCCGGAAGATAAATGTAGAAATCATTCGCGACAACCAGCCACAAATAGCTTATCTGAAATATCCGGATAGAGCAACCTCTGCTACAGTTTCACCGGACGGCAAGCAAATTGCTTTCACTGTACGCGGTGAAGTATTCGTAACATCGACAGACTATACCACCACCAAACAGATTACACATACGGCAGCAGAGGAAGATGGTCTCTCGTTTGCCCCGGACAACCGGACGCTGGCCTATGCCAGTGAACGCAGTGGTAACTGGCAGATTTATCTAGCCAAGATAGTTCGGGAGGAAGATCCGAATTTTCCGAATGCAACTTTAATAAAAGAAGAAGTATTATTGCCTTCTACCACCGTAGAACGTTCGCATCCGCAATTCTCACCCGATGGTAAGGAGTTAGCCTTCATTGAAGACCGCAATCGTCTGATGGTACTCAATCTGGAAACCAAGAAAGTACGCCGGATCACCGATGGTTCTACCTGGTACAGCACAAGCGGAGGGTTCGACTATGCTTGGTCTCCGGACAGCAAGTGGTTCACATTGGAATTTATCGGAAACAAGCACGACCCATATTCGGATATAGGTCTGGTCAGCGCACAAGGCAATGGCGAGATTATCAACCTGACCAATAGTGGATACAGCAGCGGTTCACCCAGTTTTGCGCTCGATGGCAATGCCATTCTTTTCACTACCGAACGCTACGGTATGCGCGCACATGCTTCATGGGGTTCGCTGGACGATGCTATGTTGGTATTCCTGAATCAGGATGCATACGACAAATTCAGCCTGAGCAAAGAAGACTACGAACTATACAAAGAAGCAAACTCTGACCGGAAAAAGGTTGCCGCAAAAGACAGTAGTAAGGTAAAGGATGTCGTAGTGGAATTGAAAAACATAGAAGACCGCATCGTACGCTTGACACCAAACTCGTCTAATATGGGAAGTACTCTCATCTCCAAAGACGGAAAAGCCCTCTATTACCTGGCAAGCGCCGAAGGCGGACGTAACTTATGGAAAATGGACCTGAACAAGAAAGAGACCAAGTTGCTCCATAAAGTAGATGCCGGCTGGACCTCCCTGGAAATGGATAAAGAAGGGAAGACTCTCTTCATCCTGAACGGTAAGAATATGCAAAGATGAACTTGGCTTCCGATGACTTGAAGCCCATTAAATATCTTGCCCAAGTGAAACTGGATCTGAGCGCCGAACGCGAATACATGTTCGACCATGTATACAAACAACAACAGAAGCGTTTCTATAACACCAACATGCATGGGGTCAACTGGGACGCCATGACAGCTGCTTATCGGAAGTTTCTGCCACACATCAATAATAACTATGACTTCGCCGAACTATTGAGTGAATGGCTGGGCGAGTTGAATGTCTCTCATACCGGAGGCCGTTTCTATCCGGACGGACAAAGTGAGCCGACAGCCAGCCTGGGACTACTTTTCGACTGGAATTATCAGGATAAAGGAATGCTCATTGCTGAAGTGATAGAAAAGGGTCCGTTCGACAAAGCCACTACAAAGGTGAAAGCCGGTGTCGTTATTGAAAAGATCGACGGCAAAGAGATTACTCCTGAAACTGATTATTACGTGCTTCTCAATGACAAGGTAAAAAAGAAAACTCTTGTTTCACTCTATAATCCTAAAACGAAAGAGCGCTGGGAAGAGGTAGTAATCCCTATCAGAGACAGCGAACTCAGTGCATTACTTTACGAACGTTGGGTTAAGCAACGTGCAGCAGACGTTGAGAAATGGTCGAACGGTAAACTGGGATACGTGCACATCAAATCAATGGGTGATGACAGCTTCCGTTCCATCTACTCGGACATTTTAGGAAAATACAACAATTGTGAAGGTATTGTCATCGACACCCGTTTCAACGGAGGCGGTCGTCTACATGAAGATATAGAAATACTGTTCAGTGGCAAGAAATACTTCACACAGGTGGTTCGCGGCCGTGAAGCCTGCGATATGCCGAGCCGCCGCTGGAACAAGCCTTCCATCATGCTGACGTGCGAAGCCAATTATTCCAATGCACACGGTACACCGTGGGTATACAGTCATCAGAAACTGGGTAAACTGGTAGGTATGCCTGTGCCGGGCACTATGACCAGTGTATCATGGGAGCGCCTGCAAGATCCGACACTGGTATTCGGTATTCCTGTGATTGGTTACCGTTTGCCCGATGGCAGTTATCTGGAAAATACGCAGTTGGAACCGGATGTAAAAGTAGCCAATTCGCCCGAAACAATCGTGAGAGGCGAAGATACACAATTGAAAGTAGCAGTAGAAGAATTATTGAAAACTAACAAATAATCTAAATTCATGTTTGCTGACTTACTCAATTCCTCCTATTTCGCCCTCTTCCTCATTGTTGCATTGGGCTTCATGTTGGGGAGAATCAAAATTAAAGGATTATCTCTGGACGTTTCCGCAGTCATTTTCATTGCTCTTCTCTTTGGACACTTCGGTGTAGTCATTCCTAAAGAATTAGGAAACTTCGGATTGGTACTTTTCATCTTTACTATCGGCATTCAGGCCGGCCCCGGTTTCTTCGACTCGTTCCGAAGTAAAGGTAAGACCCTGATCATAATCACCATGCTGATTATTTGCTCGGCTTCTCTGACGGCTATCGGGCTCAAATATCTTTTCGACATCGATACCCCCAGTGTAGTAGGCTTAATAGCCGGAGCACTGACCAGTACACCAGGACTTGCCGTAGCCATCGACAGTACAAATTCTCCGTTGGCATCCATCTCCTACGGTATCGCTTATCCGTTTGGAGTTATCGGTGTAATACTGTTTGTAAAGCTGCTTCCCCGCATTATGCGCATTGATCTGGATAAGGAAGCCCGCCGACTGGAAAAAGAACGTCGCGGACAGTTCCCGGAATTGACTACCTGCATTTATCGCGTCACAAATCCTGCCGTATTCAACCGCAGCTTGATGCAAATCAATGCACGAGCTATGACAGGGGCTGTTATTTCACGCCATAAACATGATGAAGTTATTTCCATCCCTACAGCTCATACGGTGTTACATGAAGACGATTACATACAGGCAGTAGGCAGTGAAGAAGCTCTGAACCAACTTTCGGTCTTAGTCGGAGAACGCGAAGAAGGTGAATTACCTTTGGTAGACACACAGGAAATCGAATCCTTATTACTGACCAAAAAGGATATGATCAATAAACAATTAGGGGATTTGAACCTGATGAAAAACTTCGGATGTACGGTAACACGTATCCGCCGAAGCGGTATTGATCTGTCTCCGTCACCGGATTTAACTCTGAAATTCGGCGATAAACTGATGGTGGTAGGAGAAAAAGAAGGACTTAAAGGATTGGCCCGCTTACTGGGAAACAATGCTAAAAAGCTATCTGATACAGACTTTTTCCCTATCGCAATGGGTATTGTTTTAGGGGTATTGTTCGGTAAACTGAATATAACTTTCCCCGGTGGTTTATCTTTCTCCCCGGGATTGACGGGCGGTATTTTGATTGTGGCTCTGTTCTTAAGTGCAATTGGTAAGACAGGACCTATTCTGTGGTCTATGTCCGGACCTGCTAACCAATTATTGCGTCAGTTGGGATTGTTGCTTTTCCTAGCCGAAGTCGGTACCTCGGCTGGTACCAATCTGGTGGCAACTTTCCAGGAAAGTGGCTGGCTGCTATTCGGAGTAGGTGCTGCTATTACGCTAGTACCTATGTTAGTAGCTGTGTTCGTCGGGCTGTTTGTCTTCAAAATCAGTATACTCGACTTACTGGGAACCATCACCGGTGGTATGACCAGTACTCCGGGACTTGCAGCAGCAGATTCTATGACTGACAGTAACATTCCGAGTGTAGCTTATGCTACGGTTTATCCTATTGCAATGGTATTCCTTATACTGTTTATCCAGATTATTGCAACTATGGTTTAAGTCAAATGAAGATATACTTCATTCAGCATAGGTTATAAATTAAATTCCCCTAAATTTGCATACGATATAAATACCAACTAAATATGAAAACATTGAGAGTCCAAAACATCATAAGCCTGACAACTTGCTTTTTCCTGATTCTGGCAGTAACTATTTGTAAGGGAAACAAGTTCGGAAGCATTCTCTCCGATAAGGAAAATGCAACAGAAAACCCTATAGGAACTTCCGATATATTACGGCATACGGATGAAGGAGTACAGATAATATCAACCCGGCAAATAACGAAAGATATCAACGGATATGGAGGAAATGTCCCTCTTGAAATCTATATGCAGGATAACCGCATTACAAAAGTGGTGGCATTGGAAAACTCTGAAACACCCAGCTACTTTGCCAAGGTACGAAGCAGTGACCTGCTGCAACAATGGAATAATCTATCACCGGAAGAAGCAATCAATAAAGAAGTAGACGGAATATCCGGAGCTACAGAGTCTTCGGTAGCTATTATCCAGTCCATCCACAGGGCAATGGAATATGCAAAGAAACATCCGGCCGACAAGCCTGCAACTGCTTTCAGTTTTGACTGGATACTTTTCCTGGGTTTACTGGCAGGCATTGCACTGTGCACCTTGATTATTGTATATTTCTCCAGAAAACCTAAAGGGCAAATGACACAATATGTACTGAACACTTTCAGTCTTGCCTTGGTTATAGTAGTAACTGCATTATCTATTCAACCGAGACCAAATCAACCTAATAAGATGGAGGAACCTATAATGAAACAAGATGATAAACTTTCCGTTCTTGAAGCCATACATGCAAGAACCAGTATCCGCTCTTATCAGCCACAAGAAGTAGAGGATGAAAAAATAGAGCAGCTGTTAAGAGCTGCTATGGCTGCTCCCACAGCAACCAATAAACAACCTTGGGCTTTCATTGTCATTAGGGATAAAGAGATTCTAAACGAATTGAGTTCTACCCTTCCTTATACCAAAATGGCAAAGGATGCTCCACTGGCCATCGTAGTATGTGGAGATTTAAATAAAGCTATCAGTGGTGCAGGTATGGAGTACTGGGTACAAGATGCTTCGGCTGCAACAGAAAACCTACTGCTGGCTGCACAAGGTTTAGGATTAGGGGCCGTATGGTCAGGAGTTTACCCTATGGAAGAACGGGTAAAAGAAGTACAGAAAATACTCCAACTGCCCAAAGACATTATTCCCCTGAACGTAATTCCAATCGGTTATCCGGCTGAGAATCCACTTCCGAAAGATAAATGGAAACCGGAAAATATTCATTTTAACCGCTGGACAAAGGACAAATAAGAAGTGGCTTTCCTATTCATCCATATCATCCAGATGTATTTCCAATGCCTTCACCGAAATATAAATCTCGTATACAGAAATAGCCAGAGAAATAATCAACAGCACCATTGCCAATCCAAAAATATAAATAGATACAAGATAGAGCTGTATATAAATAAAGAACATACTTACAACACACAGCAACAGACTACCTGTTCCTGTCACCTGCATGGCACGCGTCAGATACAGGCGTTTTCGAAGATTGACAATCTGCGCTGCAGTCACTGATGAATGGTTCGCACGATACTGTTCCTTCAATGCACGTACCAATTGGGCATACGACATAAAACGGTTGGTATAAGCCAACATAATCAATGAAATCGCTGAAAACAGTAGAGCCGGAGTAGTTAGATCTATTTCCATATATCTTATGCATTAGAAAGTTATCACATTATTTCAAAGGATTACTTTTCACCCCTTCAAAAGTTATCTTAACCGGATTGATATATCCATGCTTATCAAAAGTCATTTCATCGATGCAGGTTGCACGATGGTTCCCGTCTGTCTCAGTTAACGGACGACGATGGTAAATGATATAATACTTATCAGATTTTGGTTCATGAATCACAGAGTGATGTCCAGCTCCGGTAGCAATCTCCGGATCTTGCTGTAGTATTTTGCCAATACGCTTAAACGGACCAAAGGGATTATCTGCAATGGCATAAGCCACTGAGTAGTCAGGACCACCCCAACCTCCTTCCGACCACATAAAATAGTACTTTCCATCGCGAATGAACATGAAAGGACCTTCCGTATAATTTTCCGGTGTAACCTCCCTGTAGTAAGTTCCGTCTTCAAAAGGTAAAAGTCCCGTAAAGTCATCCTTCAGCTTAACAACGTTACATCTTCCCCAACCTCCATAATACATATAATATGAACCATCTTTATCCTGAAATACAAACTGGTCAATCGGTTGAGCACGATTATATATCTTATCTATGAGTGGCCGACCTAAATAATCCTGATATGGTCCCTCCGGTCTGTCTGCCACACCGACACCGATACCACCGTACTCATTATCATTCTGAATATCATTACCTCCAAAGAACAGGAAATACTTATTATCCTTCTTAACAATAGCGGGAGCCCACATAGCACGCCATACCCATTTCACAGCCTTATTGTCAATGATACGTTCATGCTTAGTCCAATTTACCAAGTCTGTTGAAGAAAAAGCATCCATGAATATTTGTTTCTCATATTTATCAGAATAAGTGGGAAATATCCAATATTCATCGTTCAGGATAATACCTTCGGGATCGGCATACCATCCTTCAAAAAGAGGATACCTGACATTTGGACCGGTTGCTTTACACCACAGGACTGAAGTGTTAACATCACAAAAATGAGTAATAAATAATAAGTCTTCATATATCTGATCTTTTAAAAGGATAAAATATACATTCTATTGTCTCACATATTTTCCACAAAATAAAAAGAAAAAAAACGGAAGAATATAATTTTCCTTTATAAAAAGCACAATGCCTAAAGCTGAACTTCACTTGTAACCACAAATTGAAGTTTTGCTTTAGGCATAAAAGGACTCTCCAAAATGAGAAATCAGGAATTACGTCCTAATCTACTTCTTATCATAAATTCCATTAGAGAATTTTCCATAAGCCATCACCTGGTTCGTATCAGGAAAGTGTACAATCTCCGGGAGATTATTCGTGTCGAAATCAATATAAACCAGCTTTTCCGTATCCGATCCGTTGCGAATAACATGCGCACCTTCCGGACCCGCAGGAAAAGTAATTGCATCACCGGCTTTCACTGTAACATCCCCATTGATGGTACGAACGATACCTGTACCGCTGATAATATAGAATACCTCTTCATCCGTTTCATGATAATGGTATCCATAGGCAAAACTACCCGGCTCCACTTCTACAAAGTTCACACGGCACTGGTTCACATCCGCCTGCGCAACAATCGGTTTCACTGTAAATTCATTACCATCCTGGCTAATTTTCTGACCTTCTGCGGTCCTGTAATTCTTTACTGCAAGTTCTTTCATTGTCTTTTTGTTTTTAAATTGTTTATAAGATAGTTGCATTCATCAGTTTTTTCACTAACTTCGCAAATGTAGTCAGTGACTTTCCGACAGTGCAAAGCTATTCACTATTTTAATTATAAACAAGAAGTTACAAATAAGTAAGATAGTTACCTAAAGGTTACTTTTGCTGAAAAGCAAGAGTTTAAAAATGAAGAAAAAGAGAAAATAATTAATTATAACCTAATCACATGAGTATGAAAACAAGAATTACCTCTAATCGTATCACAGAACTACGCCCGGACGAGATATTCGTTTTCGGTAGTAACCTGGAAGGCGCACATGGTGGCGGAGCCGCTTATCTGGCATGGAAAAAATGGGGAGCCATCTGGGGACAAGGAACCGGATTGCAAGGACAAACCTATGGTATTCCGACTATGCACGGAGGGCCGGGAGCCATCAAACCTTATGTAAATGAATTTATCCGCTTTGCTAAAGAACACTCACAATACACTTTCCTTGTTACAGAAATAGGATGCGGCATTGCCGGTTTTGCCCCCAAAGAAATTGCTCCTCTATTTAAAGAAGCTGCAAACGTGCCCAATATCCACCTGCCTCAGCGTTTCTGGGATGTACTGAATGCAAAATAAAGTCTTGCCCGCCTTCTGCCCAAAGCCAGTAAAATACTGGAAAGGGAACAAAGAGAGCAGATGACAAATATTACCCCCGTGGAAACCAGAATGTTTCCAATACCTACTAAAGGAGAGACAATGCCACCAAACGAAAAGCAGACAGCCCCAAACAATGCCGAGGCTGTCCCGGCATTGTCGCGCTCACACTCCATAGCCAACGCAGTAGATGTAGTGAACGTCATTCCCATCATAAAGAGAACTGTCAGCAACAGGAGTTCATAAATCCAGAAACTACAACCTAAAGCCAATGCGGCACATTTGAGCAAAGAGACCTACCTATTTTATTCAAAGCTATCCAATATAAGAACAAAAAAATCTCAACTTAGCCTGTGGCTTCCAATTTCTTGTCCATACGCAACTCATGCTTCACAAAACGGCGAATAGAGCGGTAAGTAGGATGCAGTACTTTATACGGCCGAATGTCACTCTCGTAAACCAAGAACACCAACAGACAAAACAAAGCTAACAGAATAAGCCAGCCGTACAGCTCTTTCATCGAAATCATCAGGGCCTGTTGTTGTACAACACCATATAGTTCTCCTGCAGATATCCGGCTGGCAAAAGGGTTTACATGATCTAATCCAGCGCCCAGCAGCATTGCATTCTTCTTCATAGCCCCATTCAGAGCATGTCCTAAAATGGCCGTGCCCAGAGCTCCACCAAATCCGGCACTGACAAACGACTGTACAGACACCGCCTGGAAGAAATGCTGAAAAGGGACACGAGATAACACTGTAAGAAAACAAATAGCTATTATCACATACCCGAAACTGCGCAGAAACAGCGGTATAAACAATGTCTCCTTCGGCAAAGCATACTCAATGCCGAAATAGAAATACATCAGATACCCGGTAATGGAAGAAAATGCAATCACCGTCATTGTCTTATAACGCCATTTACGACGGGAAAAAGTGAAAAAGGTAAAGCCTGCTCCCACAACAATCCCCAACAGAACCACCCAGTTGAGTGAAATTACATTCAAGGCATCATACCCCAATATACCTTCCATATAAACATGTTCGAACAGATGTGATGGTGCCAGCAGAATATCTATTACTATATATAGTATAAAGGGAAACCATACGGCACGATACGTCCAGGTCTTCAAAGCAATAAACGGATGGCGGATGAAAGATGCACGCCACAGGTTCAATACAAGAATCAGCGTACCGATGATAGTTGCCACCCGTATCTGGAAAGATTGATACCAGTCATAATGTTCCCCATACACACAGACAAAAAGGATACACAACAGCACAAGCCCCCACATCAAAGCCCCCAACCAATCGATACCGAACAACGGTAATTTCGGCAAGGAGCGATAACTACGGAATAACCACAATGTAACCAGCATCACCAATAGCAATAAACCAATAATCAACCAGTGCATATACTCCCACTTCGCCCAGAAGGCCGTATAGATTGTTACCAATCCCGATAGCTGAATACAACTCTGCACCAGCAAGTAGATAAAACAGAAGAATACCGATAAATCCCGTTTGGGAGTAAGCCATAATTGAATGGTAGAATTACATTCGAACGTGGCCCACATGCGGAAGATACCTGCAAAGAAACAGGTGATTACCAGCACGGGAATACTATGTGTATGCATACATATCAGATTAGAAATAATCAGGGCAATGCTGCACGTCATCAACGAAGCCTTCGAAGTAAAACGGAACTTCAGGCGGAACATGATGGCAAATGTCAACCCCATGCCCACCATAGAAGCATAACCTGCCATCATAATGTCCTCCTGCATTAATGCCGTAGAGCCAACCATCTCATTGACTGCCGCCAAATAGAGACCACCGGAGAACTGGAAGACTATGACAAAGGCAATGATAATCCAGGGGCGCAGTTTAGGAGGTACAAAATCACGGATAGCCGGAATGGAAAAAGGTCCTGTTTCGTGCATAATATCAATCGTTTACTACACACTCCACATTCATACCGGCACGCAGGCGCTCCATATCTTCCGGACGGTTCCCGGTAGAGAACTCAATGCGGATAGGAACACGTTGTTCCACCTTTACGAAGTTCCCTGCGGAATTGTCCTGCGGTAGAAGAGAAAAACTGGCACCCGTAGCACGGGAAATAGATTTCACAATACCCTTAAAAATAATTCCGGGCACGGCATCCACTTCTATTTCTACCGGCTGACCTTCCCGGATATAGGTAGTCTGAGTTTCTTTGTAATTGGCTACTACCCATCTTTCATTTTCGTCAACAATGTCAACTAAAGTCTGCCCGGGTTGTATCAACTGCCCTTCCTGAATATCTTTCCGTCCGGTAGTTCCGTCGCAGGGAGCAAGGATAACGGTATAAGAAAGATTCAGACGCGCCAGCTCCAAGGCAGCTTGCGCCAGTTTGATACCTGCATCCGTCTGTTCCAGACGATGGGTCTGTTCCTGCTTTACTAAAGTTGTAGATTGGCGCTGACGAAGCAGAAGTTCATAACGTGCCTTGGATGCTTCGTAATCTGTCTGCACAGCATCGTACTGTTGTTTGGTGACAGCATCCTGTGCCAGAAGGTTTTTATATCGGTGGTATTCACGCTCGGCATTGTCCAGGCGAACTTTAGCTTCCTGTAAACCTGCATCGGATACGGCAATATTATTCTGAGTGGTATGTACCGTGGTGGCCACTGCATTCTTTCCCGAAATAGCATTCTGAAAATCAGCCTCAGCCTGTGCCAGACGGAAACGGAACTCGGAATCTTCAATCAATGCTATGGTGTCACCTTTACGCACTTCCTGGTATTCATCGAAATAGATCTTCTTGATAAAGCCTTGCACGCGGCTGTTGACGGGGACAATCAGTTGTTTTACCTGTGCATTGTCAGTATAAGCTACACTGCCGAGGTGGACGAAATGAGAGCATACCCACACCAGCCCGGCAATAAGTAAGAGACTAACCACTACATTATAAATCAGTTTTTTCTTTTTGCGTTCCATATCTTATTTAATTCATTAGTTTTCATTCATATATAATTGCCGACAATTTACAAACATCCCGCTGTCTTCTTCAGCTTATAGAGGTTGAAAAGTATATTAATCTGTGCATTCACCAATTGCAACTCCGCATTCAACTTAGAATTACTGGCATCCAGCATATCAGTAATCAATGCCAGATCATTCAAGTAGCGGTTATTCACCACACTGTAATTTTGTGCCGCCAGTTCCAGACTCTTCTTTTGCGTATCACAAATGGTAAAAGCCTCATAAAAACGGATGTATGCCGCCTTCACTTCTGTCCGTACATTCTCCTGTAACAACAAATCATTCTCCTGTGCACGCCGGGTGGACAGGCGTGCCAGACGGATTTTCTTCCCGGACTTAAAGGTGGAAGCTATATCGAACTTCAACCCTATGCCGACATACCAGTAATTCAGATTCTTGTTAATAGGCGGTACTTCAATCGTAATAGGCCCGTCCAGTTTATCACCGGCAAAGAGAGCTACGGATGGTAAGCGTTCCGCCTTCGCAATCCGTTCATTATATTCTGACTGCTTGATATTCAGTTTCATCTGTTGCAGCACAGGAGAGCTCAATACTGCCGTCTCCTGCCAATGTGCCTCTTCCGAAGGTTTGGGAAGTCGCCCCAGCAAAGTAGTATCCACACCAATCACCGTTTCTTCGGGTAAGCCGAGTACGGTGGTCAACTGATTATTTAAAATGAGGATACTATTCTCAATCTGCGTCAATGCCAGTTCCAGGGATTTCAATTGTAATTCATAACGAGTGATATCATTTTTCAAAGCCAATCCCTGCGACTGCTTGGCATTGATATCTTCCACCAGTTTCCGGGTTTGCTCTATATTCTTCCGATATACTTCTGCCTGGTTCTGTAGTTTGTACATCTCCAGATAATTTCCTACCAGTAGGAAGCGGATATCCTGCCTGTTCTTCTCTTTATCCAATTCTGCCAGTTGCTGTTGCAATTTAGCAATGGCAATCCGGCTTGTGATGGCTCCACCTGCATAGATGACCTGCGAAGCCTCTATTGCAAAGTTATTGCCGAAGTGCGGCATAGCAGCATTCTCACCGTTTGTAAAATCACGGTCTGCCAACCAGGCATCGCCCAGATAGCTTGCCGAAACGGATACATCAATCGAAGGAAGTTGCGCATTTTTAGCCACCTTCACCGCCTGCCCAGCTTCCTCTTCTGCTAAACGGAATGTACGGATACTGCGGCTATTGGCATCCGCCATCTCAAACATCTCTTCAATTGTCATCTTCTGAAAGGTTTGTGCAGATGCAACAGAGATGTTCAGCGCCCAAACAAAGACAAATAATTCTTTTAATCTTTTCATAATGCCTATTAAATTGTTACCTCAAAAACGGCTGCAAAGGTCGGATTAATTCTTTGCTAAAGAGAAATCCGGAATTTGGCAAAGTTGGTTTAATTTGGAGATTTCAAAGGATTCCGCTACCTTTGTGCTACAATAAAACCACCTCCAATGACCTCTTCCATACGTATAAAAAACATCTGTGAACTCCCTATCATCAGTGGTAGCAGGAATGATACACGAAAGAAAATCAGTTGTATCACCATTGGCCAACGGGAAGCAGAAGAACAATTTTCATCAGACATTCACTTGGATGCCTTTATTATCTTATTGGTTTTATCCGGAAAAGGACATACGGTAATCAATTACAAGACGTATGATATTCAAGCGGATACCCTCCTACTTCTGTCTTCTGCCCATTTGTTCCATTTTGGAGAATGCAGTGATGATTTCCAGTGCCAGTGCCTCTTTGTCAGCAAAGCTTTTACAGATGAGATGGATTCCACCGATATGATTTACCGACGGACTAAATATGGCGTACGATTATACAACGAACCGGTAGTTCCCCTAGAGCACTCACATGCCGGCTTATTAGCCGAAAGACTGATCAGCATCAATAAGAACATAGACCGGACAGAGCATTTCTATCACAAAGAAGTTATTCTGAACCGCCTGTTCGCCTTTTATCTCGATTTAAGCGATATCCTTGAACGAACTAATCTGCCACATACGGATGGTTGCTTGACCCGTTATGAAAGTATCATCAAATCATTCATCGAGTTACTGGCAACTCATTATCGCAAAGAACATAAAGTGAATTTTTACGCCGCCCAACTGAACTTATCCGCCCATCACCTGACACAGATTGTGAAACTCGTAACAGGGCAAAGTGTAAGTGACTTTATTTTTGAAATGTTATTCAGCGAAGCCCGTAACTTGTTAACCCACTCCAAACTTTCCGTACAAGAAATCGCTGCCACTCTCAACTTCTCCGATCAGTCTTCTTTTGGGAAGTTCTTTAAGCGGAAAGCAGGTATATCGCCAGTCGATTTCAGGAAAGATGTACTGTTTGTTGAAGAGGGATGAATTGGCAAAGCGAGAAGAAAGGAATAAAGGTCTGCACTACAATCAGCTATTACTAAGTTATTTTTCTCCAGTTGGGAAAAAACTTTTTTCCAGTTGGGAAAATAAATAAGGAAAAATAGTTACGCATAATACATCCGTCGCACCCTTTACTAAAAGGGCTTCGGATTTTTACTAAATTTACGACGGAAAATTAGTAAAAATCTACCGGAAAATTAGTAAAAATCCGGTAAGGTTTTAGTAAACAACAGTCACCCCGTTCAGAAAGGCTTCTGACGGCACTTTTTTTTAAAAAAAAGTAATCATGCGAATCAGGAGTTGAGTTATGTTCATTTTCGAAAAGAAAGGAATCAAATGATAATTTATCGTCTGCAGGCTGAAAGCCTGACATTATATAGCGTAGGGCATCGCCCTACGTATTGATTACGCTCTCTATCTTAAGCCCTGAAAGGGCGCAATAAAGGTGTTATACTCGGTTTCGCCCTTTCAGGGCTCCTGTAGAGATATGCCATTACGTAGGGCGATGCCCTACGCTATATAATATCAGGCTTTCAGCCTGCACATGATAAATCCCTATTTCATTCATAACCCTACAGAAAGAAGGGAATTTCAGTGCAGTTATCCTGAAAATTTAGTGCGGTTACCCTGAAGTCATATTCTTTATTCAGATATTTATCGTACTTTTGTAACCTGTAAACCAGCTATTACGTTTAAGAAGGAATACAACTATGCGCTATAAACTTTCGGCACCTGCCACCTTGCATACCACTGTCCAGCTCCCGGCTTCCAAAAGTATCAGCAACCGGGCTTTGATATTACACGCTTTAGCACAAGGGCATATCACGCCTACCAATCTGAGTGATTGCGACGATACCTGCGTCATGATAAAAGCCTTGGACGGAAATCCCGAACATATCGATATACTTGCTGCCGGAACCGCCATGCGTTTTCTCACGGCTTATCTGAGTGTAACACCCGGCACACGCATCATCACAGGTACCGAACGGATGCAACAACGCCCCATACGTATCCTGGTGGACGCCTTGCGCGAGTTGGGAGCACAAATAGAATATGCCGGAAACGAAGGTTTCCCTCCCCTGCGTATCACAGGTACAATATTGACAGGCGAAGAAATCAGCCTTGCCGGAAATGTAAGTTCACAATACATATCCGCTTTACTGATGATCGGCCCTATCCTGAAAAACGGATTAAGGCTGAACTTGACAGGAGAAATCATTTCACGTCCTTATATCAATCTGACTCTGCAATTGATGAAAGAATTCGGTGCAGACGCTGCATGGAGTTCCGAAAGCAGCATTACCGTCCGTCCGGGCCAATACGAAGACATACCTTTCACGGTAGAAAGTGACTGGAGCGGTGCTTCCTACTGGTATCAAATGGTTGCCTTGAGCCAGGACAGCAAAGAAGAACCTGCAAAAACAGAAGTAGAACTGCTGGGACTTTTCCCACGCAGTTATCAGGGTGACAGCCGGGGAACAGAGATATTCGCCAAACTTGGTGTACGGACTACATATACTGACCGGGGAGTGGTATTAACCAAGACAGGAACTCCCGTTGCCCGTTTAGAGGAAGATTTAGTGGACATACCCGATCTGGCACAAACTTTCGTTGTGACTTGTTGTTTAATGAACATACCTTTCCGCTTCAGCGGATTACAAAGTTTGAAGATAAAGGAGACTGACCGTATCCAGGCACTTATCACAGAATTACATAAGTTGGGATATGTGGTGAAGTCGGAACAGGACAGTATATTAATATGGAACGGCGAGCGTTGCGAACCGGAAGCCAGTCCCGTGATTGCAACTTACGAAGACCACCGGATGGCGATGGCTTTTGCCCCTGCCGCCCTATTGGTACCATCGGTACAGATTGCTGAGCCACAAGTGGTTTCCAAGTCTTATCCGGGATATTGGAAAGATTTGAAACAAGCAGGGTTTAATATTGAAATTGAGGAATAAGCTATGTTAATACTAATTATAAGCCTTATTGTACTGGTCTGTATCGCCCTTATGGCAGGATACATCCGTAACCAGCGTCTGCAAAAAAAGATAGAACGCGGAGAACTGGATGCCATGCCCGAAGTGAAAGAGGTTGATGCGGAATGTTGTGGACAGCATGAAGTATGCGAACGGGACAGTCTGTTGGCTGCCGTCAGCAAAAAGATAGAGTACTATGATGATGAAGAATTAGACAAGTACATTGGCATTGCTCCCGAAGACTACACTCTCGAACAGGAAGATGAGTTCAGGGACGTATTCTATACAATGCAGGATACTGACGTTGCCGGGTGGGTGCGCAGCCTGCAATTACGGGGAATAGCACTACCGGATAATATCAAGGATGAAATATTTCTGATTATAGGAGAAAGGAGATCTTAAAGTGGAGCTATTGCAATACGCCTTCTTTCAACATGCCCTCATCGGCAGTTTGCTGGCAAGCATTGTCTGCGGGCTTATCGGTACGTATATCGTGACGAGACGGCTGGTATTCATCAGTGGCGGACTGACGCATGCTTCTTTCGGAGGCATCGGTCTGGGATTATATACAGGCGTCTCTCCCATACTGGCTGCCGGTGTGTTTGCTGTGCTGTCGGCTTTTGGAGTGGAATGGCTTAGCAAACGCAATGACATGCGCGAAGATTCGGCTATCGCTGTATTCTGGACGCTGGGTATGGCACTGGGTATCATGTTTACCTTCCTTTCACCCGGGTTTGCACCCGATCTTTCGGCTTATTTATTTGGCAATATACTGACGATTACATTAGGAGACATCGCCCTGCTAGCAGGACTTGCAGTAATATTAGCCATCTTCTTTGTCCTATATTTGCGCCCGATCATCTATGTTGCTTTCGACCGGGAGTTTGCCCGTTCACAAGGTATTCCCGTACAGATATTCGAATATGTACTGATGATGTTCATTGCATTGACCATTGTTGCATGCCTGCGCATGGTAGGCATCGTGCTGGTTATTTCCCTGCTCACCATCCCGCAAATGACAGCGAATCTGTTTACACATCGTTTTCACCGTATTATCTGGTTGTCTATTGGCATCGGTTATCTCAGTTGCCTGGGCGGATTAATGATATCTTATTATCTGAACGTTCCTTCCGGGGCGGCTATCATCTTCTTTTCCATCATTATATATGTAGTATGTAAGCTGGGAAAGAGTTTTTATTTATCTTTACGGCAGAAAATGCAAACCCCGTAAAACCTACTGGTATAGTTGAAACGCAAAGCAATCCTCCTCGTTGGCATCTTAGTTACTTTGATGCTTGTTACCGGATGTTCCACCCGAAAGAACACAGCCGGTACACGCTTCTACCATGCCCTGACCACCCGTTATAACGTATACTTCAACGGAAACGAAGCTTATAAAGCCGGATTGCAGGCACAGCAGCAAGGGAACAAAGATAACTATATGGAGATGCTCCCCCTCTATCCCATAGGCAATAAAGAAACTACAGGCATCGGCACTTCCGACTATGAGCGTGCCATTGAGAAAGCACAAAAAGCCATTCGCCAACATTCCATCAAACGGCGCCCTATCCGTAAACCGGGACGGGCTTATACGGATGAATACAAGAAATGGCTGGCACGCCGGGAGTTCAATCCTTTCATTAATCGTGCCTGGATGTTATTGGGTAAAGCTCAATATCAGAAAGGAGACTTTCCGGAAGCGGCCGCAACCTTCTCTTATATTGCACGGCTTTATGACGGACAGACGAATATCACTTCCGAAGCTTTAATCTGGTTGTCCCGTTGCTACTCTGCGCTGGGGTGGCAATATGATGCGGAAGATGCTTTAAGCAGGGTGAATAATGACAGTTTACCACCGGCGCTGGCTGTTCCATATGCTTCGGCCACAGGAAATTTCCTATTAGGTAGCCAACGATACAAAGAAGCGATCCCCCATCTCGAAAAGACAGCCAGGAAAGAAAAGAACAAGCAGCAGAAAGCACGATGTTACTATCTCCTAGGACAGACCTATCAAACGCTGCAACAACCGGAACAGGCCTATCAGGCGTACAGCAAGGTAATCCGCCTCAATCCACCATACGAACTGGCGTTAAGTGCCCGCATCCGTCAGACGGAAGTGATGCCCACTGCCAATAGTCGTAAGATTACCGGAAAGTTATTGCGCCTCAGCAAGGATGAGAAAAACAAAGAATACCTCGATCAGATTTATTATGCATTGGGAAATGTATACCTTGCCGAGAAAGATACGGTACAAGCTCTTGCTGCCTATCACAAAGGAATAGAGAAGAGCACTCGGAACGATGTGGAGAAAGGAATTCTTCAACTTACACTGGGTAATCTGTACTGGCAGCAAGCGCGTTATGCCGAAGCACAAAAAGCATACGCCGAAGCAATAGGATTGATAGACAAAGCCCATCGGGAATATGCCACTATCACCAATCGTTCAGAGATTCTGGACGAACTGGTACCACATACCAATGCCATACAGCTACAAGATAGCTTACAACATCTTGCCAGACTGCCGGAAGCAGAGCGAATGGCAGCCATAGAGAAAATCATAGCACGAGTGATAGCCCGGGAAGAAGCTGAACGCAAAGCTGCAGAAGAAGCTGAACGGGAGGCAAACCGCCAAAAGATGAGGGAAGAAGCAGAAAGTCAATTACCTGCTACTTCAATTATCAGCAGACCGGGACAGGAAAATGCAGTCACTACCCCACAGACCCTCCAACCTACAATAGGAGGAAAGCAAGACTGGTATTTCTATAACCCTCAATTGGTAGAGCAAGGAAAAGCTGAATTCCAACGCTTGTGGGGACGCAGAAAGCTGGAAGATAACTGGCGAAGGAAAAATAAAACAGTAGTTGCACTGGATGATTTTGAAGCGATAGATTACAGTGAACCGGAGGAAGGTGTTGCTAAAGGAGACACAATCCATGGCAATCGGGAAAATGAAACTATGGATTCTTCCATTCCCCGGAAAGAAGAAAACGAAAAGAACACTGCCGACAGCATTGCCGGTGATACTCACCGCCCGGAATACTACCTGGCACAAATTCCGTTGACAGAAGAAGCTATGCAAGCCTCAAACACACTGTTATCAGAAGCCTTATATGGTGCCGGAATGATTTTCAAGGATCGTATGCAGGATTTCAAACGGGCAGAAGCTGCGTTTGAACGACTGGTACGCCAGTTCCCTGACTTTACACAAGCGGATGAAGCATATTATCAGTTATTCCGACCGAACTGGCTCTAAATTATTATGGAGAACTTCCTGCCCTGCAACGTGCAGAGAAATATAAGGCCGAACTTATCGCCCGGTTCCCCAAAAGCCGCTATGCCAAGACACTGGCCGACCCGGATTTTGCAGAAAATGCCGTATATGGCAAACAACGTGAGGACTCCCTCTATGCCCGTGCTTACAAACATTTCCAACTGGGCGATACAACCACCGTTCGCGCAGCCGAACATCTTTCTGCCGAGATATACCCTCTGGGGCAGCATCGTCCCAAATTCATGTTCCTCAACGCCGTCACCCGACTACAGGGAGGGGAAACTGATCAATTCCTTGCTATCCTGAAGGAACTTGTACAGCAATATCCACAAAATGAAATCACTGATCTGGCTGCCCATATTCTGAAAGGGGTACAGGAAGGACGTCTGCTGGCTCGCGACAGTCATACATTTGGCTCCATCTGGCAACGGCGGAATGCTGAGCTTGCCGAGGCTGGCAAGTTAATAAGCGACAGTCTGAGTGGTAGCGCTATTCTTCCTCCGGACAGCGCATTCAGTACAGAGCGCAACACACCGTTCCTTTTTATTCTGGCTTACGAAGAAGGAAAGGTAAATGAGAACATGCTACTGTTTGAAGTGGCACGCTATAACTTCTCCACCTTCCTGGTAAAAAACTTCGACCTTGCGTTTGCTCACGAACGGGGCATCGGCATGCTGCAAATCCGACCATTCAGTAACTACGATGAGGCGCAGCAATACTTCCGCCGTCTTTATGCCAATCCCGAAACGGCTACACGACTCAGTGGTATGCGTGCCATACTCATATCGGAAGCCAACTACGAACAACTGATTAAACAGTATAGTTTCGACGATTACGATACCTTCTACCGTGCACACTTCTCTTCCATACCGGAACCTGAGTTAAAAGGTTACACGCTGGATGAGCCACTACTGAACCTGCCAACAGAGGAAGAAGAACGACAGAAAGAAGAAAATCTGCCTACGGAAGAGGATGACCCGGAAAATGGTGTTATCTTTGAGGACTGAAAAGTGAGTAGTGTTATGAAGAAAGATAAACTCCTTTGGGTAGACGATGAGATCAGCTTGCTGCGACCGCACATCCTGTTTCTGGAAGGCAAAGGTTACGAAGTAGACACCGTAACCAACGGACAGGATGCACTGGACCGTTGCCGTGCTACAACCTATGACCTGATCTTTCTGGACGAAAACATGCCTGGACTGAGCGGCCTGCAAACCCTGGCTTTGATAAAAGATATCTGCCCCACCGTCCCCGTGGTCATGATCACCAAGAGTGAAGAGGAAAATATCATGGACATGGCTATCGGCCAGAAAATTGCAGATTACCTGATCAAGCCCGTCAATCCCAATCAAATATTATTATCGCTAAAGAAGAACCTGCATCGCCGGGATATTGTCAGCGAAGCCGCACAAACCGGTTATCAGCAGAGCTTTGGTAAGATAGGCATGCAGATTAATGACTCACTAACGGCAACCGACTGGATGGAATTATATCGCCGCCTTGTTTATTGGGAACTGGAACTGGAAGCTACAGACAGCCCCATGAGCGAAATGCTTGCCATGCAGAAAACAGAGGCCAACAGTGCTTTTGCGAAATTCATTAAAAGGAACTATGCAGATTGGGTATCAGCTAAAGATGCACCTGCCGATCGTCCTCTGATGAGTCCAGATCTCTTCAAGCGTATTCTTTTCCCGGCATTGGACAAAGGCGAGAAGGTTTTCTTCATCGTGCTCGATAATTTCCGTTACGACCAGTGGCGCGTACTTGCCGACGAATTATCCGGTCTGTTCAATATAGACGAGCAACTCTATTTCAGCATTCTGCCCACTGCCACACAATATGCCCGTAACGCTATTTTTTCCGGTTTGATGCCTGACCAAATAGCTAAATTGTTTCCGGAACTGTGGGTAGATGAAGACGAAGAAGAAAACAAAAACCTGAACGAGGCTCCACTGATACGTACAATCATTGAGCGTTATCGCCGCAACGATACATTCTCTTATCATAAAATCAATGATGCAGCCGGTGCAGAACGCTTACTGGCACAACTCCCTGCCCTGGCACAGAATGACTTAAACGTTGCCGTATTCAATTTCATCGATATGTTGAGCCATAGTCGTACAGAGAGTAAAATGATACGTGAACTCGCTTCTACTGAAGCTGCCTATCGCAGCATTACCCTTTCATGGTTCCGCCATTCACCCTTGAGCGATCTGCTGAAAGCACTTGCATCCCGTCAATATCGTGTCATTATCACGACCGACCACGGCAGTATCCGCGTAGATAACCCTGTAAAAGTACAGAGCAACAGTAAGGAAATCAATGCCAACCTGCGCTATAAGCTATCACGCAATATGGCATACAACCCCAAACAGGTATTTGAAATCACCCGCCCTTCTGAGATACACCTTCCCTCACCCAATGTGAGTACGCGCTATATCTTTGCCACAGGGCGCGATTTCTTTGCCTACCCCAATAATTACAACCATTATGTCAGTTACTACACCGATACCTTCCAGCACGGAGGTATTTCGATGGAGGAAATGATTATCCCACTTATCACACTTAGTGGACGAAACTGAAAGTAAAATCATAATTAAATATAGTATGGAAATTAAAATTCAATCTCTGGAGCACATCCATGAAGCCGCCCGCGAGTTTATCGCTGCTATGGGCGACAACACTGTTTTTGCTCTCTATGGAAAGATGGGAGCCGGTAAAACTACTTTTGTCAAAGCACTTTGCCAGGAGTTGGGCGTTGAAGACGTCGTTACATCACCCACCTTTGCCGTTATCAACGAGTATCGTTCGGACATAGCGGGAGAACTCATTTACCATTTCGACTTCTATCGTATCAAGAAGCTGGAAGAAGTATATGATATGGGTTATGAGGATTATTTCTACAGTGGGGCACTCTGTTTCATTGAATGGCCGGAGTTGGTAGAAGAACTGTTGCCGGGCAATACAGTGAAAGTAACCATCGAAGAACTGGAAGATGGTTCACGCAAGTTGACAATGGAAAACTTAGGTTAATATCTTATGAGTCAATACATCGTACAAGGCATCTTTGCAGTAGCCGGCATTATTTCATTACTGGCAGCAATATTTGACTGGGAGTGGTTCTTCACTGCCCGAAATACACAATTCGCCGTAAAAAGTGTGGGAAGAAAACGTGCCCGGTTATTCTATGGTGTACTGGGAGTTATTCTTATCGGAATGTCGGTGTTCTTCTTTCTGAATACACCTACGGTATAATTTTTTAGACGCAGAAACTGCAACACCTGCATTATCTGCGTCTAAAAACTCAAGGATTCTATTGCCATCCTCCGCCAAGTGCTTTATACAACCGCACCAACGTTATCTGCTTATCCCGTATCGCATTGCTTAAACCTATCTGTGCATCGAAATATCCACGTTGTGCATCCAGCACGTCCAGATATCCGATTACGCCATTGATATACTGTAGCTGCGCCAACTCCACATTACTCCGTGCCGCTTGTTCCAGTTGTAGACGCGATTCATAAATCTCTTTGATTTTACTGAAATCCACAATGGCATTCCGCGCATCCTTAAATGCTGTCAATACTGATTTCTCATAAGAATACACCTCTTGTTCATAAGCCGCTTTCTTTGCTTTTAACATTGCGCGGTTCTTTCCCATAGCAAACAAGGGTGTCAGTAATGATCCGCTCAAAAAATGATATGGTGATTTCAGGAAATCCGAGAACTCAGCACTCTCCAAACCATAATGCGCTGTCAAAGCCAAACGAGGAAACATATTAGTATATGCAAGCCCCACTGATGCATTGGCTGCAATCAACTTCTGTTCCGCCTGACGTACGTCCGGACGACGCTCCAATAATGTGGAAGGAAGCCCAACAGGAAGGCTTTCCGGTAATTTCACTTCTTCCGGCAATACAGAACGTGCAATCTTCTGCGGATAATCACCAGCCAGAAACGCAATATCATTCTCTTTTTATGGAAATCTTTCGCTCCAGATCCGGCACCAAGGTTGCAGTACGTGCCAATTCCACCTGTGCCTGTTGATAAGAAGTCTCCGAAGTCAGTCCGCCTTCAAAACGAAGCTTTGCCAAACGAACTCCCTCTTTACGGGCATTCAGTGTCTGCCGCACAATAGCCAATTCGTTATCCAAGGCTACCAATTCAAAATACGCCTGAGCCACTTCTGCCACCAGACTCATTTTCAGTGCCCGTTGTGCTTCTATCGAACCCAGGAAATCTGCCATACTCTTATCTTTTGCCCAACGCAGGTTTCCCAAAAGGTCCACTTCCCATGAGACTATTGCTTTGGCTTCATAACTCCGGTCCGAATCGTAATTATCTCCGCCATAGTTTTCCGCCTCCTTGTCTGCATACAGCTTTCCACTGACTTGTGGAAAAAGATTAGCAAAGTCAATGCGTTTCATTGCTGCCAACTCCTTTACCCGTGCAGCAGCAATTTTCATATCTTTATTATATTCAAGAGTACGCTCAATAAGTGCTTGCAGCGTGGTATCAGTATAGAGTTCCCACCATTGCCGGTCAGCAATAGAAAGTGTGTCCTGTTCTGTAGAGTCAAGTTGCTGCGGCAAATTCAACTCCGGACGTGCATAGTGTTTACCCAACTGGCAGGAACTGAACGCCAGTACCATCAGCACCATCATACCATATATTGTATATTTTCTTTTCATAACTTATCGTTTAAATCGCTTCGTAACTTTCTTAATATTCGCGCTTTTCGCTTTTGCCTTCGCCTTATAAATCAGTACGAAGAAGAACGGCACTAAAAGAATACCTACCGTTACAGCCAGAATCATTCCGAAGAATACACCTGTACCAATAGCCTGACGGCTTGCCGAACCCGGTCCACTGGCAATCACCATCGGCAGCATACCAAGGATAAATGCCAAAGATGTCATCAAGATAGGACGAAAACGCAACTGTGATGCATGCAAAGCTGCTTTAACTACATTCGCACCACGGTCTACCTGTTCCTTAGCAAATTCTACAATCAAGATTGCATTCTTTGCCGCCAGTCCGACTAGCATAACCAGCCCGATCTGGAAATAGACATCATTCTCCAAACCGCAAGTCCATACTCCGAGATAAGCTCCCAATGCGGCAATCGGCAATGAAAGTAATACCGCAATCGGCACTGTCCAACTCTCGTAAAGGGCAGCCAGGAAGAGGAATACAAACAGGAATACCAGTGCCAACACCATTGCCGTCTGTCCGCCAGCCTGCTTCTCCTGATATGAAAGTCCGCTCCATTCCACACCTATGTTCTCCGGCAAATGCTCACGGGCAATCTGCTCAATAATCTCCATTGCCTGACCGGAACTATAACCGTCGGCCGCTCCACCACGGATCACAGCACTGTTGAACATGTTGAAACGCTTGATGCTACCCGGCCCCGTGGTATATGAGGTAGTTCCGAGGGAAGTTAGCGGTATCATCACATTATCCGCCCCACGTACAAAGAACAGGTTAATATTTTCCTTGTGTTCCCTGTAAGGTGCTTCAGCCTGGATATATACACGATAAATACGGTTAAACATATTGAAGTCATTTACATATACCGAACCAGTATAAGCTTTCATGGTTGAAAATACATCCGCCAGCGGCACACCTGCCAGTTTCACCTTATCACGGTCTACATCGAAATAGAGCTGCGGAATATCTGCCTGCAAAGATGATGATAACCCGGATAATTCCTTACGTTGTGAAGCGTAATACATCAACGTGTCTGTCGCTTGTACCAGGTTATCAAAAGTAGCGTCTCCACGTGCTTCGAGTTGCATTTCGAAACCACCCGAACTTCCCAGTCCCGGGATAACCGGCGGTGTGGAAAGATATACCTTACACTCGGGATACTCCTGCAAATCCTTTTTCACCTGAGCCATTACCTCATCGATAGTCTGTCCGTCACGTGCACCCCACGGTTTCAGAATAACAGTCAATTCACTGCGTGCCTGGCTGCTACCCACACGGGGGCTACTACCTACTACGCTCTGAACATACTCTACAGCCGGATTCAGCATCAGATATTCTACAGCACGTTCCGATACGATTCGCGTACGCTCCAGTGTCGCACCTTCAGGCAATTCCAATTCCACTTTAAAGTATCCTTGATCTTCTACAGGCAAAAAGCTGGTCGGTATCAGGCGGTTTATCAACAAAATAGCTACCAGTATCACACCAAATGCACCCAATACTCTGCGGGGATTTCCTATCACACGTGAAATCTGGCGAACATACTTACGGTTGCCCGTATTCAGTGCGTAGTTGATATAGCGGAATACAATATTCTTCCGTTTATGAGATTCCGGTTTCAATATCAATGAACACATCACCGGACTCAGAGTCAGCGCAACAACTGTAGAAAGCAATACGGAAACCACAATTGTCACCGTAAACTGACGATAAAGCTGCCCTGTGATACCACCGAGGAAACTAACCGGTACAAACACAGCTGCCAATACCAGAGACGTAGCAATAATCGCTCCCGTCAATCCTTCCATCGCTTTCTTTGTAGCCTCGTAAGGTGGCAGTTTCTCTTCGTGCATGATGCGCTCCACATTCTCTACCACCACAATGGCATCATCCACCACAATACCAATGGCAAGTACTAATCCAAGTAAGGTAAGTATATTGAGAGAGAAACCGAATATCAGCATGAAACCAAACGTACCAATCAGAGAGATAGGTACCGCCACAATCGGAATAAGGGTAGCACGCCAACTTTGCAATGATAAGAATACTACGATAATCACCAGTATCAATGCTTCAAACAAAGTCTTGTATACTTCGTGAATAGACTCTGAAATGTAAGTAGTCATATCAAATGGAATCTCGTAACTCAATCCGTCAGGAAAGTTTTCACTGATTTCATCCATTGCCTTTTTCACATTCTCCGCCACTTCCATAGCATTGGCGCCCGGAAGCATATAGATACCTAACACAGCCGCATTCTCACCATTGATACCACTCTCGGTATTGTATGAAGAAGCCTCCAATGAGATACGTGCCACGTCACGCAAACGGATAATGGAACCATCCGCATTAGCGCGAATTACGATTTCCTCAAACTGTCCTACTGTAGAGAGACGTCCCTGCGTTGTAATAGGAATGGTAATATCCAGTCCTGCCACAGGTTGTTGTCCCAATACACCGGCTGCTGATTCACGATTCTGATCTTTCAGAGCGTTCTGCAAATCGGCTACGGTCAGTCCAAAGTTTGCCAACTTATCCGGTTGCACCCAAATCTGCATAGCATAGTAACGGCTACCAATATTCGACACACGACCTACACCGGGAATACGGCGAAGTAAATCGAGCACATTCAATGTAGCAAAGTTACTCAGATAAATTTCATCAAACTTCGGATCAGAAGACCTCAGACAGATAGTCATTAACTGGCTGGCTGCCTGTTTTTCTACGGATATACCGTTCTGTACCACTTCTGCTGGAAGACGGGATTCCGCCAACTTCAAACGATTTTGTATTTCAACCGCTGCCAAGTCAGGATCAGCAGAAATATCAAATGTGACTGTAGCTGAGAAACCACCGGAGTTTGAGCTATTGGACTCCATGTAGAGCATTCCCGGCGTTCCGTTCAACTCTTGCTCAATAGGTGTAGCTACCGCTTGGGATACCGTCAGCGCACTGGCACCGGGATACGAAGCACTAATCTTCACCACCGGCGGTGTAATCTGCGGATATTGGTCAATGGGAAGCATCGTCAGTCCGATGATACCCACAATGACAATCAGTATAGAGATGACAGCCGAAAAGACCGGTCTGTCTATAAAGAAACTTACTTTCATACGCTCTCCCCCCCTCTTGATCTTCTTTCTTCAACAGGGCATTGTTAACTTTAACTTTCATCCCCGGACTCAGTTTATGGTATCCTTCTACCACTATTGTTTCACCCGGCACCAAACCTCTCTCCACCACTACTTGATTCTGGAACTCCGGTCCTAACTCTATAAAACGACGTTCTACAGTAGAATCACGACGCATAACAAATACATAAGCACCACCTTTTTCTATAATAACAGACTTCAGAGGAACCACTGTTGCATTCTCCCGCACATCCAGCAATAGCTTCACTTTAGTAAACTGACCCGGAAGCAATACGTGTTTCGGATTAGGCATTTCGGCACGAACAGAGAAAGTACCGGTACGTGGATCAACCTGTGGTTCGGCAAAGTCAACCAAGCCTTTGAAAGGATAAACTGTATTATCGGCAAGTGTAATAGAAATATTCGGCTGCCAGGAACGGGTAGAATCTTTCTGTCCCAGATTCACGTTACGTTCCTTGGTTTTCAGATAGTCTAATGCTGTCATACTGAAATCTACCAGTACCGTATCGCTTTTCACGATATTGGCAAGCAATGACTTGCCACCCGTACCGACCAATGTGCCAAGGTCTACATACCGTTCACTGATGTGCCCGGCTAGCGGAGAGCGAACCACTGTATATCCAAGTTCCAACTCTGCCTGGTCAAGATCAGCCTGACTCATAGCAACGCTAGCCACTGCCGTTTCATAAGCAGCCACCGCGTTATCCAAATCTAATTGACTGGCAGCATTTTGTTCATACAAAGGGCGAATACGCTCCAAGTCACGTTGTGCTTTTTTAGCTTGTGCTTCATCTTTTTTCAGCTGTGCACGAGCCTTATCCGCTTTAGCACGATACTGATCCTGATTGATAACAAACAAAACTTGATTCTTCGTCACATAAGTACCTTCTTCGAAAAGCATATTTTCCAGATACCCTTCTACGCGGGCACGAACTTCTACAAACTGTTGGGCACGAACACGTCCCACGTATTCACCATAGATTTCGACATCATCTTGTGCCACCGGTTCCACAGCTACTACCGGAAGATCCGGTGCAGGTGCCGGACGATGAGTAATAAACCAGTAAATCGCTACTAACAGTACTATACCAACTGCGGCAATCACTGCCTGTTTTTTCGTTATTCTAAATTCTCTCTTCTTAAAAAACGATTTCATAAGCTCTCTGTTTATGTTAAAAACCCTATAAATAAAAAACACAACCGGCGTGCCAAAGTTCGATGGCTATACCTTTATTATTCATAGTCAAACCATTAAAGTTTTAACAAAGGATCATGAGAGTGGGGAATTCACTCTACAAGTGTGGAATTATTCCACAAAAAGTCCGAACAAGCTGTTCGGACTTCTCTTTTACTTAACTGAAACTTCTTACTCTTCATCATCATCCAATGATTCCGTATATTCCAGTTCTCCTTGAACCACAAACAGAATTTCTTCCGGATCATACTCACCCATCTCATCTTTGTGGGCTTCTTTGATGATGTAATCTACGATTTGCCCCAGGTCGACTTCGATGCATCCATCTTCATCCGGCTTTGCATCCAAGATGCCGCTTTCAGAATAATACTCGTCAATCAAATCGAGAAAATAATAGAGCTCATCATCGGAGTACTTCTCTTTTAACTCCTGCGGCAAATAATTCTTGATGTATTCGATGGTTTTTTCGTCATCGAGATCATCCTTTAAGAAATCGTCTTCCAGTCCCATAACAGTTAGTTTTTTAAGGGTTAATACCTTATTATATTATGCTCCTATAAGAGCATCTTTTTTATCTTGTCATCAAAAGCTGATTTGCCAGCAGAACCTACCTGCTTGTCAACCAACTCACCGTTTTTAAAGAACAATACGGTAGGAATGTTACGGATACCATATTCAGCAGCCACATCACCATTCTCATCTACATCACACTTACCGATGAGAACCTGTCCTTCATACACTTCTGCCAATTCTTCTATGATAGGACCTACCATCTTACAAGGACCACACCACGGGGCCCAAAAGTCAATCACTACAGGTTTACCTTCTGCAAGGATTTCCTTATAGTTGCTGTCTGTAATTTCTAAAGCCATTGCGTTAATGATTAATTATTTAATGTTTAATGATTACTGTCAAATTATTTACGGAAGCAAAGATAACTAATTTATCCGGAATTCCAGTTCGGGGCGATCATTTAAATAAGAGATTAACTCACGTCCTACTGAAAGCTTCACAGGTCGGGAAATCATGTCTACTACCGTCTTACTATCAGGATCACTCACCTTAAAATAGAGTTCCGTTGTACCCGGATTCCCTTTCATTAGTGCAGCAAGCTCCGTAACCAAAGCCTGATTCAACACAGAAAGCGGTATCAGGATAGTAATTTTAGAAATCAGTTTCTCTTTCACATCCGGAAGCAATTCCATAGAAGTAATCTTAACTTCCAACTCATCCTGCTTCCACTGTTTAGGTTGGCAACGAGCCTTAATGAAAAGGAAGGTACGTTCACCCAAATACCCCTGATAGGTTACCCAGTCATTACCAAAGAACGGAAGTTCAGCCGAACCAGAATAGTCTTCAATCTTCGCAATGCCATAAGGATTGCCATTTTTACTGATTCCCCGACGCACAGAAGTCACAATACCTCCCATCGTTATCTCTCGTCCGGCAAGTGCCGTTTTATCCTCCAGTTCAGCCATACGCGTATTACATACATGCTGCAATACTACGGAATATTCGTCCAGCGGATGGGCAGATAGATAAATACCTACCAGATCACGTTCCTTGTTCAATCGGTCCAGATCACTCCAGCGTTCAGCTTCAGGTATTTCGGGAGTGGCAATGTCCACTACATTATCTCCACCAAACAACGAGTTGGCAGCCGCCGCCTGGTCTGCCTGATAACGGTTACCATAACGTACCAAAGTTTCCAGAAAAACCTCATTTTTGGAATTCACGGCAAAGTATTGTTCACGTCTCAATTCCGGGAATTCATCAAAACCACCTGCCAAAGCCAAGCATTCCAGATTCTTCTTATTACAAGCTGTCAGGTTGACGCGTTGCACAAAGTCGAATATACCTTTGAAAGGGCCATTCTTCGCACGCTCTTCCATGATATTCAACACGGCACCTTCACCCACACCTTTCACTGCACCAAGGCCGAAACGGATATTTCCTTCCGGGTTAACAGTAAACTTCAGATTACTCTCATTCACATCCGGGCCAAGAACCTTGATGCCCATCGATTTACATTCATCCATCAATTTGGTGATGTCAGTAATGTTCGACAAGCTTCGGCTCATCACAGCTGCCATATATTCTGCCGGATAGTTCGCTTTCAGATAGGCTGTCTGATAAGCTACCCATGAGTAGCAAGTAGCGTGCGATTTGTTGAACGCATAAGATGCAAACTTTTCCCAGTCTCCCCAAATCTTTTCAAGTACTTTTGGATCATGTCCGTTCTTGCGGCCGCCTTCAACGAATTTAGGTTTCATATGATCCAGTTTGTCACGCAGCTTCTTACCCATCGCTTTACGCAGGGCATCGGACTCACCGCGGGTAAAGTCCGCCAACAAACGTGACAAAAGCATCACCTGTTCCTGATACACCGTAATACCATATGTATCCTTCAGATACTTCTCCATGACAGGAATATCATACTCAATCGGCTTCCGTCCATGTTTACGGTCGATAAAGTCCGGAATATAATCCATAGGTCCCGGACGATAGAGGGCATTCATCGCAATCAAATCTTCGAAAGTAGATGGCTGCAACTCACGCAAATATTTCTGCATACCTGCAGATTCAAACTGGAATGTACCGATAGTACGCCCGTCACTATATAATTTATAAGTAGCAGGGTCGTCAATAGGCACCTTATCTATATTCAACGCCAGTCCACGATGCAAGCGCACATTTTCCACGGCCTCCTTGATGATTGATAATGTTTTCAATCCCAGAAAGTCCATCTTGATCAAACCTGTATCTTCAATAACCGAACCTTCATATTGGGTAACAAGCATCTTCTCACCCGTTTCCTTATCATCGGCAGTGCTTACAGGTACCCAGTCAGTAATGTCATCACGGCAGATAATCGTACCACAGGCATGCACTCCCGTACCACGCACATTGCCTTCCAGCATCTTGGCATATTTCAGCGTATCGCGCACCAAAGGATCGGAAGAAGCTTCTGCTGCTTGCAGTTCAGGAACATAATCAATGGCATTCCGTAGATTCAACTTCTTATCAGGTATTTTATCAGGAACCAATTTAGCTAGACGGTCAGACTCAGAAAGAGGAAGTTTCTGCACACGGGCAACGTCTTTAATAGCAAGTTTGGTAGCCATTGTACCATAGGTAATGATATGCGCTACTTTTTCCTGACCATACTTTTGCGTCACCCAACGAAGCACTTCTCCACGTCCGTCATCATCAAAGTCGATATCGATATCAGGCAATGATATACGGTCGGGATTCAGGAAACGCTCAAACAGCAAGTCATATTTAATGGGGTCGATTTTCGTAATCTGCAAACAATATGCTACCGCTGAACCGGCCGCCGATCCACGACCCGGACCTATCGAAACTCCCATATTACGCCCGGCAGCAATGAAGTCCTGTACAATGAGGAAGTACCCCGGAAAACCCATTGTCTTCATAATATGAAGTTCAAACTTCAAACGCTCCATCACTTCCTCAGACAGAGGATCTCCATAAAATATCTTAGCACCATCAAAAGTCAATTTGGCCAGATAATCCGCTTCCAGTTTGATACGATATAATTTTTCATATCCGCCCAGACGTTTGATTTTCGCTTTGGCATCCTCCTCACTCAACACCACATTACCATTTTCATCCTGAGTGAATTCATCAAATAAGTCCTTCTCGGTATATTTCTGCCGATACCCTTCTTCTGTTCCAAAGTCTTCGGGAATAGCAAAAGTAGGCATGATAGGTGCATGGTCAATGGAATAGTATTCTACTTTATCCAGAATTTCAAGAGTATTGGACAAAGCCTCAGGAACATCAGCAAAGAGCTCGTTCATCTCTGCCTTCGTCTTCATCCATTCCTGCTTGGTATAAAGCATACGATTCGGATCATCCAGATCTTTACCGGTACTCAAACAAATCAGCCGGTCATGCGCCTCAGCATGTTCCTCATTCACGAAATGAACGTCATTGGAACAAATGAGTTTAATATTATATTTTTTTGCAAACTCTATTAATTTGGCATTCGCCTTCTGCTGCAACGGATAAGCTTCATGATTGGCACGCGGTATAGTAGCCCGATGCCGTTGCAACTCCAGATAATAATCTTCACCGAAAAGATTTTTATACCAGCGTATGGCTTCTTCCGCATCTTCCAGCTGGTCATTGATAATCTTCTTAGGCACTTCACCACCAATACAAGCCGAACATACGATCAAACCTTCGTGATACTTCTCCAACTCATTACGGTCAGTACGCGGACGCATATAATAACCTTGGGTCCAAGCCCTGGATACCAGCTTAATCAGATTATGATAGCCTTTCTCGTTTTTCGCCAATACAATTAAGTGCCAACCGCTTTGGTCGGGCTTACCTTCTTTTTATCCATGGTACGGCGAGCCACATACATCTCACAACCAATGATTGGTTTGAACAGCTTATTTTCAGCTTCCGCAATCTTCGCACGACAGTCAGCAAGTTCCGCTTCCTTATCATCGCAAGCAATCTCGCCGCTTTCAATGCCGGCCATCCGTTTTTTAAGATCTTTGATCTCACCCTTCGGTCCGCTATTCTTTTTGTTAACGTAGTTAGTGAATTCCTTAATGCCGAACATATTCCCGTGATCAGTCACGGCTATTCCCTTCATTCCATCTTTCATAGCCTTGTCCACCAACGCACTTACGCTGGCCTGACCATCGAGTAAGGAATACTGGGTATGAACGTGCAAATGAACAAAATCCTGCATAAATATCTCCTTTCAATTAAGAGCATAAAAGTACAACCTATATAAGACCTAACAAAAATATTTCCCTAAAAGTTATCAACAGATGCATTTCTCCCTCCAAATGCTTGTTAGATTTTCAAAATAAGCCTATTTTTGCCGATAATTTGTATTCAAGAGAATAAAACAACTTAGATGAGTCGACTAAAAAAGCTAAAAAAGATACGAATTCACCGCGAAGGGACACATACACTGGCCGGTAGCTTACTATTGCTATTGGTTGTCAATTCAGCACTTTATTTTGGGCTGGAATGCAAATTACCGTTCTATATCGTAGCTGTGGTCAGTATCGTCCTGTATGGAATGCTGGTGAATTTCTTCCGATGCCCTATCCGCCTATTTGGCCAGGAAGACACCGAAAAGATTGTGGTGGCACCTGCCGATGGCAAAATAGTAGTCATAGAAGAAGTAGATGAAAACGAATACTTCCACGACCGCCGTCTTATGATTTCTATTTTTATGAGTGTCATCAATGTACATGCCAACTGGTATCCGGTAGACGGAACCGTAAAGAAAGTGGCACACCATAATGGTAAGTTCATGAAAGCTTGGCTGCCGAAAGCCAGTACCGACAACGAACGCTCTACAGTGGTGATTGAAACTCCCGAAGGTGTAGAAGTAATGGCTCGGCAGATTGCCGGAGCTATGGCACGACGTATCGTCACTTATGCCGAACCCGGCGAAGACTGTTATATCGATGAACACATGGGCTTTATCAAGTTCGGGTCTCGTGTAGATGTTTATCTCCCATTGGGCACAGAAGTGTTCGTGAAAATGGGACAAACCACCACAGGAAACCAGACCGTGATAGCCAAACTAAAATAACTAAACAATGGCTAACCGTATTACTCGCCATATCCCCAATACACTGACATGCCTGAATCTGTTCTCCGGCTGTATTGCATGTGTTATGGCATTTGAGTTCAAGTATGACTGGGCTCTGACCTTCATCATTATCAGTGCTGTGTTCGACTTCCTCGATGGAATGTCGGCGCGGGTATTGCATGCCCCTTCTCCCATTGGAAAAGAATTGGACTCCCTGGCAGACGATATCAGTTTCGGATTAGTACCTTCAGTTATCATATTCTCCTTATTGCGTGAGACGACTTACCCCGATTGGATGAGCAGCTTTCAGGAATATGTTCCCTATTTTGCTTTTCTCATTGCCATATTTTCAGCACTGCGTCTGGCAAAATTCAATATTGACGAACGCCAAACCAGTTCATTCATCGGACTAAATACACCAGCCAACACATTGTTTTGGGCGGCAGCCGCTGCGCAATACCATGACTGGCTGATACAAGGTGGGGTAGTTCTGTATGGACTACTAATCTGTATTGTACTATTCTCCCTGCTGCTGGTTTCCGAATTTCCAATGTTTGCTTTCAAATTAAAGAACCTCTCTTGGGAAGAAAATAAAATCCGTTATTTATTTTTGATAGTCAGTATTCCTCTACTTATTTTCGTAGGACTTGCTGCTGTCATAGGCTGGTACATCATTCTATGCTGGTTTGTTAGAAAGAAACTCTAAACAAATCTTTTGGCACAGTTGTTGTACTATCGTTCGTAAGACGAACAATATATAAAACGATTAGCCCATGTTTCATATCTTAGGATTTCTATTTGTCATCATAGTCGTTATTCTGGTCATCGGACTCAGTATCATCGGCACCGTTCTCCGGACTATCTTCGGACTGGGAGGAAAGCGTCGTTCTTCCTCCGGCAGTTATCAATCTGGTCAAGGTTATTCTTACTCAGGCGGTCAACAACCAAACTCTTCTTCACAAACCGATGAAGGAACCACTTCTGAAGGAAATAATATTCATAGAAAACACAAAAAACTCTTCTCTAAAGATGAAGGAGAGTATGTGGATTTTGAAGAAATTAAAGAATAATCAGACACGCCGTTTTGCAGCAAAGAAATCTTTCATTAAGGCAGCACAATCATCAGCAAGAATCCCTCTCACAACCACCGTTTTCGGATGTAACGCCTGTGGTGCATAACGCTGATATCCGCGCTTTTCATCTTCAGCACCAAACACAAGCCGCCCCATCTGCGCCCAGGCTATGGCACCGGCACACATGACACAAGGTTCAACCGTAACATAAAGAGTACATTCATTCAGATATTTTCCACCAAGGGTAGAAGCAGCAGCAGTAATTGCTTGCATTTCAGCATGAGCTGTCACGTCTGTCAATGTTTCTGTCAGGTTATGGGCACGTGCTATAATACGCTCTTTGCAAACAACAATCGCACCAACAGGCACCTCTCCTCTTTCTGCTGCCTTACGTGCTTCTACAAGCGCTTGCTTCATATAAAAGTTATCGTCCACCACCCTTTTACCTTTAATTTTTAATTCTCAATTTATCTTCGCATATCATGTTCTCCAAAAAGAGTCGGATAGTCCTCTTCCATATTTTTATGGATAAACATGAGAATAGTCTCCCGAAGCCAGCGTGATTTATTCGTTATCTTGTACTTCTCCAAATAACGGTCTACAATCCGCAGCTCTTCCTCGCTCATCAGACATACGATGCGCTGTTCACGTTTCGGCTCTTCGGGTGTTGCTTTCGCACACGTTTTATCTCTCTTTCTCATATTTACTGCAAAATTAGTTTTACTTCTGTAAATACAAAGCAGAAAAAACGTATTTTTGCATAGAAACAGCTAAAATAAGGACGAATATAGGTATGGCAGCACACAATACCCTTGGAAAAGATGGAGAAGACGCCGCAGTAGCGTATCTGGAACGCAACGGATATATCATTCGCCACCGTAATTGGCGCAAAAACCATCTGGAACTGGACATTGTGGCAGTCAAAGATGAATTGTTGATTGTAGTGGAAGTGAAGACACGAAGCAATACGGAATACATCGAACCGCAAGATGCCGTTAATTGGCAGAAAATACGCCACATTGTAGTGGCTGCCGATGCATATATCAAGCATTTCAGTATAGACATTCCTGTTCGTTTTGATATTATCACCGCGGTCGGCAAGGCTGGAGCATTTGAAATAGAACATATTAAGGATGCATTTTATCCGCCAATGTTCTGAATTATAAATTGCAGTAAAATGAATATAAACGAACTCATAGCCCAACCGGAAGGACGACGTCTGGAATTCAAAGGCGAACTTCCTACAAATGTCGGTGATAATGTCGGTGATGTCAGCAATATTGATAACAATATCAGCTATAATGAATTGAAAATCACACAACTGATCTTGCATAATCCGAATATTACAACCAAGGAAATAGCTGAAACCTTAGGGATTAGCACACGCCAGTGTGAACGCATTATCGCAAAACTTAGACAATCCGGAAAATTATTACGCAAAGGTTCTGCAAGAACCGGTTACTGGGAGATTAATAACTATTAAAAATATCTGGAAATTATTATGGATATAGAAACTGCCCGCGAATACTGCCTAGCCAAGAAAGCAGTCACAGAATGCCTTCCATTCGATGAGTATTCACTCGTGATGAAAGTTATGGATAAAATGTTCGTATTGATTGACCTAGAATACTCCAACAAGATTTGTATGAAGTGCGATCCTGAGTATGCCATAGAGTTGCGCGAACGTTACTCAGCCATCGAAGGCGCCTATCATTTTAATAAGAAATACTGGAATCAGGTTTTCCTCAACGGTGATGCAGACGATAAGTTGATAAAAAGTCTCATTGATCATGCTTATGAGGAAGTCTTAAAGAAGTTCACCAAGAAAATGCGTACCGAATATGAAGCCTTACCTGACATGAATAAAGAGTCCAACGAGCATCTCCCCTCTGCGAAATTTCCTGTTCCCCTGCTCGTATTAATGGAAACAGACTCCACCAATCGGCATTTAACACAACTTTGCGATGAACAAGGAACCGATATTCCGGAATTTATGACAGTAATTGCTGAACGCCAGACCGCCGGAAAAGGGCAACGTGGCAACAGTTGGGAATCGGAAGATTGCAAGAACATTACATTCAGCTTCGTACTTTATCCTACCTTCATTGAGGCACGTCAACAATTTATCCTTTCTCAGATCATCTCTCTCTCATCAAAGAAGAATTAGATGAATGGGCAGAAGGTATCTCCATAAAATGGCCGAATGACATTTATTGGAATGAGAAAAAAAAGATTTGCGGCATACTGATAGAGAATGATCTTTTAGGACATCATATCGGACGCAGCATTTCCGGTATCGGGGTGAACATCAATCAGGAAGTCTTCCGAAGCGATGCTCCCAACCCGGTATCCCTAAAACAGATTACAGGAGAAGATCATGATCGATATCTGATACTTGCCAATATTATGAAACGGATAAAAGAGTACTATACCCTTTTACGAACAGACTGTTCAGGTAAAACAGCAGACTTGATTAACACCCGTTATGCTCATTCCCTATTCCGTCGGAATGGCTTTCACCGCTATGCAGATGCGAACGGCGAATTTCTTGCCTGCTTACTACGCGTAGAACCGGACGGGCGATTTATTCTTGAAGACCAAGAAGGAAAAGAGCGCGGATATTTGTTTAAGGAAGTACAATACACTCTTTAAATTCAGGTAGGGCTTCTTGAACTCAGAGGCTACATAGAGTTTATGTTCACTTTTACCTGCACGCTTGCACTAAGCGTGATAAACAACTGATAAACAGTCCAAATTCAGTGGTGGCAGCAACATTTAGTCAAGTGCAAGCAAATTTGCTTGCACCTTTGTATTATCATCAATTCCTGCTTCTGCTTCCCGAAATGCTTAAGAACTTTCATATTCCCCCTAATATTTATCAGACTGACAACCAACGTTTTCGCATAAAGGAAGCACTGTAAATGATTGACCACAACTGTGGTTCACTAGCTTCACGTTTATGAAGCACTTGCTCTACGATTGTGAGCCAAGTTAACCACTACTGTAGTCATAGCAAAATAAGCATTGCTTTAGCAAGAAACATACATACTTTTAGTAACAAGCATACATTGTTTCGAGAAAGAACAATAAGGGAAAACATATTGCCTCATGGCCACAATTTCCCCCACCTGATACAAATAATTCAGACTAAAAAAGAGATATTTGAATGAATTCGGGTACTTGATTTCTACTTCTAATTTCTTATTTTATCCAAAGTATTACCTGCCTTACCCTTTACTAGTAACCCCGCATCGTTCATACGGTTCGGTTGGTTCCGTTGTTTATGAGTTGTAGCTTTGACCGTATATTTTTCCTGCTGTCCGACAAATTCTTTGCTAAAATCATCCGCCATATAATTAATCTTTGTAACTTTAGCCATTGAGAACATAGTGATAATCGTTTAAATGTCATATTCAGCACTACAAATTTAAGACTTTCATCGCTATATCCTTAGTATTCAAAAGAATAGCTTAATGTTTATATCAAACTCACATTAAAACCAGTTCGAAAGATTAAACATAGCCAACCTTTAATACCAATTATATGAAAAAACTATTACTCTTCCTTATTATGCCATTTTTTACTGCATGCACACCTTCTGCACCAAAAATGCAAACTGTATATGAGATAAATATAGATTCCATATCGGAAGCACTACCTGAATTAGCTCAAATAAAATATGTTCCATTAGAAACAACCGATAGTTCATTGATAGGTAATATAGACAAGATATTGTATCAAAATAACAAATACTATATATTGGACAAAGTTGAAAAAAAGATACTAGTTTTTGATAGAAAGGGAAAAGCCATGCAAATTATCCATAAAGTGGGTCAAGGTCCTGGTGAATATCTTGAACCATCTGACATAGATATTGAGAGCAAACCATTACTTCTATCGTTCAGCAAATATCGTAACTTATTATGAACGATTTTACCCATATATCTATCAGATAGACAATGACTCTATAAAATACTTCACAAACTTACTTACAAAGAAAATCCCGACAAAAGATGAAGTGGAACAATGGAGCCAAGGTACACCTAGTGAGCAATTTATGAAATCCATGCAATATGTAGGTGATATATCCGCATGTTATGAAACAGAGAAATACATATTTATAACAATCCAAGGCATGCCTCCCGGATATGGAATAATCAATAAAGAAAACAATCAAACGTATTATATGCCTACTCATAAATACAAAAACATGCCTAATGGTGGTGCCATTGCCACTACCGGAAAAGAATTCATCTCATATATGATACCGACAGAAGATAATATCCAACAGATTTTATCATCTGTCACAGATACCGAAAAGCAGTTACAAATAAAGAGTCTGGACGAAGAAAGCAATCCAATATTAGTTTTATTCAGCTATAAATAGAGGAAATAAGTTTATAAGAAATTATAGTCTCATATTATTAATATTATGTAATGCATTACTTTTTTTTATTAAATAAAGAAAGCGAAATCATACTGATAGGCAATCCTAACAACAGCCATAAAATCAGAGAATTATACTTATAGACAATCAAACAAGAAATTATTCCTCTCATTTGATTTCCACTTCTAACTTCTTAATCTTTTCCAAAGTATTTCCTGCCTCCGTCGAAGGAAACAACTGCAACACCCGCTGCAAATAATCTTTTGCCTTGGCATAACCGTTAGAATAGACATCAGAAAGTCCATTACGATAACGGGCATATTGCATTCGTGTAGGAGAAGTTATCTTCTTATAATCATCTTCCAACTTTTTCTTTTCACGTTCTGCCTGTAAATAGAAATAATTTCCCAGAAAAATATTAGCTTGCAAATTATTGGCATCAAGTATCAATACCTTCTCATAAGTTTTTACAGCATCTTTTTCTTTTACCCCGCATCATCTCCATTTCGGCACACGATACAAGAGCAGGAACATCGTCGGAATGATACTGCAGAAATTCTCTATAAAACAGATAAGCTTTGTCATAATTCCGCTTACGCTTGTAATAGGTTGCCAACTCATTTACCAAACGCGGAGCTACAGCGCTGTTTTTTTCCACCTGAGTCCAATAAAACATCTCAGTCTGATCTGCCCCAGCCTTTACCGACTGGCGAAACAGACTCACCGCATAGTCATCCTGCCCCTCAGATAAGGCAGCAGACACCTTTTGAAGCAACTCCCCGGCTGATTGTGCTGAGAGCACAAAAGGGAAAGCAACCATGAATGAAAATAGTAAAGTTAAGGTTCTCATCGCTTATTAATATTACCTAGTTCTTGTTTCCGCAAATATACTCATTTTTAAAATATTATGTATTATAAAAATTGTTATTATCAAATGCCTTTTTACCATTTACGGCAAAAAGAGTACCTTTGTCGATAAATAGAACAAATCAGTGCTTTAAAATGATTGCTCAAACTCCGAATATCATCAATAAAAGAATACTTCAGATAGCTGTACCTTCGATCATTTCGAATATCACAGTCCCACTATTGGGACTGATTGATGTGACAATCGTAGGCCATCTGGGATCTGCAGCGTATATCGGAGCTATTGCCGTGGGCGGAATGCTATTCAACATCATCTACTGGATCTTTGGATTCTTAAGAATGGGAACCAGCGGAATGACGTCACAAGCATACGGCAAACACGATATGGACGAAGTTATCCGACTTTTTGTTACGATCCGTTGGAGTAGGATTGCTCATTGCCATTATTCTGGTGGCTTTACAATATCCCATCCGTAAACTGGCATTTACTTTTATACAAACTACAGAGGAAGTAGAACTGTTGGCTACACTCTATTTCCAAATTTGTATTTGGGGAGCTCCTGCCATGCTGGGACTTTACGGTTTTGCCGGTTGGTTCATTGGCATGCAGAATTCGCGTTTCCCGATGTACATTGCCATTACACAAAACATTGTGAACATCGCTGCAAGCCTTTGCTTTGTCTATTTGTTCCACATGAAAGTTGCCGGGGTAGCCCTGGGGACACTTACAGCCCAGTATGCAGGATTCTTTATGGCATTATTATTATGGAGGCGATATTATGGCAAATTGAAAGAACGTATTGCCTGGCAGGAAATATTGAAAAAAGAAGCTATGCTACGTTTCTTTCAGGTGAACCGGGACATTTTCCTACGAACCCTCTGCCTGGTTATTGTCACTCTGTTCTTTACCTCCGCCGGAGCAGCACAGGGAGAGGTTGTATTGGCAGTCAACACTTTGCTAATGCAGCTATTTACTCTTTTTTCTTATATAATGGATGGCTTTGCTTATTCAGGTGAAGCGTTGGTTGGTAAATATATCGGTGCGGACAACCGCCCGGCATTGCATCGTACCGTTTGCCAGCTCTTTATCTGGGGAATCGGACTTTCTACAGGCTTCACATTACTTTATTTCTTTGGCGGCAAGGCATTCCTAAGTTTGCTTACTAATGAAGTTTCTGTTATCCGGGAAGCTGGAAATTACTTTTATTGGGTATTGGCTATCCCATTTGCAGGCTTTGCCGCTTTCCTATGGGACGGAATATTTATCGGAGCCACTGCCACTCGGCAAATGTTTTATGCAATGCTGGCAGCCTCAGCCGGTTTCTTCCTCGTTTATTACTCCTTACACGAGTGGATGGGAAATCATGCCCTTTGGCTGGCTTTCATCGTCTACTTATCTCTGCGCGGCATCGTACAGGCAGTTTTAAGTAGAAAAATTTTGTACCAAAGTTAATCATTACAGACAGAAAGCGTATATTTGCAGAAACTAAATGTAATATCATAATGGCAAAGTATAAAAGAGTTCTGTTAAAGCTCAGTGGTGAGAGCCTGATGGGCGAAAAACAATATGGCATTGACGAAAAGCGCCTTGCCGAATATGCAGCACAAATCAAGGAAATCCATGAGTTGGACGTCCAGATAGGTATCGTCATTGGTGGTGGTAATATCTTCCGCGGATTGAGTGGCGCAAACAAAGGTTTCGACCGCGTGAAAGGAGATCAGATGGGAATGCTCGCTACGGTAATCAACAGCCTGGCATTAAGCTCTGCCCTGGTAGCTGCCGGTGTAAAGACGCGTGTACTGACAGCCGTACGCATGGAACCTATCGGTGAGTTTTACAATAAATGGAAAGCTATCGAATCTATGGAAGCAGGCGAAGTGGTTATCATGTCTGCCGGAACAGGCAATCCGTTCTTTACTACCGACACAGGCTCTTCCCTACGCGGCATTGAAATTGAAGCCGACGTTATGCTGAAAGGCACACGCGTAGATGGCATCTATACTGCTGATCCGGAGAAGAATCCTACTGCCACTAAATTTGACGAGATCACTTACGATGAAGTTCTGAAACGTGGCCTGAAAGTTATGGACCTCACTGCCACCTGCATGTGTAAAGAAAACAATCTGCCAATCATTGTATTTGACATGGACACAGTAGGCAATTTGAAGAAAGTAATGCAAGGAGAAGAGATCGGAACACTGGTACACAACTAATTTTCTCTGAAAAAACTCTGTATATCAGTGTGCTCTGTGGTGAAAATAATTATATTTGCAAAGTTTCAATTAAAGTACAATTCCAAAAACCGAAGAATATGAGAGACGTAAAAGACATCTTAGATGAAGCGCAAGAGAAAATGGATATGGCCGTTATGTATCTGGAGGAAGCATTGGCTCACATCCGCGCCGGAAAGGCAGACGTTCGTTTGCTGGATGGTATCCGTGTGGATTCTTACGGAAGCATGGTTCCTATCAACAATGTAGCTGCCGTAAATACTCCGGATGCCCGTAGTATCGCCATTAAGCCGTGGGACAAAAGCATGTTCCGGGTAATTGAGAAAGCAATCATTGACTCCAGTCTCGGCATTATGCCCGAAAATAACGGTGAGATTATCCGTATCGGTATTCCACCGCTTACAGAAGAACGCCGTAGACAGCTCGCCAAACAATGTAAAGGTGAAGGTGAAACTGCTAAAGTGAGTGTGCGTAATGCTCGCCGTGATGCTATCGATGCTTTGAAAAAATCCGTTAAAGACGGTCTGGCAGAAGATGCACAAAAGGGTGGTGAAGAAAAATTGCAAAAGATTCACGATAAGTATATCAAACAGATCGATGATATGCTGATTGCAAAGGATAAAGAAATTATGACCGTATAAAAACCAATTGACAATTGACAATTGAGAATTGACAAGTACCGAAAGAAACTGTAACTGAGGTATGTTGCCAAGCAATAATTGTCAATTGTCAATTTTCAATTGACAATTAAATTGAGGGGACTGGTAATAAAAAATACAGGTAGTTGGTATTTGGTAAAGACCGACGAGGGGAAATGTGTGGAGTGTAAAATCAAAGGTAACTTCCGTCTCAAAGGCATACGCAGTACCAATCCGGTAGCTGTGGGAGATTATGTGCAAATTATCTTGAATCCGGAAGGAACTGCTTTCATCAAGGAAATAGAAGACCGGAAAAACTACATTATCCGAAGAGCTTCCAATCTTTCTAAACAATCGCATATTCTTGCTGCCAACCTTGACCAAAGCATGCTTATTGTTACGGTCAATTATCCGGAAACCTCCACTACTTTCATCGACCGCTTTCTGGCTTCTGCTGAGGCATACCGCGTACCCGTTAAGATAATCTTTAATAAAACAGATGCTTATGATGAGGATGAGCTTCACTATCTGGACGGACTTATCAATCTCTATACTACCATCGGCTATCCCTGTTTTAAAGTTTCGGCCAAAACAGGTGAGGGTATAGAACAAATTCAGGAAGAATTGAAAGGTCGGGTAACACTTTTCTCCGGACATTCCGGTGTAGGAAAGTCAACCCTTATCAATGCGATACTGCCTGACCAAGAGGTAAAAACCGGTGAAATTTCCATCTATCATAATAAAGGTATGCACACCACCACCTTCTCTGAAATGTTTCCCGTTCCGGGAGACGGATATATTATCGATACACCGGGAATCAAAGGTTTTGGCACATTCGATATGGAAGAGGAAGAGATAGGGCACTATTTCCCAGAGATATTCAAATTCTCTGCAGACTGCCGTTATGGCAACTGCACTCACCGTCAGGAACCAGGCTGCGCCGTACGGGAAGCTGTAAAAGAACATTATATCAGCGAGTCACGCTATAGCTCTTACCTCAACATGCTGGAAGACAAGGAGGAAGGAAAATACAGGGCAGCATATTAAAATCATCATCACTTTATCACTTTTTTTAACGCTTCTCGTATTAAACCTTCCTGTTCTCAAGATGTCCAAATTCATGCTGACATAATCTGACGTAATACTAATACTGATACATGAATAAGAAAGTTAAATGGGGCATCATCATTTTTATTGGTGCCGGACTAATAGGCGGGGGTATTTATTCTCAACTCCCTAAGGAGAACAAAAGAATTGGCGGCTGCAGACAAAGTGATGAGCACTAACCGCAATAATAAGAGAATACTGAATGTAAATGCAAAGATCATAAAACCTCAACTGCTGAAAGATGAAATAAAAATCAGTGGTAGCTTATTGCCTGATGAAGAGGTAGATCTTTCTTTCGAAACTTCCGGTAAAATTATTGAAATTAATTTCGAGGAGGGAAGCCAGGTAAAAAAGGACAATTACTGGCTAAAGTAAACGACCGTCCTTTGCAAGCACAGTTGCAACGTCTTGTAGCCCAACTGAAATTAGCAGAAGACCGTGTATTCCGCCAAAATGCTCTGTTGGAAAGAGATGCAGTCAGTAAAGAAGCCTATGAACAGGTAAAAACTGAACTGGCAACCCTGAATGCAGACATAGATCTGATAGAGGCAAACATTGCACAAACCGAGCTTCGTGCACCATTCGACGGTGTGATTGGTTTGCGCCAAGTCAGTGTAGGAACTTATGCCTCTCCTACTACTATTGTAGCCAAACTAACCAAAATATCTCCACTGAAGGTAGAATTCTCCGTCCCCGAACGTTACGCCAACGATGTAAAAATCGGTGCAGGAGTGAATTTCGGACTTGAAGGTAAGCTCGAGACTTTCCACGCAAAAGTTTATGCCCGGGAATCCAGAATGGATCAAAACACCCATACGTTGACTTTACGTGCCCTCTATCCAAATGCCAACGGTTATGTGATGCCGGGACGCTATGCAGACATCCGTTTAAGCAAAAACGAGATTCAGGATGCCCTTGCCGTTCCATCCGAAGCGATTGTTCCGGAGATGGGTAAGGATAAGATATTTCTTTATAAATCGGGGAAAGCCCAGCCTGTAGAAATACAAACCGGCATACGCACGGAAGCCGAGACTCAAGTATTACAAGGTTTGCAGGAAGGGGATACTATTATAATCTCAGGAACCTTGCAACTCCGTACCGGATTACCTGTAACTTTGGATAACATTTATTAAACCGGATGCCTTATGAATATATCTGAACTCAGTATACGGCGCCCGGTACTTTCCACAGTGCTCACCCTTATTATCCTGCTTTTCGGGATTATCGGGTACAGCTACCTCGGCGTCCGAGAATATCCGTCCGTGGACAATCCTATCATTTCGGTATCTTGCTCCTACCCGGGTGCAAATGCCGATGTTATTGAAAACCAGATTACCGAACCACTGGAACAAAATATCAATGGTATTCCGGGTATCCGTTCCTTGTCCAGCGTCAGCCAGCAGGGTTCATCCCGTATTACGGTAGAATTCGAGCTTTCCGTCGACTTGGAAACTGCTGCAAACGACGTGCGTGATAAAGTTTCACGTGCTCAACGCTACTTGCCCCGTGACTGTGACCCGCCTACTGTATCAAAAGCAGATGCAGATGCCATGCCTATCCTGATGGTAGCATTGCAAAGTGATAAACGTTCTCTGTTGGAATTGAGTGAAATTGCCGACCTCACCGTAAAAGAACAATTGCAGACTATTGCAGACGTCAGTAGCGTTAGTATTTGGGGAGAAAAGCGTTATTCCATGCGTTTGTGGTTAGATCCGATCAAGATGTCAGGTTATGGCATTACCCCTATCGACGTTAAAAATGCAGTAGATAAAGAAAATGTAGAACTCCCATCCGGAAGTATTGAAGGTAATACGGTGGAACTTACCATCCGTACGTTAGGACTGATGCATACGGCAGAAGAGTTTAACAACTTGATCCTGCGGGAAGATAATAACCGTATTATCCGTTTCAGCGATATCGGACGGGCAGAATTAGGTCCGGCGGATATAAAAAGTTACATGAAGATGAATGGAGTGCCTATGGTGGGTATCGTTGTGATTCCGCAGCCGGGTGCCAATCATATTAAAATTGCCGATGCCGTCTACGAACGCATGAAACAGATGAAGAAAGACCTTCCTGAAGACGTGCAATATTCTTACGGTTTTGACAACACCAAGTTTATCCGTGCTTCCATTGACGAAGTAAAGGAAACCGTATATGTGGCATTTATCCTCGTTATCATTATTATTTTCCTCTTCCTGCGTGACTGGCGCGTTACACTGGTACCTTGTATCGTAATTCCGGTTTCGCTTATCGGTGCATTTTTCGTGATGTACCTGGCAGGATTCTCCATCAATGTGCTTTCCATGTTGGCAGTAGTATTAGCAGTGGGGCTTGTAGTGGATGATGCTATCGTTATGACGGAGAATATCTATGTCCGCATTGAACGTGGAATGCCCCCAAAAGAAGCCGGTATCGAAGGTGCTAAAGAAATTTTCTTCGCCGTAATTTCTACCACTATTACATTGGTGGCCGTATTCTTCCCCATTGTATTTATGGATGGTATGACAGGACGGCTTTTCCGTGAATTCAGTATCGTGGTATCCGGTTCGGTAATCATCTCTTCGTTTGCTGCGTTGACTTTCACACCTATGCTTGCCACCAAATTGCTGGTGAAACAAGAAAAGAAAAACTGGTTCTATATAAAAACCGAACCGTTCTTTGAAGGAATGAACCGCATATATAGCCGGTCATTGGAAATCTTCTTACGCAAACGCTGGCTGGCTATGCCTCTTGTATTAGGTACTTTATTTATCATTGTATTCCTTTGGAATGCTATCCCTGCTGAAATGGCCCCCCTTGAAGACCGTTCGCAAATCAGCATTAACACCCGTGGAGCTGAGGGTGTGACGTATGAATATATACGGGATTACACAGAAGACATCAATCAACTGGTAGACTCCATACTTCCGGATGCAGAGTCTGTTACCGCGCGTGTATCAAGCGGTAGCGGTAATGTGCGTATCACATTGAAAGATATGAAGGATCGTGATTACACACAGATGGAAGTAGCGGAACAGATTTCCCGGGCGGTTCAAAAAGAAAACAAAGGCACGGTCTTTTGTACAACAATCTTCTTCATTCGGCGGACGTCGTGGTGGCATGCCTGTACAATACGTACTACAAGCCACCAATATCGAAAAAAGTTGCAAGAGGTATTACCCAAATTCATGGCAAAAGTTTATGAAAATCCGGTATTCCAGATGGCTGATGTAAACCTGAAATTCAGCAAACCCGAAGCACGTATCAACATCAACCGTGATAAAGCAAGTATCATGGGAGTAAGTACACGCAACATTGCACAAACCTTACAATACGGATTGAGCGGCCAGCGTATGGGTTACTTCTATATGAACGGAAAACAATATGAGATATTAGGAGAGATCAACCGTCAGCAGCGTAATAAACCTGCCGACCTGAAAGGTATCTATATCCGTAGTGACAAAGGAGAGATGGTTCAGTTGGACAATTTGATTGAACTGACTGGTGGTATTGCCCCACCGCAGTTATACCGTTACAATCGTTTCGTTTCCGCCACCATTTCCGCCGGACTTGCCGATGGAAAGACTATCGGACAGGGATTGGATGAAATGGATAAAATAGCCAAGGAAACACTGGACGATACATTCCGTACCGCATTAACCGGAGACTCTAAAGAATACCGGGAAAGTTCTTCCAGTCTGATGTTTGCCTTCGTACTGGCCATCTTGCTGATTTACCTGATTCTGGCAGCTCAGTTCGAGAGTTTCAAGGATCCGCTGATTATCATGCTTACCGTACCTCTGGCCATTGCAGGTGCCCTGGTATTCATGTATTTCGGCGATATTACTATGAATATCTTCAGCCAGATCGGCATCATTATGCTGATTGGTCTGGTAGCGAAAAACGGTATCCTCATTGTAGAATTTGCCAATCAGAAGCAAGAAGCCGGAGAAGACAAGATGGAAGCCATCAAAGATGCATCACTACAACGTCTGCGCCCTATCCTGATGACCAGTGCCTCTACCATTCTGGGACTGATACCGCTGGCATTCGCTTCGGGTGAAGGTTGTAATCAGCGTATTGCCATGGGTACGGCCGTAGTGGGAGGTATGTTGGTATCCACATTCCTGACCATGTACATCGTACCTGCCATATATAGCTATATATCCACTAACCGCAGTAAGTTAAAGAAATCATGAAACGTACGATTTTATCCCTCATAACGGTTGGTTGCACCTCGCTTGCTTTGCAGGCGCAGATGCCTCAATCTTATACACTGAAATCCTGTCTGGAATACGGACTTCAAAACAATTACTCGTTGCGCATTACCCGTAATGAGGAACAAGTTTCCAAGAACAATGCAACATTGGGTAACGCCGGCTACCTGCCGACACTTGACCTGTCAGCAAGTTATAAAGGAACTGTTGATAACACTGACAGTAAAGTGCGTGCCACCGGAGAACACCTCAAAGAGAATGGTGTATTCGACCAGGCCATGAATGTAGGTCTCAATCTGAATTGGACTATCTTTGACGGTTTCAACATCACCGCCAACTACCAACGATTGAAAGAACTGGAGCGACAAGGTGAAACAAACACCCGTATTGCCGTAGAAGATTTGATAGCCAATATTGCAGCGGAATATTACAACTACCTGCAACATAAAATCCGCCTGAATAATTTTCGCTACGCCGTATCTCTATCCAAAGAACGCTTACGTATCGTAGAGGAGCGTTATCACATCGGTAACTTCTCCCGTCTGGATTACCAACAGGCAAAGGTAGACTTCAATGCAGACAGTGCCCAGTATATGAAACAGCAAGAGTTGCTGCATACCTCCCGTATCCAACTGAACGAACTGATGGCAAATGAAGATGTGGACCAACCGATTGTTGTCCAAGATAGCCTCATCAACGTAGACAGCAGTCTGAACTTCGAAGAGCTTTGGAATGCTACCCTGCAAACGAATGCCTCCCTGCTGAGAGCCCATCAAAACAATACACTTGCACAACTGGATTACAAGAAGGTTTGCTCCCGCGACTACCCTTATCTGAAGCTGAACGGGGGCTATGGCTATACTTTCAATAAATATGATGTTGCTACCAATATCCAGCGTGGTAATCTCGGAGCAAACTTTGGTCTGACTATCGGCTTCAACCTGTTCGATGGGAATCGCCGCCGTGAACGTAACAATGCGCGTATTGCCATTCAGAATGCCCGACTGGAACGGGAGCAACTGGAACAAGCATTGCGTGCCGACCTGAGTAATTTGTGGCAAGCCTACCAGAATAACCTGCAAATGCTAAACCTGGAACGTCAGAACCTTGTAGCCGCTAAGGAGAATCACGAGATTGCCATGGAACGCTATATGTTGGGAAACCTTTCCGGTATCGAGATGCGTGAAGCACAAAAGAGCCTTCTGGATGCGGAGGAAAGAATCCTTTCTGCGGAATACAATACGAAAGTTTGTGAGATTTCCTTGTTGCAAATCAGTGGAAAGGTAACAAAATACCTGGAATAGAACAATTATTCCCCATCAGGCAAGTTTTTTTCCTCTACTTTTGCCATCATAGAACTATAAAAAACAATGATCATGAAAAAGATTTGCCTGTGTTGCCTGGCTCTGATCTGCCTGACAAACCTATTTGCACAAGAAACCGTAAACTACAAAGAAAAAATGCCGTACAAGACTTGGGTAAAGATGGCCCCCAAACTCAACGACGAATTCTTTAAAACCGACGAAGCCATCCGCATTGGCGACAACGTTTTACTTTACCAGCAAACTACCGGAGGTTGGCCCAAAAACATTTATATGCCTGCCGAACTGACTCAACAGGAGTTAGAAGATGTACTTGCCTCTAAAGACGAAGTAAACGAAAGTACCATAGATAATGATGCTACAAGCACAGAGATACAATATCTCTCACGCTTGTACCTGGCCACCCACATTGAGAAATACAAAGACGGGGCACTTGATGGTATTCGCTACATTCTCAAAGCACAATATCCCAATGGTGGTTGGCCACAATTCTGGCCCCGCCCTAAAGGTTACTATACACATATCACCTACAATGACAACGCGATGGTAAATGTCATGGAATTGCTGCGTGAAGTATATGAAAAGAAAGAGCCCTACACCTATGTTCCTGACAGTATCTGTGACCGTGCCCGTGCCGCTTTCGACAAAGGTGTAGAATGTATTTTAAAAACTCAGGTAGTACTGAATGGAAAACCGACTGTATGGTGTGCGCAACATGATGAACACACCCTTGCCCCCGCCAAAGCACGTGCTTATGAACTTCCCTCATTGAGTGGCGCCGAATCGGACAACATCGTCATTCTGTTAATGTCTCTGCCTGATCCTTCAAAAAAGAGATTATCGAATGTATAGAGAACGCTATCGAATGGTTCAAAGCATCAAAGATTGAAGGAATGAAGAAAGAGTTCTTCACGAATGATGAAGGCAAAAAAGACTTCCGTATGGTTCCATGCACAGATTGTCCTCCCCTATGGGCACGCTTCTATACTTTAGAAGACAACCGTCCGTTCGTTAGCGATCGTGATGGGGTGAAGAAGTTCGACATTTCCGAAATCGGATATGAGCGCCGTAACGGATACAGTTGGTATAATAGTGACGGGCTGAAAGTATTCAAGAAATACGAGCAGTGGAAAAAGAAACACAATAAATGATAGTTTCGGACAGGTGCTCGCATCTTCTTTTTCTCACTTAATAGAGAATAGATACTCACCAAGATGAGAATAAACAGAGAAAGCTGCCCCAAGGAGTTAATAAACTTCTTCGGGACAGCTTTTACTTAATCTATAGAAAGAGAATGCTTACTTACTACAATTCCATGGTTTCAGTTGCTTAAAGAAATCATTGCCTTTATCATCTACCAGGATAAATGCCGGGAAGTCTTCTACTTCAATCTTCCAGATAGCTTCCATACCGAGTTCGGGATATTCCACACATTCGATACTCTTGATATTGTTCTGTGCCAGGATAGCAGCAGGACCACCGATAGAGCCGAGATAGAAACCACCGTATTTCTTGCAAGCATCCGTCACCTGCTGGCTACGGTTACCCTTAGCAAGCATAACCATACTGCCACCATGACTCTGGAACAACTCTACATACGAGTCCATACGTCCCGCAGTAGTGGGGCCCATAGAGCCACAAGACATTCCGGCGGGAGTTTTAGCAGGACCGGCATAATAAATAGGATGATCCTTGATGTATTGTGGCAAGTCTTCGCCACGATCCAGACGTTCTTTCAGCTTAGCATGAGCAATATCACGTCCCACGATAATCGTACCGTTCAGTGACAAGCGGGTGGCTACCGGATATTTAGTCAGTTCTTTCAGAATATCTGCCATCGATTGGTTCAGGTTTATCTTAACGACGGCACCTTCGCCCGCATGACGCATTTCTTCCGGAATGAGTTCACCCGGATTGCTGTCCAGCTTTTCAATCCAGATACCATCCTTATTGATCTTACACTTGATGTTACGGTCGGCAGAGCAGGAAACGCCCAAACCTACCGGACAAGAAGCACCATGACGAGGTAAACGAATGATACGTACATCGTGAGCCAGATATTTACCGCCAAACTGTGCACCAAGACCAATCTTATGAGCTTCCTTCAGTACTTCTTTTTTCAAGTTCCACATCGCGGAAAGCACGACCGTATTCATTACCGGTAGTTGGCAATTCATCGTAGTAATGAGTAGATGCCAACTTCACGGTCAACAGGTTCTTCTCAGCAGAAGTACCACCGATGACGAAAGCAATATGATAAGGAGGACAAGCAGCTGTACCCAGGGTTTTCATCTTCTCAACAAGGAAAGGAACCAATGTACCGGGATTCAGGATTGCCTTTGTTTCCTGATAGAGATAAGTCTTATTTGCCGAACCACCCCCTTTAGTCACACAAAAAGGAATTTATATTCCATACCTTCGGTAGCTTCGATATCAATCTGTGCGGGCAGGTTACATTTTGTATTCACCTCGTCGTACATATTCAACGGAGCATTCTGAGAGTAGCGCAGGTTTTCTTCAGTATATGTTTTGTAGACGCCCAATGAAAGTGCTTCTTCATCGCAATATCCGGTCCATACCTGTTGTCCCTTTTCACCATGAACGATAGCCGTACCGGTATCCTGGCAGAAAGGAAGCACGCCTTTAGAGGCTACTTCTGCATTACGCAGGAAAGTTAGTGCTACATATTTATCATTATCACTTGCTTCCGGATCGCGCAGAATCTTAGCAACTTGCTCATTGTGCGAACGGCGCAACATGAATGACACATCGCGGAAAGCCGTATTAGCCATTGCCGTGAGACCTTCTTTTTTTCAATCTTCAGCATAGGTTTCCCTTCAAACTCGCTTACGGATACATAATCTTTTGTAAGCAGATAATACTCTGTCTTATCTTCTCCATGCTCAAACATAGGTTGATAATGGAACGGAGGTGTTGTTGCCATAATTACTCGTAAATTAAATTAATGAATCGTAGCACAAAGGTAAGAACTATTATTGAAATATTTCTTTAATTAGCGTAAAATGATGCTATCCGCTGCATACGACTTATCAGTTCGTCACCCAATGCTGTCTTATCTTCAATATGTTTCAGCACAGCAGTGACAAAAGGATTACTTTCGAAATCTCCACGCACCTGTTCAAAGTCCATTTCTTTCTCTGCACGCGAACCGTCGGCACCAAAGCCCGTCATGGAGGCCAGTGAGAATTCTTTCTTAGCGTCATCGTACACCATACGGTCCAGCCCAACTACAGCTTCTTTCCACTTTTCTACAATACGGATAATATCTGCCGTCGTAATATTCTCAGGCTTGATGCCATAGAACTCTTCTAACTTCTCATAAGCCCAAGTCCATTCGTAAGTATAGTAGTTCTGATGCATCTTCTCGAATTCCGCATTAATAGACTTCAGACGGTCCACTTTACCACACTCTATATCATTGATTAAAGCATCTATCTCGCTCTTCGGTGCTATCAATCCGGAAATATCTACCCACTCACCACTACCTATCACCGTATCAGGTTTCAGACGGGCACGTATTTCTTCGTTACTCTTAAAATCAATACCTTCCAAACGCTTGATTACAGAGTTCCCGAGGAATTTATGAATAGCTATCTCATAGAACTTTATCCCCTTCACTAACGCTGAATTACGGATTTTAGCACTATGGAAAGAATAAATATCAGAAAGTTCTCCGGAAGCATGGCGCAGATTCTGCAAAGTCTCTCGCCCTTTGAACATCTTTTGTACGGTATAAGGGCTGAGCAAATTGTAATTGATGAAATCCAACTTATTGGTATCAGTACGTCCGTCACGCTTCGGCCATTTCTGCGCATCACGAATGGTTCCGACACTCCTCAAGTTAACGCCCGGCACAAGATAAGTGGTATTATTTTGCTCTATCAGATAGGAAAAAGGCAGATTGGATGTATCGGAATGATTGACATGGCGTCCCATCACCAATGAAAAGGCTCCCACACGGGCAGGCCATAGGATATAAGAATCGGAAGTAGTCTTAGCTCCACGCTCCAAAGTTCCCTGGTGAATAGGACCTAACTTATACATATGGTTACTTTGGTTAGATCCGGAACCGGCATTCATAAATGAAAACATACCGGCAATCAATAAAGTGGATTTATGATGCGTCACCGTGAAAGGTCCGGCAAAAATGGCACATGCTTCACCGTTTTCTCCTTGACAATTGCTGAAAAAGAGAGATTCCGATGCCGAATAATTATGCCCCAAACGACAAGCCTGTCCTATGAAACAGCGGCTTAACATCGCCCCATCATCTATATGCGAACCGGATGAGATGATAAAATCATCACAAATGACCCCATGACCAAGATGTACCGGTGCTTCTTCATTACTATTGATGCTTCCATTAAAAAGACGACACGTCCCACAAATGTGACAGTAATCTCCAATACGCACGTTCTTGATAGACCCTGTATTGAGTATCATGACATGGTTGCCAATGCTACCTATTGCAGAAGCATGCTTATTGGAATAAAAATCAGTAATAGCCTTCATCCGGCAAATCAGTTCCGGACGGTGACGGTAAAGCGCCAGGATATAGGCTTGGTGCGCAGAAAGTTTATCATTGATAAGTACCTCTCGCCCACCTGTTTCATTCAGCACAGATACCTCTACCCCATTACCAAATTTACTCAAACCATCTACTAGGATAATATCCACATTCTCAATAAATGTATCATGCCCGATTTCATAATTAGCAATGTAATTCTGGATATTCTCTATGCAACAGTTATCTCCTACAGAAACATTGTGTAGCGTCACATGGCGCAGACCGGAGTGTTTCTTGATTCCTCCCGGTAGTGTGAATTCTGATTGAAACACACCTAAACGTACATTTCCCGAGAACCGGGTATGATGCACAAATTCGGTAACAAAGTCTTCCGCTACCGTTACTTTCCCCCAATCATCTGCCAGACACGACTGGCTTTTCAACCGAAGTATCTCGTCTTCGGTTAAATGTCTGTAATTCATAATAAGTAAATTAAGAATGAAGAATTAAGAATGAAGAATTACTATGCAGCACAAGAGCACGCAGCCCAATTCTTCATTCTTAATTCTTCATTGATTAGACCTCTTCTTCTTCGTAGGTCTGATAAAGAAAATCGTTATAAGGGTACTTCTGTACATGCAATTCTTTTACACGCGCATAAACTACACTCTTCAGTTCCTCTAAATTGATCTTCTCGCGGGCAGAGATAAAGAGGCAATTATCCTCCATCTTTGCCATCCAAGTCTTCATCAGTTCCTCGAGTGTCAAGTTTTCCTTTGTTCTGGGGGTAAGGTCGTCAGCCGCTTTCTCCACATAGGTGTAAGCGTCTATTTTATTAAAAACAAGTATCATAGGCTTACCGGATGCACCGATATCTGCTAGAGTTTTATTGACTACTTCTATTTGTTCTTCAAAATCAGGATGTGAAATATCCACAATGTGCAACAGCAAATCCGCCTCGCGCACTTCGTCCAGAGTTGATTTAAAAGAATCGACCAAGTCTGTCGGCAACTTACGTATGAAACCAACCGTATCTGAAAGCAAGAACGGCAGATTATCAATAATCACCTTGCGCACCGTAGTATCCAATGTCGCAAACAGCTTGTTTTCTGCAAAGACTTCACTCTTCGCCAGCAGATTCATCAATGTAGATTTACCCACATTGGTATATCCCACTAGTGCCGCACGGATCATGCGCCCGCGGTTCTTCCGCTGAGTTGCCTTTTGTTTATCAATCTCTGCCAAACGCTCTTTCAGCAATGACATACGGTTCAAGATGATACGACGGTCCATTTCCAACTGCGTTTCACCCGGACCACGAAGTCCCACGGAACCTTTACCGCCACCGGCGCCGGAACCACCACCTTGGCGTTCCAAGTGAGTCCACAAACGTTGCAAGCGGGGAAGCATGTATTTATACTGTGCCAGTTCCACCTGCGTCTTTGCATTGGCTGTCTGTGCGCGCATAGCAAATATGTCGAGAATAAGCGAAGTACGATCTAATATCTTGATCTTCAACTCCGCTTCAATATTACGTATTTGTTTCGCGGAGAGTTCGTCATCGAAAATCACCATACCGATTTCCCGTTCGGCTTCCTCTTCGCTCCGGATATATTCTTTTATTTCTTCCAGTTTACCCTTGCCGACGTAGGTCACAGAATGTGCCTGATCCAGCTTCTGAGTAAATCGTTTCACTACTTCCGCCCCGGCTGTCTCAGCCAAGAATTCCAGTTCATCGAGGTATTCGTTTGTCTTACGCTCATCCTGCATTTTCGTAATGAGACCAACTAATACCGCCGTTTCTGCCTGTACTTCGGAGATTACAAATTCTTTCATTTACTATACCTATTTATTAAATATTGGGCGACAAATATAATTATTTTTGCAGAATTCCTTCTGCTATTTTCTCATTTAATTCTGGAACAATGTCTTTATAATCAGCACGACGACCACATGCATGTATTTCCAATAAAGGATATTTATCAAGAATATGTGACATCAAATCGTCCATGGAAGGTGCTGTGGGCAACTGGCTATACTCTTCATATGTATAGGTAAGAAAAGCCACATTAGGACCTATTCCTTTATTATCCAACAAGTAGCCTTTATTCAAAACAGTAGGCAGACGCAATCCATTACCCATTTTCAGATCCCCGGGTGCGGGATAGGATAAGATACGCGTACGAGCCTCATCCATTATCACTGGTACCTGATGTGAATAATCAGCCTTTGTCTTATAGACATAGACTATTGGTGAAGTAGAGGCTGGACTCCCCCCTGTCAGTTGTGGAATAATCGCCACAGAATTCATTTCTATCTTTTGCATGTCCGATGTAACCGTTGTTTCTTTTTTCGCAGAGCGACAACCTACCAATAGTACAAGTAAGGTCGCTATTACAACATTAATTTCCTTTTTCATTTTAAAAACTTACATTGTTGACTTCCCTTATCTGTTATAACCTGCAATATATATACTCCCGCAGGATATTCCCGACAAGAGAAAATTATAGTATCTTTTCCTTCAGACAATATTTGTCTCAATAAACACCCATTTACATCATATACATTCAACGTATGGGAATTCTCCGGCAAATGGGCAATCACAGTTCCTTGTTGCTTATCACAATGAACAGTAAACCGGGTTTCTTGTTCGGTCTCGATTATGGGGGTAGGATCAGTTTTAACGATAATCTCATTCGTAGTATCAGGACCACCACGAACTATTTTCCAATCAGCATCATTTGTTCCTTTGTAAACTGCAACAATACGATCACCGGGCTGTGGAGACAATGAGATTTTACAAGGGAACGTAAAAGCCATACCACCATACGTATTCATGCTTGGAATAGATGAAGTACCTGATATAAGTTCTCTAACATTCTGATTCTTATCAACTATGGCTAAAGCTACTTTCCCAGAAAACGGAATTAATCCGAGATTCCAGAAGAAGCCGCATTTCACTGTAAAATTAGTATTTACATTAAACTGTGTTTCAGAAGTCATCAAACCGGAATAAGATTCTCCACTGCCAGTTTTTCCGGCAAGCATCCCCAGCAAAGTCTGATAGTTTGAATTTCCTTTTGCCGGCTTTAGCCCAAACAAAGCATCTTGGTTCGCAATGAAACCACCACCTGTACTACCGCCTGCCCCCTGATCATCCGGATTTAAAGCGGAAATCAGAAAGAAACCATTGCTATGCCCGCTCCATCCCCAATTTACTCTGAAATAATTTTCTGTTGTATATCCATCCAGTATAAACTGATGCCCTTCATTGCTAAGAGTAGCTCCACCATAAAGCACAGGGCCTACTGTCATTATTTCATTTTCCAGCATTTGTATCCACTCTGTATCCGAGTACCATTCGCGACGCAGGCACAACATGCTTTTATCATACTTCATATACTCAGCCAATCCACGAACTGCTGTCAATGTAGCAGCACCGGTACCACCGGCAGAAGCTATATTGAACTCAGCCTGAGCCATAACACCACAATCGTACATCAAAGTTGCAACTTCATTTTCGGTGACTTCTGAAGAACTCCAATCATATTCAAGTGGCATATTACTCCACGCATAAGTATTACCTAATGTCCTTTCCGGCACTGTCTGGGAAATTTCTCTTCCATTTATATTTACTGTATAACTGTAAGCCAGAAGAGTTCCCGTACCCACATCCGGCCATTGATAATATCTCATAAGTATAGCTACAGCCGTTGCAACACAACCTGTTACAGTTCGAATGCGATTAATTTCAGGACAAAGGAGGTTATAGGGACTTAATTGATCCCACTTTGCCGTTTCATATTGTTTCACCACGTCTCCCGTAGTCATGTCCGACAATCCTCTCCATGCTTTGGATACAACGTCGGAAGCATTCAGTCCTGTCTCTCTAGCTCTATTAATCTGCTCTTTCAACCCATTCATCCAACTTTTCAGATTAGAAGGCATCCCATCTACCACAAAGTTATCCGTAAAAGAATACCCCAATACGGGCATAGCCACATCATCTCCGGCAATAATAACAAAACCTTTCTGGTCGGTACTATTAAAAACATAGAAAGCCGGAAGATTCCCTGTACTACGGGTATTCGCATCTTCCCCATCCCAAACTAATTGCAACTGTGGTGATGTAGAAGTGTTACGGGTTTGAACATTCGTTTTAAAGAAATCGGCAGCTAAAGCATGAGCCTGCTCTGCTGTTACATTATCAGCAAGAAGCCGATTTGTAAGAAGAATAAATAGAAAGAGTAGTGTACACCTCATATAATTAGGGGTTAGTTGTTTTAGTAGCACCTCAACGAATGACACAAATCACTATCTTGTTGTTCATTAGAAAGACAAAATTACTGAAATATATGGTTCGTCAGATGATTTTGAATACTTTTTTTTGATGATCCTATCGCAAATGAACGTTTTAGAGTGAAAATCGTTCATTAGAATATAAAAAACAAGGCCATCCCAAGTTAATAGAATAGCCTCGCCCTTCATACTATAAATATATAGTCTAACGTTTCATAAACTTGCTCTTGTATACCTTACCATCAGCCGACTGTAATACTACAATATAGTAACCTGCGGTCAACCCTCTTACTGGTATGGAATATTCTTTTTTATCTCCGGACTCTTTTTGCTGTATCATCTGTTGCCCGGACAGATTATAGACAGAGATCATTTGGACAGCATTAGAAGTACGGATATTAAGAATATCGTCTACTGGTTGTTGACAGACAACTAACTCGTCTTTATCAGTCACTTCATCTTCAATACCGGTAGCTGGTCCCACAGAGAAAGAAAGATAACGAACTGGCGTAGGGTTCCCACTTGCATCAGGTTTAAACAAACCAACCGTATGATCCCCTACACCTACATTCAAAGGAATTTCCATAACAAGATTAACTGCCTGCCCTGCTTCCACAAATACATTTTGATAGTGCACACTGGACGCATACTGATCATCATACTGAAAAATGGCCACTGTTAATGTCCCAGCATATACATTTCCATTGCCAGATAATGAAAGATCAGCCAACAGTTTTAGATTCTCCCCCACTTGAAGCTGCGTTTTCTCCAGACGGGGTTGACTGACTTTTAAATCGGCAGCTCCATAGGCTTCCTTTTTATGGTTACCGGAGTTAACTCACCGATGGCATACGTAGCTCCTCCCCAATCCATGCAGGGACAAATATAATAATCTCCGGCAGGAATATTGGTAGTCACGCCGTTCTCTGTAACAGCCAAATCTCCGGATACAGCCAATTCTCTATTCACCGTGCCCGGCTTTATTTCAACCTGTACATCTCCGACTATCGCTACAAAGTTCTGTTCTTTATCAGCTTTAAAAAGTGCAACACCCACTAAACCATAATATTCATCCGATGCACTTTTATTAGAAACCAACATTTTGAAATCTCCCTTGAGACCACTATACAAATTATGTACTAATTCCACATTTACTTCTATGTCTTCTCTATAACTAAGATTACCACTAAACGGAGTCAAAGTACATTTATTACCAGCCACAACAAGAATGAGTTGTGCTTCAGAACCTACGTAACCACGCACACGGCTCCATGTTGCTTCGCGCTCATCTTTGGTAGCTGCATATACAGAATAAGTTCCATCAACAAAATCATTGGGTATTTTCAGATTAGAAAGAACAAGAGTATTATATCCTTCATACGTATTTATCATCGTAGCCAAAGCAATCTGCCCTAATATTGACTGCTTACCATCTTTTTCTGCTATCACTGCCAATTTACTATTCTTGCATGCCATACTCATATTGAATATCTTAGTAATCGTCAGTTTAAACACGTCTCCCTTATCAATTTCTTCTTTATTTACTTCCAACTCCGTCATATAAAAATGAGAAGTAAAGTTTGAAGAAGAAGTAGGTGGCTGTATCCCCAGATACATTCCTTGGCCTCTCGTAAATCCTCCTCCTAGATTACTTCCACCACCAATACCGGGAGAATCAGGATTCAAAGAAGAAACCTCAAAGTAGCCATTATTCATTCCACTCCATCCCCAATTGACATGAACCATATCCTGAGTATCATAACCATCAAAGACAAACGCATGTCCTCCATCATCCGATGAGCCAAAATAGTAGATAGGACGTTTCTCGTTTATTTCTGATTTAATCAGATTCATCCATTCGGCAGAAGTAAAATATTGACGATATACCAATTCCAAATTACCATCATACCCAAAGTAGTCAATTAATGCTTGGCCTACCTGATATGAATAAGCTCCTGAACTATAAGGTGAATACTGCATATCAACCGCTACACCGCAGGCCGACATTAATTGAGCAACAGCGTCAGCCTGTTCGGCAGTATAAGTTCCAGAATATTGCGGAAGCATATTATTCCAGTCAAAAGTAGTATTTCCATAATCAAAAGAACATTCAATTCCATTAGGAGCTTTATAAGAATGAGTACCTTTTCCTTTTACTGGGTATTCATGATATTTCAAAATCATAGCCATTGCCGTAGCTACACATCCCGTCACACAGCGTTCTCCCTGATAAAGGGGACAGGTATTATTGTACGGTGCACTTTGATCCCAACATATACTTCCCAGCAAAGGAGATACAGATGCCGGAAAACTTGTTTTAGTAAGTAATTTAGGTTCAGTAACTGCTTTTTCGCCATTACCCAGTTCAGCATAGGCAGCATTATATAATTCCAACCACCCAAGTATATTTACCGGTAAGTTTTCAGTTATGAAACTCCCATTATCCGAATAACCCAACACAGGTTTCATGCGGTCATCACCGGATACTATGACATAGGCAGACTGCTCATAGTTATAAATATAAAAAGCTGTTCCTTCCACGCTACGGGTAGATACAGATTTTAGCAAATCATTGGAAACTGTCACCAACTGAATATCACCAGCACTACGGGTTACATCCCCGGATGACTGCATAAAGAAAGAACGGGCAATAGAAAGAGCTTCTTCCGGAGAACGCTGGGCTGTCCATGCTGTTAAGCTACACAGAAGAACCAAAAACAGGAGTAGTAATTTCTTCATAGGCATCATTTATTAGAATAATTAAAAGAAAATTGCAAATTTACTGAAATTCGATACACTGCAAATATTTTCATCTACTATTTTGTATATTAACAAAGACAAGAGTGTATTAAAAAAAGCACCCCAAAGGCGATATCGACATTTGGGGTGCATATTTCTAATACTCAATAAGTAATTTTTATATTAATGCTTCTTACTTAATCATTAATTCTGAACAGGTGTCGGCGGAATCGCTGCTTCATTATTATCTGCAGGAGTAATAGCTTTATTTACTGCAGTTTCACATTCAGGAATTGTATAGATCAAAAGTGGGGATTCAGCAGCAATATCTGCAAATGTACTACCTGCTGGGAAATTAGTGCCAATACGCTTAATTGGTTTCTTCAAACGCAAAACATCAAATAATGAGAACCCTTCGCCCCATAATTCAATACGACGTTGGAACCATATCTCATCTATAAATTCGTCTAAATTAGTTGCATTGCAAATATACGTAGCATCACGATACCCCTTTACAAAAGCCTCCAATTTCTGTTTACCGGCAGCAAGATTATCTCTACCAGTAGCTTCAGCCTCAATCAATAACATCTCCTCAACACGCATTAAAGGCCAGTCTTGTGCATTGTCAGAATTAGCTATCTGCCCTCCTTCAGGACCAAACTTAACATTTACATATGGAGAGAATATTGTTGAACCAAAAAGTCCATTTGCCCATCCGTAAGCATTCTGAACTCCATACGCATTAACCAAAGCATCCGAATGAAGCTGATCATCCACCCACCATGCCTTACGAACATCAGACACTGATATCTCTGCCCATAATTTATTATTAATAGCCCTAAATGACACATCTGTAGCACTGGCTGCAGTAGTATATCCCATACCTGTAAGTGAACAAAGATGAGAAGCCCAATTTACAATACCAGTTTTCACGACTCCATCTTCTGAAGTAATCACAATCCCCCAAATCCAAGAGGCATCACTGGCATCATAAAATCTAGGAACACTAACTTCTTCCATAGAGTAAGGACGAGCACCTGCACATGCTTTAGCAGCATCTGAAGCAGCAGCAGCCCAATTACCCATTAATAAATTAGTACGCGCACGAAGTCCATAAGCAACTTCTGCCGTTATTTGTGCTTTATCCTTACGAGTAACAGGATTTTCTGCCAAATAAGAAATTGCAGTATTCAAATCAGACATAATTTGAGTATAAACTTGCTCTACTGTTGCACGAGGATTGTTTAATTTCTCATCATCTGTCATTGTATCCAGAACCAAAGGTACACCTTTTGCTGATTCATGACCAATATAAGTAAACTGATAAGTCTGGATCAGTTGTAAATAATCGAATGCACGTGAAGCTAATGCCTGCCCAAAGTAATTCTTTACTTTAGCAGTACGTTTATCTTCAGGGAAAGCAGCCGACAATGTTGCAATACAGTCATTTGCTGTTTTCAGATGGTTATAGTAATTCTTCCAGATAAACTCATTAAAAACAGAAGTAGTTATACGGTCTCTGAACTTCTGCTGGGATATATATTTATTGTAACCAATAGCATCATTCTTGCAAGTCATATCCTGCCCTGCCTGATCGTAAATCATACATATAGCCGGGAAACCATAGTCAAAATGATAACCGGTAGAGTTAGGATTACCCAATGTTCCTAAAACATTCAATCCACTTTTTAAACCATTCAACTCAGACTCAATACGTTCCGGAATCATGGAGATAACTTCATCTTTTTGGTCTTGCGTCATGGTCGAGCCTTCAGGATACTTATCCAGATCACACGCAGCCATTACAAAAACAGATGAAAGTAACAATATACTCTTATTTATTTTCATATTTTCTTGCTTTTTAAAGGGGTTAGAAAGAAAGGGTTATACCACCAGAAATAGTTCGTATCGGAGAATACACATCAGCACTTGATGCTGTATAGCTCTGACGAGGATCCAATCCTTTTCGTGCACTGAACAAAGCAACATTGTCAGCAGCCATATATATACGCATAGAACTGATTAACATTTTGCGGGTCCAGTTTTTTTAGGTAATGTATATCCTACCGTAATATTATTAATACTTAGATAATCCGAGCTTGTCAGGAACCGGTCTGACAAAGAATTGGCATACTGCGCAAATACGTTGATCTGCGGAATATTACTTGTCTTATTTTCCGGAGTCCATGCATTCAGAATATCTTTATGCCAGTTCTGTCCAGGATCATCACCTGCATGCATCAAGGATACATATCCATTATCATACACGCGACCACCTAATTGATAAGCCAATGAAATAGCAAAATCAAATCCATAAACATTCAAACGAGTACCAAATCCACCATATACTTTCGGAAGAATATCACCCGTTGCATGACGAGTTGCATCTGACCAATTCTGAGTCTTTTCCTGACCAGTAACATTACCGTTCGCATCTGTTATATCTTTATAGTAAAGAGCAACTCCCGTTTCCTCATCTACACCTGCATATTTACGCAAATAGAATTGATACATAGACTCCCCCTCCTGATAAATACGGCTACCATCAATCAATTCGCCATTCAAATCAGGATGCAGTTTCTGGATTTTATTCTTAAAATGAGTCAAGTTGAAGTTTACACTCCACGTAATATCATTAGTACGGATAATATCACCATTCAAGTCAAGTTCAACACCACGATTAATCATAGAACCTACATTCATTGGAATTGCAGAATAGCCTACTGACGGATTAACTGGTTTGTTATACAACATATCCGTAGTCTTACGGCTAAAATATTCGATCGTACCGTTCAAACGTTGGTCAAAGAATTCGAAATCAAAACCAGTATTGAAGCTATGAGACGTTTCCCAAGTGATATTCTTATTACCTTTATATGCAAGAGAAACAGAGAAATCATCATTACTATTAGATACAGAGTACTGATCTTGATAAGCATAATAATTACCAATATTATCATTGCCTTGTACACCATAACTAGCCTTAAACTTCAACATGTCAATCCATGTTAAATCACTCATGAAAGCCTCCTTATTCAGCAACCAGCTGGCACCTACAGACCAGAAATTTCCCCAACGGTGGTCAGGATGAAAGCGAGAAGAAGCATCACGACGATAAGAAGCACTTGCAAAATACTTACTATCATAATCATATTGGGCACGTGCTAAGAAACCCTGAGTTGCATAATTAGTAGTTGCAGAATAAACAGCTGGAGTCTTGATTGCATTATTTATTTCTATAATTGTAGGATTATACAATTTCTGCTTACTACCGGACAAATACTGAGATTTATAATTATAAGATTCAAATCCTGCTAACAAATCTATATTGTGTATCCCGAAATTATTCTTATAGGTAAGCAAATACTGTTGGTTTACACTGAAAGTACGAGAGTGCTCCATAGAAACAAGACCGCCAACACTTTCTGAAGCATACTGGCCATAATACGGGTTAACCAACTCTGAATAACGAGTATTATCCAAATCCATACCCCAGTTTCCAGTAGCTTTCAAACCTGGCATAAACTCAATTTCAACGAATCCTTTCGCACTAAGAATATCCATTAAGAATTCACGTTTATCCAACTGTAGTGAAGAAGCAGGGTTAGAATTGGACAAGAATGGACGATTCAAAGCCTCAGTCTTTCCATTCACCTGCCTGTTATACATACCATTACCATAGTCGTACATTGTATAACCACGGCTGTCCTGTTTAATGCTACCATCTGCATTACGAATATATAGAGGATAAATAGGAGCTATATTATTAGTAATATAAAACAAGTTCATACTACTTCCTGTCTTTGTTTGTTCATCAGGATAACGGCTCTTTACATTGGCATATGAGAAATTTGCACCTACTTTCAACCATTCTTGTACCTTATAGTCTGCTTTCAAACGAGTAGAGAGACGAGAATAACCAGAGCCCGGAATAATACCACTGTCATCCAGATAACCTGCTGACATATAGTAGGTCATCTTATCACTTGAACCACTAATACTAACATTATATTCCTGACGCAAATTACTATTATCAAACAATTCTTTTTCCCAATCATCCGGTGTTACATAATAATCACCATAAACAGAACCAATTTTAGCATTAGGGTTAATTTTACCATCCATACCAATTACATTTTCTCCATTCGGCGTTGTATATATAGGATATCCCAGATAGTCACTGCCAAAAATCAAGGCATTAACTAGGTTATTACCAGAAATCATCACAGAACCATCTCCTGCATAATCAACAATTTTATTGGGGTCACCACCTGCCCAGCCATTAAGCATTGCTTTATAATAGGTTTCAACATATTGATTAGCATTGGTCATAACGTCATAACTGGGAACCCCACGTCTATTTGTACCCCATTTTGCATCAACGTTAACAACAGCTTTTCCGGAAGCCCCTTTTTAGTAGTTACCAAAATAACACCGTTCGCACCACGTGCACCATACAAAGCATTAGAAGCTGCATCTTTCAAAACTGTCATACTCTCAATATCCTGAGAGTTAATAGCAGAAATATCTCCATCATAAGGTACACCGTCTACTACATATAATGGATTATTACTGGCAGAAATCGAACCGATACCACGAATACGTACAGTAGACCCGGTACCCGGTTGGCCATTTCCGCTGGTTGTTTGTACACCAGCCACCTGACCTGAAAGTGCATTAGTTATATTAGAGACCTGACGCTCTGCCAACTTATCTGCTTTGATAGTTGAAGCAGAACCTGTAAATGCAGACTTCTTCGCGGTACCATAAGCAACCACCATTACTTCGTCAAGCATCTCAGCATCAGACTTCATAATAACCTTCACAGTAGGTTTAATACCCACTTCTTGCGTCTGCATACCAATGTACGAAACCTGCAAAGTCTTCGCAGAACTGCAATATAGCTATTAACCTAATTATAAGCGATTTACTAAAACAAAAAGAACCCATAAATCGAATATTTGTATATACTATTGTATTGATTATAAGACATATATATTAATATAATTATCATAATGATCTACCGTATATATCCTAATAATAAATCTAACTTACTAATTATTAAGTATATAAATAGAAATATAGTTGTAGTTTGCATTATTAATTTACAACTAAAAGTCTTTTAGATAGCATATTGTTGGAAAATAATTATCTATATAGCTGTAATCCAAAACAAAAACGGGAAGCATATCATTTAGAATATGCCTCCCGCTTTATGTGTAAGTTATTTATTATAAAGTCCACTATTTCTATCAGAACCAACTAAATCACAGAGAAGAAATATATTGAATTACCTGGATAATCCCCTCGTTATCATTCTTCAACTTATTTTTTTTCTGAAAGCTCATGATTTCTTTCTTTCGTTCAGGGAATATTTTTATAACTTCTTTTATTCTCCTAAAACGCTCACGTTTTCCATTTATTTCTATGGTGTATATAGTATATGGCTCCACTTTATAATTTTCTGGTAATTTCAACTGATACATTTCTCCACCCGTATTAAGAGAGGAAATATTATCAATAGCCGTTGTAGAAGAACTACCATAACCAATATTTTGAGCACCAATACTCAAACGACAGCGATAGGATGCATACAAAGGGTACTTTCCTGACAATAAAACTTCTTCAAAACTATTCCCTGAAGGAATAAAACTCCTCTTTTCGAAATAGATAGTATCAATTTGGTCAATAGGATGAAGAGCCATTTTCTTACCGTCAGAACCAGTATAGATCATTTCTTCAGTTGCCTTATTATAATTCAACTCTACTTTGTTAACTTTCTTATTTTTATAAACAATCTGCCCTTCTTGATATTCGGGAAAAACAAAATGTTTACCATTTTGCCCCCAAGCCAAAGTAGTGCTTACAAAACAACAGCACAATACAATTATCTTATTAGAAATAGACGCCATACTATTATTATTTTAAAATGATTTTTTGTTGATACGTCGTATCATTAGCTAAAGTAACAGAAACAATATAAACTCCAGAGAAAAGCTGTTGCAATGATATCGGTTGAGTTATATTATCCCATTTCAGAATACCTTTTCCAGAAAGGTCAGTAATAACAATATCCTTAATTAACTCATTGGAATGAATTATCAATGTTTTGCCTTCCAGATATATTTTGAAAGAACTTGTTTCTTGTTCTGATTCAACACCTGTGGTAGTGATATTAATATCAAAACTAAGTTTATCATTCTCAATAACCAAGTTTGTAATACGCAATCCTCCATCACTATCATCAGATAAGAAAGGTTTCGGATAGGTTTTATCCGTCATAACTGCTCCAGCGTTTGTTTGATAAGCAGCCTCATCTAAAAAACCATTTTCAACCAAGGAACCATAAGGGCGATAGATATAGACCTCATCAGGAGGACCATTCCGGTTACCATCAGACACAGTTGTATTGATTCTATAAATTAATAAACCGGATCTTGGAATGTTCTTTTCGTATTTTCCTTCTTTCTTTCTATATTCCAAAACATAGTATTCATTCGCATTGGATGAATTTATTTTGTAACAAGAGTTATCTGGGCCTTGAGAAAGGGGGACTAATGAATATCTGCCGGTAGTCGTAATTTCCGGAATTTCAGTAATCCAACTTTTACCTGCATACATCCACTTCATGTAGGCTCCCATATGACACCAACCACTATTCATTAAATCCCAAGCACCAACAGGGTCTAGACTTTTACTTTCTTCACTGTAATGATATAAGTCCGGAGCTCCTAAAGCATGAAACATTTCATGGCAGAGGGTATTAACAGTTACTTGGTTTTCCGGTTGAAAAACATAATCCATTACACGCTTGCCATGTATATAGCATTCTTTTTGTGTAAAGTGACCAACGGTGTGCCCATAATAGATCACTCCATCCGTCACTATTTCCTTGAACAACAAAACAGATATTATCAACATATCCGTCATTATCATTATCTATTTCATCTGGAGTAAACTCTTGTTCAATAATACTTCTCATTGCATCAACTGCATTCTGAACAAGATTATGTTCTCTCATTGTAGATTCTTCACTAGTTTTATATCCATCCGGATTAGTCGTTGCATTATAAGCCCGGTAGAAACCTCTGTTATGAAAATCTACATAACCCACATCATTAGCTTCTAAATCAGCATGAGGAAAGAAATGAGACTGGATAGTCAAATTATCATAAGAAACTTCTAAGTAATAATCCTTAAGGGAACCTGTAGAAGAGGTAGTACTATTAAAGCGGCTGTCGTATACACTTCTCTTTTTTGAGAAAGTAATAGCATCTTGGAAAGATATAAATATTACAATGTTATTCAAAGGCTTTTTATGAGAAGCATATTGAGGTTGAAACATTCCCCTTGTCCGTGATAAAGGTTGCAAACGTTCACGACGAACATCATATTTTTCTTTGGAAATTTTTAACCAAGGTTTGAGCTTTGTATCAACTATCGATGTTTTTCCTACTAAAAACGGTGAAGGAACCAATTCTCCCATATCATTTTTCTCAGCATAATAGCAGTAACCATCTTCTCCTTGCAATACTGTATAACCATCTTTGTCATGTACCCAATGGTAAAATTCATCCCCTGAAGCATACAGCGTTAATTGACTTCCATCAGGTTGAGTAACTGTTGTTTCAAGAAAGCTAAAAGGAGCAGCATACATCCAGCAGAAAATGTTGCACCAAAAACAAATCAAAAGTAATCTTTTCTTTATCATATTATTGATTTTAAACAAAATAAGGTCACCCTATCAAATAGGTGACCTTATTCTTAAATGACTATAAGGAAGGAATTATTTTGCTTTCGTAGCCACAACGCCATCCATAAGTAAGGTAAAGAAGCCACCAGATGCGCCTGTAGATGGATGAATTGCTTGGAATCCAAATCCATATTCAAACGTAATTACTCCATTCTCAAAAATTCCAGCTAAAGCACTCACTGTATATAAATCTTCTCCCTCTACATGAGTGGCCCTGAAGTAACGGTTCCATGCATCTGTAGGTTTCGGCATAGGACCTATATATTGATTATCTTTCATTACAACCACAATTTCCCCATCTACTTCTTCCACACTCATTTTGGCAAGAGTTCCATAACCAAAATTCACATTTAGTACATTCGTATCTTCATCGGAAGCGCTAATTACTGCTGGAACACTTACCGGAGTAACTTCATCGAAAGCAGAAATACCAGTTATATTATAAGTTCCGATTATAGCTGCCCACGGATGTTCGTCGTCTACAATCGTAACGAGAACACTATTTTGTTCAGATTCCAGTAATTTAGGAGATGTCGCTGAGATAATAATTTTGAAAGTCTTTTTTCCGGTAAAGACATCATTATCTATCGGTCTTACAATTACATTTTGTACTCCACAACCATCTTCAAAAACAATCTCTTTGTTTTCAATAACAAAGTCTGTTCCTTCAATGGCCGGACTACTTTCTCCTTCGGAAGAAGCTGTAAGGGTTACTGTTACTTTTCCACTTCCTTTAACCCCTGCTAAAGCAAGAGGAATTTGAAGGGGCTCGGTAGCATTTTCATCTACTGAAGCTGTCGTTGTCGGAAAACTTGCGTTAGAATCTGCCGCTCTGAATGATTGTGGTTCGTTATCATCACATGCAGCAAAAGTAAGCAACAACCCGACAGCCAATATTAAATATGTCAATTTTTTCATTTGTTTCCGTTTTTAGAAATTAATACTTGTTTTGAATCATATTCTCATTAGCATCTATTTCGCTTTGTGGAATAGGCAGGAGATAGTAAGGACTATCTGCAGATACTTCTTGAGCACCGGCAGGAGCACCTGTACCATCAGCTAAGAAACCTAAACCATCACGCTCCAAATCTTCATGTCTGCGCTTTAAGTCAAAGAAACGGTGCCCTTCAAATGCCAGTTCCAAACGTCTTTGTAACTGAATGGCTTTTTCCAAACTCTCACCACTTTCATTACCTGCTTCATAATCTGAATAACGTTTTGAGCGTACAATATTCAAGTCTGCTAAAGCAGGAGTATACTGCTTCAAATTGTAATTAGCTTCTGCACGAGTCAGGTACATTTCTGCAGTACGTATAAGGGGAATATCAACCAGACCGGCAGAAGCACCACCATTAGCCCATTTCCATACCATATTGCAATCACCACTTTCGCTGGTAACCATTTTGATAACAGAATTACGGCAGTCAGTGGTTGTATACAGTTCTCTTAATCCGCAAGAAACAGAATAATTACCTACATAGCTGGTTGTAGCACCTTGCCCCCAGCTGTTACCAGGTAGAATTCCATCATCTGATTTAAGTGCTATGCGGAATAAAACCTCAGGAACTGCCATACTGGTAGTATATACTTTGCTGAAACCTTGAGTATCTGCCATATCAGAGCCATCACCTGTAATAGCAGCTGTTGCATTTGTTACAGCTAATTGATTTTCACCCATTGTTAGATACACACGTGCCAAAATAGCACAAACAGATTTCTTATTTAAGCGATAATTGATTTTAGCATTGTAATCATCGCTCATCAATCCTTTCGCTCTTTCCAAATCTTCTACCAACCATGTATATACCTCTTTCACAGTATTACGTGCCGGAAAATCTGTTTCCGTATCTTTTTTATAAGTAACTCCTAAATCACTGTCAGAAGCCTGCTGATAGTTTCTACCATATAAACGTACCAGATCAAAATGTATCATGCCACGTAAAGCCAGACATTCAGCAAGTAGGTTGGCACCTAACTTTTTATCTGCTTCAGCTATTTCCATACCATCCAAACGGGTAATAACCTCATTGGCACCTAAAATACCATTATAAGCAGCAGACCACATACCAGTTACACCATATGTATCAGCGTAAAACTTGAAATCGGCAAATTCATTGTAAATCAAACGGCCGTCACGATTCAATGTTAGATTATCAGACATAACGTCTGGAACCATCAACATGAACTCGGTGGTATAAGATGCCGAACGAATTGATTCATATACACTATTGGTTGTATTATCAAAGTCTTGCATAGACTCTAGCGCATTGTCACTATTCAGAGAGTCGTGAGGAGTGGTATCCAGAAAACCAGAACATCCGGTCAGTGACAAACTAAAAAGAGCAACTGCTGGTATTATTGTTTTTTTAATTAATTTCATACGAGTGTCTTTTTTGAAATTCATAAATAATAATTAGAAACCTATTTCAATACCGAACATGATCGTTCTGGAAGCCGGGTAGCTAAAGTCAAGAACACCACCTGTAGCACCTGCACCTGTACCTGCAGGTGAATCACCTACCTCAGGGTCAAGTCCTTTAAATCCTGTTACAGTAAACAGATTCAAACCTTGTGCAAAAAGTCGTAACTTCTCTACATGGGCTACCTTTAGCCATTGCTTCGGGAAAGTATATGCCAAGGTTAAGTTTCTCAAACGTAAGTATGAAGCATCTTCCAGATATCTGGTAGACTGATAAGAACTATTGTTGATACTTTGTTTGGGCACATTAGTTATATCTCCCGGATTTTTCCATTGGTCATACAGCATACTCTTATCTTGGTTATTACCATACTGTGCACCATCACTTTCCGTAAAGAAACGAATATGATTATAGATATAATTTCCACCAGAGAAGTAGAAATCTGCAGCTAATTCCCATCCTTTATATGACAGATTTGCACCAAAAGAACCAAAATATTTGGGGTCAGGAGTCTTACCATCCAAAACTACAGCGTCATTTGAATTGTAAGTATTGGTAATTCTGCCATCTGCAGTATAGTACAAAGCGTCACCATTGGCAGGATTTACTCCAGCCCAACGAACCATCTTATAGACATTGATAGGATAACCTTCTTTAATCAGGTTATTCCAACCAACAGAAATATCATTTCCCTTATATAATTTTTTGATTTCATTCTTATTTTGAGAAATCATTCCATTCAATGTCAGTTTCCAGTCATTGGTTCTGATAAGATCACCACTGATAGAGAGTTCATACCCTTTGTTCATCAATTCACCAACATTATCAATACGACTTGAGAACCCTGAAGTCATAGACAAACGAGTTGAAAGTAACAAATCGGTTGTTTTACGTTGGTAGACATCAAATGTAACGTTTAAACGTGAATCGAACAAAGAAGCATCCAAACCCACAGATGCCTGCATACTCTTTTCCCAAGATAAGTCAGGATTCGGTAAACGTGCAGGATAAGCAGTTGATGCACCATTATAGCTACCATAACCATATACACCTTGTGCAGCATAATCACCAATGTTATTATTACCACTGGTACCTACACTACCACGAACTTTCAAACGAGTAAGCCAGCTTACATCTTGCAAGAATGATTCACGTTCCATGTTCCAGCCTAAACCTACAGCCCAGAACATACCATATTGGTTATCTGCTCCAAAGCGTGAAGAACCATCCCAACGAATAGCTGCATCAATAATGTATTTACTATCATAAGTATAACCGGCAGTTGCCAGATATGAAAGCATTCTCCAATCAGTAGTATTTCCTGCTACATCTTTATCTGTTGCTCCAACTGAAATAGCATCCAATTTACCAGTTGCAAAACCACTAACAGAAGCTGTCAGTGTACGGTAATGGCTGGATTGAGCTTCCATTGCAGCTGCAGCTTTTACTTCATGAACATCATTAAAAGTTTTGTCATAACTCAACATATTGGTCCATACCTAAGTAGAACGTTGTTGAATACGATCGTTACGATAACCATAAGGTGAACCTAAAATCTGTGATAATTGAGATTCCGGTTTATTAAATTGGTAGTTTTGATATTGAGTAAAATCTACACCTGCTACCGTTGTATATTTGAGCTGATCCCAAATTCTCCATTCCAAATTGAAAGCTGCAATAATTTTAAGTTTACTTAAGCTTGCAGGATTATTTGCAATATTCTCAAAAATATTAATTTGATTACCAGCAACCTTCATGTCAGTATTATAGCTACCATCTTCGTTATAAGGAGCATCATAAGGATTAGCGTTAAAGATATAGTTGAACGGATTCAAAGCATTACGGTCTGTTCTTAGCAAACCTTCCTTGGAAATACCTGCAGAAGAATTAAAGCCAATTTTCACTACATCTTTAATTTTATGCTCAAGATTAGCACGCAATGTACTTCTTCTAAGGTAAGAACCAGGTACTATAGCATCTTGATCAAAATATTGTCCTGATAAGTAGAAACGAGTAGCGTCAGTACCTCCTGCCACATTCAATTCATAAGACTGTGTAGTACCAGTACGGAAAATTTCATCAGCCCAATTTGTATTTTTAGCAGCAGCAATTTCAGCATCAGTCATTGCTCCACCATTAGCTCCACCAGATGAACCGCGGCCAATACCCAGCTGACGTTCATAAGTAAGCTTTTCTTGTGCATTCATCATTGTAAAATCACTATCAGATAAGGTTCTGGTAGAAATTCCAAAGATGGCTTTTAAGTCAATTGTAGTTTTACCACTTTGACCTTTCTTGGTTGTGATAAGAATAACACCATTAGAACCCCTGGAACCATATATTGCGGTTGCAGATGCATCCTTCAATACAGACATATATTCAATATCATTTGAGTTTAGTGCTGCAAAATCTGCAGAAGAAACAGGTACACCATCGATTACGAATAGTGGATCACTACCGGCAGATATAGAACTTGTACCACGAATCTTAATATTAGCACTTGCTCCCGGACGTCCAGTTGCAGCAGTTACTTGCACACCTGCTGCTTTACCTTGCAATGCTTGGTCTACACTGTTTACCGGTACTTTTGACAACTGATCAGCTTTTACTATTTCAACAGAACCGGTTAACGAGCTCTTTTTTGCAGCACCATAAGCCACTACTACTACTTCATCAAGCATAGCAGCATCTGCCTTAAGCACGATCTTTAGATTGCGTTTAATTGCCACTTCTTGTGTCTGCATACCAATGTACGAAACCTGCAAAGTCTTCGCAGAACTACCACTAAAATAACATACTGTACATCAACGATATATATACTTGACAGGAACTATCTATTAGGAAAGGTATATTTATATATTACGCTGATAATTAGATGTATATATATCCACTCATTACATGCATACTTATATAACGATCTACCCAATATTGCACTGTAACAAGATATAATCAGTTGATTAACAAATGCATACCTATTAACTATTCTATTTCTGAGGCATTTATAATTAGTCTCAAGTTACTATATTGTCATTTTATGCAAGATAATTTACTTGCATCCACAATATATCTATACAAAAATGCGAAGAATATCCTATAAAAGTATTCTTCGCATTTTACGTATAGATTATTTATCAATAAAACAATCTTAAGATCAAAAAACTTACCTTTTTAAAAGTCTCAGATTTATCTTCATTACATGAGGTTGTGTCAAAACTCTGGCACAACCTTTTTTATGCACAAAGCCCAGACTTTCGCAAGCCCGGGCTTTGCTATTCCCCAAAGTTTTTGTATCTTTAGGCATAAAGTATTTCGTTATGGCAAAGTTACATTTTCGTCCTTACATTCCCAACCAAACCGTTCTTTTTTTCCTCAAAGAATTGATGAAAACATTGCGTCGAACGACCCGGTTCGCATAGTTAACACAGTTGTTGATACTCTCGATCTTGAAGGTTTCAATAAACTTTATAAAGAAACCGGCCGCTGTCCTTATCATCCTAAAATGATGCTTAAGGTAATTATCTACGCCTACATGAATAATATCTATTCGTGCCGTAAAATAGAGAAGCTTCTCTTGCGTGACATTCATTATATCTGGCTTGCCGGTAATGAGCATCCGGATTTTATCACCATCAATCGTTTTCGTAACCGTGTAAAGGAGGAGATAAATAATGTATTCACCCAGTTAGTTCTTGTCCTTGCCGACAAAGGTTTCATCAGTCTTGAGGTGGAGTATATCGACGGCACTAAGATTGAATCCAAAGCCAACAAATATACTTTTGTCTGGCGCAAGAGTGTTGAAAAGCACCGCACGAAGTTGCTGGACAAGATTCGTATCCTTCTGGAACAGGTGGACGAAGCCATTGCACAAGAAAACTCCGTAAAAGACACACCCGCCCAATTCACTCCCGCCATGCTCTCTGACATAGTGGATGAACTTAAAGAAGTCCTAGAACACCAGCCTGCGACAAAGGATAAGGAACAAAAGAAAGCCCTGCGCGAAAAGAAGAAACAGCTCAAGGAACTTGAAGGGTATCGTGACAAGCTGATGGAATACGACAATCATCTTGACACTCTTGGAGAACGTAATTCCTATTCCAAGACTGATCCTGATGCCACATTCATGCGTATGAAAGAAGACGCCATGAAGAACGGGCAGACCAAGCCCGGATATAATTTGCAAATAGGTACTGAAAAACAATTTCTCATAGACTTCCGACTGTTTCCCAACCCTACCGATACACTGACGCTCATTCCTTTCTTCCACTCCTTCCAACATCGCTATAACCGCTTACCCGCTGTCGGGGTGGAAGACTCCGGTTACGGCTCAGAAGAAAATTACCGGTTCATGCAGGAGAACGGGATAGAAGCCTTTGTCAAGTATAACTTCTTCCATAAAGAACAGCGTCCCCGTTATACTCCCAATCCGTTCCATGCGGAAAGTCTCCATTACAATACAGAAGAGGATTATTACGTTTGCCCTATGGGGCAGCGCATGAACCGTATAGGGACCAGACGTGACAAAACTGCAAGCGGATACATCACCGAAAGTGCACGTTATAAAGCACAAAATTGCGAGGGTTGTCCTTTGCGTGGCAGTTGCTTTAAAGCCCAGGGAAATCGTATTATAGAAGTCAATCACCGGTTAAACCAATACAAACGGCAGGCACGGGAAATATTGCTCTCAGAGGAAGGTATCAAGCATAGAGGCAGGAGGTGTATAGAACCGGAAGCTGTGTTTGGACAAATGAAATACAACATGGCATACCGCCGGTTCAGACATAAAGGAGAAGACAAGGTTACGATGGACTTTGCTTTCTTTGCTATAGCTTTTAATATCAAAAAATGTGCGCTAAACTACTAAAAGCAGGAAAGGGAGGGACTGCACGCATTATATGTATTCTTATCAGAACAATTATGACGCAATATACGAGGAATATAGCCGCGTATTACCAAATTAGTGAAAAAAAGAGTCGCATAGAGAAAAAAACATTTAAATATAAAAAAAGGAGATGTGCCTTAGTTTTGACACATCTCCATGAAAACTTCTACTCCTTTGTTGTACCTCAAAAAAGTAGACACAGATATAATAAAAGATGCCGGAAGCGAATATTATTTTTATAAACAAAGAGCTAGTAGGCTTTGTAGACATCAAGAACTATATAGATCTTTATCAGTACATCACTATGCCCCCCCTGTTATTGGATCCCCACTATTAGGGTTCATTCGGGACTTGTACTCCTATAGTGTACGCTCATGCTGGTGTACCCAAAAAGAAGGCACCTTCACAGGCACCTTCTTAAAAACACTTTAATTAAAACACTTTGGGTAAACATACCCAAATATACTTATAAAGTAGAAGACTCTACTTATTGAATGGACCTAATATTTCCTCTTTATATAATTTGATTGTATTTTTAGAATTAGAATTATCTGTCATTGTTATTACAGTAGGATTTTCGTCACTATCGGCAGACAAAGTGAAAGTCTTTCCATTAAATGGATAAACCATATAGCTCCAATTATAATCATTCCATAAAGTGACACCAAAATTATTACCTCTGGAAGCAAATGTAAAATTCACTTGATTGTCGCCCGCAGTTTTGTTATTGAAAAGTAAGAATCCTACTGTACCACCACAACTCCAATAAAAAGCGGTAGTTGTTGCATCAAATGGTGTAAATAATGCATAATCCAAAGGAACCCCTAATGCCGGCATTACCTGAGTTTTGATAGCATTCCACCTAGCAATTGCTTGAGGATCTCCTAATCCACTCATTGCAAAATACCAGTCGTTGTTGAGCAAAAGATAATTAAGTGGGAAAGTTGGAGTAAAGAGGGCATTTACACCATTTGTTGGAGAAAAGGTACCATACTTTTCATCAGGCTGATATTTCAATTCCTCAATTGACTTTCCATTCAAAACCACCGGCTCACGGAATTTAATATTTCCTTCAGTCGTTATAATGTATGGCGCTTCTACTGTAACATCATTATCACCTTCCGTATAAGTAATTGCAAGGTTTCTATATGAAACTGTAACATCCGCTTTAAAATCACCCTCTGTATATTTATAAGCTATGAATTGAGAAAACACTTCATCTGCATCCTGAACACCTTGCAAGAAATCTTTCCATGCAACTGTTTCAGCCAATGGAGTCATTATGATTTTGGTAAGATTCTTCTTTCCTTTTAGTATCACCTTATCTTTAGTGGCCTCCATAATAGTAAACTCAAAGTCTCCTTCCATACCTTTTCCATCACTGCCTATTCCTCCGGGATTATGCGGATCTGAGAAAAAGTGCATTATTTCATTGTGGGTGTCAAAACTCAATACCGGACCAGCACTTTGCTTTAATACGTACGTACTGGCAACCTTTGCTCCAGCATCATATATGTCACTTGCTACTTGTACTGTACCATCTTCTGCAAATGAAACTAATATATTATAACCTCCATAAGTTAGGTTTGCGGAAGGATAGTACTCCATCAACCAACCATTCTTGGCACTTGTCAATACCTCTTTATCAGCCTTTAGTGTCGCTTCAATACGATTGGCAGAAGAATCATTAAATAAATTTTCCTCTTCTGGTGTGCAGGATGAATAAAGAGCGACGGCAAGCGATATAAATAATAAATTAAATATTTTTTTCATATTACTTTCTAATTAAGTGTTGTTAAATCAAGAGTAGCTACTTCTGCAGAGCGACGGGTAACGACTTTACGCAACTCATCAATATCTATTTGCCAACTACCTTTTAAATATTCTCTTATAATTTCCAATTTATCAAGGATGGCCTGCTTACCAGATTCATCTTCACCAACAACTCCGGCTGCTAATAACTTTTGCCAAGCAGCTTCTGTGCGAGTTATGTAAACAGAAAGAATTTCTGCAAAATCTTCATTTGCTTCCTTGCTAGCATATCCTGATACAAAACCGGATTTAGGAGCATCAGGATCTTTCAAGTTAATCCAGTCCGTAGCTCTATAATTACCGGCAGAGATCAAATTGAAGTCTGTATCATAGTTTTTTCTTCTGCTGCAAAATGTGGGTAAACTCATGGTGCATTGTTTGGAAAAACCAATAATTCAAGTCTGTTGTACTGCCACTCTTATCAGGGAATGGGCTATCGATATCAATATACGGATGCTCAATATCAATAACGTTCACATTATACAGTGTCACCTTTATTCCTCCTTCGGCAGTACCCATCACAATACTACCAGTGTTAGGATAGTACGCCGGAGAACCAAACAGCTGCATCACTCGTGGACAATACATTTTGACGAATTCATCACCGGCTACTTCCTTATAAACATCAATCCATACATATTTCATCATTTTGGCCAGAGCTATAGACTTATCATAGTCTGCAGGAATCAGGTTAAACTCCATGTTCGATTCCTTATCATCATATCTATAATTAAAACTGATATTATAGGGCGTTACATAGTTCTTCATCAGCCAATTGTCGAATTCATTCATTTTCGGCTCTTCCGTATCAAAAATACTCTTTGAGTCAAGATCATCTTCACTGCAAGCCCCTAAGCACAAAGTGAATGTAATCAATAAAAATAGTTTTATATATTTCATAATTATTTCATTTTTAAAGGTTATTATCTTGGGTTAGCAGCCAAACCGGCATCAATAACATCCGAAGGCAACTGGATGGCACGACGCAGATCACCGACTTTCAATATATCTGTAGCCAATCCATAACGGTTGTGCGCTACTTCTATGCCATAGCGTTTAATGTCACACCAGTTGTCCATCATGCATTGTCTCAATACGGCGCATGTGCAATACACATTGAATAAAATTCTCTTGCTCACCTGATGCTACAGTAAATCCCTGAGGGTGAAGTTCTTTTTTTGATAGTACGATCACTCCCCCCATCAGCCATAGATGGTATAGGGCAATATTTAATATCATTCCAGAATTTATTGATGCTTTCACGAGTCAATGTTTGCAGAGTATGAGTCATGCCATCATCATCAACATACGAAGAAAGGCAATTTGTAACTTGCCAACTATTTAAATCGGCAGCAGCTTCCTCATATTTCTCCAAAAATGTATAAGCCTCTGCACGACAAAGCAATGTTTCATTTGTTGTAAATGGAACAAATACAATATGCGCAAAACCTGTGCCGGATGTTTTGTCTGTATACTCCCAGAATTCATCCAACTTCGGGAAGCGTACAGTCTGATTCGAACCATAAAGTTTTCTACCCAGAATCAAGAAACTGCTGGAACCTGAAGAACCCCATGGACCTTTGGCCCAATAAGTCTCATAAGTGGTTATTTCCCGCCCATGATTGTAACGTGGCCCACTTCCGGAACCGATTCGCCCAGCAGCTGAATATGCCGGAATAATTAAAAGGTTGCAGTTTTCACTTGCCTGCACGTAGGCATTTGTCACGTCACCTGCTCCAAGTGGAATGTAATTGGTCATTTGACGCAATGCCCTATCCGGATTGCTTCCTAATACTTGCGTTGCGTATTCCACTACCTTCTGATAGTTTGACTTATCAGGTTTTACATAGAATAAGTTAAAGCGTGTTGCAAAAGCATAAGCAGCTTTTTTATTAAAATGATATTTAGGGACAGTGTAAACATCATCACTGATATATGGCAAAGCAGCTTCTATGTCCGCATTGATTTTTTCGTAAAGTTCTGCCATGGTTCCTCTTTCATATTTCACAATTACTTGAGTTTCCGGCTTTTCAGAATAGGGAATTCCCATATCCTTATCTGCCGTTTCGGTTATAAGGTAAACAGAAGACATTTGCTAATACAAAGTGGGCATAAGCACGGCACATCAAAGCTTCCGCCTTTTGAGGAGCCAGACTGGCGGGATCCCCAAATCATATATTGCCTGTATAGCTTGATTGGCAGCTGCTATGGCGCTATAATGAGTTTGCCACATGTAACGTGGATCATCATTACCATCACTCGTGATATCTGACCACAAATAGATTTCCTCTTGATCCTTATAATTGACTGAATACTGAGGCCCGTGATCCACTACATTGTCACTACTATATTCCATCATGAGGACAGGGGTCTTGTTTGGATAAGCAGATACAAGTATAGATGTTACTTTTGCTTCCGTGTCAATTTCAGCACGGTTATCCGGCATCGTATTGAGGAAATCATCGCAGGAACCCAGCAAGAATGCAGTTCCTATAAGCGCTATATATATATGTTTCATATTTTTATTCTCTTTTTAATGGTTAAATTCCTAATCTCAAGGTTAGCGTAAATTGGCGTGGTACGGGGACTGCCACACCTCCTGTATTGAAGAATTCAGGGTCTTGTCCGTTCAACGTCTTATCAGCATAAATCAAGAATAAGTTGGTTGCTTGAAGCTTAAGTGATAAGTTGTTGAATTTTAATGGTGCAATCCAGGATTTTGGAAAATCATATGATAATGAGATTTCTTTCATGCGAATGAAGTCACCTTTAGCCACACGTGCAGTAGAGCGGTTGTAAGCATTATAAGCATAACTCAAATGATTATATTCTTGATTTAAACGACGGTCCGCAATAACAGGAATATTAGTCGTATTCTCATCGCCCGACTGCGTCCAACGGTTCTTGAATTCTTTGGGCATGGCTGCCAGGTCAGAATACCAGTTTTTGAAAACCGGATCCAGACGGATAACATTACCAAATGAGTAGGTCATGAATACATTCAGCTTAAAACCTTTATAACTAAAGGTATTTCCAAAACTACCAGTAATAGTCGGATCTGTAGGCCCTTCGTATACCAAATAGTCTTTTACGCGTGATTGGAAGTTAAGATCTGTCACAGTCAGTGTGCCACTTTCATTAATAAAAGTAGGAAGACCCTCTTCGTTCAACCCTTGGAAGTCAATAGAGAACAGAGAACGCACGGGATAACCTTTCATTGTAAAACCGGAACCAATCACCATATCCAGAATACGGGTGTTAGTTTCCAAATCCGTTACTTCATTTTTAGCTTGCGAGAAGATGAAGTCTGTATTCCATTTAAAATCCTTAGTTACAATATTGCGTGTAGACAATGTAAACTCTATGCCATGCGATTTCATACTTGCTACATTGGCATACTTCATCACTTGTCCACCAATACCCATTGTGTTAATAGCACCAATCAAGTCATAATTATCACGTTTATACCAATCAGCTGCTAAATTGATGCGATTGTCCAGAAAACCAATCTCAGCACCGATATTGAGTTCGTGTTTCTTTTCATAAGTAAGTTCACTATTCTCAAGGTCGTCAATCTGTAAACCCGATTCTTTCACTGAAGTAAATGGGCGCCAAGGATTAAAACTACTAATCACTACCCGAGAGTTGGTTACGTTTGCCGGACCACGGTCTGCGGTCAGTGAATAAGATGCCTTTAAAGTCAGGTTTGATAATGTCGGTCGCAAATCTTCAAAGAATGCTTCTTCATGTACATTCCAGGCACCAGACACATTCCAAGTAGGCAACCAACGAGAAGAACGACTCTTACCTAACTTATTGGAACCCTCATAGCGGATAGTACCATTAACAGTGTATCGTCCTTTATATGAATAAGTACCTGTTGCGAAGAATGCCACCTCACGTGAACGGCTTTCTTCTACAGTATAATAATTTGTGTTCTCTTCATTGCCCTGCTTAAAGTACTGATAGTCATAAGAAGGGAGCATCCCCATCTCATACTGCATGCCTACACCATTAAACCATGTTTTCGTGCGATCCATAGAATTCACTTCCATACCGCCGAAAAGGTTGATAATATGATCTTCTGCAAATACATCGTTATAATTCAATGTTCCACGGAAATCCCAACTATTCATTCCATATTTTGTTTCACGATAAAATCCACCTACCGGTAATACACTGACGGGTAGAGAATTCACCTTGTCCGGATCGGTATACAGCCAGGGATTAGCATCACGCATGGTAGCGTCATCCATTGCACGAAAAGCCCAAGCCTGGTTAGAATAATCTTTAACATAGTGTGATTGTGTCGTTGTAGAATATTTATAAGCGCCCAGAGCAGAAGCTTCTAAATTTTTGAGTATTTTCCATTTTAATTCTCCTTGAAATTTCATATCAACTACATTTAAGTCCATGTAGTTGTTTTCAAGTTCATGCAGAATGTTGAACGGAGCATAATTGCGGACGTAGGTTTCATTAGCGTCCAATGTGCGTGAGGTATTTAATGCATATGAGTATGGATTAATATCAAAATCGCGTGATACTTCTCCGGTTACATAATTAGGTGTTGAACCTAAAGTGCCGGGAGCTTTTTGTTTACGATACGAAGCATTTCCTATCAGGTTCAATGATAAATTGCTGTAGATATTATACAAGGCATTTACATTGGCTGTATAGCGTTGAACCGAGCTTTGTTTGGTCCATCCCGGATCGTTCATGACACTAAGTGATGTGTAATAAGAGGCTTTTTCTGTACCACTTGACATGCTGATTGCATGGTTTTGTGAAACAGAACTATTGAACAGATAATCAAACCAATCTGTATTTCGGTACTCGGCTTGTTGCAAATAGGTATTGATTGCCTTGGTTGTATTTGGCAGACCAAATCCACCATTTGGAGTATAGTCATTAATCAGATGATACATTTTGCCATAAACGCCACTGTCAGATGCGCGATAAACATTCGAAAAGTTTAAGTAACCGGCGTTTGCCATCTCCTTGAATACTCCCATCTGTTCTTGTGAATTCATTATATTGAAATTGGTATAGCTGGGCTTCATTCGCATCGTAAATTCGCCGGTATAACTAATTTTGTTGGAACCGGCCTTACCTTTCTTTGTTGTCACAACGATTACACCAGCCATTGCGCGTGCACCATAGATAGAAGTGGCTGATCCATCTTTCAAAATCTGGAAGCTTTCAATATCATCCGCATTCAATCCTGAAATGGCTGAGCTAATCAGCGTAACTGCGTCACCGGATGACAAATCATCAGCACTAACCTCGGTAACATCCTCCATAATAACCCCATCTACTACCCACAGCGGCTTAGAACTACCATAAATAGAAGTAGCTCCACGTACGCGGATTTTAGGAGCTGTACCAAATGTGCCGGAGACATTCTGAACGGATACACCAGCAGCACGACCTTCCAGCGCACGGCTTATTTCAGGCAGGCCGTCTAATTTTACGTCATCGGCAGATAATTTTGATGTAGCACCAGTAAAGAGACGTTTGTCCATACGCTGCATACCAGTAACCACAACTTCCTGAAGCATTTCGCTGTCGATTTTCATCGTAACTTTTAAGCGTGGCTTGATACTTACTTCTTCTGTTTTCATACCAATGTAAGAAATTTGCAATGTCTTCGCAGAACTTGGTGTGCGTTATATATTTGGCAAACAGTACTTTATGCGTGTGCTTAGAACTTCTATTTTAGTAAAAACAATTTGTAATACATTGATTTATAAGCATCTAAAAAACAATAAAATGCATTAGCACTTACCACAAATATACTGTATTGATCATTTAAACATTTTATTATCAGTGTATTATTTATCTATGGATAGCATTGATGAGCTATAAAACAAGTACTATGCGTTTAATTCAACTGAGAATGTAATTAATGATAATTTTTTCAACTGAAACTCCGCAAACTTGCCATATTAATAATGGATGCATGTTTCTGTTCGGAACATTTACTTCAGAAATGATTTGTATAGCTAAATATGACGTTAATATATCTATATGCGCAAATTTTTGATGATAATATAGATAAAAGCGATAAATAGACTATTATTTCTATACTTATTTATCGACCTGTCGCTGTTCAATAAAGATTCTTCTTTATGCTCATTGTGTAATATCCCTAATGAGAAAAGTGAAAAAGAAAAATAGAACAAAGTTGTCGGAACCATACTATAACGATCAGATACATTTATATAACTCGCTATGCAAACAAGAGCTTAACTAACATTCCTCCCCTTAGGCGGTGTATTGTATAGCTTTCTCAAAGTCACATGATGGTCATTTGTTTATTTATTCTATTTGCAATAGAGAAAAATACAATTTATCACTATTAAAAATGGAAATAAAATCATATCTATTTCTATTCTTAATAGAAAACACTATATTTGTACTATAAAATACCATCGAGTTTATGAAACAACTTTTAAAGGATATCATAATTGACCAAAAGTCTTTTTTGCCAAGCAAGAAAACTATAATTCGTAGTTTTTCTGAAAAATATCTGAATAATGAAGAAATTATTATTATTTCAGGGGTTCGTCGTTGTGGTAAATCTGTGTTGCTACAACAAATACGTGACAGGCTTCCCCAAAAAGATTATTTTTTCAATTTTGATGATGACCGTTTGGGTAACTTTACCATAGAGAACTTTCAGCAATTGTATGAAGTGTTCATTGAACTATATGGAGAACAAAATTATTTCTATTTTGATGAAATACAGAATATTGCAGGATGGGAGCATTTTGCCAAGCGACTGTATAATTCAGGAAAAAAGGTTTTTATAACAGGTTCCAATGCTCGTATGCTAAGTAAGGAGTTGGGAACCTACCTGACCGGATGCTATATTGCGATCGAACTCTATCCTTTTTTTCATTTTCTGAATTCTTAAATTTCCGTGAACAGCAACATTTGTTGGGAGATATATCCGGCACAATTGCGCGTGGAGAAATACAATCGGCTTTTAACGATTATTTAAAACAGGGTGGATTTCCTATTTATTTGAAGTCTGAAGATGGCATTGTTCTGAAAACACTGTATGATAACATTCTATATAAGGATGTTATGGTTCGCAACCAAATTGTAAATGAACGTGAAGTAAAAAGAGTTGGTCTATTATACAGTCAGCAATATAGGGAAACCGTTAACTTATACTTCATTGGCAAAAGTGATTGGAGTGAAAAATCCCACGACAGTAAAGAATTATCTGGAGTATATTGAGAATACATATTTACTCTTCTCTTTATCGAAAATCGATTGTTCCGTCAAAGCCCAGCTCCGTAATCCCAAAAAAGTTTATGCAATAGATAATGCCTTAGTTTCTCGCTTGGGCTTCCATTTTTCTGGTGAAGAAGGGCGCTTGTTGGAAAATATGGTTTACATAGAATTACGTCGCCGAGGCGGAGAAATTTTTTATCATAATTCAGGAAATACCGAGTGTGATTTTGTGGTTCGTGATGGTTTTCGTGTTGTGCAGGCAATTCAGGTTTGTTACTTATTGGGCAGTTCCGACACCCGTGAGAGGGAAATCTGCGGCATTCGGGATGCTATGGATACATACCATCTTTTGGAAGGAACAATAGTCACAAATACCCATGAAGAAGAGGTGAAGTACGGAGATAAGATAATACATATTCTGCCGGCATGGAAATGGTTACATTTTTAATATAGGACGTATCTCTTTGTGTAAGAGAGGTTGAATTCTGGTTATAACAGTCGATAATATTTACACAAGGTTATGATATGCAAACTTAGTAAATACGGTAAAAGTTTCAATTACAATTGATGTTTTTATCGTATTTAGCTTTCTGATATCCTCTGATTTTGATCACTTTTCTATTGTTCATCCTCCGATTTTGTATGATTTACTCCCAAAGCATCCTCCGAATATGTTTTTATGTTGTCTTTGTATTTAGATTGAAAGCCTTCTCTAAAGTTAGCAAAGTATGTTATAATGAGATGAACTAAAGAATAACCAGTATGATACAAAAAAATATTAGCAAAATAGCAGAAATGGAAAGACAGTGAATACCAAACCGCTTATCCCCCGAGGGGCACGACAAGTGGGAAAAACAAAAAGGGCACCCATAAAAAAGCGCCCTCTTGCTAACTGTTTTTCTATTAGATATGCGAATATCTATTAGTGATTTATCCTTTAATTTATTCAGGTAATTCCAATGTTTCTGTAAAGCCACTGTATAAAATTCCATATCCTCCTTCTACAGCAACAGCTCCACGCATTGCAAATAGCAACTTATTACCTTGACGTTGCATGTCAGTAGGAGTAAAATACACCATCCCATAAGTAGCATGTTTATATCCGGTAGCTTGTAAGTCCCAATTCATCAGAGTTTGGCCGTCTTCACTCAATGTAAATACCATGGGATAACCTTCTGTTATACAATCCGGCAACTTGTATATATTACCTTCTTTAGCTTTCAATATAGGCTGTTCCCATGACTGACCGAAAAGCTCTGAAGTATATATTCCGGTTCCGTAATCCTCCCATGTTAACTTTCTCTGAGCGGTCACTGTTATCTTTCCGGACTTGGAGGGTGACAATGCATTCTTGTCATCTATGGTCAGTGTAATTTCATATTTGCCGGTAGCGCTCAAGTCATCTATAGATCCAAAAGCTAATTCCACGTACCCCACTGCTTCGCCTTTTGCAAAAGCTATATTGGAACTTTTCAAGGTGAACACACCTTCTTCTACCGTAGCTTCATCCATGCTAATGCCGACTGAAGCCTCTACAACTGTATTTCCACGATATACGGGAACCCGGATGACGCCATTGTTTTCAGCATCCACTTCCACATTCATTTGAGTAGATGCAAAAGCTGCCTCAACTCCGTTTACGCCATATTTCTTACCTTCCGCATCTGTATCGCAGGAGGTAAAAGCTGCTAAACAGAACAATATAGCAGCATATTTCTTTATTGTATATAGTTTCATATTTTCCTTCATTATGTAGGTTTATAAATTATTGAACTATAGGATTCTGATCCGCAGAGGTAATATTTTCATTACCGTCAATTTCAGATTGCGGCAGAGGAAGGATAAATAATGGAGAAGCGGCATTAGTGTTCTTTGTCGTTACCTTCTCTGTATGGTTAGAACCTTCATAATTACGATTATATCCCAAACCTAAACGTTGCATATCGAAGATACGCCCCACTTCACCCCAAAGTTCAACACGACGTTGGAATAAAATTTCATCCATTAATGTTGCCAAAGGAGCATTAGTGTCAGAGTTATAAGTATTGGCATCTGTACGGGCTGCCAAACGTTCTTCAAACTTACTGTCTCTTGCGTTTCCTAAAGCTTTTATTGTGGTACGGGCAGTACTATATTCTTTTTCTGATGACATTCGGCTTCAGCCTTGATTAATATCATCTCTTCTGCTCTCATAAGCAAGTAATCGCCTGTACGGGTCGTGTAATCTGCCATCTTAAATTTAATTTGACAGTAGCTCGTATAAGATGAAGCTGCCTTCTCTTCATCAGAAGGAATAGCTCCACGGAACCACGCTGTTTTACGCTCATCTGTGTCAGAAATCAGTTTATACAACCCAGTGCTTATACATTGGCGTGCTTTAGAAGCATACATACCCGGTGCGTCAGCATCCATATGCGAGAAGAAGCTTGCAAAACCGCTGGACTGATCGGCTATAATTTCCATTCCCCACAAAACATCTGCTGTTTTTACACTATTGTTCCCGCCCAATTCGGCTATAGTAGCAACTTTCAATGAAGGTTTCTTCAAGGCTTCGGCAGCTGCCGAAGCAGCACCTGCATAGTCATGCTGAGTAAGACAAATACGGGCTTTAATTCCATTAGCCACATAGTAATCTATATGAGATACATGTGACTGCACTTTATTACCGATACTTCCTAACAGATCAATAGCTTTTTCTATATCAGAATTGATTTGAGTATAAACTCCCTGAACGGTTCCACGAGGACTTCCCTCCGAACCGGCAACCGTTGCTCCTGTATATAAAGGTACACCGGGCGCATCCTCATGTCCCTTATATGTTTGTTGGTACAATTGTATCAGATAGTAATACGCAAAAGCACGCATTGCATAGGCCTGTCCTACAACGCTGTTCTTAAGTTCCGGATCACCTCCCATTGTGTTTTCTGAGGCAATGATATAATTTACGTTACTAACGATAGTATAATAGAAGTTCCAAATAGAATAAGGACGTCCTGCTTTATTTGAGTAATCGCCATGAACATTCAAACGATAATCTTCATAAAACCAGCCTTGTCCCTGCTCTTTCATTAAATGATCTTCAGCCATCAGATCTCCAAGCAGCTGGATAGCTGTCTGTCCACAATTTTCCGAGCCCCAGTTTGAACTCCATCCTGCTACATATAACATACGGTATATACCATTTATAGCAGTTTCCGCGCTACTTGCATCTGCAAATATCGTAGAACCTGATACCTTGTCAGTCGGTTCCGTATTCAATTCATCGGCGCATGAGCTGAATGCAAGAAGGCCGATTAAAGAAAATATATATAATACTTTTTTTCATCTTTTATATTATTTAATCAGGTTTAGAAAGTAATGTCAATTCCGAATGAAATTGTTCTGACAGGTACGTAACCAAAATCCGTTCCACCAGTGAAATTATATTGAGGGTCCATACCTTTCAGTCGATTGAACAGCACGACATTGTCTGCTGTTGCAGTCAGGCGTGCAGAGTCGAATCCGATAGATTTCATCCACTTTGAAGGCAAGGAATATCCTAAAGCTATATTTTTAATAGCAAAATAGGAAGCGTCAATCAAACTGTTATCAGTAACAATGTAACTCTTTCCGATTTCAATACGTGGGATGTCTGTGATATCACCCGGATTTCTCCATGCACGTTCCAGCATTTTACTCTTTGCCTGTCCTACATAATTGCCATATAATAAGTTATTATAAATACCATCCAATACTTTGCCGCCAATAGAATATGTGCAAAGGATACTCAAATCAAATCCTTTATATTTGAATGTATTATTGATAGAACCATATAAATCAGGAATACGGCTGCCCTGAATTTCTTTGCATGCAGTAGCCTTGGCCATATCGTTAGTTATATACTTTTTGCCTTTCACTCCGTTTTCATCGGTATCCCATGCCCAATATAGTTGTTCTCCGGTTGCGGGGTCAACGCCGGCGGCTGTTGCAGTATAGAATGAGTATAAAGTTTCACCTTCGCGAATGATATAAGATCCGGAGATGATTTCCGGTTTATCCGCCAGCTGTAAAACTTTGTTTTTGATAGTAGAACCAAGGAGTGTTAAGTTCCAAGTAAACGGAGTATCCTTAAAGATATCAACTCCTAATGTAAGGTCAATACCTGTGTTACGCATACTACCGACGTTTTTGTTGTAGCCATCAAAACCGAGTGAAGATGCCATTGGAAATGACATTAACATGTCTGTAGTCTTACGTTGATACCACTCGATAGTAGCAGAAACACGATCAAACAATTTTGCTTCAATACCAATATTCAGATTGGCATTTTTTTCCCATTTCAGTTCTTTATTTTCCAAGGAGGTTACGGCCGCACCACTCATCGACGAGTTTGCATACCCCAAATCATAAAATGACTGCCAAGCATAAAAATTCTGTTTGGTACCACTCAATATGGCATCATTACCTTGTACACCGTAGCTAGCCTTTAATGACAGATTATTAATCCAAGTAATATCACTCATGAAAGATTCGTGAGAGATACGCCAGTTGCCACCAACCGACCAGAATTTACCCCAACGGTTATCCTTATAGAAACGAGAAGAACCATCCGTACGAAAGCTGGCAGAAAGGTAATACTTATCGGCAAAGTCATAATTCAAGCGTGATAACACAGATTGAACTGCATAATTGTTCTGATAAGAAGATGCTCCTGTAATGGTTGTAGCTGCATCCAGTTCATAAAGCCCGCCAAATGGGAATCCTGTCTTGGTTGCTGACAAATAATCATATCTGTATTTATAAAATTCATGTCCAACCAAAGCTTCAAAATGATGATTACCGAACTTTCTGTCGTATGTCAACAATTGATTAAAAGTGTAGCTGAATGTGCGTGCAGTAGCTTTCTGTATAGTACCTTTTACTGCTACAGAGTTACCGTTATACGGATTATAATAAGTTGCTCCGGCTGAATTGATTAAGTCAAAGCCATAATTAACGGAGAATTTCAATCCTTGCAGGAATGTGTTTTTCAAATCCCCCAATTCCGCATATACACGTCCACTCAGGTTGTCACTTTGAGTAGAATACATATCATCATATAAAGTAGCAATTGTGTTCCACTCTGAATTGGCACCAGCGGGTCTGTTCTTACCATAGTCAAAAACGGCATTTCCCAAATTGTCATAAATGGTAGCACCATTGGCATCTTTCTCAAAGACCGGGAAAATAGGAGCCATTAATTGTGCACTGTACCAAACATTGGATGAACCGGACGAATTTTCAACAGCTGTATTGCTCTCATTGCGAGAGTAGTTGGCGCTCATTCCGGCTTTCAACCAGTTTGTAACTTCAGAGTCTATATTCAGACGTCCATTATATCGGTTAAATTTTGTTGTCTTCAGCAGACCTTCTTCATCAAGGTAACCTAAAGAAAACATATATTTGGTCTTGTCGCTTCCACCACTGAATGAGGCAACATATTCTTGACGTAAAGGACTGCTTTTTAAAGCTTCATCCATCCAGTCTTCACTATATCTTAATTTGGCATCACTACGTACTTTTCCTGTCACTGGATCGATCAGTTCTGTAATACTATAGTTAAAAGGGTTGTACTGTTCATTCTGGCCCAACATAGCAGTGGATCCGCTTCTCATAGCCTCTAATGCGGCAGCACCCGCTAATTCCGGAGAAACTCCACCGTTGATAATCTGATTATTCTTATATGACTGGAAGATTGTTTCCAAATAGCCGGCTTCGTCCATCGTTTCATAGCGTGGAATAGCGCGTGAAGAAACACCCCAATTTGCTTTCAAGTTTACTTTTACCTTACCGGAATTACCTTTTTTGGTAGTGATCATAATCACACCATTCGCACCACGAGAACCATAAAGAGCACCTGCTGAAGCGTCTTTAAGCACTGTCATCGTTTCAATGTCATTAGGATTGATTGCAGAAATGTTACCATCATAGGGAACACCGTCCACTACATACAACGGTGATTGAGATGAATTGATAGAGCCATAACCACGAACAACTACAGAAGAACCTGATCCTGGCTGTCCTGAACCTGAAGTAGTCTGTACACCGGCAACCATACCGTCCAATGCTTTTGTAACGTTTGCAACAGGTCTTTCTTTCAATTTCTCAGACTTGATGACCTCCGCAGAACCAGTAAAAGACTCTTTCTTTGTGGTACCATAGGCTATAACCATTACTTCATCCAATATTTCAGTATCCGACTTCATGATAACCTTTACGTTCGGCTTTATTGCAACATCCTGTGCTTGCATACCAATATACGTAATTTGAAGCGTTTTCGCAGAACTTGGTACGTTCGATAAAGTAAAATCACCATCTACACCGGTAATAGTACCAAGTTGAGTACCTTTTACCAATACAGAGGCTCCAATAACTGGCTGCCCATCTTCTTCAGAAATCACAACACCCGTGATGGTCTGAGTTTGGGCAGTTACTAGGCCTATTCCAACAAAAAAGACAGGCCAATAACAGCATTAATTTTCTTTTCATAAATTCTCTCTTAAAGTTTAACTTTACATTAATTGTTTCTTTACTCTAACAAAATGCAAATATATTAATAAAACTGAAACGAACAATTATTTTGTTGAAAAAACCTTGTAAATCTATCAATTTGTTAACTGAATGCTTGTTTTTATGCTTAACAGCAGCTTTTTTGCACTAAAAAAACCTAAATGACTATTTAAATGCTATCACTATGAAGCCCCTTCTTGACTGTTATTCCTTAATATGCCCCTTCTCTTTTAAACAAAAAGTGTTAATAATGCGTGTTGGAGGAATAAAATTGAAAGCCATTTTACGTAGATTTACCTTTTTTATAAAGGAAATACAAAATAGAAAAACTCTTTTGGGGCATAGTTTTGCAGATATTAAGCCTTATTTAGTTCTTCTATAGCACATTATCCCGTCTTATTTGTTCATAGTATTAACTAAAACAACTAATGATGAACAAGATTATTTACAGTTTGGTGTACAACAGGAAAAAGAGCCTTAACAAGAAAGGTATGGCTCTGGTGCAGGTAGAGGCCTATCTGAACAGGAAAAAGAAGTATTTTTCGACAAAAGTCTACTTAAGACCCGACCAGTGGGATGCAAAGAAACTACTAGTTAAAAACCATCCTAATGCAGACGCTTTAAATCGATTAATTTATGAATTTGTCGCAATGATAGAAAAGCGTGAACTTGAACTCTGGCAACAGGGTAAAACTATTAATTTGGATGTTCTAAAAGATGTACTTTCTGAAAAGCAAGAACAGGAAGATAAATTTTCGTTTATTCCTTTTTTTAAGCAAGAGGTAATGACTTCTGGCTTAAAAGAGAGTACTAAACGCAATCATTTGTCTACGCTTGCTCTTTTACAAGATTTTAAGAAAAACGTAACATTTTCAGATCTAACTTTTGAATTTGTATCCTCTTTCGAATACTTCCTGCAGTCAAAAGGATATCACACCAATACGATAGCCAAACACATGAAACACTTGAAACGCCATATTAATGTAGCCATTAATAAAGAATATATGGATATACAAAAATATGCCTTCAGAAAATATAAAATTAAAACTGTAGAAAACGGCCATACACATTTGTCTCCGGAAGAATTGGAAAAGTTAGAGACCTTGCAATTGAAAGGACGCTATACGAAATACCAGAAAACATTAGATGCATTTTTGTTCTGTTGCTATGCTGGTATGCGATATTCTGATTTTGTAAATATGAAGCCCGATAACATTGTAGAGATGCATCAGGAGACATGGCTGATATATAAATCTATTAAAACAGGTACTGAAGTTCGATTGCCACTATATTTACTTTTTAGTGGAAAAGGAATTCTAATTTTGAATAAATATCAGGCAAACCTACAAGACTTTTTCCATTTAAGAGATAACTCAAATGTGAATAAAGAATTAATAATAATTGCCCGGTTAGCAGGAGTGGCTAAAAAGGTGTCATTTCATACTGCTCGACATACCAATGCCACATTATTAATTTATAATGGTGTCAATATCACAACAGTGCAGAAGCTTTTGGGACATAAGAGCGTGAAAACCACACAAATATACACGAATGTAATGGATGCGACAATAATAAGTGATTTGGAAAAAAATCATTCATCGGTTCATCGCAAAAAGGAAAGTAAATTCTATTAAAGTTTAAGGTGTAACCACTTATCATGTAGCTACTGGAATATTGGATAAATGGTTTACACCTTTCCTTGTAAATCTGTTTGCTAAACATCTTGGTTATTTTGTTCTATTTCTCTTATTTCTTCTGTTTTCTTTTTTTGTATTCTTTATGTCTACCCAAATGCTATTACTGGGTAACAGCATCTAATGTTAACATAATACCCCTTTTCCTATTTGTTTTTATACAATGTGCCTTACATGTATATTGCTTTATTTCATGCAACCACAATTGTGGATTTGCTGACTCATAACCATGAAGCACGTACTTCATGGTTGTAGGCAATAGTAAAACATTGTTTATTAGCAAAATAAACATAGGTAGTTGTCTCAATGAACATGGGTGGTTGATACTTACACTCCCTGCTTAGAATAGACGTAAGTAGGCAAATAATGGAATGCCATATAGTGAAAATTGCTCTAATCCGGAACATTTTAGCAGAAAAAGGCAGGAAAATGCGGAGATTATGAAATAATCTTTTTTTGCTTACAAAATGATTAACTAAAAGGTAATCAGTAATATATGCGTGTTTTAGAAAGGTATAGGCAAATTTGCCTACACCCTGTTTTTTATTTACCTGCACTACCTCTCAATGCCGATGGATATGGCAGTACGGAACACAAGTGCAAGCGTGTAGGTAAAAACAAGTATAAACTCATAGTAAGCCCTATATCATGCAAAGCGTTTTTTTATTAATATGGCAGTTTCATGAAATTACAGTTAATTAGTTGATATTTGTTTATATAGACTTGTTAACTAAGTTGTATAGTCTCTACTCCGTAGCTCATTTATATTCTTAATTAAATGTCAATGCACTGATAATAAGTACATTAATTGTTTGAAGTAGAAGAATGATGGTAGATATGAATAAATATATATCATATTTTATATAATTGTAAATCAGTATATTATAAATCTACACCGTTTATATACAAGTTCTTTGTTTATATTTATGTGCCTGTTTATCAGCGTTATAAGACAGGATAAGTTCTGCGAAGACTTTGCAGGTTTCGTACATTGGTATGCAGACGCAAGAAGTGGCAATTAAACCTAATTTAAAGATCGTATTAAAGGCAGATGCAGCCTTATTAGACGAGGTTGTTATTGTAGGATATGGTTCTAGTAAGAAGCTGGGGTCAGTTGTTGGTTCTGTTACAGCTGTAAGTGGTGAAAAACTGGAGAAAAAAACCTGTTGCAAACATCGGGGATGCTTTGCAAGGACAAGTTGCAGGTTTGCAAGTATTTACCCCTAGCGGAGAACCTAGTGGAACGGTACAAATGCACTTGCGTGGTGTTAGTTCTATTAATAGTAGTTCTGAACCATTATTTATATTGGATGGCTCTCCTATTTCTTCCGGTGCATTTACTGCATTAAATCCCAATGATATTGAAAGTATGACCGTATTGAAAGATGCATCTTCAACTGCCATTTACGGTTCACGTGCAGCAAACGGTGTTGTAATCTTAACTTCTAAAAGAGGAAAAAGAGGAGAAAAGGCCAAAATTACGATAAGTGCCCAATATGGTGTATCGAAAATGACTGGAGATAACATTACCATGATGAATGCCGAACAATGGCTAAACTTGCAGGAAGTACTTGACCCATCATTGAAAACAAATCAGTCTTTTCAAAGCGAAAAGGATTTCTATATTAAAAACGGAATTTCTACAGATTGGGCTGATGTATTCTTTGGGGGTACAGCACCTATGCAGCAATATGACTTGAGTATTTCCGGTGGAACGGAAAGTTTAAATTACTTCTTATCCTTCGGACATTATGATGCCGATGGTATAATGGATGATTCTAATTTACGCCGTGAGACACTGCGCTCAAACATCGAAACAAATATTACTAAATGGTTAAAGGCAGGGGTAAATTTAAATCTATCATATCAAAAAGTATGCTACAGCCGCTTTTGGTACTACTGCTAATCAAGTATATAATAAAGCATATGCAGCCCGCGTTTATCGCCCGGACCAGAGCTACTATGAAGTTTTACGTGATGACAATGGAAATTTCATTGGTTATGGTGACCGCTTGGACTACTTCGATAAATTAAATTACTATAATCCATATTATTTATCAGAGATACAACCTGCTTCACGCGATATGGCACGTATCAATGGCAATACATTTATCAATATCAATCCAATCAAAGGATTGAATATTCGTGCAGCTCAAGCTGTTGAAGCTTTTGATTATCGATACTCTTATAAAGCTTTACCTATTGGCCCGTTTGAAGGTGCAGGTAGTGCAACAGAGTCTTTCCAACGCTATTACTCATTTACCTATACTAATACTGCAGAGTATAAATTTACAGCATGGAATAATCATAATTTCAGTGCCCTAATAGGACAAGAATCTATTATTACCAAAAACCAATCATTTACATCTGAGGTAGAGGGGTTAACTGATCCGCGTTTAATGCTATTAAGTGCAGCAAGTAATGCAACAATGCCTTCTCACTCAAAATATGATAAGATTTTTAATTCTTACTTTGCTACTTTCAGCTATAATTATGATGAAAAGTACTATTTAGACCTTACTTATCGTAGAGATGGTTCATCATTGTTTGGTTTGAATTCTCAATGGGGTAATTTCTGGTCTGCAGGTGCAATGTGGGATTTAAAGAAAGAAAATTTCCTGAGTGACATCTCTTGGTTGAATCAATTACAGTTAAAAGCTAGTTACGGTTCTGTAGGTAACTCTTCAGGTCTTGACCCTTATATGTCATTTGGTCTAATTGGAACAGGTCCATTATATGGTGGACAAAGTGGTACTGCAGTTGCCAATCCAGCCAACCCCGATTTGACTTGGGAAGTTGTTAAATCTACAAATGTCGGATTAAGTACTCGCCTGTTTGATCGTGTAAGTTTGGATATAGAATTCTATAACCGCATGACAGAAAATATGCTTATGGAAATCCCTTACTCTTTTACAACCGGTTTTGCATCGGGTTGGGGTAACGTAGCAAATATGCGTAACCGAGGAGTAGATATTACTGCAAATGTAGATGTATTAAGAGATGTGAACGGTTTTGACTGGACTATCTCAGCTAACGTGAACTATAACAAGAATGAAATTACTCAATTATTTAATGGACTGGACGAATATGTATTAGCAAATACCGGTCTGAAACTTGAGGTAGGCAAACCATACGGAGAATATTATTATACCAGATGGGCAGGTGTCGATCCACGAGATGGTTACAATACGTGGTATGATAAGAATGAGAATTTAACTAAAACTTATTCCGCAGATGATGCTGTCTTTTTAGGAAAGCAACGCTATGCTCCATGGTCAGGTGGTTTCGGTACTCGACTCGCTTGGAAAGGTATAACGGTCAGCGCTGATTTCTCATTTATGCTTGGACAGTACATGGTAAATAACGAACGCTGGTTTACAGAGAATCCACAAATGGCCAACAGCCGCAATCAAACCACTGAAATGTTGACTATGTGGCAAAAGCCCGGTGATATAACTAACATCTCAACTCCAGACTCCCCTATGCAGTTTGATTCTCATTTATTAGAGAATGCTTCATTTATGCGTCTGAAAAATTTAACAGTAAGTTATACTATGCCTCAACGTATAATGAAAAAGACTGGATTCATTGAAGATGCAAAAATATTCTTTGTAGGACGTAATTTATTAACTGTTACTAAATACAAAGGATTCGATCCGGAAATCAACAGTAATATGCAATTAGGAAACTATCCGAATACGAAGCAATTCTCATTCGGCCTTGAACTTACTTTCTAAACATTAACTACAAAAGAGATAAAAACAATGAAGAAAATATATATCATATTAGCAACATTGCTTGTTACAGGTCTCTCTTCCTGCGATATGGAAAAATACCCATACAGCTCAGTTGAAGAGTCTCAATACCTGGCAACAATGAACGACTTTACAAATGCACGTATCGGAATATATTCCTACTATCGTTCCATAACGACAGGTGGGTACATATTAACCCCTGAATTACAATGCGATGATTTCCATGCCACAGCTGGTTTTTCCAATTCATATGGTAATCAGTATCGCTGGGACTTCCAATCTTCAGACGGCAACGTAGAAGGTGTATGGCAAAATCATTATGCACACATTGCACGTTGTAACTACTTTATTGATGGTTACAATAAAGTGCTGGATGGTACTGTCACCGATTTGAGTGATGCAAATAAAGAACTTATTGCAGCTTATGCTGGTGAAGCATATTTCACAAGAGCTTATAACTACTTTCAATTAGTGGGGTATTTTTGCAAAGCTTACAACCCTGCAACTGCAGAAAGTGATTTAGGCTTACCCCTACAATTGGTCTATTCTCCGACATCAGATGCAAGTGCTTATCCGGGACGTTCTTCTTTGAAAGCAACCTATGAACAAATCCTCAGTGATTTGACAGAGGCTAAGAAACTTGTAAATGCAAGTAAAACAGTTACTCAAGCACAAAACGTTTTAAACTATATTTCGCAAGATATAGTAACAGCATTTCAAGCACGCGTTGCATTGCAAATGAAAGATTATACAACAGCTATCAGTAACTCGACTTCGCTGATCAATACAGGGAAATACCCTTTATTGAACTCGGAAGATGGAGGAGAAGCTTTCCGTAATATGTGGGTAAAGATACTGGTTCTGAAGTAATTTGGCAAATTTACATGAGTGCAGATGAATTGGGAAGCGCCACAGGAACCAGTTTCTGGGGACAGTATAAAAAAGATGATCCTTCTTCACAAGTAATGGACTACATTCCTTCACAAAAGCTTATCGACCTTTATGAACAAGATCGTGATATTCGTTTTGCTGCTTATTTTGCTCCTTTCACATTAAAAGTTTCTACCGGTGCAACAGGAGATATTTACGTATTCGACAAATATCCTGGTAATCCGGATATTTATAATGTAGTAAGCGTTGACAATCATTATACTAATAAATCGAAGCCTTTCCGGATTTCAGAACAGTATCTGATTGCAGCTGAAGCCTATGTAGGTAACAACGACATCGTTAACGGAGCAAAGTATCTGAACTTACTAAGAGCTAGTCGCCTTGTAGATTATGTAGATGTTACTTATAATAGCCCGAACACTTTATTAGCTGATATCCAAGACGAACGTCACAAAGAATTAGTTGGCGAAGGTTTTCGTCTGACAGATTTGAAACGGTGGGGATTAGGAGTAAATCGTGAAGATGCAACTCAGGACGCAGCTTTGGTTTTATTGCCTGGTGGTACCAATACAACAGCTTTAACTAAAACAGCTGATGACTTCCGAATGGTATGGCCCATTCCTAAATCGGAAACAGACGTTAATCCGCAGATCAAAGGCCAACAAAATCCCGGATATTAATTTGTTGAATTCTTAACTTTTGAAATATGAAATATTTGAATATATATTTATTGGCTTTATTGACAATCTTTATTGTCGGATGTTCGGATGATGATCCAGCAATGAACAGTGCAAGTACGACAGTCTCATTTACACAATCAGAAGTGACGTTCAATGAGAATGCCGGTATAGTAAAAGTTCCTCTAACAATTGAGGGCGAACGAAATGGAATGATTAAAGTAACATTTAAAGTTGAAGATGGCAGTGCCATTGTAAACGAACATTATATTGTTACCACTACAACCGTTTATATTCCTACTGATGCCAATGATACTTTTGGTTGCGAGATTCGTTTATTAGATGATGGTATGACTGAGAATGATGACCGTAATCTGAAAGTAACTATTGAAAATGTAGAAGGTGCACAGACAGGAGCAACCTCTACATGCAATGTTATACTAAAAGATGTGGATAAGAATCCATATTTCAAACTGATGGGCACTTGGACATTTAATGCTGTAAAAGCAACAGACGGTAGTGCAGTTAGCTTTACTGTAACAATCTCTGATGGCGGAGATGAAGCAAACCTAGAAAAGAGTTATGTCTTCAATGGATTTACAGATGGAAAGGGATATGATGCAACCATACCTTGGACTGTAGATTATAATAAAGCTTCTGAAACACTTTCTGTAGTACAAGGACCGACTTATGCAAAATACAATTTTGGATTTGTGGGTGAAGTACGGGTATGTCCAATGGATCTTACTGCAGCATTATCCAAATCCCTAGAAGGAACTTGGAATGAAACATTCGACAGGATTGACTTTGATCCTAACGGAATTATCGGTGTAGGTGTATTCGACTCCGGAGAGTATGCAGGCTATTGGGCTGTATATGCAGAATGCTACATGGTCAAAAAATAAATTGTTCTTTGAATAATTGACTTTATGTATAGAAAAAGGCTATGCTACTTTTATGGCATAGCCTTTTCATCATTAATAAGATTGAAAATATGAAAAAAAGCTATTATCATCCTTATTCTGGCTTTCCTGGTCTGTTCAGGACGGCTTTTTGCAGCTCCGCGCACTCCGCAGCAAGCATTAGAAGTTGCCCGCACATTTGTACGTTCTCATGTCAATATGAAACACATTGATACAAAGGAGTTAAGACTGACAAATGGACAAAACATACAGACACGAACTATGATTTATCCTGCTTATTATATCATCAATACAGGGAATGATAGTGGATTCGTCATCATTTCAGGGGATGATTGTGCACGGGAAGTACTAGCATATTCAGATAAAGGAAATCTGAATTATGAATATTTACCTGCCAACGTTAGGTATTGGTTGGATTTCTATACTGCTGAAATAAAACGAATGAATACAAACGGCAATTCTGTGAAGAACCCAACTGAAGTTCAAAATTCGGCAACAAGAGTAATTCCTCCAGTAGTCACACCTCTATTGGACAAAATAGAATGGGACCAAGGAAATCCTTATAATCTGGATTGTCCGGAAGAAAAAGGAGAACTCACTGTTACTGGCTGTGCTGCTACGGCACTTGCCATGGTAATGAAATATTATGAATATCCCAAACACGGAACAGGAAGTTACAGTTATACAACCGCAACTTTAAAAAAATCACTTTCCGTAAACTTTGAAGAGGCCAACTATAAATGGGATCTGATGCTGCCTCAATACACAAATGCGGCAACTGAAGAACAAAAGAAAGCTGTAGCCGAATTGATGCTCCACTGCGGCGTAGCTATGGATATGGATTATAACCTAAGTGCAGCTGGTGGTAGTGGAGCAGGCATATTCAAACAATATAATGCCCTGACGAAATTCTTCGGGTATAATCCTAATATATATTTTGAAGGACGTGATTATAATACTGAAGGACGCTGGAAAAATATGATTCAAAAAAGAATTGATTGCCGGGCGCCCTGTTCTATACAGTGGACAAAGCACCGCAGGAGGTCATGCATTTGTATTGGATGGTTGTGATGAGAATGACATGTATCATTTTAACTGGGGATGGAGCGGATATGCAAATGGATATTATTCCTTAAGCTCCCTGAATCCAGGATCAGGCGGCACAGGAAGTGGAAGTGGCGCCTATAATGATATGCAATATATTATGCTCCTTGTACAACCGAAGACAACAGGAGAAGTTATTAGTGGCTTTACATTAGAGGGAAGCATGGATATTACACAAAAGCAATATGAAAGAAATGAAAGTATCAGTGCAAAGTTTACCAAAATATGGAGCACTTCTACTCCTATGAGTGGGATTATCGGATTAGCTCTATATCAAGGAGATGAATTCATCACATTTCTTACAACACCCACTTCAATTTCCAACATTGACGTAGGAAGTGGTTGGAATAGTATTACATTCAGCGGCACAATTCCATCTACTGTACCTAACGGCAACTATCAACTTCATTTTGCCTCACAAAAAGATGGTGAAAAAGTACCAAGCATGTTACGTGGTCTTGAAGGTAAAAGCATCTGTTATAGTGTAGAGATTACTGCTAACAGTATTCTACTAAGCAGCATAGAAAACAATTCCGATTTGTATCAACTTGCTCCTGCAGAACTTATTGGTGAAGCTGTAGAGGGAAAAGATATATCTTTCAAAATACAAATCGAAAATAAAGGTTTAAAATATGAAGATGATTTTGCTATATATATACGTAAGAACGGAGCATTGCTCCCTTACACGCGCATCAGCGACTATACTGTAATACCAAGTAATACTTCCAGCACTATCACTATCACAGGAAACCCCGAATTACCAGCTGGAGAATACTATGCTATAGGAAGTTACCGTAAAGATGACACCTGGAAACAATTTACTAACAGTGAATTAAGACTGGTTTTCACAATTAAAGATGTAGAAACAGGTATTGGGCAAACCGAATCTTCTGAAGTGTTAAAGGTCATTCCTACAAATACAGGTTTGGAGATCACAAGTGAAAATTCCAACGAATTTATTGATATATTCTCCAGTCAGGGAGTTAAGATAACGAGCGTAAAAGGGACACAAATAACCGTTCCATTGTCACAAAGTGGACTATATATTATAAGACAAGATAAGAATAGTCTAAAAGTATTGTACAACCCAAAACATTAAATATCCGTACAAATAAAAAGGATGAATTCACTTGATCAATCAAGAATTCATCCTTTCTATTATATTATTATATAGTTAAACTTCCTTCTTTCAGAATATCCACCAATATCGGCTTTACCCCACTCACGAAACACTCCACAGCAATTACCATCAGAATAAGCCCCATCAAGCGCATCATCACATTATTTCCCGTTTCTCCTAAAACCTTTACCAGTCGCGTAGAGGCACGCAAGATGAAAAATGTAATCAAGTAGATAAAGGCGATCATACCAATCAGTACACCTTTCATTTGGATAGTATGGGCATCCTGCATCAACACAATGGCGTTTGCTATGGCACCGGGACCGCAAAGCATCGGTATCCCTAAAGGGGTGACGGAGATGTCATCGGCATAAGTTTTAATCTCTTCATCTTTCAATTTCATTTGTGTATAACGTGCCTGCAACATATCAAAACCGATTTTAAAGATGATGACACCACCTGCTATACGAAAACCGTTTGTAGAGATCCCAAAGAACTTGAACAGGAACTGACCTGCAAAGGTAAAGACCATAATCGTGATGAAAGCTACTAATGTAGCACGAGACACTACAGACTGTCGCTCCTTATCCGTCATTCCATGGGTCATAGTCAGAAAGACGGGCATAGTCCCGAGAGGATTTGTCAACGTAAAGAAAGAAGTGAAACAAAGCAAAGCGAAAGGTAAAATAGTATCCATAGCTGCAAATTATGTGTTTACGCTGACAAAATTACAACTAATCCCTCAATGTCACAACAATTGGAGCAACTCTTTCAAATCTGTAATCTGATAAGTAGGCTTAAATGGAAACTCGGTACGTCCCGTTACATTATAGAACACCTGATGCATGCCTACACCCTGAGCACCCGTTATATCATTTTCCCAGCTGTCACCTACCATCAACGATTCACGCAGTTCAGACTGAGTAGCCGACATGGCAAAATGGAAAATCTCAGGCCATGGCTTTAGGACACCAATATCATCTGATAGAACTACTTTCTTGAAGTAATGGTCAATTCCGGCAGAACGCATTTTGTGGCATTGCAGTTCCTGAAATCCATTGGAAAGGATATAAAGATTATATTTAGGTGCCAAATATTCCAGCACTTCCTGCGCATGGGGCATCAATCTGCTTTTTGTAGGAATAACCGCAAAAAAGTCATCAGAAAAAGCTTTCGCTAAAGCCGTATCCCCCTCTCCTACTGCCTCCAGCGGATAGAGAAAACGTTGACGATTCAATTCTTCTTTTGTCACTTTTCCATCTGCATATTCTGCCCACAATTCGATATTACGCCTCTCATAGAGTTCATAGAAATGTTCAAAAGACCGAAAATAGCGATCATATTCATATTTGCGATACATTTCCTCAAATGTATCACGGGCATTAAAAGAAAAGGCCCAGAGAGTATCATCCAGGTCGAAAAAATATTCTTGTACTGCATATAAAAAGAAAATGGCAGGGATAACCTTTCCCCGCCATTCTTATAATTTAATTAAGTTATTTTACTTGGATAACCAGGTATCTGGATACGTTCCAGAAATCTTTCGGATTCGTAATCTTCAGAACGAGCTGATCTTTATCATCTTTCTCCAAAGCATAAGAACCTGCCGGATGAGTAGTCAAGACATCTGCACTCTTGGAATACAACTTAATTTCTTTCGTTGTACGAATATCAACCTGAGTAAAGTAATCCTTATTGATGTCACCATCCTTAAGCACTTGCTTTTTCTGGAAGAGACCGGTATTTGTCAGAATATTCTGATCCTTCAGTTCTTTCTTTGTTCCGAAAACAAACCAAGCTGTGTTCAGTGCCTTATCTTGCTCAGCTACGGTTTTGGCTTTCGCTTCATTTTCGGCAGTAAGCACTTCTTTGTCAGTTGACAGGCCAGTCACAGCTGCATCCAGTTCCTGAATACGAATATTCTTAGAGGCAAGTTCAGCCTGCAATTCCTCGATACGCTGGGTTTTGGTTACCAATTCCTGGGTCAGAGATTCTACAGCTTTCTTCAACTGGGTAGAGTTATTCTTGCTACTTTTCAGCATAGCTTCCAGTTTAGCGATCTGCTCTTTGTTTTCTTGCATTTGTTTCTGGATAAATTCAATATCAGTGGCTATTTGCTGCTTAGCTGATAAAGAACCTTCTGAAACCGCACCACGCTGCAAGTCTACGCGGCTTTCGGCGGCATTGATTTGGCGGAAGCCTTCAGAGATATCATTGAAAGTACCCATCATTTCATCCAGTTCAGCATTACGCTGGGTAAGTTCCATCAAAAGAGAATCATTTTCAGCTTTCAGTTGGTCTTTACTTCCACCTGACAAGCCATCGCACGATGCCATAACGGCCGCACATACAATTAAAACTGCTAACTTTTTCATACGCTTTTGTTTTACGTTGGTTAATGAAGTTATTTAATCGTCTATTCCTGCTACTACTATTACTATTTCTCCACGCGGATCATTAGCTGTGAAATGCTCAATCAATTCAGTCAGACTGCCACGCACCGTTTCTTCGTGCATCTTCGAGATCTCCCGGGATACAGATGCCTGACGTTCCGCACCGAAATGCTCTGCAAACTGAGCCAACGCTTTCACCAGACGGTGGGGAGACTCATAAAACACCATGGTACGGCGTTCCTCTGCCAATATCTTCAGACGTGTCATGCGTCCTTTCTTCTGCGGAAGAAAACCTTCGAAACAGAATTTTTCATTCGGCAAACCCGAAGCAACCAAAGCCGGCACAAGAGCTGTAGCCCCCGGCAAACATTGTACTTCAATACCATTGCGAACACACTCACGCACTACCAGAAAGCCCGGATCAGAAATTCCCGGTGTACCTGCGTCCGATATTAACGCAACAGTTTCACCTGCCTTTATTCTATTAACAACACTTTCCACCATTTTATGTTCATTAAACTTATGATGGGATTGCATTGCGTTCTTTATTTCAAAATGCTTCAGTAAGATTCCGGAAGTGCGCGTATCTTCGGCAAGAATCAAATCCGCCTCTTTCAAAATACGAATAGCCCGGAATGTCATATCTTCCAAATTTCCTACCGGAGTAGGCACTACATAAAGTTTTCCCATATCCGTAACTGCTTTAACTAAAGTATTTCTTAAGAAGTTCTATAAAATCAACCACCGTTTCATTCTCTTCATCAGGATTAACGGTAGAAGAAAAGAGTTCCAATGCCTTTTCCAATGAAGGAGCAGCACCCAACTGGCGTATCACTTCATTCATACGGGCGGTATCACCACCAAAAATCTCGCGGGCAAAGCGAAATGAGTCATTCAGACTGATAGCATGCCGCAGATCAGTAGCCGGTTTTATCCGTTCTGCTAAAATAGGCGATGCAGAAGATATTATTGCGGACGGTTCAGACTCGGGTTTGGATTCGGACTCAGGCTTGGGAGATACGACCTCTACCGGCTTGGTGATTTCAACAACGAGCGGTTCTACAGGAGTCGGCTTTACCGGTTCAGGAGCAACGACCGGCTCGGAAATAACCACTGAAGCGACAGGAGCTTCAGGAATAACAACTACCTCTACGGGAGTTTCGTCCAGCTGTTTCTGCAAAGCATCCAGTCGCGCACGCATCTGCTGTATATTCCGTTTAGCTACCACCTTCAATGTAGGATTGGCGTCTGTTGCAAGAACTTTCATTAAATATTTCAGTTCCTGAATATCCAGTTCTATGTCGTCCAATAATGTCTGCATTTCCTTTCGCATCACAAATGTTAATGCCGCAAATGTAGAAATAAATAATGAAAAAATATCGGAAAGCCATTAAAAGTGTTATTTTTGCGGCTAAAATAAACATTTTAAAACAATGGTATTATTCTCGGAAGACCATATACAGGAAACCAATCGTAGAGGAAGAATTGAAGTTATATGCGGCTCAATGTTCTCCGGTAAGACAGAAGAACTGATCCGCCGTCTGAAGCGCGCTAAATTCGCCAAACAGCGTGTAGAAATATTCAAACCTGCCATTGACACACGCTATTCGGAAGAAGAGGTCGTATCTCACGACAGCCATTCCATTGCCTCTACACCGATTGATTCATCGGCAAGTATCCTGCTGTTCACTTCAGAAATCGATGTAGTAGGTATCGACGAAGCACAATTCTTTGATAATGGTCTGATTGATGTATGTAATGAACTTGCCAATAATGGCATACGTGTTATTGTAGCAGGTCTGGATATGGACTTCCGCGGTTTTCCCTTCGGCCCTATGCCCGGACTTTGTGCCATTGCCGATGAAGTATCCAAGGTCCACGCTATTTGTGTGAAGTGCGGACAATTAGCCTCCTTCTCACACCGCACTGTCAAGAACGACAAACAAGTCCTCTTGGGAGAAACAGCTGAATACGAACCCCTCTGTCGGGAATGTTATCTGCGGGCAATAAAGGGAGACCGGACTGCCGCCGGTGAATAAACTATAAAAAAGCAAAAGCCTTATGGAGCGTAAGAAAATTACATTCGACAGCTTTATCCGTGCTGTCATTCTCGGTGCTATCATCATTGGGGTATTAATGCTCCTGAAGCGATTGAGCGGCGTATTGCTTCCGTTCTTCCTTGCCTGGCTTATTGCTTATCTGATATACCCATTAGTAAGCTTCTTCCAGCATAAGCTACGCTAAAAAACAGAATAATATCTATCTTTTGCGCCTTGCTTACTCTCACTGTTATAGGAAGCGTTGCGTTCTATCTGCTTGTGCCGCCCATGATTCAGGAATTCCTGCGGGTAAAGGATTTATTGATAGAATACTTCAGCACCACTCATACAGCAAGCAATGTCCCCACTACCCTCTCCGAATTTATCCGGCAAAATATTGACCTGCACATCTTAGAGCAAATGTTCAGCCAGGAGAATATATTGGATGCCCTTAAAGTAACCGTTCCCAAGTTATGGTCGCTTATATCGGAGTCTATCAACCTCTTATTCGGGTTCTTCACCGTCTTCCTTATCCTATTATATATAGTATTTATTCTGCTTGATTACGAAAGCATTTCCGAAGGCTGGGCACACCTGATGCCAAAGAAATATCGGAAAACAGTAACCGGCATACTGAATGATGTAAAAGACGGCATGAACAGATATTTCCGCGGACAGGCATTAGTAGCTTTGTGCGTAGGCATTCTATTCAGCATTGGCTTTCTGATTATTGATTTCCCGCTAGCCATTGGTTTGGGATTATTCATCGGTGCACTGAATATGGTGCCCTACCTACAAATCATTGGTTTTGTCCCCACCATCATGCTTGCCATTCTGAAAGCTGCGGATACCGGTGATAATTTCTGGATCATCATAGCTTCGGCTGCCGCTGTATTCATAGTGGTACAAATCATACAAGATGGCTATCTCGTTCCTCGCATCATGGGAAAGATTACCGGTTTGAACCCAGCCATCATCCTGCTGTCTTTATCAATTTGGGGATCGTTAATGGGTATGCTGGGTATGATTATAGCTTTGCCGCTTACCACCCTTATGCTCTCCTATTATCAACGATACATCATTAATCAAGAAAATATTTATAAGACAGAAACCACTGAGGATCAACCAGTAGAAGGTATAGAAGAAAAATAATGCAAACTTTTTTCCTCATATTCCTTGCAAATTAAACAAAAGTAGCTATCTTTGCACCCGCTTAACAGCAATAAGGTCTGATTCGCTAGCTCAGCAGGTAGAGCACAACACTTTTAATGTTGGGGTCTTGGGTTCGAGCCCCAAGCGGATCACTGAAAAGCTGGACAAAACCAGACAACGAAAAGAAAACTCCCACAATACCAATATATTGTAGGAGTTTTTTCTTTGTATAGCGTCCATGACCCAAGATCTAAAAAGGTCACAGAAAGACACGCTTTCGTGACCTAAAATCAACGCAAAAGAGTAACCATTATATCCAATAATAAAGCCTCACCAGATGAAAAACGATTACTTCAGCTTCAAAGAGTATCAGAAAATATAATATACTCCCATTCTAGCCCTCCAGCATGCTTATGTTTAGGATCATTTTTACAACACAAACAGATTGCCGAGCTTATACTATATTTTTCAGCAGCTTCTCTAAATGTATTAAAAATCTCTCCTGTAGTGATACATCTTATTTTCCTGCTTCTTTGTTGTATCGTATTCTTCAATTTGCAACTTTTACAGCCACTTCTCCGCAATAAATTTCCCGGATATGCCTGCCAAGTCTTACCACATGCACTACATTGTACCACTATAGGTTTATGCCTACTTACATAGGTTCCTATAATTTTAATTGTAGGTAATAGCTTTGCGATTTCCTTAACAAAATCATCATGGGTCCTCCGTGCTTTATTGGCACATTTTGGACAGCCGGTTCTATTATGTTTCGCTACAAGATGATAGGGTTGGGTAGACCATATATAGCCGCATACTTTACATTTTATTCTTATAGAAGTATCAATATTGATATATTCTGCCAGAGGGATAATATTGGGCTGTAATAAATTTAATCTTTCAACAAAGTCATTTTTTTCTCACTCACTTGTACCAAGGTCCGAATTTAATCCGAATTCGGAGAGGATCTTTTTTGTTATTTCAATCAGTTTATCTGTATTACGGCGAGAAACAAGATCGCAATGTGTCACCAAGCAATTATCGAAAGGAACTGTTGCATCATCATAGTGGTCGTATATAGTTATGAGTTTGATACCTTTATCTTTGCACAATAGATGCTTTTCCCAGTCTTTCGCTACTATATTTTTATGCCAGTGCCACTAACCGGGTTCTACGGCTACTTCTAAATCAGGCACATATATGTCTAATTCAACCCCTATCACCGTTTTTTCTCTTGACATGACTTTAGATTCGCCCAGAATATGAGCAAATGAGTGATTGAAGCGGCATCAGTGTATGATTGTTTATATACGTTGCACCTTCGCTGGCTACAAGATTCGGATCGATTTTATGGAGACGTTCCAAAAATATCTCCATTGTCAAACGCTGAGACGCTCCTTTCTGGGATCGTCCACATTCCGGACATCCCCTGCCACTAAGAACATGTGCAGGAGTGATATCACACTCATGTCCACATTTCAAGAATCTGAATTTAGTTTTTTCGAGTGCCTTCGCATACCGACCAGTTATGATAACGTCATCTCTCTGGGATTTTAAGTCTTTCACAAACTCTGAATGAGATTTCAGTTTGACTCCGGCACACTTGGGACAACCATGTCCGTGCAATAGACTTCCTGCACGCGGCGACCATTCACAACCACATTTGTCGCATCTTACAGCAATTTTAGAGTTGTAATCCTTGTATATTCCCAAGACAGTAACTTTTAAATTCTTTGCTTTCAATTCATGACAGAAGTCTATATGATTTTTTTTCTTTGCCATATGACTAAAACCGGTCAAGTTATAAACTAAATGATATTCATCAAGCCGGTAATTATCTCAACCTGAATTTTACCATCTTTCTTGCAGCACATTTCTCAGTCAATTCTTCTATAGTCTGAGTTGCATATTGTTCTGATAGCCCTATTTCAGCTGCCAACGTAATGACGTCAGCAAGTGCAAGCTCTCCTTTTCCATTAATAGTCGTGGTATGGTAACCATTAAAACCGTTACTTAGCAAAAGGTCATAAGCCAGCGAAAGTTTCCATGATCCGTTAACCCATTGGAAAAATAAGTTTTTGGCATAATCATCCCTATTTGAAATCAATACATTGAAGTGATAATATATTATCATTTATTTCATCTTCCCCAATATCTTAGGAAACTGCCAAAAGAACAACAGCGTACAGCAAATTGCAGCCGTAGCATCAGATATAGCCTCAGCTGCATATACTCCGATCACTCCCATATAATGCGGCAGTATCAGTGCTAACGGAATCAACAGAATGGCCTTGCGGAGCAAAGCGATAAAGATGGATATCTTAGCCTGCCCCAATGCAACAAACATATTCTGACAGGCACGTTGCAAACCGAATATGGTCATACCACCCAGAAAGACAGGCATAGTCCAACGAACCGTTTCTATCAACCTTTCATCACTTGTAAAAGCAGATGCAACCGTTGAAGGGAACAGGATCATAAGCAGCATCAGAATCAGATTAAAAGAGAACATCGTGATCAGTGCAATACGGAAACAGTCCTTCACACGCTGCTTATCACCATGGCCATAATTGTAACTTACAATCGGAATAAAGTCTTGCGCAAACCCCGTCAGCGGCACACTGGCAAACTGCATCGAAGTCTGTAATATCGTCAACGCACTGACGTAAATATCTCCAAAATCTTTCAAGCTACTATTCAGCACAAAGCCCACCAAACTCTCTGTACTGGCCATAATGAACGGAGATACTCCCAGCCCCAGCATCGCAATAACAATCCCCCGGTTTAACTTCATATAGCGCCTCTCCAAAGGCAGAGAAGCCTTCCGGGAGAACAGGAAAGACAGTACCCATGCGGCACTGCAAGCCTGAGAAATCACCGTAGCCAAAGCAGCACCTTTCACCCCCATATCAAACCAGAAGATAAATATAGGATCAAGAATGATATTTAATAAAGCTCCGATTAAGACAGAGCACATGGCAATGGCAGGACGCCCCTGCGCATTGATAAAGGAATTCAGCCCGGTGGAAATCTCCACAAAAACAGTTCCCAGCAAATAAATGGAAAGGTAATCGACCGCATAGCCCAATGTATGTTCCGAAGCGCCTGTAAAGAGCAGGATAGGCTCCATGAAGGTATAGGCAATGAAGGAAGTAATTAAAGTAAATAGAATCAGCAAGGTAAAACCATTCCCCAATATCTTTCCGGCACGCTGGCGGTCACCTTGCCCGAGGGCTATGGCAGCCAGTGGCGCACCACCTCCACCTACAATTGCTGAAAAAGAAGAAATCAATACCACGAGAGAAATTGTTACCCCTACGCCTGCCAATGCATCCGTCCCAATACCCGGTATATGTCCGATATAGATATGGTCGACAATGCTATAAAGCAAATTGACGAATTGTGCTGCTACTGCCGGAAGCGCCATTTTGAAAACCAGTGGTAACATACGCTCGGTTCCCAGACGTTCTTCATATTTATTGATCATCGTGATTCTTCTTTTCTAAAAACAAGTGCAAAGGTATGAGAATTTCCACTCGCCCCAAAGGTAATGCGTGCGGCTTTTCCAAGAAACGGAAATAAATCATTTCCGTGTTTATTATTCATAAATCAAATATTCCCAGTCGAACTGTTTTCATGCTCTCATGTTCTTGTATAATATAAAAGCATAACAATGAATATAGATTCTCTTTTTGATCTAAGCGGAAAAGTAGCCATAGTGACCGGTGGTGGAGATGGCATTGGAAAAGGAAGTTGCGAAACACTCGCGCACTTCGGAGCTTCCATAGTGGTAAGTGATCTGGTACTTGAAAAAGCCCAGGCTGTTGCAAATGAAATCGTTAAGAATGGAGGTAAAGCGATTGCTGTAGCCTGCAATGTGCTTAATGACGCAGACTTAGTAAACCTGGTTGATAAAGCTGTCGCAGAGTATGAAACGGTCAATATCCTGGTCAACAATGCCGGTGGAGGAGGTGGCGGACGGGAGAATCCCTTCCAGATAGACATTGCTTACTTCAAGAGGGTATTCAACCTCAATCTATTCAGTGCATGGCGTTTATGCCAGCTTGTTGTACCTCACATGGCTGAATCGGGTTATGGAAGCATCATCAATATCACATCGATGGGCAGTATTAATAAAAGTCCGAATATGAGTGCTTATGCCTCTTCCAAAGCAGCCCTGAACCACATGGCAGGTAATCTTGCATTCGACTTCGGTCCGATGGGAGTACGTATCAACAACGTAGGTCCCGGAGCTACCAGAACCCATGCCTTATCTACAGTGCTGACTCCCGAAATAGAAGCAAAGATGCTGGAACATACTCCCATAAAACGTCTGGGCGAGGTGAGTGACATTACCGGAGCAGTACTCTATTTTGCCGCACCCGTCTCGCAATGGGTTAGCGGACAAACGCTGTTTGTAAACGGAGGGGGTATTCAGACACTCGATTGATATTTACAGATAATTCAAATCATAATTGGACATATAAAACAATGCAGCTATTCTACTAAAAGAATACTGCACTGCCTAAATAGAAATTAGCGATCCGATTTAAGTTTCTTCACCTCCTCCACGAGTTTTGAAAAGGATCTATCCCTTTTACGCTTTTCATGTTCGGAAGTGGAGAAATGCCACACTTCCCGTCGAAGTTTCTGATAACTCTCATAAACCTTACGGTCCAATATACCACTACTTACCGCTTCTAAAACGGCACATCCGGGTTCGCTGATGTGCTTGCAATCCTTGAAACGACACGATACAGCATAATCGGAAATCTCCAACACCTCTGCAAGAGAATCGGTATCATCAATGGCCAAACCAAATTCCCGGACACCCGGAGTATCGATTAATACCCCTGAACCGTCCATCAATACCATCTCCCGACGAGTGGAAGTATGTCTTCCTTTTCCCGTGGACAGACTGATATCAGACGTTAACAACACCGATTTCCCGCAAAGCGCATTCACCAGAGAACTTTTCCCTACGCCAGAAGAGCCGACAAACACAACCGTTTCGCCTGCCGATATAGACTCCCGCAATTGGAAAATCGTCTGAGGTTGATGAATACTTGTAAAAAACACCGGTATCTGACGGGCAATGTGCCTGATCTGTTCTTCGACTTTCTGCCTATCAAACCCTAAATCAGCCTTGTTAAACACCAATACAGGACTGATATTCTCTTCCTGCACCTGAACCATGAAACGCTCGGCTCTGCGAACATTGAAATTATCATCAAGACTTTGCACGATAAATGCCTTGTCGACATACGAGGCAATGGCCTGTTTATCGGCAACCGTTCCGTTTTTCTTGCGATATAGCGTCCGTTCGCGAGGCAGTATATCCACTATAATCCCTTTATGTTCGTCGAATGGTTGAAAAAGTACCCAATCACCGGTACAAGGGAGTTCAAAGTCTGATTTTCCATACATCATATTCCCCGTCAGTTCACACTGAAACAGACCGTTTTCTGAAATGACCTCATAGCATGTACGGTGTACGAATGAATCATAGCTCTATCTTTTTTGCGATGAAAAATGTATAACCGTAGAATGCTTTATACTTGCTGTACAGTTCTTCTTCATCAAACTGAAGCGAACTGAATTCTTCGGCGATCTTATTTCCCGCATATTTATGAAGGAAGATTTTCTGAGCTTCAATCTTTGCAGCAAAGTAATGCTCTGTCCAGCAATTTTCCGGCAGAATAAATGTAGCGACGGGAAGATAACCTGCTTTGTGTATCTTGGCCACCTGACCCGGAATCGTATCTATTTCAGGATACGCATTCACCCAGAAGTCATTGATTTCCGCAGGACGTTCGTCAGTAAACCACGAACTTTCAGAAACGGCAATATATCCTCCCGGCTTCAAATATCTACGCCACTCATTCAATCCCCGTTCAAAACCAATATTATAAATGGCTCCTTCCGACCAGATCAGGTCTAATTCCTCACTCTGAAAAGGAAGGTTATCCATAGAACCGACAATGCCTTTCACTCTGTCCTGCAAACCTGATTGCTTTGCATTGTGATTGAAGATATCAATAAAGTCGGGAAAAAGGTCAAGTCCGGTAATCTGTCCGGTAATATGCCCGGCCAATACCATTGTCTGTCCTCCTGTTCCGCAACCGATGTCGGCGATAAGGGACTTGTCGGTAAGGCTATCTATAAAGCTCAGCGCTTTCAGTGTTACGTCAGGACTTCCGGGCCCTTGGCGTTCCATATTGGAGAAGAAGTCACAGATTAATTGAAGTTCGAAATCGTGAATTGTTTTATTTTCGTTACTCATTTTCTTAATGTATTTTACGTACACGGAAAGCATAACAATGCCTTCATCATTGTACGCAGATTAAACTTGAATTATAATAATAGAAAACTACTCTCGAAAGGAGTTATCCGAGAGTAAACGAAAGGACAATCTGTATCAAAAACACAGATTGTTTATTAAACCAAATCCGATTTGAATGTCTTTGTCATGGTGCAAAGATAAATAATATTTTGATTTACAACAAATTTCGTGTATTCTTTTCACCCCTTCTTCACATAAACCCTGTGTGCTCCACGTCCGGCAGTATCAATGCCGGAATCCGGGAGGGCCGCCCATTCTTTCAGTTCATTCGTAGCAGTGGTGCGCAACAACCCGGTCAATTGCTGATATTCGCTGACAGTAAGAAAAGAATGTGACTCCAGATACTTTACCGCCAGTGCCAAACGCTGCTCCGGAGCATACTTTTGCGAAGAACGACGGGTTTTCCAAGGCGCCCGCTCCAACAGGCAGCGACCGTTGATGCGATACACCAGACTCATATCTACACGGAAATTGACTTTGCCCACCACGATGCTCTGTGCATTGCGATGCTTCGCTTTTTCTCCCGCTTCTTCCCGCTCCTTGCCTGTGCGCAGCATCAAAGCCGGAGTGAAAGTTCCGATGTCATCCAGTTTAACGGAGCGTCCCTCTGCCATCTGATGCGACATTTCGATGGCAAGTTGCTTCACAATTCCTATTATATCACCCACATTGAAGCCGCTGCTTTCCGACAGGTTGCGTGCCAGTTGTTCTGTTGAAACCTGGTCTATCATTGCAAAGCGTGGATAGAGAACGCGCTCGCCCGTCTTGTGAATGTCGGGCATTTCTTCCATTACATAGTATGCCATATCTTTTGTTTATCAGACATTAATAAAAAAGTTGTTCGCCATTAAAAGAAAAGCTGCTTTACATTGGGAGAAAAGTTGCTTTACTTATACTGCAAACTTTAGTCAGAAGTTACGGTTTTATAATCAGAACTTTCGGTTATACAATCAGAAGGTATGGTTTTACAATCAGAAGTTTCGGTTATAGTTTTCTCTACGGCAAAGGTAACTTTTACTTTAATGTAAAGCAAGTTTTTGACAGGGATAAAGGAAGTTTTTAGCGAACCTGCCATGCAAGCGGCATTTGACGGATATATAATGAATTCGGCCGATGAAGTTGAAGGAATGATTGAAAAGATAGCAATTTCGGACAACTTTTTATAAAAAAATCATAGGGCATGAATATGCTTATACATTTCTCCCCTATAGCTTTTCACAGTATAGGGGGCCCTATTGTTTTAAGTTCGTCGTAGTCAAGACTCATTTCGTCATAAGCAACATAAAGTTTGTCTAATAACTCTTTATTGAAGGATATTTTGATTTACCTTTACCTCCGTAACCAGGTACTTTCAGACAAATATAAGTAGACTAAATTAAACTAAGTGATAGTATTTTTATTTTCCGAACCTCCATCACCAAGGAGTAAGACATAACAAGAATTGGGATACTGTTTACACAATATCCTCAGATTCATAAACGGAATGTAGACTTTGAAGATTGGGAAAAGGTATTAAGGATAGAATGCCAGGGAATCACTCCGGCTGATGTTTCGGATATGCTACAGACCATCAATATTCACGCAACAGAGTTAGAGTGAAATTGATAAGAATGGTATCATAGGTGTCGGATATAATCACAAAATATTCCCTAATCATTCATTATGGAAAAAGGAGAGTTCTACCAGATTACAACAATTATATGTAAGATGCCAGTTCGGGGTTCAATACATAGTTCTGATAGATCACGGCACTTCATTTCCGCTCCATTAAAATCTATGTTCGTTCTTTGAAACATTTGAAATATAACCAGTTAAAATTCAGACATACAGCTAGGCAAGGAAAGAAAAAGCAAAAATTAAGAGATCTGTAATAATAATATATAAAGAAAAGATTTACCTTTGCTCCCCCTAAAAAAGAAAGCCAAAACTAAGAAATAATTTAGTGTTTATGAATACAAAAGTCAAAGGATATATATTGGGAGCCGTTGCTGCCGCCACTTATGGTATGAATCCCCTCTTTACCCTTCCGCTATATAGGGAAGGTATGAATCCGGATTCCGTTCTTTTCTTCAGATATCTGTTCGCCATTCCCATCTTGGGGATTATGCTCAAAGCGAGAGGCAGAAGTTTTAGTCTGAAACGGAAAGAAATATTGCCATTAGTCATACTGGGATGGTTGGTCGCCATATCTTCTCTTACCCTATTTCAAAGCTATAACTATATGGAAGCCGGTATTGCCTCAACGATACTGTTTGTCTATCCGATTTTGGTAGCACTGATTATGGCTGTCGCCTTCAAAGAGAAAGTCACATTACAAACAGTCCTATGTATCTTTCTGGCTTTAAGCGGTATAGGGTTACTTTATAAAGGAGGTGACGGTACAACCCTCAGTCTGGTTGGCGTTGGGTTAGTCATGGCATCAGCCCTCTCCTACGCTATCTATATTGTGGGGGTAAACCGGCCGATATTAAAAGACGTGGCAACACTTAAAGTTACTTTTTATGTATTGCTTTTCGGCCTGTCGCTTTTTTTAGTTCGTGTAGACTTCGGGCAAAGCCTGCACGTTGTCGATAAATGGTATTTATGGGGGAATCTGATTGCATTGGCTATCTTCCCTACAGCTATATCCTTTCTCTGTACGACGCAAGCCGTGCAATACATAGGTTCTACTCCTACGGCTATCCTTGGAGCTTTGGAACCTGTCACGGCTGTATTCTTCGGAGTAACGATCTTCGGGGAAAGCCTGACACCGAGATTGTGTTGCGGAATTGTATTGATCATCATGGCTGTGACGTTTATTATAGCCGGAAGCAATATTACGACGCATTTGGTACGGTTCAGGAAGTTGTTTCCACGATTACCGCTGAAGCACCCAAAAAATAGACAAAACAAGCTATCTGTTAGAATATCCTCCAAATCTACATTTTGACCATAGATTTAGGGGATTTACGAAAAAAGAACTATATTTGTTCCGAATTCTTAAAGCAGATATTTTGGGTACAATTCTTAAATTTGTTATTGCTTAATATTAGCCTCACAAACCACAGGCTAATTTCTTTCGTTTGAGTAATCCTACTCGGACAGGTTTTTCATTTTATCATTTTTAGTATTAACTACATTGTCTCTGCAAGGCAATTGTAATTTGCAATTCAGACTTTTAGCAGGTTTCGCAGCAACCGCCTGAAAGTTATGGATGCGCTGAATGCGAATGGAGAATTTCGTAAAGAACATTAAGCAAGATATAGAAGTAGAAATCAAAAGAATTGAGCAACAAGATATTGATATCCTTGATAAGATAAAGCAAATAGTCGGCTTCATACAGACTTCACTCGCCCGACTAAAAGCAACCGTTGCGGATTATCAGTTTATCAATTCCGAGGAGGAAATTCTTTTCTTTAAAGTCCGGAAACCACAAATATCCGGTCTACTGATATTTTATATCCGTCTGTATCAGATTGAAAAGAACCGGATTGGGAAATCACCGTCAGCTCAATATAAATATTTGAAGGAAGAATACGAAAGTCTGAAGAACGTCTCTTCAGACAAGAATTTCTATAACTATTATCAATCCGGTAAAACCGACTCAGATCATCTGTATTTCATGAGAAAGCATTATGATATCCTTGCGGATGTTCACTGTCACTCGTTGGACAGAGATACTTCTTTTTCCACTTTGCATGATTCCAGCGTAGCAGAGATCTTAGCAAATAAGCAACTCACCCATTATCTCTCCACAGAGATTGATGCATTATCGGAAAAACTGCATCTTAAGTTCACCTCCATCATAGAAAGTAAACTATTACAATGGACTGAAAGTAAAGTTTCATTAGTAGAATTCATTTATGCACTATATGCCGGAAAGTGCTTTAATAATGGTAACACGAACCTGAAAGACATTGCTTTCTGCTGTGAAGCTCTTTTTGATATTGAGATTGGTGATTTCTACCGGATATTTCTTGAAATCAGGAACAGGAAGAAGAGTAGGACACAATTTCTGGATAAACTGAAAGAGAAAATAACCCAAATGATGGACAAACTTGACAAGTAAACAAAGAATATTTCACTGCGTCTTGTGACATCTTGTGAATTATGCAAATAGCTAATATCCAACTTTGCCAAAAAATAGCTTAACCCGCAAAGAAAGATAATAGCTTATTTATGGAGACAACAATTACATGGGAAGTAAAGGCGAAGAATCCCCCTTTATTAATTAAGAAGTGCAGTCACTGCGATAGTAACCGATTTTATTGTAGCGACAAGTTCAGGATGAATGCTCAAAAGAAAAATATAGATGTATGGTTGATTTACAGATGCGTGAAGTGCGACAACACCTGTAACCTCACTTTGTTATCACGTAGTAAACCGGATTTGATTGACAAGACATTATTCCATAGCTTTTCAATGAATGATAAAGATACGGCCTGGAAGTATGCTTTTTCTACAGAAATGGAGAAAAAGAATAGCCTGAGACTGGATTATGGTAGCGTAGAATATGTAGTCGTTCCTGATACCTCATTTGAAGATTTGCTGAATCTATCCAATGAGGTTATCAAAATCCACATCAAGTGCGAGTTTGAGTTTGATCTCAAATTATCATCATTAATCAGAAGATGCTTCTCACTCTCTGCCAATCAGGTGAAACGTATGTTCGAAGATGGTATAATTATCATTTCAGGCAACAAACCACCCCAAAAACATAAGGTGAAAGATGGAGATATGATTCTGATACAAAAAGAAGAATTAGATAAGTCTGTCAACCGTTCCCTCCATGATATAGGGTAAGGATCGACGTATTTTCTCAACAGGCCAGTTCCACCATTGTATCTGTTGCAGCTTAGCGATTGTCTCTTCCTCAAATCGCATCCGTATTTTCCTGGCAGGTGTTCCTCCTACTATGGTGTAGGGAGGAACATCTTTAGTTACCACTGCCCGGGCTGCGATGACGGCTCCATCTCCTATATGCACTCCTGCCATAATAACAGCTTCATAACCTATCCAGACGTCATTACCTATAATGATATCCCCTTTATTATCCCATGCTGAGGCTACATTTTTCTTATTCAATCCCCATTCTTCAAAGAATAAGGGGAATGTGTAGTTGGACAAGGATCTCAATGCATGGTTGGCACTGTTAAAAAGAAACTTTGCCCCACAGGCAATGGAACAGAATTTTCCGATAATCAAGCGGTCTTGATTGATAGGATAATGATAGAGAACATTATTCTTCTCAAATTGGGTCGGGTCATTTACAAAATCATTGTATATGGTATAATCACCAACTATAATATTCGGATTATTGATAATGGTATTCAGATAAATAGTCTGATAATCATTGGTACGTGGAAATGTTTTCGTATTCATTGTAATTACTTCTTTTTTGTATGTTTAGTATTTTAATATCTTGTGACGGAAACGGTCACAATTAAGTTGGGCAACAAACTTAACTATTGCCCTATCATACTAAACGAAGCTATTTACAAAGTTGCCATTTCATTGTGATTAAAGACTATGGTTCATATCGCATAGCAAAGGTAGCAATTATTTCACTTCAAACTTCCCTTGCAACCTAATATCTTGTGAAGAGCTTCCCACCATTACAGCAAACGTACCCGGCTCTACTACGAAGTGATTATCCTTATTCCACAATCCCAACTCTTGCGGGGTAAGTACGAAATCAATCACTTTTTCTTCACCCGGTTCCAGATGGATACGTTCGAAGCCACGCAATACTTTTACATATGTAGTCACAGAACTCATCTCGTCATGCAGATAAAGCTGAACGACTTCATCTCCGGCTACTTTTCCTGTATTCTTCACTTTACAACTCAGCTTCACACTACCTTGTACACCAATGACCGGATTCTCTATCTTTAAATCACTATAAGCAAAAGTAGTATAACTCAAACCATATCCGAAGGGATAAAGCGTGCCGGTAACACGTACAAAACCTTTTGAATCAGAACCTGGTTTAAAAGGAAAAGCAAAAGGTATCTGCCCTACCGAACGGGGAAAGGTTACCGCCAATTTACCACCCGGATTATAATCACCGAAAAGTACTTGTGCCACAGCATCTCCCATAAATTCTCCCGGGAACCAAGCATGTACAATACCCGGAATATAACGCTCAGCCCAGTTGATGGTGGCGGCGCGTCCGTCTACCAGTAACAAGATCACAGGTTTGCCCGTTGCGTATACAGCTTGCAACAATTTTTCCTGTCGTCCGCACAAATCCAGATTGGTACGGGAATATTCCTCACGTACTGTCTTCTCATTTCCTCCCAGTACCATGATGGCTACGTCCGATTCCTTTGCCAAGGCTACAGCCTCATCCATCATAGCCTGTTCTTCCTGATCCAATGGTACTTCGTAAAGCTCGCTCTCCGGAAAATATTTATCAATAATGTCTGTTCCTTTTGCATAGCGAACCTCTGCATCAGGCAAATACTCTTTTATTCCCTGATATACCGTCTTTATCGGAGCATTAGCCGGACCATAACGACAAATCAGGTTCTGCACTTCATTCGCATTAGGACCAATCACTGCTACTTTCTTCAAATCTTTGGAGAGTGGCAGGATATTATTCTCATTCTTCAATAAAACGATAGATTCTAAAGCCGCTCTCATGGATACTGCCTGATGTTCCTTGCTATGTACCACCTTTTCAGGATGTTTGGCATCTCCCTTATAAGGATTATCAAACAACCCATCCCAAACTTTACCCGCAACACATCTGCTACACGGCTATCAATCGTCTGCATGGAAACCTTTCCTTCACTAATAGCCTGCCGAAGCGGACGAATGAAGTTCTCGGGCAAAGTAAAGTTAGTACGCACATTCAGTCCCGCATTTACTACCTGGGCAGCTCCATCTACAGCATCGGCAGCCACCTGATGCTTGGAATAAAGAAATTCTACCGCTTCACTGTCAGACACTACATAGCCTTTGAAGCCCCATTCGTGGCGAAGTATTTCAGTAAGGAAATGATAGCTTCCGGTAATCGGTTCACCATCATAGTCATTATACGAACTCATGACTCCCAATGCTCCGGCTTCGCAGAAAGCCTTACGGAAAGGTTCGATATAAAGAGTCCGCATCTCGCGCGGTGCTACGTGTGGATCGGTACGGGTACCGGCATCACGCCCACCGACAGGGATACTATATACTGCAAAGTGTTTGGGAGTGGCAACCAGCCCTTCTTGCTGAAGTCCTTTAATCATCCGTTTTCCAAGTTCTCCCACCAGAAAAGGATCTTCTCCATAACATTCTACTACACGTCCCCAACGCGGATCTTGTGCAATATCCAGAATAGGAGAATAAATATTAGTATAACCTAATGCTTTTGCTTCTTCAGCGGTGACCTGAGCTATTTCACTGATCAGTTCCTTATTCCAGGTAGCCCCCTGTCCGCATTGGGCAGGGAACATGGTGGCCCGGTCATGACAAAGTCCGCGAATACCTTCGTTGGTGAAATCGACAGGTATTCCCAGACGGGTCTGCTCCACAAACCATCGCTGAATGGTCTGCCGATTTTCTACACTATTCACATAAGGATATGATAAAGAAGAACCGAAACGTCCCAAGCCATTGGCTTGTTCATCTATATTGGCTATACCGTCCTTCCAGATTTCATCTTTCCACTTCTCAGTAGGAAGAGAATCTTTCAGTACACGTCCGGACCCGTACAAGGTAGCCATCTGGCAAGTTTTCTCCTCCAAGGTCATCTGCGACAGCAGGTCTTGTACTCTTGCCTCTATCGGTGCCGAAGGATCTTCGTAGATATCCTTCACACCGTTCTTGTTAAAATCAATCCAGCCTTTCTTATATATACCGGGATTATTACCCGCATACACACCCGCACAAAGCGATACAGCAATACATAAAGCGATTCTTCTTTTCATAGCATCTTTTTAGTTTTCCATTTCAAATATTAGTTCTCCACCCTTCATCAAGTCGAAATGAGAGAATCTCGGTTCCGCCAAATCCTCACCATTCAACTTCATGGAGCGAATATACTTATTTTCCACACTATTATTCTTCGCTTGGATTACAAAATCTTTCCCATTACTCAAATGAATAGTCACTTTATCGAATATCGGACGGCCAATTTCATAAACCGGGCGGCCCGGACAGAACGAATAGAATCCCATAGCACTCAATGCATACCAAGCAGACATTTGTCCAACATCCTCGTTTCCGGAAAGCCCGTTAGGATCATTATGGTAGAGTGTACGAAGAATATGGTCTACTAAAGCCTGTGTCTTGCGAGGTGCACCGGCATAATTATAAAGGTATGGAATATGATGACTTGGCTCATTGCCATGTGCATACTGGCCAATCATTCCGGTAACATCGGCAGCGGCGTTCGGATCACCCGTCAGTTCGGAACTTGTAGTAAATAAAGTGTCCAGATGGGCCTCGAAAGATTTCTGTCCTCCAACCAGTTCCATCAGTCCTTCTACATCTTGTGGAACAAACCATGCCCATTGCCATGCATTCCCTTCTACGTAATTACTGGGACGTTGCACGGATGCCGGATCAAAAGGCGTAATCCAACTGCCATCGCTCAGACGTCCCCGCATCAGTTTAGTTTCCGGATCAAAATAGTTCCGATAGTTCCTGGAAAGCTCCATATATTTATCATAAAGGTCTTTACGATTATGCTCCTTCATCATCTGGGCTATCAGCCAGTCATTATAAGCAAATTCCAGTCCTTGTGAAACAGAACCACCTACCTTATCGCAAGGAATATATCCCAGTTCATTCTTATATTTAATGGATACAGGCATCAGTTTCCCATTCAGAATCTGGCGATCCATCATCGGCGTAACACCCGTAGTATCATATACCGATGAACGTATGCACGCTTCCAGTGCCTTCTTTACATCAAAATCGCATTGTTTCTTCATCATAGCGTCGGCTATGACAGAAACGGCGTGGTAACCGATCATAGTACCGGTTTCATTAGAAGCCAGTTCCCATTTAGGCAAGATGCCACCCTCATCATACTTACGAAGCAGTGAACGAATGAAAGCCTGATTCTGCTCTGGTGTAACGATGGTATAGAGAGGATGAGCTGCACGGAAAGTATCCCAAAGAGAGAACACCGTATAATTTGTATAAGAAGCATCCTGCTTAATCTCATGCCCCATTGTACGGTAACGCCCATCTACATCGGATGCCAGGCTCGGCTGGATAAATGCATGATACAGTGAAGTATAAAATACAGTACGGCTATCATTGTCCGAGGTTTCGATATCAATCTTTCCAAGGGCTTCATTCCAGGTAGTATTCGCCTGTTTCATGACACCTTCAAAGTCCCAATTGGGGATTTCAGCCTCTACATTCAATCGGGCGCCCTCTTCGTCCACACTTGAAATACCTACCTTTGCCAATACGCGTCCGTCAGCAGGGAGATTTCTAAAACTCATCACTGCCTTAGCGGTATTGACCGTTACAGATGTACTATCCGATTGATACTCAGTTCCCGAATACAATTTATAATCAAACGGACTGGAAAACACTGCATAGAAATATACATAGTGACGCTTAGCCCAACCAACAGTATATTTCATTCCTGCTATGGTAGAATCATTCACCACACGAATCTGAGTAACAGGATGCTGATGACCATGAATGGTAGGTTCCATATCCACAATCAGACGGGCATCACTTGCCTTAGGGTAAGTATACCGATGCAGGCCTGCACGCAAAGTAGCGGTCAGTTCCACATTGATAGAATCATCCTGCAACAGTACTTGATAATATCCCGGCCGGGCACTCTCTTGTTCATGCGAGAAACGAGAACGATAACCTTCATCCGGGTTTTCTGCTGTCCCGGCAATCAAAGGTTTCTCGCCGACTACGGGCATAAAGAGTATATCGCCATAATCTCCAATACCCGTTCCACTAAGATGGGTATGGGTAAAGCCCATGATGGAAGTATCGTCGTAATAATAGCCGGAACAGGCATCCCAGCCAAAGAGACGGGTATCCGGACTCAACTGTACCATTCCATGGGGTAAAGTTGCACCAGGGAAAGTGTGACCATGTCCACCAGTCCCTATAAATACATTCACGCTATCGGTATACTCCTTTGGGAGATCCTGTTCTGCACAGGAAAACAATCCGATTCCTGAGGCCAACAACAGCATGCAGAGTTTATTCTTCATAAAATTATATGTTTTTGTATTATAAAAGCAAATATTTATATGTTAACAATCAGTCGTTACTTGATACGTGTAAGATTCCAATTAGCTTCAACCTTCATAGCCTTCCCTTTCATGCGGATAATCAGTGGATAACAAGGCTTTACTGCTACATCTCCCGCACCCGGTCCATCTTTAACGGTTGGATTGGCCGGTATCCCCGAAGCCTCGCCCAATACCACTTCCATCACTTCTCCCTCAGGAATATCGAATTGTACGGAAGCAGAAGAAGTGCGGCAAGTAAAACCAGATTTATGAGGATAGGAGAAAATATTATGAATCCGTTCATGTACCTCGCTGCCTGTCAATGTAGTTGCTGTCGGCTGTCCATCCATAAGCGGTTTCTCATTGAACAGGATGACATATTCGTATAAATGAGAAGAATCGGATGTACAAGTATATACATCTTGCAAATGTGTACCTTTTAAGTCCAGGCTCCGTTTCATCCTGACTCCGGGATAAGCTGTAGTGGTTTCTGCCTCAGCATATCCTCCGTCAGAACGGGGATTGAACTTCAAAAGTTTACCCACACTCCTTTTCTGATCCTTAGCATCCACAGTCACCGTATTGTGCGAAAGAGTACGCTTATACCATTTCAAATAATCCGGAACTCCATAACCGGAAGTTCCGAAGTCAGATACCAGCTCATTCTTACCATCATGAATCGTAATGGAAAGTTTATCCGGATGACCGTGTCCGATACCTTCTCCACCAAATTTCAATACAACGGTGCGTGTATCACTACGTAATAAGCAGAAACCGGAAGTATCAAATGAATAACTCTTCTGTAACAGACTCTCTTCGGATGCTTTTATCAACTGGTTACTTAGCAAAGCTTCGGGATCCAGTCTCTTTTTCTGAGCATAAGTCAGTTCCAGTACACGTTTCAGGAAAGGATCGTTATACCGGGCATTTCCTACTTCATACAAAGCTGATTGAGACAGAAGATTAGCCCCATACCATCCATCACTATGTGCAGGGAAAGATAAATCTGGATATGTACCCTTTACCGGTTCCACAAACATATCGTGCAAATCCTTATCAAACAGTTTTATCCCCCGGCATTTTACTGCATTAGCCGTGAACAGCAAGGCTTCCAACGGATAATAATGATAATGGGGAGACCCCTCGTTTATCCAGCCGTCGCTATTTTTATGTTTTCCAATCAGGTAATGGTAGCCATACTTATCCTTATTGATTGCTACATCGACAATAGAATCATTTTCCAAAGCAATGCCTAAGGCAGCCAATCCACTATTATGCCACATCTGCCAGTTAGCTCCGGCCGGACGATGCAACAATAAAGTAGCAGCAGGTTGCAGATATCCTTCTTCTATCGCTTTGACCTCCTCTTTCGACAAAACAGGTTTAATAGCCATATAGGCCATTGCCACTTTAGTAGCCCAGTTAGCTTCATCCAGACTCTGAGCAAATGCTTTTCCACTATGTTGATCCGTAGCTTTCCTGCCGGAGTTATGCTCGAACCAACCGGCATACTTACCTGCATAATCCAATAACATGGTACGGATATAATCAGCATATTGTCGTTTTCCGGTGGCCAGATAAAGGTACATACACTGATACATATAATCTCTGTTCAGCATGTGTACTTCATAAATCCACGCCCAGTCATAACGATTGTTTCCAATCCACTCTTTATCGCAAGCCGAGCAATATTGTGCCAAAGGCTTATCCCAACGGAAAGTAAATTGCAGATTATGTACGGGACAGAAGTAATCATGAAAATGTCCTCCTTCTTCTTTAGGTACTTCCAGCGAATGCTTACGTCTTTCTTTCACTTTCTGTTCCAAATCGGCTATGATTTTCTTTCCCCACTGTGTTTTTGCCGATGAGCGAATAGCAGCAACGTCTTCATCAGAGAAGAAATAAAAACCTTCGTTACCTTTCTTGGCTATAATTGACCAATCGCCGGAATAATAAGCCTGATTCAACAAACGAAGTTTCGCCTCATCTCCCTGCCGGACAAACAGATTCTCCAAATCCTTATATAAATAGAATTGCAACCAGTAACCACGGTTATATTTCTCGCGAGTAGTGGAGGCTTGCATCCATTTAGCATACCAAAGAGGCTCTACTCCATATTGGCGTGCCACCTGAATGGCTTGTCCGGCATTCTTCCAGATACCTTCCGACATCCGTTTACCTAACGCTACATAATCATTATAGGTAAATTTTGAAATATCAATCACCTCACAGGTGTCGTCAATACCCAGTTCTTTAAAGTCAATCACGGTCTCCATCTTTGTATCACCATCGAGGTCATATTCAATATGATCGAAGAAACCATTGTTGTCACGGTCACTATAAAGTACAGTAGCAAAGCGCTTCGGGTCACGGAAGTCCATCCACATACGATCCCATCCCTGGAAGTATTCCGCATTCTGGTCGATACGCCAAACACCTGTTTCCGCCCCATACAAGTGCAGGCGACCGTCAAAATGACTGATATAGAGTTGAGCATTACCCGAATTATCCATGTCCCACTCACCTCGGTCACCAGCGGCATCACTCTGTTTATTATTATCTATTCCCCCTTTATTCCATCCTACTTTAAACGGATCCTTAGGATCATAAAACTCTACACGTTCCCAACGGCTGCAATCGTCATCTTCATCATATACAAAGTTTATACGGTTCCATTTGCCACGCTGGAAGATGAGTTCCTGTGCACTGTCGTGGTCGGGATAAATCAGTTCCGTCAACTGGCGATAGCGAGGATCCATAAAGAACTTATCAGCCTCCGGCATTCCACGCAGGTTTTTAATGGGGTGAACCTGATCCATATAATCGAATCCTTCTCCCTGGAAACCAATCGTGAAATCAAAGTCAAACTCATTACCGGTAGTATTATCATTATCAATGTCTACAGCAAGCGAAACCCAGTCTACGCGTCCTTCTACCTGACGGTTCACATAACTATTAGAGGAGGCATTCGGATCATGAATTTTCGGAGAATCTAATAAACGGATAGCCATTTCTGTCCTATTATCCTTATCCGGATCATAGAACAGGAAAGGGTTCTCCCAATTCAAGCGCAAATCCTTCATATCATACGTAGAAGTATGTATCTTCATGAAAGCAGACTGACCACTATAGTCCTCATAGAAATCGGACAAACCGCTACGATCCCAACATTGAAGAGTAAAGTTATTCCAATTAATATAATTGAAAACATTATCATGATCTAAATCGAGCATAATCATGTAATGCCCGTTGGGCCATACTTCTCCCGTACGTTCTTTCGGATACTCTACAACAATCTGCATGTCCGCCTTCCCGTCTCCATCCGTATCCACCCAGTCGATAATCAAGTCGCCCTGACCTCCATAAATGCCATCTTTGTTGCGGTCAATCAACAGGCAATCATTCACCATATCACCTTCCAGGTCCCCTTCTTTCATATTGCCGTCATCATCCAGCCACAAGATGGGTATATCGTTGTGGGTGACAGACTTAATAGCATCCGGTTTCCCGTCTCTATTCAGGTCCAGATACTCCGGTTTATAGCCGGAGGGCGGAGGCGGCAAGCGTAGAGGCATCAATTGGGTACGTAGGTTCCAATAGTTCTTCTTTGTCTCTTGTGCCCAGCTTTTCCCGGCTACTCCTACCCAAAGGAACAGAACGGCACAAGCTATTTTAAATAAATCTCTTTTGTTTTTCATGATATTCCCTTATTACCAGTTATCTGTTCTGAATGAAGATGCCGGAAGACCGGACATATTATAAAGGCAACCCTTTATATAATCCTTAAAAGCATAACGCACCGCGACAGGTTGTTCCACTTCCGGGCTTGAGACAATAACCGTTTGCGCATCTTTACCAAAACGTGCATGGGCGGGATGAAATACTCTATCCTCGCCGGCTACTTCAAAACCATTCAAGGGTTGCCGATAAGTAGTCAGCCCTTTGCCCATTTCATCAAACGACAAGATAATCTTGTTGCCCTCCGTCTGCATAGATTTATACAACGGCCCTGTTACCGGAAAGCCCTTCTTACCATAAGTACGCCCCAAGGCCAGATAAGCAAACCGATTGCCCACCGTTTCTTTCTCCATAGGGTGGATAGTGCGGTCATCGCCAACATCCGTCAGCACAACCATACCCGAAGAAGGAATAAGATGAAGGCATTTCACTTGTGCTTCACGCAGGTAAGCCGAATTCTTGCCTTTCCCCTCTCCTTTATTATAATTGAACGGAGCAATCTGGGCATAGTAGAAGGGAATTCCCCTATTCCCCATTGTTTGCGCCAGTCGCTCACCAATGAGGGAAACAACTGCGTATATAAATCAGGTGCGTCCACATTTGCTTCCCCTGATACCATAAACATCCCCGAATGCCATATCCGACCACAGGACTCAACATTCCATTATAAAGAATAGAAGCATTATGCACATCCGGCAAGTCTTTGTAAGGCGCCACACCTTCTTTACTCATCCAGGCTTCCACCCGTGAGCCTCCATAACTGGCATGGATAATGCCTACGGGAATACCCAACACCTGATTTAGTTTACGTGCAAAAAGTATCCCGCAGCCGAAAACTCGGGAACTGTCTCCGATGAAGCTTCCTGCCACCCACCTTTACAATCAGTCAACGGTTCTGAGGTCATTTTGCTTCCTACTGTAAACATACGTATTCCGGGATTTCCTGAAGTCACAATCACATCCAACGAGCCTATCACCGGATCACTGTAACGACCGCCTACACGCATATCCATATTAGACTGACCGGAACAGAGCCAGACCTCACCAATCAATACATCATTAATTTGTACCGTCTCGCCGTCACTCACCTCAATGTGGTAGGGACCGCCATACACCAGTGTTTCCACTTTTACTTTCCAGCTACCCGATTCATCAGTCGTTACTGTGTATTTTTTGTTATTCCACGAAGTCCTTATAGTAACCTTCTGCTGTTTCCGGTCACTGTTTCCCCAAATGGCAACTGAACTTTGTTGCTGCAACACCATCCCATCCGAGAAAAAGGACGGTAATGTTATTCGTGCCTGTACCCCGCCCGCCCAAAGCAAGAAAGATACAAACAGGACTATTATAAAGCAGGATCGTTTCATAAGTTATTCTCTTACGGGCATCTTAAACGTCAGTGGAGTCTCTTTCCTGAGCATGCGGGCAGCCTCACCTGTCAACCACAGATAATGGTCGGAAGGCTGTCCGTCCATATCAATAAACTTAGCCACATCACTAATCGGATGGTCTCCCGTACATTTAAATATGGCAGTTCCCTCATCCACTTCATCAAACATGGCCACATAAATCATCTCGGCGCCCGCCAACATTGCAGTAGAAAGCTGTTGCCAATAGAAGCGTCCTCCCTGACGGGGAATACTACCAACAGGCTTCACGTCATCCGGGAATTCCAGTTTGCTAAGATTGTGCCAACTGAATCCGGGAGTTACGGCAGGAACATAATCTACGCCATTCTCCTTACACCAGCGGATATCTTCAATCACCAAGTCACGGAAGCGGTCCATGTCGTTATGCAACAAAGGAGAAAAACGCTGGACAGTCCATGGCAGAACTATATCCGCTTTCTTAATCACTGTATGCAGATAGGGATCATTGATACAATCAGCCTCCAGATTACGCCAGAAAGTAGGAACACCCAACATCACCGTGCAACCACCATAAACAGGGTCATTCTGCAAGAAGTCAATCAAACGGTCTAAACCGATGTTTCTGATATTATAAGGGCGGTCGGGAAAACCAACTCCCCATATAGCTATCACGGGCTTTCCATTATGATGCAGATAAGTCTTTTTCCCCGCCTGATTCGTTACCTTCTGATTGTCTACCAGCTTTTTCCAGTCTTCCATAATCAGGGAGCAATCTTCACCTGACTTTTTTCAACCCGGACAAATCATACATGACAGCTATGGCGCGGTCATACTTTGAAGCCGCTTCCAAGGCATTCGCTAAAATACGGTTCGGTACCGAGCTTTGCTGGTCTCCACGAGTGTAGCTAAAAAAGCGTTGCACAAATACTCCATCTACGCCATACTCCTTCATCCACTTGAAGTGCAGGTCGACAGTAGACTTGTCCGCTGAACTGAATACACGTGCCTTTCTTCCATCGGCATGCCGGAAAGACGTCTCATAGGTCTTTTCATATTCACTCACATCGGGCCATGCGTCGATAGTGCAATGTTTCTCATCAAATAGCTTTCCGGTCCCATAATGGCCATAGCCTTGATTGGTTCCATCCTGCGGGCCGCGAAACCAACCTTGGTATCCTGCCATAATCAATCCTTTGTAACTTGGATAAGAAGTTTCCTGAGAATGTTTGGGACCGGCATAAGTCAACATGCTCATGCCGAGGATGCCCAAAGTAACGAATAACTTATTCTTCATAATTCACTTTAATATATCTGTTATTAAAAAAACGTTCTACCTATCTCTTTAATCAATCTGTGGGGCCATCCATCAGTAAATCATGCTCCTTTTTCTTTGTATTCCCGTTCTGCGTATCCGCTTTGTCCACCTCAATACCCATTACCTTGAACAGGGATTTCCAGAAAGCACTTGTTTCCTTCGTCCACAAGCGATAGTCGATAACGGAAAGAACCATATTTACATTTCCGAAAGCGTATGTGGCGAGGGCCGCTCCTTCCGGTTTCTTCAAGGCTTCGTACAGAACCACCTGTGCACACTTCCAGTGTTCGGGCGTGTTGTTGAACAAAGTCCAGTCCGTACGTGAGGCACTGAACACGGTGTTTCCTTTTTCTATCAGTTCTCCGGTCATGCCATGTTTCAGGATATAGCGGTCGCCGTCCATTTCACCGAAATAGAGGTCGGGGAGTTCAAAGTAGCTTCCCCAAGCGGTATTCTTATTGGTTTCGAGGGCGGATGCACGACGGTCTGTCAGCTTCACATCTTCCGGCAACCATTTACAGAAGGCATCACTCAACTTACTGCCGGAACTCAAGGCAAGCAGCATACCGCCCTTTTTCTGCCATTTCTTCAGCACGGGCTGAAGCTTCTGCAAGTCTTCCGCCGTCACGTTTTCGACATCAATAATCCAGAGATTGGCTTTTTGGGGAGTATCGATCAGGGATACACCAACTTTCGCAAGGAAATCAAGCAGTTCCGGCCGGACGGTGCCAAGCATATAGGCAGCCTTGTAGAGCGGCAGGGGCATTTCGGGCTTTGCCGGATGCTTCACTTCTTTGTAAGGTGCCCATGTGCCGCCTTTCAATGCAGCCTGCAAGGCTTTGAACATAGGCAACGGTTTGTATAGAGGAAGTTGTGGGTCGAGCCCCGGATTGAAAGTGGTGACGTAGGGCGGCACGCGCTCATACTGATAGCCCGGCTTGCCTTCTTCGTAGAGTTTTCCGGCAAAGACGCCGTCCGTCATGTCTGGCAGGCGGTTGAAGTCATGGTAGCCCAGGTTCATGTGTTCCAGTCCGAACCAGCAGACTTCCGAAGGTGAGTAATAAGAAAGGTATGGAAGGGCCATCTGCTTCACATTCTGATATACATCTATTGCCAAGGCTTCGCTGCGGCCTTCGTAAGACAAGAAAGCCCGTTCGCCGATAAAGGGGTAGAGCTGGATGGGGCGTCCGTAGTAGGTGGCGCCCGACTCGCCGACAATCAGGGGTTTATTCAGGTCCTTGGGCAGGTCTTCCAGTTTCAGGCCATGCGAGAAGTGCTTGCTCCACACGGGCAGGCGTCCGTCCATATCGCGGTCGCCGTCCAATGTGATAAAGTCACGGGTGGAATCGATTTTTTTGGCACTCAACGTCAGTTCCACTAACTTGTCATCCCAAACGGCGGCCACTTCTTTCGTCGGCTTGTTGAGCAAGGCGATGGCGAAGGTTTCATTTCCGGCACTCCAACCGATGACGGAAGGATGGTTCCGGTCGCGCAGAATCAGTCTTTTCAGATGCTCGTGCGAACGCTGCCAGGTGAGGTCTTCTTCAAAGTTCAGGCGGATGGAGCTGCCGAACAAGGCGGTTTCATCCAATACCATCAGACCCATTTCGTCTGCCAGGTCGTAGTACACCCGCGGCCAGGGCTGTGCATGTGGACGGACGGCATTGCCTCCGAAGTCCTTTATCATCTGATACCACGCATACGCAAAACGCCGCGAACAGATATAGGCACTGAAGGGATGCTGAATATCTCCGAAGCACTGTATCTTCTTGCCGTTCAACTGAAACTCATCGCCCACCAGCTTGAGCTGGCGCCAGCCGAAGCGGGTGGCTTTACAGTCGTACGTCTGCTTCTTGTCGCCGAGGCTTAGTAATAAGGTATATAGGTTGGGGGTATCCGGAGTCCAGTATTTCAAGTTATTGTCCACCTTCTGGCGCACGGTGACGGTCTTGCTTTCGCCTGCGCGGAGGGTTATCGGTTCGGAGGGGATGGTGAGAGCGGTCTCGCCCAGACTCCAGTTTATTTCGGGAGCGGTCAGCACGTCTTTGCCGGCATGGTTCACCCATTCCTTGACTACGCCGTTCAGGGCAATCTTCTTATTCTTGGAAGAGAGATTGGTCAGGGCAATCTCCAAAACCAGTTTATTCCGGTCTACCCAGGGCTGCACGAATACGTCTGTTATCCGCACTTCGGGCACTCCGAACAGATAGACATCCTGCCAGATGCCAATCAAATCATCGGTGTTGGAACCTGTGGGGTAAATGGCACCCATCTTCGTATATACAGGGTGCGATTTATCGAACAACTTGGTGTGGCGTACACCGACCAGCAGTTCATTGTCGGCATCACGGTTTACGTAATCGGAAATATCGGCATTGAAAGGAAGGTGCGAATCGAAGTTATGGCAGACTTCTTTGCCATTCACAAGCAACACGCAGTCTCCGGCAACGGCTTCAAAATGAAGCAAGAGGCGTTTCCCGTTCCAGCCGGCAGGCACGCGGAAGTTCTTACGCAGCCAGCCCATACGGGTGTGCTTCCAATTGTCCGGATAGCTTGGGTAGTAAACGGAGCTGGGCGTGTAGGGATTTCGTGTACCTTCGCCTACGTTGCTGCCTCTTCCCCAGTCGTTCACATTGATGGCGGAAGGTATTTTTATCTTCACCGTTTCCCATTTGTCAGCTTGGGGGGCGGGTAGTTCTGGGGCTATCCCCGTACCGCCTTTCCAGGAAGAAGGAACAGGCACACATTGCAATTCCCAATATCCGTTCAGGCAGACTTCATCACGATAAGGTTTTTCTTGTGGAGTAATCAGCCCTTCAGTCGGTGAAAAGTCACGGGGAAATATTACTTTTTGAGCTTTTGTAATCGCTATCCCAAAGAACAAAAGAAAAATATTTAGTAAAGTAAATTTTAAGAACGCACTATCATTCATAATTATTAGATTATAATTTTATGATGGCAAAGTAAGTCCCATGCACTTAAATTATTACCCCATCTACAATTAATTACATATTAAAATCATCTTAAAAACCACTTTTTAAAGTTTATTAAACCAGATATTGGATGCAATTAAGACAAAATTAAGCGAAAGGTAACACCCCGGACTTACTTTTTGCATGTAGTTTATAGCTCTCTAATTTAACTACTAATAAAAACATCATGAAAAAATTATCCTTAAACTGTATGAATGAAAATTCATCATTGCACTTTCCGCTTCTTCTGATAGCACTCCTGCTTTTCTCAATCTCCGCAGAAGCCAAAGTAAAACTCCCCGCCGTGCTTGCCGACAACATGGTGCTGCAACAGCAAACCGACGTCAAACTCTGGGGACAGGCGCAACCCAAAGCCACCCTGATCGTTAAGACCTCCTGGAACAACAAAACGTATAAGGCGACAGCCGACAATCAAGGTAAATGGGAACTAAGCGTCGCCACTCCCCCCGCCGGAGGTCCCTACGAAATAACCTTCAATGACGGCGAACCGCTCACCCTAAGGAATATACTGATAGGTGAAGTATGGTTCTGCTCCGGACAGTCGAACATGGAAATGCCCATGGGCGGCTTCGACCGTCAACCGGCGCAAGGCACCAACGACATCATAGCCAAAGCCAAAGCATCCACTCCCATCCGCATTTATAATACAGACTCCAAAGACGGAAGATGGATACGCCAGTCCAGCAAGACCCCGCAGGAGGATTGCCTGGGAGAATGGCTGGAGAACACTCCGGAAAACGTGTCACATACCAGTGCGGCGGCTTACTACTTCGCCCGGTACATCCAGGAAGTGCTGGACGTTCCGGTCGGCATCATTATCTCCACCCTCGGCGGTTCCAAAGTGGAGGCATGGATGAGCCGGGAAGCCATATCCCCGTTCAAGAGCATCGACCTCTCCATTCTCGACAACGACGAAAAGATAAAGAACCTCACCAATACTCCCTGTGTGCTCTACAACGCCAAGATTGCCCCTTTCCTCAACTTTGCCATCAAGGGCTTCCTCTGGTATCAGGGAGAAAGCAACCGTGACAATGCCGATTTATACAAAGACCTGATGCCTGCCTTCGTCAAAGACCTGCGCAGCAAATGGAACCGAGGTGAGTTTCCGTTCTATTTCGTGGAGATAGCTCCTTTCAATTACGAAGGTACCGACGGGACTTCCGCCGCCCGCATGCGCGAAGTGCAGTTGCAGAACATGAAGGATATTCCAAACAGCGGCATGGTGACTACCCTGGACATAGGCCATCCCGTCTTCATCCATCCCATGGACAAAGAGACCGTAGGTAACCGCCTGGCACTTTGGGCACTGGCGCAAACGTACGGACGCAAGGGATTCGGCTATGCAACTCCCATCTATAAATCAATGGAAATATCGGGAAACAAGATATATATTAATGTAGAGAACGCGCAACGGGGACTTTGCCCCATGTGGACTTCGCTCGAAGGATTCGAGATAGCCGGTGAAGACAAGGTTTTCTATCCGGCTTTTGCAGAAATAGAAACTAGTACCACCCGCCTAGCGGTATCGAGTGACAAAGTGCCGCACCCGATAGCCGTGCGCTATGCTTACAAGAATTATACGACGGCAAGTGTATTCAATATCTACGGTCTGCCGTTGGCTCCTTTCCGTACCGATAATTGGTAAGAGCTATGAAAAGATAATTCGGGAAATCAAAACGGTAAGAAATTATTCGAAAAAGAAAGGAATGAATAATAAAACGGACTAATATTTTACGCATATTATCACCATTCCTGGAAAAGATATGTTTTTTATCATTTTGTATGTAGCATCATCACCATTCGCATTAAGCATTTACAACAGCTGACCTATATCTGTAAACTTGTCGGCATAAGCCGTCCGAGTTACCAATATAGGTCAGTAGTTATTAATACCTAATGGATGGAATGTCTATCCTAATATATAAGTGGTATATTATATCACCATCGATATTATAATAAACAATACTTATCTTCTTTATTTACTTCTTATCAGAACCGTAAATCAGTCCCGTCCCCGCCTTGCTGAACCGGAATCCGGAGACATAATAATTGTTAGTCAGTTCTATTGATTTACCCTGTTCGCCGAGCTTTGCATACCCATCATCTCCGGTAGCCGCCCTTCCCATTCGTTGGGCAAAATAAGAAGTGTACACATGCGCTTTGCCACCTCTTACATCCACGCCCTGACCGGAACGTGTGAAGTTGGCCTGCTGGAACGATACGATACCATTGTTTATTATCGCCCCAAACACAGGACTGCCCCAGAATGCACTGTTGTACAACACCAGTTTGGCATTGGGATGCACCTTGTCCGTGTTCACCTTATCCCCCATGAGGACGTACGACCGAACCGGCTCGTTCGGAATCTGCGTATTGACCAGTTCCGAGTTGATGGCAACTATCTTGGTATCCTTGTCCGCATCTTCCACAAACAGAGAATAAGTACATCCGTCGGAGCCATGTCCTATTACGGTCATCTTGCCCGGATACTTGCCCGTGATGGCATCTTTCAGGAAATGTATTCCATATACCGAACCATAAACAAAGTTATTGAAGATAGTCTGGTTCTTGACGTCCGCAAATTTAAGCGCACTGCAATTAGACTGTACAAAACGCATCATGGATACTCTCGGATAACCCTGTCCGCCTTCCGGAAGTCTTGAACCGTAGTGGGGATTGAGCTGCATGTTGCGGATGAACCCGCCTTCGGCTCCGCCGCCCACCCAGATGCCTGCCCTCAGGGGCACGCCACCCAGATAATCTACATAATGTCCGCTGGTGTCATACGAAGCCAGGTCTATACCTTTGTCGCCCACCGCTATGGTTACGTTGATGATGTACACCTTCGGCCCCTGTCCCTGTATCATGAACGGAGTCTTTCGCGGATTTGCAGCCGTGAAACCATCGGAAGCGATGTTGAGCTGGGCCAGCGTGATGCCCCTGATACCGGCACCGGCCTCGAGCTGTATGAGCGAAGCTCCGCTTTCGCCTGTCGCACCACCGTCATAATTGGTAAACAGGGCCGTACCGCCGCTTTGTGTGTGATGCTGCACATCCCAAGAACCTCTCAGTTCCACTCCCGCAGGAACTTTGATGGGTTGGTCCACCAGATATCTTCCGGCAGGCAAGTATAGCGTACCTCCACCGGCAGCTTTCACGGCATCGAGTGCGGACTGCAACTCGGCCGATACATCCCGGGTGGGGCGATTGTTATTGTAACCCGTTGCCCTTGCCAAGTCTGCTTTCAGCACATTGTCCGATGCAGGTTTCGGATGCACGGCGATATTGGTCTTTATGTTTTTAGGAATCGGGGCGAAAGTGTATTTCTTTCCGGTGATAACCTCCACGTCGGCAGCAGTGCTGTGGTTGTCAATCTGCAATTTGGACTTATAGCCCGAATTAACCGACTTCAGCGTATACGTATCCGCACCCAGGTACACATGTCCGGTGCTCTTCTTGAAGTCGCATTGCGACAGCAGTACATTACCGCTGTTTATCTTCAGGGCATAGTCGGGATATTCATTGAATGTGCAGCTTTCAAACGAAATGACTCCGTCGCGGCCGTCGCTTACGATAGGCCCGTTGAAGTCCACTCCGTTGAATTGCACGGAGGTGCTGAAATCCTTGTAGAAGTACACGGCATTGTCGCCCTCACCGGCGGCAAAGGAAGAGTTGGATATAAGTATGCCGTAGGGGTTGACGTCCTCAACGTACAATCCGTTTCCGCAACCGTCCACGTGCACCTCGTACAACTGGGCGTTCGGCGCATCGGCAAAGCCGGGTTCGCGTCCTATCCATACGCCTGTCTTATAGCCCGATACAAGCAGATCGGACACATATTCCCAGTCCGAACGGTGCATTTGGTATCCCGTGCCGTTCGCCTTGGTGTAGGCCGTCACGTCGGCAAGGGAGGGTGCACCCGGAAGGCCGGACTTGGCCCAGTATTCGGGGCTGATGCGGACATTCTCGATACGGCCGATGTCGGTACATACGTGCACTTCGATGCCTTTGTTGAGAGCGGTCATGTAACTGTCCAGCACATAATGCAGTTCGCTCGGTGCGGAGTTGAAACCGTTGTAAGCATTCACAAGGGTGACGTGCTCTATCGTGGCGCAATCTCCCTGAGTCTGGAAGAGCGTCCACGGATAGGGTTTCACATCCTTGATGTCCTGTTCGGGATACCAGATGGAGAGATTCGTAACTCCGGTACCCGCGTTCATTTCTATGAACCGGTCGGCAATGCTGGTATAGGTAGTGCGCAGCGCATTGCCCGCCTGTCCGTCGTTCCACCAGCTTTCCACGCTTCCGTCGTGATTAGGCGCATCCTTGCCCACACGCACCTCAAGGATGGTTCCGAGCACTTTCCCGTCGTTGGAAGCGGGGTCGGCCCAGTCGCCACGAAGCTGCACACCGGGATGGAGGCGGAGAACGAACTCGAAGTGGAATTTCTTGTTTTCCTCCGAACGCCCCCGACGAACCCTGACGTTCTTGACGCCGACCTGCGTGCTACGGAACTCGTAGTTTCCGGCGGGTATATAGACCACACCGCCGCCATTCTTGTAGGCTGCGTCGATAGCCGCCTGGAAGGCAGCCCGGTTGTCAAATCCCGGCACGGCTTTGGCACCGAACTCAGGGGCAGTCACGACAAAGTCGGATATGGCCCAGTCTTTTGTGGGATAAAGGGTTTTGATACTTTGTTGAATCACTTGCTGCTTTTGCGCCCGCACACAGGCCACATTTGCAGGAAGCACCGTCAAGAGGGCCATCATGGCCGCCGTTCCTAACTTAGAAAATGTTTTCATGAGAAGAGTATTTGATATAGTTACATAATATTTTCCTGGCTACTTCTGCAGGCCCGGAGAGGTCGTTCAGATTATCTGCAATGTCCAGTGCAGAGAAGATGATTTTGCCCTTGCCGCAGGGAATGACGCCTACGGCGGTGCCCAACTCGAACGGAGTACTCCGGTAGGAGCCTACCACCAAGTCTTCTCCCTGCACACGGAAACCGAATCTGCGGTCACCGTTCCGCACCACCGACTGGTAGGGCCAGTTCAAGGCAACATCCACCGGAAGGCCGTCGAACAAAGGATGCTTTTTCACGAAATGGATTCCGCCAATCCAGTCTTTCCCTACGTTATAATAACCGTTATAGGCAATATGGGTATAGTCTGCCACGGCCTGCATCCAGGTTTCGGTAGCGCCGAGGAGGATTAATGTTGTTCCGTCATTCTTAACCCGATCGAACAGTTTCTCCGGAGCAATGGCGGTTGCACTCGGCTGCGACCATTTCAGCTGTATCTTGCCCGACTGACGGGTCTGGCGATATACCAGCCGCACTTTTACCGGTTTGCCGGCTTCCATTATCACCGGTCTATCCTGCTTGATGGGGGATTCATTGTAATATTCGTCAATCAGCTGCTGACCGTTGACGTACATGCGTACACCACGTTCGTTTCAACCCCAAGCAGATACTGGCCGGACTCGGACGGATAGAGTTCCCCTTCCCATACCACAGAGAAAGGCTGATTGGCAGGAACGGAGGCATCGGGTTGCGCACCATCTACAAATGTACGATTAATATCCATATCCGGCTTCACGGAGGCCACAATATTCATGTCTCCCTCGCTGTACCAGGTCACTTTCAGGGTTGAGTTGCCACCCTTGTCCTTGAAATAGGCGGGAGGAATAACCCCCGGTTCGTCCAGCAACGGACGGTTGACAACCAGCCAGTCCAGTTTGCCCTGTCCGGAACTGAAAGCGGGAAGTTCCTTGCCCGTTTCTTTTTTATAGAAAGCGGCCACTTTGTCATCGCCATCACCATAATAGGCCCCGTTGCCGGACAAATCGGATGCTTGCCAGCCGACGGCAACCACCTCATCATGCCCACGGGCGCATATCTGCCGGTTGTCCGCCTTGATGGCAGCTTCTATGCGGTAGGTACCTTCCTGTGCGTTGACGGGAATCTCCACATTCTCCAGCAACAGCTGTCCGAAGGTTTCACCTCCCTTGAGGTTTACTTTCTCCTCTCTGGTATAAACCACCTTTCCGTCGGGAGCAATCATCTGGATTTCAAGAGTATGATTGCCTTTCAGGTCTTTCTCGTTCACGATATAGAAGTCCACCGCTGCGCTTCCCGGAAGCCGCACCACCTGGTTGCGCGATGCAACGGCCACATACAGAGGCTGGTTATAGTATGCCAGGATGGAGGCATCTCCTTTGGGATTACGATAGATGTCCACAATGCCGGAATGATTGTCGTAAGGCATGGCCTCCCAGCCGTTCACCATGTAGGCATCGCCCAGGTTCTGCATTCTCATGCCTTCGATGCGTCTGCCCTGATGCTCGAATGAGACGTTGCCCATCACCCGCGTCAGAGAATCGAGCGTACCGAAGTGGGGCGCAAGCCCTTTCCGTTGGAAGTAGTCGGTGAAAGCCTTGTACTGGCTCTTCCAGAAAAGGCCGTCCCAACCGGTTTTGCCGCTGTTTGAAATCTGATTGTATATCATCTGGATGCGGGGAGGCGTGGAAATAGCTCCTTCCTCACCGCGCACGTAGATTTCCTTGCGGTTGGTGGTGTACATGATGTTATCTTTAGGGCCTTTGTAGTAACTCTCCACGTAGGTTTCGGGACCTCCGGCACGGTGGTTGTCGAACCAGCCTTTCCGGTACAGCGTCGTATCGAACGGCAACATGTGCGATTTGGAATCTTCTTCCCTATCTTCGCTTCCCGCCCAGCCGGAGGTGAAGGTCATAATTCTACCGGGGTCCACGGCATGAGCCTCGCGCATGTCATTCATTCGCTTGGCAACAAGCTCCTTATCACGTGACAACGGACCGCCAAACTCATTAATCAGATTAAAGATGATAAGACTCGGATGGCTGCGGTCGCGGTGTACCATGCGTTTCAGTTTCTCGTTCACGATGGTACGGATAAACGGGTCGTGATTGGCGGAATGGAACGAACCCGGTTCCTCATAATAAAGTAACCCCAGCTCGTCGGTCTTTTCCAGCACCACGGGACTGCCGATGCAACGGTGGAAGTTCAGCATATTCAAACCCAGCTTCTTGGCGGTGAGGACTTGCTTCTCGGCCATTTCGGGTGTGGCTATCAGTCCCGTAACCGGGAAGTAGCCCCAACTGATGGCGCTTCTCAGCATCACGCGGCGACCGTTCAGGCGCAGCACTGCGTCCGTGCCGACACCTTCCGCAGAGAACCAGCGGAAGCCGAAGTTCTTCTTATCTCGGTCGAGGGTATTCTTGCCTTTCTTTATCTGAATGTTGCAGGTGTAGAGTTCGGGCGTATCGAGGTCCCACAGTTTGGCATCGGACACGCTTACCGGAATCATCATTTCACGCTTTCCCGGAGGAAAAGAGACGTGCTTCAGCAGTTGGCGGAACACGACTTTATCCGGACGGTTCTTCTCGCTTACCGTCAGCTCCACATCTTGCTTCACACTTGATGGGGTTTCGTTGGTAAAGGATATGATGGCGTTCACCTTGGTCGGCTCCGGGGTATTCTGCATATAAATATCGGAAATGAATACGGGGTTCACACTTTCCAGTTTGACACGGCCGATGATGCCGCTGAAGCTTCTGGCAGGAGGGATGTTGTATTCTCCCCACTTCTGTATGTCGAAGTCCTGCCAGTGGAAGTTACCGCCGGGGTTAGTGACGCGTACGGCAAGCAGTTGCTCCGTTCCAGGTTTTGCCTCCTTGGTGATGTCCACGTGGAAAGGAGTCTCACCAATTAGGTCGTAAGCCACGAGCTTGCCGTCGAGGTACACCTCGGCGCGCATCCTGACGGATTCGAAGTAAATAAGGTGGCGTTTATTCGCCTGGTCGGCAGGTATCGTAATCTTGCGATACCACCAGCTTACTCCTTTGAAATCTTCCGGACGGGGATTGTCCGAAGTGGTGAGATACTCCTCTACCGTGCCGGGTACTTCTACGGATACGGCATCGAGGTTATCGTTCAGAGCTTGCCAGCCGCCTGTGGGTGTATTCACAGGCAGCAATGACAGGTCTGTTATCTCGTGGGGAAGGTAAAGGCGGTCGTTCTGCCAACTTGCTTCTTTGTCGAGCCACAGCGACCAGCCGCCTCCCGTCAATGGAAGCGTGTATCTTCCCTCACCCGCATAAGCCGAAACGGCGAAGAGCAGGGAAAAAAGGAAAGCCAAAGGAGAATACTTTTTCATGGATATTGGTATTAAAGGTTTAATAGGTGTTCATCATTAATCAATGATTAGAAACACTTACTGAATCTGTTGACGGAATTAAAGCATTACTGGAGGGTTATGAATGAAATGACAAAAGAATTATTTTTAGACAAAAGAACATATTCAGAGTATAGTACGGCTTATATTTTCTTATTTGTTCTTTTGTTCTTTTGTCTAAAAAATAATAATCTGTTTAACTCTGTACCGTTATGGGTTATCTTACTTCAACCTTTATAAGTACACAGTTGTTTTTCCCTTTCATGAAAATTCCGTTTACCCCAAATGGTAACTTTGTTCACGCCACACGATAACTCCATTTACATACCGTGGTAAAGACCGTTACATGCCGCGGTAAAGGTCGTTACAATAAGGGGTAAAAGCCGTTACATACGGTGGTAAATGCTTTTACATTTTGAAGTAAACAGTCGGTAAATGCTATTTATTGATTATCAGCAAATTAATAAAAAGTTCATCGACAATCTTTAGTTCATTTCTGTAGGGTTATAAATTAATTCCGCCAACAGGTTACTGATTATTTTTCTCTTTTTACTTCTTCAACGTGACCGCCACCTTCTGTAAAGACTTCCCGTCCGAAGTTCCGCCATAAAGCAGTTCGTAGTTTCCGGGGAGGATTTCCATCCGGTTGGTGGCCGGATTAAAGCACTCGAATGTGGAGGCAGGCAATTCAATCTGAATATTCTCCGCCTGACCGGCTTTCAAAGAAACTCTGCGGAAAGCTCTCAACATCTTTATCGGGCCTTCTTTATCAGCAGGATTGCGCAGATAGACTTGCACCACTTCATCGCCGTCCATCTTTCCGGTATTCTTCAATGGTATGGTCAGAGTCATGCTATCACCGGTCTTGATGCTCTTCTTGTCCACCTTGGCCTTGCCGTAGTCAAAGGTTGTATAGCTCAATCCGTATCCGAAGGGGAACAACGGTTTGCCTTTGAAGTAACGGTAGGTGCGGTTGCTCATGTTGTAGTCTTCAAAATCGGGAAGGTCACTGTCCGAAGCATAGAAAGTAAGCGGCAAGCGTCCGGCAGGGTTATAGTCGCCAAACAGGACATCGGCCACGGCTGTGCCTCCCTGCTGACCGGGATACCATGCTTCGAGCATTGCATCCAGATTTTCGGCTTCCCAGGGCAATGCCAACGTGCTGCCCGAACATACAACGAAGATAACCGGTTTGCCGGTCTTCTTCAGAGCTTTCAGCATTTCTTCCTGTACGCGGGGCAGGTCGATGTTAGTGCGGTCGCCTTTCTTGAAACCGGGAAGATCCACAGGCATCTCCTCACCTTCCAATGCGGATGAAAGTCCGCCTACAAAGATGATTGCATCGGCTTCGGCGGCTTTGGCAGCCACCTTATTATAATCTATCTCTTTCTTAGTACCTATATCGAACTTCAGGACAGCTTCTCCACTGGCCTGGTAGAACTCCAATACAACCTTATAACTCTTGCCTTTCACAGCATTCAGACTATATTCCTTATCTTTTGAGAATCCGTCTTTCCAGTCGGAGATAACTTCTTTTCCATCAATGTATAAACGGGCACCGTCATCGGCGGAAACGATGAAAGATACTTCTCCCGATTCTTTCGGGGTAAATACCGATTCAAAGCGTGCCGAGAAATCGGTTAAGTTCACGCCAGGCATAAACACCGTATTGCCACCATTGCCGAAGTTGAGCGGTTCGCTGAAGTGACCGGTAGCCGCGGGAGCGCCTTCCAACTTCTTATTATTCCAGAAAGTAGCTTTGACACCTTTCTTACCATTGTACGAGCAGCAGTCGAAATCGCTGAACAGGGTTTGGGTGCTTACAAAATCGCAACCTTTCTCATAGTACACGGCACCTTCCGGGAGTTTGCTCCTGATACCTTCAAGAATGGTAACGGACTTGGTGGGGAAACCGTTATAGTTTGCCCAAAGCATTACAGAGTCATTGGCATTGGGTCCCAGCACCGCCACCTTACGGATGGATTTGCTCAATGGCAAGGAATTGTTCTTATTAGTCAGCAATACCATGCTCTTACGTGCCATCTCCAAAGCCTTGTCCACGTGTTCCTTCGATTCTACAACCGAGTATGGAATCTCGGACCAGGACACGAGTGTATCGTCATCGAACATGCCCAATTGGAAGCGGGCACGCAGCAAGCGAAAGACGGATTCGTTTATCTTATCTTCCGTAATCAGTCCTTTCTTTACGGCTTCATTCAAGGAAGAATAACTGCCGCCACATTCCAAATCTGTTCCTGAAACCACGGCATCGGCAGAAGCTGCCTCAGCCGACGGATGGGTTTCGTGGTGATTGGGGTAGTAGAAATCTCCGATGGCCCCACAGTCGGAAACAACAATGTCATCATATCCCCAGTCTTCGCGCAGGATACGAATCAAGAGTTGCTTGTTGGAGCAGCAAGGCTCACCTTCAAAGCGGTTGTAGGCACACATCACCTCTTTTACTTTTCCTTCCGTCACCAAGGTTTTGAAGGCGGGCAGATAGGTTTCCCACAAATCGCGTTGAGAGATATTCTTGGAGTCGAAACTATGCCTGTTCCATTCCGGACCGCTATGTACGGCGTAATGCTTGGCACAGGCATGGGCTTTATCATATTTTCCGGCACCGTTGCCTTGCAGGCCTTTTTACCACGGCCAGTCCCATGAGAGAGGTCAGATAAGGGTCTTCCCCGTATGTTTCCATACCGCGTCCCCATCGCGGGTCACGGTAGATATTGATGTTCGGAGTCCAGAAAGTCAATCCTTTGTAACCACCCCGCTCGCCTTTACGCTGGAAGTCATGGTATTTGGCACGGGCTTCATCGGATACAATGTCGAAGGTTTCATAAACAGCCTGATTGTCGAAGGTGGCGGCAAGACCTATGGCCTGCGGAAAGACGGTGGCCTTTCCGGCACGTGCCACTCCGTGCAGTGCTTCATTCCACCAGTCATACGCCGGTATTCCGAGGCGTTCGATAGCCGGTGAGCCGTTCTTCATCTGACTGATTTTCTCTTCCAAAGTCATACGCTTCAGCAAGTCCCATGCCCGCTCCGAGGGTGACAGGTTCGGGTTTCTGTAGGGCTCATTTTTTTGTGCTGTAGCCACCAGGGCTACAGCACTCAAACAAAAGGTTACAAAAAATTTCTTCATCATATATTCTTGTTTTTATTCCGCAACAATTGTAAAGTAATTCAAGTCTGCATCACCCGAAATAATATTCAGCACCACTTCGCGCCAACCTTTCTTTTCAAAGTTTACCGTAGCTGCATCTATCTCTTTCCAGGTTCCGCCGGTAGCCGGCAATTCGACTACACTGCCTTCTTTCTTATCAATGTCAAAACGAATCTTCACGGCAGACAGGGCACTATAACGTAACTTGACAACCGAATTGCCCGCACTGAAAGGAAGTTCCACCCATTTCAGCCATTCGCCGGATTCCGTAGCCGTCACACACCAGCCTTCGTAGACATCGTTACACTTCTTTATGTCCAAATCTCCTTTGCGGTATTGCCCGCCACTGTTTCCCGAAGATTTATCTTCAAAGTAGTCGCACGCCTCAGCCTCGACCTTGAACTCTTTCGGATAGGGGTTGCTGCTCCATTTCCGCAAAATATTCAGGCGTTGGTTGGGATAGTCGTAATAGACTTCATCTGTACTTCTCCAATAAGCTGCATTTTCCAGCACATCGGTAAATCCTTCCAGGAATATCAGATTGGCACGGTTCTTCACAGAGTAAGTCAGAGCCTTTTGCAATAACCGTCCATGGTCTGCATCGACAAACATCTTGTTTCCTTTCTTATCGTTTACAAGGAAACCGGGAATACCCACCCCAATCGTCAGGTCCTTGAAGGTGCGCACAGTATAGGGATTATCCATATTGAACCAGTTGTTTATGCCACCGACAACTTCTGTTGCGGCAGTCAGCGTATTGTCGCGCTTACCCCAGTCCTGGTCGATGATTAACAACGGGTCCATGCCGAACTCTTTAATACAATCTTCGCGCACACGTTTCAGGATATATGACAGTTTGCCGGGCACATCTCCGACAAAGCTACAACCCCAGAAATAGACTACCGGACGTCCGTTGTATTTAAAGATATACTTCTCCGGAATATTCTGAAAAGCCAGACGGATATTGTAATCCCAGATATACTGATAAATGGAATCCTGGAACTCTTTGGTATCAACCGCAATATCTTTCAACGGATAGGGTTTGCGCTGTCCCGGATTATCGGCACTGTAACCGGCATAACCGCGCCCTAAATCTTCGTTACGCGCAGCTTCCCACGAGGCAGGGCAGTCATCGAAAATGGCTACCTTAAACTTGTCGGCCACACCACGGCGTTCCATGGCTTCTATCAGTTGCTTTATGTGGGTAGGGTCACCATGGTCTACATACTTTTTAGGATAAGAAGGCTGCAAGCCACGGCAGTTGGCAGCAATATAATCCAATCCACTATATGCGATTTCCTCTACCAGATTATCCCACCAGCCATCTTCCGAGCCTTCGGGTACCGCCTCAAACAGGGGGACATTGTAATAAGTAGTCGGCCTGTCTTCGCCTTTATAATTCTTTCCTTTGCGCAAATCGCCTTCAAAGCCACATAAAGAGCCCAGGATGGCGTTATGTTCCGGTATATCATCTTCACCCGGTTTTTCGGGTTCCAGCTCCGGTTCTTCAGTATCCGGTTTCTTTGGGGGATATGTGTCGTCATTACTATCCGAACATCCTATAAATAAAACGGCTGCAATAAGCAATATATATTTTGTTATTTTCTTCATGTCTTTTTACAATTAATCATTCACTAAAGTGTTAATCATATTCACTAAAAGCTTTCCTGCTATCGGGTCAGTATCAGCTTTTTCCGTGCACAATGTTGAAACGGTGGCTGTTCCTTTTCCATCCTTTATCTGAAGTAAAGTCAGTCCACGCATACTTTCTATTTTCTGAATACGGTCTTCCGGCTTGCCACCATCAATGTAGGCATGAATTTTCATCTGTCCGGCCAGTTCAGTCACATTCTCATTACGGTTTGCTTTCAAGGTAGCATGGCAAGCCAACGGAATTTCACGCTTGTTGTTATTGAAGTAGCGCAGGTCGAGTACACCGATACCATCGAATACCGGTGCATCGTCACGTTCCATGACTACGATGTCGCCTTCCGTTGGTATAATCCAGCCAGTGATGTGTTCCGGATAAACCTTCTTTGCTATCTCCTTGCTGTTCAGCAACAGTAACTTACCGCCCTTCTGCTGATAAGTACGGAGCAGTGTTTTTTCATCATCTGTGCACTCCTTCAGGCCGGAAATGATGCAAAGGTCGGCCTTCCTCTTGATTTGCACCAGCTCTTTCACTGAAGATGCTTTCTGATACTTCACTTGCAGAAAGTCGAGAACAGCGCTCGTATTATCTTTATCCAACAAAACAATCTTTTTGTTCTCGGATACTTTAGCAATATTCCATCTCTTATTCGCCAGTATCAGGTCATATTCATTCTGCGACAATGTCTGTCCGTTCTCTACCAATACCAGTTTCAACTTAACATTCATTTTATCAGACGGCAAGACAGACGGCATCACAATGGCAGGCTCGATATATTTACGGCCATAATACTCCACAGCCGGAAATTGCTCCGTACCTGATGCCAGAATCTTTCCTTTTTCATCCACAATACTCCAGTTCAGTGCCATCGGGAGCAAATCGCGTCCGTCTTCACTGTCATTCACCACATAGATGCGGGTATGGAGTTTTTCTCCGGCATACAAGTTACGCCCCCACAATTCAGCACTGACCAACACCGGCTGCATGGCACGTTGCATGGCGTAATAAGTGGGATAAGGCTGTATGTTCTTATAGTTGTAGCATTGGCGGAACCAAGTCATATAGGCAAAGTGCATGATGCCCGATACCTGTTCGTTGGTGCGACGCAGCGTCTCGGCCAACTCGCCCGTAATGAAGGATTGGACTTTCAGGAAATGCATAGGGTCTGCCCAGTCGTATGCCTCATAACCAATTAATGAATAGGGATTCTGATGAATCAGCTGATAGGAACGGGTTGGATGACCGGTCTCTGCATTGGGATACCCCGTACTCATTTCCTGGCTGATTAAAGGACGTCCCGGAGACTTGAATTGCTTCTGGAATTCACCGTTAAAGAAGCGGAACAGCGAGAAATCATACCAGTTATAGTAAGCATGGTTGTCATCAATATCTCCATCATCCACCGTATTTAGGAAGTCCTGTCCAAAACGTCTCAGTGCTTTGCTGTGCAGATAGTTGGAGTCAAAGCATACCGGACGTGTGGGGTCGAGCTCCCGCATGCCCTTCACAACATCTGATACGATGCGGAACTTCTCTTTCGAACGCTCCATGTCGGCGTCTAGGTCGTAGAACTTCATTTCGTTATTCACAGTCCAGAAAAATACGGAAGGATGGTTCCGGTATTTCTTCATCACGCGTAGCCATTCACTGCTCCAAAGGTCCAGTACGTTCTTGTCCGGTATCGGGGTGGAGTGAATCATCAGCCACGACCAAGTGCCCTCGAAACTAATGGCAATGCCGTTACGGTCTGCCGCCGAAACCCACAATTCATTCCAGGGAGTGGTATGTGTACGAGTAGACTGCACGTTGCCGGCCTTCATCAACTGCATGAATTTATCTGCCAGGATGGAGTCGTTGGGACAAATGGCAAAGGGAATATGGTTTCCTCCGCGCATCCAGAACTTACGACCGTTCAGATAGAGGAAGCCGTCTTTGCTCTTGAAGGTACGGAAACCCGATGTGACGGTCAGACAGTCGGCTACCTTGCCCTTGCTTTCCGTCACGCTGATGCGGAAATCGTAAAGGTTAGGGGTTGTCGGTTCCCACAACTTGGGCTTGAGCCCGTCAATGCTGCAAGTATACATATTTTCCCCGTTTGCGGTCAATGCCAACTTAGTCAGTACAGGTGCTCCATACAAGGTTTCGCCCGTCTGCTTATCCACGATGTCCACTCGGATGTCGAAGTTCTTTTTTCTGGCAGAATGGTTTTTCACGGTGATATCCATGGATGCACCGTCCAAAGTAGGCTTAATGAACACATCTTCCACCTTGAGCGGATTGCTGATGACGAGCTTCACCGGCTGCCAGATTCCGGCAGGGTTATCTCCATAGAATCCGTGGGGGATATCGGTCAGCACCTTTCTGTTGGCGCGTTGGTCGTTCTTGTTGTCTTCCACATCTTTGCGTACGGACGAGTAGTAGTTCTCCATGGCATCACTGGTCTGTGCTGCCGCTCCGCTGATGTCGCGCGTCACCTTCACCACCACGACATTGCGTCCCGGATGCAGGAAGTCGGTAGCATCCACTTGGAAATCACCGAACATCCCCACGTTGGATCCTGCCAACTGCCCGTTGACATAGACTTCCGCCATTTTGGAAACGGCATCAAACGATAGGGTCAGCTGTTTTCCCTTGATGTCGGTCGGCAATTCCAGCCATTGGCGATACCAAGCCGTACCGGTTTTACGGTAGTCGAATGTATATCCTTCGCAACGATCGGTTTCCTGCTGATAGTAGGTATCGGAAACGCCTTTGGGATTCGGTCCGTTTGGAGTAGGCATCGTTTCGCCGTGCAGCCAGATGCGAATGGGATTCCAGAAGTTGGGAACCTGCATGACGTGCCAGTCCTCATCATCGGTTGTTGCAGATACCGCTTTGGCTTTGTCGTCCAACTGGTACTCTGGCATGAAGAGCCAATCTCCATCCAGTGAAATCTCGGTACGATCCGGCTTTATATCGTTCACCATGACAGCCTTATAGTTTGCTCTCTCCCGGCGACGCTTAGCTTCCTTCTGCTGTGAAGTTGCCGCCATACGATATTCCGCGGCTTTCACATTCTTCAGATAGTTATCGGGCAAGAGAGTTACAATCAAGTCATCAAATTCTGTCTCAATCCATCCGCCGCCCAGTGTCACTTCACCCGAAGGAACCAGATTGGCATTTTTGTCCACAACGTCGATATACGGTTCCTTCTCCCCGTTCACAAAGACGCGAATGCGATTGCCACACACCTCCACTTTCATACTATACCATTCGCCAGGCACCGGATGGAATCCCAGTGGACGGACACCCATAAATTCGTCGGTTCCCATGTAACCGGTACGCATTAAGTATACATCGTCCTGCAATCCGCCTTTGATACCGGCAACATAACGATCAAAACGGTTGTATGCACGGAATCCGGCCCATATTTGGACTTGTTCCGCCCCCTTCGGGGCGCGTGCCTTGAAAGACATGCTGTAGTTCTTCCATTCCGGATTTCCAAAGCAAGCATACGAACCTTTCGAACGGAACACTCCGTCGGCAATACTACATTCTCCCCTGCCTACTGTTTTCAATATTTCTCCTTGATTGGAGAAATCATTTTGCCATTGGGATTGTGTATGGCCGGGCAATGACGCCAACGAGCATGCTGCAATCCAAAAGGCTGTATAAAGTTTCTTCATGATACTGTTTAATAAAATAAGTTATGCAAATGTAATCGGACTACATTAACAGAGAGTCTAATAAAAGATTAATCAGACATTAAAAAGTAATTAATCCTGCTGGTTTTGCCAGTATATAGTCAAAAGTAGTGCCACCTCATTGGCAAAGACTTGCCACAGGCTTGGCAAAAGTTTTGCCAATGAGGTGGCAAAACACAAGCAATAAATAAAAGAAGGAGGACCCTTGCCTCTTTCAAAGCAAACATCCTCCTTACCTAACCTACCTATATTATCTTCCGAAACCCTTTGCGTCAATAGTCTTCACATCCGTATAACAAGACTTTTGATATTTGTCTTTACAGTTGGCACTAATACGCACGAACAGTTTTTGATCAAACTCAATCTTTGCTTTAGACTTCAACTTAATGACGTCACCTTCCTGAATGTTAGTAATGGCCACCGTATTATCTGTATAGCGTCCGTCAGCAGCACAGCTCACAGTAGTACCAATTATCATCTGCGCCTTTTCCACATCGGGCATGTCATAACCTTCTTTCGCATTACGCGTAAATTTGAAAGAAGCCCAAAGGAATCCGTCTGCATCCTGATAAGGCGCATCCACCCATTCCAATGTAAGATAAGGAGTGATAGTGAAATCCACCTCAGCGGTTTTTCCACTCTTCAGTTCCACAACCTTCATCTGCTCTTCTTCACAAGGATAGCCACAGGTTTCAAACGGCCACATCTCATATGTACCTTTGAAGAGGCGGGTATTCTTGAATGAACCATCCATCATCATATTCAGGTTCTGTTCAGTCACCACTATATTCGGGTCACCATTTGCATAACTGATTTCCTTTATACGAATCTTCATATTACCCTGCCCGAGTGCTGTCTGTAATGGCTTACCGTTATGGTCATAAACTTGTCCAATCACAGCAGCATCAGGAGCATCATAGTTATCCATCTCGCACGCACCGAAGCACACAACCCAAAGGGACAACAAGAATAAATTTGCTATATTTTTCATAATCATTCCAATTTTAATTGATTAATACATATCATTCTGCTCGAGCAACGGATTTACCTTACGTTCTGTATCAGGTATCTTCTCATAATAGTATTTCTGATCAAAGTTGTGCTGACCACCGTAACTATCGGCTACACGTGTATCGAAAATATATTTACCATGAGGAATTCCACTGTCCGGATCCACCTCTGCCGTACTGGCAAACAGATACGGTGCAAGCATTCTCCAACGGAATTCATAGATTTGCTCACGAGCCGTAAACCAACGGCGAAGGTCCCAATAAAGCTTATGCTCAACAGCTAGTTCCTTGTAGCGCTCTACGCGTACAATCTGAAGTCCCTTAGTAGGAGCAAAAATCATAGAGTTCTTACCTGTACCTCTTACATTGGTGGGAGCTGTCATATCAGCCAACTGTGCCGTACTTGTTAGTAGTTCGGCTCCAGCTCTTTCGCGTACATCATTGATACACTTCATGGCATCTTCCAACAAATCTGCACCATTATGAGAAGCAACTCCGTTCTGAGCCAGTTCAATAGCAGCTTCAGCACGTGCCAACAAGATTTCAGCATAACGGATATCAATCCAAGGCTGTGTACTTCTATGCAATTGAGTTTCACCGCTAGCCAGATTACGTTGCAACCATTTTACACCGTATATACCTGTTGTACACATGTTAGATGAAGAAGTTGCAGGTCCGTCAAAACCACAAATTGCAATTTTCGTATCCACACCACCAATTTTGTACGTTTCACCGTCATTAGGTCTTTTGGTTGTACGTATAGCCACTTTCTGACCATTAACCTTAAACGACTCAGCAATCTTATCCCATCCTGTAGTTGTTTTACCATCATCTGGAATTTCTTTCTTAATTTTCTGAGAAGGATCTACTGAAGGATCAATCAATCCCCAACGCATATCCAGTTCATATCCTTTGTAAGTGTCACCCGGAATCATGATACTTGCTTTCAAACGGGGCTCTGCATTATCAAAGATACCGTGTCCGCTATCATAAACAATGAAATTACCGTCGTCATCCGTCGTTTTCAGATGTCCCGTTTCAGAATCAAGAGGAAGTCCGTCAAACAACTCCACCCAATCCAGAGGAACAAAGTAACGACCACCATAACTAAAGCCTACCATACGTTCGGGAGACATCAGTTTGTCCCAGCTATGAACATAGTTGTTAATGTCATATTCACGAATGAATATTGATTCAGGACTAGTCGTAGCCTTATCAAACACTTCATAGAATGCTTGACGTTTGTCAGCCCCATTATTCAACTGATAGCCACCTTTTGCTACTTCCAAGGTTGCCTCATAGGCCTGCTTGAAGTAATCATTCGCTTTAGAAGCAGGTACACCCGTCAGCACCACACCACTTTTGCCTGTGTAATTGTACAAACTGCCATAGCGTGCCACCGAACCGGCATAAAGAGCCACACGCGCTTTTACCGCTGCTGCTACATATTTATTGGCACGACCGTTTGTCTTCTTATCAGTCATATACTGCATGGCATAGTCCAAATCTTCCAGAATAAAGTCAATAGATTCTTCATGGCTATTACGTGCAACATTCAAAGCTGAGCCATCATCTGTAATAGGTTGTGGTTCTTTAACTAAAGGTACACCACCATATCTTTTCACCAAGGCATAATAGGTATATGCACGGATGAACTTCGCCTCTGCAATCCACTCTTCAGCACCTTGCAATTTACCGACATAATTAGGCAAGTCTTGAATTAACACATTTGCCTGACGTATAATTTGATAAGCAGGTTTCCAGTAACCCTTGTCACCGTAGACACAGCTATTACCACAAACATTATTGACATATTCACCTGTAGATCCCATTGTGGTCTTATCAGAAAGCCAATTAAAGAAACCTCCACGGCCACCATCATCACCCATATTGAAGTCTTCCATCGGCAGATGATTGTACAAACCAGCCATGTAAGCCGTTATACCACCTTCATTATAGATGTCTTCATTAGTCATAATGTTTTTAGGCGGAATATCCAAATCCACACAACTTACCAATGCGCCACCCAAAGCTACGCACATCAATATATTTTTCCATTTTTTCATAATATGATTCCTCCCTTACTTAAAATGTAATGTTTGCACCAAAATTGAACGTTTTATTCAAAGGATACATGTATCCGTATAAGTCAGTAGGCTTTTCAGGGTCGACACCTCTCACTCCAGTGATAGTAAACAGGTTATATGCATTGAAATAAACTCTCAAATTCTTAACCCCTACTGAAGAAAGCCATTGCTTCGGGAACGTATAACCTATTTCAGCTGATTTCAAACGTAGATAGTCACCTTTCTGAATCATAAATTCAGAATCATCTTTTGGCATTGCTTTTGCACCACCAAAAGAGTAATACCCCGGTATCCACTCACAAGAAGGATCGAAAGGATGTTGATCAGGATCCACTGGATGCCAACGGTCGAGGAACATATCCAAAGCATTACCATCAAAGGCCAACGGCATTGAAAGTTGTTCACCATAAGCAACATAAGACATGGCAGAACCCTGGAATAAAAGGTTTAAGTCGAAACCTTTCCAACTTGCGCCCAGAGTCAGACCAAAGTTCATCAACGGATAATTTCTTTTATCTTGCCAAGAGCTTCCTGGATTAGTTGTTGTTGCAATTGGATGCATATCGCTACCATCAATTACACCGTCCTGATTCCAGTCTTCATAAATATAGTCACCGGGTAATGTTGCATTACCGGAATAGATAGAATTAGCAATCTGTTCATAGCTAGTGAAACGTCCCGCTGCACCATAACCAAACCAAATATCATTGTAACGATTCAGATTTCTGTTTCTCCAATAATCATAGGAGTTACCAGCCGGATCTGTTTCATAATAACGACGCATACCGCGAGTTAGTGAAACTTGTCCACTTACATTATATCGAAAATCTCCAATGCTATTATTATGACGTAATTCTAATTCAATACCCTTTGTACGGTCACTGTTAAGATTCTCCTGCGGCATTGTAGAACCAAAAGTACCCGGTAAAGAAACCAGACGATTGGCAAGCAGCCCGTCACGGTCACGTTGGAATACTTCAAATGTCAGCCCCAACAGACCATCCCATAAATCGGCATCAAGTCCAATATTCAAAGTCTTTACTGTATACCAGGTAATATTAGGATTAGCTACTGCACGGAAACCAAGTGCATTAGTATAAGCACCACCAAACACATAACCTGTGGGATAATTGTTGTTAGAGCCACCGGAAGTGTTCGGATAATCATAACCGGAAAGGAATTGATAATCAGCAGCACCATCATCACCCATCTTACCATAAGATGCACGCAACTTCAAATTAGAAACAAACTTCAGATTGTCTTTAATAAAAGACTCTTCTGACATTCTCCAACCGATAGAAGCGCCAGGGAAGAATCCCCAACGATTATCTGAAGGGAATTTGGAGGAACCATCATAACGGAAAGAAAATTCAGCGAGATAACGTCCTTTATAATCGTAATTGAACTTACCAATAAGACCTTTCGAAGCCGATTCTGACAAACCATTTGCATTTGCCATACCTACTTGCTCTTTAGAATCACCTGCGAACAAATAAGGTAAAGGTATAGAGAAGTTACGTTGTGCCCACAAATTATCTCCTACATTATGAGCCTCTTCATACAACATCAAACCAGAAACATGATGGCCTGAGAATGTGTTATCATAACTAATTGCAGCTTGCCACAAAGTACTCCAGCTACTATTGTGAGTACGACGCAACTGAGTAGGGCCAAGACGAGAAGCCGCCACATATGAATCTGCTGCAGCATTATAAGTATACAGGTTATATTCCTTATTCCAAGTCGTTTCATCATTTTCCTTCGTGTCATAGCTGAACATACCTCTCACCTTCAATCCTTGCACTTTGGGAATTGTATATTCTCCTTCAAAAGAGGATTGGAATAACTTATTTCCTCTCTTCTTAAAACCGGTTAAATCCGTATCAATTAAAGCCAACGGATTATCATCAGAACTCTGAGGCTTCTGATAATAAGGTGCTGTATTATTTGCATACAAAGGATCATCTGGAGCAGAACGCCATAAATTCTTGAATATTTCCCACGAATCCTTAGAGTTACCTTCACGGTCATCAATCATACCGCTCAATTTTACAGAAACTCTTAAATTCTTCGTCAACTGGGCATTCAGATTAGAACGTACATTGTAACGATTGTAGTCCAAAGCATCTCCTTTAAAGAAACCGCCCTGATCCATATAAGCGAAGCTAACATAATAATCCATCTTATCGCTACCTCCACTAATGGAAACATTGTGTGACTGTTGCGGAGCAGAATTAGCCATTACAGCATCATACCAATCTGTGGACACTCTCTTACCAGTCAGGAACTCATCAATAGCCTCCTGAGGATATTTCCGGCTTGGATTGACCAAGTCACGCATCTGCACATCATTAAACAATGTCATACGCCCCACAGCATCCACTGGCTTCAATATTTCACTTGGTTTTTGGAAACCATAATACATGTTGTAATCAATCTTAGTTTTGTTCTTCTCACCTCTCTTTGTGGTAATCAAAACAACACCATTAGCAGCACGTACACCATAAATTGCAGCAGAAGCATCTTTCAATACGGAAATAGACTCAATTTCATTAGGATCCATACGCTGCATGTCACCACGGGGAACACCATCCACTACAATCAACGGGGTACCGAAACCACGAATATCGAACTGGTTATTGAATTCACCCGGCTCTGAAGTTTTCTGAATCACACGTACACCTGGTACCTTACCAGTCAACATATTCTGTGCGTTCTGGTTCTTTGTAGCTATCAGACCTTCACTAGTGATAGCTGATACTGCTCCGGTTAGGTTCACTTTCTTTTGTGTACCATAACCTACTACAACTACTTCATCTAATTGTTCTGCGTCTTCCTTCATCACTATTTCCAGTGAAGTTCTGCCATTCAATTTTATCGTTTGATTCTTATATCCTATAAAGGATACTGACAATGTGGCATTAGTAGGAACTGACAATGTAAAGTTTCCATCTAAATCACTAATAGCTCCCAATGATTTATTACCCACTACGGTTACATTGACGCCAATAACAGGTTCTCCCATTTCATCAACTACTTTTCCCTTAATAGTAGTATTTTGTGAAAACACCGGGAAAACAGCAAACAACAGCATTGCCATCATGCAAAGCCATGCATTCTTCAAATTAGAATTGTTTTTCATTTGTTTCATAATTAATCTGTTTTTATGAATAGTAAACCCTCAGTTAATATAGGTAGGTTTACAAAAGGTTAACTTGTATTCTTCATAAGCATAAACATTTAGATTAGCAGTTCATTTTATTAAGTAAATTCCTACCCACAAAAGTATATGCTCCAGATTAATTATTCTTCGAAATTCGTCTTAATATTATATTAAAAAGCGCTTAATTTTTTCAATTAAACGCTTAATTTTTAATAAAATAAAGTTATTCACATAATTTAGAAAGCGGAACCTTGTAATTTTCACCTAAAGACTCCCGATACTCCTTACAGAAACGATCATATACACTCTTGGCAATCCCCTTCTTCCCCTCCGAAAACAGTACTAAACACTTGGCAGACAATGCTTCTTCATTCAACGGATCATGCAAAAACATAATATCAGTAATACGGAGCACCATCTCATGGTTATTTTTCTTATATTCAATATCCAACAGATTTCTAAGTAAATCAATAGAAAGGCTTGAATAGGCATCCTTAAATCCATCCAACCAATCAACAATCGTATTAGAAAGTAACGGACCACACAGCAACAATTCCAATATTTGGTTCAGAAATACATCATCTTTCAGAGAACCATTTCGTTGAAATAACTCTATGCAATGGAGCGCTGTACGATAATCGCAGAATACCTTTTCTTTCCACTGCATTTTCAGAAATCCACCATCACTCACTACTTCCACATCACCAACCTCTTCTAACAAAACACGCAACTTACGCAATGTCACATTTCTATTATTTCGAGCTGAGATCTCATCCTTATCAGACCAAAGCATATCAGTTACTTTCCGAGTCAGAATGCCTTTTTCATCTTTCTCTGTATAAAGAATTAACAAAACTAACAAACTTTTCAGACGGGGAGTAAAATTAGAAGTGATATCATTTCCATCCTTATCCCGCACATTAAATGTACCAAGTAAAGAAATTGCTGAACGACTACGATCAAAATAGTTTTCTATCGGTCTAAGAACAGGAATTCTTTCATCCCCAGCTTCTACCTTCAATTCTAAATTTTCATTCTCTACATTGTTATCATTTGCTGCCAATTCTTCTTTTACACTATCCGTAGTAACTACAGAAAGCGGTTCTTCTTTCTTATGTTCAACTATTCGGTAATATAAAAAGCTTCCAACACCCAACAACGACAAAAATCCAGCAACTATCCAATACCACATCTGGATAGCAACAGAAGTATCTTCCACCACTTGCATTATATCCGCTTGGCTCATCAACGGAGTATTTATGGAATATATGGACACATCATGTGTACGATCAGTCAATATTTTATCCATTACTAAAAACAGCTTATTGCATGAAGGAGATGAGTAGAAACTAAAATCACAATCTTGATGAATAACTCTGTTATGAATGGGAATAGATACTGCTGTCCAAGTCGTATCTTTCATGGATACTTTCCACAAAATACCGCCATCTTTCAAGGAAACCGCATAGAATGAACTATCCGAGGGTTCGAAATACATAGATGAAGCCATCAACATTGAGGCCTCTACCTGCTTTTTCTTCCAAACAACACGTGATTTCCTTGTTTTCAAATCAATCGCGCACAATTCTGTATAGAAATAAGAATTCAACTCCTGTTTGCCATACTTATTTCCCCTCCCACCCAATATATAGAGTTCATCACCAACGACAGCTACCGCCGAAGAGTAACGAGGATTAAGCAAGGGGTCATAGTTGATCATTTCCATTTCGCCCGTAAACGGACTCATCCTGAACAAATCATTCCTGTATCTATAAAAACCATAGCCACCGAAGAAATAGAAAGAAGAATCAGCCGGATTATAAGTACGAGCATGGTTATAATAATTCGGCTCTTCCTTATTACGCTCTACCAAATTCCATCGATCTGTATCAAAAGAGAAAAAAAAGAAACACGCTTTTGAGATAACGAATAAGATACCAACCTGTTAGTCAAGGTGTCAAAAATTAGATGATCTGTGAACTCCATGGCAGGATACCCTCCTTGTACACTAATTTCTTTCTTCATGGTTCCAGTTTCATCTAGTATTTCCACTTTATCTGGCCTTACCAAATAAAACAAAGCATCACGCGCATTAAAAGCAACATCCAGTCTTCCAGAGAGTGTTCCTTTATAAATCTGTTTCCACTTGATATGGTCATCTATCAGCCAATAAGGGGACCGTACACGAGCTATAGATTTCGCTATTTCATCAAAGCAAACATTATCATTATGTTTCCACAACCTCCACTCACGGGTTTGCTTACCATCTTGCATTATTTTTACATCCTTTAAATTTATTGGCGCTACATCAGCCAGATATTCAGGCGCATGTCCGAATAATGCTTTTACCCGATGAGTTCCATTCAGAGGAACCATTATTGTCGTATCTTTTCCCGCATACTTCACTGCAATAGAATTATGCTTCATGTCCATTCGCAAGGAAACTGAAATCCACTTTTCTCTTTCAATAGGACTGTCAATGGTAACCATTCCTTCATTGAAGACTAATGCCGGATAATGCAAACGTTCTCCTCCCGCAACAAACGAAAAACGAATTAATTGATTTGTATTAGTGTACAAATGCAAAATTGACCCAAAGTCGGGTTCATTGTTACGTACCCACATCTGAAAAAGAAATGGTAAATTCATTTTCTACTTCAAAAGGCTTATTTTCATCTAGAATGAGTGAAGTTCTTTCAGTACTAGGGGCGGAATGAGATTTAAAATAAAGTCCGCTATTATAGACGGAGGCATAAATTCACTCCTGCTAGCAGGAGGAAACTAAATAAAATATATCTGCAATAGTTTTTCATATTTCTATTTCAAGAACACTAGACAAAGGTATAAAAAAAACATAAAATGAGTAATAAGTTCAATAAAAAGAATTAGAACCAATCCAGTGTTATGCGAATTACCTCGCACAACACTGGATTAACACTGAACTTATCGAAAAAGAACCTATTTGAAAACTACGCTTCTCCTCAATCCCTTTATTTATCTATCTCTCTATTTCACTTCAGGATTGACAAACATCACTTTCAACGAAGAAAGGAATTCATTTCTATTATCACATCTAAAGTTACCACTGAATTCATTTTTATCTCTTTCTCCTATTTTTATGCTTACCTTATTCCAACCTTGCAGCAAGGGCAGTTCTTTATAAGTAGCCTCATGCCTATTTTGCGAAGCGGCTACATATGCTTTATCATTAATAGCAAGCTGGCATTCCTTTGCTTTCACAACCAAAGTCAGCTTCGGCATATTCGGTTCAATCAGCAAGTCATCCAAAGGGCGCGGACTAAATACATAGATATCCAAGGCCCATCCATCCGCTTTTTTCACTAACTTCTCCTTCGCTGCAACAGGAAATACCAATTGATTATCACGCAAGAAGAAGACTTCATTTGATTTTACTTCAATCTCATTACAATCAATACCGGCATTCTTTAAAATCACTCCCAGTGTATTGTATCCCTTTTCAGAGTTAGTGAATTCTTTCAGGGTACTGATATAGAAACAAGAGGCATCTTTCTGATACTTCACAAACACAGGAGTAGCAGCTGTACATTCGTACTCACTCCGCACCGTACCGGCAGTTTTGATTTCCTCCGGACGTTTATTCCAAGCTCTCCAATCTGTTTTACAAGCATTCAGCAAGACATCTCCTTCTTCTACCAGCGCACCTGTTAATGAATATTCTGAAGCATCAGCTCTCTGAAGTTCGCAGAAATAGAAATCAGAATTATTCAAGCCACGTATCCATGACTTCTGAACCGGCAAGAAAGAAGAACGTTTAAGGTTATCTAATGCTACCGGAAGAGGTAATATCTCATTGTATACATTCAATGTCTGAGGTGTTAATCCCCAAATCCATACATCAGCACCCTTAGCAATATTAGCTAACATACTCTTCTTTTCAGCAGCAGACAAAGTGTAAGTACCATCTACAATATAGAGCATACGTGCAGGTGCAGTAATCTTTACAGCAAATTTCACGCCTTGTGCATCCAGAATACCTTTCAATTTACTGTCATCTCCGCCTATGAAAATCACTTCTTTATATTTCTCAGCCGGAGTAGCTGTCGGTGCTTCATATTGTTTTTTGTCAATATCAGCATAAGCAGACCAAGCAGAGTGTCCCGGTGCATTGGCTGCACGCATAGCATCATACATAGGCCATGGATCATACAAAGGTAGATTCGGATCATATCCCGGATTGAATGTTGTACAATAAGGACCTACACGCTCCGGTTGTACACCCGGCACACCTTCTTTATAATCAGTAAAGAAAATACCATCTTTATTGATATCCGGTTCTGTAGTCATATCTTTCTTTCCCAGTGGCAGCGGTTTCAAAGAGTACCATGCCATATTGAAAACGGTACTGTAAGAAGCTCCCATATTACGCTGGTTAGCAAGGAGATGATAGCACTCATTAGCTAATCCTTCCATACGTCCCAACTGCGATTCATAGGCTCTTTCACCATTATACTTAGCAACCTGCTCGGGCGTACCATAGTACGCCATACTATGTTCACCGATTCCCCAAGGTTTACCTATTCCAACCCAATGTTTCATTGAGTTCATGTCACCATAATGACCTACTGTAACCGGCAAGATGCCATCTCCATCATCTTCTCCATCGGCAGAAATCCATGGGCGGGTCGGATCGTTTGCACGAACAATGTCTCTCCAATCTTCCCAAGCTTTCTTCTGCTGAGGCATCAATTCCGGTCTGTTGTAAACATGCAAAATCACAGGTTTATTTTCATTACTGATACTCCAACCAAAGACAGAGGCATGATTACGGTCTCTGAGTACAAAACGTTTCAGATGCTCTTTAGATGCCTCCCAAAAGAGCTCGGAATCCAGTTTCGGCCCCCCATCACTCGCCCAGTTAGCAGTTTCATTCAATACGCAGATACCCATTTCATCAGCTACATCCATATAGAAACGAGGATAAATCTGTGCATGAGGGCGAACTGCATTAGCATTCATACCTTTAATGGCAGTAAACCATGCCCACGCATATCTGCGTGTCATTTGCGGAATACCCATAAAGTGCCAAGAATCACCTCTCAACTGATAAGGTTTACCATTCAGGTACTGTGTGGTACCTTGCAATGTCCATTCACGCCATCCGAAACGTTCATATTTCATATCAAGAATTTCTTTCTTAGCCTGCAATGAAAGCAATACGGCATAAAGATTCGGTTGTTCAGGAGTCCAATAACTCAACTCACCGGATACCGGAACCTGCAACACAACTTTTGTTGAAGCATTGGCAGGGATGCTAACTTTAACAGGGGCCACTTTCAAAGCTTCCTGTCCAAGTTTCCATGCAGGTACAGGAGCAGAATTAACATCTGTCCCAGCCAGGTTTACCCATTCATTAATCTTACCTTGAAGTTGCAGATCTGTCTTTTTTTTTCCGTATTATTCTGTACAGTCACTTCCAGTTCAAGCATATTCTTTGAAACCAACGGCTTCACATATACATCTTCCACATGTACTTTAGGCAATGCCAACAAGTATACATCCTGCCAGATACCAGCAATGTGATATCCCCACATAGAACCGGCAGGAACAATACGACGCCCAATTGTAGAGTTGTTTTCAAACAAAGATTGACTGCGAACTCCCACCCATACTTCAGCGGTTTCACCTGCAGCTACCTTATTCGTAATATCTATGCTGAATGGAAGAAAAAGATCAAAATTCTCTCCTACTTTTTCCTTATTGATATAGACCTCAGTATAGCCGGCTACAGCTTCAAAATATAATTTTATCTGCTGCCCATTCCAGTCATTAGGAATAGTTACAGTTTTTTTCATCCACGCCATTTTCACTTGTTCCCATTCTTTCGGATAAGACGGGTAGTTGCGATGATCAGGTCCCTCTACATTTCTGTTAGCAAAAGAGTTTATATTCCATGGAGAAGGAATCTTTATACGGGTTTTACTCCATGCACCTTCTTTGGGCAATGATAATTCCGGTGCCACTCCTTTACCTTGCACGTAACTACCCGGCAAAGCCACAGGTTGGAAATCCCAATAGCCATTCAGACAGATTTCTTTCCTATACTCCTTTTCTGTTCTATTCACAAGACCCTCACTTGGTGCAAACGGGAAATTATACACCAATTTACCATCGCTCGATGTGGTTTGCCCCACTGCCTTTCCCGGCAGCAAGAACAAAGTCGTCAACAAGCTTAATAAAATTGCATTTCGTTTCATTTAAGAATACTATTAATTAGGTATTAGACATATTTGTTTTTCCTGTCTGCAAAGTAAACAGGGTGACATTAAAAAGTAAGCCGAAACAGAATTAATATTGGATTAAAAACACATTAATCCTCCGGAATCCAGAACTTTTCTATTAATAATGCAAATCAGTAGTTGAATTATGTTCATTTTGGACGAGTTATGAACAAAACACAAATTACGCGAATTACACAAATAAAGGTCTGCACTGCAATCAGCTATTACTAAGTTATTTTTCTTCGGTTGGGAAAACAAATAAGAAAAAAATAGTTACACATAATACATCCGTCCCACCCTTTGCTAAAAGGGCTTCGGATTTTTACTAAATTCACGACTGAAAATTAGTAAAAATCCGATAAGGTTTTAGTAAAAAACAGTCACCCCGTTCAGAAAGGCTTCTGACGGCACTTTTAGTCATGTAATCATTAAAAAACAACTTGGTACATAATCTTTCTCAGGGATTTGAACAAAATGTAATAAGATGGTAGGGTGATAAAGTGATAGCGGGATAACACTCCGTGATATATAGCGCAGCCACTTTATCACCCTACCACCCTATCATCTTACCACTCTTTTATTCATTTCTGTACGATTATGAATGAATTTCAACTACTGATTCGCATATATAATATTATTCAGTACTTATTTTAGTTTAGAACTATATCATTCATTCTGTAATCTTCGTACCTTTGTCGTATGTACTAATCTAATAATCATGGACAAATTTAATGTAAAAGATAGTCCCCGGATACCTCAAGGCTTGAAAAATTATTCTTGGAAGAAGGGCTCCTGATGAAAATTAAAAAGAACGAATATCTGGTACAGCAGAATGAGAAAAACAATCAGATAGGCTTTGTCGTATCCGGTATATTCCGTTTGTCTCATACAGATGCAAATGGCAATACATGGATAGTAGGCTATAGCTTTGCAAATGACTTTGTTTGTGACTATCCTTCTTTCATGAAACAGACAGTTTCCACAGTCACGATACAAGCTTCTACCGAATGTGAGGTTTATCTCCTCCCGTTAAGCAAACTTAATCAATTCTGGGAAACAGACATGGACACCCAACGATTAGGAAGGCAAATAGCCGAAACTATGTTTGCAGAAATATATCAACGACTATTGGGATTTTATTGCGATACTCCGGAACAACGTTATCATGCATTAATGAAAAGATGCCCCGGTTTACAAGAAAAGCTTTCATTCAAAGAAATAGCCCAGTTTCTTGGCATAACTCCCGAAACCCTCAGCAGAATAAGAAAAAAACAACTGTATAACGAAAGGTCTTGACTTTGGTCAAGGCTTTTTCACTCTATATAGCTTAATATTGCCGCCATAAACATAAATCATAAAAGTATGGCAACTTACACTCATTATGGGAAACAAGCTGATGTATTCAAGCATCTGGTGCTTTGTGAAGTTCCTCAAATCGAAAAACCGCAGATATACATAGAAACGAATTCAGCATCCGCCATTTATCAAATGGCGCATACCCCGGAACAGCAATACGGCATTTACTATTTCCTGAAGAAAGCCCGTGAAGAAAAACCTTTGAGAGAATCTCCTTATTACAAGCTGGAAAGCACAGAAATGGCAAAAGGAAATTATTTAGGTTCTCCCGCTTTAGCTATGAATACATTGGCAGAACGAACATCCCAATATCTATTCTTTGATATAGAAAAAGATGCTTTAGAAAATATAGAATCCTATGCCAAACAAGTGAAATTAGAATCACATATCCAGACCTGTCATACGGATTCACTCGAAGGGATTATAAAACTACTACCCTCACTTTCCCAAGCTTCCTTCCTCCATATCGATCCTTATGAAATTGATAAAAAGGGAATATCGGGAACAACCTATCTGGATGTATTAATACAAGCAACCCAAGCAGGTATGAAATGCCTATTGTGGTACGGTTTTATGACTGGAAATAACAAAATACACATTAACCAATATATAGTGAATAGACTGGAGGAAGAAAACATCAAAGAATATACCTGTATTGAGTTAATCATGAATTCAATCAGAAAAGATACGATTCCTTGTAACCCGGGTATATTGGGGAGCGGCATTTTAGCTACCAATTTATCTAAGGAAGCCAATAAAGCAATTTGGGATTATAGCAATATGTTAGTTTGCATGTACAGTGACACTAAATATAAAAGTTATGATGGGAGACTATATAGAGATAGTATAAAGTAAACATAAAAAAAAGGCTATCTATCCCAGACAGCCAATCTTTTGTTAACCTTAAATCTAATACTATGAAAAACACATTGCAAAGATACGGACTTTGAGGATATCTCCAAATTTCTAAGACTAAACGGAGACATTTATAACATGGTTTAATAGAATGAAGGAAGTTGTTAACTATTTAAATTCTTTATGTTAACAATTAACACAAAGAATTTCACTTTCTACAGCATCATTGATCTTTTTCGCTTTCAGCCTCCAGATCCTTGATTTCTCTATTCAGGAAAACGGATAAAATAGTTCTCAGAACAACTATACCACCTAAAATAGCCAGTTCATTCAAAGTTGGTTCCAGTACTGTTTTTAAAATATCTGATGCGATAAGAAATTCAAGTCCAAGTAGCAAATAAGTTCCGAAAGTAGCCCGTAGCTTCCGGATATTGGTAGTTGAGTACTTGCCCGTGAACCTTTTGAACTCATTGATCAGAAAAGATATTATTCCGATTAATGCTCCATAGGTGACAATTAGAAGACTTGTCACACTGATTATTGTAGCTAATGTATTTAAGAAAGTAGTAAGCATGCCGATTGAAGTTTATTAATATAACATTGCAAAACACTTTAATGTTTGATTTTTTATGAAAAAGCATTGATACCGGTCTTTGCAGATATCGGGTACCAGCTCGCGGCAGCGAAACGATGGGTGCCTTACCTGCAATGTAGTATGGGATATTCATTTGCTCCTGAAAAAGATGTAAATGGTGGATATTTCTTCAACCCGACAATCGATTCCAAGAAAAGCTCCGTCACAACTCAATTTCAATAAGACTGGAGATTCTATTTTAAAAAGAATCCCACTTGAGTGTACAAAAAGACAGTAATTCTGAATAATATTCCATTTACAGAAACCTATATTTCGCCTACTTTTGCACAAACAAAGAATTTAAGGTTATAGAAAAATGGATAAACACACATTTTACAGCTATTTGATAGTAGGTATGACATTTGCCTTTGGATTGTCTGCACAAGCTCAGAACAAGGTTACTGCACCCATGAAAGACGTCAACCAAGTTATTGACAACACACTGGATAGTTTAAATAAAGCCCACACAGCAAGACCTGTAGCAGGATCAAGTAGAAAAGGAGATAATCCCGTTTTATTTTTAGTGGGTAACTCTACTATGCGTACCGGAACCTTAGGGAATGGTAACAATGGACAATGGGGATGGGGATATTATGCCGGCGATCATTTCGATTCAAATAAAATCACTGTAGAAAATCATGCACTGGGGGAACAAGCAGTCGTACCTTTTATAACCGTCTCTGGCAGGATGTTATTAAAGGCGTCCGGGCAGAAGATTGGGTTATTATTGAACTGGGACATAACGACAACGGCCCTTATGATAGCGGTCGTGCACGTGCCTCCATACCAGGTATCGGTAAAGACAGCCTGAATGTCACTATTCAGGAAACCGGAGTACAGGAAACTGTATACTCTTACGGAGAATATATGCGCCGTTTCGTACAGGATGTAAAAGCAAAAGGCGCCCATCCTATCCTATTCTCCCTGACTCCCCGCAATGCTTGGGAAGACAAGGATAGTACGGTTATCACACGTGTCAATCACACTTTTGGTCTATGGGCCAAGCAAATAGCCGAAGAACAAAAGATTCCATTCATTGATCTGAATGATATCACTGCCCGTAAATTTGAGAAATTCGGCAAGGAGAAAGTTAAATATATGTTCTATTTAGACCGCATTCACACCAGTGCTTTCGGAGCAAAAGTAAATGCTGAATCTGCTGCCGAAGGTATTCGGGAATACGCAGGTCTGGAACTGGCTAACTATCTGAAACCAATTGAACAAGATACGATCACTGGTTCCAGCCGAAAAGAAGGATGTCCGGTAGTATTCACCATTGGCGACAGTACAGTCAAAAACAAAGACGATAATAAAAATGGCATGTGGGGCTGGGGAAGCGTAATAGCCGAGATCTTTAATCCGAAAAAAATATCGGTAGAGAATTGTGCTATGGCAGGACGTAGCGCCCGTACTTTCTTGGACGAAGGACGTTGGGACAAGGTTTATAATGCACTTAAACCGGGAGATTTCGTATTAATCCAGTTCGGACACAATGACGGAGGAGATATCAACACAGGAAAAGCCCGCGGTGAGTTACATGGCTCAGGAAACGAAAGTAAAGTCTTCCTAATGGAGAAGACTGGAAAATACCAAGTAGTCTATACCTTTGGCTGGTACCTCCGCAAATTTATTATGGATGCCCAGGAAAAGGGGGCGATTCCCATTGTTTTAAGCCATACACCCCGCAATAAATGGAAAGACGGACAAATAGAGCGCAATACCGAGAGTTATGGCAAGTGGACACGTGAAGCGGCAGAAGCAACCGGTGCTTACTTTATAGACCTGAATAAACTATCTGCTGATAAACTCCAAAAAGCAGGACCTGAGAAAACTGCAGTTTATTATAATACGGATCATACACACACTTCTTTGAAAGGAGCACAAATGAATGCCCGAAGCATTGCAAAAGGATTAAAAACTACAGATTGTCCACTGAAAAAGTTTTTAAAATAGGAATTATATGAAAACATTGCAGGAATGATCGTACCCAAGAAAGAAAAATAGAAAATAAAATAGACATGGTTAATTAATCCAAAAGAATAACTGCATAAAACAAATAATCACTTCTTTTGCTCCCGTCAAAAAATAAAACTGGACTATAAATGAGCAATGAGATTGATACCAAAACTCTGAAAGCTTTGCAGCAAGGTAGCCACAAGGCTTTCGAAGAAGTTTTTATCACTTATTACGGTAAGACGAAAGCTTTTATATATGGCTACATCAAGTCGGGTCCAGATGCCGAGGAGCTTACAGAAGATTTATTTGTGAATCTTTGGATAAACCGTCATTCTATTGATATTTCAAAATCATTTGATTCTTTCTTACATACAGTAGCAAGAAACTCTGCTATCAACTTCCTGAAACATAAATATGTAGAAGATACCTATCTAAATAATATCCAAAAGCAAGAATGCAGTTCCACTTCGGAAGAAGACCTGATAGCCAAAGAACTCGGACTACTGATAGACGACACAGTAGAAAAAATGCCGGAACAAAGGAAGAAGATATATATTTTAAGTCGTAACGAAGGCTTAAGCAATGAAGAGATAGCAACACAACTGAATACTACCAAGAGAAATGTAGAAAGCCAGTTAAGTCTCGCCTTGAAAGAAATACGGAAAACAATTTCATGCTTCTTCTTATCACTGTTATAATACACTCTTTTTTTTCGCTCCAACCCCCTAAAAAAGAAGTAAAAGAAAAATATATTCACCTAAAATAACAAAGAATCATTTTTCTTCGTATAATTGCAGATTATTATATTCATAATCTTATGGGGAAAAGATTTTTATTTATTGCTACTTGCATAACTTCGACACTATTACTAGCGACAAGTTGTTTAGAAAAAAATGATGTGTATGTTAAAATTCCGGCAGACCAGTTCTTCGATTTTGACTTAAACCAGAAGATAAACCTGTCTGTGGACTATGGATTCAAAGGAAAAGACTATGTTGTCTTATTCGACCTCTACGACGAAAATCCGATAATAGAAAATGAAAACGGGGAACTTGTCAAAAAAGACATCTCTCCCATTTATCGTGCCGCCACAGATAAGGATGGTAAATTTTCCGGAGAGATACAAATTCAATCTGCCTTGTCAGAGGTCTGGCTATACTCAGAGTATGCCGGAACGCTCTCTCCTATTCAGTTAGAAGTTACTGATAACTCTATCATGTACAATCAGGAGAAGTATATTGCAAAAGCAACTACCCGAGCCTTAACACCTAACAATCATCAATATCCTGACGACTGGCTAACCTTGGGTGACTGGAGTACCCTCGGAACTCCTACTTATCTAACACCCGGCAGAGTACTACCTGATGCAAAAACATTGTATAATATAAATGAGATATTCGTCAAATACAATGGAACTGCTATGGAGCAAAGGGATTATGGAAAAGCATTCTTCGCTCCTGGCGTTAGCTCTGAGATAAAAATCATAAAAGCTACAAAAGTTTATTTATGTTTCATCAATAGTTCCGCTGGTTGGTACAATAGTGTCGGCTACTTTAGTTACCCTACCGGACAGGAACCCCAAAGTGTATCGGAAGTGCAGAGAATCATTGCATTCCCCAGTGCCACCTCTATTGCTCACAAGGGTGAAACAGGAGCATTAGTTAGTGGTGACAGAGTACTATTGAAGTATTGGGACGGAGAAAAATTCCATGATGAATTTCCCGCAGGAGTAACCATCGGATGGTGGTTGCAGGGAATGGGATTCGAGGCAGGAAATGTCAAGCCCAGAGTCGATGAAAAATATAACAGATTCTCCCTTTCGCATCTAAATTCAGATGGAAAACAACGGAGCGTTTCATTAAGGGATCCCAACTCCGACCAACTTGTAGCTATCGGATTCGAAGATAATACCGACCTTCGTTACAATGATGCCACTTTCTATCTGCAAATAGAAGAGAAGGGAGCAATAGACGAAAGCAATACACCTACAATACCGGATGTAGGAAATCCACCGAGTAACACGGAGAACTTCACTACATACTATGGTACACTAACCTTTGAAGACTTATGGCCATCAATGGGTGACTATGATATGAATGATGTGATGATAGACTATTCATGCAAAGTGTATAAAAACACGAGTAACAATAGAGTATATAAGATAGAAAATCAATTCATTCCACGTCATAATGGTGGCACACTCCAATCAGGATTTGGCTTCCAATTGAGTAGTGTCTCATCCGGCGATGTAAGTAATATAACAATAGACGGAGCCGAACAATCCCAATATATGCAGGGAGCTAATCAGGAGCCTGGACAAAGTCATCCTACTTTCTTATTATTCGATAACATCAAAGGTGTACTTGAAAAAACAATCACAATAAGCTTTGAATTGAACGATCTTGTGGAAGCAAATGTCGTACCTCCATATAATCCATTTATCTTTGTAGAATCGGACAAAGGCAGAGGAAGAGAAGTACATTTAGTGAAATATCCTCCGACAGACAAGGCTGATTTCGGTCTATTCGGTACAGGAAGCGATGCTTCACGCACTGATGAAGGCCTCTACTACGTAATGAACAGGCTTAAATTTCCCTTTGCCCTGAATTTGGCAAGTATTAAGGATTTCCCTACACCCGATGAAAGTGTAAGAATCGACTTAGCTTATCCCCAATTCAACGATTGGGTAAAGTCTGAGGGAAAAACTAATAAAGATTGGTATAAGCATCCTGCACAATAGAGTTAGGAAACGAATTAATCCGATAACTCATTTTGGTCAAAAGCTCTCCATATCCATATCAAGCCCGCACTTGCTCCACTCCTATACGGGGAACAAAATAGTGGAGTTGGTATGGAGGAGATATGGAGTTAGTAAGGTGCAGATTATTTGTTCCTTTTCTCGGTTATTAGAGAAAGCCTACTTCCTTAAAATAAAAAAACTCGATTTTCTTACTGAGCTTTTCATCTGTTAGCTGTATATATTATAAAATACAGCCAGATGAACAAGAATATGATCACTCGAATTCTTAGGAAATACTTATCCGGACGTTTCTCTTCCGATACAGAAGAAAGGGTTCAGAAATGGATTATTAAAGATAAAGATATTGAGGAAAAAGAAAAAGCCTCACTGGAATATTGGAATGAACTGGAAGCAAAAACCGATCCGGACACTGAACTTGTACTAGACAGAGTAAATCAAAGAATTGGCTATAAAGAAATCGTTCACCGACCTTTCTATCAAAAATTGACACGTATTGCAGCCGTTCTGATTCCACTATTTATGATGGCAGGAGGCTATTTATATTATACCTCCACACAAAATAAATGGATTGAAATATCAGTTGCATACGGTGACAAGAAACACTTCTTATTACCGGACAGTTCTGAAATATGGCTGAATGCGGGAACTGTAGTCAAATATCCGAAAGAGTTCTCGAAAGTGCAACGCCTTGTACACCTTGATGGCGAAGCTTATTTTTCTATTCGGAAGAACACAAGTAAACCGTTTATTGTAGAAACCTCCCAACTCTCAGTTAAAGTATTAGGAACTAAATTCAACGTAAAGGCTTACGCTGATGACAAACTGGTAACCGCTACCCTGACAAGTGGTAAAGTTGAAGTTATCCCTCCCACCCAAGACCCACGGATACTAAAGCCTAATGAACAGTTGACATACGATAAAAAACATCCGCCGTCAACATTACTGAAGTCTCCCCAACCGATACAGATGGCTGGATCACGGGTAAACTGATATTTACCGATGCACCTTTCACCGAGATCCTGCAAACACTTGAAAAACGTTACGATGTGACTATCAATCATACAATGAACATTCCTGCCTCCAAACAATATACCGTCCGATTCCTTAAAAATGAAAATCTGGAAGAAATACTGCCTGTATTAAGTGAGATGATTGGCTTCAGTTATCAAAAGCAAGGAAACAAAGTAGAACTAATCAAAAAACAATAAAAAGAAACTGCCTATGAAGAAAAAGAACCGGATTGCAGCTTGAGACCCTCAACCCGGTTCTGAAATGCTAATGCTCTATCTGAAAGTAAAGTAAAACAAAGTATTAACTATACAAAGATAATGCAAATTGAGTGCAGAACTTTCATGCTTGCATGAAAAAGTTATGCCGAAATGCAGCTTATCTTATAAAAACATACAACAATGAATCGAATAACCATTAATAAAGAAACAGATAAGATACTCCTTTTTTTATTTTTTGCCTTTCTATCATTTAATGCCACAGCACAGAATGACAAAAAGCAAATCACCATACAAAATAAAAACATATCACTGAAAGAAGCTTTTGCCGAGATAGAACTACAAACCGGATACAGCATAGCCTATGAATTATCGGCCGTAGATGTAAAGAAGAAAATATCACTGTCATTAGAAAACCAGAGTATTGACGAGGCATTATCACAAATCCTGAAAGAAACCCGGTATTCGTACAAAATAACAGGCTACCATATCATTATCACTCCATCCGACAACGAACAACAGAAATCCACCAAGGAAAAAACAGAGAGACCTACCCAAACAGTCAGAGGAATCGTACTGGATTCCAAAACCAATGCCCCCATAGAGTTTGCTACTGTAAGAATTATGAATAGCGGTTCTTTGGGCAGTACAACAGATAGTCTGGGAAGATTTCGGATAGACCATGTTCCTGTGGGACGATGCAATATACAAACCTCCTATGTAGGATATAATGCCAATATTTTCAATGAAATACCTGTAACCTCTTCCAAGGAAGTATATATGGAAATCCCATTGGACGAGAATGTTCATTCGTTAGCGGAAGTCGTCATACAACCTGAGATAAAGAAAGATAAGCCCCTGAATGCAATGGCCATTACCGGCGGACATATGATCAGTATGGAAGAGGCAGGCAGGTTTGCCAATGGTTTTGATGATCCGGCACGCCTGAGTTCTGCATTTGCAGGTGTGGCAGGAGATGTAGGAACCAATGCTGTAGCTATCAGAGGAAATTCACCCCAGTTTACCCAATGGAGACTGGAAGGTGTAGAAATTCCTAATCCTACTCACTTCGCTGACCTTACCGGACTGGGTGGAGGTTTTCTTTCGGCCCTGAGTACACAAGTGATCGGTAACTCCGATTTCTACAACGGTGCGTTCCCTGCCGAATACAGCAACGCATTATCAGGTATCTTCGACATGCAAATACGAAATGGTAACAATCAGAAGTACGAACATACATTTCAGTTGGGTATTCTGGGTATTGACCTGGCATCGGAAGGCCCGATAAGCAGGAAGAATGGAAGTTCCTATATCCTTAATTACCGCTTCTATACTACTTCCTTAGCCACAGGAAATGACATGAACCTCAAATATCAGGACTTATCATTTAAGCTGAATTTTCCTACCCGGAAGGCCGGAACTTTCTCTATCTGGGGGATCGGACTGATTGACCGCTATAAACCGGAGATTCTCGACCGTGATGAATGGGAAACACAAAGTGACCGGCAATCCGGAAATACAACATTTGATAAAGCAGCAGGAGGAATTACTCACAAGTATCTTATCAATGCGGATACTTATATCCGTTCTTCATTAGCCGCTACTTATGCAAAAGATCACACAGAAGCTGATCAGATGACAGAAGACGATAAACTGGTCCATGTAGGAGATATCCGGAATTCCAAATGGGATATCGTTTTCAATTCTTATCTGAACAAGAAGTTCAACTCCAACCACATCAACCGGACAGGTATCACAATCACAGGACTTAAATACGATCTGGATTACAAAATCAGTCCTAATTTTGGTTTAGATATACCTATGGAACAGATTTCAAAAGGGAACGGAGAAAGTTGTGTACTCTCGGCATACAGCAGTTCTGTCATCAACCTAAGTAATCATTTTACCACCAGTCTGGGCATCACTGCGCAATACTTCACTCTAAATAAGAACTGGACCGTAGAACCCAGAGCAGCCCTTAAATGGACTTTCAATCCGAAACATGCCCTAGCATTGGCATACGGCCTGCACAGTCGAAGAGAAAGACTTGACTACTACTTTGTGGAACAAGAGGTCAATGGAAAAACTGAATCCAACAGATATCTGAATTTTTCAAAGGCTCATCACTTTGGGCTTACATACGACTGGAATATCAACTCATATATGCACTTAAAAGTGGAACCCTATTATCAATATTTATTCCGTATTCCCGTTGAAGAGAATTCTTCCTTTTCTATCATCAACCATCAGAGCTTCTACCTGGAAAGAATATTAAAGAATAGAGGTTCCGGAGTGAACTACGGTATAGACATCACATTAGAACAATACATGAAAAATGGTTTCTACTATATGATAACGGCTTCTCTTTTTAAATCGAGATACAAAGCCGGGGACCATATCTGGCGCAACACACGGTTGGACAAAAACTACCTCCTAAACGTACTTGCCGGAAAAGAATGGATGGTGGGACGCAATAAACAAAATGTACTAAGCCTTAACGGACGTATCTTTTTCCAAGGTGGCGACCGCTACACTCCTGTAGACGAAGAGAAAAGCCTGATAGAACATGATATCAAATTTGATGAAACCAGAGCTTACAGCAAGAAATTTGATCCTTCTCTCAATGGTGATATTTCTTTCAGTTATAGAATCAACAAAAGGAAAATATCTCATGAGTTTTCCATTAAAATGCTAAATGTAGGTATGCGCACAGGTATGCACTTTTACCAGTACAACGAAAAGACCCATAAGATAGAGAAAGAAGACGGATCGGGTATGATTCCGAATATCAGTTATAAAATCTACTTTTAATTTATGAAAGAGAACACTTATTGCTTACACCATTTTACAGCGAAAATATTCTATTGCCCCCGATAAAAGCAAAGAAGATGTATCAGGAAATTTCACAGTATCGGAATGAATTATCATCCTTTGTATGAACTAACCGTTCACGACAGACGTTATATCCATAGAACTTTAAAGACCAACGATCATGGAAAAGTATCTGATTCATAGTAATGAGTTGCATTTCATCAACAAGGAACGCATTCACAGGGAAGTAGAAAAAATGGTAGAGTCATTAGACATGGCAGCAGGTTCCACCGAAGGGTTCGATCTGTATACCGTAGTAGAAAGTTATTTCACTGATCTCGAAAAGCGAAAGGAAATCAATCGCTTACTGCATATAGAGAAAGATGAATGCGAAGCCATAGAGGAAGAACTCGGAGTATATGAAATGTGATTTACAATAAAAACTATCACGAGTAATTAACTATAAAGAATAAGGGGGCATAACAACAACCTGTTATGCTCCCTATTTTTTACAGTAATCAGTTCCAGACCACTATCAGTCCTTCGCCTGATGTACCGTCAGTTGTGGGAAAGGGAAACCGATACCTTCCTTATTGAATACAGAATAAATGGTCTTGTTCATATCGAAGTAAACTCCCCAATAATCTCCACTCTTTACCCAAACACGGATAACAACATTTACACTGCTTGCATCCAAAGCATGAAGGGCTACAAAAGGTGCCGGGTCAGCAAGGATACGCTTATCTTCAGCAATAATCCGCCGAACAGTTTCTTCCACCTTATCATAGTTCTCACCATATTCTACGCCAATTACCCAATCCACACGGCGGGTATCTTCACGACTATAATTGGTCACTGTACCACTGCTCAAGGCTCCGTTCGGTATATAAATCACATTATTATCAGCCGTAGTCAGAATCGTATGGAAGATTTGTATCTCACGTACCGTACCTGATACACCCTGGCTCTCTATCCAGTCCCCCACCTTGTAAGGGCGGAACAAGAGAATAATCAAACCACCCGCAAAGTTCTGTAGATTACCGGATAAAGCCATACCAATAGCCACACCGGCAGATGCCAGCAAGGCAGCAAAGGAGGTCGTTTCTACACCCAGCTTACCGATAACAGCAATAATCAGCAAGATGGTCAGAAGGATATTTACCAAACTCTTTACAAAGCTCTGAATACCGGCATCTACATGACGCTTTTCCAACAGTTTGGAAACCATCTTCTTGATGAGAGAAATAAGGAAACGTCCAATGACAAAAATTAGGATAGCCCCAATAATATTTCCACCGGCAGCTACACCCCAGTCTATTAATTGTTGAAGAAAGACTTGCAATTTACTAAAGCCTTCTTCTACTACAGTTCCATCGGCAGGAATTGCCGCTTGTAATAACACTAACATAATATTTGTTCGTTTGAAGTTAATAAAATCATTATCTCCCAATAATTACAGGAGATTACAAAAGTAACAAATATTTCCGGTTATCGTTCACTCGATTTGCGTGTTTCAGCGAAAACACTTAATTTTGCCCCCGATTTCAACTAAGGGGTGCCCTAATATGACGGGCTGAGATCATACCCATTGACCTGATCCGGGTAGTGCCGGCGGAGGGAAAAGAAGAAAAGTTCCCCTTTTCTGTATTAATCTTTAATAGTTAAAATTGTAATGAGAAAACATGCAATGGCGGCCTGCCTGTTGATGGCAACGCTGAGTGTCTGTGCGCAGACGCATGAGAAAGACAGCTTGCGGGTGATAAACCTGCAGGAAGTAGAAGTTATCTCTACCCGTGCCACGGGAACCACACCTGTGGCGTTTACCAATGTTAGTAAAGAACAACTTAAAAAACAGAATTTCGGGCAAGACCTGCCCTATTTATTAAGCATGATACCTTCTGCCATTACAACAAGTGATGCAGGAGCCGGTATCGGTTATACCACCTTGCGCATACGCGGCACAGATGGCACGCGAATCAATGTCACCGCCAACGGTATTCCTATCAATGATGCAGAAAGCCACACCGTATTCTGGGTAAACCTGCCTGATTTTGCCTCTTCCGTAAAAAGACTTACAAGTGCAACGAGGCGCAGGTACTTCCACCAATGGTGCAGGTGCATTCGGTGGTAGTATCAATATGCAAACAGGAGATTTTTCATTGAAACCGTATGCCGAAATCAACGCATCTTACGGCTCATTCAATACTCACAAAGAGACAGTGAAAGTAGGTACCGGACTTATCAACGAACATTGGTCTTTTGACGTACGGTTATCCAATATCAGTTCGGATGGTTATATAGACCGGGCATCCGTTGGCTTAAATTCCTACTATGCTCAGGGTGGATATTATAATGACAACACATCGGTGAAACTGATCACTTTCGGCGGAAAAGAGCGTACTTATCATGCATGGAATTATGCCAGCAAAGATCAAATGGCAGTATTCGGACGCCGTTTCAATTCTTGCGGATACATGTATATTGGAGATAAAAGCGGAGGGATACATCAACCGGAGATTGATTACGATTATGGTGTCAAAGAAGCCGATCAACTGATCAAAAATGGTGGCACTTTCCACTTCTATGATGACCAGACAGATAACTATGTACAAAAGAACTATCACTTGTTAGTCAACCACACTTTTACTCCGCAATGGCGTCTGAATGCCGGCTTGCACTATACCACAGGAGATGGATATTATCAGGAATACAAGATTGGACGTAAATTGGTAGAATATGGCATGAAACCCTATGAAGTAAGTGGAGAAAACGTAACCAAAAGCGACCTTGTTCGTAAAAAAGCAATGGATAACTGGTTTGGTGGAGGAATCTTCTCCGTAAGTTATACCAATGACCGGCTGAACGCTTCACTGGGTGGCGGTCTGAATCGTTATGATGGCGACCATTTCGGTAAAGTACTGTGGGTGAAGAACTATCTGGGGCAACTGAATCCTGATAATGATTACTACCGCAACAACGCTACTAAAAATGATGGAAATATCTATCTGAAAGCCAACTATGAGTTAGGTGGTGGTGTCAGTGCATACGCCGATCTGCAATACCGTCACATCACCTACAAGATGCATGGCCGGAATGACAAATGGAACGATGATACGAACGCACTTCAAACCCTGCATATTGAAGATAAGTTCGACTTCTTCAACCCGAAAGCCGGTTTGTTCTGGCAGATCAATACTAACAACCGTCTATATGGTTCATTCAGTGTAGCCCATAAAGAACCTACGCGCAATAACTATACCGACGGAAAGTTAACCGAACATCCCAAAGCAGAACGCTTATTCGACTATGAACTGGGATATACCTTTGCCAACTCATGGTTAAATCTGGGCGCTAATCTCTATTACATGGATTATAAAAACCAACTGGTATTGACAGGCGAAAAGAATGAAATTGGCGAAGCTGTAGCAGCCAATGTACCCGACAGTTATCGCATGGGTATAGAACTCATGGCTGGATTGAAACTGAACTGTGGTTTCCAATGGGATATCAATGCCACCTTTAGCCGTAATCGTGTAGAGAACTTCTCCGAAACACTGTACGAATGGGAGGACCCTACTACCGAAGCCTGGAAAATAGATCGTGGCAATACTCCTATCTCTTTCTCACCGGACTTTATTCTGAACAATCGTTTCAGTTATACGTATAGAGGATTTGAAGCATCCCTGCAATCCCAATACGTCAGCAAGCAGTATATGACCAATGCTAAACGTGATGACCAAATATTGGATGCTTACTTCGTTAGCAATCTGAACCTGGCATATACCTTCAAACTGCCTCGCATGAAGTCAGTCACAGTGGGTTGTACGAAATATAACCTGTTCAATGAAACATACGAAAATAATGGTTTCGCAGGTAGCGGATATTCCCTCAATGATGCAGGAGAAAAAAGAACGTTACAGCTATGCAACCTATGCTGCACAAGCCGGAACCAATGTACTGGGACATATTTCTTTGAGTTTTTAAAGCATGGAACAAACTCTCGAAATTATCGGAACCATCGTTGGTCTTGTCTACCTCTGGTTAGAATACCGGGCGAGTATCTATCTTTGGATAGCGGGCATCATCATGCCTGCTATCTACATTTTCGTCTATTACGATGCCGGACTGTATGCTGACTTCGGAATAAATATCTATTATCTGGGGGCGGCCGTCTACGGTTGGATGATGTGGAAATACGGTAGTTTTGTAAGACGAAAACTTCATCTACGTATCAAAGAAGGGCAGCAGGAACTTCCCATTACCCGTATGCCGATGAAATATTACCTGCCCCTCGGCATTATATTCGCCGTTACTTTTGTCGGCATTGCCTGGATACTCATTCGTTTCACCAACAGTAATGTACCCTGGCTTGATTCTTTCACCACTGCCCTCAGTATCGTAGGCATGTGGATGCTGGCACGAAAATATGTAGAACAGTGGTGGGCATGGATTGTGGTGGACATTGTCAGTGCAGGACTCTATGTTTACAAAGACCTCAATTTCACAGCAGGACTATATGCTCTTTATACAATAATCGCTATCTTTGGCTACCTCAAATGGAAGAGGATGATGGAAAGAGTGGTAGAGTGATAAGGTAATAAGGTGGTAAAGTGATAAAAGAAACAATGATGAAAGAAAATAATAATAAGAATTCAGTGGAACTTTGTGTTCTCTGTGGTGAACCGGAAGCAGTAATCTTAGCCAATGGTGATTATCCGACCCATCCTATACCTTTGCAGATACTGGCATACGCTCCTTATATCATTTGCTGTGATGGCGGTGCAAATGCTTATATAGATCGCGGCAACGTACCTGATGTTATTATCGGTGACGGAGATTCCCTGAGTGAAGAAAACCGCCGGAAATACAGTCATATTCTTCATTACATCTCCGACCAGGAAACCAACGACCAAACTAAAGCCGTAAACTTCCTTTTATCACAAGGTAAAAAAAACATCGCTATCGTAGGAGCCACAGGCAAACGGGAAGACCATACTTTAGGAAATATCAGCCTGCTCATTGATTATATGCGTACCGGAGCTCATGTCCGCATGCTGACCGATTATGGTATTTTCATTCCCTGCCATGACACCTGTTCTTTCCCCAGCCAACCAGGGCAACAGATTTCGATCATAAACTTTGGTGCCCATAACCTGCGAGGTGAAGGCTTGGTATACCCTCTCAGTGACTTCACTAACTGGTGGCAAGGTACACTGAACGAAAGCACGGAAACAGAATTCACCATTCACGCAGAAGGGGAATACTTGGTAATTATGAATTACCTTTCCTCTCCGCTACCTCCACAAAGTACACACTCAGACATATCATTCCGATAGCCACCCCCTGTTCCCAGGTAAAGCGGTCTTGCCCCACGATATAAGAAACGACGGTCGTCACAATCAGTATCAGATAGCCATACATGGCCACTACGGTTGTCTTCAGATATTTCAATCCGATGGGCATCAACCAATAACTAAGGTAAGTAGGAAAAATAAGGATGAACGCCAAAATCATCCACGGCATCCAGTGCCAGGTTCCATGTGCTGCGTCGGTGAACAACGGCGCGTCCCAGCCCAAGATAGTAGATATCACCAGACCGGACAGCGCCGCGCCCCCAAACACATATTTCATTACGGTCACCAAGCCGATCTCTTCCAGCAATTTCTTACTCAGAATCAGATAAATGGCAAAGAACACCGAACTGAGCAGGCACAACATATTACCTGTAAAGGCATCATGTGCCAAGTCATCGCTGCCTTGAGTCAATATACACAGCAATGCACCACCGAAACCGAGGGAAATACCGATAATTTTCATCAGTGTAGCCCGCTCGTGCAGAAAGAGAACGGAGATAAGAAATACCCAGATAGGTTGCAGGGAATTGAATATGGCACTACTGACAGGCGTCGTCTTACTGATACCCAGCAAATAGCAGAACATAAAACCATACATGCCGAATGCTCCCAGACAAAGTAACCCGATACGCTGCCGCCGTGTGATAGGTGCTTCTTTCACAAACCAGCCTGTCACCCAGAACGCTATAGCAGCAAAAGTACAACGCACCGTGACACCCGTCAATGCACCTATCCACACGGGCAGCAGGAATTTCAGGGCATTCATATTCAATCCCGCAAATATTCGCGAGACTACCAAACTTAAATTGGCCTCCAGTTTCTTATCTTTCATTCGGATATCGCAATTTTGGTTTCAAGGCAGAGAACGCAGGGAAAAGAAAATTGTTCAACGTGCATGGATATTCCAAAACTATTCGTATCTTTAGGATGTTCTATGAAAAACAAAAAAGGATAGCCCTATGAAAAGTAAAGAAGAAAAAGACACACTGCGTACCGAAACGCAAGATGAACCTAAGAGCAAAGAACAAGTGCTTGTATTCTCTCATCAACTGCGCCGGGAAGTTGAAACCGCCTGCTGCCAATTGGATAACCGCGAAGGACAGAATAACTTAACAATAAACAAGGAGGTAGCAGAATGGCTAAGCAAGTAATATGGTCGCTCGTCGCCAAGAAACAGTTGAAGGAAGCATTCCAGATACTAAAACTAAAGAATGGGAATAATGAGGTTGGTGAAGTGCTCTATGTACAATTACAGAACATATTACACCGCATCAGCATGAATCCGTTCATCGGACAAACAACAGAAATAGAGAACATACGCTACATTATTCCTCACCCGGGATATACACTTTTCTATCGACATAGCCTCAAGAAGATAGAAGTTGTTGTACTATGGGACAACCGACTAAAGATGGGGGAACTGAAGGTAATCCCCAAAAAGGAATGAGATGTAAATAAGCAGCAAATTATTATTGAACAAATTCCATAGCATGCCATGCATACCATTTTTGTGTGAACTCATCACCCAAGTTGTATTGACTGGCAACATTACGTACTGTCTCCAAATTCAAATTATCAGGTAAACGGAGAAGTGCGTTTGCAGCACAGAGGTTTTTGTATTCTTCATCAAGAATAATCCTTTTACGGAGAGACAGATTATCATCCCCGATATAAGTCCTGTGACTTACCATGCGTTCTGACACCAGCCTGCCAATCATGACACCTTGCTCTGATATAAAATAATATGAATTATCAGGTTGCCTGACATAAAGAGTATTATTATTTTTCAAGCTAAAATACTCAAATGTATTATAATTACCAGTTTCCAGATTATAATATCTAAGGTAACGCTCTCTGTATCTCTGCATAAAATGTGAAGTATACTCAATAACAAGAGGATGTCTATAGCTCGACAATGCAATATATCCGTAAGTTTCCTGACCGGTTATCGGAGCGTAAATAAGAAGTGAAAAACTTTCATTGAGAGCAAGAAAGGCAATGGTCCAAGAATTATTCCGCTTTGTCGTGACTACCATTCTTTTAGTAAATCTTCCGATAAAGTGTTCTTGCCTGTAGCGCTTTCCACAACGATCCATAAATAAATCGATTTTGGTCTGCAATATTGAAAAATCTTTCATTGCTTCAGCATATAACTCTTCGGACGACATTGACGATACAAACATGTTTTTATCTTGTTTATGGTTAATGCGAACCAGAAATTGAATAAATGCCTTTCTTACAGGTTATGAATAAAGTGTGATAAAGTGGTAGGGTGATAAAGTGATAGCGGGATAACGCTCTGTGATATATAGTGCAGCTACTTTATCACCCTACCACTTTATCACTCTTTTATTTTTATTCCTTGTTCGCAATATTAATGAATATGGGTACAAAGGTATAAAAAAACAATCCAACATAGTTAGCAGAGGCCTTTTTTCATGTTATAATATTATCCTTGAGTAGCTGCTGATTTTTTGGATGGTCTGAATCCCTCGAACACATCATATATTTCATGCAAACAAATGATGCGTTTGCCATAAGTAGATGGTGTGTTTCCCACAGTTGAATAAGACAAATGCCACACTCTAACGGATAATTAGTGTGGCATTTACCCCATTAGAGTGTGGCATTTCAGTCATTAAGATGTGGCATTCGGGAAGATCAAATGTGGCATTTCAGATGGGATTAAAAAAAGAGAGGAGAAGCAATGCCCCTCCTCTTATACTAATTTAAACTTGAATCTGAGTTAAAATTACGGTTACAAATATACTATATTGAAACACCAAAGTCAAGCTTTCGGGTCTTTATTTCTTTCTGCTTAAAGAAATTCCGCTCCTTATAGCGACAACAGATAACTTTTAAAATCAGCAAATTCCTTGGTCATCGACAGACTTTGCTTTTCACCTTGCATAAAAGCTTTCAGTTTTGCAGGCATCTCTACGCTTTCGCCGATAATACCTTCCACGGTATCGAGGAATTTTGCCGGATGTGCCGTCTCCAGGAAAACGCCAGTTTCACCTGGTTTCAATCCTTCTTTCAGAGCACGGAAACCACAGGCACCATGCGGATCAAGCAGGTAATGACATTCCTTCCACGTCTCACGCATCGTTTCAGCAATCTGTTCATTAGTATAAGTAGTACCACTGATTTCAGCAGAAATGGCCGCATGACTGCCTCCATAAAGATCGAGCACACGCGCGAAGTTACTCGGATCGCCCACATCCATAGCATTAGCAATGGTAGCGATAGAAGGACGTGGAGTATAAACTCCGGTTTGCAAATATTGATAGAAGATATCGTTACGGTTGTTGGCAGCAATGAAACGCTTCACAGGCAATCCCATACGTTTACCAAACAATCCGGCAGTGATATTTCCAAAGTTACCGCTCGGAACACAGATAACGGCATCATTCGCTTTGCCTAACTTCTTCAGTTGAGCATAAGCATAGAAGTAATAGAAAGCCTGCGGTAAGAAGCGTGCTACATTAATGGAATTGGCACTGGTAAGTTGCAGATGCTCATTCAGTTCCTTATCCATAAAAGCAGACTTCACCAACGCCTGGCAATCATCGAATGTACCGTCTATCTCAAGGGCTGTGATATTCTGTCCGAGAGTCGTAAATTGTTTCTCCTGTATTTCGCTGACTTTCCCTTTAGGATAAAGCACATATACATGAATACCCTCCACACCGAGGAAACCATTAGCTACCGCACTTCCCGTATCACCAGAGGTAGCAACCAACACATTGACTTGTTTCTTACCTTCTTTTCTGATGAAGTATCCTAAAAGACGGGCCATGAAACGTCCGCCCACATCTTTGAAAGCAAGCGTCGGGCCATGGAAAAGTTCGAGTGAATAAATATCTTCCGTCACCTTCACCAAAGGAACATCAAAATTCAATGTATCGTAAACGATTTGTTTCAATGTTTCGGCAGGTACATCTTCCCCAAAGAAAGCATCGGCTACGCGATAGGCAATCTCCTGAAAAGAAAGAGTATCAATACTATCATAAAAATCTTGTGGCAAAGGTTTAATGCTATATGGCATGAAAAGTCCTTTGTCGGCAGCAAGTCCCTTCACTACGGCTTCTTCCAGGCTGGCATCGGGAGCTTGTTTATTGGTAGAATAATATTTCATATTAAATTAAAAATTAAAGAATTAAAAATTAAAGGCTGCGCAAGGCTCTGATGAAATCCGCATTACTTTGCGGTGGGACTCATAAATTCATTGATAAATTCGTCTTCTTTCATCAAACCGTAACAGCCTTCGCAAACAGACGCTTCATCAAAGGTCTGTACACTATCCGGTTCGATACCCGGATACCAGATGAAGAAAGGGATCGGTTCATTGGTATGTGTGCGAAGCTCACATGGAGTAGGATGATCGGGCAATACGGCAATAGCTACCGGTTCTTCCCAATCTTTCACGGCTTCATATATAGGACCTACAGCACGGCTATCCAGATTCTCGATCGTCAGAAGTTTTAAATCCACATTCCCTTCATGTCCGGCCTCATCGCTGGCCTCGATATGTAGATAGACGAAATCATCCGTCTTCAAGGCTTCCAGTGCGGCAACCACTTTATTTTCATAATTGGTATCATACAGGCCCGTTGCACCTTCCACTGTCAGGCGACGCAAGTCCGCATAATATCCGATACCATTGATCAGATCTACAGCAGAAATCACTGCCCCCCGTTTCACTTGTGGGAACTTATCAGACAAACGTTCCATCTTAGGACGATATCCGGGACTCCAAGGCCAAATACTGTTAGCCGGGTCTTTCCCTTCCGCCATCCGCTTCTGATTCAACGGATGATTTTCCAAAAGCTCCTGCGAACGCAGGATAAGATCATTAATCAAATCAGCGGTTTGTCGCGGAGTCAGTTCTGCACTGCCTTCGGGAACTGTTATATTCTCCGTACCCGGCATCGGTTTCACCAGTAACGGACGGAAAGGTTTCAACGGCACATCGTGCGGTGGCGTACAATCGATACGTTTATCTCCACCTTTGATCACCAATAAATGACGATATTGCACGCCTGTATAGAAACACACCCGCTCATTACCCAGATGTTCCTGCAAGTACTTCACCAATACATCGGCTTCTTCCGTTGTGATGTGTCCGGCAGAATGGTTTTTAATATGATCGCCTTCAATGCAAATGATGTTACAACGCATTGCCATCTCGCCCGGTTTCAAATCTACACCGATGCTGGCAGCTTCCAGAGATCCTCGTCCTTCATAAACTTTCGGCAGGTCATAGCCCAGAACGGACATATTCGCGACCTCACTACCGGGATGGAAACCATCGGCAACAGTTTTCAACCGTCCCGTACGTCCCATGCTCGCCAGTTTATCCATATAAGGCGTCTTGGCATATTGCATCAGCGTCTTACCGCCCAATGACTCCACAGGCCAATCCGCCATTCCATCGCCTAATATGATTATATGTTTCATTTTATTAAACATTTGCAATACTCATGATATCCGCAAATACACCTGCCGCCGTCACTCCGGCACCGGCACCGTATCCTTGTATCATCATCGGATATTCTTTATAACGTTCTGTAGTCAGCAGAATAATATTGTTACTACCTTCCAGACCATAGAACGGATGATTTACACCCACTTCCTGCAGGCCGACTGATGCTTTGCCATTCTCTAGTTTAGCAACAAAACGCCAGTGCTTGTTCTCAGCTTCCAGTACCTTGCGACGGGCTTCAAAGTCCGCATCCAGACTCGGCACTTTCTTCCAGAAATCATCCAGTGAACCTTCAAAGAAATCATCGGGCACGAACAAATTCTTTTCTACATCCGACTGTTCCAGTCTGTAACCGGCTTCACGTGCCAGGATCACCAGTTTACGGATAACGTCCTTGCCACTCAGGTCGATACGCGGATCCGGTTCGGAGTAAGTTCTTCCTGCGCCATCTTAATGGTCTTGCTGAAAGGAATATCCGCACTGATCTTATTAAAGATATAATTCAGTGTACCACTCAGTACAGCTTCAATCTTCAATATCTTGTCACCGCTATGGATAAGGTCATTGATCGTATTGATAATCGGAAGTCCCGCACCCACATTCGTTTCAAAGAGATACTTCACACCACGCTGACGGGCAATCTGTTTCAATTCACGGTAGTTCTCATATTCCGAGGAAGCGGCAATTTTATTGGCAGCTACTACAGAAACGTTGTGTAACAACAAGTCTTTGTACAAGGAAGCAACTGCCGCACTTGCCGTACAGTCTACAAATACTGAGTTGAAGATATTCATACCGATAATCTCGTCACGCAAAGTTTCCAGCGTGCTCGGTTTACCCTTCTCTGCCAGTTCTGCACGAAAATCTGTCAGATCGAAGCCTTCACGGCTAAACATAGCCCGGTCGGCATCAGCGATACCCACAATATGTAGCTTCAATCCATTCTCCATCATCAGCTTCTGCTGTTGGCAACGGATTTGTTCCACAAGGCTACCGCCTACCGTACCGATACCGCAAATAAAGAGGTTCAGTACCTGATATTCCGACAGGAAGAATGAATCGTGGATAACATTCAATGATTTACGCAATGATTTGGAATCCACTACAAATGAGATATTTGTTTCCGAAGCACCCTGAGCACAAGCTATCACATTGATACCGTTACGTCCCAACGTACCGAACAGCTTTCCGGCAATACCCGGCGTATGCTTCATATTTTCACCTACGATAGCTACCGTAGCCAGGTTCTTCTCCGCCTGTATAGGAGAGATCTCTCCCATTTCAATCTCTTTGGCAAACTCTTCATTCAGTACTTCACATGCCAGATCGGCATCCGCATTACGCACACCGATAGACGTAGAGTTCTCCGAAGATGCCTGAGATACAAGGAACACACTGATGCCATTCTTTGCCAGTGCCTTAAAGATGCGATAGTTCACACCAATCACACCTACCATACCCAGACCCTGCACAGTAATCAGACTGGTATCATTGATAGAAGAAATACCCTTAATCGCTTTCGTACGCGGATCAGATACTTCCTGTCTGATAATCGTTCCTTTTCCTTCGGGATTGAATGTATTCTTTATTAAAATAGGAATATTCTTGTGGCAAACCGGATAAATAGTCGGCGGATATACTACCTTGGCACCGAAGTTACAAAGCTCCGTTGCCTCTACATAACTCAGTTCGTTAATGGTATAAGCGGTAGAAATCACACGCGGATCGGCAGTCATGAAACCATCCACATCCGTCCAGATTTCCAATTGGTCGGCATCCAATGCGGCCGCAATAACCGAAGCCGTATAATCGGAACCACCACGACCCAGATTCGTAACATCTCCTGTCGCCTTATCAGTAGAGATAAAACCCGGTACCAGCGCACGCTTCGGCAAAGTGCTGAATGTTTCACGAATCAGTTCATTCGTCAACTCGGTATCCAATACATACTTGGAGTGCTTCTTTTCTGTTTTGATAAACTTGCGTGAATCAAACCATTTGGCTCCTGTCAACTCTGCAACGATAATGGACGATAAACGCTCGCCATAGCTGACAATCGTATCGGAAGTCTTTTGTGAAAGATCCTTTATCAGATAAATACCCTGAAAAATGTCTTTCAGTTCATTGAGCAGTTCACCAATCTGGCGTTGCAGTTCCACTTGCCCCTCACCTGCGGGAATCACTTCTTTAATCATTTCCACATGGCGGTAAACAATTTCGCGGAACTCATTTTCGTAAGCAGCATCACCGGCAGCCGCCATTTTCGACGTGTTTATCAGCTTGTCTGTGATGCCCCCCAGTGCGGAAACCACCACAATTACCGGTTCTTCTACTGCTTCTACAATTCTCTTTACGCTCAAAATACTGTTCGCGGAACCTACGGACGTTCCGCCGAATTTTATTACTTTCATATCCTTTATTACTATTGATAAGGTTGATACAATGTGTCGGAAACAGGACGTATATGCCTGTATTGACTTGAATTAAATAAGAAAAACTGCTGAAAAATAGTGTAACACGTAGAAACACAAATACTATCCATTAACCCCTAAGGGTCATGGTCATGCACATGGATGTGACTGTATGTTGATAGTACTTGTTCATACTCTCTGTTTCTTTCATTATTGATAAGTGTCGCAAAAGTAATAATAAAAACATTCAATCTATCACATTTTGTGGTTTTTTTGTAATAAAAATATAGAAAGGCCTCAAAAGAGGCAGAAATATGCAAAAGAGCGAAGTGTCATTTTCACACATAACCATACAATATCCCGTTACCAATGGCATAGTTTTATAACATTTTGATATTAAATCCAAGATATATCATTATATTTGCACTAAATTATCGTAAGAGAATGCATATGAGTCCAAATATAACTTCCATTTTGCTAATCTATACCGGTGGAACCATCGGAATGATAGAAAACCCCGAAACGGGTGCTTTAGAGAATTTCAATCTCGAGCAGCTGAAAAAGCACGTACCGGAGCTGCAAAATTTCACATTCCATATCGATACTTACCAGTTCGATCCTCCGATGGACTCTTCGGATATGGACCCGGAAGCCTGGCGCAAACTGGTGCACATCATCAGTGACCATTACGATAGATACACAGGTTTTGTAATTCTGCACGGCACGGATACGATGGCATATACAGCATCCGCCCTTAGCTTTATGTTAGAAGGATTGAGTAAGCCTGTCATCCTCACCGGCTCACAACTCCCTATCGGAGTACTCCGCACGGACGGAAAAGAAAACCTTCTTACCAGTCTTGAAATAGCCAGTGCACGTGATGCAAAAGGCAATCCGCTTGTACCCGAGGTCTGCATCTTTTTTGAGAACCACCTGATGCGCGGCAATCGTACCATCAAGATGAACGCAGAGAACTTCAATGCATTCCGTTCATTCAACTATCCCGTATTGGCAGAAGCAGGTATTCATATTAAATATAATAATGTACAAATCCGCTTTAAGGAAGTTGAACGGGAACTGAAGCCACATTATCTATTAGATACCAATGTTGCTGTCCTAAAGCTCTTTCCGGGTATTCAGGAGAATGTAGTATCGAGTATATTGGGCATTGAGGGATTGAAGGCTGTCGTGCTCGAAACTTACGGTTCGGGAAATGCTCCCCGCAAAGAGTGGTTCATACGCCGCTTGCGGAATGCTTGCGAGCAAGGGATAGTCATCGTCAACGTCACCCAGTGCAGTGCCGGAACCGTAGAGATGGAACGTTATGAAACGGGGTATCAGCTGATGCAGGCGGGAGTAGTTTGCGGATATGACAGCACAACGGAGTCTGCCGTTACTAAACTGATGTTTCTACTGGGCCACGGTTATACGCCTGAGGAGGTACGAAAGAGAATGCGTACTCCAATGGCGGGAGAAATTACTACCATTTAAAAAAGCAACCCATTAGCGGCAAACAAGGTTTTATCCTTGTGCCCGAAAGAGGTCAAGACTGTAGTTGAAACATAGCTGGACCGTAGCAACTCCGTACCATCTCCCTATAGAGGTACCCCTATGCGGGAAAGGTACGGAGCAACTAAGAGTTTGATAAGCCCTTAGTATGACCTAAATGCAGCAAGAATTCTTACCAATCCATATACATTACCTGAATAAATCCCTTCTAAATCGGACAAGCGAACAGCTAAATTTGTATCTTTGACCAATCATTCAGCAAGTAAATTCCCTTATGGCAAAAGAAAAAACGGTTTATGTGTGCAATAACTGCGGACAAGAGTCTCCGAAATGGGTAGGCAAATGTCCGTCGTGCGGAGAATGGAACACATATGTGGAAGAAGTGATACGAAAGGAAGTCGTCAACAAACGCCCGGTCTCCGGAATAGAAACAGAAAAACCAAAACCTATTGTTCTTAGTGAAATAGAGGCGGATGACGAACCACGTATCGACCTGCACGATGAAGAACTGAACCGGGTATTGGGAGGTGGATTGGTTCCGGGCTCCCTAGTACTGATTGGCGGTGAACCGGGAATCGGTAAATCAACTTTGGTGCTACAAACTGTGCTCCACATACCCAAAAAGCGCGTTCTCTATGTATCGGGTGAAGAAAGTGCCCGCCAATTAAAATTGCGCGCCGACCGGTTATCGCACAATTCCAGCGATTGCCTTATTGTCTGCGAAACATCATTAGAGCAGATATTCGTACATATCAAGAACACCCGTCCGGAACTGGTAATCATTGACTCTATACAGACCATCTCTACAGAGAGCATTGAATCATCGCCGGGAAGCATTGCACAAGTACGCGAATGCTCAGCAAGCATCCTGCGCTTTGCCAAAGAAACACATACACCGGTATTGCTCATCGGACATATTAATAAGGAAGGCAGCATTGCCGGACCAAAAGTCTTGGAACATATCGTAGACACGGTGTTGCAGTTTGAAGGTGATCAGCATTATATGTATCGCATCCTGCGTAGTATCAAGAATCGTTTTGGCAGCACAGCCGAACTGGGTATTTATGAAATGCGACAGGATGGTTTACGCCAAGTCAGCAATCCATCGGAGTTATTGTTAAGCCAGGATCACGAAGGTATGAGCGGCATAGCCATAGCTTCAGCCATAGAGGGGATACGTCCGTTCCTGATTGAAACTCAAGCATTAGTGAGCAGTGCGGTATATGGTAATCCGCAACGTTCGGCCACGGGATTCGATATCCGAAGAATGAATATGCTATTGGCAGTACTGGAAAAACGGGTAGGCTTCAAACTGGCTCAGAAGGATGTGTTCCTTAATATTGCCGGAGGATTGAAAGTTAATGATCCGGCGATAGACTTGGCTGTCATCAGTGCCATACTGTCCAGCAATATGGATACGGCTATCGAACCGGAAGTCTGTATGGCAGGGGAAATAGGTTTGTCCGGCGAAATCCGTCCGGTAAACCGAATTGAGCAAAGAATCGGCGAGGCGGAGAAGCTGGGATTCAGACGTTTTGTACTGCCGAAATACAATTTACAAGGAATTGATACGAAGAAACTCAAGATAGAACTAATACCGGTAAGAAAGGTAGAGGAAGCATTCAGAGCACTATTCGGATAAAGAGAAATAGAAACAATCAATAATACTACTATGAAAAAACAATTACATTATCTATCACTTTTAATCCTGCTGTCGCTCTGCGGCTGCGAGGTAACATTGCACGACAACTACGTGGAAACGGAACCGCTGCCACTGGAAACCCCTATAGAAATAAAGCTGGACGCAGAGCAAAACAGCAGTGGAGAACTTCTATTAATAGAAGGCCTTAAAGTAGGATTTCAGATAAACACACCGGAATCCCGGCTGATCTCTGCCTCTTTTTACATTGGTAATAATCTGGTTTGCGAAACAAACAGTCCACAAGGCAGTTTTGATGTCTACAATAATAACTTGACGGGAAACAATCAGGTGAAATGCGAGATTATCACAAAATCACTAAAGCAAGGCGAAAGCATACGTGATCAAGCCTATGGAGGACAAACATACATGGGTGAAATGAGTTGGCCGGCACGCTTCACCACTCCAAAATTAACAGTTTATCAAATTCCCGAAGAAAGTTCTTTGGAAAATATTATCATTCATTGGACATTCAACTTGGAGAACTTCTACTTTAAAGTTATAGACAAAGGAGAGGTTGTAGTTGCAAAGACTAAAGAAACCAGTATCACTTTGCCAGCTCCCAGCTTTGGTAAACAGAATTATATAGAAGTACGGATAGTAGATGAAGCCGGCAATGAACCTTTCCATTCCATAACGGGAGGATACACGTATTCAGGACCTGGCGTCTCATTAAAAGGAAGCCAAATGAAAAGTCTATACAATTCTTACTCTAATACATTATATGCCAGTTCATACAATGAGGTGACTTCTTATGCTATTCCGTCACTTACCACAATCAGTGAATATAAAAATGGCAAAGGCAATGGAACCCCTATTGCCGCAGCACTCAATTCAGACAAGATAGCGGTAGATTATTCTGACGAAATATGTATCTTTTCCGGAAAAGAATTAAAACTTATTGCCACAATAAACTATCCGGAAGTGGCTTATGCTCCCAAAGATATACTATTTACATCAAATCATAAATTAGTACTATACTATAATCACCTCTCCAAGGTCTATATTTATAATACAGATAACGGACAACTTGAGAAGAATATATTTCTGCCGGAAACCGATTTCCCAGAAGAACACTCTGCGGCAACCTGGTATTATCAGATAAGCGAGAACTACCTGTGCGAGCCTGTGCAACATTACGGTTTCTACCTTACCCCTTTGCAGAATTTTGAAAAAGGAAAAACTGTTTTCTACCCACATGGTTACAGCAACTACTTTTTCCACCCAACCCACCCGCATGAACTTATAATAGTAAGCACTGAGAACAACAAGGTTTCTATCCTTAATTGCCTAAGTGGAGAGATTGTTCGTACCATCTCAAAAGGGAAAGAATACGCTTTCTGCAACATTGATCCGGTAACCGGAAACTATTTGTTCCGGAATTCTTATTATGTTCTCATTACGAACGAGAATGGAGATGAACTGTTCCGGATGAGAAGTGAAGATGCCAGTCCATATCTGGCAAACAATATTCTGACTTGTTGGGCAGGAGCAGCCATAAACGTAGAACCTTATCTAAAGAAACCATGAAAAAGATTATAATAGCATTAGCCTGCATGTTACTGGGAATAACCGGCATGCAAGCACAGGAATTTACACTGGAATATAATATCGGGTATGGGTTATACAATATGTCCGAGATGAAAGATTTTCTGAGTAATGCAGCCAGCAGTAGCCTGAAAGGAGTAAAAACCACCGATGAATTTCCGGGGAACTTTACACATAACTTTCGGGTTGGTGTACAGATACAGCAGCATCAGGTAGGTATCACTTTCAGCCACCAGAATACAAGCGGGCAGAATCATCTGGCCGATGCTACCGGAGAATACAGGCTAAAAATAAAGAATAGCGGAAACCAACTGGGAACATTCTATCGCTTTCATCTACTGACAGAAAGATTCAGTCCATTCTTTGAATTGTCCACAGGGCTCGTTTTCAATACTTGCAAGATGGAAGAATACGTACGTGTAGACTCACAAGTACAGGAAGAAAATGGAACTTTGACCGGTGTCAATGTCTTCTTTCAACCTGCCATAGGAGTGCGCTATAAAATCACTACCTTTGCAGCCATTATCGCAAGCGTCGGTTACGAATGGGACCCCGTTGGTAATTTGCACCTGAAAGGAGATAGAAAACAAAAGAGTTCTTATGACGCAAACTGGAGCGGACTACGTGTCAGCGCAGGCATTGTCACTTATTTTAAAATGAAATGATACAAGAATACCAACTACGCGTGCTACCCGAAGTAGCCGCCAATGAGCAACGATTGAAGGAGTACCTCGTACAGGAAAAAGGATTGAATGTACGGGACATCAACGCAACACGAATCCTGAAACGCAGTATTGACGCCCGGCAACGGACTATTTTCGTCAATTTGAATGTACGGGTATATCTGAATGAAATGCCCAAAGATAATGAATATCAACCTACTATATATAAGAATGTAGAAGGAAAGCCACAGGTCATCGTCGTGGGTGCCGGTCCCGGTGGGCTGTTCGCTGCGCTGAGACTGATAGAACTGGGACTTCGCCCAATCATTGTAGAACGTGGAAAGAATGTACGTGACCGGAAGAAAGACCTGGCTCAGATCAGCCGGGAGCACACAGTGAATCCGGAATCTAATTATAGTTTCGGTGAGGGAGGCGCAGGTGCTTATTCGGACGGGAAACTCTATACTCGCAGCAAGAAACGTGGAAATGTAGATAAGATATTAAACGTATTCTGTCAGCATGGTGCTTCTACAGCTATATTAGTAGACGCACATCCGCATATTGGAACGGATAAACTACCACGTGTAATAGAGAATATGCGGAATACGATTCTCGAATGTGGCGGAGAAGTGCACTTTGAGACGCGTATGGATGCTTTAATTATTGAGGAAGATGAAATAAAAGGTATCGAAACCCATACAGGACAAACAATTCTGGGTCCGGTGATCCTGGCAACAGGGCATTCGGCACGGGATGTGTACCGTTGGTTGGCCGCCAATCAAGTAGAGATTGAAGCTAAAGGTATTGCAGTCGGTGTACGTTTGGAACATCCTTCGGAATTGATCGACCAGATACAATATCATAACAGAAACGGACGGGGAAAGTATCTGCCTGCCGCCGAATACAGCTTTGTAAATCAGGTAGATGGACGAGGAGTATACAGTTTCTGTATGTGCCCGGGTGGTTTTATTGTACCCGCCGCCAGTGGTCCGCAACAGATTGTAGTCAACGGAATGAGTCCCAGCAACCGTGGATCGCGTTGGAGCAACTCAGGGATGGTAGTTGAATTGAGGCCGGAAGACTTATTGAGTGGAGAATTGAGAGTGGAGAGTGGAGAGTGGACTATGCAGCATGATAGCGCAGCTAACTCTCAACTCTCAACTCTCAACTCTCAACTCAATATGATGTACTTTCAAGAGACATTAGAATATAATTGCTGGCAACAAGGTAATATGCGTCAGACAGCTCCTGCGCAACGTATGCAGGATTTTACACGTAAGAAATTGAGCTATGATTTACCGGAGAGTTCCTATGCTCCGGGATTAATTTCTTCACCCCTACACTTTTGGATGCCACCGTTCATCACTGAACGACTCAGCAAAGGATTTCAGCAGTTCGGACAATACAGTCGTGGCTTCCTGACTAATGAAGCGGTAATGATTGGTGTGGAGACACGAACCTCTGCACCGGTACGGATCATAAGAGATAGGGAAACTTTGCAGCATGTAAGAATTAAAGGATTGTTTCCATGCGGAGAAGGAGCAGGATATGCAGGTGGCATTGTTTCTGCCGGCATTGATGGGGAACGATGTGCAGAAGCAGTAGCTAACTACTTCAAGCTATAACAATTGTTTTCCTTTCACGGTAACACCGTTTACCCCAAATGGTAACTTCATTTACATGCCGGAGTAAAAGCCGTTACATGCCGAGGTAAAGAGCGTTACAATAAGGGGTAAAGGTCGTTACATCCTGCGGTATGTCTTTTCCTGATTTAGCTAGACGCTTTTTCTTTTTATAAACGATATCAGTAGACTGTTCTTTAGAATATTGTACTGCTTCAGTAGTCACTTCTTCCTAAGTCCTGCTGATATAGTAGACACAGCAAAGTGAGTTGTGCTGATTCTGTTGACAGTCGCCTTGCTGGACTTGCAGAGCCCGTGCTTGCTTGTTCGGCAAGACAGGGTGCCCCTGGATGGGGCATTCTGTCTTTGTCAGGTGCGCTGGCATACGCCTTCGCCCGGACTTGCTGTTCGGCTTTGCAAAGATATTGCATCCTTCTTTTTATTGCTACTTGTAGAAGGATATTTTTTCTTCTGCCACATTTTCTTCTGTATTCCCTTCTCCAGATGCGCCACAGCAGGAATTTTGTACCCGATGCTCATATGCGGCCTGCGATAGTTATAGAAATGTATGTAGCGACCTATTGCATTTCTTGCGTGCCCGATGTCATTGAAACGGCCTCGAGGATGGCTACTTTCCGCCTTAATAATTCCGTTGATACGTTCCGCAACGGCATTGTCGGTGGGTTTGTAGTCTTCCGTCATACTGATGGCAATGCCATGTTTCTGAAGAAGTGCCACGTATGGGTCGCAACAGTATTGTACGCCACGATCCGAGTGATGTATCAGGCCTGTAAGATTTTCACCTCCTGTCATTTCAACAGCCTGTTCTATAGCCTGTTGTAATGCATTGATGGTAGCCGATACCCGCAAAGTGTCGGCAAGCACCCATCCCACTATCTTATGGGAGTAAGCATCAGTGGTCAGATGCAGATAACAGACTTCACCATTGGCAAGTGGTATATAAGTAATGTCACTGACCCACAACTGGTTGGCTGAAGTCAAGGTCAGCCCTTGGATTAGGTTCTTCCACTTGTGGTAGCGATGGTTGGAGTTCGTTGTATGCCGGGTCTTGCGGGCAGGCAGCATCAAACGGTGTTGCCGGAGCAATGCATAAAAGCTGTCCCGGCCAGGCATGAACCTGGATCCAAAAAGCACAGTGAGCATAATCCACAGTTTGTAACCGCCTATACCCGGATCTTCGATACGGATATCACGGACAGCATCCAGCATGAGACGTTCCCTATGTATCTGACTCTCAATGTCAGCCTTTGACTGGTAGTAGGCTTGACGACAATGGCCAAACAGACGGCAGGCCAGCGCAACTTTCAGGTTGCGCTGACTGACCAGTTCCGTTACGATTTGGCCCCAGATTTTTTTTGATAGGGATGTTGAAGAGTTCTTCAGCACGTGTGATCATCAGTTCACGAGCTTCTGTTTCCAACTTGGAGAAAGACAGGGCCTTCTCCAGCTCTTTAATGCGCTTTTTTAATTGTGCATTTTCATCTTTGTAGGCTTCCTTACTGCGATTGGACATCTCTGGTGATTCTTGTTCAGAAAGCAAAGATAGCTTTTCTGAAAAATTATCATACTTTTTAATCCAACTATTTAGCAAGGCAGGGCAACAAATGCCATGCTCACGGCAAAAGGCATGCTTGCTCAGCCCGGACTGGTAGTAAGAGTGAAGAAAAAACAGTTTTTCTTCTTCAAGGTAAAGCTTTCGTTTAGAGTTCATAATAGTAACACATTTATTAGTTGGTTAATGTGTCTACCTATATCAGTCTAAGACACTTTTACATAAAGAGGTAACTTGTCGGTAAATACAGTTCGCTGATAGCTAACACATTAACAAAATATCATTAGCAAAGCAAATGATTTTCCAACAGTGCATAAAGTTATATAGATATTTATTGCTAACTTTGCTATACCTTTTTAATGTACATAATGAGAAGCACAACTGACATACCAATGAGCAATGCTATCGTAAGTTCTTTTAATGAGATCTATACTTCTTATTACAAGAAGTCATTCTTCTTTGCCAAATCATATGTTCATGATGATTTGGCAGCGGAAGATATTGCTTCCGACTCGTTGATTAAATTATGGGAGAAACTAAAAACAGAGAAAATAGATTATATAGAACCGCTCCTACTTACCATATTAAAGAATAAAGCTTTGGACTATCTGAAACATGAAGAAGTCAAACGCACAGCTTTTGAATCTATGGCCGATTGGCATCAACAAGAACTTTCTATTCGTATTTCAACTTTAGAGTCATGCGATCCCAATGAAATATTCTCGGATGAAGTAGAAAGTATCATCCGGGAAACATTGAAATTACTTCCTGAACAAACCCGACAGATATTTCTACTAAGCCGGTTCGAAAACAAGTCTAATAAAGAAATTGCCGAACAGATGGGAATTTCCATAAAAGGAGTGGAATATCATATATCAAAAGCATTAAAGGCATTACGGATAACCTTAAAAGATTATCTTCCTCTATTTTATTTCTTCTTCTATTATTAAATTCAGCCATGTATCTCTGCCTTTTTGAGAGCAGAAATCTTTTTTTTCATTTTTTCCAATTTTCTTTTAGGGTTGTTTTCACTTTAGTCGTTACTATATAAAACACAATAAAGAATGAATTCCGAATTACTTCAAATATATATATCCGGCAATGCCACTGAAACCGAAAAACAACGTGTTACCGAGTGGATGCAAGAAAGTCCGGAAAACATGCGCGAATATATGGCACAGCGCAAGCTACATGATATTGCCCTATGGCGCACAGAACCTGTGAAAACAGAAAATAAGCAGTTAAAAAAGCATTTCACATTGCGCACACTTTGGATAGAGACTGCAAAAATTGCAGCAATATTCGCAGTTGTTCTATTAGGTACATACTATTGGTCCGAAAAGCACCAGGCAGAACAAAGTGAATCACTCCAATCCATACATGTACCTGCCGGGCAGCGAGCCGAACTAATGTTGGCAGACGGTACTAAAGTATGGCTGAATTCGCTTAGTACGTTAACCTTTCCGGGACATTTCAATGGTGATATCCGGAATGTAAAGCTGGATGGTGAAGGCTACTTCGCAGTCACTAAAAATGAAAAACAGCCTTTTATTGTAGAAACCAATAAATGTAATGTCAAGGTATTGGGGACGGAATTCAATGTCATGGCTTATGCAGCGGACAGTATCTGGGAAACGGCCTTATTGGAAGGAGCAGTAGAAATCTTAAGTCCCGGTACTACAATGAACGGAATGAAGTTGGAACCCAATACAATGGCAAGTCTGAAAGGAAACAAACTGATAAAAGGACGAATTAAAGACCCTGAACACTTTTTGTGGCGTGAAGGCTTGATTTGCTTTAACAATGTATCCGTCAAAGATATGCTGGAAAAGCTAAAGTTATATTACGGAGTAGATATTATTGTAAATAATACCAAAATATTAAACAATCGTTATACCGGTAAATTCAGAACGGGAGATGGAGTAGAACATGTTTTGAGAGTCCTCAGACTGAATAATAAATTTACCTACAAGAAAGATGATGAGAAGAATGTAATCACTATTTATTAACCTTTTAAAATCGTTTTGCCTATGAAGTAACACACTCGAATAAAAAAATGGGACAGTGCTGCAACACCATCCCATAGACAGTCAATTATGCATTGACTTTTTTCTCTAAATAATCTTAAGTAAAAACCTAAAATTAGTAATGCAAATATATGAAAAATATTGTGTATCAGGAATCTATTGTAGAAATTAAACATTTATTCCATATTATGAAAATCACAACCTTAATCCTGTTCATATTTGCAGGAACAGCTTTTGCCACGGAAACTTATTCCCAAGTGATGAAAGTGACTGTCATGGCAGATAAAATATCGACAGGTAAAGTTATCAATGAAATAGAAAAGCAAACCGATTATTTGTTCGTATATAATGTGCACGAAGTTAATCTGAAACGCTGTACAAGTGAATGCAGAGAACAAGTCCGTAGCTGAAGTTCTGAACAAGGTATTCGAGGGAACTGATATTTATTATGCCATGGAAGGCAAGAATATTATGTTAATGAGCAAAGCAAAAGAAAATAGTTCTGTACAGCAGACGGAAAACAAAATAAAAGGTGTCGTAAAGGACACAAATGGTGAGCCCATTATCGGCGCTAATATAACAGTTAAAGGTCAATCAATAGGTACAATTACAGATATAGACGGGCGATTCATATTAGAAGCCTCGACAAATGCTCTATTACAAGTAACATACATAGGTTATGTTTCTCAAGAGCTACAAGTAAACAATAGAAAAGAAATAACAATTATTTTACAAGAAGATGCCAAAGCTTTAGAAGAAGTGGTCGTAATTGGTTATGGCACAGCGAAAAAATCAGATTTGACAGGTTCTACAGCACAAATCAAACCGGAAGCATTAACTGCATCAGTCGTAGGAAATGCTTTGGAATCATTGCAAGGTAAGGCAGCCGGAGTAGCTGTTTTCAATGACAATAAGCCAGGTGCTTCACCTTCTATTCGTGTGCGTGGTAGTGGTTCTATTACTGCCAGCAACGAGCCCTTATATGTTGTTGACGGCTTTCCTTTAATGGATGGAAACATTAGTGATTTGAATCCTAGCGATATAGGGTCCATGGAGATATTAAAAGATGCCTCTTCAACAGCTATTTATGGTTCACGTGGTGCAAATGGCGTAGTCATGATTACCACCAAAAAGGTAAAAGTGGTACAAAGAATCTTTCAGTCAATACTTCAGTTGGAGTCCAGATTCCGGGGCGTCTAGCCAATTTAATCTCCGGAGAAGATTTTATTAATTTCATGAATGCCGGTTACAAGAATCAAGGAAGTAATGTACCCTTTCCGAATAATCCTTCTACATATGCTACCGATACAAATTGGGAAAAAGAAATTTTAGAGAACTCATCTTTGCTTCAAGATTATAGTATTACTTTTGACGGAAGTAGCAATAAAACCAATTATATGCTGTCAACAGGTTTCTATAATCAAGAAGGTTTGTTAAAAGCGCAGAATTATCAGAAATATACTTTCCATGGAAATTTGCAACATAGTTTCAATAAGTGGTTAACAATAGGTGCCAACACCCAATTTACATATAGCATTCAAGATGTATTTGATAGTGCTCTAATTGATATTTATAGATATGGATGGCCTACCGAAAAAATAAAAAGATGAAGATGGTGCATATAATATAGCTTCTATGCATAACACATATATGCTTTATCCGTGGAATCCAGTTTTAGATATGAATGAAACCACTACTCGATTTACCACAAACCGTTTCTTAGGAAGTTTGTTCGCAGAAATGCAATTAACGAAAGACCTTAAATACCGTTTGAGTTTAGGCATTGATTTGAAAAACACCCGTAAATATAACTATGTGAGTTCCGAATCGGCCATAAATAAGGCATCCGGACTGAAAGGAAATGGCTATAATAATTGGGATAAGCGGTTTAGTAAGGTAATGGAGAACATATTAACTTACAATCATACATGGAATAAGCATCGTTTAACTGCAACAGCCGTATATTCATGGCAAGATTTCACTTACGAAGACATCAATCTGTCCGGTTCCGGCTTCGAAAACGACCAAACAGGCGCATGGTCTATGGGGTTAGCAGATAAAAGTTCAGTTTCATGGGCAACAAATAAATATAGTAATAAGTTAATTTCATTTACAGGACGAGTATCTTATGTATACGACGACAAATATTTATTAACAGCTACAAGTCGTTGGGATGGTTCTTCTCGGTTTGGAGCTAATAGTAAATGGGGATATTTTCCATCCGTAGGTTTAGGCTGGCGCCTTTCACAAGAATCATTTTTAAAAGCAAATAAAGTTATTACAAATTTAAAAATCCGCAGTAGTTTTGGTATTACCGGTAATCAGGAAATAGGTAATTACAAATCATTAGCACAATTGACAGGTTCCAATTATACGGATGGTAGTTCTGTTATTTATGGTTTCAAAGAATCTATTGGAAATGGCGATTTAAAATGGGAAAGGACTACTCAACTCGATTTAGGTTTTGATTTAGGTTTATGGAATCGTATGGACATTGCTTTTGATTATTATATCCGAAATACCAATGACCTGCTATATGATGTTCCTATTCCTTCTACGTCAGGTTATTCTAGAATTTTGAGTAATATTGGTAAGGTTACTAATAAAGGCTGGGAACTATCAGTAGGTGGAACTATCATACAAAATAAAGATTTTAATTTATATGCCTCAGCTAATATAACCTATAATCAAAATAAAATAAAAGAATTATATGGTGGTGTTGATGAGGTATCCGTCCGTTATGAAGCAGGTGGGCTAGCTCGTATTTTAAAAGTTGGAGAATCTGTGGATGCAGTTTATGCCCGCCATTCATTGGGAATCATTAAAACTCAAGAACAATTAGAAGAATATAAAAAGAAAGTTCCTAATACTGCTGCTAATGCGCAACTAGGAGATGAAATGTATGAAGATATTGATAAAGATGGCTCTATTAGTTCAGATGACTACATTTGTTTAGGTTCCGTTCAGCCTAAATATTTTTATGGATTAAATATTGGCATGGAATATAAAGGATTTGGTATCAGTATTTATGGTCAGGGTGGTCATAAATATGCTTCCATAACCGGGGCTGAAGATTATTATACGAACAATTCTGCCTGGGCCATGAGTTACGCCAATCTAACAAGCTATTTATTGTATGGCGAAAATCAGATATCAAATAACGTACATATTCCAACACAATATGCATATAAACATATGTGGAGTCCTGAAAATCCCGATGGTGATTATCCTACCGCTGGGGCACATGATGTCTATCTGTCAGATAGAACTAATTCCAACTGGAAGTATTTTATACTGAAAAACATTCAAGTCAATTACGATTTAGCTCCATTATTGAAAATTAAATCAGTAAAGTCATTGAAAGTAAACTTAAACTTCCAGAATTTTGTAACATTTGCAAATCATCGTGGCTACAATCCTATAAACGGTGATACAAGTAATCCTTGGGCAAAATCAATTATTTTAGGTATTAATGCAAAATTCTAATTTATAATATAGCATGTTATGAGACAATTAAAATATATTTTGAGAGGACTAGCCTTATTGTCACTCCTCATTTTTAACAGTTGTACGAATTTGGATGAAAAGCCTTATACATTTATTGATCCAGATAGTTTTTATAAAAATGAAGAACAGCTAAATGCAGGATTAACAAATGTATATAATCAGTTTCGTAGTATGATGAGTGATTATACATACATTATGCGCATTGAAGAATGTACTGATTTTGGACAGCCTTGCCAGACAAAAGAGAATGGGCACTATATAAATTGCTGGTATGATATAAATAATGCTAGCTCATCTACATTCTCAAAACTATGGGGAGCTGCTTATGTTACTATAAATAGTACTAATACTGTATTGGCACGCGGTGAAAAAATAGACATTAGCGATGAAGCAAAATCTTGCATTTATGCACAAGCTCGTTTTATGCGTGCATATACTTACTTTGTTTTGGTTCGTTTATTTGGGGAGTTCCTATTCCAGAGACGTTCACTAATAGTTTAGAAGGTTTAGAAATTCCCCGTAAATCCATAGATGAAGTGTATGATTACATTTTGGAAGATCTAGACTATTGTGAAGCACATCTGCCTATTCGTGGGACTAATAAATACGATGTATGGAGAGTCTCAAAAGGAGCAGTTCAGGCTTTATTAAGTGAAGTTTATCTCACATTGGCCTCTATGGAAGGTAATAATGAATATTATCAGAAGTGCGTGGACAATTGTGAAAAAATCATCCAATCAGGAGTATATAGTTTGGTAAGCAACTATTCAGATTTATGGTATGCATTTAACATTAATGCAAAAAACAATCAAGAATCTATCTTTGAATTACAATTTTCAGCGGAAGCGAAACAAGCAAACTGGTGTCATCAAATGTTTGGTTTTGCCAATAGTTTTACTATTCCGGGATATGGATATATGTTCTATCATCGTTTTGGACCTTCTATTTATGCGTGGGAGAGCTATGATAAAAAAGATGCACGCAGAGACGCCTTTGTAACGGAGTTTTTTTATAATGGAACTAAATATGAGTTTCTTGCATCTGATAATGGTTTTTATCCAGGTAAAAAGAATTGGGTTTCTGCAACTCCAGGAAATGCTAAATTTTATGATTACCAAACAAGTGCAGACTTGAAATGCCCTAGTGCCAATATTTACATGTTACGGTATTCTGAAGTTCTGTTGAACTACGCGGAAGCAAAAAACAAGTTAGGCAGTTCGGACGAAGCTCTGGATAAACTGAACATGGTGCATCAGCGTGCAGGACTTCCAGCTTTGGACAATATGGGACAGGATAAACTAGATGAGGCTATATTTCAGGAAAGAGGATGGGAATTCATCGGCGAAGCAAAATTATATTATGATGAATTACGTACAGACCGCTTAGGGAAAAGGCTGAAAGAATTCATGAAGCGTGGAGTAGCTGAAGGCATGTACCTTTTCCAGGAATGACAGTTTGTACCCCAAAAAAGTTTCTTATGGAAGATTCCGCAAAGTGACGTAGACTCCAATCCTGCTCTGGAGCAAAATCCTGATAATTTATCAGGCCCGTTAAACTGATTATAATGTATACTGATAAATACCCTTGTTTTCTATGTACAAGGGTATTTATTAATCAATGACCAATTTATTTATATATACATATATGTTTTCAGAAAAGACAGTTTGTTTAATAATTTATATTACTCTATTCAGTTCACATTTATTAGCAACTCAAGTAGAAAAGGATATACCAGTGCCCGATAAAGTGGGAGCAGAAATCATGCCACAATTTATCGCCCCTTTTCATGATGTTCCTTTTAATATGCCTAAGTTACAATATCCTAAGTTTCCAGACTATTCTGTAAACATCAAGGATAATGGTGCCACTGTCGATAAACCAATAACCGAACTCGTCAACCGATTGATAATGGAAACTAGTCGGAAAGGTGGGGGAAAAGTAGTCATTCCTTCAGGTAAATGGAAGTCGGCCCGTATTATACTGAAAAGTAATGTCAACCTCTATCTGGAAAAAGGGGCGGAAATTGAATTTTCCGGTGAGCCGAAAGATTATTTGCCAAGTGTATACACTATGCACGAAGGTCGTCAGATTATGGGCTCCGGATCTTTTATTTATGCTTGTAATGAAGAAAACATTGCAATTACTGGGAAAGGCCATATTTATGGTCCTTCAATGGACTCGCCGATACGTAAAAACTCCAATAGTATTGCTTGGATAGAAAAGGATTTCCCTGAAAAACAGAAGAACGTATCTTTGACGGTATGGAAGGACGTCATTTTTTCGCCCCAAAAGTTATTGCACCTATCCAGTGCAAAGGCGTATTTATTGAAGGTATGACCATAGAAAGATGCATGTTCTGGAATGTCAATCCGATATTATGTGAGGATGTAATCATACGTGGAGTCACGGTAAATTCCGTAGGGATTCCGAGTGGTGACGGTGTGGACATTACATGCAGCAAGAACGTATTGGTGGAATACTGTACCATGAATTGCGGAGACGACTGTTATGCTGTAAAAGGAGGTCGTGACGAAGAAGGTGCACGTATGGGTATCCCCACTGAAAATGTAATCATCCGCTATTGTTTTGCCAAAGCCGGTCATGGTGGTTTGACAACTGGTAGTGAAACAGGAGGTGGAATTAAAAACATATATGCTTATAATTGTGTATTTGACGGAACTGACATGCCACTGCGTTTTAAGACCCGTCGACCACGTACTGGAATTACAGAGAATATTTTCTATGAGAAATTGAGAATAAAAGACGCAAAAACTGTCCTCGTATGGGACTTGCTGGGAAGTTATAATTTTGTTGGCGAACTGGCTAACCGTTTACCACTGAGACCAGTAACTGCACTCACTCCCACTGTAAGAAATGTCCGTATCAAGAATTTCATTGTTGAGGCTGCCAATTGCTTTATTTCAGCACGTGGTATTCCGGAACTGCCCATCAATAACGTAAAAATAGAGGATGGCACAGTGCAATGTAATAATTTGATGCCCATCATGCATGACTTTGAAAATTTCACATTGCGAAATCTATCAATCAAATCAAAACAGAATAAGATTCATGTATTGAAAGGAAAAAATCTGCTGATGGAAAATATTGAGTTGTCCCTGCCCGAAAACAAACTTTATCTCAAAGTAGAGGGATCCAAAGACATCAATTTCAGAAATCTAAGTCCAGACATAAAGATTATTAAAAATGAACCATTTAAGAATTATAGTATGAAACGACACTTGTTTATGCTAGTTGCAGAACTGCTGCTATGCTCAATATCATATGCTAAGACTTCTCCTCGCTTGTTTATATCTTTAGATAAGGAGTGGGGATATAAACCTATTACCAGTGCCGTCAGAAAGGCTCCATTAATTCCCGTCACCATCCCCCATACATGGAATGCGGAATATCTACCGGGGCAAATATCCTATAATCGGGAGATGATGGTTTATAAGAGAACTTTAACAATTTCTCCTGAGATGGAAGGAAAACGTTTATTTCTTTTTTTTCGAAGGTATAAATTCTGTTGCCGATGTTTTTATCAATTACCAGACAGTCGCCCATCATTTAGGAGGTTATACTGCATTCTGCGCTGAAATTACTGATCAAGTTAAAAAGGGGAAAAATGATTTGGAGGTATGGGTGAGTAATGCTTATCGCACAGACGTACTACCCATCAATGGAGATTTCAATGTATATGGAGGTATTCATCGCCCTTGTCACCTGATAGTAACAGAAAATAACTGTATATCTCCATTGTTTTTCGCTTCTTCCGGTGTGTTTGTACACCAAAAAAATATTTCGAAAAAAAGGCTGAATTTGTAGTCGAAAGCAGACTTTCATTAAAAGGAATAAAGTCGAACTTAAAATACGTACTACCATACTTGACGCAACTGGAAAGACGGTAAAAAGTCAGGAAACAGAGGTTACAGATGAACAGCTAAACCAGCCCATGACTATCCAGAATCCCGTTTTATGGGATGCTAAACACAATCCTTATCTATACACTGTCAATGTAGAACTGTACGATGGAAATAGACTAGTGGATAAAGTTACTGAGCAAACAGGTTTCCGTTATTTCTCCATAGATCCTGATAAAGGTTTTTTCTTAAATGGAAAGCCTTATGATATTCACGGTTTTTGTCGCCATGAGGATGTAGAGGGCAAAGGAAGCGCCCTGTTACCAGAAGATTATGACAAAGATATGGAATTAATAAAAGAAGTAGGAGCTACAGGAATACGTCTGACACACTATCCGCATGCAAAAAGAATGCATGATCTATGTGACAGAAACGGCATCATACTTTGGGCTGAAATTCCGTTTGTCGGTCCCGGTGGATATGCCTATACCGGTTATGTTTCTAATCAAGGATTACATGACAATGCACGTCAGACTTTGAAAGAGCTGGTTTATCAGAATTATAATCATCCCTCTATATGCTTTTGGGGAATATTCAATGAACTTCTAATTACAGATGAGAAAACATTTCAGGCTTATGACAACCCTGTCGTATTTGTTAAAGAATTGAACAGCCTTTATAAGCAATTGGATTCCTCCAGATTGACGACTTTCGCAACTTGTGTAAATCAGACAAATTATTTGGGGTGTGCAGATTTAATAGCATGGAATAAATATTTCAATTGGAATGACGGTCAGCAGATTGGTAGTTTTATGGATAAGGTAAAAGCTGATTCTCAAAACTATCCGGTAGGAGTGTCTGAATATGGTTTTGGAGGTAGTATTCATCAACATAGATGCCCTATAAATGAGAGTAAAGCTTCATTAGGAAGATTGCATCCAGAAGAATTTCAGGCAATCAGCCACGAAAAGAACTGGGAAGCACTAGCAGAACGTTCTTATTTATGGACCAAATTTATATGGGTATTTGCTGATTTCCAGTCTGTCATCCGTAAAGAAGGAGATAGGGATGGAATGAACGATAAAGGACTTGTAACTTATGATCGACAAATAAAAAAAGATGCTTTCTATTTTTATAAAGCAAATTGGAATGCAGAACCTATGCTTCATTTGTGTGATAGCAGATTCACAGAACGCATTTACCCTATTACGTCTATAAAGGCATATACAAATTTAGAGGCTGCCACTCTTTACATGAATGGACAGAAAATAGGAAAAAAAGAAACGGGATAAATATAACCGTATCATTTGGAACAATGTTATTTTACAACCAGGAAAAAACATAATTAAAATTGAAGTAAAAAACGGAAAGAAGATAATAAGTGAATCTTGCATTTGGACATTAAAACTATAATTATTATAAATAATGAGCTCAAAGAGACTGAACAGTTTATAGAAATGAAATAAAAAAAGAAACACATGAAAAGATTATTTACTCTTGCTAACTTCATATTCTTTACAATAGCATTATCTGCAGAAGTTAGATTGCCTTCCATTTTAGGAGATGGAATGGTATTACAACAAAAATCCAAAACCAATCTATGGGGATGGGCAACTCCACACAAGAAAATTACCATTGTTACGTCTTGGAATAATAAAACTTATACCGAACATTCTTCTTCTGACGGAAAATGGAATATAAAGATTGAAACACCAGAGGCAGGTGGTCCCTATACTATTACAATATCGGATGGGCAACCGATTGTACTATCTAATGTATTAATCGGAGAAGTATGGATATGCGCAGGCCAGTCAAACTTACAAATGCCGGTCAAAGGATTTGTAGGGCAACCCATCATGGGTTCCTGTGATGCTATAGCAATGGCATCCCCTAGAGATAATATTCGTCTACTTACTGTCTTCCGAAATGAAAGTATAAACCCTATGGAAGATTGCCAGTCCACTTCATGGCTGGAAACTACTCCAGCCAATGTTAAGGAATTTAGTGCAATCGCTTATTTCTTTGCCAAATATCTTCAAAAGATTCTTCAAGTTCCCATCGGAATAATTTGTTCTGCAGCAGGTGGAACAAATATTGAAAGATGGATGGACCCAAATGACTACCTAACAACTTATCCTAACAAATCAATGGATGAAGTAAAAAGAGTGCATGCAGGAAAATTATACAATACCATGATCTATCCATTGCATCCATTCAACATAAAAGGAATCATTTGGTATCAAGGTGAAAGCAATGTATTAAATCCTCATGAATACAAACAACTTTTTACTAAAATGGTAGCATCCTGGAGAAATAAATGGGAACTCGGTGAATTTCCATTTTATTATGTCCAGATAGCCCCTTATCAATATTCTGATAAGCAAGCATCACCAACAGGAGCTGCAGAACTCCGCCAAGCACAGTTAGAAGCCATGACAATTATTCCTAATAGTGGTATGGCAGTTACTTCTGATGTTGGCGATGCTAAGCATATTCATCCTGCTGACAAAGCCAATGTCAGCAAACGGTTAGCCTTATGGGCACTAGCTAAAACATACAACATACCTGGTATCCCTTATTCTGGTCCCATTTATAAATCGGCCGAAATAAAAGGAAGTAAAGTCATACTATCTTTTGACTACACTGATATGGGAATGACAACTTACAACCAACCTCTCATTGGTTTTGAACTGGCAGGTAAAAATGGTATATTCTATCCTGCTAAAGCTGCATTTATTGGGAAAAAAGGAAAAATAGAGGTATACAGTGATAAAGTCACAGAACCGGTATATGTACAATTAGGGTTCAAAAATTATATGCCTCTTAATTTATATTCCACCTATGGATTGCCGGCATCTCCTTTTAGAATAAAGATTCTTCCTTCTCCATATTAGTTTGTATTAGATATATCTAAGGGAAGCTAAGTGAAAAGTATTTCTTAATATTACTATTTGAAATATTCTAAATATTAGTTATGTAATGAATAAAAAAGAAGTGTTTCTCACTTTATGCACAGCAATACAGGATTTTGAACTAAAATTCATTTCTAGGGTGTTTCACAATTCGAATCTTTGCATAATATATTGACAATATTTCAATGGGCTCTTTGGGATTATCGAACCAGATCTAGCCGGTTCTATGTTTAATTTTTAAAGTTTCGGTAAAATTTTACCGAAGTATTGATTATTAAGAGAAGGATTTATTTATATAAAACTTAATCCCAAGAGCAAAAAAGACAATTAACACTCTGAATGTACTGTTAAAGTAAAGATGAAAGATTAATAATTGGTACGAAATCAAACTTCACATACTTTTACCCTTGTACGAAAATGCAGTTCTTTGAACTAAATTCCATTCCTTAATAGCCTCGAAGTCCTGATATTTGCACGATACAAATATCAATCGAAAAATAATTAATCAAATTCAACCAACTTTATTCCTTAATAGATTATGCGTCTGATGAAAAGCCTTCTCATTACTTCACTTTTAGTAATTATTCCAAGTAGTGTAACCATGGCACAATACCAAAATGTGCAGGAAAAAGCCCTCATGAAAAACACACCTTTAGAAGGTTTTGTGTCGCAACAAAAAACACTCTTCAACTTCGATTGGAAATTCCAATTAGTTACAGAAGAAAACAAGGGCACTAATTTCGCTGCTCCTGCATTGGATGATTCCTCCTGGCGTATTCTTGACCTGCCACATGATTTCCAGTTCGAGCAACCCTGGACGAAGGCAGGTGGCGGTGCACGCGGCTTCAAGCCGATGTGTGAAGGATGGTATCGTAAATCTTTCCAAGCAGATCCATTATGGAAAGGAAAACGTGTAGTGATGGATTTCGGGGGAATCATCTACTTAGGTGATGTCTACCTAAATGGACACAAGATAGCCTCAACAGACTACGGATATGTAGGCATTGAAGCAGACCTTACTCCTTATCTGCATTTTGAGAAGGAAAATATAGTAGCAGTATATGCATCTACCGGTCCTAAAAAAGGTTCTCGTTGGTATACAGGTGGCGGATTGTTCCGCGATGTTTATCTGCAAGTTCAAAATCCTACCCATATAGCACGGCACGGGATTTACATTACTACCCCCGAAGTTGTATCGGATAAGGCAACAGTTGCCGTACAAGTGGAAGTAGACGGTTGGCAAAAACATGATGTATTGGTTCGCACCACAGTTCGCAACCCAGAAGGAAAAGTTGTGGGTTCTGCCCATAACACCATGCCCAAACATACCCAACAAACTTGTACTGAGTTAAAGTTGCCTGCAATAACTTTGAAGAACCCACAACTCTGGTCGTGCAATACACCGCAACTGTATAGTGCAGATGTGGTTGTGGTAGCAGATGGTATGGTAGTAGACAGTATTACAGAACAATTCGGTATCCGCAAGTTAGAGTTTTCACCTGAATTTGGTTTCAAACTCAATGGAGAAAAGATATTTCTACAAGGCAATGCCAACCATCATGATCTCGGCGCATTAGGGGCTGCTTCTTACGATAAAGCTATTGAACGCATGATGTTACAGTTGAAAGCTTTCGGTTATAATACAATTCGTTGTTCGCACAATCCCTACAGTGACAGTTTCGCCCGTATTGCAGACCGCGTAGGTATGCTCATTGTAGATGAATTGACAGACAAATGGAGTGATAATGATTATTGGGGTGGACGCCGACCATTCACTCAGATTTGGTCTGACCTGATTATAGAGTGGATAAAACGTGACCGTAACCGTCCGTCAATCATTCTTTGGAGTTTAGGTAACGAATTGCAAATTCGTGAAGGATGGGCAGGTTTTAGAGGGATTAATGATTGGGGCATCACCACCTATCGCATCTTCAATCAATTAGTGAAACGTTTTGATGACAGCCGCCTGACAACAGTTGCAATGTTCCCTGCACGTGCCGGTGCCATCACTCGCCACGACAAAGACTTCGACAGTTACCTTGTTCCGCCCGAACTGGCTTGCGCCACAGAAGTTGCTTCATTCAATTATCAATCGGATAAGTACACTGCTTATCTTCAGCATAAACCAGACCTCATACTGTTTCAAAGTGAAGCCGAGACCTACAAATTACTGGAGCCCTTCTATAACATGGATAAAAAGCGCACAGTAGGTATAGCCTATTGGGGTTCTGCCGAATACTGGGGAGAATCTAACCAATGGCCCAAAAAAGGATGGAATTATTCATTCTTTGACCACACCATGCATCCTTATCCCCAAGCTTATCTTATCAAATCCGCCTTCATGCCAGCTGTTCCGGAAGTACATATTGGTGTAGTAGATGCAGCCGGTGCCGAGAGTGTCAGTTGGAATGACGTGATAGTGGGGCGCATGGCACTTAATGAACGTTGGAATTATGAACCAGACAGCAAGCAATCACTCTTCACCTACACCAATGCCCACTCAGTAGAACTATTGGTAAATGGTAAAAGTATAGGCACCCAACTAAACGATACGACAAAGATCAATCTGCGTAATATGATCTATTGGAAAGATGTCCCATATGGCAATGGTGGCTCACTGGAGGCTATTGCCCACGATAAAAATGGAAATGAAGTTGCTCGTCATCGCATTGAAAGTGCAGGAAAAGCTGTAGCACTCAAGATAGAAGCGGAAACACCAACCGACTGGAAAGCCGATGGTATGGACTTGCAATACATCAATGTCACAGCAGTTGATAAAAAAGGACGCCCCGTATGGACATACAACGAACCGCTTACCTTGCAAATAGAAGGTTCTGCCCGGTTAGTAGCATTGGATAACAGCGACCATTATACATCCGATCTTTTCAATGGCATCACTACCAAACGGATGCATCAAGGACGTATGCAAATTATCCTCCGCAGTAATCGGAAAGCAGGTGAAGTAAAACTAAAAGTTACTTCACCAGGTTTAAAAGGCACTCTTCGCCTGAAGACAGTTATGAATTAAGAAAGGCAGACATGTACAAATTCAAATTAATTGATTAACTTTCGGACATAAAAGTAAAAATACTTATGAAAAGACATTTTATAACAGGAGCACTTCTTGCTCTTATACTTGCTGCAAGTTCCTGCACATCAACAAATGAAAAGATCACGCAGGAATCCTTCTCACCACCCCTGATGGGTTGGAGTTCCTGGAACACCTATCATGTGAATATCAACGAGGAATTGATAAAGAAACAAGCAGATGCTTTGGTTGCCCATGGTTTGAAAGATGCCGGTTATCTATATATTAATGTGGATGACGGATTTTTCGGCTGGCGAGATGAAACCGGAAAGATGCATGCACATCCCGAACGCTTTCCTAATGGAATGAGACCTATATCCGACTACATCCATTCATTAGGTCTGAAAGCAGGTATCTATTCGGATGCAGGCGACAACACCTGTGGTTCTATTTACGACGATGATGCCAATGGAGTTGACTCCGGCCTCTACGGGCACGAGCAGCAGGATATGGACCTTTATCTGAAAGAATGGAACTATGACTTCATCAAGATAGACTATTGCGGTGGCAGAGAATTAGGGGCTTGATGAAGAAAAAAGCGCTACACAACCATTTGCGAAGCAATCAAGAATACCGGACGCACCGATGTTTCCATTAATATTTGCCGATGGGCTTTCCCTGGTACTTGGGCGAAAAGCATGGCGCGTTCCTGGCGCATCAGTCCGGATATACGTCCCCGCTGGGAATCCGTGAAGAACATTATCCGAAAGAATCTCTATTTATCAGCTTATGCCGGTGAAGGACATTATAATGATATGGACATGCTGGAAGTTGGTCGCGGATTGAAGCAGGAAGAGGAAGAAGTACATTTTGGAATGTGGTGTATCATGAGTTCGCCCCTTCTTATTGGTTGCGATATGACAACCATTCCTGAAACTTCATTGGCTTTACTGAAAAACAAAGAATTGATAGCACTGAATCAGGATCCGTTAGGACTACAGGCCTACGTGGTACAGCATGAGAATGAAGAATATGTATTAGTGAAAGACCTTGAGCAAAAAGCGGGGACTTGTGCGTGCCATAGCTCTGTATAATCCATCGGATACTGTATATAATTTCGATGTTCCTTTCGAAAAACTGGAGATGGGGGGAACAGTAAAAGTCCGCAATGTGATGCAATGCAAGGATTTGGGAAATATGACAGACAATATCCGGTTATCAGTTCCTCCACATAGCGTTGCAATATGGAGATTGGAAGCAGAAAAGCGTCTTGAACCGACTCTTTATGAGGCAGAATGGGCCTATTTGCCTTGCTATGATGACTTGGGAAAGAACCCTAAACAGATATTCTATGCCGCATCTCCGGCTTGTTCCGGCAAGATGAAAGTATCAAATATCGGAGGCAGTGAAGAAAATATTGCGGAATGGAAAGAAGTGTACAGTGAGAAAGGGGGCGAATATGATATGACTATTTATTATAGCTGCGACAAAAACAGGAAACTGGAAGTATCTGTAAATGAAACCAAGACAGAAATAAAAGACCTGAATAGCGGCAACAAAGAAAAAGTAACATCCGTAACCATTCCTGTAACTTTAGTAGCCGGTAACAACGTAATCCGTATGGGAAACAACTTCGGATGGGCACCGGATATTGATTGCTTTAAGTTAAGTAAACGACAGTAATAAAGAATTTGTATGATAAGAGTAACCATAATAACAATAGCCTTATGCATAGCAGGAGCAGCAAAAGCCCAGACTTACGTTCCTCCCGTTTTTGGCGCAGACAGTCTGAACATCCATACAGATGAAAGGACACGCCTATATGTACCTCCTCAAAAGGTTATGTGGATTAGCAATGACTCTTTAGTCAGCAATGCGGAAGTACTGCTTCTCCCTGGTACCGGACAAACAGAACTTGGTAGGAGGAACATGTGCTCCATGCATACCACAGAAAGTGATACCGCCTCTATCCTACTGGACTATGGACGGGAATTGCACGGAGGATTAAAACTCGTGTTAGGTTCTGCTAAACCCTGGAAGCCCACCTCTATACGCATCCGTTTCGGAGAGTCCGTAAGTGAAGCCTGTAGCCAGAATGATGGCGGCAAACGGAGAAAGGGGTATTCCACAAACGATCATGCCATGCGTGATATGATTATGCAGATCCCAAGTGACGGACAAATTGAAATAGGAAGTACCGGATTCCGTTTTATCCGTATCGATTGCCTGTCACCCAATACAACCATGTATCTGAAAGAAGCTCCCGCCATTTTCCGCTACCGGAATATCCCTTATCTGGGCTCATTCCGTTGCAATGACCAACGTCTGAATGATATATGGATGACCGGAGCATACACCGTCCATCTGAATATGCAGGAATACTTATGGGATGGCATAAAGCGCGACCGCCTGATATGGCTGGGTGACATGCACCCCGAAGTAGCAACCATTATGAGTGTATTCGGGCATAATGAAGTAGTAAACAAGAGCATAGACCTGGCTTGCGAGCAGTTCCCCCTGCCCCAATGGCTGAATGGAATCAGTACTTATTCAATGTGGTACCTGATTATCCAGCACGAATGGTATATGCATAATGGAGATATAGATTTCTTACGTCACCATCGTGCCTACATCACCGGAGTAATCGACCGCATAGATGAATGTGTAGACGAGGAAGGCAATGAAAATCTGGCAAAACAACGTTTTCTGGATTGGCCGTCAAGTCCTAATAAGCCCGGGGTTGAAGCAGGATGCAGAGCATTGCTTAGCTGGGCTTTGAAAGATGCAGAGGTATTATGTAATCTACTGGAAGAACAGGAACATGCAAAAAAATGCCGTGCCATATCCAAGCGACTGAAAAAGCAGATAAAACAACCTAACGGTTTGAAACAAGCAGCCGCACTAATGTCCATCGCAGGATTAATGAAGCCCGAACAAGCATGCAGCGAAGTTATCTCAGTAGGTGGTGCAAAGGACTTTTCCACTTTTTATGGCTACTACATGTTGCAGGCCCTTGCGCAAGCAGGCGAATATCAGCAAGCTGTAGACATTATCCGCCAGTATTGGGGTGGGATGTTAGATTTAGGAGCAACCACTTTCTGGGAAGATTTCAATCTGGACTGGACCCATAATGCCGCAAGACTGGATGATTTCGTTCCCGAGGGCAAAGATGATATTCATGGAGATTTCGGCGATTATTGTTATCCCAGTTTCCGACACAGCTTCTGCCACGGCTGGGCTTCCGGCCCTACCCCTTGGATGACACAGCATATTTTAGGTGTCAAGATAGTGGATGCAGGCTGTAAGACTCTTCGCATAACTCCCCATCTTGGTGATTTGGAATGGGCGGAAGGCACCTTCCCTACTCCATTGGGGGTAGTCTACATCAAGCATGTCAAAGGAGCTGATGGAAAAATAGTTTCTACAGTCAAAGCTCCTGATGGAATCAAAGTAATATAAAATAAGGGGCTCTCTAACGAGCCCCTCATATTATATCAAAATTCCTCTTTCAACTGTTCACACCAAGCTGCAATCCGTTCATCCGTCAGCTTCGACTGGTTCTCTATATCAATCACCAGTCCACACCATTTACCATCCCTCAAAGCTCTTGACCGATTAAATGAATAACCTTCGGCAGACGTAAATCCGACAAGGATAGCCCCTGCCTTTTCAAAGGCATCAGCCAGTATTCCCAAGCCGTCAACAAAATTATCAGGATAACCGATTTGGTCACCAAGTCCGAAGAGAGCAACTTTCTTGTCTTTCAAATCGAGGCTTTCTATCTCCGGTATCATTTCGTCCCAATAGGTAGGCAATTCACCGTCGAACCAGGTAGATGCACCTACTATCAGATTATCATAAGCCTGGAAATCATTCTGCCAAGCCTTTTCTATCATGATCATTTCTACTTCTTTGTGTCCGAGCTTCTCACGTATCTTCTCTGCGATATGAGAAGTCTTGGCAGCATTCATTGCATAAAATAATCCTATCTCTTTCATAATAACTTATTATTAAATTAATATTCCAACAGCTTCTTGGCTGCTTCATAAATTCTATCTGCACCCGGCAGAATGGCACGTTCCAATATCGGATTAAAACCTACAGGAGTAAAGGTAGAACCTACACGCTGCACCGGTGCATCCAGGTAACGGAATAAGTCTGTACCAATACTGGCTGCTATCTCACCGCCGAAGCCACCAAAGACTTTATCTTCATGAACAATCAGGGCTTTACTGGTCTTCTTCACAGACTCATAGATGGTTTCTTTATCCAACGGTATCAAAGAACGGATATCGATTACTTCCACACTCCAGCCACCTTCTTTTTCCAAACGTTCGGCAACATTCAGGCAGAAATGCGTTGTATTACCATAAGTGATAATACTCAGATCACTACCCTCACGGCGAATACGCGCTTTCCCAAAAGGAACTTCAAAATCATCAGGAACGATGGTAGCTGCTTCTACGGAATTATACAATGCTTTCGGTTCAATAAACAACGTAAAACCACGGGAGCGTATACTTGTACGAAGCAGTCCGGCAGCATCATCAGCAAAGGATGGACAAACAATCCGCGCTCCGGGCAAAGTAGCCAAAGCACCTTCCAGATTTTGCGAGTGATAGAGTCCACCACCGATATAACCACCGGAAGCCAGACGCAAAGTTACATTAGGAACGAACTGTCCGTTGCTACGCCAATACTCATGTGTACATTCCACATATTGTTCTACGGCAGGCCAGAAATAATCAGCAAACTCCGCTCCTTCTATCACGACATGGATTTTAGGATCAAAGCGGCTCATTCCATTGGCTGTACCTACAATATAATCTTCCGCAATCGGTGCACTGAATACACGAGCTTCGCCGAATTCCTGCTGCATACCTTTGGTTACATTAAACACGCCCCCTTTATCCCGGTTGGCAACATCCTGCCCCCAGATGAAGGTATTAGGATTATGGCGGAACTCTGCTTTTAGCGTTTCATTGATGGCAGTTACAAAGAATTTCTTCTCTCCTTCTGTCTCGCGATGTGTTCCATCTTTATATTTTTCCGGTTCGTAAGGTTCCGGCAATACATAGTTGAAAATGCTTTTAGGATCAGGATCGGGAGCTGTCAGCGCCTTACGATTAGCAGCAGCCAGGTCTTTCTTTGCTTTCTCCTCTATTTCTTTCAGTTCTTCCTCCGTGAGACGCTTGTAACGCAACAGCATCCTGCGGAACTTCAGCAACGGATCAGCTTCTTTCACATAAGCCAGTTCATTTTCATCCCTGTACAGAGTATCTTTGTCAGAGTTGGAATGGGAACCGATACGGACACAATTGGCATGTATGATTACCGGATTCCGGTTCAACAATGCATACTCACGGGCCTCAGTCATGGCATTCATGGAGTCGAACACATCTTTTCCATTACAATGGATAATCTTCAGATTCTTGAATCCGGAGAAGTTATCCGCCACTTTACGGGCTGCCGTCTGGTCTTTCTTCGGAACAGATATACCATATCCATTATCCTGCCATACAAAAATAACGGGTAGGCGTTCAAGGCTGGCACCGTTGACAGCTTCGTAGACAAAGCCTTCGGATGAAGCAGATTCACCATGTGAAGTAATAACAACTCCTTTATGGTCATAATATACCATTGCACGTGCTACACCGGCTGCATGAAGATCATGCGTACCTGTAGCCGAAGATATATTCTCGATATGCCATTCGGGTTTGGCAAAGTGATTGGACATATGGCGTCCGCCACTTCCCGGATCAGTAGCTTTGGAGATGCCGTTCAGTATAAGTTCTTCTGCCGTCATTCCGGCGGAAAGGGCAGTCAGCATATCACGGTAGTAAGGGAAAAGGAAGTCTTCTCCCTTGGTAAATACCTGTCCGATGGCCAACTGTATCCCGTCATGTCCGGCATACGGAGCATGAAAGGACCAGCCAAGGGACTGCAACAGGTAAGCGGGCGCCTTTTCATCGAGCGCACGCCCCAGCGTCATCAGGTAATACCATTTCTTCAGTAATTCCACATCTGTGGTTTTTATATTGTACTTTTTCATACTTATCAAGGTATTAAGTTATTCTTTCCAGTTTTCCAGATACTCTTTAATAAAATAGAGGAAGTTGCCACCTAATGAACCATCCACGACTCTATGGTCATAAGAGAGGGACAGATACATCTTATGACGGATGGCTATCACATCCCCTTCCGGAGTCTCTATTACAGCAGGCTTCTTCTCAATGTATCCTACTCCCAGAATAGCCACCTGAGGCTGATTGATGATAGGTGTACCGAACAAAGACTTGAATGTACCGAAGTTCGTAATCGTAAAAGTGCCACCGGAAATATCATCGGGCATCAGCTTATTATCACGAGCCTTGAGTGCCAGTGAATCAATGGCTACGGCAAGTCCGTTCAGGTTCAGACGATCGGCATCACGAACCACCGGAACAATCAGATTGCCATCATTCAGAGAAACGGCAATACCGACATTGATATGTTTCTTAAACAGGATATTATATCCCTCTACCGATACATTCACTTGCGGGTAAGCAGCCAGCGCCTTCGCCACAGCTTCTGTGATGGCAGGCATATAAGTCAGTTTCACCCCCTCACGACGGAAGAAAGCATCTTTATTCTTATCACGCCACTTCACAAGTTTCGTTACATCCACTTCCACAACATTAGTTACGTGCGGGGAAGTATGTTTCGACATTACCATGTGGTCGGCTATCACCTTACGTACACGATCCATCTCTTTAACTTCAACACCTTCTGCTGAGAATGTGCCGGAAGCTGGTGTAATACGTTGTACTTCAGGAGTTGCAGCAGGTTTAGCAATCATTATACCGCCACTTTGTTTCCGGACAATGTAACTCTTGATGTCCTTTTTGCTCACCCGTCCCTGATATCCGGTGCCCGGAATAGTATCCAGTTCCTTAGGCTGAATGCCGGCCTCACGAGCCAACTGAAGAACTACAGGCGAATACCAACGCTCTTCTTCCGATTTTACAGCCTTGACTTGAGGAGTTTCCTCAGAGGCAGCCTTAGAAACAACCGCAACACTCTCATCAGTAGCAGAACTTTGGAGAGCCTCTACGCTATCCTCATCCTCGGAGTTCTCACCTCCTATATCGACAATAGCCACCACCGTACCCACAGCTACGGTATCTCCCTCCTTAAATAAAATTTCCACGACTTTACCTTCTACCGGAGATGGTATTTCGGCACTAACCTTAGCGGTATTTACTTCAAACAACACATCATCTTCTTTAATGATGTCTCCTACTTGTACCGACCATGAGATGATGGTACCTTCGGTTATACTTTCACCCAATTTGGGCATCTTTATTTCAAATCTTGACATATAGTTAAGTTTTAGGTTCTCGGTTTATTATTATACAACAAACAACTGAGTAGTAAGTTTTTAACTTAAGTAAAAGTTAATGCGGATTTATGATATATCCACTCTTTGCAGGCATACTTTTCCGCTTTCAACCGTTCGATGGCTTCCATATCTCCGGCAGAGAAGCGGTAAATCCGGTTATCGTCATCATCCACAAAGGAGTGAAAGAGCAAATGCATGAAACGTTTGATGTCCATAGGCTCAGACAAAAACTCTTTTATATTAGCAACTTCACTCCGTACGGAAGGTACTGCACGCACAGTACGAGAGCCCGGTATACGGCTTTCCGCATCTGGATCGCCATTCAATGCCGCATTTAACGTATCCAGATCAGTGGAAAACAACAAAGTACAATGATACATCACACGATCTTTGTGTATGCACTGCGCACTACCTGATATTTTCCGTTCATCCACATAAATGCCCAGACGCTGGTCAGCATAAGCTGAGATGCCTACCTTTTCGAGGAAATCGACGACCTGTTGCAGGTAATATACAAAGTCCGGCTGTTTTACGGTTTCAATAAAACTCAGGTTAATATTTCCCCGGTCATGATATACAGCACCTCCACCGGAGAAACGGCGTGCCAGGGTTATTCCTTTTTCATCCAGAAACCTCTCGTCCGCTTCCGCCGCCACACTCTGATGTTTCCCAATCACTACAGATGGCTCCGACTGCCAAAGCATAAAGAAGTTACCTCGCTTCTGCTTCAACAAATACTCTTCTGCTGCCAGATTAAAATAAATATCCGTACAGCGATTATCAATACAAAACATTACGCAAACAAAGTTTCATGGAAGATTTCACCGACCGTCGGATGCGGAAAAACAGTCTTTTGAAACTCTTCCACCGTATATCCGTGCTGCACGGCAAGTCCGGCAAGAACAATCAATTCGGAAACAGGGTTTCCCAGCATATGGCAACCTATCACCCGATCATCATCGTCCAATATCAACTTACAAAGCCCGTTCACCAATTCATTCTCGGCTACAAAACGACCGGAATAGGCCATCGGTAACTTCTGTACATGATAACTGATACCGGATGCTTTCAGTTCTTCCTCAGTCTTACCTACTCCCGCTACTTCGGGATTGGTATACACCACACCGGGTACACAATCGTAATTCATACGGTCTTCCACTCCCAAGATATGATTGACAGCAACTTCACTTTCACGAATGGCAGTATGTGCCAGCATAGAGTGTCCGGTAATATCACCACAGGCATAAACACGAGGATGGGAAGTCTGCATATGTTCATCTACTTTCACACCGTTGCGCAGCAGTTCAATGTTCAGTTTATCCAAACCGACCTGGGACAAATTAGCTTTCCTACCCACACTGACGAGTACCTTTTCGGCTTCGATAAGTGCAGTCTTACCTTCCTTTTCAATAGTGACACCCTCTTTGCCGACTTCAATTACTTTGGCATTCAAATGGAAATTAACCCCACGCTTCTGATATTCCGAACGCAGCATACCACTGGTTTCCTTATCCATAGCACCCAATACTTCGGGCATCATTTCAACAACATGCACCTGCACACCCATGCTATTGAAAAAAGAAGCGAATTCCATTCCGATAACGCCACCACCGATAATGACAAGTGAATAGGGCAAAGTTGTGATCTCCAATGCTTCCTTTGATGTCCAATAATCAATTTCAGATAACCCTTTAATGGGAGGGATCAATGTATCGGAACCTGTACATACCAACAGATAAGTCACTTCATATACTTCACCGGCAGCCGAAAGCTGAAAGCGTCCGTCCGCCTCACCCACAATAACGGCTTCTTGTGGCACAATAACAGCACCATACGAATTGACCGTCATCTTCACACCACCGGTCAGCTTTTTCACAATCTGATCTTTACGGTCGATAATCTTTTTCATATCGAACGCCGAACCGTCGGGCACTAAGATGCCATATTTGGACGCGCCTTTCATATTGTCCCACAACTTGGCGGAATAGAGCAGAGTTTTGGTAGGAATACACCCCTCATTGAGACAAACACCGCCAATAGCTTTCTTTTCAAACAAAACTGTTTGCAGCCCGTTTGCAGCCGCTCTTTCGGCTGCCGTATATCCGGCAGGACCACCGCCGATGATAGCTATATCATATTTCATAAATCAGTAGTATTAAGTAAATTATATACTTAACAACAAAAGAGAAAAGCACAAAGTTCTATGGAAACCTATTAAGGAAAGTTACTGTTTTTCAGCTACAATAGCCAACATCCTAAAATTTATCTGTACTTTTGCAGAAATTCAAGAAATACTATGGTAGCTCCCGAAATAGCAATTGTCGACTCCAACACCTTATCATGTATGGGATTGCAAAGCCTTCTAGAAGAAATTATCCCGATGGCCGTCATCCGTGTATTCAGTTCGTTCGAGGAACTGATGGACGATACTCCCGATATGTACGCGCATTATTTTGTTTCAGCACAGATATATTTTGAGCATACCGCTTTTTTCCTACCGCGCAAGCCCAAGACCATTGTTTTGGCAAACGGTGACAATCAGCCTCAACTGGCAGGAATACCGACCTTGAATATTTATCAGGATGAGAAAACACTGATCAGAAACATCCTGCAACTGCATCAGTTCGGACACAAAGGCGGACATCCTCATAGCCACCCCACGGACATCCCCACGGTGCAACAGCGCATCCGTGCGGTAATCCTCATGCCGACAGCGAACATGATCTCTCTCCCCGCGAAATAGAAGTACTGGTACTGATAACCAAAGGACTTATCAACAAAGAAATAGCCGATAAACTGAATATCAGCCTGACTACCGTCATCTCCCACCGAAAGAATATTACGGAGAAGCTGGGCATTAAATCAGTAGCCGGACTAACGATTTATGCTGTAATGCACGGATATGTAGAAGCGGACCGCATCTAAATGCGAATTGATATTTAAGCGCGGATTTGAGCACCCTTTTTTTTACGCCACCCGTAACAGACCTATTACGCCGCCCGTAACAGTACCGTTACGACAAACATCCCTTTCCGCCCCCACAAATCCTAATAAATGAGGATTGCGGGAACGAAGAGAATCCTCTTTCTTTGCAGGCAAAATAATAAAAGACAAAGAATGAATAAGAGTAAATTGTTAGCCTTTGCCCTGGCACTCCTATCGATAGGGAACGTATGTGCAGAGGAAGTGGATACCCTGAAAATAGTGGACGTTGAAGAAGTCCTGATCATTGCAGCACCCAAAGAGAACCGTAAGTTGCGCGAGCTGCCCAATGCCGTCACCCTGCTTTCGCAACAAGATATGCAGGCTGCACAAGTGAACTCAATCAAAAACCTGACCGCACTTGTCCCCAATATATTTATTCCCGACTACGGTTCGCGCCTGACTTCCGCCGTTTATATCCGCGGTATCGGCTCGCGTATCAACACCCCTTCCGTAGGATTATACGTCGACAATATACCTTATATAGATAAATCCGCATTCGATTTCAATTATTCCGACATCGAGCGTATTGATGTGCTGCGCGGTCCGCAGGGTACACTGTACGGACGAAATGCGATGGGTGGACTTATTAAAGTACATACCAAATCTCCTTTCTCTTATCAAGGTACTGACTTCCGGATAGGGGCAGGTACACACAATCAATACAATACTTCCGTCACTCACTATCACCGTATGAATGAGCGCTTTGCATTCTCGGCTGGAGGATTTTATGAATACGAAGGCGGTTTCTTCCGCAATGCAGCGCTCAACAATAAAAAAAAAGGTAGATAAAGGGCAGTCTGCCGGTGGACGTATCCGCGCCATCTACTTGCCCAGCGATAATTGGAAGCTCGACTTTAATGTAAGTTATGAATATGGTGACCAGGGCGGTTACCCGTATGGACTCTACAATAAAGAAACCGGAGATGTAGCCAAGACGGCTTACAATGATGAAAGTAGCTATTACCGCAACCTGCTGAATGCCGGACTTAATGTAGAGTACCAGGCGCAGAATTTCACACTCAGTGCCGTAACCGGATATCAGCATCTAAAGGATCGTATGTTTCTGGATCAGGATTTCACAGCCTCAGATACGTATACACTGGAACAGAAACAACGCATCAATACCATCAGTGAAGAAATTGTGATGAAGAGCAAGGAAAACCGCCGCTGGCAATGGGCAACGGGCATCTTCGGCTTCTATCAATGGCTGAATACTACTGCCCCCGTCACATTCAAGGAAGACGGTATGGCGATGATGGATCAGATGTTGGGCAGCGTGATTCCATCGAAGATAGAAGTGCCGATGGGTCCGACATCGAGCATGAACATCATGCCGTCATTAAAGATAACCAGCACCCGCCTGCCCATCAACGGAGATTTCGAGACACCGCTTCTGAACGGAGCCTTGTTTCACCAATCCACCTTCCGGGACGTATTCGGACTTGGCGGACTCTCTTTCACCGCCGGGCTTCGACTGGACTATGAGAAGATGAAGATGGACTATAACTCCGGCACAGCCATGGACTACACCGTAGGCATCACAGGCCAGATGGTACAGAACGGACAAGTTATCAGAGACATCCCGATGATGCCGGAAACCGCATTGACTGTTGAATCAAGATATGAAGGTTCCATCAGCAAAGATTATCTGCAATTGTTGCCGAAATTTGCCTTGCAATATGATTTCAAGAAAAACACCGGTAACGTCTATGTGACTGTCAGCAAAGGGTACCGTTCGGGCGGCTACAACATCCAAATGTTCTCCGACCTGCTGCAATCCAGCCTGCGCAATGATATGATGAAACAATCTAAAGAAGAAATCATGCCGCATGTTCCCGATGCTTATAAGGCATTGGTAGAAGGACATTTTCCTGACGCCGGAGTAAACCCGGATGCCAAAGCCGCCACCGTCTACAAACCTGAACAGACCTGGAACTATGAAGCAGGCACCCACCTGAATCTTTTCCAGAACCGTCTGCGTGCCGATGCCGCCCTCTTCTGGCTCGAAACGCGCGACCAACAAATATCACGCTTTGCCCAAAGCGGCCTCGGACGTGAAACGGTAAATGCAGGAAAGAGTCGCAGCCTCGGAGCTGAAATATCTCTGGCGGGCGCAGTTACTACCAACTTCACGCTGACTGCAAATTATGGCTACACATACGCCACATTCAAAGAGTATGTGACGAATGCGAAAAGCGCAGATAATAAAGTGATTGAAATAAGTTACAATGGCAATTACGTCCCCTTCGTCCCCAAGCACACCCTGAGCCTGGGCGGACAATACATTTTCCGCATCAACCCGGGACATTGGCTGGACCGTATTCAACTTAATGCCAACTACACCGGTGCAGGACGTATCTATTGGACCGAGCAGAATGATGTCAGCCAAGCCTTCTACGGCACATTGAACGGACGCCTCAGCCTGCAAAAAGGCAACGGACAGATTGACTTCTGGGTTCGCAATGCACTGGATAAAGACTACGCTGCTTTCTACTTTGAAAGCATGGGCAACGGATTCATGCAGAAAGGCCGCCCCATACAGGCGGGAATCGAACTACGTTGCAGGTTCTGATAGAGATCATTACTTCCGTCCCCATACATCTCCCTAACCCGTTATGCAAAAGATGGCATCTTTTGTCGCAAAAGGTGGCATCTCTAACATCAAAAGATGGCATCTTTCGCAGCAAAAGATGCCATCTTTTACATTACATCTAAGCAGGAAAGAGGGGAAAAGTAAGTATCATAAGCATGAAAGGGTTAAGAGAACTTGCTACACCCTATTATTCATTGATAGCACCACAGCTTGGGCAAGCCCCCTTTTCTTTTAATTTCTGTCCGCAGCGCCCGCAACGATAGCGGTAAATGACAAGTGTAGTACACATTCGCTTTAGGAAAAGTCCAAAGAAAACAACAAGGAAAATATAGCCGATATAGATTTGTGTAGTCAGTATAAAGAAGAAATAACAGAAGATACAACAAGAAGCCAATCCCAACAGATAGAATACGGCAGCGGCAGGAGTCAACTGACGGAACAAGTCATCGAGTACTGCCAGCAGTACAATGATAAACAACCAGATGCTCAGTAAAAAGACTGAGAGAATAAACGGCACCTTGAAAGGTGAAAGCGTAGGATTAAAATAGAAATGTTCCCACGTTTCGGGCACAAAGACTTGCATCGTCTCATACACCGTAGCACTGAATGCCATCAACAGGCAGAGTAAAAGCGGATATACACTATCAATATCATTGAAATAAACAATCTTCAACTGCTTCCGACGGAACAGACGGAACACCCAGGCACCGATAAACAAGGCGAAAATAATCACGAAGTAAGAAGCATGTGTATCACTGAACAAGTAAATGAATTGTGAGATACTGTCCGTAGGTACAAAAGCTTGCATCATTTCCCGCTCCCCGATCCAGCCCTGTATCTCCTGGGAATGAGCCAGTTTTACCCAAACACTGTCCACACTATCAGCAGAATGAATGGCAAATTCGGCCACTACTACACGGTCTCCTCTATACAGAGTATTGTAGCAATCCTTCACCGGCAGACAGGCAAGCACCACGGAATCCTGCACCACTTCCAGATTCGTATTCAACGTATAATGCCGGTCGTAAAGGTAGGTCAGAGAGTCGCGGGTTTTATCACTGATACCTTCATCATCCAGACTGGGACGGGAGTAACGGCAGGAAACCAGACTGATAATAATCGCTATCACCACAGAGTAGCACAGAGTTGCACGGAGTCTTTTTTGATATTTAAGAAACTCTGTGTTACTCTGTGCCGCTCTGTGGTGATAACGAATATGTTCTCTCTTATTCTGCATATACTTTCATCTGACAATTCTTACAATCAAACTCCAAGCGGAAGCGCTTACCATCAGTTCCTTGCAAACAATAAGGCTCCCGATAGGGTGAACGTCCCTTCTGATAAGTAGGGCACCAATCCATACTATAACGCAAACAATGCTTGCAGAACATTAAAACAGCACCCGGTACAGATTGTTTCTCATAAGCCGGAGCTACGGTAGCAATGCCGTGATCGGCATAGAAAGAGGCGGCACGGGTATTCATTACATTACCGAGGTAGGTTAATGAAGTAGCGGAAGTTGTTGTCTTAGAAGAAGTTCCCGGCAAAGGGAAAGCATGAGTTGTAGGTTTCCAGACTACCACTTCCTGCCGATAATTAATACGGCGAACGGTAACCAGCTTGTCTACGGCTTGACGGCGCCAGTCGGCTACTACGGAAGCGGGAAGGAACCAATTATCAGAAAAACGGATTTCTATGGCGGAATTTGTTTCGGACGAACGATTATCCGCTAATATTCCGGCTTCAAAAGGAGTATTTCCCAATTTACTGAGTTGGGTACGCAGGTTATCTGCCTGTGGGGTACGGGCAAGTTCTTTCTGATAAGGGAAAGAAAGTGTAACGCTATTATCATCCTCATCCGTGATAGTCAGAGCAAAGCCGAAGGCGGTATCTGCCAAAAGCAAGGATACGGAAATCTTTCGTTCGGAAGACTTACGTGTCAGCAACTTCTCAAATTCCTGATCGTAGTTACGGTAAAGCACAGTACGCGGACGGATACGGGGCATCTCACCTGCCGGATAGAGTTTATTCCCGTCCACACGGTTGATACGGAATCCTTGCAGACGTCCTTGCTCATCAATATAACAAACACCGTCACCGTTGTTGAATGATTTCAATCCGGCTACTGTGAGGTAGTTTCCACGTTGTTCCTTCATGGTTCCCATCTCTTCACCGAGGGATTTCGGAGTATCGAAAGAGAAAATTTCTTCACTGCGTCCGTGCAGGAAGTAATGCGTAAATCCACGACTAAAACTTTTATCTAACTGGGGACGGAATGTATAATTGCAAGTACCGGAAGAGGCTCGGGCGTATTCTTTACGGCGTGTAAAGATAGCATCCAGCTTTTGGCGGTAAGCAGCCGTAACATTCTTTACGTAAGAAACATCTTTCAGACGACCTTCTATCTTGAGCGAAGTAGCACCTGCATCAAGTAACTCTTCCAGAATATCACTCTGATTCAAATCTTTGAGAGATAGCAAATGCTTATCACGTACAATTACTTTTCCGTCGGCATCCACCAGACTGAAAGGCAAACGACAGAATTGTGCACATTCTCCCCGGTTGGCACTACGTCCGAAACAAGCTTGGCTGACATAACATTGCCCGCTATAACTAACGCAAAGTGCCCCATGTACAAATACTTCCAACGGCACTTCCGGACAAGCTTTATGAATATGGCTGATTTCCTGAAGGGAAAGCTCACGTGCCAATACTACTTGCCGGAAACCGGCTTCTGCAAGGAAACGTACTTTCTCCGGTGTACGGTTATCCATTTGGGTACTGGCGTGCAAGGGAATAGGCGGTAGGTTTAAGCGAGTGATTCCCATGTCTTGCACAATGAGGGCATCTACTCCCGCACGATACAAGTCCCAAATCATTTTCTCCGTCTCGGCCAGTTCTTCTTCTTTTAAGATGGTATTGACAGTCACATAAATCCGGGCATTATATAAATGGGCATGAGCCACCAAGGCAGTTATATCTTCCAACGAATTGCCAGCTGCTGCACGTGCGCCAAACTTAGGCGCACCGATGTAGACCGCATCCGCACCGTGGTTAATAGCTTCAATGCCGCATTCCATATTTTTGGCAGGAGCCAGTAACTCTATCTTTCGTTGCTTTATCATATCGTTTTAGTTACAAGTTACAGGCTACAAGCTACAAGTGATACACTATATACCGCAAGGTCTTGTCACTCGTAGCTCGTAGCTTGTAGCTACTTTATATCGTTAATATTGTACGGAGTTTCCTGATAAACGAAATAGTTCAACCAATTAGAGAACAGCAGATTGGCATGGGCACGCCAACGTACCATCACACCTTTGTCCGGATCATTATCCACATAATAATTACGAGGTATTTCAATGGGTAGACCTTTATCCACATCCCTGCGGTATTCCGTATCCAGCGTTAGTGGAGAGTATTCCGAATGTCCGGTGACAAAGAACTCACGTCCACCACGTGCTACCACCAGGTGTACGCCTGCATCTTCCGATTCCGAAAGTAAAGTAAGTTCAGGCACTTTCAAGATATCTTCTTTCCGTACTTCGGTATGGCGGCTATGAGGTACATAGAACATATCATCGAAACCACGGAAAATAGCATGCAACGGATCTAAAGGACGATGCTCGAATATGCCGAACATTTTCTTATCCAACGCATACTTGGGTACTCCGTAATGATGATAAAGTCCGGCCTGTGCAGCCCAACAGATATAAAGGGTGGATGTGACATGCGTACGCGCCCAATCGAATATTTCCATTATTTCATCCCAGTAAGTCACTTCTTCGAAATCCAGTTGTTCTACAGGAGCACCGGTGATAATCATACCGTCGTACTTCTCACCACGCATCTTTTCAAAGTCAGTATAGAACGTCTGCATATGTTCTACAGGCGTATTCTTGGATGTATGACTCTTGATTTTCATGAACGAGATTTCCACCTGAAGCGGTGTATTGGAGAGCAAACGCACAAGATCTGTCTCCGTGGTAATCTTCAAAGGCATCAAGTTCAGGATAACGATGCGCAACGGGCGGATGTCCTGTTGCGTGGCGCGGGAGTTGTCAATAACAAATATGTTCTCTTCTTTCAGCAACTCTATCGCCGGCAGCTTATCAGGTAAATTTAATGGCATAAGTTATCAGATTATCTTTAATTTAGAGTACAAAGGTACGTGATAATTTTGAAATCTCCCGCGAAAGAATGAAAATGTAGAGCTATTTCAAGTTATTTATCTTCTTCATACAAAGCATTATAGATAAAATTATCAACAAAAAAGCATCTTTCCTTTCATGTATTTAAAATATTATCCTACCTTTGCCGCCTGTAAAGTTAATGAACATTGAAAAACATTAAGATGGAACAGAACCGGAGTTCAAGCGTGAATTCACTTAATTAGCATCCCAAAGCCACTGACTTTTCTATACCAATTATGGTCCTTACCCACCTCAGATATTCCGATGCTTTAATTAACACATTAATTTGAAATGCGACAGTCGTGTTTCACAAAAAAACATACTATTATGAACAAAACAACTATCAAAAACAACAGACTGACTTTATTCTCATTCTGTATTATTTTCTTATTTAGTTCTTGTGTCAATGAATTAGACTCAGAAACTTCTCCCGATGCTGTTCCCGGTACTATCCCCATCAATTTCACAACAAAAGTCAGCAAAGCTGATACACGCGTGACTAATACTGCCTTTGAAAAAGGAGATAAAGTAGGGTTATATGCAATGCTTCCATCTACTCCAATTACAGAAAAGCGCTACATTGACAATTTACAACTGGAATGTGGGGAAAAGAATGCATTCATCCCTGAAAAGACAGTTTTCTATCCGGCAGGAGATGCCACACTCAATTTTATCAGTTATTACCCCTATCAGTCAACCGGAATAAAAACAGGCCAATCTACCATTCCTGTATCTGTACAAACCGACCAAAGCAGCGCAAAAGCTCTCTCCATATCCGATTTCATGATAGCCTCCGAAAAAAATGTAGAAAGCAGCGAAGATGCCGTCGTACTTCATTACAAGCATAAGTTGACCAAGATAAAAATCACAATCACAGCCGGTACTGGAGAAGATATAACAAAGATATATAAAGCGAATCCTCAAATTATCGCAGTAGGCTTCAAGACCAAAGCAGAATATAATACTGATACGGACAAGTTTATAAAGCTGACAGAGGAAGCAGATATCATCCCATATGGTGAATGGAACATAGTAAAAGGGACTTTAACAGGAAAAGAATTCATCATCATACCACAAGATGCTGATGCTAACGCTCAATCTTTTATAATGGAATGGAACGGGAAAGTATATACCTGCCCAATGCCAAAACTGAATATGACAGGAAGTACACAATGCCAAATCGATATCGAGGCTATGCAGACAACCAGCCATTCTCTTACCGGAATAACCAGTACAGTTGAAGACTGGCTGCCCGGAGATAGTAAAGATACTAATAACAGTGGCGGCATTACAGCTATTCATTTGGCGGCACTCACTTTCTCTCAATCGAACATATACAGAATCTACCATGACGGCAAGCCAATGGCAGAAGTTTGTAAAGAGTATCTAAAATCTGATCAAATAACTTCAAGAGCAATTGTTGCATACCCGGTGAAAGAAGATGAAACGAGCAATCTGAGCAAAGGCGTTGTTCTGAAACTACTGGATGATGAAAGAGCGATAAGCGGAGGAAGCATAAACTGGAATACAGACGATAGTTCCTTTGCTTATACAGGAGGGAATCTCCAGTCTGTTGACAAATTCTATCTTAATGAAAAGGGGGAAATCCTACTGGAAGAAACAGAAGATCCAATCAGCATAGATATTGTCAGCTATACCATCAGGGATATACGAAAGGGAAATACTTATGAGTATCCAATCGTAAAAATAGGCACTCAATATTGGATGAGAGAAGATTTATGTGCGACGGGGTACAGGAATGGAACTACATTGAATAAAAAAACTCAGTTGGGAGAAGGTCCTGGCTATTTCAGACCTCAGAGTACAGAAACATATTTTTATAATGGAGAAGCTGTACTTGAAGGAGAGTTGGCACCTGCAGGATGGAAAATTCCAGATAGTGATGATTGGCAAGCCTTAAAAGAATACACCAAAGACAGTGCTTCGATATTAAAAGCCGGAGAATGGGAAGTCTTAAAAGAGGGTGACACGATTGATTCTGGCTCTAATCTAACCGGTTTCTCAGCATATCCCGTAGGGATTTGGGGAGCAGGAAAAAATATATCTCAAAAACAATTAGTATGCTACTGGACACTAAATGAGACAGAAAATAGCATACCAGAACAATCAATAAGTTTCACCGGAAGCAGCACCAAGTTTTCTGTCGCCGCAACTCATGTTAAAAATGAAACTTACTATAAGGCCTTTTCCATACGTTGTATAAAAGAATAGCCCAACAAATAAAAGCATATCTCATTTCTTTTTCGTATTTTTGTTCCCAATGTACAAATAAGTTTTGTTCACCGAGCAAAGATAACGAAAAAGAAATGAGAATTATCGACCTGATACAGAGCAACGAGAAGACAGCTTTCTCTTTTGAAATACTGCCACCGCTGAAAGGCACAGGCATCGAGAAGCTGTACGAAACCATAGATACTTTGCGGGAGTTTGACCCGAAATACATCAATATCACCACACATCGCAGCGAATATGTGTACAAAGATCTGGGAAACGGTTTGTTTCAGCGCAATCGCTTACGCCGCCGTCCTGGAACTGTTGCCGTAGCTGCCGCCATCCAAAACAGATATAATATCACTGTAGTTCCGCATCTTCTTTGTAGTGGTTTCACCCGCGAAGAGACAGAATATGTACTGCTCGATCTGCAATTCCTAGGTATTACCGACTTACTGGTGTTACGTGGAGATAAAGCAAAACATGAGTCCGTCTTCACTCCCGAAGGTGATGGCTACCACCATGCCACTGAACTGCAAGAACAAATCAATAACTTCAATAAAGGCATCTTCGTAGATGGCTCGGAAATGAAAGTGACCAATACACCATTTTCCTATGGCGTGGCGTGTTATCCGGAAAAACACGAAGAAGCTCCCAACATTGACACTGATATCTACTGGCTGAAAAAGAAAATGGAAGCCGGTGCAGAATATGCCGTTACACAGCTTTTCTATGATAACCAAAAATATTTCGATTTCGTAGAACGTGCCAGGAAAGCCGGAGTTACCATTCCCATCATTCCAGGTATCAAACCGTTCAAGAAGATATCTCAAATCAGCATGATACCCAAGACGTTCAAAGTGGACTTGCCCGAAGAACTGGCATGCGAAGCGATGAAATGCAAAACGGATGAAGAAGCCAAACAAGTAGGCATCGAATGGTGTGTTAAGCAATGTAAGGAATTAGTGGAACATGGAGTACCCAGCATTCACTTCTATTCCATCGGTGCAGTGGACAGTATAAAAGAAGTTGCAAAACTGGTATACTAAGGCCGAAATCAAGTAACATGAGTTGTAATTTATAAAACCATATATAATATCGTGTTTTTCAAAGAGGTAATAGGACAAGAAGCAGCCAAACAGCGACTCCGGCAGGAAGTGCAAGAGGGGCGTATTCCTCATGCCCAACTCTTCTGCGGTCCATCGGGAGTGGGAAAGCTTCCGTTGGCAATGGCTTATGCCCGTTACATCTGTTGCCCGAACCGTACAGATACAGACGCCTGTGGCACTTGTCCCTCCTGCATAAAGTGGAATAAGCTGGTACATCCGGATGTACACTTCGTCTTTCCCATCGTAAAAAAAGGGAAGAAAGAAGTATGCGACGATTACATAACTGATTGGCGCCATCTAGTGCTGAACAGCCCTTATTTCAGTCTTAACCACTGGCTAAATGAGATGGATGCTGAAAACGGGCAAGCCATCATCTATGCAAAGGAGAGTGACGAGATAGTACGCAAGCTCAGCCTGAAATCGAGCGAAGGTGGCTACAAGGTTACTATCGTCTGGCTACCGGAGAAAATGCACGTAGTTTGTGCCAATAAGTTATTGAAGCTTTTGGAAGAACCTCCCGAAAAAACTGTATTCTTATTGATATCCGAAACTCCGGATATGATACTGCCGACAATCCTGAGCCGTACGCAACGTTTCAACATCCGTAAAATAGAAGAAACGGATATTGCCAACGCCTTGCAACAGAAATACGGTGTACGTCCTAATGATAGTTTCACCTTGGCGCATCTTGCCAACGGTGACTTTATCAAAGCATTGGAAACCATTCACCTGAACGAAGAAAACGAACTGTTCTTTGAACTCTTTGTCAGCCTCATGCGTCTTTCCTATCAACGGAAGATACGTGAAATGAAGCAATGGAGTGAGCAACTGGCAGGCATGGGACGCGAACGACAGAAGAACTTCCTGACATACGCCCAGCGTATGATACGCGAGAATTTCATCTACAACCTGCATTGCAAAGAGATGAGTTACATGACTTTGCCCGAACAAAACTTTGCCACTCGCTTCGCCCCTTTTATCAACGAACGGAATGTAATGGGAATGATGGATGAATTGAGCGAAGCGCAGATACATATTGAGCAAAATGTAAATGCAAGGATGGTCTTCTTTGATTTTTCATTGAAAATGATAGTTCTACTGAAACAGTAGAAATCAGATATATAGTAGTAATCTCAATCATAAATAAAAAAATGGATTTTAAACTACATAACGGAAGCGGAAGTCTCTGCTGCAAAAGTTGCGGCAGGCAAGACAAGCAACTGAACACCTACGACTGGCTGGCCGACATTCCCGGAAACGGAGAAGAAAGCGACCTGGTAGAAGTTCAGTTCAAGAATACCCGCAAAGGATATTTCCGCAATAGCAACCATATACCTCTTGAAAAGGGCGACATCGTGGCCGTAGAAGCAACGCCTGGACATGACATCGGTGTAGTGACCCTAACCGGACGCCTTGTTCCGCTACAAATGCGAAAAGCTAACATCAAGTCTGAGGCTGATATCAAGCGCATCTATCGCAAAGCCAAGCAGGTAGATATGGACAAATATAATGAAGCCAAGGGACGCGAGCATGACACCATGATACGTGCCCGACAGATTGCCCTCAACCTGAACCTCAACATGAAAATCGGTGATGTGGAATATCAGGGGGACGGTAACAAAGCTATTTTCTATTATATTGCCGACGAACGTGTAGACTTCCGCCAGCTGATCAAGGTATTAGCAGATGCTTTCCATGTCCGTATTGAAATGAAGCAGATTGGTGCACGCCAGGAGGCCGGACGAATCGGTGGCATCGGTCCTTGTGGACGCGAGCTCTGCTGTGCCACCTGGATGACTTCCTTCGTGTCAGTATCCACAAGCGCTGCCCGTTATCAGGATATTTCTCTCAATCCGCAAAAACTGGCAGGACAATGTGCCAAACTTAAATGCTGTCTCAACTATGAACTGGACTGCTATGTGGAAGCCCAGAAACGTCTTCCTTCCAGAGAGATCGAGTTGGAAACCAAAGACGGTACTTTCTATTTCTTCAAGGCAGATATTCTAAGCAATCAGATAACCTACTCTACCGACAAGAACATTCCTGCCAATCTGGTAACAATCAGTGGTAAGCGTGCATTTGAAATCATCGGTATGAACAAACGGGGTACTAAACCTGAAAGTCTTGTAGAAGAAGCACGCCAAGTGGAACCCAAGAAGCCGATAGATTTGTTGGAACAGGAAAGCTTAACCCGCTTCGACCGTAGTCGTAAAGGTAAAAATGGCGGAGAAAATAACGGTGGCGGAAATGGAAACGGCGGTAATAACAACCGCAAGAAAAAGAAAAAAGGAAATCCGAATCAACCCGGAGATCAACAATCCAGGCCACGCCCACAAGGTGAGCCCAGACCGCAAGGTGATAAGCCCAAACCACAAGGCGATCAGCCCAAACCACAAGGCGATCAGCGACGGGGAGAACAACCCAGGCGTAACAAACCCAAGCGCCCCAACAATCCACCCAGACCACAAGGAGAGAAACCAGCCGGAAATGAAAAACCTGCTCAAGAATAAAACATCTCTCCTGAAGAGTTTAATACTGCTGTTCATCGCAAGCTTCCACACAGCCTGCGATGAACAGACTGTATATCATTCTTTTCAATCCCTGCCAACGGAAGGCTGGCAGCGGAATGACACACTATTTTTCAATGTTTCGGTTGCAGACTCCGCTACACTCTACAATGTATCCGTAGAAGTGAGAAACCGGAACAATTATCCTTATCAGAATCTGCCCTTACTCATCTACTACGACAGTCCGGAAGCCCTAAATATCAAGCGGGATACATTGGAACTGCGACTTGCTGACAATGCAGGTATTTGGTTAGGAGATGGCTGGGGCGGGTTATATCAATCAACTCTCCCAGCAGGCTTCGTTCGTATTGGAAAAGCCGGGGAATACCGCTTCAAAATTATACACCTTCTACCGGACGAAGTTCTTCCCGGCATCAACGATGTAGGAATCAAATTAAAACGCTGACAGTCTCTTTTTGCGTCCTGCATCAATCCGCAGAAAGATGAACAGCAAGATAGTGAATCCCCAAAGCGAAGAACCGCCATAACTAAAGAATGGCAGCGGAATACCAATCACAGGTGTCAATCCCAACACCATACCTACATTAATAAATAGATGGAACAGGAATATACTAACGACTGAGTACCCATAAACTCGACCAAAAGTAGACGGTTGCCGTTCCGCCACAGCAATCAGACGGAGTATTAATATAAGGAATAAGAGTAGCACGGCAGTAGAACCTATAAATCCTTCTTCTTCACCTACCGTACAGAAGATGAAATCTGTATCTTGTTCGGGTACATATTTCAGCTTAGTCTGAGTACCGTTCAGGAATCCTTTCCCTGTCAAACCACCGGAACCGATAGCTATCTTCGACTGGTTGACATTGTATCCGGCACCAGCCAAATCTTCTTCCATGCCTAATACCACCTTGATACGTATCTGCTGGTGAGGCTCCAATACTTTATTAAAGAAGTAATCACTGGAATATAAGAAACCGATAGAACCGATAGCAAACATACCTATCAGAAAATAACTAAGATGACGTTCACTTAACGAAAGGAAAATAAGATACCCAACTACCAGCACACACAGTCCCCATTGCACCCAAACCAAATTAAACGGAGTCACATATTCCGATATAAAATAAGCGATTAACAACACTCCAATGGTAACTAACAATATATTACGTACCGGTTCCCATTTCTTTTTATAAACCCATACCATTCCTGCCGCAGACAGCAAGACCATCGAGAGTACGGCAAACTCTCCTATCGGCGTCGGCGTATCGGCAATAAACACCTGATCAAAACGAATGCCTACCACAAAGTAAACTACCGCACACAACCCGGAAAACAGAACCACACCCGGCATCCCCTCCCGATACAGAACCAAAAAGAAAGCAGTATATACCAATGCGGATCCAGTCTCTCGCTGCAAGATAATAAGCATCATCGGGAACAGAATAAGAAAAACCATCATCCAGATATTCTTCCAGTTCTTCATGGTGAACGAATAGGAATTCATATACTTGGCCAACGCCAGTGCCGTAGCAAACTTGGCAAACTCCGCCGACTGCAAACTTACTGGCCCCATAACCAGCCACGACCTCGATCCCTTCGTATCAGGAGCTATAAAGATAGTAACCACAAGTAATATGGCAAGTGCTATATAAATCAGATAGGCAAACATATCATAAATATCATCTTCAAGCATCAACAGCACAAACCCTAATCCGAAAGAGCAGATGATCCAAACCAATTGTTTGCCTGCACGAGTGGAGAAATCCCAGAAGTCGCGGTCACCATAATCATAGCTTGCCCCGCAAACGCTGAACCAACCGAATGCAATCAGAATCAAGTAAACACAGATTGTTACCCAATCCAGTGATTTCCATATACTATCTCTCCTCGTCACCATACATTATCACACGATTACTCATTTCTTCTGCTCTTTCCTCACTGGCAGGCGAAAGTTTTCCATTCAAATACTGTTCCATCATTAAAGCACCATAAGGTACTCCGTAGGTTGCCCCCCAACCACCATTCTCCACATAAACAGCAATAGCGATCTTCGGCTTGTCCATTGGGGCAAAACCTATAAATGCAGAGTGGTCATGTCCGCGATTCTGTGCCGTACCCGTCTTCCCACAGACTTCTACCCCCGGCAGGATCGCCCCGGCTATACGGCAAGTAGCACTTCCGGTAACTCCCGTAACAGCAGCCCGCATACCTTCTACAATTTCTTCATAATAAGAGCGGTCAATAGAAGTGTAACGACGTTCCCGGTAGGTACTATCCAATTCTGCATCCTGAATATCCTTCACGATATGCGGAGTCACAAAATAACCACGATTGGCAATGGTAGCCGCCAAGTTTGCCATTTGCAAAGGTGTACTTAGAACTTCACCCTGACCGATAGAAATACTGATTACCGTCAATCCATTCCATGATCCACGATAGGCCTTATCATAAACACCTGCATTTGGAATAAATCCGCGTTTCTCACCCGGCAAATCCGTTCCCAGCTTATAACCAAATCCTTGAGAAACCATGTGATCTTTCCATACAGTAAGTGCATTCTGCGGCGAACCGTATTTCTTATCACCAAACATGCGATAAAGCCCCCAACAGAAATAAGCATTACACGAAGTGGCAATTGCCGGTATCAACGGAAGTGGAGATCCATGTCCGTGACATCCCACACGCAGGCCTCCATAAATAAATCCATGAGAACAGGGAAACGATGTGGACGGCTGTATGATACCTTCTTGTAAGAATGTCAGCGCCTGGGCTGTTTTGAAAGTAGATCCCGGAGGATAAACACCCATAATCGCACGGTTCAACAACGGCTTCTGTTTATCTTTCTGCAACATATTATGGTTTTTCCCACGCTGACGTCCGATCATCAGATGCGGATCAAAATTAGGTGCCGATACCAGACATAAAATCTCCCCCGTTTCCGGCTCAATAGCCACAATAGCACCGATTTTATTCTTCATCAAACGCTCACCCAACATCTGCAAATCAATATCCAATCCCAATTTCAGGTTCTTGCCCGGTACCGACGGCCTATCCAGTTTACCATCCATATAATGCCCCTGAATACGCCCGTGCGCATCACGAAGCAAAACCTCTACCCCCTTTTCACCACGCAGGTATTTCTCGTATGACTTCTCTATACCTTGCTTACCTACATAATCACCACGGATATAATAATCATCAGCCTCAATATCTCTCATTGAAACTTCACCGATATCCCCCAAAGCATGCCCAGCAGCATTATAGGTATATTGCCGGATAGTACGCCTCTGAATATAAAAACCCGGAAATTTGAAAAGCTTTTCCTGAAACACACCACACTCTTCCGCTGAGAGCTGCGTCATAAATACCTGATGCGTATATCTGGAATAACCGGGATTCATCCAGCGGTTCTTCACATCTTTCATTCGCTTCAGCAACTGCTCTTTCGTAATATTCAGTGTACGGCAAAAATCGAGAGTATCCAGTTCTGTCACCTCTCGCGGTACGAATGTGATATCATACGCAGGTTGATTGAACACCAGCAACTTTCCATTGCGGTCATAAATCGCACCGCGCGAAGGATACTGGATTTTATTGAGGAAAGCGTTACTATCTGCGTTCTTCTTGTAAGTATCAGTCATGATCTGCAACACAAAAAGACGCATGATATAAATGATAACAATCACAATTGCTACCCCACCTATCACTAATTTCCGCTTTTCAAGTGTATAATCTTTTGCCATCTTACTTCTTCTTCACTCCTTCTATAGCCATGATACAGGTTACAGTCAGCAACGCACTTGCCACAATTCTCAGCAGCAACGTTCCGATATGGGCGAACGAAAAGAACTCTATGGTAAGTAATATTGCATGATGAATAAAAACGCTAACAACCAAATACTTCAGGAAAGGAACAATTCCCATCGACTTAACCGAAGGAACTATATTTTCAAGCGTATCCCGCGGTACAAACAGACGCAGGAAAGTAGGGCGTAAGAAAGCCAGAGCCACCGTAGCCGCAGCATTCATACCCGGTGTATCCGAGAAGATATCCACCGTCAATCCCAGGAAAAACGCCCACAGCATCAAAGCATTCCGCGGCGTTTCCGACTCGAATTTCAGTATGAGATAGATATATAGAAAAGGAGTGGCATAGCCGGCAATATGCACATTATTCAGTATCAGTACCTGCAATAGTACCAAACCGACAAACCAACCTATTTTATGCAAATAATTGAGAACCAACGTTTTCTTAATTGACAATTGACAATTGATAATTGACAATTGGGGTTACTATGTTAAATTAGATTATCACTCCTATCACTCTACCACCTTATCACTCCATCACTTCTCCTCTTCCTTCTCCAGCGCTTTCTGCTCCTCTTGTCCGGTACGGGCAATTACCCGCACATTGCTCACCTTACCGAAATCCGTAGCCAGTTTTATCTTCAACAGATAAGAGAGACCGTCGTGAGAATCGGACATATCATCCACCGTTCCCACCATGACTCCTGCCGGAAATACTGTGGAATAGCCGCTTGTCACCACCGTATCACCCAAGTTGAATTCAGCATGACGAGGTAAATCCTTCAGATATGCAAAGCGAGAATCTCCATATTCCCACTTCAAATAGCCAAAATACTCGCTGCCTACAATCTTACAACTGATGCTCGATTTACTGTTCAGCAACGGAATAACGGTAGAGTAATGCGGAGAAGTTTTATAGACAATGCCCACTACTCCATTAGCATCTACCACGCCCATTTCCGGACGGATACCTGCAGACGAGCCTTCATCAAGTGTAATATAGTTATCCACCCGGTTCAAACTGTTTTTGATGACATTCGCCTTGAATATTTGGTATTCTTCCGGTTCAAGCCGTTCCAGACTATAGAGCCGCACAGAGTCCATTCCTTTATTATTCAATGTTTTCTCTAGGAATGCCACTCGTTGCTCCAGCCACATATTACGGTCGAGCAAGTCCTCATTGACAGATTTCAGATGGAAATAAGAAGTTATAGTTCCCGAAACATCGTAAACTTTCCCCGCCACACTATTGGCCGATGTGAAAAACACACTCTGCTGATAGTAATTGAAGCGGAACAATAAAACAAAACTGGCAGCCTCTAACAGTAGAAAGAGGAACCAGTAGTTGTATTTAATAAGAAAGTTCAGTAAATTTCGCATATGCCTTTATTACCGCATCAAGAATGAGAAACGATCCACATTCTTCAGCGCCACACCCGTACCTTTGGCAACAGCGTGCAGGGGATCTTCGGCAATGTGGAACGGAATGTTTATCTTATCAGTTAAACGCTTATCGAGTCCACGGAGCAATGCACCACCACCTGCCAGATAAATACCGTTGTGCACGATATCGGCATACAATTCGGGAGGCGTATTTTCCAATGCATTCAAGATAGCTGTTTCAATCTTTGAAATTGATTTCTCCAGACAGTGCGCTACTTCCTGGTAGCATACAGGCACTTCCATAGGCAGAGCCGTGATACGGTTCGGACCATGAACGATATAATCTTCCGGAGCATCCTCACCCAGTTCGGTCAAGGCAGCACCTACATTGATTTTAATACGCTCGGCCATACGCTCGCTGACCTTCACATTGTGTTGACGGCTCATATACTCCTGAATATCAGCAGTCAAGTCATCACCCGCAATGCGGATGGAGTTGTTGGCTACAATACCACCCAAGGAGATAACGGCAATTTCCGTAGAACCACCACCTATATCCACAATCATATTTCCTTCCGGAGCCTCCACATCGATACCGATACCGATAGCAGCAGCCATAGGTTCGAAAATCAGGTAGACGTCACGTCCGCCGGCATGTTCGGCAGAGTCGCGCACGGCACGCAGCTCCACTTCAGTACTACCTGAGGGGACACCGATAACCATACGGAGCGAAGGAGAGAACAGACGGTTGCGATTATTCACCATCTTTATCAAACCGCGTATCATCTGCTCGCAAGCATAGAAGTCGGCAATTACACCGTCACGAAGCGGACGGATGGTACGTATGTTTTCGTGGGTCTTTTCGTGCATCATCTTTGCCTTATCACCCACGGCAATCATCTTATCGGTGCGACGGTCGAGAGCTACCACCGAAGGCTCATCCACCACAATCTTACCATTGGTTGTGATAATGGTATTAGCGGTACCAAGGTCCATCGCTATTTCTTGCGTAAAAGAGAATAATCCCATGTTGTTAATTATGAATTATAAATTATGAATTATGAAGATGACAGCATGCTCGGCGCAACTAACTCATCATTCATAATTCATAATTCATCATTAATATTAGTGTTTGAAATGACGAATTCCTGTGGTCACCATCGCGATGCCATGTTCGTTGCAATAGTCGAACGAAAGCTGATCCTTGATGGAACCACCCGGTTGAATAACTGCGGTCACACCTTCATTTCCGGCAATCTCCACGCAGTCGGGGAAGGGGAAAAAAGCGTCGGATGCCATCACGGCACCTTTCAGGTCGAAGCCGAAGTTCTTAGCTTTTTCGATAGCCTGCTTCAAAGCATCCACACGTGAAGTCTGTCCCACACCGCTTGCCAGCAATTGCTTGCCTTTAGCCAGTACGATAGCGTTGGACTTGCTGTTCTTCACAATCTTGTTAGCAAAGAGCATGTCTTCTATTTCCTGTGCGGTAGGTGCTTTCGTGGTTGCAGTTTTCAAATCTTCAGGCTTCTCGATGTTCAGGTCGCGGTCCTGTACCAACACACCATTCAAGAGAGAACGGAACTGCTTCTTAGGCAGTGTGGCAGGCTTGCGAACCAGAATAATACGGTTTTTCTTCTGTCCCAGGATTTCCAATGCGTCTACATCGTAATCAGGGGCGATAATTACTTCAAAGAAGATTTTATTGATTTCCTCAGCAGCGTCCTTATCGATCACTCCGTTTGTGATGAGCACACCACCGAAAGCGGAAACCGGGTCACCGGCTAATGCATCGTTCCATGCTTCGAGCACCGTGGGACGTGAAGCCAGACCGCAAGCATTGTTATGCTTCAATACGGCAAACGTAGTCTCTTCAAATTCATCAATCAAGTCAACGGCTGCATTGATATCGAGCAGATTGTTGTAAGAGATCTCCTTTCCGTGAATCTGGTCGAACATAGCTTCCAGATTTCCGTAGAAGTAACCCTTCTGGTGCGGGTTCTCGCCGTAGCGCAAAGACTTCTGATTATTGGCAGAGCAACGGAACGCAGAACCTTCTTCGCCATCGAAGTAGTTGAAGATGGCTGAATCGTAATGGGAAGAAACGGAAAACGCCTCTTTGGCAAACCAACGACGTTCTTCCAGCGAAGTGGTAGCTCCATGTTCCATCAACATATCGCGGAACGGCTGGTATTGTGCCTGAGAAGCAATGATAACCACATCATTGTAATTTTTGGCAGCAGCACGGATCAGTGAGATACCGCCTATATCTATTTTCTCGATGATAGTCGGCTCGTCGGCACCGGAAGCTACGGTAGCTTCAAACGGATACAAATCGACGATAACGAGGTCTATTTCGGGAATTTCATATTTTTCTATCTGTTGCATATCCTGTTCCAGTCCGCGACGGCAGAGAATACCACCGAACACTTTCGGATGCAGGGTCTTCACACGTCCACCCAGAATAGAGGGATACGTGGTCAAGTCTTCCACTGCTTTACAGGGATAACCCAGTGATTCTATAAACTGACGAGTTCCGCCTGTTGACAGAAACTCAACTCCTTCTTCATGCAGTTTGGTGATGATTTCGTCCAAACCTTCCTTATGATAAACCGATACTAAAGCGGTTTTAATTCTTTTTGTTTCAGACATGGAATTGCGTATATAAGTATTTGATGCGCAAAGGTACTAAAAATGTTTATTTGCACACATACTCAAACACAATAAATTAGGTATAATTAAAAAAGGCAGCAATCCTGTTTAGGATTTACTGCCTTTCTCTTTCTTTTTTGCTAAACGGAGAGGTAACCACTCCACTGTGCCAGAGTTGTGCCACGGTCTTGGCACAGTTTTGCCATCACCTTGGCAAGACTATGCCATGCTCATGGCACAACTGTGCCAAAGCGATGGCAAAACTTACCAGATAGAGATGCGTTCTTCTACCGGTACATACATCGGATCTTTCTCCGTAATGCCAAATGCATCATACCATGCTGCAATGTGCGGCAATGCAGCGTCTACACGCCATTTGCCCAAAGAGTGTACGTCAATCTTCGTCAATTGCAGGATGGCTTCGGGACGGGTATTGTTAGCCCAAACATTGGCATAAGCCAGGAAGAAACGTTGTTCGGGAGTGAAACCGTCTTTTACTTCCAGCGAAGCAGCAGCGGTAACCTTCTTGAATGCCTGGTAAGATACTTGCAACCCTCCGTGGTCGGCAATGTTCTCACCCAGCGTCATACGACCGTTGGCATGTACCCCCGGTGCAACCTCGATGCTGTCAAAGAAAGCAACCATTACATCGGCACGTTTCTCGAAGTTCTTAGCATCTTCTTCCGTCCACCAGTCTTTCAGATTACCGTCTTTGTCGTACTGGCGACCTTGGTCGTCGAAGCCGTGTGTCATCTCATGACCGATTACAACACCGATTGCACCGTAATTGAAGGCATCATCAGCATTCATATCGAAGAACGGATATTGCAGGATACCGGCAGGGAAACAGATTTCGTTCGTTGTCGGATTGTAATAAGCGTTTACGGTTTGCGGAGTCATCAACCACTCGTCTTTATCCACCGGTTTACCGGCTTTGGCAACCATTTCGGCATATCCCCAAAGATTGGCACGTTTGATGTTGTTCCAATATGAATCGTCTTTGATCTCCAAGGTAGAGTAGTCTTTCCATTTATCAGGATAACCGATCTTCACGTGGAAAGTGGCCAGTTTCTCCTGTGCTTTCTTCTTGGTTTCATCGCTCATCCAGGCAAGGTTGTTGATGCGTTCGCCCAAGCTGGTCTGAAGGTTCTTCACCAAAGATATCATACGTTCCTTGGCAGCAGCAGGGAAGTATTTCTCTACATACATCTGTCCTACGGCTTCACCCAGTGCGGAACTTACCACAGAAACGGCAGTCTTCCAACGGGGTTGCATTTCCTGCGTTCCGGACATGGTACGTTCGTAGAAGTCGAAATTCTGTTGAGCCATCTCATCATTCAAATAACCGGCAGCTGAATCAATCAGTTTCCATTGCAGATAAAGAGCTTGCTGATCGACGGGTAAGGTATTCAGGATGTTGGCAGCTTCAGCAACCGAAGCGGGTTGGCCGACAATGATCTCCTTCACATCTGTCAGGCCAAGACCTGAAAGGTATGCGTCCCAGTTGAAAGTAGGATAATTCTTCTTCACCTCTTCCATGCTCATCTTATTGTAGTTAGCATGCGGGTCACGCAGTTCGGTACGAGAACGGAAAGCTTTGGCAAGACGGGTTTCCACGTCCATAACCACTTCCATACCTTTCTTGGCAGTAGCCTCATCGAAACCTGCCAACTGATACGTTTTCTGTACATGAGTACGGAAGGCATCACGGATAGCGGTAGTAGAAGGATCAGTAGCCAGATAGTAATCGCGTTCGCCCATGCTCAAGCCGCTTTGATAAAGCTGCACGGCGTTCTCGTTACTGTTCATTTCGTCAGCAGCCACATAAAGGCCGAGGTAAGCACCGATGCCCTGTTTGCGCAGATCGGCGAGCAAAGCATAAACAGCTTCTTTATCTTTCAGGGAAGCAATCTGTTCCAGATCGGCTTTGATAGGAGCAACACCTTCCTTATTCAGCTTCACGCTGTCCATGACAATCTTGTAGAGGTCGCCTACCTTTTGCGCTACACTGCCTGCTTCGTGCTGAGTGGCAGCCAGTTCTTCAATCAGACCTTGTATCTGCTTACGATTATTCTCGGCAAGTTCTGTAAAAGAACCGTACTGTGAATACTCAGGTGAAAGTGGATGGCTTTCAATCCAACCGCCACAGGCGTACTGATAAAAACTACTCCCCGGAAGGGCAGTTGTGTCAAGATTGGCAAGCTGGATACCGGCTGTCATTTCAGCTTTCTGCTTGCCCGTACCACATCCCACCATCATAAGGCAAGCTGCGGCTAAAGGTAAATAATGAGTTACTTTCATAAGATATAAATAATATTTAAGTGATAGCGTGATAAAGTGATAAGGGGAAGGTATTCACCATATCGTTTTATTGTTCTCGCTTGGCTTCTTCCAGTTCGGTAGAGACGGCATCCCACTCTTCCATCACAGAGTCGAGCTGTTGCTTCAGTTTCTGATGCTGCTCGTAAAGGGCCATATCCGAAGCTCCCTCAGGAGTTGCCATTCGGGCTTCGAGAATGGCGATGGCAGACTCGGTCTGTTCAATCTCCGATTCACAGTCAGCAACGCGACGTTCTAGTTTTTTGAGCTTCTTGTTCAGTTCCTTCTGTTCTTCGTAGGAAAGCTTGGCACCGGAAGATTGAGTGGCGGTATCCGTATTCTCTCTTCCACCGGAAGGTGAGGTAGAAAGTGCGGGTGCTTTCTGTAATTCGTTCAGGTTTTCTATCTGCTTCTTTTGCAGGAAGTCGTAGATGCCACCGAGGTGTTCTTTCACAATTCCACCACCGAACTCATATACTTTAGTCGCAAGTCCGTCCAGGAAATCACGGTCGTGGCTTACTAAAATGACTGTACCGTCAAATTCGCGGATGGCATCTTTCAGCACATCCTTCGAACGCATATCAAGATGGTTGGTCGGTTCGTCCAGTATCAGGAAGTTCACGGGTTCCAGCAGGAGTTTGATCATTGCGAGGCGGGTACGCTCTCCACCGGACAACACTTTCACCTTCTTATCAGAAGCTTCACCGCCGAACATAAAGGCACCGAGGATATCACGTATCTTCGTGCGGATATCGCCTACGGCTACGCGCTCGATGGTATCAAATACAGTCAGGCTTTCATCCAGAAGTTGTGCCTGGTTCTGAGCGAAGTAACCGATCTGTACATTATGACCGAGGGTAAGCTTACCGGTATAGTCGGTGATTTCTCCCATGATACACTTTACCAGGGTGGATTTACCTTCACCGTTCTTACCTACGAACGCCACTTTCTCACCACGGTTTATGGTCAGGTTGACATCGTGGAAGATGACATGGTCGCCATAGGCCTTCCGGACATCCTCACAGATGACAGGGTAACTTCCGCTACGGCTGCTGCAAGCAAACTTCAGGCGCAACGCAGAGTTGTCTTCCTCGTCTACCTCGATGCGTTCTATCTTTTCCAGTTGTTTGATGCGGCTCTGCACCTGCACGGCTTTCGTGGCTTTATAGCGGAAGCGCTCGATAAAGGCTTCCGTATCTTCTATCTGTTTTTGCTGATTCTCATAGGCACGGAGTTGCTGTTCACGACGTTCCTTCCGCAGTACGACAAATTCGTCATACTTCACTTTGTAGTCGTAAATCTGTCCGCAAGTAATTTCAATGGTACGTGTGGTGACATTATTGAGAAATGCACGGTCGTGACTCACCAATACCACGGCATTGGCACGTGTGGAAAGGAAATTTTCAAGCCATTGGATACTCTCAATATCCAGGTGGTTGGTAGGTTCGTCGAGCAACAGCACATCGGGACGGCGAAGCAGGAGTTTGGTAAGCTCGATACGCATACGCCAACCACCGGAAAACTCACTGGTGGAGCGATCAAAGTCTTCGCGGCTAAAACCTAAACCTTGCAGGGTTCGTTCTATTTCAGCACGGAAGTTGGTGCCGCCCATCATCAGGAAACGTTCGTTCTCATGAGTGAAACGGTCGATTAGTTTATGGTATTCTTCGCTGTCATAATCGGTGCGTTCGGCAAGTTGCCGGTTCATGCGTTCGATGTCTGCTTGCATTTCGAAGATGTGTTCGAAAGCCAGTTCCGCCTCTTGCATCACGGTACGCTTATCACTGAGAATCATCACCTGTGGCAGGTAACCGATAGTACATTCGCGGGGAATGGCAACGACGCCGGAAGTGGGCTGCTGTAGTCCGGCCAATATCTTGAGCATGGTAGACTTACCCGCACCATTCTTGCCCACCAGGGCGATGCGGTCTTTTTTGTTGATTACGTAAGAGACGTCTTCGAACAGAGGGGTTGCATTAAATTCTACCTTCAGTCCTTCTACTGATATCATAGTGTCAATGAATTTATCGTTCAGGGCTGCAAAGGTAACGATTTCCTGTGGGATATGACATCGGAAGCCTATATTATTGTAACTCGTTGGCGGAATTCATTCACTTCTATACGGTAATGAACAAAATGTGATAAGGTGGTAGGGTGATAAAGTGATAGCGGGATAACGCTCTGTGGTATATAGCGCAGCTACCTTATCGCCCTATCACCTTACCACCTTATCACTCTTGTATTCTTTTCTTTTCCGGTATGCACCAACTTATTCTTCTACTTTCAGCGGCAAGGTGATTGTAAAGCATGTACCCTTTCCGGGTGTGGACGTCACTTCGATCTTGCCTTCAAAACGTTTAACGATTGTTTTGCAAATGGACCCCAGGCCCGTGCCTTGCTTGAAAGAGTCTCCTTTGTAAAAACGGTCAAAAATATGTTCAAGCACTTCTCTTGACATACCTGTTCCGGTATCTTCCACAAATATATTTACATACCCGGAAGCGGCCGGTCGGTATCCGATACGAATATTTCCTTCGGAAGTAAACTTTATCGCATTGTTCACCAGATTGTTTATCACCTGGCTCAACCGGGCGGAATCGGTATAAACAGTCACCTCCTGTCCGGGAAGGTCCAGCAGCAGTTCCACTCCTTCGCGCATATTTATCCTTTGCGCACTGCCTATCTCATTCAATACCCGATGGAGGGAAACACTGCAAAAACTAAATTCCATGGTGTTTGACTCTATCTTGGAAAGGTCCAAGATATCGGAGATCAAGACCATCAACAGCCGGCTGTTCTTTTCAATCAGAGAGGTAAATTCGATGATATCTTCTTTGGTCAAGTCCGATTCGCCATAAGCCAGCAGAGAAGAAAAACCTACGATAGCATTGAGTGGCGTACGTATTTCGTGACTCATATTGGCAAGAAAGATACTTTTTAGTTCGTCACTGCGCCGGGCTTTGCGCAAGGCTTCATTCAGCCTTTCTTCGGTATCCTTATACTTCTGGGTACTCATGCAGATGCCGACAACGCGGAAAGGGGTTTCTTTCAACTGCCCGACGTAGGTGGACTGGGCTTCGAACCACTCCCAACTGCCGTCGTCACGGCGAAGACGGTATTCCACGGGGGCTTCATACAGACTGCCATCCAGTTGGAGGGTCAAAGCGTCAAATACCGACTGACGGTCATCGGGATGCATCAAATAAGCAAATTCTTCAGGAGTAAGAGTATAATCTCTTGTGGGAATACCCAAATATTCGAAGTAGCGGGGATCGATAATCATAAGGTTACGCTCCATGTCGTAAGACCATTGGAATATCTGCGTGCGGCTCAGGGCGATGTTCAGCAGATGTTTTCGGGTACTTTCTTCCAGCACGTTGCGGTAGTAAAGTACGATTCTTACCAGCCGGTTTTCCTCATATATGCCCATCAGAGCACCTTGTATAAGAAAACTAATATGTCTCTTTGGTTCAAGCATGAAGCAATTGGAAGACAAGTGGATAATGCTCTGACGGCCTTCATGCAGATCCTGTAGGTAACGGGGCAGGACGTTCTCTCGGTCCTGCACCACTTCTAGCATGTCGACGACGGGCTTTCCAATGATGTCCGCATCCTGTTGAAGTTCATCACTCATCTGCTTGTTCATACGCCAGATGCGGTCTTCAAGATCGATCATGACAATGCTTACGGGCCATACATCGAACAATTGTTCAGCAATGGCGTTCACTATCCGCACTTCCTGAGGTATATCGGGGTTCATAGGATTATGTTTATCGTGTAGGGTGACAAAGGTCGGGCATAAACAGGTAGTTGGCAAACAAACCGGAAGAAATCAATATTCCATTTTGGCACAGATATATTCCATCGTTCACACCTTTACATCTTTTAACGGGACAGAAAGAGATAAAGAGTCGGATTTAACGGTTATTCCTGTTGATTATATACCGATATCTTTCAATTTTGCATACCTAAAAGGAAAGAGATGAGCATAAGTAAATTCAATATACATGCAGGCTTCACTGCTTACAAGTGTATCACAGTTCATAAGTTGGAACCTTTATTGGAGAAATCCTATAAGACAGAGGGAGGTATTTTTGTCCTCTGCAGCAAAGGTTCCCTGAAAACAATCATCAATCATACCGAATACCGGATTCGGGCGAATGAGTTGATAGCGCTTCCGCCGGAGAGTTTCGTACAGTTGCTGACAGCGTCGGATGATGTGGAGATCCATGCTGTCATGTTTTCACAACAACTGATCCAGAACGCGGGGATGGGTAAGAATATGATGGATAAGTTCCACATCATCGGCAAGCACTATGTTTTCCCGCTGTCGGAGGTGGCTTCCATGCTATATGCGGAAATGTTTACGTTTCTGTCGCACCTTTATAAAGAGATAGGGGAGAATTTAAGTGAAGCTATGTCCCAGTCGTTCCTGAGCCTGATGTTACAGGGGGTGTCCGAGCTTTGTCCGGAACAGGCGAAGCTGATAGAAACGCCGGGTAGCAGGCATTTCCAGCAGTACCGGATTTTTGTCAGACTGGTACATGCAGACTATGCCCGGGAGCATCAGGTGGCGCATTATGCTAGGAAGATGAATATGCAGCCATCAGCCCTTTGCCGGCTTGTCAAGAAAGAGTCGGGGCATACGGCAATGGAAATTATCAATCAGACACTCATCATGGATGCCAAGACACAACTGCGCACGGAGAATACACCGGTGAAGGATATTGCACTGGGTCTGGGGTTCAATAATGCAGCTTTCTTCAATAAGTTTTTTAAGAAACATACGGGGGTGACGCCGCAGATGTTTCGGAATTCGGTGAGATAGCGGGGATACAGAAAAAGAACGTATATCTCCACATTCCCAGCAAGCGAAGATATTTATTTCATCTTTCGCTGCTTTGCCTTACGAAGCAGACGTCGGGCAGGAATGGCTTTTATTTCACCATCAGGTGTACCCACTATCACAGTTTCGTTCCGCTGTGCTTTTTTCTCAAGCATGCGTTGCTCGGCCAGTGCCAACCCATAGTGCAATTTCTCGCTTAATTCCTTCCACTCATCGTTTGACATAACTTTCTATGGTTTTAAAGAGTTCTACTTCATACATCCGTGTCGGAAGAGTAGGACCGCCTTCAGCAACAATAACGCGGTTCTCCTTCAGCATATTCTTAGTAAGAATTTAGAGTTGCTAACATTTTCACCGCAGCAGCTGCGACAAAGATAAAGCAACTCCCCCAAACTCATGCACCACAAGCCATTATTTTTCAATTCCTCTCTGTCCTGTCCGGAGAAACAAGTATACAGAAAAGTGTCCCTATCGCAAACCTTTTATGCTGCAAACGAGTTAAATAAGAAGTTATAGAGACTTTTTACGAAAAATACAACTACGTGCATTTGATAATAATCCCTATGTTTGCATCATGAAAAAGTTACTGCTGACTCTGTTCGCCTTCCTGATAGCCATTGATGTGGCTTATCCGCAACTCGCCATTCGCCACCGGTTAGCCACTCCAAAACCTGCCGACTCGCTCGATATAGACTATTACTCCCACAAAAGGGGGCTTCAGGCGGGCACCATGGTCTTCGGCATCAATATGGGAGTCTGGGCTTTCGACCGCTATATCCGTAAGGCTGACTTTGCCTACATCAATGGGCGTACCATCAAGGACAACCTCAAGCATGGTTTCGTGTGGGACAATGACGCCATGGGTACCAATATGTTCATGCACCCCTACCACGGTAGCCTGTACTTCAACTCAGCCCGATCCAACGGATACAATTTCTGGCAGTCCGGGCTCTTTGCCTTCGGCGGCAGCTTCATGTGGGAGATGTTTATGGAAAACGAGTACCCCTCTACCAACGACATCATTGCCACCCCCATTGGCGGTATGGCCCTGGGCGAAGTGACCTACAGGGTTTCCGACCTCATCCTCGACGACCGGAAAATCGGCTGGTCACGCTTTGGACTAGAGTTTGCCGGGTTCCTAGTGTCCCCCATGCGCGGCTTGACCCGTATTATCAACGGAGATGCCTGGAAGCGACGTTCCACTTCGGGCAAACAATTCGGGGTACCTGATGTAAGTGTGGATGTATCTCTGGGCATACGTACCCTGGAACTGAAAGACGAGATTCTGGACAAAGGTGTGGGTCTGGCCTCCGAAATCAACGTCGAATACGGCGACCGCTTCGATGCGGAAGATACCAAACCCTATGACTATTTCTCCATCCAGGCGAACCTGAACTGGCAGAAAGATCAACCGGTCCTGGGACAGATAAACATCATTGGCCGACTGGTAGCCAAAGAGTTAGTGAACAATGAGAAGCACTACCTCAGCCTTGGGCTGTACCAGCACTTCGATTACTACGATTCGGACACGATATCAGCAGTATCGGCAAAAGTACCTTATAAATTCTGTACACCCGCTTCCGTGGGCGGTGGCCTCATCTACAAAAAGAAACCTCAAACGAAATTGGGGAATAGATGGTTACGCCTACCTCAACGCCATCCTTCTGGGAGGTGCCCTCAGCGACTATTATCAAGTGGACGAACGCATCTACAACCTGGCCAGCGGCTACAGCAGCAAGCTCAACTTTAACTTTACCTACAAGGACCGTCTTGCCATATCCACCATCTACGAAGTCTACCACATGTTCACCTGGAAAGGGTATCCCCAAGACATCAACTGGGACGAAGTGGAACCGAAGACACTCAATGCACAGGGCGACCGTTCGAGGGCCATTCTCCATGCAGTCGGCCTCCGGCTGGACCTGAAATTGCGGAAGCAACTGTACCTCACCAGCACATTTATGAACTACACCCGCGATACCAAATACAGGTATCACGCCAATGTCTTTTCCAATACTTCGGAAGGGCGTATTATGCTGACTTATAAATATTGATAGAGAGGCATCACCATTGCCTTACTCATATATTTTCCATTCCCACATCCCCGCATCTCCCCGCAGAATATGTAAGCGGAGATAACGTGCCTCGCCAATACCCTTAGCCACATGGGGAGACCGTGCCTGAAGTTTCTTTTCTTCGGCACACACCTGCCAATGCTTGCCATCGACAGACTTTTCCAGTCTCCATGTATGCCCTTCTGTGGGCTTGGTGAAATAGAACTGGCATTCGCCAACGTTGCGCATCTCTTTCAAATCCACCGTAATGTACGGACTGCTATCCGTGACGGCAGCCATCCAGCGGGTTCCGTTCGATTCATCGCCTACATGGGCAGCCTGATAAGTATGTGTACGGGTATATTTCTTCACCGAGGCTTTCTCCGGCAGAGGATCATTCGGTTGTGTCTCGATGTCTACCACCGCCGTACGGGGAGCTTTCTCACTGGAAGCCCGGAAGTCAGCCTGCAACGCCAAGTTCCGGCGTGTCTCCTGAGGCGCGGACAGATAGCCTACGCCACGCATATCGGGCACTAAGGTCTTGATGGTTCCATCTTCATTAAATTCCATCCGGTTGGCATATACCTGGCGGGTAGTTCCACCATCGCCATATTCCAAATAGAGAAAGATGTATTCATCCGTCTTTTCGTCATAGAAGATATTCCCGTGACCGGGTCCCCAAACCTGGTTTTCGGGAGCGGAGAAAAGGAAGATATCATTACCTTCCGGCTTGACGAAGCCACTAAGCGGAGATTCACGGCTCATCATATAAGCATTGACATAGTTCTGATTTCCACTCAACGTATATACATAATAATAGATACCTTTCCGCTTAAACATCACCGGACCTTCGGAATATCCCTGGCGGGCAGTTTCCAGAGTTACCGGCTCACCATCCAGATGAAGCCTGTCCGCAGAAAGACGGGCAGCCAACCGACGGCGCCAGAAGAGATAACCATTGCCATCGTCATCTATAAAAGGTTCCCCGTCAATGTCATTTACGATAAACGGACTATCCACACCTTCCACTCCCGGAGCAAAAAGCCCGTTACCTTCAGCAAAACGAAAAGGACCGTCCGGACGATCAGCTATCATGACATACGTACCCATCTTTTCATCCGGTTTCACAAAGGTGACGTAGAGGTAGTAAGTACCGTTCTGCTCAATCACCTTTCCGGGAGCCCAATAACGGAAATAACCAGTTTTCTTCTCTCCTTTGTCATTCACCCAATCATAGCCTTTCGCCCAGTCGAAGCCCTGGATGTGCGAGCCTTCGAAGCTCCAGTTCACAAAATCTTTCGACTTCCACACTACCGGCGTTCCGGCACGACCGAGACCATAGTCCAGGTCAGTAGTAGCATAGAGGTAGTAGGTATCGCCAAACTTAGAAAGTGAAGGGTCAGCCAGATTATCGGGAATCAGAGGATTATAATTACGATTTGCTATCAAAGTTTCCACAACGGAAGCATCCACAGCAAAAGCCGTCCCATGACGGATGCCACGGGGGAATGAAACCAGATCGGACACATCTTCCCAAGTCTCGCCATGATCCAGTGAACGGACTGCACCGTAACGGTGGTCACGGTATTTATCGAAATAAACATAGAGTGTATCACCCACAAACAAGGGGGCAGGTCCTTCTGCCCAATAGTTTCCGGTGATAGAAGGAGAAACTTTAGTGGGGAATCCTTTCGACAAATTTCTGGTACGGGTAATGCGGAGATTTTTCTCCGGCGGATTGGAGTTTTCATTCTTCACCACCATAATCAGGTCCTCATTCTTCGGGTCTTTCACGATGGCAGCATCAATGACACTGAAATCGGGATTGAAAAACATTTTGGTCTTCGAGAAGGTCTGGAAATCTTTCGTAGTTACGTAGTACATGCGATGATTCAACCCTTTCTCACTCTCACTGGTTGCTACTTCTTTATGACGGCCGGGAATGGTAGTTGCCCAGAATATATAATATGTCTGCGACGGTTCATTGTAGAAAAGTTCGGGCGCCCAGCAATTGTGGGCAGTCGGTTCGTGCATCATGACGGGGATGACTCGCTGCTCGCTCCAATGAATCAGATCGCGGGAAGAGGCATAACCGATAATCCGGTCGGTCCAACTGGAAGTCCAGACCATGTGAAAGGTGCCGTCGGGTGCCTGGCAAATACTCGGATCACGCATCAGTTTATCTTTCCCCACGACAGGGAGCAGGTATGACTTGCCACCATTCAGGGCGGTCCAGTTCAGGCCATCGTAACTATAAGCCAGATGCAGTCCGTCTCTGCTGTCATTGATGAAATAAGAAAAAAGGTAAGCCGTTCCATTGGCACAAGTGGTCATCAGGGTGCCGAAGCATAAAGCCAACCAGATAAGTACAGTTTTCATGGTTTATTCAAGATTAATAATTTCATTGCATACAAAGATATAGCATCTCCGGAACATACCGAAACGAAAAAGACTGGAGAAATGAACCGAAACCTGTAATATTGTGTAAAATTCAGTTGTCCAATCAGAAGAATTCCTCTACCTTTACACCGGTACATCAAATATTATAGATTATGAAAGGAGAGCGTAACGCACAGGTATATCAAGTAGGGCCTCATCTATTCGGTACTTCCTCCACCATTCCACACTGGAAAACGGAAGAATTGATTCCCTCCCTGAAACCTTTCCTGTTATCTTTAGATACATACAAAGAGAAAGAACTCAAAATAGCATTTTCACTTGCCATCCAGCCGGAGAGTGAAACCCAAGAAGAAGACCATGCAAAATATCGCTCACTCATCGAGTTCGAATGGGAAAGTGCCACGTGCAGGATCAGCGTGATCCCGGATACGGACTCTTATCTCATTACTATCCTCGCTCCCAACGATCCAAAAGAGTACACAGCTTATTTCTTCTACGGATTTACCAAAGGTATCCTTTTCCTGCACGCAACAGAAGCGGATGCATTTGTGCTCAACAATATCCTAATGATGATTTATGCTTTCAATACAGCTTGTTCCGATACTGTATTAATGCACGCTTCCGTCATAAAGAAAGATGGAAAGGGATATCTCTTCCAAGGCAAAAGCGGAACGGGAAAGAGTACGCACAGCGGGTTGTGGCTAAAACATATCCCCGGCTGTGAACTGCTGAACGACGATAATCCCATCGTACACTTCAACCGGAAAACAGGGGAAGCCACAGTTTACGGTTCACCCTGGAGCGGAAAGACGCCTTGCTACAAGAATGATTCTGTTCCTGTAGGGGCATTTGTACGATTGGAACAGGCGCCGATGAATGAGATTCAGCGGGAGAGTCCGGCACGGGCATTCGCATCGCTATTGCCGTCGTGCTCTAATCTGAAGGAAGTGAGAGAATTGAATAATGGTGTCATCGAGACAGTGAAATATCTTGCGGCCCATACTCCGGTGTATTTTCTGAAATGCTTACCAGACAAGGAGGCGGCGGAGGTTTGTTTTAATACAATTAAGCAACAAGCTACAAGCTAAACCAACATTATGATAGATAACGGACGAAAAAGAATCATCCCCAACGAGGTACTGTTGCCCGAAGTAGCACGCCTCATCAGTGAAGGACATACCGTAACCCTGACAGTCAGAGGAAATAGTATGAACCCATTTCTTGTGGATCGTCGCGACCGCATTGTTTTAGGTCCTTTTACTGATAACGATCTGCAACTGAATACGGTCGTACTCGCCAGAGATACGAACGGACGTATCGTTTTCCACCGCATCACCCGCCGCAACGGCAAAGAGCTAACACTGCAAGGCGACGGTAATATACGGATAACCGAACAAACGAACGTAGACGATGTCATGGGAATAATGATTGCCGCCATCCGTAAAGAAAAAGAATATCCGTGCAATGGCCGTATCTGGCAGCGCTATTCTTTCTGGTGGCTGAAACTAACCCCTGTAAGGCGATGGTTACTGGCGATATTCAGAAGAATCAGAAGAGTAACAACCCAATAAGTACGAACTATGAAAATCAAGGACGGATTTACTTTACATCAGATTGGTGACGAATACATCATCATGTACAACGGCACTCAAAATGTGGATTTCAATAACATCATTAGTCTGAACTCTACAGCAGCCCATCTTTGGAAACATGTGGAAGGAATGGATTTCAATGCCGACACCCTTACCGACTTCCTTATGGAAAATTATGAAGTAGACTCTGAAACCGCAAAGCGGGATGCAGAACAACTGATAAAGAATTGGCTGGAAGCCGGAATCATAAAGTAAATGAGTTACAAGCTGATTCATTATGAAGACAAAGCAAATAAAGTACATCTGGGAAGTATCTCGTGGACAACGGGGACGTATTCTCCTCTCCTGCCTCACAGGCATCATTGGGGTAGCGGTCTCTCTTGTCTTTATTTATGCCTCCAAGGTCGTCATCGACATTGCCACAGGCACCGCCATCGGAAGCCTGACCAATGCCGCCATCCTTACCATTGCTTTGTTAATCGCTCAACTTCTGTGTGGAGCCGTCGATACCTGGCTCAGTACCCGTATGCAAGTGGAAACAGGAAATGCACTGCGCCATCGCCTCTTCTCCCGTCTATTACAAAGCCGTTGGAACGAATTGGAACGCTTTCACACCGGCGACATCGTAAACCGGGTGGAACAGGATACTGCTTCCATCGTGGAGTTACTGACCAGCACAATCCCTGCTTTCATAGTTACCATCGTTCAGTTGATAGCCGCATTTGTATTCTTCTGCTTTCTCGATCCGTCCCTGCCCTGGGTAGTGGTAGGTATTCTACCTATCTTCCTATTAGGTAGCCGCTTCTATATGAAACGAATGCGTCGCTACACCCGTGAAATCCGGCAGAGCGACAGCCGCATCCAATCCGTTATACAAGAAAGCCTGCAACACCGCACCGTCATCAAAACCCTGGAACAAGGCGACCGGCATATCGGAAAGCTGGATGACCTGCAAGATGTACTCCGTAGTCAGATATTCGGTCGTACCCGCTTTTCACTCTCTGCACGTATGCTGGTGGCATTTGCGTTCTCCGGCGGCTATCTTACAGCATTTCTTTGGGGTGCTGTGCGCCTCAGCACAGGCAGTATCACCTTCGGAACAATGACTGCCTTCCTGCAACTGGTAGGAAAAGTACAACGGCCTGCACTCGATCTTTCACGCCTGCTACCTTCCTTTATCAATGCCCTCACCGCTGTAGAGCGATTGATAGAACTGGAAGAACTTCCCGCTGAAACAAGCGGAGCATCACAACTATTCCTCCAAACCCCGCATTTACAATTGAAAGATGTCACATTCAGTTATTCAACAGGTGACCGCCCTATACTAAATCACTTCTCCTGCAACTTCCTGCCGGAAGCTGTACTGCCGTATTAGGTGAAACTGGCGCCGGAAAAACCACCCTGATCCGGTTGCTTCTCGCACTCGCTGACCCGCAAGAAGGAAGTATTACCCTTTCACCTGCAAACATAACACAATCTTCACTCTCAACTCTTGAAGTTTCCCCTCAAACCCGTTCCAACTTCGTCTATGTTCCCCAGGGAAACACTCTCTTCAGCGGTACCATTCGTGACAACCTGCTAATGGGTAATCCTCATGCCACTGAAGCCGAAATGCTCCAAGCTCTCCGCACCGCCTGTGCCGACTTCGTCCTCTCTCTACCAGATGGAATAGATGCCAATCTCAATGAACAAGGTGGCGGCCTCAGCGAAGGACAAGCCCAGCGTATCGCCATCGCCCGCACCCTCCTCCGTCCCGGACACATCCTGCTGCTAGATGAAGCCACCTCTGCCCTTGATCCCGAAACGGAACGACAATTAATTAAAAACCTGCGCAGAGACTGCACAGGCAAGACATTCATCTTCATCACACATCATCCGGCAGTAGCCGAGGCTTGCGAAGCTACGATACAACTTTAAAAGATACATTGCCGTGAAATTAAAAAAGGGAATCATCTTACGATAACTCCCTTCTATTTCTAATTCTAAATTTGCTTTCGCAAAGTTCCCGGACTTAGAACAGCTTGGCAGGGTATTCACCTGCATCCACTAAAGCCTGGATTTTATCTACAACGCTTTGGCGATCTTCAGGATAAGTCACGCCAAACCATTTGCTTGTAGTATCGAGGACTTCGCATGTAGCAATACCGTCCTGAATCAATTTATCTACCATCAACGGGATGAAGAATTCACTTTTCAGGTTCTCCATATTCTTCGGATCGCTCAGGAAGCTCTTGAAGAAATCGAAGCTGTATGCAAAGTAATCAGGAGTAAAGCCCCAGAAGTTCATACTTACCGGAGTAGTTTCGGGGGTAGCTGCCCATTCGCCATTATCGTCAATGTATTTCACTTCGCCATCCATACGCTGGATCTTAGTGCGCTCTACAACAGAAGTCAGCAGGTTGTTGGCATCCGTACCGCAAAGACCGCGAGATACAGTACCGCTATCGCTTAGTGTATTGCCAATGCGGAAACCTACCATTGAATATACATTCTTTGAACCTTCGGGCAGTGCAGAAAGGAATTTACCCATTACCTGGAATGAGTCACGACCATAGAAGTCGTCGCAATTGATAACAGCAAACGGTTCCTGAATTACATCAGCACCCATCATTACGGCATGGTTGGTTCCCCAGGGTTTCGTACGACCTTCGGGACAAGTGAAGCCTTCGGGCAGATCGTCGATAGACTGGAACACCAGTTCACACGGAATATGACCTTCATATTTTGAAATAATTTTATCACGGAAGTCTTTCTCAAAATCCTTACGGATTACGAAAACGAGCTTACCAAATCCGGCGTTAATGGCGTCATAAATTGAATAGTCCATAATAGTTTCGCCATTCGGACCCAGTCCGTCCAATTGCTTCAAGCCACCGTAACGGCTGCCCATTCCGGCTGCCAATAAGAATAAAGTTGGTTTCATACTTAGTTATTATTTAAAAAGGTTAGTGTATCCTTGTTTTGATTACGGGGGCAAAATTACAAAAAATAAAGTCAAGAGAGGTAGACAATTGATTCATATTTTAGCTCTATCGTACAAAACTCACCGTTAGAACGGATAGCCGATAGCAAAATGCCATGCCATACCATCTTTAAACTTCGGAATATTATAATATCCCTTTTTTCCTGTATCATACGGATCATGCAGTGCCACACCCCAGTCGAAACGGAATACAAGGAAATCCAGGTCGTAGCGCAGACCGGCACCTGTGCCCAAAGCAACTTGTTTCGGGAAATTCTTCAACGTCAGTTGCCCATTGGGACGGTTTTCATCCTTACGCATCAACCAGACATTACCTGCATCGAGGAAGACAGCTCCGTGCAGATCGCCGAGAATACGGAAACGATATTCCACGTTTGCTTCCATACGGATATCACCCACATGGTTGATATAGGAATACTTTTTCTCTTTATCGGGTGGATAGCCACCGGGGCCGATACTGCGTGCAGAATAGGCACGGATACTGTTGGCACCACCTATGTAGAACTGTTCGGTATATGGTGCAGTCGTCGCATTTCCATAGGACCAGATAAATCCTCCTGCAATACGGGAAGCAATCATCTGATTCTTATCTATCCTGTAATGATAACGGAACTCCGAATTCAGCTTCAGGAATTGTGCGAAAGGAACTCCCAGCAGTTTCTTATCTTCTTTGCTGAACGACTGTCCGAATGCCTTGTAAACCAAAGAGGTCAGGTTACCGGCAGAGCCGAATGTAGTCTGCCACCAAATGGGGTTACGGACTGTGCGGAGAGAAGCATTATCATAAGTGTATGTATATTCCATTTTAGGAATAAACTGATTACGGAGGCTGATGTAAAGGGCCGGATTCTGAGCTTGTATTTCCTCAAAAGCCGCAGTCGGATTACGCAACACGTTAAATGTCAGTTGGAAGGGCGTAATACTATGTTTCCGGGTAGGCACAGGCTGAAAGTCATACGTAACGTTTCCACCGAACGCAAGCAGTTTATAGTACTTGGCACGGTTCATCTGGTCTATATAGACACGGAAGGTAGTGGAAGCCGGGAAGTCATATTCCTTGGTACCCATCCGGGGAAAGACGATACGCGGAAAGGTAAGTGCAGAAGATAAGCCCAACTCGTAACTATTCATCAGCGAACTGCTGTTCTTACCCGTCTGCCATTCATAAGAGCCGTTTACTTTCACATTCCAGGTTTCACCACCGCCGAAGACGTTGTTCTTCGTTACGGTGAAGGCGGCACCGGGGCCGGTCTGGTTATTGCTTTTCATCGTAACATTGAAGTCCAGTTCGGCATCATACGGTTTATCCAGCATAGCACGGATATTCACGTCCAACGTATCGGAAACGAGCGCTGTATCGCGGGGCGTGTACTGCATCTCCAGATAACGGAAAATACCTACACTTGCCAGACGCTCCTGGATACGTGTTTGCCGATACTGGCTATACAACTTTTCCGGACGACGGCGCATACCTCCCTTGTCCAGTTCCTGCCGTTTCCGTTGATAACCTTGGTAGTTCAGCCAACGGTGAAGCATATTGGGACGTATCTTCAGTTTATCGTAATAGTGTATCCAAAAAGTCTTGTAGTAGAGACTGTCATTGGGCATTTGTCCTTGTGGCCCTTGGAGGTAGAAATTGGTTTTACCTACGAAGAAAGGACGTTCGGCATCCTTCGGCATACCGGGAACGGGGATCATGCGCAGGCTGACGTGCCCACCGGGAACGAGGGTTGTATCAGCCTGGTAAGTCAGATAGTCAGGGCGAAAATAGTAATACCCCATATTACGCAGCAGGCCGCTGATGCGGGTACGCTCACCATCAAGATCGGTAACATTGAACTGTTCACCCGGGCTGATCAGGGGAGCGACGGCGACCGAGGTTGATAATCTGCATGGTGGTACTGTTGAATCCCCTATAATAAACGGTATCAATAAAGTACGGGTTGCGCATATCGACCGTATATTGCAACTTGGCTTTCAGACTGTCCTTGGGATTAACGAAAGTTTGATAGCTTACTGTACCATTAAAGTACCCATAATCGTGCAGGATATTTGTCGCTACTTTCTGTCGGATGTCCGGATTAACGGAGGATATGAGCACGGGAGTAGCGGCAAAGCGGTTGAATATCCACTTTCCGAAACCTTTCTTGTACTTTCCAAAACCATTGTACACCCACAGTCCGAAAGGGAAAGGAATGCGGTATTCGGAACTACCGAGCAGAGAGTTATTGGGGGCTTTGGCAAGGGCGGCTTCCACTTCTTCCATAGCGGTCTCGCCTACCTTGGTATCGGAGCGGTTCTCTACAATCATCGGCTTCTGACCGGTGTAGAGCACTTCGCCTTCAGGCAGGTGCTTAGTAGTGGAGCAGGCTGCCAGAAGCAGGGTTGCAAGGAGTATATATACAAGTTTCTTCATTTTATTCTTCTATGTATTAAGAATTTATGTATGTGCCTACCACCTCCCCCTTCGGGTACTCCTCCTCCCGGGAGGAGGAGAACTGAGAATGATTCGAGAGGCATCATACTATTGCTATTTCTTTTACACTATTCGCTTACAGGTTCTACTTTCTTCTTTCTCTTGAATATGAACAGCTCACTCAGGCGGTCCATTTTCCGGCGAAGCACAAGGCCGACACCTGTCTCGGTTATCTCACCGTCGAGCACACTTTCATAGTTCTTGTTGTGGAATACGCGGACATAGCGTGTACCACTATTATCCAGACGATATTCCAAAGAAATATTATCGATGAACGATTCTACGTCATTCGTTGCATTGGCGCCACTGGACACTTTTCCACCGATAATGATCTGTACACGATCATTGAAGAAACGCTGCGAATAGCGGAAACTGTAGTCCGTCTGTTTATCGCCCGTTTCGGCGGCAGTACGGTCTTCAATACCCACACTGAGGGAAGCATTCTTCAGGTTCCCGGTCAGTGAATTAATCTGGCTTTGCAGCACACTGTTCAGTGCGGAACCCATGGTTAAACCACCACCTTTTCCGCTGTTATAAAGATACATACCGGTGGCAAGCATGGTGATGGCCTGCTTGCTTCGTTCATCGGCGCTCATTCCTGCCAGCTCACCCTGCACAGTGGCATCTTCAGGGGCACTCAGATTAAAACTCAAATCAGGGTTCTCCAAACGATTCTTGATGCTGATGGAAACGTCGAAGTTCACCATACGCGAACCACCGTCATCACCATCGGATACGGAAGCGCGGACACGCTCCGTAGCAGTCAGGTTGAGCGAAGGGTTCATCGGATTACCCGTCCAGTCCACATAGCTTCCGTTGACAAACTGGAACTCTTTCAGAGGAATAACGGGCAGGGCATATTTCATCATACCACCGATCAGCGTATAGCGACCGGACAATGTGAGATCGCCTTGCGGAGTATATTGCAGATTCAGGTCACCTCCACCTTCCAATTCCACACGGCTGCTGCGGTCAGGGCTGAGATCGGCACGTAAGCGTACGGCATCATCAATATGCACAGACATCAACATGTCCATACCGCCAAGCGACATAGTGGGAACTTCCGTTGCCTGTACCGAAGTAGTATCCGTAAAGGAAGTGAATGTAACGAGTTCACCCAAACGGTCTTCTACTGTCAAGGGCGAATCGGTCAGCACATAGGTTACATCCGTATTACCCAGCAGATTCATGTTTCCGCGCATGGTCAGTCCATCCAGCGGACCACGTACGGTAGCGTTCAGGTCCACGAAGATTTTACCGTAAAGCATACTCTCGCGTGTGCGGGGTGCATCGAGCAGAGTATAATTCTGTGCACGCAAGGTCAGGTTTGCTGTCGGTCGGTCCATATTCCGGAAGTCCACGTTTCCGTCTATCGTGAAGGGGTTACGACTAGTGGTATATATAGCAAACTTATTAAATATAAGCTGGTTATTCTCTATCTTCAACGGACGATTGTCGAACCAGTAGCGAGCACCTGCCTGACGGGCGTAGACAGAGACACTGTCTAATGAAAGATCGCCACTCATCTTTGGTTTCTCCATATCTCCATTGATATAAAGTCCACCGTCAATGTCACCTGTGAAAGTAACGACCTGATCGGGCATAAAGGCATTGGCAAGGGAAAGCGGGAAATGCTCGAAAGTGGTGTTGACTTCAAGCGAATCACGTCCGTTCTTCTGAGTTAATACGGCATCGGCAGTCAGCACCTCCTGATCTCCCGACCGGAAATAGGCATTCAGATAGTGCGTGCCTTTATCACCCGGAAGCCATGTGGCGCCCAGTCCGATGTTACCTACCGGCTGGCGTTCGTAAGTCAGCTTTTCCACACCGGCTTCAGCGGAAACTTGCAGGGAGGTTGCTGTTTGTATATAGTTTGCTTCCGCAGAAAAAAGTCCCGTGATACGGGGCATATAAGGCAGAATGCCACTTAGTTTATCCAAGCGGAAACGGATTAATTCCAGATTTATATTCTGTAAAGAGACAGTGTCAGACCGGTCGGACTGCATACGGAAACAGAGTCCGTCCTCACTGTCCATGTCGACATTAGCGTAGACGCGCATATTCTTGTGCAGATAAATCCAATCGCTGTTATCTACAAAGTGGAACTTCTGGAAAGCAATAATAGGCTCGGCAGGTGTCAGGCGGAAGGCAATACCATTACCCCTACCCCGGCCCTCTATCAAAGGACGGGCATTGATACCCAGATCGAGTCCGGTATCTCCCTTCGCATCCACATAATTCAGGGTAAGTTCGGCATCTTCATTACGGATTTCACCCGTCAGTGTACTGCGGAAGACAAACTGAGGGTTCTTTGGTCCATTTATAACACCCCCCTGCAACTTCATGCGTGCAGTGTCCTGGCTGATAGCAAAGAAAATGGTATCCAGTTGTAAGGAGTCCATACGCAAACCATGTATAGCAGTTCGTCCGTTGATACCACGTCGGGGTGTAGTGCCAAAACGCAATATAAAGTCATCAAAAGAAATATCCTTGGTTGCCAGGAAATAACTGACAGGATTCTGCTTACCGGCTTTCAGTTGCATACCGGCTGAGGGCAGTGCTTTCCGTAATTCTGCATGGTCGAGTTGCTTCAATTCTATCTGCCGGGTAAGAAGTGTGGCAAAGACAGTACCTTGATCCATCAGTTTCTGCAAGGTGCTGCGGGCACGGAACTGAAAGTCGAGGTCGCCTGCATCCATGTTCATCTTGATAGAGTCATGGCGTGCTTCGGCACCGAGAGTGAAAGCGAAAGGATGCTTCAATGGTTTAGGAGAAATACCTAACTCATGCAGACCGACATTCTCCACATTCATAGCCACCTTGCCATCCAGGTATTTACGGTCAAGACGCATATCCGCATCCGCCTGCATCTTCAGCAGGGCATTGTCGCTCGTCATGTGTACAGTGGCAAGAGTGGATTTCAATCCGGCTGTCAGGTCGATGCCGGAGATATTCCAGTGTCCGTATTGTAATTCACCGAGAGAAGCTTGTACAGCAGCCACGGTACGGTGGTTGGCAGGATCGAATCCTTTTCCTTTAGCGGCAACCTTAGCCGAAAGGGTATAGATAGAATCTTTAGGTAAGAAGTGGTGTACTTGCAAGGCGTCCACATGAAGGTCTGCCTGATAGGCTTCGGTAGAAGTGTTGTAACGAGCCAGCAGATTCAACAGCCCTTCGCGTTCTTTCAATTTCAGGCTGGCATCATAATTGGAGCCATCCAAACCAAGTCGCGCAGCAAGGTGCATACTGTCCGGCACAACAATAGAACCGTCGGGGGTGACACCTGTCAATCCGGTAAGGAAATTCAGATTCTGTGTCCGGATATCAAAGTCAATGCTTCCGTTGCGCGTCAAACTGTCGGTGAGGTTCCAAATCTCACCACCACCATTCAAGGTGAAAGCACCCGGCAGGTCGATATTGAAGCGGGAAATCTGCATCTGCTTGAAGTTACCTTCCGTACCGGCACGGATGGTAAGAGGGCGGAAAGGATATGCATCCTTGAATGTATCAGGCAAGTCACCTGCAAAGAGCATTACATCCTGCTTACCGATGCGGGCATTGAAACGGGCGGAGAGTCGTCCGGAAGTGGGAATTTCTACCAATTCCCAATAAGTCTGGGCGGTGAAATCCATTTCACTGTGTGGGGTAAGCAATTTTAAAGAAGGCACCTGAATAACAGTGGAATCAGCAAATACCCGTCCCGTCAGTGAAGTGATGCTCAAACCGGAACGCTCGTTCATAGAGAATTCCCGGATAACGGCATTTATATTCCGTCCATGATAAAGCACGGAGTCCACTCCAATGCGAATATCCCGCAAGGCAATGTGCGAAGCATCAAAGCCCGGGGCAGGTTTCACACCGGTGCTATCGGTAGCCGCAAGACTACCGGTATCTATCAGGCTATTAATGGCACTGAGCAATTGGCTACCCGCATCATAGTTAACCGTAGTACTGCTCAATTCAAATTTCTTCAGACCGTACATCTGTCCGCCCAGGTCAGCAACCGCATCATCCACCTCTGCATCACCCAGACGGGCAGCAAGACGCATGGAATCCAGCGGCATTTGCAAATCAACGGAAACGTTCTTCAATGCCAACTTGTGTAAAGCCACTTTCCAGTTAAGGGCGGCAGTCGTGGTATCCGGTTCGGCAGTGGTAGTGTCGTTCATTACAACGAGCATATGAGTATCACTCAGTTCCACGCGGTTGATAATAGCATCTTCTTTCTTCAGGTCTACACCGTGACTTTCGAGGAAGAAACGCCCCAACACACCACGTACACGAATACCCTCTATAAGATCGGCAGAGTTTAGGAAAACTCCGTTCACAGTAACCTCGTCCAGTTCTACTTTTCCGCGTATCAGCGGCCATGCCTGCACGCGCACGTTCAGGCTTTCCAGTGTCAGCAGGGTATCGGGAACCTGTTTCACGGCAAGGGAGTCGCCGGGAACAGAGGAAATTTGTTTATCTGCCTGTATAGGCTGAATGACCTGCACACCGCGTACCAGCAGGTTCAGCGGAAAGCGGAGGTCGATGCGCTCAACAGATATATCCATACCCGTTGCCTCGGATGCGATGGCAGTGGCTTGCTTCCGTATCAGGTTCTGTACGGGAGGGATATAAAGCAATACCATCAGTATTACAAACAATATGATAGGGGTGAGCAGTATCCACACCACCCATTTCAACCATTTTCTTCTCATTAGGACGTCAATCGATAGTCAGTGTTTAAATCGTTACAAAGTAAACAAATTCTAACGACATTTGGTTGATGTAGAAGACAAAAAGGCTATTTATTCCTCTACCTGTACTACGATATCTTCAATCTGAGCGAGTGCTGAGAAAGATTTCTCTTTTATCTTTTCACTGAATACTTCCCCGCGTGAGGCTTCAAGCTCTTTCAATAAAGCAACAAGTTCGTTAGCTCCCAGTAAAGTAAACAAGGGAAGCATCTTATGCCCCATGGCGGCAATGCCGTCTGTATCTTCAACATCTAATGCCTGTCGCAAGCGATCAGCATTCAGGCGTGTTTCTGTGACAAAACTTTCCAGAATAGATTTTGCCGCATCAGGATCATCACCTGAGAAAGCAGTGAGAGCAGAGAAATTTAATGCAGAAGCAGGAACAGCTTCAGTTGCAATCTTATCGGTCTGTACAGCATTCGTTCCTATATGATTCTGTGGAGTAACAAGACCTGTTTCTCTCTTTTCAATATCCAATTCTGCCAACAGTTCATTCACCATAAATGGTTTGTGCAAGCTTCCGGCAAAACCATGTTTCAGAAACTCTTCACGTTGCATATCACTACGGGCAGTCACAGCAATCACGGGTATAGTCTTAGCTTGCGGAATATTCGAAGCACGCAACAGGTTCAGCAAGTCGAAACCATTCATGGCAGGCATTTGCACATCGGTAAGCAATGCATCGAAAGTATCAGTACGGAGGGCTTCCAAAAGTTCATCCAGTTGCAGACAAGAAACAGAAGTGATGCCACTCTGTGCAAGCATAGCAGAAGTGAGAGTGAGCTGAATACGGTCGTCATCAATCAAAAGAAGGTTAATAAGTGGAGAATTGAGAGTGGAGAGTGGAGAGTTGGCTGCGCTATAGGGGGCTGCGCTATCATGCTGCACAGAACTCTCAACTCTCCACTCTCCACTCTCAACTTCCCCAACTCTCACCGGATACAAAGGTACCCGCAACGTAAACGTACTCCCCTTTCCGAGCACACTATCCACTTCGATACGCCCTTCCAGCAGTTGCACCAGCATACGGACAATAGATAATCCCAAGCCGAATCCCTCCTCTCCCTGTGCTCCCGGCAAACGGGTAAATTCCTGGAAGATACGTTCACGGTCACCGGGTTCCATTCCCTTTCCCGTATCGATAACAGAAAGCTTCAAGTGATTTCCGGAGAAAGCCGGATCACCTTTCGGCACAAAACTGGCAGTCAGCGTAATGCCACCTTCCGAAGTGAACTTCACTGCATTGGAAAGCAAGTTATTGACAATCTGACGCAAGCGTAAAGGGTCACTGATGAAAGTTCCTTTCAGTTCGGGGTCTATCTCACATTTCAAAGATAATCCTTTGGCAGAAGTCAGCGGTTCAAAGCTGACGTATATTTCTTCCAGCAGGCGTGCAGGATGGAAAGTAACACGGTTTATCTCAGCTTTGTGCAAGTCGAGGCGATGAAAATCGAGCAAATCGGTAACCAGTTTCAGCAGATGCTCTGAGGAGGTTTTCATATTGTCAAGATAGAAACGTTGCCGTCCGTCAACAGTGAGCCGGGAGAGCAAATCTGCATACCCCATGATAGAACCTAAGGGAGCTTTGAAATCGTGGGTAATGGCAAGCATCAGCTTTTCGCGAGAGGCAAGCAACTCTTCGGCGAAGCGGTTAGCTTCTTCCAACTGACGCCGATAGCGGTTACTACGAGTAACATCCCGCCAGATCATGACAAGAAAGATAACGGACAACGCAACAGCCCCCGCAGCAATGCCTGAAATAATCGTAGCAGAACGATGTCGTACCGCTTTCTGATACTCGGCCTCTTCACGGGCACGCAGCAGAGTTTCCTGTTCATATCCCTTCAAAAGACTATCAATACGGGCACTCAGCGCATGATCAAGGCGTTGCAAAGTCCGCTTACGGCGCTGTATCACACTATTAGTTGCTTTCTTTTGCTGGGCAACGGTACGTAATTTTGCGTGCAGTGAATCAACAGGATTATAAGCATCAAGCACAGTATCCGTAGCAACTTCAAGGGTAGTTTGTACCTGAACAGCAGAATCTTTGCGTGGTGGAACGAAGACTTCCCCCAGACGACGGAAGAAACCTTTCTTCTTAGGTTGAGTCACAACGGTATCACGACGAGCAGTAACACGACGTTGCACACGCTGTTGGGTGATAATGGTATCCTGCTCGGCTATAATCTGCTCCACCTCCCGAGCGGAAATCATGCTGTCATTAGCTTCGCTCAGCGTACGCAGCAAGCGGACCGTATTAGCATCTTTTTCCCGCAAAAGCCCTATCAGGCTATCCGTACGCAGAATATCACTATTATCCGAACTCATAAGATTCTCCATTTCCCGGTGCACGAAGAACAGGGAATAAAGCAAGACTGCCAACAGGACCACATAACCGGCAGCTATCTTCTTCTTGGAGACATTATTCATATTTATATATTATAGTGATAGGGTGATAGTATCACTTTCCTTCATCTCGTTTTATAACGGAAACGCAGCCAAAGCATAATGCCTGCACTCGTCAGTCCGAATGGGAAAGCCATCCATACGCCGACCGTACCCCAACCCAGCACGAAACCGCATAAGTATCCTACAGGCAAAGATATAACAAAATAGGAAATAAATGCAATGAACATCATCGGTTTTACGTCTGCGATACCACGCAGGGCATTGGCAAAGCTGATTTGCAATCCGTCACCAAACTGGTAAACCAGGAATGGAAGGAACAAAGAAGATACCATGGCAGAAACCTCCACGCTATCTGTAAACCAGCCCCCAACCTGATTGCGCAACAGAAACACAATACTCAGAAGCACCACCGCCATTGCCAAGATGAGGTGATAACCGGCATATGCTGAACGGCGGACATTCACCATATCGTTCTGCCCCTTGAAGTTACTGACACGAACGGCAATCGCCGCCCCCATCCCGTAAAACATCATAAAGGTGAACTGAGAAATAGTAAGCATAATCTGATGTGATGCCAAAGCAATGGTTCCCAACCAACCGACCATAATCGTGCTGAGACTGAATGAAGCCGTCTCCATGCCCATCTGCAAGCCGACCGGCCATCCAAGTCCATTCAGTCTCCTGAACATTTGTTTCGACCATCCCAAACGGAAGAACCCCGCCTTATATCTTAAGAATCTGCGACTACGGAAAACAACCAGTGCAAAAACAATGACCATAACAATACGCGAGAACAGGGTACTGATACCCGCGCCCAACAACCCCAATTCCGGAAAGCCGAACTTTCCGTAAATCAATATATAGTTACCTATGATATTCAATGCATTTCCACCAAGAAGCACCCACATGGCTGTCTGTGTTTGGGTGATGCCATCCGTAAATTGCTTGAAGCCATTAAATAGCATAACAAATACCAGGGATGCTAACAGAATCAGGAAATAGGGTTTTATCAAGGGAATCAGTTCTTCGGGTTGCCCCATGTATTCCACACAGAAATAGACGACAGTCATAATAAGTGTCAGCAACAGCGCTACCAAAACATTGGCAAGCAGACTTGAGCGCAAAGCTTGTCCGGCCTCCATGAAACGACGGTTACCGTAGAACTCACCCACCACAGGCGTCAGTCCATAAGAGAAACCGGTACTGAAAATAATGCAAAGTGTAAAAAGATTATTGGTGAAAGAAGCAGCAGCCAACTCGGCCGTACTGTGGTGTCCCACCATCAGAGTATCGGCAAATCCGAGAACAATGACACCCATCTGGCCGATAACGATGGGAAGTCCTAAGTAAAAGAGGGCTTTATAATGCCCCTTGTATATAGCAATTAATCTATTCATTTATCTTTCTCATAATATAATACCACCGAGTTTTCCTCACGGAAAGTCTCTTGTGCAACTGCCTTCAGCTGCTCTGCCGTCACTGCGCGATACCGTTCTACCTCACGGTCTATATCCTCTGCCTGTCCGGCCAATTCGAACCATGCCAGATTTGTGGCTACATTCAGGTAATTGATATTCCCGAATATCTGGGTGGATTCAAACTTATTCTTTACTTTCTCCAATTCCTGTTCTTCTATCGCCACTTGCTGTAACTCCTGCAACTCTTTGCGTACAGCGGCCTCAGCCTGTTCCAGTGATACTCCGGCTGATGGCTTTCCACTGATATGCAGCAATCCCGCATCACGCGTACCCGAAATATAAGCGTCTATGACGGAGAACAATTTCTGTTCCTGCACCAACCGCCGGTTCAAGCGACTGGAACGTCCGTTACTAAGGATATCTGAAAGGATATCAAAAGCATAATAGTCAGGATGCTCGCGACTACACATGTGATAAGCCATAAACAGCGCATCCAGGGGGACAGGCCGTTTCACCACCTGCCTGCGTTCCTTTGTCTGTACGGGTTCCTGCGGCAATTGTCGCACAGGCACATCCCTGCGGGGAATCGGGCCAAACCACTTTTCTGTCAATCGGACAGTTTCTTCCCACGATATATTTCCGGTAACGGCAAGTACAGCATTATTAGGTGCATAAAAGCGGTAGAAGAATGACTTCACTTCCTCCAGTGTAGCTTGTTCAATATGCGATAAATCCTTTCCGATGGTAGGCCAGCGGTACGGATGCACCTCATAAGCCAACGGACGGATAAGATGTCCCACATCTCCGTAAGGCTGGTTCAGACAACGCTGTTTGAACTCCTCCATGACCACACCGCGCTGCACTTCAAGGCTTTGTTCACTGAATGCCAGTTCCATCATACGGTCGGACTCCAACCAGAAGCCAATCTCTACATTCGATTTGGGAACAGTGAGGTAATAGTTTGTAATGTCATTGTTCGTCCAGGCATTGTTTTCGCCACCTGCCGACTGCAAAGGAGCATCATAGTCGGGTATATTCACAGAACCGCCAAACATCAGATGTTCGAACAAATGGGCAAAGCCAGTATGTTCGGGATGTTCGTCCCGGGCACCTACATCATAAACGATGTTCAGTGCTACCATCTGAGTACTGAGATCCTGGTAATGCACCAGTCGCAGACCGTTATTAAGACTATATTTATTTATCTTCATATTATTTTGAATGATAGGATGATAAGATGGTAAGATGATAGGATTATTAGCTAGGTATATGACTTTTCGCAGTTTTAATACTACGAGTAATATTACATTCTTTTTGCGCAATAGCAAACTTATGAATAAAATCCGCCTGACTTTCAGCATGCATAGCTTCGCGTTGTAAAGCACCTATTGCTGTACCTGAACGAACTAATTGTTTGGATATCTCATATTCCTGCTTTTCCTTTTTAAGATATTTACATAAATTCACGACACGTATAGCAAAATCCATACTCTTATCTTTTATAATATCCTCTTTCTCCATCATCCTATCATCTTACCATCTTATCATCCTATCATTTTATCACCTTGACCTTAACAATTTTCACATCCTCTTCCGGGCGGTCGCTACGGTCCGTTTTTACCTGCTGTATCTTATCTACTATATCCATGCCTTCAATCACTTCGCCGAACACAGTATATTCACCATCCAGGTGCGGAGTACCACCTACCGTAGTATAAGCCTTCACCTGCTCCGGTGTAAAGTGGAATTCCGGTTGCTTGGCAACTTCCGCCTCAGCCTGTGCAAACAGTGTATCCTGCAAGTTCATCAGACCATCCTGGTCATTTTCCTTACGCATCTTATAGATTTCCTTCATGTGTTTTTGTGCCAAAGCATTGAACACAGTAGTCAGACGATTCTGGTTCATCTGGTTCTCCATGCCCAGCAACGTAGTGTCATTATACACTTTACCCGTCACAATGTAGAACTGGCAACCCGACGATTCCTTCTCCGGATTCACATTGTCACCCTGACGCGCAGCAGACAATGCACCTTTCTTATGAAAATACTTCGGATAAACGAACTCAGCCGGAATCGTATAACCTACATCACCTGCACCCAGCATCTTTCCTTTCGGAGCATTCTTTGAGTCAGGGTCACCTGCCTGTATCATAAAATCCTTGATGACACGGTGGAACAATGTACCTTCGTATGTACCCTCTTCCGCCAGTTTGATGAAGTTATCACGATGTTGCGGCGTCTCATTATACAATTTCACGATAATGTCACCCGCAGTTGTTTCGATCTTCAATTTAGTTTCCTGATCCATGTTTCTATCTTTCTTTTGTCCCGATTGGCAGGCTGTAACGCTGCAAATCAGTATGGTTAATAATACAATGAAATTCCTCTTCATAACGCTTTTTATTTAAATTAAGTTTGCAAATATACGATTTTCAGACAAATCGGTTTACCTTTGTGTCTTAAAAGAGACAAAAGATAAGGCAATGAAATCTATACTCATCGTTGAAGACGACATTACTTACGGTATGATGCTGAAGACCTGGTTAGGCAAAAAAGGCTTTCAGGTAGCTTCCGTCAGCAGTATCGCCCGCGCCCAGAAACATTTGGAAACAGAGGGTGCCGACTTGATTTTGTCCGACCTGCGTCTGCCCGACAAGGACGGCATCGACCTGTTGAAGTGGTTGGGAGAGCAAGGTCTGTCCATTCCGCTCATCATGATGACAAGCTATGCCGATATACAATCGGCGGTGCAAGCTATGAAATTAGGTGCCAGCGACTACGTTGCCAAGCCTGTAAATCCGGACGAACTTCTAAAGAAAATCAGTGAGGCTGTGAAACAACCCGCTGCTTCTCCCAGACAAGCCCCCAGTTTCGGGAAAGAAGAAAGTACCCATCAGAAAAATGCAGGCGGCACTCCGTCTTCCGACTATCTGGAAGGAGAGAGTGATGCAGCCAAACAACTCTATAATTATGTAAGACTGGTTGCCCCCACCACGATGTCGGTACTGATCAATGGTGCCAGTGGAACGGGTAAGGAATATGTAGCCCACCGTATCCATCAACTCAGCAAGCGTGCCGGTCAGCCTTTCGTTGCCATCGACTGTGGCTCCATCCCAAAAGAACTTGCCGCATCGGAGTTCTTCGGACACGTAAAAGGTTCATTCACCGGAGCATTGACAGACAAAACAGGAGCCTTTGTTGCAGCCAACGGAGGAACCATCTTCCTCGATGAAATAGGCAATCTCAGTTACGAAGTCCAGATACAACTGTTACGTGCCTTGCAGGAACGGAAAATCCGCCCGGTAGGTTCCAATAAAGAAATCACTGTAGATGTGCGACTGGTTTCCGCTACGAATGAAGATCTGGAACAGGCCATCGAGAAAGGAACTTTCCGTCAGGATCTGTTCCACCGTATCAATGAGTTCACTCTGCGCATGCCCGAACTCAAGGACCGGAGAGAAGACATTCTTCTCTTTGCCAACTTCTTCCTCGACCAAGCCAATCGGGAACTGGATAAACAGTTGATCGGGTTTGATGATGCAGCATCCCGGACATTGCTGGAATACCACTGGCCAGGAAATCTGCGACAGATGAAGAATGTGGTACGCCGTGCCACCCTATTAGCACAGAACCAACTTATCACGTTGAAAGAATTGACCGAGTTGCAGCAAATCACTCATCCCCACGTAGGTCTGCCATTGCGTAATGAAGAAGCAGAAAAACATCAGATAATCGAAGCATTACGGCAAACGGGAAATAACAAGAGCCGGGCAGCTCAATTGTTGGGTATAGACCGCAAAACCCTGTATAATAAGCTGAAACTTTACGAAATAGAGAGCTAAAGAGGCTCTTTGCACCGTATCCCAACCGCATCAAGTCCATATCTGCTCCGTATCTATACAGTTAGAATAGGTACGGACTTGACACGGACTTGGTACGGACTTGGTATGCAACAGAGTACCTTAGTGTGGAATTTTTCCACACCTGATTCCACACTTTCCACACAATTCCACACTGTGCCACAGATTCCAAAATCTTCAATAGCACTAATAATCAACAACTTGTTCAATCAGCCTTCTCACTGGCACGAGCTTTGCAACTATATTTTACGTAAGCGTCAAGCTTCCTAAATTGAAAAAAGGAAACCTAAACTCTTAACTATAAAATATATATTTAGTATAACTAAAAAAGCAAATGATTATGAAAAAGTTAGTATTAGTAGCAGCCCTGTTTATGTTTGTTTGTGGTGGTTCTTTCGTGGCAAACGCTCAGGACCCGGTGAAAACTCAACAGCAACAACCGGCAACGGGAAACGCTGAAGAGCCCAAAACCGCTGAGCCTGCCAAGGAAGAACCCAAAACAGAAGAACCAAAGGCAGAGGAACCGAAAGCTGAACAACCCGCAGCCAACGCTCCCGCCAACGGTACTCCTGCAACGGAAACACCTGCACAGCCTGCTGAATAATAGTAAGCACACTGCCACAAAAGCCGTTCCCTCCTTGTCTATTCTGGGGAACGGCTTTTGTCGTTTCTAGCCCCAACCCTATCATCTATCTTCTTGCAGAAACTTAAATACCTACTTATAAGTACTTCATCCCCCAACGACATCCCTAAATTACCAACAAATAGCGATTTCCTACCTGTCGCCATCTCTTTACCTTTGCAAAAAAAATAGTAGTAGCACTACCGTTTTAATATAACATCCCCGATGGCTAACAGATATATATTATTCTTTCTTTTCACTTTAGGCTTTATACAATCAGGATTCTGCCAGCATTATACAATTAAGGGACGGGTTGTTGATAACAAGAACAAGTCTCCAATGGAGTTCGTTACAGTATACTTGCCCGGATACGAATTGTGGGCCATTAGTAATGAAAAAGGAGCGTTCACTATCAATCAAGTACCAGTCGGCAAAGTAAAAATCACTGCACAATATTTGGGATACGTTACGCAGACATTGGATATAGATGTACAGAAAAACATCGAAGACCTACTAATCACACTACAAGAAAATAATCTGACGCTAAATGAAGTGGTGGTTACAGCACAGAAAAAAATAAGTGATCCAACAACTTCATATACGATAGATCGTGCCACTTTGGATCATGCACAAATATTAAATGTCAGCAGTCTCAGCACTCTATTGCCGGGCGGTAAATCAACCGGTGATCAGAATCTGGCAAGCTCTGACGAACGTATCGCTCTACGAAGCGGAAGCAGCGAAATGGGAAATGCTTCTTTCGGCACTGCCATCACAGTAGACGGTGTACGCCTGCAAAACAACTCGGAGATGAGTGAAACAAAAGGTGTCGGTCTGCGCAATATAGGTTCTTCAAACATTGAATCAGTAGAAATCATTACAGGAATCCCATCTGTGGAATATGGAGATTTATCAAACGGAATCGTAAAAATAAATACGCGGAAAGGGAAAACACCGTTTATCATCGAATTGGTCACCCAACCTAAAACAAAACAAATTGCTATAAGTAAAGGCTTTTTGCTTGGAGACAGAGCAGGTACAATTAATACCAGTTTGGAACGCACAAAGTCAACCTCTGACTTGGCCTCTCCACATACTGCCTATGATCGCAATTCTTTAACATTGACTTACTCTAATACCCTGAACCGGAAAGCCCAGCGTCCACTTTCACTGAATGCGGGCTTTACCGGAAACATAGGTGGTTACAATTCTGAAGCCGACCCGGATGCTTTTAAAGATACTTATACAAAAACACGCGATTACACCTTTCGCGGAAACATCGGACTGAACTGGCTGTTGAACAGACCGTGGATAACCAACCTCTCACTGACAGCCTCCATGTCATACTCAGACAAGCTATCTAAAGTAAATACCAATAAAAGCAGTGCATCCACGCAGCCCCTTATTCATAGTACGCAGGAAGGCTACTTCATAGCAAGTAACTATGATAAGAATCCAAATGCTGAAATTATCCTCAGTCCTACCGGATACTGGTATCAACTGGCATATACCGATAACAAACCTGTCAGCTATGCAATGAAACTAAAAGCCGACTGGGCAAAACGTTGGGGAAAGATTTCCAACAGAATCATGCTTGGGGCGGAACTGAATAGTAGCGGTAACAAAGGCCGGGGACTCTATTACGATGATATGCGCTATGCACCTACTTGGCGTGAATATCGCTATGATGAATTGCCATTTCTTAATAATATAGCAGGCTATCTGGAAGATAGAATAATACTTCCTCTCGGAGAAAATTCTTCTTCCCTGGAATTGACAGCAGGAGTACGTTCGGATATCACCTATATCAAGAACTCCGAATACGGAACAGTAAATAGTTTCTCTCCACGTTTCAATGCGCAATATACATTATGGAAGAATGCAGATAAATGGGTCAGCAATTTAAATGTATATGGCGGTGTAGGTAAATCCGTAAAACTACCTTCATTTGAAGTCCTTTACCCATCACCCTCTTACTCGGATAAACTGGCCTTTGCTCCCGGAACTATGAGTGACGGAACCACTTTCTATGCTTACAGCACGATTCCCTCAAAAGCCATCTATAACCCCGACCTGAAGTGGCAATATACCCGACAAGCAGAGATCGGTATGGAAGCCACCATCAAAGGAACAAGGGTCTCGGTATCAGCTTTCCGGAACAGAACGTACAATCCATACATGCGTACCAATGTATACACACCTTATTCTTATAATCTGACAACTCAAGAGCATCTGAATAATTGCGAAATTCCTTCGGCAAACAGGGTTTACAGTATTGACCAGCAGACAGGTATCGTTACCGTTACAGATAAAACAGGTGCATACCCAAGCCAGGAATTATCTTATAATACCCGCAATACATTCAAATCGAACATCCAATATAGAAACGGTTCACCGGTAGAAAGAATGGGACTCGACTGGATTATTGACTTCGCACAAATCCCCGCGCTGAGAACATCAGTCCGCCTGGATGGAAATTATTACTATTATAAAGGTATAGAAGAAAACCTGATTGCATGGATGCCAAGCTCAGCATCGAATATGGCTGATGGCAACCCATATAAGTATGTGGGTTATTATGGAGGTTCCTCCATAACCTCTACTTCCTCTTCTACTTCTGCTTCCGTTTCTAACGGCAGCTTGTCTAAACAGCTTAATATGAATCTGACTATCACAACGCATATTCCCAAAATACGAATGATCCTCTCTATGAGAATAGAAGGTTCCTTCTATAATTATAAGAAGAATTTGTCGGAATACAGCAACGGAGAAAGTAGAGGCTTTGCCCTGGAGAATGCCGGAGATTACTTTAGTACTGATTATGATATCTACGGAAAAAACAAATATGTAGCTGTTTACCCGCTCTATTACTCTACGTGGGAAGATCCGGATACCCGGATACCTTTTGCAGAGAAATTTGCATGGGCAAAGGAGAATGACACAGCGTTATATAATGAGCTGGCAAAACTCGTAACTAAATCGAGTACATCTTACTATTTTAACCCCAACAAGATTTCCTCGTATTTCTCCGCCAACATTAACCTGACAAAAGAGATCGGAGATTTTGCCTCCATTTCATTCTACGCAAATAACTTCTTCAACCACATGGGACGGGTGAAATCATCACAAAACAATCAGGAATCATCACTCTACAACAGTTCATACATTCCGCAGTTCTACTACGGTTTGTCAATCAGACTAAAATTATAAGTGTTTAATTAAAATAGAAATGAAAATGAAAAAGTATGCTTTTCTAATTCTTAGTGTATTACTCTTTTGCGCAGCGTGCAGCGACGATGAGAATGATGTGTACAAAACCTATCTGGTGACTGTACAACTGGCTTATCCGTCAGGAAGTGAATTAAGTGCAGTAGAAGGAGTTCCGGTAAAGTTAACCGGAAGTACAGGTACTACTTATGATGCTACCACCGATGCCAATGGTAAGGCTGCTTTCACTGTACCGGCAGGTATCTATGAAGCTTCTGCCTCTGAAAAACGCGCTTCAAACGGTTACTCCTTTATACTGAACGGAGTTAAAAGCGGCATCACGGTAACGGAAACGTGGACTGGTGACAGTGTCGTAGAAGTGGCCTTAACAGAATCCAAATCAGGACAAGTTATTATCAAAGAGTTGTATGTAGGCGGATGTCAGAAAGATGACGGTTCCGGAAATTATCAATATGACAAGTATGTTATACTATATAACAATTCAGAACAGGCTGCCACGTTGGGAAACTTCTGCTTAGGAATGGTCAACCCATACAACGCAAACTCTACAATCAACGATTATAAAGACGGAGTACTATCCTATGCCAACGACAACTATATTCCTGCCGGATGTGGAATCTGGTATTTGCCCAGAAACTTAACCATCGAAGCCGGGAAACAAGTAGTTATAGCTCTGAACGGAGCCATCAACCACACATTGACTTACTCTAACTCTGTGAATTTAAGCACTGCAGATTATTGTACATATGATATTGAAGACTTTAGTCAGACAAACTATTACCCCACTCCTTCAGAGAGTATTCCTACTGCAAACTATTTTACAGCTTATAAATATGGGCAAGGAACAGCATGGGTATTGAGCAACCAGTCTCCCGCATTCTTCATTTTCTCGACTCACGATGTCACTCCTGAGGTCTTCGCCAGCAACACAGATTATCATTACACAGCCGATAAAGAAGGTAATGCTGTTTACCGTTGCACAAAAAGTTCCTACAGACTGGATACTGGATGCAGTGGAAGTTTTCAGCCAGGCACAACTGGCCAAGAGTCAAAAAGCGCCTGACGCCTGCTATTGATGCTGGATACACAGTCCTGACCAATGCACAGGGCTACACTTCATACCGTAACGTAGACAAACAAGCTACCGAAGCAGTGGAAGAAAATAGTGGTAAACTGGTTTACAGCTATAATTATGGAACAGATGGAAGCACTGATCCAAGTGGTATAGACGCCGAGGCATCTCTGAAGAATGGAGCACGTATCATTTACCAGGATACGAATAATTCGACAAATGATTTCCACCAGCGTAAACAAGCTTCTTTGAGAGATTAAAACTGCCTCTCTTAAACAATTAAACTACGAAAACAGCCCAGTATTGATGCTTATAAATAAAAGAATACTCCTATTCACACTGCTTAGCGGAGCTATCTGCTCCGTCTTTGCAGTGCAATATTCCGACTCTATTGGCTGGAAGAATCTTCCGTATATCAAGCAATCGGAAGCCTGGCTTAATAGTGAGAATGCCGCCGGACTACATACACTGTCTATCCCTCGTATCACTACAGCAGAGGTATACGTAGATAAACAGAACGGAGGATTTATTGATTATTTCCAGTCGGACAATAGCTTAGAATTCGGTGCTCAGGTGGAGTCATTCTATCGTCTCAATTCCAAAGTAGTATTCTACGGGAAAGTAGACTACCGTAACTTTGCGGGCAAAAACATGAGTGGTTCATATTTTATCAATCCGAAGAATACTCCTTTCGACATCGTAGAATATACCGATGAAAATCGGGGAGATAAAAAACTGGAAAACTATCATCTGGTAGGAGCCGTCAGTGCCGACCTCTCAAAAAAGATAACGATCGGAGGAAAGGTAGATTACACTGCTGCCAATTATGCCAAGCAAAAGGACTTGCGTCATGTCAACAAACTACTTGATATGAATGTGACTGTCGGAGTAAGTTATCTACTCAACAAACAAATTGAGTTGGGGGCAAACTATTATTATCGCCGAAGTACGGAGGGACTGTTACTGGACATGTATGGCACTACTGACCAGATATATAATTCACTGATCAGTTACGGTAGTTTCTTCGGGGTTATGGAACAGTTCGGAGAAAACGGATATACAAAAGAGGGTGAAGAAAAACCATTGTTCAATGAATATCATGGAGGAGCCTTACAATTGAAATGGCACATTCTTCCAAAACTTCAATTCTTTAATGAATTTGCCTATAAATCACGTAGTGGATATTATGGTAAGAAATCTCCTGCCACAGTAGTTTATAGCGAACATGAGTCTGATATACTGTCGTATAACGGAACACTAACTTTACAAGAACGGAAAAATTTGCATTCCCTGCACATTGATTTCCAACAAGAAACATTGAACAATTTCGAGAATATTTATCGGTATAACAATGAAGGTGGTGGTATCAATAATGTAGATTATTACGGAACGCTGGATACCACAGACAAGACCACTTTGAATCTGAGTGCTGAATATAGAGGCAACTTTTTGGTAACAGACGGATGTCCTGCATGGGTGGCAAAAGGCAGCTTTTCTTATTTCAGCAGAGAACTTACAGCTTCTATGTATCCGTATTACCGGAAACAGGATATCACCTCCACAACATTTCATTTGTCAGGTGAACGCAACATATGTCACTCAAAAGATATGTATAGTCTATATTTAGGCGGAACATACGTTTTTGGGTAATGGAAACGCCCTAAAAGACGGAACCTATGCCACTCCGTCGGAGAGCCAGTCCGCCCCCAAAAGTATGGATACGTTTCTGCACCAAGAATTTGAATACCTTACCTGCAAACGGCTGAAAGGGGAAATCGGCTTCAAATACGCGCATGCAATAGGTGCAAAAGGTATGAAAGGATATACTTCTATCCGCTACGCCATGACTAAAGCATTCGACGTGGAATATTCGAAAGGGAGTCAACGCCATGAGCTGACGTGGACTTTGGGAGTTACTTTTTAACAACAATAATGATTAACAATAAACAAAAAACAACAATGAGAACTAAAACATTATCAATCGCAGCCGCCATCATGGCATTATTCTTTATCGGAACTTCTTGCAGCAACAAGCAGAAGAGCACTGAAGAAACCGCAACCACCGAACAGGCCTCCGGTGCCATGGAAATAGACGATCTTCTGGCTAACGCCGAGTCACTGACCGACCAGGAAGTCACCATCGAAGGTGTATGTACACATGCCTGCAAGCACGGCGCCACCAAAATCTTCCTGATGGGTAGCGACGACACACAGACCATCCGTGTAGAAGCAGCCAAACTGGGTTCTTTCGATACGAAGTGCGTCAACAGCATCGTTCGCGTCACCGGAACCCTGAAAGAACAACGTGTGGACGAAGCTTATCTGCAACAATGGGAATCACGCTTGAAAGCTGCCGCTGCCGAAAAGCACGGTGAAGGCGAAGCCGGATGCAGCACTGAGAAGAAAGCACGCGGCGAAACAGCCAATACGCCCGAAGCACGTATCGCTGACTTCCGCGCCAAAATAGCCAAGCGTCAGGCCGAATCAGGAAAGCCCTATCTGTCATTCTATTATATGGAAGCCGCCAACTATGAAATTCAGTAAGGCGGGAACCGCATTTCGGAAATGGAGCCGGATAATCCACCGGGACTTCTCATTCTTCTTCTCGGGGATGGTATTGATATATGCCATCTCCGGAATTGTGATGAACCACCGGAATACGATCAATCCCAATTACTCGGTAGAACGACAGGAATATACCATTACCGAAGTGATGCCACCGCAAGCCGGAATGGAAAAGGATGATGTCCTGAAGCTGCTGGCACCACTCGGTGAAGAAAAGAACTATACCAAACATTACTTCCCGAAGGAAAACCAGATGAAGGTATTCCTGAAAGGCGGTTCCAACCTGATGGTCAATCTGCAGACCCAGCAAGCCGTTTACGAGAAGCTGACACGTCGTCCGTTGATAAGCGCCCTGACCAAGCTGCATTACAATCCCGGAAGATGGTGGACTCACTTCGCAGATGTGTTTGCCGTAGGACTCATCATTATTACCGTCACGGGAATGGTGATGCTGAAAGGACCAAAAGGCTTGTGGGGACGCGGAGGTATAGAACTTGCAGCAGGTATACTGATTCCGTTACTTTTTCTATTTCTATAAACGACTCAAGCTTCGCATATAGCCCGAGGTATAAACATTGGTTAGCAGTCTAATTATCAAAGCATTGCATTTACCGAGCATTTACCGCAAGAGGTAAAAGCATTTACCGCCGCATGTAACGACCTTTACCGCTTATTGTAACGCTCTTTACCTCGGTATGTAACGACCTTTACCCCGGCATGTAAATGGAGTTACCATTTGGGGTAAATGGAATTACCTACAGGAGTTCCGAGATCAATCCATGCAGCTAACGAGTAATTAAAATAGGTTCAATACTAAAAACAAAAGATATCAATGGAGAATATCATTGAATGCAATAACCTGACGCACTATTATGGCAAACGGTTAATTTACGAAAACCTCAGCTTCAGCGTGCCTAAAGGGCGCATCCTGGGACTGCTGGGGAAGAATGGTACAGGAAAAACCACAACGATCAATATATTGAGCGGTTACCTGAAACCCCGCTCCGGCCAATGCTCCATCTTCGGACAGGACATTCAGACGATGCACCCCTCAACACGCCGTAACATCGGTCTGCTCATCGAGGGACACGTGCAATATCAGTTCATGACCATCCGGGAGATTGAGAAGTTTTATTCTGCTTTCTATCCGGGACAGTGGCGCAAAGAAGCGTACTACGACCTGATGGACAAACTGAAAGTAGCTCCCGGACAGCGCATCTCGCGTATGTCGTGCGGACAACGTTCGCAAGTGGCACTGGGACTTATCCTGGCGCAAAACCCGGAATTGCTGGTACTGGACGATTTCTCTCTCGGTCTGGACCCCGGCTACCGCCGCCTCTTCGTGGACTATCTGCGTGACTATGCCCGCTCGGAAAACAAAACTGTTTTCCTGACCTCGCACATCATTCAGGATATGGAACGCCTGGTAGACGACTGCATCATCATGGATTACGGACGTATCCTCATCCAGCAACCCGTAAAGGAACTCCTGGACACGATACGCCGCTATACCTGCACGTTGCCCGAAGGTTACAAGATGCCGGAAGATAAGGATTTCTACCATCCGTCTCTTATCAGAAACACGCTGGAAACCTTCTCGTTCCTGCCTCAACAAGAAGTAGAGACTCGTTTCAAAGCCCTGCAAGTGCCTTACAGCGATTTGAAATGCGAGACTGTAAACCTGGAAGATGCTTTTATCGGACTGACGGGAAAATACTGATTAAATGATGAATTATAAATTATGAATTATGAATTACTATGCAGAGCAGGAAGTCTGTTTCTACCTCACGATTCATAACCCATAATTCATAATTAATAACTCATAATTCATAATTAACTAACATGAACGCTATATTTTATAAAGAATGGATTAAAACCCGCTGGTATCTGTTGCTTGCACTGCTTGTAACGCTCGGTTTTGCCGGATACTCGATGTTGCGCATCAACCGTGTTGCCAGCATGAAAGGCGTGGAACACGTTTGGGAAGTTATGCTGGCACGGGATACCGTATTCGTGGATTTACTGGAATTTATTCCTCTATTGGTCGGGATACTGCTTGCTCTGGTACAATTCGTACCCGAAATGCACCATAAATGCCTGAAACTGACATTGCATCTGCCCTACCCGCAACTGCGGATGATTAACCTGATGCTGCTCTACGGACTGGTAGTGTTACTTATCTGCTTTGCCGCCAACTACCTGCTGATGACGGTTTACATGCAAGGCGTCCTGGCTCCGGAACTTTATTCGCGGATTCTGCTGACAGTTCTTCCCTGGTATTTGGCAGGTATTGCCGCTTATCTTCTGATTTCATGGATATGCCTAGAACCGACCTGGAAACGCCGCGTCCTCAATCTGGTAATCTCTGTATTGCTGTTGCGTATCTTTTTCCTGGCTCCGGCACCGGAAGCCTACAACGCTTTCCTGCCCTGGCTGGCAATCTACACCCTGCTCACGGCAAGTCTCTCATGGCTCTCCATTGCACGGTTCAAGGCAGGAGAACAAGATTAACAGGTTATACATTCACTATTAAGAACGAAAAAGACAATGAAACGTTTTAGTCAAATATTCTTATACATCACCATTGCATTGCTCATTATCTGGCAGTTGCCTTGGTGTTATTCTTTCTTTGCGGCAAAGCCATCGAAGGTTCCTTTTTCCATGTACAGTTGTGTCCTCGGCGACTTCCTCTCCATGGGCAATGAAGATGGCAAAGGCGTGGTACGGCGCGACCAGTCCGGTAATGTATATACACAGGAGCAGACGGACAGTATTCTCCCGTTCTTCTACATGCGCCAGCTTATGGCGGATGAGCGGTTCCCGGACAGCATCAATGGTGTTGCCGTCACTCCGCGCGAAGTGCAGCTTACGAATTTCAGCTTCCGCTCGGCAGCTTCGGATATCAATGCCTCCAAGATAGAACTTTATCCTTTGCTGGAGAGTATGTCGGGACGCGTGGATCTGATTATGCCCGATGATGTGTTCCGTATCACCTCGAAAGGAATTGAATTTATCGGTATGAAAACCAATACGGTAGATGCTGACAAAAGCCAACTGTTCACAGAGGCTATGGTGAAGAAAGGGTTTAAATTCCCTGCCCGCCGGTTGGCTGGTAATCCCACCACTCGCAAGGAGTACGATGAAGGTTATCTGATTTTAGACAATGAAGGAAGACTTTTCCATCTGAAACAAACGAAAGGACGCCCGTATGTACGTGCTATTTCCCTGCCGGAAGGCTTAAATGCGAAGTATCTTTTCATCACGGAGTTCAAGGACCGCAAGACGCTGGGTTTCCTGACGGATATGGATAACAACTTCTATGTGCTGAACAATAAGACTTATGATGTGATCAAGACCGGAGTTCCTTCTTTCAACCCTGAAGAGGATGCCCTGTCTATCTTCGGAAATATGTTCGACTGGACAGTTTGTGTGAAAACAGCCGATGCGGACGAATATTATGCACTGGATGCGGATGATTATTCGCTTATCAAGTCCATCAGCTTCCCAAGAAAGAGTAACAGCATACCGGGATTACGTTTTACTTCCTCTCAGGATAAATATGTGAAGCCACGCTTCTGATAAGAGGGTAAAGCCATAAATAGAAATGCGTCAAAAGACTATCCTGTCTTCTCGGAAAGCGCGGTCTTGTTGAAC